>Ga0209295_1000005_pt1 | contig 872140 bp, 742 predicted proteins | sample Porto_5metaG_FD_187428 | JGI IMG/M metagenome (GOLD analysis project Ga0209295, IMG submission 187428) | Marine algal microbial communities from Porto, Portugal - Porto_5 metaG (SPAdes) (version 2) | ecosystem: Host-associated > Algae > Red algae > Unclassified | place: Portugal: Porto... | reverse complement strand
GCAAGCTTCTCATCAAGTCCGCTCGACTTGCATGTATTAGGCATGCCGCCAGCGTTCGTCCTGAGCCAGGATCAAACTCTCCAATAAAGTATTGAAAAGAGCGATAAGCTCATTTTGAATCTGACGATTCATTGTGAATCAAAAGTTACTATCCATTTGTTCAGTTTTCAAGGAACTTGTATGTCCGTTTTTTTGTTGATGTTTGTCAACCGGACAGGAATCTTATCATATCATGTTAACTAACTTACTGTCAACACTTTGTTTTCGTCACCGTTCAAATGATTTCGACAATCATTCGTTTGAGGCGACAAGAAATAATATATCATGTTGTCATTTATTTAGCAAGCATTTTTAATTAATCATATGACTATCTTAAAGTCTTCATCAGCGCCACCTATCTCCATCCTCTATTCGACGCACTAACACGTGATCTGAAACAAAGATGAGGTCTAGCTAGAGCAACCGATCGGGATAACGATCCCTGCCCTACTATTGGTTTGAAGAAAGTGATCCAAAAACTCTATAATAAGGTATATAGATATAGGGATAGGGTTAAGGATAAGCAGTCAAGCGTACTACTTTCATAAATAGCCTATGAACAATCGTTTAACCATCTCGCATTCCCTTTACACAGATGACGCACTCCATTCACAGCTGGCTATTACATATCAAAGTTCTGAATAAACTCATTACTAACCTATATGGGGTGATCGCACTTGAAACAATGGTTGAAGAACATGCGTAAAGGTTACGGCAAAAAGCTGGTTTCCATCCATGCCTGGAACGCCTGGATTGTCTTAATTCTTGCTATATCGGGTCTTATGCTGGTAGGCGGTTTTTGGCGAGAGATACTCGGAATCGGACGTGTATGGTTAAAATGGCTGCATATCATCGTTGGGCTAGCCATGCTGGCACCCGTGGTATATTACTTGATTTTAGCCGGAAAGCACTGGAAGCAGCTTCGTAACAGACCTTGGCAAAGAGTGAACAGCATCATGGTTCTTGCGCTGCTTGTCGGATGGCTACTCTCGGGTATTGTTCTATGGCAGTTCAAGCTAGCTGGACCGCGATGGTCGAATGCTGCACTGCTGATCCACGACCTGCTGACTTGGGTGGGCTTGCCCTATATCATCTACCACTCCATCACACGGACCAAATGGTTAAAGGATCCCGCGCGTCGCGCGGTAAAAACAACTACTCCTTCATTACGAACTCATAATGCAACGGAAACAAATGCCACAACAGACGAAAGGGATACGATAGCAGCCGCTTCTTCTTCCGAAGCACACGGCTCCAAGGAAGATCCGAGCAAGCAAGCCGAGCGACCGCAACCGGTGTATACACGACGAGCTTTCATCCGTTCTGCTGTAGGCGTTGGCCTCGCCGTGACTCTTGGACCTACATTTATATCCTGGGTAGGGCGAAATCTCAAGATCGATAACAGTATTGATAGTATGCTGGAGAACGATCCTAACCGTATGGTTCCTCTGCCACAACCGCTGTCTGCCTCTTCACCTCCCATTGGAGGCGGAGCTGAAGGTCATTTCCGCGTATATACGGTTACGCCTATACCATCCTTCTCCAATGCGAACTGGTCTTTCCGAATTGACGGATTGGTTGAACGGGCACAGGTTTGGAATTGGGAACAGTTCGTGAAGCTCGCACGTACCGTACAGGTTAGTGATTTCCACTGTGTAACGGGCTGGTCTGTATATAAGAATACTTGGGAAGGCATTTCTCTTGCGCAGCTTTTGAAACAAGCCGGGGTAAAGCCGGAAGCTCATAGTGTGAAATTTTATTCCGGTGATGGTGTGTATACGGATGCCATTACTATGGATCAAGCACAAATGGAGGATATTATGGTCGCTGTCATGCATGATGGTAAACCTATCCCGGCCGATCTAGGCGGTCCAGTGCGACTCGTCATTCCTCAGATGTATGCCTATAAATCGGTAAAGTGGTTAAATCGCATTGAACTCATCGACAGCGAACATATCGGTTACTGGGAAGAACGAGGATATGATAAGGATGCCTGGCTTACAGGCGCATCTCAGCGCATCCCTAACAATATAAGTGGATCATGATCAGATAAGATTGGTGAGCGTTCATTCTTTGTAAAAATAATTTAGATAAACAGCAAAAGCCCCCGACCACGTATTCGTGTCTTCGGGGGCTTTCTGATATGAACTCTTTTGCTAATTCATCCTCTAACTCTGTGGATTCAAAAGACGTACAAGTTCGTCCTCATCCTCAATCGTAGGAATACCAAGATCATGGGCTTTGGTTAGCTTACTACCTGCCTTCTCTCCGGCAATCACCAGATCTGTCTTTTTCGACACACTGCCTGTCACCTTCGCTCCGAGCGCTTCCAGTCTTTGCGTCGCCTCTTCCCGCGTCAATTGATGCAGCGTTCCGGTCAAGACGACCGTTTTACCACTGAAGAAGGAATCTTCCACAACAGGAACGGCTGGTGCCTCAGGTGCCTGAGCTTTCACGCCCAAGTTGAGCATTTTCTCAATCGCAGCCTGTGTAAACGGATCTGCAAAAAAGTTTACGATGCTCTCTGCCACAATACCACCGACGTCGGGTAGTTCAACCAGTTCTTCCACCGTTGCATTCATAATGGCGTGCAGATCACGGTAATGATCAGCGAGCATGCGCGTAGTGGATTTACCAGTGTTTGGAATACCCAGTGAGTATAGGAATGACGCCAGGTCACGATCTTTACTGAGTTCCAGCGCAGCAAGAAGGTTATTCGCTTTCTTTTCACCAAACCGCTCCAGCTTCACCAAGTCATCAAACTGTAACGTATACAGATCGGCAGGCTCACGTACGTTCAATTCATCATACAGCTGAATCGCCGTTTTCTCACTGAACGTCTCAATGTCCATGGCATCACGGGAAGCAAAGTGGGAAATACGTGCCACCGTTTGCGGTTTGCAAGCCAGTCTGTTGTTACAGAATAGATGCGCTCCACGTTGCTCCAACGGGAATCCACATGACGGGCATTGCTCCGGGAAGACAATCTCCTCGCCATCACTCTCCTCAGTCACTTTACCCAGAATCTCAGGAATGACGTCATTGGAGCGACGGATAAAGACCCGTGTGCCCAGAGCGAACTTTAGATTTTTGCGCTCAATATCGCCTACATTGTTCAGAGTACAGTTCTGTACCGTTACCCCGGCAAGTTCAACGGGTTCTACCCGTGCCAGCGGAGTTACTTTGCCAGTACGACCCACATTCCATACCACAGCGTTAAGAACTGTCGTGGTCTCTTCTGCTTCGAATTTATATGCTACCGCCCAGCGAGGGAACTTATCGGTATACCCTAGCACCTCGCGTGTGCGCATGTCCGTAATTTTGATAACAGCTCCATCGATCAGATAGTCCAGTTGACCGCGGTTCTCTTGAATCGCAGCCAGTTGCTCCATTACATCATCAAACTCTTGGAAGTACGTGATGGATGGATTCACTTTGAAGCGGTTCTCACGCAGGAAGTCCATCATCTGCTGATGATTGGCAAACTGAATGTCATCCGAATAACCTACGTTATAAAAATAAGCATTCAGCCGTCGCTCAGCCGTCGCCTTCGGATTCAGGTTGCGGAGCGCTCCCGCTGCTGCATTACGCGCATTCTTGAGCGGCTCTGCGGCCGTCTCATTATATCGATCCAGTACAGACAGATTCATGATGCCTTCACCCTGTACTTCAATCGTGCCGTTTGTGTAAGGAATTTTGAGCGGTACGGATCTGATCGTTCTCACTTGAGCCAAAATACCTTCGCCTACCGTACCGTTACCGCGAGTAGAGGCTTGTACCAACTCACCGTTGGTGTACGTCAGGTTCAGCGTCAATCCGTCAAACTTCAACTCAATGACATAACCCGGTTCCGGTAAAGGCGTATCGGGATTTTTACTGTTATAGTCATTAATCAGTTTCAGTACACGGGTATTCCAGCTCCGAAGCTGCTCAATATTCTGTGCTTTGTCCAGACTCCATAAGGAGGATAAGTGGCGATGCGGGGTAAACCCCTTGAGCAGTTCGCCGCCCACACGCTGTGTTGGAGAATCAGGCAGAACGATGCCGCTTTCCTGTTCCAGCGTAACCAGTTCATCGTACAGAAGATCATACTCCTTATCGCTGATCTGTGGCTGATCCATCGTGTAGTACTGATAATTATGCTGGTTCAGCTCGGTAACGAGTTGCTCCATCCGGTGCATCGGGTCCATACGGGCCATCCCTCCGTTAATTTGATCTATATATGTAGAACGAATACTCCTATTGCACGTGAACTCCGATAACAGAAAAACGTTCCATCATTGATATCACTACATAATTTCAATGAATGAATATCCACACTGACACTCCGATAACAGAATAACTTTCCGATCGCTGTTATCCCCGGATTTCTTTTAATCCATTTTAAAAGGTGGAAATCCGGGGATAAAGGCGAACGCTATGCTTCTTCAAGTCATTTCTGTTCTCTCCGTTATCGTGCAAAAGGAAGTTTCGTTCTTATTCTACTTTCGTAATCGGGGCAAAGCCGGCAAGCAAACGTTTCACACCAACTGGAGCCGGGAAGGCAATCTGCAGTTCGGTATCATTACCTGTACCTTTAACTGCAACAATCGTACCTGTCCCCCATTTACCATGCTGCACTTTGTCTCCTGCCTTGAACCCTGCTTCACCATTAGAAGCTACCGGCTTGGAAGCCGATGATGGCGTAGAGTATGCTGGGCGAGACGTGCTCGTGGTCACACGCGAAGTTGGCGTGGATGAGGTAGCAGATGAACCGCTCTTGCTTTGGTGATCGAAGAGCTTGGTGCCACCACCGAAGTTACTTCCTCCACTAGAACCTAGTCCACGTCCACCATATGAGCCGCCTCCGCTACTGCCACGACGGTAACGATCACGAGCCATGGAGGTGTCTTCCTTCAGCTCATCCGGAATTTCGTCCAGGAAGCGGGAAGGCGGATTCGCTGTGGTACGTCCAAACAACGTACGCATCTGGGCACACGACAGGAAGAGTTGCTCTTCTGCACGAGTAATTCCCACATAAGCAAGTCGGCGTTCTTCCTCCAGCTCTTCATTGTCCATAAAGGCACGGCTATGCGGGAAGACCCCTTCCTCCATACCCACGATAAAGACAACCGGGAACTCCAGACCTTTGGCGCTGTGCATGGTCATCAGGGTAACAGCGTCGCTCTGATCCTCTTCATCATCGTTCATGCTGTCGATGTCAGCAATCAATGCAAGATCGGTGAGGAACGAAACGAGCGTTTTGTCTTCATTATTTTTCTCAAATTCCATCGTTACGGACAGGAACTCTTCAATGTTCTCCAGCCGTGCACGGGATTCGAGTGTGTTTTCATTTTGCATCTCAAGACGGTATTGACTCATCTCAAGAATTTTCTCGGTCAGTTCAGTTACAGACAGATACTCTACCATCTGATGCAACGCAGCGATCATGTCATAGAACTCCACCAGCGCATTACGCGTACGCCCAGCAAAACCAAGATCATCTACGACCTGAAGTACACGGAAAATGGAAATTCCACGCTCTCCTGCCGCAGCCGCAAGCTTCGCTACTGTTGTATCACCGATGCTACGCTTCGGTACATTAATGATCCGAGTGAGACTGATATCATCATCGGGGTTGGATAACAGGCGCAGATACGCCAGAATGTCCTTGATCTCTTTACGATCGTAGAACTTGATGCCGCCGACAATCTGATACGGAATATCAGACTTGATCAGAATTTCCTCTATAACCCGGGACTGGGCGTTGGTACGGTACAAAATGGCATGGTTCTGATAGGATTTGCCGTTTTTCACATTTTTACTAATCTCGGAGGTAACAAAATACCCCTCATCATGTTCGGAATCCGCACGGTATACCTTGATCTTAGAACCACCCTCTTTGTCCGTCCACAGTTTCTTCGGTTTACGCCCTGTATTCAGGCCGATCACTTCATTCGCTGCATTCAGGATATTGGAAGTAGAACGATAGTTCTGTTCCAGCAAAATCGTATTTGCTTCAGGGTAATCTTTCTCAAAGTTCAGGATATTGCTGATATCCGCCCCGCGCCAACGATAGATCGATTGGTCACTATCCCCTACAACGCAGATGCGGTGGTGGCTGTCAGCGAGCATGCGGCACAGCATGTACTGTGCACGGTTCGTATCCTGATACTCGTCCACGTGAATGTACTGGAATTTCTTTTGATAAAAGTCGAGGACTTCCGGCACTTCCTTGAACAATTGAATAGTCTGCATAATGAGATCATCAAAATCAAGTGAGTTGTTGGCTCTTAACCGTTTCTGATACATCTTATATATCTTCGCTACAATACCCTCGAAATAGTCTCCTGCTTGCTTCTCATATTGCTCCGGACTGATCAGTTCATTTTTGGCCGTGCTCATCATCGATTGAACTGCTTTTGGCTCGAATTTCTTGGTATCAATATTCTGATCTTTCATACAACTGCGAATTACAGATAATTGGTCCGATGAGTCCAAAATACTGAAGTTGGAGGTAAAGCCAATACGTTCAATATCACGACGCAGAATTCGCACGCACATGGAGTGGAACGTGGATACCCAAATGTCGCGGCCTTGGGAGCCACCTACGAGTTGGGATACACGGTCTTGCATCTCACGGGCGGCTTTGTTCGTAAATGTAATCGCTAAAATGCCCCACGGGGGCGCTTTCCGTGTTGCAATGAGGTAGGCAATCCGGTGTGTCAGCACCCGGGTTTTGCCGGAGCCCGCTCCCGCCATAATCAGCAGTGGGCCATCCGTCGCCTCAACGGCTTGCCGTTGAGGGGTGTTAAGCCGTGCAACGGCATCATGTATATTTACAGGTTGCATGCATGCATGCTCCTTTCGTTGGTTGGTCGGTATAAGTGAGCTATCGGTTACACTTGGACTTCGATTACAGCAGCATCTTCCGATCGTCGTTATCCCCAGATTTTTTTGATTCCCTTTATCAAAGGGAAAATCCGGTGATAAATACGAACACTTCGTTTCTTCAGATTGCTTCTGCACTCTCCGTTTCTGTGTAAACATAGTCCCCGTATACGAATTGTTGGTACCAGATAAAGATCCGGTAATAAAGGCGAACGCTCCGCTTCTCCAGCTTATTTCTGTCCTCTACGTTCTCGTGTAAAAATTAGTTTAGCTTATATTTAAGGGTAGTGAAATCACAAGAGAGAACACTGCATTTCTTCAGATTGCTTCTGCAATCTCTGTTTCCGTGTAAACATAGTACCTGTAATCGAATCGCTTAATTAGTAAGGGCAAAGTTCTATTTTAACAGATCATAAGGGGAAAATGGGGGATTGGTAAACTAAACCGATTAAATGGTTCCTTTCACGGCCAACACCGTCTCAATTGCCTTATTCAAATCGCTGTACACAATGTTGCCTACCACGACAGTATCTGCCACCTGTGCAGCCTGCGAGGCTTTCTCCAGATCATCAATTCCACCACCGTAGATAAGGTGTGCCCGCTCCAATTGTCTGTGTGTCTCACCAACAAGCTCCATATCTCCGAACGTTCCGCTGTACTCCATGTATACAATTGGAAGATTGAGCAGACGCTCTGCAGCCTGGGCATATGCCACCGCAGCTCCTGTCGTCAGTTCCGTATCTGCACCAGTCAACCGAGCTACCGTGGAGTTTGCATTGAGCACAATATAACCCTCGGCAATAAGCAGATCCCACGGGATGAGATAACCATAACGCTCTATCGCTTGCTGGTGGTGCCCAATCATCCATTTGCTGTCCGTTGCATTCAAGACCATCGGAATCAAATATCCGTCAAACCCGGGAACAACAGCCTCCAGATCGGATACTTCAAGCACACATGGCAACTCATAACGACGCACACGGGACATCAGGTCTACCGTGTTATCATAGGTAATCCCCGAAGATCCGCCAACGATAATTGCATCGGTCCCCGACATACAGACCAGATCGAGTTCTTCGTCCGTAATTTCCCGGTCTGGGTCAAGCTTAAATACATGTCTCCACTGCTTAATCATGTCTATCAACGAACATTCCTCCAGAGGTTCTTCTGCATCCTAGAAAGCTTGTAAACTAAGTCTAAGTCAGCAGGCAGCGAGTGTCAATGTTCGTATAAAAAGGGGAACAGAAATACATGTATTTTTACGGTTTCCAGGAAAAATTTGTATTCATTTCATCCAACTCCTGCTCCGTCAGCACGTCAGAGTATACCCCGTACACGCCCCATTTCTCATAGTTAGCCACCTGTTCAGTGTCGTTGATGGTATGCACGTAGGTGACAGAACCTGCACTATTCAGCTTGGCGACGAAATTCTGGTTTACTTTATATTCCGGCATAGTTACGGCATCAATATCATTCTTTTGCACAAACTCAACAACCTGAGCTTCTGTATCCTGCGTGGCATATAACGTATAGATAATGGAAGGGAACGCATAGACTTCTTTTACCGTTTCAAGCATCTGTTCGTTATAAATCTGTACAACCACCCGATCGAGCACAGAGGGGTCATGTTCTTTGGCTGCATCCACCAGGGATCTTAACACCTGCTGAATATCCTCGTCCTTCTGTTCCTTGGTATCGGTTACGATATACATATCCGGGTACTCAGCCAGTACATCTATAATGCCGTCGGCATCCATGGGTTGGTACATGCCTAAAATAGGCGTATTCATAAATTCATCATGTGTCAGTGCCCCGGCTTGTTTATCCTCCGGAAGCTCTTCGTCTTGTCCTAGCATTTTGCTCATATTAGCGGTCCATTCATGTCTGGCTACGGCTTTGCGATCCGATGTCAGCATAAAGTCGATCTCAAATACACGTGTGCCTTTCTCGTAATTGGCAATCATCGCTTCATAGGCGTTGGTATATGGTTGATCACGAATACTGCCCATCGCATGGGCGATTAATCTATAAGCGGTAAATCCGTCCCGTTGTTCCTCACTCTGGCTTTCATAGGCGAAAAAGAGTGTACCCACGGTAACGATCAGTAGTGTCAAAACGGCGGCAATGCGTTTCATATCACATTCACATCCTCAGTACCTTTTTGAAGATAATAGAATTTATAAGTTTTCAGCGGAGCTGAACAATTCGATTATCGCAAGAAAAACTTCAGCCTAACCGCGGTCTGTCTTCTGCGAGAGTACGTCGATAGACGTTTTTCTTATAGCTAACTACCCGAATTGAAGAGGTGTAAAACAAAACAGCCGCCCGAGGCGGCTGTTAAATGGTGGGATAGATTTGTGAGATCAATAACGTAGGTTAATATGCTCAGCCTGTTTTTTGCACACTTAACTCATTCAAAAATGCAATCAACGCCTCACGCCAGGGTCTCAGAGGTTCCAGACCGTTCGTTCGAATCGCCAAATGATCCATGACAGAGTATGCAGGACGAGGCGCTGGACGTGGAAACTGATCGGTTGTACATGGAGTAAGTTCAGCCGTTGGCTTGAATCCATCATGCTTATTCGCTTCTTCGCTTATTGCCTGTGCAAACTCGTACCATGTGCAAGTTCCGGAGTTGGAAGCATGATAGAGGCCATACTTTTCACTTGCGGAAAGGATGTGGATGAATCGGGCAAGATCCACCGTATAGGTGGGCGAACCTTGTTGATCATGAACGACTTGCAATTGTGGACGTTTCTCCATAAGTTCCAGCATGGTTTTGACAAAATTACTGCCATGTACACCAAACACCCATGATGTCCGAATGATAAACCATCGCGTACACAAACTTTGAACCAGCCGTTCCCCAGCAAGCTTCGACTTGCCATAAACACTCTGCGGATTCGTTACATCGTACTCTCGGTAAGGTGTGCTCCCGCTCCCATCAAATACATAATCGGTACTGATATATACCAATTTTGCTTTCACACTCTCGGCGGCAACCGCAATATTTCTAGTACCTGATGCATTGATAGCATATGCTGTATCCTCATCTACCTCAGCCTGATCGACCGCCGTGTAGGCAGCGCAGTGAATAATGATGTGAGGTCGGAATGTCGTAATCATATCTGTGCACTGTTGTTGATCGGTAATATCCATCTGATTCCTATCACAGGCCAGTACTTGATGACCCTCAGCTTGAAAGATCTTCACCACATCATAACCCAGCTGTCCCGCCGCACCAGTCACCATAACTCTATAGTTCATTTGCACGAATCACCCATCCGCTTACCATACTGCAGCTGGACATAATCCTGATATGTGCCTGATTGAATTCTCGTCCACCAATCCTGATGTTTCAGATACCACTGAATCGTCTCTCTGATCCCAGTTTCAAAATTGTGTGCAGGTTGCCAGCCGAGCTCTGTACGTATCTTGGTAGGATCTATACCGTAACGTCGGTCATGTCCCAACCGGTCCTGTACATATTGAATCAAACTCGCTGGCTTACCCAGTTGTTCCAATACGCTCTCTACAATATATATATTAGTACGTTCATTATTGCCACCAATGTTGTATACCTCTCCAGATTGTCCATTATGAATCACCAGATCAATGGCACTGCAGTGATCCTCTACATAAAGCCAGTCACGAATATTGAGTCCGTCGCCATATACTGGAATGGCTTCATCATTTAGTGCGCGGGATATAATCAGCGGAATCAGTTTCTCTGGGAATTGGAAAGGTCCATAGTTGTTGGAGCAACGTGTAATGTTTACAGGAAGTCCAAAAGTTTCATGATAGGCTCTTACAAGCAGGTCACCGCCAGCTTTACTGGCAGAGTACGGACTATTTGGCATCAACGGCGTATCTTCGGTAAATAAACCCGTTGCACCAAGTGAACCATAGACCTCATCCGTCGATACCTGAACAAATTTGGTGACTTGATACTTCTTTGCCGCATCCAGCAACACCTGCGTTCCAAGCACATTGGTACGGACAAAGATATCCGGGGACAGAATACTACGATCCACATGAGACTCGGCAGCGAAATTCACAACCACATCGATGCCTTGAGAAAAAATAGCTTCCATCTGCTGTACATCTGCAATATCTGCTTTGATGAATGTATATTGAGGATTAGACTCTACCGTATGCAAATTCTCCAAGTTCCCCGCATACGTTAACGCATCCACATTGATAATTTCATAACTCGGATGTTCACGAAGCATATATAGCACAAAGTTGCTGCCGATAAATCCGGCCCCACCCGTAACCAGTAGTTTCATGCTGTCTCTCTCCCTCTGCCTCCAGATACAGAAGTATCTGAGGAGTCTGTTTAATTAGTCGAAGTTTAATTCGGCATCTTTCAATAAAGGATGCTTCTGGTCTTTCTCCGATAATATAGGTTTCGTAACAGGCCAATCAATGGCAAGCGTCGGATCGTTCCACAGAATTCCACGGTCATGTCCAGGCGAATAATAAGCGTCTACCTTATAAGTTACCTGAGAATGAGGCACCAAGGTGCAGAATCCATGAGCAAATCCTTGAGGAACTAGCAATTGCCGCTGGTTGTACTCACTTAGAATGACGCTTTTCCATTGTCCAAAGGTAGGGGAAGAAGTCCGCACATCCACAATCACATCATATATAGCCCCTGATATAACCCTCACCAGTTTAGTCTGTGCTTTGGGATGAAGCTGGTAATGAAGCCCACGAAGAACACCTGCTTCAGCCGACAAGGATTGATTGTCCTGAATAAAGACGTGTTGTATCCCATTCTCATGAAGGACCTGCTCATTATAACTCTCCATAAAATATCCACGGTGATCGCCATAAACCTTGGGTTCCAATATGGCTGCGCCATCCATAAACAGCGGAATTACCTTCATGTCATCCCTCCGTTTTGCTGTTGACATCATTTCTTCATATTGACTATGTATATGTAAAGTGTCGGGTACGTGTTTGTTCATTGGCCTGTATAAACCTTTTATTTAATCTTATCTTCCATAAAATAAATCAAAGCCCAGCCGCGATATCATTCTTCGGCTGGGCTTCGATGGCAAGCAGAAAACTATTTATTGATCCTTTAGGACCTGTTCCAAATACTTTAAGAGATCTTTCCGCAGATCCGGACGCTGCAACGCGTAATGTATGGACGTTTCAATAAAACCTAACTTCTCACCAACATCATGACGGAGCCCATCAAAATGATATGCGAGAATCTGCCGTTGTTCATTCAATCGGGATAAGGCATCCGTGAGCTGGATTTCTCCCCCGACACCAGCAGATTGTTGACCCAGGATCTCAAAAATATCCGGCGTAAGAATGTAACGTCCCATAATAGCAAGGTTAGAAGGGGAATCTTCAGTCTTTGGTTTCTCAATTAAGCGGCGCGCGCGAAAGACACGATCATCCGTAGGAGTCAGCAATTCTCCGTCTACAATCCCGTAGCGGGATACCTCACTCCAATCAACAGGCTGTACACCAACAATCGGAGATTGCAGTTCATCGTAGACATCGATCATCTGCTTCAGGCAGGGACGGTCCGCTTCCACAATATCGTCCCCTAACAGGACGGCAAAAGGCTCGTTGCCGATAAACTTGCGGGCACACCAAATGGCATGACCGAGTCCTTTCGGTTCCTTTTGACGGATATAATGAATGTCTGCCATCTCGGAGGGTTTACGTACTTCGTTTAGCAAGTCCCATTTCTGTTTGTCTGCCAGATTCTGCTCCAGCTCGAATGAATAGTCGAAGTGATCCTCAATGGCCCGTTTACCTTTACCCGTCACAATAATGATATCTTCAATGCCAGAAGCTACGGCTTCTTCAATAATGTACTGGATCGTCGGCTTGTCCACGATGGGTAACATTTCTTTCGGCATCGCCTTAGTGGCAGGCAGAAACCGGGTACCCAGCCCTGCGGCTGGAATAATCGCTTTGCGAATACGCATACGAACCCACTCCTTTTGCTAGATACATATTTTAATATATTTAATGATTCTGAGTGCTTGGATGCTTGGACTCCATTATACCATCAACAATTCGCGGATATCCTGTTCCGATAAGGTCGTTGATCCCCCGTCTCCCGGTTCGATCACTTCGGCAATCAAGTCCTTCTTCCGCTGCTGGAGCTCCAAAATCTTCTCTTCGATCGTACCCTCGGTAACCAGGCGGATGACTTGCACCACTTGTTTCTGTCCCATACGATGAGCACGACCGATCGCCTGTTCTTCCACGGCTGGATTCCACCATAGATCATATAATATAACGGTATCTGCACCCGTTAAGTTTAGCCCTGTTCCCCCAGCCTTCAGGGAAATCAGGAACAGTTCAGCTTCGCCCTCATTAAATCGGCGGCACATCTCGACACGGCTCTGTGCAGGGGTCTGACCATCCAAGTAGAAAAGATTTCTTCCCTGTGCTTCGAGCGTCTGACGAATCAGGTTCAACATGCTCGCGAATTGAGAGAAGATGAGAATACGTTTGCCTGCCGCCAAACAATCCTCGACCGTTTCGAGCAGCTGTTCCATTTTCCCAGAATCGCCTTGATACCCTTCAACAAAGAGTGCTGGATGACAACACAACTGACGCAAACGCGTGATGCCAGCCAGAATTTTGATACGATTCTTCTGGAATCCGTTATCCTCCATGTCCCTCGATGCTTCATCCTGAAGTTGAGAGAGGTATGCGGCGTACAGTTTCTTCTGTTCAACCATGAGCTCTGACCGCTGTACCGTTTCAATGCGATCCGGCAATTCTTCCAGCACATCCTTCTTCAGGCGGCGCAGAATAAATGGACGCACCATCCGCGAGATCCGTTCCGGAGGAAGGTCGCGGAATCTTCTGTAACTTGGAAACAACCCAGGGAATACGGCTTCAAAAATGGACCATAATTCATCCAGTGAATTCTCCACAGGCGTACCTGTGAGCGCAAAACGGCGCGGGGCCTGAATCTGTTTGACCGCCTGCGCGGTCTGGGAAGAAGCATTCTTAATCGCCTGCGCTTCATCCAGAATGAGCGTATGGAATGTTCGGCCAAGGTACGTGTCTAGATCCCGGCGTAACAAAGGATACGACGTCACAATCACATCCGCCTCATCCATACCTGAAAGCATGATGGCTCGCTCTTCTTTCTGACCGGCTGCGATCAGGACTTTCAGATGCGGGGCGAACCGAGCAAACTCGTTAGCCCAGTTGTAGGTCAGCGAGGCAGGCGCCACGACAAGTACAGGAGGATGAATGACCCTCGTTCGGATCGTAAGTCCATCCTGCTGCATTGTGGACCATAAGCCATCCGTATTCTCTGAAGCCATCTTATCCAATGGGAGTCCAGTTTCGGGATCGATATCGGAAGTTGCCGACGTTGTACCGCCCCATAATGATCCGCTCTCCCGGTATTTATTACCCCCCGTATGGTCCAAGTTATACTCAGGCTTCTCCTGAAGCACCGCTGTGATATAGGCGATGCTTTGCAATGTTTTTCCAAGTCCCATATCATCCGCCAGAATGCCACCAAAACGATAATAAGCGAGGGTACGCAGCCACTGGTATCCACTGTTCTGATAATCCCGCAGGATGGGGGTCAGAGCTCCCGGCAATGCAAAATCCATCCGTTCGGGATCACGCAGATCATCAAGGAACCGTTTCAGGGATCCTCCCCACTTCACATTTCCGGAAACTTCATCCCTGCCTGGCAATTGTAAAGCCCGAACAGCTGGCAGCCGAATATGGCTACTCTTGATGTCATCTGCTCCAAGTCCGAGTGAATCGGCCATGTGAGCGAAGCTGTCTGCACCTTCATTTTCAAGCGAGAGAAAGACACCGCTCTTGAGACGGAAATATGGTTTCTTTTCCACAATGCGACGCATGAGTTCCTGAAGCTCCTGCTCGTCCACACCTTCTATCTCGAATGATATCTCCAGCCAGTCCAACCCTCTACCCAAGTCGGCCCGGACTTTCGGTGGTGTTGGGTAGGATTGCACCATGGCCTTCACGGCGTTTGGCATATAGATGTCTACCTGTTTCTCAAACTCAGGCAACAGATGATACATGACATCATATATGGCATCTTCCCGTTCACTCGCCCAGACACTACCATCCCTTTCGAGAAAGGATCGATCCAGCCGTTCAATCAGATTCCGCTCTTTGTATTGATCACGCACCAAAATAACCTTTTTCTCTTCTTCATCTATTAAATACTCTGCAAGCGGATTAATAACCATGACCTCATAGTCGAATTCCAGACGCGCTGTGATCCGTTCACGATAGAAGTCGATGTACAGCTTCGGTGAAAGTTCCGGTTCCGCGATCTGTTCACGCACCTGTGAATCAATGGACAGATGTCCGAGCGTACGCAGTTCTGGCACGACATGCTGAACAAACTCATCCACCTGCTGGGTCGATATATCGATGCTTTCCTTGATCCCATATGAGGTGAGCGCCCCACTCAAATCCTCCAGACTTCGCATCTGCATCGGCTCCAACATATGCAACTGTCCTTCCACCACGGCGGCATCATAAGCAGGGAGAAGAATCAACTCACGCAGTCCTGAAATTTCGAGCTGATATCCTTCATTTGTTCCTTGGGCGATCCGGTAAAATAAAGGCAGTACCCCCTCACCCAACGTGAGTGGCCCATTGGCGAATCCCGTGCCCTCCATCCGGCTGTCCGCCTGTAGTAGCAATTCCAGCAGCGGCTTCCATACGAGCGGAGCAATCAATATATCCCGTCCGTCCGAAGCTCCCAAATAACCGGAGATGGATTGGCGATACGCCTCTTCACTCTGCCTCATTCGAATAAGCATCGAGAGAATGGCCTGATCCTGCGGAGTGAAAACATGCATCAGTGGATCATAGTGGAACAGTTTGGTAAATGACATTGGTTCGCCCTTTTCGATGCAGTTCAGGAATTGTTTCACTTTCTGCACCACATACAGACGTTTGTTACCCACTTTCAATTCAAGAGCGAGTTTCCCTCCACCCTTGTGAACCTGTATCAGCTTGCATATAAACTGAACCTGTAACTCTTCCCGCAAGGAAGAACGGCTGACAGGAGCGGTGTATTTACGGTCATTTCCATGCAGTGGTCTCCGATCCTTGGCAAACATGGACAGAATCTGATCCGCCGTACGGTAAGAAGGTTTATCTGCCGAGCGGCCCCAACCCGAAGCTGAGCTTGGACGACCTGCCTGGGCAAAGTGAACCGGAGGACGCTCTGGAGCATCATTAAGTTGCTCTCGTTGTGAAGCAGACTGAGGGCGCTCCCACATACTCTCTTCGACCAGTGTCCCTACCCTGGACTTGGCACCTGAGCTGGAATCAGCTCCTTGGCCTGTAGAAGACTGAGATGTCTTTCCAGAATCACGCGTGGCATTACGCTCCTGCTGCTCACCCCATTCGTGAATAGCCAACAGAACAGCAGCCACATGTTTGCAATAGTCATAATGCCTACCATCACCCGGACAGCTGCAGCCTGCCACAATCTCACCCGATCCATCTACATCCACCGTCACCTGATAACGCTCCGATCCACGTACCTGTGCCTCGTAATGGAGCTGATCTTCACTGACCACCAGATTCGTCACCCTGCCAGATTGGTTATAATCTTCTCCACGCTTGAATGCCGTGACCCCGCACAGCAATTTGATATCCATGATTGTGAATGGCGCCACGCTTCTTCGCCTCCTGTGTCATGATGTAAAAAAACCCCAAGAGCTCCTTAAAGCAGAGTTTGGGGTTGCTTCATGCTTGCTTGTAAATGTTGATGTAACACACAATCCGTTTATTTCACCAATTGACCACGTGTAACGCCCAGTTGGTTCGTTGCTTTTAGTGTTTTCCACACTTGTGTACCACTGATCTCACCGCGCAATGCACGGTTGTACAGATCAATTACTTCGCGTACCTGATCCGGTGTCTCTTCCAGGAATTCCACACGGTAACGGGATACACCCAGATCCATAAAGTTAGTCAGATACTCGGCACCTGACTGTTCCACTGCATTGTATACCGTATTGCGGCAACCTTCATCCACACGTACCGGGTGGGACATGCCGATCCGGTCTTGCAGGGATGCACGCTGTTCCTCACAAGGACGTCCACAGTTTGTAAAGTCGGTTCCTTCACTCATAAACGTACAGTACACACAGTGCTCGGTGTGGAACATCGGCAGATGCTGATGGATAACCACTTCGGTCTGACTTGTACGGGAGTGGCCCAGCAAATCAACCATTTGTTGAATGTTCAGGTCATAGGATGGCGTAATCCAGTCACATCCCGCTTCCAGGAACAATTCTACTGCTTTGTGATTGGCAATATTCAATGAAAAGTCGCCGATCAGTTCCGGGTGCGTCGCATCCGGGTTTTCCATCCGGTGGCGAAGGTAGAAGTACAGTGCACCTGTATTACGTACCAATACCGCATCCGGCTTCAGACGCAGAATGTTGTTATGATATCCGTTCTCCCCAGGCATGTGAATACGCGGTGTTGCCAGCGCGATCTTGCGACCAGCGGCATGCACAGCTTCCACGGCTGCCGGGAACTGCTTGATAAACTCGAAGTCTGCATAGATCATGCCGATTCCTGCTTCAATCGCTGCCTCCACTTGCGGCAGGCTGCGACAGAGCGCGGTCAGTTCTGCTTGACCGCGAGCGACGGGCGATGCCGGTTTAACCGAATCGCCGTACACATCTACCGCACGTTTCACGTAGACGGGCGGTTTAGGACGCTCGCCTGCGAGTTGTTCTACCGCCTGACGGCGAATGTTATTCAACTCGCGCATTGGGATGATAACGTCACCGTGCAAGTTGACGTCCATTCCTTCCAACTGGAACACGGTGCCTCCCAGACGTCCGAACTGCTCTTCGAGCAATTCATGCGTCATTGGACGCTTCTGGGCAATATCCAGTTCCATCTCGGAATCAATACGGACGGTCGTGCCCTTCTGCACGTCTGTCCACCACGTGCTAAGCGGCTGCCCCGGGCTGCCGATAACTTTTACTTTCACCGGGAATACACGGTACGGCTTCTCGGTCTCGAAGCTTTGACGCAGACGTTTGTCCAGTGCCGGGTCATTCGTTTTCCACACTTTGTCGCCAACCTTCACACGGCGTAAATCCACGTCACTGCGGCCTGGTACGACGTCAACGATCCAGCCCTCTTCAGCTTCGCCTTCGAGTTTTACACCTTTGCGACGTACATCGTATACCCGTCCGCCCTCTTCCTTCTGAGTCGGGTCCCCGGCGTCAAATACGATCCCGTCTCCACGTTTCACGGGTGCATCCAGCTTCAGAACTACGCCATCGCGCAACACTTGATCCACACGACCGAGGTAGACACCACGGCTTTTCGGGAACGTTCCATCCACCAGTTCTTTGTTATTCGTGCCGCTCAGGAAACCATGCGTGAATCCACGGGAGAAGCTTTGCTGCAATTCGCGAACTTCTTCCTTGCTTGGCGGCGTGTTATCTCCATCAAAATAACGGTCAATCGCTTTACGATATTTGCTTACTACGTTCGCTACGTATTCCGGCGTTTTGAGACGTCCTTCAATTTTGAAAGAAGTTACTCCTGCTTCGATCAGTTCCGGCATCAGATCAATCGCTGCCAGATCCTTCGGAGACAACAGATAGGCTACATCACCCATCGGCTTGTGCACTCCATCCACCATCAGGTCGTATGGAAGACGACAAGCTTGTGCGCACTCCCCACGGTTCGCGGAACGTCCTCCCCACATTTCGGAAGTCAGACACTGCCCCGAGTAGGATACACACAGCGCACCATGAACGAATACTTCCATTGGAAGCTTCGCCTGCTCACCGATCTTCTGGATCTGCTTCAGGTTGTTCTCCCGTCCAAGAACGACACGTTCCATATCAAACGGCTTCGTAAACTCGACCGCTTCCGGTGACGTAATCGTCATCTGTGTTGAACCGTGAATCGGGAAATCCGGCGAGATCTCGCGGATCATCTTCACCAAACCCAAATCCTGAACAATTACAGCGTCCACGCCAGCATCGACACATGCATCAATCAGTTCTTTGGCATCCGTCAATTCATTTTCAAAAATCAATATATTAAAGGTCAAAAAACCTTTTACGCCATAGCTGTGCAAAAACGCCATAATCTCCGGCAGCTCGTCCATGCGGAAGTTGTTCGCCCGTGCTCGTGCATTAAACTTTTCGACTCCGAAGAAAATTGCATCTGCGCCATTGGCTACCGCCGAACGCATACAATCCCAGTCACCAGCGGGTGCCAGAAGTTCAACGTCTTCTCTTCGTATTGTTGCTGTTTTCATGTAGATCCTCCCCATAACCGACTATCCGCCGGATTTCATACCTATATCCTTAAATGCCTGAACTCACCAAGCCTAAACCTGTACCTAATCCGGTACACCTGCATTGTCACTGTATTGCTATATCTATACATTATGTCTGTATTGCCTGAACTCCAAGCTTACAGTCATCCATATTCATCAGATCAGCAGTCATAACTCCTGAACTAGTATAGTGTACCACTTCTGCACCGACTCTTCTACGCTTTCCTGAAAAAACCGTTTACCATTTTCATTTCCAGCACGACAAAAAAACCGAAAGGTCTTTTGACCCTCCGGCTCCGATACATTTATTTAATAAAAGTAAATGAGTTCACTGCTTTTTCCAAGGCGGCCGCCTGGACTTCTGTCTTGTTGGCATCATTCAGACCACTTGTGATCGTATAGGTTGTTCCGTCCTTTTCAAACACGATCTGGCGACCCGCATATGGCACTCCCTTGTCCAGTTCATGATACGTAAAGGAAAATGCAGGCACACCCGCAAACGTCAGCTCCTCACTGCCAAGCAACTTGAAGTTTTTCCGCGTTTTGGTCGCTTCGGCGTAAGCTTCTCTCAGTTGACTGACCGTCATCTCAATGGATTTGTCCTCGCTCGCCGCAATGGAGAATTCTCCGCCCGTGAAGGTGTAAACCACAGGTGAATATTCGAATTGATCACTGTATGGCGTCCAGTACCGCGGAATATCCACACTGTAATGATAACGTTTGGACGTACGTGTAAGTGTCTTCGTTTTGTCCGTCAAATAAGGATCTTCATCCAGCTGACCGAAATTATCGGCAACCGTATCAAAATCAATCTCTACACTCTTCATGATTCGTTCAAACCATGCCCGATCTGCAACCTGCTCCTCAGGGAACGTATACTCTGCATAATATCGATAACCATTCTTCTGCAAAAGAACATCGAACTCGGTCTGCCAACCCCCGCCAAAGTTATAACGGAATTCATTCACTTCGGCAGTCTCTCCCGAGATATCCATCGTATATGAGTCAATTGGCTCGTAACTCTCTGGTGTAAATGTCTCTCGCATCCACTTATCCAGTTGACCGCTCCAATCTTTTACCGTTGTGCCTGCCTTCGCCGAAGTAACACGCCATTGCAGATACGCACCATCTTTGGCCTCATAAATCATCTGATTGTTGTCCATAGACCAACCGGCAGGAATCTTCAATTTCATACCATAGTCATCATTCCACGCGGAACGCATGCCATTATCTACGGTGGACAGATCTTTGATCGTTCGATCCGACTCTGCATAGGTTGGTTGAAATGAATTGAGCAGCGCCGCACGTTTGCCCAGATCTTTATAATTCAGGGCTTCGTAATCCGCAAGGTACACATCATATTGACGGCCTTCGCTCAGATACTGGCGCATCTCCCACAACATGCCGTCTACATCTTTCACAATAATCCGTGCATAAGGCGTCTTGCCTTTCGACACCGCTTCCCGATCCAGCACCGTATCTCCCGATTGCTTGGCCTCCTGCACGAGTTGCTGCAACAAATCATCTGAATCCAGAGCCACATCCTGGTCGCTGACATACACTTCAAGATAATAACTGTTGTCCGCAGCGCCGAAAGTCATCATGCGTTCCTGCTCACCAGTCTGGAAGACCATGAGATCTGCCGGGTAGTTAATGGACCAACCGTAAAAACTGTTACCAATTCTGGTTTTGCCTTCGTCCGGATGAATGCCATCCTCATCGTCCACCGAATCATCGGTTTGCAACAGACGAATCACCATTTCTCCCGAACTGGTTGGAGCAAGTGTCGCTCCGATACCGGCAGCAACCGGACGAAGTGGGACCATGAGTACGCCATTCACCATCTTGGGAGCAGCACCCATCTCATGTTTTACACCATCCACCCAGGCAATCGAACTACCAATCGTTAGAGTGACCGTGTGCGTACCTTCCTTGATTTTGACGACATCATTTTTCTCCAGCCGGATTTCACTGCCAAATGCTTTCTTGAATACACCCACAGGCACCATCGTTACACCCTTGACCTTGTACGGTTTGGCTATGGCCTGCTTATCGCCGTTAATGTATGCGCTCGTACTACCCGCTTTGACCCGTAGTTCACTCGTCGTTAGATCGGATGCCCATACAGGCAGTGCCGCACCAATGGTCAGCATCCCGGTTAATACACCTGTGCTCAGCACACGTATCCATGACTTTTTCATTCCGTTCTTTCGTCCTCTCTCCATCCGGGCTGATCGCCGGGCTTTATTATTCTTCATCTGCAAGGAACGCTTCATTTTCCTCGTCTATAATGTCTGCGCGATCAGCAAGCACCATCGTACGGGTGACGATATCGCCATCCGTTTGCATCAACAGCTTTACCTTTTGCCTAGGCAGATACTTTTTGAGCAACTCATTGATATCTACTACTGAGGAGACACGTGTACCTGCCACACTATAAAGGACATCGCCCTCTTTGATTTTGGCTTTCTTCGCTTCAGGAGACAGTACACCCGTGATCGTTAATGGATCATCTGTAGGCAAGCCCACAATAGCAGACCAGCTTTCTTCCAGCTGTAGTCCCAGACTTGCACGTTTTATTTTGCCATATTCAAAAAACTGATTGATGATATATTGAACAGTATCCACCGGAATCGAAAATCCCAGGCTTTCTACGCCGACCGCAGAGAATTTCATCGAGTTAATACCGACCACTTCACCCTTCAGGTTGACGAGCGGTCCTCCGCTATTTCCTGGATTAATGGCCGTGTCAGTCTGAATCAACCGGTAGGTCGCCTCAACACCACGATTCAAGCCGCTAATTACCCCCACCGTTGCCGAGTTGCGCAATGAAAAGGAAATTGGCGTACCTATGGCGATCACCGTCTCGCCAACAGAGGTTTGTGAAGCTTTAGCGAAGCTCGCCGGTTTAAGTGATTTGGCATTGATTTTGATTAGCGCCAGATCACTTAGTGCATCACTGTATGTTTTCGTAATTTTGTATGTATTGCCATCCGTCGTTACGACCACCGGATTCACTAATCCATCAACCACGTGAGCATTCGTCACGATCCATCCGTTAGAACGAATAATGACCCCTGTACCATGTGCAAGATTATAACGGTCGTCTGATGATGCCCCTTCTTGCACTTCGGTGGATTTCCCAATAATGCCTACGACCGAAGGAGACACTTTTTCAATCACTTTGGGAATGGCTTCACTTCCCTTGTACGTGTACGTTCCGGATTTGGCATCATATTGTCCACTTCCACCAAATGCCTTGACCAAATCCTTGGTGTTCACATAGACTTGACCGTCCACCACTTTCGCTTGCATTCCCGCTTTGGACTCAGCTGCCCCGGCCGTTGCCGCCACACTAATCGAGAGTACAGCAGCCATCAGTATGGCTATCCCCTTTTTACCTAACACGCTCATATTCTCACCTGACCCTCTCTATACATCCTTCTTGCGCGACTCGACATCGGATTCATCGCTGAATCTATTCTCTCTTTCTCTCATCTGCAATTCCGGTATCCCTCAATGTATCATACAGAATCTGGATATACAATTGTTTTAAATCCCTATTTTGGTAGAGAAGATAGAATCCTCTTCAATCGTTCAAACTAAATGAAAAAACACCCTCCATGTCTCTCTGGAAAGTGTTCGTCTGTACCACTATTGGCTTAAATCCCCTCTACTTCAGCAGCATTCCTACTGAGCGAACCAACCGGTTATCATCGCATAATCTGTCATCAGAAATACCAGCAGGCTGACTACTGCAAATCCGATCGCAAACAGATTCTTCTTCGGTGCCCGAAGCAGGCGAACGACTCCAATGAAAATCAGGATCGTAAATAGGATGACAAAAATATCAAACGCATTAAAATTCGATGTACTCGCCGTGGCAGCTTCTGCAAACAGCATGGATAGACAGACCTCCTCACCATAGTCGAACAGCTAACGCATACCCTAATATCTTCCTCTATGTTATCTGTACCCTGCTTGTAATGCAAGCCCTATCATCCATAAAAATGAAAAAAATCCAATTTGGCCGAATATTCCTGCAACGCTTACCCCCACACATATGTAAACACTTTCACGAAAAGATTTTATATAATTTGAATTAATTATTTACACAATAACGGAGAGGACAGAAAAAAACTGAAAAGCGAAGCGTTCGCTTAAAAGCTTTCTAAAAGAAAGTTGCACCGGAAGCATACGCTATCCTCAGATTTGCCCTTGAAAAAGGGAATCGAAAAAATCTGGGGATCACAGCGATTGGAAGGTTGCTCTGTCATAGTATTGTCAGTGTATATAATCTTTTAGTTCAACTTATATAATTTTGATGAGGGTTCTACATATCCCACAAAAATAAAACCCTTCTTGTCGGAAGCAGAACACATCAGATCCTAATCCAATGTCTCACACTTCTCGAAAAGAAAGGCCTATTCACTATCGTTAATTGTTCAATAATCTCTGACTACAAGGACTTAGTCCACCAATTGCAGTGCCTTACTCCGCTCGGTATCCCGCTCCAGAACCGGCTTCAAGTACTTGCCTGTATAGGAAGCTTCCACTTTAATGATATCCTCAGGTGTTCCAGTTGCAACAATGGTTCCTCCACCGCTACCGCCTTCTGGTCCCAGATCGACAACATAGTCTGCCGTTTTGATCACATCCAGGTTATGCTCAATCACGAGCACCGATTCCCCAGAATCAACCAGACGGTGCAATACGTTCAGCAAACGGTCGATATCATCGACATGCAAACCGGTCGTCGGCTCATCGAGGATGTAGATGGTTTTTCCTGTACTGCGACGATACAACTCGGAAGCGAGCTTCACACGCTGGGCTTCACCACCAGACAATGTGGTTGCAGGTTGTCCCAGATTGATATAACCCAGGCCCACATCCATCAGTGTCTGCATTTTGCGATGGATCTTCGGAATGTTCTCGAAGAATTGGGTTGCATCTTCAACCGTCATTTCCAACACATCGGAAATGTTTCTGTTTTTGTATTTTACTTCAAGCGTTTCCCGGTTGTATCGTTTACCTTTGCAGACTTCGCAAGGGACATACACGTCCGGCAAGAAGTGCATCTCGATCTTGATAATGCCGTCTCCACGGCAGGCTTCACAACGTCCGCCTTTAATATTGAAGCTGAATCGGCCTTTCTTATATCCACGTACTTTGGCTTCGTTCGTCTGAGCAAACAGATCACGGATATCATCAAAGACACCTGTGTACGTAGCCGGGTTGGAACGAGGTGTCCGCCCGATTGGCGACTGGTCAATATCGATAACTTTATCGATATGCTCCAGACCACGAATCTCTTTATGCTGACCCGGACGTACCCGAGCACGGTTCAGATCACGTGCCAGCGTTTTGTACAGGATCTCATTGATCAATGTGGATTTACCTGAACCCGACACACCCGTTACCGCAGTAAACACACCCACCGGAATCTTCACATTCAGATTCTTAAGATTATTTTCTTTGGCTCCGCGTACTTCCAACCAACGGTCTCCTACACTTCTACGTTCTGTACGAATCGGAATGAATTTGCGCCCACTCAGATATTGACCGGTTAAGGAGTTCTCATCATTCATGATCTCTTCCGGTGTACCCTGTGACATGATGGTACCTCCGTGGATACCTGCACCAGGGCCGATATCAATAATATAGTCGGCAGCCATCATCGTATCCTCATCATGTTCAACCACAATCAACGTGTTACCAATATCCCGCATATGCGCAAGCGTTGAAATCAGACGGTCATTATCCCGTTGATGCAGACCGATACTTGGCTCATCCAGAATATATAGTACACCCATCAGGCTGGAACCAATCTGTGTGGCCAGTCTGATCCGCTGGGCTTCCCCACCGGACAACGTTCCGGCAGCACGACTCAGTGTAAGGTAATCCAGACCTACGTTCACCAGGAAGCCAAGACGGCTGTTGATTTCTTTCAAAATCAGTTTAGCAATCGTCTGCTCTTTCTCCGACAATTCCAATGTATCGAAGAATCGGCCAGCTTCACCAATGGACAAACTAGTCACATAGGCCATGTTGTGATCATTAATCGTAACCGCAAGACTTTCGCGTTTCAGACGCTGACCTTTACATGTACCACAAGGTTTCGCACTCATGTAACCCTCAATAAATTCACGGATACCTTCAGATGCTGTATCACGATAACGACGCTCCAAGTTATTCACGATACCTTCAAAGGTAACCAGTGCTTCCTTCCGTTGTCCAAAATCATTCTCATAGCGGAAACGGATTTTCTCCGTACCTGTACCCTGCAACAACTTGTTCATCTGCTCAGCTGGCAGATCTTCGACAGGTACATTTTGGGGAATGTTGAAGTGCTCACATACTGACTTCAGGAACTGCGGATAATAGGTGGACGTTCCACCTGTCCAAGCATCAAAAGCACCATCTTCTATCGTCTTGCTACGATCCGGTACGAGCAGATCAGGGTCAACGATCATTTTAACACCTAACCCATCACAATCCGGGCAAGCCCCGAAAGGACTGTTAAAAGAGAACATCCGTGGTGCAAGTTCTTCAATACTGAATCCGCACACCGGACAGGCAAAGTTGGAACTGAAGCGCAGCTCTTCTTCACCCATAATGTCCACCAGGAGTTGTCCTCCGGATAGATTAAGTGCTGTTTCGATAGAGTCGGCCAGACGCGCCTGTACATCATCTTTAACGACGATCCGGTCAACGACCACTTCAATCGTATGCTTCTTGTTTTTCTCCAATTGAATATCTTCTGACAGGTCACGCAGTTCCCCGTTCACCCGTACACGGACGAAGCCCTGCTTGGATACATCGGCAAATACACTTTTGTGCTCGCCCTTACGGCCAGAGATAATAGGAGCCAAAATCTGCAACCGGGTACGCTCTGGGTATTGCATAATGCGGTCAACCATTTGCTCTACGGTCTGGGAACTGATTTCTACCCCGTGGTCTGGACAATGTGGATGACCCACACGTGCAAATAACAGACGCAGATAATCATAGATTTCGGTCACGGTTCCCACCGTGGAACGCGGGTTACGGCTTGTTGTTTTCTGATCTATTGAGATGGCAGGAGACAATCCTTCGATAGAATCGACATCCGGTTTCTCCATCTGTCCCAGAAACTGCCGTGCATAGGCTGACAATGATTCGACATAACGTCGCTGTCCTTCGGCATAGATGGTGTCAAAAGCCAGCGAGGACTTGCCTGATCCACTCAGGCCGGTCAATACAACAAAGCGGTCACGCGGGATGGTAATGTCGATATTTTTTAGGTTATGCGCTCGTGCGCCTTTAATGACAATGTTATCGCTCGCCAATAGTATTCATCCTCTCAGTGTGTTAATCCAAACCTTTATAAAGGCTTTTCGATCCCTCACAAACCCTCCCTTCCAAGGGAGGGCCCCAGAGGGCGTAGCCCTCTGGACACCCGAAACAAGCGGTGCAATGGTGAGGGGTCGGGTCTTGCTATGTGAAGGGTGGTCGTGTGCCCGCGGCTCCACATAAGGTTCCGACTCATTGCCGGAACCTTATGTGGCCGCTCTACTACGAGGTGACGCTCCCGGCTCCGCCACGTTCGCGACAAGTCGCCATTGCCTTTGGCTCGGCTCCGAGGTCAACACCAGGGCGCTCTCGACTCTCAGGGGGACACGACTCCCAAATGCTTTCCTATAAACCTTTTAACCAATTTCAACTTTTCTATCAGTATAGACCTGATTTCAAGATTTCAACATCTCAACATCTCTTATTATCGGTAGATATAGATGATTTCCTTATTCAACAAGAGAACGGCCAATTGGCCGTTCTCTTGTTACAGTTCTCTCATTTATGGAGCATATGAATGAGCAATATCTTATTCAGCGCGAAGTTCCAGCAACGCATCGCGAAGCTCGGCAGCACGCTCAAACTGCAGGTTTTTGGCTGCATCTTTCATCTCTACCTCCAGACGCTGGATAAGCGCCTGGCGATCTTTCTTCGACATCTTCTCGGCAGCGCCTGTGAGATAATCTTTCTTGGATTCAGCAACTTTGGTTGCTTCAATCACATCACGCACTTTTTTGCGGATCGTCTGTGGTGTGATGCCATGTTTCTCGTTGTACTCGATCTGAATCGCACGACGACGTTCGGTTTCCTTAATCGCCTTGTCCATCGAATCGGTCACTTTGTCACCGTACAGAATAACGCGCCCCTCGCTGTTCCGCGCGGCACGACCAATCGTTTGGATCAGTGAACGTTCGGAACGCAGGAATCCTTCTTTGTCGGCATCCAATATCGCTACCAGGGATACTTCCGGCAGATCCAGACCTTCCCGGAGCAAGTTGATTCCGATTAGAACATGGAAAACGCCCAACCTTAGATCACGTAAAATCGCCATCCGTTCCAACGTTTTGATCTCGGAGTGCAGGTAACGTACCTTGATTCCAATCTCTTTCAGATAATCCGTCAAATCCTCAGACATCTTCTTCGTTAATGTTGTAATCAACACACGTTCGTCCTTGGCAATCCGATCGTTAATCTCACCGATTAAGTCATCAATCTGTCCCTTCGTTGGACGCAGTTCGATAATTGGATCAAGCAGTCCGGTTGGACGAATAATCTGTTGCACCATCGTATCCGTATGCTCAATCTCATATGGACCTGGTGTGGCCGATACATAGATAATCTGATCCATCTTACCTTCGAACTCGTCGAATTTGAGCGGACGATTATCCAGCGCTGACGGCAGACGGAAACCATGATCAACCAGTACCGTCTTCCGCGCTTGGTCACCATTGTACATCGCACGGATCTGTGGCAGAGTCACATGAGACTCATCGACCACGATCAACATGTCATCCGGGAAGTAATCCATCAGTGTATATGGCGTATCGCCACGTTCTCGGAAAGTCAGCGGACCCGAATAGTTCTCAATTCCTGAACAGAATCCGACTTCCTTCATCATCTCGATATCGTACCGTGTACGCTGCTCCAGTCGCTGAGCCTCCAGCAATTTCCCCTGTTCACGCAACACTTCAAGACGCTCTTCCAGTTCACGTTCAATGTTTACCAATGCAACCTTCATCGTCTCTTCTTGCGTTACAAAGTGAGACGCCGGGAAGATGGCAATATGTTCACGTTCACCAATCAGTTCTCCGGTTAACACGTCAATCTCCGTAATCTTCTCAATCTCATCACCGAACAATTCAACCCGAATCGCATGTTCGCCCTTAGAGGCAGGGAAAATCTCAACTACATCCCCACGGACACGGAATGTTCCCCGCACAAAGTTAATATCGTTCCGTTGATACTGAATCTCTACCAGTCGGGACAAAATCTGATTGCGCGGTTTCTCCATACCTACCCGGAGCGACAGCAACATGCTGGAATATGAGTGTGGTGAACCCAAACCATAAATACAGGACACACTCGCTACAATGATGACATCCCTGCGCTCAAACAACGAACTTGTCGCTGCGTGACGCAGTTTGTCGATCTCTTCATTAATACTTGAATCCTTCTCGATATACGTATCGGAGGACGGGATATATGCTTCGGGCTGAAAATAATCGTAATAACTGACGAAATACTCAACCATGTTATTAGGGAAAAAATCTTTGAACTCACTTGCCAGTTGCGCTGCCAGCGTCTTATTGTGCGCAATAATCAGCGTCGGACGTTGCAGCTGGGCAATGGTCTGGGCAATTGTAAATGTCTTACCGGTACCCGTTGCACCCAGCAGTGTCTGATACCTTTTCCCCTCCTGAACACCCTTCACCAGTTCTTTAATGGCTGCAGGCTGATCACCTTGGGGAGAAAACTCTGACTCGATCTCGAACGTTTTGTCGCTCATTATAATATCGCTCATTGCCGTATCTCACCCTATCGTCTAAAATAATAGTCACTATATATTGTCGAAGTTCCCCGAATTTTCATATGGGAAAACTTATAGTAATAGGAATATTTGTTCCCGTTTAATTATACCTCGTTCGTTTTAGTGATGCAAACGTGAAATGAAGATAGGAGTGGGTTAATTTATGGATATTGCGACACTTATCGGTATTATTGCCGGAATTGCCGCAGTCATTAGCGGTTTTTTGTGGGAAGGCGGTCAATTGTCCGGTCTCCTGCAAAAAACGGCTGCTTTAATTGTATTCGGTGGAACGATTGCTGCTGTGGTTGCCAGTTTCCCGGCGCATCGCCTACGTACGATTCCAGCTGCCCTGCGTATGGCTTTTGGACGTAATAATAATGAATCAGGCTTGTGGGTTGAAGAACTGGTCGAGATGTCTTCGATCGCGCGCCGTTCAGGTGTACTTGCATTGGAACGTAAGGTTATGGATCATCCGCATCCATTTTTGCAAGATGGTATTCAGATGGTTGTCGATGGTACGGATCAGGATGTGGTTCGCCAGATCCTGGAGATGGAAATTGACTCGATTGAACAAAAACATGAGGGATATGCCAAAATATTCGAATCCGCTGGTGGTTATGCCCCAACCATGGGGATCATCGGAACCGTGATGGGACTTATTCAGGTACTTGGCAGTTTGACCGATCCCACCGGACTCGGACCTGCCATTGCTGTTGCCTTTACCGCAACCCTGTATGGGGTCGCCAGTGCCAATCTTATCTTTTTGCCCATTGCCTCCAAGATCAAATCCAGAGGTGCCGACGAAGTGCAGACCATGGAAATGCTTCTCGAAGGTGTACTTGCCATTCAGAACGGTGAGAACCCCCAGCTTGTACGTAAAAGACTGGAGTCCTTCACCCTCACTCATCGTCAACATATACGCCCCCTAGCAAAGGAGGGATTGGATGAGTCGGCGCAGTAAAAAGCGCGGAAAACGTGAAACTGTCGATCATCGGGATCGCTGGATGATTACTTATGCCGATCTCATTACCCTGCTTTTGATCTTTTTTGTCATCATGTACGCCATGAGCAATCTGGATTCCGGTAAATATGACGTCGTTACTCAATCCTTACAAAATACATTCAACGCGTCCGACTCTGTACTTGAGCTTGGTGAAGGACTCGGTGAGAAGCCCGGACAGACGATTACAGAGACTCCACCATCCGAGGTTCAGGGTGAAGGAACGCCTTCCGATTCCGGGACTGCTACGCCAGAAGATGACAACAAGCCTCTCACAGAGCGGGAAGAGCAATTCAGATCACAGGAACAGGAACTGCAAAATCTGTTCAATGTGATTACCCAATATATCGAGGATAATAAACTGGAAAATCAGATTTTTGTTGCGGACAAGCCACAGGGCCTCTCCATTACACTAAGTGACCGTTTCCTTTTTGACCAGGGGCAGGCCGCTCTAAAGGATGGTGCAGCACCAACGCTCAGTAAGCTTGCTAGCCTGTTCCGTGATCTGAATACTGTTGTCAGCATTGAGGGTCACACCGATAATGTTCCTGTGGGGGCAAACTCCGCCTATACCGATAACTGGCAACTTTCCGGGGAACGCGCACTATCTGTATTGCGATTCTTTCTAGATACAGAGAAGCTGGACCCTGATGGTTTCCAGTATGCCGGATATGCAGATACTCGCCCAACGGGTGACAACACCACAGCGGCTGGCAGACAAAAGAACCGTAGAGTAGAAATTACTGTCTTGCGTCAGTTACAGCCTTAATATCTTTCTAGTTCGAACTGACTCGAATATTGCCTCCTAATTTAACATTAAAAAGCACGATCAGTTCATCATAACGAACGAGATCGTGCTTTTGTTTTGGTGTTCAAGAGGTTACCTACAAAAATGGTGATCTATAGCAAATCAAGATTCCAATCGACCTTATTATAGATGCTGCTGTAATCGATAATTAAACGACGTACAACGTTCAAATGTCTTTGGACTGTTTCCTCTTGGGATTTTCCCATCCATAATAACTTACCTGCGATAAAAGCAACGGTGTATTCCTTCCAAGAATTATATGCAGACTGAGCTTTCAGAGCGATTTTCAAAACAAGCTCATCCGACTCAGTTTCGGTTATAATACCAACATGGGCACACTTTCTGCATAAATCCGCATAACATCCCCAATCCCACGCAGCAATTCCTTCAGAGGGTAGCTTGTACATATAGGTTCTGACGATCAGATATTCGTGATAATTCGTGTTTTTGGGATTCAGCGATTGGATAAACGCCCACTGTTCTTCATCACGCAATGGATCCAAAAAGGCCTTCATCTCTCCGTATAAATAACTGCGTTGCCCACTCTTGATTCGTTCGAGCCCTAACATTAATGTGGCTCTATCATGAATATCCCAATCTTCCATTAACCCGTTACGTAGGCTTTCACGACTTTCCTCGTCTGTCCCAAACTCATAGTCATTGTGAACACTTAAGTCATCTAACTCATAAATGATTGCGCTCATTCCCCGAAACCAACGATCCCTGTCAGTCAACGATTGTACAACTTGGCCCAATAATTCCGTCTCCCTACCTCTCAATTTCAATGCCTCCTTATTCAAAATGCAGACTGATAGGCTCTTGGGGTACAAGATGCTGGAGTGAAACCATAGAAGGCCATTGTTCATAAGCCCTTTTTCGTCTCACAAACATATTACGGAATGATATCTTTCTATGGACTACATGTGCTCTCATACCTTCAAGACGTCGCAAATAATCTGGATGTTTCGGTTGTTCCTGAATCGCCTTATTGGCATATATTAGCGCCTGCTCCATATTCCCCATATCATAATAAACCATGCTCAAATAGCTGCATGCTTCACCCTCAAGCCGTCCACGATAAGCCTTATCGAGTTCAAGCAGCGCTTGATCCAGATTACCCGTTCGATAAGCGACAATACCTGAATACAACCAAAAGCGAGGATCTATATTATCCGCTGGCTCGTCATCTAAGTAGCCTTTAACAAAAGAACGATACCGCTCCCAGGCTTGGGTCTCCACCAAATAGCGCGCTACAAACAATAATAACCACGGATTAAGTGACTCCATATCAATCATTTTTTTGGCCATCACATTTAATTTGGCATCCTTCTCCTGAAAATCTAACTCCATAGCGCAAACTATGGTCATCCTCGCAAGCTCCTCCTCTCCGGGGAACTCCTCAAAACCATTTTTGTATACACTCATGGCCTGTTGAATAGATCCTTGCTCGCGGAAAATATCACCTTCAAGCAAGGGCCCTTTTGAATCATCGGGCTTTTCCCTGCGAAATTGGTGGATATATTCGAGCGCCTTGCTCGTTTTACCCAATCTTGCATATGCGATGGATAAGTAATAAGGGATTTCCAGGAGATCCTCTTCCGATTGATCATAATTTCGTGATGCTTCGAATGCCTGAATAGCTTCTTCATAACGTCCCAGTTTTAGAAGAGTAATGCTCTTTAATATCCAATCAAAAGGATAATCACCGTCACTGAGGTCAACATGTTCATAGTCAAGCAACGCTTCTTTATAAAACTCTTTATTATAATAAATATGAGCTCTTAGAGAGCGATATTTATACATATCAGGGTCCAGCTCAATAGCTTTATCCGAGTATTGAATACACAACTCATTCTGCGCCTGAAGATGGCAAGCATAGGCAAGTGAATGCCAGGCTTCTGCATTGGTTTTGTTTAGCCGGATCGCTTTTTCGAGATCAGGTATGGCCTTAGCACTGTTCCCCATCTGGATATACAGTTTCCCTCGTTCGAAACATATCTCGAATTCACTATTCCCTGCTTCATTGACTGAATTTTCTGCAAGAAGAAGTAGGATCGCCATCGCTTCCTGATTTCTCTCTCTACGAATACATGCCTGTGCCCACAATACATAGAGGGTTTCGTTCAACTCATTCAAAATATGAAGTTCGCTTATGTATTGGATAACTTGCTCATCGCCGTAAAAATCCATATATTCCAGTGCAACCCGATGTTGGATTGTCTCCCGGACTCTTCTGTCTTCCTCAATCTCTGCTGCTTTATTCATCACTTCAATAAGAGTCAGTCTGGATTCGATCAAAGTAATCTGTGTTTCCATATCATGAGGATAAAGAGAAACAAGCTTTTCCAAAATATGAATGGCTTCTTCTTCATTACTTTGACATTTATAGTACCGCACTAGTCCATTCAAGGCATCAGGATGATCAGGATTGAGTTCCAGCACTCTATTATACAAATGAAAGGCCTGTTCCAAATGTCCTCCAGCTTCAAGTAATCTGGCACTGTGGAGCCAGCCATCAATGGTTTCCGGCTCACACTCCGTAAGCCTATCGAATAGCATGTGAGCACCCTTTTCATCCCGATTCCACAATTTGAATTTCCCAGCCAACCGGAGTAAATCGGAGTCCTCCGCGTATATCTCCATAGCCACATCGATATGAACTCCTGCCTCAACCATACTTCCTTGTACCATCATTTGAAGCGCCTTATCCCGGATACGGATAAAACTTTCATAGTCCACATTCCGGTCGAAATCAAATGAGTCATAACGAAGTTCATGGATCCGTTCCAGCACAGTGACAGGATATCGTGCCGTTTCTTCAGGCAATAAACCTTTCAACTTGTCCTGCTGCTCAGACCATGAAAAAAAATCATTCAACTGCGTCCAGATCACCTTGGGTAGAAACGGACGTTGAACGAGCATCTGAAGCAACTTCACCCCAGTTTGAAATTTCACATCCAGCCGCCATAACTCTTCTGACTGTGTCCATACCTCCCACACCGCGGGGGTCGTACGTAATTTGATATCTTCCATAATCCCCCGGGCTTGGGCCAGAACCAAAACCTCTTCGCTTATCTTCTTATATTCAGCATCTTCAACGATTGCTTCGATCAAAGGTTTATGATCAGATTGAAAAGGCGACTCGTTCGGTACCTGATCCATAAAATTAGTATGGGAAGGATTAATCCAGCGATAAACGTTGGAATATTCGAAGGAATGGCCCTGCGATGACTCAGGTGCGTTCATTTGATAATCAATATCGTCAACACTCAGATCGGAAGGCGCTATCCAGCGGTATGATTCAGAATAGGATAGAATTTCGCCCTCTACCGAGTGTGGAACTTCCTCCGTTTGCTCCATATCACTTAAAATTACAGGGTCAATCCAATGGTATGTTTCAAAATGTGGAGACAGGTCAACTGTTCCTCCTGTCCCTTCAGCGTTGATTTGTTCGTCCCCTATCTCTGTATCAGTTTGCTCGTCAAGTCTATGCCATTCAATCCAGTAGTCAGTATCTCCAGCAACCTGCAACGCTTCTTCATATGCTGCTCGCAGTCGTTGAAAGCCCTCTGGATCATCCTCTGGGTTCGTCTGACGTAGTTGCTGAGCATAGGCCTTCCTGATCATTTTTTTATCTTGCGTCGGTTCAATTAACAGTATTCCCCAAATATTCATATGCATTTCTCACCATAATCGGTGACTGTTTTCAATTTGATCCAACGTCTTTTTCAATTTTTCTGCTTCCTTCTTAATTTCACGATGGTCTTGCTGTTTTAACTTCTGTTCAAACTTCAACATGGCATCTAATATCACTGAACGGTGCTCGGCCAAAGTTTCTTCGTACAAGCGTTCTCCACGCGCCAAGAGATGCCGGTTCTCCATGCGTTCACGAGGATGCACTTTGATAGACTCCAACTCTTTGAAACGTTGGGCAATCTCTTCTTGGGACAGACCGCTTTCTTTCTCTTCTATGATAGCCACTTTCTTCTCCCCCGTATCCAAGGAAGATACCTCCACTTCCAATATGCCGTTAATATCGTAGGTGAAGCGAACATCTATAGCCTGTTCGCCCTCCGGTGCAGATGGCACATTAATAGTCAATTCACCAAGTTTAATATTGTTTTCAACTAGGCGACTTTCCCCTTGATAAACATCAACAGAAATTTCAGTTTGATGGTCCCTTGACGTGTAATACCGTTTAACCCTGCTTACCGGAACAACCGTATTCCGTTCAATGATTGGGTCAAAAATACCTGATTCATATCGACCGTTGCCTAAGGATTTTAACACCGAAGTCCCCAACGTATATGGACATACATCCGTCAGAATAACCTCTTCCACGTCAGCATGGCGAGCTTTCATAGCAGCTTGAATTCCCACGCCAATAGCGATAGCTTCATCCGGATGCAAGTAATTTGCTGGTAGTCTGCTAAACAGTTTGCCCGTAAACGAATAGATTACAGGCATGCGCGTTGCTCCTCCGACAAGAATGACGGCATCCAATTCATTGAGTTGCACGGCGGCATCACGCAGCGCACGTTCCACGGGCTTTTGCAACCTAGCAAGTAGCGGTTTCGCTAACTGTTCAAATTGTGCACGCTCAATGCTCATCTCTTTCACGCCATCTTCAAGTGTCAAGGTCATCGTTCCTTCACGCCCTTCACTTAATGCCTGCTTGCATAATTCTGCTTGCTTCCAAAGCGCCATCTGTGCCTTACGGGACAGATCACTCTGCTGAATTTGGTGATGATTCAAAAACAAACTAGCAATCAGGCCGGTAAAATCCTCCCCTCCTAGAAAGTTATCACCGGCTACCGATTTCACTTCCATAATTCCGTCAAACAATTCCAAGATGGATACATCGAAGGTTCCTCCTCCAAGGTCAAAAATGAGGAATTTTGTCTCTGGTTTCTGCTGATGCAGGCCATACGCAATGGCTGCAGCTGTGGGTTCGCTAAGCAGTCGATCCACTTTAATTCCCGCCAGTTGTCCAGCACGTTTGGTGGCCTTGCGCTGAATATCATTAAAATACGCCGGGACGCTAATGACGGCTTCCGTTACTTCAACACCTAAATAGGCTTCGGCATCAGCTTTCAAAGATTTCAAAACAAAAGCTGATAACTCTTCAGGCAAAAAACGATATGTACCCAAACTAAATGTTTTGCTTGTTCCCATGTACCTTTTAAATACGGATGCTGTCTTTCCTGGATGCGTGATCAAGCGCTCTTTGGCGACCTCACCTACTAATATTTCTCCGTTATCGTCCACACTCACCACCGAAGGTGTCAATCGATTCCCGAGGGCATTCGGGATAATAACGGATTCACCATTGACCCAGCAAGATACCAAACTATTCGTTGTCCCAAGATCTATACCAATAATTGTCATAAAGCTTTTACCTTCTTTCTGTTTAACATCTACGCTTGCATAGAAGAACCTTCATTCCTTGTTATGCGCTGGATACAACTTATCAGACGCAACAAATCTTAACCTGTCCAGTTCAGTCCTACCCGATCAATCTATCATAGATCGTTAGCCAGAGGACATAGGTATAACTTCATAAATTCACCTAATAGTGTATACGCTTAATCCCCCCTTTGCCTACTAAGCCCCTAATATTAAACAAAAAACCGAATGCACAATTGTGCATTCGGTTTTTTCAAAATTTAGCATTACCTTATGCATCCACACCCGGCTGACTAGGACGCAGAATCGCAGAACCAACCGTCAACAAAATGGCAGCCATTCCGAACAATATCAATAGGGGCAGTGTAATATCCGATAACGTACCGCCAGCGGAGATCGTTTCCACCGCCTGAATCGCCCATTTCTGCGGAACAAAGTTGGCGAGCTTCTGCATATAGTCAGGCATCAACGAGATTGGCCAGAAACAACCACCTATCATACAAGTTGGCATAATAATAAGGGAATTCAACATGTTCGCATTTTTGGAATTACGGATCAATCCAGCTACCGTACTTGCGATGCCCATGGAGACCAGCATGAACGCTGCCAAGATCATAAAATGAATTCCAAAAGGAATGCCGGCATCATAATGCAGCAGCCACCTGCTGACTCCCAAAACCAGAACAATCTGAATCATGCCAATGATAAAGCTACCCAGGAAATTGCCAAGTGCAATCTCATATGCACGAACGGGCGCCGTATATACTCTCTCCATCGTGCGTTTCCTGCGATCTTCCATAATCACAGCAACTGCACTGGTCAGCAGACCCATCATAAACATGATTGTAAATCCAGTCACATTGTTCAGGCCTGACTTGGGATAGATCTGCAGATCTGTGCCTTCACCAGAAACCTGTTGCTTTCCTATCTCCTCTAATAACAGTTCAAACGACTTCTGTGTGCTCTCCACTATGTCAGTCTCACTTGAGACTCGACCTGCCGCTACCTTAACAGCTGAAGCAGATTGTTGCAGGCCGCTAGTCAAACCTTCAACAGCCGCTCGTAGTGTATAGGAACCTTCACTTATGCGCAGTTCTACCAGTTGAATTTCGGTTGCCTTACCCTGTAACATATCCTCTGTATAATGTGCGGGAATGATAATGCCAGAACTTCCTTTTTGCTGAGCGATAGCTTCCTTCACTTCTGCTTCGTTGTTCATTGGCTTGAGCAGATACTCCTCTTTGTCAGTAAGTTCATTAATCATCCATGTCCCTGCTACCCCTGTATCCTCATTGACGTAGGGAATTACCGCCCGTGTACTCTGCTCACTTCCAAAAAGAGCAACCGCTCCCGTAACCACCAGGCAAGGCAGAAGCAGAAACGTAATGAAGCCCATTTTACGGCCAAGTGTACGTCTGATCATCAACCAGGCGATGTGTAGACTATTCATATCGGTATCCTGCCTTTCTATAGATCAATCCTGAGATGGCTAGTAATACAGTGCACACCACGAAAAGCATCAGAATGCTGTACACAATCTCTCCTACAGGTGCACCCAGCATCATTCTCAGAAAACTCTGAAGCGCCCAGTGGTTAACCGTAAATTGGCTAAGCCGTTGTACAAAATCAATCGGAATGGGCATGAACCCACCACTGATGAATGTCATGGCAACGATGATACCTTGTAAGGTTGCACTGGCTGATGCTGTGCTTTTGCATACCAATGCCACGATTACGCCAAGGGTCATGGATGCCAATGTGATGCATACACAAGTCAGCACAATATACCAAGGATGGGTTCCCCAATCCACACCGTAGAGCCAATATGTCATAAGGATGATCGTTGTTGCTTGTAAGAAAGCGAGCAGACTATTACCTGCAATTTTGCCAGCGAAAATAACTCCATTGCCTATAGGCGCAGCCTGAAGGCGAATTAACGTTTTGTTATCACGCTCTCCAAAAAGGCTGGTACTTGTTGTCATGCCTGAGTACAACATGAACATCGCCAGCATGGAAGCTGCATAGTATTGGGAGGCACTATACGCCGTACCTGTCTTACCGGGATTAGTGACAGCAATAGAGGTGGAATTCGCCGTACCAGACTCCGAAGCAGAGGCCATGGCAGCAGTCACTTCCGGACCGAGCACTTTGGTAATCGCCATATGTCGGTTCCATTCATCCGTAAAACGTGTGAACAAAGTTTCACCCAAGGTATTAAGTGTGTTGTCCTTTCCTCGTATCCACTGTAACCTGGCCTCTTTCCCCGTCATCACGTTTTGCTCAAAATCCGAAGGAATCATTACAGCAAAGTCTAGCTTGCCGGTACGCAGCGAATGGACGGCCTCTTCTTCAGTCGTAAAGTTCTGCACCTTGACCATCTCAGCCACTTCCGGGGATTGAACGAATGTATCCAGCGCATGATTAACCGTACTTGATCCTCCACCAGATTCAGTATTCAAATGGATGATTCCCACACGTACAGTATCCGGAATAACATCCTCCGCCGTACCCATCGTACTGGAAAGTGCCGTACCCAATATAAAAATCAGTAACAACGGCAGAATGAACAGGTTTAACACTACAGATCGAATCTTAAGAATACGCCTCAATTCAAAGATGCAAATATGCCATATATTCATCTCTTGTTCCCCCTAGTCCCGAAGCGTACGCCCGGTCAGATTGAGGAACAACGTTTCCAGATCCGGCTCTTCGACCTTGAGCGACTGAATGGATACTTCATGTTTGCTGCAAATGAAGAGCAGATCCTGGAGATCCTGCTGTGCCGAAGGCAGCGTAATGGTCAGTGTATTCTCTGAAACGTCTACCATCCGTACGCGGGGGTGAAGTTTCAGTTCTTCTACGACGTCGGCACCGATACCGGAAGTGGAGAGCACTACTTTTTCCTCCGATGCTACCCGTTCTCTCAGCTCTGCTTCAGTCCCACAGGCAATGATTCGTCCCTGATCCATAATGGCTACCCGGTGACTAATCGCGGCTACTTCCTCCATGTAATGACTTGTATATATGATCGTTGAACCCATCTTGTTGAGTGTGCGTACTGATTCAAGGATATGATTCCGGGATTGTGGATCAATGCCGACTGTCGGTTCATCCATAATAATCAGATCCGGGCGATGTGTAATCGCACATGCGATGTTTAACCTGCGTTTCATACCGCCGGAGAAGGTTGCGGGAGCATCCTTAGCTTTATCCTGCAAACCTACAAATTCAAGGGACTCCTGCACTCTTTCCTTAAGCAATTTTCCACGAAGTCCGTACAGTCGGGCAAAAAAGGTCACATTCTCCGCAGCAGTCATCGTTTCGTATAAAGCCAGCTCCTGCGGCACCAGTCCGATCTTGCGCTTTACTTCAAGCGGTCGCTCCTTGACCGATATTCCATCTAATCTGATTTCACCCTGATCCATATTCAGGAGCCCTGCAATCATGCTGATGGTGGTACTTTTCCCTGCTCCATTGGGACCGAGTAATCCAAAAATTTCGCCTTTGCCAACACTAAGGTTCAAATGATCCACTGATAACCTGCTACCGTATCGTTTTACGACATGATTCACTTCAAGTATGCCCATCTCTTTTACGCCCCTCTTCCGTTTCGGCCTTCGCCGCTGGATTTCATAATTTTATTGTAGCGGATCGTAATCTGTAGTGAAGGTACGAAAAGTCATGAATCGAAGGTGACTTAAGTCATCTCCTGATTCGAATGCTGCTTATGGTATAATCAAGGGCGCATTACCAGAGATTTTCTACTCCACTTTTATATAAAGGATGTCACAACCATATGCCGATGCGGTTTCTGCAATACGGGTTAATTATCGTTCCAGCAGTGCTGTACATGTTGATGCTACCCTTGGAAAACGACGACGTCTATACCCTGTATATCATCATCGCGCTTGGACTCTCCGTGTGGAAAGATTTCACCCGTTCAAGTGCACAGCAGTGGCTGTTGCTTCTGGCCCAAATATCCTGGAGTTGCTGGCTGATTGCTCTGTATGGACCATTTATGTTTTTCCTCTCTCTATCCGTGCTTTACGTGTATATGTACAGACTGGAGGGGAGCCAGCGGTGGTTGATGTTTGGAAGTCAGCTTGTGGCAAGCAATATTGCGTTGCATTGGCATTATTCTGGCCAACAAGCATTGCAACCGGGGTTAACCACACTGTATACAAACACCGCTACTCTTATCACCGCAGAGACAACTGCGATGGTTCTTGGCAACCTGCTTCTGATCATCACAGCGGCTCTGTCCTGGCAGGGATCCACAACCGCGAGCAGCCGCGGACAACTGGAACAAGTCTATGACGAGCTTCGCAGCAAACATTACGAGCTACAAGAAGCGCGTGCGCAACTGTTACTATTCGCAAAGCAACGCGAAGGAGCGGCTCAGGCAGAAGAGCGCACACGTATCTCAAGACAGCTTCATGACGATATCGGACATCGACTGATTCGCACTAAAATAATGTCGGAAGCCGCGCTGCTGACCCTCCCCTTAGATAGGGAACAAGGAACAGAAATGGTGAGACAGATTCGTGATCAATTGGCCACCAGTATGGATGATATGCGCAGCACACTGCACAAACTGCAACCGGATTCTTATGTATCCAATGCCTACGCACTGGATCGCCTCCTCGAGGAAGTGGGCAGAGATACTGGCGTGAAGACACATTATGAAGTTCGTGGCCCATCCCATGTGCTGTATCCCAGCATACAAATCGTTTTGTACAAAAATGTCAAAGAGGCCCTGACCAATGCACTGCGACACGGCAATGCCTCTTCGATCACAGTGGAGTTGGTATTCAGGGATCAGGAAGTCTGTATGAACGTAAGTAATGATGGTAATATCGATCCCCATTCGACTAAGGGAAATGGCATAGGACAGGAAGGCATGCGTCTGCGTACACAAATGGTAGGAGGAGCTCTGGAGATTCAATCGGCTTATCCATATACGGTAACTACACGCATTCCAATAACGAACAAAGTTGATATACTCTGAAAAAGGAAGTGAATGTTCTCATGTCCGAACGGAATGATGTGAAGCAAAAGAGTGATACAACACACCCTCCACTTATTCAACTGATTCTCGTGGACGATGATTACTTCATTCGTGAGAGCCTTAAAGTGCTACTCGGACTGGGCTCCGACATTCGCGTTACAGGCACAGCCTCAAATGGACAGGAAGCGCTGGAATTGCTTGAAACAGGAACGCCTGCGGACGTGGTGTTGATGGATATTCGGATGCCCGAATGTGACGGAGTCGAAGGCACACAACTTATCAAGGCACGTTTTCCTGAAATCCAGGTGCTGATGCTGACTACGTTTGACGACGATGAGTATATTATTCAGGCATTACAGAATGGGGCAAGCGGTTATTTGCTCAAAAACGTCCCCCCTGAGCGGATCATTCAAGGCATCAAGACCGTACATAACGGCGATATGTTAATTCATCCAGATATTGCTCGCAAGCTAACAGGACTTCTTCGTCCTGCTACGACTCCCCTGACACAGAATCCAATCGAAGCCTACGGACTGACACGTATGGAGCTGGCGGTTGCCGAGGCCATATCGGAGGGGCTATCCAATAAGGAAATTGCCGCCAAACTGTTCCTCAGTGAAGGAACGGTCAAAAATTACGTCACGGATATTCTCGGCAAGCTAAGCTTGCGTGATCGAACCCAAATCGCCATCTTTATGTTAAAAAAATAACAAAAAGGTATTTCCCTTGCCTGCGACGGCACTCGGAAATACCTTTTCATTGTTTAATATATACAACACACTTAATCTCGTATGCTTAGTTACATCTCTATAGAGCCTTTGTCACTAACCACAGGGGCAGGCGGTAACGCCAGTGGAACTTCGTCCCTGTGTGGTTTTTTCAGACGAGCAAACAATTTGAGATTTATGATATGGAACAGCGTCAGTGGACGTAATCGAATCGCCCATACCTCGTGATTATCGGGTGCCATAATAATCCCAAGCTGATGATGCTCCCCTTCATAGATCGCTCGTTGCATGAATTTGCTTTCTCCCTGGTGATTTCGCACCTCAAGTTTGCAAAAAGCTGGGTTCATCCGCAGAGCGCGATGCAACTCTTCCGGTGAATGAACCAACTTACCATTCACCTTATACAACGTCTCTCCTGCTTCAATCCCTAAATCTGCAGCAGGACTCTCCGGAATAACAGCCAATACCTTCAACCCATGCTGCGGATGAACAAATACCGGGCTGCGATTTTGCTCTTCAAATGCGCTGTACCATACCAGAAATTCATGTCCAATAAATGCAATCAATGCAGCAGCCACCATCAGTGGAGACCACCATGCAGCAAGCAAACTGAACACGAGCAAGGTTGTCCCATAAATCATCAAACGCTTGGATGTGATCTGCACCTTCTGTCCCGGAAGCATACTCTGCGTTATCTCACCAAATCCGAGCATGATGGGCAATGCAACCAGCATATAACTATGTCCTGCATTCATAAGTGGATTCCATGCCAGCTCCGCGCCACCTCCTGTGACGGGAACAAGAATCAGTAGAGGAATGGCCCAGAACTGTTGCAGTTGATATCCACCAACTAGTTTCCCACGTTTCCCCTCGAAGAGAAGCGGTGATGCCATCGATACCCCCTGCATTCGTACCAACAGGGCTTCACCCATATGTAGGAGGGCTGCCAAAACAAGCAGTGCAGGCATATCCAGAGTACGTAGCGCCTCCGTGATACTGCCCATCCAACCGGATGGTTGCCAACCTGAAGCCAGATTCAAACCGAATTGCACCACACCCAGCAACCCCGCCGCGTAGGCAAAGCACAGATATCGGATACGGAACAAAGATAGAACTAACGTTGCAGCCCATATGCATATGAGACTTCCCAGCGTAAGATGTGCACCGAGAAATAGGGACACGATTGAGACAATGGTACCGATGAGTATGCCTCCGAGCACCGCACGAATCGTCTGTGTTATCGAGCTTTGTAAACGGACATGAAACAATTTACGCTCCTGTAGTAACTGACGATGATAGATCAGCGCAATCAGGATCACCGCAATATAATAAAACGGCTGAATAAACAACTGCAACAAAGCTTCCCCTAATGTAGTTAACCACGGCCATACCCATTCCATTGTGGTCGGTCACCCCTCTCCTTCAGCCGGTTCAGAAAAAAAGAAGGCTGAAAATCAGCCTTCTTTATGGCTTCGACACTGCGGACGAAATATCCTTTGAGACATTTTCGATCGCGCGTTTCAGCTGTGCATCATATTGAGGATTGGCAATGCGTTCAATCAGAGCCGCTTCCAGTGATTCAGCGGTTTTCTCGTCAATCTGGCCTGTAGCCTGAATGCCTTTCTGCTTCTGGAATGCCTTGACCGCTTCTTCTGTCTTCTGGTCGTAGTATCCGTCCACACGATCCGGTTTGAAATCGAGTCCTCTCAGCATCGTCTGCGCACTTTTCACATCCGTGCTATTGCTGTCATATTTCAGTGGTAACTTCTCTTTATTAATCGGTGCCACCGAGAAATAATCCGGTTGATCTACCGCAATATCTGGTTTGATTCCTTTTTCATGAATCCAGTCCCCGTTCGGAGTGAGCCACTTGGCAATGGTGATCTTCAGCAAGCTTCCATCACCCATCTGCTTGTCATAACTCGTCTGTACGGTTCCTTTACCAAAGGAGTTTTCACCGATCAACTTAGCGCCTGCTGACTGTTGCAATGCACCGGCCAAAATCTCCGACGCACTCGCGCTGCCTTTGTTCATCAGGACTGTGACTGGATAAGCTTTCGCTGATCCATTGGATTTACTTTGTTCCTTTTTGCCGTTCTTGTCTTCGACTTGCACAATAACCTTGCCTTTAGGAACGAACTGTTCAGCAATATCAATAACCACTTGCAGCACACCGCCTGGATCATTCCGCACGTCGATGACCAGACCTTTCATGTTCTGCTTCTCAAGCTTCGCCAATTCTTCCTTGAAGCGCTCACCTGTATTCAGAGAGAATTGGGTAATGGCAATAACACCAATTCCGCCATCCTCCATGTGAGCATAAACGGTCTCCAAATCAATGTCATCCCGTACAATAACAAATTCAATCAGTTCAGAAGATCCGGCACGTTTGACCTGTACCTTTGCTTCACTACCCTTTGGACCTCTGATTTTGTTAACAGCCTTGTTCAGTTCCAAACCTTGCAGAGATTCGCCGTTGACCGACATAATCATGTCTTTCGCACGAATACCCGCTTTCTCGGCAGGAGATCCCTTAATTGGGGAAACAACAACGACGTTTCCATCCTGTGAGGACACCTCTGCGCCAATACCGGTAAATGAACCTTCGATCGACTCTTCAAACTGAGCAGCTGTTTCCTGCCCCATATAGTTGGAGTACGGATCACCAAGGGATTCCATCATGCCGTTGATCGCACCGTCAATTAATTTGGTCTGATCCACGTCTTTATAATAGTTGCTTGAGATCAAATCCATCGCGGTTTCAATCTTCTTCAAATCGTTCTTCTGCTGCGTATTGCCGGTTACACTGGCCAGCAAACCTTCGCCCGGTGTGGTCTGGCTCGCTATACCCGGATACGTCATTAATACCAGGGTTAGTAAACTACCGCCAAGCAGACCCACAATGACAAGCAGTAGCGCCGATCTTTTCTTCATCATCCGTTTGTCACCGCCTTTAGTTTTGAAGCGTATCAGATTCCATTATTGCCAGAATCTATTCCCTGAACATGCCAGCTTAGTATATGTCTAGCTTGTACGGAATATGTTTTTTCCATTCGGTCTGTGGATGAGGAAATTACAAATAGTTCATTGGATTGACTGCTGTACCATTATCTCGTACTTCAAAGTGTAAGTGAGGTCCAGTAGAGTTTCCTGTATTTCCTGACTCAGCAATGGTATCACCTTTGCTCACGGTGTCCCCCTTGCTGACTTTGAATCCACCTTCGCGCAAGTGACCATATAACGTCCATAGTCCACCGCCGTGGTCCACAATAACCGTATAACCATAACCGCTATACCATTCAGCCATGATCACGATTCCGCCAGAAGCAGCGTGAACCGAAGTTCCCTGAGGAACAGCAAAATCGACACCGGCATGCATCTTACCCACTACGCCCGTAATTGGATGGGTACGGGGGCCGAATGGAGAAGAAATACGTCCTCCAGATACCGGTCTTGAGAAGATACCATTACCGGATGAATACGTAACCTCACTGCTACTATCCGAACTGACTCTAGTAGGCGCCTTGGCTGCAGCTTTCGCCCGAGCCGCTGCTGCGGCTTTTGCTTTGGCTGCGGCGGCTGCCTGTTGTTCACGCAATTTATTTTTCTCTTGAAGAAGTGCTGAACGTTTGCTGGCAATCTGCATTAATACATCTTCCTGCTCTTGTGTCAGCTCTTCTGACTCTTCAATTTTAGCATCATATGAAGCGAGAAGCACTTGCTTTTCCGCTTCTTTTTCATTCAGTTGAGACTTGCGCTGTTTCTTCTGTGAATACAAGCTCTTGGCTTCTGCATATTGCACATCCAATTCTGCCTTTTTGTCCACAACCAGTTGCTTGTCCGCTTTGTGTTCATCCAGCAGATGCTGATCCTGATCCACAATCGTTTTAAGTGAATCCGCACGGGTCAGGAAGTCAGTGAAGCTAGTAGAGGACAACAATACATCCAGGTAGGATACAGCACCGTCCGTATACATCAGACGCACGCGTGACTCCAAAAGTTTCTCCCTTGCAACAATACGTTCTTCTGCCGCTTGCAGGTCTTTCTTGGTTGTACGGAGATCTTCCTCCGTGTTCTCGATCTGTAAGGATACGCTGGCCAGTTCATCACTAACGACATTGATCTGTTCCATGACAACCTTCAGATAAGCATTGGTTTTGTTCTTGTAATGTTGGGCTTCCTTTTTGTTGGAAGCGGCTTTTTTCTGCTCCTGCTTGGCAGTAGCTGCCTTGTTCTCCAGTTGCTGAATTTGCTGATCAATATCGCTGATGCTACTCTTGGCATATCCGTCAGAAGGTTGAAGCGTCATACCGGCCAATAACGTTAGGGCCAGCAGCGAAGCGGTTTTTTTCAAAATGATGATCCCCCATCCTATGATTTCACAAGAAAGCAACCTGCACAGGTGGTGAACAGCATGTTCTTTGCTTTCTTCCAACTTAAAAGACTCCGTCTTTCCTACATATCGTCAAACAGCGTCCATTAGTGAACCTGCTTTACCATTCTTTTCGACATATTCTGCAATTCGATCATTGAAAACAAAATTAAACGTTAAGTGATTTCCGAATGGAAAGTGTACTTCCCAAAATACCTACTAGCACACCGAGTCCGATCAATAGTGTTCCAAACAGCAGCCAGATTTCGCCGAGCGGAATCAAGTTAAGCATCTGCATGAAAACATCCTGACCAATCGTGTTCATCAACTGGCTGTATCCAACAAACAGCACACCAACCGTAATGACCGAGCCAATAAATCCAATGAGTGCACCTTCAATAAAGAAAGGCCAACGAATAAAGGTATTGGTTGCTCCGACCAGCTTCATAATGCCGATCTCTCGGCGACGGGCCAAAATTGTTACGCGAATCGTATTCGAGATCAGGAACATGGACATGAGACCCAGTCCCCCGACAAAAATAAATCCGATGTTACGGACTAGTTTCGTAAATTTGAACAACACTTCCACCGTTTCCTTGCCGTAGTTCACTTTCATGATCGGCTTCTCCGGGTGTTTTTCGTTCAGAGCTTCGATTTTTTGCGCCACAAAAGTGACGGTTTCCGGTTCAATGACCTCAACTTCAATGGTCTCCGGCAGTGGATTGTTGTCCACATCGAAACCGCTAAGCACGTTATCTGCACTGTCTCCAAGACGTTCACGGAACTCCTTGAGTCCTTCTTCCTTGGAAACAAAACGAATTTCACTTACTTCAGGCATCGCGCTGATTTCTTGCTCCAGTGTGTTACGCAGGTTCTCGTCCACATTCAGTTCGAGGAACGTGCTGATCTCAACCTGGCTATCAACCTGATTCGCCATGGAATTCACGTTGAGCACCAACAGCATGAACACGCCAAGAATCAACAGCGATACAATGATGGACATGATGGAGGCCACAGACATCCAGCCGTTGCGGAATACGTTTTTGAATCCCTCCCGCAGATGGCGCAAGAGAGTACTAAAATTCATAACCGTATTCCCCTCTCATCTGATCCCGTACAATCTGTCCACGTTCAATGGCGATTACCCGCTTACGCATCGTGTTTACGATATCTTTGTTGTGGGTTGCCATAACAATGGTTGTTCCGCGGAAATTAATCTCATCCAGCAGTTGCATAATGCCCCATGACGTCTCCGGATCAAGGTTACCTGTAGGCTCGTCCGCGATAATAACCGATGGATTATTAACGATAGCTCGTGCAATCGCAATACGTTGCTGTTCCCCACCTGAGAGCTGTGAAGGTTCACGATTCGCCTTGCTGCGCAGTCCCACCAAGTCAAGCACTTCCATCACTCGTTTCTTGATATGCCGCTTCGGTGCTTCAATAACTTCCATCGCAAATGCCACATTCTCAAATGCTGTCATCCGTGGTAGCAGACGAAAATCCTGGAACACAACGCCGATGTTACGACGCACATAAGGAATCTTTCTTGGCTTCAGCTTACCAATATTAAATCCGTTAATGGATATTTGTCCTTTGGTCGGAACTTCTTCCCTGTACATCAATTTCATAAATGTCGATTTGCCTGCGCCGGACGGACCGACGATATAGACAAATTCATTGCGGTCGATCTTCACCGACACCCCTTGTAATGCGTGGGTCCCATTGGCGTAGGTCTTCCACACGTCCTGCATTTCTATCACATCATCACTTCCTGCTCGCATAGTTAGCCATTATCATTTCGACACAATCCCGGCATTTCCTTTAAAAAGACCTGAATTTCATCAGGAAAAAATCCACGTCGTCCCTGTTTTGATGGTGAAGCATGGATTCATATGAAGTTTATTGTAACAAATTTGTTACCTATTGAGTACCCGAAAGTTTTCCTGCATTGGATCATATATATAGAAAGTGTTACAAAGTCGGGAACAACTGAAGTATAAAGGAGCGTACGGTTATGAAAAAAATACATCTGACGGTCATTGTTCTATTCTCCATCCTCTTGATCGGCTCCGCGTCCTATGGATTGTTGTATATGTACGTGAATCAGCCTGCCCTGCCCAAAGACGTTCATGTTGGCGGCATGCCGGTGGAAGGGAAGAACCATAAAGATGTACTGCATGAACTGGAGGAGAAGATCAAAAAGCTCGAGGACTGGCCTGTCACTCTTGAGTTGACCGAACCTGACTCCAAGACGATGACGTACAGCGTAGCTCAGGTGGGTGTAAACTACAACGTTAACGGCTTCATGTCCGCGATAAAAGAGCTTGAGGAAGGGGATATATGGGAACGCGCTTATGCACGTTATCATTTTCCGAAAGAGTTCTCTCTGGATATGAGTTACGACTTACGACCACTCCAAGAACATCTCAGCCCTGCCTGGGAAAAAGAAACCTTCGGTACACCTGCGAACGCTGTTCGCCGCATTACCGCAAGTGACAAAGTCCAGTATATCCCGGAAAAAGGCGTCCGCCGAATTGATTGGGATACACTCGCAAATCTCATTCAGACCAAGCTACAACGAGATTTCAGTGTACTGAACCCGGATGAAAAACCCGCTCCACTACTGATCCAGTTACCATTGTATACGCTGAAACCAGAAGTGACCCTTGATTCGCTACGCGAGGAAGGCATTGACCGAAAGATCATCCAGTTCTCCACGGGTCTTGGCACTAGTAGTGTAGGCCGGATACATAATGTCAGCGCAGCAGCGGAAGCGATTAACGGCATGATTTTGCCACCGGATGCCACATTCGATTATGAGAAGGTCGTCCGTAAAGCGGAGAAAGATTACGGGTTTCGTGAGGCCCCGGTCATTGTCAATGGAAGACTAACGCCCGGAATTGGCGGGGGAATCTGCCAGGTATCCAGTACAGTGTATAACGCAGCGCTATTGACGGGTCTCGATATTATTGAGCGTCGCAACCACTCCCTGCCGGTCAAATATTTGCCGAAAGGACTGGATGCCACCTTTGCCTCGGGAGCCATCAACTTTCGCTTCAAGAATAATACCGGAAAATCCTTACTCATTCATGCAGAGGTGAAGAACCACCAATTGATGGTGAAATTTTTCGGCACATTCCCGGAGAATATCAGCTATGCACTTGAATCTCGCACCATTGAAACATTAAGTGTTCCGGTGAAATATGTGTCCAGTACAGTACTGCCTGATGGTGCACAGCAGGTGTTGCAAGACGGACAGCCAGGATATATTGTCGAGACGGTACGAACCAAGAGGGTAGACGGAAAAGTGGTCGAATCCAAAACGATTACACGAGATACGTACAAAGCTCAAAATCGTCTAATTGCCCGCTCAGGTCATAGCAGTCTGCCTGATCCACAAGAACCTTCTGTTGTCGAGGACGGGATCAGCAGTGACACTTGAAAATAATCCTTTACTGTGTAGATGTTTGGTTGGTATTCGTTCAAAGTAAAGTTGCTTTCACAAGGTAGATATTTGGGGTAATATTAAAAGAGTAGTATTCTACTTTTCTACTATAATCCACAGATTTTCAAACATAGCTGGAAGGTTTCAAGTATGCAGTGTAGTCTGCTTTGGACATGATATAACTGTATTCGAAAATAAAATTAGGAGGGCTTAATATTGCAGGTTAAACAATTAGGTCCAATACGTTCAGGAGAGATTGAATTCGCTCCTCTAACTGTTTTAAGCGGGGGCAACAATCAAGGAAAAACCTATTTCTCTTACACGCTATATGGAATTTTAACTCACCTACCGAATCTGACTACAGGTTTTCTTAGTGATGAAGAATACACGACTTTTCATACATCTGGCAAAATCACGTTTAGTAAGGCTGAATTTATCAATAAAATTATTAACACAATTTCACGAAATTTGGAAGCCAGGAAAGATCTAATTCTGAAAAGAGTTTTCCGATCTGAGTCTGATTCTTTCAATGAAACCATAATCAAAGTCTCTGCCCAAGAAATTCATTCCTTTTTGTGTTTAGACAAAATTAAGAGTATTGAGCGAACTTCAATTTATGTTGTAAACACAGTGATATCACTCGAAGTGTTCGAAGATAATTACACATTGCTAATGATAAACAATGAGTTAAATCATATCGTTCCTGCCGAAAGAATAAAGGAATTTGTTGACAGCCTGATCACGCATACAATAAGACAAAATATCAATACTTTCTATATTCCAGCAGAACGTATAGGGATTAATGTATTCAAGGGGCAACTTAATAACAACAAAATAGATTCGTTTGACAGATTAAGTAAAATTCTTTCATCAGATAAACTGGAGAATTCTGCCCTCAATCAAAGTCTACTACAGGATTTTAAAAGGGTAAGCGCTGCATATCCTCAACCCATTGAAGATTATCTGAACTATATAAATAATATCTCGAAGTATGAAATTGACGATCAACATAATGAAATTGCTTCGCTCATAAGGAGTAACTTAATAAACGGACGATTTGTTGTTGATCCGAATACGAACAAAAGCTATTACCGTTCACAAATCGGAAAAAATCGCTATAAAACTGATAGGATTCCTATGCACAACACCTCATCCTCCATAAAATCGCTATATGGACTTGACTATTTCTTTGAGAACATTGACTACACCAAGCAAAACACATTAATTATCGATGAACCGGAAATGAACCTTCATCCATCGAATCAAATAGAGTTTGCTAATGTGTTAAATCTGGTCATTTCTAAAGGAATCCATGTGGTAATTTCTACTCATAGCGATATTTTAGTGAAGAAAATACAGAATATTATCTTGGATAATGAGGTTAACGGCAACCCTAACGGGCTTAATTCGCATAACGTCAAGGTCTATAACTTTAAAGAAGCAGGAATACATGAAATTGATTTGCTAAATGATGATGAAGCATATGATAATTTTAATGATCCGGTAGCTGACATCGAAGAGGAGTATCTGGATCTGCTTGAGAAACGTGCCTTGAAGCGCAAAACTGAAGTCGGTGGAGAACCTTAATGAACATTCGCAAGTTAAATGAGGAGTTTTACGAAGAATTCCAGCGAGAGATCACATTGATCGAACAAAACGTTAATGCGGATTATAGTTTGAAGATCCGTCTCAAACCGACATCTGAACAAGGGATTTACATCAACCTCCCATTAATAAAAGAAAAGGCCAACTACTTACAAAGCAATTATGGGATAGCTCAGCCTCCCAAAGATTGTGACGCCATTATTGTCGATCTTGACTCACGCACAATTTATCTTATCGAAATGAAAAAATCAACATCCTCCTCCACCTCTCAAGACATAAAAAAACAATTAGAGGCAGGGCTTTGCTGGTGGAAGCATCTGGCCTTTTGCATGAACAACACGTTTGAGTTCGAAATTAAGAAACTCGCCGTTTATGTTCAGGAAAACAGATCAAGACAGAGAAAAAAGAGGTCTAGGGATATAGCAGCGGAATCACAACAAGGATTTCATAAAATGATCGGCTCATCCATATCACTACAGTACCTGGATTAACGTACACAGCACTCATTACAGGAATTATGCATACTTACTACCATATCATGACAAAGAAGCAGGCAAGAGATTCATTCTCTTACCTGCTTCTTTAATGTAAACACACTCTTGCGCTGTATCACATGTTCTCCTAAATCAGTGGCCCCCAGTATACTCCCCTTGCTCCTCGCCTACAACCATCTTTTCTTCTCCCATGAAGAAGGAAGCGACCAACGCGAGTGCAGCCGGAATCACAGCCCAGGCAAATAACTGCACGATGGAAGAAGACAGGGCATGTGTGATGGTATCCAGCACCTGAGGCGGAATCGCCTGTCTGAGTTCTGGTGAGAGCAACGCATGTGGATCGGTCAGATCCACTCCCTGAGGCACGCCACCCGCTGAAGCACCGCCTGTCTCCGCAGCTGAGCCAGCGAGAGCATCATTCATTTTACGTGTAAATACCTGGCTCTGTACGATACCAAAGATCGTAATCCCCATCGTCATACCGAGTGACCGCAAAAAGTTGAGCGTGGAACTCGCCGCACCGCGTCTTTGCGGTTCAAACGCATTCATGGCTGCATTGCTAAGTACGGAGAACGAAGCACCGACACCAAGACCAACCATCACCATATAGATACGTATCGTCCAAAGGGAAGAATTCTCATCCAGCGTAGTCAGCAATCCGAGTCCAATGACAAGCAAGGCCAACGTAGGAATCATAATATTGCGATACTTGATTTTGGTCATCAACACCCCGCCCAAAGACGCTGTCACAACGGACCCGAGCATCATGGGCAACAGTACGAGACCGGAGTTGGTCGCTTTACCACCGAGTACCCCCTGTATGAAAATCGGAATGTACACGGATGCTGTGATGAACGCTGCACCACTGAACATACCAATGACGTTACTGGACCAGTAAACCCGATTGCGGAACATGCCGAAGGAGATGATTGGTTCCTTGGCTTTCGTTTCCGCGTACAGGAACAACAACGCTAGTAATACAAATCCGGCAAACAAGCCAAGAATCTGCCAGGAACCCCAGGCAAACGTTTTGCCGCCCAGTTCCAGACCGAAGATCAGGCACACAACAGCACCGATCAGCGTTACGGCACCCAGCCAGTCGATCTGTTGAGATTGATGCTGGTGGGATTCTTTATAGAAGAATGCAATAAACACAAAAGCAATCAAGCCGAGTGGCAGGTTGATATAGAATACCCATTCCCACGTCGCATACTGGGTAATGTAAGCACCAAGCAGTGGTCCAAATACGCTGGACAAGCCGAAGACGGCTCCAAACAATCCACCCAATTTACCGCGTGATTCTGGTGCAACAACATCAAACATGATCGTAAACGCAATCGGCACCAGTGCACCTGCACCAATACCCTGAATCGCTCTGTACATCGTCAATTCCACAATAGACGTTGCCGTTCCGCACAGCGCTGAGCCAAGCATAAACACAATAATACCAAATACAAAAAACTTCTTCCGTCCATACATATCGGATAGCTTACCGAAGATCGGCATGCCTGCCATCTCAGCCACCATGTACGCGGAGGTCACCCAGACGAACTTGTCGAGCCCGCCCAGCTTCCCGACAATATCCCCCATAGCTGTTGCCACGATGGTATTATCCATCGAAGCCATTAATATGCTGAGCAGTAACCCTGCCAGCACCAATCCAATACTGTTTTTACGTGCAACCATTGTACTCAATCTCTCCATTCACGCTCTATTCATATGACTGCATTAGTATATCCGAAAAGAAGTCTGCGTTAATCAGTCCAAGGACCGATTGCTTTGCAGCAAAACTTCCGATTGCGGATGAATTTGCAGAGATGAACGGTATTCCACTGTACCAATCCGGCAACCAGGACCGATTTTTACTTTATCGCCACGAACAATCTCGGCCTCTGTATTCTCTAATTCAATATCATCACCTTCGATAATCTGTGCTTTGAGGATAGATTTATTCCCCGTAAACAAGTCATTCAAACGGCCACTCTTCACCGAGATGATGGAACCACCCATTTCCTTGACCTCGGATGGACCCATGATTTTGAGTGCCATGTGTTCAGCGCTGAGCATCCCCGCTATCGTCAAACGGCCGTTCAGCTTGATATTTTCCGCCTGACAATCCCCGGACAGATGAAGTTCACCGACCACTTTTATAAGCTCAGCTTTGGCATGTAGGCCAGATGTCTGGATTCCATCCTCACCCTCGTTGCTAGCCTCTCGCTCTGTTAGAGTAAGGGTTCCAGTAATTTTAATCTCTGTGGATTCAAGCGATCCGTATATGACCGATGTACCCGTACATTTGAAACGATCACAAGATAGATTGTCGTTAAAGAATGCGTCCCCTACGACCTTGATCTTGCCGTACACGCCACCAGCAGAACTGCCATCACCAACGATGCTGATATCCATTTTTTTGTCCAATGAACGCCCAGGATTGTTATTCATGTCGATCCCCTCCCTTTCTCTCCATATCCAAACTTTAAATTCGCTGACTGTTGCCCACCTTCGCATCCCGATCAACCTCAAGTTCACCTGAATACTCGACCAGCCTGATGTTACAGCCACGACCAATATGAATGTTGCTTCCCCGCACAATATCAGCTTCGGTATCTTCCAGCACAATCTCATCTCCCTCAATTAAGGATGTCTTAAAAGAAGGGGTCCCGCCCAGACCAATACTTTTCCAAAAGCCATTCTGTTGTTCCTTGCGACGAATATCAATCCGCTCTCCGCCAATCTCTTTGGCCGAAGAAGAGGTGTGCAGCCTGATCTCCACCGTTCCTGCATTCAGAAATCCGCTGATCTTAATATTGCCTTGCACATTCAGGGACTCGCATTGCACATCCCCTTCAATATCGATCACACCGCCAATATCAATTCGTTCCCCGTCCACTCTTCCGCGTACGGTACACTTCCCGTTCACTTCAAGCTCAGGGCTATTAAGATTTCCGTTAATTGTCGTCATGCCATCCACACGAACACGAGAACTGGTCAAAGGGCCATTCAACGTGCACATGCCGTTAATCGTTGCACTCTCAGAGTTTAAAGCGCCATGCATTTTCAATGTTCCATTCACTTCCATAGAGGTGCAGTCCAGATTACCGTTCACCTTAGCCATGCCATCAATAGATACACGGTGAAACTCCCCGCCTGCCGTTTGACTTATGCCCGCCACATTCAGATCATTCCGCTTATTCCGCTCTTCCATAGATGATCCTCTCCTTATCCCAATTTGAGTTTTAATTCTTCCATAAATGTTCCCATCGGCTGCCTAAGAACCACCTTCACACCATTGTCAAAATAAAACTCCGTTCCTGCTGTCACCAGCATGAATGATGGGACACCCATCTTACGAGTAAGCACGAGTTCGCTGGGTTTACCTGTAAACCGATAATAATGTTCAGACATCACTTCAATTAGCAACGCACCCTCTTGCCGAGTAATATCTCCGCTCATTAACAACTTATCAAGGACATAGAGCATCATAATCTGCTCCAAAACATACAGCGGTTGTTCCCGACCTGCTTCTTTCAACAGATCTATTGAGATTTGTGAAACAATGTTTCGCTCCAACAGCTGTTGTGCAGACATCTCCACTTCACCCAACGTAGGCGAGAACACGTCTGCTAGCTCATCCAGCGACAATCCGTCTTTCATATTGAGAATCTTGTCAATGCGCAGTAAAATCTGTTGTTTGGGAAAAAATGTCTCTTGTCCGGTGTAGGACGACTTCCGAATGAACCATTCTTCCGGAATGAGATTTTTCCGCTTCCAGCGGTATAACTGGCCGTAAGAGATACCTGTCAGGTCCAGCAATTCTTTTTTGGAGATCAAATCATCCGTCATATATGGTCCCCCTTTATATTGAAATGAGTGTAACATAACATTGTTACGTTGTAAAATGTTTATTATTGCATTGGATGAGCATTGCGTATAACCTGTTACATATAAACACTTTGGAGCCCTAGGCATCCGAATTCTCTCACATCGTCTCATGTCAGAACACGTGGTTAACGAACTTATGAAAGGGGTTTCTTACACTCATGGCACTAATTAAATGTGATTTTTACTCCGATACGCTTGGATTGAGCACCAGCATGCATGTCATTCTGCCGCAACAAACCCACAATCAGATCGGCATGGAGAATGTAACCGGCAAAGGGCTACACCCAACGCTGTACCTGCTGCACGGTCTGTCTGACGATGATTCCATCTGGCTGCGCCGGACTTCCATTGAACGTTATGTAGCTAACCTTGGGATCGCTGTTGTTATGCCACAGGTACATCGCAGCTTCTATACGGATATGGCAGAAGGCGGACAATATTGGACGTTTATCAGTGAGGAACTGCCAGCACTCGCTCGCTCTTTCTTCCCACTGTCACCAAAGCGCGAGGATAACTTCGTTGCAGGTTTATCTATGGGTGGCTATGGCGCGTTCAAGCTGGCCCTTCGTAAACCAAATCAATATGCTGCGGCGGCAAGCTTGTCCGGGGCACTCGACATGGCTGCACATATGAATAGCGAAGTATCATCCGCCTTACAACATTCCGAACTGCTGCGGATTTTTGGACCACAGATTGCAGGCTCGGATAATGATCTAATCCATCTGCTGAAAGATAGTCAAGGGAACCAAGGGTCACGGCCACTGCTCTATCAATGTTGTGGAACGGAAGATTTCCTGTATGAGGAGAACCAGACCTTCCGACAAACCTGTGCACAAACAGACTTCGAACTGACGTACGAGGAAGAACCAGGTGGGCATGATTGGGGTTATTGGGATACGAAGATTCAGGATGTCTTGAAATGGTTGCCCTTGCCCAAGCGGGACTAGTGAAGCATTAGTAGAGCATTAGTAGCCACTGCGGATAATGAAGACTGGCATTCCGATGACTAAACAACTTTCCGTTGCTATAGAGTTGGAATGATCTACATCACATTGCTGTAAAACATAAAAAAGCAGGCCGTTGAGAACGAAGTTCTATGGCCTGCTTCTTTATTGTACTGTCGTATCTGTAAGATACTTATTGTCTCCGTGGTATTAACCGCGGTTCGTAATCCATTGCTCGGTAATCTCCAATACCTTCTCACTGCGTCCAATGGCTTCAGCGACTTGACCCGAAGCTGTTCCGCCGTAAACATTACGAGCGTTCACTACCGCTTCCGGTTGAAGCACGTCATAGATCCGGTCATCAAACAGTGGTGAGAACTGACGGAATTCATCAATCGTCAGATCCAGCAAATACTTGCTGTTCTGGATGCAGTACAGTACCGTTTTACCAATCACTTCATGCGCCTGACGGAAAGGCAAGCCTTCGCCTACGAGGAAGTCGGCAATATCCGTAGCGTTGGAGAAATCCTGGTTGACCGCTTGACGCATACGATCCTTGTTCACTGTCATTGTTGCAATCATCGGAGCGAACAATTGCAATGCACCTTCCAGCGTCGCTACAGTATCAAACATGCCTTCTTTGTCTTCCTGCATGTCTTTGTTGTATGCCAGTGGAAGAGATTTCAATACTGTCAGCAAACCAATCAGGTTGCCGTACACACGTCCTGTTTTACCACGAACGAGTTCAGGAACGTCCGGGTTTTTCTTCTGAGGCATAATGCTGCTGCCTGTGCAGAACGCATCGTCCAGTTCAACGAATCCAAACTCCGTGCTGCTCCATAATACTAACTCTTCACTCAGACGGGACAAGTGAGTCATGATCAGCGAAGCTGCCGCCAGGAACTCAACGATAAAGTCACGGTCGCTTACTGCGTCCAGACTGTTCTCGTACACGCCGTCGAAGCCCAGTTGTTCCGCCACAAAATGACGGTCAATCGGGAATGTCGTACCTGCGAGTGCACCTGCGCCCAGTGGCAGGATGTTAATGCGTTTGTAGCTGTCCATCAGACGCTCAGCATCCCGTTGGAACATGGATACATACGCCATCAGGTGATGGGCGAACAAAATGGGCTGTGCCCGTTGAAGATGCGTATAACCCGGTACGATGGTATCGAGGTTATCTTTAGCCTGTCCAATCAGCGCTTCCTGTAAGGAATGCAACATGCCTACAAAGCCAACCACGCGCTCACGCAGGTACAAGTGCATATCCGTTGCCACTTGGTCGTTCCGGCTACGGCCTGTATGTAATTTGCCGCCTACAGGGCCAATCGTTTCGATCAGGTTTTTCTCAATATTCATGTGGATGTCTTCGTCCGATACGGAGAATTCCACTTCACCTGCACGGATTTTGTGCAAAACGGTGATCAGACCTTCTTTGATCGTCTCTACATCTTCCGCCGGAAGAATACCGCACTTGCCCAGCATCGTTACATGGGCCAGACTACCCTGAATGTCTTCCTCAGCCAAAGCTTTGTCAAAATTGATTGATGCCGTATATTCCTCAACCAAATGATTGGTTTGTTTTGTAAAACGTCCTCCCCACAGCTTGCTCACAGTGAGTACTCCCCTTTCGCTCATGGACAAAGCCGCTCCTGCCAGATGTGCAAGAACGGCCTGCCTTGTCATTTATATTGATATAGCTCTACGATGCAGGTTGAAATTAGTTTTTGTTTTGCTCCACGCCTGAGTTTACTTTCAAACGCAGTGCATTCAGGCGGATAAAGCCTGTTGCATCACCTTGATCGTAGGCTTGCGTTGGATCAGCTTCCATCGTAGCGATGTCCGGATTGTAGAGGCTGACAGGACTTTTCACGCCTGCGCCGATGATGTTGCCTTTGTACAGTTTCACACGCACCGTACCTGTTACGTTCTTCTGGCTTTCGCTCACCAATGCTTGCAGCGCCAGACGTTCCGGTGCGAACCAGAAGCCGTTGTATACCAGTGTGCTGTAACGTGTGATCAAGCTATCACGCAGGTTCATCACTTCACGGTCCATCGTGATGGATTCCATTTTGCGATGTGCGGTGAACAGGATCGTTCCACCTGGTGTTTCGTACACGCCACGGCTCTTCATACCAACAAAACGGTTCTCAACCATATCTACACGGCCAATACCATGTTTGCCACCCAGTTCATTCAGTTGCTCCATCACTTGCAGTGGGCTCAAGCGCTCACCGTTCAGTGCAACACAGTCACCTTGTTCGAATTCCAGTTCAACATATTCCGCTTGATCTGGTGCATCTTCAGGTGCACTGCTCAGCAGGAACATGTCTTTGTTCTCGTCCGCGCTTGGATCGAACCAAGGATCTTCGAGCACACCGCTCTCATAGCTGATATGCAACAGGTTACGGTCTGTCGAGTACGGTTTAGCCGCAGATGCGGTTACCGGAATACCGTGTTTCTCAGCGTAAGCGATCATCTCGGCACGTCCTGGGAATTGGTTACGGAATTCTTCCAGACGCCAAGGTGCAATTACGTTAATGTCTGGTGTCAGCGCAGCCGCGTTCAGCTCAAAACGGACTTGGTCATTTCCTTTACCTGTAGCGCCGTGAGCGATCGCTGTTGCGCCTTCTGCACGAGCGATATCCACCATACGTTTAGCGATCAGTGGACGAGCGATACTTGTGCCGAGCAGGTATTGTCCTTCATAGAGGGCACCTGCCTGGAACATCGGATAGATGAAATCTTTGGCGAATTCATCGCGCAGATCGTCGATGTATACTTTGGAAGCGCCTGTTGCGAGTGCTTTTTCCTCCAAGCCATCCAATTCGTCCTTTTGTCCGATATCTGCAGTGAAGGCGATAATTTCAGCATCGTACGTTTCTTTCAACCATTTCAAAATTACAGATGTGTCCAACCCGCCTGAATACGCGAGTACAATTTTTTCCTTAGCCATGTTCAGTGGTCCTCCCCAAGATCAGTTAAGTTAAACAGAGCCTTCATACACTGAATCCTACGAGTCAGAAAACCCTTCCGATCACTGTTATCCCCAGATTTTTTCATCCCTTTATAATAAAGGGTAAAATCCGGGGATAGCCTATGCTTCCGATGTAGCTTTCTTTCAGAAAGCTTTCAGGTGCACGCTTCGCTTCTTCAGGCTTCTTCTGTCTCTCCGTTTTTGTGTATGCTTCTTGTTTAACTAACTTTTTAAAGTACATTATAGATGAATCTATCATCGCGAAATCTGCGCCTAAAATCAACCCATAAAGACAAACAGCATCTATTCGCTCATTAACGCAGCCATTAATGCCTTCTGTGCATGCAAGCGATTCTCTGCCTGATCAAAGATCAGGGAGTTCGGTCCGTCAATTACACCGGCACTCACTTCTTCGCCGCGGTGTGCTGGCAGACAGTGCAAGAACATGTAATCTGGCTTCGCGCCTTTCATCAGTTCCTCGTCCACTTGATATGCGGCAAATGCCTGCTCCCGAATCTTCTGCTCTTCTTCAAAGCCCATGCTCGCCCATACATCCGTGTACACGATATCTGCATCTTTGGCTGCTTCTTGTGCACTGTAGGTTACAGTCACTTCAGAACCGCTCTCCTGTGCAATGATGCGTGCCTGCTCCACAACTGCACTATCCGGCTCATAGCCTTCTGGCGTTGCTACAGCAACATGCATACCCATCTTCGCTGCACCAAGCATCAAGGAGTGCGCCATGTTGTTGCCATCTCCGATGTAAGCCATTTTCAGACCTGCCAGCTTGCCTTTGTGCTCCAGCACCGTTTGGAAGTCTGCCAGTACCTGGCAAGGATGCGCCGCATCGCTCAGGCCGTTAATGACCGGAACATCAGCATGCTCTGCCAGTTCAGTTACATTATGGTGTCCAAAGGTACGGATCATGATGCCGTCCAGGTAGCGGGACAATACTTTGGCTGTATCATGTGTTGTTTCCCCGCGACCCAGTTGGATATCATTTTTGCTCAGGAAGAGCGCGTGTCCGCCCAATTGGAACATACCCACTTCAAAGGATACACGTGTACGTGTGGATGATTTTTCAAAAATAAGTCCGATCGTTTTGCCTTTCAACGGTTGAAAGGGTACACCGCTTTTTTGCTTGCCTTTAATCTCAATGGCGAGATCAAGCAGATAACGAATCTCCTCTGCCGTGTAGTCCGTGAACTCGATAAAATCCCGGCCTCTCAGATCAATCTTCTGAATCTTTTCCGTCTGTTGTGCTGTCATCTATAATGTCCTCCTTATTTCCGGTTCCCTGCACCCGCATGGGCAGAAGAGAGAGCAACGTTGACACTTTGGCTTCGTGCTTCTCAAATTTATTCATTTCCACCTTCTGCGAGTTCACCGCGCGGCTACAGGGATTCATCATCTCGTTCTGCTTCGAGGCCTGTAATGGCCCCGAGACATAACGTTTCTCATTTTATGTTAGGCTTTCGCCGCTACGTGCTCTTCGATCAATGTGGCTACAAGGGATACCGCCTCGTCGATCTCTTCTTTGCTCACATACAGGTTCGGAAGCAAACGAATCACATTTGGTCCTGCAGAGACGAACAAGATACCGCGTTTTTGCCCAGCAAGCACAATATCACCTACCGGCTCAGCACATTCGATACCGACTAACAATCCCAAGCCACGAACTTCCTTCACAAAGGAATTATCCGCCAAACGATTCCGCAGGGAGCTCATCAGGTATTCACCCATCTCCGCTGCACGCTCTGGCAAACGATCTTCCAGCATCGTTTCAATTGTTGCAATCACAACGGATGAAGCAAGTGGTGTTCCGCCAAATGTCGTTGCATGGCTACCTGGCGTGAACGCATCCCGCAGGAAGCCTTTACCCAGCATCGCACCTACAGGGAAACCACTGCCAATACCTTTGGCAACAGTGAACACGTCTGGCTCAATACCATAATGTTCGTGCGCGAACAGTTTGCCTGTACGTCCCATTCCTGTTTGTACTTCATCGACAATGAGCAACAACCCATGCTCGTCACACAATTTCCGTACATGCTTGACGAATTCCGGCTCAACCGGATATACACCACCTTCGGCCTGAACCATCTCCAGCATAATCGCTGCTGTGTTGGGTCCGATTGCTGCTTCCAGTGCAGGAATATCATGCAAAGGTACGGTTACAAATCCGGCTGGCAATGGCAAAAATCCTTCTTTCACCTTATCCTGTCCGGTTGCTGTCAGTGTTGCAAGCGTCCGTCCATGGAAGGACTGGGCAAATGTGATCACTTCATAGCGATCTGTGCCTTTCACCTTCTGGTGATAACGACGGGCTACCTTAATAGCCGCTTCGTTCGCTTCGGCACCACTGTTACAGAAGAACACCGCGTCAGCGCATGTATTGGCTGTCAGCAATGCTGCTGCCTTCTCCTGGCCTGGAATCTGGAACAGGTTGGACACATGCCACAGCTCATCAATCTGAGCTTTCAGCTTGGCTCCAACTTTCTCCGGTGCATGGCCCAGGCTAGTTACAGCGAGGCCACACATGAAATCGAGATAGCGGTTGCCCTGATCGTCCCACAACCAGCTGCCCTTACCTTTAACCAGACTGATTGGATAACGCGCATACGTTTGGAAAAGCGAGCTTTCCGTCTGTGCTGCTGCACCTGTTGCTGTTGCGCCCGCTACCGCTGTGCCAGAACCTGGCTGTTCGTTGCCTTTTGCCATGACCATATCACTCCTTATTGGTTGGTGCACGCCTAAGGTGAATAAAACATAACACTAAACCTCTTCGATTGCAGTCCATCTTCCGAACGTATGCATACTTCCACTTCGATGACAGAACAACCTTCCGATCGCTGTTATCCCCGGATTTCTTTGATTATTTTTTTAAAGGTGGAAATCCGGGGATAAAGGCGCACGCTTCGCTTCTTCAGGTTATTTCTGTCCTCTCCGTTCTTGCGTCTTTTCTTCAGATTGGTCTGCACTCTTCCGTTATCGCGTTATGCCCAGATTCACATAAAAATCGTGCACATATTTTTATATATAATATAAGGCTATTAAGACCCTAGCGCATCGAGAGCAAGTTATTGCATACGGATGATTCTTGTTCCGATGATCTCTCCGCCGAGCACTCGGCTCAGGATTTGGGGTTCACTGCCGTCTACGATGACGACCTCACGCACTTGACCATGGATACATGCGATTGCTGCACGGACTTTGGGAATCATGCCCCCGTAGATTTCTCCGGTTTGGATCATATCCTCGATCTCCTGTACAGATACGGATGGCAGTACTTTTTTCTCGCCACCTACGTTCTTCATGATGCCTGGAACGTCAGTCACAACAATCATCCGGCTTACGCCGAGATGAGACGCCACTGCACCCGCAGCTGTATCTGCGTTGATGTTGTAGCGCTGTCCAGTTGCATCTACACCAACTGGTGCGATAACTGGCATGTAACCCATGTTCACGATACCTTGAATAATCTCTGCATTCACGCTAGTGACATCGCCTACCCAACCGATCTCTGCGTGGTTTGTAACAGGCTTAGCCTGGATCAGACCTCCATCGACGCCGGACAAGCCTAGTGCACGACCGCCAACACGTTGGATCAGACGTACGATCTGTTTGTTGATACTGCCCGCAAGCACCATCTCCACTACGTCGAGTACAGGTTCAGTCGTCTTGCGTAGGCCGTTAACGAATTCGGTTTCGATACCGAGCTTCGCCAGGTTATCCGAGATCGCCGGACCTCCACCATGCACGATAACTGGCTGTGTTCCCTGAGACTGCAAATCACGCAGATCCGCAAAGAAAGACTCGGGCAACGCTGCTAACGTGCTGCCTCCACATTTCATGACAAACGTTTGTTTCTCAGTACCTGCTATCGTTCCGGCACTCTCATTTGGCAATGTTGAATTCATGAGGGCAAGCTCCCTTCATAGTAAAAATTACATTCAAAAAATATAACACTTTTATAAGGTCACAAAGGCTGGTAGGAGTCCATTCCGAATTCGGATTGTTCTTTCGATCGCTGTTGTCTCCAGGTTTCTTGAATTATCCCTATATAGGGGAACACCCGGAGACAAAGGCGACCGCTCCGCTTCTGCAGAATCAATTCCGTCTTCTCCATTACTATCGCTAAATGTCCAACACCAAACAACAAGTTTAAATTTTATTGATAATTTTTGAAACATCTCACGAAACAGCTTCACAATAGAAGACAGCTGTTTCGCAAAACCTTTATCCCAAAGGCTTATTACGTACGGTATGCTGCGTTAATTCGGACGTAGTCATACGTCAGGTCACAGCCCCAGGCTGTTGCTGTTCCTTCGCCGTGGTGCAGATCCACCACAATGCGAACTGTATCGGTCTGCAAATACGCCAATGCCGCTTCTTCGTCAAACACGACCGGGCGGGACTGCGCAAGTACCGAGATATCTCCCAAACGGATATCCACGGTATCCGGGTTCACCGGCTGTCCTGCACGCCCTACGGCTGCAATAATCCGTCCCCAGTTGGCGTCAGCGCCGAACATGGCCGATTTCACCAGACTGGACCCAATGACAGTTTTGGCGATTGCTTGCGCGGATTCATCACTTACCGCACCTGTAACTTCTACCTCAACCAGTTTGGTTGCTCCTTCACCATCACGAGCAATGGCTTTCGCCAGTACTTGGCATACATAGGTGAAGCCAGCTGCAAAAGCGTCCCAATCCGGGTGCTCCATCGTCAGCTCTTCATTGCCTGCATATCCACTGGACATCGCTACCAGCATGTCGTTCGTACTCGTATCTCCATCGACGGTAATCATGTTAAATGTATGATTGGTTGCCTGGCGTAGCAGGCGCTGTAACGCTTCTGCACCAATGACCGCGTCAGAGGTCATGAAAGCGAGCATTGTCGCCATATTCGGATGAATCATACCCGAGCCTTTGGCGGCACCTGCAATTGTTACCGTCTTGCCGTTAACCAGAACGGAGACGCAGGCTTCCTTTTTCACCAAATCCGTTGTCAGAATCGCTTGTGAAAATTGCTCCGCCTCATTCGACTCCTTGCCCAGATGCGCTGGAAGTCCAGTGATGCCTGAATGTACAGCATCCATCTTGAGCAATTCCCCAATGACACCTGTGGATGCCACAGCCACGTCCTCTTCTGCCACACCCAACTCACGCGCAGCGGCAGAACGCATCGCATAAGCATCTTCTTCACCTTGTTGTCCTGTACATGCATTGGCGTTACCACTATTGACGATAACAGCTTGCAGGCGTCCATTGCTTAAGCTTTCGCGCGTAACTTTGAGTGGTGCCGCCTGAAACACGTTCGTCGTGTATACAGCAGCAGCTGTAGCTGGTACATCACAGCGGATCGCTCCGATGTCATTGCGAGATGTCTTTTTCAATCCACAGTGAAGTCCACCAGCAGTGAATCCCCCAGGGGTTACAATTGTTCCGTTCTCAACCACGGTAAAGTTCTGTTGCTCCACATTCGTTCCCATATCATATCCCCCGTATGCGTTCAGCTATATGCTGATGATCGCCTGCTTAACCTGATCCGTTCTCCCTAAGTGACTCCGAGAATGCATTCTTACAAACAATGTGCCAATGCTCCTCTTAAATTCCATCTCTTATGGATATACCGGTGTCATGTTCAGCCCGAGGTTCTCCTCCCATCCCATCATCAGGTTCATATTTTGAATCGCTTGACCGGAAGCACCCTTCACCAGGTTGTCGATGACTGAAATAATCGTCAAACGCCCTGTGCGAGGATCCACCGCAAATCCGATATCACAATAGTTGGATCCGTACACTTCTTTGGTAGAAGGCCAGATGCCCGGTTCACGTACACGTACGAAAGGTTTGTTTTCATAATATTTGCGATACAAATCCACGATCTCCCGGTCGCTGTGTTCCCCAACGAGTTTTGCATACATCGTACTCATGATTCCACGTGTCATTGGCACCAGATGTGTTGTGAAGGTTACTGTAACAGGCGTTCCCGTTATATTGCCAAGCACTTGTTCGATCTCGGGAATATGTTGATGTTTGTTGAGTTTATAGGCTTTTAAATTCTCATTCATCTCTGCATAATGGTTTGTCAGACTTGTTCCGCGTCCCGCTCCGGATACGCCTGATTTGGCATCAATAATGATGGTAGAAGGATCAATCCATCCTGCCTCTACTGCAGGGATCAGTCCAAGAAGTGTAGCCGTTGGATAACAGCCCGGGTTGGATATAAAATTCTGTCCCTTCACTTCTTCGCCATACACCTCAGCCATGCCATATACCGCTTGTTCCAGCAAATCAGCTGGAGGCGCCGGATGTTTATACCACTCTTCGTACACCGTTCCGTCCTTGAGTCTGAAATCGCCAGACAGATCAATGACCTTAAGCCCTGCTGCCAGCAGGCTTGGTACGAGCTTCGCACTTACGCCGGATGGGGTCGCTGTGAATACCAGATCCGCACGACTCGCAATTTCAGCCGGATCGACACCGTCGAGTGGCCTGTGAATCACGTCCGTCAAATGCGGAAATCCATCTGCGATGGACTCACCACTGCTCGATGATGAGATCACTGATGTAATTTCAACCAACGGATGGTTCTGGAAAAAACGAATCAGCTCCACCCCGCCGTAGCCGGTGGAACCGACGATTGCTACTTTTAATTTGTTATTCACTCTCGCTCCCCCAATCTCGATGTATGCGCTACTTGTGCTATGCCCTGGCCCTAATAAGGCCTGAACACAGCAATTCCGTCGCTTATATGCATATTTGTGTATTATTATACGACTCTGGTTATATAAATACAACACTCTATCATCAATTTCACATGGATTTCCACCCAATCCGAACATATCTTTTTTCTCATCCGGGACGAATAGATATACTTCTGTTAAAATACGTATTAGTAGGAAACATTACAATCAGGGTCTCATTCATAACTAACCTGCTAATCAAGGACATATGAATAGATTCATGATGGTCATTATGAGACGTGGGGGACTATAGTGCATATCGAATCCATTTTACTTATTGTGCTCCTGGGCCTGAATATTATTTTTGCGGCAGCAGTCGTCTTCTTCGAACGGAAGGATGCTAGCGCTTCCTGGGCTTGGCTGCTCGTCTTGAACTTTATTCCGGTGTTTGGGTTTGTACTTTATCTTTTAACAGGTCAGAACCTGACCCGATACCGGCTTTTCCAGTGGAAAGAACGTAAGAAGCTCGGTCTAGAGGAACGTATTGAAGCCCAGCTCACGCAGTTGCACGATAATCGCACCCCTTTCCGCAACCAAGCAACCGAGAGTAGTCAGGACATGATTTATATGAACCTGAAGCAGAACGGTGCCCTGCTGACAGAGGATAATGCGGTCGAGATCATTACGGACGGAACAGACAAGTTCCAGCGACTCTTGGACGACATCGAAGCGGCTAAGGATCACGTGCACGTGCAATATTACATTTATAGAGGCGACCGTCTGGGTAAAAGAATTAGGGATGCACTTATCCGCAAAGCGCGGGAAGGCATCAAAGTCCGTTTGCTGTATGACGCGCTCGGATCGCGGCGGGTATCGAAACGCTTTTTCAAAGAATTGCGCGAAGCAGGCGGTTTGGTTGAAGTCTTTTTCCCCTCCAAATTCAGTCTGATCAACTTGCGTATGAACTACCGGAACCACCGGAAGATTGTCATCATCGATGGTAACCTGGGATACACCGGCGGGTTTAATGTTGGAGATGAGTATCTTGGCTTAAACTCGAAGTTCGGTTACTGGCGCGACACACATCTGCGTATCCAGGGCAATGCCGTTCATGCGTTGCAGACCCGTTTCCTTCTGGATTGGAATGAAGCGTCCAAACAACACGACACACCTTATGTTCCGGCGCATTTCCCTCATATCGAGGGTACAGGAAAGATTGCCATGCAGATTGTCTCCAGTGGACCGGATGCAGAGACTGAACATATCAAGAACAGTTATCTCAAGATGATTAATGGGGCCAAACAATCGATTTTGATTCAAACGCCTTATTTTATCCCGGATGCCAGTGTATTCGAAGCTATTCGTCTCGCGTGTCTGTCCGGCATTGATGTTCGCATTATGATTCCAAATAAGCCCGACCATGCTTTCGTATATTGGGCTACGTTATCTTATATTGGTGAGTTGTTGAAGGTTGGCGCCAAGGTATTTATATATGATAATGGCTTCATTCATGCCAAAACACTTATCATTGACAGTTTGGTTGCATCCGTGGGAACCGCCAATATTGACTACCGCAGTTTCCGCTTGAACTTTGAGGTTAATGCTTTTATGTACGATGAGACAATTGCGACAGCACTCGTACAAACCTTTGAGCACGACTTGCACGTATCTCGGGAGATGACGCTCGATGAATACCAAAAACGCAGTCTGATCATTCGCTTCAAAGAAGCGATTTCCCGTCTGTTATCTCCGATTCTGTAGTGGTGGCCTCCGATGACCGAATCGGCTTCCGTTCTCCTGCAGATGGTTGGTTGAACTTTTTATAGTAGAAAAGCAGGTACTTCCTCTCGTCAATCTTAGAGAAGAATGTACCTGCTTTTTTTCTTGAACTGCCACACTTATGAACCGGTTTAGCTCACTCACTATATTTTATACTCAGTTCACACATGTTCTCCTCGCTTAAAGCCTTCACCGAGCACTTCGTGCGCGTTACTGATAATGACAAAAGCTCCCGGGTCCACAGACCGGATCAACGCTTTGAGTCTTGGCACCTCATTTTGCCCAACCACGACCATCAGTACCGTTCGTTGATCGTCAGTGTAACCGCCTTTGGCTTCCAGCTTCGTTAATCCACGATCCAGATCATCCAGAATCACTTTGCTAATCGCTTCCGTCTGGTTGGAGATAATGTATGCCACCTTGGAGAAGCCCAGCCCCATCTCAACGGCATCGATCACTTTACCGGTAACATACAACCCAATCAGCGCATAGAGGGACTGCTCCAATGACAATACAAAAGCAGCCATAATAATAACCGTAGCATCCATAATGACGACACACAGAGAGTAACTCAGTCCGCTGTATTTCTGTACGATTCTGGCAAGAATGCTCATACCCCCTGTTGACCCTCTACCTCTATATACAATTCCAATCCCGAGACCAACACCAATCCCACCATACAGTGAACCAAGTAGTGGATTCGTTGTTGGGATGGCCCAATCCTTCGTGAGATAGACTAACAATGGCAGGACAATACTGCCCAATACAGAGCGCACACCATACTGCTTCCCAATGAGCAGGAAACCCGCGATCAGAAGTGGGATGTTAATCGCCCATTGAGTATATGCCGGCTCCCAATTAAGCCATTCCTTACCCAGAATTGATAACCCGGACACTCCACCCGAAGCGATCTGATTCGGTAATAAAAATAAATTAAAGGCCACTGCGATTAAAAACGAGCCTACAATGATAGATACCGTATCCACGACGTTTCTCCATGGACCATTAAGGGGAATGAGGCTGGTTAACCTCTTTTTGCGGTTATTATGAAATTGTGATCGTTGTTGCATGTTCTCGTGCTCTCCTTTGTTGTGACTGATCAGATGTTCGTTCATTTTTTCTATCCTATAAAATTATTCAAAAAAAAGCTCCCGTATACACCAGCATACGCCTACACGTATGGGTCCATACAGGAACTTAGTTTAATCGGTTTCTACTTTAATCTGGCTACGCAAATAACCATCGATGAATGCATCGAGGTCGCCGTCCATTACTGCTCCTGTGTTTCCAGTCTCTACGCTTGTACGGTGATCCTTTACCATACTATAGGGATGGAACACATAGGAGCGAATCTGGCTACCCCATGAAATATCCGACTGATCTCCTCGGATTTCATCCAGCTGTTGTTTTTGCTCTTCAATTTTACGCTCATACAATTTCGAACGGAGCATCGTCATCGCTCGCTCACGGTTCTTAATCTGTGAACGTTCATTCTGACACGTTACAACTACACCTGTTGGAAGGTGAGTAATCCGTACGGCAGAGTCGGTGGTATTGATATGTTGTCCACCCGCGCCACTTGCCCGGTACGTATCGATCTTGAGATCCTCTGTGCGGATGTCCAGTTCAATCGTATCATCAATCTCCGGTACCACATCACAGGATACGAAGGACGTATGTCTGCGGCCCGATGAGTCAAAAGGAGAGATCCGCACCAGTCGGTGTACACCCTTCTCGGCTTTCAGATAACCATAAGCGTTATGTCCTTTGATCGACAACGTAACACTCTTGATCCCCGCCTCATCACCTGGCAGATAATCCAGTACCTCAACCTTGAAGCCACGCTTCTCAGACCAGCGCGTGTACATCCGAAGCAGCATCTGTCCCCAGTCCTGGGACTCGGTACCACCCGCACCCGGGTGAAGCTCCAGAATCGCATTCATCTTGTCGTACGGCTGATTCAGGAGAAGTTGAAGTTCGAACTCTGCGACCTTATTCACGATCGCGGTAATACTGTTACCAATCTCGGTAGCGAGGTCTTCGTCGCCTTCTTCATCCGCCAGTTCGATCATCATCACTGCATCATCATAGTCCTGCTGAAGTCTGGTGTATTGATCCACAGATCCCTTCACCGCATTTAGTTCAGCAATTACGGATTGCGCCTTGTCACTATCGTCCCAGAAATCCGGGGCAGACATCTTCACTTCGAAGTTGCCGATCATCTCTTGCTTCAGATCTAAGTCAAAGAGACCCCCTAAGGTTTGTTAGTTTCTTGCCTATTTCACGCAGGTCATGCTTCACGTTTGGATCGATCATGTGCAATTCCTCTTTTCATTAAGATAAGCTCCCCGCATCCAGGGCATTCCTCCAGACCAAGCATCAGATGCGCCAACCTGGTGTTGAGATCACTAATGTATCAGTATATCTCTTTCCCGTGATCATGGTCATATGATTATAACTATGCACCATTAATCGATTTTGCATCCTTACTTCATCCTATGGAATACCCGGCTGCGAGGAGCCGTTCATGTCATGCTATATAAGTTGACCTCGTAAATGTTACACCGACTACTACGATTACAGTAGCATCTTCTGATCGCTCTTATCCCCAGATTTTCTTGATTCCCTCTTACAAGGGAAAATCCGGGGATAAAGGCGAACGCTCTGCTTCTTCAGATTGCTTCTGCACTCTCCGTTATGGCGTAAAATCAAGGTTCAACTTATTACACTAAAGTGTATATAAAAAACCATCGCTCTACTCTTGACCGTGACAGTGTTTGAACTTCTTACCACTACCGCATGGACATGGATCGTTACGTCCGATTTGGTCAGAAACCTTCACTGGACGTTTCTCAGCAGGCTCACCGCTTGTCGAGATCTGACTTTCCTCAACAACCGCTTGACGCTCCTGATTGCTCTCGATCTGTGCTCTCATCACATAAGTCGCTACTTCTTCTTGAATCGAAGCGATCATCTGATGGAACATCTCGAAGCCTTCGAACTGGTACTCACGCAGTGGATCTGTACCGCCGTACGCGCGAAGGTGGATACCTTGACGCAATTGATCCATTGCATCAATATGATCCATCCACTTGCTGTCTACTGCACGAAGCACAACCACTTTCTCGAACTCACGAACCATCTCTTCGCCAATTCGCTCTTCACGTGCGTTGTACTTGTTCTGAACTTTCGTAAACAGGTACTCGATAATCTCTTCTGCTTCCTTGCCCCACAGGTCATCTTTCGTTACCGAACCATCATCCAGCAATTTGCTGTTCATGTAATCGGCAACTTCCTGCAACTCCCAGTTTTCTGGAATATCGTCACCACAATGTGCTTCAACGATACGTTCAATGGAAGGTTTGATCATATCCATGACGATCTGTTTAATATTTTCGGACTCCAGCACCTCACGGCGCTGTTTATATATAATTTCACGTTGTTGGTTCATGACATCATCATATTGGAGAACGACTTTACGCACGTCAAAGTTATTACCTTCAACACGCTTCTGCGCTGATTCTACTGCACGGGTAATCATCCGGCTCTCGATCGGTTGGTCTTCTTCAAAACCAAGGCGCTCCATCATGTTCAATACATTGTCTGCACCGAAACGTCTCATCAATTCATCACCCAGTGACAGGTAGAATTGTGTTGAACCCGGGTCACCTTGACGTCCCGCACGACCACGCAACTGATTATCAATCCGGCGTGATTCGTGACGCTCTGTACCGATGATATGAAGGCCGCCTACTTCAGCTACACCTTCACCCAAGATAATATCCGTACCCCGTCCAGCCATGTTGGTTGCAATCGTTACCGCACCCGCTTGTCCAGCTCCTGTGATGATCTCCGCTTCTTCCGCGTGGTACTTAGCGTTCAGTACCTGGTGTTTTACACCACGGCGCTTAAGCATGTCAGACAGGCGTTCAGAGTTCTCGATAGACACTGTACCTACCAGAACCGGCTGATTCTTACTGTGGCGTGCCACGATCTCTTCTACAACCGCTTTGAACTTGCCATCGATGCTCTTATACACGACATCTGCCATGTCATCGCGTTTGTTCGGACGGTTGGTTGGAATTTGCAGTACTTCTAGACCGTAGATTTTTTTGAACTCTTCTTCCTCGGTTTTCGCTGTACCCGTCATCCCCGCAAGTTTACGGTACATCCGGAAATAGTTCTGGAAGGTAATCGTAGCAAGCGTCATGCTCTCGTTTTGTACTTCAATGCCTTCTTTGGCTTCAATCGCCTGGTGCAATCCATCACTGTAACGACGTCCAGACATCAGACGACCTGTGAATTCATCAACGATCATAACCTCTTCATCACTGACCACATAATCCACGTCACGACGCATGATTACATTGGCTTTCAAGCCCTGTACGATGTGATGGTTGAGAGTAACGTTGGCATGATCATACAAGTTCTCGATACCAAATGCTTTCTCTGCTTTTGCCACGCCTGCCTCAGTCAACGCTACGGATTTCACCTTGATGTCTACCGTAAAGTCTTCTTCTGGCACCAGACGCTTCACAAAACGATCTGCCGCATAGTACATGTCCGTCGACTTCTGAGCTTGTCCGGAGATAATGAGTGGCGTACGCGCCTCATCGACCAGGATGGAGTCCACTTCATCAATGATACAGAAGAACAATGGGCGTTGTACCATTTGCTCTTTGTAAAGCACCATGTTGTCACGCAGATAGTCAAAACCAAATTCGTTGTTCGTTCCGTACGTAATATCACATGCATATGCATGTTGTTTCAAAGCATGGTCCATACCGCTCAGGTTAACCCCTACCGTCATGCCCATGAATTCATAGATTTGTCCCATTTCCTGGCTATCACGCTGTGCCAAATAGTCATTGACCGTGACCACGTGTACACCTTTGGACATCAACGCGTTCAGATATACCGGAAGTGTTCCTACCAGCGTTTTACCTTCACCCGTTTTCATCTCGGAAATACGGCCTTCATGCAGAGCGATACCGCCCAGCATCTGTACATCGTAGTGGCGTTTGCCCAGTACACGGCGTGAAGCCTCACGTACGGTTGCAAATGCCTCTGGAAGAAGTTCATCTGTCGTTTCTCCCTTTTCAATACGAGCACGGTATTCGTCCGTTTTACCTTTCAGTTGTTCATCAGACAACGCCTGAAGTTGTGGTTCCAGTTTATTGATCACATCGACCGTCTTCATCAGACGTTTAACATCACGTTCGTTCATGTCGCCGAAGATCTTTTTGACAAGTCCTAGCATGGTATACCCCTTTCGTGCAAAACAGAATAGACCCCCTGTTGCCGCCACGCGACACCATCGGATGGATGTTGCATCCACTTGCCCGGGGGTGACAAACAATATAAAAAGTAATATGGATGAATCAACTCCAGGCTTGCCAAGGGTTCCTCATGAAGCTGATTCGGTGTTCAAACGGATCCGGTTATTAAAAAACTAGCCGAAGCCCGAGCCTTGCGAATCATGTTCATGGTGCTGTGCCTGTCATTGATTATGATTAGCGATCATTCGTTGACAATTCCTCATCAGGACAATGATTCTCTTTGCATAAATTGTAACAGTTTGTAAGGGCCGCCGCAACACGCCACGGCACACTTCTTTGAACTTCTGAGGCATATCAAATCGAGTTTGAGTGCAAAAAATCATAGTCGTTAGCGGAAGCGTTCAATTGTCATGTTTCGTTTTGCAGGATAGACACCCCTGTCAACGAATTTTGATGGTAAATTTGGATGGAAATCTCAATATCCAGTTCTCGAATGTAGGTGTACGAATATTTTCGTAATCATGCGAATCTGGTGGTAAACTTGTACAGATTGTGATTCTTCTTACTATCTATTAGACGCAGCAGCATAGGGAATAGTTTCACCATTTTATTTCCAAAGGTCATTTCCCGGCTCCTCTACGCACAAAAGAGCCCCATCCCCTAAAGGATGGAAGCTCTTGTTAAGTCTAATCCAGGAAACTGCAGTTCCTGTGTTCATTATTATTAACGTTAAGATTAACCTTGTTCGATCAATCCGTACTTACCATCGTTCCGTTTGTAAACAACGCTAACTTCTTCACTGTCAATGTTGGAGAATACGAAGAAATTGTGGCCAACCATGTTCATTTGGAGGATTGCCTCTTCCACGTCCATTGGTTTCAACATAAAGCGTTTCGTTCGTACAACTTCCAGATCATCGTCATCCGTGTCCGCATCCAGTTCAGCTGTAGCTACAGTACCTGTTGGATCTTCAACGAAGAGTGTTTTCAGGCTACCTTCCTGGCGGAACTTACGGTTAATTTTTGTTTTATGTTTGCGGATCTGACGTTCCAGCTTGTCCACCACGGAGTCAATGGATGCGTACATATCGTCGCTCTCATCCTCAGCGCGGAGCACAATGCCTTTCAAAGGGATCGTCACCTCTACCGTATGCAAACCTCTCGTCGTGCTCAATGTAACAGCACCGTCAGAGTTAAGGGGTGCATCGAAATACTTCTCGAGTCTACTCAACTTTTTGTCGACATAATCCTTCAAAGCATCAGTAACCTCGATTTGTTGACCTCGAATACTTAAATTCATAGGGCACTCCTCCTTTTTCCTTTGCCACTTCATTATAACACGAATGTAAGCGCCATGTAAAAACTCCCGGTGACCGAATAATGACATCTGTTCAAGCCACATCTGCCAACATAGGCATAACGCCATATTTCGCGATATTTCATCATATTCAGCCATAATTGAATATTTACTTGGAATGAATTATTAGGCGCTTGATGAAGTATTTAACCGTTTTTGAGCTTGCTCAATCTAATATGTAAAATGAACCTCAATTTAACTCTTGAATCTATTAAATTCATTAGAATAATGTTCCTCGAATGATCCTCAAATCTCGAATCTATTACAACAAAAAAAGACCCCGGAAAGTACCGGAGTCTGATGCTAGCGATAATTCAATTTGGTAACCATCTAACCATATATGTAGGTCGGATTGTCCGGATGATTATAATTTGATTACGTTAGCTGCTTGCGGTCCACGCGCGCCTTCGACGATGTCGAATTCTACGGATTGACCTTCTTCCAAAGTTTTGAATCCTTCGGATTGAATTGCGGAGAAATGTACGAATACGTCGCCGCCATCTTCAGTCTCAATGAAACCGTAACCTTTTTCTGCGTTGAACCATTTTACTTTACCTTGCATGCACTAACATTCCCTTCGTCATCAAATGAAGTGAAGCTTTCGGCCTTAACCTCTGCCCACAATTCAGATAATACCATCCAAAGTTATCCATTGTCAATTGGAAACGTAAATGTTTTCTTGGAATTTTTTTGTAGATTAATTGGGGATTGTGTTGAATGGTGGGATAACTTGAATATATCAGGTAATTAGAGGGTTAGTAAGTCGAGGGAGCTAAGATGAAATGACCTAATTTAAGATTTATTATCAGCAAAAACACCCTTCACACAATCAACATGACTACTGAACCATCAGTTTAGTCGAGGGTTGCTAGAAGGGTATTTGTATGTTGCTTATTTTTTCTTGTCCATCAAAAAGCTATCTGGCGTATAGCTAGACTCGTAAGCATTTCTCTGTGTCTTGGCCTGACCACGCTTATGCAACCAATCCTGTGCTTCCAGTCGCAAAACGTTCATACGCGCTACAATCTCATGGTCATTGCTTAAGAGCTGTTCAATTTCCATCTTCTCATTTAAACTTGCGGCCTGTACTGCAAACTGTTCAGTGAGTCCATCAATAATGATCTGACGTTCCTCAACAAAAGCTTCAAGCTGTTCATAATTCGCTTCATACAATATATCCATAATAGTTCTCGTTAGCTGCCGAAGCTCAGCAATGTACGTCAATTTATCCATGAGCACTTTCAGTAGAAACAGGCGACGCTTCTTGCCCTGCAGCAATTTTGGAAGCCTGGAGCCACGTCTCACGTAGATCCGTTAAATATCCCACTGCTTCTTCGGCTTTGGCCACGTCTTTACGAATATTCGCTTCCACAAGCAGATAATTCGTATATTCATATAGTGAGTACAGACTCTTCGAAATATCATAAGAGCGATCCAAGGTACTCATCAATTCACTAACAATGGTTTGAGCTTTTCCAAGATTAAGATTCGCCTTCTCATTATCTTTCTGCGCCAATCCATCCATAGCCGTCTTTACAAAACGAATTGCCCCGTCATACAACATAATAACCAACTGCGCAGGGTTCGAAGTCTGAACCGAGGATTGACGGTATTTATCATAAGGAGATGTAATCAAATGGTCTCACCCTTTAAATTAAGATAGTCCCATACTGGACAAAAGACTGGACGACTGTGTTTGCAATTTGTTCATCGCTGATTCCATCGCAGAAAATTGCTTGTAATAGCGATCCTCTGTCATTTGAAGGTTTCTTTGCATCGTTAATATCCGACTATTATAACCTTTAAGTTGTTTCCCGATGACACTTTCCTCTTTAAAAGTACTCGTTAAATCCATCGAGAATTTATTGGTACCCGCGCGAGCAGAAATCATATCTAAAGTGCCTGTAATGCTATTTGTCAATTTATTGAATATGCCTGAATCCGGAGCATTGGCGGAACCTTGAAATAGATCAATAGTAAGTTGAGGGTTAGCACTTATAGCATTTTTAAGCTTCGTCTCATCCGCTATAACCAGCTTACCGTTCTCCATGTAATTTCCTGTAGTAATACCAATTGCATTAAGACTTCCAAGTTTCTCCGTAATTGCTTCTCTCATTTTCGAGAGAACACTTGTGATTATGTCGTTATTTTTGAATAAACCGCTTTTGGCCTTCTCTGTCCAACTATCAATTTCGCCTTCTTTTAGTTCCTTTTTTTGTTCATCTGACAGAGGCTTAAAGTCACGATACTTCGTTTCATTAACTTTGCTATTAAGTGCTTTTATTAAATTATTGTAGTCCTCTATGAAACCCTTGATAGATTCCAGCGCCTTATCCGGATCACTTTGGGTTTTAACATTGGTAGGAACGTCTGTACCGCTACTATTAGTAACGTCCAATAATGTAAGTTGAACACCATTGATAGTGAAAACGTTACTAGTAACGTTTTTTATAGGTTCACCATTAATTGTGACTTCTGCATCCTCACCTTTAATAACCTCTTTGATCGCATCGGCTCCCTCAGCAAAAGGTACAGCTCCCTTGAACAGATTTAAAAATTCGTAGGAAGCTCCTCCCATCTTCACTTCTCCACCATTATTACCGGTGATCGTTAGTTTACCGCCATCGACTTTTGCAAACACATTAGCATCTGTTTTTGAATTAATTGCTGATACTACTGCATCTATTGAGGTCGAAGCATCGAATGAAAAGTTATTCCCATTAATACTGAAACTGTATTTTTTGGCCGGAGCACCAGGTTCAGGATCTTTACCATCCAACATCTTTTGCAATTCAGCCAGTGTTTGTGTATTCGATACCGTCCCCCCTGCTCCATTCGTTTCTACCACTGTTTTCTTGGAGAACAGTGCCAACAGTGAATTACTCCCAGCCGGAGTTGCAACCTCTACCTTCCCTGCATCCCCTCCAACTTTCGATGCGATCGACAACTTTCCTGTAATCTCATCATAACTTGCTACAGCATTAGCTTTTTCATTGGAGTTGATCGTTGCTATCATAGAAGATATAGATGTAAGTCCATTAAATAGTGAATTACCTGCACTATCCTTAAAGCTCACTCCATTAATGGTAATGTCAAAACCTTTCTTAAGATATGCAGCCTCTTCTTCTTCACTAAGCTCTGACAATGCAATACCATCTAGCTGTGCCAGTGAAGTTGAACTAGGTATTCCTTGGCCTAAGCCAGGGGTCTGAAGTGTGGTTTTGGTCGCAAGTTTAGTTACACTGACCTTCATATCCACTCCGGTTGCCGTTGCCGTAGCTTCGGCTTTTACTGCAGTTGTGTTACCTGTAGTCACAGCTTTATTTGCATTTAGAGAGTCAGACTTTTTATATTTATCGTTCAGCTTGTTTGTACGAAAATCATACAGCACACTGTTCAGTTCACGGTACCCTTCTCTGGTCCACTGTAATATTTGCTTATCCTGATTAAGTTTATCTAGCGGTACCCGCTTTGTTGCCATCATGCTCTTGACCATACTATCAATATCCATACCGGAAAACCCATTTATTCTTGTAACCAAATCAGCACCTCCAAATGTTAGATTTTCTCGTCCACCAGTATACCTGCTATTTCCATCATTTTAGCGACAAGATCCAGCGTTTTCTCTGGGGGAACTTCACGAATTAATTCGCCGGTATCTTTATTAAGTACCTTCACCATAATATCATGCGTCTTCTCGTGGATGCTGATCTCCAGCGTGGTCTGAGGTCCTTGTAGAGACTTCACTGCTTGTTCAATCGTTCGAATAAGCTGTTCTTCAGCTACAGATACGTGCGAACCTTGCTTCTCCCCCGTTCCTTTAATATCTTGAATTGGAGAAAATGGTTTTACCTGTGATGTCGGTTCTGTGCTGTGACTGCTCTCTGCACCGCTAGACTTATTTATTGTAGAACTAGCAGTAAGTGAAAACTGTACATTCATTATCCTGACCTCCAGCGACGCTCATTTATATTATATATCGGTTTCATTCAGGGATAATTTAGGATTTTATAGCTGTCAAGCGAAAAAAAGAAAAAAGCTCCGGGATTTCCCGGAGCTTTGGTCATACAAGAAGAAATTAACGAAGCAATTGCAGAACACCTTGTGGTTGTTGATTAGCTTGTGCCAACATTGCTTGTGAAGCTTGAGCAAGAATGTTGTTCTTCGTTTGTTGCATCATTTCTTTAGCCATGTCAACGTCACGAATACGGGATTCAGCTGCACTCAAGTTCTCGGAAGCTGCACCCAAGTTGTTGATTGTGTGTTCCAAACGGTTTTGCATAGCACCCAGGTTACTACGTTGGGAAGAAACTTTTTGCATAGCGTTTTGAACAGTTTCAATTGCAGTAGCTGCCCCGAATTTGCTGGAAATATCGATGGATTTCACACCAAGAGCAGATGCACGCATATCTCCAACAGAGATAAATGCTGTCTGACCTGCGTTCGCACCGATTTGGGTCATGATTGAACCAGCCAAATCACTACTTGCATCTTGATGTTTTCCAAATACAAAAGTCATGCTTTCTCCGACTTTCATATTTGTATTTAAACTACTTACAGTTAAATCTGTGGCAGTTGTAAAGATGTTAGTTCCGAAGGTAAGTTGTGCATCTGCTATTGTAATATCAGTACTATCCTTACCATCTGGACCAACTATTTTATAATCTGCAGCAGCAAATGCTCCACCTGCATCAGTTTTCCCAGTTCTTACAATCATGTATGCCCCATCAGCAACAGTTTTCGAAGTTTCTGTACCAGCTGCTGTATCTAAACCTTTTAAAGCAGTAGGAGTTATCGTAACTCCTGAGTTATTATTTAATGCTGCTGTACCTGAAACTTTCTCAGTTACACCCTTAGCAGAACCATCCAACAATTTTTTTGTGTTGAACTCAGTAGTGTTACCGATACGATCCAGTTCAGTAACCAATTGTTTAACTTCAGATTGAAGTTCTTTACGGTCAGCATCTGTGTTCGTATCATTTGAAGATTGAACAGAGAGTTCACGCATACGTTGCAGAATGCTGTGTGTTTCGTTCAATGCACCTTCAGCAGTTTGAATCAAAGAGATCGCATCTTGCGAGTTTTTGGAAGCCATATCCAAACCACGGATTTGACCACGCATTTTTTCGGAGATTGCCAATCCGGCAGCATCGTCACCGGCACGGTTGATACGGAGACCGGAAGACAATTTCTCGATATTTTTGTTTGTGTTTGCAGTGTTAGTAGTCAGTTGGCGATGAGTGTTCATCGCTGCGATATTGTGGTTGATAATCATTTGGTATTTCCTCCCTGAAATTGAGTTAGTTCCACATCCATGTGGTAAACGCTGCGACATTAAGGTCGGCCGCCCTGCCGAAGCAGCGTCTAAATAATATATCGACAGGAGGGAGGCAACTGTTTATAGCAAATTGGAATTTTTTTATTCTTTTTTAGTACTATCATTCCGCAAGCGTTCCATAAACGCTTCAACGTTGGCTGTCAGAGGTGTTGCAGACTCACGATTGGTCTCCTGGATTGATGCATAAATCTCCTGACGAAAGATGTCGATATGCTTGGGTGCAGAGATTCCGATTCGCACGGTATCCCCTTCTACAGCGAGCACAGTGACCTCAATATGATCCTGAATTACAATGGACTCGCCCTTTTTTCGTGATAATACCAGCATGTCAGACTCCACCCTTCACTGAGTTTGCTTCATCTTCTGCCCAGATGAGATGACGTGTCTCATAGTTGGATTGATGGAGTACGACTTGCTTACCTACGCGATTTTCGGGATTAAGCACAACGGGTGCAAGTAGATTCATTGTCGATTTATTCGTTTGAGAATGGATTGTAACTATGGAGTACACCGATACTTGATCCACGATGCCCATCTCTTCCTTATCTACCTCACTCAGTTCAAAACTATAATCAGATACAAACGTAAATGGACTCACTAACAAGAAGGATAAATCGGGTTCTTGCAGCGACTGTAAGTAACTGAACGGTGTACCCTCCCATGGAATAAAGGCAAATTCCGTCTCTTCTTCAAATCCCGGTAAACCTTTCGGAAACTGATATACATCGTCCCCACGAACCTCTACTTCTCCCCACGTGCTTGTATGAATAATAATAACAAACGCCTCCTTGACAAAGAATTTATGCAAAAAGAGCCATAGCGGGCTGCTTCCGAGACCGTCTATAGCTCTGCATTATAACTCACACCCCCATATCTATGGCAGGTGGAGTGTATTGAACTGATGCGTATTGTTTCACGTAGATATCTAGCTTGCCTTTTTGATACTCAATCTCCGGTTTATTAACAATGACATTCATTTCAGAAACAGCAGGTTCATAACTAATGTCTGGAGATTTCGTTTCAATCCGAATATCTACGTTATCGAATGATGCCTGAGTGCGCGTTTCAGGAAAAGGCTGGGGTTGCCAATCCATACCTATAATATCAGCTATCGTATTTCCCGGTTTATGGATGGCAGCTAATTGATTCCCTTGCTGAACACGTTCAGCCATATTTTGCAAGAATTGTTGCTGGATTCCTGAGTAGATACGTGCATTCATATCGATCATACTGCCACCATTATATGCAGCAAAAGCCTCACTTTGATCAACATTAAGTACAATAGGATGACTCTGAACGGTTAACTTCGCCGGTCTGGTATTAAGCTGTACTTCCGCCTTAGGCTGACGAATAGAATACTGACCAGGGTTTGTATCCATATTCAATATGGATGGCGTCGTTCGAATCTGAACAATGGGAAGAGTCTTCAATGTGTATCTCCCCTTCCTATCTCAGGAAATCCACTAACGACGGAGAAATAATCTTAGCTCCAGCAGATAGGGAAGCATTATAAATATTCTCTTGTATTTTAGCTTTCATCATCACTTCTGCAACGTCTGCATCCTCCACCTTGGCCTGCATATCCGTCAGATTAATCTCAAGGTCAGTCAAACGATCCGTCATTAAGTCTACCCGGTTAGTTTTCGCACCAATCTCGGCACGGATTGCCAACATTTTGTTCATTCGGGTATCTATATTTTCTAATTGATTCGATAATTCCTTCGTATCCCCACTTGCTAGTGCCTTTATAATATTGTCGACTGTCACGAACAAATGATCATCTTCTGTTTCAAAGCCGAATACTTCATTGCCATTTACATTAATGGGAAGCTGCACGCTCTCCCCAACAATAAAATTAATTTTCCCCTTGTCTGTAACCACTGATGCTGCATTCGTGGTATCCAAGGAACCGTCTGCACTAGTGGGGAAATCATATGGCTTAACATCATAGGTTTCACCATTGAAAATATACTTACCATTCAGTTTACTGTTAGAAACATCAATAAGTTGTCCCTTAAGTTGTTTCACCTCTTCATTGATACTGTCAAGTGCAGACTGAGGGTTAGTATCTGTTGCACCTTGTACCGTTAACTCGCGAAGACGTTGCAATACACTACCCGCTTGATTCAGAACAGTATCGTTAAACTCTAGCCAGGAAACTGCGCTATCCACATTTTTCTGATACTGCTCATTGGATGAGAGTTCTGCCCGATAACGAAGGGAGTACGTAATCCCTACCGGATCATCCGAGGGTTTATTAATTTTACGCCCCGTTGCCAGCTGGGTTTGTGTGTTATTCATCTGTTGGGCATTCCGGTTCAGGTTCAAAAGTAGCTGTGAACTGAGCATATTATTGGTTATTCTCATGGTCTGTTATGCCACTCCTTTCTATTATCTGCCTACTACACCGGTAGAGTTAATCAATTTATCAAGAAGTTGATCATATGTCGTCATAAAACGAGCAGATGCACTATAGGCATGCTGAAATTTAATCATATTTGCCATCTCTTCATCTAAGGATACGCCACTAACCGATTGACGACGGGTGTCCACTTGTTGTACAAGAAACTCCGAATTCGACGTTTGACGTGCAGCTTCCTGAGACTGTACCCCAAGTTGTCCCACCATCGAGCTAAACTGTGCGCCAATAGTGGCATTGCGCAGGCCGTCCGCGGTCTTCATTGATGTATCCTTCAGATTGGCAATTAGAATAGCAAGGGTGTTATTTCCTTTAATCACTGTTTCTGTTCCAGAAGCATCCACAGTTCGTAACGAAGTAGCAATCTTGTTCGGATCTGCTAGGATTTCTGCGTTCAATGAGATATTGCCAGCTGTAATAGCCGTACCACCACCCGATGCTGTGAAGAATGGTAGGCCCTTTGCGGTCGTTCCGTCCATACTGTAACCAAGTTGATGCAGACCATTTAAGCCTTTTACCGTTACCGTCAGATCTGCAACCAGTGTGCGAGCAGCCCCCGTGTATGTAACACCATCCAAAACAGTGTTGTCAGGCAGGACAGAACCAGCAGGAATCGTAAGTTGAATATCTCCGTTAGCCAACGTGTTGGCTAAGTCATCCATTTGTTTCTGGTAATCACTCACCAACGTATCTCTGGACTTAATCATCCCATGGACTTCGCCGTTGGTGAGCGTACCTGCCGTATATGCAGCATTCAGAAAGGCAGGGTCTACCGCAACTTGTACTGCACCACCTGTAACGAGTGCCTGTCCATTCATCTGAATCTGGTATCCTTGTGGAGAATCTGTAACCGTAATGTTCATAATTTTTGACAACTTATCTGACATCAGATCACGTTGGTCACGCAAATCGTTGGCATTGTCTCCAAGAGATTCAATCTTCACGATGGCACTATTAAGGTTCGCAATATTACCAAGGTAGCCCTGAATTTCATTGCTTTTCACAGCAATATTACTATCCAGATCCTCGCTAAGTGCATCCAGTTGACGGCTAATCTGATTCATCGCATCGGTCAGAGCCAACGTCGTTTCTTTTACGATCCGCCGTGCTGTGACATCCTCAGGATTTTTACTCAGATCTGACCATGATTTGTAGAAGTTATCCATCACGGTCCGGAATCCAGTGTTTGATGGTTCGTTCACAATAGCTTCGAGTTTCTCAAGCGTGTCTCGTTGAATGGACCAACTCCCGAAGTTGGTGTTTTCATTGCGGAACTGATCATCCAAGAATTTCTCACGCACACGTGTAATGGAGTCAAATTCTACCCCTGTACCGAGCTGTCCTGGTGTTGTACTATGCAGAAATGCGAACGGCTCCATTGGAATGGATGCCTGCATGTTTACCTTTTGACGTGAATAGCCTTCCGTGTTGGCATTGGCTACGTTATGGCCTGTTGTGCTAAGAGCTGTCGTCTGTGTGAACAAACTGCGTTTAGCCGTTTCGATTGAATGAAATGTAGATGTCACCTGGTTTCCCCCTAATTAATCAGGCACGCGTGTCAAACAGACCGATTCGCCCTGGATTGCCGTTCTTATCAGCAGGATGCTGATATGTGGCATCCTGTTCTGGCCGAGAAGCAAAGATGTCCATGGATAAGTCAATAAACATCAGCGATTGCTCGATCAGCTTTTGATTCAGTTGATTAATTTCTTTTAATTCATGCAGTGTTCCCGCCAGCTTCTTCTGGACTTCAAGCAATCGCAGTTTGTCAGCCGGATCAAAAATCAGCTTCGAGATCTCGGTGATATTCAGGTTCAGCATGGACTTGATGCCTCGCTCCTGTAGCAGTTCGTAAACTGCGCTCTGCCGCTCGATCTCCAATGGCTCCTGTTGTTTCATGAATCGAGATTCTTTGTTGAGGAGGGCAATGAGCTCATCCACATCGTTTTTGACAATGACCTGTCTCTTGACCTCGCTGAGTGCCAGCATATCGCGGTGACTTTGTTCCATTTGCTGCAAAACTGCAATTAATCTGTCCAGTGCTGCCATTACGTGATCACCTATTCCTTATCAAAAGACTTAAAATACGGTAGCAATTTGTCAGCAAGCTTACTGCTGTCTACCTGATACGTTCCCGAACTAACCTGTTCTTTTAGTTCCTGTATCCGCTGTATACGTACTGCATCCTGTGTACGACTTTGTTCCTCAAGCATCTTCATCGCCTCCGGAGAAATGGATACTTCGTCCTTACGGCGGCTCTTCTTGGCATCAGCCTGCTGATTGGATTCAACGTTCCTTTGATATGAATTGATTGCTCCAATTCTACTCGGTTCATTGATTTTCATTCAAAATACACTTCCTTCCATGATTAGGAGTTTATGTTGATATACGTTTTTCTTACTTTAATCTTTATGTTGTCAAAATGATTAGGATAATAAAAAAAACCGATAATCTTTAATAAGTTTATCGGTACGTTTCAAAACATTTGTTATAGCAAAACATGTATTTGAGCCCTCGCTCCTATTATTCGCGTAGTTTGTCGACAGCATTGTAGGTTCGTCCGCCTACATTGTTGTTATCCTTCTGACCTACTTCACGAGCTGCTCCTGCCAAGTCTTTCGTTAAACGATTGCGGCAAGAGTCACACATATGACCTTCACGAATCAATGTCCCGCATACTTCACAAGGATACATCATATTTGGGGCATTTTCGATGGAAATTCGTCCCTCACGGATGAACTTGGTAATGTTTTTGATTGAAACTTCTGTTGCATCGGATAGCTCCTGTATGTTGGTGCCCTTGTTTTCGCGCAAATAATCTACACAGATCTGATATTCCTTCTCTATTTCCTTGATACAATTCGAGCATACATCTCTAAAATTCAACGCATATAATTTACCACAGCGAGGACAATTACCTAGATTCATCGCTAAAACGCCCCTCTCAAACTTCCATTTCCGAATAGATAATAACTATACATTACCTTATTTTCTCTGATGAAGCCATAGTCTATTTGCAAAACAAAAGAGGGAAACAGGATGCACATATACGAAATCCCACTCATGGCCATTTTGCTTATAATATCGCTCCAATCTCCTCCCGCGGAGCATACTATTCGTACATTAATAAAAGAATTATTCCATAAATACATAAAAGTCCTATTTATTAATTAGGATCTTGCCAGTGTCAGTGTGTAAATCTCGACCGGAATCGCCATGTAGAAGCCAGCATTTAGAATAACCCGCCCACAAGCGTCCAACGTGCTCCCTGTTGTGTATATATCATCAATCAGCAGTAACTGTATGGGTTTGTCATGCGATATGCCCATATGTTTTGGCAGATGAGACCCCCTGTATAGCTCTTCAATTAACTTCATGCCATCCGGGTTGATGGTAAAAGCATTCTTCATCGTTTCGATACGCTCACCACGTGATTTGAAGCTTTGTTTGGTGGTGTTGATCTGGCGCTGTAACAGATCAACGATGGGTAGGCGGCAGGCGGTGGCAAGTCCAGTAGCCAGCCGCTCCGCCTGATTGAAGCCGCGCTCGGCCAGACGCTCGCTGCTCACCGGGACATAGGTGACCGCGTCAGGCCGCCATTGTGGCTTCGTTTGTGGAGCATGTGTGGCTGAATGAGCCACGGGAGCTAGGGGTTCTTTTGCCAATGCAGAATTCTGCTCCTCTCTCATCGCTTGAAAGGCTTGAATCAACAGCGCGGTTAAGAGCGGCGCGTATCTTTCATGGCCTCGAAATTTGTACATGCCTATCCATTCTTTCATAAGAGGGTTGTATTGTACGGCGCTACGATTGGAGATAAAAGAACAGTTTTGCATATGTGGACGAGCACAGTCCGGACAACCGACACCCCGACCACAACGCAGACAGCGGATGGAACGAATCCATGGAATCTGCTTCATACAACGCGGGCAAATGCCCGGATAGATGGAAGATAGAGTCGCTCGAGTGCCGCATGTCAGACAAGTCGCCCCAGGTGGGGCGAGCAGGTGATGAAGACGTCCGGTCAGGTGCTGCGCATAATCGGTTATGTTACTGAGCCAGTTGAACATAGGGGAGTAAACCTCCAGTTTTGGGAATGTAATATGAAATGTGGAACCGAAATTGGCAGATGACAATTAGGTTTGGGATGGTGGGTGCAGATAACCTTTGCGACGAGCGATGGTATTCATTTTCCGGATCTGTGCAACGGCCTTCACCTGAGAACGTGTCCGACGAGACGATGCAAAAACCACTCTACCCGCCGGGTCATCCATGGAACGCCCTGCTCTGCCCGCCATCTGAACCAGTGAAGCTTCATCAAAGAGACCATTGTCTGCATCCAATATAAAGACATCGCTACGCGGAATGGTCACGCCTCGCTCCAGAATCGTTGTCGTTACGAGCAGACGAATGGTACGTTCACGAAAGGCCGTAACTTTGCTAGCACGATCGGGGTCCTGAGATGAAGTTCCTTCGATATGGATTCCGGGAAAGGTACGACGCATCAGGTTCACAAACGCCTCAATCTGGGCAATGCGTGTTACAAAGACAAATACCTGAGCGTCACGCTTCAATGAAATTTGGATGTTAATCTTCAAGGCAGCAGGAAGATTTCGTTTCTTAATACATTCAGCAACGGTAACCATCTTGACCAAGCGCGGGACAGGCAAAGGATGACGGTGAAAACGTACCGGGACTTTGGCATGGGCGAGCGTCGCCTTAGCCGCTTCCTTCTGTAGCCGAGCTGGGGGTGTAGCAGATAGATAAACAAAATTTCCGTCCGGTTTACAGGAGGATGCCGCTGCGTGAGCGAGCATAGGATCGTTGTGATAGGGAAAAGCATCCAGTTCATCGATAATAACGAGATCAAATCCTTGATAAAAACGCATCAATTGATGTGTGGTTGCAAGCGTGAGCTGAGCATCTTTCCAGCGTTCGTCACTGCCTCCGTAAAGGGTAGCGAGTGAGGTGTCCGGAAAAGCTTTGGCCAGACGCGGAGCCAGCTCCAGCACCACATCCCTGCGCGGCGTAGCGACCAAAGCTCGTCCACCACGATCCAATGTATGTTGGAGCAGGGGGAATATCATCTCGGTCTTGCCGGCCCCGGTCACGGCCCACAGCAAGAACCGCCCCGGCCCATCCCCTGCGGGCGGCCGGGCCAAAAACGCTAGCGCCGCGGCTGCTGCCGCGCTCTGCGCTGCGCTAAGCCCCCACCGGGCGAGCCCGCCGCCAGTGGGGGCCAAGGCCGTGCCACGCGGTGCTTCGCCGCGTCGTGGCACAACCCCTTGCGCTGCACTGCGTAGCAGCAGCGCACAGGCACGGCTGCGCCCCAGCGCGAGGCAGGCCTCGCAGTAGGCGCACGCCGCCAGGCCGCAGGCAGCGCAGGGCACGCGCTGCCTGGCTTCGCTGCCACAACGGTGGCAGCGGGGCGCGCTCCGCGCGCGTCCAAGCCACGCGTGCCGACGGCGCGTGGCAGGCCCTTCGAGGGCGGCTGTGATGCTCAGCCGCCCGTGCAAGCGCGCGAGCTGCGCAGCCGCGCGCCACTCCCTTGGCGGCTGGGCGGTATCCGCCAGCAACGCCTCCGTCTCGGCCGCCAGTAATTGGCGGCCGCTGATTCGCTCAGCCAGCAGGGCTGCGTCCCGCTCCAGCTGAGCCCACTGCCCGGCGGGATACGGCCCCGGCATCCCGCCTACCTGAATGCCACGCATAGCAACACTCCCCGCTTTGCCCGCTATAACTCTTCTGACCTCAACTTCCCCCGAGGCCAGTTCATATATGTCCAGCTTCCGCGCAAGATAGCTCTGCCAATCGCGCTCGCCCCACTGATCCATGACCCGCTCCATCTCAAAATGTTCAACCAACCAAGATGCCTGACTTAGTGGCAACGCCGTATCTAACAACAACCAGCGTAGCACGTGCCGACCACTTCCTCCCTCGAGCCACCAAGTCACATCCACTCGAATATCGAGTGACATGACCATGCTCCACCCTTCCCCTACACGGCACACATATAAGGCAACTTTCATTTACTCTCCTCCCCCATCGTACTTTCTCTGAACGCAAAAAAAGCACATGCCAACCCGGCTGTTCGCCGGAGCATGTGCTTCATGTCCATATTCAATCTTCTTATGATCAATCTACTTATCACTATATCAATTTACAATCTACTCTACAAATTAAGCCATTACAAAAAGTTTATTTCCCACCTCGAATTAGAGGTTCCTGATCAAGTGCTGTCTCACATAGATCGATTCGCTAGGTTGCAAAACCTGACCATTCACTTCAAAAGTAAAAGTCGTTTCAGGTCATCCACTTCATTGAACAGCCTATGACGGGATCTTATATATCATTTAGATGAAGCTTATTCTACGATGTGAGTTTTCTTCAATCATGTTGGTCTGAAATATCCAGGAACCGGTTATGTATTACTTAGCTTGGAGATGCCTGTGAAACATTCGATTATATCGATTAATCAACTCATCCAAAATTTCGGATTGCTTAATTACAATTGGATGTTGCAAACCATAAATCGCTGTCAATGTGTACAAGCTTTCCCTTTCACGTTCCAGTTCAATTTCTTGCTCACTCTCAACATGTTTCATAGCATCTTCACCTCTATAAAACATTGTAACCTCTTATGTAAAAACATAGATTTCCATTAGATACACAAAAAATATATGAGATTAACCACCATCTCTTCCCCGTGCATATTAGTCGCCATTAATTTGATAAAAAATGAATATGAACATCATCATTTCCTTCTATAACAGAAGACGTTTCAACTGGACTCGTAACAACCGACTCATCACGTTAGCATCATTGTTAATTCGATCAATAATTGACAAGCTATCCAAGACAAATTGAACTCCAATTTGAACACGATTGGATTTTAGATAATAATCACCTACATCCATTAAAAATATCGCAAACCGATCATCAATAATCTGGTCAGTATAAGAGCCCACGATCTCCTGAGTGAACATATGAGATGATATATTTATTTTAAAACGCTCCAACACATGGTCAATATTCATATTATACGTATTGGCTGCTTTAATGAGCTTGAACATTCCACGCAAAATCTCGTTTTCTCTTACTGATAAATACTCCACATACTCATCTAAAACATCTATTTTACCTGCTAAAATCTGATAGAGATATCTATTGGCTGCTGCCCACTCTCGAAACTGTTTCTTTGTAAGCTCAGCCACAGGATCATTCTCAATAATCCAGTCCTGATTTTCGTAAATTGAGACATAGTGTAGTGACTGATTATAATCATTCTGCTCTTCTGCAATTGACCCTTTAATCAAATCCGAATATAAAATATAACCAAACAAAGGTTTGGAAGGCTCTTGATAACTCTTCCCCCTTCTAATCCGTTGATGTTTGATTTCATATTGTACCCTCGCCAGTTTGCCCATTCGTGTTGCCAGTTGCTCCGCTTTGTCCCAACGACGCAATGAGAGATATAGATTCATCAGATCCTTCAGCGCATCCAGTTGCTCCAACTCATTAAGACGCACGACATAAGGATCGAATTGCACTGCATGTTCCAGATTATTTTGCTGATCATCATTAATCGAAAGTTTAAATATTCGATACTGACAAATAGCCAGCCGTTCGGCATGCTGGTACCGTTCTCCCTCGCACACTTTACGATAAATAATTAATGCAGCTTCCGCTCTCCCTTCGATGTTGAATGATTCGGCACAATCAAACAAAGGTTTGATATACGTAGGATTCTCCATCATTAGATCTACAGTTCGTTCAATACAATCGTTTTTTCCAAGCTCAGCGCAGCGCATGATAAACGGACGCAGTCGTCGCCAGTTCATCGTAGAATCATTAGACAACTCACTCACATACTGTTCATAAAAATATCCTTCTTCCAATCCCATGTATTCTGTCAAGATATCCAGGATTTTAACCGATACAGGCTGTGAACCGTTAATCACCCTGCTTAGCGTTCCAGAATTAATACCTGATTTCTCGGCAAAATGATAGAGAAGGATTTTGTTTTCCTCTATGTAATGTAAAAATTCTGTTCGGATCGTCTTATCCAATATACTCAAGAAGATACCCCCTTCCAGAAACACACATTTCCCACGCTCAACATCCATTTTAAGTAATTATATGGTTTAATATACCATAGGTCAATGTAATGGAAGAATCTGCTTTCATTATATCATCTGATCTATTATCTCTGGTTCACACAAACCAATTCTGCTAATAACCAGAATCTTTATTTAAAAAGCGAAACTTTTTCCAATCTGGTTCGTCTATACTTTTAAATTAAGAGTTCTGACTTCGAAAATCTTATTTCTGTAATCAAGAACTCATCGCACCCAGACAATAACCATAGATTGCATAAAAACCCATTTTTAATTTAAAAGCAGACTTGGCTACAATTACAAAAAAAGACTACAGCTTCTGCTGTAATCTTTTCACTGTAGATCTGCGAAATGCTAATCCTATTTCCGTTCACATGATGATTTATGCTCTGACTCACGCAAATCAATCAGGCGAAAAGTGTGATCGGTCTGCGCTACCCGTTCAATATCAGCAGGGACAGCAGGCAGATAGGATGTCTCCAATCCTTGCCTTTGCATAAGCTTTTCAATAATCGTAATCGTTTCCGCTTCTGTACGATCAGCGACAACGGTTAGTCTGAAGCTCTTTCCACGGTATAATAATTCCCGGCAAAGTTCTCTTACAATGCCTTCGATCCGCCCTGCTTGATTGGAAGGGATGAGCAGAATCTGCTCGAAACCTTCAGATTCCGGACGGGAAAGATGGCGCTGGTGCATGGCATGAACGGCCATTGCCGCCAGGAAGTATATGAGCAGAATCATAGTCAGATGAGCAACCATGGCAACTGCACCTCCTCGGAAGGTCATGCTCACCCATGGCGAACATCCCTGTATACAACAAGTATATGCTGTACTTCCTGAAGGGTTACACTTGCATTTCCCATCACTCATATTCCATTCTGATCGACACCGGACGAAGAAAGACAGGCCAGGTCATTCATTCACGCCTAAGCTTGAACATATGTTCCGCACAACCTTACACTTTGCTCATTTGCAGTGATAAAGTCCATTAACCCGCAGACCAATCCAACATTCTGGAAAGGGCGCGAGTGAACACCAATCTATACTTCATCAAAGTTGAACCAATCAATGGACTGACTTACGATACAAATACTGCTTTATGAAACATAGGGTATTAGAGCGTAACCCAACCATATTTGATCGAATTGATAACAGCTTGTGTACGGTCGTCTACTTCCATCTTCTGCAGAATACTGCTGACATGGTTTTTTACCGTTTTTTCACTGATGAACAGGAATTCACCAATCATCTTATTGCTCTTACCTTCTGCCATCAAGCGCAGTACTTCAGCCTCACGACGTGTGAGCGGGTTATTGTCGCCAGCGACAAATTTAACGCCTGCTTCCTTCGAAGCTCCTTCACTCATTGCCCCTGTTTCATTAAGATACGTCATACGACGCAGCTGCATGATCAGTTTGCCCGTTACTTTCGGATGAATGAACGCATGTCCTTCATGCACGGAACGAATCGCATTGATCAGAGACTCGGCCTCCATATCTTTCAGCAAGTACCCGTTAGCCCCTTTACGAAGCGTCTCAAATACATAACTTTCATCATCATGAATGGACAAGATAATCACTTTGACATCAGGGAACAGCTCACGCAGTTTCTCCGTTGCCTCAACCCCGTTTTCGATCGGCATGTTAATGTCCATCAAAACAATATCAGGTTTATCCTGATTGCAGAATTCCAGCACTTGAATACCATCGCCGCATTCGCCGATGACCTCAATGTCGTCCTCCATATTTAAAATGCGTTTCAGTCCCTCACGGAACAGCTGATGATCATCAGCCAATAGAACTTTAATTGACGCTTTACCAGTATCACGGTTTTCCATCATCCTGCTACTCCTTTCCCTTATCCACGTTTGTCGGGATATGAATCACTATTTTGGTTCCTTGATTTTCTCCGGATTCAATCTCTATTCTTCCTTCTAACAGTTCAACCCGTTCTCTCATCCCAATCAGACCGAAGTGGGTATGATCCTTGCTTTTCTTCGCAAGAAGCTCCGGTTTGAACCCAAGCCCATTGTCCTGAACGACAATTTTGACGAGCTGAGCCTGGTATGTAATTTCCACTACAACATAAGTGGGATAAGCATGCTTTGCAGCATTCGACAGACCTTCCTGCACGAGGCGGTAGATCGCTGCCTCCATCGCGGAAGATAAACGGTGTTCTTTACCTCTTGTTTCAAAAAGCGACCGGATTTTCGTTTTTACCTCAAAATCCTGCACGTACTTCCGAAGCGTTGGAATCAGTCCCAGATCATCCAGTGCCATAGGACGCAGATTGAAAATAACTTTTCTCATTTCTTCAAGACTGGAACGAACCTGGCCTTTCAAATCTACTATTTCGGCCTGGACCATCTTAAAATCCTGCTTAATGAGCATTCTTTCTACAATTTCCGTCCTAAGCACTAGATTGGCAAGCATCTGCGCAGGCCCGTCATGAATCTCACGAGCAATACGTTTTCGCTCTTCTTCCTGGGCCAAAATAATTTTCAAACCAATCATTTGTCGATTTTTGGCAGATTCGATGATCCGGGTCACTTGACCCAGTTCACCTGACAGGTATTCGAGTACAACACCCATCTGCGAACCGATGGTCTCGGCACGCTCCACAGAAGCTTCCACATTTTTGGCACGCTTCTGGAGATCATCCCGACGGGCCTTCAGATACATTTCCTTCTCACGATAAATCATCAAATCCAGCTGCAGCTGTGTTGCTTTCTCATACGCCTGCTTGATATCATGCTCGGAATAACGGACAAAGTCGCGGCTAACCTCAGTCAGCCGGATCCGGGAACGGCGGTAGTTCAGCTCCAATTGATCTACTTTCTCGATCGTTTCCGCCGTCTCCTTCAGCACCGACTTTAACTCCTCGTTGAGTGTTTTCAGCTCATCGCGAGTCGCGTCCATGATCTCGAACATTTGATATTTGCTGTTTTCCATGACTTGTATGGCGTTTTTAATGACGCGGTCTATGGCATCGGCTTGTAAATCCACGTTTGTTCGACTCCATTTCTATCGTTTCCGGTATATATCATACCATATCACGATGAGATGGTAACGGTCTTCGTTTTCTGTTCCCATTTTACAGTCAGTCCAAGTTGCTCGGAAACGAGTCTGAGCGGGACTAAAGTCCTACCACCCGTTACGTATGGTGCAACAGTTGCGCTCTGTCGTTTACCATTCAGAATGAATTCTTTCTGCCCTACAACCAGATCAATCAGTTTGCCACCACGTAATACCGTGATCCGCTGATTTTTGCTATCCCAGCTTGCCTGACCACCAAAAGCGTCCAAAACATGCTTGATTGGCACATACGTCGTACCATTTTTCAGTACCGGTGCTGCATCAATTGCTTTTTTCGTTCCGTTCACCGTCATCGACTTCTGTCCAAGTACAAGCGAGGCTGTCCCCGTAGGCAATCCAACTTCACTGGACTTGGAAGGCATCGTGAATGCGATGTTGTCAAAGGCAACCGTACCTGATTTCGCACGCTCATCCTGACCTTCCTCCACGTTCACCACATAGAACCGCTTCAGCTTCGCCGGATAGGCGATGTTCAGTCCGTTCAGGTCCACGCTCAGCTTCTTCCACCCGTTCCAATCAATCGCCTTGGCGAGATCAGCATATACCGTTTTGCCATTGGCATCCGTGAATTCGGCACGCAGCCAGTTCAGGCTCTTATCTCCCATAACATCCATCGACATCGATGTAGCTGCAGCAGATACCTCTCTGCCGGTAGAACCATTCAGTTGTGCATAAGCGTACATTTTGCCTGTTCCAGCTGTCATATCATAACCGAGTTGCAGTACATTGGAGCCAGCTTTCTCACCAGTTCCTGCTGTAACGGTTGCCGAACCAGTTACACCCGCTGCGTTCGTCGTGAAGTTGATTGGATAATTCACATTTTCGAAATTCTCCCAGATCGTTTCGCTGGCAGAAGCCGAGAGGACTACAACTGTGCTGTAACCATCATAACGACCAATCGCATATCCTACTTGTGCACCGGAATTGACAGAAGATACGGTTAATTGGTCAGCAGTAACTTTACCTTTGAATCCGATGAATTCCCATGTCAACGAGTCTGCCGGAACCGTGACACTTTGTCCGCTCTTCGTTGTTGCCGTTACCGGAATGGACATCGTTGTGCCTGCTTTGAGCGAACCGAGACCTGATCCTGCAGTCAGGGAAGCCAGTTCACTCCCACCCAGTACCGATACTTTAATAGAAGATGAAGCTCCATTGCTCGTTGCCGTCAGCGTTGCTGTGCCTGGCTTCACGCCTTTGATCGTGCCGTTGCTGACACTCACGATGCCGTTGTTGCTGGACTTCCAAGACATGCTGATATCGCCTGTTGCGATCGGGTTGTAGTAGGTGTCATATCCTTTGGCTGTGTACTTGCCCTCTTGCCCCACCAGCAACGTTTGGCTGCCACTCACGGCAAAGCCCTTCAGTTTACCTACAGGAGCCGTAGAGAACACACCCAGCGTGTTTACAACCTGACGTTGCTCGGTGCCATACTCTGTGTTGAACGTCAGAGCGGCAGTTTGCTCACCTAACGGACGTGTTACCATTGTTGTGGAGCCGCCTCCGTCCAGGTTCATGCCTTTCCAGACACCCACACTGGTCATAAAGGATTGCAGTTCCGTCAGCGACATCCCGCTGCTGTTACTGTTTTTCTCCGCTGCAATGATGTAGACATACCGACCATCCTGAGAGTATCCTACTGCCGTTCTTGCACGAATACCACCAATGCCAGAAGATGCGATATCACGGGAAAAGGAAGCAGCCTTACCACCATTCACAAGAATGGTATGACCGCCAATCATCATCTCCAGATTACTTGGATCAACCGATTGTCCGGTTGTTTTGGCTTTTAACTTGTAATCCGCATCCAAGGTTTGTCCAACAGATAAATGGCTCATGATCCATGTCGCCGCTGTTCCATGCGCACGCAAAATGTACCCATCCTTCGGTACCGTCATGTTTAACGCTTTTTTATCCGAGATTTGGGTAATTACTCCGTTCTGCACGAGAACCTCTGTCGGCGTTGTGGAAGGGTCATTTGGTCGTTTGCTCGATGTCCATGCCGGTGTATAAATATACATCGAGTTGGCATGACTATACTTCACCGCACCCGACTCTACCGTATAATCCTCTTTATTTATCCCACGCAAAGCAAAGGTTGAACCATCCTGTGCCTTCACAGTTCCGTCAAAGGAATACTCGTCGATCATCGGTTTGCCATCCTTGGTCACCGTGAGGGCATACATGCCTGACAGTTCGGAAGGTGTGGAGACCAGAACGCCATCGGAGACCTGTCCACCAATTGGCGAGAGTTCCCCGGATACATTGAAGTAATCGCCATTTACAGCAGCTACTGCACCATTTTCCTTGGCCATGGCACCTGTGCTCTGTTTACTGTTCAGATTACCGCCCTTGCCTGTCATTACATCCAGCTTCACATACGGGTTCTGCAGATCCACCTGGACTACATCCGCCAGTACGTTGACCTTGGAACCGGAACGTGTTGTTGTATATCTGTATTTCATGAGCTTCGCACCCGAAGTCAGAATTTCTTCACTCAACTTGCTTGTATTCGTAGATGCCGCTGCGGCCACCGATTGCCACGAAGTGCCTGACCACATCTGCCCGCCTGCGCTCATCACCGGTGCAATCCAGATCACACCCGCCAGCGTCACAATCGCCCATTTCTTCACCTTACTGCCCTTAACGTCTTCCAGCTGTTTCCCATGTTTCCCCAGCATGTCTGAAACGTCTCTCCCATCTTGTATATCAATCTTAGACATCACGAACACTGCCAAGTAGGCAGCCGATAGCGAGATCTCTAGTATACTCTTCTATTAATAGACTGCTTTTTGTGGAAAAAGTTACGCCCATAGCCAAGATTGAGGTATATATTGGTTAAATGACTTGTCACAAATAATCGTTTCTGGACCTAACAAAAATCCATGTATTGGTTGGTAATCTTGATAAATGAATGATAGTTCTTAAAATCTTCCATAGTGAGAATCTAGGTAATGTTCAAAAAGGTTCCCGTTCCTATATAAGGATACTTCTTTTTCCCTTTATCTAATTGTAAAGGAATTACAAATAGCTTAATAGATATGTATATTTCAATAAAAATCACCCCATAGTTGGACTTTTTAAGTAAGTCCACACTATAGGGTACAATTATTACAACATTTCATATTCTCTGACATTTTGGAAGACTTTTATTAACTATACATAGTATTCCTTCGCTTCAGTTTTGGACATCACTAAAAAGGGAGTGAATTCAAATGGCATCTCTATAGTTGGATACAACATGTCCACCGCACCATTACATTGATTCTAATTCTACATAGATTTCATTTAACTCCATGTTTAGTTGTTTAAACAACTTATTATTCTCGTCAGAGTCAATATTCTTAAAATTAGTTTTTCCCAGAAAGGCCATATAGACACTCATCAACTTTGCTTGAATTCTGTTCTCCTCTTCTCTATAAAGATCCATATCAAAAAAATTGTCAATCCTTACTCTCTCTGATTTTGGAAAGCCCTTATATTCTATAGAAGCTTCCAATACTTCTACCACATAAGTTGCTTCATATACAAAATTACTTCCATTAGTCATATTACACCCCATTTGTAACAGAATAAGAAGGAAGGAACTAATTAGTTTTGTTGTCAAACTACCTTCTCCTTTTTTTGGATTTGAAGTTGAATTCAGGCGGGTACAAGTGATTTGCATCCACATAATTTTCTGCCTGTCTAGTTGTCATTGATACAGTTTTACCATTACCATAATCCAAATAGAACTCGTAGAATATCTTCCCTTTATCGAAAAATTCAATATCCATATATAAATCACCTTCTACAATTATTCCTTTTATTGTTCGATACTGCGCTCCCCTAACAAGCTTTCCATTTACAGATTGATATTTTGTCAGTTGTTCTTCTGCATCTTCATAGTACCCGTCAGTATCACCGTAAGGAACATCTCGTCTGGCCTTTAATTCCCACATTTGACCGTTTGATGTTACTATATCTACCCAATAATGCTTATTAGGCCACCATGCAATTTCTTGTTCTATATGATATTCCAAAGTTGTGCTCAATCCTGTTTTTAAATGTATTGCTTTTGCTGTATGAATTTGGGCAATTTCATGGAATGCTAAATATATTCGATTATCTCCATTAGCATTCAACACAGCATCGGATAATTGTAAATCTGTATATTTCGTTCCATCATTCCTCCCATTCAAGAAGTCCTTCAAGAATCCATTTAAGAGATTTTTTGGCATGTGCCCACTTGGGTCCACGTACTTCAACGGGTTATTGTTCACATACGAATACAAATTCAAACTCAGTGGATCGTTCAGTTCTCCTTCGTACGTATCCTCACCGATGAACCGCGCCAAACCTGGGTCGTACCAAAGAGCGCGCAAATACTGTAACCCAACTGTTTCATCCCAATACTCGCCAGCATAACGAAGCACATTCGGTACGGTTTCTTCCGTCGTTGATGGTCCACCCCAGATGTCATACGTATACTGATTCAATACTTGACCGGCATCATCCACGAGTCCAACCACGTCTCCGTGACCGTTGAATTGGTAGTATTCCAGCTTGCCTGTTTGCTTGTCCTGACGTGCCCACAGTTGTCCATACAAATCATAGATGTAAGCATAAGTCAATTCTGCTTTTCCAGAAATTACACTGGCCTCAGCCATGAGTTTGGCTTCTTCATCGTAGTAATAACGAATTGTCTGCTCGTCTTCCGTGCGTTCATACAACAGTCCATCTCCATTATAGCTGTAGGTGACCTTTTTACCTTCACCTGTTGCTTTAATTAAACGGTTCTGGCTGTCATACGTATACTGTGCATCCTTTAGACCGTATACCTTACCACTTCCGGTACTGTACCGGTTACCATTCGGGTCATAAGTATACGTTTCTTTTTTCGTGCCCGTTTCGGTCTGAATCCGGCTCAATTCATCGTATGTGTATTGATCGGTTTCCCCGTTCTGTGTACGAGACGTAATGTTTTTATTACCATCATATTCATAGGCGAACTGTTGCACCGCAGATGTCCCTTGAGAGATCTTGATTCCCGACAGGTCATAGCCATTGAACTGGTAGCTTGTGCTGAGTCCCTTGCCAAACGACAATATCTCCAGCAAGCTATTGGACGCATAACTGAATGTCATACGATCCACAGGCGTCGTTCCCGATGTTGCGAGTGCGTAATCAAGTCGTGTCCCATCCGGGAACGTCATTCCGTTCAGCACCCCATCTGCTGCACGATAACTGTACGTGGTCTTTCCATAATCATCAGTCATCGATGTTCTGCGGCCGATCTCGTCGTAGTAATCGCATCACCACCTACTTTTTGGACATCAAATGTCCGATAGGGTACACCATATGTAGGGTTGTAGTAACTTTGCCTTTGACTTAAGACGTAAGACAGAGCTTACATCCTTAGACAAAAAAAGAACACCTCAAGAAATGAGCTTCCTTGAAGTGTCCCTATTAATTTATAGATATCCTAACTTATCCAAAACCCGTTTCAACATGACTGCCGCCTGTGCACGAGTTGCATTTCCTTGAGGTTCGAAAGTTCTCGCTGTCATGCCTTGAATAATTCCCTCCTGCACCGCTTTGGCGACAGAATCCTTGGACTGAATCTTATTGCTATCCTTGAACTTAGACAATGTCAAATTAGCGGAGGATTGAAGTGAGACTGTTTTGCCACCGTAATTCATCGCCCGAACCATCATAATTGCCATCTGCTCACGCGTAATGGGGCGATCTGGCTTAAAGGTACCATCGGTATTCCCCGTAATGATTCCCGCTTCAGCGGCAGCACCGATATAGGCACTTGTCATACTTCCACTGCGAACGTCCATGAAACGACTCGCTGCGGTTGGTTCTCCATTTAAACCCAGACCTCTGGCAACCAATTCAGCGAATTCTGCTCGTGAAATGTTCTCATTCGGTCGATAGAAAGAACCATTTGGTGCATTAATAATCCATTTGGCAGAGAGTTCCTTAATGACTGCACTTGCCCAGTGTGCTGCGGTATCCGCATAAGTAACAATATGATTAACCGGGATTACCGACTGATTACCATTCAGTTGTCCTTGGACAACTACACTTTCTGGTGTATTTTTAAACGAGCTAGGTACGTTCGATAACATAAAGGTAACCGGATCAATAGAAGTGAATCCAGATGTTACTGTAGGAGTACCTATTGATAATTGCATAGATAACTGACTTTTAATTTTCTGCTCCACACGTTGATCGGTCGTACCATTACTGGCAAACAGGTATACATCCGTATAATTTGCAAGTTTCTGAGCACCTGCACTTGCGATAAGCCCCTCCATGGTACCTGAGGAAGATACAGGAACCGTCTCCAGTTGGACATATAAGGACGGAGCTGTCGCTCCTGTCATCGTGCTTGTGTTAATTGATGTCACGACAGTTGATGTACTAATTGTCCCCACACTCCGGCTCATTGCTGCCAGATCCAGATTAGATAGTGGAACTGTCCAAAGACGATCTCCGTATTTCACACCAATGGTACCATTACGATAACTTGAAGCTAGCTGAGTCAGTGCATTCAACGGGAATCCAACATACGCAGCCGATTCACTGTCTGGAATCTCGAATACCACCGGCTGATTTGATTTCCCCACCGTCGAAGCATATTCAAAGGACTGGATCAATTTGTTTGCATCCACGTTGAATTGACGAGTCGGGCGGTTAAAATGTGACATCGCAGATACAGCAGAACCCGTAGTATTATTCATTACAAGTAAAGACTGACCATAACTCGATGCATCCAATTCCGACAACCAGGAAGGACGGCTTCCCGACTGATTATTGTTCGAACTATTATTCGTCTGTTGCAACGTAAGTGGACCAAATGCTGTTACCGTAACATTCGACGCATCCCGTAACGGCACTGCCCCAGGTACATAACTCACCGTTCCCGTTTGAGTAGCTGTCGATGCTACTGTTGTAGTATCCAATTTCAACGTCACCACAGAGCCAGAAGCTGAAGCAGACAACACAGTTGTGGTTGAATTACCAAGCACTACACTGAACTGAGATACGGTTAGTGCAGTCTGGGACTGGATTGTATCACGGAAATTAATTTGAACCGTGTCTCCTTGAAGCGTAGCCGACAAGATTTTGCCATTTCCATATGTGTACGTTACTGGAGTCAGATTGAGATATCCTGCTGGATTATTGTTCAGATCCGTTAATCGCAAGGCTCCAGGTACATAGGATAACGATATATTTTGTGTATCCTTCACCGCTGAAGCCAGCGTTAACGTGACCAGATCATTTTCGATCTCGGAATCATTAACGAAGACCGGCTTGCCATCGACCAGAACAGAATATTGGCTGTTGAGCGGTTTATTCGTCATGCTCAGTGGTTCATTGTAACGCATCCATAACTTGTTACCACTCACCTCAGCACTCTTGAACTCAGGTGGTTTGGTATCAATCGAATTGCGGACATAGAATCCGCTGAATCCAGCAAGAGCCTGTCCACGTGTATCTTTAACAGGCCACGAACCTGGCGTGTATGTAACACGAACGACTTCACCATCCGTAACGGACCGACTGAGGTTCAACGTCACAACCGAGCTATTGTTAACCGAGATGCTATTAATGCCTACAGCCGACTGATCCGCAGTTACACTGAATTGTCTTACTGCATCACTTGAAGTGATATATACCGTCTCAGGATAATACAACGTAATTGTACTGTAATACACGTTACCTTCTCGCGGCTTGGACATGACAGAATCTAGACCGTTCTCCACATCTCGTGCGCTAAAAGCAGCTGCAGCATTGGAGGACTGATCAGTCAGACGATTACCTGTAGTACCCGGTGTATACGCAATTCGCACAACTTGTCCTACAGCTACACCTGTATCCAAGACAACATATACACTGTCACCCGAAATATAAGTGGAGCTGACGTTTCGAATCTCTCCATTCACGGTAACGGTATAACTGCTGCTCAGTGGATTGATACTGCTGAGCCACTTGTCGTACGTTAGACGAATCGTGTTGTTACTGTGCATCTTGGCACTCTTAATTACAGGTAATGTTGTATCTCTGCTTAAGGTTTTGAAAGCCCATGATGTAGACCCATTCAAACCTGCGAATGAATTACCTGCTTGATCACGAAACGTATTGGCAGGAATATCGACAACATAATTCGTATTATTCTCCAATGTGTTTGTTGGCGTAATAATCAGTTGTCTGTTGTTCGAACTAAAGGTTGTCGTCGAGCCAACGGTTGCTCCATTTGCTTTCTTGAGAATGGCTTGACCTGGGAAGCTACGATCCAGTTCCTTGTTGAATGTCACCGTTAGATTGCCCGACAAAGGCGCATTCGTGGTGCCATTGGTAGGAGACAACGTAGACACCGTCAGGGAAGTGGGGTCCGACTGCACATTGAATCCCCAATCCATGCCGCTAATTCCACGGATGTCATTTCCCTGCTGATCTCGCAAAAAACCTTCAGGTATTACAATGTAATATGTACTATTATTATTAAAATTTTTCACAGGATCAATCGTAATCGTCTGAGTTCCTAATCCTGAAATACGGGATGATCCATTAGACGTGATCGGAATTGCTTCAAATGCAGTTCCTGTTAAGCTCCCTTGATAAATCTGAAGCGTGCCTGCTCCAGCAACAACCGGTAGACTAAACGACATTGTCAGATAATCCGAAGGCTTCACCTGAACAGCTGCGTTCTGGGGTCTCTTGCCTGTAACTGCCGGCAAGCCTATATTTTGAGTACTAAATGTCCATGCTTTGTTCAATAATCCCGGAAATAAAGTAAGATTCTCTCCGTCCATGTAAGCAAATGCATTTGCATCAATTTGTACGTAATAGGTACCACCTGGAATAATAGTTCCTTTTGGGATTTGAATGCTTACAAATTTCCCTTCAGGTGGCGGTGAAGCTGTATCTCCTCCTGTAGACGGTTCGGTATCGTTCACAGGTACAGAAGGATTCGTGATTGGCCCTGTGCTTTCAATTGTTACCAATTCACTGGATACGTCTACAGAAAGAACCTCCGAATCATCGTTGACACGTTTAATGGATATCTTACTTTCCGGACCGATTACTTTTGAAACGGGTCTCGCAAATTCAATACGTAAAGGCGATGATCCATCGACGTTTTTGCCGTTCACCGCAGGAACTGTATTTACTATTCCGTTTGCAGTTAACTCACCTCCAGCATATGCTTCTTGCTCGACTCCACTCCAACCCGTAAGCCAACCTTGAGCCGTCAGCATGACGATCAAGAGTCCAAGCATGACTTTTTTGGCGATTCTGTTCAATTTCACTGAACTTCCCCCTTATCTGAATTTCTTCTCTTGTCTGATGTACAGACCTCATTATGTATTTCGGCAAAACGATGTGTTTCAATTAGGAAAAAGGGTGATTTTGGAATTATTTCTTCGTTATATCTCTTCTCGCTGTGAAGTAAATCTTCCGTCTTATGGTATAATAAGAAGAAACGGAGTTGAATGAAAATGGCAGAGTTGCTGGACCCCCGCAACGATTTTCTATTCAAACGAATCTTCGGCAGTGAAGAAAATCGGGACGTACTCATTACTTTCTTGAACAGAACTTTTGCTGAGGCTAACCGACCATCTCTTACAGAGATCCATTTGCTTAATCCTTACACAGATAAAGATGCACCGCGCGACAAACAGTCAATCCTTGATATACGAGCCAAGACATCTGAAGGCGAAATGATCAATATCGAAATGCAGTTATTCAATAAATATGATACTGAGAAAAGAACTCTCTTCTATTGGAGCAAGCTATATAGCGGGCAACTACAAGAGGGACAACCGTATAAAGCTCTCAAGAAATGTGTAACCATTAACATACTTAATTTTTCTTTTTTACCAAACGAGCAATACCATAACATCTTCCATTTGCGTGAAGAGCGTAGCGGAATTTCGTTATCGGATGACATCGAGCTTCATTTTCTGGAATTACCCAAGCTGGATGTAAGCAAACACTCCATTCAGGAAGGTGGTTTAGTGAATTGGCTACTTTTTCTGAAAGGAACTCAAAGAAACCAATGGGAGGTACTCAGTATGAATGAACCTGTACTCAAGAAGGCTATGGACACACTTGAGTTTCTAAGTCAGGATGCAGAGGTACGCCAGCTATATGAAGCGCGGCAGAGATATCTGCATGATGAAGCCTCAATTAGAGAAGGGGCATTCGCAGAAGGAGAATATACAAAAGCAATCAAGATCGCATCAAAAATGCTAAAAATGGGTGTTGATCTTTCCGTTATCATTGAAGCCTCTGGTCTATCGGAGGCACAAGTCTTAAAGTTACAAAAAGAATCGTAACGACAAAAAGAGCCCTTGATTCCTTATTGGAACCAAGGGCTTCATTTCTATTTGAATCTAACTTACAGACCTGCTTGAGTTTTCAAAAGGTCTACTTTGTCCACTTGCTCCCAAGGTACATCCAGGTCTGTACGTCCGAAGTGACCGTAAGCAGCAGTTTGTTTGTAGATTGGGCGACGCAGATCCAGCATACGGATGATGCCAGCCGGACGAAGATCGAAGTTGTTACGCACAAGCTCAACCAATTTCTCTTCGCTGACTTTGCCAGTTCCGTATGTATCCACGTTGATGGATACCGGGTTGGCTACACCAATCGCGTAAGCGAGCTGGATTTCCACTTTGTCTGCAAGTCCTGCAGCTACAAGGTTTTTCGCTACGTAACGTGCCGCATATGCTGCGGAGCGGTCTACTTTAGTTGGATCTTTACCCGAGAACGCACCACCGCCGTGACGTGCATAACCGCCGTAGGTATCTACGATGATTTTACGTCCCGTAAGGCCTGCATCTCCCTGAGGTCCGCCAATAACGAAACGTCCTGTTGGGTTGATGAAATATTTAGTCTGCTCATCCAGCAATTCAGCTGGAACGACAGGCAAGATTACATGTTCTTTGATATCTTTTTGGATCTGCGCAAGTGTAGTCTCTTCAGCATGCTGCGTTGACACCACGATTGTATCCACACGTACCGGCTTGTCACCGTCGTATTCAATCGTTACTTGAGTTTTACCATCGGGACGAAGATATTCCAATGTACCGTTCTTACGCACTTCCGCCAGACGGCGTGCGATACGGTGGGACAGAGCGATTGGCAAAGGCATAAGTTCCGGTGTTTCGTTCGTTGCAAAACCGAACATCAGACCTTGGTCACCTGCACCAATGTTTTCTGTTTCACGAGCGACTTGTTCCGGGTCACGGTTCTCAAGCGCTGCGTTAACTCCTTGGGCAATATCAGCGGACTGCTCATTCAGAGAAGTCAGAACTGCACAAGTGTTATAATCAAAACCGAACTTGGCACGTGTGTAGCCAATGTCCTTGATTGTATTACGAACGATGGACGGAATGTCCACGTATTCAGAAGCTGAACTGATTTCACCGATGACAAGCACTAAGCCTGTGGCTACGGAAACTTCGCAAGCTACGCGAGCATTGGGGTCGTTTGCAAGAAACGCATCCAATACGGCGTCTGAGATCTGATCGCAGATTTTATCCGGATGTCCTTCGGTTACAGACTCCGATGTAAATAGATGCCGGCCTTTAACAGACATGAAGTTTCAACCTCCCATAACTAGTAGTATGGCGATTGCCCGAACAAAACATGACAGCGATTCGTTCACTGTACCCTCGAAGCTTTCCCAAATGGAATAAGGACGCAAGGTCCGCAGTTGCGAAGATAAGGATTTTTCAGGTAATTGCCTCAAACGAAAATCAACCTTTCCCTAGTGGAAAAGGTTGCATACCTCAAATGCCATCTTAACGTATTTGTCAAGTCGTGTCAAACGGATTAGGGTAAGGAAAATGCTCTATAAGTGCTGCTCTGCCTGGCGAATTAGCCTTTTGGTGATCTCTCCACCAACCGATCCATTCTCGCGGGAAGTCAGATGTCCCCACCCTTTATATTGCCCATAGGAGTGGTCACTCACTTCACCCAGTTCAGATCCAAATTCTGTATCCGCACCAGCCAAACCTCTGCCACCATAACCCACATTAAGTCCAAATTCTGCAGCAATCTCATACTTCATCTGATCCAGCATTTGACGACTTTCGGGTACCACTTTGCGATTGCTTCTAGCCATGGTTCCTGCACCTCCGTTAATTGATTGTCAACAGTTATAGAGTGAGCAGGAACAAGGCTGGCTAGCCGTATTAATGTTTGTTAGAACTGGTTAATCTGCGCAAATAAAATATATGACTACTGAATAATTCCTTTTACAGTTACAAATCCTATTTCAGAGTATATCCACCACGAACCATAACAGTCAGGCTGTATTTATTACCTTCGAGAACAGTAATACCACGCCCATCCTTTGGAAAAGAGAGCAGGTGATTGGTCGGTGCTTCTTGACCATTTGTCAGGTCAACCCCTTCCGTCAGATCAGCTACACCATTCGTACCTTCACTGACGATCACAGCCTTGCCGCTACGTACAATGAACTCCGCGCCAGTTAACCCGATCAGCTGTTGACCCGGCTTCACCGTTACAATCTCAATGGCATCAGAAGCGCTTGAGACTAGTGGGGGAAGGGATGTATCTCCACCTGTGCTACCTGAGTTTCCGGTTCCGGTAGAGCCTGTATTGTTACCATTTCCTGCATTGCTGTCTGTTCCCGTACTGGTACTACCGCTTCCTGTCGGGATCTTACCGCCCAAAGCCTGTTGGATCTGCTGATCTACATAACTCTTCGTTACGACTGGATCATCCGCTGTACCTGGTTGGCTGGTGCCTGCTCCAATGGCAGTATTGCTGTATACCGACCCAACCCACACACCAACACCGATGGCGAGCGCAGCGAGGGATACTTTCATATAAGGTTTCATGTGAATCATTTTCCTCCTCTGGTAATCTATTAACTTTAACTATAGAGAAAAAATAGACATGCGACAAGCAAAACCTCATCTCCATGTTGTCGAAGACGAGGTTAAGTATCTTACTTTATGCGGTTTTATTGGTATAGTTACCGGATGGTACTCCTATCAGAAGAGCCTTCTTCCGGAAACTCTGGTTCCTCTTTAGGCAACTTAGATACATCGTAACTGTAACCTTGTTCAGCAAGACGTATGCGTTGACCCTCGAACACATCATACAAGGCTACGCGATATGAGCCACCACGTATTTTATCAAATACCGTATCATCAATACTCCAGTTTAGCGTCTGATTAATACCTGTCTTCAGATCGGTTCCTGGTGTGAGCTCTTTATCAAATACTTTACCTGATCCATCAGTTAGAGAAAGAATTAGCTTGTGTCCGTACTCTCCACTATCCACAGCTTCATCCTGAGTTAGGGAATAGATCATCTCGATCTGTACTGACGTTCCACCTGTAAGATAAGCTTTAATATTGCTGCCCGAGAATTTGAACGGATACAAGTCTATATCATTCAGAGATGATAGAACAGATAATGATTTAGGTTGCACCTCGAATGACATGGCATTAACATAAGCCGTTGCCTCGCCTTCACCGGTTACAAATTTGTTGTCAGCAACCCCTTCACCTACAATCAAACGCATATCAGATAATGTTTTTACACTCTTCGGCACTTTGGCCCAAAACGTAACGACACTCTTCTGACCTGGTCCTGGTACACGGTTAGCCTGCTTAGCTGTTGCTTTGTAATATTGACCATCTGCTGTTTTGTAGTATCCTACCAACTTCGCAAGGCCACTCTGACGCAGAGACTTATTCGTCATCTCGAATTCGGTGTATACAATATCGGACGAAGATCCCGGATACACATAGGTTCTGCGCACTCCAAGCTCCGTTTCTTTCTCTGAAGTACCTTGGGTATAAGTCTTCCCTTCACCTACATAAGATAGTGGTTGAATTAACCCAGACGTACTGAGGGTAATCCAATCGTTCTTTTCTTCCTCACTTACTTTCTCCAGCAAAGTTAATTCCAGACGGCTCATGTTGAGTTCAGATGGAATCTTCGTCAGGAGATAAGCTTCGGTGACCATGCCAGAACCTAGCAACTTGCCGCCTTGAGCGCTAATCAGCTTCGTATCTCCATCAATGCGAGCAGAGTCAATCGTAAACATCGCTTCCAGTTCAGGCAATTGAACTGTTTTGGCCGATGCATTACGGATGGTAACCTTGGCAGCAATAATATCACTGTCTGTCCATGGGAGCCTTTGCAAGGAGCCAACAGATACACCGAATGTACCTTTACTATTCTTAATTACCGTTTCCGTTGTAAGTCCATCTCCACTTGTTACGGATTCAGGAATAGCATAGATGCCAACAGGATAGGAGAACTCAAAGCCACTAGCACCCATTTCCCCTTCCTTACTCTCGTCTTTGGTCGTAGGTGTCATGGCATATAATTTGATTTTGCTGGTATCCCCATCCCCTTGGATCGTGGAGATTAGCTTGATTGTCTTGGTTGCTCCAGGTTTCAGCTTCAATTCATCTAGTGCCTTGGTCTCAATCGGATAAGATGTACCATCTTCTGTACGGATCTCCAATGCGTATTTGGGAACCTTAACTTCTTTCTTTCCTTGGTTTTTAATGACCCACTGCATCGTTAGATCGAACTCTTCATCCTCAGCACGGACACGAGCAGATTCCAATAGAGTCGATACTGGTTGTCCATCAATCGAGATAATGTTCGGTTGATTGGTTGCTACGTTTACATTCGTTTGACTAGCTTCGGGCAGCTGTAGTGCAGCAACTGGCAGAGCAGTCTTCTCTTCACCTTGTTCTTCCACAAGAAGTAATTCGGACTTTTCCAGTTTCAATGCTGTAGGCAATGAAGCCATTAAATTTAACGTTTTATTGGCCTGTGCCTGAATGCTGACACCCGTACTATCCTTATCTGGGGTCAACGGATAATTGGAACCACCCGGCGTACGTAGAATCCACTTGATATTTGGATTGTCCAATAGCTTGTAACTAATATTATTCAGGTTCACGCCAACTTTGACATATTGTTTCTTATTCTCCCCTGGATACACTTTAATACCAGAGACTTTAACCTTGACGGCCGAATCACTCAGACGAACCGTCTTCGTTTTGCCTACAGGTGTAGTGATGCTATATGATGCGGGAACATTAAATTTCCCCAGCGTGCTTTCATAATTCGGTTTACTGAAATCCCATTTTACAATCAGGAAGTTCAGATCACTTAATTTCACTTCACGGCCAACCTTCATAACATAAGTGAGATCCACCGTGGAACCCGGTGATACCGTCTTCTTCTCTTGATCCTTGGCGATCAGCTTTGGAGAGAAGCTTGTTCCACCTTTTGTTTTCACTTTACTCCAATAATCAAGCATCATCATCGGTGTGCTGTCATTATTTTTATACGTCAGTGTATACGTCACTGTATTCCCGTCGTCTTGCGACAAGATATTGACGTCGGTTAATTTCACGGTACTCCGTGCGGTCACTTTAACCGCAGGTACCTTAGCCAGGGTATGTACGACTTTGTTCGTGGTTGTTGTCTGTTGCTTCTTTGTTGTTGTACTGCTATTGGCACTATTTGTCGTAGGTTTACCTGAGTTAGCTGGTGTACTTGCTGCAGCTACTAAACCTCCACTTGAACTGATGAATAACATACTCGATAACAAAGTCGTTATGACCTTTTTATGATCCACTTCCAAACCTCCCATAAGTTGCTTGTTGCTTTATAGTATAAACGTTTGGGATGGCGAGAAAGTTACGATGTTGTTGTATAAAAGAGAAAACCCAGAGAACAATGTTCTCTGGGTTTTTGACAAACTATCGTATTAGTTTGCTTCAATAACAATGTTGTTAATAATAACTTGATTGTTATTAGAATCATTTACAGTGATGTTGAAACTTCTACCTGCAACAACACCATCTTCAGTGTTGACTGTGATTTTAGTTTTAGCTGGATCCAGTGTAGCATCATACTCTAATGAATTAATAGTAACTTTAGTTGTAACAAGGCTTCCAATAGCTTTATCCAAAGTAATTGTTACTTGACCTTGAACTTCTTCAACTTTGTCTTTTCCGCCTTTAAGTTCTACATCAACAGTAGGAAGTACTGATGTAGCATTGTCAACTTCATAACCAAATCCTTTACCATTTACTGCAGCTTTGATTGCAGCAATATCAGCAGTTGTACTATCAAAAGTAATACTGTCTGCATCTGCTACAACAGATGTTGTACCTGCTACGTCATGAATAGTAATAGTTTTGTTACCAGCAAGTCCAGGAGTTGTTGCATTCAATGTGAAAGCAGCAGCAGTACCTTTAGCAGCTACAGCAGCTTCTTCAGGTTTATAAACTGTAGTCTGTTTTGCAGTAGCAGTGATTTTAGCTGCAACTGTGCTGTCAATTGTAGTTCTGTAAGCAGAAGATTCAGCTGCATATTTAGTAGGTTCGCCTGCTGTGTGAATGAATGTTGCGTTTTTGTTCACTTTAACAACATAAGGAATGTTTGTGTTATTAGTGTCTTTGAAAGTTACGACAACTTGATTTTCTTCAATTGTTGCAGTGTATTCGCCATTGGCAGCAGACAAAAGATCACTTTCAGTTTTATCTGCGCGGTAAACGCTCAGGTTACCCGCTACACCTGCATCAGAAGTTTTTGCGAGAGTCGTAGTAAATGGAATGCGTACAGTTCTGTTTTCTTGAATCAGACGTGTGTTACTATCAAAACCACTGCCATTTTCATTTACTTTTGGTGCAAGGTTTCCTTCAGGAAGCAGATTGTCTGCTACAGCTTTATTACCTGCGTAAGACTGAATACCGTTATTAGATACAATATAAACTGTGTTGGATGTAGTTACATCGGAGCTTGTTTTCAAAGTAACTTTATTACCGCTAACACTTACAGAGTTAACAGTAGTACCAGATACAGTGAAATCACCAGCAGATGCACTAGCAATAGCTTTATTGAAAACTACTTCAAGTGTTCTTGCATCTTTACGATTAACAGCAGTTGCTTGCAGATCAACTTGAGTCAGTGCTCCAGTTTCAACCCAATCTGTTGCTTGACCTGTTTTGGATTTCAATCCAGAGATTTTCAATCCTTTTACAGAACCAGTACCAAATGTAACTTCTGTTCCATCAATATACTGAGGGAATACCAGAATCACAGTTTTACCACTATTGTCTACATTCAATTGAACATCACTTGGAAGCGAGATGGTCTGAGGAGCACTGGAATCCTTTTTCAAGAATGAAACATAGTAGTTAGCACGGTTGTTGAGTGTAGAAAGATCTACTTCTCTATCAAATGTCAATGCAACACGACGATCTGATCCTGCTTTTACATCTAGGCCACTGTATCCATCAGTAACCAGTTGAGGTGCATTACTATCACTTGCCAAGAAAGTACCTTCGTATGTCACCAATGTATTAGCCAGAGCAGTTCTGTCTTTAACATCAGATACTTTCAGGTTGTATGTTCCAGAGAGTTTGCTGTAGAATTCAACATTAAACTCTTTTCCATCATTACCAACTGGAGATACATTTTTCACAGGAACAACGTCACCGTCTTTTTTAACAGAGTAGTACTTGATGTCATTTGCATCAACTGCTTTGTCAAAGCGAACAGTAAGTCTTTCAGCTGCTCTTGTTCCGTAAGTAGCCTCAACTACTTTTGGTTGAGTCAAGTCAACAGATGCTGTTACTTTGTGTTCTTTAGTAGCATTTACATTACCGGAGTAGTCTTTCACTTCAACGAACAAAGTGGAATCATATCCTGGCAAGCGGTTAGATTGATCAAACACTACTTCGTATACATTAGAGGAAATTTGAGTTACTTTTCCTGTCTTTTTACTATCACCGTTTTTCCAGTAGAAGCTGTCGTTCGTTACAGAAGTAGGATCGATTTCTTCATCAAATGTAACAGTTACTTTCTCCAATGTAGCGGAGATTTCAGTCACTTTAGGGCCTTCTGTATCCACAACGGTAGTGAATTCAGTTGTAGAAGCCAAAGATTTCAGACCAGCATAATCTTCAATCAGGGAAGCTGTCAGCTTGTGAGTTCCAGCTGCAATTCCACCTGTGAAATCACGCAGGATAACTTCACGTTCGTTAGCACCCAAAGTTACGGATCCAACATAAGCTTTGTCATCCAATTGGAAGTTACTGCTTCCCGGCGCTTTAACTGGCTCGGAGAATGTAACTTTGATTGCTTTTGTACCCAGAGCTTTCACTTCAGTCACTGTAGGCAGGGTGTTGTCAGCAGATGTGAACGAAACCTCACCTTGTGGCAACACTGTACCAGTTGAGGATTTAACGTTTTTCACGACAACTTTATAAGTTGTTCCTTGAGTGAATCCGCCTGCAGCAGCTGTATCCAATAGGACGCGTGCAGTTTTACCATCTTCCAGCAAAGTTACAGATTTAACAGTTCTAGAATTGTTATCTACATTGTAGTTAGCTTTGTCAGTTGCAGTAGCTTTATCTACTTTACCATCAAAAGCAACGTCAACTTCTTTCAAGTTAACAGAAGAAGCAGATTGTACTTTAGTTGCAGCTTCTACAACATAAGTAACTTTTTCAGTGAAAGATTTTTCTTTGTAAGTAAATTTCACTTCAGTTTCTTTGTTAGCTTCAAGAGCTTTATCCAAAGTAACTTTTACAGTTTCGCCGTCGCTGATTTTGAATTCAACAACTTTTCCACCTTCAGTTACTGTGTAAGAAGATACTTTCAAGCTTTGTGCTTCGTCAATTGCGTAAGCAGCGCCTACAAGCAATTCACGGGAAGCGTTAGCTGTGAAGTTAGTGTCCGCATCAACCAAACCAGCGTTGATTGCTGCTTGAACATAACCTTTAGCCCAAGCTGGAGCAGTGTTGTTTGTTTCAGCTGGGATTTCAAGATCCAATGCACGAGTCAGGATTGTAGCCATCTCGGACACAGTCACTTTACCGTTGAAGTCGAAGATTTTCTTCTCAACGTTTTTACCTTCCATGATACCCGCAGCAGTTACTGCTTCGATGTAAGGTACAGCCCAGTTTTTAGCTGTGTAGTTTTTGTCAGTGTAAGAAAGAGTTCCAGTGATCTCTTTCAGACCCAGCAATTTAGTGATAACTTTTGCAAACTCAGCACGAGTCATGTCTTTGTCAAGACCTGCTGTACCATCCGGATAACCGTTGAAGATACCTTTTGCTTTCAATGCATCAAACTGTTGTTGCGGGGAAACTGCTGTGTCACCGAATGCTACAGATGCAAACATTGAGAATGCCATTGCTGTAGACAATGCTACGGATAAAATTTTCTTCATAACCTTTTTTTCTCCTCCTTGGGCGTTCATAACATTTGAATTTTCTTTAATAGGGTCGCTCGTATTCCTCATATATTGTTGCACCCCCTTTCCAGAGTTGTGAGCAAGTTAATATAAATGATGTCTGTGAGCATATCACAGAAACTTGTAAACTAGTTTATAAAGCAGAATCACACGTAAATAGAGTAGTTTCCTAATCCTACCTTACGTATTATACAATGGGTCTCTCGTGGCGTAAAGCAATTTTTTCTAAAAAATAGACAAGATTCTTCACGAGGTCATTCTTGGTAACAGGCCCAATGTTTTTGACTCTACACTTTAAACGCAGTAGATTTCAAAAAGTTGCGGATTGCACAAAAAAAGTTTTGATTTTTTTTATGTATAGGTACAGTGCGGGTATTGAAGCCATTCAAAACCTTTTCAAACCATTGATACAACAGTGATACAACAGTGATTCTGGAATTGTGATCTCTGGTTTGTCTGTGCTGCCAACGTTTATTTATACCCACAGCTTCAGCCCATGAAGCGACAAAATTCACAAAAAACAAAATAAAAAAGCACCCCTAATGGGATGCTCCTTGTGCAATTCTGGATATAAACGTTATTTAATCTTCATTGCGAGTTCAATAATTTGAGCACGCATATTTGGATCACTGTTCAATCTCAGATACATATCGTCAATTGGTTGTCTGTTCTCACGGTACGTTTTCTCATGCTTCATTGTCGTGTGAGACCATTCAATCAACTCATTCTCAGCCAGAACCAGATTGTTATACGCATCATGGAAGCCAGTGGACTGTACAAGCCCTTCCATCACTTCCTGAGAGATCTCCTGAGTCTTGCGTGTATCTTCCAACTTTTTCTCCAGAATGACTGCCTGCTTCTCGAACTGTGTCTTTGCCTTCATGTAGCCCAGCTGGGCTCTCGAATAAATCGGTTTCATTAGCTAACTTCACCCTCTAGATCATTGTGTATTTACCGTTATTGTATCTTAAACTCTAGCAAATTACAAAAATAGTTATTGGTAAAAAACAGTTTCCTTCTATTATAAAAGTATTCTATGTCCATTCATTGACGGCGATAAAAAGGACCTGACCCTTTAGAGTAAGGGACAGGTCCTTCCTAAAATCGATCAATTGTCCGATGTAGATTAGCTCAAGTTTTTAGGGAATACTTTCGTACTCTTCTTAAGTAATTCTACTGCAATTTTACCTGCTTCTGCACGTGTCAGATTACCTTTAGGGTTAAAGGCTTTTTGCGGTTTAGTCTGGCCTGCAACGGTGACATCAGAACCTTCCATTATCTTAGCCTTAGATACAGCCTGGATTGAAGGTAACGCATATTTCTCTGCACTTCCAGAATCGACAAAGGCTTTAGCTACTGCAGCCTCAAGTTTGGCATCATTCGTCGCCAGCTTTAATTGCAGTGCACGAGCTATCATTACAGCAGCTTGCTCACGAGTCAGTGGACGATCCGCACCTACAACACCATTCGTAAGTCCTGTCAGGATACCTGCTCTTGCTGCAGTTTCTATACTGTCATAATCCCATGTCGTTGAGCTTGTACCTGGTCTCAGATCTGTAAACGTGTTGTTGCTGTCTGAATTGATTGGCAGATTAAGCCCCTTAACCAGTAATGTAGCGAATTCTCCACGGGTAGTGCGATCATCCGTACCGAACTGTTCGAATCGAAGATTATTCATAAATCCTTTCGAATAAAGCCCATTCAGCACATTTCTCGCCCAGTTATGATTGATGATGTCATTATAGCTACGTTTCAACTTCATAACTTTGTAATAACCAAATTCATCAAACGGCACTGTAATCGTATGAGCCTTGGTATTTACTTCACCACCAATATTCTTCCACTCCCGCTTGGAGTTATAACGGAATACCGTTATGGTTGAACCTGCATCATCAACTACATTTGAGTCATACGTAAGTGTTAATGTGCCCCGCTGTGAAGGCGTAATTTTACGTTCTGACGGAATGTTAGGATCACCGAATAATGCTTCACTGCTATACGGTGGAAGTCCATTGGTTGGCATTCTGTAGTCCTGTGTTCCTCTGTCACCAGTCTCTCCCATACCTCCGTTGATCCAATAGACTTCAGAGATCGGACTGAAGTTCGTTGAAGCTGCTGTAGAACCAAAACGAGTGTAGTATTCATCCTGGATCTGCCACGTTGGAAGACCACTCTCTTCGCCCGTGTTGATGAAGCCAATCACATTACCATAGTCGTTACGACGTTCAACCACACCCCGAACCGGGTCGGCAATACCAAATAGCAGTTTGGTATCTGGATAATACTTCGCGATACCTTTAGTATCCGTGCTTTGCATTACAGTACCTTTTGGAAAATTCAGTTGCAATTGCTTATTGAACACAGTGTACTTCGTGGCCACTTTCGGTGCCATGTACTGCGCGTCTACTCCTACAGTCCCTGTGTAGAACACGTTGATTGTATCCGTGAGATTTGATCCTGGTCGTTCTACAGTGATTTTAATTGCTGTGGACTTATCTTGTTTCAGTCCTACGTAATCGAACATAAAGCGATCTTCACCCACGTCTGTACGACGCACAGCTGGTTCTTTCCCTATGAGGACCTGGGTCGCTCCTTCTGCCTCGATATCAATGTGAACAAAGTTTTTATTGACTACAATCTTATCACCGGAAGTTGGTTGTGGAGACAATAGACGATAACCTGTTGACTCTCTTACAATTTCCAACTTTTGAGATGTTTTGGCACCTGTTTTATTAATTAACTCCAGAGTGTAGATGTATGTTCCAGGTGTCTCTAACGGAAGATCCCGAAGACGTACGACAAACTCATCCTGAGAACCAATCCGATCTACTACATATGGCGGATCCTTCTTGAATTCTGTTGAGAATTCAGGGGTATCCCAAGTCACCGCAGTTTGATTTTCCTGATTTTGTGGAACTTTCAACGTGAAGATGTTTTTGGTTCCCATATTTAAATTAATGCGTTCTGCTCCGGCCCCACGAATGGCAATATCAAAGGTTTTCTGACTTGTTGTATACACATTGTCTTTGAGTGTAAATTCCGGTGCCAGATTGAACAGATTTTTGATGATTGCATCATCTGAATTATACGGTGTCGGAAGATCTTGTCTGCCTCTAACCAACGCAGGTTGGAAGTTCTTCACTGTCGATACGTTGTTATCATTAATGTAGAAGCGAACTTCCTTTTTGATCTCGCTAGTCTGGTTTTCTCCATCTTTTCCTGTAGCAGTTAAAACGAGCCTGTTTTCTCCGAAGAACAACGGTCCTGACTCTCCATCAATACTTAATTCAAAACTAAATGCACCCGTTTCTTTATTAAAGGTTAAGTCTTTTGAAGCCGTTGAATCTGCATAATTATAGTACTTTGTTCCATTAGCGAATACATCAAATACAAAAAAGTCGCTTTTCAACATTTCTCCAAAACCAACGAGTTGTCCTGAAACTTTAAACGGTTTTGGTTCTTTGGAGTTCACATCATAAGTTTCACCATCATTTACATTTTCAATATAAATGTAGTTTTTCGATGCAAATGAAATGGTTGCATCCCTATAGGCTTTCGATTCATTTCCACCAATATTGTAATTAAATCTGACTGTTTGTGTACCATTCTTAAATCCTGTAATTTTATAAATATATTTAGGATTTTGAGTAGATCCCGTAGGCACTGGCACGTCCATAATATAGTTAATATCAATTGCACTGGTGCCTAACGGAAGATATTTGGCTATGATTTTATTTGCACCGTTATTACCTTGGTTGGTAACTGCAGTGCTTGTCTCTACTGTAATATAAAACTCATCGTTATCAATAGTGGCCCCATTAAGTGGCTGGCCAGCTGGAATGGTTCCTCCTTCACTATAACCTTTCAGATATTGCAGCCCCGTAATAGCAACTTGGCCTGGCTGATACAGGAATCTGAACGTTTTGTTAATAGTTTGAGTACCGTACTGAATTGTGAGTGTATGTTCTTGATTCTCAATAGCTTCATTTGATACTTCTGCCAGTTGTAATGGATCAATCTCAAATTCAACCAGGTAATATGAAGGTGTGTTCGTAGCTGTACTTGGAATAAATATTTGCTTATCCGCTTGAGTAGGCATCGGCACTGTAACTGCCGGTGGAGTCGTTGTTGCACCTTCTATAACAGGTCTGATGGTTACATTAGCATTTTCAATAAATGATTGCCCGCCTTGATCCGGAATAAGGACCTTCACTTTAACTTTTGCTTGATTCTTGTCCCCTGTATATGAAGGACGAGTTCCAAGCAAATTCTGAGTTGAATCCTGTCCAACCAAGTCTAATCCCACAACAGGATTGTCTATATCATAATACAAAAGAGAGTAGTTAAACGTCAGTGTGTCCTGCCCATTTTGGGCTATCAGTTTGATCTTATTCTCTCCCGGGTTAAGCTGCATCTGTGGTGTAAAGAATGACCCATCTTCCAAAAGTGACGTTGGGAGTGCTTCACCATTATTCATTGAAACCGTGACTTTGGATGCATTCATCGCTGTACCTTGAATCGTAACTGCCTTCGCGTTAACAACTACTTTTGAACCATCATTCAAATTCAGATTAGAAGATCCGCCCATAATCTGAACGTCCTGCAAATATGGAACTTGATCGAATAAAATGTAGAACGTCTCTGAACGTTCACTAGGTCCCTGTGAACCAGTGAATGTAACTTTGTTCATTCCCGGAAATAAAGTTAGTGTGGCATTGAAGCGATTATCCGGGCTCTCTGGATCAGCTGTGATGAAGCCAGGAGCCACACGTGTTGTACTTTCAACCCATGTACCCCCATCTTGATTCAATTGTTGAACATTAACAGCTAGAGTTGACCCCGATACATTGACGAATGTACCAGAAACAGCCTCCTCTTTGCTAGTAACTCTGTATGCTCTCTCACGAGTCAGTTTGTTGGTATCTGTATCGGCACCCTCCAACAACAAACCTACAGTGCTTTTCAGTGTCGTATTATCAGGAGTAAAGTAACTTGTCTGTCCCGCCGCCGATGCGACTGGTGCAAGGCCAGCTGGTATTAGAGATACAACCAGTGCCACCATCATCAGCCAGATTAACGGCTTCTTCGTACGTTGCATTCAATCATCTCTCCTCTTTTTAAGTCAGTTACCTTTATATATCGGCAAAAGGTTCCAATTATTTAGTAAAAACCTCAAATAAAACAAAAAACCTTATCCACAAGGGATAAGGTTGGGTCTGGAATAATATTCAAGAATAGCTGTAACTATTACATTTATCTATTTATGATTTCGAGCGAGTCTCCGGGTTTAGCTTGACGCGCATGCGCATCAGGAAGTTAATAACCGGTCTTCTCGTCTTACTAACAAGTCCGATGACTTCTGCTCCCACTTGGAGGAAGAACATCATGATACAGATGACCACAAATGTTACCCAGTTCGCTTCAAACATGGCAGCGGAAGATTGGATAATCGCCAGAACTCCGAAGAATGCAGCAATTCCGTATATGATCAGTACTGTCTGACGGTGACTGAATCCAAGTTCACGCAAGCAGTGATGCAGGTGACCTTTGTCCGGTGCGAAAATCGGTTTCCGTTGTACCGCACGACGGATAATCGCGAAGAAGGTATCCGAGAGCGGCACACCGATAATGATCAGCGGTGTAATAAAGGACACGATAGCAATTTGTTTGAATCCCAGCATGGACAGCATCGCTAGAGAGAAACCAAGGAATAGCGATCCGGTATCCCCCATGAAGATCTTGGCCGGGTGGAAGTTGAAGAACAGAAATCCAATGATACTACCCAACAACACAAGACACATCAAGGCGATCATCATGTTTCCCATCAGGAAGGACATTACGGCAATGGTACCAATTGCAATACCAGATACACCGGCAGCCAGACCATCCAGACCATCAATCAGGTTAATCGCATTCGTTACACCAACGATCCAGAAGATCGTCAGCGGAATGGATACCCAAGCTTCGAGTGAAGAATAGGAATCCTGAAACGGAATGTTAACGAAATCTACCCGGATATTAAATCCGAATACAACGACAGAAGCAGCAACGATCTGACCAAGCAACTTCACTTTGGCTGACAGTTCAAACCGGTCATCGAGTGCTCCGATCAGTACGATAATCGATCCACCGATCAGAAACGCACTAACAAAACTCATATCCCGCGTCGTGAACCATGCCGATACAAACGGAAGCAATGCAGCAACTGTAATGATAAAGGCCAGGAATATACCCAGACCACCCAGACGTGGCATAATCCGTGTGTGTACTTTACGTGCATTCGGCGTATCCATCGCGCCAATGCGGACTGCGAACTTTTTGACAAGTGGTGTCAGGGCAAGAGCCAGTCCCATTGACACGATAAATCCAATGATAAAGATCGCTACCATTTGAACATTCGACCCCCAATTATAATACCTGTACGAAATTATAAATCCCCTGATCTCTTTTTATATATAAAAATCATTTGTTAGTCACTTTTGATGAAAATTCTGTTACACGATAACGGAGAGTGCAAGGAAAACCTAGAGAAGTGTAACGTTCGCATTTATCACCGGATTTCATCCTTTGAAAAAGGATAAAAAGAAATCTGGGGATAACGGCGATCGACAGGTTGCCTTGCAATCGTAGTGCCAAGTGTAACGCTTCTGTTTTCATGGAGTGGCACACATGTAATCCGGAATGAATTATACGCTCATCACACCCGAAAAGCCATCCTCAATTTCTAGCAAAAACACGCATTTATCTCGTAATTACCTGTTTTTAACGGACTTTCGTCACGTTTTCTTTGTCCCGCATCACCTTAACAGCGAATTTTGGAAGCGCAAGCATCCGGCCAGCCCGGCTTGGTTCACGCAACAAGCGATAGAACCACTCCAGTCTTAACTTTTGGAACAGGATAGGTGCTCGTTTGGTTTTGCCTGAAATGACATCAAAGCTGCCGCCTACGCCCATGGTTACGGGAACCTGCAGTGCATCTTTGTGCTGGTGAATCCACGGTTCTTGTGTGTCGGCCCCACGTGCTACAAACAACAGATCAGGTGCTGCTTCCCGAATGGAAGCGATGACCTGCTCATCCTCAGCCGGACCAAAATAACCGTCGCGATAACCCACAATTCGAATCGCCGGATATTGCTGTTGTAACCGAACTGCCGTTTCTTGAATCACCTCAGGGGTAGAACCAAGCAGATATACGCCCCATCGATAGTTTTCTCCAACACGCAGCAATTCATGTAAAAGCTCAAATCCCGGCACTCGCTCAGCTACAGGATCTCCACAATAGTTCGCAGCCCATACGACACCAGTTCCATCAGGAACAATCAATTCCGCATCTTGCATGACTTCCATGATTGCGGGATTTTCCAATGCAGCCATAACCATAATCGGGTTGGCTGTAATGACCTGATGTGGTGTCTGCTTGGACAGCACGGCTTCCTGGAGAACCTTCACCGTTTCTTTCATCGTCAGTTTGGAAAAAGGAATGCCGTAGATCGAAACGGTAGGTATTGATCCGGTCTGACTCATCTTTATCTCATCCTTTGCGGCCTAAATAGTTAATAATCTGCTGTGCAGGCACTCTGGCTTCCTGCTTCAGTTCGGTGATGCCTTCTTCATGTTCCTTCAACCACTGTGAACGTTGATCCAGCAGTCCAACGACCGTCTTGGCGAGCTTGTCGCCATCGAGTGTATCCGTTTTGCCTGCCGGCTCACTATCCAGACGAAGCAGGAATTGATCAATTTTCGGATCATATGAAATGCCCACCGGAGGCACATACTGCGATGCCGCATAGATCAGACTGTGCAGACGCATACCGATGACAAGATCACACTTGCTAACTTCCTCCAGCATAAGCTGAGGATCGGTCAGATCCGGTGTGATGCTAATCTCACTGCCTTTGCTGGTTACGTCACCGAGCATTTCCATAAGGAATCGTGATGCTTGTTCATCAACTGGCAAATGAAACGGCAGAAAACGCAAGTGCACGGCTCTTTTGGAGCATAGCTTTTTCAATCCGGCGGCAATAGCCGTAAGCTCTTTACGGTCTGACTCCCAGAAACGTACCGATATGCCGATCACAGGAAGCTTGGTATGTCCTCCAGATGAAGGTTCCACTTGGTTAGCTTGATTAGCAGCATTTGCTGAAATAGCATCTGCGCCACTCTCAACTTTTGCTTCAGGTAATGGCAAGCCCATTACTGGGTCGGGTACTACATGGATCTGATTCCACTGTAGCCCGAGCCCACGCAGGTAGTCCGCAGATTGTTCATCCCGAACGGATACATAAGTGCAGGCCTTGAAGACCGATTTGATCATCGGATTGAAAATTTTACGCTTCACAGGGCCAATCCCCTGTGCGTAGATAAATGTTGGTTTTTTCAACCACTGGGCCAGCTTAATTACACCTAAATAATAAGGAATGGATTTCAGTCCAGTTGCATCCTGCAACAGACTTCCTCCGCCACTGATTAATCCGTCACTCTCCTTGAGAGCTTCGCGGACTTCCTTCAGTTTCATACGATGTACGGAGCGCACACCGTACATGGAGGTTGTCCACTCGGGGTCACCCGAGAGTACAATCGGTTCAATGGTGACGTTCGACCTTTGACTTTCCTCTTCCAGCGCGGTCAAAATCGACTTTAGCACCGCTTCGTCTCCGCTGTTGTGAAATCCGTAATACCCCGAGATGACTAACTTTTGAGAAGTGGTGACCATTTTTTCCAACATCCTTCCGCTACTTGCCACACACCCACAGCAATGATACCGAAGATTAAGCCAAGTCCCAATCCCATCACTCCACGAATGAGTGACAATACAGCCGGCGTATGGATATGCGCGAACGTATCCACCATGGACAATTGTCCAATCGCTGCAATAATGAGCACAAAGATGACTTTACGATATTTTAAAGCGGCGAACACGCCAACGATAAACAGCGGGTGTCCCAGCATAAATTCTTTGAATCTCGGACGTACACCGAACGTATCTTCCAACACTACACGAAGGAACATCTCGAATGGTGTAACCGAACCCGAGTTGCCTGTACGACTCAAATAGTAATATCCAACAACAGCAGCAACAAGTCCCAGCACAACCATTACAACGGTAATCGGAGTACGAAGGATATTTTTAATCTGTTTAATGGAGAATGAACCTGAACCACGATAAAACACAATATAGATCGCTACCAGCGCCATAGGTGCAAAGTGTAACAGACTCACGCCGCGGAACTGGTTAATCACCAGACTGTACGTAATGCTGTTAAGCAACGCGATGACAAAAGGTACCGCCAGGAACGAAAGAATTGATGTTCTTACATATAAAACTAACGTTTGCTTCAAACGACGACCTGCAGATGCGTCGGGTTGACGCTGTTGCTGATAGTTCACTGTACGAACGGCCAGCACCATCGCTATGGTCGGCGCGGCTATGGCCACAAGCAAGGCAATTCCTTGCTCCAGCAACGTTGGTTTCAAAAGGAATAATCCGGCACTGCCCACCAGAGCAACTACAAATGCGATCAATGTCAGTAGTGGGATGAAATAAGAAACCATAAGCGCAATCATCGCAATTGCACCAACGAGAGCAACCAGCTTGGCATAACGCTGAATCGACGAATCCTTAACTGTAAATGCTTCAGCTTGTCCAAGTTCAAATCCATGCTTCGCCATGCGTTCTACTGCATGACCCGGTTCACCCAGGCTGTTAATCAGATTCTCAATTGGATCTGTAATCATGGCCTTGGCTGTATTCCGACTAGGGGAAGCATTCATATAGAGCATACGAATGTTGCGGTCTTTGGTTGCCAGAACAAAACGGTCAGCAATCGTATCTACATCCAGATTGGCATCTCCATCACTAAGTGAGTATAGACGCGCGACATTGTAGTCCGTTTTATAAGCAAGGGTCTGGAATCCAGACTGCGGTTTCTTCAAGTTCTCGATGGCTGCAAGACCAATATTGTGCTTGTTCAGCAATTGTGCGAACTGGTCGAGACTTTTCATCTCTGCATTATCATTGTACCCTTTCACAGCATCACCATCAAACAAGATGCGCTTCACGCCATTTTCCTCGAAGAAGGTAAGCAAGCGCTCCATCGATTCCTGGCTGTATGGCACGCCGTCCGAGATGCGCGGCAAAATGTAGAAACCTTTATCACGAAGCATCTTCACGGCAACCGGATCGGGTTGCAAAGGCTGCATGTTGGCATTCTCCGGAGGAGTCTGCAATATTAAGCCGCTACGACCTTCATATTCCCATGGTTGCACCGGAATCTGCCGATCAGCGAACGTTTGTTCAATAATAGGGGTATACGTCTGTGCGTTTTCCTCCGATGTAAATAACACATACGTGTAATTTGCGTTAGAAGGAATCACATCTTTGGTCAGGTTCGCGAGATCCTGGCCGTTATACACCATCAGTCGGCGTGTCTTTCTCAGCTCGTCCAATGTACTTTCGAACACAGCCATCGTTGTTACGCCTGCGTCTTTTAGACGAGTCAATTGTTCATTCATGAAATCTTGCGGATGTGCCTGATAGGCGGAAATATCCAGTAGACCTCTATAATTGAAGACAAGCTCTACCTTTTTGGCAGAAGATTCTGTCTGCACCCGATCACTGATGACAGGGATGGACGCAACCAGACCGATAATAACGACGAGCCACAACCACTTCCGAGAAGCGTTATTCCAATAAAGCCATTTTTGACGCACTACATGTACCTCCTCAAGTGTTGGAACCAAATGCACGTTCAGCTCAAGTAATTCGTTCATTTAACTTTCATACAATAGGTTACAAACAGCTTGTGTCAACAAGCCCTCTTATATGCTAGATCCAGCTACACTTTTATTTCAAAGAAAAACCCCTCCGCCAACCAACCTTACGGTGCGGAGAGGCCTTCTCATGTTCTTGCTCATTGCTGCATTCGTATTATTGTGCGTCTACACGCGACATCACTGTAGTTACCAGACGCTCGATCCGGCTTTCCGCGTCTTCCAAGTTCTCTCCACGCACGGCGAAGTATACTTTGATCTTCGGTTCTGTTCCTGAAGGACGCAAGCAGAACCATGAACCATCTGCCAAAATGAACTTCAGTACGTTCTCCTTCGGAAGACCGTCCAGACCAAGGGAATAGTCCAGCACATCTTGTACAGCAATTCCCGCTACTTCTTGCGGCGGATTGGAACGCCAGTCGGTCATTTTGGCCTGAATCTGAGCTACACCGTCTTTGCCTTTCAGCGTACGGGACTCCAGCTTCTCCAGGAAGTAGCCGAATTGGTTGTACAGCTCTTGCAAGACATCATAGAGAGTCTTACCTTGACTCTTATAGTACGCAGCCGCTTCAGCAATCAGCATCGAGGCAAGGACAGCATCCTTGTCACGGGCATAGTTGCCTGAAAGGTAGCCATAACTCTCTTCATATCCGAACAAGAATGTATGACTGCCTGTTGCTTCGAACTGGTTCATTTTTTCACCGATATATTTGAAGCCTGTCAGTGTGTTCATCACTTCTGCCCCGTAATGTTCGGCAATGACAGCACCCATCTCACTTGTTACGATCGTTTTGACAACCGCACCATTGCTTGGCAGTGTACCTGTCTCTTGCAGGCGACTGAGCAGGTAATGTACCATAATGGCACCAGACTGGTTACCGGACAAGACGAAATATTTGCCATCGTTGTCTTTCACAACAGCACCCATACGGTCTGCATCCGGATCTGTTCCGATCAGAATGTCAGCGCCTACGGATTCTCCCAGCTTCATTGCAAGCGTAAACGCTTCGCGTTCTTCCGGGTTGGGGGATTTCACTGTAGAGAACTCAGCATCCGGCTGTTCTTGTTCGGCTACAATGTGCACTTGCTCGAATCCGATCTGCTCCAGCACGCGACGTACAGGGATGTTACCTGTTCCGTGAAGCGGTGTGTATACGATTTTGAAATCACGGCCTATGCCGGATTGGATCAGTTCGCGGCTCAGACTGCGGCTTGCTACGGTATCCACGAACGCTTGATCTTGTTCTTCGCCCAACCAGATCAGAAGGCCTTGAGCTTCTGCTTCTTCTTGCGTTAGCTTCTTCACGTCAGCAAGAGAAGGCACTTCCTGGATGTACTGAATGACTTTTTCCGCTTCATCCGGTACCAATTGACCGCCCTCATGATTGTAGACTTTATATCCGTTGTATTCAGGTGGGTTATGGCTCGCTGTAACGACAATTCCACCAGTTGCATTCTGATGACGCACCGCGAATGACAACTCCGGAGTTGAACGCAGGGATGGGAACAGCTTGGCTACAATGCCGTTTCCAGCCAGTACAAGCGCAGCATCCAGTGTGAATTCAGGTGAGAAATGACGGGAATCATGAGCAATGACAACAGAAGGTTTGCCTTCTTGGTCACCATGCTGCTCAAGGAGATAACGCGCAAACCCTTGCGTCGCCCGACCCACAGTGTAACGATTCATCCGATTGCTTCCGGCACCAATGACTCCACGCAATCCTCCTGTACCAAACTCCAGGTTTCTGTAAAAACGTTCCTCCAGCTCTTTCGGCTGATCCTGCAAGTCACGAAGCTCCTGTTTCGTTGCTTCATCAATCGAAGCATCCTCCAACCATTGCTGCAACGTCTCTGCTGCTGCTGTGCTTAACTGTTCCATTCCAATAAACCCCTTCCGTCTATATAAATTCAGGTGTGCTGAGTACTTCAGCATCTTGCATCATTCGGTCCGACTGCGTTCCTGCATGATGTCAATGCTCACGTATGTAATCAGCTTGGGTCAGACAGTGCAAACATGATCTCGCCTTCAGCGACCACTTTGTCGTCTACACGAGCGGTTGCTTTACCTTTACCAATTGAACCCTTTAGGCGTGTAATCTCCACTTCCAGGATCAACGTATCTCCGGGCACAACTTGTCCACGGAATCGGAAGTTGTCCAGTCCCGCCAAAAAGCCGATCTTGCCTTTATTCGCTTCCAAGTTCAACATAGCCGCTGCACCAACCTGTGCCAATGCTTCGGTGATCAAAACACCCGGCATTACCGGATACTCAGGGAAATGACCGATGAAGAATGGTTCATTAATGGTTACATTTTTCAAACCAACAGCACGTTTGCCATCTTCCATCTCCAAAATTCTGTCCACCAACAGGAACGGCGGACGATGCGGGATAATTTCTTGAATCTGTTTGATATCGAGCACAGTGTAATCTCCTCTCAGGATGTTTATATGAGCGTTCTTCATCATGGATTTTTCATGTGCGCATAGGTGACCGTTACGGTTACGGATCGTTCTTTCGATCGCTGTTGTTTCCTAATGTTTCTGAACTATTTTTCAGATGGATAACATTAGGAAACAGCTTATGCTTTCGAAGCAGCTTTCTTTACAGAAAGCTTTTAGGCGAGCGCTTCGCTTCTTTCGAACGATTCCGTTCCCTTCACTGACTTTAGTGCGGACATGGAAAACCTGATTATGATCAAGTCGAAGCTCATATAAAAGGTTTTTAATTTTTAAATTTTGTATGGAAAGCATATTTTCGGTTAATACTAGTTATATCCTTCATGACTGCAGTAGTGAAGGTTAAGATAAGGGGTCTCTCTTCGCGATGACGAATGTCTTTCGCAGGGGAGGCCTCTTTTGACGTCAAACGTCATCCATCATTATACTGTTTTCAACGTCAAAAAGAAAACTCCTGCCTGCGCAGGAGTTTTCGCTTAACTCATTACATTATGGAGCGAATACCAGATTATATACATGTTCCCATGTACTCCATTGCCATACGGAACCGATATCCTGTTTGCCCAGTACCACATATCCAGCTACCATTCCGCCAGCAAGGGCAAGAATAAGCAGAACCGGAACCAGGAACCATCTTGCGATGCGCCACCCACTCTTCTTCTTCTTAACTTCCTTCTTCTCTGGCTTACTGTTCTGCTGCTGTGTTTCTGTCATCACATTCACCTTTTACGCTCTTATAGTGTTGGCAAGACCCATCATGGAGTCACTCGAAGTTAGCGCCCGTGCCGCCAGCTGATATGTCCGCTGTCCTTGCATAAGCAAAGCCATCTCCTGTGTCAGATCCACATTGGATTGCTCCAGATAACCTGGACGGATCAGGGCAGTCGCTTGTCGTGTAGCTGCATCAGCGCCAAATACATCATCCTCGGTTAATCCCGCATCCAGCCCAAACAGATTATCCGCATACTGTACGAGCCCCTCAGGGCGTTCAATGTCTACCACTTGCAGTTGTGCTCCAATGGTTGCGTTCGCCTCATTACCGCGTCGGATTAACAGGTTACCATTTTCATCAAAAGCAACTTTGCTATTATTCGGTGCCGTAATACGGTTTCCTAAACGATCTAGGGCAAAGTGCCCTTCGCCATTGACCATCACCATCATATCTGGTGAATTGGGAGTAGGTTTCGGTCTTGTATCAGGTACAAAATGAAATGCACCCTGACGTGTCCACATTTTCTCCCCATTCGCTTCAACTGCAAACATGGCATTTCCCTCAATGGCCAGATCGGTTGGAAGACCTGTCTCATTTAAGGTACCTTGAGACATATCCTTCGTCACATCCGCCAAACGAGCACCAAAACCGAGGTTATATCCCATCGGTGTGGAGCGTCCGTCGAGTTTGTACTTGTCCGGTTGTTGTTGAACCCGGGTCAGCACATCCTCGAAAGCCGCTTGCTTGCTCTTATAGCCTGCCGTATTCACGTTGGCAATATTATCGGAAATGACATCCAGACGCTGCTGAATAGCGGTCATGGAAACTTTGGCACTAATCATGGAATTATTCATCGGTGGTTTACCCTCCCTTGGTTCCTGTCCACCCTCCCAAACCCTCCCTAGTAGGGAGGGCCCCAGATGGCGCTGCCCTCTGGACTCCCGAAACAGGCGGATTAGGTAAGTGGGGTACGATCTTGCTAAGTGGCGGTGGTGTGTGTGCGCCGCGATTGCCCGACTATGATACCCACCATGGTTTCACATGGCTGAATCATAGTCGGGCACGCTCTTTATGCGGCGCGGTAGCTCCGCGTGGTCTCTCCCTGCTTTGCTTCGCAAAGGGCTGTCGAGACCGTCGCTTCGCTCAAGTACTGCCACGCAATCCTCGCATAGGCTCATTTGCGTCTAAGCTCTTGCGCTCCGCGTGAGCCTCTCTGCTTTGCTACGCAAAGGGCGTTTGGCTCTCCGCTACGCGGTTATATATAAACGTCGGCGTTATACACGACCGACGTCATTGACGGCTTTATCCAAACTGCGGTCGTAGAATTGTACGACCTTCTGGTTCGCTTCATACGCACGGTATGCAGCGTTCATATCAACCGTTGCCTGTGAAGCATCGACATTCGAGCCTTCCAGGTATCCCTGACGGATCTGCACATTATCACCAGCAGCCAGCATTCGGGCAGTTGCCCCATTTTCATCGCTGAGACTAAAATTGCCATCACCTTGACGAACCAGTTGATTCGGCTGGTCAATGACACTAATACCGAGAGTGACGCCTGTCGGTACACCCGTTGCTCCATCCACAAGACGGCCTTGCTCATCCACTTTAAATTGCTCTACCGAACCTGTCAACACTACGGGTTGTCCATTATTATCCAACACCTGTGAACCTGTTGAACTCAGCAACTGTCCAGTTCCTGTAATCTCGAAGTGACCATCACGTGTATATCCGGTGTTACCTTGTGCATCCTGAACTGTAAAATACGCCTGAGGCTGGTAAGTTACCGTGCCATCGGCCCGTACAAATTTGCCTGAAGCGTCAAACGGGACAGGTTGTCCAGTTTGCGGATCATTGACCGACATATTGGATGAAATGGAAAAATCATTTTTCTGTCCAGTCTCCATAATAGTCCCTTGCAAATTCATGGACAAACTCTCTTCCGCGAACACCCCTGTGTTCAGCTTGCCCAGCCGCTTTGTCGGGAGATTTGCATCTCCGCCTACCAAGGTAATGAGCATCTCCGGGAAGGAACGGCTTACGCTGTTCACCTGTTTATATCCCGTCGTGTTCGCATTTACAATATTCTGTGTTGCGGTGTCATGGCGGCGTTGTTGCGTAATCATTCCCGCAGTAGCGGTGTACAGACCTCTTAACATGAATTAACCCCTCTCCTCAAGCGCTTGTCCTGCATTACAGGCTGGCTGCTTGTCCGTTCTGCTTTCCGAGCATGGCGAACCTTTGCTTTTTATATCGGCAGATTAGAACTTTTTCTTAACCACCTGATCCAAATTATTAAGCATAATGCCTGTCCCCTTCACGACACAGTGCATTGGATCTTCCGCAACCCATACCGGTACATGCAATTCATTGGACAAAAGCTCGTCCAGTCCGTTAAGCAATGCGCCTCCACCAGTCAAAACAACACCACGGTCGATAATGTCCGCTGATAATTCCGGCGGTGTACGTTCCAATACCGATTTGGCTGCCACGATGATGGATTGCACGGAATCCCAGAGCGCTTCCTGTACTTCATTCCCCGATACCGTTACGGTAACAGGCAGACCGGATACCATATCGCGTCCGCGAATATCCATCTCGGACTGACGTCCACCTGGCGTCACGGAACCAATTGCAATTTTGATATCTTCCGCGGTCCGTTCACCGATCATGAGCTTGTACTTGGCTTTGATAAACTTGATAATCGCTTCGTCGAACTTGTCCCCTGCGACTTTAATAGAAGAGGCGGTGACCACGTCGCCCATAGAAAGGACTGCAACGTCAGTCGTGCCGCCGCCGATATCCACGACCATATTGCCGCTCGGCTGAAAAATATCCATTCCCGCACCGATCGCTGCCGCTTTCGGCTCTTCTTCCAGAAACACTTCTTTGGCACCGCTGCGCTCCGCCGCCTCACGGATGGCCTTCTGCTCTACAGAAGTAATGTTCGTTGGTGCACAGATCAGAATTCGAGGGTGGCTGTACCAGCTTCTTGCACCCACACGATTAATGAAATGTCTGAGCATCGCTTCCGTAATTTCGAAGTCCGCAATAACGCCGTCTCGCAGCGGTCTAATGGCAACAATGTTACCTGGAGTACGCCCCACCATACGACGCGCTTCTTCCCCAACAGCAAGGACACGCTTCGTATCTCTTTCAATGGTCACGACGGAAGGTTCATCGAGGACAACCCCACTTCCTTTCACGTGAATAAGCACGTTCGCCGTGCCAAGATCAATACCGATATCCTTGCTAAACATAAAAGAGCCCCCAAAGTGATATTATTTGGTCAGCGTATCCTGTGAAAAAGAGTCCCTTATCACGTCACCGCTCGTTCGACAAAGTGCAACATATATATGTAAAAATCGGGCTGATAAGATGTCATAATTCGATCCTGTACCAGCTTTTAACATATCATACTTCAGGGGAGGGATTCAATGCATGTGTGAGCTTTTTGGCCTACGTCTTTGTGAAGATGCTTACGATTTGGCGGAAGCCAACACCTCACGTTTCTTGCCACTCGTTTTTTTGTATTTGATTTTGGTCGCTTCCCCGCCCCGCAAATGGCGGATCGACTTGTGGTACTCCAAAATGTGTTTCACCTGGTCAGCAAGATCAGGGTTGATTTCCGGCAGACGCTCCGTCAGATCCTTATGCACAGTACTCTTTGACACGCCGAATTCCTTGGCTATGGTACGGACCGTATTCCTCGTCTCAACAATGCAGCGACCAATTTTGATGGTCCGTTCCTTGATGTAATCGTGCACGCTCCCGCCTCCCTACTGTGTGGATAGTTTGGTACATTATATGAGGAGCATGCCTATATATTCGCGGTTTAGAGGTGTGACAAGCTTCGAAGGTCCCATTATTTTCTGAAAAGCACAAAAAGAGCAGAGGTTTCACCCTCTGCCCGTCATGTTGCTACGGTAAAAATCATTTTATTTTTCCGGAAGATATCCTTGCGGGTTAACCGGCTGTCCGTCTTCGTACACTTCAAAGTGAAGGTGGTTGCCGAGCGTTTTACCCAATTCATTGACGCCAGCAGATGCAATCGCATCTCCCTGTTTCACTTCGTCGTCCTGTTTCACTTTGACGTCTGCCAGGCTTTGGTATACCGTCTTCAGGTTATCGCTGTGTGTGATTTCCACAACCTGACCTGCGAGCGGATTTTGCTCAACCCGTGTAACTTTTCCGGCAAGCGCTGCTTTGACTTCAAACGTTTTGTTATCCCCACGTGCCAGATCCACACCCGTGTTCGGGATGAATGTATCATTGTACTGCACCATCGCCGCTTCATGTTCCTCGGTTGAAGCTTCGCTATCATAGAAAGGTTTCACTACCGAAATTTCGGACGGTACCGCTACCGGCCATACAAAATTCTCCGACTTTGCAACAACTTCCACACTTTCTTCTTCACCTACTGCTGTTCCTTCTGTACCCGCCGATGCGCCTGTTTCTACTACCCCGCTAGCAGGGTCCGAGTTCAGCGTTTTGTCGCCTGTGCCCTGATAGACCCACACTAAGGTTAGTATAATGCCTGCTGCTGCGATGTAGGCTGCCGGGAAGACCCAACGTTTGGACATTGCTCTTTTCCATGAAGAGGGCTGGCTAGCCGGTACTCCTTGTGTTGTTTTAGGAGTTTCTTCTTGGACTGTTTTTTTGTTTTGTTCATTCATCTTGATCACCTCAGTAACAAGTGTTACCGGGTGCAACTCTTTTATACACGCGCGACTCTAATTATTTTCACGGAGGTTTCAGAGAGTGCTATATATATTGGAGATGAGTGTTAGTTCGTGCGCCGCTTCGGGGCCAGAAAACCTTTCGACCGGCTGTTATCCCCGGATTTCCTGATTATATTCTCCCAAGGGAGAAATCCGGTGATAAAGGCGGACACTACGTTTCTACAGGTCTTTTCTGTCCACTGCGCTCCCCATACACTAGCACTCTCTGCATACATAGCCGAATCTCGAAAGCTCCGGAATGGGTGTTGGTAGAGAAGCCCTAACGATTAGAAATTAAATATTTCTAACGAACCGGAGACACGCTAAAATCTCTTTTAGGCGCTATTATTGGATCAATTCCGTGATATGTCGTGATATAACGCGTCTGAGATTCGTTAGAATGTCCATTCGTCCTGATATGGCCTGATAAGGTCTCTCTGATTCGTTAGCGCGCCAATGGTTATATGGAAAGCCTGATCCGTACCAAACAAACTTAGACGACTCTCATCCCCCATATACATTTACTCCACATTCGTATCCATTCGAATATTTGCATCTATCCATCCCTGTACCACTCTCCTACTTCAAGGCCAGCATCTTGGATGCCTGTCCGAATGAGATGCCAGTATAGTAGTGTTTGAGAATCTGGGTGGCGGTGTGACCCTCCTGTGCCATGCCGTTTGCTCCCCATTGGCTCATGCCAACGCCATGTCCGTATCCATACGTTGTAATCTGCACCTCGTCACCCTCGGTCTTCCAACTGAACTGGCTGGATCTTAATCCAAGCAACTTACGGACCTCGGGTCCGCTGAAAGTTTCACCTGCGATCTGCATTTCCTTAATTCGATGTCCTTTGGTTGTAGACAATACTTCCATCCACGATCCACTCTTCTGGGTGGTCACCGGAATGGCATCCAGGTTCAGCTTCTGTAGAATCTCGTTACGCTTCATCGTGACGGTCTGCTTGAAGCCTGGAGCCAGGTTTGTATCCCACGGACTGTCTACACTTTGCAGATACGGTACAGCGTTCCCCCATACATCCTCCGCATTCTCGGTATACCCATTACTTGTGGAGAAAAAGGAGGCGGTAATCGCTTTGCCCTGATATGTCATGACCGTATCTCGGCTTTCGCGTACAGCCTGTTGCAGCTTCTCCCATTCCTGAGCCTTCCCTAAACGAGTCCAATCTGCTTTCACTTGATCTGGTGGAATAAACACCTGATGGCTGACCGTATCCGTCACATCCGCCGCACCCGATGGTACACCGCTTGTATCACTAGCAGCGAGTCTTCGTACGATAAATGTGCGCGCTGCAATCGCCTGTGCTTTTAACGCCTCCAGTCTGAATTCCGCTGGCATCTCAGCAGCCACTACGCCGGTAACATAGTCTTCCAGTGGCAGATTCATCGTTGTGCCCGTTGCAGACAGGTATACGCGTACTTTAGGTTCGGGATAGGTAACAGGAACTGCTGGCGCAGGAGCTGGGGTTCTTGTACTGCTGGCATCTGTTGGAGCAGGGATCGGCTTTGGTGATTCGCTCGCCCGCGGCCATACCAGAATTACTGGAATCAGTAATGCCATTGCCAATAAAGCAGATACAGCGGCAGCAGGTTGCCATCGCGTCGTATTACGTCCCCATCGGGGCTTTCGTCCGAATGTTCTCATTCGGCGACGCTTCACTCGGCGGAAGTGGTCCAGCTCAATAACGGGTATATGGATGTGCTCGGTTGCCTGTCGGTTTAGCTCATCTGTCGACACCCGTCTTGGACTTGATATTTTTGCAGGCTGTGATGGAACAGTCCTCAGGTTCACTGAGGCAAGCTTGTCTTGTTCCACTCCAGAAACGGTATTCTCCTCCGGCTCTTGCATACCCGGGCGAGGGACAAGGGGTACCTTTACCTGAACGCGAGCTTCTTTCATTCGAATATAACCCTCCGTTGTCTATGGCCGGTTAAGTGCCGGTCGTGTTGTTCAAATCCATAGTTTAGGGTATGAGCTAGCCCGATCTGATAGAACCTGATTTAAGAGAAACGAGGCTCTTTTCGTTCCGTTAATTTCCCAGCTTTCTTTTGCTATGTACATCTTAGAAACGTTGATCTGTCGCTGAATACCGGTATTTAACTGGAACGGAACCCTATATTAAGTACGCTCTTTCATTTGGTTCAGAAACGGTACAGAATACAATGTTATGCTATATAAGTTAGGACCAGCTATTAATAGAATCAGGTATCAAATATCTCGTTGAACTTCTTGAAAATAAACACAAAAAAAAGCCAAGCCGGATGGCTTAGCTTTATCATCTTTTACAATATGTGCTCCATCGTATTCGTAATCCACACAACCGTGTGACTCATACTACAGAACAGTATTCTTTTAAATCAATCCAGTGTTAAGCCAAAGTCGGTTGTACCTTAAACATTGGTACTTCTTTCTCCACTTTTTCACTAGGTGCTTTGGTTGCTTCCAGCTTAGGCTCATCAACCGAGATCCGATAGATGTCAGCACCAAGTCCGTTAAGCTTCTCCGCAAGATGTACATAGCCACGGTCGATGTGATGAACACCGCCCACTTCCGTTGTACCTTCAGCAACAAGACCTGCAATAATGAGTGCGGCACCCGCACGCAAATCGGTAGCCGTTACTTTGGCACCCTTCAGTTTGGCATTACCTGTGATGATGGACGAACGTCCTTCAACTTTGATCTCCGCATTCATCAATTGGAATTCATCCACATGCATGAATCGGTTTTCAAAAACAGTCTCTGTCACGACACTTGTTCCTTCAGATGCGAGCAAGAGTGCCATCATCTGGGATTGCATATCTGTCGGGAATCCTGGGTAAGGTAATGTTTTCACATCCACAGCCTTAAGAGGACGATCTGCGATTACACGCACGCCATTCTCATCCGGTTGGATTGTTACACCCATCTCTTCAAGCTTCGCAATAACGGAGCCCAGGTGATCAGAGATTGCACCTTCAATGTACACGTCACCACCAGAGATTGCAGCAGCAGCCATATACGTACCAGCTTCTACCCGATCCGGAATAACGGTGTGTGTTACGCCTGTCAGTTTCTCCACACCTTCGATGCGGATCACACCAGTACCAGCACCACGTACAATGGCACCCATTCCATTCAGGAAGTTGGCAAGATCCACAATTTCAGGTTCTTTTGCCGCATTCTCCAGAACAGTTACGCCTTCAGCCAATGTTGCAGCCATCATAATATTTTGAGTGGCACCTACGGAAGCCACATCCAGATAAATTTTCGCGCCACGTAACCGACCTTGGCTACGAGCTTCGATATAACCTTGGCCCAAGCTGATCTCTGCGCCCATGGCTTCAAAACCTTTCAAATGCTGATCAATAGGTCGTGTACCGATGGCACATCCACCAGGAAGTGAGATTCTTGTATGACCCATTCGCGTCAACAAAGGCCCCATGACCAGGAAAGACGCCCGCATTTTACTTACCCATTCATACGGGGCTTCACAGGAAGTAAGTTTCTCCGCATTTACGGTAATCACTTCGTCCCGGTATGTAACTCCCGCTCCCAGCGATTCCAACACCTTGTTAATCGTCATCACATCGTCTAGAGGAGGCGCGTCAATAATAACGCTTTGTCCTTCTTCCCCTAAGAGAGAGGCAGCGATGATCGGAAGAACAGAATTTTTAGCGCCGCTAACTTTGACACTTCCGGTCAACCTTTTGCCACCGCGGACGATAAATTTGCTCATCATGGTTCCCTCCGCGCTTTTATTCCCTTTTCTTCATTCCGGAATACGTAAGCCCCACTATGCTAGAAAGGACTGTTGCTGTGTGTGGAATTCCGACATATTCTGGCATATTGCCACAGATGTCTGTTCAGAAAAGAATTGGTTTTTATAATCCATATCAATGATACCATGTGCCGTGCATCTTGCTATTCAGCATGTAAAATCAATGTCTTACAAGCCAGCAGAGCATCAGAACAGACAGAGTGGGATGGTTATTAGCCGGCATCAACCGGATATCCCGTTTATAACTACAAAATAAGTGAACAATTGTGAATTCCCTAACTTCCATCATAACATTGTTGAATTGTACGATACAAGCATTTTTACATAAAACATCTCAAATTCATCCAATTTCACGTCACATTTTTTTCTTAATTTCTTTACCGACAACTCATACTCTAATTGTTAACACAATTAATCGATGTTATTCGACAATGAGCTCCTTGAAGATCCTAACAGATGATTAACCAACCATCTCAACATTAAAACAAATTCTTCAACATTTGGGTCCAAGACAAGTAGTCAATGACAAAGCCAGCAACGGCGTGCCCCAAAATGATGGCGAGCAACAAATGTAACAGTCTTCCCTGAGCACCTCGTGGCTGTCTGATGATTAAATCCAGTTTAAGATTTTGCAAAGCCCACCAAGATAACGCTATACATAACAGGGAGACGATAATTGAAACCAAACCATTGGTGCTTAGCGCCTGGTTCACCTGATTCGTCAGATCAGTATCCATATATTCATTACCTCCACATTTGTTGCAGCGATCAGCATATCATATGCCCAGCACCCATAACTTGTTAGTATACTGGAATGCCTTGAACATAACATGCTGAGCGTACTGTCAGATTTACTCCTGCCAGGCAGGAATCTCCTGATGCCCAATCACCGAGCAGCAACAATGCGGCTGTGCATGACTATGGAATCTACTACGCAGCTTCCTGCTTCTGCTGACTCTATGGAATATAGGCTCTTTCATCATACATTGTCAATTACATTGATTTCCACTTCAAAAATATTTTAATTTTAAAATGCCGGGATTTTGTGACTAAAACGACATAAAAGAGCGCTATTTCGATATCGATTCTGTCATTTCCTCGGAAATAATTTGAATTCCCCCATGAAAAAAATGGTTCTCTCAGTGGTGATTGCGCCCATTACTTTAGTCCTACATTCTATTCAAATCCTCATAATCGGTGAATCATCTGCTTAAGAAACTTCTGTTTAATGAAGGGATGTCATGGAATTTGAAGCCAGCTCTTTTGCTATATTCGATAAAACAATTCTATCAAACAAACTCAAAAAAGCCCGGCAGACTAAGCTGCCGGGCTTCCAAGAATCGTTTATTTGCCGAATACATTAATCCGGTTAACCGCTTTTTGCAATGCAATCTCTGCACGACGGTGATCAAAGTGGTCCTGATTGCTTTGGCTTGCAAGCCGACGTTCTGCCCGCTCTTTCGCCGCACGCGCACGATCCACATCAATGTTTTCCGGGAATTCAGCACTCTCTGCGAGTACAACAACCTTATCTTTACGTACTTCGATAAACCCGCCACCGATAGCAACTTGTTTATTTTCTTTTCCGTTACGAATATAGATTGGTGCAATCTGCAAAGGTGTAACCATAGGAATATGACCAGGCAGAATGCCCAGTTCCCCTTCAATACCGCGAGCCGTGATGCTATCCACTTGTTCTGAATATACCAGACGCTCGGGCGTTACAATCTCCAACAAAAAGGTGCTCAATTCCATCCCTCCTGAAACTATCCGAAGGATAGCCCACATAAGGACAATCCTGGATTCAGACTAAACCAGTGTTTTGGCTTTCTCCACTGCCTCTTCAATTGTACCAACAAAGAGGAAAGCTGCTTCCGGAAGATCATCATACTTACCTTCGAGAATCTCTTTAAAGCTGCGCACCGTTTCTTTAACCGGAACGTATTTACCCGGAATACCGTTAAATGCTTCAGCAACGTGGAATGGCTGGGACAAGAAACGTTGGATTTTACGAGCACGATATACAAGCGCTCTGTCTTCTTCACTCAACTCGTCCATACCCAAGATTGCAATGATATCTTGCAATTCATTGTAACGTGCCAAGATACGTTTAACGCCTTGAGCTACGCTGTAGTGTTCTTCACCTACAACTTCAGGGGACAAGATCCGGGAGCTGGATGCCAGCGGATCTACCGCAGGGTAGATACCCATCTCGGAAATTTTACGCTCCAGGTTCGTCGTTGCATCCAAGTGGGCAAACGTCGTTGCAGGAGCCGGGTCAGTGTAGTCATCCGCAGGCACATAGATGGCCTGAATGGATGTTACAGAACCTTTTTTCGTTGAAGTGATACGCTCTTGCAGTTGACCCATTTCTGTTGCCAGCGTAGGTTGGTAACCTACCGCGGAAGGCATACGTCCAAGCAAGGCAGATACTTCTGAACCGGCTTGGGTGAAACGGAAGATGTTATCGATAAAGAGCAACACGTCACGGCCTTCTTCATCACGGAAGTATTCCGCCATCGTCAGACCTGTGAGGGCTACACGAAGACGTGCGCCTGGAGGCTCGTTCATTTGTCCGAAGACCATTGCTGTTTTGTTGATAACGCCGGAATCACTCATCTCGTGATACAAGTCATTACCTTCACGTGTACGCTCACCAACACCCGCGAATACGGAGATACCGCCGTGCTCTTGTGCGATGTTGTTGATCAATTCCTGAATGGTTACCGTCTTACCTACACCGGCACCACCGAAGAGACCGATTTTACCACCTTTAGCGTAAGGTGCGAGCAAGTCGATAACTTTGATTCCTGTCTCCAGCATTTCTGCTTGGGTAGTCAGTTCATCAAATGCAGGTGCTGAACGGTGAATCGGGTTCTTGTGCTCAGCAGCTACAGCACCGCCAGTATCAATTGCTTCGCCGAGTACGTTAAATACACGACCCAGTGTTGCTTCTCCGACGGGTACAGAGATTGGTGCTCCTGTATCTAAAGCTTCCATACCACGAACAAGTCCATCCGTGGAGGACATCGCAATACAACGTACTCGGTTGTCACCCAGATGTTTCGAAGCTTCGAGTGTAAGGTTTACACTAACGCCGCTCTCACTTACTGTAGTGATCGTAATGGCATTGAGGATTTCCGGCAGACCGCCGCGATCAAACTCGACGTCAACAACCGGACCCATGATGCTCACAACGCGTCCTTTGTTCATCTTAACGTTCCCCTCCTACAAGCCTGCTACTTTTGCAAAAATAATGTACCGTTCGTTTATCTTTGCTCTGCAAGCCTTCATTAATAAAAAAACGGTTAGCCTTGTGCTGCGTTGGCACCTGCCACAATTTCCGTAATCTCCTGCGTAATCGCCGCTTGACGGGCACGGTTGTAAGTCAATGACAAGTCATTAATGAGTTTGGATGCATTTTTGGTTGCATTACCCATTGCCGTCATTTTCGCGCCGAGCTCACTTGCCTTACCGTTCAGAAGTGCACCATAGATCAGCGTTTCCGCGTAACGCGGAAGCAATACCTCCAGTACAGCTTCAGCAGACGGCTCGTATTCGTAGCTTGCCGTTGGTCCTTCCGCAGCAGTTACCTCAGGTGTTTCCATCGGAAGAAGTTTTTCTACCGTAGGAATCTGGGTCAACGCATTCACAAAGCGGTTATAACAAATGTACAATTCATCAAATTCAGCCAGTTCAAACCCATGAACAGCTTCGTGTGCGATGGATTTGATGTCTGCAAATGAAGGCGAATCCGACAGATCCGTTGTTGTGGATGCCATCGCAATTTCACGACGTCTGAAGTAATCGCGTCCTTTACGTCCAATGACGAACAATTCGTAGTCATCTTGGGAGTTGTGGCGCTCTTTGAGCGTCTGATTAACCTGACGCAAAACGTTCGCATTGTATCCACCTGCAAGACCACGGTCCGATGTAATGATCAGGTAAGCTGTCTTTTTGACCGGACGGCTCTCCAGCATCGGATGCTGTATACCTTGCGTGCTTGATGCAATACTAGCTACAACTTCTTTCAGCTTCTCCGAATAAGGACGGGCTGCTTCCGCTTTTTCCTGCGCTTTACGCAGTTTTGCAGCAGCTACCATCTCCATTGCTTTGGTGATCTGCTTGGTGCTTTGTACGCTTTTAATTTGCCGCTTAATTTCGCGCATGCCTTTTGCCATGATTTCACCACCTCAAAACTTTGACGGGGTCAAAGTTACTTCGTAAGCATCACCACTAGTTTTGACAAAGTCAAAACTACATCGTAAGCATCATCTTTTTTGACAGAGTCAAAGTATTACATGCAGACATGCGGAATCGGTTAGACAACTCCGCACCTGCAATCATTTATTTAGACAGAGACAGCAAAGCTCTTTCTGAACTTCTCAATTGCACCTTTCAGTGCATTTTCGTTGTCTGCAGTCAATTCTTTAGTATCACGGATAGATGCAAGAATCTCCGGATGGCTACTCTCCATAAACGCGAGGAACTCACGCTCGAAACGAGTAACATCACCTGTTGGAATCTCATCCAGGAATCCTTTAACCGCAGTGTACAAGCTGACAACCTGTTGTTCTACAGGCAATGGCTGGTTAACACCTTGCTTCAGGATTTCCATCATACGCGCACCACGATTCAGGCGGGCCTGAGTCGCTTTATCCAGATCGGAACCGAACTGGGAGAACGCTTGAAGCTCACGATATTGAGCGAGGTCGAGACGCAGGGAACCTGCAACCTTTTTCATCGCTTTGATCTGAGCAGAACCACCGACACGGGATACGGAAATACCTACGTTGATCGCCGGGCGTTGTCCAGCATTGAACAAGTCAGCTTCCAAGAAGATTTGTCCGTCCGTGATGGAGATTACGTTCGTTGGAATGTATGCAGATACGTCGGAAGCTTGTGTTTCAATAAACGGAAGTGCGGTTAAAGAACCACCACCAAGTTCATCATTCAGCTTCGCAGCACGCTCCAGCAAACGGGAGTGCAGGTAGAAGACGTCGCCCGGATAAGCCTCACGGCCCGGTGGACGACGAAGCAACAAGGAAAGCTCACGATATGCAGAGGCTTGTTTGGTCAAGTCATCGTAGATAACCAGAACGTGCTCGCCTTTGTACATGAAGTACTCACCCATCGAGCAACCGGAATACGGTGCGATGTACAAGAGTGGTGATGGATCGGAAGCTGCTGCAGTTACAACAATGGTGTACTCCATTGCGCCTTTACGACGAAGAGTTTCCACAACTTGAGCAACCGTAGACTGTTTCTGACCAATAGCCACGTAGATACACTTCATGCCGCTACCTTTTTGGTTCAGGATCGCATCAATCGCGATGGATGTTTTACCTGTTTGACGGTCACCGATGATCAACTCACGTTGTCCACGACCGATTGGAACCATTGCATCAATGGCTTTGATACCTGTTTGCATCGGCTCATGAACCGATTTACGATCCATTACGCCTGGTGCTTTACCTTCAACCGGACGGAATTCCGTTGTAGCGATTGGCCCTTTGCCATCTACTGGAATACCGAGCGGGTTCACAACGCGTCCAATCAATGCTTCGCCTACAGGCACTTGCATGATTTGACCAGTACGTTTCACTTGGTCGCCTTCACGAATATCGTAGTAAGGTCCCAGGATAACGACACCGACATTGCTTTCTTCCACGTTCATGGCGAGTCCCATAACACCGCTTGGGAATTCAACCAACTCGTTGGACATGACGTTCTCAAGTCCGTAAACACGAGCGATACCATCACCAACCTCGATTACCGTTCCGACTTCGACTACATCGATATCGGTCTTGTATTGTTCGATTTGGCTCTTAATTAATGTACTGATTTCTTCTGGTTTGATACTCAAGTGTCCTCACCCCAATCTACTGTACTCGTCTGTTAAAAGACTGCTCAAGACGTTCGAGCTTGCCAGCCAAGCTGCCGTCATAGATCGTATCGCCAATGGCGACTTTCAATCCGCCCAGCAGAGTCGGATCAACAATATTCTCGATACGAATCTTTTTATTCACACGGCCACCGAATTCACGGGCTACCGCTTCTTTTTCTTCATCATTCAATGCATAAGTCGAGTAAACACGCGCATCAGCGATGCCGAGTGACTCACCTTGGATCTTCCGATAATCATTCAGCAAATCTCCTAGCAATTCAACGCGTCCGCGTTCAATCAACAACAAGACTGTACGAAGGACTGATTCGGATACCTTACCATCAAGACTTGAGTGAAGCACGTTCTGCTTGGCTTCATCAGAAATATTAGGGGATACGATAAATTTTTCGATATCTGCATCTCCGGTCAATGCACTGACTACTGCAACCAGTTCCTGTTCAACCTCAAGCACCTGCTGTTGCTGAAGAGCAACTTCGAACAATGCTTTCGCATAACGCTTGGCAACAATCGTATCGCGGCTCATTGTCGGCCTCCTACCTCATTGAGGTATTGGTTCACAAGTTCTTCTTGTGCAGGACCGTTCTCAACTTCTTTTTTGATCAACTTGGATGCAATTTGAACGGAAGCTGTACCCAGCTCGCTGCGAAGCGCTGCGACTGCTTTGTTCTTCTCGCTCTCGATCTCGCGTACTGCATCGTCTTTCAGACGATTAGCTTCTGCTTTCGCATCAGCCAAGATCGATTCAGCTTGTTTGCCACCCGTTTGTTTGGATTGTTCAATGATGTCGTAAGCATCTTGGCGTGCTTGCTCAAGAGCTTGTTTTTGTTCCTCCACATAGGCGATCGCCTGTTCCCGAGTCTGTGCAGCCTCATTCATCTGCGTCAACACGAGTTCACGACGTTTTTCCATAATGGAGAACAAAGGACCGAAAGCATAACGGCTAAGCAGCCAATATAAAATTGCGAATGCAACAATCGCAAGAAGCGTATTTTCCCATATGAAACTCAATCTGTTCACTCCTTCCTGGAGGTATCCTTGGAACATTCATCTGCACGTAGCAGACATTACCTAAAAAGAAGGCGCGGATGGCTATGGCCTTCCCCGCCAAACCTTTAAAATTTAATTAAGCCATACCGTAGAACATGAACGCGAGTACCACACCGATGATCGGCAATACCTCGATCAAACCTACACCGATAAACATTGTTGTTTGAAGAGTGGATTTTGCTTCCGGTTGACGGGCAATACCTTCCACCGTTTTGCTGATTACCATACCGTTACCAATACCTGCGCCAAACGCGCCCAGTCCTGCAACAATTGCTGCTGCGATTAATGCCATTGCTCCCATTTGTATATCCTCCTTAAAATGATAAATCGAATTTTTTATTGTTCAGCCTGGTGAAGAAATCTTCGTAGGGCTTGAAACTTAATGCTCGTCGTGCGTCTCGATGCTCTGTGAAATGTACACCATCATCAAGATAACAAACACAAATGCCTGGATCGCGCCGATAAAGATACTAAAGCCTTGCCACACCATTAGTAGCGGAATCGCTGCAATAGCACCAAACACTTTGAATGTGGTCAGTTTCAGGATCGTTGCGATCAGTACCTCACCTGCGAAGATATTCGCGAATAGACGCATACCGTGTGTCAATAGCTTGGATGCCGTCTCAATCAAGTTGATTGGCAAGAACAAGGCGAATGGTTTCAGGTAATGCTGGAGATATCCTTTGGTGTTGCGGAACAATCCGAGTCCATGAGATACAAGGAACGCTACGAGAGCGAGTCCCATCGTTACAGACAAGTCGGCTGTCGGTGATTTCCACCAGGCCAGTTCAACGTGCGGGTGTGCTTCCGGGTCCTTGGCATGCGCTTCTTCAAACGCCTCCACCGCTGTAACGATCGGCTGACCGAATACCTGTGCCTGATTAACATCCGTTACTTCAGATACAGCCACGAGCGGAAGTCCGAGCATGTTCCCTACAAAAATGAACATAATCATGGAAAGAGCGAGAGAGATAAAATGTTTACCTTTCTTCATATCCATTGTACTGGAAATCAGATTGCGGACGAATTCTACTGCCCACTCCATAAAATTTTGCAGCTTGCCGGGGTTTTCAACGGATAATCTTCTTGTTGCCAGTACAGCAAAAATAAAAACAATTGCACCTGTAACAACCAGCATCAACAGAACCGATAGATCCAGTCGAAATCCGCCAAGCATAATAATTGGAGCTTCATGCATATTTTTCTCACCCCTTTCTCGACTTGAAAGCTGCAGCACCTAAATCATTCTGCTCTGCGGGAATGGACAATCCCTATAATCAGTAAGGAAAATTGTGCAATGACGAGACCGCCTGCAACCGCATATGTATTGAAGTACTGCGGGAAGCGCATCGATATGAATATACCGAGCACAGCGAGTGCCGCTCTTGTCAAAAATCCCAGGTTCACACGCTTCAAGTTACCTTCTGCCGCATCATCAGACATTTTCCTTACTTTGTAGCCCAAGTAAAATGCATTGATCCAGCTAATTCCTGTACCCAGGGCTAGTCCCAAAGCAATTGTCTCCACACGTGGCATAAAGGCCGCTGCGAGAAAACAAATCATAAGAAAGTACATGATGAAAACAGTCATCGATCTGCGGTATCTGGTTAGTTCACTCATCACTTTCCCCCATGAATTTTTTCGCGATAAAGTAGATGCTCACACCGCCTGCCGCAAGAAAAAAGAGAACGCTTACGGCGATCCATATTCCGTTACCTCCAATGGTCTTGTCCAACCAGGAGCCAGCGTAATATCCGACAACAGCGAGAATGGCAATCTCGATCCCAAAAGCTGTCACGAGTCCCATCGCTTTCCATACATTATCGTCATGGTTACGGGATGAATTTGGTTTGTTCGAATCGGCCATTTTCCACGCCACCCTTGCAATCCCAGTTAATTTTACTGAATGATGAGAGCCTTTGTCAATTGAATGATTTTAGCGTTTTAAAGGGTAAAACGACGGGAATATAGACCCTCAAAGCCCATAAACCCGCGTAAACCGTACAGTTTAACTGTATGCTATGCCCTTTATAAATCCGTCAGAAAAAATGTATTATTTTTTGAATTTTCTGTGAAATGATTCCGGACGGTCACTATTTACACCGAAATGATGCAAAATCGCATTGACAATTCTTTCCGAAGCATGTCCATCACCGTATGGATTAGCAGCCTGACTCATGCTTGCATACAGTGTTTCGTCTGTAAGCAGAGCTTTGGTCCGTTCATATACACGTTCCTCTTCGGTACCAACCAGTTCCAGCGTTCCAGCTTCAATACCTTCCGGGCGCTCTGTTGTATCGCGCAATACGAGTACAGGCACACCAAACGAAGGCGCTTCTTCCTGCAAACCGCCTGAATCGGTCAAAATCAAGTGAGTATGCGGGTAAAAGTTATGCAAATCCACCACGTCTAGTGGATCAATTAATTGAATACGGGGATGATTCCCCAAGATCGCGTGAGCCGGCTCCTTCACAGCAGGACTTGGATGCACCGGGTACACGATGGCAATATCTTCAAATTCGTCGGCAATCCGTTTGACGGCCTGGAAAATGTTGCGGTGAGGCTCGCCCTGAGATTCACGGCGATGAGCTGTCATCAGCACAAGGCGTTTGCCTTGGGCCCAATCAAGTACCGGGTGCTTGTAGTCCTCCCGTACTGTATATTGAAACACATCTGTTACCGTGTTGCCTGTGACGTACGTACTAGACTCCGATTTATTTTCTTTGGCAAGATTAGAAGAAGACCAATCCGTAGGCGCAAAGTGTAGATCAGCCAGTACTCCCGTCAACTGACGGTTCATCTCTTCCGGATATGGAGACAGCTTGTTCCACGTCCGCAGCCCCGCTTCCACATGTCCTACCTGAATCTGTTGCAGAAATGCTGCGTAGCTCGCTACAAAGGTAGTCAATGTATCCCCGTGAACCAGTACAATATCAGGCTTAGCTTCGGCTAACACTGGCTCCAATCCGCCAAGCACACGAATTGTAATTTCATTCAATGTCTGGCGGTCTTTCATCACATCCAGATCATAATCGGGATGAATGTCGAAAACTTCAAGTACCTGATCCAACATCTGGCGATGTTGCGCAGTTACGCAAACAATAGATTCAATAGACTCGGGATGTTTTTGCAATTCCAAAATAAGCGGAGCCATCTTGATGGCTTCCGGACGCACCCCGAAGATCGTCATGACTTTAATTTTCTTGGACATTCGAGCAAAGCCCCTTTTCTATAAGTTCCGATTACAAGCATGCAATATGCTTATTTAGTGCCGTATAGACGGTCTCCTGCATCTCCAAGTCCTGGAACGATGTAACCATGATCATCCAGACGGTCGTCCAGTGCTGCAACATAGATATCCACATCGGGATGTGCATCCTGTACAGCTTTAACGCCTTCTGGTGCTGCCACCAGGTTCATCATCTTAATTTGAGTACAGCCACGTTTTTTGAGCACGTCAATGGCTGCAATTGCCGAACCGCCAGTCGCGAGCATCGGATCAATCACAATCAATTGACGCTCTGTTACGTCTGTAGGCAGTTTGGTGTAGTATTCTACCGGTTGCAGTGTTTCCGGATCACGGAACAGACCAACATGTCCAACTTTTGCCGCTGGCAACAATTTCACAACGCCATCCAGCATTCCAAGCCCTGCACGCAGAATCGGCACCAGTCCGAGCATACGTCCAGAGATGACTTTACCTTGTGTTGCAGCTACAGGTGTCTGTACATCAATCGTTTCCAGTTCCACATCTCTTGTAATCTCATAAGCCATCAACGTTGCTACTTCATCCACCAATTCACGAAAATCTTTCGTATTCGTACGCATGTCGCGTATAAACGTCAGTTTGTGTTGAATCAAAGGGTGATCACATATTACTAATTTTCCCATCTAATTTGTCCCTCCGGTAAGTTCTTCATGTTCAGCATTTCCAAATATACCTAGCCACCATTCATGGGCTCGATAAATCCTGTATATTATATCATCACCAACAACGAATTACACCATCAAAGGGCACCCAATCATTACAGAATACCGAATCCTATAAAAAACAGGACCGGAAAATGATCCATCCGGTCCTGTTTTGCTCATGCTGTTGTGTTATTGAGTATGTTCAAAACGCGTAAACGCTAAAAATGCTCCGCAAACCGAATGACCTTCCGATCGATGTTATCCCCAGATTTCTTTGATCCAATTGTAATTGTTGAAATCTGGGGATAAAGGCGAGCGCTACGCTTCTTCAGGTTCACTCGGTTTGCTCCGTCTGCGTGTGTACATTAAGAACACTCAAATACAAACAGCATGAGCAAAGTTTTTTAGTATTTAAGATCTGTATAGAGCGGGAATTGGTCTGTCAGTGCAGTCACTTCTGCACGAGCTTCATCCAGCTTCGCCGTATCTTTAGGATTTTTCAATGTTTTGGCAATGATCTTACCAATAGCAACCATCGCTTCTTCGTTCATGCCACGGGAAGTTGCCGCAGGTGTACCAATTCGAATACCGCTCGTTACAAACGGGCTTGTAGGGTCGAATGGAATTGCATTTTTGTTCACGGTAATGCCGATGGAATCGAGCACATGCTCAGCTTCCTTACCTGTGATGTTCACACTGCGTGTGTCGATCAGCATCAAGTGGTTATCTGTACCACCGGATACGATGTTCAATCCTTCAGCGATCAGTGTTTCAGCCAGTACCTGTGCGTTTTTCACAACATTCTCTGCATACGTTTTGAACGATGGTTGCAAAGCTTCACCGAATGCTACCGCTTTGGAAGCGATCACGTGCATCAGAGGTCCACCTTGGGAACCAGGGAATACAGCTTTATCAATTGCTGCTGCCCATGCTTTACGGCACAGAATCATACCACCACGAGGTCCACGCAGCGTTTTGTGTGTTGTTGTTGTTACGAAATGCGCATGTGGAACTGGGCTTGGATGCAAACCAGCAGCAACCAGTCCTGCGATGTGAGCCATATCCACCATGAACAAAGCACCTACATCATTAGCGATGGAAGCCAGCTTCTCAAAATCAATGGTACGCGGATATGCACTTGCACCTGCAACGATCAGACGAGGGCGGTGTTTGAAAGCCGCTTTGCGCACTTCATCATAATCAATTAGGAATGTATCTTCTTGTACGCCGTATGCTACGAAATTGTAAAGCAAACCGGATGCGTTAACCGGGCTACCGTGTGTGAGATGTCCACCATGGGCAAGGTTCATACCAAGTACAGTATCACCAGGTTTCAACGCCGCAAGATATACTGCCATATTTGCTTGTGCGCCGGAGTGAGGTTGAACATTCACGTGCTCTGCTCCGAACAATTCTTTTGCACGGTCACGCGCGATGTCTTCAACGATGTCCACATGCTCACAACCGCCATAGTAACGTTTACCTGGATATCCTTCAGCATACTTGTTGGTCAGAACAGATCCCAATGCTTCGATTACTGCTTCACTTACGATGTTCTCGGATGCAATCAGTTCGATGTTGTTCTGTTGACGTTTCAGTTCAAGATTCATCGCTTCCAGTACTGCCGGGTCATTCTTGCGCAATTGTTCCATGATTAAATTCCTCCCAGTTTATAAGTGAAGTTATAAAGCGAAACTACAGTGGTTACACTCCTGACTTCGATTGCATCACCATCTTCCGATCGCTGTTATCCCCGGATTTTTCTGAACTCCCTTATAATAAGGGGAAAATCCGGGGATAAAGGCGAACGCTTCGCTTCTTCAGATTGGGGTTGCACTCTCCGTTTTCGTGTAAAGTCTAATTTAGCTTTATATTGGTTGAAGATATCAGTCACAAAATGTCGAATCTGGTTGTTCTTCCATACGATACACCGCGCGTTCGCCGCCAATCAACTTCGGACGAGTCAACGCTGTGGTCACACGCGCATCTCCAACATAACGAAGCGCTGTTCGAAAAGGTACGGCTACATGCCGGAGATGCATGCCAATCATTGTTTCCCCAATATCCAGTCCCGCATGGGCCTGCACATGTTCAGCCAGGCATGGATCGGTCAGCGAACGATATGCTGCGGATGCCATTGAACCTCCGGCCTTGGGCACGGGTACTGCACCAACCTCAGTCAATCCAAGACGAGTAAGCACAGAACGTTCCATTACCAGCGCACGGTTCAGATGCTCACAACATTGGAATACTGTGTCAAAACCGAATTCCTCCTGCACCTCGCGTATACCCGCAAGAAGCTGCTGCGCCACTTCAATGGCACCACTTGTACCAATCCGCTGGCCTGCGACTTCACTCGTGCTTGTACCGATCACAACGATCTGTCCAGGCCCAAGCTGTCCGGCAAGCGCCAGTTCATGCAGAATGGATGCGGTCTGTTCCTGCAATCCGGGTTGTTCCGAATCTAACTCAATAGTCATCCTATTATCGCCTCCCGATAAAATCATGCCCGCTTTCTCTTGGTTGTCCTTCGTATTCTTGCACGGCATCTCAGGTACTATTATAGCGAATAATCAGATGAAAGACGAAAAAAAGAGCAGTCTGCGGGTAACGCAGAATTGCTCTTTTGCCCAGGCGACCGGCCGTTTGTTCCGGTGCTCCATCGTGGTTATGCCCACTTCGTCGCCAGTTACACCGGATCCCTGTTTTCCCCTTCATCATAAAACAACCCGCCGCTAAAATCAACGGTTAATTTACATCATGTGTCCTGTTTTTATAACCTACCCCGCAGGATCAGAATTATCCCAGCTTATCCAAAAGCCGGTCCAATGCGGTCCGAATCTCGGCCGCAGCGATATTGTAATCATCACGGCTACCACCAAACGGATCAGAGATGTCGAAACTTGGAATGCGTTGTCTGATTTCTATGGCTCGCTCGCGCTCCGATGCCAGGATCTCTTGCCCAAGGGCACGTTTCATCTCCAGCGTCGCAAACAGGCTGTCCAATTCCTGAACATCATTCAATACCTGTTCATCATCCTCCACATATTCTTTCAATGTATAGGTTTTGTGGACCGAGTCGGGAAATACCTGCATGACATGTTGCTTATGACTGCGTGTTAACGTAAGAACCAGATCAGCCCAACCTACCAAGTTGGAGCTAAGTTGTGTGGAATGCGGTGGACCTTCAACGTTATGATCTCTCAAAACTGCTTCAGCATGACGGGAAATCGGCATACCCGACGTTGCTGCCACACCTGCGGAGCGAACCTCTACCTGAATGCCGCGCTCCGATGCCAATTTTCGCAAGAGCCCCTCTGCCATGGGGCTGCGGCACGTATTTCCTGTACATACGAATAAAATATGTTTCATTGTGTTAGCCTCCCCATTTTACATATGATGCGAATGATATGATTTCTCAAGTTTTATTCTAAAATATAAACAAAAGTCCAAACGCAAGCAAGATTGCACCACCAATGGCTTCACCGTAATCACCAAGATTCCGGCTCACCCGGCGACCTAATAGCAGACCCATAACCGACATCACCCCGCCACAGAAGCCGAAAGCAAGTACGGTCAATACCAGATCACTACTAAACATCCCTAGTGAAACACCCACGGAAAACGAATCCACACTTACACTGAGGGAGAACAAAACGACGCCGAGCAGGGAACGGTGGTCCACCAGCTTCGTATCGCCTTCTCGGAATGCATTCAGAATCATATGACCGCCCAGCAGGATAAGCAATCCACCTGCCGCATAGGTCGTAATGTCACCCAGCAGCGAGCTGACGTATTTGCCCATGTACATGCCGATGAGCGGCATGATGATATGAAACAGCGCTGTTACTGTACTGATCCGCAATACATCCCGCAGCCGAATGCCCTTCATGCCAATTCCGATTCCGAGCGAGAACGCATCGAGGCCAAGCGCAACAGCCATGATCAAAATGGTTACCAACTGCCCTACATGGGCAGACACATCCCACATCCCCATACCCCCAAGTCACGTAAAGGTTCTTGTACACGTTATGCGGACAAGGGCTTAAACATGACCGATGAAAGGTAAACGGCGACGGATCTATGGATTTTGATGCAGGCTTTATAGGTATATTGATGTTGTTTAAAAAAAGTTGAGCGCTCTCCTGACTGTATGATCAGGAGAGGTTAGGAGGGCTGCTGGTTGCCAACTTGTATGAGTTGGTTACCTGCAGCCTTGAGCAGCCGGTTCATGACGGCTGCTCCCAGCCCTTCGCGTGAGCAGGCTTCAGCCACAATATATGTGGCGCCCTGCTCATCGCAGCTGCGCAGCGCGGCGTATAGCCGGCGCGCTGCTTCTTCCAGCTCGCTGGCGTCGCCCAGCGAGAACACGGCATCGGCGCGGTACTGCTCCGCGTGCTCGGCGAATGCCAGCACCGCGGTGCGCTCTCCGCGCTGCGCCGCCTCTGCGAGGGCGGCGCTGATCCAGGCCGCCACCGCTGCGGGCGGCCCTTCCACCACGCACAGCGTCCCTGCGGGTGCGTAGTGCGTGTACTTCATGCCCGGCGAGCGCGGCGCCGGGCTGCCCACGCCATCGGACCCCTCCGCGAGTAGCGCGGGGTCCGTGGCGACACGTGCGGCAACGGCGGACAGCTGTTCCGCCGTAATGCCGCCAGGGCGCAGGATGGTGACGGTACCGTCGTCACCGACCTGCACGACCGTGGACTCGACGCCCACCCCGGTGGGGCCGCCGTCCACGATGCCGCCGATGCGGCCATCCAGATCCTCGCGCACATGAGACGCGAGTGTCGGGCTTGGCCGCCCGGAGCGGTTGGCGCTTGGCGCAGCCACAGGGCAAGCCGCCGCCGCGATCAACTGCAAGGCCACCGGATGGTCCGGCATGCGCACGGCCACCGTGTCCAGACCGGCGGTGACACGCGGGGACACCGCCCCCGGCCTAACCGGAAGCACAAGCGTCAGTGGTCCCGGCCAGAAGGCCGCCATTAGCGCTTCGGCTGTTTCGTTCACTTCCGTGACCAGGGCATCCAACTGGTCACGGTGCGCGATATGCACAATCAGTGGATTATCAGAAGGTCGGCCTTTGGCGACAAATACGGCCTCCACGGCTGCCGTGCTACGCGCATCGGCACCCAAGCCATAGACCGTCTCGGTCGGAAAGGCCACCGTCTGACCTTGACGAATGCAGGCTGCGGCAGCCTGCAAGTCGGCGAGCGCCTGTTGATCGGCGCTCCCCTTTTTCACATCCAACAATTCAATATTACCCAATCCTTGATCATTCTCCGCGCTCATCAAGACGCGTACATCCCATATCTCGGTGACCAGCTCTCCCGGAGCTTTCATATCACGGTCTTCTCTACCATCCCTCATCTCAGAGGTGTGTTGCAATGGTTCGTTTTCTCTGCTCATATATCATCATTCCTAAACGTCAAGTAGGTTAGTTCATATCCATATTCAATATAAGAGGTTGTTCAAAAAGTACGCTTTTGATTACGATAGATGCCTAGCGGCATCATCAACGTCGAATATGAAATTCAGCCGAAATATCCGTTGCTCACGTAGTTTGCCTACGCTCCGCTACTCCATTTCTAGCTTCATTCCATCTTCTTGGTACTGAAAACCAGACTTTTTGAACACGCACTATAAGTAATTATAACATACCTGTCCCGCCTCGGATGCCCTTCACACTTCGCTCCACACATGAATCTCACTGTAACTTCGACACCAATTCATATCAAAAGGGTAGCTCCCTGAATCGAAGTCACCCTTATGTATAGTATAAATACGTTGTTAAGAGAATAGTCCAGTGACCCAACTCCACAGTTTCACAGCCATATCCCACAGAAAGAATCTTGCCTCCGGTGTATCTCCTTGCACGGTTGCCTCTGCATCTCCAGGTTCTGCCGTTGCGGCCGATACCGTTGAAGGTTTCGCCAGGGCATCCCCAGTCCCTGCATCAATGAAGCATAGCGGCGGGAACAACACACACCACCAGTTCTGACCTTTGCCTTCGCCCAGCGTGATCCGAACCGCTTCATAATCTCCAGCAGGATACACGGTGCCACCATATAGTTTGGTTGGGAACGGAACAGAACCCAGCTCCACCTGATACGCATAATCCAAGCCACGACTCGCTAACTCTTCTCCTACTCTATTCTCAATCTCGGACAAATGCTCACGAATGACCTGGCGCGCTTCATCCAGACTTTGCGGATTCTCCAGCTCGGCTACCCACTCGCCCATCTGAGCAACGACAGCATCCCGAATCTCGCGTTTCACCAATTGATCTCCCGGTGCATCCGAGTTTGCGAGAATACGCAAACGAATCGATTGTTCCGGAATCGCTGTGGCTGCCACAGCTGCATCCGTTTTCTGACCTTCCCACATCATGATAATCATCATAAGACATACAATAATAAGTCCAATTTGCTTTACGATTCGTCTGTTCATTCCGTTCTCCCCCTCGGCTCTCTGATCACGTTGCCTGCAACTCTCTCATGTCTATCAGTATGCCCCGGAGAACCGGAAGTAAACCTAGCATTTGCAATAAATCTACTAGAGTTTGTCTTTAAACTCAGGCAAGTTATACCATGATGAATCTCAGCATACACAAAAGCTTGAAGACACCCTCTGTATTGATTCTCTCTTCTCCCATCTATAATTAACACTTTCTCACCAGACATATTAAAAAGGCTGATCTGCACCTGGTTACAGGGCAAATCAACCTCTTCATTTCTACGAATGATTATGTTACACGCTCCACCGCTTTACTTTTCACTACACCGACTCAATAGTCACATAGCACTTTTCTCTTTCTTGAGCATATTCCATAAACGTTCCGACAACCGGGGTTGTTGCTCCCCCATCAGAAGTTCATCCTCCTCTTCTTGCCCGTACAACTTAATGCTCATGACTACACCAATGCAAGCCATATTAATAAGCAAAGAGGTTCCCCCGTAACTGATGAACGGCAACGTAATACCTGTGAGCGGCATCAGCCCAAGGAACGCGCCCACATTCTCAAACACCTGATACAATAACATTCCGATAATACCAACAATGATGACGGGTCCAGCGCGATCTCTGCAAGTCAGAGCAATCAGCACCATACGTTGAATCAGAATAAAGTACAACAGAATCAGTACGGATGCACCAACAAAGCCAAACTCCTCTGCGATCACAACAAAAATGGAATCAGAATACGTATAGGGGACTCGTCCACTCTGAACGGATGTTCCTTGCAAGTAACCTTTGCCGATGATCCCCCCTGAACCAATGGCCAATCCTGCATTTTTCGTATGCCAGGAAGCCTTGGAGGTAGCCTTTTCCGGTACAAGCCAGGGATCAATACGCTCTGCCCAATGCTCACGTTTTATCTTTTCAAGAAAAGTGAATACTTCATCATGGTAGAAGGTATAGGCTTTGACAAATCCAAAGAACGCCACTGCCACAATCGCCAGTGCAATCAATGCGTGCTTCAGCCTCATATTTCCGATCCAGAATACCGCAGCCAGAATCACCACATACCCCAGCGCATTCCCCAGATCATTCTGAGCCATAACAAGGGCAAATGGAATAAACGCCCAGCAGCCAATCGGCACAATATCTCTCCAAAATTTCAGCGTACCTCGTTGTCTCTTCACGATCAAATGGGCGAGGAACAGAATCAGAATCATCTTGAACAGCTCTGCCGGTTGAAAAGAAAAGTTCTCGCCCAGCTTCAGCCAACCGTTGGCGTTATTGATCGAACTTCCCAGGACATTGGCCAGGATCAGTAGTATTATTCCCAACCCATACAAATAAAACGCATATTTCACATATAACTTGTAATTCACAAGCCCGATCACAAGCACCGCAATGAACCCGGCCACATAGAAATAAATCGTTTTGACATGATGATTCGCCAGTTTGGCATCTGTCTGCGTTCCGCTGTAAATCGCAAATACACTAATAATCATGAGCAACAACATTACAAAAAGAATCACACCGTCCATCTTCTTCAGCATTCTCAACATGACTCCGTCCATCCTCCTGAAATCTAGCATTCTATGATTTCCAATTGAACTCAATATTACCATTGTATATAATTGGATAATAAAATGGAAATCTGGATCACTTCAGGTAACAAATTGAACTATTCCATGGCCTCCAAGTCACACCGTAAAAACAATAAAAACCCTGCAACATCCATCCCAATGTGACTTAGGCTGATCTGTTCCAGGGTTTTATAGTTAACGGAGTCATATGCAAATATTTTACGTGCTATTCCACGGTTTGATTCGATAGCATTATTGTTCCTGCTGGGATGGCTTGCGTCTTAGCAATTTCATCACCAAATCGGTAATACTCGGTTGTTCCGCAGAACCGAGAATATCCTCGTTCTCTTCCGTGTGAACCTTGATACTCATCACAATCCCCATACTGATCATGTTGATCATAATGGAGGTACCACCCGAACTAATAAACGGTAGCGTAATCCCTGTCAATGGCATCAGACCAATGAATGGACCAATATTGACAAAGATCTGGTAGAGCAGCATCGCTATAATACCTACAATTAGATAAGGCCCCGCGCGATCCTTACACTCCAGTGCAATCAGCACCAGCCTGTGAATCAGGATAAAATATAGCAAAAGCAATACGGAAGCACCGATGAAGCCAAATTCCTCCCCAATCTGTACAAAGATGGAGTCAGCATAGGCCAGCGGCACCCGATTCGACTGAATCGTCGTGCCTTCCATATACCCTTTGCCTGTAATACCACCGGAACCAATCGCAAGCTTCGCATTATACGTCTGCCAGAGCACATCTCTTGAGGTCAGCTCTGGTACAAGCCAGGGGTCAAAACGATCCGCCCAGTGCGAACGTCCAATATCATTCAGAAATTTAACAATCTCATCATGGTAATGAATATACGCCTGTGTACCACCGATAAAAGCAGCCACTGCGATCATAAAGCCAATGAGGGCATGCGTAAATTTAATGTTACCAATCCATAGTAGGCCCACAAGAATGACTACATAGCTTAACGCATTTCCCAAGTCATTTTGAAGTAATACGAGTAGTAACGGCGGCAGAACACAGAGTGAGATTGGAATAACATCACGTCCGAAATAGAGCGGACGATTCTTCTTTCGGGCCAAAAAGGCTGATAAAAACACAATCAGGCATAACTTGAACAATTCAGCAGGCTGCAAACTGACCCCGAAGATGGACAACCAGCCTTTTGCACCGTAATATTCCTTACCAAAGAACATAACAAATATGAGCAGGAGCATACCCACGCCATAGATATATAAATAATTTTTGATTATGAATTTATAGTTGATCATCGACATCCCAAAAAAGACTACGAAGCCCAAAATATAAAAGATCACTGCGCTTTTCGGGAGTCCCTCCAGCTTTGGACGACCAAACGTTGTACTGTAAATCGACAAAATACTGATACCCATCAGAATAACGAGTATAAAGACAATAGAATAGTCTATCTTTTTAAATTTGTGTAGCATGTAATTATGTTCCCCCAAGCATTCAGAAATCTTCGGTATATCTCATTGTAGAGGATTTCACGGCAAAAAGAAAACCCGCGGAACCTTACATTTTCGTCACCTGTTCCGAAGTACGAACACCCAGGACATGCCGCTCGATTCCGGCAAGGTCCGGTACAATGATTATTTCCGGCCAATGTCCCGCCGATTCAAGCAAAGCCGCGATGTCGCGAGCTTGCCCCTGGCCCAGCTCAAAACCAATGATCTGTGGCGGCGCAGACAGCAGCGCCAGTTGCTCCAGCATGATACGGTACGGTGCAAGCCCGTCCGGACCGCCGTCCAGTGCCATGCGCGGCTCATGATCGCGCACCTCTTGCTGTAACCCGGCGATATCCGCCGCCGGGATGTATGGCGGGTTGGACACCAGGATGTCCACCCGAGCCCCGGCGAACGGGGCCAGCAGATCGCCTTCACGGAAGTCGATCTGTACGCCGTTCGCGGCCGCGTTCCTCGCGGCCACTTGCAGGGCAGCCGCCGAGAGATCCCCGGCACCTACCTGCCAGCGCGGGCGTAGTGAAGCCATCGTCACCGCGATGGCACCACTGCCCGTGCCAATATCGACGGCGAGCGGAGCGCCGTCAGGAAACACGCGGTCGGCTTCGCGCAGCACAGCCTCGACCAACAGCTCGGTCTCCGGCCGCGGAATTAGCACGGCCGGCGTGACCTCGAACGGCAGCCCATAAAATTCCTGGCTGCCGATAATGTATTGCGCCGGCTCACCCGCAGCCTTGCGCGTGACGGCGTCCTCCCAGCGGCTGCGATGCTCGCTGGGGAAAGGCTCCGGCTGCATCATGTAGTACGCGGCGCCATAGACGCCGAGTACATGTTCCAGCAGCAGCCGAGCATTGTTTTGCGGCTCGTACACGCCGCACTTCTCCAAAAAAGAGGAAGCCTCCACGAAGGCTTCCCGACAGCTCTGTTCCGGCGTCATGACAAACTGCGCGCGGGTCACAGATTATTCTCCTCTATCCATCAACTCGGTCTGCTGAGCAATCGTCAGTGCAGACAAGATATCTTCAATCTCCCCGTTCATGATCTGATCCAGCTTGTGCATCGTCAGGCCGATACGGTGATCCGTCACACGGCTTTGCGGGAAGTTGTACGTACGAATCCGCTCACTGCGGTCGCCCGTTCCCACTTTGCTCTTCCGCTCAACAGAGATCTTCGCTTCCTCTTCCATACGTTTCATATCGAAGATACGTGTACGCAGAACCTGCAACGCTTTTTCCTTGTTGGAGTTCTGTGATTTTCCATCTTGACATGTCGCAACGATTCCCGTTGGAACGTGCGTTACCCGTACTGCGGATTTCGTGGTATTAACCGATTGTCCACCGGCGCCACTGGAACAGAACGTATCAACACGGATGTCTTTATCATGAATTTCGATATCAAAATCTTCGGCTTCAGGCATAACCGCAACCGTTGAAGTTGACGTATGAATACGTCCGCCAGACTCGGTTGTTGGAATACGCTGCACACGGTGTGCGCCGCTTTCGTATTTCATTTTGCTGTACGCGCCGCGTCCGTTGATCAGGAAAACAACCTCTTTGAATCCACCGAGATCATTCGTGTTAACGTCCATCAGCTCTACACGCCAGCCTTGTGCATCTGCATAACGTGTGTACATACGGTAAAGATCTGCTGCAAACAACGCCGCTTCATCTCCACCAGCTGCTCCGCGAATCTCAACAATAACGTTCTTGTCGTCATTCGGATCTTTCGGCAACATGAGTACACGAATCAATTCGTCCAGCTCTTTCTGGCGAGTGCTCAGTTCGTCAATTTCCATTTTGACCATTTCGCGCATCTCATCATCCAGTTTTTCGCCCTGCATTTCTTTAGCTGCTTCAAGATCCTCACTTACCTGTTTGTACTCATTGTACGCTTCATAAGTCGGTTGCAGATCGGATTGTTCTTTGGAATATTCCCGCAACTTTTTGTTGTCGCTTGCTACATCCGGGTCACACAGCAACTCACTCAACTTGTCATAACGGTCGGCTAACGCCTGTAATTTATCCAACATGTATAGTCACCTCACGCATTATTTTGTCCATGCAAATATCGTTTTCAATAATTATTTCGGTTTCATTATTCATAACATCTATAATCTATATTCCACAACGCATAGGATTCTCACCGAATCCCCTGACCGCAGCATGTATTCACATTCATGTATGATCGACGTATAACATCGCTACAACGTCATCAAATCCTTTACTTTTAAAGTGATATCAAGAAATCGTGTACCCTGTGTGAAGCCCGCTTCAGCTCATCCGTTCGAGCGCGAAATTCAACGTGGTATACGACTCTTAATTATAGCATATTCTTATGGTTCTGAATAGTAACTGTTCCGCAGGCGGATGAACTAATTTTTATAATGCAACTTTCTCACCCTTCACTCGTGACCATTCTGCTCATGAATTAGCCTACCGGAAATGAATGTAACAAATAGATCATTCAAGTTTCTTTCTGATGTTGTAAAATATATACAATGGATTCTATAATTCATGGTTTTGATATTTTATTTTAGGAGGGAATGGATGATATGAACTTAACACCAGATGTTTTTCCAACAGAAAAATTAAAGATTGCTTTAGCACAGTGTTCTTCGATCGACGGAAATATTGAAGAGAACGTTAATAGGGCTTATGAGATGATTGAAAAAGCTGGAAAAGAGCATGCCGATATTATCATGTTTCCAGAAAAATATCTGACGGGATATGTGCCAGAAATCGTAGAATCCAATTTAACTGAATATACGCTCTCCATTAATGATGCGAGGATTGAAAAGTTGCGCCAAGCATGCAAAAAGTACGGCATTTGGTCAATCATCGGAACCCCTGTAAGAAGAGGCGAGGATGTGTTCATCTCTTCAATTATAATAGATTCCAATGGACATGAGGTAGGTGTTTATGACAAGTCTCATTTATTTCAAACGGAGAAGGAAATGTTTTCTAGCAATAATGAGCAGGTCATCATCAAATTAAAGGGCTGGAATATTGGGATGGCCATCTGTTATGACGCAGGTTTCTCTGAACATTCTCGTCTTTTAGCACAGAATGGCTGTCATTTATATATGGGTAGCTCTCTTTTTAGTAAAGGAATGGGATACAAAGAGTCACGAGTATGGTTTCCTGCGCGCGCTCTGGATAATACGATATTCACAGCGATGTGTAATCACGTTGGAACAACCGGAATCTGGAATACATGTGGACATAGCGGTGTATGGAACCCTCTAGGTGGTAATCTAATTGATGCCTCGCAAGACAACGTTGAATTGCTCATAGCTGAATTAGACCCCGATCTTCTTAATCAAGCTAGGAATGGTGAAAGAATGCTTGCAGATTCGTTTGATATAAATAAAGAGAATTATTCTTTCAAGACTATTGTTGGTAACTAAGCAAACCTCATATGAATTGAAGCGTACATACGTTCATTTAGATTGAAGTGGACCCATACATCGATATTAAAAACCCTACGAACTTCACAAGAAGATCGTAGGGTTTTGGTTATTAAATCTACATATAAAGGTGTAACAACCTATACGTTGAAACGGAAGTGCATAACGTCGCCGTCATTTACAACATACTCTTTACCTTCAAGACGAAGTTGTCCGCGCTCTTTGGCACCGTTCATGGAACCCGCTGCAACCAGATCGTCGTAGGAAACAACTTCTGCACGGATGAATCCACGTTCGAAGTCTGTGTGAATGACACCCGCTGCGCCTGGTGCTTTCGTTCCTTTACGGATTGTCCATGCACGAACTTCCTGTACGCCTGCTGTGAAGTACGTGTACAGACCGAGCAATTTGTATGCCGCTTTGATCAACAGGTTCAGACCGGAATCCTCGATACCGAGTTCTTCCAGGAACATTTGTTTATCTTCGCCTTCCAGCTCAGAAATCTCTTCTTCAACCTTCGCGCTGATTGGCACCACTTCTGCGTTTTCAGCAGCTGCGAATTCTCTTACTTTTTGCACGTAAGCATTGTTCGCCACGTCGCCGATTTCGTCCTCAGCTACATTGGCTGCGTACAGAACAGGCTTCAGGGTAAGCAAGTGCAGATCGCGTATAATCAGAAGCTCATCATCCGTAAGTTCCATGCTGCGTGCCGGCTTGTCATCGTACAGAACAGCCTTCACTCTCTCCAATACTTCTACTTCTTGAGAGGCAGTCTTGTTGCCGCCCTTCATGTTTTTCTTGGAGCGATCGATTTTCTTCTCAACACTCTCGATATCGGCCAGGATCAACTCCAGATTGATCGTCTGGATGTCGCTCACCGGGTCAATTTTGCCATCGACGTGTGTAATGTTCTCATCTACAAAGCAACGTACCACGTGTACAATTGCATCTACTTCACGAATGTGGGCAAGGAACTTGTTACCCAGACCTTCGCCTTTGCTCGCACCGCGTACAAGACCAGCGATATCTACAAACTCAAACGCCGTTGGTACTGTTTTCTTAGGTACAACGAGTTCTGTCAGTTTGTCCAAACGCTCATCGGGTACTTCAACGATCCCCACGTTAGGGTCAATCGTACAGAACGGGTAGTTTGCCGATTCGGCACCTGCTTGTGTAATTGCATTAAACAATGTAGATTTACCAACGTTAGGCAGACCCACGATTCCAGCTTTCAAAGCCATGTATATGACAACTCCTCATTGATTACTTGTTCGGTATGGATAATCCTATACATTATATATGACAAACCTCAAGGCATCAAGGAACTTCGCCAATTCGACCAGAGCACCATCCGCTTCCCGAAATCCCCAGTTACTGTGGATGATTCGTTTTGTGTAGATGATAACTTGGGCATAGATTATCCGCTATTAGGTTTACCCTTTGATTTCCTTGTACATCGTCAGATCCGTTACCTCATATCCCATCTTGCGATACAGGCTGCTCGCCCGCACATTATGTCCAAAGACATGCAAACCAATGCGATCCACGCCAAGACTCAAGGCCGTCTGTTCAAGCGCCTGCATTGTCTCTGTTCCGTATCCCTTACCACGGTGTGCTTCTTCAACCACAATATCCAGCAAAAAAGCATCCTTCCCGCGGCGATTATCCGTGATATTAAACCAGATATATCCCACATTGCCGTCCACAGGATGCACCAGATTGTAGAGATATGCTCCGGGTGTGTTCAAGCCTTCTGGCAGATAACGTTCATAAGATTCCTCGGCCAGTTGCTGCGCCTCTTCCTCCGCCCAAGTGCCCGCTTCTACTTTTTCTTCTGCAAAATCCTTAATGGAGCGATTGCGAAAACTCGCAAAATCTTCCTGATTCATTGGAGAAAGTTCCAACTCATTCCCCTCCTTATTTCGAGTGATATTAATTATGTAGGATCTCTGTGCAGTCCTTTTTGCACTACTAGTATCTTATTGTATCCTGTTCTCTCGCTTAGCGCATGAAGTTATTCTGACGATTAAAATTTGAGTTTCATATTATCCATCTTGTTTATAACTATTGATCTCTTTGAACCGTTTATACCTCATGAAGGAAAGGAGTGGATCATTTTGAACACACGTCGCCGATTCTCCAAAAAGAAAATCGTTATCTTGTCCGCCATCGTACTCGTCATAGGCATCATCGCCTTTAAGAGCTTGCTGAATGCAGTCGATCCCTTTCGCCACTTAAGGATCACGATCCACAATCAGTCTGACTATGACCTCACCAATATTCAGACAAGCCTGACCAAAGGCGACAACTCGTTTAACAACAATGAGAGTGGCTCCCTACATTTATTGGAGGAGAATATCCCCAGCGGTGAGAATCTAAAATTTTCTCCACAGCTACAAGTTTCAGGAGAATCGTCTGTTTACCTTACGTTTACGAACAGTCGTGGAGAAACATATAACGAGGTGGTATGTGGTTATACAGAATACTTATCCGGCAATTCCTACGTTACCGTAACCAATGAGAATGTCACCGTGAAAGAGGAATGTATGTAATAACGATACTTCGCTCTGTGGACTTATGTTAAAATATAGGGGCGAGCGACCCGCCAAAGTTTCTCGCCCAAAGTCGATTGAATTATTCAATCGGCTTTTTTATTTTAACCTGATTGTATTGATTAATTAGATCATCCAGGACCATAGATTGCTGTATAACATGAGGGTGAAGCAGATCTCCATAGTCCCTCTTGATTTGATAGAGCTTTTGTCTCGCTACTTCGATCTGCAACTTGAGCTCACCACAATCCATATTCACCCCTCCCTGATGTAACATTCTAGTCCATTCTGCTAATTAGTAGGAAATCGGGTGAACTCCAACACGAAAAAGCTCCCTTCAACGTAGACAATTCACCATTCTACTTGAGGGAGCAGCTCATATTCAAAAAGCGTATTTTCAGAAATGCTGGTTAACTCCCTGTACCGTGGCCATTAATTGTCACGATTACTGGACGGTCTTTTTCAACGGGGGTGGGTTGAGTAGTAGGAGAAACAACACCTACTGTGATACTGCATGTAACTATCAATATTGCCAATTTCGTCTTCATTCGTCATCAAACCTCCCGAATCATTTTTTTGTATCGTAGTTTAGCTTCTTCGACTGCACAATACCGAAATTCTTCAAATATTTTTATACACTCTAGCATACTATCTTTATTCTTAATTTTATTTGCAAAATCCAAACCGTTAAGAATCAACTCAAATCCTCTGTTATAATTTTGATGTTTTAAATAGTATGTACCTAGGCCCACAAGCAAAGTACCATATTGATCATTCGTATATTGCTCGCTGATTTTTCCAATACGACTGCTTTGGTCCTGATACATGAAATAAGATTGATACTTTTCAAGAATTGAAGAAATGTTCATATCATACCGATTGGCTGCATTTACAATCGCACATAAAGCAGGAAAAATCTCATTTTCTCTCTCTGAGATATAGTTCATATAACTTTGGATAACCTCTGTTTTACCTGACATTAGTTCATATAGATATCGATTGCCTTCTGCCCATTCCTCGAACTGACGAATAACAACGGTTTCCTCTTCGCTCGGATCATTTATCCAACTATAATCGGTGTACAACGAAACATACTGAAGTGCTTCTCCATATTCTTCATAATAAAAACAAGCCTCTCCAAGCATCAAATAAGCGTATAAAACATAGAATATTATTTGCTTTTTAGGGTTATCTTCCGCTACATTTACTTTTTTCTTCAATTCATAATGGATCATTGCTTTTAACTTTAACTGATCAGCAAGGCTCCTCACCTTATCCCATCGGCGCAATGAAGCATACACATTCATCAGATCGTTCAGTCCATCCAGCTGGTAAGGCTCGTCTAGCCGATCTACAAAAAACTCGAACTGGGTAGCAAGTGCAAGATTACTCATCTGATCCTTGGAAAGCCCAATTGTGAACAAACGATACTGACTTAGAGCCAACCGTTCAGAATGTTGCATTTTCTCACCCTCGGCTACACATACATACAAGGGCTTGGCCGCTTCTAACTTCCCTTCACGATATAACTGTTCAGCCAACTCGAACAAAAGCGGTGCATAGGAAAGATTATCCATAATTAGATTAACGGCTTCTTCCATATAATCGACCTTACCGAGTTCGGCACAACGGTATAAAAAAGGCCCCAGTCTTCGCCAATCCGGGCTTGTATGTACAAAACACTCATGTATGTATAATTCATAGAAGTAACCCTCTGTTAAACCCATCCCGGCAGTTAGTCGATCCAACTGCTGCATGCCAATGGTACGCAGCCCGTTCAGCGTACCACTCAACGTCCCTGAGTTGATTCCCGATATCTCAGAGAATTGATTGAGTGTCATATGGTTCGTTTTTAAATAGTCTGCTAAATGATCACGTATTGTGGCTACTGAGTTCAAAGGTACACCACCTTTCCAAGCAAAATTAAGCAATGGTCAATAAAATAATACTATATTTTTGAATATAATATCAATATTTTACTTGTAAATAATTTACTTTTAGATTAAAGATATTTATCTGCTTTGCTTAAAATGTTGTAAAAAATAGCCTGGAAGAGGGCTGGAGAGCCTTGTCATAGTATGCGATCAAGCATCAAATTCATATCCACACGGTCGGGAGTCCACAATAAGACATCCGTGAGAAATGTCATCGCATCCATACCACTCAATCTGTCCACGATTGACTCTAGCATCTCTCTTGCATTTCCTATGATATGCTCAGCCAGGACTAACCCTCCAGTATCTCCATCAATATATAAATGATCTATATGTGTAACTCTCTGTACATGCCGAAGCCATAACGTACCTTCATCTACTATGAAGAAATAACCATTAGGTAAATTTAAAACATTATTGATTTTGATTTAAAACCACAAATAATTTAACGACAAAAGTTTAACGTCTATTGATAATACATCCAAACTTTATAACGTTTAACGATAAACGTTAAGTGATTATTTTAAAACATTTAACGTTAGGTTATCATTATAGTGAAAGGTGGAATTGGCTATGTCCATAAAAATAAGATTGGGCGACACTTTAGATGCAGCCAGCGTCACTAAAAATGCACTGGCTAGAGAAGCAAAAGTTAGACCGAACCTTATCTATGATCTGTGCGAAGGAAAAACGAAAAGGCTTGATCTAGATACCTTGAATAATATCGTGAACACTCTACGGGCAATGACAGGAAGCGACTATACTCTTATAGATGTGTTAGAGTACATACCGGACGATGATAAGGTGTTAAAAACAAACTGGGCTGAGCATTGTCAATGTAGCCTTCATATTCTAATTTTAAGAGAAACACAAACAAACCGTCCATTTTTACTTTGGACGGTTTGTTTAGCTTACTACTGACTTCTGGTTATGTTAGAACAAGTACGAAATAGATAAGGCCCTTTAAGGATTTGATAAATTGCACTCCATACGGAGTGCAGCCAACCCGCTGCCGCCTGGATGATTTCAATTCACGTGCTCCATACGGAGTGCGACAATAACGTGTGCTCTTCTTTCCCGGAGTCTGTGCCATTTCAATCCACGCACTCCATAAGGAGTGCGACAGCGAAAAAATACGTAATAAAGTCATAAAACTCAAGAATTATCACGTATCACCAATAATTTTAGCAACATATGCATTAAAAAACACCCTTCACCAAATACCTCTGTTGCCAAAAGATCAAGAAAACGATGGTTTCGACAAAATTCGAGGTGCGAATTCCCCAGGGAAATCATGTGAGCTTGGGGTTCGCACCCTCCTAACGTCGTTCCACCAGACGTGACGTCCGTTTCAAATCCTCGATCCGACCTGTTCCAATGCCAAACATCACGGTACGCAACTCGAATTCGACCTGTTCCAACCGCTCATTCAGCGCATCATCGGAAGCGACAGCGGATTCGAGCAGCGATCGGCCAAAACCAGCCAGGTCCGCCCCGAGCGCTAGGGCTTTGGCCGCATCCACGCCAGTGTGCAGTCCACCGCTACCGATCAGGGCACCAGTAGGGTTCAACGCTCGTACTTCCTGAATACACTCCGCTGTGGGAATACCCCAGTCGGCAAAAGCTTCCGCAGCTGCCCGGCGTACCGGGTTATTGTTGCGGTACTTCTCTACCTGCACCCAGCTTGTGCCACCAGCACCAGCCACATCGATGAACAACACGCCCGCTTCATACAAGGCTTTCGCTGTAACACCATCGATGCCAAAACCTACTTCTTTTACGCCAACAGGTACGTCTAGCTCACGACACAAGTTTTCAATCCGTTGAAATAATCCGCTGAAGTTGGTGTTACCTTCCGGCTGGAAAACTTCCTGCAACGTGTTCAGGTGAAGGACGAGCATGTCCGCACCCGCAATATCTACCGCACGCTGGAAATCAGCTGTTGTGAAACCATAGTTCAGCTGCACTGCGCCCAGGTTGGCAATGACCGGGATGTCCGGTGCCCAACGGCGGACATCGAAGGTACTCGCCAGTTCCGGCTGTTCTACGGCAGCCCGGATCGAACCTACGCCGAGCGCCCAGCCTCTGGCGTTTGCTACTCGCGCGAGGCGCTCATTGATGGCGCCCGTTGTTTTGCTTCCACCCGTCATCGAACTGATGAGCAAGGGTGTACGCACTTTTTTGCCAATAAACGAAGTCTCCAGATGCACCTCTTCAAAATCCAGTTCCGGCAGTGGGTGATGGCGAAACGCAAACCGCTCCATACCGCTGGTTACCCCTTCTCCTGCCACATTCTCCTCAAGACAGAGGCGCACGTGTTCCAGCTTCCGTTCTCCCGTAGCCACTTCGGGAAGCAGCCGTTCGCCGGCTCGCTCTTGTTCGTTCATGATGAGACCTCCTATGTGAGAATCGTGCGGATCGACAGGATAACCTGCCCGTTCCTTGCTTCTATGTATATACGTCTTTTGCAAAAGACAAAAACATTAATCCTATAAGCATTACAGCTTAACTCTATTCAGTATACCGTTCCAATCCAGCTATTGAAAGGATGCCCCGAAACCAAATGTCACTCTGAATCTCAGAGCACCGCTATCTTATGCCTACTCAAAAACACGGATCGCCCATCGCACCTTCAAAGCTGGTTAGCACGGACGATGCACACGCACATGGATCAACAGAACACATTTCACTCCATCATCCTGCACAAAAAAATTATCTTAAAATTTCCGATGCCAACTGCTCACCAACAAGCTGTCCGGATAACGTCACAATCGGGGTTCCGCCGCCTGGATGTGTTGTACCGCCGACGTACCAGAGTCCTTGTACATCTTTACTTCGATTGCCCGGACGCATGAAGGTCTGCTTCACGGAGTTGGACGAGATGCCGTAGATCGACCCTTGATGCGCCAAAGTATCCCGTTCGATATCTCGCGGCGTGTACCGGATCAACACATCAGATTGGTTCAACCCGGTGATTCCCCGCGATGCCAACTGTTCCAGCACAAACGCCCCGTAACGTTCCGTTTGTTCCTCCCAATTCCATGAATCCGACAAGTAGGGGGCATTGACCAGAATGAATAGGTTACTCGCTCCCGCCGGGGCCATACCTGCTTCCGAATAACCGGAATAACAGATGTAGATCGTCGGATCGGCGGGCATTTTACGGTCACGGAAAATATGGTCGAACTCCGGTTCATAACGTTCCGGGAAAAAGACCGTATGGTGCAGCAGTGCATCATATTGCCTTCGCACACCTGCCAGCGTCACAAATCCTGAAATGGATGGCTCATACTTCTGTATGCGCGCATCGCTCATCTCTTTCCGATGTTCCGGTGCGAGTAGCAGTCGATTTACGCTAAGCACATCTCCATTCGCAACCACTTGATCTGCTTCGTGAGAGCCTTGATCCGTATCCACGCCAGCCACTTTACCATTCCGAACAACAATCTGCCGGACCTCTGTGCCGGTAATGATCTGTACACCTTTTTCCCGTGCCAGCCGGGTCATTCCTTCGATCAGTTGATAGGTTCCACCTTTGACCCCATAGATGCCCACATCTGCTTCCACATGACCCATCATGGCAAAGATGGAAGGCGATTGATACGGCGATGATCCCACATAGGTTGCGTACCGTCCGAACATAGCGAGCGTATGCGGATGCTGGAAATACGAGCGCAGCAGCTTATCCAGCTTCACCGTTGGCCGCACGCGGAGCAAGCTGCGGAGCATCTGAAGATTGTATTTGTCAGAAGGAGACAGCAGCAACTTACCCAGAAAATGACGATTGGCTTCCGCATACAGTGCAGCAGACTCATCCATAAACGCATCATAACGAGCCGCATCCTCCGGACTGTACGCCGCGATCTGCTCCTTCATCCACCCACGATTACCTGACAAATCTACCACTGTGCCATCTGCGAAAATATTACGTGTGCGCGGCTCTAACTCATATAACTGTACGTAATCTTCCATTGCTACACCCGCATGGTCGAAGACTGAACGAAAGGTCGATGGCATCGTGATCGTGCTCGGTCCACGGTCAAAATGATACCCGTCCCGCTCAATCTGCTGCAGCTTGCCACCTACGTGTTGCTGCCGTTCCAGTATGGTCACCTGTACACCTTGTGAAGCCAGTCGTATCGCACACGACAGACCTCCGAATCCTGCACCGATAATAATGACGTTACCTTTCAACTGTACCGCCTACCTTTCCATACATACCCCTTGCCGGAGCGGCCTGCCTGCCAGGAAGCGAGTCCGATCGCAATGACACAGGCCATGCTGACCGGTTGCAGAAGGGCGAGCCACCAGGGTTGTCCGCCAGCATGATCCGCTACTCTTTTCACAGCCATACCTAATAAAGTTCCTAACAATCCATACAGAATGGACATCGAACTGCCCATAAGGAGTCCAATAATTAAGCCTAGCGGGGGCACAATATACATTAGTGTATACATTAACATCGTGCCAAGCAGCAGTACGTCTTTGCGCCCCATACCTTCGTACATGTTTTTCTTGTATCCATTCCATACTTCTGCACCGTTCTGATACATGCGGGTATTCGTTACGTCATGCACGTCGGTCAGCATCACCGGATGACCTGCACGCTTGACTGCTTTGGCGAGACTCATGTCATCCACCAGATGCGCCTGAATGGCTGCATGACCGCCGGATGCTTCGTAACTGGAGCGATGAATCAGCAAAAAAGCCCCCGTAGCGGCCACAAACATCGGACTGGATGATCTGCGTATCATGAAAATGGGCAGATGACTGATGATGGTGAAGACCATCATCGGCACAACAAGCTTCTCCATCCACGTCTTCGTTACTTGATAAGGAAAACCGGTTACCAGCCCCCCGCTCTGCTCACACCCTGCTGCCAGAGTCTGCCGAATGGCACTTGGCTCCAGACGCACATCCGCATCCACGAACATATACCATTCTCCCTTGGCCTCCTGAACCAGCCTGTGACACGCATGGGATTTCCCCATCCAGCCCTCGGGAAGATCGACACCATGCAGCAAACGCACACGCGTATCACGATCCGCAATCGCTTGTACCATGGCCGCTGTCTCATCTTCGGAGCGATCATCCAGCACCAATACTTCCATCCTGAATCCCGACGTATCGCTCGCGAGCACACTTTCCAGACATCCTTCGATATGTAGTCTTTCATTTCTGGCTGGAATCAGCACCGAGACCAGCAGGTCTGGTGGTTGTATCTTGTCTGCCCGGAATGAACGTACTTTGGGCAGACAGGAGACATTCCATAGAGCGAACAGCAACTGTATGCCCAATATGCAGGTAAGCACAATCCAGAAGATTTCAGATGCATTCATGCTAACGGTTCACCCGCTTTCGTGCCGCATCGTATTTTTCACTTGTCGAACGTACATGACGAATCAGCGGAAGCGCATCTGGCAAACTTCCCTGCCCCATCCGTACAAGCTCTGATCTATGATCGTCTAACTGCTGTTCCAGCACATGGCCGAGTCTGGAGGCAATCTCTTCACTCTTCCATGCCTTCCAGTCTTCCATTACAGGAGGTCCTGCATGCATCGATATTTCCGGCAGATCATGCTGGACCATCCCATGGCACAAGGTTACCGGTACGGCGATGGCATTCGGAGAACGACGAAGCAACAATCCGATGCCTGGACGGAACTGAATTGGTCTAGCCTCCTGATGCAATATTTCTCCTTGCGGAAAAATCCAGACCCTTTTGCCCAAATTCAACAGCTCACTGGTGTACTGTAGAGAGGTCCGAATACCGGACGCACTCTCCTTATTGATCGAATACGCACCCAATTTACGAAAAAAAGCATATTGCTGAAGCTGTTGCTCCTCCATCATCACATAATGATCTCCTCGCGATGTCTGTCTGGCCGCATGATAGAGCAGCAGACCATCCCACCAGGAGCTGTGGTTCATGAAGTAAATCACCGGGCGATTGGGATCAATTGGGGAGTTGTCCCTGAGATCCACCTGCGGGTCGAGTGACCCGGAGAGAGTGAAGGAGCGGAAGCGCCGACGTAGCAGATAATAGTGATTGTATAAGGAAAAAATCTGATTAAACGGTTTTGATTTTACGGCGCGAATCATAGAGCCAGCTCCCCTCGGCAAGAAGCACACCTGCAATGGCGATGATAAAGCTGCCTGTAATTCCTTCCTTGAGGGCAAGTAGGCCGAACAGAAGAATAAACAGCTGATACAACCATTTCGCACGTAGCAATGAGCTACGGTCATTGGGCATGGCCGGAAGGAAGAGGGATAGGAATGCACCCATGATAAACCAGCTTATGTAATTGGTCCACGGAACACCGTAGAATCCACCCGGAGCTTGCCACTCCCAGAATCCTCTCGCATGTGCAACAGGGTCGAGTACCAGATCGAGTACAATCGCCCAGAACCCGGTCTTCACTGCTCGAAGCAGTTTGCCAGTCCAGGTTGAACCGCCACCACTTAACAGCGCCGAGTTACCCACCACTGCGATCCAGGCGAAACCCAGCGTAACAGGTACACTGAACAGATGAATCCCGAAGAAGTCAGAGTAGGCATACTCACCAAAAGGCCAATGCGTATGAACCCCAACCCACTCCACACCCATACCTCCAAGCCAGATGATCACAGAGGCTATCCAGAGTCCGGGTTTCAGCCAGATGACTGACTGGTCGGACAGACCTGTCCGATTACGCCCTTGGTAGATCAGATCCAGCACATACAATGCGTAGAAGATTAGAAATAAACCATTCGAAAAGGATAATACGTCAGGCACGCCGATCGTCAGCATCAAGATAGCTCCAATGACATACCACGCCCAGTAAAGCCACTGGACCATCAGGATACCGCCGTTCGGGAAGCTTGGTAAGCCAGCATCGGGTAACGTTTCACAATTGCACCCAGCATCTCCAGTTTCAATTCATCACTCACATATGCCCGCTTGGTATATACGTCATAGTCGTTGCGTTCAACGGCGTGTAGAATGGTGGAGTAAAAGGTTGCTGCCAGCTCGATGGAAAACGCACTTTCTGTTGGATACGTATCCAGACGATCCATGCCAATACGGAACCAGTTCAACGCTGCCGCTTTTAACTCATGAATAATGGCAATAAAGCGCTCGTCCACGATCCCGTCTTCGAAGTCCTGCTCGGTGTAACCATGCTTCTCCATGATCTCCAGCGGAACGTACCGGCGTACTCTGGCCCGATCTTCACCAACATCCCGAATAATATTGACGATCTGCATCCCTTTACCCAAAGCAATCCCGTTCATGGCTACTTCCGCGCCGTTATCATCCCGCAATACAGGCAACAACATCTCGCCTACGGTTCCGGCTACCAGATAACAATAATGCTCCAGTTCTTGTAGCGTTGTATAATGCGTTACTTTAAGATCCGTGAGTTGCCCTTCCATCTGACGGAAGAATGGCCCCTTATCCAGATGAGGGAAGTTGCTGAACAACCATCTCAGTGCTGGCCAGATAAAGTGTCCTTCCGCATCATCCAACTGATCAAACAAATCATGGATTTCGTGAATCGTATAGGGCGAATGTTCCGGCTCGTCTACACTGTCATCAATCATGCGGCAGAAGGCATAAATGACATATACCGCTTCCCGACGTGGACTAGGCAGCCCTCTAAAGGCCTGATAAAAAGAGGAAGAACCCTTTTGCATCAACTCTTCACACCTGCTCAAAATCGCTTCATTCATGTTCCCATCTCCTTCATGAGTTGATTGACGGCCATACGTGCACTTTGCATCACAATCGGCACTCCGCCTCCAGGATGTACAGATGCTCCTGCGGCATATAATCCCTGTATATTGGGGAATGGTTTGGGTTGTGGTCGGTATACACCGGACTGGAACAACACTGGCGCAATGCCGAAGCTTCCGCCCCCATAGAGCCCGTCTCGCTCTGCGTCAGCGGGTGTACGCACCTTTTTCCACTTAATCGCTGCACGAAGTCCCGGGAATCCCCGTTGTTCAGCTTCTTCCAGTACACGTTCTGCCAATGCTTCGCTCTCCTGATCCCAGTCGACACCTTCGGCATCTGGTACGGGAATGAGGAAATACAATACACTCTGTCCTTGAGGCGCTGCAGTTTCATCCAATGCGACCGGATTAAATACGTAAAATGAGGACTTTGCCGGAATGCGTCGCTTATTGAAGACTTCCTGTAAACTACCTTCTAGACTCGGTGGCAGGAAGAACTGGTGTGTCGTAGCATCTTCCCAGGTTTTGTCCACGCCGACATAGAGCAATACACATCCGGAAGAGGGACGATACGGCTTTCTTTTCCGCGCTACCTCTGGTGATTGACCAAGCAAACCCGAAAGATGGGGGAAATCGCCATTGTAGATAACTGCATCCACATTTTCTGCGCCTGCTGCCGTTTCTATACCTTCACATACACCATTTTTAATGGTGAGCCCGGTAACTTCCGAATTCAGCACGACACGTCCACCACGCGATATCAGTTCCTGTTCCAGAATGGCCGGCAATGCGGCATATCCGCCTTTGACCATCCAGATGCCATATTCATGCTCTGCATAGGGAAGCAGGGAGTAGATGCCTGGCGTCCCAAACGGTGATCCACCGATGTATAGACTTTGTAGCGAGTACGCATCAAGCAATTCTTCATGTTGAAAATAATCGCCTACCGCTTTGCGGACACTTTTGTGGGCACGCAATCTGCCCATGAGTGACATGAGAGAAGGTGTGAAGAAATCCCTTTTGCGTGGAAAAGCCCTTTCCAGAAAAGCTGCCCGTCCTGCCGGAAACAACGTGTCCATATCTTTCATGAACCGTGTGAATCCCCGGCTCTCTCCCGGGAACAAACGTTCAATCTCCGCCGTCTGCTCCTCACGTGACGTCATCTTGGTCATGACACGACCACTATGGTAATGCACTCTATATAGCGGATCACAGCGAAGTAGCTCGATCTTCGATCGATCTACGCCTGCCTCCTCCAAGATACCAAGCAACATCTCAGGCAGAAGCACAATGGTCGGACCCTGATCGATCCTGTACTCCCCGTCCTGCTCATATCCAATGCGTCCGCCAACGCGGGAACCCCGTTCATACACGGTGACATCCCACCCTTGACGGTTCAACAACAGTGCCGAAGTGAGTCCGCCAATCCCTGCGCCTACAATAGCGGCCCGCTTCATGAATGCCCCCCGGCTTCCACCGTCTTCACATAAGAGGATGGTTTAGAGCGTGTGCGCGCGTCCTCTTCCTGGATCAATCTGACACTGATCCGTGCCGATTCGAAGATCGTTGGCAACCCGCTGCCCGGATGTGTCCCTCCGCCTACCAGCCATACACTTTTCAACTCTTCAAACTGGTTATGGGGACGCAGATACATCATCTGACCCAGGTTATGCGCCATGTTAAACGTTGCTCCGCGGTACACATCCAGTTCATTTTCCCAATCGAGTGGAGTGAACAACATGCATTCTTCAATGCGGCTGCGAATGTCGGCCAGCTCAGGAATGCCTTCCATACGTTTCATCATGGCCTCCTGCACATTCTCACGTTCTGCCTCCCAATCGATGTCTGCGGTAAGGTTAGGCGTAGGCATAAGAACATATAATGCAGATTTTCCTTCCGGTGCCAGCGTCGAATCGAGTCTGGAAGGGTTATGAATATATAGAGAAGGATCGGCAGACAGCATTTTGTGCTTCGTAATCTCGTCGACGTTCAACCGGTAGTCCTCGGGAAAATAGATTGAGTGATGCGGCAGGTCCACTTCACCATCTACACCCAGATACAACATTGCTGTCGAGCAGGAGTACTTTTTGCGTTTCATTTTCTCCGGAGTATATTTCTTAAGCACACCCGGTTCGAACAGATGGTTCACCGCATGTGCGAAGTCGGCGTTCACAACCACATGGTCCGCTTCGATGCGTTCACCGCTCTCAAGCAAGACACCTTCTGCACGACCATTGCGAACGATGACCTGTTTCACTGGAGTGGAAGTATGTATGCGTCCTCCGTGTTCTTCCACGACATCAGCCATGGCTTGGAAGATCCGATTCACACCGCCGATGGGGTGGAACAACCCGTAGTGATGCTCAATGAACGATAGTATGGTAAAGGTGCCCGGACAATCCCAGGCAGACATGCCGAGATATTTGGATTGGAATGTAAATGCCCAGCGTAGACGCTCATCTGTAAAATAGCGGGACAAGATTCCATATACCGTATTGTGGACATCAAGCTTGGGTAGAGCTGTTACCGCGTCCTTGCGCAAATAGTCAGTCAGCTTACCAAAAGGACGACGGAGCAATGGCATGACTTTGCCAAATTTCACTTCTTCTTCTTGCATGAACCGAAGGTAATTGTCTTCATTGCCCGGAAACAATTCCTTAATCTGTGCAGCTGTATCTTCCCGATTACGAGAAGGCTTGAACACCTTGTCACCAAAGTTCAGTGCGTACAGCGGGGTTAGCTCTTTCATATCCACATAATCGGATAATTTGCGTCCCACCACATCGAACATCTCTTCGATCAGCTGCGGCATCATCAAAAACGTTGCACCCCGGTCGAATCGATATTCGCCCAGCTCCAGTCTGGCAGAACGCCCCCCAATGACTGGCTGTTTCTCATACACATCTACTTCGTATCCCTGACCGGACAATAGCATGGCTGCTGCAAGTCCACCTGGACCCGCGCCAATGACAGCTGCACGTTTGCGTTGTTGATTCGGTATCATGCCACTCACCTTTCTATGTAGGGAATTCCTATAGTTCTCTAGCCCCTAACCTATTATTAAACCGCCCAAGAACACTTTAAGCGGGTAACTAGCAAAAACATTATACAAATATAATACAAATATTATACGTCCTTGTAAACCAAAAAATGACCCGTCGGTCAAAATACCTGGCAATCCATTTATTAAACACAAAAAACACCCTTTGATCACTTTCGTCAAAGGATGTCCTTTATACACTAACCTATTCATATCATATAAGATTATGTTTAATTATTGGCCTGTCCGAACCGTGCACCAGGTGGTCGCTCTGCAAGATATTCCCGTTCCATCCATGACTGCCAATCCGCAGAACTCTCCGGCATAATCCATTGGGGATAACGCGCATGCTCTGCACGCTCATAGCCTTTGCCTCCAAGTACAAAGCGAATATGTGGGAATTCATTCATAATACGCTCGACGAGCTGATCACATTTTTCAAGAAGCCCTGGACTTGTAATCGATAGGCAGACCAACTTGATCTTCTGCTCCCGGATAATCGGGAAGATGCCTTCCTCTGGCGTGTTGGCACCGAGATACAGTACTTCCGCTCCATTTTTGCGCATAAAGAGAGAGAACAGCAGCAACCCCACCTGATGATGCTCCCCTTCCGGACACAACGCCAGAACTTTGGGCAGATGCGGATAGATCGGGAACAGATGGAAAAACTGATAAAAGCGCTGTGATATCAGCTGTGTCATGAAGTGTTCCTGCGCCACCGAAGCCCTGCCTTGCTCCCATGCATCTCCAACCCGAACCAGAATGGGTACCAGCACATGATAGAACATCGAGTCGTACCCGTACATGGTAAAACCAAAATCAATCAGACCATTGGCACGTTCACCCTGAAAGTTGTAGAGCGAATCATAGATCTGATCTGCCATGCGTGCATAGGCTTCTTCCATCGTAGGCACCGGAGCCATGATCGGCGTGGGCACAGCCTCGGGCGGATTTAATTTGTTTACTTTCAACATCCGTACCGCTTCCGAGATATTGGTCTGATGCAGCTCTACCTGCTCTTTCAACCAACGCAGATCCGCAACATTCTCTTCGGTGTACATTCGATAACCCGATTCCGTCCTCTCAGGGGTGACCGCACTATACCGATTCTCCCAAGCCCGTAGCGTTACCGTCGGGATACCGAGCATGGCAGCGACTTGTTTGATGGAATACACTTTATTACCCACTTTCTTTCCTATATGTGTCCATAATACACAGGTTATATCATTGGTTCCCCGTCCTTGTTAGGCATATGAAAACCCCAACATTCTACAAAAATAATACACTCATTATACACAACGGTCACAGACCTGTCGATTGCATCCTGCCAATTTTGTGATCTGCATTTTACGGATATATTTGCTCTCCTTCCGGTCTATACTGCGTCAACGTTAACATCCGTGTGGTAATAGAAGTCAGCAAGCACAGAAGGGGGAGTCCACCGTTGGTCTCATTACGCCGCCATACATCAGACCGCAAGTCTTCACGCGGCAAATTTCCATACATACGAACAGGTCTCGTCCTATTGGTACTATGGCTCATCGCCGTCATGCTCTATCAGACCTACAAACCATTACCAGCAGGCATTTCCTATGAAAGTCCAGAGTACCGTGTGGATCAAGTCGAGTTCCTGCATGACCTTACTTATCCTTCCTCTGACGGACAGATGCAACATGAACAGCAGATCTTTCAGCGCATGATGCAGATTGTGGAGGAAGCAGAGCAGTTTGTCCTGGTCGATATGTTCTTGTTCAATAATTATCAGCATAAGGGCCAGAACTTCCCACCTGTAAGTACAGAATTCACCGAAGCGCTGGTCGCCAAAAAAAATCAGCACCCGGACATGGACATTTGGTTCATTACAGATGAAGTAAATACCAACTATAACTCAGCACCCAATCCGTTGCTGGAACAAATGACACAAGCAGGAATTCACGTAGTCATTACCGATGTGGACCCTCTGCGTGATTCAACTCCAGTATACTCTGCGGTCTGGCGGACCTTCTTCCAATGGTTTGGTCAATCCGGAGATGGCTGGATCAAAAACCTGATGGCCACGGATGGTCCGGATGTCACTGTTCGGTCCTATCTCAAGCTACTCAATGTGAAGGCGAATCATCGCAAAGTTGTCGTTAGTGAGAAGACGGCGATTGTCTCTTCTGGCAATATCCATGATGCGAGTGCCTACCACTCGAACATTGCTTTTGAAGTAACAGGCCCGGTCATCGGGGGTATTCTTCAATCAGAGCAAGCTGTACTGGATATCTCAGGCGGAGGCCAGGTTCCAACATACACGGCCCCTTCCACGGATTCAAACACGGGAGACTTACGCATTCGCTATTTAACTGAAGGCAAAGTGAATGACGCTGTACTCCATGAGATCAACCAAGCAGACAAAGGTGACACCTTATGGATGGGCATGTTCTATGTGGCCTCTCCGAAAGTATTGGAAGCCCTGCTCGAAGCCTCGAAACGAGGAACCGAGATACGACTTGTACTTGATCCAAATGAAAATGCCTTTGGTCAGGAAAAGATCGGCATTCCGAACCGTCCTGTCGCCGCTGAATTACATGATAAATCCGACGGTAGAATTCAGATCCGCTGGTATAATACCACCAAGGAGCAATACCATACCAAGATGATCTATATTGCCAAAGCAACGGGAGATCATATTGTCCTTGGCGGCTCAACCAACTTCACACCTCGAAACATGAATGACTACAATCTGGAGAATGATCTATGGGTTGCTGCACCTCCAGACAATAAGTTCACGCTTGATATCGCGAATTATTTTGAACGGATTTGGAATAATAATGATGCCGAGTTCACGTTAGACCTGGATGAGTTGCAAGAGAAGACTACGTTTTTGAAAGGTGTCCTATATAAGCTGCAGCTGATTCTGGGTCTTACGACCTTTTGATCAGAAACCACATTCATACCTGTTATATCCGCCTGTACTCTACTGTGCAGGCGGATATTTTCATCTTGACAGGCGATGTGAAGTGTGAAAATATAATTACCTAACGACCGTTAGGAAGGTGAACTAATGACTGCACAATCCATTCGGGATGCGGCCCTGTTCCATTTTGCGAGAGATGGCTATGAGGGGGCTTCTCTGAGAGCTATTGCTGATGAAGTCGGGATTAAAAAACCGTCCATATATGCACATTTTAGCTGTAAGGATGACTTATTTTTACACACACTGGCCTTTGCATTTCAAGAAGTGCAGCGGCACACGCTGGAGTATTTCCGTGATCATGCAGACATGCCATTGGAGCACAGGCTGAAGGGTTTGCTAGTCTGGTTTGAACAAGAGTACAATGCCCACGCCTCTGCTCGCTTGATGCTGCGCAATTGTTTCTACCCACCACTTTCCCTGTATAGCGAAGTGATGGATCTGGTATATCCGTTTATCGACGGAATGGAACGCGCGCTAACTCGTCTACTGCAACGGGCAATGCGTCATGGAGATATTCCGACCATTCCCGCGGAACAGGCTGCCATTGCCTTCATGACGTTTCTCGACGGTATTACCGTGGAGATTATCTATGGAAGTTCACGTCGGTACAAGAGACGGTTGGAAGCATCCTGGCCTGTATTTTGGCATGGCATTCATCATTTGAACGAAGAGGCACAAAGCGTTGTGCCGGAAGGAGATTCAACAACATGAACCGCAACTGGTTATATGTATTTATCGGTGGAATTATTGAGATTGTCTGGGTAAGCGGGCTGAAACATGCCTCGAATGCCTGGGAGTGGACTTTGACGGGGATTGCTATCGTGATTAGCTTTGGACTGATCATTGCCGCTTCCAAAAGATTGCCTGTGGGTACGGTGTATGCCGTCTTTACGGGAATTGGTACGGCGGGTACCGTCCTTACGGAAATGGTACTGTTCGGCGAGCCGTTCCGCTTGGCCAAAGTATTGCTCATCGGGCTGCTGCTCTGCGGCGTAATTGGACTGAAGCTGGTTACAGATCAGCAAGAAGCCAAAGGAGGTGCAGTATAATGGCTTGGATGGCAATTGTAGGTGCAGGGATATGTGAAATTTTCGGCGTAATCGGTATTAATGGTGCTTCCACCAAGAAAGGATGGCCTTATATCGTACTTATGCTAGTATCGTTTGTGTTCAGCTTCTCGCTTTTGTCTTACGCCATGACGTCCATTCCGATGGGCACAGCGTATGCGGTGTGGACAGGAATCGGGACAGTCGGTAGTACGTTAACAGGCATGTTCCTGTTCGGTGAACGGAAAGAAGCGAAGCGTATCCTTTTTATTGCGATGATTTTGGTTGCAGCGGTTGGTCTGAAACTGATCACATAACGGAATGAAATGAAGTTACACTTTATAACTCCGATTGCAGTACTACTTTCCGATCGCTGTTATCGTGTAATTCCTAGCTCCATTATGATATCTATTAAATTTTTGGAATATAAATTAGACGACTTCAATCAGGAAGTCGTCTAATTTGGGATATGATATAAATAGGGAACCTCTCTAAACTCTGATACGTAAGAAAGGATGTCGTAATCATGAGAAAGTTTTTGGCACGAATAGGTTCATATACAGGGTATACCCTCCTGATCGCCATGGCTATTTTCTATCTCATCGCTCTAGTCGCCATTATTATGCTCGCCTTATACGCCTTCACTGGAGGAAACTAGCTCAAACGTTCTTGTGATTACTCATGTACATACAGACTGCAACTTCTTACTTGTTATGCCTACTTCCTTAATTCACCCTCATGTCACTATACAGTTATCCCTTCTTAACCCACTCTCATTTTCCAATTTACTCCCATTTGAATTCCTTCAACCAGATCGTTTATACTTGTTTTGACCTTAAAGTCAATTCAAGAACTCACAAGTTCCCTGATGAGGTGAATGTATCGTTAATGAACCCTATACATGAGATGAATGAGAAGAAAAAGCTCATCATTACTACAGCACTCAAGCTATTCTCATCCAAAGGCAGTGCTGCAACATCCATGCAAGAGATTGCAGAATTATGCGGGATGTCCAAAGGCAGCCTCTACATCATGTTTAAATCTAAAGAGGAATTAGAAGCCAGTACTTTGGAGTATTGCATGTACACACTAATGGACGAGATGACACAGATTGAGCATGAAACCAGCCTTACCTCGCGAGAACGTCTGCAAAAGCAGATTGAGACACTGCTCATCCATGTATCCGAACTCAAGGAATTTTTGCGAGTACAGATGCGCAGCATGATGATGGATGATGAACAGCAACGCAAGGAACAATGCCATCCGCTGCAAAGAGATCTGGAGGTCCGTACCTTACATTGGTTTAAGGATAAGCTGGAGGAGCAGTACGGAGCAGAGATTGAACCTTATACGATTGACCTTATTTTGCTGACACAGGGACTGTTCCTCTCCTACGTCAAGATCTGGTTTACGGAGATGCCGTCCCTTACTGTTACCAAAATGGCAACAAATTTACTGCAAATGATGGACTATGCAGCGTACGGATTCCTTAAGCAGCGACCTTTGCCTTTGATTCCTTTGGAGGACTGGCCTGCCTGGATTACCGAACCCCATCCGGATTCCACGGTGATGCGGCATCCTATTCATATTATCAAGCAAATGCAGGATATCGCTGCCTCCGAATTGCCTGCTGGACAACCAAAGAATGATGCACTTGAGACCATTGCCATTCTTAGGCAGGAGATGATGGAATTCACGCCGCGACGTGCCATTATTCTGGGCATGATGCACAATCTGGAAAACGTAACTGCCATTCAACCTTTGCACTCCGAGCTTCAGCATATTCTGGATGCCATGTATAGCCGGTTCATCCAAGCTGACTCGCCACACACATAAACAGGAGAAACAGAGAGGAGAAGAAACCATCGTATGAAAGGTATTATTAATTTTTCACTGAACAACAAGTTTGCGATCTGGATTCTGACGATTATCATCTCTTTCGCAGGTTTGTACAGCGGATTGACGATGAAACAAGAGACAATCCCGAACATCAACGTACCGTTTCTGAATGTCACTGCCATTGATCCGGGGGCTGCACCGGAGGGAATTGTTGAGGATGTCACGAAGCCGCTGGAAGTAAAACTACGCAATGTAGATGGCGTGAAGACGGTGACCTCCACTTCCATGGAGAACGCAGCATCGATCACACTCGAATTTGATTATGGAACAGATCTGACCAACGCGACTGCAACTGTTCGTGAGGCACTGAATGAAGTGCAACTGCCTGACAGCGTGCAGAAGCCGACCATTTCCAAGTTCAGCATTAACTCTTTCCCGGTTGTATCTCTGAGCCTGTCCGATAAAGACGGCGGTGACCTGGAACAATTGACACGACTAGTTGAATCGGATATTCAGCCTGCACTCGAAGATATTGACGGTGTAGCTCAGGTTCAGGTGTCCGGTCAATATGTAAAAGAAGTTCAATTGAAGTTTGATCAAGCCAAAATGGCCGAGCTAGGCCTAACTGAAGATACGGTAAACGGCATCGTTCAAGGTTCATCCATTCGTGTGCCCCTTGGACTGTTCGAACTGGATAAATCCCAGAAGGCCGTTGTCGTAGATGGAAACATCATCGACGTCGATGATTTGAAAAATCTCGCCATCCCAGTCGTACCCGGCGGTGCTGGAGCTTCTACAGGCAATGGTGCAAGCGCAGCCCCACAAGGCTCTGGAGCACCAACTGGTGAAGCTGGTCAAGGTACCACTCCTGGCTCTGCACAAGGAACGGACCAGGCTGCAGGGCAAGCTGCTGGCGGTAATGCTAGTGTAGGTAGCCCGTCGGGCGCTACCAACGCGCCTGGCATTCCAACTGTAAAACTAAGTGAAATTGCCAAGATCGAAGTCATCGGTCAAGCGGAATCCATTTCCCGGACAGACGGCAAGGAATCGATCGGTATTTCCGTTGTAAAATCCAACGATGCCAACACGGTTGATGTCGTTAACGCAGTCAAAGACAAAGCGGAAGAATTGCAAAAGCAGTTCAAAAACGCAGATTTGACTGTATTGCTTGACCAAGGTAAGCCGATTCAGGACTCGGTGAACACGATGCTGGGCAAAGCCGTTTTTGGCGCCTTGTTTGCCATCCTGATCATCCTGCTGTTCCTGCGTAATATTCGTTCAACCATTATCTCCATTATCTCGATCCCGCTCTCCTTGCTGATGGCATTGACTGCGCTCAATATGATGGATATTACCCTGAACATGATGACGCTGGGTGCCATGACGGTTGCCATCGGACGGGTTGTCGATGACTCCATCGTTGTTATCGAGAACATCTATCGCAGATTAACACTCAAAGGTGAGAAACTGAAAGGCCGTGAACTGGTTCGTGAAGCAACGCGCGAGATGTTTGTGCCAATCCTTTCTTCCACCATCGTAACGATTGCAGTATTCCTGCCACTGGCATTGGTAAGCGGTATGGTAGGCGAGCTGTTCCTGCCATTTGCACTGACCATGGTATTCGCCTTGCTGGCATCCCTGATCGTTGCCATTACTATCGTGCCAATGCTTGCGCATACCCTGTTCCGTAAAGGGTTGAAGAACAAGCAGAATCACGAAGAAAAACCAGGCAAGATGGCGGAAGGTTACAAACGCCTGCTGAACTGGACCCTGTCACACAAACTCATCACAGTCAGTATTGCAGTGATCTTGCTGGTCGGCAGTTTGTTCCTGTACCCGTTCATCGGTGCAAGCTTCTTACCAGAACAACAGGATAAATACGTGACTATTACGTACAGCCCACAAACCGGAGCTTTGCGTGAAGATGTCGAAAAAGAAGCACTTGTTGCCGAGAAGTGGTTGCTGGAACAACCAGGTCTGGAGAAAATGCAATATTCCATCGGCGGCACGAACCCACTGAGCAGTATGGGTGGCGGTGGCGGAAACTCGGCTCTCTTCTATATTGAATATAACGAAGATACGAAAGACTTTACCAAAGTGAAGGAACAGCTTGTAGAAGGTCTGAAGAAAGAAGTTACCGTAGGAACCTGGAATGAGCTCGACATGTCCGGCGGTCTGGGTGGCAGTGGCCTGAGCCTCTCCATCTATGGCGATAATGTAGAGCAACTCAAACCTGTATCGGACGAAATTCTGAAACTGGTTGAAGCGGATACGGATAATTTTGAAAAAGCAGATACCACACTCGCTGACACCTACGGGCAGTATACGCTCGTGGCAGATCAGGAGAAATTAAGTTCTCTGGGTCTGACTGCAGGCCAACTGGCTATGACGCTGAGCCCGGCACGTGAACGTCCTGTGCTCACGGAAGTCGATATTGATAACAAAACGTATAAAGTATATGTAGAAACAGACAACAAAACATTCAGCAGCATTGATGAAATTGAGGATGAAACCGTCACTTCACCGCTTGGCATCGAAGTACCAATCAAAGATGTTGCCAAAGTGGAAGAAGGTACGTCCCCGAACTCCATCATGCAAATTGATGGTAAGGTTGTCGTGCAAGTCACAGCCAACATCCTGGCTTCGGATGTAACGAAAGCTTCGAGTAACTTACAGGCTGAGATCGACAAACTGGATCTGCCTGATGGCGTTGAAGTGAAGTTCGGCGGTACAACCGAACAGATTAATGATACATTCACTCAACTGGGTCTCGCCATGCTGGCAGCCATCGCCATTGTATACTTCGTGCTCGTTGTTACATTCGGCGGCGGATTGGCACCATTCGCAATCCTGTTCTCCCTGCCATTTACGGTTATCGGTATTATGGTAGGTCTGTTCATCGCTGGTGGTACGCTTGATGTCTCCGCCATGATGGGTGGACTGATGCTCATCGGGATCGTGGTCACCAACGCCATCGTGTTGATTGACCGTGTTATTCACAAGGAAAAAGAGGGTATGCCTACCCGTGAAGCCTTGCTGGAAGCCGGTGCAACTCGTCTGCGTCCAATTCTGATGACTGCTCTCGCGACCATCGGTGCCCTGTTGCCACTGGTAACGGGTCTTGAAGAGAGTGCCGGTATCATCTCCAAAGGATTGGGAATCACTGTAATCGGTGGTCTGATCAGCTCCACGTTGCTCACACTGGTTATCGTACCGATTGTATATGAGTTCCTGATGAAATTTAAAAAGAAAAGAATCGAAGATTAAGAAGTAGTTAGCCCATGAAGAAATAATCTAGTCTCTCGCCCCTTAGCGCATATTGGAATGATTGAAATCCGATGTGATGCTAAGGGGCTTTTCCATGTGAATTTACACGAGACATAGACTGACATAGAATTGCTTCATTTTAATCAAAATCACAAAAAGAATAGTCTTGATTGTCATTTGAAACAAATGAGCGTGAGATTTCAGCCCATCTGCTGTAAATCAACTTATAATATGGATTAATTATGTAAGTTGACGGATTCCAGACTCCAGATAGATCACATGTGATTAGGGAAGGTTGGTGGTTGTGTGGGGGAGACAATGCTTCATATTCAGATCAGAGACATGCTAAAACGTCCCGTATTTCGCAAGGCGGAAGTTCTGGCCAGTGATCGTGCACTGGAGCGGTATGTTCGCTGGGTTCATATCATGGAGGTTCCTGAGGTAGGGGACTTGCTCAATGGCGGGGAATTGGTACTTACGACAGGCATCGGCTGGCAGGAAGGTGAGCAGCACGGCCTGTCTTTTTTGCGTCAGTTGATCGCATGTGGAGCTGCCGGACTCTGTATGGAACTGGGGGATCACACGAAATCGCAGCTCGGTGCGATGAAAGAAATTGCAGTCGCCGCGGATTTCCCGCTGATCTGGTTCCGCGAACAAGTCCGTTATATCGATATTACACAAGACCTGCATTTTACCCTGATTCGCAGTCACCAGCGGATGATCGCCGAACTCGATAGTCTCACCACCTCCTTTAACCAACTTCTTCTGAATGGAGATGGCGTACAACCTCTGCTTCGATTATTGTCACGCACAACCGGATGTACCGTGGCGTTATATCCACTTGAAGGGGAAGCAAGCGCCGTTCCCTACTGCCCTCCAGAGGAGCTGGAGACTCGACGGCAGGATTGGTTTTTACAGCGAGGACAGTCGGCGGAGGAGCATATTACAGCGTTAAAAGTATACACGGAGAGCACATTGGATGTGATCAGCATGCCTGTTCAGGCGTTGGACTATACCTTTGCCGACCTTGTGCTGATGCATCAAAAGCTGACGGATCACAATTCAAGCATACCGATCAAACCCTCAGATGAATTCGTCTTTCAGGCACTGGAACGTTGCGCGGCCGCCATCGCCCAGGACTGGATGCGAACCAAGTACATGGAAGAGAAACGTCGCTACAAAGAAGATATGTGGGTCATTGACTGGCTTAACGGACACCACTCCACGAAGGAAATCCATGAATATGTATCTGCCGTCAATCCCATTCTCTCAACAGGCAAAGCCACGATTATTTTATTCGACAGCAATCCCGCATACACAGACAGCCTCAGACTTCAGAAATTATTAATCCAACGCAACATTGTCGCCCGTTCCGTGTTCGCACGGGAAAACTTCACCCTCTACAGCACGGTTCTGAACCACCAGATCATTCTTATCATACTCGACCCACTACCTGGATCTCAGCGCAAAAGCAGTCTCTGGCGCTGCATCGAACAACTGCAGCAGCACGAGCAGGAACAGACCCACCGCCTCTTCTCAGGCCTGTTCGGTATCGGTCATAGCTGCGCGGACCTCTCACGTCTCAAAGATAGCCTGGATTCCGCGAAGGAGACACTTCGGATTCAGAAGGACATCGGTGAGATGCAGCAACCTTTTTACAGTAACCTTCATTGTTATCGCATCATTGCCAGCATGAAACAGAGCGGTAATCTGGATGATTTTATCGAAGAATATCTGGGGCCGCTCATCCGTTACGATGTGGAGAAAGGGGGTCAGTTGCTACGCACCCTCAAGCAATATTTGGTTCTGTGCTGCTCCAAGCAAGAGACAGCCTCTGCGTTATATATCGTCAGACAGACCCTGTATCACCGTTTAGACAAAATCGAAGCCCTTTTGGGAGAAGACTATATCCTCCCCGAGAAAAGGGTTGCGATCGAACTTGCCATCTACGCCTATGAGTATGTTCATGGTCCAATCGCGTGAAGAGCTGAGCATGGTCTAAGCTCCCCGCTGCTCCTGAAGCTGACGAATCAGAATATGACTGAACCACTTCCGTCCAGACGCCGTGCCCACGTATTGCTCTTGTTTCTCTTCGGGAAGATCCGGGTGCCCCCATATGACATGAGCACCCTCCAGATGTTCCCGTACCGCATAGATCCGATAACCTTGTGCAACCATTCGCTCTATGGCAATCCTCTCCGCTTCGAACACATCATGATCCGACATCAGCTTCTCCCTCCATTCAATGCCGTCACAGGCTGTTTCATTGGTATGGGTGCGCCTGCATCATACTTGTTGCGCTTCACATATTGGCCTGACCCTGCTGTTCCAGCATACTGCCGATCTCGAATGACATACTCCCCGCGGCACAACACCGTCACCGGACACCCCTGTACCTGCATACCTTCAAATGCGCTGTAATCCACGTTCATATGATGCGTATCTGCCGAAATCACCCTGTTTACAGATGGGTCAAAAATAACAATATCCGCATCTGTCCCTACAGCCAGAGTCCCTTTCTGCGGAAATAATCCAAATAACTTGCTCACTCTTGTCGAACATAGATCGACCCATTGATTGAGCGTAATCCGCCCCTTGACTACACCTTCGGAATACAGAATGCTGAGACGATCTTCGATGACAGGCCCCCCGTTCGGAATTTTGCTGAAATCATCCTTGCCCAGGTCCTTCTGCCCTTTGAAATTAAATGAGCAATGATCAGAGCCAATCGTCTGCAACTGACCACTTTTTAATGCATTCCACAACACGTCCTGATGAGCCGCTTCCCGCAGCGGTGGGGACCAAACATACTTTGCACCCTCGAAGTCCGGCTGATCCATGATCGACTGATCCAACGTCAAATACTGAGGACAGGTCTCCCCCCAGATTCGGTATCCCATTTCACGCATACGTGCGATCTGCTCTACAGCCTCCGCGCAGGTCACATGCACCACATACAGCTGTGAATCCGCAAGTGCAGCCAAACGGGCCGCCCGGCCTGTCGCTTCTCCCTCCAGCATGGATGGACGAGTCAACGCATGATGAATGGGCTCCGTGCGCCCTTCGGCGAGTGCCTGTCGAACCAGCAGGTCAATGACATCCCCGTTCTCGGCATGAACCATGACGAGTGCGCCGTACTCTTTTGCCTTTTGTAACGTCTGGAAGAGAATCCCGTCATCGGCCTGAAACTGATTTTTATACGCCATGAACACCTTGAAGGATGACACACCCTCTTCGTCAATGATCTGCGGCAACTCTTCCAGCACCTGATCATTCATCTCGCCGATCATGAGATGAAAACCGTAGTCGATGGCGGCTTTACCCTCGGCTTTGGCATGCCACTCCTGGAGCGATTCAATTAATGGACGGCCTTTTTGTGTCAGACAGAAATCAATGATCGTGGTTGTACCCCCAAAGGCTGCCGCTGTTGTTCCCGTCGCAAAATCATCCGCCGTTACCGTTCCACCAAATGGCATATCCAGATGCGTATGCGGATCAATACCACCCGGAATGACGTAACCCCCCGCTGCATCAACAATTTCCGTTCGTTCGTCAGGCACCAGTCCGATGCCAATCTGTGTGATTTTACCCTTTTCGATCAAAATATCTGCTTCAAAGGTATCTGACGCTGTCACCAAAACACCGTTACGAATCAATTTGCGGGTACTCATGATATCGCCTCCTTGGTTGATTGATCTCTAACCGATTGCAGCATCGCAATTGCAGACTGACGTTCATTCCAGGTTACAGGTTCCTGCTCTGGTACAAGTTCAACCATCTCAATTGCCCCATCCACCGGGCAAACGATCGAACACAGATTGCAGCCAACACAATCTTCTTCCACTACTTCCAGATAGGAACCGGACGGGTCGGTTAACATATCAATACATTGATGCGAGGTGTCCTCACAAGCAATATGGCATTTGTTGCAATTGATACAGACATCGCGGTTAATGCGAGCGACGACTTTGTAGTTCAGATCGAGATTGCCCCAATCGGAATAACGCGGAACGGTCTGACCTACCAGTTCTGCTACGCTACTCAGGCCCTTTTCATCCAAATAATCGTTCAGGCCATCAATCATGTCCTCCACAATGCGAAATCCATGATGCATCGCTGCGGTACATACCTGAACCCCTGTAGCGCCCATGAGCAAAAACTCTGCCGTATCCCGCCAATCAGATATGCCGCCTATGCCCGAGATCGGTACACCTACCTCCAGATTACGCGCACACTCAGCGACCATGTTCAATGCGATGGGCTTCACCGCTGGGCCACAGTATCCGCCATGCGCTCCTTTGCCACCCACATGGGGCACGGTATTCCACGAATCCAAATCCACACCAGCTAGAGAGTTAATCGTATTGATCAAGGAGATCGCATCCGCGCCACCTCGTACAGCTGCACGGGCAGTCGCCGTAATATCCGTGATATTTGGCGTGAGCTTCACGATCACCGGTGTGGTCGCTACTTCCTTCACCCACATCGTCTGCAATTCGACCAAGTCCGGCTGCTGACCGGAGGCAGCTCCCATGCCACGCTCAGCCATGCCATGCGGGCAGCCAAAGTTCAGCTCCAATCCGTCCACACCGACGGCTTCCACCTTTTTCACAATCTCATGCCACTTCTCTCGCGTAGGTTCCACCATGAGTGAAGCGACAACCGCACGATCCGGGAATCGCTTCTTGGTCTCGGCAATCTCCCGCAGATTCACTTCCAGCGGACGATCGGATATCAATTCAATATTGTTAAAACCCGCCACCCGTTGCCCACCAAAATGGACCGCCGCGAAACGGGAGGATGTATTGATAATTGGCTCACCCAGTGTCTTCCACACCGCCCCACCCCAGCCCGCCTCGAACGCACGCTGAACCTGGTACCCCGTATTGGTCGGTGGTGCAGATGCCAACCAGAATGGATTGGGTGATCGAATACCTGCCAGATTAATGGATAAGTCAGCCATAACGATCCCTCCTTGGTGTTGTTTGAACTTACTAGTTACACTGAACACTCCGATGACAGAACAACCTTCCGATCGCTGTTATTCCCAGATTTTTTTTGATTCCTTTTCTAAAGGGAAAATCCGGGAATAAAGGCGAACACTTCGTTTCTTCAGGTTCTTTCTGTCCTCTCCGTTTCGTGTAAATGTTTAGTTCAATGTATATCGTTGTATTGGATATTTGGTCGTGCTCAGGATCTCTGCGTAGTAATAGGTTCTAGATAGCACGCAACTAAATTCTAACGAACTATACAGCTCTTATTCGGCCCATATGCGGTGAATTCAAAATCTAACGAATCGTAGAAGTCTTATTGTGCTGTATTCGCTCATTTCGGCTTCATTTCAACGGTTCTTCATCAACATAAGACGTGTGAGATTCGTTAGATTTTCCAATTCTTCATAATTGCCACTATAAGGTGCGTAAGGTTCGTTAGCGCGTCAGGGACACCGCACCAGACCTCTCGCTCAGATCTACACCTTCAACACTCTAGCAGTCCTTTGCGCCCTCCCACCCGCGCATCTCCTTCCACACTTTCCGTGCACTCTCCACTTTTCTTTGTCTCCCTCACTGCTCACGCCGTCTCTTCCACCTGTCCAGGCAACGCCTTCATGACTGCGGCAGCGGCCAGCTTACCCTGCTGTGCAGCCGAGACAACCATCGCCTCACCCTGACCCTGACCAAAAATCACATCTCCTGCCGCATAGATCTGAGGGTGTGAGGTACGATACGTATGCGGCTCGATCTCGACGACGCCCCAGTGGTGACGCAGCCCGAACGCTTCGATTAATGGTAGTAGCCGATGCTGCCCAATCGCCCGGATGACGGTATCACATTCAATCATGAACTCCGATCCCTCCACGGGCACAGGCAACGCGCGCCCACCACCAGGTGGGGTAATCAACTCCATTTTCACGCATTCCACAGCCTGAACCCGACCGTTCTCGTCTCCAATAATACGCTGCGGCATCGTAAACCAGCGGAACTCCACACCCTCCTGCTTGGCAAAAGTATATTCAAATGCATACGCCGTCATCTGGCTTTCCCCGCGCCGATATAACATCTGCACCCGCTCGGCACCAAGACGTACCGAACAGGTTGCTGCATCTACCGCCGTATTACCCGCGCCTATAACGGCGACCTTCAGACCATTTAATGCAGGCGGAACACCCTGCTTAGTGGACTCCACCAGTTCAATCGCATCATAGACACCTTCTAGTGTCTCCCCTTCGATGCCCAGCATAGGTACTGAACCCATGCCACAGGCCAGAATGACCGCTTCATGCTGCTCCAGCAACTGCGAAGCAGGGATATCCACACCGATGCGCACCCCATAACGGATCTGCACACCCAGTGCCTCCACCTGCTCCACTTCCCATAGCGCAACCGATTCGGGCAAACGGAAAGATACGATGCCATACGTATTCAGCCCGCCCCCTTTGGGTTTGGCTTCATAGATCGTCACCTCATACCCTGCACGCCCCAGTTCACGTGCCGCCGACAATCCCGCAGGCCCTGCTCCCACAACTGCGACGGTTCTCCCATTGGCAGGCGCTGCCTGGAATAACGGCTCATTCTTCGCCCGCGCCCAGTCGGTAGCGTAACGCTGCAAGTCACCAATCCGAATCGGCTTCGACGATTCGTTTAATACACATGCGCCTTCACACAGCTCCTCTGTGGGACAGACACGTGCGCAGCTGGCTCCAACCGGATTCGCATCCATGATGGTGCGGGCCGAACCTTTCAGATGCCCTGTGGATATTTTGCTAATAAATGAAGGGATGTTGATGTCGGTTGGACAGGCCTTGATACAAGGTGCATCGTAACAGTACAGACAGCGGTTCGATTCCTCCATCGCTTCCTTGCCTGTCATGGCGGGTTTCATCTCGGCAAAACGACTCTCCCACCCATAATCGGATAACGTTGTTCCTGAGCTGTTCATCAATGTCATGCACCTCCTGAAGTTTGATCCGGGCTAGTTTCCAGCTACTTTTACAGACTAACCAGATGTTCGTACGTTTCTGGCCTGCGATCGCGGTAGAACTGCCACACATTCCGCACCTCACGAATCATCTCCGTATCCATCTCGCCAATGACGACCTCATCCTGATCTCTACTACCTATCGCTACCATCCTGCCTCGCGGGTCGACCAGGTACGACTGTCCATAAAATTCACCCATATTCCATGGCGCTTCCACACCAACTCGGTTGATGGCCGCTACATAATACCCATTAGCTACCGCGTGAGCAGGCTGTTCCAGTTTCCACAGATATTCCGATGTCCCCGCAACCGTAGCGGACGGATTGAACACAATCTCTGCCCCCGCTAGCCCGAGCAATCGAGCCCCTTCCGGAAAATGACGATCATAACAGATGTACACGCCGACTCTGGCGTAGGCCGTATCAAATACCGGGAACCCAAGGTTACCTGGTTTGAAATAATACTTTTCCCAGAACCCATTCGTACCCTCACCTGCTTCCACATGCGGGATATGATGTTTGCGATATTTCCCCAGATATGAACCATCTGCATCAATGACAGCCGCCGTATTGTAATACGAAGCAATGCCCTCCACTTCGTACACGGGTAAAATGATCACCACCGCAAGCTCCTTTGCCAGCTCCTGAAAACGTCTGGTCGTCGGTCCTTCCGGTACCGGTTCAGCGGATGCATACCATTTGGGACTTTGCTCTGTACAAAAGTACGGTCCATAGAATACTTCCTGCAACCCGATGATCTTGGCCCCTCTTGCAGCAGCTTCACGGACCAGCGCAATGTGCTTCTGAACCGCAGCTTCTTTGTGCACCTCAACGGGAGCCGAACCTTCAATCTCATGAGAAGCCTGGATTAATCCGATGCTGATTTTTCCCATAACGTCACAACGCCTCCTCAGGTAAAATGGATGGTTGTTTCATTCCACTGCACATCCTCCGAATGGTGCGATACAACACTTCCGTGCCCAGTCCAATATCCTCTGGCGAGGAATATTCGCTAGGATGATGACTGATACCGTCCTTGCTACGGACAAAGATCATGCCATAATCACACACAAGTGAAAGGGCCAATGCATCATGGAACGGACCACTCATCAGTTCTGGCAAAGTAATCCCGATCTCTTCCGCGGATGTACGAATCACCGACATGATCGGCTCTGCACAATACCGCGGCTCACTATTCGTATCCTCTGTCAGCGAGTAGGTTAGACCATATCGGGAACTCACGTCATCCAACATGTTCATCAATCGGGCTTCAAGCCGGTTCCTGCGCTCCATCTCCATGTCTCGTAAATCCACCGTGAAGCTGACTTCCTCCGGGATGATGTTACGCGAGTCTGGAAACACCCTCAGACTTCCCACCGTACCTACGGTTGGAGCTTCCGGGTCTTCTCTCACCATGTCGTCAAAAGCCGCAATGACTTTGGCGCTGCCTACCAAAGCATCATGCCGCATCCCCATCGGAACAGAGCCAGCATGACCCGCCATGCCTTTCATCGTCACCGTAAGCCACAGCGGGCCCGAGATGCCCGTCACCAGACCTACTGGTGCATTCAGCGCCTCCAGCACTGGTCCCTGTTCAATGTGCAGCTCCAGATAACTGCCTATTGAACCTGGCGGATAGGTCGCTTCTTCAAAATCCGAAGGAGAACAGCCGAAGGCTTCCAGCGCCTCCCGACGGGTCACTCCGTTTTTATCCTGCCGCTCCAGTTCGCCTTCTTCCAACTGACCGGTTATGCCACGTGAGCCGAACAGGCCTTTGTTAAAACGGGAACCCTCTTCATCGCAAAAGGCAATCACCTCAATCGGCATTAGAGGCTGAATGCCATTTTCGATCAGGCATTGCACCGCTTCAAGTGCACCGAGCACACCAATTGCTCCATCATAGCGACCGCCATACGGCTGAGAGTCGATGTGGGAACCAATCATGAGGATCGGCAGAGCCCCATCCGCACCTTCCAGACGACCAATCAGATTGCCGAAGGGATCAAGTCGCGTCGTCAGACCGGCCTTTTCCATCCAGAGACGAACTTGTATGATGCCGTCCATATCTTCCGGGGTCAGGGCAAGTCGGCAGACACCCGTTTCCGCGATTCGGCCAATCTGTGACAACTTCTCAATTCGCTCATTCAAGCGAAGCTGATTAATGAGTCTGCCTGTCGTGGTCTGCATCCTCCCTCGCCTCCTTGTGTGTTATCCATCCATGACAACTAACCTGCATCCAGACTACGGAGCGCAACGAGCAAACTTCCAGCGATCAGATCCAGCTCTTCCTCGGTGGTGACAAACGGTGGGGAGATCGTCAAAATGTTTGCAAACCCTGGTACGGTATCGCCGTTCTTGCCAATCAGGATACCGTCCCTTTTACAACTGGTGAGCACCTTCATTACTTTATCCGCCTCCGCAGGAGATCCGTCTGCTTCAATCAACTCCACCCCACAGGCAAATCCGAACGAACGGATGTCCCCCACAACGGACAGCTCCAGCAGTGGCTCCAGCTTCTCACGAAGCAGGTATCCCAATTCTTCCGCCCGGCTGACCAGATTCTCTCGTTCCAGAATCTCCAGATTCGCCAGTGCCACCCGGCAGGAAACGGGATTCCCGCCAAAGGTATTCACATGGCGAAAATGGGCATCCGGTCCGGGTTCCCGGAACGTGTCATACAGATCGGCTCGCACGGCCGTTGCTGATAATGGCGAATAGGCGCTGGTCATGCCTTTTGCCATCGTCACAATGTCTGGCTGTACGCCATAGTTCTGATGACCAAACTTCTGCCCAGAGCGGCCAAAACCGCAGATTACCTCATCTACAATGAGCAGCACCCCATAGCGCTGACAGATTTCTTGTACGGTACGCATATAATCCGGCGGGGGCACAATCATGCCGCCTCCTGTGATTACCGGCTCCATAATTACTGCGGCAACCGTCTCAGGACCTTCCCAACGAATCACCTCTTCATAGATGGTTGCACATTCGAGTCCGCATCCATCCTTGTTTCGTCCAAACGGACAGCGGTAGCAATACGGTGGCGGAACATGAGAGAAACCCACGCCGAGCGGCTCGTATTTGATCTTGCGGGCGGCTTGCCCGGTGGCGCCCAGCGCTCCCATGGAGTTACCGTGATAGGCACGGTGACGGGAGATGAATTTGTGCCGAGTAGGCTCACCATTCTGATGGTGGTACTGACGGGCTATTTTGAAAGCCACCTCATTCGCATCTGAACCCGAGTTGGAGAAAAATATTCGATACTCCCCCTCAAGCCATTCATTCAGCTTCTCCGCCAGCAAAATCGCCGGTTCGTGACTCTGCGTCATCGGTACATAAGCGAGTGTTTTCATCTGTTCGTAGGCACTCCGCGCAATCTCTTCACGGCCATGCCCCACATTCACACACCACAGTCCAGACATCGCATCCAGATAACGTGTACCATCCTGATCGGTGATCCAGCTGCCCTCCCCACTTACTGCAATCATCGGATGATCGTTATGAGGCGAGATGTGATGCCATACGTATTTGCGATCCTTCTCCAGCCATTCTTCCTTCGTACCGCCAAGCGGCTGCGGCTGCTGATCCACAGAACTCATTCGTCATCCTCCTTCTATAAGCTGATCCAATATGCTTTACACTTGCCCACTCCGATTGCAGTACCATCTTCCGATGCAGCTTTCTTTCAGAAAGCTTTTAGCGCACGCTTCGCTTCTTCAGATTGGTTCTGCACTCTTCGTTCTCGTGTAAATGTTGGTCTACGCTTATTTCACCGCTTCTTCATAGATACTTTTCTCCAGCGCTTCATCCAGATCGGCAGCTTTTTTGATCAGCCCATAATTCAGTGCAATATCCGCAGTTCGGGCAAATGACTCATCCACAAAACTACCGACTTGCTGCTCCGTAAACCCTTCCGGGCGAATCAGCTTCGCAATCTCTTCCAGCATCGTTACCTGATGCTCGCGGGTGGTGCTCCCATCCGTCACATTACTCATCACGATATCCACTGTCTCATTTTGATTGTCGATGGCGTAATTCCAGCCTTTCAAAATGGCACGGGTCACTTTGACCGCAAGCTCACGGTTACTGTCTACCCAATCCTTCTTGGCAATCAGCGTATCCTCCAGCATGCCAACACCGGCATCTTCAATGTTGAACACATCCAGATCGGACTCTTTCGTTCCACTTTCCAACACAACGTGGTATTCGTTATAGATCGTCGCCGTAGCTACATCCACCTGATCATTGAAAAACTGATCCATCGTGAACCCCTGCTTCACCAGTTCAATATCCTTCTTCGGATCTAGACCATTCTTCTCCATGAACGCGAGCACCTGAAACTGCTGACTGCCGAACCAGGTACTAACCTTCTTGCCTTTCATCTGAGCCGGATCAGTAATACCTAGGGACTTTTTGGCAATCAAGCGATAACTACTCTTCTGCGAAATCTGAGCAAGCGAGACGAGCGGCAGACCGTTATCCCGGCTGACCAGCAGACTGTCTACTCCTGTGATTCCCACATCGGCCGCGCCATTGACCACCTGCTGCTCAATCACGATATCCGGACCACCCGGAATAATCTCGGCATCAATGCCTTCATCTGCAAAAAAACCTTTTTCCTTCGCTACATAGATCCCGGCAAACTGCGCCTGCGGCACCCATTTCAGCTGAATTTTCACTTTGATTAACGGTTGATCTGCTTCCCCCGCCCCTCCTGAACTCGCAGCTACAGGCTCAGCCGCTGGCTCGGACTTCGTAGAACATGCGCTCAGCATCGTAACAACCAACAGGACCAATACCAGCAAACCCGGCTTCAACGTTTTGTACATGTACAGAACAACCCCCTGTTTATATACGATTTTTCAATCTGATAGTGTGAGGCTCTACTTCACCAGCTCTATCAATCTATGGTTGCTATCCTGATGTACGTTAGTGATCTGTGCGTGCACGATTCCATGGAATGAGTCGCTTCTCTGCCAGGACAACCGCTTCATACAGCACAATACCAAGCGCGGCGGCGATGACAATACAGGACCAGGCCAAGGGCATGTTCGCCAGTCGAATCTGATCCGAGAGCAAGTACCCGAGTCCCTGGGAGGCGATGAAAAATTCACCCACAATGGCCCCGATAATACTAGTCGACATATTGATTTTCAAACCGGCGAAGAGGGAAGGCAGCGCATGGGGCAGTCTCAGCTTCCAAAAAAACTGCATCCTGCCCGCCGCAAGGCCACGCAGCAGATCACTGTACTGCGGCTGAATGGAAGTCAGCCCTTTGAACAGGCTGACAGCCATCGCTGCCATTGTAATCACCGTAACGACAGCAATACGCGACCAGATCCCGTCACCGAACCAATTGTTCATAATTGGGGCAAGGGCCACAATCGGAACGGCGTTCAGTGCCGACAAAACCGTAACCGCCGCCCTGCCGCTTGTTGGGAAGAATGATGCGCCCGCTGCCGCCAGAGCACCCAACAGGGAGCCGAGCAGGAAACCACCCAGCATTTCGGTTCCACTGTACATCGCATATCGAAAGAGCATATTGGCATTTTCCTGAATGGATGTCGCAATCGCGGAAGGCACAGGCAGTTGGTAGCTTTCTAGCGAGAATATCCAATGAAACAACCTGAGTTGCCAGAGGGCAAGAAACATCACCCCGGCACCCCAAGGAAGCATGCTCAGTGCAATCGAGCGCCCGCGAACGCCAGTGCCCGGTCTGGCCTTTCCGGCTTGTCCCCGTTGTCCATGAATCTCCGATCCGGGAGCAGCTGCCATCTGTGAACCCGTGAGGGTCGTTGCCGCACCAGTTACAGCCGCAATCGCCACACCTTCATCACTTTTCCGGCTCAACACTCTACCCTCACTCATGTGGCTTGACCTCCTTTGGCCCTGAATTCAGGCTGCCAGGGGGTCAGCCAACGTTCAGCCAGGCTGATGACCAGATACGAGATCAGGCCAATGCCAATGCTAAGCATGATGGTGGCCCAGAACATGCCAACTTGGGCATGACCGTAATATAACGAACTGACCATCAGGACGCCGAGTCCATCGGGGGCCCCCATCAATTCCACAACGATGGAGGAGGTTACCGCCAGCGGAGCAGCTATTTTCATACCGGAAAATAGTCCCGGCAGTGCTGAGGGCATCAGACATTTGATATAACGCGCAGTCAGTGAAGCTCCACAGGAACGCATAAGCTCCAGATGCTCTGGTGCTACACTTTTCAATCCTTTCAACGTATGGATGATGATCGGGAAGAAGGTTACATACGCCGCCATAACAATTCGGGCCCACTCCGCGTTGTGGATAATACCGTACACAATTGGTGCGAGACCAATAACCGGAACCATCTGTGAGGAGACAACATATGGCGATAACGTGCGCTCCAGCCAGACAGCCGCGCTCATGAGCAGCGCCAAACCCAGACCCAGCAGCGTTCCCCCTGCAAATCCAATAGCGGCATTGCCAAACGTGACAGCCCCTTGCTCTGCGAGCGTACCCCAGTACCGAAAAAGGGCTGCAAGGACATCGTGCAAATAAGGAAGGCGAGACGCCGCCTGCTGGGGTGACAGGAACAGTTGAAGCATCCAGGCGATTGCTTCCCACAGCACCAATGCGGCCATAATCCAGATGACGACCCAGGATCGATAACCCGGTTTAAAGAATGGCAGGGACATGAGATTCATCACGCTCCTCGTAGAAGCAATTGCGAATGGTCGTAATCATGTGGTAGAAAGCTTCCGTCTCTCTCAGTTCACTATGACGTTCGGAAGGCAAATTGACGGAATGAATGGAATGCACCTGTCCCGGATGCGCCGAGAGCACGATGATTCGGTCGGACAGAAATACGGCTTCAGGGATACTGTGTGTGACAAAGAGGACGGTCTTGCCTGTTGAGCGTTTGATCTCAAGTAGCTCCAATTGAAGCTTTTCTTTCGTGAATTCGTCTAGGGCGGAGAAGGGTTCATCCATGAGCAGCAGTGGGGGATCAAGCGCAAGGGCACGGGCAATGGATACACGTTGCTGCATCCCTCCACTGAGCTGCCATGGATAATGGTCGGCGAAGCGGGTTAGCCCTACCATTTCAAGCAGTTCACCGCTAATGCGGCGGCACTCCTTCCGGCGGGTACCAAGCAGCTCCAAAGGCAATTCCACATTGTGCCGCACCGTGCGCCAATCGAACAAAGCAGGTGTCTGGAAGACGATGCCGAACTGTCGCTGTAGCCGAGCACGCTCAGGCTCTTGGCCTGCAATGCGAACGGTGCCTGAGGTGGGCTGAAGTAGATCACCCACCAGCCGGAGCAAGGTCGACTTGCCACAGCCGGAAGGGCCCAGCAGAGAGACAAACTCATTAGACTGGATCTGGAATGTGACATCCGACAAGGCCTTAACTTGTTGTGACCCTGTACCAAAGACAACGGACACATGATCAACATCAATATGGCAGGCTTCGGGGACTGTAGCTGAGGATATGGAGGACATGGGCATTCTCCTTTGTGGGAAGTTGTTTTCATTGCACACCAAGGCTGAATGGGAGGTTTATATACACGAACGTAACAGGTTTTGCTTGTTAGATAATACTATATCGCTTTGGGCGGGGATTACATTATACAGTGTGTTTTGAGTATGGGCCTGTTCATGTTACACAATGTAAAATGAGATGCATTCTCAGAGACATCTATGTAAGTTTCCTTGATAGATAGCTAACATGAATTTCACCTAACAACAAACGCACGATCATTTGTATTTATTGAATAAATATTCGGAAAATATGACATATGCCCTCGTATTCTTGTTCGTTTTCTTGTATAAAGATTGAATAGACGTACAAGGACTTCCACCTCCACGTGAGTCAAGGCTCCTGAATGATGAAGGCGGTACCATTCTTCCGGATCAACCACCACGCAGGGCTGGAATCCTCAGTCATGTATCGCTTTGAAAATCACATATATAGGTCTATCCAAAGATCAGTAGAACAAAGCTTTCAAATCCAGAAATCGGGGTGGTCATGATGTTTGATTGGCTGGGATGGAGAAAAGGATTGCCGCTGTGGCGATCGTATCGATTGAACGCACATATGAAGGAAGATGTGGAACAGATTTTTGAGGGGATTGCCGAAACGAGACGGCAGCTAATGATGGACTGGGCAGATGAACAATGGAATCACCTGGATCGTTTGCTTCATCAAATACAGTCCGTTCGACCACAAGATGTACTGCCAGGTTCATCTCATATAAGTAAACTAGATGCATGGTTTCAATCCAGTTATATTCGAGCCGTTGATAGTACGGAGCTATTTATGCTGAACGAACAGAATCAGGTGGTATTCTCTACATATAAGAAACATATTGGACAGATCTATGAAGATCAGGAAGCTTTGATTGGACCAGGATTGAATTACTCCCGAGCAGATATTCATGGGAAAAAGTGTTTGTATGGCCCCTATTCCGATCCACTGACGTTGGATATTGGACCACGCTCGTCCGCTTTTCACGATGATGTCACCTTGCTGTTTATCAACCCAATTCTACAGGAAGGTCGATATGTTGGTTCTTTATGCAGCCGTGTTCCCGGGGATGTCCTGGGTGACCTGATTCAACGTGAATCAGGCCATATCTATCCCGATTCCGGTGACAACTATCTCTTTATGGCTGAGTCGAAATTACGGCCCCATCTGCAGCCTGGCACCGCCTTGTCCCGAAGCCGCTTCGAGGATCGTACTTTTACACATGGGGAAAATCTGAAAGATGGTGTAACCACCGAATGGGGTATCGTTTCCGTTAAGGAGCATACCGAGCTGGAGCTCATGTTCACCGATCCATCAACCGGCCAGCTACACCCCGGAGTAGCAAACACCATTCAGAATGGCTCCAATCTGTTCGTTGCCTTTCCCGGCTACTCGGATTACCGCCATATCTCTGTCATTGGCAAAGGCATCACCTTTCAATTGCCACACTGTCCTGATCGTTGGGGCATGATGTGTGAGGGGGATCTGGAGGAAGTATACCGGATACGGAGCATCGGCTGGCGCCAGTTCAAGCAGCACAGTCTCTTCACGCTCTTGTCAGGCGTTGCAGGAGCGGCCCTTGTCTATGCCCTTACTGGCAGTGGTTGGAGTGCGGCAGCAATGGCAGCTTTTAATGTGTTATTCGGATTCTTCACTGCATTACAGCTGCATCGTAGCCAATATCGACGGGTTCATGAAGACTTGCGCCGCATCAGCCGATTTATTCGAATTAACGCTGAAGGCAGGGGTGATCTGACCCAGCGTCTCGACACGTCTGCTTTTGCCCAAGACGAATCGGGTGAACTGGCGAAGTGGATCAACAACATGATTGACTCTCTGGAAGGCATTATGCTGAAGGTACAACTTGCCACGGTAGACGTTATGGACAACCAGTATCAGATGCGAACTTCAACAGAGACAACCCAGGGTACAACTGAGCGTGTAAACCACAAGCTTGGTTCGATGATTCAGGCCATTCGCACCCAACTGGAAGATCTCGACCAGGCCAGGATCGCTGCCGATCACATGCGCATAACGCTACAACAACTGGAGACTTCTGCAACCGAACAGATCGGCGTGGCCCAGCAGGAAGTGGAACGAATCGGCGACAAAATGACTCAAATCTCAGGAGCGGTATCCGATACCAACCGTACCATCCTGTCCTTCATGGACACGATGAAAGAAATTTACCGTGCTCTGGCTGTCATTGATGAAATTTCAGCTCAGACCAACCTGCTCGCTCTGAATGCTACCATTGAAGCTGCACGCGTGGGCGAACATGGCCAAGGATTCTCAGTCGTGGCAGGGGAAATCCGTAAGCTGGCCGATTTATCCCGTTCTTCCACTGAAAATATCCATCAGATTCTGGACCGAATCTCAACTGCAGCAGGAGCGGCGTCCCAATTAATCACAGAGGGAGATCAGGTGCTGGCTGAAGGAACTACACTGGTTCAGGCCGCTTCGCAACTTCTGCAAAATGCTACCGCTGAAGAACCTGAGCGCACGCAAGTCGTGGATCAAGTGGTCATGCTGATGGAGAATATTGCTGCAATCAGCCATCAAAATCGGGCAACTTCCGCTGAGGTAGAAGCAGAGATGATGGAGCTGATCCGTGATATGTTGCAGGTTCAGCATTCTTCGCATAACGTGGAAGCCATTACGGTCTTCCTGCAACAACTCGTGGGACAATTCCACCTGAACCATCCCGCCAAAAATGCTGTCATCTGACGTCATCGTTGACGCGGATTGGAGAAATAGCTAAAATTTGATGCAACTGTTCCTTTTGAAATTGTCGTATCATTTATAATAGAAGATTTCCAATCTGAACCGATGAAAGGGTGGTCTGCATGGAACTGCTTCAGGATTCATTTGGCCGGATACATGACTACATCCGTATTTCTGTTACGGACCGCTGTAATTTACGCTGTGTGTACTGCATGCCTGCGGAGGGCATGGAGTTTGCTCCACATGATGAGATTATGAGCTACGAAGAGATCGCACAGGTGCTGAAGGTGCTTGCTCCAATGGGCATGCGCAAAGTTCGGCTCACCGGGGGCGAACCGCTGGTACGCAAGGATCTGCACAAGCTCGTCGGCATGATCTCGGCGATTGACGGGATCGATGATATTGCACTGACTACCAACGCTCTTCTGCTGGATAAACAAGCTCAGGCATTGAAAGACGCTGGATTAAACCGCATTAACATCAGTCTGGACTCCCTGCAAGCAAGCCGCTTCTCCATGATTACCCGTGGTGGGGATGTGAACAAGGTACTGAAAGGCATTGAAGCTGCAACAGCCGTTGGTCTCGCTCCGATCAAGCTGAATGTCGTGCTCATGAAGGGTATCAACGATGATGAGATCAAGGACTTTATTGCAATGACCATCGATCAGCCTCTTCATGTGCGTTTCATTGAATATATGCCGATTGGACAGGCATCGGATTCGTGGCGCAAATCCTATTTGCCACTGGAAGCCGTCACCGATGTATGCGCTGAAGCGGGCTGGGTGGTTGAGAATACAACAGGCCCTGCGGGGAATGGCCCATCACGCAATATGAAAATTGTGGGCTCCGAAGGCACTTTCGGATTGATTCATCCCGTGAGCGATCACTTCTGTGACAATTGCAATCGACTTCGGCTGACCGCTGACGGACATATCAAAGCCTGCCTCTACTGGTCTGATGAGTATAATGTTCGCCGCTTCGTGGATGACCCAAATGCCATGGCGGCGCTCTTCCTCAAAGCGCTGGGTACGAAACCAAAGAATCATGAGATGGCTCTGGCTCTGGAACAAAAAATGCAATCTCATACGCCGACAGTACGCCGCATGTCCCAGATTGGCGGTTAGCAACAGTACGCAATATAACACAACAGCGTATTCCTGCGTATGGATGATATATATCTGTACCGTCAGGATGACCTCTGCACACAACGAATGAGGTAACGCTGGTGCGATGACCCCTTATGTAAATCAGCATTCATAACGTGAAGTGGAGCATGTCACAAGGAATAAGTGGATAGTCAAAGCAGACAAGAACATCATGTTCTCGTCTGCTTTTTCGTTATGTTTTCATAATTTCCTGAAAATCATCGGTTATCCTGTTTCATTTGTTAAAAATGAAAGTAATATACGTTATGCCCTTGTTGGGTCTTCAAGATTCTCATAATTCTGACGATGTATATACAATACATCTAGATGATATGCACACATAGGAGATGACCATATTGAATATTGTTGAAGCACTCGTTGCCGCAAGCCCGTATTTTAAAATTATGCTGAAAGAACACGATATCATGATTGCAGTAACCGATACCGAGAAGTTCTGGTATTATGTTCCGAGCAACGAGCTCGATCTGGGCATCAAAGCAGGAGACATCATCTCGCCAGATGACCCTACACTCCGCAGAGCCCTTATACATGGTGAGACTTCAGCCAATCGCATTGATGCCAAATTCTATGGTACATCCATTGTCTCGGCAGCTACTCCACTTCGGGATGAGCAAGGAAATATCGCAGGCGCACTTGCCATTGGCTTCTCCCTTCAGAATGAGGAAAAACTAGAGCACTTCACCGAACTGATCGGCGGAATCAGCGGCAGACTGACCGATATGGTGCAGACAGTAGCTGCCCAATCCGAACAATTGACGGCCTCTTCCACACAGATTTTGGACAATACGCGCATGGCTGTGCAGAACTCAGGCGAAGTGAACAAGGTCGCTGCATTCATCCGTGAAATCTCAGAACAAACCAATCTACTCGGCCTGAATGCGGCCATCGAAGCAGCACGAGCGGGTGAAGCAGGCGCAGGGTTCAGCGTCGTTGCATCCGAAGTGCGTAAACTTTCTACAGGTACCAAAGAAGCCACGGTGAATATCGAACGTTCCTTAAAGGATGTCCAGCATTCCATCCAACAGATGGAGCAGGAGATCACATCGATCTCACAGTCGAGCAACCAACAGGCCGTGATGGTAACCGAGTTCAGCGAGGTCATTGATCAGTTGAACAGTGTAAGCCGTGATCTGAAAGTGTTCATTGAATCCATGCTACTGAAGGCAGAATAGATCCGATTACGATTAACTCAGATGACCAACCATATATAAGTGATGCAATACCGATGCATTATCGAGCACTACATGTTCCAACTCAATAACTAGATCAGCAAGCTCTGCTGATCACCAAATTCAGCACTCACATTGAAACTCTCCGTGCGATTAACGTCACGGGGAGTTTTTTTATTTTAAACAAGATGAGCCACATTAGGGCCTTCTATGAATAGATGAGCTTCCACAGCATCATACACGCCAGACCGACCATGATCAGAGCAGACAACCGATTGAACACCAGACTGATGCGTCCAGTACGATCCGTTCTGCCAATTAACCTGCCGGCACCTGCAAGTCCCATGAACCATATCCACGATACAGCCGCGGCTGTCAGGGCAAAATACATGCGCTCCACCCCTTCATACTGAAGTGAACTGGTGCCAATCACAGCAACCGTGTCCAGCAGAGCATGGGGATTGAGTAAAGATACCGATGCGGCGAACGCAATCTGTCGCCCTGCTGACATTACTGTCTGCGAATCTTCCAGAGATTCGGACGACCTCCAAATACTCCATGCCATATATAGCAGAAACAGGCTTCCTACTGCATACAACACATTCGCCAGAACTGGCCATTGCAGTAAAATGAGCGACACCCCTCCGACGGCTGCCCCAATCAACAACGTATCACTGACCCCTGCCGTTATTACAGCAGGTAGGGCATCAATATAACGCCTTTGTCTCATGCCTTGGTTAAAAATAAATACATTCTGCACACCCAGTGGCAAGATCAGGCCAAAGGCCAGAACCACTGCGTGAATAACAACCTCCATTATGCTTCCCCCTTATCTCTGTATTCCATAGTAGAGCAGATGAGGGCTGACGTAACCAACCACTTGGATGGCATCATACCCAACCAAATGATATAGTGTTCGTTACAAAGACAAACGGAGGTGATTCTGCCAGTTATGGAACGTTCTGATTCTCGGCTAAACATGGGGTGGAAGCCGAACCCCTCTCTCGACTTGCCCTTGTATCGCCAGATTGAAACCTATGTTCGGCAGAAAATCACAACGGGCGAATGGTCAGCAGGACACCGTCTCCCCTCACAGCGAATATGGGCTGAGTCCATGGGGATAAACCGCAGTACATTGGTCACTGCCCTGGATAACCTGGCCGCCGCGGGTCTCATTGAGGGCAGACATGGCGGGGGAACATTTATCTCCGGCTCTGGTTGGCATGGCATGGCTCACGGAGCCATGCCCAATTGGAACGAAGCCATCGAGGAGGGCTGGTATTATCCCAACCTGCCCGAAATCCAGCAGATTAATCAGGCTGAATTCAGGCCAGGTATCATACGGCTCGGTACAGGGGAACTCGCCCCGGAGCTGATGCCTCAGGATGCTTTTAACGACATTCTGTATACCCTGTCCCATCGTTCTCGTGCGCTCAACTACCTGGAACCTCAAGGAAGCCTGGAGCTTCGTGAGGCTTTATCCATCCATTTGCAGACTACGGGTATTCAAGCCTCTCCAGATTCCATACTGATCGTATCCGGCTCTCTGCAGGCACTACACTTGATTTCGGTCGGACTTCTCCCTCGCGGATCAGCAGTTCTGTTGGAAAAACCGTCGTATCTCTATTCCATTCACGCCTTTCAGTCGGCAGGGTTGAAAATGAGTGGTATCCCGATGGATAACGAAGGATTGCACATTGCACGTCTGGAGGATGCTGCTCAGCATGTCAAAGATCAAGATCACATCTCGCTTCTCTACACGATCCCGAGCTTTCATAATCCCACCGGCTCTGTGATGAGTGATCACCGCCGGGAAGAACTGATGACCACCGCTCGGACATTAGGCATCTCCATACTGGAGGATGCTGCCTACAGTGATCTGTGGCTAGATAATCCTCCTCCGTCATCGCTGAAGGCGCGTGACCAGGAAGGACGGGTGCTACATATGGGAACCCTGTCAAAGGCAGTCAGTCCCGGTCTGCGCCTCGGATGGCTGGTTGGGCCAGAGCCGGTCATTCGCCGTCTCGCAGATATCAAGATGCAGACCGATTACGGCACCAGTTCACTCGCCCAGGAGGCCGCTGCCCTGTGGTTCGCCGAAGGATATCACGCAGGACATATGGAACGCCTTCGGCCTGAACTGCGCAAACGCAGAGACATCATGCTGGAACTGTTGCAACATCACTTTCACGGCATAGCGGAGTGGGAAATACCCGCTGGCGGCTTTTACATCTGGCTGCAATTCACTGTATGCCCTCTCTCTATCCGCCAATTGTTCCATACCTGTCTGGAGCAGAATGTACTTATCCACCCGGGCTATCTGTATGACCGCTTGGACGCGAGTCACATTCGGCTCTCTTACGCTTATGCATCCCCTGATGAGATGGAGCGTGGACTACAGTGCCTCGCAGAAGCTGTCCGTAAGCTTCTGACTTCCGGCTCCTAATTTCACAATTCAAAAAGCCTTGACCTGAAAGGACCATGTCCTTCAGATCAAGGCTATTCGTGTAAGTTTCGTAAGTTTGGTCCAATGCCAAAAGCGGGCAGATACCAGCTTCGCTGCGGAATTCCTCCGAATGTTTTATCCCTTTACAGCCCCCTCAGCAATACCCTCCATGATGAACTTTTGGAAGAACGCATAGATCAGGATAACCGGAATCGCAGTCAGTACCAGGGATGACAGAATCAACGGCCACTCCTTGTTATATTCACCAAACAGCATGTTCGTAGACAAAATCAGCGTATAACGATTCACATCGGTCAGCATGAGCAGTGGCAACAAGAAGTCATTCCAGATCCACAGGAAGTCCAGAATCGCGATGGTGACTGTGATCGGAAGTAAGAGCGGGAAGATAATCTGGAAGAACGTCTGAAACTCATTACATCCGTCAATCTGAGCCGATTCCTCCAATTCACGTGGAATGGACTTCACAAACCCGTGATAGAGGAATATTGCCATGTTCACACCAAGCCCGATATAGATCAAGGCCAATCCGTACGTGCTTCCCTGTACACCCATGCCTTTGGCAACCCGTGTCAGCGGAATCATAATTGAGTGGAACGGCACCAGCATGGATGCGACAAACAGGAAGAAGATCAGATTGCTCAAACGGCCGGATGTACGTGACAGCTTGTATCCCGCAAGTGAGGCACAGAAGACGATACCACCGATCCCCAGAAAGGATACAATTGCCGAGTTCATGGAACTACCCAACAGATTGATTTTGTTAAACGCGTCCGAATAATTCTCCCAGTGCAACGTTGTTGGCAGCGCGATAAAGGATTGGAACATCTCACCCTGTGTTTTAAAAGAGTTCACCACGGCCATGTAGATCGGTAGCATAGCGACGAGAGAGCCCAGAATCAGCAGCAGTCGAATCAGATAACTGTTCAGTCGTTGCATCCTCATGCTTCCACCTCTTTCTTCTTCATGACGGTGATCTGGATGAGTGTAAAGATGAGTACGATGATGAACAGCACAACCGATTTGGCACTCGCATAGCCGTATCTGAAGTTATTGGAGAACGCTTCTTCATAGATATTCATCGTGATCACCTGCGTGGCCCGGCCCGGTCCACCACCAGTCAGTCCATACACCACTTCGAACACTTTGAATGCTCCGTTCAGCGTTAGGAAGAAACAGATGGTCACGGCATGAGTAATCATCGGCAACACCACATTGCGCAACACCTGGAATGCGTTAGCCCCATCAATAACAGCCGCTTCTTTGAGACTTTTCGGCACACCCTGAAGAGCAGCCAGATAAATGATCATCATATACCCTACGCCGTTCCAGAGCGATACGATCAGAATGGAGTAAAATGAAAACTTCGGATCACCCAGCCATTGCTGGTCAAGGAACGAAAAGGCCAGTTTCTCTGCGAGCTGTGGCAGCACCTGAGAGAAGATGAAGGTCCACATGAAAGCACTGATGATCGTACTGATCATGTTAGGCATGAAGAACAGGGTTCGGAAGAGCCCCTTGCTGCGCGTCCGTGACTCGATCAACACCGCGAGCAGCAAGGCAATTCCATTTTGCAGAATCAGCATAAATATTACATATTTCATCGTGAACCACAGAGAGTTCAGAAAGTCGGGATCTTCTTTGAACAATTCCACGAAGTTGCCCAGACCGATAAAGCTGTAATCCCGATTAAGTCCGTTCCAATCCGTCAGGCTATAGAACATGCCACTAAACGTAGGGTACAGTAGGAAAATCGCATAGATGACAAAGGCAGGCGCAGTGAACGCGAGCAGTGACAGATACTTCTTGAACACATTCGTAGCCATTGGTTCTCCCCCTTTTCACTCGAAGCGGATGATCGTAAACGAGGGAACGAAGAACGTTCTGCCTGCTGTATCATCTGCTTGGAGACTGCGACGGAATAAAGTACCGCTCATTTGTTGACAAAACTCTCAAACCGTTGAGATTTGCCAACAAAAGCGGATACTCTATTCCTCACAGCTCCTTACTTGTTGACTTTGTTGTAGGATTTCCACGCCTTGTCGAGCGCATCGATAACCTGCTGTTGATTTAATTGCCCTGAGTAGTAGCCTTGCAACGCTTTGCCTGACTCATCTTTCACCGCTTGAGGGATGGATGGGTCCTGATAGGCTTTACCTTCACTCACATATTTCTGGGCATCGTCTACCCATGGGAAGCTCTTGAAGTCATGGATCTTGGCAACCGGATTGAACTTGAGTGCTTCATAGAATGCACTTGAATCCTTGTCATCGAGAATGTAGTTCACGAAATCGAGTGCCACTTCTTTGTTCTTGCTAGATGACGATACTGCCAGTGAAGTTGAGGTACTCAGATTGATTTTGGTATCATCCGGATTGTCATTGATCGGCATTGGTGCTACACCAAAGTTCAAGTCCGGATTGGACTTCAGGATCGTTTCGGCAAACCATGGTCCCTGAATCCACATTGCGGCGCTTCCTGAAGCGAAGGCTGCTGAACCATCATCTCCGCCCACTTCCAGCGCTTTGTCCGTTCCATTCGCATTGACCAGATCGAAGATATCAAACAATGCTTTCATATCCGAGAAGGAACCCTGATCCTGATTCATCTTGTCGACAAAGTCTTTGTGCTCCGACTGGGTTAAGGCACCCACAGTGAGTGGCAGGAATAATTGCGGAATCCAGGATTCTTTGTAGGACAGTTCAAACGGTGTAATGTTGGCTGCTTTGAGCTTCTCCACGACCGCTTTCATTTCCGTTAACGTCGTCGGTACTTCCAGCCCTTGCTCTTCGAAAATATCTTTATTGTACAAGTAGCCCCATGATAACGTTTCCAATGGAACAGCCACGACTTTGCCCTCCGCATCCGTTACGGAAGGTTTGACCGAATCCAGCAACTTATCAACAAAAGGTTGGCCCGACAGATCTTCCAGATAACCAGCTTTGCTGAATGGTGGAATCTCGTTGACCGCATGCAGAGCGAACACATCCGGTGCATCATTGGAGGCGAGTCGCGTCTTCAGAATCTGAGGTGCATTGTCCGCTGGCGGCATCTCCAGTTGCACGTTCACCTCAATGTTTTTCTCTGCTTTCTCCTTGGCTTTGAACTGTTCTATATATTTATCGTAATGTTCTTTCAGCCGAGGTTGTGCAACGAATACTTTGAGTGATACCGTGCTTCCTGATGCCGATTCTTCCTGTCCATTGTCCGTCCCTGCATTGGAGCCGCAACCTGCGAGCAGAACACTGACCAGTACCGCACTTGCTACGCTTTTCCATACTTTCATCTCTTATGACCTCCCGGTGTGTAACTGGTTTGTCTTTCATAGGCTCATTATATATCAGAAAATGAAAGCGCTTCATTGGACAAAATTAGACTTGTGTATTGGATTATTTTAAACCTTAATCCTGCCGCAAATGCTCTCTCGAACGACTCATTCCGTGCTACTGCTTGAATTGCCTGATATACGAGGTTGTCCCTTCCGCATCTCCCCCGGTGAAACTCCGAAATGCTTCTTGAATACCCGATAGAAGTAGGACACATCTTCATAACCCGCCATCTCGGCAACATGCTTGAACGGAATCTGTTCGTCCATCACCCACTCTTTCGCTCTCGTCATACGTAATTGGACAATATAGTCTGTCACATTCACCTCATACTCTTTCTTGAATACCTTGCTGAGATATTCCTTGCTGACAAAAAAGATCTGGGCGAGTTGTTCCAGTGAGATCATCTCCATACAGTGCTGCTCAATGTATTGCTTCACCTCATTCAGGTTCAGCTTGTTCTTGAATTTACGCTGTGCAATCAGCTGCTCCAAAGCCTGGTAGTACGGAGTCGAAATCCATGCAATCGCGGATTCTATGGAAGCGAGCGCTGTCGAAGGAGGTAACGCCGTTGCTTCGGGCCGCTCGTACAAGCCGTTGGAGACACACAGTTCATCCAGCAAGGCCTGTAATTCATAGGCCACCCGTCCAAGTTGCCGGGGACTTCGGATCTCGCATCGTTCCAGCTTCTGCTGCAATTGCTGGAACCATTCACGCAGACTCTGAACGTTCAGGTCATTAAACCTTAGACGGGCCTGCTGTTGAAACAGAGAGAACTCACCTGCGAACGAAGATGGGTACGATTCCCATGATTCAGGCGCAGATTCAGCCTTTTCCAATTCTTTTGCACATTTGGCAAGTACACCATTTAGTTCATCCGGATTCACCGGTTTGAGCAGATAATCTGCAGCCCGATGGCGGATTGCATGTTTTGCATAATTGAAGTCATCATACCCGCTCACCACGATCACCTTGATCTGTGGGTACTGTCCGCTCAGCGTCTGTAGCAGTTCTACACCGTCTGTGCCGGGCATGCGCATGTCCGTAATGATAATGTGAGGCTGATGTTGATTGACCAGTTGTATGGCCTGCTCACCGTCCTCTGCCTCACCTGCAACGGTCATGCCGAGTTCATTCCATTCTCCCAGGTTGCGTAAAATGTCCCGGTTCCACGGTTCATCATCCACTAGCAGCACTCTGTACAGCTCTTTGTTCACAAGGCTTCGCCTCCTGTATTGCAGGGAATTCGTACCGTAACGCTCGTCCCCTGTCCATATTCACTTTCCATGCTCATCCCGTATTCAGGTCCAAAATGCATCACCATTCGTGAGGCCGCATTAACCAGCCCAATACTTTTGCCTGAGCTCCACACCCGATCTGCCTCCCAGGTAAGTCGTTCCAGTCTGGACTGCATTTCCGCTAGTTTCTCAGCATCCATACCCACACCGTTATCACGAATTCGAACGGTTACATCTGTAGGTTCACAGACGACCTCAATGCCTAGTTTCCACTCACCCTGCTTCTTCTCCAGACCATGTAAAAATGCGTTCTCCACAATCGGTTGCAGAGACAACTTGGGAATATAACACGCCCGAAGTTCCCCGGTAATCTCCAGGGTATATTCAAGCCTGCCGGCAAAACGCTGCTTCTGAATCAGCATATAATGCTCCAGCTGGTCCAGCTCAGACTGTAGGGGCACCAGTCCATCCGGCGCTCGTACAATATAACGAAACATCTCGCTCAAGGCTCGAATGACTTTGTAACTGTCTGCCGGTTTTTGCGAGTAGACCATGCCGCCAATCATCTGCAACGTGTTTTGCAGAAAATGCGGATGGATCTGGGATTGCAGTGCTTTGAGCTCAGCCGTCTGCTTCTCCAGATTCATCAGGTAGTTGTCGCGAATGTGTTCCCGAATACGACTAGCCATGCCGTGCAGATTTTTCTCCAGCAGACCAATCTCATCTACCCGGCCGCTTCGTACCACTTCCCTGTCCTTGATCAGCTGGATACCCTTCATGGAATTCGCCAGTCTGACAATAGGCTTCGATGTACGCCAGGCCACGAACCCAGCTATTCCTACAGAAATGACGGTTGCCAGGCCTCCCACAACCAATCCGTATTTCATCGTCTCCAAGGCACTTTCGTTAATGACGTGGGCAGGTACAACCTTGATTACACGTAGTCCTGACGGCTCAATGGAATGAAAGAATACGTATTCCTTGGCTGTACGAATGAAGCCTGAACTTTCTTTTGTGCTTGCTAATTTCTCCAGTGCTTCGGCAGACGGCTGAATCTCTTGATTTGGCTGATAGACCGGACTGCCCGTAATGTCCGCAATGTATACCGCATAGTCTCCCCGGCTATCCAGCAGCTCCAGGGTCTGGTTGAACTCAGCCCACTTGACCTCCAGACTGATGGCCCCAATCTGTGCCTGATCCTCGAAGCGGTTCATGCTGCGGGTCATATGAAACTTTTGCGGATCGTCCGGATCATTGATAATCGTAAAATCTTTATGTTGTGCGAAAAGCTCATGATACCCTTCCGGTATTTCCGATACCGCCTTGATGCGAGAATCCATGGAGTTGAAGGTGAACAGGGTGTCCAATTCCTTCAAGTACAGTTCAACGCCAAATACATAATTGCCAGCGGAATAGTATACACTGTTGAGCATATTGAAAACGGCCTTCTGTTCATCAAATCGACTGGCTGCCGGCGCTTCCTGGTTCAACGCCAGATATTGATGCAATTCGTCACTGATCTGAATGGAATAGATAATATTGTTCATGCGAGCGAACTGTTCACCCAGATAGATCGAGGCCCAGTTCATATTGGCTCGGTTGGTCTCCATAATCTCCTCTTCCATGGAAGAGCGGGTATTCTCAGCTGCCATGGCGGTCATGGCAATGACGGGCAGCACGGCCAGCAGCGTCATGGTAAGAATTAATTTATTGCGAATGCTGCGTTTGAAAGGATCTGTCAGCTTCCGATAACATTCGGTAAACACAGCGCATCCACTCCTGAGCTAAAATAGACAAACGCCCCAGCATGGAAGCCGAGGGCGCTTTGGTCTTTATATTCGTTTGGAAATGTTAAAATACCACGTTATACAATAGAATGAATGGTTACACGAGATCACTACGTGGTCAGAACAACCTTCTGATCGCTGTTATCACCGGATTTTTTTGATTCCCTTTTCGAAGGGGAAAATCCGGTGATAAAGGCGAGGTGTATGCTTCCGATGCAGCTTTCTTTCAGAAAGCTTTTAGCTCCGCTTCCTCAGGTTTCTTCTGCCCTCTCCGTTAACGTGCACATGTTAAATTCAACTTATATACCTATATTTATTATTTCCTATTATTGTTCAATAATCCGTATGCCCCATGGCTCCAGTTCGATCTTCTCTCCCGCAACAATCGGGGTTCCTGTCAGAAGTTCCGTTCCTTCCCCATAAGCATTCACGAAGGATGTTGCCTCATCTGCATAATTGAAATAGTAGCGAATCGTGTTCCCTTGATCGTTCACACCGGTCTTCACAATGATAGGAAAAGCCAACTCTTGATCAGCTCCCCATACGCCCGCTTCCTTCATAACACGTTCCAATACCTTACGGATCACCGCAGAACTGGTATAACATCCAACATAGGTTGCTTTGCCTTTTCCATAGGCATTCTGGGTAATTGCCGCATATTCACCCCAATGTGCATGATCATACCAAGCGAGTACTTCAGCCGTTGTCGGTGTAATTAGTTCCATCCAGGTGTGAACCTGGTTCTGCTCCTCACCAACCTCGAATGGATCATCGCGCAGCGAGACATGTTTTGGCTCTACAAAAAGGTTATAGCTGATTCCGCATGCCTCACTGATCAAGCCGGGCTGGCGAGTAGAGCGTACCTTGATATGCTCATTCGCAAATCCGCTTTTGAACGAGTAGACGATATGTCCGCCATCGTGTACAAATTGATTTAACTTTTTCAGCAATGCATCCGAAGCAGCATACAGAGCAGGTACAACGAGCACATCATATTCCGCATAACTCTCAACAGATGGATCGATCAGGTCACAGCCAATGTTCATCTTGTACAATTCATCGTACATCCAGCGCACCACGTCATTGTAGTTCTTGTCACTGGTGAAGTTAAACCCAAACCATTTAATTGATGTCAGCGCCTCATTGCTGAACAGCACGGCCACCCGATTCGTTTTCTTCAGATTCACAAGTTTCGGACTGAGACGGGCAAAATCCCTGCCAATGGTCTTCGCTTCGTTGTACACCGGATTCGGTTCAAAGTCATGACTGAGCAATCCTTTCCAGTACGTCTCAAACGAATTGTGCAACGAATGCCAGTGCCAGTAAGCGACCATGTTCGCTCCTGATGCCAGATGACTGAATGCCTGCAAACGCAGCTGTCCCGGATAGGGAACCCAATGCCAGAACGCCTGCGCTTCGGTCTCCAGCACCAGATAGTTCGATTGCTTGGTGGAACGCGCCACATCCCCGCCGAATGAAATCTCAATGCCGGTCAGATCATCTTGGGAAGGATGGTAGATGTCCACACTGGTGATGTCAAAAGGTTTCGATGCGGCAAAATGATCCACATCCCCTTGAATGCCGTAGGAATATCCACGCCAATCGAAGTCGAAATTCTGGGTAACAAACTGTCCTTCCTGTTTGTATTCATTCACGATTCCCACTTGCCAAGCCAAAAAGTGGGTTACCAGCTGTCGCTGGAACTTGGCAAATTCAGCGCCCAGACTACCGTTAATCGTTCCTACCACAGACGGGAAGTCCTCCCAGCTATTGATTCGATTACTCCAGTAGTCGAGGCCAAATTCCTTGTTGAGCTCATCTAGAGAACTGAACTTGTTACGCATATATTTGACGAATTGCAGTTGTACGTTATCTCCTGCGGTATTGTAATGCTTCGTCTCGTTATCTGTCTGATAACCGATTACTGCTGGATGTGTGCTCACTCGAGAGATCAGCTTGCGGATGATCCGCTCGGCATAGAATAGATAGGTTGGGTGTGTAATATCCATGATCTGTCTTGCGCCGTATTTGCCAGGTCCCTGTGAGGTAGTAGCCAGCACGTCCGGATGTTCCTTCACCATCCATGTAGGAACAGCATACGTTGGTGTCCCAACGATGACCTGAATCCCCGCCTCATGCATGGCATCCAGCACACGATCCACGGAAGAGAAATCAAATACGCCATTCTGCGGTTCATGGGTGCTCCAGGTTGATTCTGCAATGCGGACCACATTGATCCCTGCATCCTTCATCATCTGAATGTCCTTGTCCAATCTTTCGTAAGGCATATATTCATCATAGTAGGCTACGCCATATAATAATTTATCCATGATTTAATCTCCTTTTTGTCGGGAAAATGTAATGATCTTGACGTGTGCACGAGTTGACATATTCCAACCCATAATGGTAGCGTTTACATTATTATCGGTTGAAAAACTTGGATTGTTCAGAAACTCCTTCAAACGCTGATGCATTCGATGGATTATCCATGCTTGCGTTAAACTGATTATAATGAAGTATACTAAGGGTGCCGATTGTACAAGGCGAGTTGTTTTTACCCTTTTCCGAGGTGAATGTTATGGATATCCGATCACAGCTCCGAGAAATGCCTCACCATACGCTGGCTCACTGGCTGCCTATTATCGACTGTAACATCAAATTCTATGGCGCGCACAGCCAACAAGTTCCATATGGATGGGCGATGCCGGAGGAATCACATCCAGGCTTTGAGATTATGTTGATTATCGATGGTACACAAGAGAGTGTGATTCATGGTTATACCTATACCGTGGAGGAAGGTTCCATTCTCCTCATTCCTCCCGGGTTCAAACATACGAATCAATGTGTATCCACGGAAGGCATGACTTATTTTAGCGCTCATTTTAATGTAGATGATCCGGTCTTCACTCTGAAGCTGATGTCACAGCATAGCCAAATCTACGCAACAGGTACGGAAGATAATAAGAAGATGCGTATTGTGCTGGAGAGCTGGATGGGCATGATTAACGTATCTGAGGCCTATACATCCACTGACAAAATGATCATGCAGGCCCGCATGTTTGAACTGTTCGCCCTGTTGTCCCAAGCCGCTGATCATAAACCGGAGGCCACCACTTCTGTTGCTACTTCACACACGCCAGCTCCAACAGCCATGCATTATGCGGGAGCTATAGCGGAGGCGATCAAGCAGGCCTTCTATGCCCAGCTTCGAACCAAGGAAGACAATGTATCCACGGTCAAAGTAGAGCAGATTATATCCTCATTTGGCATCAGCCCGGGATATGGTTTGCAGGTTTTTCGCAAGGTGTATGGGCGATCGCCCAGAGCTTACCTGTCCAGCTTGAAGTTGCAGGAGGCCAAAGTGCTGATCGAACAGCCAGAGCTGTCGCTCGGGGAAATTGCGTGGAAGCTCGGCTACACCCATCTGTCCCATTTCAGCAGACAATTCAAACGTTGGACAGGCCAAAGCCCGCTTCAATATCGCAATCATCATGCAGATGCATCTGGCGATCCTGTATCCTACAGATCTGAATTGAGTCCAGAATCTTGATTACGGATACGCTCATACTCTTCCGGCGTGTTCATATTACTCAATTGCATGGCTACTTGATGAACGCCCGCTCTCTCAAGCTCTTCGGCTTCGACATAGCGGCAACCGGTCTCTTCAAGCCATCGCATGACTCGAAGATGATCCTGCATCAGGCGTTGCTCCAGATCAGGGAGCACTCGCTTGTGATAAGCACCTGCAAGCGGATGGACACGCCCATCCACGCGTGGAACGATAGCAGAATAAGAGTCATGCGACTCGGCCAGCTTTTTTATCCCATCAAAAAAGGACGTTTGCAGGAGCGGCATATCGCAGGCGCAGACCAGATTCCATTCCGTACCGGAAGCCTCCAGGGCCGCGTGAAGACCCGCGAGTGGTCCCTTCCCCGGATAGTGATCCTGGACGCAGTCGTAGCCCATTTCGCCATAGGTTGTCACGTTGGGTCCGGCTGCCACGATGATACGGGATACTGCAGGTCTCAAGGCTTTTGTGACATGTTGCAGTATAACGGAACCGTTCAGTTCCAGCATGGCCTTGTTGGTCCCCATGCGACTGGATAAACCTCCTGCCAATATGATGCCTGTCCATCCCCTCGTGTTCATGATGTCTTGCTCCCTTCTGGTAACGATGTGGGCTTGGTATATCAATCGATCAACATTTTCTATAGATTGAATCCCCTTTCAACAAATGATACATTGAACAATATGCATTTGAAAGGAATGGCTTAATTGGACAGACCTGTACCTTCAAGAGGCAATCCCTCATTGGTTTCTCTGAAACTATATAACTTTTTCATATATGGCGCCATTTCTATCTTTGCCGGATTCCTGCAGCTCTACCTGCAAGAGATTGGAATGACAAAACTGGAGATTGGCAGTCTGATGGCGATTGGCCCCTTTGTATCCTTGTTCGCCAATCCGTTCTGGGGCTTCTGGAGCGATAAATCTCGCAATATTCGCATCATCCTGATGATTATGATGGGAGGCACATTTGTGCTCGCCCAGGGTGTGTTCTATGCGCCCAGTTATACGTGGATCTATGTAGCCATGATTTTCTTTTATTTTTTTCAAAGTCCATTATTCGCCCAGACGAACAGTCTGATTCTCGGATATATCGATGGTACAAACCAGAAATTTGGGGCATTCCGGCTCTGGGGTTCACTCGGCTGGGCGCTGACTGCTGTCGCTGCTGGACCGCTCATTGACCGTTTTGGCATTGGCAGTGTATCCATTATATTTGCGTGCATGATTGCCGCAGCCTTTGTATTATCCGTATTTCTACCCAGACAGCCGATCGCTTCGGATACACCCGTAGTTACTTTTCGGCGGTTTGGCAAAGTCATGTTCAATCCGTATTTTATGACATTTATCGGCTTGGGTGTACTCGTATCGGTTCCTAATGCGATGAACAGTACATTTATGTCGCTATATATTGTAGAGATGGGTGGCGACAAACAGATGGTCGGATGGGCCATTTTCACTTCATCCATTCTCGAAGTCGGCGTATTCCTTTTGCTCGACCGCTTACTCAAACGCAAAATGAGCATGCTCCTGGCATCTCTCATCCTGATCAGTCTGCTGTTTGCACTGCGCTGGCAGCTCATGGCACTCGCTACCAATCCGATGGAAATTGTATTCATTCAGCTGATGCACTCCATTACGTTCGGTGGGTACTTCTATGTGGGTACGCAATTGACCATGCTGTTCATTCCTAGACCTTATCGTTCCTCCGGTCAAGCGGTCTACACGATGGCCTGGGGCGGTCTCTCCGGCGTGATTGCCGGTCTGTTCGGCGGCTGGTTGTTCCAAAGCTTCGGTGCGGAAATCATGTATAGCATTGGCGTATTCTTCTCGCTCATCGGCGCGGTTGGATTCGGCATCATGTGGTTATCGAATCGCCGCAACGGCTATCAGCCGGTTGTGTTGACGGAGATGGGTAGTATGGATGAGGACAGATAATCTTTTGTTGCAGAGGGATATTTGCACGATTAAAGTTACACTGGCGCACTCCGATGCCAGAACAACCTTCTGATCGCTGTTATCTCCGGATTTTTTTGATTCCCTTTTCAAAGGGTAAAATCCGGGGATAAGCGTATGCTTCCGATGTAGCTTTCTTTCAGAAAGCTTTTAGGCGAACGCTTCGCTTCTTCAGGTTATTTCTGTCCTCTCCGTTAGGGTGTAACCTCAGCGTACAAAAAACCGAAACAAAAGATTAAGCATAGGTGCAGTAAAGAGAAAAGGCGTCTAAGGTTTGTTGCTCCTAACGAACCTTAGACGCCTTATTTGCAGCAATTTCACGAAATTCTAAAGCTAAGGAACCTCAGCCACGTTATTTCTCATCAAAGATGCTAAAAATCCAAAAAAGACAGGCCAAACGAGGAGATAAGGTGTCTACGATTCGATACGTTGCTGGAATGGCCAAATACACTTGAATAGCGTGTCCTCGGTTCGTTAGATTCTTATCTCATACGCACATTCATGCTTCAACTCATGTTCATACCGAATTGTATGCTCAGTCTAAAACTGGACCTGACTATAACCCAGAAAAACAAAAGGGCATCCTTCGCCATGATCATGACGAAGGATGCCCTTACTATTACTTATAACTCAGTTGCTTACCACAACTCTGATGAACAGACCTTAAGTTCTTCCAGCGGCCTTATGCTTTCGGCAGTTGGAACGAGCTCTTCAGGGATACGACCCGGTTAAATACGGGGCGACCTGGCTCGGAGTGTTTCGGATCTACACTAAAGTAACCGTGACGGAAGAATTGGAATTTATCCTGAGCATTCGCTTCCTTCATCTCTTGTTCCACAAACCCGTTAACAATCTCAAGGGAGTTCGGGTTCAATTGATCCAGGAACGTTTTCTCGGGTTGCTCTTCCACAACCTCAGTTTCAGCTCCAGCTACTGCCACTTCCACCTCTGCTTCCGGTGCTTCATCCAGGATCAAAGGCTCATACAGACGGAATTCAGCAGGTACCGCTTGAGTCGCTTCTACCCAGTGGATCGTACCTTTAACTTTACGGCCAGTGAATCCACTTCCGCTCTTCGTCTCTACATCATAGGTACAATGAATCTCAGTTACATTGCCTTCTGCGTCCTTAATCACATCGTTACATTTGATGAAGTATGCATGTTTCAGACGCACTTCGTTGCCAGGGAACAAACGGAAGTATTTGTTCGGCGGATTTTCCATGAAATCGTCTTGTTCAATATAAATCTCACGGGAGAACGGAATTTGGCGATTGCCCATCTCCGGGTTCTCCACATTGTTCTCTGCTTCAAGCCATTCCACTTGCCCTTCAGGGTAGTTGGTAATGACCACTTTGAGCGGGTGCAGGACAGCCATCGTGCGCGGAGCTTTCAGTTTCAAGTCTTCACGTACAAAATGCTCCAGCGTTTGCAGGTCGATAACCCCTTGGCTCTTCGAAATGCCTGTCTCAAATACGAAATCACGAATGGCTTCCGGTGTATATCCCCGGCGGCGCAGACCCGAAATCGTTGGCATGCGTGGATCATCCCATCCATCCACATGGCCTTCGTCCACGAGCAGTTTCAGCTTCCGCTTGCTTGTCACCATCTGGGACAGGTTCAGGCGGCCGAATTCGTATTGACGTGGTTGGCTCTCCATCTCGCATTCTGCAATAACCCAATCATAGAACGGGCGTTGATCCTCGAACTCCAGAGAGCAGAGGGAATGCGTTACACCTTCAATTGCATCTTCGAGCGGGTGAGCAAAGGCGTACATCGGATAGATACACCATTTGTCGCCGGTGTTATGATGGTGTGCATGTGAAATCCGGTAAATAACCGGATCGCGCAGGTTGATATTCGGTGCAGACATATCGATCTTGGCACGCAGCACTTTCTCCCCGTTCTTGAATTCACCTGCACGCATGCGTGTGAACAGGTCGAGATTCTCTTCCACCGAACGATCACGGTACGGGCTGTTCTTGCCCGGCTCCGTCAGCGTTCCGCGCATTTGACGGATTTCGTCGGCGCTTTGGTCGTCGATGTAGGCTTTTCCTTTTTCAATCAACAAGACAGCACGATTGTACATCTCGTCAAAATAATCCGAGGCAAAACGTTTCTCGTTCCACTCGTATCCGAGCCATTTCACGTCTTCCTGGATCGATTGAACGTATTCTACATCTTCCTTGACCGGGTTCGTGTCATCAAAGCGCAGATTCGTTTTGCCGCCAAATTCGCCGCCTAGCGTAAAGTTAATCCAGATCGCCTTGGCATGGCCGATATGCAGATAACCGTTCGGTTCCGGAGGAAAACGGGTAATAACTTCCTGGACTTTCCCTGACCGGAGATCTTCGGTAATAATATTTTTGATAAAGTTAGGTGGGGTTGTACGATTGTCCACAGGTATCAAACCTTTCATGAATTGATTGGAGCTTTCGGGAATTGCAGCAATTCCGGCTATAATTCCTTTATAACGAAGTCATTTCCTGAAAAAAACTGTTTTCTTGGAAAGTTTCGTACGCGTTTCATTTAAATATACCTTTAACGGGGGAGGAGTTCAATAAAGAACGGCACCAAAGTCAGGATCAGCCGTGCATAAATAGGCCCAAAACCATTTTGACGGGTTCGCTCGAATCATGTAGCATGATAGTAAAAGTACGTGTTCAAAAAGTCTGGTTTTCAGTACCGAGAAGATGGAATGAAGCTAGAAATGGAGTAGCGGAGCGTAGGAAAACTACGTGAGCAACGGACATTTCGGCTGAATTTCATCTTCGATGCTGATGATGCCGTAAGGCATTATTCGTAATCAAAAGCGGACTTTTTGAACAACCCTAAAAAACAAATTAAAGGGAGGGTTTCCCATTCCATCGAACTCGCTTAAACTGACCAAAGAACAGCAGGATGAAGCCATTCGCACCATACAGTCGTATTTCGAAGAGGAACGTGGCGAAGAGATCGGTGATCTGGCCGCTTGGGGTGTCCTCGACCTGTTCATGACACAGCTCGCTCCCTACATATATAATCAGGCACTCCGTGACGCACGCACAACGGTCAATCAACGCATGGCCTCGATGGAAGAAGACCTGTTTGCACTGGAGCAAAAGTTGCCCAAGACCTCCCGTTAATCCACTACAAATAAACCTATACTATACAAAGAAAGAAGGTTGCATTCATGTTTACCTATTCATTGGATGAATATACCGAACTCCGGCCACTGGCCATGGAACATACCAAACCGCTGTTCGAACTGACGGATCGTTCGCGGGATCAATTGAGACATTGGTTGCCGTGGGTGGATCATGTGACAGAAGTGGAACACACCTCAAACTTCATTACTAATGCGTTAAAACAAGGTGCCGAGAATGGCGGATTTACCGCTGGAGTATGGTCAAAAGGGGATCTAGCCGGTGTCATCGGATTCCACGAGATTAACTGGACCAACCGCTCGGTAAGCATCGGATACTGGCTTGGAAAAGGCTTTGAGGGTCAAGGCTTGATGACAAGCGCTTGTCGCGTTCTGGTTGATTATGCACTGGTCACACTGGATCTGAATCGCGTCGAGATTCGCTCGGCAACGAATAACAAACGGAGTCGCGCCATCCCCGAAAGACTCGGATTCGTTCTGGAAGGTGTCATTCGACAAGCAGAGAAGCTGCCTAAAGGATACGTGAACCATGCGGTGTACGGCATGCTTCAGCATGAATGGGAACTTTTACGCTAATTCGCTTACATAATGAATCGGGAGTGTTCTCTCCCAACATAATGGATCAACACGAATACCCTCGATCTCCACGGAATGTGGTGACAGAGGGTATTTATGTTATTGTATCCATAACTTTCATAGTGCTCGGACCATGCCACCATCCACGATCAGTGAGGTTCCGGTAATGTACGTATTGGCCCCGGATAATAGGAACACCACCGCTTTGGCAAATTCCTCTGGTTGACCATAACGGCCGAGTGGAATTTCCTTACGGAACTGGTCAGAAACCTCTTCCTCACTGACTCCGTTCTGCTCTGCTCGTGCTGCATCCAGCTCACGAATTCGGTCTGTTGCAATACGACCCGGAGCCACCGTGTTGATCAAAATACCGTATGGAGCCAGCTCTTGAGACAAGGTCTTCGCCAATCCGAAAACACCAGTACGGAACGTATTGGACAGCACCAGACCCGGAATCGGCTGCTTCACCGAAGTTGAAGCGATATTCACAATGTGGCCTCCGCTTTCTTTCATATAAGGAAGCGCGCCGCGTATCAGCCTAACATAACTGAGCACATTTAATTCAAATGCACGTTCCCAATCTTCATCGGTTAGTGACTCAAATGAACCCGATGGCGGTCCGCCCGAATTATTCACCAGAATATCAATCTGCCCGAACAACTCCACTGTCTTGTGAATCAGAGCCTCGATATCTTCCTTGCGTGTCACATCGGTTGCACAATATTCCACTTGTCCGCCACCACCAAGCGTCAGAAGCTCCTGCTTCACTGCTGCGAGCTTTTCTTCATTACGGCTGGCAAGCATGACGTCAGCACCTTCTGCTACCAATTGAGCCGCTACCGCTTTGCCCAGCCCTCGACTGGAAGCCAGCACCAGTGCTTTTTTACCTTGAAGTCCCATGTCCATCGTTGTTCCTCCTCCTCAGCTACGTTCCTATTTAGTCTGGATAAAATAACCCATTAGAATATCATCCACATACTTGCCGCCGATATAAAACTCGGATACCAGCCTGCCTTCCGTCACGAATCCACACTGGGTATAAAACGTAATCGCTCCCGGATTGCTGGAGAGCACGCGTAGCCTGAGCTTGCGAACGCCTTGTTGGGCCGCATATTGCTTGATGGCATCCATCAAAGCTGTAGCAATACCACAACGCCGATCATGAGGATGAACTGCAATATGAATCTCGTAGACATGACGGTTGACGGGCATACCTGTGGCTGGTTGAAAGCCCACATAACCACATACCCGCTCTCCCTGCACTGCAATCAATTGACTGCCTGGCGGACAATGCTGCAGATATTGCTGTCTGGAGCGCCAATGCATCGGTGCAGGAGAGGTATATTTGTCCCATACCAGGGTGTCCAACTCCATTAGCTGGGCTGCATCTTTAATCTCGGATGGACGAATCGTAAATGTATGGCTGGTAAGCATAATGATTCAACCTTTCGTGCTATAGTCGACAACGCTGTACGTTACAACGTCGGGAAAGTTTAGAAAATGAAGATTATTAAGAAACTTAGAATATATCGTTCGTTCGCTTCACTGATTAAAATTCTTTGTTCTATATATTGTAGCATAGCCTCAGCTTTGACTAAAATTCCACTCGATATTGAACCTTTTAGCAAAATGAGATAAACACTTAACCTTACCGTAACGTCATGGTTTATACTGGTTCGATAAGGAGGGGATGCATGATGAATATCAAAGAGGCAGCAAGCAGGCTTGGGATATCGGCGAGAGCCATTCGTTTTTATGAGGAAAAAGGATTAATTCTACCCGCCAAACAGTCCAATAACGGGTATCGTACCTATACCGAGAATGATATCTGGCGGCTTCAGACCATTGCTGCCCTGCGTGAGATTGGCATGTCCCTGCAGGATATTACACACGCGCTCGGAGAGATTGATCAGGGGAACCAGCAGCGGCTGGAAGAATATCTGGAGCTACAACAGGCCGTCATGTATGCCCAGTGGATTGAGTTGAAACGTATGATGGATACAACCCAGCGCATGATTGACCTGAATCGTCAGGATGGTCCACTGGATGTCAGCCATCTGCACGACCTGGCAGACAGTGCGCGTCGCCTGCGTGAAGCACGGCAGAACTGGCATGATCGGTGGAATTATGATACGCAGGCAGCTATCCACGATCAACGAGTACAGGTGGCGGACAGCGTCAGTACTGGACAATTCATTTTAGAGGACAGACATCCTTCGGATGAAGCCTTTCCCATAAGCGATGAGCATGAAGCTTCACATCCACACCATAATGCAAATCATTCCACGCCGAGCGAATCCAAGGATGTGGTACAGTCTACCTTTTATCTGTACCACAACTATGATGAGGGGCTCAAACAGACAGTTCAATGGATCTCTCCAGCCCTTGGTGAGAAAGGACTTGATATTGGTACAGGAACGGGTAATCTGGCTGGGAAACTGCTACAGCACGGCGCAGACATGACCGCTATCGATCAGTCCCGGGAGATGCTGCGCAGATGCCGTACCAAATATCCCGAGATGCATGTGAAGCTTGGAAATTTCCTCGCTCTGCCTTTTGCTGACCATTCCTTCGATTTTGTTGTATCCAGCTTCGCCTTCCATCATCTGAGTCCAGACCAGCAACTACTGGCCTTACAGGAGATGCAGCGGGTTTTAACCTCACGCGGGCGTATCGGTCTAACTGATCTGATGTTTGTCGACGCTGCTCACCGTGAATTCTACATTCAGCAGGCCGAAACCACAGGACACGAAGAACAACTGCGCGCCTTGCGCGAGCGTCACTTTCCTCTGCTGGGTGAGCTATGCGGCTGGCTGGAGCAACAGGGGTACGTAACAAAGCATGTGCGGCATAACGAGCTGTTGCATACGTTGCTGGCGGTTCCGCTACGGTGAGCAACGAATTGCCAAGAAACTTATTAAGTTGAAAAAATAGAGTCATACAAAGACAATGAGGCCCGTCCTATTTTATCGTGTTAAAAGTCGAGAGGAATTTAACGCAAATTGAACACAATAATCCTTTTTGTAAACTTAAAGAGGATGACACTGTATTATAATGCCATCCTCTTAGCTATCAAATTTAAATTGTTAACCACATATTGAATTATTTCTTGAGAACACTAATGTATCTTAAATTTATCCAAGAGCTATTCTGATGTGTATAAAAAAGTTGCTCTTTGAAATGGCCAGTTTCCATGATCGTAAAGTATTCGAAGTGTTTCTTTAAATCATTCTCCGTAAAAAAATGAGCATACTTCCCTTCTTTATATTCGTATGTATAGGGTTCGATTTGATTCCCTTTTTCATTGTTGCTATCATCGTCTGAAAATACAGAAAAGAAGCCTAATCCATTTTTATTAAGAAGTTCAATACATTTGTTTATTAGTAACTGTCTTTCTTGGTGCTTGAATAAATGAAGAAGATTATAACAGAATATAGCGTCATATTTCTTTTCTAAGTCAATATCAAATATAGACGAATGAATAAAGTTAGATTTAGTATCAAATTCCTTTGCAAGTTCGAGAGCAGCAGACGAAATCTCAATACCATCTACCTCAAAAATTTTAGATAGTTCTTTAGAATTCCGTCCATATCCAGCTCCTAGAACTATTACTTTTCTGATATCAAATTGCTTGAAAATTGCTATCGCCTTAAATACCATCTCACTCGGAACTTCTCCCCAAATCTGCCCTTCCAGTTCAAATCTATCTTCCCAATACGACTCCATTCATTGATCTCCCCATCATCCATTGGATCATGCTCTGCACTAACTATATAAAGTGAATTAAAGAATGATATATTAGTTACTTCGATGATAGAATAACCTTCCGCCCGCTTTTGTCGCTATCAAAAAGGTCACATATTTAGTAACAATCTTGGTGTTCATACCAAATAATAGTATAGTGAACTGAGTCTAAGACAACCATTTAAAGGAGTGGCAAACTATGAAATTGGTAGGTTTAATGATATTGGGGTGTGTAATTTCATATATCTTAATTTTATTAGGGACTGTAGGTGCAATAGTTGGAATAGGCATACTAATCGGCTTCTTACTAAAACTCTATTTAGACATTAATGAAATCAAGAAAAAGTTAAACACCCCTTAGAATTTAATTGATAAACCTTGAAATTTTCTCCAATGTCTATTCTACCTAAGGGGTGCTATATACCTATATTTCAGAAATTCGTGCCACTAGAAATGTAAAGATAGATACTACCTGAAATCTCATTTTCTCACATATAAATATCAACAATCGTGCGCTCAGTCGCACTACGTGCTTTTCTGAACTCATCCAGTGAGATGCTTACTCCGCCCTGACGGTAACGGTTCGCCGTACGCTCGGTGCGAATATCCTTACCATTTACCGCTACACGGCTCACAGCACCTTCATTCAAGTGATAAATGAACGTCACTGGCTCACCCGCATACTCGAATTCGAATTGCATGCCATTCAGCTCAGCTGGCAATACCGGGTCAATGACCAGATCGCCACCTTCTTGACGAATGCCAAGCGCGTTGGAGATCAGCTGGTTCATGTAGATTCCAGGGCCGCTGGAATAGATTCTCCATCCGCCTTTCACCTGTACAGTACCTTTACGAAGCTGGTCAAAATGCTCCTGTGCCTCGTAACGTGTATTGAACTTACCGTCCGAACTACTGAAGTACGAGTTCGCTTGGCGAATCTCCGCGTTAGGTACAACCTCTCCGATACCAACTGGGTTGATCATCGCGAGACCATTCCACACCTGATCTGTCTTGCCGAGCTTCGCCATCGCTTCCACGTAACGGATATGGGCGTGTACATATTGCAAACCAATCTCACGTCCGAAGTTGGACGCTTGTTCTGCACGTTTGAAGTGCGTGCTTACTCCGCCAGCATATTGAGCCGGACGATTCATCAGACGCACGCCATCCGGGCACAGGAACTGCTCACGGATCAAGGCATAATGCGATTCTGCTTGCTCCGCATTAAGCAATTCACCAATCATACTGCGCGTCATTGGCAACAGGCGATATTGAATGCCTGTCTCTGTGTCCGTTGGATGAAGCATCAGCTTCGCTTGGTCGGCTTCTTCCATGTATACAAAGCCTGGAATCACATCTGTGCCCAGCATGTAACGGTTAAAGTCCTCACGGATGCCTTGAGCCAGCACGTCCAGCTCCTGTGCAAAGTCCGCATCCTTGAATTTCAGTGCTTGTGAGAGCACGTTTACGGACTGATACGTCAATGCCACCGTCCAACTGCTCACCATGTATTGCTTGAGCTGTGCATTGGCTGGTTGGAGCGTATCATCCCAGTCACCATCGCCGTAAGAAGACAGGAACGTATCGTGCAGGAAGTGCGAACGGATATATTCGATCTCTTTTTTCGCGTGATCCAGTACCGTTGCCGTCTCTTCCGTGAACCCGAAGCTATGTTTAACCGTATAAGGTACTTTCTCATCCAGGATCGCATAGTCGCGAGTCGCTGTCAGGTAGTCCGCCAATACTTTCAGCGGCCATACGATGATATCGCCATGACTCTCTTCCTGTTGAATCGCAAAGTATTTATCAAACATGAACCATTGCGGCCAGTTGCCATCATCTTCGTATTGGTGAGTATAGACCATTTTGATGATGTCGCGAACTTGCTCATATTTTTGCGTTGCCATAAAGTACTCTACCGGACCTTGGCATACATCCCGTGTACCCCAAGCTGCGCCGCCGTATTGCTCCAAACCGTGAGGCACGGAGTAGTGAACCAGCATGTTGTGGGTGTACCACCAAGCCAGCGCATTAACTTTGAACAGATCCTCTGCACTTTGACCTTCTCCACGGGACAAACGGAACCCGTTCATCACACCTGCGAAGAACTCGCGGTATGCCTGCACTTCCCCTTCAAACGTAAGGCTTGAGCCTGCTACCACTCCGCTGTCTGCTTGGCCTTCCAGTACCCCTTGTACCTTCAGCGTCCATTCAGCACTCGCTTCCAGACTAAGTGTAACCAGCGATGCGGAACCACTGCGGATACCACTTGCCAGCAGCGTTTCATCACCTACATTTACAGTTGCGCCATCCACCGACATGCGGTATTGCAGATCCGGATACGTTCCGGCACTGATCGCTTGTGGATCAGCCTTGAAGATCAAAGTATCGCCGTCCTGCGTCATATGCAGTGGATACTCGTATTCATTCACATTCATCGTAATCTGGTTAGTTACCAAGTAACGGTATGCCGTGCCACTTGTGGAGCGCACATTCATGTTAACTTCCGTAGTATGTGCCCCTGTATAGTTGGTCACGATGATCGTATCGGATTCGGTTTTGTAGATCCAACGAACATAGTTGAAGCCAATCTCGAACAGCGAAGGCATCGTCAGCAGACGATATTGTCCGTCCATTTCCACATAAATGCGTTGTCCCGCCGTCTTCGGCACGTTCAATGCATTGCGGGCATTACTGATCATTTTATTAAAATTGGTGTTACCAATAACGAGCTGTGAGTTGAAAATACCGTACATATACGATGTCGTCGTAATAACCTGTGCTCCAAGCTGCACGTTGCCACCACTCATCAGAATGTGACCGTGCGGACGCTCTACGAGCAATTCTTTCGCTTTCAGAACGATATGCTCATAGCTACCTGTGAAGAAGGATAACAGTTCCTCACCGCTATGCTCTTCCTGATGACGATCAGGGAACAGATCCTGAATTTCATCTTGCGTCAGATCGAGAGTAACCAGCGGTTCACCCAGGAAGGAGGACAGCTTCACCTGTTCCAACGTGTCACCATTTTCCACAGTCAGAGCCTGTACTTCATTCCATGCTGCGGTTACTTCATCTCCATATTCCAGTGCAGAGATTCCTTCGGCATGATTAGGCTTCGCCAGTCCATAGAACACCACCTGAGCTTCTCCGTCCAGATTCAGCAGTTCGGACTGCAATGCCGTGTAGGCAAATTCATACTGATACGTCTCATTTGCCAGCGTCTGGCGATTCAAGCTCTCTGGGTGATTGGTTTCCTTGTACGACAGACCGAAGAATTGGAATCCGTCTGTGGAGTAACCAACTGCTTTTGTCAGGGAACCTTGTTGCATATATGGAAATGCACCGCCCTGAGGCTGATTTTGACGGGAACAAACGACATATCCTTTGGCTTCATCTTCAAATACCGTGTGGTCAATGTATTGTGACAGATAAGCTTCATTGCTGCGTACCGCACCTGGATCAGCCAAACCTACATCCTGTCCGTATACTACATCTACGTTATGTTGTTGTCCTGTAAGTTTCACATCCCAGAACCAGACACCTTGCGGTGTAGCCGTAAATACAACCTGGTAGCCAATGCCTTGTTCTTTGCCTTCCAGCTGGACTGTACCCTCCCAAATCAACTGGTTGCTGGACTGTGCTTTGCTTGTAATCACCTTGCTGTTCGAACGTACACCGAGCAACGGGAACGAGCTGATATTCTCTCCCTCGTGCACACGCAGGTACAGGTTATTCAGAGATCCATCAATCTGGTTGCTGAGCAACTGGTTCAACATCGTTGTGCCGGATGTGGCCTGATACAGGTCTCCACTGTTCAAAAAGGTAAAGGATAACTCCCCGGCACTCAACCGGATCGGTTCATTAATCATCGTTGTCATAAGGTTCACTCCTTGAATTAGTATATAATCGAAACGTTTCGATAAATCTGAAAAAGAATAGGGGCCTCTTCAAACCGGCCTTTTACAGCCCGTCCGGACGATAACCCCATCATTGAACTTTTACTTCAGCATGCAGGCAGTTCTTTGTTGTTCAGACTCGGTCTAGACCGAACGTACAGAGCTGCGCTCGATCATATTAATCGTTAACGTATACGATGGATCTACCGCTTCGCCATTGAGCATCTGGAATAACAGATGTCCTGCGAGCGACCCGGCTTCATGCTTTGGCTGGCGTATCGTTGTCAGCGGTGGACGAACATATTCGGACAACTGAATATCGTCAAATCCGATTACGGAAATGTCATTCGGCACCGATATGCCACGCTCTTCCAATGCTTTCAGGCCGCCAATCGCCATCTCATCGTTACCGTAAAATACAGCTGAGGGGAGCTCACCCTGCATGATCATCATTTTGGTTGCACTGTATCCGCCCTCACGTACGAAGTTACCGTTCAGACGCCATTTGGACTTTTCTTCAAGTCCCGCTTCCCGCATCGCTCGCAGATACCCTTGGTAACGCAGCGCATTGTCATACGAGTTAGATGGACCACTGATATAAGCAATCTTCTGATGCCCTGCCTGAATCAGGTGATGAGTAGCGAGGTAACCTCCCTGCTCTCCATCCACCAGCACGTTGACCAGATGGTCACTCGATAGCTGACGATCCATCACGATGATCGGAAAGCGATGTCCGGCGGATTCCACCAGAATATCATCTTGAATGTTATGTGCCAGGACAATGGCTCCATCTACTCTTTTTTCTCGCAAAAATCGCACTGCCGTTGAATCCCGTCCACCCATGGAGCTGCATGCAATCAGGTCATACCCGTTCGCGAGAGCTACATCCTGTACACTGCGGATCAACTCCGAGTAATACGGGCCCGACAAGTCCGTCAGGATCAAAGCGATCGTGTTCGTCCGGCTCCGCTTCAGGTCCATGGCAAAGCCGTTCTTGCGGTAATTCAATTCTCGTGCTGCCTCAAGCACTTTAGCCTTGGTCTTGGCACTAACCTTGCTATCCCCGCTCAGCGCATAGGAAGCAGTCGAGAGTGCTACACCTGCCAGCTTTGCCACATCCTTAATCGTTGCCATTCCACGTTCGCTCCTTCTAAACTAGAACAAATTCTAAGGTTATCTACATTTTATACGGTACATGGTTAGAACAACCACTAAAATCCTAAACAATCGTTCATTAGTCATTTTACATATCAATGCGATAGACATCAATCGAAACGTTTCGAGGTATTCTCAAAAAAAATCCTTGTTTCCATCCTTATGGCACCACGGTTGAATGCATCCCGTTCACTGCATACATAAATGATAGTTAGGACGCGTCTTCCAATCTGGCACTTGGTGAGCAGTTCATGCCCTAACGCAATGAAACTGGCTGTAAACGTCAGATTGAAACGTTTCGACATTATCATTATAGTCGGTGTTGATAGCGATTTCAACCACTTTATCCATTTTTCACAGAAAAAGTTGAATTGTTCAATCTGTCCATCCACGTTACTTCGTTTATAGTATATACTGCATAATAGTCGAGATTCGAGAATTAAGCCAGTACACCAAGGGCATGAGACGAAAGATGCCCCTGCTAACTTATGTAAGGAGACAGTTATCCAATGAATATTTCCAAGCCCATTTATCATAAAAAATCGCTGTCCCGCCCCGTTTCCTTGCAGAAGATTCAGTCCATCCCTGATGCCCTGTTCAAGCTGCGCCATCTGGTGCAACTTCACGACCGTGAGGCGTTCTCCCGCACAGATGAGATGTGGAGCACACTTCATGTACTATACGTTATTACTGCTGGGCAGGCCAGGCTGATCAGTGCAGAGGGTAAACTGACATTAAATGCGGGCTCCGCAGTGGTTCGGCAAGCCGGAAGCCTGCTTCAGCACGAGAACAAGCGAGGCTCCCTGTCGCCAATACAGGGCATTGCTATTGCTTTTGATTCCACTGAAAATGAACAGCTATTTTGGCCATTCGGGATCCCAGCCCCAATTGCAAGCCGGACTCTCACTGACAAGGTAGTAGAGCTGGTTCAAGCCAGTTCGAAGGGCCATGATTCCAGTCCATTCAGGCCACATATGCTCTTCTATGAATTACTGGACATTTTGCGCGATCATGTGGGCCACTTTGCCCATGAAGATCACTCCTGGCTGGATGCCGTGCTCAGACATATCCATCAGATGTTCACCCATCCGTTGACCCGTGAACAATTGGCACGGGATGCAAATGTGAGTCCTGAGCATTTTTCACGGGAGTTCAAGAAACATACAGGTCTTACGTTTGTTGAATATGTGACCCGTCTTAGAATCAGGATGGTTCAGGAACATCTGTTGTTTTCGAACCCTACCCTACAGGAAATTGCACAACTGACAGGCTACCGGGACACCTTCTATCTAAGCCGCAAATTCAAACAGATGGTTGGATCAGCACCAACACACTACCGGAAAATGCCCAAGAAGATTGTATCTTTGACTTACAATTATACGGCCTCACTTCTGGCACTGGGTCACACGCCCCACATGGGCGCCGTATCCAGCTGGATGGAAGAAAAAATGGGAGAGCATGGTCATGATGGTCATGAACCATTTGAGCAGCATTCCGAATATGAGCTGGTTAAACATACGGATCTGATTGCAAACGCTCATCCCGATGTCATTGTCGGCTATGCACCGCATCCCGCTTCCGATGAACTACGTCTGATCGCACCAACCATTCTGATGCCTTTTGAGGAACTCGATTGGCAGGAGCAGCTTCTTCATTTGGGCCGAATCACAGGGCTTGAGTCCAATGCACAGACGTTGTTAAATCAATATCATCAACTTGAGCAAGAGGCCAATCATACATTGGATCAATGGATGGAAGGGACACGAGGGTCCGCCGTTTGCATGTTTATGATTGGAGAGGATGGGGCTTATATCTATGGTCATGGCTGGGGCAGGGCTTCTCATGTGCTGTATCAATCGCTGGGCTTCACTCCACCGTCACGGATGGAGCAGGACGGGCAGTTACTCACAGGGTACGTTCATGTTCCATTGTCTGAGATTCACTTGTACGCCGCAGATCACATGTTTGTCGCCTATCCTGAGGAACCTGCCGAACGAGAAATGCTGAACAACTTGCTGAATCAGGAATCCTGGGGCACCCTCTCCGCCGTTCGTGAAGGACATGTATACGAGATTGATGCCGACATGTTCTATGGATTTGATCCCCTGTCCGTTATGGAGCAGTTGCAGCACATCATGCGTCACCTCACATCATAATTGTCCATGCTGTAGTGATCATAGTTGTCCATGTACAAATATCACATCTTCCTCTATGTTATTAATGAGAATAATAATCATTATTGATTATACACAGGGGGAACAAGAATATGTTTGCTGCAAAAAAACGCTTTTCCGGCTTGCTGCTTATGCTCGCCATCATTATGATTCTGGCTGCTTGTAGCAGCGGAACAGGCTCGACTGCCACTGAACAGACATCGGCAGCGGGAACCGAAACGACGACAGCCTCTTCCGAGACTAACACAGATACCTCATCCGGTTCAGACAATTCGAATGCTACACGAATCTACAAATCATTAAGCGGGGATGTTGAGATTCCCGCTGAACCGAAACGGATCGTTACGGATATGTACGTAAGTGATCTGCTTGCACTGGGTGTGAAACCCGTCGGTGCTGTTCAATATTATTTGGAAAACCCGTTCTATGCGGATCAGGTGGCGGGCATAGAGAGTATCGGTGATCGGGCGGCTGTATCCATGGAGAAGGTTATTGCCTTGAACCCGGATCTAATCATTACTTACTCCGACCAGGCCAGCGAAATTGAGAGTTATCAAAAAATCGCACCTACCGTAGTCATCCCTTATGGTACATTCACCAATGTACATGACGAAATCCGGGGATTCGGAGAGCTGATGAACAGATCCGAAGAGGCCGAAGCTTGGCTGAAAACATACGATGAACGGATTGAAGCCGCTCGCGCTAAAGTGAAAACCGTCATCAAACCGGAGGAAACCTTCTCCATCCTTGAAGTATCCGACAAGAGTTATTATGGATATGGAGACAACTTTGGTCGAGGAGGACAAGCGGTCTACCGCGCTTTGCAACTTGCCCCTCTAGAAATCACCAAAAAAGAACTGATGGGTGATACCCAATGGAAAGAGATCTCACGTGAAGTCGTTGGTGATTATGCAGGGGATCATATCTTCTTGACCGTTGGGGAAAACAATAAAAATTACCAAGGTGATTCCATTTGGCAATCCCTTCCGGCTGTAAAAAACAATCAGGTGTACGAATTGCTGGAAGACCGTTACTGGTACTTCGACCCGATTGCAATTCAAGGTCAGGCTGAAGAATTCGCCGATATGATCGTAGAACGTGCCGAGCAAAACCGTAAATAACATAAGCATGAATACAGGTGTCCGGATAGGCTGATCTGCCTGCTCGGGCATTTGTGTCATATCAAGGAGGACTTACATATGCTTCGCCGTTTTATGTCTTATTATCGTCCTTACAAAAGGCTCTTTATATTGGACTTCTCCTGTGCCATCGCCGCCGCGCTGCTGGAGTTAGCCTTTCCACTCGCCGTTAACCGGGTGGTCGATCAACTGCTTCCGGCTGGCAATTGGTCCATGATCTTGGCGGCGTGTGTCGGATTGCTCGGCATCTACCTGCTCAGTTCCTTTTTCCATTATGCAGTGACCTATTGGGGCCACAAGCTCGGCATTAACATCGAATCCGATATGCGGCGTGAACTGTTCCAGCGTGTACAGAAACAGTCCTTCCGCTTCTTCGATAACAATAAGACCGGACATCTGGTCTCCCGCATGACCAACGATCTGATGGATATTGGTGAGATCGCACATCACGGACCCGAGGATCTATTCATTGCTTTCATGACACTCGCCGGAGCTTTCGGGATTATGTTAGGGATCAACTGGCAACTCGCTGTGATGACGTTCATCATTGTACCGCTGATGATCTACCTGTCGCTGTATTTCAGCCGTAAAATGTCCAAGGCGTTCAAGCGCATGTTTGCGGATATTGCCGATTATAATGCACGGGTTGAGAACAATGTGAGCGGCATCCGTGTGGTACAGGCTTTTGCCAATGAAAAGCATGAAGTAGGACGTTTCGTAGAGAACAACGAACGGTTCAGACTCACCAAACTAATCACCTACCGCATTATGGCCTGGAACTCTTCACTCAGTTTTATCCTGATGAAATTTGTATCCCTGTTTGTACTGGTGTGCGGAACCTGGTTTGTCATTCAAGGAAGTATGACTTACGGGGAATTCATCGCTTTTGTGATGCTATCCAATGTATTCCTCGGACCGATCGAGAAGATTAACTCTGTCATCGAGACGTATCCCAAAGGTATCGCCGGATTCAAACGTTACCTGGAGTTGCTTGAGGCTGTACCGGATGTAGAAGATACACCACAGGCAAAACCGATTCCGGATGTGAAAGGCGATATTGCCTTCCATAACGTTACCTTTTCTTATGGAGAACACAAACCTACGCTGTCTCAGGTCAATCTGGATGTTCAGGCAGGGCAGACGGTGGCTCTGGTTGGACCCTCGGGCGGGGGTAAAACGACATTATGCAGTCTGATCCCACGTTTCTACGATGTGGATGCGGGGCATATCTCTATCGATGGCATTCCGGTGAAGGACATGACGCTAGAATCACTGCGCTCCCATATTGGGATTGTGCAGCAGGATATTTTCCTGTTTGACGGAACGATTCGTGAAAATATTGCATACGGCAAGCTGAATGCTTCCGATGAAGAAATCTGGCAAGCCATTCGCCGAGCCCAACTGGAAGAGCTGGTACAATCCCAGCCAGACGGACTGGACACCATGATTGGTGAACGTGGCGTAAAATTGTCCGGCGGACAAAAGCAACGGTTGTCCATCGCAAGAATGATCCTGAAAAACCCGCCCATTCTCATTCTGGATGAAGCCACCTCCGCACTCGATACCGAGACGGAAGCTGCTATTCAACTGGCGTTGTCCGAGCTGGCTCAAGGCCGTACGACATTGGTGATTGCCCATCGACTGGCGACCATTAGACACGCCGATCGTATCGTGGTGGTGGAGAACGGCAGTGTCGCTGAACAAGGAAGTCATGAAGAACTTCTCGCGCGTAAAGGCTCGTACAGCCGACTGCATCAAGCCCAGTTTGGGTAAATACAACGACAAAACAACCTTCCCTCAGAACTAGAGGTGAAGGTTGTTTTATTCATTTCAGGTATCCTTTTGATTTCCAGAATCGCTTCGCAAATGATTCAGCAGCGTACGGCAGCTCCCCATTCAGTAAATCCTCATTTGCTTGAATGAGCACTTGGCGTCCACGTTCGAGCAATTGAACGGCATGTAGTAATTGAGAGCCGCCTATATAATGAAGTTCAAGCAACACCGGTTCTTCTTCCTCATCCGCGTCCTTCTGAGCCGAGTATTCGATCAACACACTTTCCGTGCCGTCCTCATGTTGGTGCAGGGTATAATAGTATTTCTCCACCTGCGTCTCCCCTTGAGTATCCTTATACTCTCTTCCAATACGTAGCATAGCTGGCTGGGGAACACCATCACTCAGCTGACCTGCTTGTCGAAATGCATAATACAAGTCTCCAATCCACAGCCCATGCCGGTCGTCATCATAATAATCGTCATATGGCTCCACGATCGGCAAAGCTAATAAATCACGGATCAGTTGATGCGAAATTAAGGAACGGGCATACTGATAATTCGATACAGACTGCAACAAGGTGCTCCATCCTTGCTCGCTTAACTGCTGAATATCAGCAGGTGAGTTCTCCGAAAATACGTTCCATTCCGAATTCTCATTGTGCAGATAACGATATGCACCTGAGATCATCCAGACAGGTTTACCCGGTTGTAGGATATGTTTATCAGGAGAGTTGGAACCTTGATCTGATGGCTCCATCTTAAGCAACAATGCACAGTTATGGTCATCCTGAAAATAAAGACTGCGGAAATACCCCTCCGTATGCTCATCTCCATAGACCGATACTCGGCAAAATTGCTCGTTCAACCAAAATTCATAGCTGTTGAGTAACTCATCCTCCTCTCTTACAGGCAACAAAGATGGATGAGTAAGACGCTCTATGTTCTCAGCGGTAATACGATGATCTTCGAACCAATCCGGCACATCTGGCTCTGATTCATCAGCATGAATGTACTTTCGGTTGATTACAGGTCGTCCTTGCTGCAGCCTCTTTAACATTTCTTCTCGCCAAGGAAACGGCTCTGTATCTTCATCAATCACACATTCAGGAACCAATAACGCCAACATGTCAAAGCCCCGCCATGGTCCGAGATCCTCCCATTCTTCAAGCTGACGCTTCACATTGCGCTGTCCTTGAACCTGAATCATATATTGCTCGGTACTTACCAGCAATCCACCTTCTACATTCCCTCTCACTGTCAATTCTCCATGGTTATAATCCCCCCAAAACATATCTTCCACATAGAGATTACCTGTAATATATATTTCCTGCCCACCCACGATCATATAGGGCGTTATGAGATTCCCAAGTACAACCAGATTTGAACTGGCCGCGTCGGAACTTGTATTTCCAATATAACGATCCACTGTCAGATTTCCTTCAACCAAGATCAAAAAAGGTCCTTCATCCAACAACAGTTCACTGATATGAAGGTCACCAGAATGTAACCATACTTCCTCGGCTTCAAATTCACCGTTGTGCGCTTCATTTTGAGTGTACATCCAACTTTCCTGAGGCAACTTCGTTTTGATATCAGCCAAAGACACCTTGTGACCTATCTGATGTATGGACATGTCCTGACACTCCTCATCCAATAAGATATGGATAGAATCTATCTGATCTACAGATAGACAACTGCCCATTTTTATTATACTAGAGGAAATATACACCATTCCATAACAAAAACCCTCACCCGAGTAGAATGAAGGTTGAGCTTGTGAACGACAACAGCCCCAAGCCCATTATATACATATTTGATCTAGTCCATTCTTATAACTTCCCATTCAAAATTGTGTTTGCCCGCTCACGGAATTCCACCGCCGCCTGCTCAGGCGTAATTTTGCCAAACAGCAGGAGATCATACAACTCACGTAGCACCGCAGTGACCTCAGGTGCACCTACAGGATCAGGCGGGTCCATCTGGCTGCTGTTATCGGCAACCCAATCAATATAGTCAAACACCTGTGCCAGTTCCGGTTCAACCACCAGCTTCATACGCTCTTTGACACTGGATGAGACGGGCACACCCCGCTCCCCTTTGAGCAGCAGATTGGCATCCAAATCATTCACAAAAAAGCTAATGAATTTGGCAGCCTCCTCCTTATGTCTGGAGTTGCCCGCCATGGAGAAAAACATACCTGGCTTCAAGAACAACCCATCCTGACGGTTTGGCCCAGGCATCGGGGAGATGGTTAAGGGCTTGCCATAACGCTGAGCGGTGCTGATAAATTGGTTGGAATACCCCCAGCTAAACAAAGCCTCTCCAAGATAGAACGGGTCGTTGTCCGATTTGCCAATGTCTGAGGTCCAAATATCCGGTGCAAAAATAAGCTTCTTCTCCGCGAGCTGCTGCATCCTGCCAAAGTAATCCACAAACAGCCCATCATTCTCATAACCCAATCCCTTGCCATCCTCGGCGTAAAGCTTGGAACCATATTGTCTCAAGTAATACGCGAAAAACTGTTCCGGTGTAAAATAGGTCCCCAGATAGATGCCTTTCCCCAGCAATTGCTCGCCCATCCGGTCAAAATCCGCCCATGTCCACGTATCCGTTGGCAATTCAATATCATTAGCCTTCAACACTTCTGGATCATAGATGCTGAGCATGGCGTTTACACCCAAACTGAGGCCATAGGTTTTTCCATTCAGGCTTCCACTCTCCAGCTGTTCCTTCTCAATATCCGTCGTGTCGATCAGCCCACTCTGCATGTACGGCGTGATATCCTCCAACAGTTGCAGCGAACTGTATTGGGACAGATAGGAGATGTCCATCTGAATAATGTCGGGCAATGCATTGCCTGCTGCATGTGGGGCAAGTTTTCTCCAATATTCGTTGAAACTGCTATATTCGTACTCAATGTTCACATGTGGATTCAACTTCTCATACAGGTCGATAACGGCTATCGTTGCATTGTTGCGGAACTCCCCACCCCACCAAGCGATGCGCAGCGTAATCGGCTCTTCGTCCACAATCATACCTGGCCTTTGATCCAGTTGGCTCACGCATCCAGGAAGAGTCAGCATAAGGCAGATCAAACCTATCGTTTGTATCCATCTTCCCACAGCTTCTCCTCCTTACCTGGTGATGGCGGTGGCAGTAGCACCGTTACTTTCGTTCCAAGCCCTGGCTTGCTCTCCAGCAGTACATCATATTGTTCGCCAAAAGCCAGACGTACCCGCTCCCTGATATTCAGCAGACCAATACCTGTACCTCTGGTTTTCACTTCTCCACGAAGCACTTGTTCCACATATTCGGACTCCATGCCGGGACCATGATCCTCCACGATAAGGGCCAGCTTATCACCCGACATTTCGGCATACACTCGAATCAGACATGATCCAACCTGTGGTTCCAGTCCATATTGAATGGCATTCTCCAGTAATGGCTGTAGGGTCAACTTCGGAATGGTACATTCCAGATAAGGAGCGGGCACATCCAAGTGGAAATCCAGCCGTTGCCGGAAACGGTAGGTCTGAATGGTGATGTAATGGTTGACGATCTCCAGCTCTTCGTCAATGGTAATGATATTTTGCCTGAAGCTGATGGAGGAACGCAGCAAATATCCGAGTGACAGCACCATACTGGAGATTTGCTCCTGCCTGTTCTTTTTGGCGAGCCAATGGATCGAATCCAGCGCATTATACAAAAAGTGGGGATTGATCTGCGCCTGTAGCGCCTTGAACTCGGTTTCCTTAATGACCAGCTGGCTTGCATAATTTTCTTTGATCAATGTATTAATATGTGTAATCATCAGTCGATACGTACGCTGTAGTAACCCCAGTTCATCCATGTGCTGGTGTGTGGGAATGGACAGATTGACATCCATATTCTCCAGATCCCCATACTGGACCTCCTTCATCTGACTGATGAGCTGCCTGATCGGCCTCGTCAGACTGCGTGCAAACACCATACCGAGCGCGAGAACAACCAGAATTGCGATAAGATAGACGACGATCAGTATATTTTTCAACCATATAATACGCTCAAAAATTTCATCATAAGAGGCCATATTATAATAAACCCAGCCGGTATAGGCGGACTTCTTCTGGGAAAGAAATATTTCCCTCCCATCCAGCGTTTTGACCTCATATCCCCCACTGCCTGGAAGTGGATTCAGTCCGGCGGACACCGCTTCCGGAAGCTGGCGATAAGGATAGAGCACTTCACTGCCTGCTTTTAAAATAATGTCACTGTCCTGGCTATCAATCCCCGCATACTCCTCAACGAGTCGCTCGATATTAATACGCAGAAACAGTATGCCTACCGGTTCCAGAGTCATCGGTTCGTAGGCTCGCACTTGACGCACCATAACCAGCATCGGATCATCATCATCCGGGTATAACCACCTCACTGCACCATTCGCCTGCTCCGCAGCCTCAATCATCCGATCATATTTTTCCGGGGATACGGTTAGTGTTTCGCCGTACTTATTCACTCTTCCCCTGGAATCAATCAGATGAACGGACTGCACATATCGTGCAGCCCCACTAATATGCTCCCATAACCGATCCGTGATCTTTTTTCGTTCAATAAAGCTTGAATATGCGCTATCGTCATCCAGCAACGACTTCAAGGCTCTTTGAATCTGCGTATCGGAGATCATGTTTAATGATAACGCTTCCAACTTCTGAAGTTCAACATCCACTGTAGACGAGGAAAGGTTCAGCAGTCGGGACGACTTCTCAAACAGCTGTTTGTCATAAACGGAGTACGTATAATACAAGGACCCAAACGCCAGAATGATGATAAACGCCATCATGAACAACATCATCAGAAACATTTTCATTTTGATGCTCAGTTTGCGGTAGGCTGTCATGACCAAAGCGCTCCTTTGAACCACGTGATACTACTAGGTATATCACATACAGGAAGGTTTTCCCAAAGTTTTAGCGCTCGATTTCTCACGTATTATTTGGACTGATATCGGTCATAGGCCGCCTGATGAACCTCAATCGCCCGGTCAATGCCCATGCTCTTGATTGTTTCGGCCATCGTGTCAAATTCGGTAATTGGCTTCTGTCCGCTAATGATGGCCGTCATCGTTTCATTCAAGTACGTATTCACCTGGCTCATGATAGACGTACTCGTGCTTACCTCATCCGTTGACAAACGAATTGGCGGAAGTGTTAATGCCGAGCTTGCTTTCATCCATTCCGCATTTGCCGCACGCTGTCCATCGTCAAATAATAAGGCATCCAGGTAACGGCTATCCTGATTGATTGGACCGTCCATAATGGATAAGGCATAGGAAGCCAGTGCCTGGTCATATGTCAGACCGTTCGGATTATTAATGATGGTATCTGTGAATTTGACACCATCCCCTTCACGAACATAACTGTCATTTTCGATACCAAAGTTGAACAGATCACTACCCTCTTCGCTATAGTTGTAGTCCATCCACTGTACAATATATTTCAGTTTGTCTTCGTCCGCGGAAGCCGTAATCGCCTCACCATAAGTCAACACTTTAGCATCCAGATTAAATGTCGCATAGGACGTTCCATCCTGAGATACAGGCCATGGTACGCCAGTCACGTTAAAGTTCGGATCGGTATCTCTCATCAGGTTGAAGTATTTCCCCATACCACTGAACACACCGCCCTGATATGCGCCTGCGAGATTGCTGGTAACCTTATAGTCAAATGCTTTACCGTCATTGGTCATGATCTCGGGATCAATCATCCCTTCCTTGTACCACTTGGCCATAGTCTCCAAGAAATCACGGTAGCCCGGCTGAATCGGTCCGAATTCCACCTTGTCCCCATTCATCTGGAAGCCACCAATTACGCCAAAAGCCGCTGCAAAATCATGGAGCTTGGTCAGGTTACCCGGACCCCAGTTTCCGGTGAAAGGAAGCTCATCAGCCTTGCCGTTTCCGTTCGGGTCCTGCTCCTTGAATGCCTTAAGTACCGTATACCACTCATCAATGTTGGTAGGCACTTGGAGATTTAATTTATCAAGCCAATCCTGGCGCATAATTAAACCGGAAGTGGCATTCAGCTTCAGTGCATCCAGCTTCAGCAGCGGGAACATATAGATCGTGCCATCGTCGAGTGCAATCTGCTTCTTCACATCCGGATCGGATTCAATAATCCGCTTTAAGTTCGGTGCATAACTGTCGATCAGTTCGTTCAATCGAATGATTCGACCATCCTTGATCATTTTTTCCGGTCCGCCAACCGCATCCGCCCAGTTATAATAAATGACGTCCGGAAGCTCCTTCGTGGAGATCAGCAGATTGAACTGGTCACGCTGTTGTCCAAGCGGAGGATGTGTGAACTTCACTTGGATGCCCGTCAGCTTCTCCTTTTCCTTATAAGCCGCCATATCGCCAAAATTGTTCAAGGAAGCTGTCAGTTTGGCATCATTGGCGCGCCAGTAGTTAATGGTAAAGGGCTCACTTGTAATCGGTAGCGGAATCTCGGTCAACGCCTGGACCGCAGGTTCTGTTCCCTCCGCTGGCTCTGCGTTACCTGGTTCGTTATCACCCGTACAACCCGCCAGTAAAGACATGGTAAGTAGCGATGACAACAGGATGGACCCCATTCTTTTTTTCACGTAATTCGCCTCCATAGGATACATTTTTTATTGTTTCACAGCACCGATTAGAGCGCCCTGAACAAAATAACGTTGGATGAACGGATATACCAGCATAATTGGCAGCGTAGAGATAATAATCGTCGCATATTTGATGTTCTCCCCAATGGCGAAGCCTGTATCGGCGCCAGCGCCCATGGCCTCTGTACTGCTGCTGATCAGAATATCACGCATAATAATCTGGATCGGATATAGCTCCTGACTGCGCAGGTAGAGCATCGGTCCGACATAATCATTCCAATGGTCAACCGCATAATACAGCATCATGACCGCCAGGATTGGCTTTGACAAAGGCAGTACAATTCGGAACAGAATCAGAAAGTCATTGGCGCCATCGAGCTTCGCCGATTCGATCAGACTGATGGGAATGCCCTCAAAGTTTGTTTTCATAATGAGGAAATAGAACGTACTGATGGCACCCGGAATAATAAGCGCGAAACGAGTATCCACCATTCCCAGATTCTGAATCAGCAGGAACGTCGGGATCATGCCCCCGCCAAAAAACATCGTGAACGTAATTAATTTCATCAACGTTTTTCTGCCCATCAGATCACTCCGTGATAACCCATAGGCAGCCAGCGAAGTCATGAGCAGATTGATGGCTGTACCCACCACAACATAGAACAAGGTGTTCATATATCCTGTATAGATGCGAGTATCCTGAAATACCGACTTGTACGCTCCCAGCTGGAAGCCTTCAGGAATGAGCATGAGTGACCGGGAACGCAGCATCTGATCCGGATCACTGATTGAAGAATTGAACACGTACAGCATCGGGTAAAAACATAAAATCATGATCACCACGAGTAGCAGTGTATTGAATACATCAAAAAGTCGTTCCCCTATAGACTGTTTCATCGCTTCACCTTCCAATTACCAGAGACTGGTTGAGTTAAGCTTTCTGCTGATCGCGTTCGCGATAATAAGTAGCGCGAAATTAATGACGCCGTTAAATAGTCCGATAGCGGTTGAATACGTATAGTTGCCCTCCAAAATACCGGATCGATAGACAAAGGTGGAGATGACATCCGATGTCTCATAGGTCGGGGCCGTTTGCATCAGCAATATTTTCTGAAAATCAGCGTTCATCACCGCCCCCATACGCAGAATTAACATGATCACAATGGTTGGCATAATGCCCGGTAGTGTAATATGTAACAGCTGTCTCCAGCGGCCTGCACCGTCAATTTTGGAAGCCTCATACAACTGAGGATCAATCCCGCTGAGCGCTGCCAAAAAGATAATCGAGGCCCAGCCTGCGCCCTGCCATATGTTCGACAGGATGTACATCGGACGGAACATATCTTTTTCCGCCAAAAACATAATCGGCTGCAGATCGAAAAAGTCACGAATGACATTAAATAACCCACCGTCCAGAGATGAGAACGTTTTCAAAATTCCTACCACGACAACAACCGAGATGAAATGGGGCATGTAACTGATCGTCTGCACCGTGCTTCTGAACCACTTTTTCCGTACTTCATTCAGTAACAGGGCCAGAATAATCGGAGCCGGGAAACCAAACACAATACTGTAAAAACTCAAAATCAGTGTGTTCTTAATCAGTCGCCAGAAATAATAACTTTCAAAAAACATGGTGAAATTGTCAAAACCGACCCATTCGCCTGCCAATATTCCTTTGACCGGGCTGTAGGATTCCTGAAATGCCATCAGCAGCCCGTACATCGGCCCATAGCTGAAGATCAGATAATAGGCTACAACAGGAACGAGCATCAGATACACGTATCTGTTGCGGACAAGCTCCTTTTTCACCGAACTCCATTTGCCAGCTGGCTTCAAACGCCCAGGTTCGATCCCCCGGCTTCGATTCAGCTCCATTCACTCAACCTCCACTCGATGTTCATTACTTAACATGACACTTCTAATGATAGAATCGAGCGCCATTTCTTCCCATGCTCATTTCCGTTAAATGGATGTTCAAAACCGAGTTCCGTCCGACAAAAAAAGACCCTGCTGCCGATGAATGGCGTACAGGGCCCGATCACAGATTAGATGTAGAGGTTGCTATCTATATCAATCGAGCTAAAGAATATTTACACTTGCCACTCCGATGACAGAACAACCCTCTGATCGCTGTTATCCCCAGATTTTTATGATTCCCTTTTCTAAAGGGAAAATCCGGGGATAGCATATGCTTACGATGTAGCTTTCTTTTAGAAAGCTTTTAGGCGAACGCTCCGCTTCTTCGTGTTATTTCTGTCCTCTCCGTTTTCGTGTAAATGTTTAGTTCAATGCTGTAGAAGCGACAGCAGCGCTGTCCTAAGGTACTTTTTTATACTCGGAAGGAGAGAATCCCGTGTATTTCTTGAACATTTTACTGAAATACGGCCAGTTGGAGCCAAACCCTGTCTGTTCGGCAAGCGAAGATACGGTGTAGCTCCCATCCTGCTCCAGAAGCTCCAATGCTCTACGGATGCGGTAACTTAACACATAGTTCGTAAATTTCTCTCCAGTTTCTTTTTTGAACATTTTGCCAATGTAATCCGGGTTCATGTATATTTCCCCGGCGATGGACTGAAGTGTCAGTGTTTCGTCCCTGTAGCGCTTCTCCACGATCTGCTTCACACTGCCTACCATCTGCGATTGTCTGGAGCGATGTTGTTCGTAGCGACGCAGCGTGATTTCCTTGGCGACGGCAAGCAGAAACTGTTGAAAAGAATGTAAGGTGCTGGATTCAATCATGCCTGGCAATTGGTCCATATACCTTTTCATCTCGGCAGAGCCGCTGAGCCGAATGATTTCCATAAACACCTGAATAAGATAGGACTTCGTTTGGGATATATCATATCGTAAGCTGGCAAGCAACTGAAACATCCGGTTCAGTTCTGTTCCAACTTCCTGCCAGTGTCCAGCCTTGATTGCAGTAGCTATCCGCTCTGGATCATATTCAAATTCGGGAAGAGTGCGCTCCCCGGGAGAGTAGACATCCCGCTCCATAATGAGACTGCCCTCACCCAGGTAAAAGCGGTAATTGAGATACACCAGCGTCTGCATGTACAATTGTCGTGCCTGTGGAAGATCCCCTGGTTCGCTCAGCGCAATCGTGAGATCATCATGATAATATCGGGTAAATGTGGCGCGAATCTCATCAATATTATGGAACAACTGTGTTTCAGACAACTTGTCCTCCATCATCAGTAACACATGACCTCCAACCGTGGTGCTTAAAATCGGATTATGAAAAATATCCTCGGCAATGTTCTTCACGGCGAACAAGTGCAAATACTCATGATCCCCCTCAATCTCTACCAACAGCAATCGCACACGTTGATCCTGAAATTGTACATCGAACAATTCCTCGAAATATTTCCACTCCTTGGCCCCATACGTTCTGTTGGTCACCAGCTCTTTCAGAAAATATTCCTTGGCATGGGGCAGTACACGCTCCAGATTATATTGGATTGACTGTACAAAACGCTCCTGATCGGTCAAATCCCGCTTCTCACTGACCAATTCACTAATAGCCTGTACAAGATGCTCTTCACTACAGGGTTTGAGCAAATAGTGCTTTACCCCATAATGCATAGCCGTCTTCGCATATTCAAATTCCGTAAAACCCGTGAGCATGATAAACGAGATATCCTGATACTTTTCCGCCACAGCTTCAACCAGCTGTAATCCATCCATGCCCGGCATGCGAATGTCCGAGATGATGATATCCGGACGTTGCCGCTCAATTGAAGCAAGCGCTTCCAACCCATCTTGAGCAATGCCGATCAGTTCTGTTCCTAATCGGGACCAGTTCACGACACTGGAGATCCCGTCCGAGATCATAAATTCATCATCGACCAACAAAACCTTGTACATCGTATGCATCCCCCTGCCTTTAACCAGTTCCATTCTATTATATGGGCATTATGCACAAATAGAGGGAAGAACGTTGAATGACATGGAATTGAAGCATAACAAGTCGGATATCTGAACAGTTGTATCATATGCGAAAATATTGACTACCGAATCATGGTCTATGTTGATCCTTCGTTCTAACCAAACAACCCTCACCCTGACTCAGGATGAAGGTTGTTTGGTTAGCAAATGTGGGCTATATAAGTGACCATACATACCCGGATCGATTTATTTTTTTACCGCGTGAATAAAATGTATCGTTTCAAATGCCCTTAGATGATCGGTTCGATCCTGGAAAAACTGTTCCTGAATCGCCTCTGGATTCAGATGCTCATAGATCAGCAACCCCGCTTCATCAAGCAAGGCCTCCATCTCCACATATGTGTACCCGGATTTCATCGGCTCACCGCCAGCCGCAGCCATCTGGATCATATGGTCCACTCGATTAGATATGCCCTTTGTATCAAAAAGATGTTCGTCAGCGTAGTCAAAAACAATTGAACTCCCGGAAGGCAGTTTCGTAAACAACACTTGTAACAACCGGGACAAGTCTTCTTTGGTCAAGTAAAAAGAGACGCCAAGTAAACTCACAAAGGATTTCTCGCTGCTTAACTCTTCAGTCACGAGCGTTATAAGGGAATCCTTATCGGTCAAATCCATAGCTACAAAGTGCAGATTGGATGGAATAGGTAGTTTCGCGGACGACAGCCGACTACGTTTGAATTGCTGTGTGGCTGGGATATCCACTTCAATGATGTTCAGTCTATCCTTTAATTCCGGATACCTAAACGCAAACGTATCCAGACCGGCCCCAAGAATTACATATTGTGTGCTACCCAATGCCACTTCATGAAGCAGCACCCGTTCGCAATATGCGGCACGAGCCAAGGGAGTTGGGGAAAGTTGGGTCTGTACAATCCACCTCAGTATTTCATCCGGTTCGTCCTTGATCAGATGAGCCATCTCCGGGTTAAAAAAATGGATGCCTTGAATCATATTCTCACGGATATCCGCAAACTCTTGAGGAGTGATAAGCTCTTTGGCTATATAGTCATCGAAAATAAGAGGTGTGTCGTACTGACAGTGATAGGCTCGACCAAAAGCTGAAATCAAGGATGTGATGCTGGACTCATTTTGCTTCATATTTCATCCTCCCGTACAAACAAAAATAAGATTCCCCCTGGCCAGGAGAACCTTAGTATATACGGAATGTTTTAATATGTAAATTATAGCATAAAAAGATTTTTTTGTCAATATAAATCTAAGGGATAATCTGACAGGTTAAAGTAGCTTTCTTTTCTCCTCCACTCTAACCTGTCCTCTCCCTTCATCATACGACTCAGCCCAAAAAGGCTAGGCGTCCATCCCATACTCCTTTACTTCGCGATTACGGTTCAACACTGCGTGCAGTACAAAACCAAGTACCGCAATAGCTGCTGTGCCTGTTGCCAGCCACGCTACAGGAATAAGTCCCTGTTTGTCATACATGACCCCCATCGCATAGGGGCCGATAACCCGTCCAACCGCACCGATCCCACCCGATATCCCGATGTAAAAAGGTGCCGCCCTGCCGGCATGCTTCGAGATAAATGCAGGTGTTGCAGGGGAGATCAACATCTCTCCAAACGTAGCGAGTACCATTGCGAGCACCATGCCTGGATAGCTGTACATGGTAATCATGACAATGTAGGCCATGCCATAGAATACCGCACTCGCGGTCATCTGGGCCGTGGAGGTACGGGCCATGGTCCGTTTTACCCAACTGGTAAAAGGTTGGCCTACAAAGATCAGCACCCCGTTCAGGGTCCAGAGCAGACCGTACATTCTTTTTTCCATACCCTCAGAGATGATATATGGAGACACGCCTGTATTCCAGATGGAATTGCCGAATAACAGGAACAGCACGCCCAAGCTCATAAACAGATATAACCGGGTATTGCCCAGCAATGCCCAAATGCCCGGCCCATCGGGAACGGTTTTGCGTTTCGTCAAATGCACTTCCCCCTGATCCGGTTCAACCCGCGATAGATAATACCAGAAGAAAATCGCAAACCCGGCTGAGGTCACTCCGTTCAGTACAAAGCTGAGGTGATAGGAAAAGTCAGCCAGAAAACCACTCAGCGCCGTACCAATTGCCACCCCGATATTGTTCGCCACATAGATAATATTGAATAATTCCCCGCGTCGCTCCGCAAACCGGAAGCCGATAAAGGCCTGAATCGCTGGCAGCGACAATGAACTGAACAGGCCAATCCAGCCCATAGCACATATAAATATGACCCAATACGCGCTAATCCACGGCAGCGCAAACAAACCTAACGCATTAAGCGCCAGTGAACCAATGATCAGCTTCTTCACGCCCACCCGATGATACAACGAACCTCCAAGCAGTTGTCCGAAGATACCACCCAGGGACTGAATGAGGATTACAAAACCCGCGTTGGCCATCGTCCGCCCGAGCTCATCAAACACATACATCGTGGTCAGCGGCCACATCAAGGCACTTCCTGTTGCGTTAACCAGACTTGCTAATAAAAATACTCTCACTTCTTTTGGATAGTTATCCAGCCATCTCATCATCTCTAGTTCATTCTCCTTAGTACCTCTGCACAAACAAATGGCCATAAAAAATAGACCTTTGCCCTGACGGCATAACCATAACCAGCCAGAGCGAAGGTTTTATGAAGTGTCACATGGATTGCTTTTTAGATCCTGCTACATTCTGTCCTTTGTTCATCTTACCTCAAAAAAATCACCCTGCAAGCACACTCATTGACGCTTCACTTCGACAGTGGCTGAGAAGAAGGTCGCCCCGTTCCCCATGTCCGACAACCGATTGGACGTCAGTGAATTCGCTCGTTGCTTCTTGCCGTCACCATCCCACCATAAGCCTTGGCTGATGACGGTTCCCGGCAACATGGCTTCGCTTACTTTGGCAGTAAGTTCGATGCGCCCACGATCATTCCATACGACCACTGCATCTCCATCCTCCACATTTCTGCGGGCAGCGTCCTCCGGGTGCATCTGCAATAGAGGCATCTTTTCCAAACGTTGATGTTTGGCTGAATTGCCAAAGGTGGAGTTCAGGAAATTATGGTTGGGCGGTGACAGAAACATCAATGGATACGTATCGGCAGGTCCAGCCGGATTCTCCCCATCATATCCTTCAACCAGAGCACTATAGGTAGGGAGCGGCGGAAGCCCTCTCTGTTCCATCGTCTCGGAATACAATTCAATTTTGCCTGAAGGTGTGGGCAGCTGATCCAGATATGCAGCATATGGCGTCATATCCAGCTTCACGAATCGATGTTCCTTCAGTCCTTCCAACGTGACCCCATTCATGTAGGGGTTGCCTGTGCCCTGAAGTGCGTCCTCAATCATCTGTTCCGGCGTTTCTCCGAAGATTGCAGGATCGTACCCCATAGCCTGCCCAAGCAGTGAGAACAGTTCCACATTGCTCTTGCTCTCCCCAATCGGTGCGATTACCGGCTCTTGCAGATGAACGTACTGATGCCAATAGGAGGTATACAGGTCCGTCGCTTCAAATGAAGATGTGGCTGGCAATACGATATCTGCATATTTCGCTGTATCCGTCATGAACAGATCATGTACAACCGTGAACAGATCCTCCCGTGCAAAACCTCGCTCCACCCGCTCGGTATCCGGTGCCACCACCAGTGGATTGCTGCAGTAGACCATCATAGCCCGGATTGGCTGCTCTGCTTCCAGCAACGCTTCACCAATCCGGTTCATGTTCACCACTCGCGGCTCCGGATTCTGCCGCAGCTCCGGACGTTCGAGCGCGTCGCTATTTGTGCTCGCGTAGCTGTTCGTGCGAACGGCACCGCCGCCTTGCTTCAGCCACTGCCCTGTAATGGCAGGCAGACATGCAACGCTACGCACGTTCATCCCCCCATTATCATGGTGCTGGAGGCCATTGCCGATGTGAATATGAGCTGCTTGTGCGTTGCCGTATAGTTCGGCCAGCTCCACAATGGTTTCCTCCGGCACGCCCGTAATGCGTGCAACACGTTCAGTGGTGTAACTGCGGACATGATCACGTAGTGCCTCATGACCTATCGTATACTTTTGCATAAACGCTTCATCCGTTAGTCCCCGTTCGAACAACACATGCATTAATCCTAGCGCCAGTGCACTGTCCGTGCCCGGATACAGCGGAATAAACCAGTCGCCCCATTGGGCCGTGCGATTGCGATGAACATCGATTACGACGATCTTGGCGCCTTTCTTGCGGGCTTTCTCCGCCAAAACGACCTGGTGCATATTTGTACTGACGATATTGCCGCCCCACACCAGGATGAGATCCGCATGCTCCGTATCTTCTGGCACCGTTCCCCGGTTGGCGCCCATCGTGTATTTCCAGCCGGTATTTCCAGCGGAGTTACAGATCGTCTGCTCCAGTACACTCGCACCAAGCGCATTGAAGAAACGCCGATCCATACCGTCTACGCCGAGAATGCCCATGTTACCGTAAAAGCTGTAGGGCAGGATACTCTCCGGGCCGTAGGTTTCGGACAATGCAGTGAATTTGGTCGTAATCTCACGAATCGCTTCATCCCAACTGATTCGTTCAAACTGGCCTTCGCCTTTGGCTCCTACACGTCTCATCGGATATTGTAGACGCTCGGGGTGATATACCCGCTCGGTCATATTTCTGACTTTATTACAAATGGCACCCTTGGTGATCGGATGATCCGGATTGCCTGCCACCTTCACAATTTTGCCGTTCTCTTTATGTAATAACAGACCACAAGTGTCCGGACAGTCGAGCGGGCACACCGCCGCAAATATACCATTCTCCTGATCGATCATCGTAAGGCTCCCCTCTTTAAAAGCTATCCCTATATCATATCTTCTTCGAGGTTATCGCGTAAAGAGAACAGTATGTTTTTGCTTCATATTCGCCGCTATAGCGGCTTTAAATTATTTTCAAAAAAATGTTTTTGAGTTTGATTCAACTTCAGAATTCAGGGGTAAATTAAAAATAAGGCATTAGGCTAGTGTTTCCCCACTTCCTCCTCATGCCATATCATGGACCACTCCCGAAATTCGCCATGAACAGGTTTCGTTCCCCCGAACCTTGTCATGGCGAATTTATTTTGCGTTAAAATCCAATAAGGATACCACAAAAAACGATCCCGTCCTGCTCCACCACAGCATATTGGCCATGAACCGAGCAAGATTAGAATCGTCTTTATTCTACTATAGGGTGTATATATACCGCGCTGTGCCCGCTATGCCTGTTTGCTCCACATCGCTCTGGCCTCAGTCTCCACAGGTTCAATCGACGTCGCTACCGCCGGCTTCACTTGTGGCTCCACCTTGTGCAGGTACACCATCCAGTAAGCAGCGGCTACAAACAGAGCACCACCTGTCAGATTCCCGAGCCATACTGGAATGAAATTCATGACATACTGTCCCCATGAATAATACCCTTCAAAGATTGCTGCCGGGATGAGAAACATATTGGCTACAACGTGCTGGAATCCAATGGCCACAAATGCCATCGTTGGAAACCAAATGCCCAGTACCTTGCCACTCATCGTATCCGATGCATAAGATAGCCATACTGCCAGCGCAACCAGCCAGTTACAGCCGATGCCAGAGATAAAAGCCTGTAGGAAGCCGTCATGCAACTTATGCCCAGCCATATCCACCACTTTCGCCAGATATACACCCTCTCCGGTCAGACCAAGCACATGTCCAAACGCGTACGCAACAAACAAAGCTCCAACAAAGTTACCAATCGTCACTAAGGTTAGATTTTTCAACATGCTGCCCGCGGATAATTTCCGTGCAATCGTCGCGAGTGGAACAGCCATCATATTTCCCGTCAGCAACTCGCCACCACCGATGAGTACCATGATCAATCCCACCGGGAACACCGCTGCTCCAATCAGATTAACCAGACTTCCCCACTCTGCCGGAGCAGATGCAATCACCCGAATATCCAGTAGAAAACCCAGCGCAATAAAAGCCCCTGCCAGAAAACTGAGCACCAATACAGAAGACACCGGATATTGAGCCTTCTTCATGCCTGTTTGCGCCGTATATTGTGCAACCTCAAGAGGTGTTTTTGCTGCCATATCATTCATCCTCTCCTTCATTGTTCAACATTGGATAAAACCACCTGAAATTCATTAGTTATGCGTTGAACGCCATATCCTAATTGTATCTCGGTCCTATATAAAACTTTGTGTAATTTATCACAATGTGGTTTATAAAAGTCGTTATTAAGATTGTCTGGAATTGCTTCGAATGTGTTCAGCATCAATTTGTATAATAGATTACTATAGAATTAAAACCTTTCATATTCCGCAAATAACGTTCCATTTTTACCCATAAAATAATATATTTACATGGAAATATATTGATTTAATTTAATAAATATGGTAAAATAATAGAGTGATTACATTATACATAATATAAGGAGATGTATTTAAGTGAAAAAAGCGTTTTTACTATCTATCTTGTCCTTGTCACTTGCAGCATCAGTATCTGTTGCCTCTGCTTCATTCGATCAAAAAACGGACAGAATTCCAAGTACCAATCCATCTGTAACTCCGGTTATTGTGGGGGAAACTGATCCTGTTATTGTGCCGTTAGATACTTCACCGCTTTTCACCACTTCATTATCGGGAGCAACTGTCTCAAGTAATTTCAATGTCGCTGGAGGATTTGGCCATGTTAAAGTCTATATTAAAAATACTGGGAATTATACGATTAGAGCTGTAATGGTTCATAATGATACAAAAAAAGAATACTTTAGTACAGATGTAGCTCCCGGTAAAATTTTAGACTGGAGAAGCTACACAGATACTCCACAGGGAGTTAGAGGTGGAAAGTATACGATAACTTATCGTGCTAATGGAAATATCATGAGTGGAGATGCATGGGGATTATCTGCGGAGAACAACAACGAGCTATAAAGAAAAACACGTCAAAGTTAAAACTCATATCCCTAAATTATTCGATCATCCGTAACAAAAAGTTAACCCGACCAGGCTGGTGATTTCTCATCGGCCGATCGGGTTATTTGTTGCTATAAATTAATCAAACCTTCCTTACACCATTGCTGGTGCTTTTACTTCTACTGGTGGCAATGCTTGCAGACCAGCCGTATTCAGGAAGTTCCACGGTTTGTTGTAATGCGGCTGGAAGAAGAAGTCGATGAAGGCCAGCTCATCTACGGTCATATTGTTTTGGATGCAGACCGAGATCGTATTAATCGATTGGGTCAGATCAACCTGAGACATCACCTGTGCTCCGACGATCCGACGAGTTGCCTGCTCATACACCACTTTAAGCAACAGTTTCTCAGCCGTTGGCATGAATTCCGGACGGTAGCTGTCTTCCAGTACGACAGATTCCACAATCAGACCTTCGTCAGCAGCAGACATTTCCGTCATGCCTGTACCCGCGATATTTTGCTCATAAATTTTGATACCCGATGTTCCTTGCGTACCCATATACGGTGTCGTAGGACGTACCAGGTTGCGAGCTACCAGTGTACCCATCCGCACAGCGTTGGTCGCCAATGGAATGTACGCTGCTTTGCCTGTCGGGTTGTAATGAATAGCACAGCTGTCGCCCGCAGCGAAGACGTCTTTTTGACTGGTTTGCATATATTTATCCACGACGATTGCGCCGTTCGGCAGCATATCCACTTGGCCTTTGAGCAGCTCTGTATTTGGACGGAAACCAATGCACAGAATAACCAGATCGGTTTCAAACTCCCCTTTGGACGTGATTACCTTAGTTACTTTGCCATTCTCTCCAGTAAACTTCTGTACCGTTTGACCGAGAGCCAACTTGATGCCGCGTCCAGTCAACGTATCTTCAATCGCATCCGTAAATTCAGGGTCCAGGTATTTGTTCAAAATCCGGTCCACACTGTCGATCAGGGTAACGTCCTTGCCGTTCATCTGGAACGCCTCAACCAGTTCAACGCCGATATATCCTGCACCCACAACGGTAACGCGTTTGGCATCTTTGGCTTTTTCAATAATTGTGTTGGAATGATTGTAGTTTTTGCAAAGTAAAATGTTGTCCATCTCGATGCCTTCAAGCTTCGGAACGACAGGCCACGAACCCGTTGTCACGATCAGTTTGTCAAACGTATCTTCAAATTCTTCCCCGGTTTGCAGGTTTTTAGCCCGAAGGGTATGACCCTTGGCATCAACTGCTGTAACTTCATGAAGCATCTTAGTTACAACGCCGAGATCTGCCAATTGATTAGGCGAAGAATAGAACAAACCGTCAGGGTCTTTCACAACTCCACCTACGTAGAGCGCAATGCCACAAGATAGGAAGGAGATATTGTCATTGCGCTCATACACCGTGATGGTAGCATCCGGGTACAATTTGGCGGTGTTTACAATGGCTGCGGTCCCTGCGTGTGTACATCCGATAACTGCGATTTTCATTAAAAGTTCCTCCTCGAAATATATAAATGAGTTTGAATATAAGGTTGTTGTAGTTGTGAAATATTTCACTTCTTAATCGATACTGTGTATGTGATTTATTTCACTTTATACACTCATTATAATGTGATCTTTTTCACATTGCAATAGGTTGAGCAAAAAAAGTTTGTCGAAAGAAGTGATTTCCCTGTATTCAAGCCTTTCTTCCCTTTATTTTATTGATTTCATTTTCCCCGGATTCGAGTCGATTTATGCTATGCAAAGGCTTCCGCGTTCCCTGTATGGACGCATAAAGTTAGAAGCGTGCCCTGCATTCATGTTTTACTTGTACAAAATAATTGGCTTCAATTTTAATTACAGGGTTGATTTTTAAATTGGTAAGCGCTTACAATAATATCAATCCTTTAAATGGATTTTATGTAAATTAACCACCAAATCTCATTTCGTTCAGGAGGCGTTCATTTGAAGAAACGTTCAATGCCTGTCGTATTCCGCATGGTTCCCGTTACGCTTGCCATCACTATAATGACAACTGGATTAGCCACTTCCTCTACTGCAGCTTCTGCCGAATCTCCACCCATTACGATTAAAACGGAGGTTCTGTCCTCCAAACTCCCAGCAGGTGCCGATGTGTCTTCACTGCTTCAAAAGTTTAGGGATGTCAGTCATTTTGCAACTGGCGATCTGGTCAAGGATACGGCCTATGCCCTAAATATCGTTTCATGGCAAATGCCACACGGTGGATTTTACAAAGACATGGAAGAGCAATACGCAGCCCCTTGGGATGGTGTAACAGCACGATCAGGCTGGAAAGACCCGAATGGCATTGAACTTGGTACGTTTGATAATGATGCGACAACTTCCGAAATCCGCTTCCTGGCAGACATGTATGAGAAAACAGGCAATTTGGCCTTTAAGAACAGTGTGCGTAAAGCGGTGGACTTTATCCTGATTTCCCAATATCCCTCTGGAGGTTGGCCTCAGGTTTATCCCAAACGAAGTAATTACTCTGATGCAGTGACATACAACGACAATGCCATGGTACAGACGATGGTTTTGTTAGACGATATGGTTGAGCGAAGAAGTGGGTTTAACAACGATATATTGACCATCAACGACCGTAGCAAGCTGAAGAAAGCTCTGGACAAAGGGATTGATTATACGCTGAAAGCGCAAATTATCAATGATGGTCAGCCCACCGTTTGGGGTGCGCAGCATGATCCTGTGACCTATGTCCCTGTGCCGGGCAGAGCCTATGAGTTAGCCTCCAAGTCGGGATCAGAGTCGGTGGCGATTACTGCTTTTCTGATGTCCAGGCCTCAGACTCCCGAGATTGAACAAGCCGCCAAAGGGGCTCTCCGATGGTTCGATACGGTACGAGAGAATGGAACCAAGTATAACCGACAAGGACCCGTGTATTTTGAACCGGATGCAGGGAGTGTGATCTGGTACCGTTTCTATAACGTGGATGAAGATGTGCCTTTCTACGCGGATCGGGATGGACTGAAGTATATGAACATTCTGGACATCAGTGAGGAACGGAGACACGGCTACTCTTGGGCCGGAAGCTATGCTCGTAACCTGCTTAAGCTGGCTTCGGATCAAGGCTATTACACGCTAAGCCAGCCCTTGCCTTGATCCTGGAACCAACCTCTACCTACTGATAGCTAAAGCCACGTCGTATACGAAGTCACTTAAAAAAAGCCTATCCTCGTTTATACGAGGATAGGCTTCTCAACGTTCATGTATTAACCGAGCAATTTCTCGATATCTGCAATCATGGTCTCCGGGGATTCTTTCGGTTCAACACGACCTACCACTTCACCTTCACGGTTAACAAGGAACTTGGTAAAGTTCCATTGGATGTCGCTTGTTTCGCCTACGCCGGGTTGTTGCTCCTTCAGGTATTGGAATAGAGGATGTGTTTCCTCACCATTCACATCTACCTTAGCGAACACCGGGAAATTCACACCATAGTTAATCTGGCAAAATGATTCGGCTTCCTCACTTGTACCTGGCTCCTGCCCTCCAAACTGGTTACAAGGGAAACCCAGTACAACCAAGCCTTGATCGCGATAACGATCGTAGAGCTTTTGCAATTCACCGTATTGCGGGGTCAGTCCACACTTGCTGGCTGTATTGGCAATGACCAATACCTTACCTTGATACAGATCCAGTGAGACTTCTTGATTCGCGGTAGTTACCGCCTGATATGAATATACGGACATGACTGTTTCCTCCCATGACATATGTTGGTTTGGGCTGTTGCGAGCACGTTGGCATAACCAATGAACCTACAGCCTGTCTTATTATTATAAACCTGATCGGATGCGATTACCAAATCTCGGATCTACCCATATCCCTTTGCTCTCGGCTCACTTCAACCTGACTTGGCAGCCACAATCGCATCATACCGCCTCTTGCCGCTCGGCCTTGGTCAGTTTGGGACAGCTGTAACAGTAGTTCTGACCACCGTACACCTGATAGTGCAGGCAGCATGTCGGCTTCATCAGCATGGTCTCTCCAGGTTGATGGGGATTAGCAATCTCGACCGGTTTGAAGGACAGCAAATTCTTGCGTAACCCCAGAATCTGCGGCGGCAAGGCGATGACATGTTCATATCCCTGAATTACAGCTTCTCGTTCCGATTCCGTAATGTCCATCTTTACCACCGTCGTCTTGAACCATCTCAGGATGGATGCAAGCTGTGCCCACATCTGTCCCGTGTTAGCTTCTCCGGCAAGGGCCACTCCTTCAATTAATGGGCGCAGTTGTTCAGCGTAATATGCTGTAAGCAACTCATTCTGCCAGTGGGATGCATCTTCAACACCGTTGATGACTGATCCAGGATGGGCATGCTCGGCTGCATCTACAAGTTGAAAATGGAGTACAGGACGCCCTTCCTGAACCTCCAACAGCAATAGGATATTCTCCAGCGAAATATTCAGCGATGCATCACACATAGAAGTCAAGTAATGAATACCGAGCACCAAACCGCGAACAGAGTGCATGAAATATACAGCAGCAGAGCGAAGAGAATCTGCACGCAGGTGCTTATTATAGGCTTCGAGCATAAGCTTTGCGTTCTCCGGATGTCTTACCAATGTCAAAGGCATGCCAAAAACCGATTCGTTAACCGGACCGGTCGTTATACGTCCATATTGCTCTAACCACGTGTAGTTGATTGCTCCCATTGGTTGCAAACCTCCCATGAATGCGAATGAGCCGCGTGCATTATGCACAGCGGCTTCATTCTATAATATAAGGACCACGTATGGCCCATTTCGTTAACTTCCTATCGCTTGACGAGCACGTTGCTCTGTCCGTCCGCCTGAATGAACCATCGCGCTGTTCATGACCATCGGATCTGGCGTTTTCGATTGCTGACGCTCACCTGCAAGAGCGTATGGCAAGCAAAGTGGCACACCCGAGCGCGGATCAGTTACGATATCTGCTTCGATGTTAAATACTTCACGAAGTACATCCGTGTTCATTACCTCCACGGGTGAACCATGTGCAATGGCTTTACCTTTTTTGATACCAATCATGTGATGGGCATAACGGGAAGCATGATTCAGGTCATGCACAACCATAACAATGGTACGGTTCGCTGTGGCATTCAGCTGCTCCAGCAATTGCAATACTTCAAGCTGGTGAGCCATATCAAGGAACGTCGTCGGCTCGTCCAGGAAAAGGATGTCCGTTTCTTGAGCAAGTGCCATGGCAATCCAGGCACGTTGACGCTGTCCACCGGACAATTGATCGATCGGACGATCATGGAATTCCGTCATGGCTGTTACTTCAATAGCCCATTCAATCATGCGTTTATCTTCAGGACGCATGGAACCAAATCCTTTTTGATAAGGAAAACGTCCATAAGATACCAGTTCAGTAACGGTAAGTCCTTCAGGGGCTGTCGGATTCTGTGGCAAAATCGCAAGCTGCTTGGCAACTTCACGCGTAGACTGCTTATGGATGGACTTCCCGTCGAGCAATACATTACCTGCTTTTGGAGCCATAATACGTGCCATCGTTTTCAGGATGGTTGACTTCCCTGAACCATTGGCTCCAACAAGTGCGGTAATTTTTCCTTGGGGAATCTGAATATTCAGATCCTCTACAATTAGTCTTTCCTCATAAGCGATATCCAGCTTGGTCGTCTCCAGACGAAACATGCGATCATCCCTCTCTCATTTATCCCGGTTATGTAATCCGGCTATCGACAACGAAAACGAAATTGTAATTCTGAGTATTTCCGGCGCAAAAATCTTATACACTAAAGATACTGATAATCATTATCATTTGTCAACATAAAAAACCAAAGCTTCTGCTTTTTTCGAGCTTTATTCGATCTTTTTGAAGCAGAGATGTTGCTCTTTTTCCGATTACATATGAGAGCTTTTCTCATTCATTCCGCGCACTTCACCACTTCTGAAATTCTTTCGAGCTCTTGAATCGCAAATTATGTGTCCGAATTGTGAATGACTGAATTATTTTCATGCAATGGCTGTATCCGCCATATCAAATAAAAAAAGATAACCTTGAATCTAGAGTTCAAGGTTATCTCACATACGCTCGTTTAATAAGGTATGAAGTCAGCATATTTCAATATTTGGTCAAAAGGCACTCAATGAATCTATGCAACACGCTCAAATAATATGATTTACAGCTTAATTAGGCTGCGGCATCAATTGGATTACCGTCATCCCGCCCTGAGTGCTCTGCACACTGGCAATGCTCTCGGCATCGATATCCGCTGGAAGATCAATCTGCAACCCATACGGATAGAGGCGATCCACCTCTCCAATAGACATCTGTGCAGAAGTGGTCGCATCCGTATCCTGTTCATTGGATACAGATGTATCAGGCGATGTCGAACCTGCATCTTGGTCGGTACCTTGATCGGTGTCTCCACTCGCAGTATTGGACGATGCATTCGTCCCTGTATCCGTTGTTGCATCAGTAGTAGGATCTGAAGTGGCATCACCCGATGTTGCTGAATCTGCCTGCTGATCGCCATTCTCCGTCTGCTCTGCGTTCCCCGCGTTTCCCGCTGAGGAACCATCCGTGCTTTCTTCGGAAGTACTTCCTGAACCACCATCGGAGGGTTCTTGGGTATCAGGCTCTTCATTCCGATTAAAGCTCTCCCACTTACCTGTAGCATCCAACTCCTGCGTGCCGCCATCTTTCATCGTCAATTGCAGCGAGCCTTGCTCAAACTCAGTACTTCCCGTTTCATTCCTGAAACGAATCACCAGTTGAGCAGCGGATTCCGTACCCTCCTGTTCAGTCGCAGGAATCATATAAGCAATCTGCTCCGCGAGCTGTACCTCAGGTTCAGCCGGAATGCCAGGCTCTTCGGTAGATGGTGGGGATGCCACTGGCGGCTCCACAGAATTATTCATCCATGCATATGTACCGCCAGCAATACCCAGAACCAGGATCAAGAGGATTAATCCAAACAGATTCTTCCTTTTACCCGTTAGCATCCGCACCAGTGGGGATGACAATTCTGTCTTGGCACGGTCATAGACCGGCTTCATTGTCTTGCTCGCTCTCGCATAATACGGCTTAAAAACAGACTTCGACTTGAAAGCTTCACGGTCATGTGCCTTGAAATAAGCCACAAGGGCATCTGCATATCCTTTATGCGCATTGGAACCCCGGACAAACATTCGTTGATCTCCTGACCATTCGAAGAATGGATACAGCCCTTCAGCACGACTTGCATTGGTGCGGATGAAATCAATCAGGCCAGCGTAGTCCAGTCGGTTGCTACCGCTTCCTCCCCGATAGAAAGCCATCGGCAAAGCTTCATAAGCCGCGATCCCCGGATGAGCTTGTAGCTCTCCGGCAAGCCAGCGACGCGTCCAGCGTTGAAGTTCATTGCGTTCTGCCAGGGAAAGTGCCTCCAATGCCTCTTCTTCATTCCCCTCGCCACTAAGCCACGCTCTCGCAGCCAGCATCATGTTCGTTCGAGCAGATACATCAGAGCCCTGACGTGCCGCCCAATCCCGAACCTCATTACCATGCTGCAAAATATCAATGCTTAACAGCTGCTCACGGTTAACCCGTTCCAGATCCAGATCTTGAATCATAAACAGGTTAATAACATAAGCGAGCTTATCTGCAAGGCGGGTTAACTCCTCCTGATATGTCGGATCTTGACTGGCAGACGGAGATCCCCCTTTTCGATTAGGGCGGGCTGTAGCTTCAGATTGGCCTATTCGTGCCGTAATGCCTGTATCATAGGTGTCATCAGCTGATACCCGATCCAGTATGCTAACCCGCTGGAGAGCTTCATTCGCAGACTGTACCGGATTAGGCGCAGAACATAACCGTTCACGCAACTCATTGGCTGTCCGCTCCTGCAAGAAGCTGTAGTGGATCGCAGATGGATGGGACGTAACCCATCTTCGGATCACTTCCACGACGTTCGCTGCCGATTCCGTGCGTTTCAGCTGATTGTCCAGATAAGGTTCGAACAACAGCTTGGTAAGCGATTCATTGGCCAGCACTTTATCAAAGAAAGCCCGATTCAACTGCGTATCTCGATCCAGCACAGCATACAATTCTTGCACAGCACGCATACGCTTCTGGGCACGGGCATTATTTACACCGTAGATGAAATAGTCAACAATCCAGGATTGCACCACGGGCGCGGCAACACTGAAATATTCTCCAATACGGGCAGCGACGTCTTCTTCGGGTACGTTCTCGCGCTTCACACTGTCCAGTTCTCGGCTGAGCAAGGTCAGGAACAACTCGTTCAGACGTGAACGTTGCCGCGATCCACCTTCCGGCTTCAGATAGGTCAACAATCCACTCAGGACATGGCTTTTGTTATCCAGATAGAGGTCTTCCATGCCTTGTTCAAGACCATAGAACACCGCAAGTTCACCATATGCTTCAATGGAAAGTTCCCGTCCAGGCTCCATGCCGGACAGCATCTCATCAGCAAACGTATAGAACGCATCCGCCGCCGCAGGTTCCTGCAATAAGGCCCAAGCGAATTCCGCATAAGGTAACTTCGCCACAGATGCATCCGCATGTGTCACTCTGCCGGATACCAGATCAAAGGTGAAATCCTTCTCCGTATTCCTGTCTTTCGGACGCAACGTCCCCCGCTCTACAAACTGAACGTGGATGCCCTTCTTAGCCTGCGGCTCCTTGGCAAATGTCATGAATCCCAGCTGCCGCCGGAATGCGTATGGTAACGCCGTGTACAGCAAACGTAGCAATGCTTTGGCCCCTGCGGTCACTTCCTCTGCGGGAAGGTCCAGCGCAATATATACTTTTCTACGTGTCGCCACAGACTGCATTACGGCGTAGAGCAAGCGCTTAAACAGCACTTCGTTCATTTTCAACGCACTCAGCACTTGGGTTGGTGATGAATCAGGACCACTTCCCTGTGAGATGGGCAATTCAGCAAGCGCCGGCAGTACTGTACCTTGTTCGATGTCATAGGACGTGGCGAACACGGCATCCAGCCAGCCGCCTTGCTTCATCTGCTCTTCCGAGCGTTCGGGAGACAAGACGTAATTATGAGCGAAAAAGGCACTACGTAGCCCGGTGAAATCCGCCGACTGGTACACATTTTGCCCAAGGATCGTCTCTCCACTCTCCAGATGAAGCAGGTGAATGGAAGCCGGAAACTTCGTCTCGTCCTTCTCGCTACGGCCTGTTAGCTCCGCTGGAGCGTCATATACACAGTAGGGGTGAAGCACTTTCTTGATAAAAGAAGGGTCCAGTCCCGGCGATGCCGCAACCGTATCGAAACCTTCTGTTGTGCGAAACACCCCGCGCCGCTCTCGGGTATACAACTGTTGCTCAATGGGCGGGGTTACGGAAGAACGCATCATCCCACTCTCCCCTCAATGTACTTCAGCTTGTACAACAGCCATAGGAAGGGTTCATCCACGCGGATCGGGCTAACCACACCCTGCAATTTCATGTCCACCGGATTGCTGCCCAGCGCAGATACTGCGAAATAGGCTGTATCCTTGAAGTACACATCCATCGTGCCCTTGAACGGACGATCCACCTTCTCGATAAAACGCCGGATCTCACCGTCGATATTCTCGAACTCGGTTAAGTCAAACCAATCGCGGTGCACCATGTTGCGGAACACGTTACTGTTCGATTTGATATAATCCCCCTCTTCATCCTTGAGGGAATGCAGCATGTCGCTTTTCGTGAGCACAACAGCCGTTGGAATATTGGTCTTGGCTTTGTCCTGATAGGCGATAAAATCTCCGAACATTGTCAGCACCACATCGCGCGGCTCATCGTATCGTGGCGTCCACTCTCCCGGCTCATTGCCGAGGTTAATGCGAATTTTGTCCCGAATCGAACGAATCTGAAGCGGGTCCACCATGAACAGAATACCTGCCGAGTTCTTGATGTGCTGCCCGTGAAGTCCGAGATAATCCTGCTCCACCATACCTTCACCCGCAACGTCAAAGAACACCAAGGTCAGCGGCGCTTTATCTTCGTCCTTGAACACAAACTGGAAGATAAACGGCTCCTGCAACTTCTCCTTCTGTGTGGAATCCAGTAAATCGCCCCGTTCGAACAACGGTTCTTCATAATCCGCACGGAACCGGCGGCTGATCTCCGCATTCAGTGGCATGCAAGCCGCATCAAAATGATCCGCCGTATAATGCTGCAATGTATGAATTAATGAAGTCATGTAGACTGATTTACCCACCTGAGATGCACCAATAATGGAAATGATGTTGCTCGGTGCTTTACCCGCCGTAACAGGTAGTTCGTTATGACATTGCGGACACAACCGGCGGCGTGTAACGACACCGTATCGATCGTTCAGACCCATCACGATGTTATCGGAATAAATACGATGTTCCTCCGGTACATCATGAGGTGCCAATACGGCCTCCATATCAAATACCGTATCGAGTCCAAATCTTTCGCGATACCGATTCAACTTTGCATCTTCCCCAAGTGCGTAGTCCTCATCATCATCGCGGTGATGGGCAGCGCGGAACACGACTTCTTCCGGTGAAAACTTGCTGAAACAATAAGGGCATACAATATCGTAAAACAGCGGACGTTCCTCCGGCTGCTGTCTCTTCAAAAATCGACTAAAAAAGCTCATAGCCACTCCCCTCCCCTGTTCAGTCAGACTAAAGATGTGCACTTTACCTAACTATCTAGTCTGATATTAATCTATAGGCGGCTCCATATTTCGGTCCGTCCGTGAAGAATAATCGCACATAATCATCCTTGGCGACTTCAACGGGCGGCATCTCATTTCTTCCGGGAGCAAAATCACTCACAAAAGGATAAACCGTACCATCTTCCTTATTCAGCGGAACCCCGCCCTGCTTGCGAACATAACAGAGGGCTTCCTTTGGAACAGGTACTTCCGCTGTGACGGTGATCAATACACTTTTTCGTTTCTGAAAAAAACCGCTCTTGTAGCGAATGGAAAAGCGGATGTCAGCCTTCCCTGCGCTTGCAATCACCATGTTGTCCTCATCTCGTTGACGGATCAGAACAGGCCCATCTTCCTGCATCTGACACACATAAACCGTGTACTTGATGGCACCAAAACCCGTGATCCGATCCGTGTATCCATTGCTCGCCTTATATTCCTCTCTCGTGTACAGCTTCAGCTTGCCCTGTGCAGGCAATTCTCCGGTACGATCATCGCTCATCATATCCAGCTCCAGCCTTTCCACATACACAGCTTCTACCCGTTCTGGCCAGAGCCAGCGAAGTGTACAACGTCCTTCGTCCACCGCAAGTGTCAGTTTTCGAATCAAGGGTGTCGAAGGGTCTGCATCCGTAAATCGCATTTCCATTGACCTCCCGACGTTAGAATCCTTTGCTGCGTGTATCTCTTGCTCTCTGACCGAATCCTTCAGCTGAAGAAGTTCCGCCGCCAGCTTCACGACGCCCTCTGCTCTTCCGCGGCGTGTTCTCCTTAATCGGAACAATCCAGGAGAATAGGGTCAGTACGCCAGACAAAATGAGCATCGCACCCAATCGTACGAATGTATCACCCACGTTCGAACCGTCGAGGCCCCATTCGAGCAGAAGCCCTGCCAGTAGACCCGACACCGCACCACCAATACCAAAGCTGAACGCGAGATGACGGTTATCAAACACGAGTCCGAGTGATACACCCAGCGCCACACCAATCAGTAACACGGCTGCTACACGGAAAATCGCCAGATAAACGCTATGCTCCATCATGCCTGTACGCTCCGTCACTAGCGTCCGTTCATCAATGGTATCGTAAATCTGCTGGAATGCCAGATTCAGACCACCGGAATCCGGTACATCATAGTACATGCCACCTGTTTGCTGGGCAATATTACGTAGCAAATCCGTACCCGATGGGTCCACTAGGCTTAGGCCGACCGTATTGATCGATATCTGTTCATTGGTATATTGGGACAAAATATCGGCCGTGTCTGCTTCACTGAAGCCATCGGATAACAAGATGACGACGGTACCGCGTTTCGGGTCCTGTTTGCCCTGAATCTGTTCCATGCCTTCCCGCAACACGGCATCAAAATTGGTGCCGCCCGAAGTCGTGACAATGCCAGCGATTTTGCCATAAACCTCATTCTTCGCCGCTTCACTATCGAGCGCAATAAATGGCTGTAACAACTGCGGCTGGTCATCAAACGTAATGACAGCTACCTGTTTGTCACTCTCCATTTGACTGATCAGCGTCTTGGCTGCTTCAAAGCGTCCGTTATCCGGATCTGTCTCGCTCATGCTGCCCGAGTTATCGATCATTAGTACGATGTCTTTCACTTGCTTCACGCCGCCCGGATTGATCTGATACAACAATTGCAGGGCGAGTCCAACAACAAACAACAGAGCCAATGTTGCCGGAACAAGCAGTTTCCACGACAGTCCCAGATACCGGAGCTTCCATGAAGCACCATTCAGCTTGGGTGAGATCATCTCTGCGATCAAACAGAACAATCCAACGCTCAGCGCCAGTACGCCAAAGTATAATCCCATCAGCAACAGACGTGGCATTTCCCCAATCCATTGTCGCAGCATGATTTCTCCTGCCGCAAAGCCCACTGCACCGCCAATCAGGCTGAACAGGACCAGGAGAAGATTGATTTTTCGCTGCATGTCTACATGCATCCTTTCCATACCAGCCCTAAGCAGGCTGAGTTAATACAAAATTGTAGCAGGGTGTCATGACACCGCCGGCGTCTTAACGAATGGGTGACAACTTCTCCACGAGACCTGCGGGGTGAAGTTCATAGCCATTCTCCGTGTACGAGTCATAATATACCTTGCCGTTCCGATACACCATGAGATCCTCCAGATGGAAACCTCCCATCAGATTGAGCTTCTCCACACCACTGCTACGTTCTTCGTACACCACACCCAGCTTGTAGATGCGTGACGTCTCTTCGGCATGTGCCGCGTAGTCCATGAAAGCACTATGATGGTCACCAAAGAAATACTTTTCTTCATACCGATGTTCCTGTGTATAATCGAATACCCTTACCCGAACGACCGCCTGATCCTCCAGCGTGTGGTATAACCTGCGGAACAGATCATCCCGGGTCAATACGTCTTTGTCTCCGTAGGCAATCGTTACATTGGCCCGCTGCAACAGCTCTTCTTCAAATGGCAATCGCAACGGCTCGGCCGTAAGTAGCAACGAGTGACATACCTCCATCAGCCGTTTCAGCAGACGGTCATTGCCTTCCGTTGCGAGCCGGTTCATGTCTCCCATGTAACGGTCCTCAAACCATACATCCCGTCCGCGCTTGGCTTCCAGATCGATGATTAGCTCTTCCGTCACTTTGCCGTAGTACTCCATCACGTTCTGCCCGATGTATTCATCCGCAGCGGCGATACTTTGGACAGCCGTTTCTCGCAGTGTACGTTCCAGCGCTTCAAGCACTACTGTGACGTGACGACTGAAACGGTGAAGCTCTTCCATCTCCGTATCGTAGATACGTAGCAGATGTAATTCATTTTCCAATCGTAGTAATTCCACTTTCGGTACATACACCCGCTCCAGCATACAATCAATCAGATTGCGTACATTCTGCTTATCACGGAACAACGCTCGTTTGAACGACTGATCTTCCACACGCTCTTGCTGACGTTGCTCCAGCAGAGCACGTGCCGATTCAAGTTGCATCGATTTATCTCGAATCAGTCCGAGCAGCGCTTCACGTACACTGCCAGGCTCACTGTCGCTCCAGGCTGCCCACTGGAAGTAGCCAACCTCTGAATGTTCCTCTCGGGACTGTTCAGCCTGACGGCGCAGAGAACCGCTAGAGCTGCGTTCGCGCACACGTTCCTCCACAAGACGGACGACGTTATCGCGGAAGTACGCCTCCGCCCCTTGTCCGAACAACGCTCTCTCCGCTTCACGCAACGAGAGCGGCTTGAGATCGGAGAAACCGACGTTATGCGTCATGATGCCACTCATACCACTAACCAGGTCTTCGTCGGGTAGCAGACCTTCGACTTTGCGTTCCACCGAGGCCGCATCGAGTCCGAAGAAAGCGAGCTTGTCCTTGATGCTCCAGTCCGGCTCCTGCCGCATGCGTGCGAGCAGATACCGATACAGGTGGTATAAAACCGCCAGTGCAATTGGCTTGTTGGGCCGCCTGATCTCGGCAAAACCCGCGCTTGCATAACCATGCTGATCAGAGGTGGTACGAATATTGTTTTTAAAGGATGTATTGTTGTACGTGTTCGCTCCCGTGCTTGAAACGGTACCCAAGTGACCCACATCCTGCTTCCGGTTCTTCAACAGGCAGATCCGGCAGATGATTTCGGCATTTTCGATCCAGCCACCGGGAACGCCGGTTCCACGCTCATTTTTGTCGGACAACAGATATACCAGATCAAACAACGGTGACGCGGGATGTGTGACGGGAATGGAGATCCCATCCTCCGTCACCAGCAGATTACCGCTGAATGTGTAGTCCAGAGACTGCATATAATCCAGTTCCCGCAGAAAAGCGAGGCCTGCTGCGCTGGCATACCCGAAGGAGTCCACCTGTTCCATCTCGCTGACCAATACATGCAGATCCGTCTGCACCGACTTGAAGGCTTGGGACAAAATCGTCTCCGTCAGCTTGGTGAGCTCTGGCAACAATACATTCAACGGATCATCCGCTCTGGTTACCACCGTAACGTAAATCCGATCAAATGACGAGTACAGCCGTCCATATTCGGCAATTCGGTTACTGACCCGCCGAAGCGTACGATTTAGGTCAAAGAGCGCCTGATCCGATTCGTGGAAACTGCGGTGTACATCCTTACGCCGTGTTTTGGACGGTCGCTCCGTCTGCCCAGCGGACAAAGGCAAGCGGTGACGAGTCACCTGACCATCATCGGACGAGCCACCATTTCTCGTTTCACCCGGACACGCTTCCTGATCTTCTGTCCCGATCTGAACGTAGACCACACCGTCTCCGTTATCCCATTTCAGCCGATTGATCTCCTGTACGGCAGACACGGCAGGTGCAACCAGATCACCCACAAACAGGAACAACGCGGGGTAATGGATACTGCTGCGTCCATCACCCAGGCTACCTTGACGCTCCTGCTCTATTGCATACTGTGCTGCATACTCCTCCAGATCACGCTTCAGGGTATTGTTCGAATTGAACTCCATCCCGGTCACCATCTTACTTCAGCCTTCTGCGAATGTCGTTCAGCTTGGATGACATCGTTCTGTAGAACTGATAGATGTCTTCTCCGTTAGCCAATTCTACCCGCTCGTATTCGAGACGATCACGCGATTCCATGAACAGCGCAGCCAGATCATCCAGCTTTGTCAGCAGTGGAGTGATATCCTCAGAGGCTGTCAGATCGTTATCGCGGCGGGAAGCTTTACGCAGCAATGTACTGCGATCCTTCTCCGCCAGACCGCGGAAGTTGCCAAACACTTCATACTCGGCAAAGTTACGGCTCTTCATCAGGTTCGCGAACGGCTCCCATGCATCTTCTTCCGGGTCACGGTCATAGACGTAGAGCGCACCTTTTTTGACGATGGTATCGGTATACAACGCTTCGATGAAGCGGTCATACCACTGCTCTTCGTCCTGGTACTGGGCAAGAATGCCTTCCAGTTCGGCAACTTTGGCCGAGATGGCATTCATCTTCGCCAGTTCCTCACGGACACGTGCGATCAGCTGCGGAGAGCGTACCAGGTTTTCTTTGGCCATATCTTCATTAATACTGCCGAAAATATCCTTAACGCCTACACGTGGCAGCCCTTCGGATTGCAGACGTTTCAGCTCAATCACAGCCCGCTTCACTTCGCCGAGGTTCGGCGTGGTGGACGTCAGACGCATGTCGTAGGCTCCCAGTTTGGCAGACAGGTCAAACGCTTCTGTTGTCACAATCGCATACCGGTTGCTTGTATTCTCATCAATGGATTTGGCTGTCACGATGTTGTATCCGAGCGCCTGCTCGAATTCATTACGAACACGAGCGTTATATTGCTTCACGCGGGCGTTCTCGTATACATCTCCCCATGATTTCTCCGGAATCGGAGACGGTAGATAGGTCCAGTTGTTTTTCTCCGTTTGCACCAAGTGACGACCAATGCCTTCTTTGTCCAAAATGGTACGTTCATAGCTTTCCTCATATACCTTGAGCGGAGTATACACAAAGAGTGGTACCCCGTTACGGGTATTCAGCCAGAAAATCCGGTTACGTACTTCACTTTCCTTGACGGTAAAATGAGATTTACCTACCGCATTGTTCTGATAATTGCGAATCCCTTTCAGAATGCCTGGCGCCTGTGCCGGTACCGATACAAATCCCCATGAAGGGAAATGCAGACTGCCCGTACTGTTGCTCAGATTGAACACCGGAACGGCCTCGTCGTCCAGCTTGCCGGCAATGAAACGTTCCACGAACTTCTCAACCGACTCATCCTTCCCGTATTTGATTACCAGGAAATCTTCCATGGAACGCGTAATCAGATCACCAAATTTCTCACTCAGGAAGTCAGAGATGGAGCTGACGATATCAATCTCGTTCTCCTTCACCCACTGGCTGGAGTTTTCCAGCAATTCACGGGAGAAGTCACGAATCAGATCATCCGTATCGCGCTTATCCAGCAGCCCGTCCACCACACTGACGATATCCGGTACACTTACGACGTTCCAGTAATATGTTTTGTTGCCTTTGTGATCGGCTTGTTCTTCGCCGCGTGTCAGCAGGTCACCATTCTTGGCGAATATCGAGCTGAGGGCGTTTAGCGTTTCGGTAAATACGTTATAAATGCGGCTGTTCTCCTGATTCAGCAACTCATACAGATCTTCATAGAACTCGATCATCTGATCGTTGCGTTCCACGTCGGCGTGCAGCCAGTACTCATGAATTTTTGCTTCAATATAAGCATTCTTTTTCTTCTCTTTGGAGACAAAAGCACTCTTTGCATCGCCCAGCTTCTCTTCGGACTGCTCCTGAGCTGCTTCAATATCACGCGGAATGCGGAAGGCATTCTCACGCAACGTTTCGATGTACGACTGAATCATTTTCAGTACACAGAAGCCTTTTTCCGTATAAATCAGACGGGAGACATAGAACGGACCTTGTTCGGGATGCAAAAACATACGCCGGATCTGTTCGGTGAACTGACCAGCAATCTCGCCCGGCAGTTGTTTCTTCGCCTTAATATATTCTTCACGGGCACGAGCCAGGAAGTTCTGCTCCAATTCGGTGTCCATGTTCACAACCTGTGATTTCACCACGTTGCCATAGGATAGACGCTCGCTGTTCTGATAACCAGGCAGCGGCTCCGGCACACGCGCTTCAAAGGACTTGACCACACTTTCGAGATCAATACCCAGCTTGCGGGCAAACTTCTCGGTATCCTCCTGGTTCGGTGCTTTGGAGAACATGGTGTTCATTTTATCGAACATGCGATACGCCAGATACGTGGTCATCTCTTCAATTGGCAGTACAGCTGAAGAGGCACCGATGATGTTGTAATCATAGTTAGCCGGGTACACCTTGTTCATCTGTGCAATGTTGGTGCGAATGTTGCTGATATAGTCATGGATCGCGAACTCCTCACCCGACTGCTTCTCCTCACTTGCCATGAAGTTGGTAATGTTCTCGGCCGTGACGTTCATGCAGTAATCGTAGGCGTTCTCCAGCAATTTGCCTTCGGTATTCGTCGCTGAGATCAGGTGACACAGGTTAAATGGTGGCAGTGGTGAGTTGACTGTTAAAATATTGCCGTACTTCTGTGTAAACCGCTCACCGCGGCTATCCACGTTCATCCAGTAATCCAGCTCTTTGAGCGCAGCATATCCGTTTTTTCGAATATATTCACGAGTGTGTTCACTCAAGCTTTTGTTGGATAGGTTCACGTCTGGCGTGAATAGATATCCCAGCGTATTCACGCGGTCAATCCCGGCTGAGCCATGATCACGTTCGATAATACCGCGCACGATATAGGAAATATCGAGGAAGCAACCACTGCCTGTACCGCCGGACAGACCTGTCAGCAGGAACACCATCAGTTTTTTGTTGGTGCCTACGGATAAGGTTTTGATCTTTTTGTCGATGGCCTGCACAACCTGATTAATCTTCGTGAACAGGAGCAGACGTCCAGCCTGACGTACACCTGCGGCGCCGTTCATACCGTCCGTGATACTCAGTTCCGGAGACAGCCAGTCTGTAATGTACGGTTCCAGCACGCTACGGTTTTGAAGAAGTCCGCCGATCTCGGCATTGGATAGCAGCACGAATTCATTAATCGGATCGAGCCCGATTCCTTTATACTTTTTGGCACGATCCTGTTCGTTCGTCTCAAAAGCCAGAAACTCCACATTGTCCGGCTTGTCCATTTTTTTCTTGGATACCGGGTCCTGTGGCAGCTTGAAACGACGGTTGATCTGATATTTGAGGCGCAGCAGCGCATCAATTCCTGTTCCTCCCAGACCAATAATCAGAATGGGGTTATCAATCGTATCGACTCTGATTTTCTCACTGACAATACCTCCGCCAAGTGATACATCCAGTTGCTGAATATGTTCTCTAACAATCGGTTTCATTCCATGTCCTCCTTTGATTAACAAAGTTGGAACTGCAACTTCATTACACTTGCCACTCCGATGACAGAATAACATTCCGATCGCTGTTATCCCCAGATTTTTTCAATTCACTTTTACAAAGTGAAAATCCGGGGATAGCGTATGCTTCCGATGTAGCTTTCTTTCAGAAAGCTTTTAGGCGAACGCTTCCGCTTCTTCACGTTATTTCTGTCCTCTGCGTTCTCGTGTAAACAGTTGGTCCCAAATTTTATTGGCATCCTTTTAAACTAAACAATCAACTTAAATCAAATAATCCTTCACACCAGATATTCAATTAAAATGGTCTTGTCCGCCTGTTGCAGCGGGATGCTCAGTCGGTCACCGTTCTTCAGTTCAACGCCTGAGCTTGCATCGACTGCACGACCGGATTTCTCCAGCGTACCGCCTGCGGTGTTACGGATTATAATTCGATCCCCATTGCTGGGCGTAAATACGTATTTTTCGGTTTCCTTCAGCTCAGGGTCCAGTTGCAACAACTGATGCAGATGGAATCTGCCCCGGAAGGATACCAGCTTTTTATATTGCGGATATGACTTGTCTCCTGTGTTCTCATCACGAATCTCCACGACCATCTGGCCTACAAATCCTCGATTTTTTCGTTTCAGCCATCCCATCAGGAACCAGGCACCAACACCGACCACAATCAGAGCGATAACACCCAGGATGACAGGTAACCAAGGAAACGGCTTGTCCTGATCACCGCCTGACGTTGTCGGTTGAGATCCATTTCCAGCTACTCCGCTCGCGTTGATCATGATTGTCTCACTTTCACGGTAGAAGCTGTCTTCTTCCGCACGGATGATCAATTCATAATTATGATTGTCTGGTACTTCAAACGTTCCGGCAAAACCAGAACCTGTGTTTTCCAGCGGTTGTTCCTCGCTTTTACCAGTATCTACATCTTTCACAACCAGCGTGGCCTTCATATCTGTATACAGATCATTATCCTGAAGTGGCTGACCGCCATTCTCCAGTTTGGCTGCAAGATCAACCTTGTCCCCTTTGGCATAGGACTTGGTCTTAATTGGGTCCACAACGAGCTGAAGATCATAGTTGAACAACAGGTTGATATCGATGCTGTCTTTCGGAGCCCCTTTTACCCGAAGTTTCCAGTCTCCCTCTTGGGGTTTCAACAGCTTCACGAGCGAATAACTCTTCGACGTCGAGAGCTTGGCTGCATCCGAGTTCAGATCCACGGCTTGTCCGGAAGGATCCGTCAATTGCACTTCCACCGGCTTCGAGGACATGATCGAAATATTTGCTTCCAACACACTGTCGTTCGGCACGTTCACGGTAACTTCCTGATAACTGCCGTTTCCCGTTACAGAGGGCAGCTTCACGACATTCAGTTTGGCATGATCAGCGAAGATTTCACTCAAAATCTGTGGCAGATCATCCGGCGTATCGGTAATGAACGACTTGCCTCCGGTCTGCTGCGCCAGGTCTGCGAGTGCATCTTTGTTCAGCTTGCCATCCGCGTTCAGTCCAATCGTATATACCGGAATCCCCTGATCCTGTGCTTCCTTCACGGCTTTCGCCAGATCAGCGTCAGATTGTGCCTGTGTACGACCTTTGGTTTTGTTAAAGTCATTGTTACCATCCGCCAGCAGCACGATCATCGGTGAGTGGGATGGGTCTGCGCCATGGTTCAGTATGTTCACGGCTTCGGCGACACCAACTGAGACATCGGTATATGGCCCCCGGCCGAGCTGATCAATAAAATCCTTCAGGCTACTCTTGTCCGCATCGGACTGAATCTCCAGCATAGCCTTTTCCCGCTCCACCTGATCGGTATAAGCAACAATCCCTACCTTGTCCCCCTGGACAGGCAACATATCAATAAACATTTTCATGGCTTCATTACTGATCTTGTCACGGTCACTTGTATTCATCGAGTTACTTACATCGGCTACAAGTACCGCATCGATTCCGCTCGTCTGTGCCTGAGCCGCTGCAGCTTGTGGCAGCAACGCTTGAGGTAGCAGTAGCGTTAGAATTGCCAGCAGAACCATCGTTCCGCTGAGCCAGCGTATTTTGCGTGTCCGCAGCATTGGGTGTACTCCTTCACGTTTGAGATTAAAATGGGAATAGTTTATTATAGGCGTCAAGCCTTAAGGAAATCTTAACAGTCTACTAATAAATTCTGAAAAGCACCCCTATCTTGAGTTACAGTTTTGTAATGACTGACAAAAATCGACGATCTCACGCCTGTAACTGGCACAAAAGTACCAACTATGGAAATATGATATAGTTATTGCCAGCAAACTGCAATATAACAGCGCTTGTTCACCAAGCTATAGAAGGGAACGGATTATGGTTACATACGGATGCCTCGCCATATTGTTTCTTTTTGTCATGATAAAGGTAATTGCACTCCAGCTTCATCGGCGGAAACCGATCTCCCGCGAAGACACGGATCGTACCCTCTACACTATTCTGAATGGTGAGCGTGATTGAGCATGAGTACTAAACTAGTTGTATCCATAAGACCATTTCAACGAACGACCTATGCCTATGAAAAGTTGCAAGTCTGCTCACGTTGTGGACAGTATACCTGCCTGTGGGAAGATGAGTGCACGGCCTGTGGCCGGGGTACTCTGAACTCCGTTCAGGAGAAAGCGACTTCCCGTGTAAAACGTCGAATTGCACGCGACCTGTTCATTACGATTTTGTTCGGTGCAGCGGCCACCTATTTCGGTGAAACCATAGATCAAACGATGGCGGCAGCCAGTGTTTCCCTGTTGCTTCTGGCCTTACTGATCTTCATGCAGAAACGTTCGTTTGAGGTAGAGCAGCAGCGCGAGTTGAAGCGCACGTTGCAACAGGATGAGGAACTCATACGACAGGGCATCAACCGCAACTGGGCCCTCGTCGCCGAAGCCCGAAAGCAGGATGAAGCACTCGCCTATGAGATGCTCCGCGAGATCGGCTCACTCGTCTACAATGACCGAATTCGACTGCAACAGGTTGCGTTGTTACAATCCTTTGTCCTGCGCAGTGATATGGATCTTCAGCTCAAGCCCTTGCTACTACGCAGTTTCGAGCGGCTGCTCGCTGAATATATCGGTGAGATCGCACGGCTTAAGCCGGATTTGATCCGGGAAGACGCGATTCGTTATATCGCTACCTATGAAGTGAACATTTTACAGCTCCACAACGGTATTCAGATTCTGACAGCCGTTGCTGCCGCTGCCGTGCGCAAGAGCAAATATATTGAGTTATTCCCTAGTCTTATTACCCGTTACGCCCGCTTTATGCCCAAAGATCGATTCATGCGGCTCTATCACACGATTGAACGCTATCCGAGCAAGGCACGCGGGGGACTGGCAGAGTCGGTAGGCCGGGTGTATAACGAGAAATATCGGGATCAATACGCAGATGTTCATGTGTAGGGATGATACGTCGAGAAAGAAAAACGTAATTTAGTGCAAACTCACTCCGTGTATATAGACGAATGCAATTTCATCCACCCCTGCATGCGCGTCAGCCCCACAGATCGAAGGTTATGCTTCTAATGATATAAGAATTAATCCAAAAACACCCCATCCTTAGGTCTAGGATGAGGTGTTTTGAAGTTTATGGCAGTCTGCCCAGTGCTGTGCGCATTACACGGACAAAAAGGACAAATACCCGTATGGCACTCCTATGGAATGAAGCATGCGTGCAAACCGGAAGCTGTAATCGAGGAGGATCAACAAGCAGTAACTATAGTCTTTTCTGGTGAAAAAGGGCCGCGACGTGTTTCCGTCGCGACCCTTGATCTGAGGGTTCGGTACATATGTACCCGAACCCTCTCATATGTGCCATGCCAATCCCTGTGGCATGGCATGGTGCCTACGCAATTGCGGCTACATCGCCGCTTGCGTCAAAAGCTTTACCGTCCGCGACGAGAATCGCGACGGTCACCCTTCGCCGGTCCGCGTCCTGCGGATTCCGGACGGCGAGAGCCTTCGCTGCTGCGCCCGGAGCTGCGCTTGTCGGCACTACGGCCAGCCCAGCCGCTGCTAGCTGCACCGCGTCCGCCTTGGCCCGCTGCACCGCGACTGTTGTCGCTGCTACGTGCAGAACCACGACCTGCGCTGCGCTCATCGCCACTACGACCCGCACCGCGTCCACCTTGACCCGCTGCACCACGACTGCTGTCGCTGCTGCGGCCACCGCTACGACCACCACTGCGGCCACCTTCGCCACCGCGGGAACCACGCCCCCCACGTCCGCCATCTCTGCGATCGTTACGGCCTGCACCGCGACGGGCACTACCTGTTCCGGAAGAGCGTCCGCCTGAACGTTCGTCATCACCCTGACTGTTGATGGAACGTCTAGCTGCTCCAGTTGAAGCAATTGGACCTTCGCTCGTCCACTGGATACGGGACAGCTTCTGGTCGATACCTTGTTCAATTCGTGCAAGCTCTGGTCTGTCGTGCTCTGTTGCAAACGTTACAGCAAGACCTGTACCGCCTGCACGGCCCGTACGACCGATCCGGTGAATATAACTTTCCGCATCATGCGGCATATCGTAGTTAAATACATGCGTGACGCCTTCTACATCAAGTCCGCGTGCAGCTACATCTGTAGCAACCAGCACTTGCAGTTTGGCATCGCGGAACGCTTTCATTACGTTCTCACGCTTGGATTGGGACAGATCTCCATGAAGTTCATCACTTGCATAACCTGCTTCACGCAGATCTTGGTTCAGCTTGGATGCACGACGCTTGGTCCGGCAGAAAATAATCGCCAAGTATGGGCGATACGTATCAATCATACCGCGAAGCGCCTCGAGCTTACCGCGATCTGTGCACTCCAACACTTGCTGACGAATCTGCTTGATCGGGATAACAGATTGAGAAGATACTTTTACATCTTCCGGATCTTTCATGTAGGTCTTCGCCAGGTTGCGAATACCCTTCGGCATCGTTGCTGAGAACAGCATTGTCTGACGTTTATGTGGTAGCTCGCTAAGAATCGTCTCCACATCGTCCAGGAAGCCCATGTGTAGCATTTGGTCTGCTTCATCCAGCACCAGTTTTTTCACATTATCAAGCTTCAACGTGCCCCGACGCAGGTGATCTAGGAGACGCCCCGGTGTACCAATAACGATCTGTGTGCCGTTCTGCAATTTACGCAGTTGCTTGTCCACATCCTGCCCGCCGTATACGGCAAGCACATGCAGTTTATCGTCGTTTGCCGTGAGCTTCTTCGCTTCTTCCGTAATTTGTAACGCAAGCTCACGCGTAGGCGCGATAATCAGCGCTTGCGGGGAGCGGTCGGATACGTTAATTTTCTGAATAATCGGCAGCAAAAAAGCCAGCGTTTTCCCTGTGCCTGTCTGTGCCTCGGCAATAATATCGCGTCCACCCAACAGTACCGGAATCGAACGTTCCTGTACCGGCGTCGGCACGGCGATGCCCTGATGTTTCAGGATCTCGCACCATTCCGGGCGAATGCCCAGTTGTTCAAAGTTTGCCAATCGTTACACCTCTGTATATTCATTTAGATAAGTCCATTTCATAATGACTCAGTATCAGTATCTGCCATCAAGACTAGTTTTCCTTATATCAATCATGATTATGAAATGAATTTTTTAAAAAGCAATCCACTCGTTGCTCTTCTTCTCCATACCCTGTAGTTTACACGTTAGTCAAGCAAAACAAAAGGGGATACAGCGTTACACCCCCAACTTGTAGCACAAAATTCCAAGATCAGCGTGACTTGTATCGACCAAGTGAGCTTGAGGATGGTTTTTGAGAGTAACTATTGGAGCTCCCCTGAGCATAGTGATGAGTGGAATATCCTAAAATTAGTTCGAAGGTTGACTCTTTGTAATTTCTAACGAACTCCATCCACCCTATTACCCCGTAAATACACGATAAACGGCTTCAGTATTGGCGATATTAGCAAAATAAGATGTCTAACATTCATTAGAATAACGAAAACAGCAAATAACCCCACATAAGACGTGCCAGGTTCATTAGAATTTACACACAATGAAGGACACAAGCTTCAACACAATAACATCGACTACAGCAATAACAACATCTACTAGAACCAGAACATCAACTATAATAACTAGAACTAGGAACAACAACAACAACAACAACAACAACAACCAAAAATAATCAACACTACCTATACTTCTACTAGAAGTACCACTACTACTATTAGAACTGCCACTAGAACTGCCACTAGAACTACTACTACTTCTTCTTCTACTTCGCTGTACACACTACATTCTCTAATAAAAACAACGACGCCCTCTCCCCGATTTACATTAGGGAAAAAGTGCGCCGCTGATTAAAAAGTATCTTTTTATGATGTCTCTACATAGGGATGTCTAATGTCCGCTCACTTTGAGTTTTCACCTTGTCTGCGTAACTACGTTTCGACATTGCACCTTCGTCCGAACAAGTTACGAACCGTGCCCTCCAGCTGTAGCAAATCCACTCCGTTCAAGAATGCGAGTGCTCTCTTCGTTCAACCCGCGCAGGTGCACGGTTTTGCCAAGCTTCGCGTATTTGAACTTCACTTTGCCAATAGCCACAACCGCAGTGTTATCCCAGATATGTGACCCTCCGAAATCAATCGTGATCTCCTTCGGATCAGCTTCCGCATCGAACTCATCCACAAAGCGGGACGAAGAACCGAAGAAGAATGGTCCGTGAACCCGATAAACTTTCTGCCCTTGTTCCTGGCTCGCCTGTACGCGGATCTTGGTCTGTTTCCAGCCAAAATGCAGCACACTTAGCACAACGCCGACCATGACCCCGATCGACAGATCGTGGGTATAGACCACAATCGCCACCGTCACGATCATGACAAAGGCTTCGGCGCGCGGCACGCGAGCAATATTTTTGATAGAACTCCAGTCGAATGTTCCGATACACACCATAAACATTACACCGACGAGCGCACCCATCGGTACCTGTTTCACCACACCGCTAAACAGCAGCAACAGGATTGCGAGAAACGCACCCGCAGTAAACGTGGATAATCTTCCACGCCCACCAGACTTCACATTAATGACCGACTGCCCGATCATCGCACAGCCGCCCATACCACCAAACAAGCCGTTCACGAAATTCGCGATACCCTGACCACGCACCTCACGGTTCTTGCTGCTTTTGGTCTCGGTCATCTCATCCACGATGGTTGCGGTCAGCAGCGATTCCAATAGCCCAACCAGTGCCATAGTGAATGAATAAGGCAGCAGAATCATTAGCGTGTCCCAAGTCCATGCAATATTAGGCAAGTGGAACATCGGCAGCGTACTCGTTATATTTCCCATGTTGCCTACCGTTCTTACGTCCAGATGAAACACCACGGTAATAATCGTCATTACGACGATTGCAATCAGTGGAGCCGGGACGCCTTTGAAAAACCGTGGCAAAATATAGACGATCGCCAGCGTACCCGCTACCATCGCATACATAATCCAGTTCGCTCCCGTGAAGTGGGTTAACTGCGCCATAAAGATCAGGATAGCCAGTGCATTCACGAAACCGGTCAATACCGAATGAGGCACAAACGTAATAAACCGTCCAACCTTAAATATGCCAAGTAGAAACTGGATAATGCCCGTCAATATCGTCGCTGCAAAAAGATATTCCACGCCATAATCCTTGACGAGTCCAACCATCAGTACCGCCATGGCACCTGTTGCCGCCGAGATCATACCTGGTCTTCCACCTGCAATCGAGATCACAATCGCAATCGTAATCGAAGCGTACAATCCGACCATCGGATCGACTCCGGCAATGATGGAGAAAGCAATGGCCTCCGGAATTAACGCCAGCGCTACCGTAATGCCTGCCAGCACGTCTCCGCGAATGTTGCCAAACCATTGTTGTTTTAAAGTATTCATATGTTCTTTGCCGTTCCTCCTACGTGTATTCCTTATAATGGACAATCCTGCTGAAGAGTAACGAAAGCCGTTCACACTAACCAAGTACCCAGGACAGCACAAAACAACGGATTCCTCTCCGCGTCATTCGCCTATGCTCTTGCCTGAGTTGCATCATTCTTCACCATCCGTATAACCTTGACGGGTTAATGAGCACTCACGTCTTTCCGTTCCAGTGTGTACCGCTGGTGTTCCATTACTGTCTCAGTTGCCTTACTCGTGCGACATCAGAAGCTGATCCTAATGCCAATAGGTTTTCCCCTCTCAGAAAAACCGGGTCCGTTAATGTACTGACCTATTATTATAGTCACAGGAATGGATATGTACTAATACAGTTAAGCCAAAAAAATAGAACCCTATCTCCTATTATCTTAGTATTTCTATGAATTACTCACCCATTCTCTATTCACAAAAAATAACCCGCAAAGATCCTTTGAAGAAAGTCTCTTTACGGGTATTCTCGCGATGCTATGCTAGAATCTTCCTGATTTAAATATCGAATAAAGCAGGAAAGCCACCATCAGAATCGCCACCAGGAAACCAATCTCAATGACCGGAATATCCCACAGCATCGTGGATTGATGACTGATCGACGAACCGATAATCAAGCCCACCATGATAATACAAAAGGCAAGTAACACGATACTGAAGGACAGCCGATTGCTAATCTGGTCCATTCTACGCATGAGTGCATCAAGTTCAGGGACACTGATCTCCAGCCTCAGCTTGCCTTTGCTAATAATGGATGATAACTGCCTTAACTGCCCTGGCAGACCAATGACACTCTCGGCCATATCGGCCGCACTGCGGAACAACCGATTCTTGATTCTTCCGGCACTAAAACGTTCCTTGATCAGCTTACGGCCAAAGGGTTCAGCCATATCTACAATGCTCAGGGAAGGATCAAGATGTTCAATCACACCTTCCATCGTCAGCAACGATTTACCGAGCAGCAGAATATCGGCAGGCATGACAACCCGGTGCCTCTGGGCTACGCCGAACAAGTCATTCAATGCCTGACCCACACTAATCTTGGAAAAGGGAATATCGTAATATTTGGTACGCAACTTGTCCAAATCCACATGAAGCCCACGCAGATCCATGTCATCTGGCATCATGCCAAGTTTCTCAATTGCCCGGATCATACTGTCCGTATCTTTGCGCATTAACCCAATAATAAGCGAAGCAAGCTGCTGTTTCATCTCATCGCTCAGACTGCCCACCATACCAAAGTCTATAAAGGCAAGACGTCCATCCTTCAATACCATCAGGTTGCCCGGATGTGGGTCAGCGTGAAAGAATCCATGAATAAATATCTGATTCAATAATGAGTCCACCAGCCGCTCAGCAATATTATTCAGATCATGACCGCGTCTGACCAGTTCTTCACGATCATTGAGCTTGATACCTTCGATATACTCCATAGTGAGAACACGTGACGACGTCTGATCCCAGTAAATTGTTGGGATTTTCACCTTGTTGTCCTGTTGATATTGCTGTGCAATCTTTTCCGTATTGCGGCCTTCGACCGTATAATCCAGCTCGGCCATCAATGCCTGAGCGTACTCTTCTACCATTTGCGGAATCTGATATTGCTTCACCCAGTCCCAGCGCTTCTCAGCCATGGCTGTCAGCTCACGCAAAATATCCAGGTCACGTTGCACAATACGCGATATGCCCGGCCGCTGAATCTTGATGGCTACCGACTCACCGCTTCGAAGTTTGCCCAGATGCACCTGTCCAATGCTGGCCGCAGCTACAGGGGTATCCTCGAACCGGGAAAAGATCTCCTCCAGCGGTGTATCCAATTCCTGTTCCAAAATACCCCGTGCCGTCTCGGAAGAGAACGGCGGGACCTGATCCTGCAACTTCACCAGCTCGCGAATGACAGACTCAGGCAATAGATCTGCCCTTGTGCTTGCGAGTTGCCCCAGCTTAACGAAAGCTGGCCCCAGCTCCTGCAGCACAAGCCTGATGCGTTCACTCAACGTTTTGGTGGTGTGTGCTTCACGCGACATCCACCGTCTGGGCAGAGCCAGCAGCTGGAACAAGCCCAGCTCCTCGACCATATAACCGAAGCCATGACGCACTAGCGCCATGGCAATTTCACGGTATCTGCCGACATGTTTGATTCGCACTGCCATCTACTCGATCTCGTTTCCTTTGAGAGGAGGAGGAACTTCAAGTGGAGCCGGGGATTCATCAGGTTGAAGCTGTGGTGAGTGGCCCAGTTCGGCAAGTTTTTTCTCCAGGACGGCAACGCGCTGTTCCAGACTGGTTACATCACTTTCGGATGCCACACCAGCTTCCTGAAGCACTCGTTTAACCTGTTCCTGAATCACCCGTTTGAGCTGGCCTTGCTCTTCATCGCCCCGTTCCAGCAGGCGTTCAACCAAAGCTTTGGATTCACCAGGCGCAAGTTCCCCGCGCTTGACTAAATCATCCACGGTTTTCTCAATTTTCTCTTTGCTTACGACAGTAAGACCAAGCCCTAACGAGATCGCCTTTTTGAACAAATCGCTCATTTTTGTCATCCTCCTCTTCGTTGATCTCTATATTATACCCCTTATACTCCGCATGCAAAAATGTCCGTCCGATCAGACGTAACGTGCTGCCCATTTGCCTGCTTGCAGGAGTAATTTACGGTACGTCTCGTGCGCAAAAGACGGTACATGGTGACCCGGCATAAGATAAACAATCCGGCCAACACCATATCGATGTGCCCAAACAGCGGGCTTCGGTCCTTCTTCAGATTGATATTCCAGCAACACCTTCGTTTCGGCAAAAGAACCAAATTCGAACTGATACGCTTCTTCCTCCATCGTAAAACTGGTAATGCCCTCCGTCACTGGATGGTTTTCCGCCGTTACGGTGAATTCAAGTGGTGCATAAGCTGGATGATGCAGGAACTTGGCACCGATCATCTGTTTGAGTTCATAACGATTTTGGAGCGAAATGCCGTTATGTATAATGACCAGTCCACCTCCATTGCTCACATAGGACAACAAACCTGCTGTCTGCTGAGGAGAGACTTTCCCCTTCCAATCGTCCATGTATGAGATACACACATCAAATCCGGTTATATTTTCTTGCAGCAGCATATTCCGGTTCTCACTGCACTGCACTGTCATAGTATCATGGAAAATTCGGCTAATCTCCGCATCCACCCCCTGAAGCGGGTGCCAGTCCGGATGTGTATAATCGCCAAGTAGCAACGCTTTTTTACGATGATCCATTCAATCAATCTCCTTTCTTGTTCACCTCACTGTATAAAACCAACTACCAGGGAAGCGTGTCTCCCTTGTAGTCCACATATGCGGGCTGATCTCCTTTAAACTGTTCATGGCGGTCGATAAGTACTGCGATATGCTGTGCAGATTGCTCGGGCGTGAGATCCGCAGAAGCATCCAATTCTCCCCGCATATAACTCTGTACCCAACCAGGATGCACAAGCATCACTTGTCCGCCTTCATCCTTCAGACCATTGTGCACAAGACGGGCCTGCATGTTCAAAGCAGCTTTGGACATACAATAGGCATACCAGCCATCCCGACTACATTGCTCTATACTTCCAGCCTCGGAAGAGATATTAACAATCAGCTTGACCTGTCCTTGAAGAAGGAGGGGTAACAGAGAATGGGTCACACGCAGTGTACCTAAGGTGTTCACATTAAATACTTCAGCCATCTCCGCCATATTCAACGGCCCGCGGATATGATCCGTAATACTTCCTAGTATAGCCGCATTATTGATCAGCATATCCAGATGATTCGTATCCAGCTTCAATGTCTCTGTGAACAGAGCTACCGACAGGTCGTCCGCGATATCCAATTCGATTGCACGCAGATGGTCAGGATACCCTTCTCCAAGCACACGAATCCCCTCGGAATCCTCCACGTCCAGACCCGCCGCATACACGAGATAACCTCTCTTGAGCATCTGTGCCGTCAAAGCCAATCCCAAACCCCGGGCAGCTCCAGTTACACATACGGTTCTCATCACGATATCCCTCCCTCGCATAATGATTCTGTCTTTAACTCATTCCACATATTCATCTGAAAACCTTTAATTGATCATGGGGATCGCCAACTTCACGACCAAAGTCTCAGGAGGCAAAAGCGAGATTAGAGCCATTTTGCTTATTGAATTCAGCTATCGATTTAAGCTATAAATAGCTGCTATTATCTCTGCATATATCGCTCCTGCCGATAGGCTAGACAATGCTCCACCCATCTTCGAGCGGCTGCCGGGTAAGAACCCAGATGAACGTGCGTGTACCCCGCCACAATGTTGCCTGCCGCATACCCTTCTTGCTTCAGGCCACGCAACCCCTTGGTCTCATATGCATAAGGGATTGTTTCTTCTTCACGATAGGTCATCGTGGAATAATGAAATTCATGACCCCGAAGCACCTCACCCTTTTTCAGCAAAAAGCAATCCTGAACGCTACTAGCTTCACGATAGCCAAGCGCAGCGCGCTTCTTCTGCATCTGCACCTGTGCGGGGATAATACCCGCCATATCGAAGGTGACGCCCTCACGGTCGGTCAACGTTTCCCCGAGCACCATGTAACCACCACACTCGGCAAATAAAGGCATGTTGGATTGTGCCGCCTGTCGAATTCCTTCCAAGAACCCTTGGTTACCGGCAATCTCCGCTGCAAACTCCTCTGGAAACCCGCCGCCCAAATAGACGCTATCTACATCTGTTGGAATACCTTCGCCAGCGAGCGGACTGAAGTAATGTAATCGAGCCCCGGCCGCTTCGAGCAATTCCAGATTATCGGGATAATAGAAATTAAATGCCGCATCGCGCGCAACGGCAATGACAGGCTGTACCGCATATGATACATGTCGATTATTATCGTTGATCACTGAATTGGAAAGTGAATCGTAATTTGGGCCTGATTCAGCATTAGCAGGATCAGTGCGGGCAATAGTCGCAGGACTCACTTCTACTTCTTCGTTCAAAGGTGGGGCGCTTGCTGCCAGCTCCAGCAGAAGATCCAGATCGGTACCTTCCATCAACACATCAGCAGCCCGCTGAAATAAGGGTTCCAATTCACCGCGCTCGATGGCAGGCACCAGTCCCAAATGTCTCTCTGGGATGGACATGTCTTCGTCCCGCTTCAGCCAGCCGACCACCGGAATGCCGCACATCTGCTCAATGGCTTTTTTCACAATCGTATAGTGCCCCGCACTTCCACAACGGTTGACGATTACTCCGGCAATATGTAATTCAGGCTCCAACTGTTGAAAACCTAGTACAATCGCTGCCGCACTGCGAGCCATGCTGCGTACGTCCACAACCAGGATTACAGGGGTCTGCGTGACCAGAGCAATCTCTGCAGTGGAGCCTGTATTACTGAGCGGATCTTTGCCATCGTAGAGGCCCATAACACCCTCGATAATGGAAATATCATGCCCCGCCGATGCCTTCTGGAACGTATCTCTCACGTATTCAGGCGATGTCATCCATGCATCCAGATTGCGTGACGGTCTGCCCGTGACGGCAGTATGGTATGTCGGATCAATATAATCCGGGCCGCATTTGAACCCTTGTACACTCAAACCACGCTGGGCGAGTGCTCTCATCAGGCCCAAGGTTACTGTCGTTTTCCCTGCACCACTTCCGGTGCCTGCAATGATCAGTCGGGGTCTGGTGTTACGATTTGCAATGGTCATTGTCATTTCCACCTTTACGTCTTTTCTTCTATATAACAAAAGCTTCTGATCGAAGTACTATCAAGGATGTACATTCGTGTTTTAGTTGTTGCTTTTCTTGCGATTATCGAATTCTTCAGCTCCGCTGAAAACGTATAAATTCTATAATCTAAACAAAACCGCATCATATAGCGATGCGGTCAAGATTAATACACACTTTTTATTCATGAAATTAATGTTTACACAATAACGGAGAGGACAGAAATAACCTGAAGAAGCGGAGCTAAAAGCTTTCTGAAAGAAAGCTACTTCGTAAGCATTATCTCGCCTAAAAGCTTTCTGAAAGAAGGCTACATCGGAAGCATACGCTTAGCACCGGATTTTACCCTTTGAAAAGTGAATCAAGAAAATCCGGGGATAACAGCGATCCGAAGGGTATTCTGTCATCGCAGTGCTATTGTGTAAAGTAGATTCACTTCATGCATATCTCTACTCAAATGAAACCCGGGCAACGGAGATCGTCAGATTGCCGCTCTTTTTCTTCTCCAGTAGCCAATGATCGGCTCCCGAGGAGAGCAACGCCGCAGGTTCACTTACGCCATATGCTCCGGTATATTTGAATACCGTCTCGGATGGATTCGCAAGCTTCACCGTATTCAGCTCCGCAGGGGTGTAGGTCACCAGCTCCCAGCCGTATTTGGCGCAGAGGGCTAACAGACCTTCTTCATCCTTTTTTAGATCAATCGTGGCAATGTTGCGCACGCTCTTCACGGAAAGAGATAACTCCTCCAAGGTAGTGAGGACTTCCTGCTCCAATTCGTCTACGGATGTGCCGCGATTGCACCCCATACCGAGTACGAGGCTTTTCGGGCGATACAGTACGCCATTCGTGAGAAAACGCTCCTCTTCTTCTGCCGAAAGCAGACGGTCACTGACGACTAGCGCAGCGTTGAACGGGAATGATGCCGTTTCCTCCAAACTGCTGAAGACACGGATATGATCCGGCACAGGTTTGTTATATCTCCACCAGTTCCGCTCCCCCGTCTCCTGAATAAGAGCTACAGGCTCTTCGTTTACAACAGCCGCACTGACAGGTGTTGCTTTGTCGAAGCTGTCTACGATCCAACCCAACTCCCGGCCAAACATGTCCACCGGAATGGTGCCTTGCACGTCCGAAGCTGTCGTAATGACAGCACGTGCGCCAAGTACTTCAGCGACCTGACGTGTCAACTCATTGGCACCGCCTAGATGACCAGACAGCACGCTGATCACATTCTCACCTCGGTCATCAATGACCAGCACGGCGGGATCGACTTTTTTGTCCACCAGGATCGGAGCGATCATCCGCACAACCGCACCCAGAGAAATAAATAGAATAATGCCGTTATATCGCTTGAACAAGTCAGGTAAAATCAGCTTCACTGAACCTTCGAACAGCTCATAACCTAACTGTTCTTCATCTCCACGGGCAAACTTGCTCATATAATAGACATCGGTGCCCTGGAACTGCCCCGCCAGATTACGCACCATCTCCACACCATGTTTCGTAATGGCAACAGCTGCAAATGGATTACTCACCGGACTTCACTCCCTTGCGATATCCATGGGTGAAGGATTTGTCGTACAGCTTGGAACGGTGGGCATCCCGGTTCACGAGATCGGGGTCAAGCGCCCAGCCTGCCAGAATCATCGCATGCATTGTAATGCCTGCGGCACGCAGATCCGCTGCCAGTTTGGCAAGCGTGGTCCGCACAATCTTTTGATCAGGCCATGTTGCCCGCTGCACGACTGCTACAGGTGTATCTTCGCTCCAGCCTGCGGCGAGGAATTCAACCACGACTTTTTTCGCCAAAGTTGCACTCAGGAAGAGCGCCACCGTACAGTGATGGGACGCCAGATCACGCAGTTTCTCCCGTTCAGGTACAGGTGTACGACCTTCTGCACGCGTCAGAATTACGGTCTGCGTCAGTTCTGGTACAGTAAGTTCAGCACCCAGCGCAGCTGCCGAAGCAAAGACCGAACTCACACCCGGAATGATCTCATATTCCACACCCTGCTGTTTCAGCAGTACCATTTGTTCCAAAATTGCGCCGTACATCGCCGGATCACCAGTATGTACACGAGCTACGCTGCGACCGGCACGAGTGGCTTCACACATCAGCTCGACCTGACGTTCCAGATCCATACCAGAGCTTTGCAGCACTTCTGCTTCAGGCTTTGCAGTTGCGATCAGTTCATCATTCACGAGGGAATCCGTATACAGCACCAGATCCGCACTTCTCAAAATGTTCGAACCCTTCACCGTAATCAGTTCCGGGTCACCTGGGCCTGCGCCTACGATGTAGACTTTCGCTTCCAATGTCTTCATTTGCTCACCACCATCAGGCTCAGATATTCCAGCTCCTGCCCTTTCAATTCACGGGCATCACGCCAGACGAGTTCATATGGAGAAGTGACTTTGGTAACGACCGAAGCTTTGCCGCCAAGTCCCATCTCGTCCAGCAATTCAAGCATCAGGTCAAGCACCTTTGCTACCTTGATAAATACAATCGTGTCGTGATGCTCAATGGCCTGTCGCATCGCTTCTTTATCTGCCGTAGCCGGGATAATGCCCACCTGTTCGTCTCCGTCTGCCAGATGCATATCCAGCGCTGCCGCTGCACCCAACAGGGATGAGATACCCGGGATTGAACTAATTGGCACTTCAGGATGCAACTCTCGCATCAGTCGGGCCAGATGAATAAATGTGCTATAGAGGTTCGGGTCACCCTCGGTTACAAAGGCCACATCCTTGCCTTCCTTGAGCGCACCCCAGCATGCTTCAACGGTCTTGCCCCACTCGCGCTCAAGCACCACCGGGTCCTTGGTCATCGGGAAAATCAGACCGAGCATCTCTTTTTCTTCCGGGTTCACATACAGTTCCACGATCTCGTGGGCATACGATTTACCGCCTTTGCGCTTCTTCGGGTAAGCCACCACGGGACATTCCCGGATCATCCGGTACGCCTTCACGGTAATCAGCTCCGGGTCTCCCGGCCCGACACCCACGCCATACAGCGTACCTACTGCTGCCGTACTCATGTTGTTTTCCCCCTTGTCCTGTCCTTGAAAAGTCATTCTGCCGCTCCAGCTTCCGCTTCCTCTGTTATTCCATGCTGTCCTGTAATTACGTAAATTGGATTCAGTCCTTCAAAACGGGTCATGTTCAGAATCGGCTTGCTGCGCGCCGTCTGAAGTAACGTCACAGAGGCATCCAGGCCCGCTTCGCGCATGGCCTTCATGCTGTCATGCAACGTCTCGATGGTCGCTGCATTTACCACAATGCGTCCCTCCGGGCGTAACCGGGACGCACACAAGGCGATCAGCTGCGCGAGTTCGCCGCCGCTGCCGCCAATGAACACCGCATCCGGATTCGGTAGTTCGTCCAGCCCCGCTGGTGCTTTGGCATGAAGGACGGTGAAGTCGGTCCGGAATTTGATCCGGTTGGCCTCGATGTTCACGAGGTCCCCTTCATTTTTTTCGATGGCGAAGACTTGTCCCTGCGGCGTAAGCCGCGTGCACTCTACCGCCACCGAGCCTGAGCCAGCGCCGATATCCCATACAATGCTGTCCACGCCAAGCCGCAATTCAGCCAAGCTGAATGCACGGACCTCGCGCTTGGTGATCAGGCCTTTCTCCGGTTTGCGTTGATGGAATTCCTCGTCGGCAAAACCGAATCCCCGGCGCGGCGCAGGTGCATCCTTGCGGCGAAGCAAAATCACGACGTTCAGCGGGCTGCATTCTGCTGCCGCCAGCTCGCTCAAGGTGTAATGGCGGGCACGTTCGTCTGCCCCGCCCAGATTCTCGGCAACGTAGGCATCATACTCGGTCATGCCGAACTGTTGCAGATAAGCGCCGATCGCAGCGGGGCTGTTGTGCTCGTCTGTGAGCAGCGCAATTTTGGCTTTGCCATCAATGCGCTGTGCGAGGCCCTTGAGGGGGCGTCCGTGCACGCTTTCAAGCACGGCATCGTGCCAGCTCTCGCCAAGCTGGGCAAATGCCAGCTGCAGCGAACTCAGATTAGGCCGGATCTCCAGTTGATCCGGGCCGATTTTGCGCGCTAAATACCCGGCGATGCCGTAGAACAGCGGGTCACCCGAGGCAAGCACAACAACGTTGTGTGTGGCCTGTAACGCTTTTATTTTCACAACGAGATCGCTTAAACCGCTCTTAATCGCTAACCTTTCACCTGCAAATGCCGGGAAATACTGTAGCTGGCGCTCTCCGCCCACGAGTACATCTGCCTCCTGAATGAGATTCAGGCTATCCGTTGTTAATCCTGCCGCGCCTTCTTCACCCACGCCGATAATGCGGATTTTACGATTCTTTGCTCCAGTTGCTGTCTTCGAGTTCACTGATTTCCGCCCTCCCCAGTTCCATTCCTTTCATCGTGACCAATACCACTTCCACCGTTATGCCGCCTCCCGCATGTTCCAGACAGTGCTGACAAGCATATGTACATAACTTTTCAAAATAGGGCAAATACCCCGCTTCAGTCATCATATCCGCTACCTGAGTCGCCGTGTTGGCTTCCTCGATCGCTTGCGCCAGTTCATCTCCGGCTCCGGTCTCGCGGGCCACGGACGCAAGAAATCCAAAATCCACCGGCGCACTCTTGGAGTGCACCATCATGACGCCTTGAGCTACTTTGGCAAATTTGCCGGGCATTCCGACCAGACTGATGCGTTTCATGCCCAGTCGTTTACCGTGTTTGATGGCGAAACCAACAAAGTCACCCATCTGGATAAAAGCTTCTTCTGGCAGCTCGGGCATCATTTTCATCGCGTATTTCTCACTACTGCCGCCCGTTGTCAGCACAATGTGTTCACATCCCGATGCCTGAGCAACCGAGATCGCCTGCACCACACTGGCTCTGTAAGCAGAGGTAGAGAACGGAACGACCACGCCGCGTGTACCTAAAATGGAGATACCGCCCAGAATGCCCAGACGGGAATTCAGTGTCTTCTTGGCGATCTCTTCGCCGTCCGGCACGCTGATCACGACCCGCACCCCTCTGGCTGTGCCATGTTCGGCAAGCACCTGGGTGACGGCCTCGGTAATCATGCGGCGCGGAACGGGATTAATTGCCGCTTCGCCCACAGGCACGGGCAGTCCAGGCTTCGTGACCCGACCTACGCCGATGCCTCCATCCAGCTCCATGCCCGGCTCGTCTCGCCAGGACACATGCGCGATGATCTTCGCCCGATGCGTGGCGTCCGGGTCATCCCCGGCGTCCTTGATGGTGGCACAGGTCGCTACGCCATCGGTCAGTTCTTGTTCGATCAGTTCGAACGAGTGGTCAAAGCCCGCGGGCAATGAAACCACGGCCTGTGCCGGCGTAACACCTGTTAACAGGAGCTGTGTCGCTCCCTTGGCAACGGCTGTGGCGCATGCTCCTGTGGTGAAGCCGGAACGCATTGGTTTGTCGGGGTCTGGTGTATTGCCGCCTATCATGGGGTTTGAACCTCCCGTCCTTTAATTAGCTAGTTTAAATGAGGTGGCATTACGCCTGCGTACTTGGGTGGACTTTTGGCGCTTGGGTGACCGCTACGGGTACGGATCGTTCTTATGATCGCTGTTGTCTCCAGATTTCTTTGATTCCCTTTCTTAAAGGGAGAAATCCGGAGACAGCTTATGCTTCCGAAGTAGCTTTCTTGCAGAAAGCTTTTAGGCGACCGCTCCGCTTCTTCAGAATCGATTCCGTCCCCTTCGCTACTACCTGCTTCTGCATCCACCTGGCACAGTGCGAAATGCCACCTCTTGGGCTAAACAATGCCCTGAGGTTTATTTGGGTAACTGATCATTCCATGCCAGTAGGACTTGGCCTGGAATGTAGTTACGCGGTTTTGTGCTTATACGTCTGCTACTCATTTATGCGAGTGGGTGATGCTCGGGAATTTAAACACCTAATGCGCGGCGAAACGAGCTTACCCATAAAATCCGTTTCAGTCATGCCACTATGAATGGATGTCTTTTGATGACATCTACAATTTAACGAACCAAGGAGACGCTATTGGTGCCAAATTCCATAAACAAAATTTTAACGAATCGTAGTGACGTTATTGCATTAAACAGACGCTGTTTTCACTACTTTTTGGCGGTTTCCACCGGAATAGCGTTACTCAGATTCATTAAAATATGAAATCGATGATAATCTTCGATATAAGACCTGTAGGATTCGTTAACGCGACCCAATAACCTGTGGGCGTGTACTTAAACGACTACGACTTAACAGCCATCAGAGAGATGGCGTTCAGCGCAGCTACAACGATGGTGCTTCCGCCTTTGCGGCCGATGTTGGTGATAAATGGGATGTCGAGCTTACGTAGCTCGTCTTTGGATTCTGCTGCGGATACGAATCCGACCGGCATACCGATGATCAGGCCGGGTTTGGCTTCGCCTTCTTTGACCAGACGGATCAGTTCCAGCAGTGCTGTAGGTGCGTTACCAATGGCGTAGATTCCGCCTTCGTATAATTGGTTTGCTTTACGCGTCGAGATGATTGCCCGAGTGGTGTTCAAACGTTTGGCTTCCTCCATCACATCGGGATCGGAAATATGTACGTGCACATCTCCACCCAAACCGCGAATGCGATCCTTGCTCACGCCAGCTTGAATCATCTGTACGTCAGCGATAACGGACTGACCTGCGCGAAGTGCTGCAATCCCTGCTTGAATGGCATCCGGGTGGAACACCATGCTACGGCCCAGTTCGAAGTCAGCCGAGGCGTGAATGACACGCTGTACCACAGGATATTGCTCATCCGTGAAAGGGTGCTCACCCAGTTCCTCTGTGATCATCTCAAAGCTTTTGCCTTCAATCTCCTGTGGTTGTACGGTCAACGGTTTAAATTCCGTTTTGAAATCCATGTACATTTCACTCCTTCAAGTAGTGGTTTCATTCAAATATTCGTTATTCAAATTAAGACTATCGGGGTGTTCTACTGCACCAATACGCGCTTCAACTCATCCAGTACACCTTCAAAATGATCAAACACTGTTCCGAATTCAGCCTCCGGGCGTGAAATCAGCACGACGTGAATGCCCAGCTCCAGTGCCGATTGGATTTTCTCATCCACCGCTCCGGTCTTGCCGCTCTCCTTGGTGACCATTACGGTCGTCGCATAGTGCTTGTATAAGGCTTCATTCATTTCACGGGAAAAAGGTCCCTGCATCGCAATAATATTGCGCTGTTCCACGCCAAGCTCACCGCATTTCTCCATATTGTCGAGACGTGGAAGCATGCGAGCAACGAGACGAATGTCCGGATCACCAAGCAGGTGCTTGGTGAAGATCTGTAACGTTTTGCTACCTGTCGTCAGCATGACCGAGCCCTTCAATTCTTTGGCCTTCAGTGCCGCTTCATCATAGGAAGATACGACATGTAGTAACGCATGATCATCGTACGCCAAACCCGTACGCTCATAACGAATGTATGGAATGCCCGCCTGTTTTGCTGCTTCCATCGCATTGGCATGTGCTTCTTCGGCAAACGGATGACTTGCATCCACGATGGCCCGGCTACCTTTTTGACGGACCAGTTCCACCATGGCTTCCACAGTCAAACGGCCTGTCCGAACAGGTAATCCGGCTTCTGTCAGGCTATTCGCCGCACTGTCAGTTACAACAGAAGTTAGCACGTCTGCACCTTGCTGCTGGATCTGTAGAGCCAGTTCCCTTGCATCACTCGTACCACACAACATGAAGATCATGGACGATTCACCTGCTCTGAAGTTGCTGCAACCTCAGCCTGATCGGGAGAAGTATCTTCTGGTACATTTCCTTCATGCTCGTGATGCGTATGGTGCAGTTCTCCATCGTGATCATGATGATAATCGAGTGATGCTTCACGATCCACGGCAGTCTGATTGTGATCATGATCGTGGTCATGCTTATGCGAGTGGTCATCATGTGCATGTACGTGCTGATGGTCATGCTCGTCATGATGATGCGAGTGGTCATGATCCGAATGATCGTGGCTGTGCGCATGGCTATGTTCATGATGGTGATCGTGACTATGCTCGTGATGATGGTGATCATGATCATGGTCGTGGTCATGGTCGTGGTCATGCCCATGGTCGTGATCATGATGGTGATGATGGTGTTTGGCTGCTTCAAGTCTGAATTGGCAGTTGTCACAGTTGGCTGTTACACGTCCGTATAACCCCTCATGGGCCCGCTCCAGTACGAGTTCAACCAGCTTCGGGTGAAATCCAAAATATCCGCCAACCTCAACCTGAATATCTGGATGTGCCGTTGCAAATTCCGCAGTCATTTCATCAATGCGCTTGATCAGTACACCTGTGAACAGGAAATAAGGCATAATGATGATTTTCTTCGCACCCAGCAAGAGACAGCGTTCTAATCCATCCGGGAATGAGGGCTGAGTTACGCCAATAAAGCTGCTTTCCGTCCACTTGTACGGCAGTTTCTCCCATAACATCCGGGTCATTTTGAAAAAGTCACTGTTGGCATCCGGGTCACTGCTTCCCCGTCCAAGCACCAGTACTGCGGTCTCTTCATCCGTCACTGGAGCAGGTGGAGCCGCTACCGCTGTTCCGCCTTGGGATGCCACAAGTACAGGTTGAGCTTCTTGCAGACGGGTCTGCATGATTTGAACGACTTTCTCATGAACACCGATGGGACGACCATATACAAATTCCACCTGCGGATAACGTGCCTTCGCACGGTCAATAGCGTTAGGAATATCAATCTTGGCATGACCGGCAGCAAACAAAATGATCGGCACTAACACGACACGTGTTGCCCCTCGATCCACACAAGCGGTAACACCTTCGGCAATACTTGGTCTCGTTAACTCCAGAAAACAGGTCTCCACCAACGTATTCTCCGGCGCCTTCGCCGCTACCTCATTTGCAAATTCCTTCAGTTCCCGGTTCCCCTCAGGATCACGGCTCCCGTGTCCCACCAACAATATTGCATCCATCTTTCGTTATTCCTCCCCTGCCTGATCCGTAGATCAGACTTTTCATATTCATTCTTCTGGCATTCCATTCGATTCATTACTCGAAAAATCAATCCATCTATGTCAGCTGAAATCCAGCGAATATTGCAAAATATTTAGATATGTCCTGACAAGGTTAACCATCATCTCTCCACGAAGGAACCCATTCAGTCAGGGACTATATCAAGATTTAATCAAGACTTAATCAAGACTTAGTCACCACATATCGGGTTTACTTCCACAGTGACCGGTGCGTCCACATGGCGGAAGCCCTGAATGACACCGACCCGTTTAAAGAATTTGTGGAATCGCTCGTTCGGATGGCCTTTTTCCTTGTAATCGGCTACAATGCGTTCCACAATTCCACCAATCTGGTCACCCGGAATTCCCTCCGCTACGGGCTGGGCAGGGTGAGCATTACGTCCGAACTTCTTGCCGCCGAGGAACAGGTCATATGCACCTTTGCGATACACGATACCGATATCCTCCAGCACTGCCCCGTAACATGCCATACCACAGCCATTCAGCGCCACACTCGTTTCTTTGGGTGCACCCAGTCCGCCAATCACGGCTTGTAAATGGTTAGCCATCGGTACAGCATCGTCCTTCTCCATGTTGCAGAAGTCACAGGCCTTCACCTTAATGACATCGCCGATCGGGACAACGATAAAATTCGCTGCACGCAGCTCTTCAACCAACGAGTCCGGTTCAAACGTCGGCACTCTCAAAATAATCTGGTGCTCCGGCGTGTACTCCAGCTCACCGTCTTCACTTGCGCACTGCGCCAGCAGCGCCATCTGGGCTGCGGTGAATTTTTTGTTGCCCACGCCGGGCGACACGCCGACTTCGAACAGCGGCGCCTTGCGCCCAGGCTCGGGCGCAGTGCGTACCGCTGTTGCGGTCGCAGCCTGCGGTGCACTTGCCGCTCCGCTCGGCGCTGCTGCATCCAGCCAGCGGCTCGCCGATTCGCCCGCGAGCGCTCCGCCTGCCGCGAGCCGTGTCAACGCCTCCGCGGCGAGCGCAGCTGCGCCAGCGCGTGGCGCTTCTGCGACTGTGCCCGGAGCAGCCTCTGCCGCAACGGGCGCAGGTCGCTCGCCGGCCAGCACGGCGGTGCCAGCGCTGCTCGCCGGGCTTGCCGCAGGCATAGCAGCAGCCCCTGCACCAGCGGGCGGCTGCCCTTGCGGAGCCGTGCCCGCTCCGGCGCTTGCGCCGCGCAGGGCTGGCTCCGCCTGTGGCTGCGCGGCCAATGCATCGCTGGCCGCGCTCTCGCCCGCTGCCTCGCCGGAGGCGGCAGCGCGGGCTTCCCTTGCGCCGAGCGACCATGGCTCGGCTTCCGTGCGTAGTCGCTCATGGGGTCTGAGCGACTGTTCTGCGGTGTTCAGCGTGTATTTCCGCTGATACCCGCGCGGTGTGACCATGAGTCCTTCGTACATCATGGTCGAGGAGTTGCCGATAATCACGGTCGTCAGCATGCCGATATCATGATTCAGCATATCCTCCAGTGTGGTCATGACGACGTCCTGACGCTCACGATATGCACTTTTCACCAGACCTACCGGGGTCTGTGGGTCACGATAACGCAGAATCATTTCCTGCGTCTCCACGATCTGACGTGTACGCCGTCCACTGCGTGGATTGTACAGAGCAATGACAAAATCAGCGGACGCTGCGGCTTCGACCCGGCGAATGATGGTCTCCCACGGCGTGAGGTGATCACTGAGGCTGATCGTACATGCATCATGCATGACGGGGGCACCCAGCAGTGAAGCACAAGATTGAATGGCCGACACACCCGGAATGACCTCAACGGCAACACCGGTATCCGGCTTCCAGCCTTGCTCCATCAGCACCTCGTATACCAAACCTGCCATACCATAGACGCCTGCGTCACCACTGGAGATTACGGCAACAATTTTGCCCATCTCCGCCTGTCTGACCGCTTCTTGTGCGCGGCTTACTTCCTCCGTCATGCCTGTGCGTACAATCGCTTGCCCGTTCAACAGAGGTCGGATAAGATCCACATAAGTGTTGTATCCGATAATAACCTCACTCTCCTGAAGTGCTTCGAGTGCCCGCTTCGTGATGTGTTCCATCGCTCCCGGACCGAATCCGATAATCAGCAGCTTGCCTTGACCTTGCATTGCTTCTCCTCCTCCATCACACTTGTCGTACGGATTAAACAGTGAAGAAGGGCGGCTATGCCGACCTTCTCCCTAACTGTAAAGCGTGTTCAATTCGTCGTCCTGTCGACGCAGATCATCGAACCCAGCTCTTCTAAACCAACTGCATGATCAAACTAATCTATTCCTCTACCTGCAATTTCCCGACATATGGTTGGGTTTCGCAAGGATGTACATTTATCTAAAAAAACAAAAAAATCCCATCCTTATAACGGATGGGATACGCATGTACGTACACTCAAGAACACAGTCCCAGAATCCCAGAGGGTATTCCTGTGACTATGTGGCCCAAAGGGGGCCAGCCGGGCGAACCGCTTGTTCGCCCAATTCCTGATTCTTCGTACACCATTCCTTTCCGCGAAGGGTTCGGTGACACATGCAAGGTAGGTCTCCTGGCTTTGGATCATCAGCTTCCTTTTCTGTCTTCCCCGGCTTTTTGCGAGTGACTTGGATCAAAAAGGGCTTCACCATTACAGTGGCGGGACCGCTCGGGACTTTCACCCGATTCCCTGTTACCTCTTGCTGCACGCAAGAGCACCTTGCTTGTTTTCATTCAATATTGTTTTCATAATAACACCGCTCAGGAAATAATGTCCATGCTTATGATACTTGTCCATTCTTCTATTTTCAGACAAAACAGAAAAAAGTCCTGATCCAGAAATCGGATCAGAACCAGGAGTAAGATATGCATATACGATTCGTTTTAAATCATCCAACTACCTTAGGATTGAATGCACGTTAATACACATTGATCAACTGTTATTGCAGGCCACGGATCTTGTCGGCATGTCTCGCCGCAAAGTAACGTCCGAGTTCAACGATGAGTGCACCCATCTTCTCTTCCTCTGGAATAACCAGTGCCTCGATGCCTTCTTCACGCATGGAGTTTGCTGTAACTCTTCCTACAGAGGCAGGAATTACACCTTGTCTGAAAGCTGCAAGCATTGGTTCAAGCTTGTCCTGCGATGCCGCATATTCGGTCAGAAACCGGACCTGCGGTCCACTCGTGAAGGCAACCGCATCAACCTCATGCTGTAGAATCTCATTTACAAGCTGTTCCAGCTCTGCCTCTTCCGGCGGTACATGACGATAAGGGAGCACTTGACGAACGATCGCTCCTTGTTCTTCCAACCAAGCTACAAGCTTGGGAGCTGTCTCCCCATGAAGCTGCAACATGACCTTTTTACCCTTAAGATCATGGGAGGCGAATTCACGAATGAGCCCGTCCGTGCTACCATCATCATCCCGTACCAGCGGCGTTAACTTGCGCTTTCTGAGTGCATTTACCGTCTTGTACCCTCTGGCTGCAATCGGGGATTCCGACAACGCATCCAGTAACTTTCCCGCCACTTCCATATCCTCGGCCATCTCAAACAACGCGTCTAATCCCATGCCCGTGGTCAATACCGCCCAGTCTGGCGGGTCCGAGATCCAGGATACCAGCCCGTCCCTGATATTCCGGTCATCCAGAAATACCGTTCCTTGTGCCGGTCGCACAAGCGGGATTCCACCCATTTTTTCAACCAGTAAGGACATTTCTTTCGATTTTCGTGGTCCTGTCAATGCTACACGTACACCTGCCAAATGTTGAGCCATTCATGTTCCCCCCGTTAGTTCAGCCGAATGTTCATCTAAGTCTGACTACAGTATACAGGGTACTTCTGCGAAGGGAAACTGCGCTTCCTCTCTTTTTACCCGTTTCATCTATAACGATTTTTGATGGAATGTATCAGGAAGGCTGGAGTTCTCCACCGCGAGAATCCTTCCGTCCTTTCTCCGCGTCCTTCATGGAATCTTTCGATTCTTGTGCCTTCTTTTTGCGAGGACGAAGGAAAAGAAACAGCACGAGAGGGAACATCACTTCAAATACAATGGCGATCCATGTCCATTCCCGAGTAAATCGATAGAGCTGAATTGCGTTTCTAAAAAACCAGAAGGCACAGACAAAGCCCACCAGCGCGACTGGACCTGTCATGACCTTTCCCGATACGTTCGGGATCATTCGCTTCAGTCCCCAGCAGACAAAATACAGATCAAATGCAATCTTCGTAATCATGGTAGGCAAGGTTGCCGCAGCCAGCGCCAGGTCAAACCGGTCCAGAAAGTCACTGATTTGCAACTGCCTTGCCAGTTCATACGAAGGGTATACCAGTCTGGAGGCGATAGGCACACCAATCGACGTGATGGTTTCCACCATGATCAGCATCATCAGCAATCCGGAAATAATCATCCCCCAGAACACCGGTTTGAAGCGAAAATCACTGCCCTTGACGACGAAAGGCAATGCGATCATCTCTCCGTAAAAAGAAAATATGTACCAGCTCCCCTTACCCACACCCACTGGATCGACATGAAAGTAGGGCATCAGATTATCCATATTCACCTGCTGAATCAGCATGAAAGGTACAATTACAGAATTCAACAGGAACAGGGTAACATACAGTTCTGCCATACCGATCAACGAGCCAAGCCCACCTCTGACGATAAATACCGCCATAATCATAAGTGACAATACCACAATTGAAATCGGTGTCGTTTCCAGCAACGTTATGCTGACGTAATCACCAATTAATCGGATATCTCTTGCAAATACAAAGAAAAAAAACAGAATGTACATTACGCCTGCGAGCCTCCCTAACAAGGGGAACCTGTCAGCTAGCGCTTCAAACAGATCCTGGTTCGGAAATCTCCGCTGAACCCGGCTAATCATCCACATGGATACAATCATCACCAGAACGACTGGTACATACGAGAGGTAAGCGTGCTGTTCCGCATAAAAGATGGCCTGTGCATGGGGCTGAATCAACGTGCCCGTAATACTGAGCAGCAGTACGAGCAACACGATCTGTCGATGAGTCACACTCTGATTCATACAGTACCTCCTTTCCAACATTTATTATTCAATCTGTACTCCGCACCATCCTTAGTCTGCATCTATGGTAATGGTAAGAATCGCTGAATAACATGGCTGATCCATACCGCTAAAAAAAAGGTTTTGCTCAAATGGGTTATATATAACCAAATGCCAGTTCCCAATGCAATCAGCCCATAGGATAACCAGCGATTAATAACTGCCGCCTGCTTCAGATGTCTGAAATCCATCACAATAACAACGATAACCATCCCCAGATAGGTGAACAAAAGTGGCTTAATCATGTACGATATCCTCCTCAACGACACCGATCGGTTTATTGACTACCCCTACATTTTCAATAATGACATGCGGGATAACGTTCACCTCAACATCAGGATAGATATCATCCCATCGATCCTTCATTTTGTCCCACTCTTTAGGCAAGTGCTGATGGATGGATCGACCGATCCCGAGAATATCGGCATGATATTTTTGCTGAATTAATCGAACTCCTTCAACGATATCCTCTTTTATTTTTTTGTGGATCGCGTCATTTAGTTTCAGTATCTCTTTCTCACGCAGATCGCCGTAATTCGATTCGTTATCTACCACTACTCCTTTGGCGTACAATTGAACGGTTACGGTAACCTTGTCATCCTTGACAGTGGGGTGCAGTGAAGAGTTGTTCTCGTTCAGCTTGATGAATATATCTCCTTCTCCGCGTGGAGACTTGATCATAACTTCCGGTGCATTGGCTTCCCCCATAGCGAGGATCAGGGCATCGGCGGGGGCCTTGTCGATCATGCCAACCAGCTTGTCTTTCTTGAACACGGCCAATCCATCCAGCTTGATATTTGTTTTGGCATCCTTCCAATCTTTTGGAACATTTTCCACTTTCGAAGCAACCGGCAGGAATGGATCTACGCCATCACTAAGAATGGAATCGATGAACGTTTTCAGTGAGCGTGGATTCCGCATATTTAGAAAACACAGCTCTCTCACCATCTCGGATGGAAATTTCTCTATAGGTGCATCCGTATCCATCACGGCGTATGCTTCACCTTTTGTGACGACTGGCAATGCGGAGAATCGATTAAGCGGGTAACGTGTAAACAAATCGAGCATGGAGGCAACGCCGTCACGGGCAAGATCTTCCCCAATGAGCATGGTACGGCGGTGCGCATAATAAATCTTGCGAGATAACGCTTTTTGGCCCTCAAGTGTAGTCCCCCGTAGCGTCCTCGCCGTGTTGGACAACATGAACCATGATTTGTCCCCGCTTGTACCTCCGCCACCTCCCGTACTGCCAGAAGCACCGGATTGACCAGGAAGAGCAATCTGCAGACTGGATCTGTAGTTCTCTCCTTCCTTATCAACCGCAATTCCGATCACAAAGGCAATATCATTAATTTCCTTACGATCCCAGCAACCTGCTATGAAAAGAGTACACAGCAGCAACATCAATACAGCGCGAATTTTTCGAATAAGAAACATGTGTTCACCATCCTTCCTCAGCTTCAGGCGAACCATTGATCTTTTCATTCATCCGTTTCTGGTTATCCTGAACCGTAGAAGGACGATTGATCATTTTCCACCACGGCACACGAATGAGAATATCTTTGGTATCTGTTTTGCTGTACGGGCTAAGACCTGACAGATATGGCACACCAAACGAAGTCATCTGTGTCAGATGCACCGAGATCAGGACCAAACCGATCACAATGCCATACAGTCCGAGCATGCCCGCCAGTAACATAATGGGAAATCGCAGTAAACGTACCGTAATCGCAAAGTTAAACCGCGGAATCGTGAAGGAAGCTATACCTGTCATCGATACAATAATAACCATCGGTGCCGATACAATCCCCGCCTGAACTGCAGCTTGTCCGATCACGAGTGCACCAAGGATACTGACGGCCTGACCCACCGTTTTGGGTAACCTGACCCCCGCTTCCCGGAGGGCTTCGAACGATAGCTCCATGATAAGGGCTTCCACCAAAGCCGGAAAAGGGATGGCTTCCCGAGCACCGGCAATACTCAAAATCAGCGTGGTGGGTAACATATCCTGATGAAATGTCGTGATCGAGATATACAAAGCCGGTAGGAATAGAGCGATAGCTACGAATAAAAAGCGGATCCAGCGTACCAGATTACTGATGAAGAATCGTTCATAGTAATCCTCACTGGCCTGAAGCATCTGCCACATCGTGACTGGAGCAATCAACGCAAAGGGAGTGCCGTCTACCATAATGGCAAACCGCCCTTCCAACAGGTTGCCTGCGACCGTATCTGGACGCTCGGAATAGTGCATTTGCGGGAATGGTGAATACGGATGGTCCTCAATCAATTCCTCGATATAACCTGTCTCCAAAATGCCGTCGATACTTATTTTTTCTAGACGTTTCTTCACGTCCCGTATCAACTTCGGATCAGCAATATCCTCCATATAGGTCAGAACGATGTCTGTCTTGGTTTCTGTACCGAGGGTCATACTCACCATCTTGAGTGAGGGGGTTTTCAGCTTGAACCGCAATAAAGCCGTATTCACGCGCAGCGTTTCGGTAAATCCCTCTCGCGGTCCCCGAATTACGGATTCTGTCTGCGGTTCCTCTACACCACGTCTGACGCCGCCTTTTACGTTGAACATCCAGGCTTCGCTACTTCCATCGACCACCAGAAGGGCCGAGGATGCCAGTACCCCTTCTGTCGCAGCGGCCCAGGTTTCAACGCGCTTCACCTGGGTCAGCTCAACGGTTGTATCGTCCAGTGGAACATCGGGTTTATCTGTACGCTGTTGCACCAGCCCTCGGATAATCGGACGTAGCATATGCTCCTGGATATCAGCCGAGTTCACAATGCCTTCAATATAGACCAGAAGTCCTTTGACTTCTGGCGTAATCATAACGTTGCGGAAAACCACATCAGAACAATCGGAGAAGATTTCCTTTACCGCCTGAATCTGAGTTTCATGTATTGTACTGATCGGCTGCCGAATAAAAGGCGGGGACGGCAGTCCCAGAGGGATATGTTTTTTTTCTTCTGAAGCTCGTTCGGATTGTCGGGACTTGTCTTTCCCGGATGTTTTGTCTGCCATATGCCGCCCCTCCGTTCTTATTTTTATACAAGGTAGCTTGTGCCAGACAGCTGGGAATTATGTGGTCTTTTTTGCAAAATTACGAATGATTCCTCTGAATACAGACAGCAAAAAGGCCTCTGTATTTAACAGAGACCTCCTTAACTATTCCAAAACCTGTTCAACCTATATTTCAGACACGTCCTAGTTAATCGGCAAAATAATCTTCAGGGACATAACGAATCTCCGACTTCGCATAAATGCTCAGCGTGTGACGCTCCTTGTCGTACTCTACCCGCTCACCCTCTACGTAGTACCAGTGCTTCAAAAGAGGCTGATCCTTGCGTTGAACGAAACGAAATACGTTCAGTTCCTGTCTAAGCTCCATAATCTGTTCCACAGTCTGCTCTTCCAGGCCGGTAACAGTAAATATAAAACCTGTGCCCTCCTGCTGGAACCGATAGGACAGCGCATCTGTTTTGCTATTCGCTAGTCCTCGTCCAGTTACTGCATGTTTAACCATAAACCATTCCTGTTGCGCCATAAGTGTATATCCTCCTTCATCTTGGAGTTCACTCCATCAGCCATTTACGGCAGATCAATGATCATATAGAACGTGTCTTCTTTTGCTTGTAGCTCTATTGAATCCCGCTGTTCCACACGAGCCGTGTCTCCTTCATTCAACAGGTACTCTCCATTCAATCCCAGCTTGCCTTCAATGGAGAAAATGTACATCCGGCGGCCCGTATCCTGATTAAAGGTTAGTGTCTCGTCTTTGGTCAAACGTCCAAGGTAGATCGTCATATCCTGATGAATGGTCGCAACTCTTGGTCCCCCATCTGGCGATACAATAGGTACAAGCTTTCCTGCGAGTGCTGCTGGATCAAATGATGTGGTCTCGTAGGAGGGTTGCAACCCTTTCGTATGAGGCATGAACCAGAGCTGGAGTAAACGTACCTCTTCGGTATCAGATGCATTATGCTCGGTATGAATCATGCCACTGCCTGCTGACATTCGCTGAATACCGCCAAATGCAGTAACGGCCACGTTGCCCAGATTATCCTCATGTCGTAGCTTGCCGTTCAGTACGATGGATACAATCTCCATATCACTATGCGGGTGAGCCCCAAAACCGCGACCTGGAGCAATCACATCGTCGTTCGCTACCCGCATCGGTCCAAACGCCGTATTCTCCGGGTCCTGGTATTCTCCAAAGGAAAAGCTGTGACTGCCACGGAGCCAGCCTCGATCGAAGCTGGAGCGGGCATCGGATGGAATGACGTTAATCATAAAATGCATCCTCCTCATCTTAATTTGATGTACTCAACTTCACATTCTAATTTTTTATTAGTAACATACTTATTCTCATTGTATCAAAACAGAGGCAAGGCGTCCAAACAAGGTGAAACGGCTGTCGCCGTCCTCTAGCGACTCAGCGTGTTTCATTCCGAAGAAATATAGAGAAGGATGGTGAAATAATATACTTCCCTATATTTTGAAAAAAGCTCTCTACCGATCAGCCCGGTTCGCAACTACATTTCAAGAACCGGCCTGGCCAATAAAGAGCCTCGTTGCAGAACTCACCCTGCAATTCAATATTTTTTTAAGCGATAGTTAGTCAGTTCAAGCACTCACATTCTGACGAGCGTTCCCCTGTCTGGAGAAAAGATGATCTACAGCCAGGAAGCGGCTTCCTGTGAAGAGCAGTGTCAGGGAACCCGCTAGCAGCAGGTAATCGAACTCGGTACCACTCATGAACGGCTCACCCACTTTGGCTGTAAGCAGCACGCCACCCATAACGATGACAAACAGGGCAGCAAACACGCGTGTTCCCAGACCCAGAATCATCGCCGCGCCACCCACCAACTCAATGATGGCTACAACCGATGCAAGAAATCCGGGAATACCGATACTTTCGAAGAAACCTACCGTACCGCTGATTCCACCTTCGAATTTACTCCAACCGTGCAATACAAAGATCAAACCGATCATAATCCTTGAGAAAAGTAATCCTATCTCTACACTTTTGTTATTCATGTTCATCTTCCTCCCTAGTGTTATATTCAACCTCACATTTAGCCAAGTTGATTTATCCAATGGACCAAACAAACAAGATAGACAGCAACAGGAAAACGGTAGCCGACATTAGAACAGCATAGCGTGGCAATCTCAGCGTTACGTCCTTTTCCGGGTCCAGGAGACGTGAAATTCGAACATTTACGGACGTATCTGCAAATGAGGATTGAACGGTCAGTTCTTTGGCTCCCCAAGGCTCAGGACAAGCCCGGAGCAGCTTGAGTAACGCACTGCCAATACCTGCCACATTGCCTGTACGCTCAATAGCCTCATTGTCCGCCAGAATTTCTCTCACGATATTGTAATGTTTCGACGTATGCTTCAATACGGGAATATAAGGCATCATGATTGCAAACACCGACAACAGCGTCGTCTTCAGTGGGTCACGGTGCCATAGATGATGGACTTCGTGGTACACAACTGCGGTCTCCTCTTCAGCATCCAGCATCGTGAGAAGTCCTGTGGAGAGTACGATACAAGGTTTCCATAGCCCGATTGTAAATGCAACTGGCGATGACTTGTCCACCACAATGAATCCGGGCTGTCCAAGATGGTGATACCTGGACTCCAATTCACGGGATAGTGCACGAACCTCCATGGAGCGGAGTTTACGCACGGCCGCCCTTGTTTTCATCATACGAACCGTTAGCAACCAGCCTGTTCCGGCAAATGTTAGCAACACCAGTGCCAGCAGGAAATGTCCAACAGATAACCAGCCCAGACGACTCATCCAATGATTGCAGAGCCAGAGCAGATTAAACGGGATATCCCAGCCAAAGATCTTGTACATCGCGTACATGAACATCTGCATGAACACGAGTAACGGAATGCCAAACCCGACGGTAAACAAAAGCTTCGAGCGGGCCTTCCACATCTTAATCGCTATCCTTTTTCCACTGTTTGATCTTCTGTTCCAGGCGTTCAATCAGACCCGCATCTGCTTCATCCAGCGCATCCAGCATATGATTCAATGCCAACGCTCCGAATTCATCCACCAACTCATGTGATAGTTCCTTGGATTGGTCGTTCATAAACTCCTCCTTGCTCTGTACCGGTTGGTACATAGATGTTCTGCCCTTTTGTGACTTGCCAAGCAGTCCTTTGTCCACGAGCCGGTTCATTACGGTCATGACTGTATTAAAATTGACGTCTTTGTCTTGTTCAAGTGCGGTCTGCACTTCACGGATGCTGCTGCCAGGACGAGCCCATAAAATGTCCATAATCTTGGCTTCCAGCGGACCGAAAAATCGGTTGAGCCCACGCTCACCCACTTTGAAATTGTGTATTCTCATTTTCTGACACCCCTCACACTACCCATTGTAGTGCCATCATATGAGAAGTCAACCTCTGTGTCAGCTATTTTATGTAAATGATTTGTAAATTTGTTTTCCATTTCAGCAAAAAAAGCGAAAGACCGGGGAGTTCCGCACGTTCGCGGTTCTGCCCGATCTTCACCGAATATCAGTCCATATGAAGTTGTAGAACATGGCCAAACTGTAATTTATTTTCCATCTTGTGACGGCATATGTGCAGAAATATCCACGCCGAGTCCATGAGCTAAACGTCCGCCAAGCTGTCCATCCGCCCGGAAGAAATGGCAGAGGGCACGCATTTGAATATCAACAGATACTCCTTTAAGGTCATTGATCAGATTATCCAGCAAATGTTGCTGCTCTACAGGGGTAAATGAACGGAAAAGCTCCCCTGACTGCGTGTAATCATCCGTCTTCTCGATTTTCTCGCGTGTAACATGCCCTTGCAACGGAACCTGACTGTCCCGGTATGCCGGATCTTCCTGCGGGCTACTTCCGGAACTGTTGGGTTCATAGTTCACCGGAGATGGGTCCTGATTCACATTCATGAGTCCATCACGCTGATGATTACGAACAGGTGCGTACGGGCAATTCACTGGAATTTGCAAATAGTTCGTACCCAGCCGGTGACGCTGAGTGTCCGGATAAGAGAATAAGCGTCCTTGTAGCAATTTGTCTTCGGAAGGCTCAATTCCAGGTACAAGTGCACTAGGAGAAAAGGCCGCCTGCTCCACTTCAGCAAAGAAGTTCTGCGGATTCCGATTCAGGGTCATGGTGCCCACCGTATGGAATGGCAATACATCTTCAGGCCAGGTTTTGGTTGGGTCGAGCGGATCAAAAGCAAAATCATCCATCTGTTCAGGCTTCAACAGCTGTACCTGAAGCTTCCACTGCGGATACTGCCCGTTCTTGATATGTTCATGCAGATCCCGGGTAGCATGGTTAAAGTCCTGCCCCTGTACTTCGGCAGCTTCCTGACGAGAGAAACCTCGAACCCCTTGTGCAGACTCCCATTTATATTTTACATAGTGAACCTGCCCCTGTGCATTAATCCATTTGAAAGCATGTACGCCGAATCCATCCATCTCCCGATAACTCGCCGGTGTGCCCAGATCAGAGAACAACCAGGTCATCATATGCGTTGATTCTGGTGAGAGGGTCATGAAGTCCCAATATCGCGCCGGTTCCTGAATATTCGTATCCGGAGCTGGCTTCAGGGAGTGAACCATGTCGGGGAATTTCATCGCATCACGAATGAAGAATACGGGCAGATGGTTGCCGACGAGATCATAGTTGCCTTCACGCGTGTAGAATTTGACGGCAAATCCACGCGGATCTCGTGCAGTCTCTGGTGATCCCGTACCGTGAATAACGGTTGAGAAACGAACCAATACATCGGTCTCCGTACCCGGATCTTGCAGGAAGTCAGCTGTTGTATACTCCTTCATGCTCTGCTCCAGTGTGAATACGCCATGAGCGCCTGCTCCTCTTGCATGTACGACCCGTTCTGGAATACGTTCACGGTCAAAGTGGGCTATTTTCTCAATGAGATGGTAGTCTTCAAGCAGTGTCGGTCCTCTTCTACCTGCTGTGCGGGAATGCTGATTGTCACCTACGGGTGCGCCCTGATTGGTTGTCATACGTTCTGTCATCATGTCGTCCTCCTCTAATGGGTTTCACGGTTGCTATATATCTACTATTAAAATCATATTCGGCTTCGATTTAAATATACATTTAGACTTGATCTAACTGTTAAATTGATTCTAACATGTCCCGCTCTGCTCTTGCATGAGGTTCACATGAGTTTAAGATGAGGTTCTTACACACTTCATGAATGAAGCATGAATATGTGTTTAAGGGAATGATTCTGATCTGCCTCTCTATTAGGTAGTACCCGAAAAAGCATGAAGTGAAAGATCAAATTTGGGCAAAAAAAAAAGCGGACTAATCCGCCAGGCGGTAGCCCACTCCTCTTACTGTTACGATATATTGCGGCGAAGATGCGTTATCGCCTAATTTTTTGCGCAAGCTTTTAATATGAACATCGACCACATTACTTCCACCGGTAAAGTCCGTCTCCCAGATATCGCTGAGCATCTCCTCACGGGAAATAACTGCACCTTTGGCATCGATCAGCTTGAGCAACAGATCATATTCGGTCTTGGTCAAGTGAATTCGGTTATTATCGCGCTGTACACTCATGCGCTCACGATCGAGCCACAGATCCTTGAATCCAATACGCTGCCCTTCCTCAGGCAAGAATCCACGTTTGGGCAGAGCAGGACTGTTGCCAATCATGCGCTGCACTCGGTAAAGAGCTTCCTGCGGGCGTGCAGGCCACACCAGCAATTCCTCCTGAAGCATCGGTCCACTCGCGCTGCCGATCATCTTCTCACCGACCAGATACAGACAAGGCGTGGTATGTTCTGCCTCCCGATTCAATCGGCTACTGATCCCAGCAAATGCATCTATGGTTCCGGCAACAGACAGATCATAAATCAACAGATCGAAGACAAGACGTTCATGCAGATCCGGTTCCCAGCGGTGAAAGACCAACACATCGAAGCAGCTATCCGTCAAGGCCTTTACCAGTTCATGTACTTGCCCCGGCATCGGGCTGATTAGAATAACACGGCGTGTAACAGGACAATTGTCCACGAGAGGTGCTGAATCGGACAATGCTGGTTTAACCCGCAGAGGTAAACGACGGCCAGGTAGCTTTATTTTTACTTGATCCGTTTGTTTCTGCATTCCCCGCAGACACCTCCAAAGACCACATGAGCATGGTCGATTGCATATCCGGTTTCTTCAGCTACCTGTTTCATCCATTGTGGAGGAACCTCCGTCATCACCTCGTCCACTTTGCCGCACACTTCACACATAATGTGCTGATGATCATCCATGCGGGCATCGTACCGGCTTGCTGTCTCCCCAAGCTTAAGCTCCCGGATCAATTCTTTGTCCGTCAGATAACGAAGAGAATTATATACCGTACCATAGGCCAGATTATATCCTTGTTCCACGAGTCGATTCATGACATCAGCAGCTGTCGGGTGATCCTCCGAATGGCGCACCACATCATACACCGCTTGCCGTTGTATCGTCAGATTTAAAGTTCTCACAACCATTTCTCCTTTATTATTGATCCATTTTATATGAAATCAAACGCTGATCTTCTACTTACGATAGTTTCCCCATAAATGAAGGAATGAATTTTGATTTAGATTAAGTATAAATCTCATTGTATAATGAAGTCAACATTCACGCCAATAAGCAGGATATGGAATTAAAAATGCCTTTCCCAGCAATCCCCTCAATAATTTGGGATAATATGGTTCGCTACAGCAACATTTTTCAGATAAAATATAGGGATGTGCGTAAAAAGGGGGAATGTCGGTTGTTTAGCACTTTTTTCATTAATATTTGTGTCATGATTACGTTTATGTACGTGTCCGGAATCATCGCCAAGTTCTATAGTATCCGATTGCCTTTTCCCTCATTACGTGTTCAGTTGATCGGCGGCTTATTATTCGGCATATATGGTACAGTACTCATGAACTATTCCTTCCCTCTGAACGAAAGTACAATTGTAGATCTACGGCATTTGGCCATCGTCACCGCAGCGGTATATCTGGGAGGACTGGCTTCGGTCATGACGGGACTCGTTATCTCGATCCTTCGTATTCTGATGTTTGGCGTATCTTCCGCTGCTATTGATGCAGGATTTGTCATGACACTGATCGGACTGTCCGGTGTATATTTCGCCTATGCTTCCTGGTCCAGATTAACCAAAATTATTACGATGAATCTGCTGGGCATAACGTTGATCTTTATCGTCCTTATGCTGAACACGGACAGCATGAATTCATTAATGAAGGTATATCCGTTACAGATGACCATTTCCTTTGTCGGTGGGATCTTTATCTATTTCATCGCAGAATTCATTAATAAATCGAATGAAATGTTATTTCTCTTGGAAAGAAGAGCGTCTACCGACCATCTTACCAACCTGAGCAATCGACGACAGTTCGAAAAATCACTTCAATCGGAGCTTCAGCATGCGCGGGATTACCAACAAAAGCTATCCTTGCTGGCCATCGATATTGACCGATTCAAAAAGGTAAACGACACCTTTGGTCATTCCGCAGGCGATGCGGTCCTGAAGCAACTCGGGCAACTGCTCGTAGAGCATGCGCGTTCTGCCGATATCGTGTCACGAAACGGTGGTGAAGAATTCGCCATTCTCTTGCTCGATTGTGGCCACCGACAGGCCATGGCTATCGCTGAATCGATCCGCCAAGGGGTAGAGAGATATCAATTCGCCCTTCCTGACGGTCACACGATACGCCTAACCATCTCCATTGGTGTAGCTGTGTATCCGGATCATTGTGATGATCATGATGATAACGACTTCTTCGAACAGGCAGACCGTGCATTATATGAAGCCAAGAACACAGGGCGAAATCGCGTGTGTGCCTTACCACTTCGCTCTCTGCCTCTTACGCTTTAAAGCCTGTTATCATCTATTATGTTCGGCTTCACAAAAAGGGATGTCTCGTTCGCCATTCAGGCGCACAGGACATCCCTTTGCTCATGGATGATTATATATTATCCGATCTTATGTGCTGACAAGAGATTAAGCAAGGATGCCCTCAATCTCTTCAATAATGGAAGCATCCAGCTTCACGCCAGATGCAGCTGCATTCTCTTTTACCTGCTCGGGACGACTCGCCCCTACAAGTGCACTGGATACATTGTTCTGGCGCAGAATCCAGGCCAGAGCCAGTTGGCCAACCTTCAGATCCAGCTTGTCCGCCACTTCAATCAGTTGACGAACTTTCCCAATGCGATCTGCGTTGATTTTTCCTTCGTCCCAGCCCAGCTTGGCAGCACGGCTATTCTCCGGAATATCGGAAACGGACGTGTATTTCCCGGTCAACAGACCTTGAGCAAGCGGGGAGTATACGACTTGTCCGATGCCTTTACGCTCGCCCAGCGGGATAATCTCATTTTCGATATATCGGTCAAACATGTTGTACACTGGCTGATTGACCACAATATGATCCAGGAGCAGACGGTCTGCTGTACCCAACGCAGCTTCCATCTGAGCTGCAGTCCACTGGCTGACGCCAACATACAACACTTTGCCCTGACGCACCAGATCATCAAGCGCACGGAGTGTTTCTTCAATCGGTGTTTCTGTATGATAACGATGGCAATAATAGATATCCACATATTCAACGCCTAAGCGCTTCAAGCTGGCTTCACATTGCTCCTTGATATGTTTGCGAGACAGGCCCTGGTCATTCGGACCATCACCCATTTTGCCAAAAACTTTGGTTGCAAGCACATAGGAGTCACGGGAGTACGCTTTGAGCGTCTGCCCTAGCAGTTCTTCTGCTGCACCCCGTTCGTATACATTGGCTGTATCAAAAAAGTTAATGCCTTCATCGAATGCAGTTTCAATTGATTTCACCGCATTTTCACGTTCCACATACCCTCCGTACGTCAGCCAGCTTCCCAGGCTGATCTCGCTCACTTTCAGTCCGCTTCCACCTAATCTGCGATAATCCAATGTGCATCCTCCTCTGTTGGTTATAAAGATGAAGTTCACATTCTATTGTAACGTAACCAGCTCGGAATAAAAGGGCTTTGGCTCAGAAAATGGAAAATTCAAAGAAGCGCACCTATAACAGGTGCGCCATCTTAAGAAATTCATATTCGTCTGTCTGCGCAATTAAGGTAGCGTAATACTTAATGCATTCAACAGATCCGCCTGTCTGACTGGCTTCGTCAGAACAGCATCAAAGGTTTCGGCTTCATGCAAGTCAATATGCATACCATAGGGAACCAGAGCAATAACGGGCAGATTCTCCAGCCGCTGTTTCAGTTCATGTACAAAATCGACTGCGCCACCTTCCCGTAATCCCATATCTACAACGGCCACATCCGGCTTTAAGCCTTCCTTGATCCAGTCATGCGCTACGGTCGAACCGGAGGTCATATGCACATCCATCTCCCACCTGCGCATCAGGGAAGAAACGCCTTGCAGGATATCAGGATCTTTGGCAAGCAATACCTTTCTGCCTCTCAACCGTTGCTGAACACTTGCCAGCTGCGGCAATTCCCAATATCTGCGTAACGGAAGGCTAATCTGGAATTCTGTCTCATTCTCCATCATATTATCCACCTGTATGCGGCCATGCATGAGAATGGCAAGATTCTGGCTAACCGCCAGACCCAAATTGCTTCCGATCAGTTTTTGGATATCCGATAACATCTGGCCCGTGTACTTCACCTTGAGCACAAGTGTACCGGTCTCCTCGGTCTCTTCTCCGTTCACCACTGCTGTGATCAGTACCGACCCTTCACGGGTTGAATCCATAGCATATTGAATAACATGTGCAAGCAACTGTCCAATCTTGACTTCATCACCAACGAACACTTGCGACACATTCAGTTCGAGATTTAATCCCAACTCAATGTTCTTGCCTTCCGCAACCCCGGCATAGAGATAGACGGTATTCTCAATGGTGCCGACCAGATCGAACGGATCATCATGTATAACGGTTTTACCTGCCTCATTAATATTGAAATTCATCATATTATTGAGCAAGGAGAGCAGGATATTGCCGCTCGTCTCAATCATATTCACATATTCCGACTGCTCCTCAGACATATCCGGGGTACGCATCAGATCCGTCAGTCCAAGGATTCCGTTCAACGGATTGCGAATCTCGTGACTCATCAGTTTTAGCATCTGCGTTTTGGTCATGGCCTCCGATTCGGCCCGTTCCTTCTCTGCCTGGAGCTGCTCTTGCATTTGTTCCGAATCACTCAGTTTCCGTTCCTGTACATGCAGCGTGCTCTCTAGATCGACAACATAACCCAGGAATACAGCCATCGCATTCAGCGTCTTCATGTCCGTTTCACTGATTGCATAACCAGGCTTGTCCATTAGACATATCGTTCCGAATGTTTCGCCGGATCTTCGCATGATGGGCACACCCACGAAGAAACGATTTCCGAGTCCACTCGTCACATCCATAGATCGTGTCATCGGATGTTCACATGTATTCTGGATGGTAAGAACACTGCCTTTATCTCTTAATACCAGACTGCAATATGATTCGTTAAATGAAAGTACACTGCCTTTAACGATTAACTCTTCCGTACGGTTAAAGGCCTCCAAAATGACATTCGTTACCCCGTCATTCGTGGCAACGAAGATGGTATTGACCTTCAATATACCACTTAATACGTCTACGATATGAGCCGCAGCTTCCTTTATATCTTCATAGAAGCCTCTCGTAATGCCTTCTGCCGTCCCCATGATTCACCCCTCTTATCTTAGCTGCACTTTCAAATCTGTATATCAGAATGTTTAATCACGTACAGGGGTCATCAAAAATCCGAATAGCTGTCACAATCTATACTTATATGATTAACACCGTAGAAGTATAAGAGAATCATACTCCCTGCCCATAGCCCATTTTTGGACAAAAGCAGGTCTTAAACGGATGGTTTAATAACCGAAAAGTCATGTCAAAGCTGCTTTTCAGATTGATCAAAACCCATCTTGTCCGACTTCGGATATTATACTTGCAGAATAACTAGAAATTATACGCTTCCGCTCAGACTTTGGGAACCTTTATCGGCAGCAATTAAAGGAAATTCCACTTTGTCCAGTACGCTGTGTGATCATTATCACACCCAAAAAACCACATATAGTTTATAAATGGATAATAAGAATCTACATATAGTGTTATATGGAAATTGAATGATATCCGAAATCATTTTAGGAGGAACCTTACATGAACATGCTTGAGTATGCCACTCCACCGGCATCCGATCTATTATCCGACCTGGGACGACGAATTATTGGCGCTGAAGACGCCGATACGCTGAGGGAAAATGCCAATCTGAACGGAGACTCCTTCAGCGGCAAGATGAGCAGGCTCGGTTCGGAGACCGCCAAGTGGCATGCTCTGCGTCATGTATTGCCGGAAGAGCTTGCTCAAGCTGTGGAGAACGGGGATCTGTATGTACACGATCTGGATCAGTATGCACTCGGAACGACCAACTGTATCTTTATCCCGTTTGACCGTCTCCTCGCTGCGGGTTTCAATACAGGCAACGGATCGGTTCGCACACCTCAGACGATCATGTCTGCCATGGCTCTGGTTGCGATCATCTTCCAATCCCAGCAGAACAGTCAATATGGCGGTGTATCGGCCAATAAAATTGACTGGGATCTGGCTCCTTATGTACAGCGATCGTTCCGCAAACATTACCGCAAAGGGCAACGGCTCTTTGGTGAGAATGTTTTGCTTGAGGATGAACAGCTTCATCTGGATAGCATCGAAGCGAAGAATCAATGTCCACGGGCATATGCCTTCGCCTATGAAGAAACTGAATTGGAGACAGGACAAGCTGCTGAATCGCTGATTCATAACCTGAATACGATGAGCAGTCGGGCAGGTGGACAGATTCCATTCACTTCACTGAACTATGGATTATGCACATCAGCGGAAGGTCGGTTGGTATCACGCTCATTGTTGGAAGCGACTATCCGTGGTCTTGGCAACGGGGAGACTCCTGTGTTCCCTCAACATATTTTCCAGTGCAAACAAGGGATTAATCAAGCTCAAGGCGAGCCGAACTATGACTTGTTCCGTCTTGCAGTCACCTGTTCATCCCGGCGGATGTATCCCAACTTTGTCAATGTGGATGCCTCCTTCAACCTGCCCTTCTATCATCCGGAGGATCCGGATACAATCATCGCAACTATGGGATGTCGCACACGTACACTGGCTGATCGGTTCGGGCGCAATCGTCAGAGTGGTAAGGGGAATCTGTCCTTCAATACCATTAACCTGGTCAAGCTCGGGATCCGGTTTGGCATCTGCCAGGGCAGTAGAGCCGTTGCCGATCGGGCAGGTTTCTACACTGCCCTCGAATCCGTGATGCATAATGCTGCTGACGGTCTGTTGCACCGCTACCGCATTCAGACTGTGCAGCCTGCCAAGGCTTCGGACTTCATGATGCGGGAAGGTGTATGGGAAGGTGGAGAACAGCTCGCTCCGAATGAGCCTGTTGCCGATCTGCTGAAACACGGTACGTTATCCCTTGGTTTTATCGGTCTGGCTGAATGTATGACAGCTCTCTATGGGCGCCATCACGGACAGGACCCTCATGTGCATCGGGAAGCGCTGAACATTATTCGCACCATGAGAGAGTTCTGTGACCGGATGAGCGAGCAGCATAACCTGAATATCACTCTGTTTGCCACACCTGCTGAAGGGTTGTCTGGCAAATTCACGAAGATCGACAGGGCGCGCTATGGCATTATTCCCGGAGTTAATGATCGGGAGTATTATACGAATTCATTCCATATTCCGGTCTATCACACTCTTCCAGCTTATCGGAAGATTGAACTGGAGGCTCCGTTCCACACGTTATGTAATGCGGGTGCAATCTCCTATGTGGAGCTTGACGGAAACGTTCGAGCCAACACCGCAGCTTTCCTGCGGATCGTACAGTATGCACTGGCACAAGATATCGGTTATTTCTCCATTAATCATCCGATTGATCGTTGCCCTGCATGTGGTTATGAAGGGGTCATCGGGGATGCATGCCCAGGTTGTGAAGTCCATGAGGACCATGTGCACTTCCAGCGGTTACGCCGCGTAACTGGCTATCTGACCGGGGATTACAAAGTACGCTTCAATGCTGCGAAACAAGCCGAAGTACGGGATCGGGTGAAGCACCGGTGAATCTGTATGGATACATCCCGGAATCGGTGAATGAAGGAACCGGCCTGCGTGCTGTGTTGTTCATCAGCGGATGCCGTCACGCCTGTCCGGGCTGCTTCAGTCCGGATTCATGGAGCTTTCGAGCGGGTGAGCCCTTTACAGAGGAGCGGCAGCAGCAGATTCTGTATGAAGTGACGAACCACCCGTTGTTGGATGGCGTTACGTTGTGTGGTGGTGATCCCTTTTTCTCGGCAGCAGAATGTACGTCCTGGGTCCAGCAGCTTCGGGCTGCACGTCCTGATATGACAGTATGGGCCTACACAGGATTCGAATATGAAGAGCTGGTCACCGACCCTGCAAGAGCAGAGCTTGCCCGGTTGTGCGACGTCATTATCGACGGGCGATATGTTGAGGCAGAACGTGATGTCTCCCTGCCCTTCCGCGGCAGTCGGAATCAGCGTTTGATTGATGTCAGTGCTACAATCACCACTCAAACCATCGTTACGATGCAGCTCAGTATGCTATAAACATTAATTTTATTCCCCATCACTAATGATCAAGGCACGGGTCCCCAGCGGACTCGTGTCTTTTTGGCGTATAGCCGCCCTCTTTAAAGAAATAAGTTTTATCCATTCTCTATACTTTCTTCTCTATTGCATGACGATATATTATATAGGTAGTTAGTAATTTATCACTTAAAATTTAACCGTTTACATAAGGTAGCCAGGGAGGATTAACCTTTTATATGGATATTGTTCAAGCATTAATTACATGTATGCCCTTCTTTCGAGACACCATCCGCCAGGACGTAACCCTGTCCATTATTGATCACGAGAAATTCCTATATTTCTCAGCAGGAGAATCGTTAAAACAACTGAATTATCAACCCGGAGACCCTCTGTTGGATGGAAATCGAAATTTTGCAGATCTGAACGGCGGTACAGTCAAAAGATTCGATCACTACTCGAAGGATATATTCGGTGTTCCTTTTGACGTAGCTTTTATTCCCATTAAAAATGAACAAGGTGAAGTCATCGCCCTGTTTAATCTGCTCTACAGTATGGATGACCAGGATCAGCTACAACAGCTCATGGATGCTACCGAAAATCTGACCAACCAGTTAATTGACAGTGTACAGCATGTAGCCGCACACTCCGAGGAACTCAGTGCCACAACCGAAGAGATCCGGAACAACTCCAAACAAGCTGTGCAGAAATCAGGCAATGTAACTCAGGTCGCCAGCTTCATTCGTGAAATCTCCGAACAAACCAATCTGCTCGGCTTAAATGCAGCTATTGAAGCTGCTCGTGTAGGCGAAGCAGGTGCAGGTTTCGGCGTTGTTGCCAAAGAAATTCGCAAACTGTCTGTCGATACCAAGGAAGCGACGGCCCGTATTGAAGATTCTCTTCTGTCGGTTCGGCAATCCATTCAGGGCATGGAGAATGAACTTGGTGAGATCACTGCAAGCTCCCAAGAGCAGGCCGAACTCGTAAACAATTTTATGAGCACGATTGAACAATTGAATGAAACCAACAAACAATTGAAGCAATTTGTGCAAAAAATGATTTCGTTTGACGGAAAATAAAAATACGTTTAAGGGACAATACAAGCACGGTTCATATCAAACAACAAACAAAAGCCTCCGAATACATTCGGAGGCTTTTTCATTAGCTATTCAACTTAGCGAATCTCGAAGTGGCTGATGCGTACACCTGCGGACAGCACAATATATACATCCTGTGCACCTGATGCACCCGTGAGTTCTGCCTTAACGGTAGACCACTGCTGGGCTTCGCCTTGTGCCAGTTCCACACGTCCTGCGAGCGTACCCTCCGGTGAACCGAGTCGCACTTCCAACACAGCACCTGCTTGTTCTGCGGATACACGAGCTTCAATTGTTGCTGCCTCACTACCCAGATCAGCATCCTTAAAGGCAATCCATCCTTGCTCTCCAATTACGCGGACAGCACTTCCGCCTTCTTTGCTCTCATCGAGGTCAACACCCAGGTAAGCATCATAATTCTCAGCACGGGTAGCTACGCCCAGATTACGAGCAGGGATCGTTTCTCCTTCTACCGTCAGGTCTGCAACCAGCTGAACATCGGAGGATGACTTGGCAACCATGATGGAGTATGTTCCGTTTTCCACGACATACCGATCACGAGTTACATCCCAGATTGCCAGTTCCTGAACAGGCAAGGTGAAGCTGACTTTCACTGTAGCTCCGGCTTCGATATGAAGACGACGGAATCCTTTTAACGTTTTGAGTGGACGTTTCACCCGCGATTTGCCTGCACGAACATACAACTGTACAACCTCATCGCTAGCGATTGAACCGGTATTAGTCACATCCACAGTTACCGTGATGGTGCCATCTGTACCTGCTTGTGCAGGACTCAACTCCAGATTGCTGTATTTAAACGTTGCATACGTCAGACCATGTCCAAACGGATACAGTACATTGCCTTCAAAATATTGATACGTACGACCAGATTGAATAATATCGTAATCTTTGATATCGGTCAGTTGATCTGCCGATTGTACCCATGTCATGTTCAAACGGCCTGCTGGCGCATAGTCGCCATACAATACGTCAGCTACTGCGGTACCCAGTTCCTGTCCTGCGTGTGAAGTATACAACACCGCCGGGATATTCTCCTGAACCCAGTTGGATGTGAACGGATAACTACCCACGATAACAACTACCGTGTTCGGGTTCGCGGCATAGACCGCCTCAACCAGACGTTGCTGGGATTCGGCGAGATCCAGACTTGGACGGTCAATCTCTTCTTTACCATTTACAAGCGGATTGTTACCGACAAAGACAATCGCCGTTTCCGCAGCCTTGGCAGCTGCTACCGCTTCCTCAAGTCCATTTACAATTACATCCTGCTTGAATGTCTCTGTAGCACCGAAAGACTTCAATTCTTCGGACACTGCGAATGCATCGTTTCCACCATTAGGTGCAGTCACCGTTTTGCCATTCCAAGTCGTCAGACCTACACTTCCGTCCTGTTGTGGCAACAGGTGGAATACTTCCTTCACGAACCAGCCGTACACTTCATCTGCGGAAGCCGTTACGGTCTCTTCATCTGTGGTCAGATATTTGCCGTTGCTTTCCGCCTGCAAGGTATAACTTCCGAAGCCCCAGTCTGATACCATAAACGTTTCCGCTTCTCCGGAAGCAATAACAGGTGATTTCTCACCATCTGCCAGTCCAATCTTCTTCCCATTGGCTACAGAAGTTAACGTAATGCGATCATTTCCATCCTTGAACGACACTTTGTCACTACCTACTTTGCCACGTATCGCCTCAAGCGGGGATACGTTATACGGCATGGTGCCAGCATACCAGTCACGATAGACAGTTCCGCCCAACTGACCAATCACAGCCACTTTACCAGCTTTTGTTTTGTCCAGCGGGAGCGTGCCTTTGTCGTTTTTGAGCAACACTACTTGTTCTCTCGCGGCTCTGAGGGACAATTCTTTTGCTTTCTCCGTCATCATGGACTCTTCACCGATCGCGGCGTACGGGTTGCCTTCTTCCGGATCGAACTCACCCAGACGGAAACGCACACGGAATGTATTGAACAACGCTTTGTCGATGTCATCCATCGTGAGTGTACCTTGTTCCAATCCTTCACGCAGTGCCTGTTTGGACAGATCAGCATCATCGGTGATGCTGTCAATTCCGGCTTTAACAGACTCTACCGTACCTGGTGTGTGGGAATCATAGTATTTATGATCATTCTTGATGCCCATGACGTCGCCTGCATCACTGACAACGAAACCATCCATGCCCCATTCGCCTTTGACAATCTCGTTCACAAAAGGATGCAACAACGCTGGCGTACCATTAATGGAGTTGTACGCCGTCATCATGGACTGTGCGCCGCCTTCTTTGAACGGCTTCTCAAACGCTTTCAGATAATATTCACGCATGTTGCGCGGATCGATGCTGGACGAACCGCTTCCGCGATCCACTTCATTATTATTCGCAAGGAAATGCTTCAAGGTAGCGACTGCTTTGTAATACTTCGGATGGTCGCCCTGAATTCCTTTGACCAATGCTGTCGTCAGCTCGGCTGTCAGTTCCGGATCTTCACCATACGCCTCTTCATTCCGTCCCCAGCGCGGGTCACGCTCCATATCCACTGTAGGTGCCCACAGCGTAAGACCGTTCACTGCCGGATTACGTTTATAAAATACACGTGCCTCGTCTCCGAGTACGGAACCGATCTCCTTCATCAGATCCGCGTCCCATGTGCATGCCAATCCTACCGGTTGTGGGAAAGATGTTGCTTCGCCAAGCCATGCTAAGCCGTGTGCCGCTTCTGTTCCGTGTTTGTATGCAGGTACACCCAAGCGATCTACTGCTGGCTGATATTGTAGCATGGATTCAATTTTTTCATCCTCAGTCAAGCGTGATACAAGATCTTTCACGCGGGAGTCTAACTCTAGTGCTGTATCTTGAAACGGATATTTCGTTTGGTTGGTCGTCATATGGAATCTCCTTTGGTTATCGGTAATTGATTGTAATGATAGCGAATACATATCTGAATAAAAAATGTGTAAGATTTCGACTGCATTCATTCTTCCAATGGATAAATTTATCCTTTTATAATCAACGTTTACAGGTGTAAAACTCTATTTCCATCCCAAAACCTAAAACGGTTTCGGTAATCCTATCATAAAGCATGTTTATCAAAAAAAACAGAGGTTCTGTGCAGGAAATTGTGAACATCCCCCCTGCAAAATCTGAACAGCACCGTTTTTTCCTGGCATAGTCTGGCAATCATGAATAAGAGTACAACGACGTGCGCTGAATAACACCCGATTCGATAGATTGAAGATGATCAAGGAGGAAGAAAAATGAGTGACAATCAGCAGCCCAAGACGGGTCTGCCCCCCGTCCCGGAATCACTGTGGCGTGCGACGCATGAATTCGATGCCTATCCAAAACTGACCGAAGATATCACCGCTGATGTAGCGATTATTGGAGCCGGTATTGCCGGGATTACTACAGCCTATCTGCTGGCACAGACGGGTATGCGTGTGGTCGTGCTGGAGGCTGGAAAAGTGCTGGATGGCACGACCGGTCATACCACCGCTAAGGTATCTGCACAGCACGGCGTCATATTTGATGAAATTATGCATCACTTCGGACAAGAACAGGCCCGGATGTATTATGAAGGCAATGCCGAAGCCTCTAAATGGATGCGCAATCTGGTGAAGGAAAAACAGATTGATTGCCAGTGGGCAGAGGAAGATGCCTACGTCTATATTCAATCGGAGGAAAACCTCAAAAAACTGGAAATCGAGCTGACCGCCTATGGCAAACTCCATATTCCTGGTGAGTGGATCGATCCCCTCCCTATTCCAGTCCCAGCCAGAGCAGGCATCCGCATGCCGGGTCAGGCACGGTTTGATCCGCTGGCCTATCTTCACTACTTGCTCGATTCAGCTGTGAAACACGGGGTGCAGATCTACGAGCATACGACAGTTACGGATGTAGAGGAAGACGCTTCACTACATGTCAGAACTTATGGAGATGGCCCATCCGTAACAGCGGAACATGTCGTCGTGGCTTCTCATTTTCCCGTCTATGATCCCGGATTTTATTTCACGCGGTTACACGCAGAACGATCCTACGCCGTATTAGTCGAACCGGAGAAACCGTATGCCGGTGGCATGTACATTTCGGACGATAAGCCGTACCGCTCCCTGCGTACCGTCTTACATGACGGAAAGGAACTTATCCTCTTCGGCGGCGAAAATCACAAAACCGGACAAGGCATCTGCACCTTCGGTCATTATGAACGCCTGGAGCAGTTCGCAGCGGAGACATTTGGCATTCGCAACATTCCTTTTCGCTGGTCAGCCCAGGATCTAATCTCCATTGACAAGGTGCCCTACATTGGACCGATTACCGGAAGACATGAACGTGTCTATGTGGCGACCGGGTTTGCCAAATGGGGGATGACGACTGGCACGATGGCAGGTCATATTCTCGCGGATCGTATCACAGGTCGTGATAATCCTCATGCCGCTGTATTCGATCCAGCAAGATTCAAAGCCGATCCTGGCATGAAGCATTTTATTGTGGAAAATGTGAATGTAGCTAAGGAATTAATCTCCGGTAAAGTAGGCATTGTGCACAAAAACGTTAGTGATATTGGCGAAGATGAAGGAGCTGTCGTTCGTCATAACGGCAAACGGGCTGGCGCCTACAAGGACAACAGTGGCAAACTGTTTCTGGTGGATACCACCTGCACCCATCTGGGGTGCGAAGTGGAATGGAATGAGGGGGAGCGTTCGTGGGATTGCCCATGCCATGGTTCCCGCTTCGATTATGCAGGCCATGTCATTGAGGGCCCTGCTGTGGAAGACCTTAAAGTTCTCGACGCACAAGAGTAACCGACGTGTAGCGATTAATCTGTAAACCGCAGAACCAAAAGTTCATCTCTCAGACCGGATCGGAATCCGCCTCCAGACGGAAGTAACTGATCCGGTTTTTGCGTATGCTGAATTATAGCTAAACAGACAGCCTCGGCTGATCATCAGTATTAAATGAACTTATTATTGATAAATCGTGATACGGAACTATTTTAAAATCACTACCTTGCATTAAATAGTACTGGATGCTATGATGACTTCACCACTACTGAATAATATACACTAGCGATAATTGAAGCTACTAAGGAGGAACCTGTGTGAATGTGAACATCCAGTTCAAAAAAGGAGTATTGGAGTTGTGCGTCCTGGTATTAATTAACCGCCAGGATCGATATGGCTACGAACTGGCTCAGGCGGTCTCCAAACATATTGAAGTTGCTGAAGGTGCACTGTATCCCTTGCTTCGCCGACTTGTGAATGACGGTTACTGCACCACCTACCTGCAAGAATCAACTGAAGGACCGCCACGGAAGTATTACCGACTGTCCGATACAGGTCGCATCTACATGAAGGCACTGACTACAGAGTGGAATGATTTTGTGCGCAGTGTCGCAAATCTGATTGAGGAAGGACCCCCTAATGAATAGACAACAATTTATGCAGGCCATGGAAGTTCATCTACGGCCGATGGACCAACAGGAACGGGCCGAGTTGCTCTCGGACTATGATCAACATTTCGAGCTTGGACTACGAGAAGGCAGACTGGAAGAAGAGATTGCTCGGGAACTCGGACACCCGGAAGAGATCGCCAAGGAAGCACTTGGTGATCGTTATGACATTCATACGCCAGGTTCAGATGCGTTCTATGCACCGACGTATCGCGAAATGCGGTCACCCAGAAACAGCACCAGAGCCACTCGCAACTTCTTCACAGCCATCGGCCTGTTATTCCTGAATCTGATTCTTGGCATTCCTCTTGGTCTCATGATGTGGTCGGTATGGCTTGTTATTGCCAGCCTTTCCTTGCTGGTATTGGCTCCTGTGGCAGCAGTTGTGGATTTCGTATTCCTGAGCCAACTCGATAAAGCAGAGATCTTCGTTGCGATTGGCGCTTTCGGTGTCGGCATTTGTTTTGCCATTGCATCCAAGTTCGTTTTTAAAGCCTTCAAAAGGGTCACTCTTCAATATATTAGATGGAATAAAAACACGATGAAAGGGGATGTTTCCGCATGAGTACCAAGAAATGGCTTGCTTTGGCCGTGATATGTATTGGAATAGGTTTGCTTGGGACATCCATCTATGGGGTTCAGTTCGGAGATGAACGGGAGCATTACTCCAAAAGATGGGATTTCAAAGCAGAAGAATTGCAGAACATTGTCATGAATGCTAATTTCAGTGCGGATATTGAATTTGTCGTAAGCCCGGATTCAAATGGTTACATCGAAGTGGATGGCAAATGGGACCCTGCCGTAGTCAAAAGCTTCGAACAAGCCACCTTATCCAACGGCACATTCCAACTGTCTCAAACAGAACGTGATCGATTGCAATTTTTTACCCTGTATTGGAATGATCAAGACTCCACTATAACCGTTGCTCTGCCTGAAGGACACCAGTTAAATGAGGTTAAGCTGGACTCATCTTCAAGTGACTGGGATCTGACAGGTCTGAATGCCAATCAGCTTGAGCTGAATAATACCTCAGGTTCCATTCGTCTGGAAAACATCAAGGCGCCCAATATTGAATTGGCTCTAACTTCGGGTGACATTAACGCTTCCATGATTGATGGAGATATGACCGTGAAACAGACATCCGGAAGCTTCACTGCTGATCAAATAGTCGGTCAAGTACACAGTGAGATTAAATCAGGAGATATTGAGATCACTGAATTGAATGGTGCGGCCGATGTTCAATTCACCTCGGGTAGCATTCATATTGAACAGTCCCATGCTGCGCCAATCAATGCATCCGGAACATCTGGAGATATTTTCATTCAAGTTGCACCTGATTTTGACGGAATCTATGATGCTAAGGCTACTTCCGGAAGTGTAGATGTACCTGAATCGCCAATGGTGAGCCGCGAAGTGATCAAGGCCCGTACTTCTTCTGGTAGCATCGAGATTACCAAATAGTGATGAAGCCAATTTCCGAACTGTGGGTAATAATAGTATAATTGAATGCTAGTCCATTTCTAAGGAGGAATTACCCACATGGAACTTAAAAATAAAACAGCTATTATCACAGGTGCCGGAAAAGGTATCGGTCGTGCCATCGCTGAAGCACTTGCCAAAGAAGGTGTGCACCTTGGACTTATTGCACGTACCGCTTCGGATCTTCAGGCTCTTCAACAATCACTTAGTCAAGAATACGGCGTGAAAGTAACCAGTGCTGTAGCAGACATCTCGGATCGCACACAGGCGGAAGCCGCTGTAGCAGCCATTGAGATGGAACTCGGCGCAGTGGATATCCTGATCAACAATGCAGGTATCGCAAGCTTCGGCACATTGCTGGATATGGACCCAGAAGAGTGGGAACGCATCCTGCATGTCAACGTTATGGGTACATATTACGTTACACGCGCTGTCCTTCCAAGCATGATCAAGGAAAGTAGCGGTAGCATCATCAATATTGCTTCCACTGCAGGTGAGCGCGGATTCGCTACAGGTTCAGCTTACTGTGCATCCAAGTTTGCGCTACTCGGCATGACCGAATCCCTGATGCAGGAAGTGCGTAAGTCCAACATTCGTGTAACAGCACTGACACCAAGCACAGTCAATACGGAGCTTGCGACCAATGCCGGACTGAAAATTGGCGACGAAGATCGCATGATGCAAGCGGAAGATGTAGCTGAACTTGCACTGGCAACGCTCAAGCTGTCCGACCGTGTATTCGTCAAAGCGGCAGGCATCTGGACGACCAATCCACAATAGACAGTGTGCTTCTGACCTTTCTAACGAATCTCTAGCACCTTATTGTTCGTTAGAAATATAAAAGGACGTTCCCATTGTACATGTATGCATGTTTGCATGTTCATGACTTGGGAGCCGTCCTTTTTTTATTCTATAAATGATCCAAACCCAATTCTTTGGACACTGCGATGAGCACCACCGCATGTTCCTCACCGATGTTGGTCACTTCATGGGGCACAACTGCATTCCAGGTAAACGAATCACCCGCTTCTAGAACTTCCACATCTTCGCATTGCTCCGCACGAATCTTGCCCTGCAACACCAGATGACTTTCCTCCCCGGCATGTTTGCTAACCCCGGTCGATGCACCTGGAGGCAATTCTACAATGGACATACGCATCGCACCTTTGGCGGTAAGCTGCTGCACTTTAATCTGTCCACTTCCGGCTGTCGTTTCCTTACGCTCGTTCTTGCGTACCACGTTCATCCGTTGCTCCGGTGTCAGCAGCAAATAGGGAAGTGGAACTTCCAGATAATCCGCAATACTTTCAAGCGTAGCAATGGAAGGTGACGTTTTGTTATTTTCCACGTTGCTGATAAAACCTTTGGACAACCCAGTGCCCTCGCACATCTGCATGATCGTAATCTGTTTCTGCTTGCGGATCGTACGAATAGCCAAGCCGATATCCATATCGCGTCCCTCCCCTTTTATTGATTTTCAAACACTAGACTTACGCTTCGCTTCTTCTGGTTATCTATTTGGCGCTTGCCTCAACAAATATAATCCGGTTGCCAAACGGATCCGTCACGGTCATCTCCCTTGAATTCCAAGGGGTCTTCTCTATACCGGGTCTCGCATGTTTGTACTCTTTCTGACGAAGTGTACCATGTAATGCATCCAAGTTATCCGTTTCCACGCGCAAGGTAGCTCCAGGTGTACAATCTCCATGATGTTCGGACAGATGAATCACGATAGAATCGAGCGAAACCTGCATATATAAGGGCATATCTTGCTCAAATCGATGTTCCCAATCCAATTGGAAACCCAGGTATTCAAGGTAGAACTCTCTAGCTTTATTTTCATCAAATATTCTCAAAATAGGCACGATACGCTTTAACATCCTGATCACGTCCTCGGGAATAAAATATGAACCACGCACAACGACACTTCTTTTAAACTCATTCAAGGTTTCTTATAAACAACATATATTCATCATACAAAAAAAGTATTGACCATACAATGAAACCATGATAAATTTTGTTCATAAATAAGAATATTTATTTCATATTAGTGAACTTTATCATCAAAGCGATATATTAACTCATTCCTCATCAGGTGGTGTTTTCAATGAATTCTCCTTATATACATGAAGTCCGCTTACCGTCCCATTACAATGCAGATCAACGTTACCCTGTAATCTTCGCCTTACATGGCATGGGATCGGATGAGCAGGATATGCTTCGTTTAATGGAGCCTATGCAGTCTGATTTTATTATTGTTGCCATCCGTGGACCTATCGTTCAGGGTGGAGGTTATGCTTATTTTCAGATCAAAAGCATTGGCAATCCCATCCGTGAATTATATGATGCCTCCGTGCTGGGACTGCAACAGTTGATTGTTGATCTGTCTGCCAAATATGCGATTGATCCCATGCGGCGTTATATCGCCGGATTCAGCCAGGGCGCCATTATGGCAATGACTCTATCGCTAATCATGGGAGATGCAATTAAAGGCATTGTAGCCATGAGTGGGTACATCCCGCAATTTGTGAAAGACGAGTACAAGCTACAACCCGATTCGAAGCTGTCTGTGTTCATATCGCATGGGGATCAGGATCATCTATTCCCGCTGCAACTAGGCGAAGATAACGCCAATTTCTTCCGTCAACATACCAATCACGTCACATATGTTCCTTACAACGGTGGACACCAGGTGACCCCCGATCTATATCAACAATTCCAACAATGGCTTCGGACGGATGCGAACCTGACTTCCGAAGACTCGAAAGGACTGAATTCATAATGATGCCATCCCTGTTTATTGCTCACGGTGCCCCATCACTGGCACTGGAGGAGAATGTGTACACCGAGTTTCTGCAGAAACTCGGACAAGAACTGCCGAAACCCAAAGCAATTGTATTGTTCTCTGCTCACTGGGAATCCACAACTCAGCTTGTATCCTCGGTAGCCAATTACGAGACCATCTACGATTTTGGCGGTTTCCAGCCTGAATTGTACCAGATTAAATACCCCGCTCAAGGACATGCAGAGACTACAGCCGAGGTGGAGCGTCTATTCGCGGAAGCCGGGATTCCGGTACAAACGGATGATGTTCGTGGCCTAGATCACGGCGCTTGGGTCGTTCTGCGCCTGCTCTACCCGGATGCGGATATTCCCGTAGTTGCCTTGTCGGTGAATCGATATCTGACAGGTGAGCAGCAATATCAAGTTGGACAGGCACTCGCTTCCTTGCGTGAGCAAGACATTCTCGTGATTGGCAGCGGCGGAACCGTCCACAATCTACGTCGATTGAACTGGGAAAGTAACGGCGTTGACCCGTGGGCATCAGAGTTCGACAACTGGCTGCATGACAAGCTGGTGAGTTGGGATACGGCGTCTCTCTTCTCCTATGATAAACTGGCACCTTCAGCTCAAGCTGCCGTGCCTACGCCGGAGCATTTTGTACCGCTGTTGCTTGCCATGGGTGCGGGAGATCAGAACAAGCGAGCATCGCTCCTGTTCAAAGCCTATCAGTATGGCAACCTTAGTTTGTCCTGCTGGAAGTTTGACTAAAGAGGATTATGTAAAAGATTAGTTTCACTTATATAGTAGATAAAAAATAAGCGTGGGTTACAGGGATTGTCCCTGTTGCCCACGCTTTATTTGTTGATAGGAGCGACTTTCATGAGGTTGTAGATGTGGATTAGGATGGAGCCAGGTGTGCTGATTATGCAATAAACGCCTATAAATAATGAGACCATTGTAGTATGTAAGCAAGGACTCCGGATTCTTGTGTGCTTTTCTGGATTATAACTATAATATGAGGTGAAATCAGGCACAGATTGCTCGCATATCACTCGCCCTATTATCTGAATAGTTCATACGGAGGGGAATTGGATGCCAGAACAACGTATATATGAATTGATGGATGAACTTGATGGTTTACTTGAAGAGAAGGTACAGGATGAGGAAAACCGGGAGCTCTTGGAGGCTTATCGCGAGTTTGAAGGTGTGACGGATGAGCAGCTTGACGCATTCGAGCGTGAGCACGGTATTCGATTACCTGCTGATTTCCGGGCCTTTTATAAACGTAAAAATGGGAGTGGTTATGGCTTTCACGTCTTGTATCCAAGCCTTGAGGAAGGACGAGAATCCGAACCATTTTACCTGTTATCCCTGGAAAAGATTCAAAAGAAACAGTCCACGCTGGTGGAGAACCGCCTGGATGATTATTATACCGAAGAAGAAATCCGTGAGCTTGATCCCCGAATCAAGCCCTACCTTTTTCAAAAGAAATGGATCACGTTTGGCATGCTTGGAGGTGGCTCACTGTATCTGATGTTCGATTTTGATCCGACAGAGCAAGGAACGGTTGGGCAGATTATTATGTACGTACATGACCCGGATTTTGTATATTATGTCGCTGGGACGTTTACGGAGCTTTTGGAACAATCCAACCGGAATTTACGTGCCATTGAGGCCATCGAGTACTGAAGAAGTGTAACGTGTCCAAGCTGGAACCAGCCTACTCCCTATGGATCACATGAATAGCATGATGATATGACCTTTTTTGCATAATGCTGGGATATGTCAAAGCGGTTATAATAACATTTAGTGGAAATGCACATGCTGTATAGATAAGACTGCCTTTTCTACACCTAATACATTGATCTGGGAGGAACATACGAAGTGGCTGAACAACCAAAGTCTGAGAGCTTTATGTCTCTCGTCAAAAAAGGAAACACATCCTCCGCCGTAGCGATGGCAGGTAATGCTGTACTTGCTGTGTGCAAGGGAGGAGCCTTCCTATTCAGTGGCAGTGGCGCCATGTTCGCTTCGGCGATGCATTCACTCGCTGATGCCATTAACCAAGGGTTTGTCTTTGTCGGAAGTGTGTTGTCCGAGAAAAAACCTACACGCCGCTTCCCGACCGGATTCGGACGGGTCATTAACATTTTCTGCATGATCGCCGTTATTGTCGTGACGATTATGGCCTATGAGACGATTCATGAGGGGATTCACCTGCTCCAGCATCCTGCCGGTCATTCCGGGGGTCTCTGGATTAACATTGGTGTGCTCGTCTTGAACATTCTCATCGACGGGGCCATTCTGATCAAAGCCATGAAGGAAATTCTCAAAGAAGCACGCGCACCCAAAGCCGCCGGATTGGCCTTGGTCCCTGCTGCCATCAAGAATGTAGGCCGGGCTGCACCACCAACACGTCTCGTATTCTACGAAGATGTTGTCGCTGTACTCGGTGCCCTGCTTGCACTGATCTCTGTCGTGGTGATTGCCTTGACCAATTTTGCATTGCTCGACGGCATTGTGACGACGATTATTGGATGTCTGATGATCGCTGTAGCTTTCCGTGTCGGTTACGATAATATGATCGGATTGATCGGTGTTGCGGCTCCGCAGGATATTGAGGACAAAGTGTCCCAGACTATTCTCGCAGACACGCACGTCGCGGATATTCAGATGATGCGTATCATTCAGGAAGGCCGTTATTATCATGTCGAAGGCCTGATTGAACTGACCAAAGGACTCAGCCTTGCCGATGCGGATGACATCAAGTTCCGTATTCAAGAGAAGTTGATGACCGATCCCGACATCGCCGACGCAGCCATCTCCATTATTGAGGATGACGGTGTGAACAGCTGGGGTAAGAAACATTCGGATGTGTTGAAATAACGAGCTTCTCTTTTGATAAAAAGAAAGACAGAACCCACTCTTCAACAGAGTGGGTTTTCAGTATGTTCAACTACGCGCTTATCTACAGAGAAGCATCGTTTATTAAATGCTTACCTAGACTTTGGTCTAGGTTCACTTTAACTCCAAAGACGGAGGATAGACTTTTCCAGTTCATGGTATGCTGTGAGTAACGAAAGTATTGCTCTACATACAACCGTTCGGAAATTGATGTTTTATTGAGAAGGAGAGATATTATGGCTAAACGTACGATCCTTGCGCCTGTTCTCATTTTGCTGGGCGTGTACCTGATTCTGAACCAGGGAGGTTCACTCGGTCCGGGTACAATCTTTGCGACCTTCTGGCCCACGTTATTCGTGATTCCACTGGGACTGTTCTTCCATTGGCTGTACTTCTCCATGATTGGCAGAGGGGTTGGACTCCTAGTTCCTGGTGGCTTATTGCTCACTGTCGGTATTGTCTGTCAGATCGCTATGCTCTTTAACAACTGGGGTACGATGTGGCCGGGCTTCATTCTGGCTGTAGCCGTTGGTTTGTTTGAACTATACTGGTTCGGTGGTCGGAACAAATGGTTGCTGATCCCCATCAACATTCTGACGGTTATATCGCTATTGTTCTTCGCCGTGATGTCGATTGGCACGATGCTGAGCAGCTTGAGCTTTATCCAACCATTTGTGGCGATTGTGCTGATTATGGGTGGGGCATGGATCATGGTAGGTCGCAAAAAGCGCATGTAGTGTCATTCATATAAGATGAACAGGGTGCGATTAACTGAGTCACTGCGGTGACAGAACAACTTCGGATCGCTGTTATCCCCGGATTTTTTTGAATCCCATCTAGCAATGGGAAAATCCGTTGATAAAGGCGAACGCTTCGCTTCCTTCGTTTGTTCTGTCCCCTCCGTTAACGTTTGATCTTTAATGTTCATCTTATATGGCACTTCAAGCGCTATTGCTCTGAAGTAGGTAATAAAAAAGGGTTGCTGCTTGTCATTCAATTGAAATGACGAGCAGCAACCCTTTTTGTCTTTTTTCATAATCTAACGAACTGTGCACACGTTATTGGCGGTTATTTACTGTGCATTTTAAACTCCAGGAACAGGTCGTTATAATGCGAGAGCATTTTTTTACCCAGATTATCGTAGACCTCCAGCTTACCTGTCAGTGTCTCGTCCGGATAGAAACGTTCATCCTCCGAGATGTCCTCTGGCAGCAGCTTAAGCGCCTCGGCGTTCGGTGTGGAATACCCGACATACTCCGCATTGCGAGCGGCATGATCCGGGTCCAACATGAAGTTGATAAACAGGTGTGCCCCTTCAATATTACTCGCTGTCTTCGGAATAACCATGTTATCAAACCAGAGGTTCGAGCCTTCTTCAGGCACCATGTAATCCAGCTTGTCGTTCTCATCCATAATCTCCGATGCATCTCCGGACCATACAAGTCCAACTGCCGCTTCCTCGTTCGCAAGCAGCATCTTGATCTCGTCTCCGACAATTGCTCTGACGTTTGGTGTCAATGTAGACAGCTTCTTCAGCGCTTCTTGCAGGTGGTCTTCGTTGGTATCGTTCAGAGAATACCCGAGACTGTTCAATCCCATCCCAATGACTTCACGTGCACCGTCAAGGAGCAGGATTTGATTTTTCAAACGTGGGTCCCACAGGTCATTCCAGCTATCAAACGTCAATCCATCCACCAGCTCAGGATTGTACACAACCCCCACCGTTCCCCAGAAATAAGGGATGGAGTACTTGTTGCCTTCATCAAAGGACAAGTCCATAAACCGTGGATCAATGTTGTCCAGATGGGTCAATTTGCTATGATCGAGTGGAACGAGCAGGTCTTCTTCTTTCATTTTGCTAATCGCATATTCAGAAGGAATCGCCACATCAAACGTAGTACCCCCCTGCTCAATCTTGGTCAACATCGCTTCATTGGAATCAAACGTCTGATAGATGACCTTCATGCCGGTCTCGTCCTCAAATTCCTTGAGCAGATCCGGGTCGATATAATCGCCCCAGTTATAGATGGTCAGCGTGTTGCCGCCAGAATACCCCTGACTTTTGTTCAGATATGAAGCCAGAATCATCAGGGCAAAGGCGGCCACGAAAACAAGCGCAAATGTCCGTACCAGTTGCTTCATGGTCGCAGCCCCTTTCCTCCGGGAGGTATCCGTGTTGCACGGCGGTTAATGAAGTAGTATCCGACGACCAGCAACACCGTGAGCAGGAATAACAGGGTAGACAGCGCGTTGATGGACAACGAAACGCCCTGCCTTGCTCTCGAGTATATCTCTACAGAGAGTGTAGAGTACCCATTACCCGTGACGAAGAATGTTACTGCAAAATCATCGAGCGAGTACGTCAAGGCCATGAAGAATCCGGCAAAAATACCCGGTTTCACGTATGGCAACACCACACGCGTCAGAATCTGCCATGAACCAGCGCCCAGATCGCGCGCCGCATCCATCAGTGTTGGGCTCATTTCCTGCAGCTTCGGCAGCACCATGATTACAACGATCGGTACACTGAATGCGATATGAGACAGCAGGACCGAAGTGAAGCCCAGTTTGATGCCAATCATGGTAAACAGAATCAGGAATGACGCACCAATGATGACATCCGGACTAACGATGAGCACGTTATTGAGTGACAGCAACGTATTTTTGGTCCGTTTACGACGCACATGGTAGATCGCCAGTGCTCCTGCTACGCCAAGAATAGTCGAGATCGCTGATGACAGGAGCGCAATGATAAATGTATTCAGCACAATGATCAGCAACCGTGTATCGGCGAACACCTCTCTGTACCATTCTAGCGTGAATCCTTCGAAGCTACGCATGTGACCGCCGCTGTTGAAGGAATAAAAGATCAGATACGCAATAGGTGCGTACAATATGGCGAATACAACGGCCAGATAGACGTTAGACAGCTTTCCGTTTCTTCCCATTACGCACCTCCTTCTTGCCTGATCCAGTCAGGAACATAATAATCGCCATCGCAATAATCAAAAAGACGGCAATCGTTGAACCCATCCCCCAGTCCTGGGTGACGAGAAAATGCTGTTCAATCGCTGTTCCCAGCGTAATTACACGGTTCCCCGCAATGAGGCGGGTAATCATGAACAGAGACAGCGCCGGAATAAATACAGCCTGACAGCCTGATTTCACACCGCTAATCGTCAGTGGAAAAATAACCCGGCGGAAGGTCAGCCACGATGAGGCTCCCAGATCGCGCGCCGCGTAGATCAACGATGGGTTCATCTCTTCCAGCGCATTGAAGATCGGCAGGATCATGAATGGAATGAAGATGTACACCGAGACAAAGATAAAGCTGAAATCGGTGAACAAAATCTGCTGTGTGCCAATACCCACCACTTCAAGCAGGGAGTTGGTCAAGCCGTACGTTCCGAACAGGCCGATGAAGGCGTACGCTTTTAACAAGAGATTGATCCAGCTCGGCAGAATGATCAGCAGCAACCATAGCTGCTTGTGCTTCGTCCGGGTCAGCATATACGCCGTTGGATAAGAGATCAGCAGCGAGAACGCCGTAATCAGAAATGCATACCAGAACGAACTGAGCGTCATCTGCAAGTACACCGGTGTAAAGAATCGGGCGTAGTTGCCAAACGTGAAGTTACCCTCCACATCGAAGAATGAATAATAGATGACCAGCAGAACCGGCGCCACAACGAACAACACCATCCATAGTACATATGGAATCAGATACGCATTGCGTGTGCTGGCCTTAGTCTGCATGAGCGGCCTCTTGGTAGGCTTCAAGTCGCTTGTCGAACTCTTCCTCGGTCTCGTTAAAGCGCATGACGTGTACAGCTTCCGGGTCAAAATAGAGCCCTATCCGCGCGCCGACAACGGCTTTCTTGGTTGAATGAACAAGCCACTCATTGCCCGCATCATCGTACGTAGATATCTCGTAATGCACCCCGCGGAATAACTGGGAGTCCACATTAACCTTCAGCTTGCCTTGGTCTTCGGTTGTAATCTCCAGATCCTCTGGGCGAATGACAATCTCTACCGGCTCGTCCGGCTGGAGACCCTGATCGACACACTCGTGCTGTGCCCCAGCGAACTCCACCACGAAGTCCTGCTTCATTTTGCCCGATACAATGTTCGATTCCCCGATAAAGTCTGCTACAAAGCGGTTAATCGGCTCATCATAGATATCATTCGGTGTACCACTTTGTTGGATCACGCCACCATTCAGGACAAAGATCTCATCGGACATCGCCAAGGCCTCTTCCTGATCATGCGTAACAAAAATAAACGTAATACCCAGTCGCTGTTGCAACTCGCGCAGCTCGTACTGCATCTCAGTCCGTAGCTTCAGATCGAGTGCGGACAAAGGCTCGTCCAGCAGCAGAATCTCAGGTTCGTTCACAATTGCGCGTGCAATCGCAACACGTTGTCGTTGTCCGCCGGACATTTCGCCGATTTCACGGTTTTCATAACCGGATAGATTGACGAATTTGAGGGCTTCCAACACTTTGCTACGAACTTCAGCCGTTTTCATCTTTTTGATCCGCAGACCAAAAGCTACGTTCTCAAATACATTCAAATGTGGAAATAACGCGTAATCCTGAAATACGGTATTCACCTGCCGCTGGTGGGCAGGCACCCGGTTGATAAGCGCACCGTTAAAATAAATACTGCCCTGTGTCGGCTCCGCAAAACCGGCAATCAGCCGCAATATCGTTGTTTTCCCGCAGCCCGATGGGCCAAGAAGCGTATAAAATTTACCCCGCTCAATCTCAAAGCTGACTGCCTTCAATACGGCTTCATCCTGATCGTATTGCTGAGTCACCGCTTCGAAGCGGATAATCGGTTGTTGTTCTGACATGCTTCACATCGCCCCCTTATACTTGAGGTACCTCTTCATTCTGTACACTTTCGTTCATGCATCCTTATAGATAACCCATCTATTATATATGATTCAGGTATATCCGCAATGGTTTTGATGTAAACGCCGCATGTGATTTCTTCTTATTTTTATAAATTCTGCATACATTACGGGTATATGTCGATATCTACGCATTCCTGTGGGAAATGAAGCACGTTTGGAATTCCATTTTATGTGTGAGAGGAGTCTTGGCTCTTGGATATTCGTCGTAACTTGCCTTTGCTGATGACGATTTGTTTCCTAAGTCAGATGGGCGGATTCATGATCCTGCCCCTGTTTCCTTTGTTTATTGAAGAATTCGGCCTGTCTGGCTGGATGATGGGGGTTATTTTTGCACTCTTTTATGTGGGTAAAGTCCTTGGGGGCATTCCTGCAGCGGCAATCTATAGAAAGCTTGGAGGGAAAAAGGCGCTCATCCTGATGCTGTTACTACTCGGTGTCTGTATGGGTGGCTTCGCATTGTCTTCTACGGCCGTATTATTTGGTCTGCTCCGGTTGCTACAAGGGCTGGCTTCCACCGGACTTACCGTGGTCGTACGTTCCATCATCGGGGATGGGGGCAATGTAGATAACCGTGGCCTGTACAATGGATATATCAGTAGCAGTGAAGGTGGCGGCATGGTGCTCGGTCCGGTCATAAGTGGCTGGCTGGCATTGCATTGGCCCTTGTCAGTGCCTTTTCTGCTCGTTACCGTCTGTTGTCTGATGGCCGTGGTCGCTGCGATGGGGATGAAGACGACCACACAAGCTAGAGCTAATCTTCAATCCGGGGATACATTAAGTGATCATCTATTAGAATATCCTTCGGCTGTCGTGAAGCAAGAAACTCTTGATAACTCAGGATACTCGGTGCTCCACACGGATGACGCCCCTCCTTTATCTTCAACAACATCTGGCCCATACACAGGGTTCACCAGGCGACAACAGCTTGTTGGCTACAGTACGGTACATTTTCTGGAGATGAGTGCCTACGCCGTATTTCTCACCTACTTTGCACTGTATGCAGCTCACATCATGCACTGGGACCCGTTTGCCACCAGTCTCGCCTTCACCGTATCCGGGATCTCTACGCTTGCCGCTGCTCCCTTTGTCGGTTATCTCTCTGACCGGATGGGCGATCGTCTGTTGCTTTGCATGCTCGGTATGTTCCTGATTGGAATTGAAGTTGTTGTATTTCTAAGCACGTCCTCCTATCTGTGGGTCTACTTTGGTATGCTGATTGGCGGGGTTGGCGGTGCATGTTATATGGATTCATTCTTTGCTCATATTGGTGATCATATCCCGGACGAGAGTCGAAGCTCTGTCATAGGCAGAATTGTCTCTGCGGCCGAGATCGGCTCCATCGTATCTCCGCTGGTTGCAGCGCTACTTATGGAGGTTGGATCGCTCTACTCTGTGTTCGTGTTCAACCTGTTGCTGATTGCCGCTGCCATTGTAGTTCAAGCCGTGATGCGCAGTCGGTACAAGACAAAGCGGGTGTAAACGCAAAAGGAGATGTCCCACAAGTCATGAATCGGAATCGGAGGACATCCCTTTATTGGCATAATTATTTTCTAACGAACTGTACAAGTGTTATTCGCTTCAAGTTCCACTTCGTTAAATTACAATTCCACAATTAATCGGTGGCAACCTCTCAATTATGTTTTTCCCCATAATGTTGCTATACGCTCTGCATTTTCTTGGATTTTTCTTTTTAAGTAAGGGTCTGTCCTATCAGGTAATTCTGTTGGTTTGTAAAACTTTGCTTCAAAAACTTCCACCCCATCTGGCTTCAATTCTCCCTCAAACTCCGTACAAATATAACCAATGACCACATTATAGTATTCATGCCCATTTCTTAATTTCGTATATAGCTCTTTTCCTGAGAAGACGCCGTACAGATGAAGTTTCTTGATCTCTATTCCAATCTCTTCTCTGACCTCTCGCATTGCAGACTCTTCCACCGATTCGCCGAGCTCCATAAATCCACCTGGTACTCCCCAAGTATCATCCAGATGTCGAACCAATAGAATCTCACCTGTCTTGTTCAATATCAATATACTCGGTCTGACCAAAATAACAGGAGCATTGCCAACCATTCCTCGCAACGTTTCAATATAACCCATGGATTGTTCCCTCCCCTATGTGAAGTCATGACCTCATTATAGGCGTGTTATATATTTCCATATAGAGAAAGAATCTTCTTCTTTTTTTCCTATTTTAAAGCCCATCATTTGATAAAAAATGATTACAAAAAATAACCCGTCTGCACAATTTAATGTGCAAACGGGCATTTCATTGGTGCATCTCCGGCCTGCGGCTGAGAATTCTCTACCTGTGCATTCTGCTGCTCGTTACTTCGCGACTCTGCGGCAGATGCCACGCCATCTTTCAGGGTATATGCCTGATCCTGATGGAAAAAGTTCGGCTTCACAATCTCATTGCGATAGGAGCTGTGGAAAATATGCGTTGTCGCCGGAGATACCGGCGGAATCAGCCACACCCAATCCCCGGTCAGCTCACGCCCAGCCTTCTCTTCCCGCTGTTCAAACATAGCAAATTGCGCTGCCGCCGTGTGGTGATCCACAATGCTCACGCCTGCTTTTTTAAACGAATGCAGCACAGCCACATTCAGCTCCACCAAAGCACGGTCCTTCCACAATGTCGTTTCACTCGACGTATTCAATCCAAACGCTGCCGCCACCGCAGGCAATTTGTTATACCGGAACGTGTCCGCCAGATTACGGGCGCCAATCTCGGTACCCATATACCAACCATTAAACGGCGCTGCCGGGTAGGATATACCACCAATCTCCAGACGCATATCGGCGATCATCGGCACACCATACCAACGCATACCCAGCTCAGCAATCTTCTTCTGCTCCGGGTGCTCAATCATCACTTCCACAATCTCTTCTTCGGGTATAACATACCACTCTGGTGATTGTCCTTGTGCCTGAATAATGAGCGGTAACACATCATATGAGCTACCTGCTCCTTGCCAGCCAAGTGACATCGCCGCCTTGGTCAGTTCCACCGAAGCAGGATCCCCAATAATGCCTTGCTCTGTCTCATATCCTGCATAACGAATAAGCTGATGATTCCAGACACGTACCGGAGCTCCATTCGGCCCATCAGGTGGAAGGATAGTAATCATCGGAATTACTTTGCCACCGTTGGATGCCACATGGATATGATTCAGCACAGCTTCAGCTGCCGTTCCTGCCGTATCGGCATGACGGGCGTCCACGATCCGCAACTTATCCCAGAACAGCCGCCCGATACAGCGATTGCTGTTCCGCCATGCCATTTTGCACCCCTGCTCCAATTCCTCTGTGGTATGCACATAAGTACCGGTTACTTCGATCTCTCCCATAACGGCAACAAGCCGGGCCTGCGCGTCTTCACGCGAATGACCCAGCTCTGCATAACATGTATATATAAACCGTTCAGCTTCTTCCTGCAATTGTTCCAGGTCTGACCGCATCGTTCATTCCACCATTCTGTACATCTTGAATGCCATCATTATACGGCAAGCGCACCGGATTTGTAAGCGAACGGACACTTTGTTCACGGACTCTACATATCGTTGTCAGGATGTAGGGTGACTTTGCTTATTTGCCCAGAAATGCGTTTAACATCCAAACCTCTTTATCCAGTGCAGCAGTGAATCCAATCAGCATATCTTCCGTTGCATTATCTTCTGCTTCTCCTGCTTCGTGAATGCCTTGACGAATCACTTCCACCATCGTGCGTAGATCATCAACCACCGATTCTACCATACGTTCAGCAGACAACTGGCCTTGTGCCTCTTCAATCGGAGACAGACGTAGCTGTTCACCCATCGTAGCAACCGGACGTCCACCAATAGCCAGCAAACGTTCTGCAACTTCGTCCATATTCGCCGTAGCCAAGTTGTACAGCTCTTCGAATTTGGCATGTAGTGTGAAGAAATGAGGTCCTTGGACATACCAGTGGAAGTTATGAAGTTTCGTGTACAGTACGGACCAACCTGCGATCTGACGGTTCAGGACCTCTTGGAGTGCTGTTGCGCTGTTAGCAAAAGTGTTGTTTCTAGTTTGGATTGTGCTCATAGAATTTATCCCCTCTCGAATATAAATAATAGAATTTGGATTTTATGATGGATTGCTTTGGTTGGCTTCTTTTAATTTAGACTTAATCTAAATCTTGTTTTAATTATAACACCGCATATACGGTTTGGGAAGGCTTTTACATTGTCTTGTAAATGAAGATTCCATGAAGCTGAGCTTCATAGAAACGTTGGCACAAACAACTAACAAAATGATGAATGTATGCAAACTGTTCCTAAACGATTGGAGCTATGATAGACTCATCTGATCGGATTATCCATAAATTAGTGGAATAGTATGATACCCATCATAAGGATAGTTATCATTATAGGAAGTTAACTTAGTCACTATTGCGGAGGTAAACATGAGGATATTTCAATTTAAACAAGAGTCAGGGAAAAAGATAACCAAATTTGATTCTAATTTCGTAATGGCACGTATTACGCAGACCAACAAAGCAGCTCATATCGGATGTATGCATTTAGCTGAAGGTGGAGTAGTAGGTTATCACCAAGCTGTGGTTCCTCAACTCCTTTTGATCGTAAGCGGAGAGGTTGGGTAAGAGGTGAAGCAAATGAATATATCAAAGTGCATTGTGGCGAGGCCGTACTCTGGGATAAACATGAATGGCACGAGACCAAAACAGAAGCTGGACTCATGGCAATTGTAATTGAAAGCGAAGAGTTAGACGCCTCATTAATGATGCCTTTATAGAAGGTATAATATAAAAAAGCAGACCTGCACCTAAGACGGTAACAGGACTGCTCCTTTAAACATAAATCTCCTTAAGCTTGAACACACTCAAAAGTCAGAATACGACTGATCTCTTCATAGCTGGATGCTACAAAATGAGGTTGATGATCGGACTCCGGTAGTGCCGCCCGATGGTTGAACCAGATGACTGTCCAGCCTGCATCCACTGCACCTACCACATCATTACGCCACGAGTCTCCGATGTAATAGCTGGAACGGGCGTCTGTCCCGGACTCCTTACTCACATATTCGAACAATCTGCGATCCGGCTTCGCATAACCAGTCATACCGGAGATGAAAATCAGATGCTCGTCCACGAGACTGAGCACATCAAGTGCTTCAAGCTTGCGGCGCTGATGCTCTCCTTCTCCATTGGTGATGAGTCCAACGGTATGGCCTTCTGCCTGAAGCCTTCTGATCAGCTCATACGCTCCTTCAAAAGGTACAATCTCGAACTGTCTGCTCAAATACTGTGCTTGTAGTTCTTCAGCCTGTCCCAATTGTAGGGGGAGTAAGAACTCTTCCATCGTCAACTCAAACCTCCGACGGCGCATTCGCTCTACTGCATCCGGTTCTGGTACAGCGGATAGATCTTCTTGTGCAGACAGCCAGTCACTGTAATAGCGAAAACGGTGATAGGCCTCAGCATAAGGGAAATCATCCGGCAAGCCGAGAACGTCCTGCAACGCGCCACGAAGCGGCTGCAAGTGATCATATAACGTATCATCCACATCGAAAAATATCGTTTTAACTTCATTTTTTATATTCATAGTTGTTACCGATCCCCCTGCTCCTGTCTCAAGCATGCTCTTCTTACTACTATATATGTAATCCTATGCCTCGTCCAAAAGGGATTTGTTGCGTGATCACTTCTACTCCAGAACAGTGCCCATAATAACGCTTAGACCAGAATTGATCAAACGGCTTGATATGTTAAAATAAGGATGATTAAATCTGAGGTGATGACGATGTTCAACCCAAAATTCTTCTTCTATTAGTTGTGCTCAAGGCACTGGCTACTCAAGCCAGAATCTAGCCCAGTACAACGGGGATGAAGATGTTCACACAGGAAGAGATTCAATCGTGGGAAAATGAAACAGCTTTCGCACAGAGACACAACAAGAAGTTCATTGATCCAAGAAAAGTAAAGCTGAAAGATCACCGTAAAGGAATCAAGAGCACGCATTACAACAAAGAATGTAAATCTGCTCGTAAACATGATTATCGTCTGTATAGAACCAAAATGAAGCGTCTCATGTACCAGGAGCAATATGATCTTCTGTACAACTATAAACGTACAAGCGGTTGGCTTACCTGGTAGATCAAAGATATAAGAAGTAGTCCTTACATCATCGTGTCCTGCTATTTATGATGAATAGCAGGACACGATGATGGAGGACTATTTTTCCATTGGACTACATAGTCTTGCTCAAATGATAACCGTGGACAATCAATGATTGTCTCATCCCAGTTACTGGAATATAATTTATTAAAGAACACATCCAAAATGATACAAAGGTGGAATGAACATATGAGTACTTCTGTAAAGAAATGCACCGATTGTGGAAGCACGTCTTTCGTACAGGCATCCGACTTCATCAATCTTCGTCCATTGGATAAGAAATTATCAATTGGTTCGGAAAGAATATATACCGTTTGTTTGGATTGCGGGGAAGTGGTCTCCATTAAGGTGAAAAATCCAGAGAAATTAAAATAAGCGGGATTCGGATTATATATAAGTACACGAACATGATAATACGAATATGAATCCGTGAAAAAGAAGCCCCGGCTCACCTGAGTGAACTGGGGCTTCTTTTTCTTATAGTACACACAAATGATATAATAACGAATAATCTAATGGATCATCGCAAGCAGACCACCAGATGTATCTATCACACTTAAACAATTAACGATACAACCTTACCTGCATTCACATCAATCAGGCCATGGTCCGTGATCTTCAGTGCCGGACTTACGGCAAGAGAGTGGGTGCTGATCGACATGATCGGGTTGTAATGCACATATCCAAGAGACAACATCGCCGCTCTCAGTTCCTTCACTTGATGGGACACCACTGCAAGTGGTTCTTCCGTCAAAATGCCACCTACAGGAAGTTCCAGATGAGACAGCACCTTGCCGTCTTCCACCACACAGAAGCCACCCTGGCTCGAAATCACTGTGTTAGATGCCAATATCATATCTTCACGATTACGTCCTACAACCAGCAGGTTGTGATTGTCGTGTGAATATGTCGTTGCAATGGCACCGCGTTTGATGGTGTCTCCACCGATCAGACCATGTGCACGATTGCCGTTCACACCATAACGTTCGAAGGTAGCGATCTGCGCATACCCACTTTCTTCCCATAACAATTCGCCATTCGCAGACTGAATCGGTGCAATATGTTCTTCCACAAAAGTAGAACCATCCTTCACCATCATGACACGGCATTGGTACTCACCTTCATCAGCGAGATCAACACCTGCTCCACTGACTTTCGGGTCTGACAACTGAATTGCAAAATCTGCTACACCCAGCTTATCCAACTGCACACTCTTATAGAAGTGAGGTGGAAATTGCCCGATTACTCGTTCTTGCTTATACGGTTCGGAATTGTCATAAGCTTTGCGGCCGTTTTTGTACACCTGATCAATAGAGAGTTCCTCCAGGTTGGATACCAACACATAATCGGCCACTTTGCCTGGGGCCACGCTGCCACGATCGGTCATTTTCATCCGGGAAGCAGGGGTAGATGTTGCTGCATAGACCGCATCTTCCGGACGCATCCCCATCTGAATTGCTTTGCGTACGATATGATCCAGATGACCATGCTCCACCAGTGAATCCGGCATCACATCATCCGTTACGAAGCAGAAATGCTGCGCCACATCATGTTGAATCAGGTACTCCATGACTTCCGGGGTCATTGATTTTTCCTGAATTTCAATAAACATACCTGCCGCAATCCGCGCCTGTAATCCCTCAATGCTCTGATGAGTATGATCGGAATCAATACCTGCGTAGATCAGTCGATGCAGATCAAGTCCAAGCAGTTTCGGTGTATGACCTTCGATCACGAGATCAGGATAGTTTTTGCGGATATGCTGTAAAATCTGGTTCGTCTTGCACTCCGGATCACGGATGACATCGACATAGTTCATGATCTCGCCCAGGCAGATGATCTCGCCAGTCGCGAGCAACACATCCATATCTTCAATCTCGATCGAACCACCTGTTGTCTCCATCGGGGTCGCTGGAACCGAACTTGGTATCGCATAGAACATGTCCACCGTCGTCTCCCGACTTGCAGCCATCATCTCCTGCACACCTTCCAGCCCAAACACATTTGCCATCTCATGCGGTTCAGCTACAATGGACGTTACTCCACAGCCAATCAGACCATGGGAGAAGGTTTCCGGTGTCACCATTGTACTTTCGATATGCAGATGGATATCAATCAAGCCAGGAATCATGTATCTTCCCCGCGCATCAATGACCTCGTCTGCCTGAATCATCTCCGGTCCGCCGGGTCCAACATATAGAAATCTGCCGTCCAATACAGCGACGTTGTTCATTTCAAACCGTTTATAATAACTGTTATACACATTTACATTCACAATCAGTTGATCTGCACGCATGGGGCATAATCTCCTTCTTCACAAGCATTTCACCACGATGCGAACCGGACAATGAACCTGCACTTTAATCTGCTGTACTGCACATGACTGCGCACCACTGTCCTCGTCCGGAATCATCGCATGAGTTGCCTTCTTTACTGCTCTTATTTCCTCAAGCTATTCCCTACATTCACGACTACTCCACCAGCACAAGCTTGTCCTGTGGGAAGATCAGGCTAACACGCTGCCCACTAAGGTACGGTGTTTCCATCTCCTGATTGGCTGTAAAGTCACCCAGTTCCGTCTCAATTACATACTGATAACTGCGTCCCAGATACGTGCTGACCTTGATAATCCCTGGCAAGGCATTCACCACATCCGCAGAAGTATCTCCACTAACAATCAGATCATCCGGGCGAATCGCACCTTTGCGAGCACCGGGACGTGCTGTTCCAGGATGCGCTGTTGCCGTAAACGTGCGGCCACCTGCATGCAATGTGATGAGTTCACCTGCATCACTGCGATCCGCAAATTCAATGAAATTATGGAACCCGATAAATCGTGCGACAAACTCCGTTGCCGGATATTTAAAAATCGTTTCCGGGCGGTCGAGCTGCTCGACCAAGCCTTTGTTCATAATCGCTACCTGATCCGAGATCGAGAAGCACTCTTCCTGGTCATGAGAGACATACAGCGTCGTAATGCCCAGCTCTTGCTGAATACGGCGAATCTCCACCCGCATGTTGAGGCGCAGGTTGGCATCCAGGTTACTAAGTGGTTCGTCAAACAAGAGCAGATCAGGCTCAATCACCAATGCGCGGGCAATCGCCACACGCTGACGCTGTCCACCAGACAGTTCTTGTGGAAAACGTTTTTCAAATCCATTCAGGTTAACGACTTCCAGGATTCGCATCACACGGGAAGCGATATCCTTGTCTTTTACTTTACGCATCCGCAGGCCAAAAGCCACGTTGTCATAGACAGACAGATGCGGGAATAACGCATAACTCTGAAATACAAACCCGAAGTTCCGCTTGTTCGCCGGAACCTTTGTATAATCCTTGCCGCCGAACATAAACTTGCCCTGTGATGCTTCCAGAAATCCGGCGATGAGACGCAGCGTAGTTGTTTTGCCGCAACCGCTCGGTCCGAGCAGGGAGAGCAGTTTACCTTTTTCCAGCTCCAACTGAAAATCCTTCAGGATTGTCTGCTTATCGTATGCCACGGATACGTGGTCTAATGTCAGCAATGCCATAGCGTTCTGCGCCTCCAATTAACGTTTAGTAAAGTATGAAAATCCGCCCATGATCCGTTCGATCACGAACATTAAGAGTCCGGTCAGTACCATCAATAGCACGGAAATCGCTGCAATCGTTGGGTCAAAATAATTCTCCACATACGTCAGCATCTGGATCGGTAATGTGCTTACCCCTGGTCCGGTCATAAACACCGAGATGTCCACGTTGTTGAAGGACTCCAAGAAGGCAATCAGCACCGCAGCGATAATTCCGGAGCGGATGTTAGGAAGCACGATCGTGAAGAACGTTCTTACCCGTCCCGCACCAAGACTCAGCGCCGCTTCTTCCACTGCAAAGTCAAAGCTCGACAGACTCGATGCGATAACCCGAATGATAAATGGAAGCATGATAATCGTATGACCAATCAACAATCCGAGGTACATCGGCAGATGGTAGATTACGATCAGGTATTTCATCAATGTAAAACCAAGCACGATTCCCGGGATCAGTACCGGGGACAGGAACAGTGCGTTCAGCACGGACTTGCCTTTGAAATCGTAACGACTAAGTGCATACGCAGCCGGAACTCCGAGTACCAGCGCCAACAGGTTCCCCAACAGGGAAATGATGATGGACGTCTGGAATGTGCGGAGGAAACCGCCTGTGTTGAAAATATTCTCATACCAGCGGAAGGAGAACCCTTCCGGCGGAAATTTGAGTACCGTTCCCGGTTCAAACGAAGTGACCGATATGATCAGAAGCGGGCCCAGCAGAAAGATAAAGACCAGCAGACTGAACAGGCCCAGCCCGATATGTTTCTCCCGCATATGTCTACCCCTTCGGATTTAAAGTTTTGGCCATTTTGTTCATGACACCGACCACGACAAATGTAATTACAATCATAATCGCGGCAACAACCGAGGCCAGATACCAGTCGTTGAGGGTCATGGCGTTCTGATACAGGAACGTAGCAATTACACGCTGCTTGCCTCCTAGGAGAGCAGGTGTGGTATACGCCGTGAGGCTTCCGACAAAAACAAGCACAGCTCCGATCACAAGTCCTGGCACAGCCAGTGGGAACACGACCCGGCGGAATGCCGTAATGCGCGATGCACCCAGACTTTGTGCTGCTTTGAGCAGGTCACCGTCAATGTTCTCAAGTACACCGACCAGAGAGATAATCATCAGTGGCAGGAACAGATGCGTGAGACCGATCATCATCGCTGCCGGCGTGTACAGAATGTCCAGCGGCTTGTCCACGATACCCAGACCAACAAGGGTGTTATTGATCAGCCCTTTGCGTCCAAGAATGATCATCCAGCTAAACGAGCGCACGACCGGGCTCGTCAGCAGCGGGAAGATCGCCAGTGCCAGCAAAATGCCTTTGCGGCGCGGTGCTTTCTGCGAGATATAATAAGCTGTCGGGAATCCGAGCACCACACAGACGATAGTGGTGACCACGCTGACTTGCAGCGTCGTAAGCAATATTTTCAAAAAGTATGGGTCTCTGAAAAAATGCATGTATCCTTCAAACGTGAAGGAGTTTTCTTGGAAAAACGTTGACCCGATCGTCAGGACAATCGGAATGATCATAAATGCCGCCAAAAACACGAATCCCGGCAGCAATAGCCAGTAGATTACTGATTTCTTCATCGCGATACTCCTGACTTTTAAAATGGTTTTATTCACACGTTTCAGTGGCGCACATTTCAAAAATAAACGTCCATGTTTATCGCACCAGCCGTTCCGGTTACGAATCGTTCTTACGATCGCTGTTTTCCTTGGATTTTCTTGATCTCCTTCTTAGTAGAAGGAAAAATCCAAGGATAGTGTATGCTTCCGAAGTAGCTTTCTTTCAGAAAGCTTTTAGGCGAACGCTTCGCTTCTTCAGAATCGATTTCGTCCCTACACTACCAGCGAATTAGGTGGTTGATTTTAGACTGAACTCCAATGCCGTGAAGTTCATAACTACGCGTTTAATGCGTTGATAAACAGTTCAAGGAAGCTTTCTGCGTCTACGGTTTCGCAGACGAGGGTGTTGGGCTGCTCGCCCAAACGGTTTTGGAAATCGCATACCATCTGACCATCGCACAGGCGGCTGGCCGTTTCGACATCCACGTAATACGATTTGCGTCCTACCAGTTCAGGGGCAAGGGCTACGCCCACGGCTAGTGGATCATGTAAAGCGCAAGCGCGGATTCCGTTCATTTGTTCGTAACGGTTGATGTAAATCTCCGTGCTCTGAGCCACGTACGAGCGCAGTGCAGGATCAGTGAGACGCTCAATCGTTGCTTCATTCAGCAATGTTTGACGCGTCACATCCAGTCCGACTTGGGTAAGCTTCTTGATGCCTGCATGCAGTACGATGCGTGCGGCCTCAGGATCAGCGTATGTGTTGTACTCGGCGGTTGGTGTAATGTTGCCATGTCCACGAACTACGCCACCCATGAAGATGACTTCCTTCAATAAAGAAGGCAATTCAGGACACTTCATCAGCGCGAGTGCCAGGTTCGTTAAGGGTGCGGTCATGATTAAGGTCAGCTCGCCTGGATACAACTTGGCTTGCTCCACGATAAAGTCTGGTGCAAAGCCTTCCTCGGCTTTCTTAGACACGGCCGGATCAGGCAGCGCACCGCCCAATCCGTCCTGTCCATGTACCCGGTGTTCATAATGAGACTTGCGAGTGAGTGGTCCAGCTGCTCCGGCAATCACCGGAATCGCTGGTGCACCCGCAAGTTCAAGGATTTTGCACGTATTCTCTGTTGCCTGCTGGAGTGATACGTTCCCACAGACTGTGGTGATACCGAGGATGTCCAGCTTCCGGCTTTTGACCGCCAGCAAAATCGCCAGTGCATCGTCAATCCCCGTGTCCACATCCAGAATGATGCGATTCAGCGCTTCACTCATCCGTTCTCAACTCCTATGCCTTAATATGGTTGCTTGCTGCAAATGATATAAGTTAAACATGTTGATCCAAGATAACTTTTAAGTTAGTCGATTACGTGTTTTATTGTGCAATCTCACGGTTCCAGCGATCTGTCCAACCTTTAACTTGTTGATTCACGAATTCCATATCCAGCTTGTTCAGCTTCTCTACAACGTCAGCGCCATATGTTACGCCCTCTGCTTCTTCAGCAGTCAGTTCAACCTTGGTGTTTACTGGGGAATCGACTTTAGCTTTAGCAGATTTCGCTTGTACATCTTGGCTCAGTTGCCAGTTGATGAACTCTTCTGCAAGCTCTTTGTTTTTGCTGCCTTTAACGACATTGATCGTGTTCATCACGGCATATGCACCTTCGCTAGGTGTAACAAACTTTGCATTAGGAATAGCTGCTTTCAGATCTTTGAAATACATTTCCATGATCGGTCCGCCTGCAATCTCTTCCTGGGAGAACATGTTCACGAACTCGGATGTTTGGCTATAGAATTTCACCACATTGCCGCTCAGTTTTTTCAGTTCAGCAAATGCCGCATCTTCATTAAACGTATCGTTTCCAGCTACACGGGAAGCTGCATCCACAACCATTGGGCCTGCTGTTGCCGTAATATTCGGGATGGTCAGGTTACCTTCGAACGCCGGGTCCCACAGGTCACTCCATGAAGTCACTTCTTTGGATACGAGATCCGGGTTATACGCGATACCGAGCTGGCCAACTGTGTAGGCCGGGCCATAATCTTCACCAAGTGGTGCTTTGGCAATATCATAAATGTCATTTACATTTGGAATTTTGGAGCGATCGATTTTCTCAAACAGACCTTCATCAATACCTTGTTGTGCATAGTAGTCAGACAGGTAGATGACATCGACATTCGATGTACCCTGACGGATTTTGTTCAGACGTTCAGCGTTATTGCCGACTTCGAGCACGATGTCTACATTATGTTCTTTTTCAAAAGGACCAAATACCGATTCATTGAAGAAATCTTCCGAGAATCCCCAAGTGGAGATAACCAATTTGGTAGCTGCTGTTCCCCCACTGCCTGATCCGCCTGTTGCATCCTCTGTGCTGCTGCCACAACCTGCAAGTAATACTGATGTCATTGCCACTGCTGCCAAACCGCTAATCCACTTTTTCATCATGATCCTGATTCCCCCTGATATATGTGATGTGTATGAAAAAACAAAAAGAAAAGTGCTCTTGTATAAACAAGAACACTTTTCTTCGTAAACAAAGGAAAGCGACACCCGCTGCCGGTACATCATCGGTTTCTGCTTCAGAATCAATCCAAAGACAGACGCCATCATATGAAATTGTACGGAACCTGATCATGAATCTGGCCATAACCTCCGTATACATCAACAAGAATTAATCCTGCCGATCCATCCTTAGGCCTGTTCCAGAATCACATTCGTGATGGCCCACTGGGTGGACGCATCATAATCCCGCAATATAGCTTCAATTGGCAAACCCATGTGTTGCTCGAGCTTCTCCCGGAATTTCTTCTTATATAAGACAGACATGCGGAAGTCCACTTCCAGCTTTAAGCCGGGGGCCTCCCCTTCCAGGGCATCAGAGCGCGGTGAACGTCGGTGCTTCGCGTAGAAGGTCACAATATTCTGGTCAATGGTCACTCTCAGGAGAGTGGTGCCAAATCCGAACAGTTCCTTCGAAATTTCGTTATAATACTGGCACATCTTCTTCTTGCTCTCATTGCTGTCCAGTAGTTCCATGAACTCACCCACATCTCTTACTACCGTACATTCGACGTGTTAACACGATTGATTATACATAAATATACGATCATAGGCAACCCAAAAGATATAGTTAACATGAGAATAACACATAAAAGCGAACGATGAGACATTATTCGCCGAAAACAATTCGTCTTACACCACAGTGAATTTACATTAATATGCCTGCATGTCATTCCTATACTATTGTTGCTTCTAAACCCCGTTTTAATACACAGCATTCGAGTCTTCGTTTCAACTTTCTCTCTGTAGGGGTATTAATTCCTGCGAAACATAGACAAACTTCGTCATCAACCGTTAAAATGAGACACAATGTTTACCTGTTTTTATTTTCTAGAAATTGGAGGCTTAACCCATGAAATGTCCAGTATGTAATCATGAAAATGGCGATGCCCATTTTTGCGAAAGGTGCGGCTCTAATCTGACGCAAACAGCTTCTTCGCCCACTCCTGTACCAAACCCGGAATCTGCCGCTGCTTCCGAACCCGAATACACCCGTTGGTCCAGTACGCAAGCCACATCTTCACAGGCACCCGTTCCATCCAACACACCATCCGTCTCTACTCAGAAGCAACAGACAACAGAATCAACAGGCACCAATGACCATGCTTCTGCAGGAGACAATAGCTCCAATCAGTGGAATAATATCGTACAGAATGAGAAAGTGCAGCAAGCCAAAGAAGTAAGCAAACAGTATCTATCCTATTTCCTCAGTGTATTGGCCCGTCCTTATCAGACGATGAAAACCGTTGGTGACCAGCACTCCATTAACGGATGGCTTACGATGGCGCTGATTGCAGTCCTATCTTCTACATACTTCTTAATTACCTTTAGCCGTATAGGCATGGATGGCTTGTTCATTGGTGGATTTATAAGGCCGCTGTTGTTCACTGTCATTATCCTGATTGCCTCTATTGCACTGATGTACGCTATTCTGAAGATTGAAAAAATTACATTCCGTCCCAAAACACTGGTTGCCCAGTTCGGTACATTACTTGTTCCTGCTGTCGTATCCCTTGTTCTGGCGAATCTGTTTATTATCATCTCGTATTCCATCGCGATCTCTTTGCTTGCTGTCTCGTATATCATTATCTTTGTCGCTCTGAACTCGGTGCTATTCCAATATCCACTGAATCGTACCAAAGTAGCCATAGACAGCATGTACAGTGTGCTGATCGCCAATGCGGTCGTGTTCTTTATTGTGTATCAATTGCTGGGTGAAATTATTATTGGACTGATCAGCCTGATGCTTTCGCCTTTTGGACGTCTGTAAACTATATCAGTTGGAATAAAGCTGTTTACACTCGTTACTTCGATGACAGAACAACCTTCCGATCGCTGTTATCTCCAGATTTTTTTATTCACTTTTACAAAGGTGAAAATCTGGCGATAAAAGGCGAAGCATATGCTTCCGAAGCAGCTTTCGCTTCTTCAGGTTCTTTCTGCCCTCTACGTTTTCGTGTAACTGGTTATTTCAATAAATATAAATCTTACTGACTCTTTGGATTTATATTAAGGCCTTCCTTGCTCGCGCGGGGAAGGTCTTTTTTTTGTTTCTCCAAGGCAGCATTGCGCTGAGCATGTTTCTTACACTATAATGTGTAGTGCAATGGGTATGTTCTTATTTACGTAATAGACGAGTCCAGCAACTCCTGTTACGTAAATAAATAATTCACCATTGCCATTAACACTACGTTATGTAGTGTATTGATCAATTATTTTACTAAGAAAGCAGAGGAACTCTCTATGGACATGTCTCATATGAATCATATGCAAATGGAGCACGAAGCAGGTACATCCTACCTGTGGCTCATCGTAGGTGCAATCGTGTTGCTGTTCTCCATCGCCGCCTATATCTGGGCATCACGCACACAGGGTAAAATCCTGAGTCACATGAAAAAGAAAGAACGGGCGGACATCCAGAAAAAAAGTCGCTCCCTTCGGCTGGCTGCACATGCATTGATGGCTGTGTCGATTATTACGTTTGGTCTGTTCTTCCTACAGGGTGCAGGGGCAAAATATGATGTAGCCGATCTGGCGTCCAACGCGACAATCGATGTAACTGACGATAAATACTATGGCGCAGACCATACAGAGGACCCCATTCAGTATGAGATGACAATCCCAACATCGGGGCCGCATAACCCGCATGATATCAAGTTTGGATTTTATACTGACTTCCCGGGCTATAATTACCTGGTACATAATCTGGAGCACGGGGATATCATCATCTATTATCGTGAGAACGCAAGCGAGGACTTGAAGGAGCATCTGAAATACCTCGCTAAATTCCGCGAAGCAGGGGCAGGTATACTCGCCGTACCAAACAAGGATATTCCCGAAGGCAGTGAAGTCGTCGTGACTGCATGGACCAAAACGATGAGGCTCGACCAATTCGACGATGCCAAAGTGGGTACTTTTATCAATAAGTATATTAATCAGGGACCTGAAAAGATTCCTGCCTCCATTCGCCAGGGCGGCGGAACGATGTAACGACGTCCTATAGGATTAAAACGTAATTAGCTCCCGGATCAAATTGACTCGGGAGCTAATTCTTTATCGCCCAGATGCCGATATTTCAAGTAGAAAAGTGAACATTGGAAATACAATACATACGAACCAAAGAAGAACGATCAGCATCAAAGTAAAGAGATACAGAGACGATTCATCCAACATATCAAGGGGGAACACTTTTACCAATGAACAGTTTGTTTATGCGGATCTTTTTATTTTTTTCCTGTCTGATGCTGGCCGCGGGTGCGGTTCTTGGCATTACCATGTACCGTTCATCCGCTCAGTTAGTCGAACAATCGATGGGGATGCAGGCACAGGCTGTAGCTGAACGGGCAGCACAGTCTATCGACACCTCCCTGTATGCGCCACTAAGCACGGGACAAGATGAAACGGACTATTATGGTACATTACGCGAACAGCTTAGCCAGCTTCGCGAGGCCAATGGGTTGAAGTATCTGTACACGCTCGGTAAACGGCAAGAGAACGGGGCCACATCGTATTATTACGTTGTAGATGGTGCTGCTTCGGATGTAGCAGAGGATGACTTCTCGCCATACGGTTCTCCTGAAGAGAACCATTATGAAGGCATGTTGCAGGCTTTTGAGCAAAATGAACCTGTACGAGGTGATCTGACCCAGGATGAATACGGGGCAACCATTACAGCTTATGTACCTATTCATGGAGCCAATGGAGAACTACTTGGTCTGGTTGGTGCTGACTTGGACTCCACCGCTGTCTATGAACTAATGACAAGGAATCGGATGACGATGATCTGGACAGCGCTGGCTATTGTGCTGCTCAGTGTCTTGTTGGTGTACGGATTCGCCCACTACTTGACCCGTCCATTGGTGAAGCTGAAGAAGTTGATTACCGAAGTGGGCAAAGGCGACTTGACCGTCAACGTCGAACTTGGCCGAAAGGACGAGGTCGGACAGCTCGCTTCCGAATTCAAACATCTGGTCACAGGTACACGGGATGTTATGACGGGTATCCGTCAAAGCTCCGATTCTCTGCTACAGGCTGCGGAAGGTGTATCGAAACATTCGCAGGCGACTGCCGAAGCTAGTCAGCGTATTGCCGAGCATACCAATCATACGGCCAGTGGAGCTGCTGAACAGGTGGCCCGCGCAGGCGAAGTTACAGTAGCCATGGAAGAGATTACGCGTAGCATGCAGCACATTGCGAATTCTTCTTCTATGGTCGCGGATGTCTCGCAGGAAACGACCAATAACGCAGTGCAAGGTCAAGCCAACATTAACACGGCGATGGACAGCATGGACAAAATTCATCAGGCGAATGTACAGATGGTAGCCTCCACCTCCCAGCTAGAGCAGTACTCTGATAAAATTGAGTCGGTGGCACATCTAATGAAAGGCATCGCTTCACAGACCAATCTGCTTGCACTTAATGCAAGTATTGAAGCCGCTCGTGCAGGAGAGTATGGCAGCGGGTTTGCAGTGGTTGCCTCAGAGGTTCGCAAGCTTGCGGGGGAATCAGAGCAATCGTCCCAGCATGTAACCGAACTAATTGCGGAGATGACACGCCAGACTGCCTTGTTGTCGGAACATATGTCAGCCAGCACAACAGCTGTACAGTCCGGTCTCACTGTCGTTCAGGAGGCAGGCCGTTCGTTCACATCCATTCATACCGGGATTGAGACAATCAATGAACGTCTGCATGAAGTATCCGCAGCATCCGAGCAGCTGTCTGCCAGTGCAGAAGAAGTGTCCGCTTCCGTGGAGGACATGGAGCATATCTCGCGTGAATCCTCTTCGAGTATCCAGAAGGTGTCACATGCTACCGGAAGCCAGCTGCAATCCATGGATGAGATGAGTGCATCTGCAGAGTCTCTGCGGGTATTGTCCAGTGAGCTGAACGGATTGATTAGTCGATTTAAAATATAGCGGGCAGCTTAGATTGTTATACAGATTGAACTAAAGAATATTCACACATGCCACTTCGATGACAGAACAACCTTCCGATCGCTGTTATTCTCAGATTTTTTGATTCTTTTTTCAAAGGTTTCAATCTGAGAATAAAGGCGAATGCTTCGCTTCTCCAGTTTTTTCTGTCCTCTACGTTCTCGTGTAAAATGATTGTTCAATCTATATAGATCAGCCCACAACAAAAAAGCCGCACGGCAGGGACGGGATCATGGGGTCAACCCCGTTTCCGGACACTGCCTGCGGCTTTATTTTTGTTGTACCTTTAAAGATGGCAAGCCTTACGACTGCCTGAATTAGTAGCGCTGCGGAGCAGCTTTTTTACCCAAATCCGTCATATACGTAAAGAACGCTTCTGGATCGGTATCATACACCAGTTGTACTGGACGTCCGTCTGCTTGCTCCACCGTGCGGCCCTGGCTAGGACCATCCGGGATGACAATGCAGTTTACGGTTTTCTTCTTCACGATGTCCTCGCGTCCAACGGAAGCCGTTGTCAGCACATCCCACAGATAGTAGGTGGAATTTGTCTCACTGTATACCAGTGGCGGACAACCTGCGTAACAGTTACCCAAGAAATCAACGCCTTCGAAGCGACGCTCTGCTGCCCAGCGGTTACGAACGGCTGGAGTCAGAGGTACTTTGTTTGTGCTTTCCAGTGCAACCAGATCGATCTGGATGCCACTTTGCCATACACGGTAAGCCGCTTCCGGGTCCCAGAATACGTTCCATTCAGCTGTGCCGTCATGCTCAGGCTCTTCTACGTTACCACGCTCGAATGTGCCACCCATCCAGACCAGCTTGTCGATTTTCTCTTCAATGTCTGGTGCTTCGTCTAGTGCACGCGCAAGGTCAGTCAGCGGGCCTGTGAACAGGAGCAACGTTTTGCCTTCGGTATTGCGTACTTTCTCGATCAGATGCTGATGTGCAGGAACGGCAGAGAGTGGTGCTTCCATTTTGCCGGACTCGTTCAGTACAGGAAGTGCATCTACATAGAAGGAATGCAGTCTCCACGCCGCAGGAAATGGATTTTTCCCTCTGGAGTTGGATTTGGATACCTCTACGGAATATGTACCGAAACGATCGATAATTTTACGGCTGGCATCTGTTGCTGGCTCCAGATATCCGTCTGCCGGAATAACCGATACGCCGGTTACATGTACATTGTCCATCTGCAGAAGCATGAACAGCGATACGAGGTCATCCACGCCGCCGTCATGGTTAAAATACACATTAAGTTGGTTCGTCATGCTTGCTTTCATCCTTCCCCTGGTTGTCCCATTGTTGTTGATTCATCCGTCTGCCCTAAGCCGACGCTTCCTCTATTATGTCCCAAAACCCTTGGCTACGTAAACCTTCCCCATACAAAGAAAACAAGGATCACGCCTCATCCTGCGGATATTTTACAGTTCCACCATTCCATCTCAGGAGGACATACCTTTCTACTCTCATTGCTATAAAAATAAAGAAATAGACAGCGGGCTTGAAGCCCCGCCGTCCATCTCACCCATTCCATGCATTACGTGGACTGGTTCTGTTTCTCCTCACTCTTCTCTGCAATCGGAACATACTTGCCCGGCCAGAAAGCCCATTTGCCCAGCAATGTTGTAATCGCTGGCACCATGAACGGACGAACCAGGAAAGTGTCCAGCATGACACCTACAGCCGTAATAATTCCGAATTGCACCAACACCTGAATCGGCAATGTGGCAAGTACCGCAAATGTTCCTGCCAGAATGAGACCCGCAGAGGTAATCACGGAGCCTGTCTCGCCAACGCCTTCTTTGATGGCTTGACGGAGCGGCATCGTTTTGCGTTTCTGCCAGATGCTTGAGATCATGAAGATGTTGTAGTCCTCACCCAGTGCCACGAGGAATACGAAGGAATACAGCGGAATCGCTCCCTGAATGGCATCTGCGCCAAGTCCGTAGTGAATAATAATCCAACCCAGACCCAGTGCAGAGAAATACGAAAGAACAACCGTTGCAATCAGATACGCCGTGGCTACAACTGAACGCAAGTATAATAGTAATAACAAGGTAATCATGCCGATGACCACCGGAATAATAATCTTGGCATCCCGTTCTCCGGTCACTTCAATGTCATACTGTTCAGCCGTCTGACCATCGATCCAGACCTGACTGTCCACATTAGCTACACCAGCATCTTGAAGTGCTTGTTCCGCTGTAGCCCGCAGGTCTGGAATATGCTGCATCGCCTCCATGGAATATGGATTCAAATTGAACTCCACGTCATAGGCGGTAATGTTGGCATTCTCGGCACCCTGCTGAGCGTCTCCCACCTTGCTAATGTAATCCAGCGATTCGAGCCGTTGCTTCAGATCGGTTTCTTTGCCTTCGGCATCGATAATAATTTTGACTGGAGCCAGCTCCCCTTGGGAGAACTGTTCACCAATGACCGTGAACCCTTCGCGGGAAGGCACATCCTCCGGGAAGGAAGACAACAGATCGTAGGTGAATTTCACCTGAGTAGAGAACGCTGCCAGTCCTCCCAGCAATACCAAGGTAATTGCAAGGACGGCCCATGGTTTGGTGACTACCGTACGGCCAATCCAGCTTTCCTTCATTTTGCGCGGGGCAGGAGCCGGTTTGCCTTTTTTCTTCGCACGTTCCACTTCCATCTCATGGGTACGCGGTACGAACGGGTAGAATGAACCCCTGCCAAAGATTGCGAGAAGCGCCGGAACCAGCGTCAGACTTGCAATAAACATGATGAAGATGGACAAACTGAATGGTACGGCAAAGCGATGATATGCACCATATTCAGCCAGCAACAGCACCAGTAGTGCTGCAACGACCGTGAATCCACTCATAGCAATGGCGCCGGAAGATCCGGTGATTGCCTGGAAGATGGCTTTCTTTTTGTCCGGCTCATGATAGAGAATTTGGCGGTATCTGGAGATCATGAACAGACAGTAATCTGTTCCTGCTCCGAATAACAATACGGTCATGATCGAGATCGATTGTGCATCCACCGTGATCCAGCCCTGATCCGCCATGAATCCGAGAATGGGGCTTGTCACCATATACGCGAATCCAACGGCAATGATCGGGATAATCGCCAGCACTGGCGAGCGATAGATCAACAACAGCAGTACTAATACCAGCACAACCGTAGCAATCAGCAAGGATACATCGGCGGAGGAGAATAGTCCGCTCGCATCAATGGATATCCCTACTGGCCCTGTCACACGGGCAACCAATGTATTGGTATCATCTATAGCTACATCGAACGGGTTCGCCCCGAAGATGTCTTGTGTTTTTTGCTCAAGCGCTTCAATACCTTCCTTCAATTGTTCCGAATCGGCACCTTCATTGAAGAATAGTGGCATAACCAAGGTGCTTCCATCTTCTGAAAGCTGGCCTTTCAATGCCTGTGGTGGCAATTGATAGAGCGGCACAACAGATTGCTGTTGTTCTACCGGATCTTGATCCAGTCGCTCCGTTAATGCCTGAATGTTCTGAATCTGCTCATCCGTCAGACCACCAGCTTGACGCCATACGATCAGCGCGGGCAATCCTTCACCGCCAGGAAATTCTTTCTCAGCAAGTGCAGCTGCCTGAACCGATGGTTTGGACTCACTTAGATCCTGCGCGTTATTGGTTTCACGATCACCTACAGCAGGCCATACCATACCAAGCACAACGGCGATAATGATCCATACCAACAGCGTAATCCATTTGCTTCGTTTGCCAGCAACCCAGCGGCCATAACCCGTACCTTCCTGCATTGTCTCTTCATCTCCCTACATTGTTTCTATGAGGCCCTATTTTTGTGATGTTATAGAAATGAACCACGGGTCATAGTATAATCGAGTTAATTATATATACCGGAAGGTTAATTATGCAATCCCTATTTTTGTGAACACGTCTAACAAGTGATTAAATACGTAAAGAGGTATGTACCCATGAGCAAAAAAACGAACATTCCCCGGTCACCGGGCAGACCCAAAACGGGTGCGGATCAAGCATCTGTGCAATCCAACATATTGATGACTGCTTCACGTCTGTTTATGGAGTACGGGTATGAACCTGTTTCTCTTCAGCAGATTGCTTCGTTATGCAATGTAACCAAAGCATCAATCTATTATCACTTCTCCAGTAAAGCCGATCTGTTCACCGTTGCCATTACCCGCATGATGGCGATGGGCATGCAACAGACTTCGCTCCGCCTGGATGAACCCGGCTCATTGCAAGAACGGCTAGTTAAGGTTGCCGAAGCGAAAATGCAGCACTCCCATATTGAAACGGAGACCATGATGCGAGAAGCCGAGAAACATCTGGATACAGAGCAACTCGCCCAGATTCGGGAAGCCGAGGTTCGCATCTTTGAAGTGCTAGCCACCCACTTCCAGCAGGAGATGGACAACGGTTATTTGCGGGTTACCAGTCCCATGCTGCTTGCCCATGCCTTTACGTCACTATTAATGCTCGCGAACCGCGAAGATGTGCGTAACATGAATGGCGGCAGCATTGAGGAACTTGCGCAGGAATTGGTAGCCCTGTTTCTGGATGGAGCGGTTAAGCGGAACTAAAGACCGCCCCAGATTTGGGCCAATGCGGCAATTCCCGGTTCAATGCGTTGTGGTTCTATTCCGGCAAAACCGATAATGAACTCTCTTTTGCCGTCTGCTGGTTCGCTCCCGTTCGCCCACAAATATTCCGTTGAACTGATCTGTATCCCTGCCTCTACCGCTGCGGTGACCAATTCTGTGGCTGACTGTTTGGTTACCATTCGCAATACCAGATGGAATCCAGAATGTTGACCCCTTATTTCAACCCGATCTCCGAAATGCAGCTGAATGGCCTGAACGATTAGGTCATGCTTTCGTTTGTAGACATTACGCATTTTACGGATATGCTTGCCCAGTTCACCTTCACGCATGAACATCTCCAATGTCCGTTGATGGAGCCGGGAAGCTGATTGCTCGAATAGAATAGTCTTATACATTTCGCGAAAATCATCCATTAATTCTCTCGGAAGTACCATGTAATGGATACAAAGAGCAGGTGCGAGCACTTGTGAGAACCCACCCATATAGATCACGCGACTTCCCTCACGTAAACCTTGCATAGAAGGGATTGGCCGTCCATAATACCGGAACTCCCCATCGTAATCATCCTCGATGATATATGCCTCTGTTCGTTCCGCCCAATCCAGCAACGCCAATCTGCGAGTAATCGGCATGGTCATACCTAATGGAAATTGGTGAGAGGGTGACACACCTGCCAATTTCACTCCGGCCTGTTCCAGCTCCGTCAAGTTCATGCCATCATGGTCCAGAGAGATTGGAACAACCTGATAACCATAATTGCAGAATGTGCCGGGTAACAGTCGGTATCCAGGATTCTCTACACCAATGGATTGCTGCGATCCTCCCTTTTGAAGCAGAGTCTGTGCTAATAGAGACATCAGCAGATGCTGTTCAGCACCCACAACAATCTGCTCGGGAGAACAGCTGACTCCCCTGAACTGCGCAAGATAGACAGAAATCTCACGTCGTAGTCCCCATTCTCCCTGAGGGTCTCCATAGAACAATAGCTCCTTCGCTTCTTCCCGCCAGATCCGATTAACATATTGGTGCCACTTGGCCATTGGGAACAGGCTGAAATCATTGCGTGACATATGAAAATCATATTGAACTGCTCGGGCAGGGCGTATTGCCTGATGATCTGACCCAGTCGTCCAATTCTTGGAGGTCTGTTCGACTTTCTGTGTAGCTATTTTCTCGATTTGCATGGCATGATAGCTGTCTACCATGGCACGAACACGATAGCCACGACGTGGCTGACTGTATATATACCCTTCAGCGATCAATTGTTGATAGGCCCATTCCACCGGAGTGGTGCTTATCCCAAGCATCTCGGCAAGCTTTCGCACCGAAGGCAATCGGCTATGCTCAGCCCATTCCCCGTGAATGATCTCCCTTTTGATATGATCCGAGAGCTGTACATATATTGGCGCACTATCGTTCTCATCCAGCTTCGGCAATTGAATCATGCTACTGCACCTCATCTGTCCTGTGAAATTTATTCAAACTGTATATTTGGAAGTATACAGTATTGGGATATACTCGTGTCATCATCAATATGTAATGCCAACTTTAAGAGGCAGGACACTCTCAATCTGTCCCACGCTTGAACCTATAGGAGGAACAACTTATGTCACAATCAAAACCATCACCCCGCACCCCCCGTCTGCTAGAAACGTCACGCATATACCTTCGTCCTTTCGAGATTACAGATGTGGATGCTTATTTTCCTGGTCTGTTTGACGCCGAGATGCGTAGGTTGACAGGTACACAGAACAGTTTCACACGCACTCAGGTTGAACGTTACATTGAGAATGCAGCACAGGATGACTCCAGATTGATGCTACTGATTGCATTGCAAGAAAATGACCAGATCATCGGAGATGTCGTCCTGATGGACATGCATGCCAAAAATCGCAGTGCACATATTCGGGTTGCCATCGATCGGGCTGAGCATCAAGGAAAAGGCTACGGTAGCGAGGCGTTGCGACTTATGCTGGACTACGGCTTCGGCATCTGTAACTTGCATCGAATTGAGCTTGAGGTGTACGCCTTCAACAAGCGAGCCATTCGCACGTATGAGAAGCTCGGATTCCAGCGCGAGGGTGTGAAGCGGGATGCTTTGTTCTACAATCATCAATACCATGATGCGATTCAGATGAGCATGTTGGAGAATGAGTTTAGACAACGTCATATGAAAGATCAGACAGAGAATGATTGAGTTTCCGATCAGTCAAAATCAAACCTAAAAACCGGGGGATTTAATAACCCTCCCCGGTTAGAAACTTCAGATGACCCGTCAGCACCGACAGCTCGGCGGGTGTCTTCATATACAATTCGCCGTCCGTATCGGCTGACATCGGCGCATCTGTCTTCACTTTTAGCGTAGATGCCTTGAAGTATGAAATGCTCTCACTCTGAGGTTGCCAATCTCCCTCCGGCTTGTGCGATAGTATCTCTCGCAGTAGCGGGATGCCTGTCTCATGAATAATGAGTACGTCCAGCTCTCCATCCTGCAACGCATCCGGTGCAAAGGGTAATGCATTGGTTCCCAGAAAACGGCCGTTGGCTGCGTAGATCATCACCGCTTCGCCTTCCATCTCTTTCCCATCAGCCTCCAGTTGATATCGAAACGGCTCTGTATGACTGATTGTCTGTAACGTGCTGATAAAATAACTGAGCTTACCCAGCGCGCCTTTCAGATTCTCGTTAATATTCTGCGATGCATCACTGATTAAGCCAATACCGAAAAAGTTCGTGAACACCCGATCATTAGCTCGTCCAACATCAATAGAGACCACCCGACCTGCCAGCATTTCTTGTGCCGCTGTCTCTGCATCTGGTGAAATGCCGAGCGAACGCGCAAAGTCATTACAGGTGCCTCCAGGCAATATGCCTATCAACGGAGGATTTTGCAGATCGGCCAGTCCATTCACGCATTCATGCACCGTGCCATCCCCACCAAGGATAAATACCACATCGAATTGTTCCCCGCGCTCACGACACAGCTTCTCTCCCCCACCCGGTTCATCCGTACGGACGATGACGAGTTCATGAACAGCAGGAGCCAGCACACCAGCCACCATACCCACCGTATTCTCACGATTGGCCTTGCCCGAATGATGATGATGAATTAACAACGCTTTGTTAAACTCCATCCTTCTCTTCCTCCATTCCAATGCTTGTTACCCTTTACCCACAAAGGTTGAAGCCGTAAACAAGCCCTGCGCTACGCACTCATCATGATCCAGAATAGGTTTCCCAATCAGGTATGCATCCTAATCGGCATTCATTCGTATTAGCTAGATAAACCTTTCCTTGTTTAACCAGAATGTATGCATGAGAAAAAAGGTTTCTCCACACCTTATGTTATAAGGCCGCAAATTTTGCTGGTGAGAACCCATTCAAATCGAGTCAAAACGGTTATATCTATACCATATACGAATGGAGGGATTCCCTATGATTCCGGCAACGTTGGAACAATTGGAGCAAGTTCGCAAGGAATGCCGTACCATGGTTCGCAAAAGAGCTACCGCATCTGCCGGTACAACACTCGTTCCGCTGCCCGGTACAGACGTACTGGCTGATGTGGGGATGCTGATGCAGCTGTTGCCTGCCATTAACAATAAATTCGGATTATCACAAAAACAGCTGGACGGCATGGACCCCGAGACCAAATCCATGATCTATGGATTCGTGATGTCCATCGGAAGCAAAGTCATCGGCCGTATGATCACCAAGGAATTGGTGGTACAGGTTCTGAAAAGAGTCGGCGTACGCGTAGCCACCAAATCCGTCGCCAAATTTGTCCCATTTGCAGGACAGGGACTAGCTGCCGCACTCAGCTTCACAGCCATGCGCTATGTGGGTAACAAACATGTGGATGACTGTTATGAAGTCGTCAAACGCATGATTGAGCAGCGCGAATTGATCCCGGGTGAACCCGTTCCGTCTGCACTGGAGGAAGTGAACAGCGACGACGCGAAAGTAGAAGTGAACTCGATCTCTAGCAACGGGGCAGATGAACCTGCAAAGGAGACTAAGGATCAGTAAATAAATAATTCATATCTCAGCGTCAATCCTCTGGAGATAAGACAAATAGCCGAGAACCCCTAGGGTTCCCGGCTATTCTTGTTAGTTATATCTGTAATCAGATCGCCTGCGGTTGTTGCTCCGTAAATTGACTATTGTACAGATCCGCATAGAAGCCCTGACTTGCCATCAATTCTTCATGGTTGCCCTGTTCAATCACGTTACCATGATCCATAACCAGAATCAGATCGGCGCCGCGAATAGTGGACAAACGGTGTGCAATGACAAAGCTCGTGCGATCTTTCATCAGATCATTCATCGCTTTCTGGATAAATACTTCGGTCCGTGTATCTACACTGCTCGTCGCTTCATCCAGAATGAGAATGGCAGGGTTTGCCAGAATTGCTCTTGCAATCGTGAGCAACTGTTTCTGACCTTGAGAGATATTCGATGCTTCTTCATTCAGCACCGTATCGTATCCATCAGGCAGTGTACGAATAAAGTGATCCGCATGTGCCGCAACGGCTGCCTTGACTACTTCTTCTTCCGTAGAACCTTCTCGACCATAGGCAATGTTGTCCCGAATCGTTCCGTTGAACAACCAGGTATCCTGAAGCACCATGCCGAACAAACTGCGTAACTTGCCACGTTCCATGTCCTCGATATTGGCACCGTCAATCGTAATCTGACCATCCTGTATTTCGTAGAAACGCATTAACAGGTTGATTAGGGTGGTTTTACCGGCTCCCGTTGGCCCAACAATGGCTACCGTCTGTCCTGGTTTTACATCAATATTCATGTTATGAATGAGCAGTTCATTTTCTTTATATCCAAAATGAACACCTTGGAACGTAACCGCACCTTTAGGCTGCTGTAATTGCACGGGTTGTTTGGACTCTGGAACTTCTTCCTCTTCATCCAGCAACTCGAATACACGTTCCGCCGAAGCAATCGTCGATTGAATAATATTCGAGATATTCGCAATCTGGTTAATCGGTTGTGTGAATTGACGGGAGTACTGTGTAAAGGCCAGAATATCCCCTATGGAGATAGAACCGCGTGTAACGAAGATCCCACCGACCACACAGATCAGTACATAACCCAGGTTACCGACAAAACTCATGAGCGGCATAATAATACCGGAGATAAACTGAGCTTTCCAGCCGGATTCATACAGCTCTTCATTAACCTTCTCAAATTGCTGTACAGACTGTTCTTCGCGTCCAAATGCTTTCACGACCTTGTGCCCCGTGTACATCTCTTCGACATGACCATTCAGTTCCCCAAGGGATTTCTGTTGACCTGCAAAGTGTTTTTGTGAACGAGATGCAACCAGCATAACAACAACCACACTGAGTGGCAGCGTCAGAATCGTGATCAAGGTCATCCATGGACTAATCGTCAGCATCATGATAATTACGCCGACAATCGTTACGATAGACGTAATGAACTGTGCCAAACTTTGCTGAAGCGTATTACTGATATTGTCCACGTCATTCGTGGCACGGCTAAGTGTCTCCCCTGTCGTGCGGGAATCAAAATATTTCAAAGGAAGACGTCCGACCTTCGCACTGATCTGCTCACGCATGTCATACACAACACGCTGGGCCACACCGGCCATCAGGTATTGCTGAACATACATAAATGCAGCACTGAACAGATAGAGTCCACCAAGCAGGTATAATACTTTCATCAATGCAGGAAAATCAATTCCGGCCCCCTGCACACCCTGAAGGATTGCAATGGCTCCTTGGCTGAGAATATCCGTTCCTTCTGCCATGATCTTTGGACTAATGATGCTAAATACGGTACTCAGAATGGCTGCGACCAGTACACCCAATAGACGAGAGCTATGGGGCTGGAGATAACGAATCAAGCGCCGCAATGTACCTTTGAAATCTTTCGCTTTCTCAGCGGGAGGTCGCATGCCCATTCCGGGACCAGGACCCGGCCCACCAGGTGGACGAGGCGACTTGCGTTCTGTACGTTCACTCATGCGATCTCCTCCTCTGTCAGCTGGGAGGATACAATCTCGCGATACACTTCATTGTGCTCCAGCAGCTCTTTATGTGTTCCTGAACCGACAATTCGCCCCTCATCCATCACTAGAATGCGATCGGCATCCATTACTGTACTTACGCGCTGGGCTACAATCAGCACAGCCGCTTCTGTCGTTTCGGACTTCAGCGCAGCACGAAGTTTAGCATCCGTTTTGAAATCGAGAGCAGAGAAACTGTCATCAAAGATATAGACTTCCGGACGGCGAACAAGTGCGCGAGCGATGGACAGACGTTGCTTTTGTCCACCAGAGACGTTGTTACCGCCTTGTGCGATAAGGCTGTCATATCCGTCTTTCATCTCGGTAATGAAATGCTCTGCCTGAGCCGTACGGGCTGCATGAACAACTTCATCCATTGTGGCATCGTCTTTCCCGTGACGGATATTTTCCGTAATCGTACCCGTGAAGAGGACTGCCTTCTGCGGTACAAAGCCAATTTTGGCACGTAGATCTTCCTGCCGAAGCTCACGCACATCCGTACCATTTACCCGAACACTGCCTTCAGTCACATCGTAGAATCGTGGAATAAGACTAAGCAATGTCGATTTCCCAGAACCCGTACCACCAATAATGGCTGTCGTCTCACCTGAGCGAGCTGTGAAGGAAATACCAGACAAAGCTGCATTCTCTGCACCCGGATAACGGAAGGTTACATTATCGAACTCAATCATACCCTGCATGGATTTCATGCCACTCGGCTGCTCGGGATTGCTAAGATCCGGCTGCATATCAAGCACTTCGTTGATCCGCTCTGCCGATGCCGAAGCTCTTGGAATCATGACAAAGATCATGGAAACCATAATCAGCGAGAACATAATCTGCATCGCATATTGAATGAAGGCAATCAGTGAACCGATGTTCATATTGCCGCTGTCGATCCGCAGTCCACCAAAATAAAGGATGGCAATCATCGAAAAGTTCATAACCAGCATCATAACAGGCATGATTGTCGCCATGAGCACATTGACCTTGATTGAAGCGTCCCGCAGTTCCGTATTGGCCCCATTAAAGCGCACACGCTCATGCTTACCGCGGTTAAAGGAACGAACAACCCGAATCCCTGTTAATTGTTCCCGCAGCACCAGGTTGAGTCGGTCCAGCTTTTTCTGAATGGTTTTGAACAAAGGTAAACCCTTGGCACCAATCAGCGCAATGGCTCCGCCCAGTACAGGAAGCACAACCAGGAAGATCGTAGATAATTTGGCGTCCTGAGATACCGCCATGAAGATACCCCCGATGCACATCAATGGAGCCATAATCATCATGCGTAGCATCATCGTAAGTACGTTCTGTACCTGCGTAATGTCATTCGTTGTACGCGTAATCAGTGAAGCAGTACCCATTTTATCGAACTCCTGGAGCGAAAAGTTCTCCACATGACGGAATACTCTGCTACGCAGTTGTTTGGCAAACCCACCCGCTGTGCGGGATGAGAGGTAACTGGCAATTACCGAACATGCTGTTCCGCCAATCGCAATGACCAGCATCCAACCACCAATCTGCCAGATATACGGGATATCTCCTTTAATAATGCCGTCATTCACGATGTCTGCCATCAGCGTAGGCAGATAAAGTTCAGCCAAAGACTGTAACATGATCAGACCCAGAATGAAGAAGATGGGTATTTTGTAAGGCTTCAACATGCGAAACAGTTTCATCATGGCGTATCATCTCCTTGTGTCGAATCATCCTTTTGTAGGGAAGAAAGTGTATCAAAAAACGTGTATACCTTCGTCAACAGCTCAGCCAGCTGCGTGCTGTCTTCCTCTCCCAGATGCTTAACGAGTCTGTTGAATATTTCCATGCGCTCTTCGTGAGCAGCCCGAATGATTTCACGGCCTGCTTCTGTAATCGTGATGCGGACAGCACGTCGATCCTCCGGGTCCATCGTCCGCTTGACCAACCCCTCATCTTCAAGGCCTCGAATCACCGGTGTAATGGTTGGTGATTTCACTCGTAGCAAAGCGCTGATTTCCGAGACCTTCATCCCGGGATGATTGGATTGGATCGTGTCATTGAAATCAGGCGGGTTATCCTGCCAATTCAACCGCTCTCCCGGATGCATCCCATGGAGCAAACAACCGAGCACCATAATTTCATTGTGATTGCGCCCATGAGGTTTATGTTGCCTCCATTTGCCTTTATTAAACTGCATGATGGAGTACAAAAGCTTCTGAGCGACCGGGTCAATACCAGTCATAATGGGTCCTCCTTCTTTCTTTATCATTCCATAGACATCCAACATCATAGGACATCTATTAAATAGTATTACAATTAAATAGATGTACAATTAATTAGGTGTACTAAGTATATTCTCGAAAGAAGCCCATGTCAAACATTTAAAAATAACCAATATAACCCCATAACAAGAGCTGATGTGCGCTTGATTATGGGGTTTGTCATTTTGCCGTCATTGGAGCCCGTTATACTTATTATGTGCAATGCCATGAATCCAATTACAAAAAAAGCTCCCATTCTATACTCCGGTGAATGAAGACCCGGATATATAATGGGGGCTTTTTATTACGATGGAAAAGAAGAAACATGATAGCTCTGGTATTGCATAATTTGCATGATTAGGTGCACTTGTTGAGCATCAAGACTGTGAAGCAGAGACGGTTTTAAGCGCTGAGGCAAACGGGAAATATTCTTTCGCATTGTTGTAGGCAATGCCCTGTACAATCTGACCGAGTAGCTCCAAATCCTGAGGTGCCTCGCCCTGTTCAGCCCATTCACCGATAAGGTTACAAACCAGACGACGGAAATACTCATGCCGCGTATAGGACAGGAAGCTACGTGAATCGGTCAGCATACCGACAAATCGGCTGAGCAGACCCACATTCGCCAGTGCCTTCATCTGAGCGAGCATGCCGTCCTTCGTATCATTGAACCACCATGCTGCACCAAGCTGAATTTTGCCAGGAATGCCACCGCCTTGGAAGCTGCCGATAATCGCTGCGAGCACTTCATTATCCCTTGGATTCAGTGAATACAGGATCGTTTTGGGTAACGCCTGCTGTTGCTCCAACGCATCGAGCAATCCAATCATCGCTGAAGACAGCGGTGTATCATTCACAGCATCATATCCCGTATCCGGCCCAAGCTTAGCCAACATGCGCGTGTTGTTGTTGCGGGCTGCATTGATGTGGAACTGCATCACCCAACCCCGCTCTGCATACAGTTTGCCGAGGAACGTCAGTGTTACTGTCTTGTACTTGTCCTCTTCCTCACGAGTTACCTTCTGACCCGCAAGTGCCTTAGCAAATATGGCAGTCGCTTCTTCACGTGTAGCCACGCCATAAGGAACATAATCGAGAGCATGGTCAGAGACTCTGCCGCCTACGGCATGGAAAAATTCCACCCGGGACTCCAGTGCAGCAAGGAAGGATTCATAATCGGAAATCACAGTACCGGATGCCTGTGACAGCTTGCCCACCCATTCGGTAAAGGTATCGCGGTTCAATTCCAGCCCTTTATCCGGACGGAAGGATGGCAATACGGCGGTATCAAAGCCCTCGATCTCCTGAATCTTCAGATGATATTCCAGAGAGTCCGTTGGATCATCGGTTGTGCATACAACAGTGACATTGGATTTGGTAATCAGATCACGTGCACCGAATCCGTCACTGTTCAGTTTGGCATTTACTTTTTCCCAAATGGCTGGTGCGCTTGTCTCATTCAATACTTCGTAGACGCCAAAATAACGCTGTAATTCCAGATGAGACCACGCGTACAGCGGATTACCAATCATCATGGGCACCGTTTTGGCGTAAGCCAGAAAACGATCGTAATCGGTCACACCTTCGCCGCCGGTCACATATTGCTCTTCAATTCCGTTCGCGCGCATGAGCCGCCATTTGTAGTGATCACCGTATAACCAGGCCTCTGTAAGATTGCCAAAGGTTTTGTTCTCGTAGATCTCCTGAGGACTGAGGTGGCAATGATAATCAATAATCGGCATGTCTTTGGCATAATCCTCATATAACTTAATCGCCGTTTCATTGTGCAACAAAAATTGTTCATCTAGAAAAGATTTCATTCGCCTCGCACGCTCCCTTTAGGTGAGTTTACGTTCATATGGGTTCACTTCCCATCTTTACGCTACACTGTTTACCATCAAAGTTCAATATAAAATGATAGCGTTATCAAAAAAGGTTGATTTAGGCATATATTCGGGAACAAGGTATACTGGATTTAACGCAAGGATGCTGATCTAAAGATCACACAAGGAGATGAAATTGAATGAAAATTACTTTTCTCGGCACAGGAGATATGTTCAGCGTGGAGCAGCACCACAATAGTATGCTGGCTGAATTCGGAGACACGCATCTGGTCATTGATTTTCCGGAATCAAATGCCAAAGCACTTAAAGAATATGGTTTTCCAATGACCGATATCCACAACGTGTTCATTACCCACCTGCATGAGGATCATATTAACGGTGTACAGATGCTCGGATACTACTCTCAGATTGTCGGCGACCGCAAACCCCGTCTGTTCATCCACGAACAATTGGTAGAACCACTCTGGAACATTCTATCCCCCGGCATGCGCTACACAACGGATGGTGAACGTACCATGAGCGATTACTACGATGTCGTCCCCCTGCCAGATGGAGGCACATTTGAACTGGGCGGCGTGACGTTTGAGACGTTTCGGACGCAACATGTTCCCGGTATGGTCAGCAATGGGCTACTCGCCAAGCCTTACTTCTATTACAGTGCAGACAGTACGCTTGATCAGGAACGGGTGGAGCAGGTTGCCGCTGATGTGCAGCTGATTTTCCATGAATGCCATATGCATGATCTGGTGATCAAATCTCATACCTCATTGAAGGATCTGGAGCAGTTACCCGCGGAAGTGAGACAGAAAACCGTACTGATGCATTATCATGATGAGTACGCGGATGCGGACAGACGGAAACAGTTCAACCGCGAGCATGATCTGCAGATGGTTGGTACGCTGGAATCATTTGAGCTGGAGTAGGTAAACGGAGAGTATTAGATAAGTATTAGATAAGTACCATAATCGTTCTGTATTCTTATGGAGGTAAGTGCTATGGAGTATCGATTTGAACAAGGTTACTTTTTGATATATTCTCCTGCAAGAAGCACCAGTAGTGGAGACATCATGGTTGTTAATTTATTGGACAGACCTTTTAAAGATAGAATTGAATTCCTTATTAACAGCAAAAACTATGAGTGTACTACACACCATGAATACTTAAACTTTGAGCCAACTTCTCATGATAAACCTGAGAAGCCTGGAGCATTTTCAATGGAACGAAGTGAGTTCAATCGAATGTGGGATACGATGAATGATTACTTCGAAAGGTAATAATCTTATCCTGCTTTTAAATCTAAGCTGATTTCTTTCTCATTTCATATTTTTACATGTAGCAGTGATTCGTTTACATGTGGTGAGCCTTAACCCACGTTAAGCTAACGAATCTGAGAAACCTTATTTTGGTTAAATTCAAGGTTTCAATATTCTAACGAATCTCAGACGCGCTAATCTGCTGATGTTGCTCCATTTGACGCTAGTTCTATCGTTTCTGAGAGTAATAAGGTTACTGAGATTCGTTAGAATTCCCATAACGCTAATTCAGTGCAAATAAGGCGCGCTAGGTTCGTTAGGATGGAGTTTTAGTTGTACATAGAAATGCAAAAAAACCACCTAAACATAGGAATGCTTGCTCGCCTGTTCAGGTGGTTCAACGATCTATCTGTATATTTCCCATACCGATCGGTCTATCTTTTTTTTCTTATCCTGCCTGTCATATGCCATTACTCAGCGTCAGCACAGTCCTCATCCTGCTCTGGAAGGGCCCATACCGAGACGCCTCCACCGCATATATGGAAGGTGGCCCATCCGTCTTCCTCAATGGTAATTTGATCCTCACAGCTATGGGTAAGATCTACCCATACTTCACCAGCACGGTGCTCACCGATGAACATTCTTTTCTCACCGTCATCCCCATTGGAGATGACTACCGCACAACCAGAGCCTTCGATTTCCTCTACACCACGACGTACCCAGCCAATCGTATTCGCGTGATCAAAGTAATCTTCTTGCTCCCCATACGCCTTGTTGCAACGGGCAGAGAGCAGAATGTCCAGAATTTCTTTTTTGCCATCCACAGGTTCAGGTCCACCAATGCCATAATAATCCCCGTAAAATACAACCGGATAACCATCGCGACGTAATAACGTCAACGCATAGGCGCTCGGTTTGAACCAGTCTCCAATCCACGATTCCAACGCTTCATGGGGCTGGGAGTCATGATTATCTACAAAGGTTACCGCATGGGTAGGATGGGTCTGAACCAAGGTATCATCAAAAATTTTGGACAGATCGAAGTCTCTGCCGGCAAGAGAAGCCTCATGCAACTTGTAGTGGAGAGACACATCGAACAGATCGATCTGATAGTCTACCGTATCAAGGAATTCACGACATGCATCCAGGTTCGAGTTCCAGAACTCACCGACGATGTAGAAATCCTGACCGCGTTTGCGGATCATCTCTGCTGCGAATTCTTTAATGAATTCATGGTTGATATGCTTGATCGCATCCAGCCGGAAACCACCGCATTGGAGTGTGTCGATCAGCCATTTCCCCCACTCGATCATCTCGTGCCGAACATCCGGGTGGTTATAATCTATATTGGCGAACATCAGATAATCGTAGTTACCAAACTCATCATCGACATTCTGATTCCAGTTCTTGTTCTCACCTGCGATGCGGAATACACCACTCCGTTCTCCCTTGGCATCAAAGTCCGTACCATTGAAATGTTCGGAGTTCCACTTAAAGGAGGAGTATTGATCCCCACGCCCTGGGAATGTAAATTTGGTCCAACCCTCAATTTCGAACGGCTCGGAGATTTCCTTCGTTCGATCATTGGGATCAACCTCAATCACTTTGAACACTTCCGTCTCATCTGCTCCAGCCTTGTGATTCATGACCAGATCCACATAGACCGCGATTCCGTTCTTCTGACACTCGGCAATGGCCTCCACAAGTTCTTGCTTAGTGCCATATTTGGTGCGCACGGTACCCTTTTGATCAAATTCGCCCAGATCGTACAGATCATATACACCATAACCTGTATCTTCTGCAGACACTGCCTTGGTTACGGGAGGTACCCATACCGAGTCAATACCTTTGGCTTTCAGTTCCGGGGCCATTTCAGCCAGTCGCTTCCAATGATCTCCGTCTGCAGCCAGGTGCCACTCAAAAAACTGCATCATGGTATGATTTCTCTTCATTATAACCGACCTCCTTGATTGCTTTCGAAGCGGACCGCGGAACGGATAGGGTATTCGCCGTTGTTCGTTCGTTGCTAACCAAGTTATAACCCTTTCACCCTACCCTTCAATCATGTAAAAGAAAGAAAAGCAAAAAATATATGCTACATGGAGCATTTCATCCGTAGTTCATTCATCAAATTCGCTTATAGTCATGCCACTCCTCGGGCAGTAGCGAACGATACGGTTCCTGCGTAAAGCGATCATCGACCAGTACAAGTACACCCTTGTCTTCTTCCGTCCGAATCAATCGTCCACCCGCTTGCAACACTTTGTTCATACCGGGAAAAATATAGGCATAATTGAACCCGTTACGCCCTGTCCGATCATAGTATTCACGAAGCACGTTGTTCTCCAGACCAATTTGGGGCAACCCCGCACCCACCACAACGACACCATTCAAGCGGTCTCCCGGGAGATCGACACCCTCAGAGAATACGCCACCCATAACGGCAAATACCAAGCGTGTTCGTTCAGGATTTGGCTGGAATCCTTCCAAAAACTGCTCTCGTTCCAATTCGTTCATGCCCTGCTTCTGTATGACCGTATCCGCTTCATTCGGAAGCTGTGCATAGGTTTCATAGATTTCTCGCATATAAGGATAAGAAGGGAAGAACACCATTAGATTACTGCGCGGCCATTCGCTTACGAGCTGTTGCAGCATCTCTGCAATGGGGCGCCGGGACTGTTCCCTGTCCTTATAACGCACAGATAAGGGCAGAAGCCTTACATCCAGTTGTTCGCGCTGGAATGGCGATGGAATCTGCAACGTATAATCCTCTTCCTCTGCACCCAGCATATCCCGATAATAGCGAAGAGGTGACAATGTGGCCGAGAAATGAATGAGGGAGCGGAATCCTTTGGCCGTCTGACGAAGCAGTACCGAAGGATCGAGACAGAATAACTTCACTCTCACTTCACTTCGAACACACTCTGCATACGTAATAAAACGTTCATCATACAGCTTGGCAATACGCAGGAAATTCTGTGCCGTGAAGTAGGCATCCAGCAGCAGCTGATCCGTCTCAGCATTTCCGGAACCACCCTCAACAAGACATTGCTCCGCAACCATGACAAAAGGCTCCAACCGTTCAATCAGCTCCTCCGGTGCCTCCTGCTGTATGATCTTTCCTTCCTCCCCACCATTTTTGCGAAGGGTAATCAGATACTTATCAATGGCTCCCGTGTAGTCAACAATGGCTTTAGCAGCAGGCACACTGCTGCCCAGCGTCTGGAACTCCCTTTTCACATCCAGAAACACCGCCTTCTCCAGCTCAGCGGAAAACATCATGCGGCCACGATCGACCAGATTATGTGCCTCGTCCACCAGTAACACCGTCTTGCGTTTCTGCTCCTCCAACATTCTTTTCAAAGAGATACGCGGATCGAAAATATAGTTATAATCGCAAATGACCGCATCCGCTGCATACGCCGCATCCAGTGAAAACTCAAACGGACACACCCGATGTTTGCGCGCATACTGCTCGATGACCGGACGTGTCATTAATGTCTCATGTTCCAGCATATCCAGTACGGCCCCGTTAATACGGTCATAATATCCTTCACACATGCCGCACTGCCCCTTATCACAAGCTTCCTCTTCCTTAAAACAAATCTTGTCCTTCGCGGTCAGACTGATCACATGCATCTTCAATCCTTCCGATTGCATCCGGGCAAAAGCTTCTTCTGCCGCCACCCGTGTCGTCGTCCTCGCGGTCAGATAGAACAATCGGCTCGCTTCGCCTTCGCCAATCGCTTTGACCGTGGGAAACAGCACGGACATCGTTTTACCAATACCTGTTGGTGCTTTGGCCATCAATCCCTGACCCTCACGGATCGTCTTGTATACAGCACCTGCCAGCTTCCGCTGTCCCTCCCGATATTTGCGAAAAGGAAACGGCAGCTCTTTCACACTGATATCACGCTTTTCTTCATACGCAGCAATCATCTCTGCATATGGCGCATAACCGGCAATTACTTCTGTCGCAAACTGCTCCAGTTCCTCTCGTTCTGCCATTCGGCGGAACCGTCTTTCTTCATGGGTTACCGAATGCACATACGTAAGCTGAACCTGCATCCGCGGTTCATCCTGCTGAACGGCGTACATGTAGGCATACATCATGGCCTGCGCCCAATGCACGGAAAGTCCGTCACCCAAGTCATCCAGATTGCCCGCAGTGGATTTGATCTCATCTACCGTCAACTGACCGTCCAGACGAATTAGCCCGTCACATCGTCCCTCCACCACATAGGTCAGATCCCCATGTTGAATCTCAGCTTCGAGTACGATTTCTTTTAAATCCTCTTCGGTGTACTCCTTCTGTACCCGTTGATGGATTCGAGTTCCCTCCTGCATCGATGCATTGGTCCGGAACCCTGGACGTATGCTACCACTGCGGTACACATACTCCACCAAAGGTCTAACCGATATCCGAATTGTTGTTGTCATACGATCACCCGTTCTGTTTGTAGTGACTATACTTTATCATGAAAAGACGTACTCAAACCAGTTGATCCGCCGATTGGACTCGCACAATCCCATATGCTATGTTGAAGTAGAATGTATTTAAATGAGGAGGCAGCTTCTATGTATATCTATTTGGTTCCTTCACCAATTCCGGATGCACTTGCTGCACACCCGCATCTAACTTTGCGAAGCGAAGAGCAGGTGCGCCTGGCTATTGAATCCGCAGAACGTCTGATGAATATCGAGTCTGATGATAAAGTAGCCGCATATGAAGCTTTCGATGCCGCAGGCTCCTGGACTGGCGGAGGTTTTGCTGTTTTGAACAATATCCCTGTCACAGCGGATGGTCGTAACGACTTCGAAGAACGGTTCAAGAACCGTGCCCGCAAGGTAGAAGACGAGCCCGGCTTTGTCGGTATTCGTGTGCTTCGTCCACTCAAGGATGACACGTATGTTGTACTTACGCTCTGGCAGTCCGAGGAACATTTTAAAGGCTGGCAGGAATCCCAAGCATATAGTCACGCTCACCGTAACCGCAGTACAAGCGAAGGCCTGACCGCACAGAAGCCATCCATGTTCCCCAGACCTTCTTACGTCATAACGTACACTATAGAATAACGAATCGGGTACGACTGGCTTTCCTTACAGCAACCCGCGCACGCCACACCTCTTCCAGCATGGGAGAGGTTTTTTGTTGTCGATTCATGACGGCTTTCATTTTTTGACACGGACATGCTGAGATAGGATAATACTTGTTAAATGAAACTTCGGAAGGGAAGGCGGTACCTTGGCACGCAGTTCACTCACCCGGTTTCTAAGCGGACCGTTTATATTCTTCACCATTATCATGATGATCAAAAGCTCACTGGCCTGGATTGTTATCTTCGATGACATCCCTGTCTGGAAGCCACTGCTGACCGAATTGCCGCTCATCTGGATCGGCTTCTGTCTAATTGAGTGGTTTGCTGCCAAACGGCGGATGTGGATATACCTTGCCGTGAATCTGCTGCTCTCGGGTATTTTCTTTGCAGCCATCATGTACTACAAATACTACGGCGTAATTGTTAACTATCACGCGCTGGCACAGGTCAATCAGGTGACATCGGTCAAGAGTAGCATGTTCTCTTTGCTTGACCCCTATTATTTGTTTATTTTTGCAGATGTTCTGATCATTGGAGGGATACTCGTTCGTCGTCGAATCAAGCTCGGGAGTACAGAACGCCCGAACCGCATCCCACTCGAACGACGTGCCAGAAGACGGGTTGCTTCGGTCATTTTCACCCTGTCCATGATCCTGTGCATGCTCAACATCTATCCCAATCGGGCTAGCATGAGTGAGATTACACAAGCAGAACAGATGGGTATCCTCGGTTACGAGGCGTATACCATCCTCGATCGACCCGATGAGCTTACGCCCATCGCTGACATTGATCAGACTGATATCGACCAACTGAAGCAAACGACTGAACTTCCTGCGATTGTGAAGCAGGGTGCCGCGAACGGACGCAATGTGATTATGCTCCAGTTGGAATCGTTCCAGAACTTTCTGATTGGATTAGAGGTAGATGGACAAGAGATTACGCCTAATCTGAATCAATTGGCTAGACAGAGCCTGTATTTTCCGAACTTTTATCAGCAAGTGGGACAGGGAAATACATCGGATGCAGAATTTGTTGTGAACACATCGTTCTACACCCCACCGAACGGGGCAGCAACGACTGTATATGCAGATAAAGCCCTGCCAAGTCTACCCAAGCTGATGTCAGCAAACGGATATCAAACAGCCACATTCCATACGAATGATGTTCATTTCTGGAATCGGGATCAGTTATACAAGGCACTTGGGTTCGACCAGTATTATGATATCGATTATTTCGGTACACAGGACTCTATCGCCTTTTCGGCCTCGGATGAGGTTCTGTATTCCAAAACACTGGATAAGCTGCAATCCATGCAGTCTTCGGGTGATCCCTTCTATGCTCATATCATCTCTATGTCAGCCCACCACCCGTACACGCTACCTGAAAACAAGGCGAAGCTGACACTGCCAGAGCGTTACAAGGATACATTGCCGGGTGATTATCTGATATCCCAGCATTATGCCGATCAGGCTGTTGGACAGTTAATTACGGGATTGAAAGAACGGGGATTATGGGAAAATAGCCTACTCGTCTTTTACGGGGATCACCTGGGACTTCCCATCTATTCACTGGATCGGGATGACAAGGTCCTCATGAAAGAGTTATATGGCCGGGAATACACATCAGCAGATATGATTAACATTCCACTCATTATCTCGGCCCCGGGTGCTACTCCGGGTGTACAGCTGGAGCAGATCGGAGGCCAGGTGGACATTCTGCCAACAATTGCGGGACTCACCGGGGTATCACTGGAGGATCAATTGCACTTTGGTCAAGATTTGCTGCATGAAGGCGGAAATCTGCTACCCGAACGCTACTACCTCCCTTCCGGGTCGGTGCTTAACGATGCTTCTCTCTTCATTCCAGCGAAAGGATACGGGGATGGGACGCATTATTCTCTAGCTGATGCGGGCAGGAAGAATGCCGGGCAACAGCAGACAGGTGTTCCTTCAGAAGAGACGCCGAAGATTTCGGGAGAAAAGGGATCTCAAACAGTAACCACATCCAATAACAGTGAGGTGTCCTCTTCACGGTTTATAACGAAGGAACAATATGATCGGGCATTGGATCTTGCACACTTGTCCAACAGTTATTTGAGCCAACTACCGGATCGAAAGGACGCGAACTGATTTTATTTTTTAATATTTTAAAAAGAACTCCATAGTGAATCACCAAGTACTGATGTTTCTTCAAAATTACACACCTATAACGCACATGATCCATCTTCTTAGGATGAACATGTGCGTTATTTGAATTACACGCAATCGGCATTCAACCCTTTTCCGTCTCAGAAGGCTACAAGAGCTGATCAATCAATATTCTTTAAAATATTTCAGTAGTTCCGCTTGGAAACTTTCAGCAGTAAAACTACGCTCTCGATTTTTATGAACAATCAGACCATGCGTAAAGCTTATTTTAGAAGTAAAAGGAAGAATTTTTAATCTACCCATCTTTAGTTCGTTTTTGATCGCTATCTTAGGGACCAAGGCAAAACCTTTTCCACAGCATACAAGTTCCTTGATCATCTCAAGACTTGAAAGCTCTAACGCATCCTTAACCACAATCCCTTCATTCTTTAGAACATCTACAGCAGTCGTATGATACAAACAAGATGTGCCGTTACTGATAAACATCTCGTCATTTAGGATCTGCGCCCCTACACTTTCCACTTTCCGAACCAAATCCTCAGATGCAACAAAAACAATAGTCTCTTCCATAATCGGATAAAAAAGAATGTCATGTCGCTCAGGGTTTTGAGGAACAATGCCAAAATCTAGGGCATAATCCAGCACACCTTTCAGAATATCTTGATGCGCCCCTTGTTCAACACGTAAATTTACGTTTGGAAAGTTTCTCGTATATTCCTGTACAAATGGAAGCATGCGTGTAAGAAAAAAGGATTCCTGTAGTCTAATATTTATTGTTCCGCACGGCTGATTCATCTCATTCATACTTTCTTTAAGGGATTCACTCAAGTGGACATACTGATAAGCATATTTGGAAAATACTTTTCCAGCTTCCGTAGGTTCCACCCCTCGCGGATATCGATGAAACAACTTCTGTCCGCAGATCTTCTCCAGCTGTTGAATATGAGTTGTTACTGTGGACTGGACATAACCTAAGCGCTCCCCAGCTCGGCTGAAACTCTTCTCTTCAAGCAAAGCAATAAATGCCTGAAAAAAACGACCCTCTAAGGAATTGATCACATCTTTCACCCTTTTGTATTTTGATTTGAAATAGCTAGCATTCAATCTATTCGTTATTCAAATGAAAAGATTGATTATACAATAAAAACACGTCATCACCAGTTGTACAAGTAAATAAGAGAAATAATAATGGACTTCTTAATGAATCCAGAAGGAGATGTAAAAAATGAAGATTAGTTATCAGCAACAGAAAGTTGGAGATGTCGACGTTTTTTACCGTGAAGCCGGGCCTAAGGATGGCCAAGTTATTTTACTATTACACGGGTTTCCATCCTCTAGTCATATGTTTCGCGACCTTATTCCCAAACTGGCAGAACAATACCGTGTCATTGCCCCTGATCTTGCTGGGTTTGGTCGCACAACAACTCCACCGCGTAGTCAGTTTGACTTTACATTTGACAGCCTGTTTCGAGTTATTGAAGGTTTCACTGAAGCATTAGCTCTTAAGAAATATGTAATGTATGTATTTGATTATGGCGCACCTGTCGGTTATCGCTTGGCAGTGGCTCACCCGGAACAAGTTCAAGCCATTATTAGTCAGAATGGCAACGCATATATCGAAGGGTTTAGTGACGCATGGGGACCTTGGGAGATGTATTGGCACTCTCCAACACCTGAAAATCGTGAAGCATGTCGTGATTCCTTAACCCCCGAAACTATCCGTAACTTTCAGTATCTTCACGGAACTGATGCTAGCCTTGTTTCACCAGACGGATATTCACTGGATATTGCCTACATGTCACGCCCGGAAGCCGAAGAAATCCAACTGGATTTAATTCTCGATTATAGAACAAACGTGGATCTTTATCCTGAATTTCAGGCTTATTTCCGTAATTATCAACCTCATCTTCTAGCTGTATGGGGTAAAAATGATCCTGCCTTTCTTCCTGCTGGAGCTTTAGCTTATAAGCGTGATATCCCATCTGCAGAAGTGCATTTACTTGATACTGGGCATTTTGCTCTCGAAACACATGTTACAGAGATCCATGAGCTCATTCACCACTTCTTAAAAAAAATATTTTAAACCCATCATACATTGGCTCAATCTCAACCTTGAACTAAATAGAAAAAGCCCGTAGAAAGCAGGTCCAATTACGGCCTGTTCTATGGGCTTATTGCATAACTGTCATCATTCTTCAGGGTACTTGCAACGCCACTATGATCTAATGTTCTATCCCGTCCAGTTTACAACGGCAGTAGCGCAACCGACTTGCGAGCAGTCAATTGCTCTACCATGGCAAGCCATTCTTGTGGTTTGTTAGGAAGCACTGCATAATATCGATTCAGGAAATCAGCCACTAGGCTTGCTGGCAGTTCACCAAGCGACTCATCGCCTGGCATAAAGCACAGATCCAATCCGCCAACTGCTTCACCGTCACCTTGCCAGGATGGATGAACATACGGGAAGTCCAGACGCTGATATCCCAGATGGGACAGCACTTCGCGACGCACATACGGGTCCATTGGCTTAATACCGCCGAACTCGTGATCCTGAGTCAGATAAGGGTTATAGATTTCGGCAAACATGCCGAACAATTCTTTCCCGTTTGCTGCAGCCAGCTTTTGCAGATCACGCTTGCGGTGATTCGCCAGAAAACTGCCGATCCCCAGTCCTTCGCGCCCAATAATCGTAAAGTCCGTCATAGCTACGTTCCAGTCCTCGTAATAACGGTACTCTGTCGCTCCAACGACTTGTCCTTCATGTACAGCCACGAACACCCGAATACCCGGATCTTCCAGAGGTTCTTCCCACAGGGGGAAGTCCAGCACTTCTTCCCGCGGGAAAATCTCCTGCATCAACTTGTGCATTTGGGCAAACAATGGATCTTTAATGGATGTAATACGCGTAAATTCCATGGATTAATGCCTCCTCGATCGATGATGTATTGCATTTGATATTTTTTATTTGAATGGATTCCGCCACTCCATCAGCGCTGCATAGTTGCAGGATTCCTCATCGTCCAGATAGTCCGCTGTCACACCAACTGGCATGCGCCCACAACGAAGCAGGAACGATATCACCGGATCACGTCTTTCTCCCGCTGCCACCTGGTTCAGATATTCCTGCGCAGACAGTTGGTCTGCAACCAGATGATAACCTGGCATTCTACCAGCACCTAGTAACCGATCCATACCTTGTGCAATAACAAGGTGATACATCGCCTGCATCATAAGCTGAGCCAACCCCCACTTGCGGTACTTTGGACGAACACAGAGATCGACAATATACAACGTGTTGCCATCCGGGCGGTGGTTACGAATATAGCCGTCATCCGTTACTTCCGCCCAAGTATGATTCACCGGATGTGCAGGGTCCCACTGCATACGCAGCGAGGTCATCGATCCGGCCAATTCTCCATCCACTTCAATACAGATGGCGCCCTCTGGATAATGCTGTACATGACTGGTGAGCTGCTCGTGACTCCAGAGCAGCTCTTCCGGATAAGGAGGAGGGAAACTCTCCGCCTGAATGCGAATGAGTTCCTCAAAGTCGGTTGCAACATAATTGCGAACGACTGCCTTTACCCTTTTGCCACTTCGCTCCGGGTCGGTGATCAGCATTTCTTTGGTATACATGTTGCCGGGTCGCCCCTCTCCACTGACAAATGAATTCTGTTAAATGTTCCTGTATCCTGTTCGTTTATAAAACGGAGTTGCCTACTCCCAATCGGTATACAGATCAGTACGACGGTCACGCCAGGTCGTTACCGATCCACGTTCGCGCACCTCATACAATAAGTCCAGATCCAGATCGGCGGTCACAATCATATCGTTGTTAATCTCACCCTCGGCCAGAATGCCACGTGGCGGGAACGGGATATCATTTGGTGTAATAATCGCAGCCTGTCCATAGTTGGCCCGCATGAAGTCGACGGTCGGCAGGTTACCCACGGTTCCGGTTAACACAACATACACCTGATTCTCCACCGCGCGGGCATGGCTCGTATAACGCACACGGTAGAATCCATGACGATCGTCCGTGCAGGAAGGACAGAAAATCACGTCAGCGCCTTTGGCTTTGGCCATCCGTACAATTTCCGGGAATTCAATATCGTAACAGGTCAGCATGGCAATACGGCCTTTATCGGTGTCGAACACCTCAAGCCCATCTCCGGGAGCCATATTCCATTCCTGTACTTCGGTTGGTGTAATGTGAATCTTGTCCTGACGTGCGATACGACCATCCGGGTAGAACATGTGGGCTGTATTATACAGCTTCCCTTCACGGCGAATAACGTGTGTTCCCCCGATAACGTGCATTCCGTACTTGGCAGCAAGAGACGTGAACAGTTGTTCATATTGCTCCGTAAAGTTCGGCAGATCCTCAATCGTCAGTGCATTGCCTTGTTTGTCCCCAATGGACATTAACTGCGTTGTGAAAAATTCCGGGAACAGCACAAATTCGGTTCCGTATTCGCTCGCTGTCCGTATGTAATGCTCAGCCTGAGCGGCGAACTGCTCAAACGAGCTGATTGTGTGCAATTGGTATTGTACAGCGGATACCCGCAGTTTCATGTTCGTACACCTCCACCATGATTATGCTTCCATTGTAACAACGATCCGGGGTCAACAAAAGAGTATTTACACTGGGCACTACAATGACAGAATAACCTTCCGATCGCTTCCTTACTCACCCAGCATCGACTGTGTGAATCCAATCCACTCTCTCGTGGCAAATGATAGATAGCGGTCCTTCCGCCAGATCATACCGAGCTGCCATGGAATCACCGGTTCCACCACGGGTATGATACGCACGCGCATATGGTCCACCTCACGACAGATCGTCTCCGGCAGTAAAGCTACACCCAGATTGGCGGCGACCATCGCACTGAGCAGATCCCACTGGGAGCTCTCATATACCACCCGGGGTTGGAACCCGGCATGCTGACAGGCCACAATAATCCGGTCATGCAATGCAAAATCTTCCCGAAACAGCACAAAGGCGTCGTTTTCCAGTTCATGCAGTGCAACCGATTCTTTCCCCGCAAGTGGATGTGAAGGGTGCACGAGCAGGTTCAGCTTCTCTTTCACAAACACAAAATGATCCAACAGCTCATCCACGGTTGGCAGTACGGCAACGCCAATATCCAGAGCACCACTAATCACATCGGCCTCCACTTTTTTGGCGCCATCCTCAAACAGCTGAATGGTCACCTGCGGGTAGGCTTTGTGAAATTCGCCAATGATCATGGGGAAAAAGCTGGATCCTACCATCGGTGGAAGACCAATCCGCAGATGGCCTTTCTTCAAGTTCATCAGGTCATCCAATTCGGATGACAGATTGCGGAACGATTTTTCAATCTCCAGTGCCTGCCGAAAAAACACATGGCCCGCGTCGGTTAGTTCAACTTTCTTACCATAACGGTCCAATAACGTGATACCCAGTTCCTCTTCAAGACTCTTGACCGTCTTGCTGATCGTAGGTTGGGTGATATACAGAACTTCGGCGGCTTTCGTGAAGCTTTGTTGCCGGGCGACTTCCAGAAAATATTGCAAATGGCGGATATCCACCGCTTGGTTCCCACCTCTCATAGATAAATGGAATGGTAAACATTCTTAATATGCATTTTACTCATGAAAGAATGCCATGTAAAATTTGTGATATCAAGTAAATCATTTTCATAATACCTTTGGATGCTTCAATCAAGGCTAGATATAGATCAAAACGATTCAATTTGTCTATATCTAGTTACATAAATTCACTTTTAGTGAGTTATGAAATTGATTCAAGCAACGTTTCCATTCATTTTCATAATAACTTAAACGATTACGTTGATTATACAAGGAGGGATTGAAGTGAAAAAATGGGGCCTTGGTATTGCACAGGTTGCGCTCTTAATGGTTTTTTCACTGCTTATGGACCTAATGGCCCGTACTCTCCATCTTCCTGTACCCGGTTCAATACTCGGTATGGTTGTATTATTCATTCTGCTTCAGACTCGTGTCGTGAAGTTGCGCTGGATTGAAGTTGGAGCTGCCTGGCTGCTCGGTGAACTATTGTTATTTTTTATCCCGTCAGCCGTTGGCATTATGAACTATATGCCCATGTTGGAGCATGACGGATTGCAAATTTTATTCATCGTATTACTTAGTACATTCCTGGTCATGTCCTGCACAGGCCTGGTGGCTACACGAATTGCCAAACGAAAGGAGCGTCACACCGGATGATTGGATTCCTCTGCCTGTTGTTAACCGTCGGTATTTATTGGGTTACCAAACGAATATATCGCAATCTGCCGAAAGTATATCTGTCTCCACTGCTCATTACGCCGCTCCTCGTCGTTGGCATATTGCTCGCAACGGGAACGGATTATACCACTTATAGTAGTGGTGGCAAATGGCTGAGTCTGCTGCTTCAACCGGCCACCGTGGCTTTTGCCGTACCGCTCTATACCTTTTTCCATGTACTCAAAAAACATATTTCCGAGATTGTCTTCAGTGTCATGACTGGCTCGGTTGTTGCCGTACTTTCCTCTGCCCTGCTCGCCAAATGGTTGCGCCTGGATTCCGGTCTCATTCATAGTCTGATCCCAAGATCGATTACCACCCCAATTGCCATGAACGTATCCGCCACTATCGGTGGCATACCCGCAGTGACAGCTGTTTTTGTTATTATGACTGGTCTGCTCGGAGTAATTATGGGCCCTTCCATCGTCAAAATGCTGCGCATCGATGGGGAGATTGCACGAGGCACACTGTTTGGAACCGGTGCCCATGGCACAGGGACATCCAAGGCGTTTGAACTGAGTTCCCTGACCGGTACCATCTCCAGTATCTCCATGGTGCTCGCCGCATTGTTCACTTTAGCCGTTGCACCCATCCTTTCCAAACTTATTTTCCCATAATAGATGGAATTATCCCACTTTTTTGAAATATTATTGTTGTATTAAAGCCCTTTCTTCCTTACAATAAGGACAGGTTTTAATTGTGAATATTGCGGGGGAGATGCGATGAAAAGAACCGGAATGAAGAGATCTCTGGACCGTCTTGGACGAATTGTCCTTCCCAAAGAAATGCGGGATACGATGGAAATCCATATCGGCGATCCGCTTGAGTTTTTCATTGAAGGGAAAGAGTTGATTTTAAGAAAGTACAAATCAACATTATGTATTTTTTGCGGTGATGTAGATACGGAAATGTATTTCAAAGAGCAATTCATCTGCCGGACTTGTGCAATTCAATTAAAACACCCGGATGACTCTCCCGACTGGTTCGTACCTCAGAACAAACAGGCTCCTGCACCCGTGGAGCGTCCTGCTACCAAATCCGCCTCAGTCTCATCTCCCGCTAGGGAAGAAGGGACCACAGCTGACAACCAAGAATATCCGGATCTGCGGCCGAAGACGGCACGCATGCTGCAACAGATGAAAGAAATTGTTGAACAGAATCCTGGTTTGGCTCAACAGCAAATTGCGGAAAAGCTTGGCATTAGCCAAGGACGCGTCTCTCAATTAAAAAAGTTACTATAACCAAAATGGCATTCGATCATTTATAGTCAGAAGACCTTCCGATCAGGAAGTCCCGCTGCAAGAGAACCCGTTGTTTTTCGTGGGTTCTTCTTTTTTTATATTCATATCCATTCAAATCATAAAAAAAGATGACCTCTGCTCATCTGCAGCGATCATCTCATAATATAGGTCCAGATCTGCTAATTCATCTTTCGCTTACGCCTGAATCGCGTCCAACTGTCCTTCTTCTTCCTCTTCCAATCTGCGCATACCCACAACCAGAACAATAATGTTAGCTACCAGCAATACAGCCGGGAACAGAACAGCAGCATATTGTGCATAGATCAGATGACTTCCCACGGCCCCAATCAGAATGAATGTCAGTATACCAGAAGCCAGGATACGAGTCCGTGGAATCAGCAGTCCCACTGCACTAAGCAACTCCGCAGCACCCAGCAGATACATGGTCCATGTCGGATAAGAGAAACTCTCGAATGTCTGAATCATCATATCTGCTCCACTAATCTTGTTAAACCCTGTCATGACGAATACCCCTGCAAGCACAACCAGAAAAACATAACCTAAAATTTTGTTCATATGTATATCCTCCTATAACGAATTGTATGTTCCTACTATGGGGTGATTAAATTTGCGATAAATAGTAAAAAAAGAATCTATGTAAAAGTTCCCAAAGGTAACTCTGTTTTCTTATGCTCAGTCTGATTCACTTTCAAAATAGTACGCGTTCATATTATACGTATTATTTATCACCAACTTACTTTTATGAAGTAAGTATATAATAATAATATAATTTCTTCAAGTAATTTTTCACTGTATGATGTATAATACATACAAAAGGTATGTTACAGTATATTTTGTAGTAACCCTCATTTACTTGGATGTCCTATATTCTTAGAGCGGCAGAAACCATGTCCTTTCATATACAACTGCGAAGAAAATGATCATGAATTGAGGTGAACACGTTGAAGCTAAAAAAAGTAAAAGCACCAAGTCCCTGTATGATCACTCAGGCCATAGACATTATAGGAAAGAAGTGGGTACTGTTAATCATGTACCAGCTGTTGTCCGGACCCAAGCGGTTTACGGAGCTTGAAGCAGAGATGGCGATCAGTGGACGACTTTTATCCGAGCGATTGAAGGAAATGGAGACGGAAGGTATCGTAACCCGGCACATGTTTCCCGAGATACCTCCCCGTGTAGAGTATGAATTAACACCTAAAGGCAGAGCCATTGAACCCGTCATTGATCAGATCTACAGCTGGTCTTCCGACTGGTTGAAACAGCAGAAATCCGAGTAGTTGAATTCCTGCTCCATTCCATTCAACACAAATACGCCTGAATTAGGCTGATCTGCGGATCAGTTCCCGATTCAGGCGTATTTATAGTACATTCAACTTTTATTAATGAGAAAGATGCTTTGAAGGCTGCAGTTTTACAGGCAGGCCGGAATCTGCCGATGCCAGCGCCGCCGTCGTAATCTCCTGTGTACGACAGGCATCCGCATAATCGGACAGAATCCGTGAACGGTCTCCCGTACGCAAGGCGTGAATGAAAGCTTCATTCTCACGCTCATACGGATTATGTCCTGCCGGAATCTCCAGACCTGCCATCGCATGTGTTGCGGCACTTGGCAGAAGCAAACGTTCCGGCGTCCAATCCCACACGCCTGCATCCGTGTAGAACTGTAGCCCTGCGCCGCCCTCTCCATCAGGCAACAGACATGTATTGGCGATGCTTGCAATCGCTCCACTTTCCAGCTTAAGCGTCACATTCGCCACATCGGCAACGGTGACATGCTCATGCTTCTCATGCATGCTACGCTGAGCTGCTACGGCATATACCTCCGTGACTTCTCCTGCACAATACCGAAGCAAGTCTACAATATGTGTAGTCTGCTCCACGAATTGTCCTCCTGAGCCGTCCTGACGCCGCCACCAGGCAACACCCGGCATTCCGCCCATCCAGCGGCCAAGAGCCATGCCAACCGTCTGTTCTTTCATGGCCTGTTGTAATACTTGAGCAGCCTCCTGATAACGGAAATGGTATCCGACAGAGGTTAACAATCCGCTCTTCTGTACCTGATCCAACACCTGACGTGGAACGTCCATTCCAGTACTCAGCGGTTTCTCGACCAGAAATGGAATTCCGCGACGATTCAGTTCGGCCTCAATCGATCCGTGAGACATCGGAGGCACACAGATATACACCGCATCCAGCTTCTCACCATCCAGCATATGTTCAAGTTCACCGTAACCAACAGCATCATAGACGGAGGCCATAGCCTCTGCCTTTTCCAACGTTGTTCCACAGACACTCGCAACACGAACACCTTCCATTCGTGCGAGAATATCCGCATGTACCTTACTGAACCAGCCTGTTCCAATGATTCCGATCTGTAATGTCATGGATGTAATCCCCTCTCTGTGTTACACGCTTACATGTTCCATTCGACTCTCAGCCTTGAAATCCTGCCTCAGAATTTGCCGGATGCTTCCAACAACAGCCGATCCAGTTCCTGTGTATGCTTGACCGCTTGCTCTTCAGACCAGTTCAAACGCCCGGCCATATAGGAGATAACCGTTGCCTTATAACGGCGGACTTCATCAATACGGAAAAATAAATCTCCTGTTCTTCGCACCAAAAAATCTGACGGGGTTACTGCCATCTCTTCTTCGATCGCGTAACAGAGCATCAGCAGTAGCTCCTGTGGCATGCCATGAAGTTCGGCCTTCGTCCGCGGATCAGGCATTCGCTCATACAGTGCCTTCACATTGGAACCATACGTGCGAGCCAGCCGCTCTGCAGCAGGTCGAGCAAGCCCCAGAGCGACACCATCCTTGATCTTGCGCTCGGTATACGATACGAATCCAGCCGATCCCCCTACGTCACCGCCGGAAATGGGCATCTTCTTCGTTACGCAAGGGCCTATAGAATGTCCGTGCTCCTGCTCTATCTGACGCGCGACCAGATCAACGACCATCTCCGCCATTTTGCGGTACCCGGTTAATTTGCCCCCGGCAATCGTAATCAGATTGGAATCAGAGACCCAGACCTCATCTTTACGTGAAATTTCGGAAGGATTCTTGCCTTCCTCATGAATCAATGGCCGCACCCCCGCCCATCCGGACTCCACATCCTCGATACGGATCTGTATATCCGGAAACATGCCATTGACTGCATTAATGACATAATCGCGGTCGGAGTCGGAAATTCGGGGGTGTGCAGGATCGTCCTGATATACAGTGTCGGTCGTTCCTACATAGGTTTTGCCATCACGTGGGACAGCAAACACCATTCGACCATCGGGTGTATCAAAATAGACCGCCTGTCTTAACGGGAATCGTTCACCGTCAAAGACCAAGTGAATGCCTTTGGTCATCTGTAGCGTTTTCCCCTGGCGCGAACCATCCAATTCACGCAAGCCATCCACCCATGGACCAGAAGCGTTGATCACCTTGCTTGCTCTCAGGGTATAGGTCTGACCACCGATCTGATCCATGGCTTCAATACCTTTAATCTTGCCATTCTCCTTCAGGAAACCTGTCGCCTTCACATAGTTGACTGCCTGTGCCCCACGTTTGACAGCTTCTTTCATGACTTCAATGGTAAGCCTGGCATCGTCTGTCCGGTACTCCACATAGAGCCCACCACCCAACAACCCCTGTTTGCGTAGTAAAGGTTCGCTATCTGACACCGCTCCGGCATTCAACATTTGGCGCCGTTCACTGCGCTTCACCCCGGCGAGCCGATCATACACCATCAGTCCAATGGATGTGCTGAAGCGGCCAAACGTACCTGCGGTATAGATCGGTAGCAACATCGGTTCTGGTGTGGTCACATGTGGCCCATTCTCGTAAACTACAGCCCGCTCCCGTCCTACCTCCGCAACCATCTTCACTTCATATTGCTTCAAATAACGCAATCCGCCATGGACAAGCTTTGTCGAACGACTCGATGTACCTGCTGCAAAATCCTGCATTTCTACAAGCGCTGTCTTCAATCCACGAGAAGCCGCATCCAATGCAATCCCTGCGCCTGTAATTCCACCACCAATAATCAATACGTCAAAATGTGCATTCGCCATGCCTTGCAAATATTCGGTCCGGTGTGCTGACGAGAACGTTTCTGCCATCCTTTAACCTCCCATTGATTCCCTTTTTGTTTCCGCAAAAAAACAAAAAAAGGACCACGTCATTCGCTCAGCAATTGCTGAGCGGCACGTGGTCCCTCCCGATCTCCAGACATCATTTTTTAACTTGTGCCTTTATCCTATCACAGATTTTTGACGGCGTGAAGTCCTGAAATGAGACATTATTCAAAAAAAATTCAAAAAGTTGTTCTGCCAAAGGATGGAATTTCAAATGAATCCACTAACCTTAGTATTTTCCTTATAGTGGGCATATGGTTTTGCTTCTCCAGGAAGAATAACCCTGTAAATTGTGCATCATTTTCCACCAGTAAATATCATTTATAACATAAGTTTAGTTAAAAAGTACAAATACCCACATCAAGAGGATTGCAGTTCAATTTTATTTCTTTTCTTTTATTTAAAAGCCATTGCTGCGTTCACTGCACGCTTCCAGCCTGAATACAGATCTGTCCGTTGTTCCTCAGCCATAACAGGCTGAAAGACACGTTCGGTATTTTCATGATCGGTCAATTCATCCGCACTCGTCCAATACCCAACCGCCAATCCTGCCAGATAAGCCGCACCCAATGCAGTCGTTTCATTCACCGTTGGTCGTTCCACAGGAATACCTAGAATATCACTCTGGAATTGCATGAGGAAATCATTGGCCGCCGCGCCGCCATCGACACGTAACGCATGCACGGGAATACCTGAGTCGGATTCCATTGCCTCCAATACATCTTTGGTCTGATATGCCAATGCCTCCAGCGTAGCACGGATAAAGTGTTCCTTCGTCGTACCTCGTGTCATGCCAAACACCGCACCCTTAACCTCACTATCCCAATACGGGCTTCCCAGTCCGACAAATGCAGGTACCATATAAACGCCTTCTGTCGAAGGCACGCGTGAGGCGTACTCCTCACTATCTTTTGATGAACGAAGCATCCTTAATCCGTCACGCAACCACTGAACCGCAGACCCTGCAACAAAAATGCTACCTTCGAGCGCATACTCAACCTTGCCATTCATCCCCCAGGCAATCGTCGTAATCAGTCCATGATCGGATTGTACCGGGTTCTCTCCCGTATTCATAAGCATGAAACAACCGGTCCCATATGTATTTTTCATACTGCCCTTGGTGTAACAGCCCTGACCGAACATCGCTGCCTGCTGATCTCCTGCCGCTCCCGCAATCGGAATCCGATGACCGAAGAAATGATAATCTGTCGTGTGGGCATACACCTCGGATGAACCCCGTACCTCTGGCAGCATGGCCTTAGGAATGTCGAGGATAGCCAACAATTCGTCATCCCATTGCAGATCATAGATGTTATAGATCAGGGTACGTGAGGCATTCGATATATCTGTGACATGTGTACCCCCACTCAGTTTCCAGATCAGCCAGCTATCAATCGTACCAAAGAGCAATTCACCCTTCTCGGCCCGCTCCCGGGCACCAGGGACATGATCCAGAATCCACTTGACCTTCGTCCCTGAGAAGTAAGGATCGATCAGCAATCCTGTTTTGCGGCGGAAAAGGTCCCCGAGTCCCTGCATCTTCAATTCTTCACAGATGTCTGCGGTCTGTCTGGACTGCCATACGACCGCATTATAGATGGGTCTGCCTGTTTCTTTGTCCCATACCACAACGGTCTCCCGTTGATTCGTAATTCCAATTCCGGCAATCTGGACCGGTTTGATCCCGCTCTCTGCGAGACACGAAGCCATCACGGCTAGAATAGAACTCCAGATTTCGTTGGCATTCTGCTCTACCCAGCCCGGTTTGGGGAAATATTGAGGGAATTCCTGCTGTGCAATGTGCACAATCTCCCCGCCGCGATTAAACAGAATCGCTCGGGAGCTTGTCGTTCCCTGATCCAGAGCCAATATATATTTTTCCATACAGACAACCTCCTGTTGTGGGTTCTTTTTACGGTGTAAGCGATTTCTCAAAGTGTCGGATCAGATCTGCGTTGGATGTGGTCACTGCCGTTGCTCCGACACCAAGCGCAAGTTCAACCTCTTCCGGTGAACGGATCAATCCCCCAGCAATAATGGGGATACCGGTGCGCACAGATACTTCCGCAATAATATGCGGAATGACGCCAGGTAGTACCTCAATATAATCAGGTTGGGTTTTGGCCAGCAACAGATAACTTTTCTCCAGTGCATGAGTGTCCAGCAGAAAAATACGTTGAATCGCTGTAATGCCTTTCTGCTTCGCCTTCTGAATGACACTTGCTCGTGTTGAGATCAGTCCTGCCGGGCGAATGTGCTGACACAGATACTCTGCCGCATACTCATCGTTTTTCAATCCCTGTACCAGATCGGCATGCAAAAGTATCTTTTTGTCATACCGCCGCGCCTCGTCCATTACACTCTGAAGCTGTGCAATATGAGTTTCCAGCATCACCCCATAGGTATAAGGGCCTTCAATTATCGCTTCAAACTGCTTCATGCTCTTCGCAGCTGGCAACATACGTTGTCCCTCAAATGGCACCTTCGTTCCTCCCGCATTCATCAGATGCCTATATTGTATAATCCGTACTGTGCGAACGGCAAGCCATTCCGTGAATCAGAAAAATCTGAGCGCTACGCTATTATCCATGCAAAAAAGCCGCTGTATACTTCTCCATAGCGGAGAGTACAACAACGGCTAATCAGCTAATCGTATATGTTCAAGGAGTAATGATTAAGCCTGCGCATGCGGAAGTAGCGTCTCTGCTCCAGCCCAGCCATCACTTTCCGCCAAGTGACCAGAACGGTTCACTTTCGTTTGCAGATATTTCTCGTTGAAAGCAGAACGATCTCCCCACAGTGGGACACGTCCGCCCACATTCAATCCCGCTTCCTGCAACGCAGCCAGCTTCCGTGGGTTGTTCGTGATCAATGTAACCGGTGCGGAGCGAAGTGCACGAAGCACAGCAATCGCATCGTCATAATTACGAGCATCGTCCGTGAATCCGAGCTGCAAGTTCGCATCTACCGTATCCAGACCTTCTTCTTGCAAAATGTACGCCATGGCTTTGCTGAACAGACCGATTCCACGGCCTTCATGGTTCGCAAGGTAGAATAGTGCACCCGCTCCGTGTGCGGCAATCATCTTCATGGATTGCTCCAGTTGGAAGCCGCAGTCACAGCGCTTGCTGCCAAAGATGTCGCCTGTATGACAGATACTATGCATGCGAATAAGCGCATCCTGTGCTTCGGCAAAGTCGCCATACACTAGGACACTGGATTGCTGGCGCTCTGCCAGTTCAGCAACAGCAAGAGATTCGATTAACTCGCCGCTCTCCATCGCCTTGTCTGACTTCATCCAGCTATACCACTGGAATGTCTTGGTCTCCCCATCAAGGTTTACCGGGAGCTTAATCGGTCCCACGAGGTATATGAACTCTTTTCCACTCGGAAAAGTCTGAATTTTGGGGGCAAGCAGTTGAATAATATGTGAATTGATCATTGTCGTTCCTCCTGTTTAGGCCAACTTGTCTGTTGATTGATTCGCATCCAGAGCGAATATGGATCACTCGGACGTTATATAGTACGCATCTATATTATTCTCATCATCATTAGTTACTTTATGTAAGTTAGTTTAGAATAAAAATTATAATGTGTCAAGTAACTTTTATTTTTAAAGTAACTACCCAATTTATGTTACGCAACCGACACAAATATGTGTTTCATTTTAGGAATATTGGGTATGAGTTTATAAACTGCTCATACACTAATGTTGTAGTCCAAAGCACTTCATGCCTCGAACTTAATGATGAGGGGGTAATGCACATGATCCGCCGGAAAAGAACATGCTGGACAGCCATACTGATGGTCTGCGTCCTGCTCATAAGCGGATGCTCCATCTGGCCCGGACAGGACGATTCAGCGAACAACAAAAAGGTAACGCTTACATTATGGTACTGGAACCGTTCCATCGATGATAAGTTGATTGCCAGGGCTAAGGAAAAGTTCCCCAACATTGAACTGACAGCTCAGAAAATCGGCGGTGATTTCAAGGCAAAGCTCAAAACAACACTCGCTGCACGCTCAGGTGAACCAGACATTGTGGCATTGAACGACTGGATCATGGAGCTATTCCCCAGTGAGGACCGTTTCTATAATCTGTATGACCTCGGTGCAGGCGATATTGAAGACCAGTATCTGCCGTGGAAATGGAAGCAAGGCGTTACGCCAAGCGGGCAGATGATCGGGTTCCCGATGGATACGGGACCAACAGCTCTCTTCTATCGTGAAGATCTCTTCAAGGAGGCAGGATTGCCATCTGATCCCGATGACGTTACACGTCAGATTAACAGCTGGGATGCATATGCCGCTGCCGGAGAACAGATTAAGGAGAAATTCGGAGGCAAGGTATTTCTGACCGATAACATTGGAAGCGTTTACAACCAAGTACTGTCGCAAGGAGCTGAACGTTATTTCCGTCCAGATGGTTCATTTATCGGCATGGATTCCGCTCTGGTGCGAACAAGCTGGGATACATCCATTGCCTTCAAAGAGAAGGGACTACTTGCCAATGCAGACGGCTGGACTCCAGGCTGGAACGCAGCAATGAATAATGGTGAGATTGCCTCGTTCGTGGGCGCTGTTTGGATGAAGCAAGTGCTCCAGGAAGCAGCTCCGGATACATCGGGAAAATGGCGAGTTGCTCGGGCACCAGGGGGAGATGGCAATAACGGAGGATCATTCCTGTCCATCCTGAAGTCGAGTGAGCATCCTCAGGAAGCCTTTGAACTGGTTCGCTGGCTACAAAGTCCCGAGAATCAGTTGGAGCAATATCAGACATTGAACCTGTTCCCTTCTGCACCAGGTGTGTTTGATGACCCTGCCATGAAAGAGGAAGAACCTTTCTTCGGCGGACAGGCGACAGGTCCTGTATTTGCCGAATCGGCACAGCAAGTTCCGGATGCTTTTTTTGGCGAAAGATACCCATCCGTACACAACATTATCACCCGGCGGCTAAATGATGTGGCGAAGCAAAATGCCGATCCACAGCAGGTCTGGACAGATACGGTACACCGCGTCGAGCGGGAATTGCAGCGTTAACCTAAAGAACGTGTGGCTTCGTTATCCGCAAAGGAGGAATTCATATGGCTGTAACTGAACCTCGTCTTACTCCCGATCCCGGAAATGCAAGACCTGATCTGGATCGGCAGAAGTCACTGTGGGCCAGAATGTGGGAACACCGTGCACTCTATGTTGCGATATCACCGTTTTATATTCTGTTTGCGGTATTTGGCCTGTTCCCGATTGGGTTCTCACTTTATCTGGCTTTTCATAAGTGGGATGGCATCGGTGTCATGACGTACAACGGACTTAATAATTTTAAATACATGCTGACCGATGCCGAGTTCTGGCAAGCCGTGGGTAACACGTTCATGATCTGGATCTATTCGACGATTCCGATGCTCTTCTTCGCCCTGATTATTGCCTTTCTGCTACATGCACCATTTGTGAAGTTCCGCACCCTGTTTCGGGTCGGTTATTTCCTGCCGAACGTCACATCCATTGTGGCGGTAGCCATTATCTTCGGTGCTTTATTTGCCAACAATTATGGCTTTCTCAACTATCTGTTACAGTCGGTTGGGCTACCTGTTGTGGAGTGGCTTAATGCACCATGGGGCATCAAAGTCGCAATCTCCTCCATGGTGGTCTGGCGGTGGACCGGATATAACGCCGTCATCTATCTGGCCGGACTTCAGAGTATCCCGCAGACGTTATACGAAGCAGCCAAGATTGACGGCGCATCAGCGATACAGTCCTTTTTCCGAATTACAATTCCAATGCTACGCCCTGTGATCCTGTTTACGGTCATTACATCAACGATTGGCGGTATGCAGCTGTTCACCGAGCCTCAAGTATTGGTAGGCAATGATGGTGGCGCTGGTGCAGCAGGCATGACGATTGTATTGTACCTCTACCGTGAATCCTTTATTAACAATTACTTCGGATATGGCGCTGCCGTTGGTTGGGGCATGTTCCTCATTATCGCCCTGTTCTCGATTGTGAACTGGAAGCTTGTTCAAGGCAAATCATCCTGATGTGATAAGGGGGAGCGCACATGGCGACCAAACACCTCAAATCGCTGGTGTTGTATACCGGTCTTATCGGGGGCATGCTCATATCCATGTTCCCGTTCTATTGGTTGATTGTAATGTCCACCCGGACAACGTCCGATATCTACAAGTTCCCGCCCCAGCTCTGGTTCGGCGGTGAACTGTGGAATAATATCACGCGGGTGTTGCAGCAGATTGATTTCTGGGGCGCCTTTCTGAATACGTTGTTTGTATCGGGCCTTGTGACTATTCTTGTACTGTTTTTTGACTCACTGGCGGGGTTTGCGTTTGCGAAGTTTGAATTTCCCGGCAAAAAGTGGCTCTTCATCCTGCTGCTCGCGACCATGATGGTGCCTTCCCAGCTGTCGCTAGTCCCTTCCTTCGTGCTCATGGCCACGTTCGGCTGGGTTGGTTCCTTCAAAGCCCTCATCATTCCGGGCATGGTGAACGCCTTCGGCATCTTCTGGATTCGCCAATATGCCACGGAGTCGATTCCAAACGATCTGCTGGATGCAGGCCGAATCGACGGCTGTAATTTCTTCCGACTTTATTGGAACGTGGCGTTGCCGATTTTGCGACCTGCCTTTGCTTTCCTCGGCGCGTTCACCTTTATCGGCGTATGGAATGATTATCTGTGGCCTTTGATCGTCCTGACGGATGAACGCAAATACACATTGCAGATTGCGTTGTCTCAATTAAACGGACTGTACAACACAGACTATGCAATGGTCATCGCAGGCACGTTGCTTGCCGTCATTCCGCTCATCGTCATGTTCCTGTTCATCAGCCGTCAGTTTATCTCGGATATTGCCGCAGGGGCGGTGAAAGACTAAGATTGTGGCATTTTGATCCATCCCTCAAGTCTGATATTCTTATCTATAGTTGAAATAACAGATGCCCTATAAGTTGGATGAATAGCCCCACGTGCGCGGAGGGGACAGAAAGGGCCTGAAGAAATGGAGTTAAAAGCTTTCCAGAGGAAAGCTACTTCGAAAGCATATGCTTCGCATTTACGCCAGCGGAAGGCTTTCTGTACCCGAAGTGTGAACGTGTAACAGCATTCATTCACTTATATATTCAAGAAAGAGGGATGACAAAATGGCTTCTTCACCCTATATGATCGGCGTAGATATCGGCACGACCTCCACCAAGGCCGTCTTGTTTGAACAGAACGGAACCATTGTGGCACAAGGCAGTGCCGATTATCCGCTGCACACCCCCACACCTGCGATTGCGGAGCAGGATGCGGAAGATATTTTCAAAGCAGTCATTACATCGGTTAAACACGCTACCTCCAAAGCTGGAGTTAAGCCAGAGGACATCCTGTTTGTATCCTTCAGTTCGGCCATGCACAGCATTCTGCCTGTCGATCAACACGGCACACCGCTGATGCGAGCCATGACATGGGCAGATAATCGCAGTGCCGAGTGGACCGAAGTACTCAAATCCGAGATGAATGGTCACGAAATCTATTTGAGAACAGGTACGCCGATTCATCCGATGTCCCCACTCACCAAAATCATGTGGCTCACCCGGGATCAACCGGAACTGCTCCAACAGACGCACAAATTCATATCCATGAAAGAATATGTCTTCTATAAATTATTCTCTGAATACGTCATCGACCACTCGATGGCCTCAGCCACCGGACTCATGAATCTGGAAAAACTCGACTGGGATGCAGAAGCGCTGCATGTGGCGGGCATTACCTCGGAACATTTGTCCCGATTAGTACCGACCACACATGTGCTGAAACAAGGATTGCACCCGGAGTACGCCAAGGAGATGGGCATTGCGGTCACCACACTGTTTGTCATCGGTGCAAGTGACGGTGTGCTCTCCAATCTGGGCGTGAACGCCATTGATCCGGGCGTCGTGGCCGTGACCATTGGTACCAGTGGAGCGATTCGTACAGTCGTAGATAAACCGGTGACCGATCCAAAAGGACGCTTCTTCTGTTATGCACTCACGGAGGATGCCTGGGTCATTGGCGGACCAGTGAACAATGGCGGTGTTATTTTCCGCTGGATCCGGGACGAGTTTGCGGCTTCCGAGGTGGAGACGGCAAAAAGACTTGGCATCGATCCATATGAAGTGCTCACTCGTGTCGCCGAAAATGTACCTCCGGGTTCGGAAGGCCTTTTGTTCCATCCGTACATGACGGGTGAGCGGGCCCCGCTCTGGAATCCAAATGCACGCGGTTCGTTCTTCGGACTGACGCTGCATCATAAGAAGGAACATATGATTCGGGCTGCACTCGAAGGTGTATTGTTCAACCTGTATACGGTCATGCTCGCGATTGAAGAAAAGATCGGTCGTCCGAAAAAAATCCAGGCAACAGGCGGCTTCGCCCGCTCGGAGTTGTGGCGGCAGATGATGGCCGATATTTTCGATCAGGATGTCATCATCCCCGAAAGTATCGAAAGCTCCTGCCTCGGCGCAGCCGTACTGGGCTTATATGCTCTTGGCCGCATCGATTCCCTAAGTGCCGTCTCCGGCATGATCGGATCAACGCATCGGCACCAGCCTGATCCAGAAAGTGTCCGCGTGTACCGGGAGCTGTTGCCGATCTTCATCCGCATCTCCCGCAAATTCGAAGAAGAGTATGCGGATATTGCTGCTTTTCAGAATAAGACGATGCAGGGATAGGACTGGCATGGGGGCCAAACGTTGAACATGGAATAGCTAACGAATCGTAGACATCTTATATGAGGTTTATAGCATGTTTTCAAAATCTAACGAACCTGAGCCACCTTATATCCAATTTTAGTGACGGAAAACTGCCCCAAAGTGAGAATTCCCGGAAAATAACGTCTCTGTAATTCGTTAGAATTTAACTTATGTCGATTTTCGTCCAATAGCGCGTCACAGGTTCGTTAGAATTGAAAGACCATCGCTACCATGCAGCAAGTCACTATCTCCTAAGCTGCGTCCGGCTCAGAATAACATTTCGACTCTAACGACTAGTTTTACGCACGTTCACGAGGACCTTCCCGCCATGTTTAGGACACGCGGGAGGGTCTTTTTCATGTAAAGATCTTCATGTACGGTATTTATGTACAGATTTTCTGATAGAAACTGTGTGATCAGAGTGATGAAGCCCAGTCCTCATCGCCTTTCAAATTAGCTAAATATATACAAAAAAGCCCCACAGCTTGAAAGACTGTGGAACTTCGTTTCCTAACCATTTCAATTTCTCTTATTTACACTGCGCTATTACTGATTATACTTGCTGAACGCACTCTGGTCGGCCTGCACGTTCTCCAGGTACACAATCTGCCCCGCATCATTTACACGCGCGATATCAATGCCTGCTTTAGCATATACCGTTCCGTCCGCCGCTTGTCCGCATACCGCCCAGTTAGTCTGGTAGCTACCGTCAGGCTGTTGCACCCACGCGTCCCACATATGTTTTACATCCTTATTGTACTCGTAGAAAGCTTTCATGAAACCGTCGAATCCTGTTCGGCTGGTGCCGTTAAGCACAATCTCGGCGTCCGGTGTAAACAGGGACAATAAGTCCTGCATAGCACGCTCATCTGTGCGTGAAGCATCAAATAAACGGAAATAGTTGTTCAACAGTGTAGTGGTATTTGTAGTACTCATTTATATTCCTCCTAGAATAAAAAGCCGCTTTCCAATCTTTAAGTTCGAATATTTTCGAACTAACTGAAAAGAAATGTAACACACTTCTTATACTGCCCGCAAGAAATATATAAGTTGAGACCGACTTTTACACTAAAACGGAGAATGCAGAACCAATCTGAAGAAGCGAAGCGTGCGCCTGAAAGCTTTCTGAAAGAAAGCTACATCGGAAGCATACGCTATCACCGGATTATTCCCTTGGACCAAGGGAATAAAGAAAATCTGGGGATAAGAGCGATCGAAAGATGGTACTGCAATCGGAGTAACCATGTGTAATAGTTGTAGTTCAACTTATATAGTTCGAAATTCTTCAAACATTGAAAGAGAAAGCCGATTATGCTAACGTCATAGATATGAGAACTCTAACGATACCTATGGCTTCGGAATTGAGGCTGACCACAGTCTGCAATGCATTGGGCGATCCGATCCGCATGAAAATCGCACACTGTCTGGCTAGCTCTGGCGAGAAAAACTGTTCCGCCTTCGAAGTAGACCATATTTCCAAATCCACTTTGTCCCATCACATCAAAATTTTACGTGAAGCTGGCGTGATCCAGCCACGCATTGAAGGTAAACAGCACTTTTATTCCATACGAAAGGAAGAACTAAACGCTCGTTTCCCAGGTCTCGTCGAGATGATTCTGAATACAACCGAGGAATACGCACATTAAAGTAAGCAGGTTTGAGATCCAAGAACCACATCATCATAATCGCAATTCCCACATAAGGAGGCTAACCATATGGACAAAAAGGCGGCAAAGATACTGCTGAGCACCTTCTGGGGAGGTGGGGGCTGGAAAACAACCTCTATACCCTTCTCCGGGGAGGAATTTGAATATGCCAAAAGCAAAGGTGTTATGTTCGATCCACTCACGATCACGCATGACGAGATTGTCCAGCGTCTGTACGACATGCATCAGGATGACTCGTTTAAAGAGCGAGTGATTTCGGCCTTTTTACACAGTCTGTCCACCAAAAAAGTCTACCTGCGCAGCGCATTATCCAGCTGGGCTTTAACATCGAATATGCCTTTGCATACCTATGCGGAACGCCCTGCCCTTCACCCTAATACGAGTGCCTGTGGGGATTGTAACTTCCTGCGTTTGCAGTCAGACAAGGATTATTCCAATGTCGACTTGAACGTCTTGAACTTTGAACGGATCAAGTGGGGCGGGGTTCGTCATGGCTGGTTGCTCTACTGCCTGATGGATCTGGAATTACTGCTTCAGGACAACGATGCAAACTATGAAGTAACCCCGGAAGACCAAGCCATCCTGGTCAACCTGCTTGAAGCAGCTCAGACGGAAGATCCTAAGGACAGCGCGCGTTCACTGGAGAAGAAGTGGAAGGACCTCTTCCCTTCCAGCAAACAGGAGCGGGATGCCATGCTGGAGATCTGGGCGGCAGCCGGAATACTGGTTCCTGGAGATAAACCGAGAAAAGGTAAAGGTGGTTCCGGCGATTTCATCTTTGCAGCAACCTGGCAAGGTGATGATGGATATCATGCAGAAGCCGTAAAACATTATTTCGGCTCCTACCTGCCCTATGCAAGCTCGAGAGTTCCCACAAAATAAATACAAAAGGCAGCTCCAACTTTGTTGAAAGTGGAGACTGCCCTTGCGATGTTTTAGGTCTATACGCTCATTGCAGGACTAGACGTACCATCCTGATCCCGGTTTATTCTAAACTTTTCAACGATTCAATCATATTAATTCGGGAGACCTTTCTCTGAAGCATCAAGTTAGAGAGCGTGGTAAGCAAAAATGCAATCATGATTGATACCAGCATAACAAAAATATTTATTTGATCCGGAATTTGTTGATGGGTACTCGACAATGCCTCAATAATAATCGAATACATGTACACGCTGATTGGCAGAGCTATAATGACTGCAAAAGTGGTGAGTATCATATTCTCGGAAAAGATAAGTCGATTTATTTTATATTTTTGATAACCCAATACCTTAAGAGTAGCCAGCTCGCGATTTCTTTCATAAATGTTGATGGAGGATATGGTGTAAATGGCTCCGAACGAAAGAATAACAGCACTAATGATAAACATAATGAAGATAAAACTATTTTGCTTCATAATAAATTGTGCAGACTTTTTCAAATCATCTTTATCCGCGATTGTATCTACCTGTTTATCTTGTTCAAAAAACTGTCGAACGTTAGGAAGATCTGCGGCATTGTTCGCTTTCACTAGAATCGATGTTGGCTTATAGTCGATGTTAAAACTATTCAGATACGCTATCGAACTAAAGAAAGATGGATTGGAATACTGATTGGATATTTGTGCAACCTTCATATCGACTGTTTTATTTTCAAACGACGGATCGGTAAATCGAATTTGAATCGTATCCCCTACCTTAACTTTATATTGATTTGCATACGATTTCGGTATCAGCACGCCATTGTCCATAAGTGTCATCGGGTTGTCTTTCTCGTCAAAAAATTGGATAAGAGTGTTATTTTTCTCCGTAACGGTCAACGTGGCATTCTCATGTTCATCGCCCTTGGTAAACTCCACAGGAAAGGTCGATTGAACATAGCTGCTTTTAATCCCAGTGGGTAACTCCACCTTTTCCAGCTCTGCCCCTTTCGTGTATTCGACCTTCAGATCATAAGTATTCACTTCTTCGATCTGGTCGGCGACCCTTTGTAAGGACGTTTGAGTACCGAACGCAGTGATTAACAACACTGTGCTCACCACAACACCTACGGAGCTTGCTAATGCCTTTTGCTTGTTAAGAAAGATGTTTCTCAAAATAAGTTTATTGCTATAGGAAATACGTCTCCACATTTTCGGAAGCCGTTCAATAAGCAGTTTTTTCATCTTCTTCGGCGGTTTAGGCCTCATGGCCTGTGCTGCGTGTTCTCGCAGAATCCCTATGCCGCTCAAGTAACAAGCCAACATGCCGAATGCACTCGAGAATAGCACAGGCATAATGATTGAGAAGGGGGATAAGGAGAATGTTATGTTCGGTAATGAGTAGGATCTGGCATTTGACGCCTCAATCATTGGAACAAATATGATTGCCGAAACGATACAACCAAGAATGGAGCCTATGATACCGACAAGTATCGGGAATCCCATGTAATGGAGCATGATGCTACTGTTCTTCACTCCTAAAGCCTTCATAATTCCTACCTGGTTCCTTTGCGAATCGATGATCCGAGACATGGTGAGGAAGAGAATGATTGCTTCGATGATAAAGAGAACCAGCGGAATAACCCTACTCATCAATTTATTGTTATAAACTGTTTGTTGAAGCTGCGAGTAATTGAATGTTCGCTCTTTACTTATTTGACTTACATAAGAAAGTTGTTGGGACTGCGCTTCAACGTTTGTGCCTAATCGTTCTATATCGTATCCTTCTTCCGCATCAATCAAAACCTCATTATAATAAAGGTTGCCGGTGATTCGAGGAATTCCCGCTTCAGCCACATATGCGAATCCAAAAGTTTTATGATCCTGGGTTTCGTTCTTTTTGGCATATTCCACATTTTCGCCCAAGCCGCTAATGGTGAATGGCATATTTGCGTTATTAACAATCAAATTTATTTGATCTCCAACACTGTACTGATGTTCTCTAGCGTAATGGGAATCCAGCAAGATTTCATCCATGCTGGATGGAATCTTACCTTCAACTATTGCAGATGTATTAATATTATTAACTGCGGGGATGGAGTGGATTTTTAAAGCCGCTTTAGTATCACCAAATGATTGCATCGCATCAAAGGTATACCGTCCCTCCACCTCCTTTACCCCTTCAATTCCACTCAACTTCGATATATCCTGCTTGGATACTTGGTCGTAGTAAACGTTTAAGTCACTTAAATTATGGGTTTGAAAGTAATCCTTCGAATAAGAGCTAAGGTTATCACTTAGCGTAACCAGTCCCGTGTAGAAAAAGGCCCCTATGGTGATAACCAATACAAAGGCCAGAAATTGACCGATTGATTGCTTGATATCCCTTAACAATTTTTTCAGTAATTTCATCACCACTCAATCCCTTCAACGCTTTGTTTATGCTCATTAATTGTTACACTTTCGATTCTCCCACTTTTTACTCGAATGATTTTATCCGCCATGGGCACAATTGCCGAGTTATGCGTGACCAACACAACACACTTTTTCGTTTCCGTGTTCAAATCCTGAAGTAGTTTCAAAACGGACTTACCAGTCACATAATCCAATGCACCGGTCGGCTCATCGCAGAGTAATAACAAGGGGTTCTTGGCAACAGCACGTGCTATTGCAACTCGCTGCTGTTCTCCTCCGGAGAGCTGAGACGGGAAGTTTTTTATCCGATTCTTCAAGCCGACTTTATTTAATATCTCTTTGGCATCCAAATGGTCTTTGCATACTTCAGTGGCAAATTCAACGTTCTCTAAAGCATTCAAATTGGGGATTAAGTTATAGAATTGAAAGACAAAACCTACCTTCTCGGCGCGATATCCCGTAAGCTTCTTTTCGTTGAAGCTAGTAATATCGTTATCGCCAACAGTCACTTTACCCGAGGTTGCCGTATCCATGCCACCAAGTATATTGAGAATCGTGCTTTTACCGGCTCCGCTTGCACCAAGAACAACAACGAACTCACCCTCGTTAATGGAGAAGTCCACACCGTTCAGCGCTTTGATTGGCACTTCACCAATTTTGTATTCTTTCGTTACATTTTTAAATTCAATTAATGTTTTCATAAATTTCTCTCTCCCCATTATTTATTTGCATACTACTGGAGTGCTTCCTTTCAAGTGTATTTCTAAACTTTTAAGTATGTTAGTATGTTAGTCATGTAACATACTATAATTCAATCGATCTAAAATGTAAATAACTGGACTCGGTGTAAAAATTCGTACCCTAAATTCTCAACAAAATAATGATTTTCATTGACAAATTTTCGCATATAAGTTATGTTTTCCTGCTAAATGTGTAACAAACTACGATGGTGAGTGGTGAGGTAATGAACGTCACTTTCGACGAAAAGCAGCCAATTTTTCAACAAGTAGCGGACATCATTGAGGACGATATTCTCAACGGAACTTACCGAGAGGACGAGCAAATTCTTTCGGTTGCTCAGTTTTCTCAGCTCTTTCAAATCAATCCAGCGACTGTTGTGAAGGGGATAGGCCTGCTCGTAAATGAAGAAATATTATATAAAAAAAGAGGACTTGGCATGTATGTCTCGTCTGACGCCAAACAAAAGATTAAGAACCAGCGGAGAAGTCGTTTTCATAAAGAACTGTTGTCCAATCTCATTTGTGAAGCTGACAAACTTGAGCTGACAACGGAGGAGATCATTGAGATGATTAAACAATTAAGGAAGGAATGAATTCATAGTGGATATCGTGCTAAGTTGCGACAAATTAAACAAAAAATATGGTCGAACCTACGCGTTACGGGATCTGGATATAAAGCTGGAGGAAAACGTCATTTATGGCTTGCTTGGGCGAAACGGCGCTGGAAAAACAACCTTGTTAAATGTCATAGCAGGTGGACTCTTCGCGAATGACGGCACCATTGAAGTAAGAGGACAAAAGTTGAGTAAAGGAGCACTTCCAGAAGATTGTTGTTTCGTAAGGGAGAATAACAAACTATTTGGAGGAGCGCGCTTGATTGAGATTTTGCAGTTCGCTTCTAATTTCTATCCCGATTGGGACTGGCCGTTTGCTCATAAGCTGATTCAAACGTTTGGGCTTAATCCTAACCAAAAAATCAAGCAACTTTCAAGAGGCACCGAATCACTTGTAGGTAACATCATTGGACTCTCCAGCCGATCCGCGTTGACATTATTTGATGAACCGATACTTGGACTTGATGTTGTGATGAGGGAAAGGTTTTACAAAGAGCTTTTGGAGGATTACGCCAATCACCCCCGTACAATTTTACTTTCTACGCATTTGATTGACGAAATCTCCCCAATTGCAGAGCGAGTTTATATCATTGATAAGGGTTCCATTTTGCTTCATGACGAGATGAATCAGATCCGCATGTCAGCTCACTTAATTCGTGGAAATTCAGATGCCGTGGCTACGTTTACAAAAGGGAAGCGCGTATTACATACAGAATCATATGGCTACGGGAAACTTGCCGCCATTTATGAAAAGTTAAACGACGAGGACAGGCTGCAGGCCCGCAAACTAGACATTACTATCGAAAATTTGACGCTTCAAAGGTTTTTCTCGTATTTAATCGAAGGAGGTCATTAAATTGGGGGCATTGACCGTTCATTTAAAGGCAACCTATTTGCAATTAAGGATATACATATGGATGATCATTATTATTATCATCCTTGGCAGATTGGCAGAATTGATTGTTGGTTTCTTTACAGACAGCAGCCAAAAAACAGGACTCGCGGATGGTAACCTGCTGCTGCTAATTTTGCTTATTATAGCGATCGTACTTCCGCTCAGCTATTACAGCCGTATCGTACATTTGGGTGCAAGCCGAAAACAATATTTCTGGGGGCTTCAATTCGTTTATATCGTGTGGGCAGTAGCCCTCGCTTTATTTAATTCTTTGTGGCCTATATTTGAGGTGAATGTGCTTCATAAAAGCACCCATAATCTTATTGAAGCATTTCATTGGAATGAATTCGGTATAATGGGTTCTTTTCTCTACCAAACCATTTTTTATTTGATGGCAATGGCGCTCCTAAGCATGCTAATCTCCGGCTCCTACCACCTTTTTGGTTGGTTTCTGTGGGCCCTGCTCATCGTGGCAATCCCAACCGGGACGGCTATTCCTGCGTTACGCACTCATGTTGTTTCTTTTTTCGAGGCATTGTTATTTAACGACTCACTCCTCAAGGGCGTCGGATTTAATCTTGTGCTCTTCTTAGTTTTTGTGGCTGTCGGTTGGTTTTTCACCAAGAAAAGAACACATTAAGAGCTGGGCGATCTGCTTCATTAAAATTCACACGACCTACAACCGCTCTATCTGTTTCTCTAGTGGCAAGTGAAGAGTTTTACCAATTTCCACGGTCTGGAAAGTGATGATGGATATCATGCGGAAGCCGTAAAACATTATTTCGGCTCCTATCTTCCTCACATGCAATAAAACTTGAACTTTTGCTCACCTTTGCTTGCGTCTGGTTACAATAATGACATCGACAGATTTCCTGTTTAACTCGTATAATAAGGGGAAATTGGTAGATGGGAGTGAAACAAGCGAGTTTATGGTATACATACTGGCTTTTATAGTGTCTTTTGCTGTCGTGGTTCTGCTTATTCCGCCGCTTGGTCGACTGGCTCACCGGCTCGATTTTGTGGACAAGCCTCGGGAAGATGTAGAACGTAAGCTGCACAGGCAACCGATCCCGCTCACGGCGAGTTACGCGATATTTACTGGATTTTTCCTGACATACATTGCTCTGACCAAAGAAATCACATGGGAAACGGCGGCCCTGGTCGCTGGTGGTATGCTTCTGCTAACGATTGGTACCGTCGACGACTGGTACAAAACGAAAGGCAAAGATTTTCCTGCCCTGCCCAAAATGCTCGTACAAGTCTCTGCGGCAGTACTCGTATTTGCTTCTGGCATTGCGTTCACCGGATTTGTGAATCCCTTCAACGCGGAATATGTCATGCTTCCGATCTGGCTGCAATTCATTCTCACGATCCTGTGGATCTTCGGGGTGACAACAGTCATCAACTTCTCGGACGGCATGGACGGACTGGCTGGCGGGTTATCGGCCATCTCGGCAATTACCCTGTTCATCGTGGCGCTTGCCAAAGGTCAAAGTGATTCCGCACTCATGTCGATCATTCTAGTCGGTGTAACGATTGGTTATCTGAAGTACAACAAAGCTCCTGCCAAAGTGTTCATGGGTGATGCAGGCGCTACGTTCCTTGGCTTCATTCTGGCGGTTATCGCTCTGGATGGTGCATTCAAACAAGCAACCATGTTGTCCATCTTCATTCCAATTCTGGCGCTGGGTGTACCGATCTTCGACAACATCTTTGTCGTTATCAAACGTTTCATTCAAGGTAAAGCGATCTATCAGGCCGATGCGAGTCAAGCCCATTATCGGTTGCTGCGTGCCGGATTGAATCAAAATCAGGTGGTGGGTGTACTGTATCTAGTCAGCACATGTCTGTGCCTGTCCTCCATTATTCTGATGCTGGTAGAGATGTAAATATCCGCAACGAAAGCGGTCATATCGGAATGTAAAAAGAGACGAGTCCAAGATTTCCTTGGCTCGTCTCTTTGTTATGTTTATATGGTTCGGCGCTCACAGGCTCATACTTATCTCGAAGCTACCGGTGGCAACGATTTCTCTCGTTGTTGCCGACCTACCCACCCCGGCCGATCAAGTTCGATGAGACGGCGGTATCGCTCTTCCCCAGCCAGCAATTGTTCGTGAGTACCTTGCATAGCAATCTGTCCATTTTCCATAAAAATAAGTTCATCCATCTGTTCGGCACCAATCAGGTGATGGGTCACCCAGATCATGGTCTTGCCTTGCAAACTATCCAGAATGGTCCGCATAAGCTCGCGTTCAGTCACAGGATCAAGCCCAACGGTTGGTTCATCAAATATCACAACAGGTGTCTCCCGGAGCAGTACCCGGGCCAGAGCGATCCGTTGTCTTTCCCCACCGGAGAAACGCAGACCTGTCTCCAGCATCGGCGTATCATATCCCTGCGGCAAGGATTCGATCAGACCGGATAAACCTACTTGGGCGGCCACCTGACGAATCTGCTCATCTGTTGCATGCGGACGTCCAATCCGCAGATTATTGGCTACTGTGGTGTCGAACAGGTGTGGGCTTTGATTCAGCACCGCAATGACATCAGGGACATTCTCACCCAGGGTCTGCACAGGCATATTATTAATTAGAACTTTCCCCGTAGACGGAAGCAAAGCCCCCTGAATGAGTTTCAACAAAGTCGATTTGCCACCGCCGCTTCGTCCAAGGATAGCCAGACGTTTGCCTTGTGGCAGATGTAGGGATACGTCCTGTACGGCGTAGGAATCATCAGATGCATAACGGTAACTAACGCGATTGATCTCGATGTCTGCTCTGAGTTTGGGCGGAATGCGAAGACGAATTCGTCTGTCCGGGATATCATGCGCAGATGGCACGGACTCAGATAGTTGCCCCGCCATTGTTTTTCCGCTTTTTACTACAGAGATTGATTCGCCCGTTCCGTCAACATCATCCGCTCCATGCTGCACCGGAAGATGCTCTTTCCCTTCCAGCTGTTTCAAGCGGTCCAGCGATTCCCGATACTGTGGAAGATGCTCCACAGCATCCCCTACAGGCAGGAGCGTTTCCGTGAGGGGAAATAACACCAGCACAAAAGCAGCAATCATCACAGCAGGCAATTGTCCGATAGAAGCGGCATTTCCGGCCCATAACGTAACCGATACCACCAACAGGCCAATGACACACTGAGCCATCAGATCACGCCAGCGTGTCCAGCGCCGCAACTTGCGACGAACCGCGTCGACCTGTTTTTCCGCCTCTTCCTGCTGCTGAACAAATTCCGCGGCTCGTCCACTTGCAAGCCAATCTGCCAGCCCAAGCACACCGTCGGTCAGTCGAGTGTACAACGTGCTGTTTTCCTTTTTCAGCCGCACACGCCATTTCCACGTCACTTTCAGGGAGATCGCAGGTAGCACGCCAACGAGAAATAACATATACAAGCTCATCCACAGCGCAAATCCTAGATCAACACTGCCAAAGGCAATCACAGCCCCACCGTACATCACGAGCGCCGTAACCGCAGGGAAGACTGTACGCAGATAAATATCCTGCAACCGCTCCACATCATCGGCGAGTGCTCCGAGTACATCTCCTGTCTGCATACGAGAGCGCAGGAACAGGGCCTGTGGCTCCAGAATGCGATACAGCTTCACACGCTGATCAGCCAACACACGCAGTACGGCATCATGTCCTGCCAATCGTTCGATATATCGAAACACGGCGCGGAATATCCCAAATGCACGGACCCCAACAATAGGTACATACACCATCAGAATGTTTTCAGGACGCAGAGCAGACTTGGAGATCAGAAATCCGGAGGTAAACAGCAGCAGTACCGCACACAGTGCAGCACAAGTGCCCAGCGCAATGACTGCGATGAATCTCCAGCGGTACTGTGCCACATACGGAGCAATCCAGCTATTTTTTTCTTTTCTGTTACGGACGGTCTCCACATGCTCATATCCGGACTTCATTTTATATCGCCTCCATCTGGGCCTGAATCATCTGATAATATACACCTTTCCTTGCGAGCAGTTCTTGATGTGTTCCTGTCTCTGCCACCGTGCCGCCATCCATAACAATAATCCGATCCATATGCGGCATCCAGTGCAGACGATGGGTAGCCAAAAATACAAGTTTTCCTTCAAACAGCGGTAGCATCGTCTGTTTCAGCTCATACTCTGTTTCCACATCCAGATGTGCTGTCGGTTCATCGAGCAGCAGGATGTTCCGTTGACTAAGTAAGGCCCTCGCTAGCGCCACCCGTTGCTCCTGCCCACCACTGAGCTGTCTGCCGCCAGCCCCAATAGGCTCATGTAGCCCACCCGATAATGAGGACAGCAACTTGGTTAATCCAGCTGCACTAATGGCCCTAGCCACCTCCGCATCCGAAGCCTCCGGCATGTAGAAACGAACGTTATCGGCCAGACTTCCACTAAAAATATACGGATGCTGTGGGATAGCTGCCGTCTGTCTTCGCCAGGATTCGAGCATATCCGGTGTAATCGGCTGTCCGTTGGCTAATACTTGGCCCGATGTAGGCAACTGGAAACCAGCCAATACATCAATCAACGTGGACTTGCCTGCTCCGCTGGCACCAATAATACCGATTTTGCCGAGACCTGTAATCTGAAATGTGACATCCTTTAGCGAATAAGGACCTTCATCATCATGCCGTACCTGTACATCTGTTAGTGCCAATCTGCTATTCTCATTCCAAGAGGACACCGTAGATGAGGAAGAAACAAGATCAGGAGTAGTAGAAGCAGCATCAAGATGCCCCACAGCCGTTTTATCATTCAACACGACACGTATGGTCGAAGTGCCGGCTTTCCTTTTACCCGAAGATAATGATGGTGTAGATCCAGCTTCGTCCTCTACCGTAACCGCATGCGCAACAACATTTGCATAGGCTTCTTTCTGTTTTTGTTCAGCGGTTTTCCCTCGTTCAATCAACTGATTAATGGCTGCTCCGGCTTCCTTGCCATCCAATGTGGCATGATAATCAGCGCCGATCATACGTACAGGCAGGAAATATTCAGGCGCCAGAATCAGTACTGTCAGTGCAGGGCCGAGCAGCATATGTCCCTCCGTCAGACGTAATCCCAGACCAACCGCCACGGAAGCAACGGACAGCATCGTGAAGAAATCGAGCGCAAACGAAGAGAGAAAGGCCATGCGCAGGGTGGACATCGTCGCCTTCCGATACCGCTGACTGACACGCAGAATCGACCCTTCGTGTGTTTTGCTCTGTCCCAATGTTTTCAGCGTCTCCAGCCCACGCAAGGTATCGACAAAATGGTTAGCGAGTGCTTTGTAGGATCGGAATTGTCCGTCTATCTTCCGCTGCGCAGCGAGACCAATCAGAATCATGAACACGATCAGGATCGGAAGTGTCAGCATCAGAATAACCCCGGACATCAGATCCAGCTTGAACACATAAAGCAAAATGACGATGGGGGTGAACCCCATGCCCAGCATGCGAGGAATGAATAGTTCCAAATACGTCTTGTATTGAGCTGTCCCCTCACGTGCCAGCGTGACCAGATGGCCTGTGCCCTCTGTCTTGGCATAACGCGGCCCAAGCCTGAACCACTGCTCCACCATCTGTCTGCGCAAATTGGTCCCTGTCCTCTCCGCATATCGTGAAGTCACGAGTTGTAACCAGAAGGATAGGGCATAACGGGCGGCAAAAGCAGCCAGGAACAGCAGCAGTACAGGATACTGCTCCGTTACGGATGAACCTTCAAACAATGCCGTGATAGCCTGTGCCAGCCATTTGGCTTGCATAATGATCGTCATCGCCTGTAGCAGCACCAGCGCTGAGGCCAGCGCAAGTACCGGCCGGATGCCCGGCAGCTTCATTAGCCCCCGTCCCATATCAGTACTCCAGGTGGTGTTGCTCGTTCAGACGTTTGCGGAAGATATAATAACTCCAGATCTGATAACCGAGAACAAACGGTAGCAGTGTGCAAGCTACAATGGTCATTACTTTCAATGAATAAGCGCCGGATGCGGCGTTGTATACGGTCAGGTCATATGCCGCTCCAAAGGAACTCACCATCACTCTTGGGAACAGTCCGATAAATACCGAGGCAAAGGCAATTGCAATCACTGCCCCTGTCATACCGAAAGCCCAGCCTTCACGCTCTTGACGAACGAAGTAGGCCGCAAGTGCAAGCGAGACTGCTCCAAGTACGACCATAATCCAGAGGGCCCAGCCGCGTACGGCAAACACATCGGTCATCATATACGTCATTAATGCGTAAACAGCGAGTAGTGCAGCCAGCGGCAACATCAATTTTTGCGCTGTATTCAAGGCACGCTCTCGGAGTTCGCCCACTGTTCGTAGTGATGCAAACAGCAAGCCATGAACCAGACACAGCAGCGTTACGCTTAAGCCACCAATCACGGTGTATGGATTAACGATATCGAAGAATCCTGCGCGCAACTGCATCTCCCCATCAATGGGTAGCCCCTTCATGAACGTGGCAAAGACTACGCCAAACAGGAAAGGCAGGAGCGCGCTGGATACCACAATAATGATGTCCCACGTTTTGCGCCAGCGCTGTTGTTTCATTTTACTGCGGAATTCGAAAGCAACACCGCGACCAATCAAGGCGAGTAACACGACCACAAGCGGTAGATAGAAACCACTGAACATCGTGGCATACCAGTGCGGGAAGGCAGCAAACATCGCTCCCCCTGCTGTAATCAGCCATACTTCGTTCCCATCCCAGAACGGACCGATCGAGTTGATCAGGGTCCGGCGTTCACGGTCTGTTTTGGCGATAATACCTGTAGACATCCCCACACCAAAATCAAAACCTTCCAAAAAGAAAAACCCGACAAACAATACGGCAATCAGCAAAAACCACAACTCACTTAGTGACAACGGAATAACCTCCATCCACGCCGAACGGGTCGGCCGATTCATCGTGATCTTCCGGCTTCTCGACCGCAAATGGGCCTGCTTTGATCTCACGTACGAACAGGTATACCATCACGATTCCGAGAACCGTATACGCAGCGGTAAAAGCAATGGTCGAAAACAGGATCATTCCTGCGGATACGTTCGGTGAGACCCCGGCCTCGGTGGTCATATAGCCAAATACTGTCCATGGCTGCCTTCCAACCTCGGTCATAATCCAACCTGACGTATTGGCGATAAATGGCAGGGAGATGGCGAACACCATCAGACGCATAAACCACTTTCCAGCGACCTCCAGCTTCTTACGCATGGCTAGGAAAGTACCGTATAGCGCCAGTGCAATCATCAAACCACCCGCTGCAATCATGATGCGGAAACTCCAGAACGTTGTCCGTACTGGCGGGATATAGTCCCCCGGTCCATACGTCTGTTCATACTCAGCTTGAAGCTCCTTCATGCCTTTGACACTACCGGAGAACTTGCTGTAAGACAGGTAACTGAGCAATCCGGGGATTTTGATCTCACCCGTGTTCTCCTGTTTATCCGGATCGATAAAAGCGACCACCGTCCATGGTGCCGGATCTTCTGTCGTCGTCCATGTGCCCTCACTGGCTGCCATCTTCATCGGCTGTGTCTCCACCAGATATTGCGCCTGGAAGTGCCCTGAGAAAGCGACGCCGAATGAGGAAACAAGAGCGATAATGATCGCAATATTAAACGATTTGCGGAAGATCTCCACATCCTGCTTCTTCATCAATTTGTAGGCACTGATACCCGTTACGACGAATGCCCCTGTCATCAATGCCCCAAAGATTGTATGTGGGAACTCAACGAGAAGCTGACCATTCGTGATGAGTGCAAAGAAATCATTCATCTCGGCTCGGCCGTTGTTGATCTCAAACCCGACAGGATGTTGCATAAATGAATTGGCTGCCAGAATCCACAGCGCGGACAGGAATGTGCCAACGAACACCAGCCAGATACAGGCCAGATGCACTTTTTTGGACAAACGATCCCACCCAAATATCCACAATCCAATAAATGTAGACTCCATAAAAAACGCCAATAGGGCTTCAATAGCCAGTGGCGCACCGAACACATCCCCGACAAATCGGGAGTACTCTGACCAGTTCATACCGAACTGAAACTCTTGCAGAATACCTGTGACTACCCCGACGGCAAAGTTAATCAGGAACAGTTTGCCCCAGAACTTGGCCATCGTTTTGTAGATCTCCTTACCCTTAACAACGTACAACGTCTCCATAATCGCAACCAACAGCACAAGACCGATGGATAGCGGCACAAAAAAGAAATGGAAAATCGTTGTAAGTGCATATTGGATACGCGATAACATAATCGGATCCATACCGTTACCCCTTCTTTCTGTTCACTTCGCAGTATGCGTATTTGGCATTGAAGCTGCACCTTCGCTGTCTGTCCACCAAATACGTTGATGAACGTATTGTGCCAGATTACCTATTTTATACATGTGAGAATTATCACAATCTACGTGTTTAGAGCAAAAAAAAGTGATCCTGGTCACACAAAAGATAAAAATCAGCCTATTACCACAGCTTGCCAACTTCATGTATTCATGGAAGATACTCATGTTTGGGACGGAATGCCCATATGTTAGTCTCAGGCATATCATGCGAAGTACCGTGAGGGCTTTACATATGAAAAGAAAAGCATGAAGCACACATGCAGAGAGAATGACGCACCATAATTCAGTCAAGGTGAGGTGAACAATTCATGGAAAATCCTGCGCCGCTACCGGATTCAGCCCCCGAAGTCAGCCCGGATGAGGCCAGTACAGCACAGCCCCCTGTCCGGTATGTTCTCTTCCCTCGCAAAGGAGGCTGGTCATCCTTTCCCTATCCCGATATTGCTGCGTTGCTGTCAATCGAGGGAGATGTCTACTATGTCAGCAGTCTGACGCAAACAGAGGATGTACCTTCGGTCATCACCGTGATCTCCCTTCCTGAAGCCGAGCAACTATTACTGAAACCACGAACCGTTGCGGTCGTTACCCATCCCTACTGGCTGATGGCTACAGCTTCGCTGGAGCCGGAGCTATGTATTGTCCTGCTCCCTGAGCCTGCTGGAGATGAAGCAACTTCTCCGCTATGGGAAAGCAGTATTTCCAAACTGGTTGGCATCGCCGATCTGGTGGGTACCTCCTCCGAAACACGATATATGAAGCTGCTTTTCCAAGGTGTACGCGCTGTCTGGCTAGGCGGCGAAGATCCTACACCTGCGGGTACCATGCAAAAGGATGACCTCGAAGTCCCTCTCCGGGACTACGAACTGTTCTTCCTGCATGCGCTGCGGCAGATCCTGTCAGGAACGCTGGATAGCGTCACCCTGCTTCAATGCAGTGTACGTGCTGACTTCTACCGCCAGCTCCGATCCAAAGCAGGCGCCCATGAGACGATATCCTTTTTGCTGGCAGCCTATGAGTACTCGCTTGAAGATCCTAGGGCTATCCATTCACTGCAAGAGGCCTTTACCCACGCGGTCTTGAACGGTCGCAGTGATTGTGTGGTCTCCCACTATCGCTTCCTGTCTGCCATTCATGCCCGGTCCGGCAAGTTGGAGGACGCCCTGCTGGTGTACGGTATCAGTGCGAGCGACGAACAGGAACGCCATCATTATGAACAGCTCTGTCGCTGGCTTGAGGCGGGAGAAGATCAACTTGTACGAGCGGAATTACTGCGTATGAACGATGATTACGGAAACGCACTGCGTATCCTGGACGAACTTGGCGGAGAAACGGCGAGACATTGGAAATTCCGCATTTATCAGGAGACTGGACGTGTGGAAGAAGCACTGGCTCTGGTGCATGCAGTCGATATTCAGGATGATGCCAGTCGCCGGGAATATCAGCAGTTATCCGGAAGTGCGCTGGCTCTGCGAGGGGAGCGACACGGGGCAGTCCGACATTTTCTCGAAACGGCACTGGAGGATGAAGATGCACTCGCCCGGATTGTCGAGCTGGAGCTGTTGGATCATGCTGTACAGCAATTGCTTGGGGAGGTGCCATGATGCTGGACCCGAAGAAGCGTAGACAACAGGTGAATGGGCCGATGGTGCACAGGGATATTCGAACCGAAACGACGTACACGCCAACGGAACCAGTGGATAGGACACCTATCAACTCCTTGGAAAATGGCGATCATGCGCCGGATTACACCCAACAAACCCAGAACATCCGAAGCCAAGTGCACCAGTGGGGCGACGCACAAGGTCAGGAAGAACAGGATGCTGCTGTATCACAAGAAGAAACAAGTGTATTCAAAGAGCCCTTCTCCATTCGTCGGGTTCGCAAAAACAAAGGCAACAAACTGACCGCCATGCTCCAGGTTCGCAATGAACGTGGCCGATACCTTGAAGAGGTATTGCATGATCTGAGTGAGTTCGTGGATGAGATCGTGATTGTGGACGATGCCAGCACAGATGGAACCCCGGAAATATGCAAGGCCTATCCGAAGGTGGTCCGGCTGGAGGTATTGGAGAAACCGCTGTTCGCCGAGGAATGGCGACTTCGCAACACCTTATGGCAAGCGGCTGCGGGAACACGTCCCGACTGGTTGCTCTCGGTTGATGCGGATGAGCTATACAGCACAGAGGCCAAGAAAGCCATTCGCACTTTGATTAATCAAGAGTATGCAGACTGGTTTGCATTTCGTTTCTACGATATGTGGGGTGGCCGGACCCACTACCGGGAAGATGATCTTTGGTGTCTGCATAAACGGCATACCGCTTCACTCGTACGGTATATGCCTGGATATCCTTATTTTTATCCACAACAGAATCATCACGTTCCCCGCCTTCCCTTGTCCTGCACTGTATTGCCTGGGGTCAGCACGGAATTGAAGGTTCAGCATCTCGGTTGGGCCGGCAGCCTGGAGGATCGGGTTCGTAAATATTTGCGCTACAAGCGCATTGATCCGAGCGGTGAGTGGGGAAATCTTGCACATTACGAGTCGATCCTCGATCCGGAACCTCGGCTTCTTCCCTGGAAGGAGGGACAGTGATATGGGCGTGGTGAGTATTCTGACGCATAGCTTCACCGATGGATATAACCGGGAATTCGGTCGGGTATTTGGCGGTGGACTGGAGCGCTACATTCTGGATCTGTGCAGTGTCATCCGTGGGCTCGGACACGTTCCCGAGGTCCATCAGCTCTCCTATTTTGAAGCGTTTCATACGCGGACGGAGCAGATTGATGTATTTGGCTATGCGTACGACATGAATGATGTGCCCGAAGCCTTTGACCGGATGGCCGCCGCGGCGCGCGGCCCTGTGATCTATGCGAGCTGTCTGTGGCAACCCATCACCTACAAACCTGGCAGTCTTGGCATCTGTCACGGCATTAACTGGGATCGTCCCGGACTGCCACTGGACACCAAACAACAAGTAGCAGAACACATTCAGCTGGCTCTGGATGGACTTGTGCGCATTGTGTCGGTGGATTCCCATTTCCAGACCTTTTGCCGGGCCGCGTGCACCTATACCGATCCAAGGCAGGTTGTCCTGATTCCCAATGCAGTGGATACGTCCTATTTCACACCAGCCCCGCCAACGCGGAACTTCGAGCAGGAACAGGAAGACGAATGGCTTGCTGCATGGAAGACCGATCTGGCGAGTCATGAGGAGAAGGCTGATGCAGTTATATCAGGGGTGAAAGCTGTAGAGGGCAGGGGTGGAGCGGAAACAGATGCTGAGCATCCGGCTAATGTTCAAGTTACGAGACCCGTCGAAAAGAAGGCTGCTGATGCCCGTGTGACCTCTTCTCGTCCAACTCGCATTATATATCCGCGCCGTATCAGCATGGAACGCGGCATTATTCCGATGATGCTGGCAGCAGATAAGCTATTGGGGGCTTTTCCGGATCTGGAGATTGAATTTGCCGGGGAACTGGTCGAAGGTAGCACGGTGGGGAGAGCCTTCCGTTATTGGCATCGTACTCACCCACATGCAGCGAGAATTAACCAGCGCACGTATGATTTTCGGGATATTCGGGAGGCCTATCATCAGGCAGATATCGCCGTAATTCCAACCGTTTTCTCAGAGGGCACCTCCTATGCCTGTCTAGAAGCGATGAGCTGTGGACTTCCGGTAATCGCCTCTAATGTTGGCGGATTGAATGATCTGATTCAGGACGGGTTTAATGGACTGCTGGTACCTCCTGGCGCGCAGGAACTCACCGCCGCGCTGGTACGTCTCGTACAGGATCGGGCCGAGCGAGAGCGACTGGGAATCTATGCGCGCGAGACTGCACTGTCCTATGATCTGACCAGGTGGCGGAGCCGGTGGAGCACGGTGTTAGAATCTTTTTTGGCAGAGACAGGATTGAAGGAGGGAATTCGGGGATGATGGATACGCCCAAGGCAACGGAATTCATGGAATCAAGATACATTCGGCAAAGTGACCCCAAAACGGACACATTGGTCTTCCCCCTGCATCCGGCATGGTGGAGCCGTCCCTACGAATATGAATGGGCCCGGCGGTTTGCACGTCCAGACGACGTCGTGCTTGATGCAGCCTGCGGCATCTCCCATCCGTTCAAATTCTGGCTTGCAGAACACTGCCGCGAGGTTCACGCCTGCGACTGGGATGAACGTATTTTGTCTGAAGAGGCTATAAGACTGGATATTGTTTCTGATTTTGGCGAGCAAGCCGCCCAGGATCTGCCGGAATCAACTCTCGTCAGATTGCACCGTGCGCAGGCCAATCTGGCCCAGCTTCCGTATGAGTCTGGTAAGTTTGATCGGGTGTTCTGTATCTCCGTATTGGAACATCTGGATACAGGCACAATGCTGCGCGCGTTTCGTGAATTCGCCCGAGTGCTGAAGCCAAATGGACAGTTGATCGCTACCTTCGATGTGCCCGAGATGCGGCCTGATTTACTGGAGACGATCATGGCGGTCACCGGATTGACCATTGAAGGTAAGCTGAATGTGGAAGAGCCGGACGATGCTATCTGGTCTGATATGTATGGCACGCCGATTCGCTGTTTTCGCGCAGTGATATGCAAAGGTTGAGGCATTGACTCATTGGCAACGGAACCATGCACGATTCGGGAAATGATCCGATGACCGGCGGCTCCGTTGCTATTGAACTTTCAATGGGAAGATAGATGTGGGAACAGATCGGGATATACAAGGATTGGGGAATAGAGATGAGAGACAGATTACAGGTGTACCAGTAGCATGTTGCACTGGTTGGTGTATTCTTGGGCTGAGGTTGCGACGGGTGCTGTCAGGCGCAACAAGGTTTGCAGGCCCGGCGGGATTGCAGTCACCGGGCGACCTGAGGCGGCAGGTTGCCGCGCAGTGAGTTGGGCCCATTCGGCCCATTCATGCGCCAGGTTCTGCCGCCCGGCGAGCAACGCGAGCGTGCCCGCGAGGAGTGCGTGAGCGGTGTGCTCCGAGGCGGGCACTTCGTCCGCGTGGGGCTGCTGCGCGCCGTCAGGCATGCCGCATACCGCAAGCAGCCCTTCGCGGACGCTCGCGGGTGCGCGCAGCAACCCGCCGCGTGCCGCAGGCGGAAGCGCTGTGAGCAACGCCAGCGCACCGCGAGGCGGCAGTGCTTGCAGCAGGCGCAGCCATGCGGCCCAGGCGCCCACGCCAGCGAGCGCTTGCGCAGCGGCGAGCACGCCAGGCGCAGGAGCGGCCGGGCCGCCGGGCGTTGCACCGCTGCGCGAGCTGTCGCTGTTGCACGCCGAGGCGTTGCTGCCGGCCGTGACCCCGCGCTGCAGCAACGCCTCGGCCGCGTGGGCCGCTGCGGGCAGCGCTGCCGCATGGCGAGCCGCCGCTCGCGCGTTGCGCCCGCCGGGCTGCTTGCGGCCCAGCGCCCACAGCGCGAGCGCCGCCTCTGGCCCGTGCTGCGCATGCGCCGCCCAAGGCTGCAAAGCCGCCCGAGCCGCGGCGTCCTCGCCCAGCTGGGCCAGCGCAAGTCCGTTGGCCAGCGGCTGTGCCCGCATAGGGGCAGCAAGCGCTACCGCATGGCGCAGCAGCCACTCCGGCCGATGCGTAGCCAGCGCGGCCGGGATCAGCGCTTGCCATGCCGCAGGCGGCAAGCTTACCCGGGCGGCTACGCTGGCGATGGCTTGCGGCCGCCCGGTGGCTGCGGCCAGCAACAACAGCCGCTGCCATGCAGGCAAGCTACCGGGTTGCAAGCTCAGCGCCTCCATGTACGCGGCTTCTGCCTCTGCCCAGCGGCCAGCTCGCTCATGTGCCATGCCTTCCAGTGTCAGGGTGCGATAGGTTCCAGCACCAGAGACTGACGTATATCGGTTGGCTGTGGAAGCAGCGGATCTAGCCTGTTTTAACCAGTTTAAGGCTACATCCTCTCTCCCTTGATCCAGTTCAAGTACAGCACCAAGCTCCAACAAATCCGGAAAATCCTCATACACGGGCGCCCATGCTTCCACCACAGCAAGTGCCCTCTCCGGGCTGACACTCTCTCGCCAAGCGTAAGCCGTTTTCAACACCAGATCCGAGTGATATCCACACTCCGGCGTAAGCTGTGCCAATAATGGTTGTAACAATCGGAGTGCTTCATCATACTTCGCTTGCTGAAACCATTCGGCAGCCAGAGCATATAACAACTCCGGTTGGTCGCCCTCCTGATTCAACGCGGAACGAATCAATTGCATATTCCGTGCACCTTTATTTTTGGTAGTAATCACCTGCTCCAAATATCCGTAATGAATGACCTCAAGTCCAGAATGAAGTACACCTTGCGGAGCCAGTGCCATAATGGATGAAGCGATCTCTTCATGAATTCTGCCCTGAAAGGCAATTCGAGGATCATTTCGGAACAAACGACACACCGCATCCGTCACACGCTCTTCACCGGACACCCCCAACAGACTCGTGACCTGTATCCAGTACCCCCATACATTGTCTCTACTTGTAGCTAACAACTGCATGAGTTCTGCCTTCATCTGCGGGGTCTGTACCCATACTTCATCCGCATCGAGCACCAGAATCCATGGATTCGTAGCAGCGGCCAGTGACAGATTGCGGGCTTCACTGAAATCTCCGTTCCATTCCGTACGGATTACAATAGCACCATGGAGGCGGGCAATTTCAATTGTATCGTCCACCGATCCGGTATCCACGACGATGATCTCATCTACGATATCCCTGACTGCGTTCAGACACCGCTCGAGTGGCCCAGCTTCATCCTTCACGATCATGCACAAGCTAATCCCTGCGTCCACATTCATCACCACCCTCACCAACGGAGTTCAGCCCCATCCAATAGCCCTCTGAATTAAGTTGACTCCCGGACCTGCTTAATATCGCTCAACTCTCAAACCCGTCCGCCCCCGGCAACTCCAGCCGTATATGCTGAATGACAGGCCAACAACGATGTCGTTGTCCATTCGTACGTTGGGCGAATACCTCCAGATGATGATCCGCAGCACTAACCAATCCCTTCACCAGCCAACTGGTTCCCGCGAGGGTATCTGAAGCCCCAGGGAACGACTCCACTCCATTCTCATTCAAGATCTCTTTCTCTTCCACTCGAACGCTCTCCCCAACAGATGAATCATCTCCAGCCAATTGCTGTCGACACATCTGAATCAGACTATGCAACTCTTTCCATCTCCCCGACTGTACACATCCTTCCATCAACAGTCCGAGCGCCTGCCAGCTATCATACTCTGCTTCTGCAAACGTTCCGTCCATGCTGGAGTTCATATCCTTCTTCTTTGTCGCTCTCAGACCAACCGTTCTCCCCGTCTGCACAGCAGACTCCTCATTCGTTCCTTCACCCACCTGCGAACTACGTTTTAACCACAAGGTCAATGGATCGTCTCCATTAACTTCCTTCCCCTCTATCCATTCCAACCGTTCGAGCCATCGGGCAGACGAGATCGCGAGCAGTCCTTTTTTCCGCTGCACAGGTTCCAGTTTCAAACGCGCCTTGTGCCATCTTCCCTGCTGGATTTGTAGCATGGCTTCAGCCACCGATAAGCGTTCCCTCATCTCTCCAGAAGGTTGTGTGGATACACCCGGTAACAATTGCAGAGCCGCTTCATAACAACGACTTTGCTCCAGAATGCCCAATACTTTATGTGTAGCCTCTTCCGATCTGAGCGCAAAACGCTCCGTCACCAGCTCTGGAATCTGATGTTCCTGCCCGGAGACTCGCATAATTCGGAATATCCGATAGAGCGGAGGTAACAGACTGGATTTGGCACGCACCGCTTCCACGTAAGCATCCACCGCACCCTCCAGATCGGCCCTTCCTTCCAGTAATCGCCCTAGCGTATACCACGTCTGATAGGTGCCGATGCCTTCTTCCGTATGATATATGGGTGGAGGTGGCCCCATGCGAACAGCTTCACGCAGCGAATATTCTGCCCGATCTGCATCACCCAACGCATCTGCACAGACTCCGCGATGATGCATCAGATCCGTGTACTCCGGAAATAGTTCAAGCGCAGCATCAATGCGATCTAATGCTTCCTGCCAGCGATTCAGATGCTGGAGACAACGAACTTCATATTTGAATAGCAAATGCGCGTAACTGGTCACCGCAGGATCAATCCCCATCCGAGCCACAGCAAACGTCTCCAACGCCCGCTCCGCCTCCCCCACACGCAGATACTCAACGCCCAGATTATAGTGATGGAACGGCTGATCCGGTTCTTCCTCCACTGCCTGTTGCAGCAAACGTACATTGCGGTTCACCTTATCTTTGCGCTCCACAATCGCCGTCTGATACCCGTAATGATGGATGACCATGTCTGTCACATGAAAAGCAGCCTCTGGATTCCCACGACAGATCGCCGCCGCAATCTGCTCATGAATTCGCCCTTCGAACCGATGCTCCGGGGCATTACGAAAGAGACGCAAAACCGGATTCACGGTAACCCCCTGCTGACCCGTACCTGTATAGTTATGAATGTTTAAAAACAATCCGTCACATCCGCTGACCCCCGTCCAGCTCCTGATCTGCTCACGCGCAGCCCTATCGAGCGCCTCGTCCGCATCAAGAAAGAGGATCCAGTCGCCGGAAGCCCTCTCCAGGCCAGCATTCCGTGCTGCGGCAAAATCATCGCACCACTCAAATGCCACAACCTCCGCTCCATATTGCTTCGCAATCTCCGCGCTATGGTCCGACGAACCGGTGTCCACCACAATCATTTCGTCCACGGCTCCCTGGACACTGGCAAGACAATGAGGCAGTAACTCTTCCTCATCCTTCACAATCATGCATAGAGAAATTCGATCGGCTCGCAAGCTGATTCCTCCTTTCCTTCGCATGAAAAATCGTACGCCATGGGATACCTTCGGCCGTTTGCAGCCTTTGTTCCAGTGCGGCATGTTGTGTCGCGAGTGACCCTGCCGACGGGGAACGAACCAACTCCTGTCGAATTGCCTCCATTGCTATCCGCAAGTAACATACAGCTGCTCCAGCTCGGGCCTGTTGCAGATCAGGTTCCCGCTCCAGAGCCTGCTCGAACAGAGATAGCGCCTGGTCATAATATCCTTTGGCAACCAATGTTTCACCCAGCCAGAACAACCCTTCGGCATCTAACTCACTCTCGGTCATGCACTGAATCAGGATGTTCGCGGCTACCATGGTATACCCCTGACGATACAGTAGACTTGCAAACTCCCGCCGGATGGTCACTGCCTTTCCCCGATGCTCACGCATCATGATTGCCCGAAGTTCATGCAGGTGCTCAGCAAGCGTAAGCTGTCCAGTCTTTACGGCCTGCTGTACAACCTTTTCTGCTACCATCTGTGCCTGCGGACCCCACTCCATAAGCTTCTGTTCTTCTGACGCAGGTTCCATGCTTCGTGGCTCTTTGTTCAACTGATCTAGCAAACGGTCCATGACCTTCCATACCGTCTTTTCCTGTGGATGCGTAATTGCAAGGAATATATCCGTTAATCGTAATCCATCAGCCCAATAAGCCAGTGCCCAATCCATTCTGTGCTCAATTGGCAGATTGACTTCATGCACACACCCCACGCTCCAATGTTCTTCTGCCAGTTGCAGTGCTTCGGAAACCCTATTCGCACATAACATCCAATGTATCCGATCCGCTACATGGATACGAGCGGTACGCACATCAGTATCCAGTATTTTCAATGCCTGCTCATATGCTCCACAGCCTGCCAGAACATAAATCACTTGCACCAGATGATCCTCATTTGTCACTGCATATGAATGGGGCATTTCACCACGAATCGAATCAACGTGATCTGACTCTTCAATCCCTCTGCATCTGGCGAGCAATGTTGCTGCTATGTTCTCGTCTGTTTCTCCCGATTGTTGCAGCACATCTGCCAATCCCGCCCATGCCGGAGCATATGCAAACATGCTGTCCAGTGCCAGCCCGTACAGATGTGCAGACTCATTCAGAAATCCCCGTTTCTGTGCAAGTCTTGCCATCGCGGTATAGGCTCTGTAACTGTCAGAACCGGCTTCCGTTACAAATGGCGAATCTAACGTGCTACCACCATCACTTTGTCCATCACTATCTGGCACCTCCAGGCACTCGGTCGCTCGGGCATAGGATTGATATGCCCGTTCCTCCAAACCTTGCTGCTCTAACGTCTCCCCGTACAACAGGTGCAGATCCGCATAAAAAGGATAACGCTGTCTTTCCACAGCCAGAAGTGCATGTGCCTCGTCGTAACGTTCCCATCCCAAAAGGGTCTTCGCATAATCCCTAATCAGTGTAGGGCGATATGGCGCGAGCAGCTCTGTCAGTCGTAACGTTTCATGGAATGCTTCATTTGCCTGTTTGATCTGACCAAGCTGGCAATACGTCACTGCCAGATTGTACAGGTGAAAAGGCTGTGCAGGATTATCTGCGAGTTCCCGTTCAATCAACTTCAAATTACGTCTTGGTTTATGTTCCTTCGCAATCGTGGAAGCCAGATATCCATCATGAATGAGACATAGCGGGGCAAGTGGTTCAGTCTCGATCAATACGTTTTCTTCGTCTGTATATTTCTCGTTCTTATCTCTATAAGCAGCCTCATTCAGGACAAGCTTGCTCGGGCCGCTACGAACCAACTGCTCATGGATGCGTCCCACATATCGATATCCTTGATTAGCACGGAATAGTCTCACCGGTTGGAAGATCATCTTCTCTTCGGCCCCTTCACCGTATCGATTCTCTATAGTAATGCGTAATCTTGAAATGCTTTTATGGACTTTGGGCAAATAGTTCAGCAGTTCTTCCAACCCCTGCGTGACGTACTCATCCGCATCCAGACACAGGACCCACTCCGTGCCAGCCAGAGGCAAACTGATATTCCGCGCATGGGCAAAATCCTCCTCCCAGCGGGCATGCAACACTGTTGCTCCGTATGCTCTGGCGATCTCGGTTGTGCGGTCAGACGAGCCCGTATCGGTGATAAAGCATTCCGTGCCGATATGCTTCAAGCTGTCGAGACAACGGGGCAGGTGATGTTCTTCATTTTGCACAATCATATGAATTCCAAGTAAACGGTTCTGCAAATGTAACCACCTCCAATACAAAAAAAGTACATGAAGTCCACCAAAGGAACTCCATGTACCTATATGACAAATGAATGGGTTATGTGCCTTGTCCATTGAAGAACACATCAATCGTACTTGGTGCACCAATTAGGCTGGAGCGGTAGGAAAGACGTGTATATTTGAGAAAACGCTGTGGAACCAATACATCCACTGACCCGGACAAAATACCCGTCACTGTCGTCACATCCGTGTACCAGTTCGTTCCGTTGGCGCTGATCTCAACAAGAGCATCTACCCGGTTTACACCCGGCCCCCGGTTATATACAAAGAAAGAATACGTGCCAAATACACTAGTCGTAACCGCTGGAAGCGCTGTGAAGGTGTTGGCGGTCGGGGTGCTTATGAGTTGGGACTCCTGAAAACTCTTCTGTGAAATAGACGTCACACTACTGAGTGTTCCCGCCGTAATTGTAGCGCCGAGCACGCTGGTAATGGTTCCGTTTAACAGGTTCGTTAGGGTTCCGGCTGTAATCGTTGCTCCGAGTACACTCGTGATCGTACCATTCAGCAAGTTCGTCAATGTTCCCGCTGTCACCGTTGCGCCAAGTACGCTGGTAATGGTTCCGTTTAATAAGTTCGTTAGGGTTCCTGCGGTGATCGTTGCTCCGAGTACACTCGTAATCGTACCATTCAGCAAGTTCGTCAACGTACCCGCTGTTACCGTTGCTCCGAGTACACTTGTAATGGTTCCGGCTGTGATCGTCGCTCCAAGCACGCTGGTGATCGTTCCAGCCGTGATCGTCGCTCCAAGCACGCTGGTGATCGTTCCAGCCGTAATCGTTGCTCCCAATACACTTGTGATTGTACCATTCAGCAAGTTCGTGAGTGTTCCCGCTGTCACTGTAGCTCCGAGTACACTGGTAATCGTTCCGGCTGTGATCGTTGCTCCCAATACACTCGTAATCGTACCATTCAGCAGGTTTGTCAGCGTTCCCGCCGTTACTGTAGCTCCGAGCACACTCGTGATGGTTCCTGCTGTAATCGTTGCTCCAAGTACACTTGTAATCGTACCATTCAGTAAGTTTGTCAGCGTCCCCGCTGTCACTGTAGCTCCCAGGACACTGGTTATCGTACCATTTAGCAGGTTCGTCAATGTACCTGCGGTCACGGTTGCACCCAGCACACTCGTAATGGTTCCCGCCGTGATTGTTGCTCCCAATACACTTGTGATCGTACCATTCAGCAAGTTCGTCAACGTACCTGCGGTAACTGTGGCTCCAAGCACACTGTTGATCGTACCTGCCGTGATGGTCGCTCCAAGTACACTCGTGATGGTTCCGTTCAGAATGTTGGTAATGGTTCCGGCGTTAATCGTAACGGTGGTCAGGCCTGAAATGTTACTGATGGTTCCGTCCAAGATAATGCCAACCACGTTTCCGCTCGTATCGGTTCTGACCGGCTGGGCTGTGCCTGTACTATCCTGACCGAAAATCAACGTCCTCAGGTTATCCGGATTCGTGTTAAACGTTGTAAAGTTAGGCATGTGTCTCGTCCTCCTCCCTGGTCAAATCTGTGTGATCATACTCCCTTACGGCATACGCTGTGCCTGAAAGTAAACATCGAGCCGGGTCGGTTGATCCGGTTCAACGGATCGAATTGCAAGCCGGGTGTAATGCAAAAATCGCAATGGTACCAGCGCTTTGGTCTGTCCTCCCGCGACCACCTCCTGGCTGTCCACAGCATAGTCTACGGCATTGGGGCTGATCTGGATCTGCACAAGAGCCGGATGTTTGCCGCGATTCACAATGCCATAGGTGTACATGCTGAGTGATGAGGTGTCTTGTGCCGGGAGTGAGTGTATGCTGCTACTGGTCTCGGCTCCGACATACGTATGCTCTGTAAAACAATGAATAGCACCAGGGAGTTTCGTACGTGAGGAAGCACCCTGCTTGAACCGGGGACGAGTAATCCGGGAACAAGGGGGTTTCAGCAATTTAGCGCGGCAGGAATGACGGGAGCGACGACGGCTAACATATTTAGTTGGTTGCTTCGTTCTCTTCTTGCTTCGCTTCGCTGTTCGACTCATCTCGATTTCCCCTTAAAAAATGTGCTTACGCATCGTATGCCCGGATTGGAAATACGGGCACGGCAACCGCCTTTATTTCCAGATATACGGCTCAGTCCCCAATCCATTTTTCTTCTTTTCACATACACTGCAAGTACAATGACATGTGAATTAACCGGAGTGTTGCTCTAAAAGAACTGGTCTATGGGAGGTGGATGAGATCACCAACTACAATATATTCAACCAATCGAATGGTCCCCTGTTTACTCAACTGACCAACACCTTCTCGGCCCCAGGCATTGAAGCGTCACCAGACAGTGGTGCAGCTGCTGCAGGTAGTTTTTTTGCCCTAACGACCAACAATACCGCAATTCCTGCCAGCCAAAACCTCCTTCTACAGATCCTGAATGGAGCCGGAAGTGGCAGAACGTTACGCATTTCCAGTCTCACGGGAGGCACAACAGCGGCAGCCACGCTTGTGATCTATTCGGGAGGAACGGTGACTGCTGGCAGTACACCTGTGCCCGTCAATACATTACTGGGAAGTACCAACGCTAGTGTCGTCACAACGAGGCAAAACACGGGTACTCTTGGGGGAACCTTCACAAGCATCGCAAGTATTCCGCTTACCGCAGGTATGTATTCACTTAATCTGAACGGCTCAATTATTGTTCCACCGGGACAAACTTTATCCATTAGTGTAGGCACAGGGAGCCAGACAGGAGCCATTAACCTGTTCTGGTGGGAATTCTGAGTTTGATCATAGTAGAAGGTGGTGTATACAATGCCAAACAATAACGTATTCAACCCGTTAAACCGGCCCGTCTATACGTCGAATACCAACACATATACCTCTCCCGGCATTGTTGCCCCACCGGAGAACGATGCCGGCAACACAGGCAATCTGTACAATGCAGGCTCCACCAACTCCACAACACTGGGATTGCTGGGAGGAACAGTTATCGCCACCGTACAATTGGCCAATCCAGCGGGGAGTGGAAAAACCCTATACGTATCACGGATCTCCGGCGGAATTACAGTCTCACTCAACCTGTTGTCTTCCTTCAGTGGTTCCATGAGTCTGACTGCTAACGGAACGCTGTCCTCTCCCAGTACACTTACGCCGGTGAACAGCAATCTTTCCAGCAGCAATACCAGTGTAGCCACAGTACGATTCTCTGCTGCCGTGCCTTCAGGTGCGACTTCATTAATGGCTATGCCCCTTCAAGCAGGACCGTTTCTATCCAATGAGTTCGGTCGTTATGTGATTCCTCCGGGTCAGGCCATTAACCTGTCTGTCAGTGGATCACTCTCGGTTGGTGGACTAATGGCCTCTACTGCCTATTTCGCCTGGTGGGAAGTCTGATTCGTTCAATCATGCATAACAATGCCATGTGCAAACAGCCGCCTTCGGATGAATACCGAAAGCGGCTATTTGTTTTATTGTAGATGTAATGATGATTAAAAAGTTGTCCGGGCAAAGGCTGTCAGACCGATTCCTGCGGAATGATCTCGTTTGCTTCCGTCACGAGAGGCTGCTTTCCCTCCCACAAGATACGCTGTAACAGAATGCCGGCAAGACCAATCACCAGCGTAGCGAGACCGATATATTGAAAGGTGGGACTCGGCCCTGCGGCTCGAATGAGCGCCCCACCTGCAAGTGGAGCTAAGACCAGTACAACACTGGATAGCGAATTTTGGATGCCAAAGACGCGCCCTACATAGGCAGAAGGGGTTTCTTTTTGCAATAAATAGTTCAGTGTTACCATAAAGAGTCCATTGCCTAGCCCAATGCAGAAACCCCAGATAATGACCCAAATTTCAGGTGTTTGTGGGCCGATCCACCCCAATGCAGCGATTCCGGCACCCACGAACAGATATCCTCCACCAAGTCCCCACCCATACCCCATCCTCGGTAGCCTATTTAACAACAAAATGATAATTACTGCCCCTGCGCCTGCAGATGAACCCAACCAGCCGAGCAGTGATTCGTTACCTGGCTTGATCTCCCGAAACAGGGTCGTAAATTGATAATCAATCATAAGAATGGCCATCAGTCCAAAACAGCCGAACAAAATCGTACTCAGCACGGTGCGACTGCTCCGTATAAAATGCCAGCCTTGCTTCCATTGGGAGAACAAGGATTCCAATCCATCCTTTTCACTATTAGCACTTCCGTCTGATTCAACGAACTCCGACTTCTCCACCAAACGCCGCAAGGGCCATAATACCACACCCGACAACAGGCGGGTACAGGCATTAATGACAATACAGATTTGTGGTGAGAAAAAGGCCAAAATGACTGCACCCAGAAGTGGTCCCGCCACTTTCGAACACTGGCTCACAAAACCGTTTAGGGACGATGCCTGAAACAGATGCTCCTCTGCCACCACCTGACGGGTTAACGCCTGCTGAGCTGGAACATGGAATACCCCCATCATGGCCCGCAGGGCAAGCAATGGAAGCAGCCATACCGGGCTTGGTGCGAATAAAATAGCAACGGTTAATCCCACGGTGATCACATCGCACAGGATCATGATTCTCACTTTGTGAAGTCGATCAGCCAAGGCACCTGCAACGGAGCCCAGCAGTATGCCCGGGACAGCCATACATACAGGAATAAGTGCAATAATCAGCGGATCGGCCCCCCATCGGTAGGCCACCATTACCTGGATGGCGAGTGCATCAAACCAATCTCCAAACGTAGCCAGTGAGTATGCGATAAACATGCGGACAAACCGGAGGTTGGTCCATAAGCTTTTGGAGGGTTCAGCAGATGAAGCGGGTGATTCGGTGGATTCATTGGAAATGACGGTCATACGTGTACTTCCTCCCTTGATTACAGCCGTTAGCGGTCTGTATGTTCCTTGGCTGTAATCATAAGGGCGTTATATCAGAGGAAGATCAGAGGATGGGGGGGGGGACAAAGGATAAAAAGTTACGTACTTCATCCACAATTTGCTGTCCATATAAGGGAACACCGTAACTTTTGCCAATCTCTGCGTACACTTGACGATATTTACTGCGAAGTCTGCCTTCAATTCGATGTTGACCCATAAATTGGAGAATCTGAAATGCCGCATTCAGATATAACGGTGCGTTCAGCGACATCTTCAATACGTCTAGACCATCATCCATTCTAAGTTCCGCTTCACGAACTCGTCCTTGCCGAAGCAACCATAACCCTTCCATCACCTGAAAACGTCCAATCTCCCGCAGGTACGGGGCATCCTTTAGTCCTACTCGCAAAACCTCCATCTGAGCCTCAACCGCTTCACCGCTGCCACCCCACAGTTCCACATACAACGTTGCAAGCGCTACTGGCATTTTGAAATTAACTAGCTCGTCAGTCTCTATCACACGATACGTCTCCTCCAGCTGCATCCGGGCACGTTGGTATTGACCCACCTCTGCATAAACTTCAACGATGTTTAGTATCCGAAGCTCCCGAAGCTGATCTGCAGACAAGGCCGATGAATTCAGCGCCTGTTCATATAACTGAATACTATCCGCTGGCTCGATCAGGGGGTGCACGAAAATCAGTAGCCAGTATAGTCGCTCCTCAAAGGGAATTTCCTTTGTTGCAATCAGCCACTCCAGATCTCCCTGTATAAAACGGATATACAACTGATAATAAGGGACAATCTGAATGCCGAGCGCTTCCTGCTGTTGGACCAGAGTCTGTATGGCATTTCCCTGCCCAAACAAGTGATATTTACGAAGTAATCCGTGAATGGCTTCCTGCATTTCTGGATCTTGAGTAGAAGGGCTAGCGGGTAGAACGGACTTGTTCTCATGCACAGCAAGCCGATATCCGTAGCCCCGTACCGTATCCAGACTGATCTCATCCCAGCGTTTCAGCTTCTTGCGCAGACGATAGATATGATCGTCCACGGTGCGTTCAACCGGATATTCCAAGGGCCATACCCGATCCAGCAGTTGGCTGCGGGTGAAGGCTTTTTCCTTGTTTTCATATAGAAAATGCAGTAGTGCAAATTCCTTGGCGAGTAGACGAATGGATTCCGTTTGCCGTGTTACCGTATATGTCCCTTCATCCAGTTGTAAAGACATGCCTGGCTCCTCCTACTATGTATAATTCGCTAATCGAAATCATATAGATTCATTCCATTTTTTCTCCTCATCGTGTTCAACATACCACAAAAACCCTTTGCGAGAACGCAAAAGGTTTCTATGGTGTATCTATTCTTACAACAAGTTATTACCTTGCCTTTTAACCCAGCACGACACGATCATCTGCCATTTTTTTGCCGCTAATCCGTTCGAATTCACCAAGTAACTCAGGCACAGTCAAGGTACGCTTGCGCTCTTCGCTGACATCCAGAATAATTCGGCCTTTGTCCATCATGATCAAACGGTTACCCAGACGAATCGCCTGTTCCATATTATGCGTCACCATCAATGTAGTAAGTCTCATCTCACGCACAAGTGTCTCCGTCAGTTCCGTGATCAGTTCGGCACGCGAAGGGTCAAGGGCTGCCGTATGCTCATCCAATAACAAAATCTGCGGCTGGGTAAAGGTCGCCATCAACAGACTGAGTGCCTGCCGCTCCCCACCGGACAGGAGGCCAACCTTCGCATTCGGCCGCTTCTCCAATCCAATTCCCAGCTTCTCCAATTGCGTGTTGAAAATCTCACGTCTGGCACGAGTTACTCCAAAGCCTAGTCCGCGTCCTTTGCCACGTTTGTATGCCATCGCCATATTTTCTTCAATGGACATATGTGGTGCTGTTCCCGCCATCGGGTCCTGAAACACCCGGCCTATCCAGCTGCTGCGTTTATGCTCCGGAAGGTTTTTAATGGAACGGTCATTGATCAACACATCGCCCATATCCGGCTTCATCACACCCGAAATGATGTTCATCAGCGTAGATTTACCGGCTCCGTTACTACCAATCACCGTCACAAAGTCTCCTGGATTCATCGTCAGATTCACACCAACGAGCGCGGTCTTCTCATCCGTTGTACCTGGGTTAAACAGCTTCGTTACTTGTGTAATCTCAAGCATGATCACATACCTCCCTTCGCCTGTTGGCCCCCGGATCGCATCAACTCTTCCGTTCGTTTGCGAGCCAGACTACGCTGCTTCATGGAGCGCTGCATAGTAGGGAAGACCAATGCAATAATGACAATTACCGCGGTGATCAACTTCAGATCAGATGTATCGAACCATTCGACTTGAAGAGCAAGCGCGACCACAATCCGGTATATGATCGAACCAACAATCGCTGCGAGTGTAGCCCAGAATACCGTTCTTGCACCAAGGATGGCTTCACCGATAATCACCGAAGCCAATCCAATGACGATCATACCAATACCCATCGTAATGTCTGCAAAGCCTGATTGCTGTGCAATGAATGCGCCAGACAGGGCGACCAGTCCATTGGATAAGCTGACACCTACAATCGTGGTCACATCGGTATTTGCACCAAAGCTGCGAATCATGCGTTTGTTATCACCTGTCGCACGGAGTGCAAGTCCAATATCTGTTTTCATGAACAGATCGAGCATAATTTTAAACACCAGTACCACAATAATAATAAGCACCATGACATGCTCACCCGAGAATGGATTATCCATGCCCATAATGGATTTATTCGGCGCGCCAAGAATACGCATATTAATGGAGTAGAGTGCAATCATCATCAGAATCCCGGATAACAATCCGTTGATTTTGCCTTTGGTATGAAGCAGACCTGTACAAGCTCCGGCCACCATGCCGCCAGCCATTGCTGCCAAACAGGCAAGCCAAGGAGAGAAGTCATTGGAGATCATCACCGCCGCGATTGCGCCTCCTGTTGTAAAACTTCCGTCTACGGTAAGGTCAGGAAAATCGAGTATGCGGAACGTAATATATACACCAAGTGCCATCAGTGCATATAAAAGCCCCAGCTCGATCGCTCCTTCAATTGAATTCCAGCTTATACTCACGCTACTTCCTCCCTGTCTATCGAAAAGAATGAGGCGAACCCGTTGCACGTCCGCCTCGCATCCATACTGCCGGATTATTGTCCGATCAGATTATTGAATAATGTTGTTGTCCTGGTCTTGCACTTCCGCCTTCATCTCGTCCGTAACCGTAATGCCTTGGGCTTCAGCCGCTTTCAGGTTCAGGATCAGATCCAGTTTGTCTGGAACGGTGACTTTCATATCACCAGGTTTCGTACCGTTTTTCAGAATGTCCGCAGCCATCTCACCCACCTGATATCCATGGTCATAATATTTGAAGCCAACGGTTGCGAAGGCTCCTTTTTCAACGGTATCCCGATCACTGGAGAAGAACGGAATTTTGTTGTTGTTCGCCGTTTGAATAATCGTATCGACCGCACTCACGACAGAGTTATCAAGCGTAATGTAGAAGGCGTCCACTTTGCCAACCAGAGAGTCCGTTGCCTGCTTTACTTCCGATGTATTCGTAACTGGTGCTTTGACCAGCTTGATATTATGTGTTGCCAGTGCCTTTTCAGCGTTATCTGCCATAACCACCGCATTTGGTTCGCCTTCGTTAATCACCAATCCTACTGTCTTCACATCCGGCAGATTTTTGGCGATAAAGTCAGCCAATTGTACGATCGCCTCCGGATTCGTGTCCGATGCACCTGTAACGTTGCCGCCCGGCTTGTCCATGTCAGTCACCAGCTTGGCACCCAGCGGGTCTGTTACCGCTGCGAACAACAATGGCTTTTCCTTCACTTGTTGAGCCAAAGCCAGCGCAGATGGTGTTGCGATTCCAAGTACGAGGTCATTTTTGGAATCACCCGAGATTTTCTGGGCAATGGAAAGGTTGTTCGTCGAATCACCTTGCGCGTTATTGTAATCAATTTTGAGGTTTTTGTTTTCTTCAATGCCCGCATCCTTCAGGGCTGCAATAAATCCTTCGCGTGTAGCATCCAGGGATGGATGTTCAACAATTTGGGAGATGGCAATCTGGTATGATTTTTCCTCGCTACCTCCACCTGTTGTGCTCCCTGATCCTTCGGATTCCGAGCTTGTACCACTGTTATTTCCGCAACCTGCCGCAACGATCATTGAAGCAACCATCATCAGTGACATCCAGAATTTCTTTTTCATGTGTGAGAACCCCTCTCCATCTTATAAAATGTGATTACCCTAATCGCTATTCCATTGACACGATAGGGCGGGACAAAACGAACGCTTCAACGCATTGTTGCTTTGATCGACAAAAGCAGACAAATATAGACTTTTCTCATGCGACTGAAGTCCATGACCCGTGTTAGTGTTTTTGTGTTTCCCTAATATTAAGGGGCGTCCCGATATCCGTCAATGGTTGAACCGCTTCCAATTTACTTTCATCGGTTGATTGTGATAGAAAACATTACATAACCTAAAAAAACCACCCACAATGTTTCGTAGATGGTAGCCATTAATACAACTATAAACGTAAGTTTCTACTTATGAATAGGGAGTACGGAGTCTTCTTCTAATTTCGTCCACAAGTATTTTTTTCTCCGCTTCCGATATGGCATCCGCGATCAGTTTACGTGCTGCAACAGGCGCAATCCAGGGTTCAACATCTGCATAACAAATACCGGACAACTTCTCATACTCCTCCATAAAGATGTGAATGTTGGCCTCTCTGATAGCATCAAGAACAACCGTCGCTTCATGTGGCAGATGCGGGGGCAGTATGGCGTATCGAATCATAATAATGTATTCGGCCAAGTCGGCTTCCGGATTTCCGGTAGAAGCATTGTTCCAGTCAATAATAACGGCATCATTATCCCTGAGCAGTATGTTACCTGGATTCGGATCGCCGTGACATAGTTGCTGCTTCATCGGTAATCGATCCAATTGGGCAATCACAGCAGCTTTCTCCGCTTGAGACAAGTATTGCGCTTCAACAATATTATGCTTGATATTTTCCCGCTGACTCGGCATATTGACCACTGTATGAGAATGAATCTGGTAAAAAATCCGGGCTGTAATTCGGGCATTCACGAAATCTTCGCTGGTATCCAACGGTTGCTGCATTCTGGACTGTTCTACCGCTCTGTCTACAAAACGCTTCATGATTGTCTCGCCATCAATCCGTTCGAATACAATACCTGATCGCCCCTCAACGGTCACCAGATCATATGGCTTGGGAACAGGCAACCCACACGCCGAAGCGATTCGGCAATGATGAAGTTCAGCCTCCAAAGCAGCTGTAATGGTGTTCGGTTTGGCCAGTTTAACGATCTTGCTCCCGTCTTCCCATTCGAATACTTCTGCACAACCACCTTCTCCAATTTTGTTACCGAGCCTATGGACCATGATGCTCACTCCTTCAACGGATTTAATAAGTGAGACCTTCCCTATGCAACAACATCTCGTACATTTCCCGGATCATTTCAATCGCTTCATTCATCTCCAGCTCCAGGGTATGAGAGTTCAGAAGTGTTCCAATACCAATTAGATAGATTGTGAGCTTAAGGAAAATGCGCTTGAGTTGTTCGACCGATACATCCTGCAATCGCTTGCTATAACGCATGTAGAACGTGGTTAATTCTTCACCCAAAAACTGATCGGTGTGGGGATTGTATTGTCGGTAACCCGAAAGATACAACGTTCGAAATAACTGCTTCTCGTTCTGTGCAAAGTACAGGAATCCAATCGTCAGGTTCAAAGCAGGGGAATTGGTATCGTCCTTATACTCCACCATACTGTGACGGGCAAATTCGGCAGCCTTGTCATACACGCTTGCTTTCAACTCTTCAATGTTACTGTAGAGACTATATATGGGTTGGGTGGAACAATGGAGCGCCTGAGCAACGTTTCGCGCAGTGAGTGCCTCCAAGCCTTGAGTCCGTACAAGCTCAAAGGCGGCAGATAACACTTTTTCTTGCGTAATCTCGGATTTGGGTGGCATATGTTTCTCCTTCCCGCGTAAATAACACATGTTATATAACGTATGTTATTATGAGTGAACTCATGTGTCAAGTGTGCTTTTGGGATGGGACTTTTTCATTCAATCTTTACAAAAAAGAGGCAACCCTCCCAGTGTAGTTTGGAAAGGCCGCCTAATATCGATCAATGGATAGCTCCAGAGTGCTTATTCCTTTTCTTTTTGCAGTTCCTCTAATTCAGATGATGTTAGTCCGTAACCTTAATAATAGTGGCCTGATCAAGACCTAAAGTGAGCATATTCATCGCGATTTTCCGCTTGCTCTCAGCTTCACCTTCTTTAATTCTTGAAACCCTCTTCTCGTGCGCCTTCAATCATGGAAGCTTCGTCCCATAGAAATTTCTGACGGTCGATATATCGTTGACGTGCTTGCTCATCCTGGCTCAGAAACTCCAATACACTCATGGCTTTTTTCAAAGCCGGTTCCGGGTTGTGATACTGGTCATTAGCGAGCATTTCGAATTCGTTTGAACACATAATCGTTCTTGGGATCAAGCAACTCTGTCATCATTATTCACTCCTACGCACAAAATGAACAGAATATATCTGCTGAAATATTAGCAAATATAAGGTTGCGAACATGCACTGGATGTTAGCTCCAATATAACACGTATCGCCATATGTAAATAGCGTTTATACGTCATTCACTATCCAAAAAAAGAGACTATTTCGACGAATCGAAACAATCTCTTGTCTTGTGTATCAACCAGTTAATTCCCCGACGCTTCGCGAATCTCATACTTGCACCTTTTGCCGCCATCGGCGTAACATTCAGTACGCTCCACCTCAGCTTGAAGAAGCGAACGGAACAGATCGAGTTCACAGCGGCAAGCCTGCTTGTAGACACTCGCGACTTGCACAATCGGGCAGTTCATTTCCGTAATAACGTAGGTTCCATCTTCTTCTCTGGACGCATCCGCCATATAGCCGTTTGCATTCTGGATTCGCGCGAGTTCCTCCACCCGTCCAGCCAGATCCTGGCCCTCCATCTGTGGCAATCCGCTACGAAGCAGCTTGTCCCGGCGACTCTCGAACAACGCATCTACCACACCACTCCCGGCTGTGTCAGACAATTCTTCAAGCAGTTCCAGTGTAAGGGACGAATATGATTTTGGGAAAAAGCTGTCCCCACGTACCGTCAATTGGTACACCGAGGACGGACGTCCGGCCGTAGCCCGGGCCTCCCGAACCTCGATCCAACCGTCCTGCTCCAGTGCCGTTAGATGACGGCGAATGGCCATGCCGGTCAGACCCAGATCAGCTGTCATTTCCCTCGCGGTCAATGTGCCTTGCTGCTTCAGCATGAACAAAATCCGTTCACGCGTCGTTCGTTCCTCTTCGCGCTTCACGATCAGCACCTGCTCTCCTGCTTATGCGTGTACCGGTGCTGCCTCCCGGCAGGCATCCGAGCAAAAGCGGTTATGCGTCTCTTCGCAATCCTCACAGCTTACATGCTGCAGGTTGCAGGTTGGACAATTAATATATCGGTCATGTGTCGTTCCACAGTGATAACAGCTGGCAATGACAATATCCTCTTCTGTCCGGTTAATCGGTACAGAGATTCGCTCGTCAAACACGTAACACTTGCCATCGAACAGATGCCCTTGTACTTCTGGATCCTTACCGTATGTGACAATACCGCCGTCCAATTGAGCCACGTCCTGGAATCCTTCATTAATCATGAAGCCAGTCAGCTTCTCGCAGCGAATGCCGCCAGTGCAATAGGTAATAATCGTTTTGTCCTTCATGTCACCCAGGTTCTCTCGAATCCACTCTGGAAACTCGCGGAAAGACTCCACATCTGGACGAATGGCCCCGCGGAAGTGACCAATTTCGTATTCATAATCATTGCGACCATCGATAACGATAACGTCATCCCGTTGCAAATGCTCATGGAACTCTTTCGGTGAAAGGCGTTTCCCGCTAATCACATTCGGATCGAGATCTTCCTCCACGCGGAACGTAACCAGCTCTGCTTTGTGCCGAACAAAGATTTTTTTGAACGCATGCTCTTCCACATCATCAATCTTAAACACCATATCGCTAAAGAGCGGGTTCGCATGCATGTCTTTCATGTACTGCTCTGTCTGTTCAGGCGTTCCGGATACGGTACCGTTAATGCCTTCGGATGCGATCAGAATACGGCCTTTCACACCCAGGTCTTTGCAGTATTGCAAATGCTCTTGTGTAAACGTCTCAGGGTCTTCAATCTTCACGAACTTATAATATAAAAGCACGCGGTACGCGCTGTTACACATGTATATCACCTGTTCCTATTCCATGTTGTTATTAGCCGGATCATCCGGCAAGACGACTACATTGCACCCTTACTTGTAAAAAGAAAATAAACAGCCGCCCGAAACATCGTCTCGAACTGCTGCCTGACATTCGACTTTTATTCCTGCATTCTAGTTTATCGGAAGCGGAATAGCTTAGTCAATATAAATGTATAGAAAGGCATGAAAGATATGGAACATATCTGTCTGCACCATTCACCCTATTCGGAGATCGTAATAACCGAAGTTACAAAGTGATAGGATTCATTCTCCAATATCGCCTGTGATAACAGGATCTTATTGCCTTCCGGGCTCCAGGCGAGCGGGTCAGAAGCGTTGTCCATATCCGCTGAAATCTGGAACTGTTCTGCCGACTCCGTGTTAGAGACGAACAGTCCTTTCTCATTGTCATTTTCAGAATTGATCGTATACGCAATCTTGGAATCATCACCCGACCAGCTTGTGCCGAAGATCTGCGTGCCTCTGGCGAGCGTGGCTTTTTCATTGCCTTCCAGATCGGTGAGCACCAGCGCCCGTTTGGTATCCGCCGTTCTTTTCACAATCGCAAGCCTTGTTCCGTCATTAGAAGGAATGACCCACTCCACACTTTTCAGCACCTGTTTCTCTTCACCGGTCTTCGTGTCGTATGCGTTCAGCTGGCCGTCTTCACCCGTAATATAATAGAGCATTCCGTTCGAAACCTCGATGCTCCGCACATTGAAATTGCCTGTCTTCACCAGTACCTTCGTTGTACCATCCACACTTGCCGAGATCAGATCACCCTTCATATTGGGAAAAACGACATGTGCATTATCCAGCCACGCGCCCTCTTGTATGAATCCATCCTCCTTACCAGCAGGGGTTGTCTCCCCGTTATGCAGGTTCAGGAAGTAGCCTTTGCCCGTATTTTCCTCCGGCTCCCGGTAGAACAGATACTGACCATCCGGTGACACCAGCGGTGCACCCAGACTGGCTTCACCTTCTTTAAGCGGTGTGTCTGTGCCTTTGGTCAGATCATACATATATAAGTTATGCGGGTATCTTTCCTGGCCTTCAACGGTAACGGGTTTCAAGGACTTGTTCTCCTTGTCGGATACAATCCAGTCGTCACTTAGCCATGCAATCCCGCGCATATTCGGTAATTTATCAATTTTCTCCAGCTTAAAGCTCTGGTACACGGACGTGTTGGTATTATCTTTTACTGTAATGTCGGTGCCCGTTTTACCACCTTGTGCGTTGCCCCCCGGCTCCGTTGTCCCCCCGCATGCCGCTGTAGTTAGCAGGGCAATGGCTCCAAACGTACCCAAAGCTGCTTGTTTCCAATTCATGATGGTCCCCCCTGGTTTCTCTTGCTATAGACCAAGCATACACATCGCATACTTCCAAAGTTATTCAGACTTGTTTCGAACTTGTAAACTTGCATCAGCCAAAGGAAATACGAGTTGGAATGTCACACCTTCCCTATCCTCCCCATCGCCCGGATTGCTTGGTAATAAGGTGATTGTCCCTCCCTGTTTTTCAACAAACTGCTTCACGAGAGATAGCCCCAGTCCGGTTCCGCCGGTTTTTCTGGCTCTGTCTTTGTTCACGGTGTAAAAGGGTTCAAATATCTTCTCCCGCGCCTCTGCCGGAATCGGCGTACCCGAGTTGTAGATGCGAATGACCGCTTGACGCTCCTGCATCCGCAGTTCGTTCTTCACCCGGATCACACCATCCGGAACGTTATATTTGATGGCATTATCCAGCATGTTGATGAAAATATGCATAAGACTTTCCCGATCGCTACGGATCACCGCCGGTTCAAGATCCAGTTCCATGTTCAGCGCAAACTTCTCCGCTTTCCCCCGCATTCGGCCACAGGCATCCTCCAACAGAGCACTGACCTCTACATCTTCGGCTTGGTTCTCGAAGTCGTACTTCTCCAAGGCAGATAAATGTAAGACTTTCTCGACCATCTCGTACAGCCGCTCCGTTTCTTTGCCAATGTTATTCGTGGCATCATCAAGCAGTTGAGGATCATCCTTATACATGTCGAGCAGCTCCACATAAGCTTTGATCGATGTCAGCGGTGTCTTGAATTCGTGGCTAATGTTACCGATGTATTGTTTCTGCTGTTGTTCCAGCGCCTGAAGCTTCTCAATCGCCAGTTGCAGCTTCTGCTGCTCTGCATGCATGGCTGTGATGTTTTGCTGAATGGATGTACTCATATAATAGATGCCCTGCCCCAGCTCTCCCAATTCATCCTTACGCCTTACAGGAGACTCTGTAATATAGTCGCCTTCGCGAATGGAATCTGCGGACTTCTTCAGCCGGGTAATGGCGACAGCAAACCGATTGTAGAACAGGTACCCCAGAATGAAGCTCAGCGCCACAACGGCAATGCCCGCCCATATAAACAGTTGAAGGATGCGGGCATAGAATTCATGATAGCTTTGGACCGGATATTGCATCCATACGGCACCCATCTGACCATCCGGACCATCCAACGGTGCCGCATAAAACAAGGTATCCCCTTGCTCATGGTAGGCTATTTTATTTTGTAGCGCATAGTTCAGCGTATCCTGAACAATCGCACTCTCCCCGGAGCTAATCGATGAACCAACTTGCTGTCCCTTCATATCATAGAGAGCTATCGGCAATCCGGTAGAGTTGGCCAGTTCCTGTGCCAGTCTGCGACCGTTCCGCTGTAAAAAAACGTCCTGTTCGAGATGAACGGACTCGGTGTAGTAGGCCTGTCTCACATTCAAATTCACCAGACGTGTCTGCTGCGACAGAATGCCCTCGATCTGTGACTGCTGATTGCGTTCAATACCTCGCAGCACCAGTGAACTAAGTACAACCACCGTCAGGATAAGCAATGCCGCCAGAAAAACACTGAATTTCAGCTTGATGCTGACTCTCATACCGCCCCGCCCATTTCAGGCGCAGAGGCTTTGTACCCGATCCCATATACGGTCTGCAATTTTTGCTGATCCGAATCTCCGATTTTTTTGCGCAAACGCTGGATGTGAATGTCCACGGTCCGTGTGCCACCTGCATATTCCATGCCCCACACCCGATCCAGCAGATCGTCTCGTGTGTACACACGCTCGGGATTGGACATAAGAATCGTCAGTAGGTCAAACTCCTTCGGTGTCAGTTCCAGCTTCTCTTCATTTACGGTCACCGTGCGGTGAGCGACATGGATACGCAGTGTGCCATTCACAATGGCCTGATTCTTCGAATCGTCCGGTGGTGGACTGCTTTTCTCGACACGGCGCATGAGCGCTTTCACCCTTGCGAGCAGTTCGCGGATCTCGAATGGTTTGGTCATGTAATCATCGGCGCCCATTTCCAAGCCAACGATTTTGTCTACGATATCATTTTTGACGGTCAGCAAAATAATGCCGATATCCTCCCGGTCCTCCAGCCTGCGGCATACGCCGTATCCATCAAGCCTTGGCATCATCACGTCTAGAATCATGACCTGTGGGTGAAACGATGCGACCTTGACCAAGGCCTCTTCACCGTCACTCGCAGTCTCTACTTCATATCCTTCGCGCCGCAGCGCGTAAGCAATGGCACTGACGATACTTGATTCGTCATCTACCACGAGCACTTTTTTATTCATAGGATTCATCCTCTACGTTACACGAGATAACTTCAAGTGCAGTACCGTCTTCTGATCGCTGTTAGTTGATAAAGGGCGTAGCATATGCTTCCGGAGTAGCTTTCTGACAGAAAGCTTTGAACTTCGTTTCTTCAGACCGGTTCTGCACTCTTCGTTTTCGTGTAAATATTCAGTTCTTTTTTATTTATGTTAGCAAGGTCTGTGCTAATTAGCTATGGATGAGTTTGCAATTTGTATGAGAAGCATGCATCCTCTCAGCTTGGACGTTGCTATACTTTCTTTATACCCTAAAGGCAACAAAAAGAGCCAACCCGCAATTGGATCAGCCCTTGATCTATAGATTCCCAATTCATGTTACTGTACAGAAAACCGTCTATTAATCCCTTTTGCAGCTACTCCTCAAATGACAGATTCAATGGCTCGTCCGACATCTCGTACTCTGTCTCCATATGTGTCAGCGGTGTGTTCAGATCAACCTCCTCAAAGCGGAAGCTGTCGACCCACACTTTTCCTTTACCGTTCAAAATAACCCCGAATGAAATAACCGCGCTGCCCTCCGGCACATCAAGCACAATACTGTACTGGTTCCAAGGCTGCGTACCCGTAATCGGCCTATCATGCATGTTATCAAATTGAAGTACATCATGAACGTTATTATCCACACGCATCCATAATCCGCAAAAAGCATCCACACGCTCGGTCTTCACAAATCCCGATAACTTCATCCGCTTGCCCACATACTTGTCTGCTCTGAACTGTTGCATCATTGTTGCGAACTCGTTAGGCTCCATCGGCGTAACTGCCTTCAAATATCCTGAAGCTTTCCCCTGATGCACTTCGGCAGGATCAATGCCCATCTCATAATTTTGCGGATGACTTCCGGTTAACATCCAACCTGTAATCGTTGACGTCTGATTCATCTGTAATTCTCCTCCTCTGGTTCTTCCTTCGAATAATGTCAGATCGAACAATTTGCGAAAACGTCCTGGTGGCATGCCATATAATTTGCGGAATGCGCGGGTGAAGGCTTCCTGACTCTCAAAACCACATGCCAGGGCGATGTCCAAAATGCCTGCATCCGTCGATCGCAAGGTCGTGGACGCCAGACTCATCCGTCGGTTCCGGATATAATCCACCACGGTCATACCCACCTCATTACGGAAAACTCGGTGGTAATGATAAGGTGACAACAACGCCTCGGACGCCACTTCTTCTAGCCCAATCTGCTGATGAAGATGGGTCTCGATATAGAACAAACTTTGCTGAATCATTTCACGGTAACGGCTCAACTGAGGCAAATCCCCCTTCCATATCTTTACTATACGTGAATGAGTTATCTCCGTTTTGATCATTTTTGCTATCCTCACTTCGGTTGGTCTCTGCCCCGAACGCAAAAAAGAGCCAATCACGGAAGGAATCCTGTCCGTAATTGACTCTCCTTTTATCTATTTGCACAACATTCTTCGTCAGACAGCCGGTACCGGCTGTGCACCAACTTCTTCGTCATCATGTTCCACCAACTCATGTTTCTCCCAAGCTCTACTCTTCCAGCGGAAGTACATAATAACTGCGCGGGTCCACTCATCAGCCGCAATGGCAAGCCACACACCAGCGAGCCCCAGATGAAGCTGGAATATGAGCAGGTACCCCAGTGGCAGACTCATGCAGACCATGGAGATCAGCCCCATGTATACCGGGAACTTTGCATCCCCTGCCGCACGCAGGGAACCAATGATCACAATATTGCAGGTACGCCCGGTTTCGAGCAAAAGACTGAGCAGAATCACTTGAGCCCCCAGCTTGATAATTTCCGGATTATCCGTAAATATGCTCATCAGCGGCACACGGAATAGAATAATGATTACATCAATGATAACTGTGGCCAGAAGGGCCCATTTTACACTGTCAAAAACACGTTTGTACGCATCGTCCTTGCGCCGCGCACCCACAAGCCGGCCTACAATGATCGATGTCCCCATACCAATCGCCATGCTGAACAAGTAGATATAGCTGGAGATATTACCCGCATACTGCTTCGTTGCCATGGCTTCTGCGCCCAGATAGGTCACATACAACGTGAACACGAGCTGGCAGGAATGATATACCATGGACTCCATCGCAGACGGAATACCAATCCGCAGAATTTTGCCAATAAAATGTTTGGACAACTTAATGTAGTATTCGAAGTCCACCCGTACCTCGCTCACACGATACAACAACCAGAAGAAGATCAGCAGGCAGATAAAGCGACTTCCTACCGTGGAGATCGCTGCCCCTTCCACCCCAAGCTTCGGCAGGCCGAAGTGTCCAAAGATCAATGCATAGTTACCAACAACGTGAATCACGTTCATGAATACAGCAACATACATCGTTTCTTTGGTGTAACCATGTGTACGAATCGTCGCAGCCAGCGCGTTAATGAGTGCCTGGAGGAAGATGCCGCCACCGACGATATTTATATACGAACGGGCAAAATCATAAATTTCGCCTTGAATATTCAGAAGTGTTAACAATTGTCCTCCGAACAGAAGGAAGATTCCGCTCAGGACCAGCCCCACGATAAGATTCAGCGTAATTGCATTACCTGTAACTTGGGCTGCTTCACTTAACTTTTTCGATCCGATATATTGTGCGACTACAATCGCGGCACCATGTCCAATGACTTCCAATACAAGGATAGCGATAGAAATAATCTGATTGGCTGCTCCAACGCCGGAGACCGCATTATCGGATACCGAGCTGAGCATGAGCGTATCCACGCTCCCCATCAACATAAATAAGAAGAGTTCCAAGAAAATAGGCCATGTCAGCCGAATCAGATTCAGATCCTTGGCATCAGAACGAAGGGACTCTTTGGTTGAGGATATTGCTGTCATTTTCTCACCTTTCCCATGTGGGCTTTAATTCTTAGGGTATGTTAGCACAGGTAGTTTGAAAATGCAGTAGTTTTGCGAAAATAGTTGAAAGTTTTTTGCAATTCCATAAATAGGTATTTTCAGCGTTTTCATTAAGCCCCGTTTCCGTACACCTGCCAGAGGTTTTAGAAGACAAAAAAGGCCCCTCCCGACTCGCTTTTAAGCAAGTAATGGAAGGACCTTAGATCCTCAGCCTTTTAACCTTTAACAGAACCCGCAGCAATTCCCTCTACGATTCGATTACTCAGGATGAGAAATGCAATCAGGATCGGCATAATGCTAATCATCAGCGTTGCACCAATGGCTCCCCAATCCGTTGTATATTGACCGATAAAGTTCTGTACCCCAACGGTTAAGGTCTTGTATGAATCTGTGCTGATGAACGTATTAACAAAGATAAATTCGTTCCAGTTATAAATCATGTTGATGATTGCCGTTGTGGAGATGACCGAAGACGTCATCGGTAGCACAATCCGAAAGAAAATCCGATGCACGGAGCAGCCATCCATCACTGCGGCTTCTTCCACTTCCCGGGGAAGCGCGTAGTAGAATCCCAGTAGAATCATAATGGTAATTGGCATATTAAAGGCAATGTAAGACAAGATGACTGACAACGGATGATCGGTGAGATGAAGCTTCAGGAACAAGCTGAACAGTGGGATCAACGTGGAGTGCACAGGGATCATCAGACCCACCATGAATAGCCCCAATACCAGCGAACGACCCTTCCAGCGCATACGTGTAATGGCAAAGGTCACCAGACTTGCAAACAGCACGGTGAACACCACCGAGACCACCGTAATCCATACACTGTTGAAGAAGTATAAGCTGATATTTCCCTCTGTCCATACCTTGACATAGTTTTCCCAACGCGGGGTAGCAGGAAGGGAAAAAGGCGCCAGGTCGAATACTTCCTGATTATTTTTAAGCGAGAACAACAGCAACCATACCAAGGGCAAAATTTGTAGCAAAGCTACCAGGGACAAGAGGAAATACAGCAGAATATATCCGAATCTCCTTAACCATGCCGAACCTCGGCTTGTCCCCGGGTACATTGGCAATCTAACGGCCGTATCCGTCTTCACCGGGATGAACCTCCTTTCATTTCACTAGGGCGTGTCTGGAAACTCCGAAGGTGGCAGATTTTGCCGAATTTTCGTTCCAAGCAAGGAAATTTTCCGCAGGTGTGCCGGGGCACGTCAAGGGAAAGTGACGCAGCAGGGAGCGAAAAGGCGGTAAAAGATGCACTTCAGCGAGTTTTCAGACACGAACTAGCGTCAGGAATACTGGATCGTATCTTTGGATGCTGTCGCTTTTCGAAGCAGCCAGGTAACCAGCAGACAGATCAAGAGCAGGAAGAAACCTACAGCACTGCCGTAACCAAAGTCGAAGCTACGGAACGCCTGACGATACATATAGGAGGCCATCACTTCGCTGGAGCCATTCGGTCCGCCATCGGTCATCACGTAGATGAGATCAAAATACTTGAGTGAACCTACTACAGCCAGCACAACGGTCACCTTGATCACCTCAGTAATAAGCGGCAGCTTGATTCGAAAAGCGATCTGCCAAGGGCTTGCCCCATCAATCCTGGCTGCTTCCACCAGAGATTCCGGAATATTTTTGAGTGCCGCATAATAGATCAAAATATAGAAGCCTGCATACTGCCACAGAATCGGTACGAACAGTGCATACAGCACCAAGGATGGCTCCGCCAGCCAAGCTGGCGGATTGCTGAAGCCGATCGCTTCCAGAAAGGTGTTCAGCACACCATTGCTGGGATGATAGATCTTCAGCCATAACTGGGCGATCGCGACCGAAGATAGCAGCATCGGGATCAAATATATTTTGCGGAACAGATTGGCGCCCTTGATCTTGCCTGACAGCACCAAAGCAATCATCAGATAACCGATCAGACTCAGCGCGGAGAACAAAGCAAGCAAAAAAGTATGGTTCGCACTCTGCCAGAATGTTCCATCTTGAAGCAGTCTGGCGTAATTATCTAATCCAATAAAGGTCATTGCACCGATCCCATCCCATTGCATCAACCCATAATACCCGGTCAGCACGATTGGGATGTACACCAAGACCAGCAGCAGAAGCAGTGCAGGAAGCACGTACAACGCAGCAACGAGACGGTTGGACATGACTTTGTCCATCACATTATCCTCCCTTCAAGCGTTCAAACGTGTGTACGTCAATTGCCTTTATCAATCGCAGCCTGATGATTCTTCACAAAGTCCTCTGGTGTTACCGCTTTGCCAAACAACGCCTGAATCATATCCAGATGAGCCTGAGCGGCTGCCGGTTTCATCTGTACGTCTGCAAAGAGTGTGAGACTGCTGGCCTGATTCAATTCGTTCAGCAGGTCGATATAGAGCTGTGGCAGCTGTACTGCAGCTGTATCCACTTTGGTTGCCGGAATGACACCTGCTTCAGTCACCGAACTTTCACCCCATTTTTCCACAAAGTATTGCACGAACTTCGCCGCTTCTTCCTTCACTTTGGAGTTCTGGGCCACGAACAGCCCTACGCCTGGTCCACCTACCCAGCTGTTAATGTCGCTCTTACCGTCTTCCATCGTTGGGAATTTGAAAAATCCGATCTTGTCCTTGAATTCCTGCGGAATATCCGGGTTGGTCGTAAAGTTTGGCAGTTCCCAGGTGCCCATCAGGTACATGGCCGCCTTTTCGTTCATGAATTCGGATTTGCCCTCATCGTTGGACAACCCGTTGAAGCCTTTGTTGAAGGCATTCATATCCACCAGCTTTTGTACCTCGGCAGCAGCTTGAGTCAGAGCCGGATCGTCAAACTTGCCGGAGCCATTGATGGCCTTTTCCAGTGCATCTCCACCTAACCGATTCGCCAGATACATATACCAGAGTGAGCCGGTCCAGCGGTCTTTATTGCCCAGTGCGATCGGAACCTCACCGTTATCTGTCAGTGTCTTCAGCACACTCAGGAATTCATCGTACGTTGCTGGCGGCTGCAAGTTATATTTTGCAAAAATGGCTTTGTTATAATAAATGGGGGAGATATTCAACTCGATTGGTAGCGCATATGTTTTGCCGTCTATGGCATAGGCTTCTGTTGTTCCGGCTATGAATTTGTCGCCCAGCGAGCCGCTCAGCAGATCATCGACCGGTGCGAACAGATTCCCCTTCACATAAGGCTCCAGAAATCCAGCAGCCCAAGTTACACCAACATCGGGCAGTTCATTGGATGCCGACAGGATTTTCAATTTGTTCTTATATTGTTCATTCTCCAGCACTTCCTGCTTAATGGTTACATTCGGATGATCCGTCTGATACTGCTTGATGATATCGTTGACCAATTTGTTTTGTTGTGCGGAGCTGCCTGCTGGCCAGAGGTGCATGAATTTGAGGGTTACTTTCCCATCTGTACCGTTGTTGCCTGTTTCACCCTCTTCATCCGAACTTGAACTGTTACATCCGGATAAAATTACGGCGAGAACCAGCGTCCATGACAGAAGAATGGCCATCGTCTTTTTGCTCATTATCCCAACCCCCTTGGTTTTTTCGGTTAATGTAACCGCTTTAACCAAATTGTAGCATGGGCCTGACGCCCCTATAAGGCCAGAATAATTTGGAAAAACTCCACTTTTTTGAGGTTATTTGTTATCTCGTTTCAGATAGGGAATGACGATATTTACTTGGACTAAGCCCCTCAAGACTTTTAAATACCGTGATAAAATACTTATCCGTCTGATAACCCACCTGTTCAGCAATCTCCGAGATGGGCATAGTCGTCTGCACAAGCAACTCCTTCGCGCGCTGAATACGTTTGCGGGTAAGGTATTCACTAAAATTGATGCCGATCTGTTCCTTGAATAATACACTGAAGTAACTGGAGTTGAGATGGAGTAACTCAGCGATTTCACGCATGGTCACATGTTCACCCAGATGAGTATCCACATAGGCCAAAGCTTCACTGATCTGGCTATTGAGCCTTTGTTCCCCGCGCTCCTTAACATCCAGCAGCTTGGAGTCAACCATTTCTTGCATCGTTTGAATACGTCGCTGTTGTTCGCTGAACTTTAGGGCTTTTTCGACGGTCTGAAGCAATTGTTCCTTCTCAATCGGTTTCAACATATACTCCACGACACCCAGCTTCATGGCCTGCTGGGCGTATTGAAAATCGGCATGTCCCGACATAATCAGGACAACAGGCTTGTTCGAAAAATGTTGAATGGCTTCGATCAGAGACAAGCCAGAGAATTCCGGCATGCGAACATCCGTTATTAACAGATCTGCCGGCTTCTTCTTGAGCCATTCCACAGCCTCGACGCCACTTTCTGCAGTCTGAATGTGATTTCGTCCTGCCGACCATCCTTCCAATGTCTTACGAATACCCTCTCTTGTACGCGGCTCATCATCCACGATAAGAATCGTTTTGTCATGAATCATATGTACCCTCCGTTCCCATGGGAATCTCAAAGCAAATGACAGTTCCTTCCCCAACCTTGCTTGTTATGGAAAGCCTGCAACGTTCGCCAAGTTGGCTGCCAAAGTAAAGCTTCAGTCGCCGATGTACGTTGATCAGACCTACACCTGTCCCCTTGTTGGATACAGACGGGCCGCCATGTAATGCATGAATGACAGATTGAAGCCGTGATTCATCCATACCGGGACCATCATCCAGAACCTCAATGTGAACCAGATTCTCATCGGTCGAAGCATCCACATGGACGATTATCTTTCCCGGTCCCAGTTTACTTTCAATCCCATGAAGAATCGCATTTTCGACCAAGGGCTGTATAAGCAGTTTTGGGATGGGGACCTTACGAACCACATCGTTCAGCTGAATCTCCCATTGCATTCTCTCTCCCAACCGCATCTGCATAATTCGAAGATAACGCTCGGCGTGTTCCAGCTCGTCGGCAATCGTAACCCATTCATCCTGTTGCCAACTGGAGATAATGTAGCGAAATAATCGGGACATCGCCACAACCATACGTGCCATCTCCTCGTCTCCCTTCTCCTCAAGGGACCAATAGAACGCCTCCAGCGTGTTGAATAGAAAATGGGGATTAATCTGAGACTGCAACGCCTTCAGCTCAGCCCGGGACTGCATGACCTCCTTCTCATGAACCACACGGGTCAATTCATTCTGCCTGTAGACCATCTGGTTATACACGTTGTTGAGTTCATTGATCTCCATCGTAGAGCTAACCATTAGATTAGGTCTCATTGCTCCTGGCTCTGCACTGCGCATGGCTCGCATCAGGCGTATGAGCGGACGTGTAATCATTGTGGACAAAAAGAAGGACATGATAAGGAACAGAACAACACCAATCATTCCCGAGACGAGCAGCGCCGTCCTCAGGATGGATACACCTTCCGTTGTCTCCCGTAGCGGGGTCAGGACAGCAAGTGTCCATCCCGTCAACTCCGATTTTTGCCTGACGACGATATAGGATTCCTCCCCGTTCTGCACGACTGATCCGCTGTCCAATATGGCTTTGGGATCGAGATTTATCTCCAGATCGGAAGTCACCACTTCGCCTGCACTATCCAAGAGCATAATAGAGTCCTGCGAACTATCTGCCCCATTCGAATCATTCAATTGAAAAAAACTGCGTTGCATCCGTACCACCACATAACCTCCATGTTCGAAAGAATGATCCAGCAGGTTAATCCGCCGAATAGCCAGAAGCACACCCGGATCTTCAGGGTCAGCGCCTGCCCATACCAGTCTGCCTTTTCCTTCATCCGCCAGGCTGATCCAGTTGCGCTCCACTCTGAGATCGAGGGATCGGTCATCCATCGGAAATATGCGGTTATAACCCGTAGTGTATATCTCCATACTTTGCGCACCGTTGATGAAAGACTGATAGCTGCCTGCAATCTGCAAGAGGGCTTGACGCTGATTAAAGGTGGCCGGGTTGCCTTGTTTCTCATCGCTGAGCAGACGCTGCACATATGCATCATCCGCCACCTGGGCGGTCAGCGAATTCACTTGTGCAATGAGTGCATCCAATCTGCCACTGGCTTGGACAGCGGTTTGATGAATATGTTTCTCCGCATTGCTTTTCAGCAGAGCAGCTACCCGATCATAGGCCGATATGCCTGCGAGCAGCAGAACAACAAGCATCACCATAACAAAACCAATGAAGATCTGATTCCGAAGTGAGTTAAAATGTCCTTTCTTCCCGTGCAACTTCCCCATTCTCCTCTCTTTTTGGCATGTAAAAGAACCCACCACCTTACGCCCGTTGCTCTTGAAGACTGGGTACAAACGATGCCGGATTTATCTACGTATTCAGTTCTTCTATATAAAATGAACAAAAGAATATTTACACTAGCCACTACGATGACAGAATAACCTTCCAATCGCTGTTATCCCCAGATTTTTTGATTCCCTTTTTAAAGGGGAAAATCCGGTGATAAAGGCGAACGCTCCGCTTTTTCAGGTTATTTCTGCCCTCTCCGTTCTCGTGTAAATGTTTAGTTCATTTATATAGTTAAAGCGCTTGCAAAATTGAACCTTAATCTTCTTCTCTTCTAGTCTTTGTTTACCGATTAAACTAACGACTAAAAAATAGCATAGTTTTACAGGTTAATCAATCCTCCGAAGAGTTCCCAGACGTTAAATGACAAGGATCAAAAAAAAGAGAGGGGACTCTTACAGTCCACCTCTCTTTGTTCATATCCCTTCACACATATCCTTTTCTGTGACACATCTTCAGTTATTTAACAGACCCTTGCGTAACCCCGTTGATGATCCACTTCTGTGCAAACAGGTAGATGATAATCATTGGCAGCAACGCGAGCAGGTAGGATGCAAATGCAAGGTTAAACTCAGTATTGAACTGTCCTTGGAATACATACTGTACCAGTGGCAGCGTGTACTGTCCCGGATCACTGATAATAATGAGTGGCAGCAAGAAGTCGTTGTACGTCGATAGGCAGGTCAGGATACCAACCGTGGCACTGATGGGCGCCATGAGCGGGAAAATGATTTTCCAGAACGTGCCCCAAGTTGTCGCCCCATCCACAAATGCCGCTTCCTCCAGCGCTACCGGAATGGACCGGATGTATCCAACGTATACAAATACGTTAAATGCCAGGCCATAGACCGTGTGCAGCAGGATCAGACCTACCAGATTCGTCATCTCCAGGGATGCGGTCAGCTTAACAATCGGCAGCATGATGATTGGGAACGGAATGAACATCGCGCTGACAAAGTAATAATACAGCCCTTTGAAAAACTTGCGTTTCTCCATATTTCGCGCAATGGCATAGGCCACCATCGAGTTACTGAGCAACGTCAAAAGCACGGTGGATGCAGTCACAATCGCACTGTTACGAAACGACTGGAAGAAGTTTGTCATGTCGATGGCCCTCGCGAAATTCTCCCAGTGAAGCGTTGTCGGGATGGCAAAGACTGATTGGGCCATCTGCTCCGGATTTTTCAAAGCAATCGTAACGGTCATATACAATGGGAACAGGATAAACAGGGTACCCAGTACAACGAGTAGCATAACGAGCCAATTGATTCGTGTACGGCTTCTCATTACAGATCCATCTCCCTTCTTTGCAGGAACCGGATTTGCAGAATTGAAATCACCGCAATAACGATGAAGTAAATAACCGAGTTCGCAGATTGATATGCATATTCGCCGCCTTCAAATCCTCCGGTGTAGATCAGATGGGAGATGGACTGCGTCGCCCGTCCGGGACCACCGTTGGTCAAGGCTACGATTTGGTCGAAGACCATAAGTGAGTTTTTCATCGCAAGCACCATATTAATGGTGAAGAAAGGTGCAATCAGCGGGAATGTAATGCTCCAGAATTCACGCCATTTGCCTGCACCGTCGAGGTTGGATGCCTCGTATAGTGTCGTTGGTATCGTTTGCAGACCAGCCAAATACAGAATCGTATTCAGCGCCACGGATTGCCATACTGCAACAATGACGATACCGATCCATGCCAGACTCTCGCTACCTAGTATGTTCGTGGATAGCGCGTTGATGCCCAGATTTTGTCCCCAGATCGGGAATACGTTGGAGAACAGGTAGTTAAATATGTAACCTACAATCAATACACTCAGAATATTGGGCAGGAAATAGATGCCGCGGAAAAAGTTACGGAACTTGATCTTGGCATTCAGCCCGAGTGCAATTAGCAGGCTCAGAATATTGGTCAGGATCGTCACCACGATCGCAAATTTGAACGTAAACCAGTAGGCGTTGCCTACATTGTCATCCTGGAACAAGTTGAAATAGTTTTTGAAGCCAACAAAATCATACTCTTTCCCGAATCCGTTATAATTCGTAAATGAATAATAGATGCCCTGGAGGGCCGGCAGTGTCATAAATACGAAGAACAATACTACCGCCGGAACCGTCATCCAGTAATAGGGTGCGATACGCTTGTTCATATTCCATCCTCCTTCAGACAAGGCTTAGCGCCGATTGGCAACCTTGTCCCATTCTTTGTCGAGTGTATCTAGATAGTTGTCGATGTTTTGGTTCTGCAAAAAGGACTGTACGATGGAATTCAACTGCACGGCAGCCGGAATATAGTGATCAGCAAAGTCAACAACCTTGCCCTGCTCAATATAAGGCATCAATTCCTGTACGGCAGGATCATCCTGCTTCACATCTTCTACCGCAGAGAATAGCGTCTGTTCATCAATGTACCTTCCGATATTTTCAGGCTTTAACAGGAACGCAATAAACGTCTCTGCCTGCTCGCGATTAGGCGTGTCCGCCGCAATGGTAAACAGGGAGTCGATCCCGTTCACCAGCTTGATCTCGCTCGCATCATTGCCCGTAGGGAATGGGAAGAAACCGATGTCTACATTCGGGTTCGCTTTGCGAATCTCCGAGATGGCCCAGGTTCCCTGGATGTACATAAAGGCTTCACCGTTAGCAAAAGCACGGTTACCGTCCGAATAAGCTTTACCAAAGTTATCGCCATGACCGTACTTCATGAGTTCAAGCTGCTTCTCAGCTACCTCGCGGTACTTCTCCTTGAACGTCACTTTGTCATCGCGCCGCTCCTGGTAGAAATCAATACCGACCAGATTGGAGCCGAGTGCATTGAAGGGAAGGCTCGTCTGCCAGTCATCCTTGTATGTGAAGTAAAATGGAATCTCACCTGCATCTTTAATCTTTTGGGCGGTCGCAATGAGTTCATCCCACGTCTTGGGCACGTCCAATCCCATTTCCTTAAACAACGTTTTATTGTACATGATGCCGTTTGCATTTGTTGCGTAAGGAATACCTGTCACTTCGTCCATGCCTGTGAGATCCTTGAGCATTTGTATGTAGTTCGGATCAATCGTCTGGAGTAATGAGCTGTCCGTCAGATCGGTGAAAATATCACTCTGGGCCAGAATGGAATAGGTGTCGGTTGCCCCCATTGCCATAATATCCGGTATATCATTTTTGACGACACGCGTCTTCAGTACGGTCTCTGCATCTGGTGGATTCACCTGAGTGACCTGAATATCATCATGCTCTGCATTAAACGTTTTAATTAATTCATCAAAGGTTGTTTTGGCTTCAGGCTTGTTCTGGAAAAACTCAATCTGCACTTTGCCATTCGCGCTATCCCCACTGGTACAGGAAGATAGAAGTACAGCCATCATTCCACACAGCAACATTGTCCCGAGAGCCTTGGTAAGCGTTGTTCTCATGTTGTACCTCCCTCAGCTTTATAAATTGAACTAATATGATTTACACGGTGTCACTCCGATTGCAGTACCATCTTCCGATCGTTGTTATCCCCAGATTTTTTTGATTCCCTTCCTCATAGGGAAAATCCAGTTTTTAGCGTATGCTTTCGAAGTAGCTTTCTTTCAGAAAGCTTTTAGCTGCGCTTCTTCAGATTGGTTCTGCACTCTCCGTGTTCGTGTATATCTTAGTTTCACTTTATATACGTAGAAATTTACCCATTAAAATGGTGAAATAACCATTTGGTTAATCCTTCCAAACCGACTTCAATCTGAATAGATGATACAGGCCTTTATTATTCCTAAAACGGTTTCGATAAAAATGAATCAAGACAGTTCTTCCCATGATCCGAATCGGGCATAAGAAAAAGGACACTGGATGATATCCAATGTCCTTCATTCATGAAGCCTATATTCAGCCAATGTAACGCTTTTATCAGCGTGTCAAGAACGCTCAACTTTCGGTAAAGCATTACGTAAACGCTTGGCTCGATAACTCTGATATGCACGAATCAACATGCCGATGATGATCATGACCACACCGATGTTAATTGCGACATCAGCGAGATTCAAAATCCCGCGTCCTGACGGAAATACGAGGAAATCCGTTACCCGGGCATAGATAAAACGATCAAGTGCATTTCCTAAAGCCCCGCCGACCATAAAGCCCGCGCCAGCTTGCATCCAGAAACCACGAATCTCACCTTTACTCCGGTAATACAGCATGCCTGCTATAAACAGAACGGCGATCACACCGAACAGACGCGCATTCCCCTGAAACAGACTGCCCGCCATTCCACTGTTCTCGTAATGCTGCAATTGCATGCCAGAGTCACCTAGTCTCATGACGTCGCCAACTTCCATATACATTCTCACTGCAATCTTGGTTCCCTGATCCACCAAAGTCACCAGCAGTGCTACAAAATAAAACAGCATCGTGCTTCTCCTCCTGCCTACTGAGCGATAACTTATTTTAACTTTAAGAGTTTTGTATATTAGGTTACCTTCACTTTAACACAGCCGATGTGCGGTCTCCAAATGAGCCATCTTCAGCCACGCTTATAACATCCACTAACATCGTCTAGTCCGCACTCGGAAGGTACTGCACCAACCCATGTCGAATGTAGACATCAATCATATATGTAAAGGGGCTGCCTGTAATTTGAACCTGACCATGACAGAGAAATTAAAGGAAATGCAACAGGAAGAAAAGGACTTGGTATTTGGCACATTTGATTCTGAAACAGCACTCCAACTTGGCCTGCATCTGGTTGAAGAAGCGAAGCGTCGTTCCCAAGCCGTGACCATCGACATCACTCTGAAGGAACATCGCCTCTTTTTGCATGCGATGGAAGGCACTCATCCCGACAACGAAGATTGGATTCGTCGCAAGAACAACGTGGTGAATCATTTCTCCTCTAGCTCATGGCATACGGCTCTGCGCCTGAGAAACGAGGACCAAACGCTTGAGCAGAATTTCAACCTGCCTGCATCTGACTATGTCTTGGCTGGTGGCGCTTTCCCGCTAATTCTGGAAAATGAGGGACAGATCGGCACCATTACGGTATCAGGTCTGCCTGATGAAGAAGACCATGATCTGGTCACGACAGGCATTCGCTCGTTTCTGCAGAAATAACGCATAACTACTGTGCTGCATGACTTGGACTTGGGGGCAATATAAAACCCGCCTTATGTAATAAGGCGGGCCCACATGCTTTGACCTTTACCAAGTCCGAACGCAGCTAAGGAATCAGGATGACTTCTTATTTTTCATAATGTGATATGCGTTGCTAAAGCCGCCGGAGAGGATTCCAACAATCGGAAAGATCGCCCAGTTAATATCCCAACGCTGATACACGAAACCAGTTAAGAGGAAAAAAGCTGTCGCCAGAGGCCACACAATAGCTCCCAATGCTCGAACCGCCTGTGCCTCTTCTTTCCTGGCTGCATTCAGATGTTGATTCTCTAACAATGTCGTATAGGAGCCCTGAATATTACCGTAATAGACAAACAAAAACACTCCGATACCCGCTGTAGCCAAAAGAGCAGACGTTCCGTAAGTTGCATAAGTATCATTCACATAGGCCCCGGCAAAAACAAAAACAGGAGACAGGATGCACAAGCATAGTCCCGTAATGAGAGCAACCCGATACGTGAGCGCAAAGCTTGACTTACTCCGCTGAAGACTCATCTGAATTACACGAGGGAGCTGAAACCCTTTCTCCATATACTCGAACCGTCCCAGCTTCATGCCACTGTAAATGAACATTCCCACAGCAACAGCAACCAGTACAAACATACCACTCATGCCAAGGACAGAGCCAATGCCGATCGTTCCTTGATCCGATGAAGCTCCCAAGCTCTCGAACAACGTATCCATTAATATGAGAAATGCTATACCTGTTGCGGACAGCCACACGCCCAGTCCCGTCCAAAAACCTGCACTTCGCTTAGCCGCGAGATAGGCCTGAACCTCTTCTTCCGTCAGCACTGGATATGTTTCCTCGGCATCATTCGGCTGAATACCAAGCTCTGCCATCAGTTCCTCGATATTACCGAACTCGGAGATCACGATGCCGACCGCTTCGTTCTCTGATCTACCCTCCTGTTTCAACTCCAGATACTTATCCTCCATACCTGAAAGAAGCTCCTGTTTGATACGCTCCACCTCAGGACTTCTCGGCAAACCTGCAAACATATTCTCCAGATACACCATAATTGTCTCCATATCCCGTCACATCTCCCTGATAAACAGATTAACGACCTCTTGTGTAACCTTCCATTCCTCGCATTTTTCTCTGTAATAGCCCAAACCAGCTGGCGTAATCCGGTAATATGTGCGGCGTTTGCCCAGACTTTCATCCTGATAAAAGGATTCAATATAACCATTTTTTTCTAAACGGGTGAAGGCTGAATAGAGCGTCGTCTCCTTCATGACATACTTATCCTCTGTCAGCTGCCTGATGTTCTTGGAAATCTCGTAACCATACGAATCCCCTTCCAGCAGCATGTAGAGGATCAGCGTATCATTATAACCGCGTATAACGTCACTGCTGATCACAAAAGGTACTCCTCCTCGTTACTTCATCTGTCGTAGTAGTTTGAGTATAGCATAGTTACTACGACAGATGAAGTAGTTTATATAAAAATAGGCAAAATAAAATCCGTACCTGGATGAAGGTACGGATTGGATAAGTAAAATCCTTTTAAACATGGGATGTATGTTATTACATTTACCGAGTCGCTTCACCAAATTGCTCCACTGCTTTGCGGTTAGCGTTGGCCCGATTACTGAATCGCTGAGAGAACATCCAGCAGCATGGATTTGAATTTGGGCCGATCAATCGCCTCACAGACGCTTACATTGGGCTCTTTGCCAAAACGTCCGTTGATATCAACCACGCTGTATCCACGTGTCAGTTCTCCTGCCGCTTCCACATCCACATAATATTGACCTGACTTGGTCATGATGGATTCATCTGCCGCAACAGCCATCAGCAACGTATCGGGATGAGTGGTGCCATTGAGTTTATGTACCGACTTGTTGAACTGCATAACCACTTTATTGATAGCGGTGAAGAAATCAGCACCCGATGTACCGAGAGCCGCAATCTCTGCATGATCATCATCGTCCATCACTGAATATTGCGTACACATCTCCCAGCCAACCATCGTGATCGGAATGCCTGCATGCAGTACAATTTTCGCTGCTTCCGGGTCCACGTAGAAGTTATACTCCGCAGCCGGCGTGATGTTGCCCAGTGCATTATTCGTTCCGCCCATGATGTACAGGTGAGCAATCTCCGGAATAATCGTTGGGTCCTTCTGGATCGCCATTGCAATATTAGTCAGCGGGGCAATCGCCAGAAGTTCAATTTCACCCGGATGTGCATGCACCTTCTCAATGATAAAATCAACCGCATGCCCGTTCTCGGGACGCTGATCCGCCTTCGGGAAATGTGCACCGCCCATGCCATCATCGCCATGCACATCTTCCACTGTCCGGTGCTGAGCCTTTCCGTAGGCCATTAGCGGACGCTCGCAACCTTTATATACAGGCACCTTGCCGCCATGTCCAGCAACCTGTACCGTGTACAGGGCATTTTCAACCTCCTGGTCGAATTGTACGTTACCGCCCGTAATGGTGATGCCTTCCACCTGAAAGTGATGCAATGCCGTCAGGATCGCAATCGTATCGTCTCCTGCTGTATCTGTATCGATGATGACTCTTCTCATGATGCCGCGCTCCTTCTTCCGTTTGATAGTACATTCTATAAAACACTATGTCTTATTTTACATCAAAAACGTACCGATGACGATGGAAACGCCGATGATAATCGAACGCAGCAGTTGCGCTACTGCCATATTGCCTCGTGCGATTTCGTCACATACCCGCATTTTTGGAATCAGGAAATCAAATATAATATAGACCAGACACAGAATAATGATTCCAAACGCCGACCACAGTAGCATATCCAACCACGAATGCGTCGAGAAAGATACCATGCCCACAATAATACACAGTCCCAGCAATTTGCTGCCCATGTACATGCCTGCCGCCTCGTTACCTTTGGCGATTTCCTCACTATCGTTATACCGGGTCAATTTGCTAAAAGCGAAATACCCACATACCAATACCACCAGCAGAATGCCTACACCTACCGCCACATTCACGAGGTTCAATCCCAAGTTCTCCATTCCTTCTCCTCCTCATCATTCATCCGTTCACGAACCGTAGCTGCGCAATAATAGGCCATATCTCCGGTTACTTTCTCCCCGACCCTGGGTAACAACCCAGCCAAACGCCCCCCGATAACAAACACCCCTGTAAGCAGATAACCGCTGTACGCTCCATCTTCCGTTTCAATCACGGCTTGTTCCATCGGGACCAGCTGCTGATAGATTTTGGGCTGATTTTCATAATAAGCTGTAATCTCTTCATCCTCGTCTGTTGCCCCAGTTGCATGATTGGATTCCAGCTCCTCGTTAAGGGAATACTCTGTATTATGCTTTCCAGAGGCATTGTCCGTTCCACCCTCCAGCAAAAGAGTTCCTCTACCTTCACGTCCCCAGTAGCTTTTGGCTACATATGGCATAGCGTTCAGCTCGAAAGGCTCAGCCGAAAAATAGGTCGGTAGCAGATATCGGGAAATCACATCCATTTCTGCTTCATCAAAGAGGGTAAAACCGCAATATTCCGGAGTTTGCTCGTTCCGCTCGTAGAGCGACCAGATCGCCGCCATGAAGCCTTTGCTCTGCATCAGGACATGCTGAACGGGATTCATCAGGCCCAGCCGTCCCTCACGTACAAGTTCAAGCAATGCAGCACCAATGTCCACTCCTGTCGTCTCATCCCGATCATCAATCAGATACTCCAGTGGATAGAGACGGTACAGCAAGTTAATCTCCCGACCCTGATGGTAAAGCGCCTCCCCAGGAACAATCTCCAGTTCCTCAAGTGGAGCATACAAGACTTCGTATCCAGCTTCCTGACAGCGTTTCATCAAGTATTCCGTATTCGTTCGATCTTCGACATGTTCGCCAAAAGAAGTGAACGTCACCGGACCCTTTAATCCCTGCTCTGCATAGAATTCCAGCCATATCCTGAAACACTCCCGAATACGTGTATCCATCTCGGCAGATGGTGCAGTTAGCGTAGTATCCTCAGCAAGACCGACCAGGATATTTTCTAATGCAGCAGCCTCCGGTATGCCTGTTGGAGTGTCCGTATTATTTTCAATACACTTGGGCCCAGCTTCTCCGATAATCCAGTCCTGACGGGTAATACCTCCAGTTACCAACTCCATACGTGCCGCCGGGATAAGCCCCGGATGGATACCCAACTGATGCTCCAAAAAAGAATCCGGCATGTATTGCTGGATAAACCGCATCACTTTACAGTAAATGCCGTCTACCGCCTCCGCTGCCGCACGTAGCTCTTGTACCTCCGAGGGAGAATAAACCGTCAAAGCAGGCACACAATATTGCTTCCCGTACATTCGATGGTATGGAATCTGTTGTCCCGCCTCGCCCTGAAATACCTCTTCGTGACTAAACGGCAGTTGAACCACTTGCCTCATCCGGTTATCCTCCCGAACTGCGGAAGAAGCTACCGAAGCCGCTTGATTTGGACTTGGATTTGCTATAGGAGCTGTTACTGTCCTTATTGCTTCGATACGCCGACCCACCGTAGTAATAGTGCCCACTGCTGGAATCATATTCACATCCGGTATCATACTCCGGATCACATTCATCATTGTTGCTGCCACAACCGGATAACACGGCAGGTACCGCCAGCATCAGGGAGAAAGCAACCAGCTTCGCTTTTGAACCGGGTTTCGATGCTTGCCCCTGCTCTTGGTCACTCATCACAGATCCACCTCTTTCATATAAAACAACACTTTCTTGCGATCCGCATCCAGCACGGAATACAGGAATTCATACGTCTTGCCACCCTGAACCATGTAATGGTCCAGCAGTTGCTCGGCAAGCTCCATCGTATAGGTGGAGGACGCTGTGAGCTCCAACTCCTGAAACGAACTTCCATTCCACAACATATACTCTGGGCTGTACATGGAAGACATTTTGCACATCGCCAGCGCAACATCCGCAATGGCTGCACCGTACTCATCCGGCATCTGTTGCTCATACGCCGTTACATATACTGCATGTTCCCGCCCATCCTGGCATTCATTGGACAAATGCGCCCAGAGTTTGTTTTTCACCAGAGTGGCATCCACCAGTTTGCGCATGAACAGTTCATCTCGTGTGACTGAAGTCTGTTCCAGCACCCCCGTCTCCGCCTGTCGATCATCCGACCAACTCCGATACGTCAATGAATAATAGATACCGATAACCTCCCTTTTTGCTAGCTCTTAGGTGAGCCGTTTCAATTCATACAAACGTATTTAACGCTTGGGGAGGTAAAAAGTTACACTAGTGAATCAATTTCATAATACCTTTAGCTGCTTCAAATCAAGGCTAGATATAGATCAAAATGGTTTACTTTGTTTATATCTAGTTACAAAACTCCATTTTAGTGAGTTATGAAATTGATTCTATTCCCCATGACATTTAAAAATAAAAACAGGTTGTCGCCCAATCTTGGATCAACGAAGATTGGCTAACAAGTGTATTCCGCGTTCGCTATGTAATTCATTTCAAAAAGGCCGGAGAAGATTCTCCGACCTCGTTTGTTCCATCTTATGCTCATGCCATTCGGACTTATAACTCAGCCCACTGGGCCAATACATCATTATATTCAGCGGACAATTGCTCGCGAACATTCCAGATTTGTTCCAGTTCAAGCGGATTGTTCTGCACAGCTTCCAACTGTTGATCCAGCACCTGAATCTGTGCCTCAAGACGAGCCAACGTCTGTTCCAGCTTTTCAGCAGACTGTTTATTGCCAGTTCTATGATTCAATGCAGTTGCTGCCGAAGAGGCCATCGCCTTACCTGATTCAGTTGAAGCTTCATGATCTCGATTTCTACCAGCAGCTACAACAGTGGAACCGTTCATTGTCGAGGTTGCTCCTGACTTCTTCCCTGATCTGGCAGTCCCGCCGGGCGCGGACGTTAAACCGGACTTCATCTCCGACTTGGCGTTCCCACGAGAAGAAACTTCCACGCCTGCTGTAGCCTGACCTGTCGCCACCGCACGAGCTTGCAAATCAAGCTTCTTCTCACGATACGCCTCATAGTCTCCCAGATAAGCGGTCATCTGACCGTCCTCCAGTTCCCACACACGGGAAGCGAGGCGATTGACGAAGTACCGATCATGCGAGATGGCAAGTACAGTTCCTTCAAAATCAACCAGTGACTCTTCTAGCGCTTCTCGGGATGCGATATCCAGATGGTTGGTTGGCTCATCGAGCAGTAGTACATTGGGTTTACGTTGCACCAGCAGAGCCAAACGCAGGCGCGTCCATTCCCCGCCAGATAATTGCCCGACAGAGCGGAATACATCCGCTCCATAGAACAGATATCGGGCCAGAATTCCGCGAGCCTCTCCTTCCTCCACGCCTGCTTCCAGACGGAAGTATTCAAGTACGTTCAGCTTCGGATTCGTGGGTTCCTCCTGTTGAGCCAGATACCCCACATCCACACGCGCCCCCCACTCCAGCTTGCCCGCATTGGGCTGCTCTTCACCAAGCAACAGCTTGAATAAGGTCGTCTTGCCGGAACCATTGCGGCCAATGAGTGCAATTTTATCTCCATATTCCAGCAGACCCGAGATTCCGCGCAGGATTTCACGCTCGCCATAGCTCTTCTCGACCTGTTCCAATACCGCTACCCGTTTACCCGTTCGATCCGTAGGACGCACATCGAACTCGGCATTGCGGCGCTCCAGTACAGGACGCTTCACCTGTTCCATCCGCTCGATGGCTTTACGCATTGAAGCCGCCCGCCTGAAGAACTTTTCATTCCCACCCACTCGGCCCCATTCCTCCAGTTGGCGGATCGTTTCTTTCATTTTTTTGATAACCTTCTGTTGCTCCTTGAACTCCTCGAATTGCTGCAATAGCCGTTGTTCCTTCACTTTCATATATTCCGTATAACCGCCAGCAGATGTTTCCGCTTCTCCATCCTCCAGCTCCAGTGTTCGATTCACTACCCGATCCAGAAAATAGCGATCATGCGAGATCAGAACAATGGTACCGGGGTATTCTCGTAAAAATCCTTCCAGCCACTCGACCCGCTCCAGATCAAGATGGTTCGTTGGCTCATCCAGCAATAACAGGTCGGGTCTTACGATTAGCTGTGAAGCCAGCACGACCCGAGTCTGCTCCCCACCGGACAGGGAACCAAAGCGCCAACCATAGTGTGCCTTGGCGATATCTAGACCATCCGCCACCTGATCAATCCGGGCATCCATTTCGTATCCACCCTCACGCTCGAACTGGTCTTGCAGCGCCGCGTAGCGTTTCAACAGGCGCTCTAATTGATTAGGATCTGCCGCGCATGCCGGATCGGACATCTGCTGCTCCATTTCCTTCATTTGCGTGCGACATATCATAAGCTCCTTGAATCCAAGACTCAGTACATCCAGAACAGTATGGTCATCCAATCCTTCCGGAACCTGAGCCACATATCCCATTCGTGTATCTTTCTTGATCATCAATTGCCCTTCATCCGGCTTGTTTAGTCTTGCCATCAGGCGCATAAGTGTTGTCTTTCCGCTTCCGTTGCGGCCGATCAGGGCGACCTTGTCACCTTCCATAATTTCAAACGTAATGCCGTCCAGCACCAGATGTGCTCCATGGTATTGAGTCAGTTGTTGCGCGCTAATTATCATCATAATAAGGTTCCTCCTATGGTATGGAAGATCCTGACCGCAACACAAAAAGAGCCGCAGGAGGTTAGCTCCGCGGCCCTTCAGAATTCAAGCAATATCGCTTATCGTCCGAATGAGGTCAAGGCAGGCATCTTCTCGCAAATGTTAACTTCCGTATATTCAAAATTGGACAGACTTCTCCCGTTGGTCAGAAAAGTATGAACAATGCCAGCCATAGCAATCGGTAGCTGGCTAATACGGTTGTTAAGCATCTCGTGATTCACCTGTCTTCACCTCCCTTGTCATAATTAATGTCAATATATCACAGACGGATGCGTTCCTGCAACCATCCCTTCGCCCAATTCTATCATACTGTACAGTAGTTTCATTATCCCGCTTAATTCCTGCCCCGTCGTCGAAGCACCACATCCCTGATCGCCACCGTAATGAGTGTTAACATTCCCGCGGTACCCAGCGATACGCCGAGCAGGGCATATCCGATGCCGTTCCACCCGCCCATATCGATGCTGATCATGATTACAACGGCACCGCCAAGCAAGGCCACACATGGCAATATATATTGTACCCACGTCATTCGGCGTCCTTGCAACCGGTAGATAAGCCATTCAATCAGCAGCTGCACCGCCCACATTCCCAATGTCCACAAGATCAGTACTTCCATAAGGTTCCCCTCCTGTTGTTGGATGGATCAAGCCCTGTATTACAGACCTTACGTTACTTCAACCAATCCGAGAAAAAGTTCCGGTATCCTTCTTTCATCTTCGTGCGTGAAAAAGCACCAAAGGCATACTCACGGTTGTCTTCCGACACATTGCGCGGCGCAGCCGCAGCCATGTTCACCAATTCAAACCAGTTGTCCTCGTTGCCTGCAAAGGCATGCGTGGATTTAATGTGACCGTAGCACGCGTGCTCCGGCTTCACGACTATTTTACCCATCGCCATCGCTTCGGTCAGCGGCATCGCAAACGTATCAAAGGCCGAACAACTCCAATACACCTTGGATGAATTCATCAACGTAAATATCTCATCCTGCGTGAGTGCAAACTTCAGCTTCACGTTGGCAGGAATGTCGTACTTCTTCATGGTTTCCTTATAGCGTACACCACCGAACACCATATATACTTCCTTGTCCGGGTTCTGCCGCGCATATTCCAGGACCAAATCAGGGCGACGGTTCGCCTCATCCCGACCGATCCAGAGCACCCGATTATGCACAACCTGGCTCGGGTCATAGTGCCGATTCGCCAGCTCTTCGCTAAAGCCAATCGGGATGACGTTCACGTCATGTACGCCGAAATTGCGGCCCAGTTCTGTTTTCAAAAACTCGGTCTGTACAATCGCTTTATCTACCATCGTATAGAATGGCTTCATCATCTCATATCCCGTCAGTGCGGGATCAGGGAAACTATGCGGAAACAATACACTCTTCGGTAAAAACATCTTCAAGAACGTAAACCCGGATACGGTGTAGATGACATGCTCTATATTTTGGCTATGAATCTGGTCCAGCACGATATCGTAATTCACCAGGTCACCTTTCTCATGCTCATACCCCGGCAACCAGTCGTATCCGCTGACATGACGCTCTGGCGAGATGAACACAATATCCACGCCCAGCTCCAGACCAATCTGCTTCAGTCGATCCGCAAATACGCGTGGCCCCTGTGCTTCCGTGAATTGAATTTTACGCATAACAAGTCCGACTTTACGCAAGCTTCTCACCCCTCATTTCTATTCCTCACCCATGTGCTTCATGCACTGTTCCAGCGTTGCTGCCGTCTCAAGCCACTGGTTACGCAATTGTTCCTTCGGCCACACACATTCCTCACTTCTCAGGTCACCGTCAATCAAACGCAGCATCCAGAGCGAAAATACAATAGCATAGGCGTCGTACCATTCTGCAAAAGAAACCCGTTCAATCTGCACGCCTAGGCTCCCCAACTTGTCCAGATACACATCTATGACCCGCTCTCGCAATGCAGGCGTAACCGTTCTGGGAAACAGCGGATGTGAGAGATCCACCAGATGAACTACGTCCCACAGTGGCGTATTCAGATGGGCATGCTCCCAGTCCAAGATGACCAGTCTGCCGTCCACTTCCGCCAGATTACCGGGATGCAAGTCTCCGTGACACAGAACGGTAGGAAGTTCTTCCTCTGCTGTGAGGATCAACGTGGCAATCTTATCCCAATCGGATGCGGAAAGTTGCATATCCAGTCTAGACAACAGTTCATCGGTAGATTGGCTATGCATTTGCAACTCATCCAGCATCGTGCGAATGGACGGTTTCTGGCCCATGCGAGGCAGCTCACTCCAATCCGTAACAGACAACGCATGCCACGCTGCCATATATGCCGCTGCGCCGAGCATCGTCGCTTCTTGTGAATCATGCACAAGTTGCCCCAGATCCTCGTAGATCATCCAGCTCTGTGCCGGTGCAATGGTAAGATCCGACGCTGCAATGAGTTGCGGATAAATCGGTGGCAGGCCAGACATCACACGCTCGTACATCCATCGTTCCCGTCCATGCTGCGCAGGATTCGTCAGTGGTTTGAAAATATAACTTTCACCGGTTGGAACTGTGAATCGCTCCACATACCGTCCGTTCATTCCTTGATACAACTGTTCGCGGCTTGTTATATATTGATCATTCAGCATCCCTTCGGGCGTCACCCAGCTGTATGCATTCATCTCTTCGTTCACGCTAGCCACCATCCATTTCGTTCTTCCTGCTGCTCCGATGTTGATTTCTATTCATCATACGTTGCCACTCACAAGCCTGCAAGCTTTGGTCGTAAGCGCTTATTCAGGATCTCAATGTAGAGTTTCCAAATTGCTTGTTGCATTTTAGTTAGTAATCACTTACTATACAATCATGAAGAACAAATCTCATGTGGACAGCAAAAAGAAAGATATCCTACAAGCGGCGATGCGCTTGTTCGCAACCAAAGGCGTTGACGGCATATCCGTCAAAGAGATCGGTGACGCCGCCGGAGTAACCGATGCGGCGATCTACAAACATTTTAAAAACAAAGATGCCGTTGCCCTGGAAGCCTTCACCCAATACTGCGCGGACTATACTGCACTAATTGATGGGTATGTTCGACAGGAAGGTCCGGTACTGGAACGCTTCAAGCAACTGGTTACCGAGGTTCTCCATCTGCATGATGAAGATCCCTACGGGCTGCTACTGATTTCACAGAATCACGAAATATTCATTGAAGCTGGAAGCAGCGAGGATTACCGTCAGCCGTTGGATGCGTTAATGGATCTGATCGATCAGGGAATGATGCGGGGTGAACTGCCTCAGCAGGATTCAAGGCTTACAGCCGTTCTGGTGATCGGTGCAATTACACGCATGGCGGTCTCCAGTATGCAAGGTGAGCTACCGGAGCTGTTGGTACCTTATACGGGCGAGACTGTTCACCGACTTGCATCGATGTTGGGGCACTTACCCCAAGAGTAACGATGGAGATGGAAGCCATTCGGCCATGCAGAACACCAAAAAAGGGTCGGAGCTGCACGTTAATATAAGTGCGTGTTCAAAAAGTCTGGTTTTCAGTGCCGAGAAGATGGGATGAAGATAGAAATGGAGTAGCGGAGCGTAGAGAAAACTACGTGAGCAACGGACATTTCGGCTGAATCCCATATTTGATGCTGATGATGCCGCTAGGCATGATTCGTAATCAAAAGCGGACTTTTTGAACAACTTCTAAAAGAGAATCGTCAGCATACCATCAGGATATACGAATGGATCACCGGGTCATACGTGACCTTTTCTTTTTGCGCATGAGGTTAGTGTTCATTAACTAAAATAGTCAGGACGTGTAATTTTCCATGAAAAAAATATTAATTATTCAAGGCAATCCCGTCTCACCCAGTTATAACGGCGCAATCGCCGAGGCTTACCGTAAAGGTGCGGTTCAAGCTGGTGCAGACGTTCGCATGATCACCCTGAACGAACTCGCGTTCAACATGAATCTGGAAGGAGGATATCGTAATAAACTTCCGCTTGAACCCGATTTGTTACAAGCTCAAGAAGCGATCAAGTGGGCCGAACATCTCGTATGGGTGTTCCCAATCTGGTGGGGAGGACCGCCTGCCCTGCTGAAAGGTTTCGTTGACCGAATCTTCATGCCAGGATACGCCTTCAAGTATCAAAAAGGAAAACCCTTCCCAGATCAACTACTCAAAGGCCGCACCGCCCGCATGATCACCACGATGGATGGTCCGAGCTGGTACTTCAAATGGTTCCAAGGTGAGCCCGCACACAAGATGATGAAAATATCCACATTTGGACTCACTGGCATCAAACCTGTGCGGCTAACAACTGTAGATCAAGTTGGTAAAAAATCAGAAGAACAGAGAAAGAATTGGCTGGATAAGATCGAACAGCTTGGGCGGAAGATGGTGTAAGAAAGAAAACTGGCTATTCTATACAAAAAGGGATGTCCCTACGTCATGTTTAAGACGGGACACCCCTTTTTTTGCGTTCGTTATGGTCTAACGAACCTTGCACACGCTATTAACTTCAAATCCTACAGATGTGCAATGTAACGAATCGTGGACGCGTTATGTACACGATCCCGCAACAATACAAACAACGCATTACCTAAACGAAATCCGACCCGATGGATGCTCAGGCAAAATAGCTGTAACCAATTGCCGCACAGCCGGATGATCCGACTGCATCACCGAATCCCCGGCATCACCGCTGTATACCAGCTTTCCCTGATCCATCACAGCAATGCGGTCACAGATCGTCATGGCGGCCCGAATGTCATGTGTGATAAAGAGGTACGACAACCCGTACGATGCTCTGAGCTCCGCCAATAAGGATAAGATTTGTGTCTGGTGCACCATATCCAGGCTGCTAATCGATTCGTCCAGTACGATTAACTTGGGCTTGAGCGCGATGGCTCGTGCGATGTTAATTCGCTGTAATTGACCGCCACTGAACTGGTGCGGAAGCTTGCTCCCATCCTCAGGTCTAAGTCCAACCTGCTCAAGCAGTTGTCCAACCACACGACGTTGTTCTTTTACCGACAATCGCTCGTAATTATCCAGCGGCTCCCCGATGATCTGCGCGGCAGTCATAAGTGGATTCACAGCCGAATAACAGTCCTGGAACACGACCTGCAGATCACGCCGTAATCCCTTGAGTACGGGTTTGCTGGATCGGTAGATATCCTGCCCTTGAAATAAAACCTGACCCTGGCTAGGCTTCTCCAGACCAAGTATGATTTTACCCAAAGTACTTTTACCCGCCCCACTCGTACCCAGCAGTCCCAGACAAACACCCTTTTCAATCGTAAGCGAGATGTCTGCCAGCACAGAAGGACGCGCTCCCGAACGATCCAGCCAATTGCGTTTGCCATAGCTATGGCTTACTTCACGTACCTGAAGCATCAGGTCATCCCCCTCTCTTGTACTTGGCAGAAGCAATCTCCGAAGAAGATGAAATTAAACATCACCATGTCCACTCCCCCTACGCCTACCCACGCAAAATACAGTTCATACCCGTTCTACACATACACTCACTGAACAATTCAATTCATCTGTCATTCGCTATCGTCCCAAAGACATACTGGGTCTGGCATTTAACAACATTCGTGTATACTCATGCTGCGGGTGATCGAACAGTTGGTACACATCTGCTTGCTCCACAATCCGCCCCTTCTGCATAACCGCGACTTCATCTGCCATTTGCGAGATCACACCCAGATCGTGGGAGATGAGCAAAATGGAGGTCCCGTATTGGGTACGTAGCCGATCCAATTCCTGAAGCACCTTCAATTGATTCACGACATCCAGTGCCGTCGTTGGTTCATCAGCAATAACCAGGGCTGGTCGCAGGCACATCGATATGGCGATCATCACCCGCTGCAACATACCGCCACTCAGTTGAAATGGATATCGCTTCATCAGCTTGGCCGGCTCGGGCAGGTTCATATCTGCCAAGGCAGCAATAGCCCGCTCCCGGGCTGTTGATTTCGACATCCCCGTGTGCGTACGCAAGGTTTCAATGAATTGAGATCCAATCGTATATACGGGTGTAAAAGCATTCATCGGATTCTGCATAATAAATCCGATGTCCTTGCCTCGGATACGTCGCATCTCCTCACCTGACAACGAGCCAAGCTCCCGTCCATTCAGGCGGATGCTGCCCGACACCTCCATCCTGCGCGGATCAAGCAGGTGAAGCAACGCATTACACGTAACGGTCTTACCGCTGCCACTCTCGCCGACCAGACCGAAGACACGACCTTTTTTTAATTCAAAATCAATGGGCTCCAGTAACGGGACTGAACCCTCCGCTGTTCTAAGATTCACTTGCAGACCACGAACTTCGAGTACCTTCGCTGCATCATCCATCGTTACGTTCACCTCCATATGCCTTCAGTTCCGACTCACTACCTTTTTGCAATGCCATAACGCTCAGATAACGCTTCTCCCAAAATGTTGAACGTAATGACTACCAGCAAAATCAAGGCACCTGGATAGATCATCAACTCCGGATGACTACGAATGTAACCCGTTCCTTCATGAATCATGGCTCCCCATTCTGCATTTGGTGGTTGAATACCGAGTCCCAGGAAGGACAGAGCAGATATATCCATAATCGCCCATCCCATCTCCAGCGTGCCCATCACAACGATCGGACGCTGCACGTTGGGGATGATATGTTTCCGAATAATCGTCCACGAAGAAGAGCCGCTAATCCGCGCCGCCGCGATGAAATTCCGTTCTTTCAGACTAACGACCATGTTCCGGCAGATACGTGCATAATATACCCACTGTACCATCATGAGGGCTAGAAGCACCTGCATCAGACCTGGACCAAAAATCCCTACAATACCCAGCACCAGCACCAGATTCGGAAACGCCATAATGCCTTCACACAAGCGCATCAGCAGACTGTCCACCCAGCCACCAAGGTAACCGGAGATTGAACCTACAATGACACCTATGAGCAAAGAAGAAAGAAAGATCAGGGTAGCAAATCCGAGCGACACCCGCGCTCCATACATCAGCCTCGTGAGATTGTCGCGTCCCAGATGATCCGTTCCGAGCCAATGCTCCAGCGATGGACTCGCCAGCTTCTGCAACAGATTTACCTTCACAGGGTCATGAGGAGCAATCCATGGAGCAAGTAGTGCTATCACGAAGAAAAGCAATATAATCACCGAGCAGATCTGGATGGCTCTCTGTCCTTTAAATACCGCACGCCATTTGTTTATCAATGTTCTGCCCGTCCTTTCGCTGAAATCCGTGGGTCCATAACGAGTTGCACCAGATCAACGAGCAGATTGCATACGATGAACAGGCATGCCGCCAGGAAGACATAACATTGAATAACAGGGATATCCCGGTTAAATATCGCATCGACAAAGTATCGTCCGAACCCAGGCCAGGAAAACACTTGCTCCACAATAATGGTTCCTGTGAGCAGCTTGCCCATACTCATCCCCATCCCCGTAATGAGGGGCGATATAGCGATCTTCAGGACATGTTTCAGCATAATGACTCGTTCGCGAATCCCGCGTGTTCTCGCGTACTGTACATATGTCTCCTGCAATTGCTCCAGTACACTGGAACGCAACAATCGGGTGTAGACCGCAATAAGAATCAAGGAAAGTGTAATCGTAGGCAGAACTAGATTCTCCCACGATCCACGCCCCTCCACAGGCAACCAGTCCAATTTCACTGCGAAAAAGAAGATCAGCAGATAACCTAACCAGAATTGCGGAATAGATGCTCCAAAATAGGAAATCGCCCGGCTGACCATGTCAATCCAGCTATTCTTGTACACCGCCGCCAATATTCCCAAAGGAATACTCACCATAACCGATAACAACATACTCCAGAAGGCTAGCTCAGCCGTAGCCGGAAGCCTTAATTTCACTTCATCCCATACAGGTTTATTGGTGAGATAAGAAGTGCCGAAGTCGAGCTTGGCAATCTTCTGAATCGTATGCGCATATTGGGTTAACAAAGGCTGATCCAGACCGAACTCATGCCGCTTTTGCGCAAGTAGCTCCGGTGTCGGATAGATATGAGCGGCTGTCAGATACGCCTCGGCCGGATCAACCGGTGAAATATGAATAAGCGCAAAGGTAACAAGTGTAGCGATAAATACGATAGGAATGATCGCGATCATTCGTTTCCCGATATAACTGATCACCAAACGTTCCTCCCTTTTATCAAGCTACATGACCTTACTAAGGCCTTACCACTTCAGAAATTAAAGTAATACTACTTATTGATTGCCCAATTCAATGCCCACAAACGGATTTTCGTCACGGTTCGCCGGGAAAATAAAGTTGGAGATTTTCTTCTGATATACAGCCGTTTTCTTAATATAGGAGATCGGTACGATTGCCGATTGCTCCTGAAGTGTTTTCAAGATAGAGCCATACAGCTCCTGGCGTTTCGTCTCGTCTGTAGATGACAGTGCTGCATGCACCTGATCGTCCAGTTCCTTTTTCATCGGCAACGCACTCAAGGTCTCGGAAATCCCGAATCCAGGGCTCGCCACAACGTTAATGAAGGAATGTGGATCATATGGCGCGCCATAGTTGTACCAGAAATACAGGTCGAAATCATTGGCTTTCAGACGTTTGATCTGTACCGTCAATTCCAGCCCAGTGAGGTTCACTTTAACCCCAAGCTCGCTCCATTCCGCCTGAATGGTCTCAGCCATCGCTTTCTGAATCGGGTCCGTTTTGTCAAAAATCATCTCAAAATCAAGTTGCTGACCGTCTTTCTCGCGAACCGTACCACCAGCCGGTAACTTCCAACCCGCTTCATCCAGTAAAGCTTTGGATTTCTCCACGTCATACGTGATCGGTTCCAAGTCTACATTGGTGTACGGATAGTTTTTGGACAATACGGTATCGGCTGGTTCTTCCAATCCGGAAGTAACACCTTCCACCATCGCCTGTTTATTAAACCCTTGCTGAAGCGCCATCCGTACTCTGACATCGGACAGCTTCGGATTGGAAGAGTTCAGCAACAAGCTGCGAGTGCCTACCGGATCAGACAATTGGGTCACATATTCATCATTGTCACGCAACTGTTGGAACGCATCCAGACTGATCACACCTTCACCATAGATCAAGTCGAGATCGCCTTTTTCAAAAGCGAGTACACGGGTTTCACCGTCAGGAATGATTTTGACCGTAATCTGATCTACCTTCGGTGCTGTTCCCCAATAGTTCGGATTACGCTTGAAGACGGCATATTCGTCCTGCTTGTATTCAGCCAGCATCCACGGGCCCGTTCCAACCGGCTCTTTGATGCCTTGGGATGTATCTCCGTCATCCGGGAAACCGGCTTCACCCAGGAAGCGGAAAGGACGAACCACCGACAAGTCCTGAAGAACAGGATAATACGGCTCTGTGAGTGTCAACCGGAAGGTCTGATCGTCCACAACCTCGGTCTTGTCGAGCACACCTACAATGCCCAGCCAGCTATGTGTATCTTTGTTTTTCATTACAGCGTCAAAATTCTTTTTCACAATCTCAGCATTAAATGGCGTACCATCTGAGAATTTCACACCTTGGCGAAGCTTGAATGTATATACTTTGCCGTCATCGGAGATGGTCCATGATTCTGCCAGAGCAGGTTCCAGTTTTCCGTCCTTCTGGTAACTGATCAGTGGCTCATAGAGCATGGATTGGGCAAATAATTGCGAAGGATTGTACGTATGCGGATTCATTGTACCGATATCACGTGGCCATGACATCGTAATCGACTTCGTTGATGTCTGATCCGAAGAAGCAGATGAGGATTCATCTCCGCTTCCTGTATTGCTGCAACCCACGATAACGAATAGCAACAAGAGCATAGTTGCCAGCGTGAGGGCCGAAGATTTGCGATGTTGTACAGACATGGATGTTGAACCCCTTTTCTCTATTTTATGATAATGATTATCATATTCATCCATTAAGAATAGGCAGGAGCCCTCCTTTTGTCAACAAAATTCGACATGGTATGTATCACTACTAAATATGCCAAAAAAGCCCTTCCTGTAGGAGGAAGAGCCTCTCGATCTGAATATGAATCATAACTGCAAAAATAAGTTCAACAATAATCTGCTATTCCTTGCTCACAGCATGGAAATCACGAAAGTACATATGCAGATATATCACTGAAATCCATCTTCATATACGCCTTCTTATTTCTCGTTTAAACGTCTACAGAAATGCCCTCATAGAACCGACGAATCACCTGCTCCGCTGGTTTGCCGTAAACTCCATATCCGTCATCGGTCAGCGCATCCTTCTCCGCGTGTAGATGTGCGCTCCAATCCCACAGACCGAATCCGCGTACCCAGTCACGCTGACTGACATGCCGGAACATGGCTTCATAGAAACGCTCCTGTTCCTCCGCGCTGACTTCGCCTTCCAGCCCCCAATCGTTTGGTACGTGGGCTGATCCGCTGCGGCTGGGACAACCAGCTTCCGCGAAGAAAAAGGGTTTGTCATAAGGAGCAATCGCCTGTTCAATACGATCCAGTTGCGCCTCCCAATCTCCGATGGGATAGTAACCACTGGAAGAGATAACATCCACGGCATCCCACCATTTCACATGACCTTCCTGATATTTGTCCGTGTTGTATGACACCAGTCCCGTGTACACTTCACGCACACCGGCGATCACCTTGCGCCACTCTTGATCCCGACGCTCGGATTGCACCATCTCACAGCCTACGATGAACATCTCACACTTTTCCTGCTCTGCTATCGCTGCATAATGCTTCTGAAATGTCGTGTAACTGCGGAACCAATCCTTCCACTTCGGCTCACACGGCACATCAATATCAAAAAAATTAATGTGTGCACGCCAGGTGCCATCGGTACAATTGACGGTTGGTTTCAGAATGACACGCAGCCCGAGTGTACGGGCATATCGCATCATGTCCACCAGTTCATCATCCTCCACCAGATGTGCACCACGATACTTCACTTCTATTGCCTGTGGATGATCCTGATGTGCCGCCAGAGCAAAAATAACATGAGAACTGCCTGTACGTTCAGCCATCAGGCGCAAGGATTCTTTGGCTTCCGGCTTGCGGAAGTCTCCCCTGCCACTCATCCAGCCAAATGTAAATCCCTTGATGTAATCCATATGCATAGCTCCCTAATGTTTCTGTTCACTTAATGAAAAAAGAATGACCTACTATATACACTTTCACTACGATTGCAGTACCATCTTCCGATCGCCGTTATCCCCAGATTTCTATCAATCCTTTTATACAAGGGAGAAATCCGGAGATAAATGCGACCACTTCGCTTCTTCAGATTGGTTCTGCACTTCACTTCGATTACAGCTTGCCTTCCTCGTGATCACCAGCGATGACTTCGTCCGTCTCGATTACATAGTTCACGATTTCCTCGATGGTCGTGTAAGCCACGCCCACATAGGTGTCGGCAGCACCGTAATAGATGGCGATATGCCCAGTTTCTGCATCATGCAACGTTGCGCATGGGAAGATGACGTTATCGACAAATCCTTGCTCCTCGTACCATTTTTCCGGTGTCAGTACGAAGTTAGAAGAACGATATTTTACTTTGGACGGCTCATCCAGATCCAGAATGACTGCTCCCATGCTATATACCAAGCCGTTACAGGTTCCAGTTACGCCGTGGTAGAACATCAGCCAGCCTTCGGACGTTTCGATCGGAGCGGGTCCGCCGCCAATTTTGACCGATTGCCACCAGCCTTGGCCGCCTTTACTCATCACATGACGGTGCTTGCCCCAGTACACGAGATCCGGGCTTTCACTCAGGAAAATGTCTCCGAATGGGGTATGTCCACTGTCACTCGGTCTGGACAACATCACATAATTATCGTTGATTTTACGCGGGAACAACACGCCATTCCGGTTGAATGGCAGCATTGGATTTTCGAGGCGGACAAATGTTTTGAAATCATCCGTCTTGGCTAGACCGAGTGCTGCGCCGTAGAAGTCTGTACACCAGATGATGTAATACGTATCCTCGACTTTGACCAGACGTGGGTCGTACGCATAGTTCGGCATGAACGGATCGCCATTTTCATCTACAAATGCAATGCGTTCCTCTTCAATTGTCCACTCCAGACCATCTTCGCTTGCGCCCATGTGAAGGTGTGGACGGCCATTAACGGTTTCGGCGCGGAATACGCCAATGAACTTTCCTTCATAGGGAATAACGGCACTGTTGAAAATACGGGCAACGCCTTTGACCGGGTTACGCGGAACCACGGGGTTCGCCGAGTGTCTCCATACCGGGCCTTCCGTTCCCTCCGGTTTGGCTTCCCACGGCATATTCGGCAAAGCGTCCCCAACAATGTGTACGTTTTTCGTTTCAGCAACTGACATTTTCATTTCTCCCTTCGGATTTTATTTCAGTATTTTGCATAATTCGTTTCAACTCGCTCACGGGTACAAGATATAGACGAATAGAAACATTTCGATCTATATCTTGCTGGTTGAAAGACGCTCTTTGGATTTATGCAAAATACTTATTTAACTGAGCCTTGCGCGAAGCCATTGTAGATGTATTTCTGTAACAGCAGGAAGATGATCATGGTTGGAATAATGGCGATCATGATGCCGGCACTGATGACCTCCCACTGCGATCCGAACGGTCCCTTGAATTTGAACAAGGCGGTGGATATGACCTGTAGATCAGTCTTCGGCATGTACAGGAACGGTGTGTAGAAGTCGTTATAGATGTTCACACCCTTCACGATAATGACCGTTACAATAGCTGGTTTCAGCAGTGGCAGAATGATTTTCCAGTAGATCGTGAAGTACGAAGCACCGTCCAGCATGGCGGATTCATCCAGTGCACTTGAGATGGAGCCAAGGAACTGCAGGAAGATATAAACCGCGATGATATCTGTACCCAGGTACATCACGATGGCCGCCCAGCGTGTGTTAAACAGGTCGAGCGCGTTGATGATCTGGAATGTGGCGACCTGCGTCGTAACACTTGGAATCAGGGTAGCTAGCAGAAATGCCGCGACCATAATTTTCTTGCCTTTGAATTTGAACCGATCCAGCACATACGCAATCATGGAACCGGTTAAGGTCGCTCCTATAATGGAGATGACCAAGATAATAATTGTATTTTTGAAACCGACCAGCATGTTACCATCCACAAAAGCCTTCGCGTAGTTCGCAAAGTTCAGCCAGTTGGCTGGTGGAGCAAGCGGGCTGCTGGTGGCGTATTCCGCATTCGTTTTGAGGGATGCAAACAGGATGACCACGATCGGTAACAGTGCGATAAACGCCGCAAGAACTAGGGAAGCATATTTAACCACGCTCGCAAGGGTGTATTTGAGTTGTGTCACGTTTATTCCTCCCCTTTCATGGTGACGCGCTGCACGAGCGTAACGAGAATAACGATCATGAGCAGCACCACAGCCATGGCGGATGCCAGTCCCAGCTTGCCATATTTAAATGCCAAGTGAACCGTTTGGATGACAAATGTCATACTGCCGTTGGAACCATCGGTCATGATATATGGAATATCGAACGCACTAATTGCGCCGCTAATGGCCAAGATCAGGTTAAGCTGCAGGATGCGCGTAATACTCGGCAGGATGATATGGCGGAATTGCTGCCAGCGATTGGCTCCATCAATATCCGATGCTTCATACACATCCTTCGGAATGGAGGAGATCGCTCCCAGGAAAATGATAAAGTTGAAGCCCATGTATCTCCATACCGATGCACCTGCAAGAGACACATTGATAATATTTGGATTACCGAGCCAGAGCTGCGTGTACTGTCCTAGTCCTACAGCATGCATGAGCATATCGAGTGTACCGTCCGGTTTGAAGAAAAAGAGGAAGATAAAACCGATGGCTACACCATTCAGCAAATAAGGAAAGAACAATATACCTTTGAAGAAGTTTTTGCCTCGGACTTTGAAACTCAGAATCGTGGCAAAGTAAAGTGCCAAGCCCATCTGTACGAACGTAGCCACAAAGTAGTACAAGCTGACAATAAATACTTTGAAGTATTCGGGATCACTGAATATGCGCGTATAGTTCTCAAACCCAACATAATCGAACCTTTTGCTGTATCCGTTCCAATCGGTGAAACTGTATTTGAACATGTTGATGACAGGTAAGTATGCAAACGTGAACAGCAACGCCAGCGGAATAATTGAGAAGGCACAGATGATAAATATGCGTTGCGCTGAGTAACCCCAATTCGAAACCTTTAAGTACTTCATGCTCTCCACACCTCCAAGCGGTTCACCCGCCTATATATCGAAAGACTCCCGTCCAATGGAATTCCTGCGGAATAACTGCCGGGGGAAGAGCATGGGCATCCTGCTTTCAAATACCACATGCTCCATTCATAAATGGATTCCTATACCCCGCAGTCCATTCATCGCCTGGTCCACTCACGTTATTCTAATTATTTCGTGAGTTCTGCCCGTGCTTTGACCCACTTGTCGTTAAGGTCCTTCATGATGTCGTCATATGATTCCTTGCGGTTGCCGATACCAGCTTCGATAATGCGTTTCTTGAAGTCAGGCTGCCAGAGGCCGATTTCACCTTCGTTATCGATCTTATCAACGAGACCTTCCTGACCTTCTTTGGCAGGTGTGAGTGTGGAGAATTTCACATCTTTATATTGATCCAAAATGGGTGGCAATTCAGCATTCTTGTCTGCATCCATACCGCCGCCTTGTTCAACTGCGTAGTTCGACTTCGCCAGGAACCAGTCAATCCAGGCTTTAGCAGCAGGTTTGTTCTCGCTGTTCACGTTCATACCGATGTTATAGTCGGCGGAGAGCGGAACCACAACCTCACTTGCATTCGTAGGGAAAGGAAGGAATCCGATGTCGTCCGGTGTATCCGTCATCCCTTGAATCTGTGTGATGGCCCAAGAGCCAAGTGCCATCGTGGCAATTTTGCCTTTGGCAAGATCAGCCTTGGAGCTTTCCCAGTCGGTTGTCGTTGGATCTTTCTCGATTAGACCATTCTTGGCTGCATCATAGAGCACTTTATATAGTTCATAGTGCGGCTGACCAGGCACAAAGTTCTCATCTGTGTTCGGTTGGTCCACGTTAACGTAATCCACACTGCCTGCAACCGTTGGCAGGTCCGATTCCCATTGGGTGAGGGCCCAGCCGGATGCATAGTTGGTGTAGAGCGGAACCGCATCTGTATTGTCTTTGACCAATTGAAGCGCAGCCTGGAATTGCTCCGGTGTTTTTGGAACTTCCATAATGCCTGCGTCTTTGAAGACCTGTTTGTTATAAATGATTCCGGAGAACGTGATCACGGTAGGGATACCGTATACCTGACCATCCACCATACGTTCTTCAATGGCGGTGTACTTGTCTTTCAATTCATCGTACGTGCCCAGCGGCTCGAAGAAGTCCGGGATATCAGCGATCGGAACGCTCGTCGGGATCATCAATACGTCACCGTAATCCTTGGTGCTCATACGGATTTTCACTTGACCTTCATAGTCGGCCAGTGCCTGGAAGTTCACTTTAACATCCGGGTATTCCTTATTGAACTCAGCAGCGTAATCTTTGAATACGGTATCCACAATATCTGTACGTTGTGTAAGGACGGTAATTTCACCCTTGATATCTGCCGGATCTGTACTGATCTCCTCCCCCGCCTGCGAAGATCCACCTCCAGATGAACATGCAGCAAGTAGTGAAGTGATGAGTAGCATCGTCAGCAACATCATCCAACCTTTGTTTTTTCTCAATTGTTTCGACCCCTCTCTTAAGTTAATTAAGTTATCGTTAAGGTTACAAAATGAATTCTATTATGGTAACGCTTACCTGTCAATTAAATTATTTATAACTTAACAAGAAAAATTGCGATGCATTTCGTTGACATCTGTTTTTCAGAGCACTAATATTGATTAATAAAGTTACCGTTAACTTAACTAAATGAGATTGATGTAACATTCTGAAGGAGTGCTCACTTATGAATACAAAAACAACCGAACTCCAATCTGATATTAAGGCGCATTGGGAGCAGCAGATTTTACCCTTCTGGTCCAACCTTAAGGATACAACCCACGGTGGATTCTACGGTTGGGTCGGCAATGATCTTCAGGTTAATCAACAGGCCCCCAAAGGCGGGATTGCCACGGCACGGCAACTCTGGTCTTTTGCAGCAGCCTATCGGGTTACCGGAAACGAAAGATGGCGCGATCACGCGGAGCACGCCTATCGGTTTCTCGCTGATCATGTGATGGATACCGAATATGGTGGTATGTACTGGATGGTAGATTACACAGGGGAAGCGCTGGACACGAGCAAACATGTGTATACGCAATCATTCGGTGTGTATTCACTCAGTGAGTACTATCGTGCTACCGGGGATGCTTCTGCCTTAGAACTTGCGAAAACGCTTTTTGCTCTAATCGAGGACAAAGGCCTTAATGCCGAATTACCTGCGTACAAAGAACAATTTGATCGCACATGGAAGGAACAGCCCAATGAAATGCTGAGCGAAAACGGAGTGATTGCGGATTACACAATGAATACGCATATCCATGTACTGGAGGCCTACACCACGCTCTATCGCGTGTGGCCGGATCAACAAGTGAAGGCGGCGCTGGAACGCCTGCTCGGAATTCTATATGAACGGGTGTATGACCAAGACACCAAGTTTCTCGGGGTATTTTTCAACAAACAGTGGGAATCCATCATTGACCTGCGCTCGTTCGGACATGACATTGAAGCCAGCTGGCTGATTGACGAAGCACTGAAAGTTCTGGGGATGGAACAACATCCGGAGTACGCGGCGATGGTAACAGATATCGCCTATAACATCTCCAATGTGGCCGTGAATGCCGATGGTTCCCTGCTTAATGAACAAGAAGGTGAACATATCGATGAGAAGCGAATTTGGTGGGTTCAGGCCGAGGCGATGGTTGGTTTCTATAACGCGTATCAACGTACAGGTGATCCACTGTTTCTGGAGAGAGTGGAACGCTTGTGGACCTATACCAAAGAAAACATCATTGATCAGCGCGCTGGCGGGGAATGGTACTGGTCGGTTGACGGAAACGGTATACCGGACCAGAGCGAAATTGCCGGACCGTGGAAATGCCCGTATCACAATAGCAGATTCTGTATTGAACTAATCGAGAGGATGGGATCAGAATGATACACCCGAAATACAAGGAGTTACTGGAGAAACAGGAACAGCTGCTTACTCGCCCCAATGAGATCAATTCTTCCTTCTACAATGGCGTATATGATCGGTACCAGTATCCGGTTATCACTCGCCATCATGTACCGCTGCATTGGAGATTCGATCTGGATGAGACGACGAACCCGCATTTTATGGAACGCCTGGGCATTAACGCAACGCTGAATCCGGGAGCCATCTATTTCAATGGTAAATACGTCATGGTTATTCGTACCGAAGGATTAGATCGTAAATCAATCTTTGCGCTCGCCGAGAGCGACAATGGAATTGACGGGTTCCGTTTCACGGGTAAACCATTGGTCTGGGAAGATATCGATACGGATGAAACCAATCAGTATGATATGCGCCTCGTTCAACATGAAGATGGCTGGATCTATGGCATCTATTGCTCGGAACGCAAAGACCCGGAGGCTTCTGCATTTGATACATCCAGCGCAGTGGCACAGGCAGGACTGGTTCGGACACGAGATCTTACAAGTTGGGAACGGTTGCCCAACATCACAACGAATTCCCCTCAACAACGCAATGTCGTATTGCACCCGGAATTCGTGGATGGAAAGTATGCCTTCTACACCCGTCCACAAGATGGGTTCATCTCTACAGGCAGCGGCGGCGGAATCGCCTTCGGTCTGTGTGAGGATATCTTGAACCCGGTCATTCACGAAGAGACGGTTATTGATGAACGGCAATATCATACGGTCTATGAGGTCAAAAATGGCCAAGGCCCTGCTCCGCTCAAGACGGATCGTGGCTGGATTCACATTGCTCACGGGGTTCGGAACACTGCGGCAGGCCTGCGTTACGTGTTATACACTTTCGCTACGGATCTGAATGATCCGACGCGTGTGATTGCCAAACCGGGCGGCCACTTCATTGCTCCTTATGACGACGAGCGAGTAGGCGATGTGTCCAATGTTATTTTCTGCAACGGTGCTGTAGTCAATGAAAAAGAAGAAGTCTTTATCTATTACGCATCCAGTGATACCCGCTGTCATGTGGCAACAACCACGCTGGAAAAACTAGTTGATTATACGTTTAATACACCGGCTGATCCGTATCGTTCCCTGGATTGTGCCAGCCAGCGTTGTCAGCTGATTGAACAGAATGAGAAACTTTTACAGAAACAATTAACGTAACATCGGTAGAGCGTCCTCTCAGGGAAACCTGCAATGTGCTGAAGATTAGCGAAACAACAGCCGGAATTGCTTTATTCCAAGTGGGTAACGATGTATACTGATATGGATTGTTATTATGTGCGGAGAAGGCGCTCATCATAATGACAGCACATTGTGCCTATACCGGCTTGAAGGAGGCGACCATACTGAAGAACAATATCACCATGCGGGATATCGCCGACAGGCTCGGGGTCAGCAGTGTGACCGTCTCGAAAGCATTGAATGATAAAGATGGCGTGAGTGGCGAATTAAAGGAAAAAATTAAAGTGCTTGCTGTTGAAATGGGCTATCGGTATAATGCCGCTGCCCGTTCCATGAAGGAAGGCTTAACCCATAATATTGGCGTAATTATCCCGGAGCGTTTTACCGGGCCTACGCAGTCGTTCTATGTACGCGTGTTCCAGCGCATCACCAAACATCTGGAGGAACAGGGTTACTACGGTATCCTGCACATTCTGAATGTGGAGGATGAGGAGGAATTAACACTGCCCAAGCTGTACAGCGATAACAAGGTCGATGGTTTCATCGTGCTCGGACAGATTAGCAAAGAGTATATTGAACTGGTGCGATCGATGGAGGTTCCCAAAATGTTTCTTGACTTCTACGATGAACATTCGGACATCGATTCCGTTGTTACCGATAACTTCTACGCTGCCTATGAGCTGACGAACTATCTGGTTCAGCAGGGCCACCGTAACATTGCTTATGTAGGGAACCTGTATTCCACGAGCAGCATCCAGGATCGATTCCTTGGGTACTACAAATCCTTGCTGGAACATCGCTTGCCGATGAATCCAGATCTGGTTCTGAATGATCGGGATGAACGGGGTACGTTTATTGAGATTGATCTGCCGGAACAGCTGCCAACCGCTTTTGTATGCAACTGTGATCAGGTCGCTCATCTGCTCGTTCAAAAACTGACTTCAATGGATATTCAGGTGCCTGGCCAATGCTCTGTTGTTGGTTTTGATAATGATATCTATGCGATGCTCTCCGATCCCAAGCTCACAACTGTTGAAGTGGATGTGGAACAGATGGCACGCACGGCAGTTCAGTCCATGCTCAAAAAGGTCGACAACCCAAACCGCAGTTTCGGCCGTGTACATGTGAAAGGCAACATCATCTATCGTGACTCGGTGAGTACTGTGTCCACTCTTACGGAGAATCAATCGCAATCTTCGCTATAAAAGATGCGACTGGATCGGTGTTCGGGCAGCCTATTTCCAGACTTATTACTCTCCAAACCATAATTATATTTTGATTTAATCACAGACTTTCTCAAAAGCCTTTTAATAATTTCATGGCTGGAGAGAAATAACATCGATCCGTCTAAACGGGACGAAGCAGAGTTCTACTCTGCCTCGTCCCGTTTGCATTTTTTTCATCATTGCTGCTTGTTGAGCAAATGGTGTGCGAGACGAAGCACCTGAAATCCAGTCAGAATAATCTAAATTTAATGTTGACTAATATTTATCATAAGTCTAAATTAGAGATATGGTACAAAATTAACAATATTAGTCTATATTGGATTTTAATTTAATTTTAAAGTTTTTTTATAGGGGGATACAATTTGAATTGTACAACGTTACTGGAATATAAAAAGATAACCTACTCTATCAATAAAGCTAGTAAATTAAAGCAAGATATAGATTTTAAGCAATATGAATCTAGAAATAAGCTACCCTATAATAAGAGTAATCTAATTACATTACTTTTAAAAAAAAACGATATACAATTGCCCAAACATAATAATTCATTAGAAAATCTCCATAACTATATAGTAGATTATCTGTACACTGTTGCTGATTTTATTAAATTAAACAGCAGAGATATATCATCGTTCGATATTATCGTAAACACTTTATATGTGAATAAAATCAATAATTTTGATGAATTAAGTGACTATTTTGAATTAAGACGTTATGAAGTATATATAATTTTCAGAATCAATGATAACAACAAGATGACTACGATGCACTTTTTCAAGGATGGACTATTAAGTGAATTTATATCAGAAAGCACTCAATTTACATATGAAGCAATTTATCGTTTGCATAAAAATATTATGTCAAAACATAAATCTACGATAAGTGAATTGAGTATATACGCTGATTGTGTAGTTGCATCTGATGTCGCAGCTTTAATTGCGCATGAAATTGTTGGACACATTGCTGAGCATGATAATCAATTCAATTACACAAAACTGAATAATGATATCGTCGCTAACGAATTTTCGGTTAGAGAGGTTAGTCCTTGGAGCGATATCAACATCCCTTATCCAGCTTTTTTTGATGAAAAAGGTTTTCCTACATCAAACAAGCTCATTATTGATAAAGGGGAGTTTAAACGAAAACTAAAAAACGGAAATCATAGAATCGGCTATAGTACAGGATTAATGATGAACCGAATGAATAATATAGAGATTTGTAAAGGGAAAAATAATATTCAACAAATGATCTCTTCAATAGAGAGAGGTTTCTTATTAAGTTCGCCGATTATTGGGCTCGTATCAAAGAGTAAAAATGAATTTTCAATAGAGGTTGATAATGTGAAAGTTATAGATTATGGAGAAGTAAAAGATAATATAACAACTTGTGAAATCAAATCAAAAATTTCGGATTTTATAAATAATATTTCAATGATAGGAAATGAGACACTCTGGCGTGGAGGAGACTGTGAAAAAAGAAACGACATTGTATTTGTCGGGATGGGAGGAGTACCACTAAAAACAAAGATACACTTAAAAACAACTACTAAAAATAGAATATAGGATCAATCTATGTAAATGGAAGGAGAACAAAGTCATTGGAGAACAAACTCATTTCTCTACCCAATTGGTTCAAAGACTTGTTACGACAAAGCAAACTGCAATTATGCGTATTACTAATATTACTGGTGGTTATAGGAGTTATTGAGATGCTTACTCCGATTATCATTCAAAGATTTATAGATAATGCAACAACAGGTGCAGAGGTTGAAAAGCTTGTGTATTTAGCAATAACTTTTTTAGTCATTGCGTTCTTAGGTTATTTACTGAAGATATTAAACGCTTATTATTCTAATAAAATCACTTGGAAAATTTGCGAAGATATACGTATTCGTTGTCTTACTAACATGAAGCACTATGATAAGGCTTTTGAACAGAAGTATGGTGTTGGCAAACTAATGGATTATCTTTCAACAGATATTTCAGAAATTAATTATTTTATTACACGAACATTACTACCTACAATTATTGATGCGGTCACCATGTTAGCAATTGTTATCGTAGTTCTGAAAGAGAGTATCGTTCTAGGTCTATTTTTTATTTTCTATTTTAGTTTTGCAGCATTTATCATTTATAAAACACAAAATAAGAAAAGCAATGTGTTAGGTCAAGAAAGAACAGTTGAAGCTGAAATTTCAAGCCTGATCAATGAAATTGTATTAGCAAGAAAAGAAATCAAATCCATGAATGGCGTTAATGCTTTTACTACAAAGCTTGAGTCTTCTATGGATGGGTTATTTCCTTACAAATTAGCTTCACAAAAGTACATTTATACTATTTGGATTATTTCATTGTTTTTTATTTCATTCACAAATGTATTGTCTTTAGGTTTAGGAGGAACTCTTTACTTTTTTGGGGTTGTTTCGTTAGGTACCGTATATTTAGTTTACAATTACAGCCAACAACTGAAGCAACCTCTGGAGACAATGCAATACCATGTAAATAATTACCTATTAGTAAAGCAAGCTATGATTAGGTTAACTGATATTTTGGAATATCAAAGTAGTGTGCCTCAAGGAAGCCAATACTTACCTGACGGCTTAGTAAGTGTAACTGTAAATCAGTTAAAGTTTTCCTACGAAGAGAACAAGTCAGTGTTAGAAGATATTAGCTTTACTCTTGAGGCAGGTGAATCTTTGGGCATTATAGGTGTCTCAGGGAGCGGGAAAAGCACGTTAAGTTTATTATTAACGAAGCAACTGCCGTGTCCATCTAATAGTTTGTATATCTCTGGCGTTGATATCAATGATTTGAGTTTGTCTGAGATCCAGAGACATATTTGTCTTATGACTATTAACGATAAGTTATTTGAAGGATCATTAAAGGACAATCTAACTTTATTTGATGATACGATACCGGATCATGAAGTAATACATTTTTTAGAGAAATATAGATTCAAGCACATGAGCCCTTATTTTAAGGGGTTTAAGCAATATGATTTATTACACAAACAAATCAAGATACAAGAACTATCCGTAGGAGAGAAACAGTTAATTTATCTTTTCAGGTTAGTTTTTAGACCTAAGAAACTAATAATCTTCGATGAAGCATTATCTAATATTGATGAACAGATCGAATATTATTATTTTGATATTCTCAAGGAAATCAGTGAACATACTACTTTAATTATGATTTCACATAATGTCGAGCGTCTAAAAAATTGCGATAATATCATTATTATGGAAAAAGGAAGAGTCACTGCAAAGGATAAGGCAACTACTATATTGGATAAAATGGATAGACAACAATTTGGTCTGCATTTGTCGGGGGGAGAGGCATGAGCAGTATAAAGGATAACATTAATAAATCGCTTCTTTTAGTCACACCTAAACAATACACTGTTACTTTCATTTTGGGACTAGTTAGTAGTCTGATCCCCTTGTTATTAGGTTGGGTCATTAAAATTGTGTTTGATAACTTGAATAATAATCAATTCAAATCAATATCAGTGATATTGTTAGTCATGTTGTTGTTAATTGTGCTTCAAAATCTCTTGTTCTATATACTAGGAATGCTTGAAACCAGGGTTCGTTTTAAAGCAAGTAAAACTATGGTGGTCTCTCTAATAAATAGAATTTTACTCAACGAAAAAAAAGTCGATGTAACCGCTCCAACTGCATTAACAATGATTAATAGTGATTTCAAATTAGTTGAGTACAAAATATGCAGCATACTGGAATTGGTAAATAAAATTATATTTTTTATAGTTGCACTAATAATTATGTGGACTATTAATTGGAGATTGACGCTGTATTCGATCCTTCCGCTTGCCCTATTTAACATTGGCATTTATTTTGTCAGAAACAGATGGAAGGATAAGTTTGCAGATAACCGCGCTGCCACACTGAGCTATCAACAATTTGTGCATGATGTAATGTCCAATATGCACACGTATAAGTATCTGGATCAAGAGAATTTGTTAAATAATAGATTAAAAGTACTGGGGAAGGATAGCTTATCCACCCAGTTAAAACAAACTTTGTTCTCCTTCTCCATTACTACTGGTGTTACCTTTGTGAATTACCTAAGTATTTTTGTCGTTTTGATGCAGTCTATCAGTTATTTAAAAAGTGGTGAGCTAACCATTGGTGACCTAACACTCTTTATTAGCTATATCAGCTTCGGTTTTGCTTATTTAGACTTATTTGCGGCGGTATTAAATTCACATAAACAAACAGAGCATATTGTTAATAAAATTGATAACCTGATTGAAAATAGAAAATTAGGCTCGTTTAGCAAACTAAACATCGGTTATCAAGAGAATGCAATAGAACACCATTCAAATTTAACACTTAAAGACTTTGCATTAACTTCAAATAATGACTCCCTCTTAAACTTGACTATTCCCAAAGGATCTTTAGTCGTGATCTCTGGAGAAACAGGGATGGGTAAATCCACTTTTATACATACCCTTTTGGGTTTTTCAAACTTCAGTGGTCAAATTATAGTGGATGAAACAAATGTCGATGATATATCAAAATACCAAACAGGGTTTGTATCACAGAGATACAACTTGTTTAATCAATCCTTATTAGACAACATTACTCTCTTAAAAAATACGGATCAAGCTCAACGAGCACTTCGTATTGCAAACATAAAAACAGACAGCATCTTCAATATTTCAGATGGACAATATCTGGGAGTCTCAGGAAACTTGATTTCTGAAGGTCAAAGACAAAGGGTTGCGATCGGCAGAGCTGTTTTTCATGGTAAGGATTTTCTACTATTGGACGATGCATTTAGTTATCTCGATAAAAAGAATAGACATGAAATTTTTGAAAAAATAAGAAGTACTACAGCTACGAAGTTTATTGTTTCTAATGACATAAGTATCATGAGCAAAGCAGATATTCTACTGGAAATACATGAAAGGAATATTGTATTAGCGAAACACTTGAATTAGTCTATATTGCATTTTCAGCCCAACATTGATATTAATCAGAAATTAAGCGTTCCACTTTGGCAAGTATTCACTGACATCTTATAGATAAATAACACAAAATGTCCATAATGTGTAATTTATAGAATAAAATGAAACAAAAGAGATATTTGTCACATAAACATCCAATATAATCAATTATAATAAAATTATCCCATTAAGAAAGCGAGGCATTTTACAATGAAAAAAGATCTTAATGAAATGAAAGAGAACTCCCTTGAGGAAATTCTATTATCAGAAATTGAGGTAGTAGAAGAGAACGTATCTAACGACAGTGACATAATGTATGGTGCCTGTCCTCCAAGCAATAGATGCACAGAGAGAGTATAACGTCAAAACACTAAGTTTAAATTAAATCTGGGGGAGGTGACTTTAAGTCGCCTTCCTCGTATTTTTTTATTATCTCCTTCACTTTAGAAGCTAAGCATTATTAAATATTTTCGTTAAATATTTTCGCTGTGGAAGTAAAAATAATTTAACAGAAATGAGTTGAAGTACCGTGCAGTATAAAATATCTCCTCATATAGACTTTCTTTTAAATAATGATGAAAGTCAGGCTATTCTGTTTAATAAGCAAACAAAGAAAGAACACATTTTTAAACGTAATGCAATCAACTTTGTAAAACAGTTTATTGACTACAAAAGTGTAGACTTATTAAGTTCCGAAGAGAAAGCAGTACTTGGAAAATTGAAAGAATTAAATATTATAACTAATGAATTCTCAAATAAAAATTGCAATCTGAGAAAAATCAGGTTTGTCCAACCCTTGACAAGATTACAAATAGAAGTCACTCAAAATTGTAACCTTAGGTGTGCTCATTGTTACTTAAGTGAAACTTCAGAATACAAATTCAAGTTAGATAAAAAGGAAATTTTCAACATTATTGATCAAGCATATACTTTAGGCGTCAGAGAAATTAATATCACTGGTGGAGAAGCGCTTGTTCATAGCGATATCGCTGAAATACTAAAGTACATTAGTGAGCTAGGTTTAAAACTAAGGCTCTTCACAAATGCTACCATGTTAAATGAGAAGTTTATCGATTCCTTAAAATTAATAAATTTAGACTATTTAAAAATAAGTTTAGATGGAGTATCAAAAGAAACTCTTAACAGCATTAGAGGAAAAGGAGTTTTTGAAAGGATTATTCCAAAGTTATATGCATTAAAACAAAGTGGCATAAAGGTAGAAATCACAACTGTAGTTATGAAACAAAACATTTCTGAAATGGAGGAGATCATCTCTTTTGTAAAAGAAGAAATCACAAGCAGACATTTTATTGATACATTTATACCTATTTTTAATTCCGATGATGACTACTCATTGCTTATTAACGAAAAAGAATTCGTTAAAAGCATTTCCAGTGTACTTGATAATATGAAATTGATTAAAAACAATCATGTTAGCAGCTATTGTGGATTTGGAGAAGACTATCTATATATAAATAGCGAAGGTAATATCCAATTATGTCCAATGTTAACTAAAGTAGATAATTATAAAACCTATAATATTAAAAATTCTACTTTAGAATATATTTGGAATGATATTTGTGAAACAAGAAAACCCCAATGTAGTTATTTTGATCATTGCAAGTATGCCGGATATTGTGGTGGTGGTTGTCGCAGCAGAGGATTTTATACCTCTAAAGGCGATATTAATGCTAGAGACCTATATATGTGTGAGATGTATAAATATTTAGAAAGTAAAGGGAAGCTTTATGAACTTAATACTACACGATAATAAAATCGACTATTTGGACATGTGCTCAGATATATATTTAAAAACTTATTCGGATGTTAAATGGGATTTAGAAAAAATAAAATACAATCTAAGTACTATATTATTGAATCAATTTTCTTGTCTTATTTTAAAAATGAACTCTCAAAATCAGTGTGTCGGATTTGTTATAGGTAATACTTATTATTTTGGAGAATATAAATACGGTAAAATCGACGAATTATGCGTTTTACCAGAATATCAAAAAAGCGGACTAGGAACTGAGTTAATCAACTATGTTATAAGCTATTTGAAGAATGATGGATGTACATCAGTTTATCTAGAAACTTACACTTTTCTAAGTGATTTCTATATAAAAAGTGGATTGGAAATCGCAAAGGACAAATTGTTCTTTTATAAAATATTATAAAACCGAAGTTTGAGTTTAGTATTTATTACAATTAGCACATAACAGAGCTGACCAGTCAATAATCGTTTTCGATGAATTGGGGCTTCTTTCTATGATCAGTGCCACGAAGCCTCTTCTTCATACTTTCCATTCTCCTTTTGTTCTACTCTCTTTGAGGCGTAACGGACGAATTATATTATTTATGATGAAGTGATGATAATCCAATTTTAGCTGAAAATCGAAGAGATTTTTTATCACTAGGGAGGTAATAAGATGAAAGAAGACAACTCACTCTTGAATTTTTTTTTAGTTAGAGAACCGTATCTTCCTTTGGAATTCTACACACTAAATCTTATGAATGAAGACAATCCAAATAACCTAATCAATTTATGTACTTTGCCAGAGATTAAAGAGGCTTTGCTTGTATCAAACCCTCAGTTGTTGAGTTCTATAGAGCACTTTGATAAAAAATCGATAAAAAAACAAAAAATGATAGTTAAATCAACATTGAATTATTTAATTAGAATGTCGACTCGTGCAACTCCCCATGGTTTATTCTCGGGGATTAGGGAAGGCTTCTTTCTTGCTAAAGAACAAAACAACAGTTGTCACAGCAGCTTAAAAATGAGAGGGAATGATGCAAAAAAGTACGCCAGAGTAAACATTAGTTGGATACTAGAATTAGCACAAAAATTACAGCAAAGTGATTTATTAGACAGTACCATTAAAATCAGAACTAATCCTCTATTAAGATTTGTGGATGGAAAAATAATTAATATTTATCCTAGTGAGGATATAGATGTTTCCTCAAAAGGAAAATCTATTCTGAGAAATGTTGTAATTGACAAAATAATGAGTAGTTGTGCAGATTTTGTGGGAATAGATGATGTTATCTCTATTGTTAGTAAAGCTTTATCTTTATATGATTCGAGTCTTATTACATCATATCTAAAGAAAATGATAAAGAAAGAACTGCTGATTACCGATTTAATCCCCCCTACAACTTGTTTAGACCCTTTAAGTTATATTTCGGAAAAATTAATTATGTCGAAAAGTCATGCGTCTTTACATATTGTGAATGAAATTAGAACGATTTCTGAAATGATTAAAAATTACAACGATAGTCAATTAGGAGACAATAATGATTTATCCGCGATCAGTGAGAAAATGAGTAGATTAGCTGAATGTACTGCGTATCTCCATGTGGACTTGAAATTTAAAAATGAAGAATATTTAGACAAGAGATTAGAAACAGATATTTTGAAAACCTATGAAATAATACAGTTATTCATGGAACAAAAATGCGGTTTTGATGCGATGAAAGATTATGCAGAAAAATTTATTGAAAGATATGGAGTCGATGTGGAAGTTCCCGTAATGGATTTGCTATATGAAACTGGCGAGTTAGGCCCTCCAATCTCATATCATTCGCCTGATAGTATTTATCATACTTCAATTGTAAATAAAAAGAAAAATACACCTAATTCGGATATACTAAGTTACTTATATTGGGAGGCAATCTCTTCAGGAAAGGAAGAAATAATATTAGACGATGCAATAATAGAAGAAGCCAAGACAAGAATACAAACCAAAAAAAATGAATACAATTCATCTTGTGACTTAATAGTAAATTTAGTTAAAAATACTGGAGATAACAAAGATCATGATTACTGGATAAACGTCAAAAAAGATCTGGGCGAGTATGGGGCTGGAAGAACAAGTGGGCGTTTTTGTTATATGTTGTCTGAAAAAGCTACTGAGCACATCAATACAATAAATGATTATGAGCAATTGCATTATAAAGACGAGGTTATATATGCCGAATTGACATGTTATAACCAAGAAAAAAACATTAATAATTTAACTAAAGCTCCTAATATTAGAGAATTTGAAATACCATTTAATTCAATTTCATCAGAGGATAAACACACAATTGAATTGAATGATTTATACGTCGGTTACTCAAATAACTCTTTTTATTTGAAGTCAAAAAAATTAAACAAGCAAGTTATTCCAACTAGTCTCAATAGAATCAATCCTAGCTATAAGTTTCCTAACTTGTACAGGTTCTTATTAGAGATAGGAGTAGACAATCAAGTATTGTTAAATCCACTGCACGTAGAGAGTGGTCAATTCATACAGTTCTCTCCAAGAGTTAGATATAATAATATTATTTTATCAAAAAAAAGGTGGTATATTAATAATCTTATTTTACAAATTTCCGGGAATTACGTAGAAGGAGATTTTTATGAGTCGTTGACGAATTGGAAAAATAAAAATAATGTCCCTGAATTAGTTGAATTAGTCGAAGGATATGAAGGGTTAATATATAACTTGAGTAATAGACTACATGTCTCGCTTATTGAACAAAAGTTAAAAAAACTACGAGAAAATCAGCGTATCGTATTTAGCGAACTTGATTATGGACGTAGTTTTTCTTCAAATAATTGTGATTTTGCTAAAGAGTACGTATTTTCCATAATTAATAGGTCAGACAGAGGATCAGTTATAAAGCCTTCTGTCACTCCATTTTATGTTGGTCAACGTATGTATTTACCGGGAGAGGAATGGGTTTATTTTAAAATTTACATGAACATCGAACAAATGGATTATTTTATAACTAAACATCTAAACATTTTTATAAATGAGGAAAAATATAACCATATAAAGTACAGTTTTTTTTATATAAGATATGCTGATCCAGTCCCTCATATACGTTTAAGAATTAACACTACTAATGATCTGATAATGTGTATATTAAGCAGTACTTTTGAATGGCTCCAGATGTTAAAGAAAAGGAAGGCTATATTTTCATATGCAATATTCCCATTCGAACCAGAGTATGAAAGATATGGCGGAGAAGAAATCTTCCCAGAACTTGTGAACTGGTTTGATAAAGATAGCCAGACTTGCATGGAACTATTGGAAATTGGCGAAAAATATAATATAGATGACAGACTTTTGATAATTATAAGTATCTATAATTTATTGGATATTTTAAATCTTAATGACAAACAAAAATTTAATTATATAAAAAGAAACATATTAGTTGAACATCATTTTCAATCTTATCGAACTATGAAAATTGAAATATTTAATCTGTTACTAGGCAAAAATTGCTCCACAAATGAGATGTTTGAAGTATTCAATAAAAGAAAAAATGAATTTGTTATCTATATGTCTAAACTTTATAGCTGTTTAGACGATAGCGAAAGTGTATATAATGTGCTTGATAGTGTTATTCATATGCATATCAATCGGCTTATGAATATCAATAGGAAGAAAGAAAAGGAGATTATCGCTCTTGTCGGTTTGTTCTCTAGTAATAAAATTCACATCGATGGGAAAGCCATGCTTCCTCGCTAAATCAAATGCCTAGCGCAGAAAAGAGTCTGTCCTATTCATTCTAAATTGATTGCCAGATGACGAAAAACAAGCTACCTCGCTATCATAATGCGAGGTAGCTTGTTTGCTGTTTGAACCCCAAAGAGTTAGATTCCTCTTTTCGAGTCAGTGAGTACTCTTGTCACTTAATAACTTGTCTTCAACCAATTGTCCTTGGACCAGGTCAGTTTACCTGAGCCAGCGCCATTGGAAGCTGTGAGGCGTGCATTCAGCGTGGACGGATCATCCGTGGTATAGCTGTAAGGAAGTGTTGAGAAGCCATTCCAGGAGAATGATTTTACCACGGCCGGGATTGGCGCCAGTGGACTGCCAGACGTATCACTGCTGCCACGGAATGAGCTACCATCCAAAGAATACATGGTATCGGTCATTCTGATTTTGCCAGTATACGTTGGATCTGCCGGATCGGTCTGATTGTTGCGAACAGGGTACAGCACGTCCTTAATGACTGATTTCTCAACCAAGACGGCCCCGCTCTCCGTAGAGATTGCCCCATTGCCAATAATATCGAACTTATAACCTTTGGATGCAATCGCTGTCGCCATCGCCGTGGTGATTTTGGCTTTAGCTGCACGTGCCCCTGTTGCATCCATCACGATGTTGTATGCATGTGCGTTACCTCCACGCAGGCGTGGCATCCGGTCCTGAATATCTTTGTACAAGTTATGGTGGAGCGTCATGGACAGATTGGCGTTAGCCGACTCCAGGCTGGTGGAACCGACCAGATGTCCTTTCTTTTGCGGTCCAGAGATCGCGATAATATCGGCTTTGCTGAGACCTACAGCACTGCTGCGCAGGTAGTTGTACATGGGATAGGAAGCCTTGTTCGCTTCCAATTCGTTAATCTGCTGGGTAACCCAGCTGTTCGAGCTGCCGTCATCCCCTTTGAAGAGGGACCAGGAGATGGTCACGCCGCTGGTTCCTTTTTTCGAATCGACAAGTCCGTCATAGGCTTTATTGAATGTGCAGTGATCAATCCATACGTTGCTGTTCTCCTCCAGGGTAATGTAATCCCAATCGTTCTTGTCGTAATCGCCTTTGGTCGATTCATCCCATTCCCATAACTCATCGAATTCCAGGTTGCGGATGATGACATTGGAGCTTCGTTTCACGCTGATCGCAGCGTGTTTGATTTTGGAGCCATTGGCGGAGAAAATCGTGAGTCCATTGAAACCGTCAATCGTGAGCTTGCTGACACCTGTCTGTTTCAGTACGGGATGCGTCAACGCATCATTATGCTTGGCAAAAGGAGAAGTCTGCGCTGCGCTCGGAATTTCATTCCATCCCAGATTCAGATCGTTCATGATCTCAACGACTTTGACACCGGAGTTCTTTTTCAGAGCTAGTGCCAGATCAGTCGCATTATACACTTTCTTATACGTGGCTGTGTTCGATTCGCTAATGATCCCGCCTCCCGCGTTCCCTTGGGAGAAGCCTGTAAGATTGTAGTCTGCGTTGCCCGCTGCCTGCACACTTGCTGGTCCGGACAATAATGTTAGCCCCAACGTTATAGCCAAGGCTGCGCTGCACCAGCTTCTAAATTTAATTTTCATCGATTCCATTCCTCCCGAATTATGATGATTACATTCGTCCATCGCTGCCGTGCCAAGTACGAAGGACATGTTCTCAATGTAAATGTTGAAAGCGATTACAACAATAATCCCTATCTCACATCTGGTTAAGAAAAGCTGGTATGTCAAGGGTTTATACTGTAACCAACCTTGAATCGTACGGAGTTAACTTGGGAAGTAAGGTTTTAGAGATACATCGCGGCAGCAAGAAGATGTCGGATAAAATGAAACCAAAAAAGCAGGACTGCATCTGCTGCAGACCTGCTCGATTTTACTTTTTGATGGAACGAGTCCAGAAGCCGCCATGGAACTGTTTGGGCTCTACGGTAATGACAAATGCTTTGGGGTCCAGATCAAGAATCGTCTGATAGAGCAATTTCTGGTTTTTTCGTTTCGCCAGAATCTCCATCACAAGCCGATCTCCATCACGTCCACTGCCCACCCATGCGGTGACGCCGTACCCTTTATCCCGTAGGGCATTGGCGACGTTGCCACCCATCTGGTTACAGATTACTTTAACGGTAACGTAACCGAGTGCAATCTTTTCTTCAATCCAGGCTCCGAGCAACACACCAAGTCCGTAACCCACCGCGTAGACGATTAAGGCAGAAGGCTGAGTCAGATACTTGAGCACCAGATTCAGACCAAGCACATAGATCACAATCTCACCCATGCTGATCAGTGCGGCGATATATTTCTGTCCTTTGAGTGTCAGAATCATCCGGAGTGTGTAAGCCGATACGTACACAATCTGGATCAAAAAGATAAATACCAATATTTTAAACAATCAAAATCCCTCTTTCCTGGCCCTCACAATAGAATTGGCTTTTTGCTGCATATACCGACGATTTCGTTTCATCTATACTTCCTGTACGTTCCTCTATCTCCATCATTGGACGTTATACCCTCATTCTAAACGGTTGGATGTCCATTCGTAGGCATTTTCTGCTCTCCGGCATGCCGGAACTGCCATTATAGAACCGTTTGTACCGATTATCAACCCGGCGGAGGTCCCAGGGTCGAAAACAGGTGCCTGTGAATATGCTGTATCATCATTAAGCCGAGCACGATCACGCACGATATCAGGTCAGAACCAGGATGGATGGGTCAAAACTAAAGGGGGTACCGTCATGCAGCTATGGCAGGAGATGGAGCGGGAAGGCATGGAGGAACTCATTTTTTGCCATGATGCAGATAGTGGATTGAGGGCAGTCATTGCCATTCATAGCACGGCCCTTGGACCTGCGCTGGGCGGATGCCGTTACTGGACGTATGCGTCCGAGAAAGCGGCTGTTCGGGATGCCGTGAAGCTTGCCAAAGGCATGACGTACAAAAATGCAATCTCCGGACTGCCATATGGCGGCGGAAAAGTGGTCATATGGAATGTGCCTTTTGTGAAGAATGCAAAACCGAATGAGGATGATTACGGGTCTGTTAGTGGTGAGCAGGTCACTGGATATCTAGGGGTAGAGCAACGAAAGGCCGCTGCCACGGAACGGGAAGTTGTCGCCGATCAGGTTGCTCATCGTATAGATAAAAGCCTGGATACGGACGTATCCAAGCGGGCCCAGCGCTTTCGCGCACTGGGTCGTTGTCTGGAGCGGCTGAACGGACGATACGTGACCGGTCTTGATCTGGGTACCACGGCGTCAGACATGGACCAGATCCGGCTGGAGACCGCACATGTGACGGACACCACGGGTTCACTTGGGGCGCAGGATGACTTCACTGCCGAGATGACCGCCTACGGGGTACACATCGGCATTGTGACCTCGCTGCTCCAGCAAGGCATTGCATCCTTGCAGGGCATTCCCGTTGCCGTCCAGGGACTGGGCAAGGTCGGGCATGCCCTGTGCCGTTACCTGCATGCAGCCGGGGCACGGCTCATTGTGGCAGACGTTGTACCGGAGCGTGTACAACGTGCCCTTGTGCAGTTCAGCGGCGCCATCTCGGCCGATCCGGCCCATATCCACGCCGCTGACTGCAAGGTCTTCGCCCCCTGTGCCCTAGGGGGCGTACTGACCCCGGCAACGGTGGAGGAGCTGCGCTGCTCCATCGTTGCCGGGGCGGCCAACAACCAGCTGAGTGAACGACAGCTGGTTGTTGGCCACATGCAGGCGCGTGGCATCCTGTACGCGCCTGATTATGTGCTCAATGCAGGCGGAATCATCTCCACCGCCTACGAGCTGGAAGGCGCCGGGCCTGACCTGATCCGCCAAAAGGTGGCGGGGATTGCAGGCACGCTGAGTAAGGTATACGCAGAAGCTACGCAATCTGCAATCTCCACAGCGGATGCAGCTGATCGGCTGGCGGAATCCATCCTCCGATCAGGCTATAAAAAGTAGGTCGCCCCACTCTGCCACCTGAGTATATTCATACCGCCAACACATTCCCCACCCTCTAACGTTAAAAGCTATAGCATCTCTGGAACTCATCATAGGCTTCACTGCATTCCAACGGATTCCGACGTGCTGAAAGAGAGCCTCCACAGCTTTATCCCATTTTTACGAACCTGATACAAGTTATTCGCCCCTTTTAGTATGATTCTAATATCTAACGAATTTCAGACACGTTATTTTGCCTAATTTAGTCCTTTTTCGAGCTAAAATGCTGTTTTTCGAAGCAATAGGGTTACTGAGATTCGTTAGAATTTATTTTTCTGCTTATTCCCCCCAATAGGTTGTCTCAGGTTCGTTAGCGCTACGGACGAGGGTTATATGGGGTAGTATCATTTACCAAAAGAGCTAACCTAGACATCAGCGTCTAGGTTAGCTCTTTTGAGCTCTTCTTAGCCCCTCTTAACTCTGTAGGTTTTTGTCCTTCTACTCTCTAATCCCTTATCGCGTTTTTGGTTCTTCGTTTGTCGTTTGTCCATTCTTAATTCATGCTTCTCTGATGCACTGTACTCTAATCTCTTACTTCTCTAGAACGTTGACCCTTAGACACACCTGATCCAATCGCTCTCTGCATGGACTGCATGGAGTTTTCTTCGATCTGTCCCTATTATTGCATTCGCCCTCTTCTTCGTTCCTTCTTTTATTCTTCTGTTCTGTTGTAACTTCTCAAACTGCAACCGAACTCTTACCCGGTGCCTTCTTCTCTCGATACAGCAGCGTCCACAGCAACACATTCGCTACGATCATTAGCGCACCATAGATCCATACGCCCCCCGATACCGAACGGAAAAAGACATGGACTCCCCATAACATGGCGAGCACAGGGAGGGCGGCGAATACATACCAACCATCACTTTGCTGCGCCATACTGAAGGATTGAGAGAACGGCGGCTTACGCAACAACAACTTGCCTGCCAGTGGGACAAGGGCTGTCGCCGTCAGCATAATAATCGCAATATCCGGCAGTATCCGTGATCCGAATGTCCAGGTAAACAGAACGGCATTCGCCAGAAATATAGGCAGGAACATGTTGCACAAGAACGCCTTCAGAGCGCCTTTATATAACGCGCTATCATTCGCCATCGGCGCAGCGCGGAAGGTCCAGAACGCTTTATATTGTCCCGAAAATTTCAGCATGACTACCACCGTTACAACCAGCATTAGCACGATATAAAAGGTGTATACAAACGAACTTTGCCTAAACTCCGCCCAGGTAGAAGATTGCAATTCGGTAAACCAAAATACATAAGGTAAGACAAATGATAAACCAAGCGATGGATACACCTTCAGCTTGAATTCCCGTTCATTACGCATCATGCTGGCTGACAGACGGAAGCAAGCCTGCTCCTCTCTGGAACGACTGACCACCTTGGAAATCAACCGATCCCATCTTCCGCGTCTGCGTCCGGAGGACTGACCCGAATGTGCCATTTTCTCCAAATACAATTCAAAGGAAGGCATAAGCTTCACATACACGATCATACTCACCACAGGAACCAAGACTGCCAGTGCTGTGAACGTATAGATCCACACATTCCCGCCCCCTGCAAATAACCATTCATAGGCGGCCGCATACCATAAAGGAGGTAACAGCAACTGCCACCAAGCCGGGGTAAATACCATACCAAAGTCAATAATGCTGAACGAACGGATGACCAGCTGATAACCGATCGCAATCCCCACGGAAAGCAGAATCTGTACCATATTGATCATATCCTTCAGCTTCTCACCATCCAGAAACTTCATCATGAACAGATAAATCAGAGACGTCGTCACCAGAATCAGCATATTGATTAGAATCAATTCTACGAGGAAAATCAGAAAGAATACGATTCCATGCGTCACCAACGCGGCAATTAACGGTATGCCTGTTAATGAACCCGTCAGCAATAATAGATAAACGCCTGCGTGGATGGCTCGGGCCATACCCACCGTTCGCCCATTAACGGGCTTCGTCATAATGATATTGCGATCCCGAATGTCCAGCAGTACGGAGGAAAAATCCGAGATCATGGACGTCATGATCATAAACATTAATATGCCGAACACAAGTCCCATCTGAAGCATGAAATGCCCCGTATCCCAGACAATGAAGGGAACCATCAACAGTCCCATTAATCCATACAACCACAGGGAACGAAGAAACTGATTCCCTTCCTTGCGCTCCTTTTTCCCTGAATTGTTGGACAAAATGGTAGGTACTCTACGTTGATCCATCTGGAACTTCACTCGCAAGATCAGGCGCAACACATCATAATCCGCCCCTGTTTTGGCGATGATCGGACGAAAGCGATCCAGAATCTTGAGTGTGCGGAAGTCGGAGGATTCCTCCATATCAGTACACCTCCTGCACAATCGATACAAAACGCTCCGCAATGGCTTTATGCTCATTGAAGCCCGTCAATTGATTGAATACTTCTTCCAGCGTGCCTTCCATAGACTGCTGTTGGAGCTGCTTGAACGTACCGTCTGCCACCACGCGTCCTTCAGCGATCAGTACAATTCGACTGCTGATCTTCTCCACCACATCCATGATGTGAGACGAATAGAAGATCGTTGTGCCTTTGGCCGACAACTGCGACAAAATCTCTTTGACTACCATCACACTATTGGCATCCAATCCGCTGAGTGGTTCATCCAGGAACAGCAGATCCGGATCATGCAACAGCGCAGAGATTAACAGCACTTTCTGACGCATACCTTTGGAAAAGGATGCAATGCGGGAATGATATGATTTTTCGAGTCCAAAACAATCCATTAATAGCTTGGCTTTGTAATCCGCATCTTCATAGGACATCCCGTACAACTCTCCCGTAAAAGTCAAATACTCCGCAGGCGTTAATTGTTCGTACAATTCCGCGACCTCCGGAACATAACCGATTCTGCGTTTGTACTCTACATCCCCATCCGCAATATCTTTACCAAAGATTCGTACCGTGCCTACATATCCTTCAACCAGCCCGAGTAAAATCTTAACCGTTGTACTCTTGCCAGCCCCATTCGGACCAATATATCCAATCATCTCACCACGATTCACTTCCAGATCGATGCCATTCAGCACATAACGTCCGTTGTATCTCATACGCAAGCTTTCAATTGATAGCACTTGTTGTTCACTCACTTCGTTATCCAGCTCCTGTCTCTATCTTTTTCTACAATTCTACTAGTTTACCACAGATTGGGATGGTAATGATCGGAAATAGGTCATGATGTACGCCATTATCTGGATATCCCCTGCGAGTAAGAGCATCACGTAACAAGCGTGATCACATCACAAAGCCCCTGTCCCACCTTATGGTAAGAGACAAGGGCTTCCACCTTATGTTGAACCTTATTATCTAATATCTAAAAGTCTTATTGCACCTTAACAATCTGAAAATGCTGATTCGTACCGCCATTATCCGTCCACTGGATGGCCGCAGCCCCATCTGCCAGGGATTGACCGGAAATGTCCAACACCTTGCCCGTACTGCGGTTCTTCAGTTTATAATAACCACCACCTACATGGACGAGCTGCCATTGCTGGCTGGCCCAGCCCCCATCATTCCACTGTTCAATGACAGCCCCATCGGTCGTGGCACCATTCTCCACACCGATCAGCTTGCCACTGGAACGGTTGATGATTTTGACATAGCCGCCACCCGCATCGGTAATCTGCCACTGTTGACTGGCTGTTCCCCCATCTGCTCGTTGCTCCAGATCAGCACCGTTGGCGGAAGAACCCCCGATGACATTGAGCAACTTGTTACTTTTACGACTGATTAGCTGATATGAAGCATTCGGGTCCCATACATCTGGTGTACTTACTCCAGCTATGGTACCTGTTGCTGTATCAATCGTAATACTGCTTGCCCAATTCATTGCCAGACTGGTTGCACTTGGGAACGAAAGTGGCAACCAGACATACTTGGAATCCTGCACCGGTCCACTCCACGCACCAGCCCATCGATCACCCATGTAGAGATAGGATGTGGTCTGGGAACCTTCTACTGGAACGACATAGGTAGATTGGGAACCATACGTTGTGCTGTCACCAAAATTGCTAAGGCCGCTCCATGTGCCTGTAATGCTGGAGGCTGTCGCATACTTGGCCTGATTCGGATTCCAGCCAGTTGCACCCGAGGTGATCAGGAAGTAGACGCCGTCTTTTTTGAATACAGCAGGTGCTTCACGATATTGTCCGGGCCACAGCGTTGTGACTAGGGATTCCACACCCAGGAAATCAGGGGTCAGCTTATATATATTCAGATCTGCATTCACTCGCGTAGCGGAGATTAGATAAGCCGTTCCGTTATCGTTGTACACCGTCATATCTCTGGAATCATACCCAAGCGGACGATAGCTGCCCACATACGTGTAGTTGCCGTCAACCGTATTCGAAGTAGCTACGGCCACTCGGGCCTCGCCATAATCCAGACCATTCTCCTTGTGCATCCACAACACATATTTGCCAGTCGAACTGTTATAGATGACCTTCGGGCGTTCAATGTTGGAGATATTTAGCTCTGCTGCCGAGCTGCTGGTGAGCACATCATTGCGATACTCCCAGTTCTTCAGATCCGATGAACGATACACGGATACCGCCTTGAACGTTCCATTCGGATTACGGTTCTCCCCAAACCAGTAATAATACCCGTTCGCCTTAATCATCCCGCCCCCATGAGCATGAACGACATTGCCATTGGTATCCTTGAACTGTATCCCGTTCGTTACACTGAGCGGAGCAGCTGAAGCATTCGGTCCGGGTGCGAGCAGCATACCTATTGATTGCAGCGCCAAAACCAACACAAGCAAATAATTTAAGCGGCGGCTAAAGCGTCGTGAGTGTGTATTCTTTTTCAACCATCCATCGTTCATAGCCATATCGTAATGCACCTCCATATTTTTAGTGAAGCGCTTACATAAAATTAAAATCGATATGTCTCATCTGCCTCCGATCGATGATGCATTTTAGCATTAGAATTCTTGGCAAGACTGGCTAGGCATTCACCTCCTGATTCCGATTGTATCCGCCACGTTCCTGCTCGCATAGTGAACAATCCGGCGGAACATGTACAAATTTATACTCCGCTCTCTCTTCATAGACAGCAAAAAGACGCTTCCCCCGAAGCGTCCCCTGCTATACCTGCCCTCCATGATATGAGTATCGCATGCTGTGTGTGACTTATCGTGGGCAGGTTCGTTATATGATGTGTTATCTGCATTACTCGCCTTTATTACTCAATCTTCGTCGTCAAAATCCTGGTCAAACGATAGCACTTTGCCTGTGTTGGCATCGATATCTACATCTGCTTCACCTTGAGCGGTTCTCAGCTCGATCTCATATACATAGCGACCATCATCATGATCCAGCTCGACTTTGGTTACTTTACCACCAGTCACCTGCTTCAATGCAATGTTTGAAGCTTGGGATGCCGTCAATTTGACCTGCTTGGAAGCAGAGGTGTTAGACGTGTTGCCTGTTACATTATCTTGATAGTCATCGTCATCATCGTAGTCTTCATCATTCACGACTGCCAGGATTTTGCCTGTGTAAGCATCCAGACGAACTACCACATCATTGGTTCCTTTTCTGTCGATCTCAATTTCATAGAACGTTTGACCGTTTCTGCGCTCCAGATCCACGTCATCCACTTTACCATCTGCTGCTTTTAACGCTAATGCTTTCGCTTGGGATGCATTCAGCATTTTACCTGTGCTGTTCTGGTTCTGTGTTGCAGATTGTGTTGTTGACGTAGGTGTAGTTTGCACCGATTGTCCGTTCACATTCCCACTAGCCGCTACCGCTGATCCACCAAGTAATACCGCTGCTGACAAGCTACCAATCCAAAGTTTATGTTTGTTCATCATCATCATTCATCTCCTCGTTTGTTGTTTTCGTTCTCGTCTACATTTATAGAATAACCTGCAGGAATGAGAGATCAGCGAGAGTTAGATTAGAATTTGATGAGAAAATGAGGAGATTGCTCATTTAATGAGTGTTCATTATGTATGTAATCTAAAAGAAAAGAAAAAGATGACCCCTAGATTAGGGATCATCTATCCAACAAGGTGTAACTCTATATTCAATGGATTCCTGTACAAATGTTAATCATCGTCCTCATCCCAAGTCACGGAACGAATCGCTCCCGAGATGGCATTCACCTGCACAATGGCCTCCCGGCCATCCTCCAGATCAATTTCAACCAGATAATACGGATTCCCGCTGTTGGTTCCACGCAGCTCGATGTCATCCACCTCTCCAGGGACCTCCGCAAGTGCCTTCTGTTTGGCTTGTTTCTCGCTTAGAAACTGAGGCTTGGGATCTTCCTTTGTGGGCTCAGTTGTCGGCGCTGCTATTGGTTTGGAGGATATCGTCTCTCCGGTATATGGATCAATCGTGAGTTCTTCACGGCTGTTATCCTTTGCCTTCACTACGGCGGTGTATACCGGACTACCTTCCTGCTCCACAAGTTCTAGTGAGACCAGTTGGTCAACCGTTTGTTGTTTTAACAACGCCGTCTTAATCTGCTCGCGGCTCCATAACGTCTTCTCTTCCGCTTGCGGGTTGGACTCCAGCCGTTTGATGGAATTCACAGTAGCCGTAACAGCATCCACTTGCACGTCATACAGTCCGGTCTCCGAGCGAAGCTGCATGATATACGTCCCGTCCTTCAACGTGGAATTCACAATCTCTCCCGGATATTGATCCAGCACCGATTGGGCCGCCGCATCTGCCGAAAGTTCCACACCAGTCGATTGCCACGGCTTCCACCAAGCAACAGCTGCCACAATCAGCACAACGAGAAGCCCTGAACCCCACCAAAGTGATCTTCGCGATTTCGCCCATCCACTGTTCGCCTGTTCATGCCGTTTCATCTCCGGTGGTCGCTGCTCATGCTCTGTCATTACGTTTCCCCCTATGCACTCTCTTAGCCCGAGTTCATCTGCTGTATATTCGGTCTGAGTTTAGTTCCATTGGTTACTAAATAGATTGAACTAATCTTTTACACATTAACGGAGAGGACAGAAATAACCTGAAAAAGCGAAGCTACAAGCTTTCTGCAAGAAAGCTACTTCGAAAGCATACACTTCGCCTACAAGCTTTCTGCAAGAAAGCTACATCGGAAGCATACGCTATCCCCGGATTTTCCCCTTTAGAAAAGGGAATCAAAAAATCTGGGGATAACAGCGATTGGATGGTTGTTCTGTCATCGTAGTGTCAGTGTGAACAATCTTTAGTTCAGTTTATATAGTATATAAGAGAAGAATGAGAATTTCATGAGAGCGGCCCGTTCTGAACCGATATTGGCAAAATAATTGAAGCCTCGGTGCCTTCACCCTCGGTACTGGTCAGTTCGATTCGTGCTCCAACTGCACCTGCAAGCTCTTTGGCAAGCGACAATCCCAGACCTGAACCGCTTGCGCCTAAGCTGCGTGTTCTGGCCGGATCAACCCGGTAGAATCGGTCAAATACCTTCTCCAGCTCATCCTCCCGCATACCAATCCCGGTATCCACGATCCGAATACGGCACGCTTGTCCCTTGGCTTCCAACCTGACTTCAATTGCATCTTCACTATACTTCCGGGCATTATCCAGCAAAATAAACAACAGCTGCTTCAGCTTGCTCTCATCGCTAATCGCCCAGATTGGACCTGGATCTTCACACCGGACTTCACGGTGATAGGCTTCGCGAAACGCACGTGTGGAGTCTGTAGCCAGTCTCGTGATATCCACACGCTCCAACTGCACATTCCACTGCTCTGGCTGCTTCGCGAGCAGTAGCAGTTGCTCGGTCATCTCCCGCATGCGAACAGATTCGGATAGAATCGCCTCCACCGCTTCATCGAATACCTCGGGCCGCTCTTTTCCTCGCCGCTGTAGCAGACTGGCATAGCTCTCAATAATGGTCAGCGGTGTTTTGAGCTCATGAGATGCATCCGATACGAATCGCTCCTGTCGTTCAAAGTTGGATTCGAGCAGATCCATCATCCGGTTGAACGTCTGCCCCATCGTTTTCAGTTCATCCTTCGATCCTTCCTCCAGTGGAAGTCGCTTGAATTGGCCGCTGGACTGAATGTCACTCATTGTGCGTGTCATCTGCTGGATGGGCTTGGTCATCCGATTCGCCAGAATCCGGCTGGAGATAATGGCTGGAATGAGAGCAATAATCGTGACCGCCACAAGCACAGTACGCAGTACAGACAGACGATTCTCCGTCTCTGCAATGCTCTCGGTGACCTGCACATTCACCACCTCGCCATCAGGCCAGATGACCGGGACTGAAACCCACACATAACCAATCTGTTCAACTTGGGTATACTCTGATTTCTTCTCACTTTCATACTTATAGGGCAACTTGCTCAGCTGCTCGGAAGCTGCTGTTGTCGTCACCGGGGAACTGGTGCCGTCTTCATTGACGATCCGAAGCATGCCGTTCACAGGCGCATAGGCCCGCAATAAGTCGTCCGGTGGAATGGAGCCGGCAGACTGACGCACTCCTTTGACAATAGACTCGGCCTCTGCTTCCACCCGATTAACCTCGTTATCAATCGACATCCGCTCAAACACGATATAGACCGACAGGTTCACCGCGATTAACAGCACAGCAAATAATACAGACGAATATCCGTAGATTTTACTGCGCAGGCTCATGACTGTTCCTTCAGGACGTACCCTACGCCCCGTACGGTATGTATTAAGGGCGGTGTGAATCCGTTATCCACCTTTTTACGCACATAACGGATATACACATCCACCACATTGGTATCTCCATAATAATCGTATCCCCACACAGCCTGCACAATCTGATCACGACTGAGCACCTGACGTTGATTCTGAAGCAGATACACGAGCAGATCGAATTCACGCGGAGTAAGCTCAATGGGCACGCCATCTCGGGATATCTCGCGCGTTCCTTCATTCAGTTTCAACCCGGCAGCCGTCAACCAGCCTGCCTCAGCTTCAGCCTGAAGCCCAGAAGAGTCATTCCCCGTATCAGCAGGTGTAGACGAAGAAGCGGCAGAAGCAACAGACGCGACTGCACTAAGCCGTAAAGCGGCCCGAACTCGGGCAAGCAGCTCTTCAATCTGGAACGGCTTGGTGATGTAGTCATTAGCTCCGAGATCCAGGCCAGATACTTTGTCTTCCACGGAATCTTTGGCGGTGAGCATAATGATCGGAACCGTAGCATCCTTGGCCCGAACTCGACGCAACACCTCAATGCCACTCAGACCAGGCAACATCACATCAAGCAAAATCAGATCCCATTGTCCTTCTGCATACTTCTCCAATCCTTCTGTTCCACTACCAGCCTTGCCCACCTGATATCCTTCATACTGTAATTCCAGTTCAAGCAGACGTGCTATTTTTGGCTCATCCTCTATGACCAGCACGGCTTCGTTCATGCAGCGCTCCCCCTCATCCCCATCAATTCATTCTCCCGTTATCTTACAATAACATCTATAGTTTGCCCAAGGCATCTTCAACCGGTTGCTCCCCGGCAATCAGATCAAAGGCCATCCGGTACGTCTTCTCTTCCTGCAAGGAAGCCACGATGACGCGGGCCACATCTTCACGCGGAATGCTTCCCGGCTTCAGATCTGTTCCAACTGCAATCTTGCCCGTGCCCGGTTCATTCTTCAGACCACCTGGGCGAATAATCGTGTAATTCAGATCACTTGCAAACAGTGCACGATCCGCATAATGCTTCGCTACGTAATAAGGCTTGATGGACTCTGACCATTTCTCCCTTTGATCTGCGCCATACGCACTGACCAGAATATATCTGGAGATTCCTTGCTGCTCTGCGGCTTCCATCGTTTTCACCGCACCGTCGAGATCAATAAGCAGTGTTTTGTCCTGACCGGTAGATCCGCCAGAACCCGCTGTGAACACAATTGCATTATGATCCTTCATTGCCTCAGCCAAGTCCTCTACACTCCCCTCCAGATCACCGAGCACCACATCGGCACCGAGTTTCTTCAGTGCGTCCGCCTGCTCCGGTTTGCGGATCATGGCCGTTACTTTATGCTTACCTTCCTGTACCAGCTGCTCCACCAAAAACTTGCCGATTTGTCCATTTGCTCCTATAACTAATACGTTCATACGTCATTTCTCCTCTCGGTCGGTCGGACGGACAGCTTGTTGCTGCTACCCGTTCCTTTTATTTAGAGATGCTCATCCTATAATTTAAACGAAAGCCGGCGCTTCTAAGCGCCGGCTTCCAGGTTCCTGTCCGTTCAGTACATCCATGAAATGTGAAGTCTTCCGTTACCACATTAATATACCATATACCCTATGTGGTTTATACGCGACCCCACATCGACCACTTCTGCCGCACCTTTTTCACGTCTGAATATCTGTGATCCTTTGTAACAGTCACAATAAAAAAGGACGCCCAAAAGGGCGCCCTTGAATGGCATTAAGATTAGTAAGCCAGTGCGAACAAACCGTGAATGTGAGCCAGGTAACGGATGTTACTTGCTTCTTTCATCATGGTTGCAGGCAGACCTTTCAGACGAGTCTGGTTGCCACCGATCATGCCGACAGCATCTTTACGACCCAGACTTCCCAGCGTACCGGAGAATACTGGTGTGAAGGATTCCATTGCGCCACCCTTGAACATTACGCCCAGGTTGTGACCGATGGTTTCACCCATTTGCCAAGCCAATTGTGCTGTTGGAGGGTAAGGGCGAGCGCCTTCGCTAGGGAAGACCACTGCGCTGTCACCAGCAACAAACACGTCTTTGTGAGAAGTAGATTGCAGAACTTCCGTAACTTTCGCACGGCCACGATCCACTTCAATTCCGCTGTTAGCAACAACAGCGTTGCCTTGTACGCCACCTGTCCATACAAGTGTGCTTGTAGGGATGGAGCTGCCGTCTTTCAGCAGAACTTCGTTTTCTTTCATCTCAGTAATCGCTACGCCAACGATGAAGTTAACGCCACGTTTCTCAAGACTCGATTTAGCACGCTCAACCAGTTCTGGTGGGAATCCAGCCAGGATGGAAGGACCTGCTTCAACCGTGTGCAGGGATACTTCTTTGAAATCGATCCCTTTTTCTTGACATACAGCAGGAAGCAGGTCAGCGAATTCACCAACAAGCTCGATACCAGTCAAGCCGCCGCCACCAATAACAAACGTAGCGTCTGCTTTGTTGCCGGACTGTTTGTAAGCATCAAGACGCGCTTCAACGTGTGCACGAATACGGTTTGCATCGCTAACCGATTTGAGCGTGAAGCTGTACTCTTGCAATCCCGGAATTCCGAAGAATGCCGTTTCGCTGCCCAGGGCAACGACGAGTGCATCGTAAGAGTATGTGGAGCCGCTGGTCATCAGAACTTTCTTCTCGTCCGGCTTGATTGTATCCACCGTATCGATTTTCAAGTTCACGTTTTTGCCACGCAGCAATTTTTCGAGTGGAAGAGCAACCGCTTGTTCAGCAATGCTTCCCGCTGCAAGACGGTGCAGTTCCGTGATAATTTGGTGTGTAGGGTAACGGTTAACGACAGTAATTGTCGCTTCTTCCGGAGACAAGTATTGACGTGCAGTCAATGCAGTCAACAGACCGCCGTATCCTCCACCCAAGATCAAAATTTGCTTCGACATATCCATCCTCCGTTCTTCTAAGTCTTAACGTTTCGGTTGTTGACGCTCGTTCAAGATGCTCAAGAAAGATTGAGCAAAACGAAGCGATTGTTGTACGTTTGGATCTTTGAGCATTTTCAGCATAGCGAACAAGCCAACTGAAGTTTGCTCTGTTTGTGCACGATCATTGGCTTCGATGGCAGCAGAAGCTACACCTTTAGCTTTGTCTACAACAGGCTTAGCGAACTCGCCCATTGCGCTCATTGTGTCGCTGATCAGAACTTTGTCTGTTGCTACACTTTGTGCAAAGTCATAAGCTTTCGTCATAGCAGTAACCATTTCAGCCAATTTAGGCAGGTTCTCCACCAGAACGGTTAAAGACTCCTGTACCTCAGGCTTCATCAGTTGATCCAGAACGTCCAAGGACTGGCGCTCGGAAACGTTGGCACCTTCTGTAACTGGCACCTCTTGTTGAGTAGGCGATTGTGACATAAGAGAAAGTCCTCCTTTACTTTGGGATAGAAGTCCGCGACTTTCATGATGCCTGTCAAGCAGAGCCGAACCACAAAATACATCGAATACATCTAAATGTACCAAATTTCACACAATAGGATGAGCGTAGCTCAGGGCCACTCCCACATCATGCATTGTATCTTGGATCTATTGCGGACAACATGTGTTGACGCACAAAACGACAAGCAGGCCGAAACCGAACTCTATACCCTTATATTACACCTCTTACACATGAACATGAAAAAGAAATTTTTTACACTTGTGAAGATATTGTGAACATTGTAACAAAATCGATTTTTTTGTCAACCCATGAAGGCAGGCTAACGCTACCGATCCTCCTGTCCAAGATCCGTATTCCTACCACATGTGGTATTAAGACAAGATCACATATGACCAGATGTGCGATATGTACACAAGGAAGGATTCGTTTATCCGAAATTTCAGGAATTGTTTTCCAATATCACGATAATCATGCAACGAAATTGGTCACTGTCGTTATTATGCAGCGTTGGGCTTAGCCTTATTCCATCATTGAGTCATCTTTTCTATTTTCAAGTATGAACCTCTTGCGTCACGAATGCAAAACTTGGAACACACCCTATGCGTTTAGAATGCAGACATCCCGGTTAATAAGGACTACACCAGAAACGAAGGAGATGTTCGATATGAGTAATTCAACTAGCGATAAAATCAAAGCAGGCGTAAACAAGGCCAAAGGCGAAGTGAAGGATCAGATCGGTAATGCAACCAATAACAGATCCCTTCAGGCTGAGGGTAAGAAAGACAAAGCCAAAGGTGCTGTACAGGATAAAATTGCCGACGTTAAAAAAGATCACTAGATCCTTTTGATGTGAGGTCAACAGCACGATGATGTCGTGCAATAGATCGTTGTAAACTAGCCTAACCGTCCGTGTTCGGGTGAAATCCGTAAATGAGACGGAGGCGCAAAAAAGCCAAGGAAGGTGTTACTCAATACACCCTTCCCTGGCTTTTTTTGTGCGTTCTATACCGCTGGAACTGCGCCTTTCCCTTGTTGTAGAATTTTAATGCTGAGTGTGATCTTGCGATGATGTACGTTTACTCCTCTTACATTTTTTGTTCGTCCTTGAGGTTATCGGGTAAATTATAGGGAGGTGATATGAGATGAATGAACAGAAAAAGAGCATAGAAACGTTATTTCTTCAGGAGAACGGTGTAATTCCCAATCATCCGACCCTGCCTGTACTTTTGTATAAAAACGTGTGGGCAGAAGAGGCTCTTCATGCAGAATCGTTGTTGAACCGTAATGGATGGGGAAATAGTTGGTTGAATGGTGTGTTCAATTATCATCATTATCATAGTAATGCTCATGAGGTTCTTGCTGTGGTGAGCGGATTCGTGAAATTGATTTTAGGCGGAGAAAATGGACAGAAGGTTTACCTTCAGACAGGCGACGTTGTTGTGCTTCCCGCTGGAACTGGGCATAAACGTCTGGAGTCCAGCACGGACTTTCGTATTGCCGGTGCCTATCCGGGCGGCATGAGTTACAACACACGCACAGGTGAAGAAGACGAGCTACAGAAGGCTCTTCAGGAAATCCGAGAGGTTCCAATTCCGGATACCGATCCGGTCTATGGGCAACACGGACCGCTAATGGAACTCTGGAATGGGAAAAAATCATAAAAGATATGGATAGAAAAATGAACGTTATTGAACAATGCACAGGAGAAGTTGGTTCCGTACTTAAAGAGAAACAAAAGACTGTTCCCGGGATAAGTAGGAGTTACTCACCTGGAGAACAGTCTATTTATGTGGGAATTCTAAAAAGTTGGAATTGGACACACTTCGCGATAACCTTCCTGCATGCGGAGGGAAATATTCAGGTCTTTTGTCTTATTTCAAACTTTTTGATCTCGGCGCTTGTTTTCTATCTGTGTGTCTGAACCTTAGTCCCTTTCAGCGCTCGGCAAGCCGGACACTGTAGTACCTCATTGCAAGTGGCTTTCCATCCATTTCAAGTTGACCTTGCAGTACCAGTTGTCGCAGCCGGTATTCCACAAACGAAGCACTTATATGTTGACTGCTCGTACCAATCACTTCACCCACAATACGAGCCGCTCGGATATACGTGCCCTGCTCCCAGTTCGATGTCAGTTCCCTTACCTTCTGCATAATGTACTCGTCCAACGCATCTTCAGTTAAGCTCCGAATCACGCCATTCTCCATCATACGTAATAGCCCAGGCTGTACCGAAAGTTCCAGCCAATCCTGTTCCAGTTGGCGGCGTTCTCCCTTGGACAGCGGCTCTTGCTCAGAGCAGACGTGCCACATCGCCAAAAGCTTTTCCGGAAGAATCTCGCCTGTGTGGAGCACATCGTATTGAACGTCAGGTCTATCAAATAATTGCTTGTATAAGCCACTCGTTTCGATAAGATATATGGGACTCTCGGTGTTCCGCAATAGATACATGGCATAGAGTAGTCCCGTCTTCTCCCGTGCATTATTCGCATACCAGATAATGATCGACGTCTTGGAATCAAAGGACTGTATTGTGGCGTTGAGCTCAAATAATGATTCCAGTTCATGCATGCCATATGCCTCACGGTCATTGAGACACATTCGTTCGGTCAGCCAGAGATGCCTGCGTTGCAAGTCTGCACGCCGGGTCAGATCACCTAACGGCCCTACCGCATAATTATCATCTATAGAAAAAAAACTCCGTTTTTCCTGATCAGGTAATTTACTCATCCCCATTTTCAGACTACCTAGAGGTGAGTCTCCAAACGTGATATGAATTTCATTTGGCTTCTCGACCTCGGCCAAAGCCTGTTGCTCCAGCCTACCCAGATCCAGAGGTGTATCCAGATCCCGAAACAGGGATTGCATTGTTTCCGCGAAATCTACTCTTTCTCCTTGCTCTGCCTGCCGCTTGACCACGTGTGCTGATTTCATATAGAGCACACGCAGTACTGAACGAAGTTCATCTTCACTCATACGATTTATCGTTCGGCTGAATGCATAGATATTATCATTCATGCTGGGTCCTCCTTCGATCTAACGGGATTACTGACATCCTATATCTGCGTACTGATCATTTTTTATGAGGAAATCGATTTTCCAGTTGGTTGATTCAGATCATGTAGCTCTTCTCCATCTGACGATGAACGGGTAAAGTGTCGCTCCAGTTTGCGGCTTGCCCACAGGGATACCGCAATAAACAGCAATACGCCTACCCAGCGTATTGGGTGCTCCAGAAATTGTTCCACATTGGAACCGATATACGTAACAGAGAAGATCATGATCGCTTTACCACAGCCCACCGCAAGCAGGAAAGATAATAATCGCATTCGCGCGATACCTGCCGCCACATTAATAATGACAAACGGACCTACCGGGAAGATACTCAACAGAAAAACATAACTGAATGCATTCCTTCGAATCCAAACCATGCTGCGTTGCACACGAGGTTTGCGTGCCCATCGCTCTACAAAAGCGGATTTCCCAATCTCCCGTACGATCAGGAACGTAACGGTACAACCGAGGACCATACCGATCCATGAATATATAAATCCTGCCCACAGACCGTATACCGCACCGTTTACGCCCACAATCAACAGCGTTGGAAGCGGTGGTACAAATGATTTCATAAACGTAAGCAAAATTCCCGGTAACGGGCCCAGGGAGCGAAACTTCTCCAGCCAGAAACGAATATTTTCTTCCGTAATATATGACATAATGTCCAATGCTGCCGGGGTCATCTGCATCCATCCAATCTATACAGTCTAAGTTCTCAGGTTTGATGTTCACTATACATTTCATCATTCATATGGATGATGAAGCTTCTTTAGTAACTCCCTCCCAGTATAACGTACATCTTCGATGAACACCGTTGTCAATTTGAAGAAATTATTGCACAGCGAACTGACTTCCCACCCAAATCAGAATTAAATCAAAAAAGCACACCTCGACCTCTGTGGTCTTGGTGTGCTCTTCATATCGAAACCCCAATCCATCTTCGGGGCATATTATCCTTCTTCCAGCTGCGCTTCCTGCATGGCCAGTTCAATCAGTTCTGCCTGATGTGCAGCATTCCATTCGGGAATACCGGAATGCATGAACTCTTCGGCATCCATCGCTGCTTTGGACTGGTTGCACAGATTACAGGCGCAGACACAGTTGAGCGGAGTGGTATGTCCACCTTTGGCACGCGGTAGCAGATGGTCAATCGTATCTCCATACGATCCACAGAAGTAACAGGTGTAGTGATCCCGAGTCAGAATATACCGCTTGAAATCCTTGTTGCTGAACAATCGGCGAATCGTGTACCGATTCACCACCACAGCGGCTTTTTCCTTCACCAGCGTGACCGCAAGCTCCATGTCCACTTCCTGATGCCAACGTCTGCCCTTGTCGGTCTTGCCTCGCATCCGTACCATGCCTTGCCGGTTGGTCCGGAGCGAAGCCGGATCTTCCGGGTCGATGGCCACCGGGGTCGCCGGTGTCTGGCGGCGAGGACGGCCGTCCATGCCAGCTCCGTGACTACGGCTGGCATGAGCGGGTCGCTGCCCGGATGTAGCGCGGGCAGCATCTTCGCCGTTCGCCTTGGGCGCACGCTCCTTGCGCGCCTGGCGCGGCTTGGACCCTGGCGAGCCAGGCTGGCGCACGGGCGCAGGAGGCCCTGCCTCCGCAGCAGCCCCCGGCGCTTGCCGAGGCTCGCGCCCGGTGGCGGCAGGCTGTGCCTCCGCCGCCGAAGGTGCAGCGACCGTGGTGGCATCGCCACGGTCGCTCAGGGCCGGCGCATGGGCCTCAGCAGCTATGCTGCGGGCCTGCCCTGCGCCGGGCGCGAGCGCGGCAGCACGCTTGCGGCGCCGCTTGCGCTTGCGTTTGGCTGCGGTCGGTTGACCCGCAGCCATGGGCTCTGCTGCCGGGCCTTGCGGCGCAGCTGGCAGCAGAGCTTGGTGGGCCGCCGCAGCTTGCTCGGCGGCCTGCACTGCAGCGGCAGCTCGCGCGCCAGCCCGCTGTGCAGTGCCCTTATCATTCGCAGTAGCATCGCCCTGCGAATGCCCTTCTTCCCCACGCCAGCGCTTGCCTGGCTGTGGCTCAACTAGAACCTCACCTTCCGAGCTATCATGCTCTAAGCTCGTCTCCGCTTGCTCACTACCTGTCAGTCCCTCTGTACGTTTGCTCTTCCGGCGTCTTCTCCTCTTCTTCCGGTTGCCCGAGGAAGAAATACCCGAAGAAGTCACCAAGTCAGCATGTTCAGGATCATCATAAGATGATTCCGCCAATGGCTGTGAATCCAGACGTCTCTCCGGCTCAGTCGTGCCAGCATATCCTTGCGTCACATGAGCAGCCCGCTCCAGTTCATTCTTAACTGAGGCAGATGATACGCGTGTAACCTCACGTGTCTCCAAGCCATCTCGTTGATGCCCGATCCGTTTATTCGTTTGCCCGCTCACGCTTGAACCCGCATCGTGATCAGCCTGTCCACCAAGCTGACGACAGCTGCGGCAGGCTCCCCGTCTGGCTCCGGGACCTGCCCTCTTTCCGGTTCTGCGCCGGAATTCGGACATCGGCCGCTGTTGTCCGCAATACATACATGTCTTGGTCAGTCGCGCTTCTTGTTCCGTCTTTCCTTGCCGGAAAGGGGCTGGCCCCGTCTCCATGTTGTCACCTCGGTTCCGTATGAATCCGGTTTCTTTCTATTGTATCACATCTGCTCGCGAACACCCTCATGGCCAAAGGCCTGATAATCTTTCGAATTGTACTCCGGTGTCTGTTCACTGCATTCGTGAAGAATGTGTTCCACATATTCCAATATATCTTGCATCGGTCTCCCGCATTTTTCGCATGTCGTCATTATTTTCACCTTAATCCTGTCATCCATAATGTATTATCGTTCCGCCTTATGATTACCCCTCGTACAAGTAAAAGAAACACTCGTTCCCCACTTCTCGCATATCTGCATACATAAAAAAACCGCTTCCTGCTCTCCCCTAAGGTCGACCAAGAAACGGTTTATTATTCCTATATTGGAAATGTATCTTAACGAACATCCAATTGCCCCGAGTTCTGTTGTGGTGCCAGACGTGGTTTCGGTTTTGGGAGATTGCCGAAGATCACCCATGCATATGGAACGAACCTTGCCGTCAATCCAACGACGATCCACGAAGCGATCAGAGCTACACCAAATCCTCCGGCATACCACAGATGCACTAACCAGGACACTCCTGTTTGCGGCGGATAATTCCGATACACCAGCAGGAAGAATGGATGGATCAGATAGATACCAAAGGACAGTGCACCAAGCCGATTCAGCGGCTTAACGATCAGAGACGGCCCTTTGCGGTAGAGCAGATAAGCAATCTGGATAAGCACCAGCGCACAAGCGAAGGTATGCACATTCCAGAAGAATTCATACCACAGCGTGTTATACGTTGCGATCTTCAGACGCAGCTGATAGTAGATGTACACATGACCCAGTCCGGCAAAGATCCACACCGCCCAGAGCAGAATCCATGAAGCTATGCGCCCTTTAGTGGCATTAGCCCGACTGATAACGAACCATTGCTTGATTTTAGGGAAATACACCCCGATGAATGCCCCCAGCATGAAATAGGAAAAGTAAGAGAACGCCCAGCTTCCCTTATTGGGTACCTGGAATCCATATTTATTACTTACGATAAACGCCCATTGAATCAATAATCCAATCGGTACAGACCATTTGACCACGGAAGGATACTTCTTGAGTAGCCATAACACCAATGGGAATAACAGATAGAATTGCATGTTAATAAACACAAAGTACAGATGCGTATAGGCTTTACCCGTAAACAATTTCGTAATGAAGCTTACAGCCGATTCGCCAAACGGTCGGCCCTGATAATGCGTGAAATGCAGAATAACAAAATACATCAATGAAAACAGGAAATACGGAAGTAAAATATACACAAATCTTTTCTTGTAAAAATTACTTACGAGTTTCTTGTCCAGCGGACGGGAATAATAATTATAGAACAGCACGAAACTGCTCATAAAAATAAAGGTTGGCGTACCATATTTCATAAAGATATTAATAAAGTTGTACAGCCAATAATAGCCCGAACCGGTCATGTCCACCGTCGCGTAAGAAGTGGAATGCACGCTCAGTACGCCGATAATCGCCATGGCACGTACCAGATTCAGCTCCGGAATTCGCTCTCTTTTCAGTGTTTCACTCATGTTTAAAATTTCTCCTTCATTTGTTCGTCAATATGTCAGATATGACTTAATACGATAAAGCTCTCTATCTATTAAAAGGCATAATGCTTAAGATGGGTAGTCCATTTTCTTAACAATTCCTAAATTTTCATCATATTTCACACTATTTTCATGTCTATATATGTAAAAAAGACCGCGAGTACGCGGTCTTTGGAACATCCTGATTCCAACCAAATGATTGTTGGTTCAACCGGATGAGATTGGTATATTTGGGTGTGGGCATGAACCAGCCCCTGACTCGGTCTACTTCTGGCGGCTCGCCAGAATCTGTTTGTACACGTCAATAGCCACCTGTCTCGATGCCTTCAGATCGACAATGGCATCCTTGCGCGGCTGATGGATGTCCTTGCTATGCAGATCCTTCAACTCAGGCAACCACTTCCGAATATAATCACCTTGCGGATCATATTTTTCAGATTGCGTCACTGGATTGTTCACCCGAAAATATGGAGCTGCATTCTCGCCAAGCGAGGCACACCATAACCAGTTACCTCGGTTCTGAATATTGTCATAGTCAAGCAGCTTGCGCCTGAAATAGGCTTCACCCAAAGTGAACGGGCATTGAAGGTTTTTGGTAAGGAACATCGCTGTAAGAATCCGCAATCGGTTCGGCATATGTCCAGTCTCGTTCAGTTCCGTCATCGCTGCATCAATAATCGGAATGCCTGTCTCCGCCCTGCACCAGCGTTCAAAATGACCATCATGGAGAGCCGAGAGATCGTACACCTTTTCATATGTAAAATAGTGACTCTCATAGACCGCCCGATACAGGTAGAAGTCGCGGAAGCACAGTTGCCTGATCCATTCCCCCGCCTCTGACGTGCGACTCGCCGCATCATACATCTTGCGAATGGATACGGCACCCACAGCTACGTAAGAACTGAGATGGCTCGGCTCGTAAGCCTCATACTCATCCCGATGCTCACCATATTCAGCAATCCGATCCGATAAGAATTGATCCAGTAGCAGATGCGGGTCTTCATCATCCGAGCCACTGGACTCCAGCAACTCCGGAGATACCTGCATTGCATCCGGCCATTCAATCTGACGATCACTCACCTTCAACTCTGCAACCGTTGTTGCCGAAGGAAGGTTGGGATGTTCATTCATGAATTCCACCCACCGCCGATGAAAAGCCGCAAATACCTTATAAGGCTCCGACTTGCCTGTGAAATTGGCAAATCCATTCAGATCCATCAGCAGATGATCCGTCAGTTGTGTGAACGTAACCTCGCATGCCTCACTGACTTTGCGTATGGCCCTATCCCGCTCAATTGCATATGGCGTCATGTCCCGATGGACTACAATCTCGTCAATCTCACCTTTGAATTCGTTCAGGATGAATTCAACCACTTCAGCCGGTTTGCCGTAGGCAACATGCAGCTTTCGTTTGGCTTCAAGATACTGCCTGCCTAATTCGGTTGCATGCTGCCTAAAATTCACACCGCTGTGTTCCTTCTCTCGGCCTTGACGCAGGAGGAATGCATCATAGATGAGAACATGCACACTCTCTTCTTCGTGTTCCCGCAAATAATCGAATGCAGCCAGATCATCCGTACGTAGATCTTTGCGGTGTATGAATAGCTTCATGCCTCACCGTCCTATCTGAAATTAAGGTTATTTGTCCGTCAGGTTCTGATATAACCTGCTTGTTTCGGGCTCCGGCTCATGTCCCAGATCCTCATCCAGGGTCAATGTAAATGAATGATATAAACGAAGTATGCCTTGTTGATCATCTATGGATGCATACACTTCCATCATGAGTCGGCATATTTCTTCTGAATAAGGTTCCCGTTCCTGCAATATCGTTAATTGCTCAATCGCTTCCTTACCCCGCCCATGCATCATGTCCCATCTCGCAATATCCATAACCAGCCCTGTATACTTGCGTCTGAGTTCCCTTGCTTTGGCCTGCGCCCATTGATAATCATGCTCTTCCAGATAATCGGCACGATAGAGTGGAATCATATGCCTCAGGTCATCGACATTGTCTGATGTAATGGCGTTGTAGACCATGGCTTTTTCAAATTGTTCCACATCACTCACCAGATTGCCTGATAACAGACGATAGCGGTTCATATTGTACTCCAGCTTGCCTGTCATGTTCCATTCCTTAAGCAGCTTTCGAATCTGGTACACGGAGGTATGTAGGTGGGTTAGTCCCTTTTCCTGAGAAACATCACCCCACAGCTTATCCAGCAGAATCTCCTTGCTTACCCACTCTTCCCTGTGATGAAACAAAAAAGCAAACAATTCCTGCGATTTGGTTGTACGCCACTTATGTTTCTTGGCGCCCTGATCCAGACTTCTATAGATATCCAGATGTTTGAACGTAAGCAGCCCCGGCACTTCGGTATCCAACTCCACAGACACAGATTCCTGAACTTCGGTGGTGGCTGCAATTTGGGAATGATGCGACATTATGCCTGCAATCCGATCAATGGTTTTGGCCAAGCGCGCGGAGCTTACCGGTTTCAGTACATAATCCAGTGCATGCAGCTCGAATGCCTCCACCGCATGATCGGCGTAAGCCGTCACAAAGATAATACGAATACTCTGATCCAATTGCTGTATATATTCAGCCGCCTCCAAGCCATTCATCTCCGGCATTCCGATGTCCAAAAATACAACATCTACACGTTCGTTCGCCAGAAAATGAAGACCCTCACGGGCTGTTGAAAAACATTGCACGGGTGTAATTCGTCCGTCCGTTCGTAGTAGGCGCTCCAGATGAAGCTGCGCCGGCTTCTCATCATCAATCACAATGGCTCTCACCGTTCCTTCAGCCTCCTGCCATGAAAGATTCAATAGGAATACCGATTTTATCGGCATCCGCTTATTAGTCTGTTAACCATAATTGCTTCACTCGGCACATTAATTGGAATAATTCACCTTTTGTACAGGGATACGGAATCGGATCTGCGTGCCTTTCCCCACATGGCTATGAATCTCCAGTCCCTGACCATAGAGAGACATCAGGCGACGGTTTATATTTTGCAGCCCTACCCCTCCCGGACCTTCGGTTCGTCCAGACTTCACCTGAGCCATACGCTCAGGGGGAATACCGATGCCATCATCCTGAACCTGAACGACCACATGCTCGCTCTCTTTGAAAATTCTAAGCTGAACTGTCCCGCCTACTGCCCGCTCCATTACGCCGTGGCGAATGGCATTCTCCACAAGCGGTTGGATGCTGAGAGGCGGCAGATACAGATGCACATCCGGTTCCACCTCATACTCGACCACCAGTCTTTCCTCAAATCTGGCCTGTTCCAAATGTACATACGACTCCACCAATTCCAGCTCTTTAGTCAATGGAACAAGCTGCTCCCTGTTCTGGAAGTCAAAGCTTCCGCGCAGGTAATGACTTAATTCAATCAGCAGATCGGTTGCTTTGTCCGGATTCACTGCACAGGTCGCGATAATGACATTCAGTGCATTATATAGGAAGTGTGGCTTGATTTGGGCCTGCAAAAAGGCCATCTCGGTCCGAATAGCCTCCTGCACAGAACTCCGCATCTCAATTAACGTCCGAACCCGGGCACGCAATTCACCGGCATCCACCGGTTTGCTCAGGAAGTCATTGGCCCCCGCCTGGAATCCATGCTTGATATCCTCAGGCAACCCTCGGGCGGTCAGCATCAGAATCGGTAACTCTGACAAGGAACTGTGCTCACGCAGTTTGCGACATAACTCAAGCCCGGACATTTTGGGCATCATCCAGTCCGTAATAACAAGATCAATCGACGGGAATTCTTCACGAAGTTTCAATGCGGTGGACCCACTATCTGCTGCGATAACCCGATATCGTTCCGTCGATAAAAGGTTAAGCAATACCTGTCGATTCACGGGGTCATCGTCAACAATCAGAATCGTGTGCTCCGCTTCCGTAAGATCATCCGGCTCATCCAATTCTCTTGTCACAAGCTCCTTCACCCCTGCCCCTTGTGCAGCAACATATCGAGCGGCAGCTGGTTTCGAATGAGACTGCAACAGCGGCAACTTCAGAACAGGCAAGGTAAAATGAAAGGTCGAACCTTGCCCCGGCTCTGACTCAACCCAGATCTCGCCTCCGCCAAGCTCAACGAGTTTCCGTGTAATACTCAGCCCCAGTCCGGTTCCATCATTCAATCGCTCAATCGTCCCGTTACTCTGCTCATACGCCTGGAAGATATCCTCCTGTTTGTCCAGGGCGATACCTACCCCCGTATCAGCGACCGATACCTTCACCAAATCCCCTTCAACACTGGCGTACAACCGAATCTCACCTTGCTCAGTGTACTTATAGGCGTTACCCAGCAGGTTATACAGAATCTGCCGAAGGCGATCTTCGTCTGCCTCAACAAGCGGCAACGACTGGGGCCATTGCTGAATCAGTAAAACCGGCTTGTCCTCAAACGTGAAACCCGAGACTTCAACTACAGTACGAGCAACCGATTCCAGATCCACAGCTACCCGTTTCAACTCAATCTCACTATTTTTTAATTTAGAAAAATCCAAAATATCGTTAACCAACAGCGACAGCCGCTTGCCGGTTGAAGTTATCATGGAGAGATTTTTGGCTTGCTTGGGTGTGACGGCTCCGGCCGCACCTTCCAGCATCGATTGCGCAATATTAATGATGCCGTGCAGGGGAGTTCGCAGCTCATGAGACGTGTTCGCCATGAACTCGTCCTTGAGACTGTCAATGGCAAGCAAACGCTCTGATAGAGCCTCCACGTCACGGAATGATTGTGCGAAGCGGATAGCCGTCACAATCATCTGGGCAAATACAAATAATAAAAGTTCGATCAGCGCAAAGAACGCTGTATCTATGGTCGTGAACGCACCGAGCGTGTGCAATACAACAACCATCAGTATGCTCATCATGCTTACCAGTGCAAAATGGCTGTCATTTGGGCGTCCTTTTAACCAATAGAACATGGCTCGGAGCGTATAGAACATAACAACAAGTGAGATTAGTAGCATGGGAAGCTCAAGCATCGAGAATAGAGCCGGAGGGAACGTCAAACCCACAATGGTCTGAGCAATGATTAGCACCACAGCAAGACGAACAAACCACTGATGAATTGCTCCTGGTACACGGGCGTCCATATAGCGAAGCAAAAAGTAATAAGCAAAGGCTGAACTAATGAGTTGAATCCGAAGCATCTCATTATTGGTCAGGAACGGTACCAACGTTCCCAGTAACTTCTCCCCATGTGTGAGGGCGTATAACGCACCGGAAAGGCTGAACAATCCGAGAAAACGAAGCTCCTTTTCCGTACGCCGCAACCGGAACAGTAACAGGAAGAAGGCGGCGGGCAAGATAAAGCCGAACAAGGTCATCAGATCCTTGAGCCAGTCCTGTTGCTGGCTCTTCAGAATACTATGCTCGTCTCCAAACAAAATGGGCGCCACAATCCCCCCAGACGAGTAGCTATAATTCGATACTTGAATGATAATGTCAGCCGTGTTGCCCTCAATGGACGTGAATCCCGTAAAGGGCAGATTCAATTGCACATCTGTATCCGGGGTCTTTCCTGGTAGGCCTTTGCCACCAATCTCTTTGCCATCGATAAATACCCGGTGGGCCATACGTATATTCTGCGTGCGAATACCATAATCGTTTTTCATCGTTCGGGGTGTAAGCTGAACTTGTAAATGGTAGGTTCCATACCCATGGGCTTGTCCCAGAGATTTGTTCCATCGGGCCGGAACTTGAGTGCCAGCTGAAGCCGGCAATGGCTTACGACCGGAAACATTTGCTTCAATATCTGCCGGACTCAGCAACTGCCCAGGGTAGAAATCCCAGACGCCCTTCAGAGATGCTGCACCCTTGCGATCAAAGTCCCACTGGGTCAGGTCAATGCTCCCCTCCGTAGCCTGGGGGTTACTCCGCTCACTAATTAATGTTTGGGCAATCCAGCCCAGTGGAACAATGACAATGCATATGAAACTTATGGTCAGCATAATCCAGTGTTTTCTCATCTATGTATTCCTTCCATCCACAATGGCGGGAGACGTCTAATTTTGTCGATTTATCACTATAATTCATGTTACACGTTTCTGGTGCTCACGGAAATAGTTTCCGTATCAAAATCAGTCAACATCGTTATAATTTTTGAAATGATTTCTATCTGTTTCCGCCAGATCTTGGTACACCAAGGAACCCCAGGCCGAATTTCACCGGAATAAACGGGCGAAATGGCCTGGGGTTGATTAAATGAAGATTTATTTAACAACTTGAGCAAGCTTCTGAACGATTCCGACCCATCCCTGTTCCATACGTTCGCGTACGATGGCGTGGGCCTGTCCAAATTCAGTCAGTTTATCCGCATCCCAACCACTGTGAATCAGTGTGAAATCCGTACCTTCCGGCTGTTCATTCAGTTGAAACGTCAACGTCCAGTCCCTTCCCCAGCGAAATGATAATTTCTCTAGCGGTAGAACTTCCGTCACCTTACAAGACGATTGACCGAAGGGACCTGCTTCCAATATAAATTCATGACCTTCCACAGGTTCCAGATTGCCTGGCATGAACCAGGAACCCAGTCCTTGCGCTGTCGAGACCGTCTCCCATACCTTCTCTATAGGTGCATGAAGCAATAGTTCCTGACGGATATCCGGCAGTGCACTTGATGAACTTGATGATGAATCCATTCGTATCACCTCCTTATACATTTCGTTTCGTATAATTACCTGAATAGAAGTTGACCTCCGCTTCATCCCCACCCTATAATTGGAACATATTACATAAAAGGTGCGTGATTCCTATGATAGTCTGCTCTGAAAAATCCAATTCCAACCGTTGTCGGAAGGGATAATTCCGCTCACTTCCCTTCCACGTTTTCATTTTAATACATTTAAATTGTGGGGGACACCTATACTATGTCATTCAGTTATTACGGTCCATTATGCACCGCCGTTTATGATCTAACGAAACCTGTGGGACACTCCTTGGGAGGAGACATTGAATTCTATCGCCGCTATCTTCAGGGCTGCAAAGGACGCATCCTTGAAGCCATGTCGGGATCAGGCCGAGTGCTCATTCCTTTGCTTGAAGCAGGCCTGAAGGTGGATGGACTTGATTATTCAACGGATATGATTGACTCTTGCCGTTCTCGTTGTATGGATCGAGCATTACCCATGCCCGAGCTGTTCGTTGCCGATCTGGAGAAGCTTGACCTCCCCTATCGATACGAGGCAATTATCATTCCCGGAGGTTCTTTGCTCCTCATTCAAGATAGAGAGGCATCCATTAACGCATTGCGTAGTCTATTTCAACATTTGGAACCTGGAGGCAGGCTCGTATTTGATCTGTTTCTGCCCGATGTGACACAGCCTTCTACGGTAGAAACATCAACCGTTTCATTACCTGACGGCGATACGATCACAGTAGAAGCAAAAACCATTGAAGTGAACCTTCTTCAACAGTACAAAGTGAGTCTGATCCGCTACGAACAATGGCATCAGGGTGCTCTTGCCGCTACGGAGCTGCAACAACTCACCCTACGTTGGTACGGCATCGAAGAGTTACGCCTAATTCTCCGACACATTGGTTTCTCTGACATCAAAGTATACGCCAACTTTAATCCGCATCAGTCACCTACACAGTCGAACCAAAAATTCGTCTATGAAGCGACTCGAAGAGCGTAATCATCAGTAATTTAGTCTACATGCTTCTCATCAAAGATAAGGCCACAGCATGAGGTTTAACCATGCTGTGGCCTTTTTTTACTATATAAAATTTGCATTAACATTTACACGAAAACGAAGAGGACAGAAATAACTTGAAGAAGCGGAGCGTTCGCCTTTATCCTCAGATTTTCACCTTTGTAAAAGTGAATCAAAAAAATCTGGGGATAACAGTGATCGGAAGGTTATTCTGTCATTGGAGTGGCAAGTGTAAGTATAATTTAGAGCAAATTAGTATCCACGAGAATATTGCTCGGCAATGGCGGCTTGATCCTTGCTGACACCCAACTCCAGAGCCGCATGGTTTGCCCAGTACGGATCACGCAGCATGCCTCTGCCAACCGCAACCAGATCCGCATCGCCGTTGCCAATAACTGCTTGAGCCAGTGCTGCATCCTCCAGCATACCCACTGCAATTACAGGAACGTTCAGTTCTTCACGGAAACGACGGGCAAATGGCACTTGATACCCTGGATAGTTCCCCGGCTTCCGTTGTCCGAAAGGTCCTTCTCCGCCTGAGCTGATATGGAACATGTCCACGCCTGCATCTTGGTAGGCACGCGAGATCTGAATCGTATGGTCGATGTCGTATCCACCATCTGCATATTCCACAGCCGAAATCCGCAAAATTAGCGGCATATCTGCTGGCATTTCTTTTTTCACTGCACGAATAACTTCAACGCCGAAACGGGACAGATCCTGCCCATACACATCCTCGCGATGGTTCATCAGCGGAGAGTGGAACTGGTGAATGAGGTATCCATGTGCGCCGTGCAACTCAATGGCATCCACGCCAGCTTGTACCGCGCGGCGAACGCCGTCTGCGAACTTCTGTACCATAGCTTCTACCTCTTCTGTACTTAACGCACGAGGCTCCTTGTACTTTTCTCCCGGGAATGTGACTACCGATGGGGCTACCGGTTGCGGAGCATCCTCTGCTTTTCGTCCCGCATGTGCGATCTGAATAGCTACTTTGGAGCCGTAAGCATGGATTCCATCCACAAGTTTGGTGAAGGCAGGCACATGCTCATCTGACCATATACCCAAGTCATTATCGGTAATACGTCCATCTGGATCTACATCGGTCATCTCGATTACAATCAATCCTGTTCCTCCAACCGCACGGCTCACATAGTGAACCTGATGCCAATCGTTCGGAATGCCGTCCTTCGCAGTGACAGAATATTGACACATCGGTGCCATGACGACACGGTTATTTAATTGCAGACTCTTGAATTGATAAGGGGAAAATAATTGTTCAGTCATTGATGTTACATCTCCTGTTCCATGATCATGATATATATGAATCCTTACTTATTTGTCTAAGTCCGAAAACAGTTTTCCGTTCTTGCCGTAATTGTCCTTCTCCAAATCCTCGATGAAGATAAAGACTTTGCTCGGATCAACATCCAGTGTCTCACAAGCCACCTGAGTCATACGTTCAATCAACTGACGTTTCTGCTCGACCGACTTGCCTTCCAGTACCTTAACCGTGATAAATGGCATGTCTTGAACACATCCTTTCTTCATCATTTATTATGAACCTGACGTATGGAAACACAAGTACGTACATTTTTGTGCCTTGGTACCCTTTTTGATACCTAGTCATTCTCACACATTTCGGTTCTGCCCCATTCTGGAAATGACTGCAAAACATGATATGATAACCGTAGAGAACCACAATATTTACTATACCCAATTTACATAAGTTGTGACTAACGGTTACACGATAACGGAGAGGGCAGAAATAACCTGTGGAAGCGAAGCGTTCGCCTTTATCCTCAGATTTTCACCTTTGTAAAAGTGGATCAAAAAATCTGGGGATAACAGCGATCAGAAGGTTATGCTGGCCTCGTAGTGGATCAGTGTAAAACAAGTAGTTCAACTTATATACTACTCAAGCTAGGGAGAGATTATAGATGAAAGATATATTAATTCAAAGACTGAGTACTTATGTTCAGATGGATACCCAATCCGATGAAAACAGCGAAACATGCCCTTCCACACCTGGCCAGCTGGCCTTGGGCAAACTGCTCGTTGAAGAATGTACCTCCATTGGTCTGCAAGATGTAACGATGGATGAGAACGGTTATGTCATGGCTACACTGCCATCCAATACGGACAAAGATGTTCCCGTAATTGGTTTCCTGGCTCACCTCGATACAGCGACTGACTTTACAGGCAAAAATGTTAAACCGCAGGTTATCGATAATTATGACGGTGCTGACATTGTACTTAATTCGGAACTGGATGTTGTGCTGTCCAACAAAGATTTCCCGGAACTGCACGAGTATAAAGGCCACACGCTGATTACAACTGACGGTACAACATTGCTTGGTGCAGACAATAAGGCAGGCATTGCCGAGATCATGACGGCGATGGCCTATCTGATTGAGCACCCGGAAGTGAAACACGGTAAGATTCGGGTTGCTTTTACCCCAGATGAAGAGATTGGCCGCGGACCGCATAAGTTTGACGTAGCTGCTTTTGGAGCCAAATATGCTTACACCGTCGACGGTGGACCACTTGGTGAGCTGGAATACGAGAGCTTTAACGCAGCTGCCGCCAAGATTACCGTACGAGGCACCAATGTGCATCCCGGAACTGCCAAGGATAAAATGGTGAACTCTCTGAAAATTGCGATGGAATTGAATCGACGCCTGCCTGTAGAGGAAGCTCCTGAATTCACGGACGGTTATGATGGGTTCTACCATCTGTTGTCTCTGGAGGGTGACGTTGAGCTAACAAAGATGAGCTACATCATCCGTGATTTCGACCGGGCGAAGTTTGAAGAGCGCAAAACAAATCTGCTCCATATCGCAAACGAACTGAAGACCAAGTACGGAGAGAAAAGCATTACTGTGGAATTGAATGACCAGTACTATAACATGCGTGAGAAAATTGAACCCGTACGCCAGATCGTCGATATTGCCCATGAGGCCATGACCCGACTGGACATCGAACCTGTTATTCGCCCCATCCGGGGAGGAACAGATGGTTCCCAGCTATCCTATATGGGCATGCCCACACCAAATATCTTCACTGGCGGTGAGAACTACCATGGCAAATTCGAATATGTATCGGTAGACAATATGGTGAAGGCAACCCGTGTCATTGTAGAGATCGCTCAATTATTCGAGCAGCACGGGGATATCTAATCTGCTTGAAGCGTGGTGAAAAAGAGCACCCTCTGGTATTTTCCGGAGGGTGCTCTTTATTGTGCCGTACTGTATTGTTCCTCATTATATTGTGTCGTTTCGTTTCATATAGAAACACAAGCTTGTCCTTTTTTTCAAAAACGATCACTCATATATATTGCCTCCTGCGATCGTACGCAGCTGTTCCAGATCACAGATTATGAGCTTCCGACGCACTTTGCGAATAATATTTCGATCACACAGATCGTGAACGACCCTGTTGAGATGTCTGTAACTGGTACCCAGCATATCCGCAAGCTCGGTCAGTTTGGAAGTCTGAATCTCTTCCGAGGAGGACTCGTCCTGCTCCATCGTGGACAACAGGTAACTGGCAAATCGACTCTCTACCGGATATAACATATTGAGACTTGAAAGGTTCGAGAAGGTGTACAATTTATGCGTTACTTGACTGAGCATGAAGTGGAGAAATTTAGGATTCTCTGCATATGTATTCTGGAGAACGCGATAGCTGATACCAAGCAGCAGGCTTTTGCTCACAGACTCTACCGTATTATTGGCCTCCTTGCCATTGACCAGCTCCAGATCGCCCACGAGCGCGAGCGGTGTACTGAAACGAAGTAACAGAGACTTACCGTTAGGCAGTGTGGTATAGATTTTGAGCTTACCCTGCACGAGAAAATACAATCGCTCCGGCCGCTCGCCTTTGGCACATATCATCTCGCCCTTCACAGCCTCCAGCAGTCGCAACTCAGCGAGTGCAGACTCGTCCAGCACCTGATCCAATCCATTCTCACGTGCGAGTTGACGCACAAGTCCAAAGTCCATAATTTCTTTCATTCCGACTTCCCCTCCGTTGCCGTATATAACGTACACAAAAGGACATATGTCCCATAATTGATATAGATCCGTACAAATATCTTGATATAAAAATAGTTACAACTAGCACTTATATCCAATAAATCATTTCACATGGAAAATATTTAAAAATTTAATCATAAAATGTTCATTCTTTCATGCAAAATGCCGTTCACGAAAAGCCATTTCCGTCCGATGAAAGATAGAGCATTCCATAGATCGTAAAAATAATTTATTCAGATATTGAAAGGATGAGCATATTCAATGAACGTTGTAGATGCACTGCTTAAAGTAATGCCTTATATTAGTCAGATTCTAAGAGAACCAGCCAGCTTATCCGTATATGATCACGAAAAGGTATTGGATGTCATTACCACAGACAAGTTTGACCTTGGTTTTGAAAAAGGAATGATGCTCTTGGATTCGTTCCAAAACTTTGCCGTCTTGAAAAACGGAAGAGAAGCTACCCTCACCACTTTATCTAAAGAAATTTATGGTATTGAGCTGGATACGCTGAACATTCCGATCTTTGATGATCAACAAAAAGTCGTTGCCGTTTTCTGTGTGTCTTATGACCAATCTAATCAGAATCAACTTGAAGATATTATACAAGAAAACCAAGCCATCAATGGTAATCTGGTTGATATGGTGCAACACGTTGCTGCTCATGCCGAAGAATTGCAGGCGACCAGTGAGCAGATCCTGCAAAACACACGACTTGCTGTTCAGAACTCTTCCCAAATCAACAAGGTAGCCGGGTTCATTCGCGAAATTTCCGAACAAACCAACTTGCTTGGCCTGAACGCCGCTATAGAAGCTGCCCGCGTTGGTGAAGCCGGTGCTGGCTTTGGTGTGGTTGCATCCGAAGTACGCAAGCTCTCTGTGGATGCCAAACAAGCTACAAGTGATATCGATACCAGTCTGAGAGATGTACAACAGGTGATCAAACAGATGGAAGTTGAGGTTTCCCAGATTGCTGCCTCTTCACAGGAACAAGCGACGCTTGTATCTTCCTTCACAGATGTCATCGAGAAGCTCAATGACACGGGCGAGCGTATGAAAGCTTTGTCTGAACAACTGATCAGCTACTCAATCAAAAACTAAACAGAACGTGTGTCCAGATACCCTTATGCACATCGGTTATTCGGTTGACACACCTAATATGTAACAAACAGGACTCGGGTTGCCCATGATGGATAATCCAAGTCCTGTTTATTATGTCCGTTTGGTTATCATTAACCAAATTCAGTTGCAATCTTAATTTGCTACATGTAATGATTTGTCCCCAATCACTTCTTCTTCCGACTCCCAGCACTCCACTTCACCCGGAATATGGATACGGTCACGGGTAAAGACGGGATCACGTCCTTCGGCCTTTTGCTTCTTATAGTCTTTCAGCGCTTCAAACGTCACCTTGGACAGCATCAGAATTGCAATCAGGTTCACCACCACCATGAGCCCCATGAACAGGTCCGCCAAATCCCATACCAGCTGTACTTTGGCTACCGCACCGAACACCACCATCGCGATAACGCAAATACGGTATACCCACAGCCAAACTTTGTTGGATTTGATAAACTCAATGTTGGTTTCTCCGTAGTAATAATTTCCGATTAGTGTACTAAAGGCAAACAGGAACACCATAACCGCCAGGAATCCCGATGCCCATGAACCAATATGCACACTTAATGCAGCCTGAGTCAATTCAATGCCACCCAGATTGGAACCTTTGTACACCCCGGATAGCAAAATAATCATGGCTGTGCTTGTACATATAACTAACGTATCTGTCAGCACACCAAAAGCCTGAATAAGTCCCTGTTTCACCGGATGTGTTGTATCCGCTGTAGCAGCGGCATTCGGGGCACTACCCATGCCCGCCTCATTGGAGAACAATCCGCGTTTCACACCGTTCATCAGCGCAGCACCCAACGTTCCACCTGCCACCTGCTCGATGCCGAAGGCATTTTTGACGATCAACGCAACCATAGCCGGAAGCTGGGTAATGTTAGCCAGCACCACAAAAGCCGCTACCCCAATGTACAATACGGCAAGCACAACGACGATGTACTCCGATGCTTTTGCAATCCGTTTGACACCGCCCATAATAATTCCTGCAAATACCACAGCCATAATGATCCCCACCGTTAACCGATCCGTACCGAATGAGTTTTCGAATGCGACGGTAATGGTGTTGGACTGCACCGCATTAAATACCAAACCGAATGAAAGCGTAATGAGAATAGCAAATAAAATCCCCATCCAGCGCTTCCCCAGCCCACGCTCCATATAATATGCCGGACCCCCGCGGAATCCGCCCTTATCCTTCACTTTATAGATCTGAGCCAGCGTGCTCTCCACAAAACTGGAGGCAGAACCAATAATCGCAATGACCCACATCCAGAATATAGCCCCAGGTCCCCCTAGTGCGATGGCTAGTGCAATACCGGTAATATTGCCTGTGCCTACGCGGGCCGCCATACTAATACAGAATGCCTGAAATGGTGAAATTTTGCCTGGTTCCTTACTTTTCGGCTCTCGAAGCACCTTCACCATATCTCCAATCATGCGGAATTGCATGAATCGGGTCTTAGTGGTGAAGTATATACCACATACTACCAATAGTATAATTAACACTTTGGACCATAGAAAATCATTGAAAATGACGACAATATCTTGTATTGTTTGCTCCATCGGTATGCCCCTTTTATATGGTGTATTTCAAGTACAGAGATGGGTCAGATGAAAAGTTTGTACCATTCTGCACAACACTAGCCCCAGACTTTGGGATGTTACTTATACTACAAGCGCATCTACGAAAATCGACAAATACCTACATGCAATCTCTACAATTATTTTAAAAATGGGCTTTGATTGCCCAATCATTGTCATTTAACCTGACATGTCAGGTTCTATGCAAGCAGGAAAGGAGATGACTGATATGCGTTATTTTATCGTGGATGATGATCCTGGCGTTCGTTCCATGTTGATGGATATTATTGAGGATGAAGGGCTTGGCGATATTGCCGGGGAAGCCGAGGACGGCGCACATATTCACGCAGAACTGTTGGAGCTGCATAAGGTGGATGTACTGCTGATTGATCTGCTGATGCCACAACGGGACGGGATTCAGACTGTCCGGGCGCTTGAAGGAAGGTTCGAGGGCAAGATCGTCATGATCTCCCAGATCGAGTCGAAAAATATGATCGGCGAAGCCTATTCACTAGGGATTGAATATTACATTACGAAGCCGATTAACCGGTTGGAGATACTGTCTGTTCTACGACTGGTGGGTGAGCGGTTACGGATGCAGCAATCCATCGCAGATATTCAGCGGACATTGCAGGGATTGTCCGGCTTGCATCCTAACGAGCGCACTGCGGCTCCGGTTCCGGACAAAACGATTACTACAGCAGGACATTTCCTGCTGTCCGAGATGGGCATGATCGGCGAAGCCGGCAGCAGAGATCTGCTGGATATGCTCGAATATCTGGAGCAGGTAGAGACAGATGAGCATAAGCTGTCGCCCTATACGTTCCCATCCCTCAAAGACATCTTTCAGAACGTAGCGGTACGCAAGCTGGGAGAGAACGCCTCTCTTTCAGAGGTTAACAAGGAGATCAAGGCATCGGAACAACGTGTCCGCAGAGCCATCTTTCAGACACTCAGCCATGTGGTTTCACTGGGGTTAACGGATTATACACATCCCAAGTTCGAGAACTATGCATCCAAATTTTTCGATTTTACCGAAATTCGCAAGAAAATGCTGGAGCTGCAAAACAATGTGGAGCCTTCCCTGTCCCAGACCCGCATTAATACGAAAAAATTCGTACAGGTGTTATATCTGGAAGCCAAACGATTGCTGCATTAAGCATGATGCATGATGGATACGTTGCAAAAACAAACGGGCATGAATATTACGCCGGATGGCACCTCCTTCTTAACTGGAGGCTGTCCATTTCGGCGATATTCATGCCCGTCTGTATGACCAAGCGCTACGATCTATTTCTTCGTTCCGTATATTAAATTAAAATCCATTCGGATTCAGGACCGTGAATGATTTCGGCTAATTCGGTTATACTCATTAATTAATTCGTCCAATGCCATAGACTGCCGAATCACATCGGGATGTCCAAGACCACCCTTGTTATGCTCTACCAGCATATGAAGGTTATGTCTGGCCTTTTCTATTTTATTTTTCAAATCCAAACTCATAACCATGACCCCTGATACCTCCTTATTCTGTGAACCATTTTAGTTTTTCCTGTCAATCTATAGTTGGATTAACATATGGCATAGGGGACAAGGATGTTTTGTATTCTTCTCCAAATTTTGATAAATACTATTCTATCACACAAGTGCGTATCCGAAAATGGCTGATTTAACGCTATTTTAGCAGTTAATCCAGGGTTGGATTTTATCGTTGTAGCTCATCATTCATAGCCAGAATGGATTGTGTCGTTATTGTGTATATTGAAAAAACAAAAGTCTATTGACTTAAAAGGTAATAAAATCCCTTTCCATAACGGGGCCATTCAGGTACAATAGGGCGATGTGTGTGTCCGGACCCGGCGGATACAAATGATGTAATTTAGAGGACGGCCAACGAAGGCATTGATCCTGATTTGATATTATTGGAGGCTTATCATCACCATGCAGACCGATTCACAGACTAAAGTCAAAATTGTTAATGCCGATCCCAGCGCAATGGGATTATTTGGGTTGGCAATTGTAACCCTGGTCGCTTCTTCCCAGAAGCTTGGCATTACAGAAGGACTTAGCTACGCTATTCCTTGGGCAATCTTCCTGGGTGCATTTGCCCAGTTATTCGCATGCATTCAAGATTCCAAACGTAACAATACTTTTGGCACAACAGCTTTTGGCGCTTATGCATTCTTCTGGTTCGCTATGGCTGCCAACTGGATGATCAAAATGGGCGTATTCGGTTCCACGCTTGCTGAACAGGCCGATGGCAAGCAGCTCGGATTTGCTTTTGCCGGATACCTGGTATTCACCCTGTTCATGACGATCGGTGCTATTGAAGCGAATAAAGTATTGCTTATCATCTTCATTCTGATTGACTTCCTGTTCCTTGGCTTGACCTTTGACGCTTTCGGCGTAGCTCCTCACATTTTCCACACCATTGCAGCATACGCTGAACTGGCGATCGGAATTGTGTCCCTGTATGGTACAGGCGCTTCGGTACTGAACGCCCACTTCGGTTATGCGTTCTTGCCGATCGGCAAACCGTCCGGCATTTTCAAACCCAAGGCTTAATATACAGCAGTAAACCGCCCGCGCGCCGGTCCGCGCCTGGCGGTTTTTTTGCACTCTGACTTCATTTGAATATGTATCTGACCGACACCTATACTAGGGATAATAGATCATAAATAGACCCTGCAACACATGAAATGTCACAGCAGCCATACTGTAAGGAGGAAAAAGCATGAGAGAGATACCGAAACCTACGGAGATGGATCAGGTGGAGAAAAAGTACGTACGCGAAACGCGTTGTTTTAAGACAGCACGGGTATTCCCAACCGATGTCAATAATCATAACACGCTATTCGGTGGGAGACTGATGTCCTATATCGATGATATTGCATCCATCGCCGCTTCCAAGCTATGCCGGGTCAATACCGTAACGGCTTCAACCGACTCTGTCGATTTCCTGTACCCGATTAACCCGACGGATTCGGTGACACTTGAATCGTTCGCGTCCTGGACAGGACGAAGCTCCATGGAGATTTTTGTGAAGGTAATCCGCGAGGATCTGAAGACCGGAGAGAAGAAAATTGCAGCGACCGCATTTTTGACCTTTGTGGCTCTGGACGAAAACAATCGCAAACTGATCGTCCCCCGCATTATCCCGGAGACGGAAGAAGAGAAGAAACTATACGAGACCGCTCCGGATCGGGCGGCCATGCGGAAACAACGGCGGGAAGAGAGCAAGAAATTCGCTGACTTCCTAACCGTAACTTATCCTTGGGAATAAGAACACACTAAGCACTCACAATGTTGCACAAAGGTTATCTGGACGATGCCGGATAGATGGATACTGCTCTGCTATCCGGCAGTTCGCCACCCATGGAGACACACCATTGCTGATAGATGCGATACGCTGAACCACTCTCCAGCAACCCCTGACAAGTGTATATGCCCTCTTCGATGGAATTGACACGCCCCGCTGCGTACAAGCGGAACCCCCCATTTAACAATACCTGATTCACAAAAGCAATATGACCGTCGCCACTTAACACACTTTCCGCCACTTCAAGCTGCTTGGCAGCCGTCCAGACCAGTTCCGGCACAGGCATATCCAGTTCGTAGGCTGCAGGATCAACCAGTTCCAGCTTCATATCACCGTCTTCCACGGCGTATACGCGGGTTGGCCGATCAATGTATAGATCCTCAGACCCTTCCATTCCCTGTACCACATAAGCACGGCGATAGTTAAACCGAGTGAGCAGCTTCGCAATCCGATCCAGAAAGGTATTATGAAACACACCGAACACCAGATACGGTGAATGGTTATAATCAATGAGTTTCTCTGCCGTGTTAAACACCGTGCGGAAACCTAGCTCTTCCCGTAACGGACGAAGCTTGCGAAGAGGCTCGCACCATTCTTCGGAGGATACATACATGACACCGGAACGCAACGCAGCCCCACGGGCATCTTCCCGATCCATTTTACGTGTATCAATTCCCGCTTCCTTTAACAGAACCGACAGCGTAACTCCCCACTTGGGTGGTAAAGGATCGCTCCCATGTAATGTCACCGGCAACCCGGCCGCCGCGAGTACAAATGCAACCGGAAATGTAGCCATGAACGACTTTGTCCGTCCGTCATAGGGACCAGCACAGTCCAATCCGTTCTGAAATACGGAGAACCGTTCCGCGCTGTTACGGCACGCATGAACAAAGGCTTCCAGTTCCTCGACGTTTTCCATTTTCATTCGTTCAGCCATTAGAAACGCAGCCGTCTGGGCAGGGGAAACCTCCTGTTTCAGGATTTTCTCTGCAACCGTCAGCGCCTCTGTATAATTCAGATCACGTGAGCCTCGTTTCCCACGTCCGACCTCTCGGAGTATCTGAGACATATCCATGGAGAATCCTCCTTCCAATTAAGACTGGAGCAGTTGATGTGCCTTCACAATCGCTGTAGCTACATCGACCATCCGTTTGCGTTCATCCATCGCTTTCTTGCGTAACAGGTCATAGGCTTCGGCCTCGGAGATCTGCTTCAGATCACTAAGGATAGCCTTTGCCATATCAATCCACTTTCGATCCTCCAGCCTGGATTGCAACTGCTTCCGTTCCTGCTCCCACTGTTTGCGTTCCATGTAGCGCCGGGCTGCAAAGTGAAGAGTCCAGTGGATCTCGGGCCCGGTCATGGATGGTGTAAGTATTCCATCAAGTGAGGTTTCGACCTCGCAGGATTCTGCGGAGGAAGAGGCCGTATCTGGCGCGCACCACCAGAGCAGCGGGGTATCCGACTTCCCCTTTCCCAGGCAGTTCCCCCAGTATTCCACATCAGTCAGGGATAGGTGCAAAATGGATGCTTCCGCCTCACGAGCCAACTTCAGCGCTTCCGTTTCACTACCTGCCACCTGTACATGGTACCCGTTTGCTCCCAGCAGCCTCTCCGGTGTCAGAGGGATTGCATCGGATGAGGCAGCTATCGTTGGTTGTACACGGATGACCAATAAAGATCGCATGATGGATCAATCCCTCCCTATTACGTATAGTCAGAGTCCATAACATTTAAGGCGTTAATACATGAAAGCGATAAATGTGTTATATTACCTAACAAAAAGCAGGTAGTAACGATTTTACGTCTTGATTTTAAATTTCGAATCATCGTTTCACGCCTCATCATCCTGTAATAAAAAAGGGCAAAACACCTTACATGGCACCTTTTCTACAATGTTTATTGTATCCGGTATGCCAACTTCATCTAAATCCTTCATTCATATGAAGATATACTCGTAAAACTTCGTCGTCCATTCGATATTCCAATAAACTCATGTAAACATAATTAACTTTAAATTTCAAATACTTTTTTATGTTAACTATATTGACATGGGTGGATGTATCTTTTATAGTTAAGCCATAACAACTCCATATTTGAATCGATCACAGTTACAACGGCGTAGCTGGTTGAAACGGCAATGAAGCCTGTTTTGCAATCTCGGAGCAAGGGATGCGTATGTATATGCGCAGTCCTCCGAGGCATAACAGGCTTTTTCGATTTTAGAGACAAGGTTTTGAGGCAGTTTGCAGAATGGACCTAAGGGGGCTAATCATAATGAGTACAACGAAAAAACTGGTGCTGGTCGGTAATGGCATGGCGGGAATCCGCACAATTGAACATATCCTTAAGCTTGCTCCGCATGCTTATGAAATTACAGTCTTCGGTGCAGAGCCGCATCCCAACTACAACCGGATCATGCTATCCTCTGTATTGGCTGGCGGAACAACGATTGAAGATATCGTAATCAACGAGTGGAGCTGGTACGAAGATAACGGCATTCGGGTGTACCCGGGTGACCCGGTCGTTCAGATCGATGCCGAGCGCAAGGAAGTTGTATCTCAGAATGGTGTACGTGCATCCTATGATGAGCTGATTATGGCAACGGGTTCACAGGCGTTCATCCTCCCACTTCCCGGTGCGAATAAGGAAGGCGTTATCGGCTTCCGTGATATTAAAGACTGCGAGACCATGATGGAAGCATCGCAAAAGTATCGCAAAGCTGCCGTCATTGGGGGCGGATTGCTTGGACTGGAAGCAGCGCGGGGGCTGCTCAATCTGGGCATGGACGTCACTGTCATTCATATTAACGGACATCTGATGGACCGGAATCTGGATCTCCCGGCAGGCCTGATGCTCCAGCGGGAGCTTGAAGAGCAGGGCATGAAGTTCCTTTTGAACAAACATACCGAAGAAATCACAGGGAAACAGCGGGTGAAAGCCATTCGTTTTACCGATCAAACGGTACTTGAAGCAGATCTGGTTGTCATGGCTGTCGGGATTCGTCCTCAGATTGAACTGGCTCGCAATACCGGCCTCGACGTGAATCGGGGTGTCATTGTAGATGATTATATGCATACCAGTATTCCTGGTATCTCTGCTGTCGGTGAATGTGCAGAACACCGCGGTATTGCCTACGGACTGGTTGCTCCATTATATGAACAAGGTATGGTGCTCGCGAAACGTCTCGCTGGAGCTGCAACCGAGGGATATGAAGGTTCAGTCACTTCTACCAAGCTAAAAGTATCTGGTGTGGACGTATTCTCTGCCGGACAATTCAAAGACGCTGCGGACACTCGCAGCATTCGTATTCAGGATGATGTTGATGGTGTTTACAAAAAGATGGTGATCAAAGACGGACAGCTGATTGGAGCTGTATTGTTCGGAGATACCACAGACGGCGCTTCTCTATTTTCCCTCATTAAGAGTGGTGAGAACATCAGCGGTCGCGAGAAAGAAATTCTACTCGGCGTACCTTCCGGTGGTTCAGGCTCAGGTCCATCTGTCGCAGAACGCATGGCAAGTATGCCAGATGACGAGATCGTCTGTGGTTGTAACGGTGTTACCAAATCTTCCATCGGGGACGCCGTTCTGAATAAAGGCTGTAATACACTCGGTGCAATTAAATCCTGCACCAAAGCTTCTGCTTCTTGCGGTGGGTGCAAACCGATTATCGAAAACCTGCTCACGTATTATGCCGGTGATAATGTAGGTGAACAGCCCAAAGAAGGCATCTGTGGTTGTACATCCTATGATCGGGATGAGATTGTTGCTCAGATCAAGGAGATGGGACTCAAAAGCGTTAAGGAAGTCATGAATGTTCTCGGTTGGAATGAACCGGAAGGTTGCTCCAAGTGTCGTCCTTCCCTTAACTATTATCTCGGTATGATCTGGCCGGCTGAATACACAGATGAGCGTGTGTCCAAATTCACCAATGAACGTTATCACGCCAATATCCAGAAGGATGGTACTTACTCCGTTATTCCACGGATCTATGGTGGTGTCACTTCCCCGGCCGAATTGATCAAGATTGCAACTGTCGCAGAGAAATACGATGTGCCGTTAGTGAAATTCACAGGTGGACAACGACTCGATCTGCTCGGTGTACAGAAGGAGAACCTGCCGAAGATCTGGGAAGAGCTCGATATGCCTTCTGGTTTTGGTTATGGCAAGGCGCTTCGTACGGTGAAGACTTGTGTAGGTAATACGTTCTGCCGATTCGGCACGCAGGATTCCATCGAGATGGGTATTCGCTTGGAGAAAAAACTCGACAAAATGGTGGCCCCGGCCAAAGTGAAACTCGCTGTATCGGGTTGTCCGCGGAACTGTGCTGAAGCGACCATCAAGGATCTGGGTGTTGTCGCCATTGATGGCGCTTGGGAGATTCATGTTGGCGGTAACGCCGGAGTCAAGGTTCGTGCAGCCGAGTTGCTGTGTACGGTGAAGACCGATGCGGAAGTGGAAGAGTGGACCTACTCTTACCTGCAATATTATAGAGAGAATGCAAAATGGAATGAGAGAACAGCGGCATGGATTGAACGGGTAGGTCTGGATCATGTGAAGGAAGCATTGGCGGATCGGGATGTACGTCTCGCTCTGGTTGAACGTCTGGAAGTTACACTGGGTCACACGGTTGATCCTTGGAAAGAAATCATTCAAGACGAGAAATTGCGTAAAAACTTCACCCCACTGTCCGGTGCCGAGCCGGTAACCCACTAGAAGAGGAGGAACAGCGATGAACAAATTCCGGATTGGACACCTTGCAGATATTGATGAAAAGGGAGCACGGACCTTCCTGGTACAGGATACCGAAATTGCAGTCTTCAAACTGAGCGACGGAAGTCTGCACGCCGTCGAGAATCGCTGCCCTCACAAGGGCGGCAAGCTGTCGGAAGGCATGGTGTGCGGGACAGCGGTTCATTGTCCTTTGCATGATTGGAAGATTGATCTGCGTAACGGTAAGGTACACGAGCCGGATGAAGGCTGCTTGAATACCTACAAAACCGAAGTGGACGGCAACAGCGGAGAAATCTACATCACAATTGCGGGTTAAAGGCTAGAGATACCCTGACATCAAGGAGGCGTGCGCTATGGATTTTGTTAAACCTGCAGAAGTGCTGCAATCGATGGTCGAAGCTGGTGAGAGCAAAGCCAGAATGAACCGGGTACAGATGCTGATCCGCGGTTTTCTGGCAGGGGCTATCCTTGCCTTTGCAACCACAATGGCATATACCGCTGTATCTCAAACTTCCGTTGGTTTGGCAGGTGCACTGATATTCCCGGCGGGATTTGTCATCATTATTCTGCTGGGTCTTGAATTGGTGACAGGAAACTTTGCGATGCTTCCACTCGCGGTGATGAAACGTAGGATTACATGGATGGATATGCTCCGAAATTATTTTTGGGTGATCACAGGACATCTGCTCGGATGTGCATTCTATGCTCTGTTATACGGACTGATCATTACCAAGATGGGTACGGATATGAGCAACCCTCTAATTCAAACGCTGATCCAAACCAGTGAAACCAAAACATTGGGATATCAACACTTGGGCGGAGCAGGCATTGTGCTGGTCATCATCAAAGCCATTCTATGTAACTGGATGGTCACACTCGGTGCAGTGATGGCAATGACCTCCACTTCTACACTGGGTAAAATCGTAGCGATGTGGCTACCTATTACGATATTCTTCGCCCAAGGTTTTGAACATGCTGTGGTGAACATGTTCGTCATCCCGGCAGGTATGATGCTCGGTGCACAGGTTAGCGTCGCTGACTGGTGGCTGTGGAATCAGATCCCGGTATTGGTGGGCAACCTCATTGGCGGAGCTGTATTTACAGGCCTCGGTCTGTATGCCGCTCACCACTGGGGAAATCCAGTGAAGCTCTCGTCCAAACTGGCAACTATTCAGGGGGGTCGTTCAGGATTGGCAAGTTCCGATGTTGCACCCAAATTGGGGACACGATCATGAGCCGGGGCCTGGTTAGTATTGTTGGCGCTGGTCCTGGAGATCCGGATCTGATTACGGTAAAAGCCCTGAAACGTATTCAGTCCGCAGATGTCATTATGTATGATCGGCTTGTGAATGATCAATTGCTCGCTGAGGCTCCTGAAGGAGCACTCCGCATCTATTGCGGCAAGGCTCCAGGCCTTCACTCCATGAATCAGGAGATGATTGGACGGATGCTTGCTGCGCATGCAGCAGAAGGCAAACAAGTCGTACGACTCAAGGGTGGCGATCCGTTCATCTTTGGCCGTGGTGGCGAAGAAGCGCTTGTGCTGGCGGAAGCAGGGATTGCATTTGACATCATTCCCGGCATCACTTCAGCTGTAGGTACGTCCGCTTCCTCCCTTATCCCGCTAACCCATCGTGGGGTTGCTTCATCCTTCGCATGTGTCACGGGAACCGGCAGTGACGGAAGTATATCATCGGTTCGCTGGGACCTGCTCGCTCATAGTGTGGATACACTGGTCATCTACATGGGTATTAGCCAACTTCCTCAGATTCAACATGAATTGCTTCACCATGGCAAAAGTGGAAGCACACCCATAGCTCTAATCGAACGGGGCACCACTTCGGAGGAACGGATTATTACCGGCACACTTGCCGAACTCCACGCCCTCGCCTTGTTACATCAAGTGAATAATCCGGCATTAATTATGGTCGGAGAGTCGGTCCTGGTCCGCGAACAACTGCTTCAGATGCAACAGGCCGCTAACGCCTCCATGACCGGATAATCCGGTACTTTAATCCAACAGCATACGCTCGTGAATAGTCCGACCCTTCTGCCCTGGTTCAATCAGCAGACGGGTCGGTTTGATGTTAATCAGCGCCGTAAGCTGCTCTCCCATATAATGCGCAGAATACTTGAATCCAATCTCCGCCCAATGCATGATTACACCTACCGTTGCAGATACCAGATAACTTAGCATGATGTCGTAATTAATCGTCCACTCACTATCCTCGGTCACCAATACAAAATCTTCGGTTAGATACGTTCTAAACATATTGCATAGCCGGGAACTCATATCTGAATGCATTGTAATTAATGCACAAAAGATATCCTGATGGGCTTCAATATATTCGAATACAGGCATCGTGGATGGCAGCAATACAGTCATGTCCACTTCTTTGAGCTGTGCATATGGTTCTGCATAAGCTCGCCCCACTCCCTGCATAAAATCATCCAGAATGAACTGCAGCAACTCCGGTTTGCCGGGAAAATGTAAATAGAAGGTTCCCCGGTTGTAATCTGCCCGTTCCGTAATATCCCTGATTGTGAGGGCATCCGCTCCCTTTTCTAATATCAAAGAAACCGCCGCAGCGATGATCGCATCCTGCGTTCTTCGTGCTCTCCGGTCCTGAGGATGTTCAATGATCAACATTTTCGCCTCCTTTGTTCATTATTGTAAACTAAATGAACACCGCTTACACCTCTGTCCGATAGCTGACATATGCGATGTCAATGATTATTGTCACATTGCTATGTATATCTTAACATTGAGACAGGAAAGATAGACGACAGGTTGAAACTTTTTTTGAGAAATACCTGCCAATAATGAATAAGGAGCGAATAGTTCATGAGTACATCTTATACACATACAGCCGTAATTACAGGAGCAGCCGGAGGCATTGGTAAAGAATTGGCACGCCGCCTTGCTGAACGCAAAATCAATCTGGTTCTGGTGGATCTGAATGAAGAAGCCATCCAACAGACAATTACTGATCTGAACCTCGACAAAGAGCACGTAATCGCGGTAAAAGCGAATGTATCCCAAGAAGCAGACGTGAAAAACTATGTGCAAAAAGCATTGGATGCGTTTGGCCGAATCGATTATTTTGCCAACAATGCCGGTATTGAAGGTCCAACAGGACTGATCGAAGACCTGAGTGTTGAAGCACTGGATACAGTCTATAACGTCAACATTCGTGGCGTATTCCTGGGTCTGCAAAATGTTATTCCAGTGATGAAAAAACAAAAATCCGGTGCGATTCTAAATACCTCTTCCCTCGCAGGTCTGATGGGTGCACCTGCCGTATCTCCATATATTATGTCCAAACATGCCGTAGTTGGCCTCACGCGTACCGCTGCGAATGAACTTGCACCATATAATATTCGGGTTAACGCCGTATTACCAGGCACAATCAATACACGTATGATGCGCCAGATCGAAGCTAATTCCGGTAACGTGGAAGATTACCAATCTGCTACGGTATCTGCCATTCCACTGGGCCGTTACGGTGAACCGGAAGAAGTCGCTGCGGTGATGAACTTCCTGTTGTCCGAAGAAGCATCCTATGTAACAGCTTCCCTCTACACTGTAGACGGCGGCATGATGGGTCAATAAGATAAATCAAATATATAATTCTAGATACCAATAAACTTTGTAATTCACTCTAACCTTGTATGAACATTTAGATACTGTAAGAACGATAAAAAAACACTCTTACAGAGGGCGTTACCCTCTGTAAGAGTGTTTTTATCGTAATTCTTAGGAAAATCATACTTCTGTCTGCAAAACATATTTTTCATATTTAAAGAGTGTTAGTCTATCTGAAACCTTAACCTCTTTAATTTTAGAGAATCCCATTTTTTCATAAAAATGATGATTTCTATAGCTTAAATGCGGAGTATATAAAGTCCATAATTTTGCACTGGTATATTTTTTTTGAACAAAATCCATCGCTTTTGTGCCCATACCAAAATTTTGACATTCTGTTTTGATGAATATTTTATTTAAGTGCATTCTTTCATCATTCCCTCTAATGTCAATGGCTCCAAGAATATTATCATCTCTGTCCAAAATTGTGAAATGATGCGCAGCCTCTATATTTTTATCCATTTTCTCCCATGTTTCACATGCAGGATTGGTATCATAATCTTGATACTTCTGTAAATCTTGTTCAAAAACCTCCTTCTGAATCTCGAGCAACTTTGGGATATCTCCCTTATTGGATGGACGATATATCATTAGAATACCTCCCGAGTCTTCTATGGATTTGTAATCCACCATATATAATCACTTAAAAATGATAGCATAATTATACCTACACTGTAGGATGCTTTATAACTTAGTTTCTTCACTAGAATCGCCTCCTATAAAAGAGTATACTAGGTAAATATTGCAATAACATTTTTTGTAATAAATATTATACATCTAAGGAGAGTCACATGAAGATCGGCCAACTTATCCAATATGTTCGTAAAAGTAAAAACCTTACACAGACGGAGTTAGCGGAAGGTATCATGATATCAAGACCATATCTGGCTAAAATTGAAAATGACCGGCATCAAATTTCTTCCGAAAAACTCTCAATGATTCTTGAATTTTGCAATGTTAATTATGACGAGTTCCTCTTCATGCTTAATGACTATAAGTTAAGCCCTAAAATGGCTACATATAAAGATGTTTTTGATACATATCAATCGAATAATAAAAATGAACTAGCTATCTCGAAAACACAAATATATCAGTCCTATGAAGAATGTAAGGATATTTTTTATAAACATCTATTTATTCTATGTGAGTGTATAGAAGTAGACTTTAACAAAGAAAAGATCCCAATCAATCACTGTAAAGAAATTGCAGATTATTTAATTAGCATTGAAAATTGGTGTTATTACGAATTGGTACTTTTCAATAATTTTTTATTTGTTTTTCCTGAATCCACTGCTATGCATTTATCTAAAAATTTGATCAAACGTTCTTTAATGTACAAAGATTTAAAATCTGATAATAGAATTCTGAGTTCTTTATTATTTAACTTAATTCAATTAAGTATTAATATCGAAGACTTTATTCATACAGATGCTTTAATTGATACAGCAAAGAATGTATTCAATGATAGAACTAATTTTTTTGAACAAACCATGATTAACTTTTATTTAGGAATCAGAATGATTACATTAAACAATCTCAATGAGGGTGAACAACATTGCAGAAATAGCCTGAAGGTATTTGAGGTTTTAAAACAAGATGAGATGTATAACAGATATAATGCTCAACTAATTAACGCTCTATTCAGATACAGCAACCAAACTAAGTCACTCTAAGAATCTAGGTTTATATTACAAATTAATACTCATATACTTATAGATTGAACTAAAGAATCAGTTGTTCAACTCTCAATTCATTACCAGTATGAATCAAACGTCCAAAGTTTCTCTCAGTCGCAACATATGGTTTTAATACTCTTTTTAGGTTAGGTTATTAAGTTAAGCAGATTCTACAAACATTTAATGTGTAGCTGAAAATCTAACAGATAACTTTTCATGGAACCGCCACCTTTTGGAGTTTGTAGCAACGCAAACTCCAAAAGGTGGCGGTTCTTTTTCTAATCTAATCGATTTTTCAACACAAGTGTTAATGATACTAGTATTAATCCAACAACTCCTATTATAAATATCAGTATGCTTATAATTGATATAGTTAAGTGACCTGATAATAATAGATAACCACTAGCCATTAATAGAGCCAACACATTTGATAATGCTGATAATGCCGAAAAAGATCCCCTTTTATCCTTTGGAATAAACTCTATTTGTGCTGCCTGCCAATTCGGAGAAAAAATAAGCTCTCCAATGGTTGCAATGACTACACAGAGGATAAGTATATAAAAATTCAGGTTATATGAAATTAAGCTGTAACCACATATATATAGAAATACACCGATTAAAAGAGCATTTTTTGTTGACCATTTCTCAACTACTCTACCAATTTGAAAAGTGCAAAAAACAACTAAGATAGTGTTAATCAATTGTAAAACAGAAAACATCCTAATGCCTGAAATATCAATTCCTAATATACTAAATTGAGAGAAATCTCTTGCAAGCCTTATATTAGAGTAGTAAATTAATGAGAACTCAACAGAAAAAATAAATGCGCTACCCAATAAAAAAATTATCCAATTCTTATTTTTAAGCGCCTCCTTGTAATTGTTAAAAAGATTAAAGAAAATTTTTTTTTGTTTAACTTCTTTTCGAAATATTTGGTTATCATTTTCTATAATAATGAAAAAGCCAATTGTTACTAGGATTAAAATAAATATTGAAGTTAAGTACAAAAATATTAAATGGTTACTTGAGAACCAACCACCTATACTTGTACCTACAGCCAGCGACAAGTTAGTAGTCCAATAATTAAATCTATAGATATCTCTTCGATTATCTTTATTTGTCGAGTCCATAATTAAAGCATTGTATGCAGGCTTATAAGTCCCCCCTATCATACCTTGTACTACATAAGAAATAACTATGCAATAAATCAGAACTCCTTCTTGAGGGTTTTTTTCAAGAAAATAGAGTTCAATAGTCAATATAGACAGCAGTGCTATTTGAACAGTTTGGAAGGTAGTTATAAACCGTTTCCTGTTAAAAATATCTGACAGGTAGCCCCCGATGATACTCGATATAAAATTCAAAGAAATACTGAGTATAAGAAGAAGACCTAAGAAAACATCGTTCAAATAATTAGTTAAATATAAAATTAAAAAAGGAGAAGTTGCCGTTCCGATGGTTTTAGAGAAAAAGGAGCTAAGTATACGAAATTTGATATTTAATGGGAATTGCATAAATGAACTCATACTTAATTAACCTCATTAACATACTTCAATAATTTTGCAAGAGCGTAAGCAATTCCAGCTGTTCCCCCATAAAATGAACTATCAACATTCAAGAGAAGGCTATTAGGATAATAAACATTACCATTGTAACTTAAGGCAAACGACTCCATAACATTGAATATTCGCTCAAAACTAGCTAAGTCAATGTATTTTCGCTCTTCTTGGACTACCTTTAAAAGAACCAGAAGTTCTCCAGCCAGACCACTCCCAAAGGAAGGATCAGCATATATAGACTTTTCAGTACTGTCCACTAAGTCTAGTAATTTTTTTTCGTATAATGAGTTGCTTTCTATATCCAAATAGACCGAGATAGCTAATATAAGTCCAGCATTCCCTAAAAAGCTAGTATTAAAGGCATACTCATCCTCATCACTCATGAGTACATACTCTTTATTAGGTCCAATTAAGGAATTCTCAATCATATAATCAAGCATTTTTTTTGCACAACTTGCATAAATTTCATTACTAGTTCGTTTGTTCAATTCACATAAATAGTAAATTATTCCAGATAACCCATTAAAAAATCCATATTCTGTATACGGACCCTCACACAACTTTTCCCATTGGTCATTGTTAATTACAGATAAAATACTGTCTCCTATAAATACAGAATACTTTCTAAAATTATCCGACTCTTCTTTTTCTAAAGAGAGAAGAATAAGTCCCAACCCAGCAATTCCCCGATGTAGAGTATACGTCTCGAGCGATTGGAGCAAATTCTGTATTTTATCTTCGGTGAGCTCTTCCCCATCTAATCCCAATTGATTTAATAAATAAACATATCCTAAATACCCATTAAAAAAATCTGGTTCTTTGTAATTTATAGTTCTTATAAACTTGCTATTAACCTCTTCAGGTAAAAAAGTATCAACTTGAATTACATTTTCAATCTCTCTTATACTAAGTAACAAGCCAAGCTTTCCATCCATTAACCCATCAAGCTTATCACTCATTAAGAATGGCTGTTTACCTGAGGAAGAAATAAATTCATTAATTAATGTCTGATGAAGTATCCTCAAATGTTCCTTTAACCGATTTTCAAAAGGCACTGTTTTTTTTAAATCTATGAAAGAATGCCGTGAATTCATATTATCCAATGTGCTTATGATTTTTGGTAGATCGACTTCCTTTGATCGAAAAATAAGCTCTTGAACTATACCTACTAACTCCTTAGGCATTAAAGATTGTGAACTCAACAAACGAAGGAATGTTTTAATTTTTTTCTTATCAATCTCAAATAGTGCACCTGTTGGAAAAAAGTAACTAATTATTATAAGCCCGATCGCCTCATAGTCAATCTGATATCTGTGATTTAAATCGCTGTATTTCCGGTAACGAAAACCGGACGTACCCATTAGTATAGTAGCATCGTTTCTATGTTTATCACTACAACCTAGCTCGAAGTCAATAAAACGTATTTGATCCCGGTGATCAATCATAATATTCCTTAGTGAAATATCCCCAACTGACACACCTAAACGATGTAAATCACTCACTGCAGATAGAATACGCTTAAATAGTTTAATTCCTTTTTCAATATAATCAATAGTTCGACTAGTTTTATGTTCATATTCCCATGGCGAACTTAGTTTCTCTTGTAAGTTTTCACCTTTTATTTCTTCAACACTAATAAAGTAATGTTCCCATTCAAAAAAATCATCATATATTGAAGGAGCACTCGTTACGCCCGATTGCAGCAATTCTTGCAAAATTTCTTTTTCTTGATGCCTCAAGGAAATAGCATCCATCCCATTATCTAAAACAACCGTACCCGGTCTAGCCTCCTTTAAGATTACATTTTTATTTAAGTACTTATCAAACGCTCTATATACACCACCGCTGTTAGAGATTGAAATAATATCTAATACACTGTATCTTCCATTCTTAAGTCCTTGATTATCTTCTGAGAAATCATCTTCTTGAGTTATTGGATTCTCTATCCATTCTGGTTGCTGGTAATAAGGTTGGGGGGCATCTATAAATTGCTCACTGTTGGGACCAACTATAATATAATCACCGTTTTGATTTTTTATAGTTTGGTCCGTAGCAGCCATACTACCATAACGGTAGTATAGTACTTTACAATCCTTATATCTTTTATCCGATAATATAAAAGGCCCAGTATATAGTTTAAGCAAATGATATAAATCATCAATTATTAACAAAAACTGTTTTGTGTCTTTTGGATAAATAGTAATAAACTTACCAGAAGAGCTTCTACTCCAAACTTTAGAAAGGCTTCGCTTTAATATTTCTGCATCTTTCATGAACTTAAATGGCACCTTATTTTTGCCGCAGTATTCATTTACAATCGTCAATATATCTTCTGCATTTAATGGTGTTGCTGATATATGAATTTTCCATCCAAATTCGGGCAAATAAACATCAGAAAAATAAACTTGTAAGTAATAGGACCCTTTCTTCACTTCACACTTTTGGGATCTTTCAATAATATCTTTATAACTCTGATCTTCTTTGTATCTATAAATATCATAATACATGTTCAGAACATTGATTTTCTTATCACTTAGCAACTTTAAATCCCTCCTTAAAAATTAACTAATTAATATAAAAAAAGACTCTCCTTAGAGATTCCTCTAATTAGGAAAGTCTTTTCTCATGTGATTGAGAAAATTATTAAGTGCTCAGCAGCCAGCTAGTACCTGGATAGGCTTGAGCAATCAACGTTTTACCCTTTGTTTCTTTAGCCATTTTTTGCAGGTTCAGAATTTTCAACATACTAATCTCCCCTTTCTGTTTGCACTCCCAATAATTAACTGGTGTATATACATTTAACTACAAATATATACATTTTTATTTTTTTGTAATAAATATTGCACATCCTTATCTCTGTTCCCAAAAACTAATTTTTTCTTTTTGGTATCATTTATCTACACTCAACAAATAAATCGACCTCATAATAGTACTGAAGGTCGATTTATAATAAACGATGTCATACTATTTAAGATATATCTAATCTACGTACCCCGCGTGACCCTTGTCCATCAAGTAGTCCATTTCAGCATCCAAAATGCTTTCCACCGTTAACTCATCCAGCTTCACATCTTTACGACTAAGGATGTAGTCAGCCAGATCATCGCCGTCAATATCCACATCGTTACCTTTAGCATTTTCGTGCGCCTTGTTGATGTACGCCTGCTCATGCTTCAGCACAAGAGCGATATTCGCCTGGCTTGCCTTCGTTTTATCTGCAATATACTGCATCATTTCTTGTTCATTAATTGCGTTTGCTTCTGCCACGTTCAGTTCATCTCCTTGATTCGTACATACTGTTGCCATTGTAGCATAGGTTAACCCATTACAGGCAGAACTTATGCCTGAAGAACAATTATAGAGTGGGAGGGAAGGTTAGTGTGGAGCCGAAACGTAGGTAGCATTTTTTCATACGCTGGCTCATCACTCCGCCCCTACGACAACCGCACGTAAAATGTAGCGCCCTCTCCGACCACGCTTCGAGCGTATAGCTCTCCTTTGTGCTGATCCACAATGGAACGAGCAATCGCCAGCCCCAGACCATGCCCACCATGCTTGCGGGCTCTTGACGAATCCGTACGATAGAATCGATCGAAGATCCGATCGAGATGTTCCGGTGCAATGCCTTCCCCTGTGTTGGACACGGCCAGCATAACATCATTATTCTGTCTCTGGAGCGTAACGTTTACGGACCCTTTGGGACCCGAATACTTCACAGCATTATCGAGCAGGATCAGAATGACCTGTTTGATCTGCTCACTGTTCCCATGAACCATAAGATTCGGCTCAATGTTGTAATCGAGGGAGATGTTTTTCTCAAATATAACGGCTTCCATCGGCAAAATAATACTCTCTACCGCATCGCTCATATTGAACTTCGCATGAATCATCGTGGAGCGCGAATCATCCATCTGGGTCAGATAGAGCAGATCATTCGTAAGTCCGGTCATGCGCTCGGTTTCCGACTTGATATAGTGAAGCCATTTTACCTGGTTTGCTATGGTATCCTCCTGATTGGCAAGCAACACGTCCGCATTGGTATTGATGATCGCCAGAGGTGTCTTCAACTCATGTGAAGCATCACCGATGAATTGTTTTTGCTTCTCAAACGCTTCTCTGACTGGTGCAATGGAACGATTCGCAAAATAACGGCTCAGGAAGTAGATCACAATCAACATCACCAGTCCGACAACTGCAAAGGTATAGATCAGATTCGTTAGAATACCTTGTTGTGCCGTCACATCAATGAATACGATCATATGCCCATCACCGCTCGGGTCAACCACATAGGCCCAGTCCGTTCCATCCAGCGCAAATTGTCCCGTCTGCCGTTCTGAATCACCCACTTTATTCTGGTCAACCTTTTGCAGCGCCTCAGTGTAGAACGTATCTTCCATATCAAATCGGGAGTGCGTATCCGTAATCTTCCACTGGTCATCCGTCTTGATCATGAACGAAACGGAACGTGCCGGAGGTGAGTTGGGGTCCCCTCCCGGCCCTCCATTATTACCACCCATGGCATCGGAGGGCAATGAATCTGAACCTGCGCCTGTACTTGAACCTGCACCAGAACCTGTCCCCATCCCCCCATCTTCCCCACGCGGCATCTTGGATGAATTATAAGGACTGTGATAGAAATCAGATACCTTGTACAGCTCCATACTCGTCTCACGTTGCACATTCTGGTACGTAATCGTATAGATCGTCGCAAATGCCACCAGCATCATGATGGAGATGGACACCAGATTCACGATCAGGAATCGATTTCGAAGTTTCTTGAACATCAGGACGTCACCTCAAGTACATACCCCACACCCCGAATTGTGTTAATGCGGACGGCAGAGTTCAGGAAGGTTAATTTTTTGCGTAAAAAAGAGATATATACTTCCACATTGTTATACTCCACTTCCGAATCAAATCCCCATAACTTCTCAATAATCTGCTCTTTGGAGGTAATCGCCTGTTTGCGGGCAATTAACAGCTCCAGCAGCTCATTCTCCTTCAGATTCAGCTTGATCTCCTTCCCCTGAACACTTAGCTTCAACTGAGTTGTATTCAGCTCAATGTCGCCAAACTTTAGCCCATCCTCAGGAACCACTTCGCCCTTCCGTCGTAAGGCTGCTCGAATCCGGGCCAGCAATTCTTCTGTAGCAAAAGGCTTGGCGATATAATCATCGGCACCATAATCGAGGCCTGTGACTTTGTCCGATAGTTCACCTTTCGCAGTAAGCAGAATGACAGGCGTATGATTGCCTTCACTGCGAAGTTTCTTCAGGACGGTGATCCCGTCCATCTCCGGCATCATGATGTCGAGTAGTAACAGGTCGTAGATGCCGCTCTGCGCATAATCCAGTCCTGATCTGCCGTCGTGGACCATGTCCACGGAGTAGTTGTTTTTTTTCAAAATCTGCGACACAGCCTCTGCCAAATGAACCTCATCTTCCGCAATTAATATTCTCATGATCTATTCATTCCTCTGCTTGAATTATTTCTCTCAATGGACTTGTTTTATATGTTCTTATTCTATCAATTAAACCTTGAATCAATCTTAATTCATTTTGTGCACGCGTACTATTATAGGAAGGTAAAAAAATGTTAACGCAATGTAAAACCATTTAAGATTCATTCAAGGTTGGCGCTCTAAGATACAGACATGGAAGCAATACACGATGCAACAAAACATACAACCCACCAACGAAAGGAATGAGTCCCACATGGCTATTGAAGTATTCAACCGATATGAGAGCAAGTACCTTCTGACGGATGAGCAGTACGCACATTTCTACAACGACCTGCTGAAATACATGGAGCTGGATGCCTACAACAAGAAACATGAGTATTACTCCATCAGCAACCTGTACTTCGACACTCCGCAGGATTCACTGATTCGCGCCAGTCTCTCCAAACCAAAATACAAGGAGAAGCTGAGACTGCGGGCTTATGGAATCCCTGAAGAGAATGCCAAAGTGTATCTGGAGATTAAAAAGAAAGTCTTCGGCCTGGTGAACAAGCGCAGAACAGCCTTGAAGCTGGATGAAGCTTACGAATTCGTCCGTTCGGGACAGGCGCCGGAGCTGGCGGATTACATGAACAAACAGGTTGTTGAAGAGATCAAATATTTCCTTCGGGTATACGACCTGGAACCGAAAGTGTATCTGGCGTATGAACGCAAAGCGCTCTTCGACAAGAACAGCCGGGATCTCCGCATTACCTTTGACACCAACATCCGCAGCCGCAGATACGATCTGAAGCTGGAACAGGGAGATTACGGTGAACCGCTGGTGAAGGACGGTCGATGGCTGATGGAAGTGAAAGCCGAGAAAACCGTTCCGCTGTGGCTGTCGCAACTACTCTGTGAGCATGGTCTCTACCGCACCGGATTTTCGAAATACGGCAACGAGTTCAGACATCTGGTGAGAACAACCAACCTGAATTACCAGACGGAGCGCATCCTTGTACCAGGTACCGACTTCAACCCATCCATAGAACAAGATAAAACGATTATAGAAAGAGAGAGTGTCCTATATGCTTGATTCACTGTTCAGTTCAGCCCTAACCGATACCAACCTGACGTTTAACAACGCAGTCATCACCATTGGTCTTGCCATCATTCTGGGGTTAATCATCAGCCTTACCTACATGAAGACTAACCAAAGCACATACTCCCAGAGCTTCACCTTAACGATGGTCGTCCTGCCCGTCATTGTCGCCATCATCATCCTGCTCATCGGCAGCAACATCGCACGAGCTTTCAGCTTGGCAGGTGCCTTCTCGATCATCCGATTCCGAAGCGCCCCTGGTGATCCAAAAGACATTGCTTACGTATTGTTCACGATGGCTTCCGGTCTTGCCTGCGGTGTAGGCGCTTTTGGATACGCGGTGCTGTTCACCATTATCCTGTGTGTACTGATGTTTGTTCTGAGTCGCTTCAACTTCGGCGGCAAGAAAAGTCAGCTGAAAACGCTGAAAGTCACCATTCCCGAAAACTTAAGCTATGAAGAAGCCCTTAATGAAGTGTTCCATAAATTCAACGTACCTTTTGATCTGAAAAAAATCAGAACGACCGAACTCGGTAGTCTGTACGAGCTGGTCTACAGTGTAACCATTCACGAAAGTGTTAGCCAAAAGGAATTCCTCGATGCGATCCGCACACGGAACGGTAACCTGGATATCTCGTTAACCATGAGTCCAACAACGGAATATTAATTTTTAATTCGAAGGGAACGATCTAATATGAAGAAGAACATGATAACAGGTAGCAAACTTTGGTCCATCGCCATGATTACCAGCCTACTCGCAGCATGCAGTGCACCAGCAACGACAAGCACAACCGCCAATGCCGCAACATCAACGACAGGAACAACCAAAACGGTATCTGTCAGCGAGCAAACTTCTGTGAAATATGCAGATCTGGTCTCTCTGGATGCTGACGATACCAATATTAGCTGGAGTGAGGCAGATTCCACAGCGATTAAGTTGAACGGTACAACTGCAACGGTAACCGGTTCGGGCGCCAAAGCAGCCAATGGCTCAGTAACTATCACTGAAGCAGGTACTTATGTACTTAGCGGTGAGCTAACGGACGGCCAGATCGTAGTTAATGTTGCCGATAAAGGCACCGTCCATCTCGTATTAAACGGAGCTACCATCCATGATAATGACAGTGCAGCGATCTATATTCAAAAAGCCGGTAAAGCGGTAATTACGCTCGAAAAAGGAACCAAGAATACCGTATCCGATGGTAAAACGTATGTATACGCCGACGCTACGACAGACGAGCCGGATGCTGCGATCTTCAGCAAAGCGGATCTTACGTTCAACGGTGCAGGTCAATTGACCGTCACAGGTAACTATAATGAAGGTATTACGAGCAAGGATGATCTGAAGATCATTAGCGGTAGCATCAGCGTCAAAGCAGCCGATGATGGGATCAAAGGTAAGGATATGGTCGCCATTCAAGCGGGCACCATTACCATTGAAGCCGAAGGCGACGGTATTAAATCAACCAATGACACAGATACCACCAAAGGCTTCGTTGCCATCGCAGGAGGTACCTTCGATATCCAAAGTGGTAACGACGGTATTCAAGCCGAAACCGCACTCGTTACGGATGGCGGCACATACAACATTGTAACTGCCGGCGGCAGCGCCAATGCACCAGCCAAAGTAGAAGAAGGTCCGTTTGGCGGCGGTGGCGGTGGATGGGGTGGCGGAACACCTCCAACCGATATGGGCACACCACCGGATGGCGAACCTCCTGCAGATATGCCGGAGATGCCTACTAACAGCGGTACGAATGCAGGTGCTAATACAAACGGCGCAGCAGCATCCAACTCTGCCAACACAACAACAACAACAACAACAGATAACAATGCTGATGCGGACACAGCAACAACAGCAACCGAGTCCACAAGTGCCAAAGCACTTAAAGCAGGTACAGACCTTACGGTTAATGGTGGTACGTATACCATTGATTCCATGGATGATTCCCTGCACAGCAACAATAACGTGACAGTCAATGACGGAACATTCAACATTGAATCCGGTGATGACGGCATCCATGCTGATCAGGCCCTGACGATCAACGGCGGAACGATCACGATTGCGAAGAGCTATGAAGGACTTGAAGGTGCAATCATCACCCTGAACGATGGGGATGTAGATGTAACGGCATCCGATGATGGCGTAAATGCTGCAGGTGGCGAGACGGAAACAGCTGCGAATACAGCGGCAAGTACAGATAGCACTACTACAGCAACCGATGTAGAAACGACATCCAACATCTCTGTAACCGAAACAACAGGCACAACATCGACTACTGATCAGGCATCCCAAGGTACAGCTACTAATCAGCAAGGACGTGGACCGGGCGGTATGGGTGGTGCAGCAGCAAGTAATAACGAGTTCCACATTAACGGCGGCTCCCTCACTGTGAACGCAGGTGGTGACGGACTGGATTCCAATGGTTCCATCAATATGACTGGCGGAACAGTTATTGTGAACGGACCGACGGATAACGGTAACGGAGCATTGGATTATGACGGTACATTTGAAATCAGCGGTGGATACCTCGTGGCTGCCGGAAGCTCTGGTATGGCACAAGGAACATCCGATGCGTCTACGCAAAATACCATTGTAATGACATTCCCTGCAACGCAAAAAGCTGGAACACTTGTACATGTACAAGACAACGAAGGCAACAACATTCTGACATTTGCTCCGGCAAAAGATTATCAAACCGTGGTTGTCAGCTCCCCGGATCTGAAAAAAGATGGCTCCTATGTGATCTACTCCGGTGGTACGTCTACAGGTAAAGCCGTGGATGGACTATACACAGACGGTACCTATAGTGGCGGAACTCAAGTAGTTGCATTCCAATCGACTAGTAATGTGACTTGGGTGAATGAATCTGGTGTAACCACAGCCAATACAGGTATGGGCGGTCCTGGTGGCGGCGGTGGACAAGGTGGATTCGGAGGCGGCAGAAACAGATCGCAATCCGGTACAACATCCGGCAGCACAGACACTACCGATTCTGCAAAATAATCATAATTTGTAGTTAAGTGTATAATAAGAAGCACTAGGTCCCGAAATCACGATAACAGTGAATTCGGGGCCTAGTGCTTTCATTTATTCAAGAAGAACATGAGTAACTGTTCATGCGTTCCTTTTATTTGTAAGATACAAACTAGGGATTAGAATAATTACAAGAATAATACTGGATAATAGAAATCCGGCATGGTACCCCTTCAACTCATTTATGACCGTTGGTTGCAACCCTTGTATGACCGTTGCAACAACCGTCGCGATAATAGCTGAGCCAAAGCTTGAACCAAGATTCTCAATCATATTAATGCCCACACTCGCTTCAGGGAGCTGAGTGTTATCAAGCCCAGTGTACGCTTCACTTGTTAACGGCAGACTGATTCCTCCAATACTCGCACCACGAATTAATAATATAACGGAAATCCAGATCATACTTGTTTTATCAGAGATAAAAATAAGCGGAATTGAACCAATCAGAGAAAGAAATAAACTGACGATCACTACATATTTGGGTCCAATTTTATCAATCATTTTTCCAAGTAAAGGCCGAGTAACAAGCATCCCAACCCCTTGGGGGATAAGAGCAACTGCTGTTTCAATCGCCGTAAAATGGCGAAAGTTTTGAAAGAATAGCGGGAGGATTAACATCGGGCCCATAAGAGCAATATTTGCCATGAACAAGCCGGCGCTTGAAGCAGCAAAACTTTTATAAGTAAACAAACTCATGGGCAGGACCGTTTGATTCTTGCGAATAAAATTATAAGCCATATATATGACAGCCAAACCCACACCAATACCCACCCATAAGATCGTTTCATTATTGTTAAACGTAGCATGTTCCGCAGCTCTCGTTATCCCGTAGATTAAAGCCCCGCTCATGGAAGACAAATTAATAATGCCAAACAGATCAAGCTTATTCTCTTTGTTGAAAGGTTCAAAGTCAGGAATTGTTTTCATCATTACTGGCGCAGCAATCAACACGATAAACACGTTAATGAAGAAAATCCATTGCCAGGATGCCACCTGAACGATGAATCCTCCAAGGACTGGACCCAGAATAGGGCCGAAGATCATAGGCGTACTTACGATGGCCATCACTTTTCCCAAGTGATCTTTCCCTGCCGTTTTCACCAAGAGGGTAAACATGAGGGTCGTAATCACCCCTGCGCTGAACCCTTGAAGTAAACGAAAAAAGATAAAACTCGAAATGTTCCAGCTAACACCTACTAAAATAGAAATCACTCCAAATAGGATAACAGCACCAATGAAAATCTTCTTGCTATTAAACTTGTTCATAAGCCAACCGGAGATGGGAACTGCCATGGCAAGAGCGAGAATATAGCCTGTAATGGCCCATTGAATAATGGTCAAGGTTGTATTGAAATCATGTGTTAATTGATCTATGGCAATATTCACCATGGTAGAGTCAAGCAAAGGTGCAATGGCTCCAAGAGCTATAGCCCAGGCTGCAATGAGCACCTCTTTGGGTAATTCAGTGGTTTTGACGTTTTCTTTAGTCATATGTGTCTCCTCTTTGCATTATTGTTTCCCATTCAACAAAAAATGTAACTCTTTTTAGTTTCCTTGTCAACAATAACTATTCAAATAAAAAAGCAACCTACCCTCGATTAGAGTAGGTTGCTTTTTTTGTGTTACCCTTCATTACACACATTTATCTAAATGTCCAAACCCTGTTTCTTTATCTCTGCGTCCAAATGTTTGCTGTATTGCTCCATAAACCTGAGCATTCCCTCCAATTGCGCTTCGGTTACCTGCTCAAACACAGCCTGATCCCGCTTTTGAAATTCTTGGTGAAGTTCCTCGTGAATACCGAATACAACAGTCCCTTTCTCGGTCAGTCTGAAATAGACTTCTTTCTTGTTCTCCGGCTTCTGGTAGACTTCGATCAGTTTTTTTTCGATAAGTTTCTTCGTCAATTTACTTATGGCACCCTTGGTCATATACAGCGACTCTGCAAGCTTTGTCACATTGGGATCGATATTCTTTCCAATATATTCAATGCAATGAACTTCGGAAGATTTATAACCACGAAGACTGGCTTCCATCTTCGACTTGTTAATCCAGACCATTTTATTAAATAATTCTCTGAAATGATCAGTCACTTGTTCTTGTTTATTCATAGCTATATACACCCCACGTGAGTTATAACATGCATTGAAAAAAAAAGAAACATGAGGGTCTCATTCCTCGGGTTTCTCCTGTCTCCAATCATAAGCTTCTTCATTAAAAAGCATACACATACACCTTGGTACGTAGGGCATCTCGACATGTTATTGTGCGTAGCGGTTCCTTGCCCGGCAGGGCAAAACAGACGCTAATCACCTTGGCACCCGGCGGAAGCTCCCGACTGAACTTGTCCAGAAGTCGGGTCATCGCTCCCGGAAACAGATAACAGATCACACAATCCGCATGTTCATAGGAACTGGTGTAGATATCCCCGCGCATGAAGCGCAGTCTGCCCTTGAGAGAGTGCTTGTTTCCCTTGGCTCGACGTAAGCGAACACTGAGATAAGCAACTATCTGGGAAGACCATAAGGGAATAGTAGAATTCTCAATCCCGGTCAGCCTTTTACCAGGGCAATGCCTTACAACATCCATTCCCAATGTACCCCATCCGGAACCGGCTTCGAGCACATCCCCGTACCCTGGAATGCGGTTTACCTCCTGAATGACCACCTGTCTGACGCGACTGGATGTGGGCATCGGGGAAATCCCGTTTTTCCAACTGACAAGTACGATAGATATGACACATATCAATGTCACCACAGCAATCAGCCATGGAATTAGATGAACGATGAACATAGCATCATCCCTTTGTTATCACGCATTCATTCGGGCACATGAGACTTCATGTATACCCCTTTTTTGTACACAGACTTGATCGTAAAATGTACACCCAGCTTGCGATTCGTCCGATAGATCAGCGAGTTAATCTCGTCGATCCCTACAGCTTCACTCTCCAGCATGCTCCGCTCCGGCCACACCTGAGCCACAATCTGCTCTCGGGTCACAAAATGGTCCAGTTGACTATACAGCAGCTTGAACAGCTGATATTCCTTCTTGGACAGCGGAATCTCCACTTCACCGATCTGTACGGTTTGCAGGTGATCCTGTAAACGCACACCCTCACCCAGCAGATCCGACACCCGATATTCCCTCGTCTCTCCAAGATCACCTTCCGCGCGAAGCTGGATCAGGCCATTGACCAACGTCAGGCTGTCTCCCTCGCCAAACGGATATTTCTCATAAGGAACGAGGCGCTGCCCGTTCAGTTCGGTTCCGTTTTTGCTATCCAGATCCTCGATCCATAGCTGTTGCTGTACATCATAATGAATGCGGCAATGCCGCTTCGATATCATCTGATTATAGACAGACAAGTCCAATTCACTACCACCTGTATAACGTCCCACCGTAATGGAGCGACCCTGGCTTACATAAGCGAATGAGCCGTCACTTTCCTGTCCTGGCGTACGAATGACGATTTTTGCCGTCTCCCGCATGTTATTCTCCCACCTTCAACGATCACTCGATCTCTATAAGAGGTTGTCAAAAAGCCCGCTTTTGATTACAACGGATGCCTAACGGCATCATCAGCATCGAATATGGAATTCAGCCGAAATGTCCGTTGCTCACGTAGGTTTGCCTACGCTCCGCTACTCCATTTCTAGCTTCATCCCATCTTCTCGGTACTGAAAACCGGTCTTTTTGAACACGTACTATAAACATATCTTCAACAATAATGATAAGATCATCAGATTTGTTCCATTGTTTGCCCCGCTATAGTTCAATATAGTGGTATACAGGAACGATTTATGTTCCGTTCTACTCACTCTACTATACCAGACGTTGTGCTTTTTTTCTCATGACGACCGGATGTCTACTTGAGCTCATTCAACAAGAGAGGTACCTTCCAATGAACAAAAAAACATTTTTATATACGTGCTGCTCGCCTTCGCCCTGTCCATGACATTAACCGTGCTATCCCGTATGAACGATGATGACGGAGAATCACTGAAAGGCACATCGGCTACCGAAACCTCATGGTTACAAATGAAGATCCAGCCCTAGTCTACTCTATTATAACGTGATCTCCGCGCAAAACGTTTCACGAATGTCATATTAGGCTAAGCCATAGACTTACATCAATAAGGCCCCAGGTTGCTGTTCGCAGCAGCCCGGAGCCTCATTTTAATACCAAAAATCTATATTACAAGATAGATCGTCTATGCGTTTGAACAACACAGATAACGACTTATTTGCCTAATCGAAGCGAAGTCGACAGTGGACACCCCCACCAACACTCAGGTCAACGCCGCTTCTTTCTCACGTCGAATTTCCTCCACACATACACGATAAGAGCTACAGGGCCAGCAATCCATAACAGTTGCCAAAGCATGATTTTCAGGTCGAATCCCACTTCTAATCCCTCCCCATATAATCGCAAATGCTACTTCTATCGTTCGTATCCAAGTTAGTCTTGTTCTTCCTCAGGTACATTCGGTTTGTCGTCAGGCTTCGCTGCCTCTCTGGACTGTATTTCCTCCATCCGGCTGGACACCTTCTGATACAGGTAAGAGATCCCAAGCAGTAGTACGCCGAAGCTGAAATAGGCAAAGATTTTGCTGCCTGAGGTAAGCATCCCCACATCATAGAACACCATCTTCCCCGTAGCGAACAATGTTAAGCCAAGGCCCAAACGCCGAATCATGACATATTTTCTACGGAATCCATAGGCAATATAGAGAATCGCCAGCAGCAGATAGATCAGGCTGAACATCAGCCCCACATCAGCCCAATGGAACTGGATCGTCAGGAATACGGTGATGACACCCAGCAGATACACCCCTGCGATAACCGGGTACCATTCAATGCTCTTGAACTGCCCGCGGATGCCTGCAATTAGCAGATCCCTTCCTGCAAAGAATACCCCTACGTTAAAGATAATTAGCACCAGCAAACCAACAATCTCCGCCGCCGTATGCTGCTGAACTTCCGGCTGAAGCGCTGGCATGGTTAAGGTTACAGCCAGTGCAATACAACAGCCGATAGCATGCAGGAAGGTGGTATACATCTGTACGTATCGATCATGCAACAGCTTCACCTTGCTCAGTCCATAGGCCAATGCAATGGTGAGCGCTGCGAACATGAGCAACTTGTAGAACATGTATAACAGGAACGTCCCATCGACAGCTCTGGTATACAATTCATTCGACTCATACAGCACGTATAACCACAGATTCGCAAGTGTCACATACTTGAATCCGTTCAGGAAGCCAAGTTCCAGCGGGCTGTAATTGAATCTCTCTCTGGAAGATGAGCTGCCGTGAACTGCCCAGGCATAATACAGTGCAATAAGTACAGTCCCCAGCGTAATGCTAGTGTATTTTAACATAAAGTAAGAACGTTCCCCGATGAAGAATAACGCCAGCAGGTCATAGTACACGAAAGTGATTAGACATAGGAGCACGATGCCCCATCCTGCACGTTCCACCGATTTGAGCCGCTTCAGATGTCCAAGCGTAACCAGCAGAACCCCCTCGATCAACCAGCCCATCGATAACCACTTGGCCCCGAACTGGAACGGAATAATCAGAATGGCGAACGTCAGGGATGTTACATAGAAGAGCAGAAGGGTCTGTTTCTCCTGAGCCATATGGCGCTGGACGAATCGTGCGAGGCCCAGATACACTACGCAGAAGATCAACGCCAGCAAGCCTTGAGCATCATTCCAATCCGCTACATCAAATAACACGTATAACATCAGACAGCTGATACTCGTATTCATAGCCAGCAAAGCGAAATCCCACCAGGTTAACTTCATCCGGTGTTTGAATGGATATGCCAGCGTGATACCCAGATATAATGCAAACGTCACAATGGAATACAACATGCCAATCTTCTCACTTGGCGCTAGCCATAGTAGGATGAGCATGGACGGTGTGTTGAACAGGAAACTGATATAGTGCACCACCGGCCACCTTTTGCCGAATGATATGAATACAATGACGCCGTTTAAGAGCAACAGATAGATCATAGCTACATAGACAGCAGTGCCCTCAAGTCCGAACGAGAACATATAGGAGAATAAAGGAAGATATCCGCCTACCAGACCCAGTGAACAGATGGTCTTCGACTGGTATCTTAGGGACAACAATACGGAGATTGCCGATACCAATACAGACAAGCCAAGTCCCGTATATAACCCGATAATATGCAGTAAAAAGTAACTATAGAAGACGGAGCCGAACAACACGGAGATCCCGCCGCCGAGTAGGCCCATTGCAAACGTCTGCCTTTTGCGGCGGAACAGCCATTCTCCTCCAGCAAGCATCAGTGCACCGAGCAGGAAAAAAGCTCCGCTCTTCATCTCGTCATTAAACCAGGTCGTGTACGAGTGTTGAAACGCTGCTCCAACCCCTAGAATGAGGAGTAGAATGGCAACCTTGTTGATCCAGCTGAGTCCAATCTTCATCTCCATGCGATTCTGCTTGATCCGGCGTTGAATAGTCTCTTCGCTCAACCCTTCCTCCGCCATCTGATCATATCCACGTTCCATATGCCCACGCAGAGCCTCTTCTCTCTCCCTTACGGCTTGTCTGTGCGTTTCAATGCGCTCATTCACCTCTGCCGCAAGGTAAGCAATCCTCTCCTTCACCTCGTGGGAATCCTCTTGCAACTCCTGTGTTGCCTGGTTGTACAGCGCGTTTAGATTGGATTTGGTTCGATGTTCATGGAATGCAATTCGATCATTATGTACCGCTGTTTTCCCTTGAAAATAGGTCTCCATCTTCTCCCGGGATACCCGGATCAGATTCAACTTCTCATCCAGCATCTGCTCGGATAACGCCATGCGAAGACGCGCATTCTCTTCTTCCATCTTACGAGAGCGAAGTTCGAGCTGTTGCAGCTTGAGCTTGTGGGCTTCGTACTGTTCTTGCAACTGTTCATTCTGAACGATCAGGTCATCGGACTGGTATTCCTGAAGCAGGGCGTGGTACTCCTTCGCCAGTTGCTTCTGCTGCTCCTGAACCTGCCCAAGCCGTTCTTTAAACTCCTTCATGAGTTTCCTCCGTTGGTTGATGTTTAATCTTTTCCCTATATTTTACTATATGTATGCCATAAAATGAGTTTAAACATTAGATATATCCGTACAATATTTCATCCGAAGGATTTCAAACGCAAAAAAGCCGGGAAGCAAACGCTTCGCCGGACTTTATTCATATGAGTATTTTGCACAAGAATGGATGCTTATGCTGCATCTGGTGTATCTGCCTGATCCGCTGACTCGGGTTCAATTATCTCGGTCGCATCCGGGTCCAGCCAACTGGCGATCATGCCACGCACATATTGCAGATCGTCATCCGACAGATCATAGTACCATGTGCCGCTGCGCGTCGCACCGTCACCCTTCAGCATATAGTTGCTGATCGTTGGTGCACTGTCTTTCATATATAAGGACTCGGCAAATTTCACGATGAAGTCCGAAGTCATGTTGGTTGTAAAATTCGATCCGGCAATCTGGATCACATCCGGGATCTTGGTCAGATTTTTGACCTCCAGCGCACGATTCATGAAGGCACTTAGGAAAATCCGGTGACGCATCGTCCGATTGAAATCGGAATCCTCCCGGTAACGCACATAACCAAGCGCTTCTTCGCCGCTATAGATCGGTTTGTTGGCTTCAACGAACAGTTTTTCATGGCTCTTGAGCTTGTTTTCAATGTTCTTTTTGATCGGTAGTTCAACGCCGCCCACCGCATCAACAATATCCTTGAGCCCGTTAAAATTAATCGCGGCGTAGAAATCCACTTTGTTCCCCAGCAAATTCTCCACCGTATCCATCGCCATCTTGGCTTCACCATGGGCATAAGCTGAATTGATCTTTGACTTCACATCCCGGCCGACAATTTCGGTATAGGAATCACGTGGAATAGACAGCAGTAGCACTTTATTGTCTTCTGGACGTACGACGGAATAGATGATGGTATCCGAACGGCTTGGTTCGTTATCGCGTTGATCAATACCGAGTAGCAACAGCGAGAATGGGTCCGTATGTTCTACAACAGGGGCATCCTTATCGCCAGCTGGTTTAAAAGAGTCATCCAAGGCTTCCTTCACCGTAGCTGAAGCGAACAAATTAAAGGCAAACACGACGAGTTGCTTTTGATAGATAAATCCGAGTCCTCCCAACACAAGCAGCACACTTAGAGTGATGATTAATGGCTTCTTCCATTTCTTCTTCGGTTTCTTCGGCTTCCGTCTTGTTAAATGTGCGGCACTGTTTTCCATCATATCTCCTTTAATAACGGGTTCTTAGAATCATTTAACTATATTAATAACACGTTTTCAATAGATTACGTTATAATCTGCATTACATAAATCTACATAAAGGGAGCGATGAAAGATGGAATATCGACGTTTGGGCAATAGTGGTCTGCGTGTATCGGCACTGGGGCTCGGCACCAATGCGTTTGGCAAACGCGCGGATGAAGCAGCTTCTACCCGCATTATTCATGCAGCGATGGATCAGGGTATTAACTTTATCGATACCGCCAATATCTACGCAGGTACGGAATCGGAACGTATCATTGGACAGGCTCTCACAGGTCGACGGGAAAACGCGGTGCTTGCTACCAAAGCCGGCTTGCCCCGGCATGATGGTCCTCATGGGCGGGGTTCCTCCCGCTACCATTTGCAACAAGAGCTGGAACATAGCCTGCGGCGTCTGCAAACGGATTATGTGGATCTGTACCAGATCCACACCTTTGATCCGCATACACCGCTGGATGAGACACTACGCACACTGGACGATATGGTCACTTCCGGCAAAGTTCGTTACATCGGAGCCTCCAACTACGCAGCCTGGGAGCTGATGAAAGCTCTGGGGATCAGTGAACAGAAAGGTTATGTGCGCTACATCTCTACCCAAACCAGCTACTCTCTGGCAGACCGTACACCTGAGCTCGAACTGGTTCCGATGTGTCTCGATCAGGGGGTAGGCATTATCCCCTATTTCCCACTAGCAGGCGGTATTCTGACAGGTAAATATAACGGACAGACCCGTGTGCCTTCTGGTTCCAGAGCAGACACCGATCCGTCCTTCAACCGTTTCCTGCTAGAGCATAATATCCAACTAAGTGAACAAGTGAGCGCTAAAGCTGCCTCATATGGCTGCTCCCCAAGTGTGCTGTCGCTCGCATGGCTACTGACACGTCCAGCTGTATCCACAGTGATTGTGGGCGCTACACGCACCGAACAGCTGGAACATAATTTGGCTAGTCTGGACATGTCACTGCCCGATGAGCTGTTGGCCGATCTGGATCAGATCAGTGACTCTTTCCGTCTCCGCGAGCCGTTTGCATCCTATCGAATCGATTGAAAAAACTGAAATAAACCTCCTGACGGATAAAGTCAGGAGGTCTATTTGTATTTTGTAGCGACGCTATAATTATTAGTAATTAGAAAAACTTCCAGTTCCACTACATTATGTAGTTTAATAAAATAAAAAAAATTATATTATGGATTAGCCCTCTGTTTTTTGGCGAAGAAACTCCTGCATGATCTCCAAATACTCTCCCTTACGATCATCCAAAGTTTCGAAGAATGCCTTGTCCGATTCCTCAACAAGATGAATTCCCTCCACAGCCAATCGGGTTCCTTCTTCCGTTGTTGTGATAATATTGGCACGCGTATCCGTCTGATGACGAGCGCGGGTAATTAATCCTCTCTTTTCAAGCGCACGCAGAACCTGAGAAGTCACGTTAACATCCACCTTGGCAAACTGAGCAATCTGAACCTGAGTTACTCCTTTGCCTTCCTCATCGTGTTCATTGAGCCATAAACAGGCGTGCAACAATACAAATTGGGGCTGTGTTAGTTCGAGTGGCTCCAACACCCGACGTACTTCCTTTTGCCACATCGCTGTAACCTGCCATAACAGGTATCCCGGGCTTTCTTGTGCGATTTTATACTGTGAGCTTGTCATTTCATACCTCCATGATGTGCGACCTTGTGCAACAGAATATGTATCCATCAGACATTACAGAAAGTCCGTTATTCATATAACGATGATGGAAACACATCCGTTGCAACTCTGTGTGTTCTTCTGCAAAAATATTTAGCGCGTAGGGATAAACTGCTTCACCCATTGTCCGAATCCTTGAGGATTGCGGCTCTGTATAAGAATGGTTCCTTCTCCCCGGAACCGACATACCAATCCTTCTCCACTTGTAACACTGGATAACCAGCCCTGTGAAGCTTTCTCAATACGGTAATCTACATAATGAGGCCATGCCACCAAATGAGCGTTATCTACGATCATTTCTTCACCTGCTGCCAGATTGATCGCATGGATTGCACCATAGGAAGACAGAAATACGGTTCCACGTCCGCTGATCTCAATAATGAAGAAACCTTCTCCGGAAAAGAGACCTTTCTTCAGGTTTTGCATTTTGGTATTCACCTGAATGCCTTCGGTTCCTGCCAAAAATCCGTCTTTCTGCACATAGAGTGAATAGGAACCGTCTAATTCAACGGCTTCCACATCGCCCATGCTTGAAGGTGAGAGCAGAATCTCTGCCGATCCGCCCGCAGCCGTCAGTTCCTGAAAGAAGAACTTCTCCCCGCTCAGCATCCGACCGAACCCGGCAAACATCCCACCTTCTGCTGAACCCTTCAGTTCTACCGTCGGAGTCATGGATACCATCGCACCACTCTCGGCCTTAAACCGCTCTCCCCGCTGCAAATGTACTTTAAGCATCGCAAAAGCACCATCATATAGAATCTCATAGTTCACGGCTGCACCAGCTCCCTATTGTCTGAGTTAAAATCATTGAGCCCATTATCCTCCAGCACTGCTGATTTATCTCCGTATTCCTTTACAATATGCTGATCTCCCCAATTACAGAGCGCATTGAGAATCGGTTCCAAACTGCGGCCATAATCACTCAATTCGTACTCTACTTTGGGAGGGACCTGATTATATACAATCCGATTCACGATCCCGTCGTTCTCAAGCTCCCTTAGTTGCTGTGTTAACATTTTCTGTGTAATTGCGGGCATAATACGCTTGAGATCACTGGTTCGTTTTTTCCCATGTGTGAGATGGCAAAGAATGACGCATTTCCACTTGCCACCGATCACCTCAAGGGTAGCTTCAACCGAGATGTTATATTTTTTTCGAACCATAACTTGCTTCCTCCCTGATGAGTTGGATTACATCCGTCGCATGCTGTATAGGCACCAAAAAGTACGTAGGGTACTAAAAAGTACGTACTATTCAATCTATACCGAATAACTCATAATAGCATTTGCCGGTACGTAAATCTACATTCTGGGGAGTTGAGCAAGAAATGTTACAAGATTCAAAACGCAGCACGTGGGCGCTACTAGCGCTGGCCATTAGTGCGTTCGCTATCGGTACCACAGAGTTTATCAGCGTCGGGCTATTGCCCCTCATTGCAGATGATCTCGGCATTTCCGTAACTACAGCGGGACTGACCGTTACTTTATATGCATTAGGCGTTACCTTTGGGGCTCCTGTTCTGACCTCACTGACGTCTACCGTATCACGCAAAACGTTACTGCTTGCCATCATGGTTGTCTTCATTGCCGGTAACACGATGGCTGCACTATCGACGGGTATCACCATGTTACTCATTGCACGAGTGGTATCTGCTCTGGCTCACGGCGTATTCATGTCCATCGGCTCCACTATTGCAGCCGATCTGGTACCTGCCAATCGCAGGGCAAGCGCCATTGCCATCATGTTCTCCGGGCTAACGATCGCCACGGTAACTGGTGTACCTCTCGGTACACTCATTGGCCAACATTGGGGCTGGCGCGCTGCCTTTATCCTCATTATCGTGGTTGGCATCGTTGCGATGATCGGGAACCTGATACTCGTGCCATCGACGTTAAAACGTGGCACACGAACGGCATTTCGGGATCAGCTGAAGCTGGTTACAGGTGGGCGCTTACTGCTTGCTTTTGCCATTACTGCTGTTGGGTACGGAGGAACATTTGTTGTCTTTACGTATCTGTCCCCGTTATTGCATGATATCAGCGGCTATTCCGAGAAAACGGTAGCGTTCATTCTATTGTTGTACGGAATTGCCATTGCAATCGGTAATATCATCGGCGGCAGAGCAGCTAATCGCAACCCGCTTAAGGCCCTCTTCTACATGTTCATCATTCAGACCATTATTCTGGGGGTGATGTACTTTACCGTCCCGTTCAAGTTGGCAGCATTGCTCACCATTATGGGCATGGGATTGCTGGCCTTCATGAATGTGCCTGGTCTTCAGATGTATGTTGTAACCTTGGCTGAACGATATGCACCACAGGCCAAAGATGTAGCCTCAGCCTTTAACATCGCCGCATTTAATGCAGGCATTGCCATAGGTGCCTATTTGGGTGGCGTGATCAATGACTCCATCGGTTTAATTCACACGACATGGGTCGGTGCCTTGATGGTTCTCGTAGCCGTAATCCTGACTGCATGGGCTAAAATGCTGGAAAGCAAGGATCAACAAGTTCCAGCCTGAATGGAGAAAGCTTCGTTCTAAGTTTCATTCTGGCCATGGGATGCACCCTTTTGTATTTCAGTTCCAGTCTATGAAGGGAACCGGTTTCAAATCGTATTTTACTATACTATATACGTTGAGCCCTATTTGATCTAGTGTGATTTGATTTTGTATGATGAAATAACAGCAATTCAGCTTGAAATGACTGATTTTCACACATTTGAAGGAGGAACTCTCATGACAACAACTCAAACCGCACAACATTTACAATCTACAGTCACTTTGCATAACGGTGTTCATATGCCTTGGTTTGGACTTGGCGTATTTAAGGTAGAAGAAGGATCTGAACTGATTGAAGCTGTGAAAAATGCGATTAAACATGGCTACCGCAGCATCGATACTGCCGCAATATACGGCAATGAAGCCGGTGTGGGCCAAGCGATTACCGAAGCCTTGAAAGAAAACAACCTGAAACGTGAAGAGTTGTTCGTGACATCCAAAGTATGGAATGCAGACCTCGGATATGATGAGACACTTGCCGCTTTTGATACCACATTGAACAAACTGGGACTGGAATACCTGGATCTATATCTGATTCATTGGCCTAAGGCAGGCAAATACAAAGCAGCCTGGAAAGCGATCGAGGAGCTGTATGTAGCCGGCCGCATTAAGGCTATTGGCGTAAGTAACTTCCAGATTCACCATCTCGAAGACCTGATGCAGGATGCAGAAGTGAAGCCGATGATCAATCAGGTGGAATACCACCCTCGCCTGACTCAGGTTGAACTTAAAGCCTTCTGCGAAAAGCACGGTATTCAGCTTGAAGCTTGGTCACCTCTGATGCAGGGTCAGTTATTGGACAATCCGGTACTCACGGCGATTGCTTCAGCCAAAGGCAAATCGGTTGCACAAGTAATTCTGCGTTGGGATCTGCAAAACGGGGTCATTACTATTCCGAAGTCCACTAAGGAACAACGGATTATCGAGAACTCCTCCATCTTCGACTTTGAACTTTCAAATGAAGAGATGGATCAGATCAACGCTCTGAACGAAAATGTTCGCGTCGGACCCGATCCTGACAACTTCGATTTCTAATTAAAGAATGATACTCCAAAGCCTCCATACTCTTCGCGTCAGCGGAGAGTATGGAGGCTTTTTTGATATTTTATAGTAATCGTTCTGTTCTTACCCTAGTTTCTCATGTGGCTGCCAGCCATCACTACCAGATAGCACACGGAATATGGAGTACTCCGCAGCTTCTTGCTCTGTCAGTAACTTGGCCCAAGGTACACGACCTGATGTATCATCCGCACCAGGCCCTGCGCTGTTATACTCCGCATATCCAACCGTCGCTTCAGCATCTGCCTTGTTCCAGTTATGCCAGCCCTCCTGTTTCACATGAGCACCGATCCAACAGTTCAAGAAACAGACTTTGGCATGATTACGCCATGGCCTGCCGAGGTATACCGACTGGGGAGGTGCGTTGCTGGTGAGATCACAATCGATAAATACATACCCATACCGTACATCCTCGGGTGTAGATGCTGCGGTGATCCAGCCATTCACTTCACCGTTCGCAGTCGCCGTATCGGACAAACGGTTCTTCGCAAAGATCTCACAACCCTTGAACACAGCCGTTGCCGAGCCAAAAATAAAATCGATGTCGCCCTCAATGTAGCAGTCCTCATAATATTGACGCAGCTTCCGCCGCTCGGCACCATCCCGTGGCCCGCCAAAGTAGCTGCGATCCAGCGGTTGCTCCGGCAATGGCCCGGTAAAGATCGTATCCTGATGGCCGATGAAGCGACAACTGCGGAACACTGCCCGATCTCCATCCACGTACACAGCCAACGCCTGACCGACTACCTTGCCCGGCCCGGCTGAGTTAACGAAGGATATTTGCTCCGCTGTAAAATCGTCTTCTCCGATGAAAGCTGTGTAGGAATGAAAGGTATGATACTGCGACCCATCCGGGAACTTCTTGAGCGCATAATCATCATATGTAATGACAGTATGCTCCGCTCCCTCACCGATTAGATGAATCATAGGCTTCTCAATATCCAGCTTCTCGTAATATATGCCAGCCTTAATTCGGATCGTGAAGCTTTCGGTTCCGTGGTCCGGAGCGGCATCAATTGCAGCTTGTATGGTAGCATAGTCACCCGTCCCATCCGGAGAAACGGTATAATATCGCATCGATTGACCCAGATTTATATCTGGTGACACCTGCTTACTCATGACAATCGCTCCATTTCCAGCGCAGCCAGCAATAACGGAGCCATGCCCATAAAGGAATCGCTTACAATCGCTTCATTCACATAGTAGCTGTACGATCCATCCCGGTCCAGACTGAGTCCTGCCCCGTGGCAGATTCCATTCAGCTTCACTCCGGCAGCGGTTTCTTCCACCAATCTGGAGGTGAGTCCGTTCCAGCCTTTTTCTGCTGCTTCTCTGAAATGTGGCTCCAGATAACGCAACCGTACACCCTTCGCGAGTGCATACACGAACATGCTAGAGCCGGAAGCTTCCAGATAATTGCCTTTGCGGAACCCCTGATCAAGCACTTGGAACCACAGCCCGCTCTCCTGTTCCTGTACGCGAATCAACGCATGACATATCCGCTCGAAGATGCCTATGATGGTTCCGCGTTTTGGATGATTCAGGGGGAAATGCTCTACGCTGTCTACGATAGCCATTACATACCAGCCCATCGCACGACTCCAGAAATGTGAGGAGCATCCGGTCAACGTATCGGCCCAGACCTGCTCTTTTGATTCATCCCAGCCATGATAGAGCAGCCCGGTTCTTGGATCACGTGTCTTGCGTTCAATCAGTAAGATCTGATGAGCTACCTCATCCCATAATTCCGGGCGATTGAACTGCTTCGCATACTGAGCCAGAAAAGGCGATGACATATACAATCCGTCCAGCCACATCTGGAAAGGATAGATCTTTTTGTGCCAAAAGCCGCCTTCGGATGTTCTGGGCTGCCCTGCAAGTTGCGCCGCCAGTAGATGTGCGGCTTCCGCGTAACGCTGATCTTCGGTAGTATCCATCAGCCCAAACAGGTTTTTGCCCTGATTGATCTGATCCAGGTTGTATTCTTCAAGTGAATACGTCGCAATAGAACCATCTTGCTGCACATACACATCCATATGTCTCTTCATAAAAGCAATATACTCGTCCGTGCCGTACTGTTTACCCGTTTGCGCCATTGCCATTAGTGTCATACCCTGAACATAAGCCCATCGTTCAGAAGGAAACGCATGATACCCGTCCCCATCACATTGCTGGATAATCGTCTCTGCTATTCGCTCAGACCAGGATAATTGCGTCTGTACTTGCATAACGGACACCTCCTTGAATGTTGTACCATCCTTAACGTGCACATGTGCGTCTAATCATTTTTGTTCTTCGTTACTGACACTTTGCTGTTGAATTACGATGATTCAGCTTCGGCTGAATTACCACAGGATAGTCCACCTGTTCATCACGAATCAACGATACAATCAGCTCTGCAGCCTGCGCAGCCAGTTCATCCAGCGGTGGTCCGATGGTTGTCAGTGCGACCTCAGCATATTGCATATCTGGCAGATCATCGTAACCGATTAATGAGATATCCCTGGGGACGCTATAACCTGCTTCAAGCAAAGCCCGCAGCGCTCCCCGGGTCACCAAGTTGTTCAATCCGATAAAAGCCGTAGGTGACTCCGGGCCAAATGTATGATTACGTATGGCAAAATATCCGTCCTCCCAAGAGGAGTGTGCTGGCAGTACATGGTCTTCGTTGAACATCAGGCCTGTGCGCTGCATAGCCTCCCTGTATCCCTCCAGTTTGATATTTTGCGAGTTGCCAATAAAACCGATTCGGGTATGACCCAGTAATTGCAGGTGCTCGACTGCTTTGAATATGCCCTCTTTCCGATCAATCTTGATGTATGGAGAGTTCGGCGTTTCATCTGTACCCAGCACGAAACATGGCATGTTGAGCGTCGCAAATTTTTTCCAAAATACATCCCGATTGTCCAAGGCATAGTCCCACAGGATACAACCGTCCACGCGCAGCTGGCTGAAGACATCTACCCCGTCATCGGCGACGACCAGAATCATCTGGTATCCCCGTTTCTTCAGCTCCGCGTGCAGACTGCCGGATATGTTCGAGAACAGCGGATTACTCAGCTCATCCAACACAAAACCGATGATATTACTTCTACCTGTGGAGAGTTGCCGGGCCAACATGTTTTTCCGATACTGGTGTTTCTCCGCAACGGCGAGCACCTTCTGTTTCGTCGCAGGTTTGATCCGAGGATCATCGTTAAGCGCCTTGGATACCGTGCTATAGCTCACCCCCGCCAGTTTGGCAATGTCTTTAATGGTTATCAAAATCAATCAACACCCTTCATACCATGGGAAACTTATTGCTGTGCAGCTTTATATCGATCATACTGCGCCTGTCTGCCCCCAATAACCTGCTCAATATTCATCTTTTTCAATGTTTCAATATAACTGTCGAACTGATCCAGACTGGCATCTCCACTAATGAACTTGAAGTTCATCTCTTCCACATATGTCGTGATGTCAGGCATCGCCATACTCTCTACACTCGCCTCATCCGGAAGCGCATAAACAAACGGAAATGGTTCACGGATGTACGGCTCCAGCTCCTTGTCGAGCTTGGCATGCCATTCAGCTACGACAGAATCAGCAGAGTCGGTGGATTGAATGTTAGGCAGATTGACGGGTCCGATCCCGAGCTTCTGAATGTATTCATTGTCTTTGCCTTTGTCCGTGAATGTCTTCACGCCGTTCTCTTCCGTATACGTATCGTCCTTGATGCCCCATGTATAATACGTCTGTGCTTCCTCACTTACGGCATAGTCCAAGAAACGGAAAGCAAGCTCCGGATTTTTGCTGTCACGTGTAATGCCGAAGATGCCACTTACCGGTGTACGTCCTACATAGAACTGATCGCCATGCGGTCCTTTCAGTGGCAAGATGCCTTTGAAGATGGGCTCTGCCGGATCATAATCCTTGAAGAGCGGGCTGTAGACCATCGACATATACCAGCTAAAATTAAACGTCGCTCCCGTCACATCCTGAGAAATGCGCGAGGTCACCTGATCACTTGTCGTACTGGCATAATCCACGCCAAGCAGACCTTCTTTGTACAACCCGTTCAGGTAAGCCAGATATTCCTTATAGGCAGGCTCATAATAGCTGAAATGTACCTTGCCCTGATCGTCCGCATAGAATTGATTGGACAGATCCAGACCAAAAACAGGGCCAAATGCCATCGACACAAATTTCGATTCCATGGACAGCGGAATTTCATCAGCTTGCCCGTTGCCATTCGGGTCATCCGTCTTGAATTTGCGCAGCATCGCCGTGAACTCATCCAGTGTAGTCGGTTCGTTCAATCCCAGCTGCTTCAGCCAGCGCTGATTGATCATAAACACAGGCATATAGTTTCGGGTGAGCGTCTGCTGCGGGATATAATACATTTTACCATCTGGCGTCGTTAAACTGGCTTTAACCGAAGGGGACTTTTCATATATTTTTTTGAGATTGACGCCGTACTTATCCACCAGTTCGTTAATCGGGATAAACAGGCCACTGTTGATGTATTTCATGAGCTGATCCTGATCCGGCAGATATACGATATCTGGCAATCCCGTACCCGCAGCCAGCCTCGGATTTACGGCATCGGCGTAATTCTGTGGTGGAATCAGATCCCAATCGACCTCAACACCAGCATTGCTCTCGATTTTCTTCACAATGGCGGCGGTAGACAGATCCACATTGGTCGTCCATGCGTTGGTTCCGAGAACAGACAACTTAGCATCCGGCTGATCGGTTACAGGACCTGCACCAGTGTAATTAAATGCTGGTTCCGAGCTAGTTGGGGTACTTCCCGCATCATTCCCCGCCCCTGTTCCACCGCTACAACCCGCAAGGCTGATTGCCAGTATCGCTGCCATTACACTTTTTCTTCCTGCCCCTTTAAATCTCATCCATCATTCCTCCTTAGGTATGAACAATCCTGAACAACCTTGGTCAATCCTGATGCTCGGGTAAAAAAAGGCTATCCTTTCACGGCTCCGAGGGTGATTCCCTTAACGAAGTACCGTTGGATAAACGGGTAGATCGTAACAATCGGCAGAATGCTGACCACAATGGATACATAACGAACCTGAAGGGAGGAGACCGCCAGTGCACCCGAAGTCATCGTGCCTCCCATCTTCTGCATCACTTCCGGCGAAGCCATGATCAGTACTCTTCGCAGGAACATCTGTAGGGGCTGCATATCCTGTTTGCCCAGATATAGTAGGGCCGAGAAGAAATTGTTCCAGTGGAATACCGCATAGTACAGGGTAAGTACAGCCAGTGTTGGCTTAATGATCGGAATCGCCAGACGGTACAGCATCGTCAGCTCGTTGGCCCCGTCTATACTGGCACTCTCGAAGATCTCATTGGGAATGCCTTCAAAAGCCGAACGGCAGATCATGACGTTAAACGTAATGACCAGCACAGGCAGCACCATCACCCAGCGGGTATTGTATAGCCCCAGTGAGGTAATGAGCATATAGACCGGAATGAGTCCCCCCGAGAAATACATCGTGAAGGCGATGAAAAAATTCAGTTTTCTACGCAGAAAAAATTGCTGTCTTGATAACGGAAAGGCGGCGAGGCATGTTGCCACGATGTTCAACAGTGTGCCAACCACGGTGTACCAGACGGTGTTGTAGAAAGACACCCACAACTCCTTGTATTGCAGGACCATTTGATAACCTGACAGGGTGAACCCGACAGGCCACAGCACGACTTTTTGTTTGTCGATGGCATCCACTGAGCTGAATGAAATACTGATCACGTACAGGAAGGGATACAACGTAATCACGACCGCCAGTATGGTCAGCAGGTAGACACATCCGTAGAACAACCGATCACTACTCGATTTTTGCATACAGGATCTCCTTTGGGTTCGATTATGGTTTTACCAGAGTGACATCTTGGTCAGGCGTCGGGTCATGGAATTGGCTGCAAAGACAAGCACAAATGTGATAATGGAGTTGAACAAACCCACAGCTGTGGCGAAGCCGTAGTTCTGTCCCTCAATCCCCATCCGGTAGACGTAGGTCGACAATACATCGGCAGTTTCGTAAGTAGCTCCGTTGTAGAGCAAATATACTTTCTCAAAGCCTACGCTCATAATGCCGCCAAGCGACAGGAGCAGGAGGATGACGATCGTTGGTTTGATGCTGGGAAGGGTCAGGTGCCAGAGCTCCTGAAACTTGTTGACCCCGTCAATTTTGCCGGAATCGTACATTTCGGGATCAATGCCCATAATGGCTGCAATGTAGATGATGGAGCTGAAGCCGAAGCTCTGCCAGATGTCGGAACTGGTGAAGATGGTCCGAAACCAGCCAGCCTCCATCATGAAGTTCACTTTGTCCATGCCGAGCTTGGCGATCAGCGTGTTCACAATGCCGTCTGTTGGTGACAGGAAATTGATAATCATGCCGGCTACAACGACGGTGGAAATGAAGTGGGGAAGATACGTAACGGTCTGGGCAAATCGCTTGAATGTCCGGTTCTTGATCTCCACGATGCAGACAGCGAATAAAATCGGAATGGAGAAACCGAACAAGAGCGGTAGAAATGCGAGCAAAAATGTGTTGCGTAGCAGTCGCCAGAAGTAAATGGAATTCACGAACTGCTCAAACCATCGAAGACCCACCCATTCCCCGCTGAACATGCCCTGCCCCGGCAGAAAATTGCGAAATGCTAACAGCACACCAGGCATCGGGAGGTACATGAAAATGAGGTAATACAGAAAGATAGGCGAAAACATCAGCAACAGATACTTATCCCGTCTGATCAGGCTGAACAGCGTGGACATGCGTTTCTTCACCTTGAGCCACTCCCCTTCGCTTCATAATTACAACGTTTGAATTTTTAGACGAGCATATCCTACATAATTGGTATATGGATTATAATTGTCCTTATATCAATTCTATTACCATTGATATAATGCTATTATCCTATCATTCTCGCTAGAACTGATGCACTTCTTCCGATGGTTAAACCATAATTACAACGTTGTAATTTTAACCTAAATGTATACGCTTACATAAACTTTTTCCCATCTTAGCAAAGTCTACATCGTTTGGCAACAACAAAAATCAGTGTCATGCTGTTACGTTCTGAATACAGTCCCGCATACGCGAGACTGCCCATTGAAATCTACACCTGATTCCGATATTCCATCGGTGTCATCACATACACTCGCTGAAAGGCTCTGTAAAACTGACTGACGCTGGAAAATCCCAGCTCATAACTGATTGTGGTTACTGAATCAGTCGTAAGGCGGAGCCTCCTGGACGCTTCTTCTACGCGCAAATTCAGCAGATATTGATACGGTGTTGATCCCGTAAGAGCCTTGAAAGAGCGCATAAAATGGTATCGACTCTGATGCGCAACCATCGCCATCGAATCAATATCCATGGGGCCTGTGTAGGCACTGTGAATGTACTCCAGCACTCTGCGGAGATGAGGATCAATGAATGTACCGGTATCTACAGTTCCTATTCCTTTTTCCTGCCCCGTCAACATCCGTCTTAGATACGTCTCGATTGCCAATTCTGTTTCTTGTACTCGCAGCAAGTCGGGCACGTCATCTAACAAAATGGAATTCCAGCTTCGAAATAGACTGCTAATCTCAGCAGGATCGAAAGTCTGGGTAGGCCGAAACTCAGCTCGTCCCCCACTGAACTCCGCGCCTTCGTAGTTGCCTAATGGCGGTTTACGGAACTTGATCACAATGACCGCCGAATCCGAACCTATTTCAAAATAATGCTCCATCTGAGGATGGGCAATAATCCCCATGCCTGCTTTCAAAGGGTATGCGTGCTGTTCCTGTACCAGATGACATTGTCCTCTGACCGGCAGCGTTAGCTGATACCAGTCATCATGTACATGTGGCTCATTCGCGAATCCTCCAGTAGCTTTCCATAATTCCAACCCATTTAGCGTCATGTTTAATTCCATCGTTTGCTCACCTGCTGACATTATAGCAAATCGTGCTCACTTTCCAAGCACTTTTCACAAAGACATGATCTGCCCCCATCTTTTATCATAGAAAAAAATAATTCGAGGTGATCTCCCATGGCTCAGGCCACTTTAAGCAAAATGCAAATCAACTCCTCCGCCAATTGGGCACTCGCCGGAGTCAGCTTCGCCCATCTGCTGAATGATGCGATGCAGACAGTTGTTCCGTCTGCATTCCCGCTATTCCAGCAGACCATGCAACTCAGTTTCGCCCAGATGGGCTGGATTGCCTTCACCCTGAATATTACCGCATCCGTCCTTCAGCCACTGGTCGGTTATATGTCAGATCGCAGGCCAATGCCGATCCTGCTCCCCGGAGGCATGTTATTCTCCCTAATCGGTGTTCTCGGTTTAGCCTTGTCTTCTGAGTTATGGACGCTACTTATTTCCGCAGCACTGATTGGTATAGGCTCGTCCATCCTCCACCCCGAATCCTCACGCGTAGCCCACATGGCAGCTGGACGCGGTCGCGGAATGGCGCAGTCGATCTTCCAGGTGGGAGGTAACACGGGACAAGCCATTGCTCCATTGCTGGTCGCCTTCATCCTGCTACCACATGGGCAGCTTAGTTTTCTCTGGCTGATGGGCTTTGCGCTGATTGGTATCTTCATTCAGTCTCTGGTCAGTCGCTGGTACAGAGACAAGCTTGCCGATACTCGCATTCGTCAGCAGCAGCCTCTAAGATCAAGCGGCACAGAGTCAATAGCTCGGCCTGTGAGCCGGGGATTCATCGCTTTTACACTGGGTATCCTCATCCTGCTACTGTTCTCCAAATTCGTATATATTGCTGGTATGACCGGATACTACGCCTTCTATTACGCCGATGCATATGACTTGCCGCTCTCTCAGGCACAGATCTGTCTATTTGTTCTACAATTTGCAGGCATGGTCGGAACCTTGCTCGGTGGTCCGCTCGCTGATCGCTATGGACGTAAACCGATGATCTGGTTCTCCATTGCAGGCACTGCACCGTTTTCGCTGTTGCTACCCTATGCAGGACCCATCTTGTCCATGGTATTGTGCGGAATGATTGGACTAATCCTGATGTCTGGCTTCAGCGTCATCATTGTCTATGCTCAGGAATTGCTTCCTCGTCATATTGGAACGGTGTCTGGTTTGTTTTTCGGGCTATCGTTCGGAATGGCTGGACTTGGCTCGGTTGTGCTAGGTTCCTTAATTGACGTGACCAGCATTGCGTTTGTTATCAAGTTATGTTCGTTTTTGCCACTGCTTGGTGTGTGTGCTGTATTTTTGCGCAGGGATCAACCAAGAACAGCGTAATGACCGTTGAAACCACTTTGGTTTTGTGACTACAATACACCTAAGACATTTGAGGATAACAGAAGGAAGGAATAACGCATGATTATTGATGTACAGCATGTCACTTGGAAAAGGGGACCTCTTACCCTGCTGAACGATGTCAACTGGCAGGTTAACGACGGCGAACATTGGGCGTTGCTTGGCCTGAATGGCTCCGGCAAAACAACACTCCTGAACATGATCACCGGGTATCTCTGGCCGACCGAAGGCAAAATATCCGTGCTAGGCCATGAATATGGCGATGTGGATCTGAGAGAGCTTCGCAAATCCATCGGCTGGGTCAGCTCATCTCTGCAAGAGAAATTGTACGGCACAGATCGCACACAGTATGTGGTGATCAGCGGTAAACACGCCACCATTGGCTTATATGACAAGCTATCGGATGATGATCTGGATCAGGCACAGGAATTGATGCAAACGCTGGGCTGTCAGCACCTGTGGGACCGGGAATATCGCACCTGTTCTCAAGGCGAGAAACAGAAGCTTCTCATTGCCCGAGCACTCATGGCCAATCCGCGCGTACTCATTCTGGACGAGCCTTGTAATGGACTGGATCTGTTCTCAAGAGAGCGGCTGCTGGACAGCATCCGTGAATTATCACAGCGTCCGGATACTCCATCACTCATCTATGTCACCCATCATACCGAGGAAATATTACCTGTATTTAGTCACAGCCTCCTGCTTCGCCGGGGTGAAATAGTCCATAGCGGATTAACTAACGAGCTGATGAACACCGAAGTGCTGAGTAACTTCTTCGAGGCACCCGTGGAAGTTGATCGGCACGGGGAACGTGTTTATGTCAGAGCTGCGGCGGATTCATAATCGCGTGGTTATACACAGCAAAGGTAGCATAGGTGTAGAAAAAGAATACTAAAAAGCCCAATATCTTATCCACATGTGGATAGATTTTGGGCTTTTTACTCCTATATCTAGTGTTATCCACCGTTTTCTGTGTAGAACTTTCTGCTTTTTGAGTATAACTTAGCTATGTCCTTCTATATTCTTCTCCACGATCTATTTCCGGGCAGCCAGGAAAAGAAACAATGGAATCCGCTGCCTGCGCAGATAAGTTTCTTCGTTCATAAAATGTGCGCGCTGAGGTGCTGACTCACGTAAATGTTCAACACGGAACCCCGCCCGTTGTAACGCCATAAAGTACGATTCAATGGAACGATGCATCTTTTTCACAGAACCGCCCAGCCACTGCTGCTCACGGAATCCCTCCACAAAATACTGATCAACCACCCAATTCGTTCGAGTCCCGGAAGGTTGCAGCGTGGACGTGATCACAGGATGTTCTACCGAGAATATGAATGTCCCATTCTCTTTCAACGTATCGTATATGTTGCGGAACAGGCTGTCCACATCCTCAATATAGTGAACAGCCAGTCTCGATATCACCAGATCATACGCTCCGGCCGGATAGGTCCAGTCTTCCATGAACGCTTGCTCAATCCGGGCATTCAATCCTTTTACTGATTCGTTAGCTGCCTGAATCATATTCACAGAACCCTCAATCCCCGTATACGTCGCACCTTCGTGCTCCCCACTCAGCAATTCTGCGGCGAACCTTGCATCTCCACAACCGAGGTCCAGTATATTCTTGCCAGCAACATCTCCAATCAACTCCAGTATCACCGGCTTCTCCAATGTATCATTGGCGTTCTCCTGCCACTTGCGACGTTCCATATACTTCTCGAAATTCGCTTCATTATCGTAAAAGTCCGATCCTCTGCCCTTCATTGCATAACCCCCATTTCTGTTAAGCATGCTCCTACTTACAGCCTGTAAGAGTATACAGAATATGGATGTGCCTGGCTATAACAAAAAAAGACTGTTGTCTGAAATTATCCAGCAAACAGCCTTTCTGCCTTACCCTTATACGCTTATCGTTGCTTAGCCAAAACGTTGCGTCTTGTACCACTTGCTCTCGCGTTTCCGAATCTTGTCCATCAACAGCGAGTAGAATGCCTTGATCGAGATCAGAATGAACAGCTGTGCATACGTGAAGTAGGACACGCAGGAATAGATGAAATTACGGGTATTGCTCTGTCCAATATCTGCAGCAAGCGCTAGATTAATCTGTAACACGTAAATAAAGTACATGAGTGCCCAACCAATGACCAGGAACACATATGCATCGCCAGCAAACTGGAACGGTGAACTTACCTCCGGTTTGAATATAGCAATGACTCGATAAACCAGATTCACGAGAAATATAATGTCCGATACAATGATCGCAAGCATAAACCAGAAATAACTGACCGCATAATAGATGACCAGCAACTTATTACGCCAACTGGAGCGGTTAAACAAGTTATGGATGTTATCCAGTACGACCTGGTAGTTCCCCTTGGCCCAGCGTTCACGCTGTTTCATGTATACACTAAGCTGTTCCGGCTCCTGCTGATAGGCTTCTGCTTGCGGCGCAAGCGCCACAAACTGTCCTCGATTCAAAATCTCGAACGACAACGCGGTATCTTCTGTAATGGCTGTGACATCCCAACCACCAATTTCACGGATTAACTCGGTTTTGATAATGTAGTTCGTTCCCGGGATGGAACCAAGCTGGAACAATTCCCACAGACCTGTGTGATACACCCGTTGGGAAGTAATGATTTCCAGATTGATGCATTTGGAGAGGAAATTCTGACCTCTGTTGCGTGCTTTATTTCTACCAAAAACAACACCATATTGTTCAGGGTTCTCAAGCGATTTTTGCGCCAAAAACATTAGTGAATTCCGCTCAGGTGCGGCATCTGCATCGAAGATACAGATCCAATCGCCCGTGGCTAGCTCCAATCCATCATTTAACGCACCCGACTTACCGCCCGTTCCTTTACGTTCCATAACAGTTACATTACGATGCACATAACTGGTCTGACTAAGGAATGATCTCAGCTTCTCTGCTGTATCATCTGTGCAGTTATCCGCTATAACGATGACCTGAACCTTATCCTCCGGATAATTCAAGCGCAGGATGTGCTCTACTGTCGCCACAATGACCAGACCCTCGTTGTGTGCAGGAACCATGACTGTGACTGTCGGATAATGATCCATATTGTCAGGAATCTGAATCCCTTTTTTGTCCTGTTTATTAATAAAACGAATCGCACCTGCCATGATAACAATCGACTCGAATACGGCAATCCAGATACTAAATATCGATAATATTAAAATAAAATCAGCCACTTACCTTCCTCCGATCATACTTGCGAATAACTTTCGATCGAAAGCGAAGGGTCGCAATCGTTAACCCAATCGTAAATACTGCGAATAAACAACTGACGGCGATACAGATCGGGATGAACCAGGACATATAGTCCACAGCGCCTCTCTCCTTCCCGTTACATAAGTTCAACTTAAGATTATTTACACTGACACTCCGAGGACAGAACAACCTTCCGATCGCTGTTATCCCCAGATTTTTTTGATTCCCTTCTTCATAAGGGAAAATCCAGGGATAAGCGTATGCTTCCGATGCCAGCTTTCTTTCAGAAAGCTTTTAGGCGAACGCTACGCTTCTTCAGATTATTTCTGTCCTCTCCGTTATCGTGTAAATGATTAGTTGAACTATATAACTTATATATATTCTCCGATGAGATCGGTCTCTGTGTTTCGTTCAAGGGCAGCAATAACCGAGTCAATGTCCTCGTACTTGCTGAATTGCTCTTTCTGGAACACCAGAGCGCCGGATCTGATCACCGTCTGCAGCTCATTTCCCTTTTTATCAATCATCTGAAGATCCATTATCGCTTTTTTGATCCGCTCCGTAAGAACGGGAAGGTATTCCACATTCGCCATCGGACATAGGATGACAAATCGCCCGCGATCCACGAAAAATTTATAATCCTCATATCGAATCTGTTTCTGAACCGTACCCGAGATTTCAAGCAGGAACTGTGCATACCGGACAGAGCCTAGAGATTCCATCACCAGTGGCAAAAATTCAATCTTGAACATGGCAATGCTGAATCCATACTTTTCGGAGTACCGACGAGCAAGGTTACTGTGTTTAATTAACGTATCTGCCAGAGCATCTTTATTACCAAGCGTGGTATCCAGATCGATTTCTGGGTTACGATCCTGCATGTCTTGCAGACGTTCCACTACACGCGCACTGCGCAGCAGGCTTGCCTTGATGAACGCAGCCACAGCAACGTTGGCCGGGATGAGTAACCACCAGGAGAACACGAGCACATTCGCATCAGCGTATGTAACAAGCCATACAAAATAAGAGACTAGATATACAAATCCTGCCACGACGGATACGCCAACAGGCAGCAAAAGACCAAAAACCAATGCACCCAGCGATACGATACTAAAAATCATATCCCCTGTAGTGTAGCCCTGATCCATGTACACTTTAAGATAAATCAACAGTTGCTGCATGATGGCGAGGCCAATTAAAAGGGCATATCCCCATGTAATACGGCGGGTAGGTGCTTTATTTCTCATAGTTCCTTCTCTCCGTTGAATTTTTAGAACGCTTGTTCATACTAACTACTTTTATATTTCAACAATTTATGACATCATTAGACAAACCTATGCTAACACATTGAAGAATTCATTAAATGACAAAGTTATTACTTTTTAATGCTTTTCTGTAAATTAATTTCTCCCAACAAAGGAAAAAGATTATCAAACAGATGTGTGTTGCCGTTAAATACATATCCACCTGGATAACGAGAGTCCTGACCACGCAACTTAATCATATGGTTATACAGCTGTTTGGCCCATTTTGGATCACCTGAACGAACAGCGAGCAAGATGGCGAGGCCATATACCGATGAAGATTCATAAGAGACGGCAGGTGTGCGTGATTCTCGCTTATACTGTCCGGGCAGTTGATGCCGGGTGTTGAACTCCTTTTTCAAAAAAGAAATGAGCTTGTCCGGTTTGCGGTCGGTCACCATTAGATGATTCGCCACGATTAACTGGTCGATCAGATTTACCGTATCATCATACGTATATTCTTTACGGACCACATCAAAGGTCTTGGGATAGAACAATTCATCGTCAGGCATCTTCTTCAGCAAAGTTTCGTATTTCGCATAGGTTCCTTGTTCCACCATTTGATGTTTTTCCATCGCTTGCAGTGCAGACAGATCTACATAGACCAGGCTTAATGTATCCGTAGAATATCCACCTGAAAAATCGTGAAAATCCACCAAATATCCTTGCTGCTGAGCCGACTGTGTTAAGGCGCGGGAAATGGCTGCTGCCGTCGCTAACTTCGCCTCTCTCCCTTGCTCCCACTGATCTGCTGCCTGCAACAGCGCGCCTATAATGCGAAGATCATCGCCAAGTGCATTGGTCGTCACATGGGATTCACCCTTGGCATCCAACTTCCAGGCGATATACGGGTCTGGTGGCGTGAGAAAGTAAGTCGTCAGTTGCTCGTAGCTCTGCTCAAACATAGCCTGATCATCGCTTCCTACGGCATACTGCATCCAGAGACCAAGTGACTCCGACAGTGCCTCTCTACCCGCAACGATATCTGCTTCCTCCGAAGCTGCATCCTGTAAGTAGGTAGCCAGTGTCCCATTAGGGTTGGTCATATTCTTTTCGATAAAAGATACCGTTGGGGATACTTCGTTCATTAGGAAACGCACCCTTAACAACATCACGCTGGATACGGTAATAATGATCAGCAGTAAGACCAGCCACGTTCGTTTTTTTCGAAATATGATCTTCACGCCATTCCTCCTGCACGTATACGACTGTGAACCCCTAACTCCTCTGCTCAAGGACTGAGACACATCTAAAGTTCGCATTTATTCGAGGTTATCCATATAGGGCCGTCGTCCACCCTTTTTGACAAATTTCCAGTCCACTTCAATGTTATGGCGCATCCGTCTGAGGAGATGAATAGCGGTCTCGATCTCTTCCTCCGTCAGACCATCCAGCGTCACCTGATCTGAATGCACGCCTTCTTTTCGAATAAATTCCCATGCTTCAAGCCCAGCTTCGGTGGGATACAACACTTTATTCTTCTTATTACCCATTGCTGGCTGTTTGATAATGAACCCATCCGATTCGAGTTTGCTAATAGCCCTTGCCGCAGTCGTGCGATCTACTTTGATCAGTTCAGCGAGCTGATTCGGAATAATGCCCGGATTCTCACAGATTCGATACAGATATAGATATTGTCCACGGGACAGGTTCAAATGCTGAAACTCAACATTACTGATTGAATCCAAACAGCGGGCAATCATGCCAATTTCACGTAGCACTTCTTTTTTATCAGTCAACACATTCACGCCCCTATTAAATTGTTGCATTCGCAACATAATTGATGGTATAACTACAGTTGAAATGGTTTCAATTTTAAACATATAAATCAAACCGTATACATGGAACGAAAATCGTTCCACATTCCTGTTATGTACCAGTTTATCACGTCAGGATAACATTACGATGACCCAAAGGAGAAACATTCATGAATACAACGATTGTTGAAGTTAATAACCAGGAATTGCTTGATGCCTGCTTCGCAATTCGCACGGCTATTTTTGTTGAAGAACAAGGTGTACCCGCTACGGATGAATTCGACGTTTATGATACATTAGACGCTGAAGCACGCCACATTCTGCTCTATGTGGACGGTGTACCTGCCGCCTCTTCCAGACTACGCGTGGTGGAACAGGTCGCCAAATTGGAACGGATCTGTGTCATGCTCGATTACCGTAAACATGGCCTGGGTCGTGTGCTGATCGACAAGCTGGAGCAGATGGCTGTTGCTCAGGGGCTTGAGAAGGCCAAGCTGCACGCACAAGTGCAAGCTTCCGGGTTCTACGAGCGCCTCGGATATGCGCCTGCGTCTGACGTATTTATGGAAGACGGCATTCCCCATCTGCTGATGACCAAAAAGCTAAAATAACGGCACCAAAAAACGCCTCCGTCATCACTTCTCAGTGATATACAGAGGCGTTTTGTATTCGAGCAACGCATTTGCGATCCAACAACGGTAAATGGCAAGTACAGAGTATAGGCACTGATTATAGCAACCACGCATCCTACTTACCTGCCAGCTCACCGTTGTATCTTACCCCAGTGCCAGACGATCTGGCTCGGATTCGACAGCGTTGTTCTTCATTTGTTTACTACGCAACTGTCCGCAGGCGGCGTCGATATCCGTACCATGCTCCATACGTACAGTGGAGTTGATGTTGTTCTTTTTGAGCGTATCATAGAAGCCCAGAATCGACTCTTCTGTACTCCGTTGATACTGACTATGCTCATCCACCGGGTTGTATGGGATCAGGTTCACACTGACCATACTTCTGCGACTGGACAACAGTTCAGCCAGCTCCGCGGCATGCTCACGCTGATCGTTAACATCACGTAGCAGGATATACTCAAACATGATGCGTTTGTTCGTCGTAGCCAGATAATAATCCACAGCATCCATCAATTGCTCGATCGGGAAAGCCCGGTTGATCTTCATGATGTGTGTGCGCAGTTCATTATTCGGTGCATGTAGAGAGATCGCCAGGTTAACCTGCAGACTGCTGTCTGCAAATTCCTTGATCTTGTCCGGAAGGCCACTTGTGGATACGGTAATCCGTTTCGCCGCCAGCGCCAGTCCTTTGCGATCCTTGATGACTTCAATGAAATTACTCATGTGCTGGAAGTTATCAAACGGTTCGCCAATACCCATCACAACCACGTTCGTTACCCGCTCGTCTTGACCTGCTGCATCCAGATGGCGCTGTACGTGCATAATCTGTTCCACAATCTCTCCAGCAGTCAGGTCACGGCTTTTCTTGATCAGACCGCTCGCACAGAAGCTACAGCCAATATTACAACCGACTTGTGTAGTTACACATACGGTAAGTCCGTATTTTTGCCGCATTAATACCGTTTCAATCAGGTTGCCGTCCTGCATCCGAAGCAAAAATTTCACGGTACCATCTGCCGACTCCTGCTTCACATGCTCGCTCAGCGAGTTCATTGTGAAATGCTCAGAGAGAACATCCAGACATTCCTGACGGACATCGGTCATCGCAGGAAAATCGTGTACACGCTCTTGATATAACCATTCCCAGATCCGGGATGCACGGGATTTCTTCTGCCCATGCTCCGGCAGCCAGGAACGTAATTGCTCTAATGTTAATCCATATATGGATGATTTGTTCATTGTATAATCCTCTTTTCGCAAAAAAGCATATGGCTTATCGGTCCTACCCAAAAAACCTCTACTCCGTATTGTCCCAAAATTGACGAGGGAAAACAAGGGCTTTTGCATTTCTTCCAAGAGGTTTTATCCATGGTAAATCTGCACAACAGACAACATTTATGCCTATTTGGCCTTCACTTCTAGAAGTGAATGATACCGGATGTGTGCAGTAGAACTAGCAGAACCAGGATTGGTGCCACGTAACGCAGCATGAACAACCACACCCGGAACCATCCGGAACGCAGACCGGAAGCTTCCGCAGCCGTTTTCCAAAAGTATCCTGCAAAAATCGTCACAAGCAGTCCACCGACAGGCAGCAGGATGTTGGACGCCATAAAGTCCATCCAGTCGAATACACTCTTCGACCCAATCGTCCATTCAGGCAGCAAGCCGAGCGATAATACCGAAGGAAGTCCCACAATGAAGACCGCGAGCGAAATCACCCATACCGCACGGTTGCGGCTCCAGGACAAACGCTCCATGAAATATTTCACCGGAACTTCCAGCAAGGATACAGCCGACGTCAATGCCGCGATAGCCAGCAGGATAAAGAACAATCCCGCAAACAGGAATCCAAGTGGCATAGCCGAGAAGGCAGCCGGAAGCGCTATGAAAATCAATGACGGCCCCTGGTCAGGTGCAATACCGAACGAGAAGGTCGTTGGGAAGATAATCAGACCCGCAATGAGCGCATAGAGCAGGTCACCCGCACCGACGGCAACGGTTGCCGCACCTAGGGATTGATTTTTATCCACATACGAACCATAGGTTACAAGAATACCCATACCGAGTGACAGGGAGAAGAAGGCATGTCCGAGCGCAACCAGTGCGGATTCGGTTGTAAGCTGCGAGAAGTCTGGGTTCAGGAAAAACGATACACCCGCACCTGCACCCGGCAATGTAACTGCACGAATCATCAGGATAATGAGCAGTACCAACATCGCTGGAATCAGTACCTTGTTGAACTTCTCGATTCCGTTAGATACGCCTTTGGCCACAATCCAGCCTGTGATCAGAACCGAAACCAGTTGCCACACGATTGGCATGTAGCCACCTACAAAGGAATTGAACTGTCCGGCATAATCCGGATTGTTAAACAATGTTCCACTGAAGGAAGTCACTGCATATTGCAAAGTCCAGCCCGCAATAATGACATAAAAGGACAGGATGATGAATGGCGTCAATACTTGCAGCAATCCGGCTGCGAGCCAACCCTTATGTCCACCAGCTTTGATAAAAGCTGTAGCTGCACTACCTCTGCCACTGCGACCAATCGCAAGTTCAGCGAGAAGAACTGGCAGACCAATCAGCAGTAAACACACGATGAAGAGCAGGAAAAACGCAGCTCCTCCGTTCTCACCCGTAATGTACGGGAATTTCCACATGTTGCCCAGACCAACCGAACTACCAATGGCTGCCAGGATAAATCCGGCACGCGAGAATCGCTCACCTGTGCCAGCGTTGTTTTGATCCAGATTAGGCTTACTAAAATTCATCGTATCTACTCCATCACTTTAAAGTTTTCCCGTAATTATATACTACTCCACGTGTCAGGTCATTCGAAAATCGAAATTTGTCGAAATGTTATTTATTTACATAAAAGTACACACGAAAAACCTCATCCCATAAGTTCCCCTAGAAACAGTATGTGATAAAGTCCAGATGTCCAACCGTATAAAGTTAAAATGATGTAAACCATCCTAAAACTCAAGCTCAATACAAAAAAAAAGAGGTATCCCTCAGTCACTTTCATGACTGCGAAGCACCTCGTTCTCTTATTACACTTTAATTTGAAGCAACTCATATTTGATAACGCCCATCGGAGCATTTACATGAATGACGCTGCCCACTTCTTTGCCCATCAATTCCTTGCCCAGCGGGCTCTCGTACGAAATTTTATTATCCGCAACATCGGCCTCGGCAGGACCGACCACTTTATATTCAATCTTCTCGGCGAACTCAATGTCATTAAGCAACACCGTCGATCCGATGCTCACTTTGTTAGAGTCTATATTGTCTGAAGAGATGACTCTTGCTTTCGTAAGCATCTTCTCCAAGATCAAAATTCGAGTCTCCATAAAGGCCTGATCATCTTTGGCTGAATGATACTCACTATTTTCCTTCAGGTCACCGTAACTGATCGCGAGTTTCAGACGCTCAGCCAGTTCCTTACGCTTCACCGTCTTCAAATCCCTCAGTTCGTCCTCCAGCTTTTCCAAGCCTTCCTGTGTCAAAATCACTTCATCATTAGCCATTTTTCCATCTCCTAATCCTGCTATCTATCTATATTCTAACCTATATCCACTCCAAAGGGTTAGCATACCCCAGAAAAAGAAATAGCTCATCCATATATTGTATTTCAATGACACCAATAACATGTTTATCTCTTAAGATGATTTTCAAAGCTACACTCCATAATTGTACCGTTACAATCTGCTCAACTGATGATGTTGTTTTCGTCCGTTCACTTTTACAATGAACTCAGGGCAGCAGAAGTTTATAACTATTACCTGCGGCTCACTATATGACGTGAGGTGATTTGGATGAGTGAGCTATTGAATACAGCTGAAGTACAGGCCTATCTAAAACGGATCGGCATTGATGATATAAAGAAACCCACACTGGAATTCTTAGTTGAACTCCAACGAGCACATGTGCAATATCTATCCTGGCAAACGGTCGATATTTTTGCAGGTCATCCTGCGGGATTCGGTCTTCAAGAGTCCATCCAACTTATATTACAGGGCCGCAGCGGCTACTGCTTTCATCTAAATGGTGCATTCAGTGTTCTTCTCCGCTCTCTAGGTTACACAGTTAGCTGGCATCGCGGCGGAGTACAGCCCCATGGAGAACAACCACGTGTGAACTCGTTCCACCTCGGTCTGTCTGTCCTTTTGCCGGATGCTGACCTGACAGTTGAGCGCTGGATTGTGGATGTAGGCCTGGGTGGAATGCCCTTCGAACCTCTGCCACTGCGTTATGGAACCTATGGTTCAGCACCATTCACGTATCAATTGATGCCTTCATCTGTTGTTGCTGGCGGGTGGCGGCTTGAATACGAGCCGAATGGGCCAAGTGAAGGTGTGGACTACGCTCCTGAAGCAATCACCAGCCTGGAAGAGTTCATTCCAAAGCATGAATTCTACAGTCGGGCGGCCGAATCACCTTGGCATAACGTATTTTTACTTCGTCAGCGGGAGGAGAGCCGCAGTAATGAACTGCGTGGATGTATGCTCCGAACACATGATATCGAAGGAATCCGAAAAACAGAGATCAAATCCTACAACGAATGGCGTGACGTATTAACTGAAGTATTCCATGAACCATTGGTGAATTACAGTGAACTGGAATGCCAAGACATGTGGGAGCGAATACAGGCTATACATTCGGAATGGAAACGAGCACAGGAAGCATGAAGATGAAGATGCATAACCTGAGACCTTAACATAAAAAACGAGACAACCAGCTTGCTTGTTAGGGGCATCCGTATAGTGATGATCTGGGAGCACGAGTTGGGGGGTCTATTCCATATAAAGGATAGTTATTGATTCACGCCGAATATGTCCTCAGGTGATAAATGATGATAACTATTCATGTGCTCCAAGTTCCAAAAGTATTGCCCGAGGCGTACTGGAACCACTTTCTGTCGCAAGTTTCTGCCGAGCGACGTGCTCAGGCTTCGCGTTTTGTGCGTCAGGCTGACGCGTATCGCTCCGTGCTGGGAGAGATATTGACTCGTGTGACTCTAAGCAAGTTAACTGGCTTGAGACCTGCTGATCTTTCTTTTACCCGTAATTCCTACGGCAAACCTTCGCTCAGCCACCATTCCGGTGTGCAATTCAACGTCTCCCATTCTGGCGATTGGATTGCTCTGATCTCTGGCGGTACAGATGAACTCGGCGTGGATGTGGAAAAAATAGCACCGATCGACATACAGATTGCAGAGCGCTTCTTCTCTCCAACTGAAAGCCAGTTCCTGGCTGCAAAGCCCGCCGAGATGCAGCGGGAAACCTTTTACCGTCTATGGACGCTGAAAGAAAGCTACATCAAAGCTGTCGGCATGGGCCTGTCCATGCCACTGGATTCCTTCGCCATCCTTCCCGTTGAGGAAGAAGATTGGCATTGCGAGCAGGCCGGGGACTATCGCTTTCACAGTCAGCGACTGGATGATGGACATATGCTAGCAGCCTGTTCGAATGGGGCAGAGCTACCGAGTAAGCCGGAAATTATAACCTTGGAGGATCTGTATACGGATTTGGTGTAGTTAACCAACTACCTAACCGATCAAGAAAAAGAGCGAGTCAATCTGGCGACAATTTACCCTTGTCCGGAATGACTCGCTCTTATTTTATCGAAACTCTTTCAGGTAGCACCTACTTGGCTCTTATCTCTTCCTTCACAAACTCAATCCTATCCTTCTTGCTTTGCCAGCGATTCTGAACCCACCGTGGACGAACGTTTCAGCTTGCCAAACAATCCTCCAGCCGGCGTCTTCCGTATCGTGGCCGCTGCGTCAGCATCGTGGATTTTCAGGGCAAAACATAGCCCTATGAGCAGAAATGCAGCTGCCCCTAGCAAAGCCAAACGGTACGCCAGCATATTCGGCTCCATCGTGCCTGTCGCAGTCACCGTTGTTGTACCCACGCCTGCCAGAACAGCAGAGAGTAAAGCCATGCCGATGGCTGATCCTAGACGATTTTGCACCGTGAACCAGGTGGAAGCTCGTCCCATGGATGCAGGCGGAATCTGGGCGAAGGCAGCAATCTGCACAGCGCCTACCGTCTGTCCCAGGAAAATTCCCACACCGAACAATAATGAACGGATGAACCACGGATTCGTATCCACTGTGATCTGACTAAGGGTAATGAATATAACTGCCGTACAGATCAAGCCCAGCGATATTAGCTTTCGCGGGCCCATCTGCGGATAAGTCCGCGGGACAAGCTGCGAAGCAATCATCAGTCCCAAGGCTTCCGGAAATGTGGTTAGCCCGGTTTCCAGCGCAGAGGCCTGTAGTACATTTTGATACATTAATGGAAACACATACAGCATACCCAACAGCCCGGCTGCTCCACATACGGATACCAAACCTGTGTAGCGGAACAGTCGGTGCTTCAGCAAACGCAGATCAAGCAACGGCTGCTTTGCGCGTAGCTCCACCACGACGAGCAACACCAGAAGCAGGATGCCTGCAAAGCCCGCTCCCATAATAAGCGGTGACGTCCATCCCCGCAGCGGTCCCTGACTGAGCGCATACATCGTCAGTGCGAGTCCCGGCGCAGATAATAACCACCCCGGTAGATCCAGTCGACCAGCTCCCTGTTCTTTGTGCTCCTTCAGATACAGCATGCCGAAGATCACCGCTGGAATACCGACGGGCAGATTCACATAGAAAATCCAGCGCCAAGACAGCTGATCCACAATCAATCCGCTAACAATCGGCCCGATTGCTGGCGCGAGTGCAATCGGCAGCACCAACATGCGAGATACCTTAGCCCGTTCCTGTGGAGGAAAGGTCCGAAACAGCATCGCCATCCCTACAGGTGTAAGCAGACCACCCCCTGCCCCCTGCAAAATACGGAAAAATGTCAATGTGCCTAGATGATCAGCCGTTGCACAAAGTGCAGAGGACACTGTAAACAGTGTCAGCGCCGACAGGAAAACCCGTTTCGTGCCCCATCGATCACCAAGCCATCCGGCGACAGGCAGAAATACAGCCAAACTCACCAAATACCCCACATTCAAGGTACCCGCAGCAGCCGGGGGAACCCCCAGTTCTTCACTAATGGTTCGTAGAGCTACGTTCAATACTGTTGCATCCATGGCAACCATGAACATCGCCAGAACATACACAATGCTCACAATTGCCTTTGGATTCAGACGAAACCTCATCTGCCAACCTCATGAATCATGCCCGGCATCCCCGTTTCATCACAGAGACTTAGCGGTTTCAGATCGGTCCACTGCTCCGCAATGTAATCCAGACATACACGTCGTTTGGCCTTCCCCAACATCTGGGTCCAACCTGCCGGTACCGGGATGGATGCAGGCCACAGCGAATACTGTCCTTCATCATTCATTAACACCAGATAATTGCTGTCTTCATATTCAAAAGGGTTGCTCATCAGCTTATCCTCCTATTTGTGTTGAATGTTGCGCTTCTTTTTCAGCATCTCCAGCCGGACGGACAGGGTACGGCAGATTTCCTCCAATGGACCAGGCTGACAGAGGTCTTTGTGACGACAAGCAATATCATGACGTTCCAATTGCCCTCCAATGTATGCATTCCACATCTCCGGTTCGATCGGATCGAACCAGTCGGGAATAATGGTGGATCGGAAGAAGATCAGGTCACCTTCGAATCGGGATGGCGTGTACGCCCCCAAGATCCGAACGGAATTTTCATAGGTTTTCCGTAGCTTCATGATCGTCTCTTCATCCAAACTTGCCAACGCACTGCCTTCGCTACGAAGGATACGCATCGCTGTTGCCATATCCAGCGGCCCATCCCCAATACTGTCCGGATCATATCCACCGAGTGCAAGCAATGCCGTTAACGCTTCTTCCTCATCTGGTTCGCCGCGAATAGGCAGATAATGACTCGGATATGCATCCAGCATAGCGAGAAACTCTACTTCCTCCCCTTCGGACTGAAGCTGCACGGCCATAGCCTGAGCCACGTTGCCGCCCAGTGACCAGCCGAGCAAACGATACGGGCCTTCGGGCTGCACAGACCGGATGTGACGGATGTAATCCGCCGTCATATCCTCCAATGTCGACGGGAGCACCTCGTACTCGGCAATCCCCCTTGCCTGCAATCCGTACAGCGGATACTCCATGCCCAGATGTTTCATCAATCCGGCATAACACCAACTAAGTCCTCCGGCTGGATGCACACAGAATACGGGCAGATGCTGACCATGCGTCCGGAGGGGTAACAACACTTGCAGTGAGCTTTTACCGGAATCTGCACCCATCTCCAATCGCTCGGCCAGTCCAGCCACTGTGGCCGTTTCGAACAAAATGCCGATACCCGGCTCCTTGCCTATCGCTTCACGAATTCGACTCATCAGGCGCACCGCAAGCAGCGAATGACCTCCCAGTTCGAAGAAACTGTCATCAATACTCACACTCCTCAACCCTAATACTTCGGCAAACAGATCACAGAGAATCTGCTCCTGCGGATTGCGCGGTGCTCGGCCGTCAACCGATAATTGCATCTCTGGTGCAGGCAACACCTTGCGATCCAGCTTGCCATTTGGCGTAAGTGGCAGGACCTCCATCACAACAACCGCGGATGGAACCATATAATCCGGCAGGCTCGCTGCCGCATGCCGACGGAGCGTAGCTGTTTCCAGTGCTGCTTCACTGTCCGGTACAGGAACAATATAAGCGACAAGACGCTTATCCCCTGGCTGGTCTTCACGAACGATAACAGCAGCCTGAGCCACACCCGAATGTTTTGCCAATACAGCCTCAATCTCGCCAAGCTCAATACGGAACCCGCGGATTTTCACCTGCTGGTCGGCTCGTCCAAGATAATCAAGCGACCCATCGTGCAGGCGCTTTGCCAAGTCTCCCGTACGGTACATTCGTGTACCCGGTGCACCATATGGATCAGCGACGAATCGCTCTGCCGTGAGATCTGGCCTTCCCCAATACCCACGAGCTAGACCCGCTCCCGCCACATACATCTCTCCAGTTACACCTGTCGGCACAGGCTTCAGATGATCATCCAGCACATAGACGCGCAGATCGGGAATAGCGCATCCAATCCAGCTACTTGCACCTTCTGTTGCGCTGCCTGCGTGAAGTTCTTTGTAGCTGACATGGACCGTTGTTTCCGTAATACCATACATATTGATGAGCCTTGGAGCGTCATCCGCATGTCGGTCATACCAGTCATCCAAACGTCCCAGCTCCAGTGCCTCGCCTCCAAAGATCACATAGCGGAGCGCAAGCTGCTGTCCCCAGACCGAATTTTCCCTGTCAGCCTGCATCAGTTGGTAGAACGCAGATGGCGTCTGGTTCAGTACGGTTACCTTCTGTTCAACGAGCAATTGCAGGAAAGATCCAGGTGATCGGCTAATCTCATGGGGAACAACAACCAAGCTGCCTCCATACAGTAGGGGACCCCAGATTTCCCACACGGAGAAGTCAAATGCATAGGAATGGAACAACGTCCACACATCGCTCTCGTCAAAATGGAACCAGTGCTGCGTTGCATCCAATAACCGGATGACATTTGCATGCGGAATCACGACACCTTTGGGTTTCCCTGTTGAACCTGAGGTATAGATCATATAAGCCGGACTCAGCGGAGTTACCCGTCCATTCCGTTCATGGTCTGCCGGGTTTCGCTCATCCATGGATTCCAATTGCCGCAAAGTATGCAGATCGTCCATGTTAATACATTCAATGTTCTCAACTTGCGGTAGCAGGGCATACACCTCTGTACTTGTAATCATCACTTTCGGCGCTGCGTCCGTGAGCATATGCGATAATCGATCTGCCGGATAGTGCGGGTCCAGTGGCAGATAGGCGGCGCCCGTTTTGAGTACAGCAAGAATGGCCACGACCATCTCTACCGAACGCGGTAAGGCTAGGGCCACCATCTGTTCCGGCCCAACGCCTTCTGCAATCAGCAGTCTCGCCAATCGATTAGCCCGTGCATTCAGCTCCCTGTAAGTCATATGGATATCCTCACAATGGAGGGCTACCGAACCTGCGTAAGCGGCTGCCTGTACTTCAAAACGCTCGGCTATGGTCAACTGTGGACCTTCATCCAGTGTAGATGTCCACTCCTTTTCAAGCTGGATATGCTCTGACGGTGTAATCAGGTCAAATCTGCTGATGCGTTCATCCATCTGCTGTACAGCATCCTCAAGCACCTGCATCAACCGAACTACCAGTTCTACGGCAGTTGATTCACGGTAGAGATCTGCACTATACTCCAATACACCTTCAATTCCGGCCGGAAGTCCGTTCTGTTCCCGTTTCTCCGTCAGTTCAAGCGTAAGATCGAATTTGGATGAACCCACCCCGTGGATGCAAGTCTCTGCTTCAACACCTGGCAGGTCAAGACGAACATCTGGCGTATTTTGCAGCACCAGCATCACCTGAAAGAGCGGATGTTTGGAACGAGATCGGGGCGGATTCAGCACTTCGACCAACCGTTCAAACGGTAAATCCTGATGTTCATAGGCAGCAAGATCTGCTTCCCGCACGCGGGCCAACAGCTCTCGGAAGGTCGGATCGCCCGAAGTGTCCGTACGCAGGACAAGCGTATTGATGAACATCCCTACGACATCATCCAGCGCATCGTCACTCCGTCCGGCAATCGGTGTGCCTATCGCAATATCCGTGCCTGCACCCATTCGGGTAAGCAACACAGCTAACGCTGAATGCAGGAGCATGAATAGACTGACTTTATGCTCACGGGCAACTGTCGCAAGCTGCTCATGCAGACGCTGACTGATCGCAAATGGCACCGTCCCGCCTCTGTAACTGGACACCACTGGACGGGCATAGTCTGCCGGGAACGTGACTTGTTCTGGCAAGCCTGCGAGCCGGTCAGTCCAGAACGCTAACTGCCTCGCGATCAGACTGTCCTGCCTCTTCTCATCCCCAAGCAGGCTCTCCTGCCACACCGCATAATCTGCATACTGAATGCGTAGCGGCTCCCAAGCCGGAGCAGACCCACGTAGACGAGTAGTATAAGCCTCCGACAAGTCCCGGATAAGCCGTGATAAGGACCAACCATCCCCTGCAATGTGGTGAATCAGCAACAACAATGCATGTTCGTCCGCATCCGTATGGAACAATTCCGCACGTATGCCCGGCTCGGTACTAAGCTCGAAGCTATAACGTGACGCTTCTGCTAGTAGCTCGGGCAGCTTCTCAGAAGAAGCCCGGGTGAGTTTCATATTCACTGTCACATCTGCTGCACGGAGGATATGCTGACTCGCCGAACCCAGATCTGGGGGATATAATGTGCGAAGTGTCTCGTGACGAGCAACAATATCTTGCAAAGCCTTTCGGAGAGCGTCCACATCCAGCTTCCCGGTCACCCGGGCAACCAACGGAATATTGTAGGTGGGATTAGCACCCTCCAGGCAATAGAGGAACCATAACCGTCGCTGGGCAAAGGAAAGCGGAATCTCACCCGCACGCGGAACAGGCTGAATAACGGGTCTGACGGACTTCGCCTGATCCAGTTTTCTGGCAAGCCCTGCCGCTGTCGGAGATTCAAACACACTGCCGATGTTCAACTCTGCCCCGAATACATCACGCACTCTGGCTGTAATTCGCCCGGCCAGCAGGGAATGTCCACCCAGTTCGAAGAAATCATCATCAATACCTACGCGAGCTACACCCAGAATCTCGGCAAACAGGCTGCAAAGGATTTCCTCCTGCGGTGTACGCGCCTCCCTCCCGTTTGCATTAGATGTCAATGCCGGCACAGGAAGCTGTTTGCGGTCGATTTTTTTGTTCGGTGTCAACGGCATCTCTGGAAGCAGCATGAACGCAGAGGGCACCATATAATCCGGTAACGCATCAGCTACGTGTGCTCTGATATCAGCCAGATCCATGTCAGCTTGATGCTCTTCCGCATCAGCCACGATATATGCCGCTAACCGCTGGTTCCCAGGTTGGTCTTCACGTGCCATGACCGTAACCTGTGTTACACCCGGATATTTGGAGATTACTGACTCAATCTCCCCCAGTTCAATGCGGAAGCCCCTGATTTTGATCTGATGATCTGCCCGTCCCAAATAATCGATGGAACCGTCCGGCAACCATTTGGCCAAGTCTCCTGTCCGGTACATTCGACTGCCCGGTTGTCCGAAGGGACTAGCAACAAAACGTTCTGCGGTCAGATCAGGTCTGCCCAAATATCCCCGTGCAAGTCCCTCTCCTGCGATATACAGTTCCCCTGCTACACCCGGAGGTACAGGCTGCATGCTCTCATCCAGCACATAGAGCTGTGTGTTACGAACCGGACCACCAATGGATGGTTTGCCTGTATGTTCATTCCCCAGCGATGCAGCTGTAGAATAGATGGTTGTCTCCGTTGGCCCGTACTGATTATTGACCTGACATCCCAACGTCTCCAGCGAAAGCTTTAGTTCCTCAGATAAGGCCTCTCCTCCCGTAATCACCGTTAGCCCGTCGAACCTTCCCGGGCGGCTGGTCACCAGAGACTGCCATAACGTTGGCGTAGCCTGCATGATCGTCGTCTCTTGCTCTCTCATCTTCCCGGCCAATGCTACCGGATCAAGAATCGTCCCCCTTTGCGCGATATCAAGTCTTGCTCCAGTCGTCAGTGGCAGGAAGATTTCCAGTACGGAGATGTCAAAAGCAATCGTGGTCACCGACAACCAGCGATCCTGCGGACCGACCAGCAGTCTCGTCTTCATATCTTCAAGCAGGTTGGCTAATCCCAGATGGGTTACAGCTACACCTTTGGGTTTACCGGTAGAACCCGAAGTATAGATCAGATACGCAGGGTTGAGCAGAGAAGTTCTGCCTGGCAGATCATCACCTTCGGGATTGCTCCCCGACTGGCAGCTCACGGCCTGCATCATATCCGATTCATCCAAGACCAGAATCGGTACACTGGACGTCTGCGGAATGTGAGAGAAGTTGTTCATTACCGTCACCACACAAGCAGGCTTGGCATCCTCCAGCATGTAGATCAGGCGCTCTTCGGGATAATCCGGGTCAAGCGGCAGATAGGCTGCTCCTGTTTTGTGAACAGCTACAATCGCAATGACCACGTCCAGTGAACGAGGCATCGCAATGCCAACCACCTGCTCCGGTCCTGCTCCGTAAGTCTGTATCAGTTCATGTGCCAGTTGATTCGCACGTTCGTTCAGCTCTGCGTAGGTCAGCGATGTCCCTTCGAATGTTACTGCGGTTGCAAGAGGTGTACGCCGAACCTGCTGTTCAAATAGCGCTGCCGAATTCCACTCAGCGATGGCATGATGCGTCTGATTCCATCCTTCCAGCACTTGTTCGCGTTCGGCAGGAAGCAGGATGTCCATCTGTCCAACCGACATGTCTTCTGTCCCTTCTGACATCATGGATTGCAGGATTTGCACATAGCGAAGCTGATGATCACGCAATTCCGAGTCCACATAGATCGAAGGGTTGGCATCAAAAGCAATACTCAGTCCATGACCATGTCCCTGGTCTACAATATGAATCGACAGATCATCCACTGGACCCGTGGACAGATTATGGATCATGCCGCGTGCGCCCGCAAAATTCAACTCATGATGGAAGGGCATCACATTGATCATCGGTCCAAACAGACGCCGATTCTCTCCCAAGAGCTTAAGATCACGCCTTAGATCCTGATGCCGATATCGCTGGTGTTTGCGTACGGCCCGAATCTCCTTCACGATCTGTCCCATCAAATCAGACAGATTCATCTGCGAATCCAGGTACAGGCGGAGCGGAAGCACATTCATGACCATGCCTGGAACACGTAGCGATGCTGAGCCTAATCGACACATCACGGGCAAGGCCAGAACAACATCGGCTGCCCCTGTCATCCGGTGCACATAGATCGCTGTTGCCGCTACACACAGATCCGGCCAAGTCGCACCGAATCTACCCGCTGCTGCTTGCAATTGCTCCCGTTGTGAAGGCGTGAACACCGTACTCTGCCGCAGAAACTCGGTTGATGTACGCGGAGCACGTTCACCCAGACTGACCACATCCGGTGCGTCCGCGAATCGGTCGATCCAGAACTGCTGATCCTGCTCTCGGTTGGTGGAGGCTGAGTACGCTTCATCTTCTTCGAGAACGGAAGTCAGTGATCCGAACGTTGCCGTACCCTGTGCCTGTGCTGCGCTCTCTCCCTGAATGCTTGCAGAGTACAAGCTGGCAACCCTGCGTGTGATCAGGGATACGCCATACCCATCAATCGCAATATGGTGAATGCGTTGGTACCAGTAATAGCGATCCTCACTCACCCGGAACAGAGCTTCTGTGAAGAGTGGACCAACTGACAGATCAACAGGCCGTGCCAGATCCTGCTTCATCCAGTCGAGCGCAGCCTTATGAGGATCAGCCTGGTCACGCACATCCATGACACGGAATGTCCAATCATTCATATTGGTGCGCAGAGACTGCCACGGGCCTTGCTCATTTTCGCCATACACCATATTCAGCGATTCGGCCTCCATCACGGTCTGGCGTACACTTTCTTCAAATCGTCCCGTATGGATCTGACCGTCAATAACCACATACTCGGCCGTGTTGTACATCGGGTTGTCCGGATTCAACTGTTGAGCATACCAGATGCCAGACTGTGCAGAAGATAAAGGCCAAGCTGTATTCCGGCTATTCGACATCTGCACCGCCCCGCTCAAAAGTAGTCTCCGTTCGGCAGTACTTTCGGTTGGGCATTATCCAGGAGCCCCGCCCAAGCTGCCAATGTAGGCTGCTCCGCCAGATCAACAAAGGTAACCTCTGCGCCTTCCGCGCGAAAACGTTCAGCCAGACTCATCATGCGAATCGAATCCAATCCCCAGTTCTGAATCAGATCATCATGCTCCCCAATTGAATCAGGCTGCTCCTGTAGCAGATCAGCAATCTGAGCCCGTAATGCTCCCAGCCTTGTTTGATCAACGCCTTCTTGTCCTTCCACGACATGCCCAGTCTCCGCGGTGGATACTGATTTCTGCTGTGCCTCGGATGTAGCTGTACCTTCAATTCTGGTTGCGGCTGACGCATTCAGCAACGTAATCGAACGTTCGGTCGTTAGTGTTACCGCACATCGTTCTGACGCGTACGTCAGCGCCATGCGATGTTTCTCCGCCGAAAAATCTGCAACCGCATCGGCAACCAAAAACGCCTGAATGTCTCGCATAAATGCCTCACTTGACGTCATCAGACATCCGATATGCGCATATATGCCGCAGACAATCAATTGATCCCGGCCCTGCCGCTCCATCAGTTCAAGCAATTCCGTCTTCTGGAAGGCGCTGTAGCGCCATTTGGTCATGAAGGTGTCCTGTGGAGCGGGTGCGAGCGATTCAACAATTTCTTTTTGCACAGGCCCGCCATCGATCCCCGCTCCCCAGAAATCTAGTTGTAATCCGCGTTGCTCCGGTGTCTGTCCGCCCGGTTGTGCCGAGTAGACCACGGGAATCCCAAGCTCATGACACGTTGAACGAAGTTGTGCAATATGATCAATTAGTTCGACCACAGGGGATGCTCCCGCCGTAAATGCATTCATAAAATAGTTCTGCATATCGTGGATCAAGAGTACTGCACGCTTCGCATCCGGTGTCCAGGCTACCTTGTTGACCGGAAGCTCCGACGCTACAGGCATTGCATATGGTTGAATCACTGGAAGTGCCATGAATATCCCTCTTTTCAGCTATATTTATCAGATCATGTTCAGCCATATCAGTTGAACTAAAGAATGTTTACACTTGCCACTCCGATGACAGAATAACCTTCCGATCGCTGTTATCCCCAGATTTTTTGATTCAATTTTACAAAGGTGAAAATCCGGTGATAGCATATGCTTCCGATGTAGCTTTCTTGCAGAAAGCTTTTGGGCGCACGCTTCGCTTCTTCAGGTTATTTCTGCCCTCTACGTTCTTGTTTAAATGGTTAGTTCAACTGATAAAATGTAACGTTATCTGTTAGTAATTCTTATTTAGATGCCGGTTGCTCGATGGTCAACATCTCCCGTAGTGCTTTTTTGCTGACCTTGCCCACTTGTGTCTTCGGAAAAGCATCTACCAACTCAATCCGATCCGGGATTTTATAACTGGCCAGGCCCCGATTGCGTAGAAATGATTTGATCTCGGCCACCGCCAGAGCTTCACCGCTTGGCACGATAAAGGCACAAGAGCGCTCACCCAGATACTCATCGGGCATGGAGACCAAAGCTGCATCATGCACACCAGGATGGGCTAGCAAATGATTTTCCACTTCCTCGGCAGCTACTTTATCCCCACCACGGTTAATCTGATCCTTCGCCCGTCCTTCAACAACGAGATATCCGTCAGCCGTCAGACTCGCGATATCGCCTGTGCGATAGAAACCGTCCGTAGTAAACGATCTGGCGTTATGTTCCTCGGCTTTGTAATAACCACGAATGGTATAAGGTCCGCGTGTCAGCAGGTGTCCGGCTTGTCCCTGCTCCACTTCAACATCTTCGTCATCCACAATCCGCACCTCGTCATAGGGAGACATCGGTTTCCCTTGTGTGTGGGTAATGACATACTCCGAATCGTCGAGACGTGTGTAGTTCACCAGCCCTTCGGCCATGCCAAACACCTGCTGTAATGTACAGCCAAGAACCGGTTTGACGCGTGCCGCCACCTCTGCACTGAATTTGGCTCCCCCCACTTGAAGCACCTGGAGCGACGGAAGTTTAGTTCCACGGGCAGCCGCTGCATTGAGCCAGACGAGAGCCAGTGGCGGCACCAGAGCGGTGATCGTTACCTGATGGCGCATAATCAGTGGAAAGGCTTCATCCGGACTTGATCCCCGTGACAGCACAATCGTGCCACCTGCGTACAACGTGCCGAGAATTCCGGGTGAGCTCATTGGATAGTTATGTGCTACAGGTAGTGTAGCCAGATAGACGCTTTCGGGACTGAGACCACACACCTCGACACTTCTTCGCAAGCTGTAAATGTAGTCATCATGGGTACGTGGGATCATCTTGGACAACCCGGTGCTTCCGCCCGACAACTGTAGAAAAGCAACATCCGAAGACGTCGGTTCATCCGGCAGTGTGATAGGCTCTGCATAGACATCTTCCAAAGCTGTAAACTGCCCAGCCTCTCCCGCCACGAAAATATGCCGAAGTCCCGGAACCTCTGCCTGTACCTCCTCTGCCAACGTGCAATAGTCAAATCCTCCATCCTGATCCGGAATAAGGTATGCTACGGCCTCAGAGAAACGAACGAAATATGTGATTTCACTCTTTCGATGCAAGGGAAGAGCGAATACAGGCAACGCACCGATGCGGAATAAAGCAAAACATGCTTCAACAAACGCTGTAATATTGGGCAGTTGAATAATAACCCGGTCATACTGCCGTATGCCTTTGGCATATAAACCGGAAGCCAATCGATCCACCCGTTCATCCAGTTCTGCATAAGTGATTTGTTGTTCACCGCTAATAACGGCTACCCGATTGCCATATAGATCAGCACGCTGCTGAAGCATCTCTCCAAACGTAATCCCTTCCCAGCAACCCTCCTGCCGATAACGCTCTGCAATTTCCTCAGGCCAAGCCTGATATCCTGACAGCATTGCTCATTCCTCCTTCTGACTGGACACAGTCGAATCCAAACCCATCGCGAGTAGCATCGTTCTGAACTTGGCAGCCGTCTCTGCCAGCTCTGCTTCTGCTGTAGAACCTGCTACAATGCCCGCTCCCGCGAACAATTTCACAGCTGTGCCTTCCACTTCAGCACATCGGATCGTTACGGCCCACTCGCCGTCGCCCTCACTGTCGCACCAGCCCACCATTCCCGTAAATAATCCCCGGTCGAACGGCTCCTGTTGTTTAATCGCTACCCGCGCAGCCTGTACAGGTGTTCCGCAGATGGCGGGTGTGGGATGAAGAGCCAAAGCCAGCTCCAGTGACGTTGTGGCCGCGTCCGCTAGTTCTCCGTGGATTTCAGTGGATAAATGCCACATTGTGCGCGTCTGAATCAGCGAAGGTTCTGCTGGAACGGATAGTTGGCGGCATAATGGGCGCAGTGCCTCCGCAACTGCCTCAATGACTACGGCATGTTCATGCCGATCCTTGGCTGAAGCCAGCAGTGCCTCTGCACGGCGCCGATCTTCCGCTGGATCATCACTCCGGGCAGCAGAGCCTGCCAGTGGATTGGCGCGTACGTTTAATCCTTTGCGGGTAACTAATAGTTCTGGACTTGCCCCGATGAAGGTGCGACTCGTTTTATTCCCCATTTGTTCGCCTGTTCCATATTGTTGTTCATACGTTGTTAGAGTACTTTTTGACTGAGTTATGCCCCTCATGGGTACAGCAAATGTATATCCATGCGTGTTGTCTCTGAACAGATTACGCAGTAATTGATGCGTGTCCACGATGGTTTGTGATGTCACCTCAAGTGTACGGGATAACACGACTTTGTCGAGATCACCCTGGTTCAGGTCAACCAATACGTTGTTTACACTTTGCTCATACACTATCCCCGCAGGTGCCTCAGTAACCTCACAACCTAAGGCTGCTGGCAGCTTCTGAATTAATGTTCGTGTTTCCGAGGGTAACGGTTCAGCCCACTGCACCGTCTCTGGTACATATAACTCAGCAGATTCGTCTAGTGGATCAAATGGGATGGCGCCAACCACCATTGGGTTCGATTGTCCAGCTTGTTTGGTCTTGTCCATAAGCTGTTGAATACCATCTATATAAAGATGTATCTCTTCCTTATGTTTCTGTTCAATAAGATCAGCAGAATCGCTGCGATCTGATAGAATTGCGTGCTCCGCATGTAGCGGAGACCAACGAATCCGTTCTCCTTGCGCGAGCAAGGTATGTTGCGGTGAAGACCAGAAAAAGGACGTCCCCTCCCGATATTGATCCAGAAGGTGTATGGCGGAAGTGGCAGTAACCGTACCCGCTTTTGACATGATTCATCATCTCCTTATCTCTTGATTCAGGCACCAAGCGTGGCGCCTCCATCCACACACAGATCATGCATCGTTATATGTCTGGCTTGATCCGATACCAGATAGAGAACCGCGTCCGCGATATCCTCTGGCAATGCCATTCTGTTTAGTGGAATGCCCAGGCGGAAGGTTTGCAGTGAGCCTGCAATGACTGCCTCTGCGCCATGTTCATCCTGCCACATGGCTCGCTGCATTGGCGTATCCGTTGAGCCTGGAGAGACAATATTGCAACGAATATACCGATCCGCGTATTCCAGAGCCAAACATTTGGTGAAGATGGTCGAGGCTGCTTTGGAAGCCGCGTAGGCAGACATGTGCATTCGCGGAACACCCGCAGCATTCGAACCAACAGTAACTACCGCACCCGTTTGACGTTCAGCCATATTTCTCACTACCGCACGCGACATGTAAAATACACCATGCGTATTCACGTCAAATGTCTTCGTCCATTCTTCATCTGTCAGCTCACTGACTGCCCCTGTGTGCAGTACACCCGCAGCATTCACCAGAATGCCAATGGGGCCAACGGTCTCTTCGATCCGTTGAACGGTATCCTCAACCGCTTGACGATCTGATATATCAGCAACGTGGGCTGTTGCCTGATGGCCCTGACTGCGCAGATCGATGACCAGCTGATTTAGCAAAGACTCCTGTCGATCCACCAGAGCAACGATAGCGCCATTCTGTACAAGTAATCTCGCCACCGCTTCACCGATCCCTTGAGCAGCACCAGTGACCACGGCCACTTTTCCATCGATTCCTGTATAGCTCACCTCGTGTACCTCCCTTACTGCCTTGTAACTGTGTTCTCCCCTGTTGGAGCGATGTGTTAGCTTGGGGTTCTATCCAGTTGAGTGTGATCATCCGTAAATTCGAAACATAGCTGCCCCTCGGTTCTTGACGCTCGCTGATCCCTGATTCATATGACTGTCGTCTGCAAAAACGTCCCCATGCCAACCTTCTATGACTCTGGACTACAGGCAAAACGCATCGTACGACTAATCAGAAAAGGCAATACCGATACATGGTTCTCTTCCTCGAACTCGGTGTAGACGATATCCAGCCCTGGCTGCTTCAATCCTGATAAACGTTCCGTAAGACTCGATGCTTTATCATTGTTACGGGCCGGGTGTGTCTTCTCCTGTTCTCCCATACCAATCCATACCTTGACGTTCACCGGATGCTGCTCCAGCCTTGCGACAAATTCCTGTTCCTCCGCCTGCATGACCTTCTGATTCCAGTGCAGCGAGGGACTGCCCGCAATGTAATATCGAAAAGCCTCTGGCTTCGTGAACAACGCATGGATCACGAACAACCCACCAAGCGAGTGACCAAATATAGCCTGTCTGTCCCGATCAATCCGAAATTGCTGCTCCATATCCGGCTTCAGTTCTTCTTCAATAAACCGCAAGAACTCATCGGCGCCTCCTTGTTCCGGAAGAGGTGTCCCGTCGGATTTTTGGGTATATTCCGTTGTGGCCTTTGGAGTAAAGTCATAGTATCGGTGAGGGGAAAAGGGGTCCGCGATCGGGTACCCAATGCCTACGACAATAGCCGGGACTGCTCCTGTCTTCTCCGGTCTGCGTCCCTGCACACGAACGGCTTCCACCATCGTGCCGAATACGGAATTGGCATCCAGTAGGTAGATCACCGGGTAACCAGACGGGGGTGGAGGTTCAGCAGGCTTGAATACCATGATCTGATAGGCATGATGGCCTGAACGTGATTTCATGGTCCATTGTTCAGCATGTGGAATCTGAACGGTACTGCGTGCGATATGCTCAAGGTTGCCAGGAGCGGTTGGGTTGGGCTGAAACGTCATTACGGATGGGTCCTCCTCGTTGTTCTGCTTATATAAGTTGAATACTGAACTACATTCTGTATATGAGATTGATTCTCATTACCAATTATAAAAGAGTCAATCCGGCTGTCCCATGGACGATATCCAGAAATCATTTTGATTATCTCCATATTTCCATATTTTTGTCATATAATGTTCACCTTCTAATCTTAAAAAAAGCTCCCTCACGGTGCACCGGAAACGCTGGACTAACATCCATTCCTGGCACTCCAAAGGGAGCTACACTATTCCAATTATTGTGTTAACGCTTTGAGCGTATCATCAATGACATGACCGTATGCGATCAGTCCACCACCCAGCCACGGAGCTGGCTCGACAGCGTACACATGCCCCGCTTTCACCGCAGGCATACTGTTCCATACGTTGGTTTCCGTCATTTCCTTCATGCTGCCCGGACCTTGTTCCACGGTGAAAATAAAGTCGGCATCAATCTCAGGTAAAACCTCGGTGGATACAATGGCACTATTCTCCGACTCGACCAATTTAGGCTTACCTAGTCCCAGTTGTTCATATACGACGTAACCGCTGAAGTAGTTACCACCCATCATACTAATACCACGTGGGGCAAAACGGATAATGGCTGCTTTTTTGCCTTCGGCTACTTTCGCCAGTTCCGCTTTGGCTGACTCAACCTTGGCATGGTAGGTTTCAATGGCTTGTTTGGCTTCAGCCGTTTTGCCCAGCAGATCGCCAATGATCTGCAAGGACTTCTCTACATCACCCGAAGCATTCGTAAATACATAGGTCGGTGCGATTTTGGAATAACTCTCGTATACCCCATTCTCAGCATATTGGGCCGTATGCAAGATAATAAAATCAGGATTATACGACATCAACGCTTCAGGTGAAGGCAACCCACTGGAGAAATCAAGGGTAGGCACATCACTGAGCTGATCCTGGAGATAGACATGCCCTTTCGTACCACTCGCCCATTGGGCTACGGGCTTCACACCAAGGGTTAACAGGGAATCCTCCAGATATGGTGCAAACACCCGCTCTGTCTTGGCTGGAACACTTACATCATGTCCCAAGTCATCTTTTACGGTGCGTTCACCCGTCGTCTCTTCCGCTTGCTCTTCCTGCACAACCGTCTCAGTTGAAGCCGGGGTTGAAGTTTCCGTTGCGGGCTGCTCCTCTTGGGCCGCTCCTGTATTCTCAGATGCTACACCGCAGGCAGACAACAGCCCTGTAATTAACATCAGCAGGATCAGAGCTGAGAGCCGGGCACTGCGGAATTTGCTACCAACGGAACGTTGCCCGATGTTTTTGATATAGTGAAACATGTGTGATATCCCCCTTGATAAACATTCTCATTTAGATACAAGGATTATATGTCACGTCGCCTGGGAATCACCATGGACGTTATCCAGATATATATTTGGACAATATCCCGTGAAGATCAGTAGAGCTTCATCCAGCATGCGCATAACGCCTACAGCCGAATAATCAAACCATGGATCACCTGTGATTAGATGGACCTGGTACTGACGAATGGCCTTGAGCTGACGCCATGTAACTGAATGCTGCAAGCTCAGCCAATACGCCCGTGAAGCTGCTTCGGGACACACCATAACGAGAATTCGATCAGGGTTCATTGCAGCGAGCTGCTCCAGCGTTAACGGATTATTGGCACTAAGATCAGAGAATGTGTCCAGTTGCAGCGCTCCATACAACACTTCTTCAATACCCGGATTGCTATAAAGGTAGAGATTCTGCCCGTAGATCCGCACGACGATCACTTTCTCCCGGCCCACTTCCCGCTGTACCGATTCCCGCGCCTTCTCTACTCGCTGGTTGTACATGTGTATCCATTGCTCCGCCTGTTCCTCCCGCTCCAGAAATGATCCAATCATGCGTAGCTGTGTTCGCCAATCCGAATGATGCTTGGGGACAAAACAACAAGGTGCAATCTCGGCCAATTGGGCCTGATCTTGTTCACTAATCTGATCTGTGCCCACGATGGCATCAGGACGAATATGAACCAACCGTTCCACGTTGGCCTCAAACCGCCAGCTCGTGTAAGGGTCCGTCAATTTCAGATGGGACTGAATCTCTGTACGATGTGCATTATAATAATACGCGGTCCATTTGGGATCGATAGGTGCAGCTACGGGGATGACATTGAGCGCCAGAAGTTGTCCAATCACACTGGAGGAGCAGGTGGCAATCCGTTTTCTGGCGTTTTTCGCATAATCCGAAGGAGATACGCCGACTTCCTTTTTAAATTTGCGGCTAAAATAGTACTCGTCACTATATCCCACTCTTAGGGCAATATCGCGAAGTTTGTATCTGGATTCCTTCAGGTATCGCTTGGCGCGGTTAATGCGTAGATCCGTAAGATACTCCATTGCACTCTGTCCGTATGTTTTCTTGAACAGATCCACGAAATATTTTGGACTGATCCCCGCTTCCGAGGCGAGGTCTGCAATCGATAGAGGCTGGTCGTAATGTTTGTCCATGTATGTTTTAACGTTGGCAAGATCCGTCTTGGGACTGCGGCCGGGAACAGGCTGGTGCGCAGCAATCTGCGAATCATTTTCCAGTAACATGAGGCCACTCCTTTCGATCTGCTTGATCAGTTTAATATGTAGCTAAAGGTAAAGAGAACTATCCGGCAACTTGTGCAATATTCAAACGAAAATGATAATCATTATCAATAAAATACCATAACCATTTCCAGACCGTCAATCCAAATATGGTAAAATGTACACAACTCAAGCCTCACTATTCCCTCTACTACTGTTCGCGAAGTTGCTTACAAACTACCTGCAAATATACCAAAAAAGCCAACGACGTGAGTATCACGCGTTAGCTTTAATGAAGTTCATACTCTGATGATGACGTTAAAAGCAGGACTAGTCCCGGCTCCGCAATTTGCCAAGCAATCGGATAATCTCAATGTACAGCCATACAAGCGTCACCATCAATCCAAATGCACCGTACCACTCCATATACTTGGGCGCACCACGTTCAGCACCACCCTCGATGAAGTCGAAATCCAGGACCAGATTGAGGGCAGCAACAATGACGATAACGACCGAAATACCGATGCCAATCAAGCTATTATCATGCAGATAAGGAATCGAAATGCCGAAGAAACCCAGTACAAAGCTCAACAGATACATGATCATGATGCCTCCAGTTGCAGCAAAAACGCCCAACTTGAAGTTCTCCGTAGCTTTGATCAATCTGGTTTTGTATGCCATCAGCAAGGCGATGAATACAGCCATAGTCAACAGGGCTGCCTGCAAGGTAATTCCGTTATAGAGGGACTCATAGGTTGCAGAGAGAGCTCCCAGGAACAGGCCTTCTGCCACGGCATAGATGGGAACGAGATAAGGTGCCGCTACTGGTTTGAACGAGATGACAAGCGCCAGAATGAAACCAACGATTAATCCGCCATAAGCGAGCGGCATCACTTGTTGTCCGTTAAAGAACATCATCCATGTTGCAAACGCACTGCCCAGCAGGATCACAAGCGTAATAAACGCTTTGTTCACCGTGCCATTGATCGTCATGTAATTCTGATACCGATCTTCTCCATATCCTCTGTTTTCAAACGTGCTGTCTTTAAGTGTAGGGTTACCGCTACGACCGATCAACACAATCACCTCTTCATATGTATTTGATATATCTTTGATGCTACGTTCTGTGATGCTTAGTTCAAGCTCTGCATTTCTACATTTCCAATTCTACAAGCTACTCCCTAGCATTCGTGTTCAAAAAAATCAGGATGTGCCAGGCGAAGTCGGATGCAATCCTGCGATCACATCCTTCTCCACCGGCAACACACTTAGGACATATGTCCCAAATTGTGTTTTATATGCAATTTATTTGTATAAGACTTTATCTACATTGTATTTCGCACGCATCGTGTTAATGATATAGGTCTCGTAAATTTCACGATCTACCGGATCTTCAACCAGGCATACTTCAATCTTCGTTACTTCCTCGCGGTGATTCTTGATTGGTGATACAGTATCTTCAAAATGCTTTTTGATGCGGGGTCTTAATTTTCGTGCTTTCCCGACAAATAACAACTCTCCAGCGGCATTGTAGAACATGAAAATTCCGCCTAGTTCCCGGGTAATCAGGTGAAAATCAGTAAATCCATAAATGTGGCTAAGCTGTGGATCAGCCTGCTTCGTGATGGTTACATTCGGTGTTGGCACTGTAATATTAATCAATAGGCTCACTTCCTCATTATCTATAGGTCTACATCCTATCACATATTATAAACGGACACCATTTCATTCTATATGAAGTACAATTCACGCAATTTTCGCTATTACGACAAATATTTCAAAAAAAAGGTTAACTTCCCTGATTCAAAGTGGTACTATAGGGGTATGAGGAAGAAATTGGGCACTAAGACATATGTCTTTATATCTACCTTCGTCTATTGTACCCTATGATTGATCATCTTTTTCATACTGATTTTTGTTACGTGATCACGACAAGAGTACAGTTAGCAAGAACCTTAGCTTATAGATTGTGGATTCATCCTCTATTCGACCTTGCAGCAAGCAAACGTAGAAAGACCTAGATTCATGATTTCACTGTAGATTTTAAGTATCACCTAGAAAGCCTGCAATTATAGCCGTACAGAAGTTAAATAGACACACGTAGAAGGTCAGATAGCTATCGATCCTAGAGAGATAAGTCATGCAATGCAACTGTAGAAAGTCATAGCAGCAGAACTATAGAAAATGGATCAAGTTTTACCACGGGTCCTGGCATATTGCCAGGGCTTTTTTGCGTTTACGCGAACCACCAACCACTCCCGCAGGGAAACAGAGGTATCGTGGTTCTTTCTGCTGGGTTTATAATATGGCAAGATACCAGTAGAGGGAGTGATGGGATGTATTCCGATCTGCAACTGACGGAGGACCGCCCTGTATATATACAAGTCAAAGATTATATGAAGCGATTGATGCTCAAAGGCGGCCTGCAAGCCAAACAAAAGCTGCCCTCGACCCGTGAACTCAGCACACTAATGAAAGTTAGTCGAAGTACGGTCCTGCTCGCTTATGCCGAGCTTGAAGATGAAGGCCTGATCTATGCAGTCAAAGGAAAGGGCAATTACGTCAGCGCCTCCATCGAACCCCCTGAGGCAACAGCAAGCTGGGAACTGGACTGGACAACGGAGGTAAGCGAGTATGCGATTCAGGCAGAGCAGTACGATCTGATGAAGCATGGCTCCGGAGCAGAGCGTGGCGAGATATCGTTTACCAGCATAGCGCCAGATGAAAAGCTGTTCGATCTGCACAACGTGAAACGGGCTTTTCTGGATCGCATGTCGCTTGAAGGCGAAGTACTGCTGAATTACGGATATGCGCAAGGGTACAGACCCCTGATGAAGTATTTACTACGATATATGGAGAACAAAGGGGTCGACCTCCGTGGCAAGGATATTCTGATCACCAACGGATTCACGGAAGGCTTCGATCTCGTGCTTGGAGCGTTACGCAAAAAAAGTGGCAAAGCACTCTGCGAGAATCCAACGCACCACACGGCGATTAAGAATCTAAAATTGCACCAGTTTCACCTGACCGGTGTAAATATGGAGCCGGATGGCCTGGACTTGAAGCAACTGGAACATGAGCTTGAGGCAAGTCCATATGATCTGGCTTATCTCGTGCCCTCCTATCACAATCCAACCGGGATTGTGACGTCCCCTGCGAAACGGGCGGAGATTATCCGATTGATGAACCAGTACCAGGTACCGATCATTGAGGACGGGTTCAACGAAGAATTGCGATATTCCGGTTCTCATGTCTCTCCCCTGATTGCCAGCATGGGCAAAGGGAACGGACTGGTGTATCTGGGCAGCTTCTCCAAAGTGCTATTTCCGGGCCTGCGAGTTGGTTGGGTTATTGCGGATGCGGCCCTGATTGACTATCTGGAGAGTATGAAACGGGCGCGCAGCATTCATACCTCGACGCTGGATCAATCGTTATTGTACCAATATCTGAGCAACGGTAATTTCGAGAAATACTTGAAACGAGCCCGCACGGAATATAAGCGAAAATATGAACTGGTTGTGCGATGCCTGAAGCAGCATCTGCCGATGTGTCGGATCTCCGGTGAGGGCGGTCTGCACCTATTCGTGCAGTTCCCGTCTGAATACAGGACTCGTGAACTGCTAGCGGCTTGTAAGGTGAAAGGTGTAACGTTCACACCTGGAGATACCTTTTATCTGGAACCCGGTCAGGGAGTAAACACGATGCGTCTGGGCTTCTCTAGAGTCAGCGATGAGCATATACGCAAGGGCATTCGGATCATTGGCGAGACAGTAGCTCAAATGAGATAAGGAGGATTTCACATGAAGGTTGGCGTGATTATGGGCGGTACATCTTCAGAGCGGGATATTTCCCTGCTCACCGGACAGGAGATGATTGCGAATCTGAATAGAGACAAATACGAGGTTGTGCCCATTGAGCTGAATACCAAGCGGGATCTGATCGACAAATCGGCGGGGATCGATGTGGCACTGCTTGCCCTGCATGGCAAATACGGCGAGGACGGTACCGTTCAGGGTACACTGGAATCCCTGGGCATTCCCTACACAGGCTGTGGCGTGCTTGCAAGCAGTGTATGCATGGATAAAGACATGTCCAAACAGCTCATGCAACATGCAGGTGTGCTTACCGGAGAGTGGCTACGAGTGAGTCATATGGAGGAACTGTCCTCTATTGCTGTTCAACAATTAACATACCCTGTGGTGGTCAAACCGAATTCAGGCGGTTCCAGTATCGGAACCCAAGTAGTGAAGGAGGCTACCACTTTACCCGCTGCTGTGGAGGCTGCCCTCGCCTGGGACGATACGGTCATGATCGAACAGTATATTGAAGGTGAGGAGATCACCTGTGCCATCCTGGATGGAAAAATGCTGCCAGTGATCTCCATCCATTCGAACGCTGCGTTTTTCGACTATGCTTCCAAATACGATGACCACGGAGCCGATGAGCAGGTTGTGCAATTGCCTATGGACCTCCACCATCGCGTTGAAGCCGCGGCATTGGCCTGCTATCAGGTGCTTAAATGCAGCGTCTACGCGCGCGTGGATATGATGATTCGTGAAGGCATGCCTTATGTGCTTGAAGTGAACACGCTGCCGGGACTTACCCGTAACAGTCTGCTGCCCAAAAGTGCAGCCGCTGCAGGTATTTCTTTTGCAGAGCTATTGGACACCATTATTGAACTTTCATTGAAGGAAAGACCCAAGGAGGATACAACATTATGAGCCTGGATGTGACGATTCGACATAGCTCCACTACCGATCTGCAAGATATGGTCATTCTGATGGACCAACTCGGTTACCCAGCCACATACGCGGAGATGGAGGAGCGCTATGCCCACATCTCTGCGGACCCAAACTTCACTACACTGGTGGCTGAAGCACGCGGACGCGTAGTTGGACTGATCGGATTACAGACGTCTTATCTGTATGAAAAGAACGGAAGACACTGCCGTATCATGGCATTGGTTGTGCATGACCAGTTCAGGGGCTCAGGCATTGGCCGTCAGCTCATTCTGGAAGCCGAGCAATGGGCCGCCACGCATGACGTGGACTCCCTCTCTCTGAACAGTGGCAATCGCCCGGAACGTGAAGCCGCACATGAATTCTATCGCCAGATGGGCTTTACGGCCGGGAGTACCGGTTTTAGCAAAAAGCCGCAGATATTACAGCACACTTAACCTGCAGGATACGTATCCCAAATATCACACCAAAAAGAACGCCCCACTCAGCACATTGGCCAGTTAAGGGCGTTCTTCAGTATATCTATATCGCATGGATAAAGGGTTTTTCACCGAACATTAGGAAGGCAACGAAATGCCTGCTCAGGATTTCATAGCCTCATAAGCCGCAAGTAGTTTCTCTACCTCGATTCCATTGATCTTCATCCCAGCTACGTGACACCGTTCCAACTGAACTCCCGATAGATTGCAATCAATAAAACGACTTCCCTCAAGATCACAATGCGCCCACTGCATGGGCACACGGTCAGAACCAAGATGTGTATCCTGGAATTGAACGCCATCCAAAGCACAGAATTCAATCTTGCTATCGGTTAGACGTAAATCAGCTAGTAATATATTGGTCATATTTAGATTGGTGAATTTACTACCACTCAGATTGCAGTCGGTGATCCGACTATTGGTCAGATTACTGCTACTATACTGAACTGAATCGAAATTAGCTTGAACAAATTCGACCACTGATTCACCCGAATCCGTGGATAATGTCTCATCACATGTTGGATCAGAAGAAGCCGCTGATACGTTCTTCTCATATCCATACTCATCCTCAGATGCATAGATACAAACATACCCCATTTTTTCGTAAAAATGATGATTATCCAGCTGCCGACTTGAGGTCTCCAGCTTCCAATTTTCAATCTGTGGAAATTCAGCCTCAATAAGCCTCATGACTTGAGATCCCACGCCACGTCCCTGGCATACGGGATCAATATAGATCTTATCGATCCTGGCATGTTTTCGTCCGAGCACGTTAACACTCACTCCGCCAATAGCGCATCCATCTGATTCCACAACATAATAATCCCATTCACGGATCACGTAACGATGCATTCGAACTGACGAATAATCAGGCGGACATAGATTTCTATCGATATCCTTCTCACCGTCCGACCAGACTTTTATAGCGTGATCAAACGCACGACTGCAAATCTCTGTAAGTACAACAGCATCTTCCTGCTGTGCTCGTCGTAAGCGAACTGTACAATGCATCTGCTTCAATTGCGCTGGTTCGGACTTTACTTTGAGCAATTCAAAATAATCGTAGCACTCCTGGTCCATAAGCATTCTGCGAGAGATATAACGAAAACCTGTATGCTCCAGAACTTTGCGTGACGGCTGGTTGTGCGGCTTCACAATGCCCACGATTCGATCCAGCAAGGTATGCTCAAATACATATGCTGTTAGCGCCTGCACAGCCTCTGTGATGTATCCTTTATTCCGGTAATCCCGTGAGATGGCGTAAGCCACCTCACGGTCAGCACGATCCAGCATGTCATTTGGAAATACGCCGCACCAACCAATGATACGCTGATCTTCATTGTGTACAACGGCAAGTAGGATACATACATCTTCCGGATTGAACTGCTCGTAGCTGCTCACGACAAATTGTAAGAATTCGCCCAACTGATCCTCGGTCATCTTCCAATCCGGGAGAATGTCGGTGATTTCGGGTTGTTGGATTAATGCATGCACGGCAGCCTGATCTTCCAGCGTAAATGGACGTAACGTAATCGAGCTTGAATGGATGAACAATTGACTTTTCATATACAACACCTCTGGGGATTTATTTAGGATGACACGACAAAGAGGAGTACCTCCAATAGAGGTACTCCCCGATCCGTTTCATCATTTCAGAAACGCCGAAGCTCCTCGTAATGGGTCAAAAGGACACACGTATCCCGTTCATGGTCTAACGGAATTTTTGCAGTGTTCTTTTCACGATCATTACGAGAAATCTGGCATACTCTGAAATCCCCTCTCATGCTAAGGACTACTTCAACGTCTCACTTAAGGACGGTCAATGTAAATCCAGCCTGTTTCTTGTTCCTTATCTACAGTAGCTCCAAGGGATTCAGCCATAAAGCGCAGCGGCACATAAGTCTTGCCGTCCTTGCCTACATAGGCGGATTCCACCATGGTCACTTCTTTACCAGCAACCTTCGCCTTCTTGGAACCTACAGTCAGGATAATCTCATCACCAGTGATGTCGTCAATGACAACGATTTGGTTCGAACCTTTGGTCCATTTCACTTCAGCATCCAATTCCTCAGACACGTAGCGAAGCGGAACAAATGTTGTATTCTTAACGGTGATCGCCCCAGCGTATTCATCATCGGGGAAGAGCACTACACTTTTACTCGTGATCCCAGCTTCATCTTTCAGCAATTGGTATGCGAGTGAATTGGAATCAAAATTGCGCAGCATCTGTCCAGGCGTAATATCATCCTTCATCAGATCCATAACGCCACCCGATACATCCACTTCATCAACTGCAACTGTGCCACCGATATTCCACTGTTCACTGTCTCCACTTACGGTTACGGAGTTCACCGGCAGATCTTCGGAAGCCGGCAGCGCTACTTTCAATTCAAAGTTTTGCTTGCGAATATCCAGCTTGCTGTCGAGATAGAAGTCCAATTTCAGTTTAGTTTCTGTGCCAAATACCGTTTTGAATTCAGGTGTCTCATTCAACAGGTTGTTCAGCTCCTGATCATAATTAACCAGCATGCTGTCCAGTCCCACTTTGATGATGGCATATAATGATGCAACGGCTTCATCTTTCGATTCAGGAACGATGGAATTCAGCGTTTCATCTCCTCCGCCTTCAACCTCATTCACAGCTTCCAGTACAGGATAGAACACGTCATACAGATCGCCAATCAGATCTTTCAGTCCTTGCTCATCCTTCGAAATACTCGTCAGGAACGGTTTAACCATGGCAAGTATCTCTTCACCACTAACTTCCAAATGTAGCTTGGAGAGGCTAAGTGCTTCGCCATTCACGGATTCCTGTACCGGTGTTACGGAGATGTTCTTCGGATTAGACAGATGCTTCAGGACAAAAGAGAACAGTTTCGGGGAAATTTCCTCGAGTTGCTTCTCCAGAGCCTTCGTATCTACCATTGGAAGAGCTTGTGCATCTTGGAGCGTATCCAGAGATATGTACAGCGGTTTCTGGGCTCCGTCCAGATCAATGACCAATTGGGACTCATTCATGGACAGGTGGAAAGGTAGCTTCGTTCCCTCCATGCTCAGTGTACCTTTAATCGATGCTGTCTTCGCATCTTTCATTTTGGCTTGATCAATATCTAGGGATATGGAATTAATAAGTTCAATCATTTCAAGGTCTTTTTCTGTCGCAAATTCCGTAGCCGGTTCTATGTTTATATTCATGGATTGTCTGGATTCACCGGACTTGATACTCGCGCCATTGGCCATTGCTTTGCCAACGTCTACTCCACCCACAGCCTGACATCCTGTAAGAACAACCATTAATAATACAAGTGGCACTGCCATCCATTGGACTAACTTTCGATTCGTAATATGATCTCCTCCTTAGAAAAATATGGTTCATTCCCATTATGAAGGTACAGGTAATTCTTGTAAACGGATACGCAAAAAAATAAACCAAAAGGCCGGAACATGTCCGACCTCTGGTCTATCTATATTTCAGCATATCGTAAGTTTCGATAAAACATCCTGCTTCATTATGCAACGCTGGGAGTTATTCTTGCTCCTTACCTTCTGCCTGATCTTCATCCGTTTCTTCATCTTCCGCAGTTACGGGAGTCTCGAATTGATCCGGCTCGTCCTCTTGAATCGCTTTGTTCTCTTCGTTCTGATCCTGTGTCATATCGCATTCCCTCTCTTCTACCGGATTGTCATGTCATCAAGGCCTGAGCCTTGTGTCTATCAATAACCCATATAGGCGAAGTTCAAACCTGTCTCAGCGATGGCCAACCATTTTCCATCATTATTTCAGTGCTCATTTAGAAAACATAAAAGACGATTCCGTTTCCACTTTCAGCCGTTGCCTGAAACAAGGCCTGGATATGATCCACGGTCTGAACGATCTCCTGAAATGTCTCTTCTGCATCCCAATCTTCCATGACTGGATATACACCCTCAGCGATCATCTGGTCCAGACTATACCGCTGCTTTAACTCTTCCGGCGTGATCTGCTCTAATGCCATGTAGGCCTCCAGCACTTGCTCGTTACTAAGCATGAACAGATCCATGTCCGAATAGTTCCCCACGTACTGCTCACCTGAGAGCGGCACCACATAACCGAGGGGAGGCTCCCCGTCTAACAAGTTACCGTTCAGCGTGAACTGTAGCATCTGCCACGTTTTATCAATATCCAGATCCACTGCACAATCATGCACACTAACCTCGCCTGACTTGATAGATTCAACTAGCTCCTTCGTTACCACAAGATATCTGCCGGACATTCCCATACCGTTATCCCTCCTGTGTAATTGATTCTGTTGTTCCCCATTAACCGTGCTTGATGTAAAAGAATCGGGGTAATCCCTATCAAGGAGGGCGTACACATGAAAAAATTTGATTACAGCCTCAATTATGAAGAGCTTGATCTGCGCAAACATCCTGATCTGTACACCGTAGGCCGGGGAGAGCAGGGTGTGCTGATGGTAGAACCGTACAAGGGCGAGATTTTGCCACACTGGCGATTCAAAACACCCGAGATTGCGACAGAGTCATCGGAGAAGATCTATGAGCTATTTTTGGAGTATAAGAAAAAGGGAGATTTCGTGGGGATGGATATGGCTCGCAAATTTCTCCAGATGGGCTATACACGGGCCAGACGGTATACGAATCACAAAGGAGGACGCAAATATTCGAAGGAGGATGGCTCGATCCTACCCTATCAGAATGATAAGGTGAAGGCAGAAGCCGCGGCCATATTCAAAGCACAATGGGAGAATGCGAAGACCGATCCAGACTATGTGAAGATGAAGAAGGAGCATCGGGAAAAGTACGAGTCTGATGAGGCGTAGGATCAACGGTGAAAAGATTGACTTATGGAAACATTGGTCTCAGAATCGATCTTGTTACTGTTCATTTTCAACCATTATATTGGAGAAGAGAGGCGCATCCGATTATGACAGATTCGTTCATCCACTTAAACACAGGCCAGAACATCAGTATCAACGAATCCACCCAACTTCAGGTAACTATTCAATGTACATCATCTCCTTCTCCCTTGGATGTTAGCTGCTTTATGGTAAACGAAGAGGGAAAGGTGCCATCTGACGACTATTTCGTATTTTATAATCAGAAGGCCGATCCCCATCAAAGTGTGCTTCTGCAACAGGCAGAGGAACTGAAATCCTCTTTTGTACTGGATACAAATCAATTACGGCAGGCCCCTGTGGAAAAATGTGTGTTTACGGCTACTCTGGATGCGGGAGGCACATTCGCCGATGTTCAGACATGTCAGGCAATTGTACGAGCTGGTTTCCAGCAGATTACCTATGAGATCACGCAGGTCACTGCGGAAACAGCACTTATTTTCATTGAAATCTACAAGTATCGTGACGGGTTCAAAGTTCGTGCGATTGGACGAGGTTTCTTTGGTGGATTGCAGCCGCTGGCAGAATCATTTGGTGTTGAGATCGAGAGTAACGACACCTCGGAAGCAGAACAGGTTCTTCTCACGGCACGAGCTGAAATTGCAGCCGCCTCTCCAGAAGCCCCGGCACCTGTTGCTGCACCGAACACGAATCATGCACCGCTTAACCTGACCAAGATCGATCTCCTCAAGCATAAAGTAACCTTGTCTCTGCAAAAGAAAAAGATTGAACCTATACAGGCACGTGTGGCCGTCGTATTTGATGCATCAGGCTCCATGTACCATCTGTATCGTAAAGGCATCGTGCAAGAAGCCTTCGAGCGTATCCTGGCGATTGCATCGGCTTTTGATGATAACGGGGAGCTGGACGTATGGTTCTTCGCCAAAGACTTCTTGCGTGCACCTAGCGTCACCGCCAGGGATTTCGAGAATTATATTGAACGCACATATACGCTGGGGAGCAAAGGCGGTACCAACAATGAACCTCCTGTAATGCAGGATGTCATTCGTAAATACACAATCGAGGAACCTAATGCGAAGATTCCAACGTATATTATCTTTTTTAGCGATGGTGGAGTCAGTCAAAAAGGGAAAATCATGCGGCTTATTACCGAAAGTTCAACCAAAAATCTGTTCTGGCAATTCGTTGGCCTGGGACAAGCCAATTACGGTATTCTGGAGAATCTTGATGATATGACTGGACGTTTCATCGATAATGCTGACTTTTTTGCACTGGACGACATCTCCAAGATCAGCGATGAAGAATTGTACGATCGTCTGCTTACTGAATTTCCAGATTGGATAAAGGAAGCTCGGGCCAAAGGCATTTTGGCCTAAAGCTTTCACCCTACCACCACTAATTAGGCTTGTACTTTTTCTGGTTTACCACCCTTGGAACGTGGGCGGAGCATATTTCCTACGATTCGCAACATGGACTTGCGTGGTATGAGGCGGGTGAACTGCGCTGTCCAGTAATTCCTGGCCCCGGGCACAGCATAAGGTTTGCCTGATGCAAGTGCCCTTATGGCTACGGCCACGACATGCTCAGGTGTATCACGTTTGCCCACGGAGGCTTCATCAGCACCCACTACATCAAAGAACGAAGTCTCAGTTGAACCCGGACATAGTGCCAAAAACTGAACGCCACGCTTCCTGTTTTCTTCGTATAATGCCTCGGTAAAAGAAAGTACAAATGCCTTCGTCGCTCCATACACAGCCATATACGGGTCAGGTTGGAAGGCAGCCGTTGAAGACACATTAATGACAGCACCTTTTTTGTTCTGCAACATGCCTGGCAAGAAAAGATGCGTCATGTTCGTCAAAGCGAGCACGTTCAACATAATCTCCTCCTGCTGCCGGGAACCATCCAGTTCTTCAAAACATCCATGAGTAGCAAATCCCGCATTGTTGATCAGTATATCGATGTGTATTCCACGATTCTGACATTCCTCATATACGTTCTGAGGTGCCTCTACTTCGGAGAGATCGGACACGATTACCTCAGCCCTTACTTGATATGTACGTTCTATACGTTCTGCCAATTGATTCAGTTTGGACTCTGTTCTGGCCACCAGCACGATATTTTTACCCTTGGAAGCCATTTCGAGTGCAAAAATTTCCCCAATACCTGAAGAAGCACCTGTAATAAGTACCCATTGATGCTGATCCTTTATCATCTCTCATCCATCCTCTAAGCTTAATTTAAACACATGTTTTCATTAGGAAACACTGTTTCTTTATAGAATCATCGTAACCAAAATACATGATCCTGTCAAATTGCATCTGTTGATTTTGCTTTTAGACAATGGTGCTCACTCTCTACATTCGGATTAAATTGACGTTATCCGGCGTAAAACAGTAGAATGACCATAGCGAAGGAAACGTAGTTTCTGTTCAACAACAATACGGTTACGAGGATGAAATCAATGAAGGATCTTAATTTGGGTTCCACGGAATCTGCACATACGGTAACAACCTTTCAAGAAGCCAGACTCCAGCACTCGGATAATCTGCGGCAAAATATTGTGCATGCTGCTGCTGCTTTACTGCAAGAGCATGGACCAGAAGCCGTCACAGTACGCCGTGTAGCTGAACGCATGGAGTGCTCCACCAAAATCATATATAATCTCTTCGGCAAAAAAGAAGGGTTAGCCAAACATCTGTATTTAGAGGGATGCTCCCTCATGGCCCAGCGTTTTGAAGCTATGCCCCGGCAGGCCTCGTTCGAACAATATTTCCGTGATCTTGCCCACGTCTACTGGGACTTCGGCATTTCTCAATCCAGCTTCTATCAGCTGATGTTTGGAGGATCTTTTTCCGAATTCAAACCAGATGGAGAGACCTTACAGGGAACAGCAACTGCACTGAAACAAGTGTCTGCCTTGGTTGAGGTAGCGATTGAACAGGGAATGCTTCAGGTGCAAGATCCCCTGCTTGCGGTACGAATGATCTGGGCTCCCTTACACGGTGTTATTCATCTGTACCTGGGAGGCCATATTGAGAGCGAAGAAGCTGCCAAAACCCTCTATGATCATACGTTGTCGATGGTTATACACTCCCTTGTAAGTACATCTGCGAATGGATAAACATGAAATCGATGATGTGTTAGAAGCTTTTAGAAGATAAACGAAAAAGGAGCATATCCATTGGCGTAATACGCCGAGGACGTGCTCCTTTATTTGGTTCACTCTATTTATATCTGTGTCAATCTTCAGTCGATTAAAGTGTCTCTTGGTTCTCGGCTTCCCAACGTGCAATTTCCTTGCGCACAATTGGAGCGACTTCTTTACCAAGCAGTTCGATTGCTCTCATGACTTCGTTATGCGGCATGGTGCCGAGTGGAGTGTGCAACATGAAGCGGGTAATGCCGACTTCTTTGCGCAGATAGATAATCTTCTGAGCCACCGTATCCACATCTCCCACGTACAAAGCACCCTCAAGGCTACGCGCCGCATCAAATGTCGCACGACTATAGTGTCCCCAGCCACGTTCGCGGCCCAGTATGTTCATGACCGCTTGAGCTGGCGGGAAGAATTTCTCCACAGCTTCGTCTGTTGTATCAGCAATGAAGCCGTGAGAGTGAGAAGCAACGGTCAGCTTGGAAGCATCATGTCCCGCATGTGCAGCTGCTTTCTTGTACAGTTCCACCAGTGGTGCGAATTGCACCGGACGACCACCGATAATGGCAAGCACCAGTGGCAAACCGAGCAATCCTGCACGAACTACCGATTCCTGATTACCGCCACTACCAATCCACACCGGAAGTTTCTCCTGTACCGGGCGCGGGTAGATGCCCAGATTGTTAAAAGAAGGGCGGTGTTTGCCTTCCCAGGTTACTTTTTCCGAATCACGTAGCTTGAGCAGCAAATCCAGTTTCTCGTCGAATAACTCATCGTAGTCGTTCAGATCGTAGCCAAACAGTGGGAAGGATTCAATAAATGATCCACGCCCTGCCATAATCTCTGCACGTCCGTTCGAAATGCCGTCCAATGTCGCAAAATCCTGATATACCCGTACCGGATCATGCGATGACAGCACCGTTACCGCACTCGTCAAGCGAATATTCTTGGTCTGTGAAGCTGCCGCCGCCAGAATGACGGCTGGTGATGAAGCCGCATAGTCAGCACGATGATGCTCCCCCACGCCGTATACATCCAGGCCCACCTGATCTGCCAAAACAATCTCTTCAACAACATCCCGAATACGCTGCGCATGACTGATAAGTTCTCCTGTTTTTACATCCGGGTTCGTCTCCACAAATGTACTAATTCCGATTTCCATTGTCTGTTCCTCCCTGGTATGAAGCGATCCGTCGTTCATCTAACCTATTGTAAGTAGATCACCTTTTGTTATGTATCTTAATATTGAACTATTTTGATGAAAAACACAAGTACCCTCTGTTTCCAGAGGGCACTTTTATGATTGTTTTCTATAATTATGGCTTGATCAAATTCCATAAATCTCTGAAATTTTCATCGAGGACCTCTCATACCAACATATCGTTCTCTTGCACAACTTCTGGACGTGAAGTGTGAAAAAAGCAGTATTCCCTTCTGGGATCTTCCTGATGCAATTCACCATAACGTTTTAGTGCCTTCGTAGAATCATCAAATGAATCAATCACTGCCATCTCTTCAATATAACGCTGGCCTTCTCTAGAATGCGCCTTGGTTGCCTCAAAAACGACCCATTCATTAGGGAATCGCTCCTGAACTTCCTTCCATTGCATAGTGACACCTCCAGACCATTAGATAGAAATATTATATCATGTGGAAACAGTATTCCATGGGCTGACATTCTAAATTAAATACATTTTTTAGAGCATTGCCTGTAAATCTATTATTTCTTCCTCCCGATGTACAGCAGATGCGACGAAATCCCCAATATGGAAGGGTCCTTAGCGGCATCTATCATATATTGCATGAGTTCTTCATACTCGCCACGCTCTTTCCAGTATTGCTGCTGCTCATCCGTGAGCATCGCTCTAAGGCTGGATGAACCAATTAAATCGACGGTTTCGAAGTTATGCTGTTCCATGAACGGTGTAATGTCCTGAATATTAAAGTAATAAGCACCTGTGAATCGTCCGTGATCCTGATGATCGAATATCCCCTCTTCCACAAAAGAACGAATGGCTCCCATATGGTCATTCGGTTTCCAGTGCTGTGGGGATTGCAGCGAATTGATACTCATGCGCATTCGGCTTTGCATCGCTACAAACACCACGCCTCCTCGCTTGGTTACACGATACAACTCTCTTACAGCAGCCACACGCTCCTCGACAGTCTGCAGATGATATAACGGCCCCAGCATGAGGGATGCATCATATGTCTCGTCAGCAATACCGGTGAGCGAAGTGGCATCAAGAACATGAAATCCATCGAATTGCTGTGTCAGACCGAACTCCTGAGCCTTTTCCCGTGCAGTATCCACGGAGGAAGGTGTCAGATCAGATAAAGTGACCTGGTACCCCAGCTTCGCCAGTTCCATGGCATACTTTCCCGGTCCTGCGCCATTATCCAGAATACAGCCAGTAGCGGGGAGATGCTCCCTGATGTAATGCATGTTAATGATGAACTCAATCGGTTCCCGCTCCAGTCTCCCCCACTCATCAAACCCGGAATAATATTCAATAATGTGATCTCTCTTCATCGCTCTGACACCTGCCTTTTCTTATATGTAGACCACCCAACCATGTTCAAAAAAATTAAATTCCAACCAGTATATATCTACTAAATATTTCCTGTCAATTAAAAAAACGTTCAATTCCCGTTGGATGCGGAACTAAACGTTTCTCGAACTTATATCTTTTTCACAAACTCAGACTTCAACTTCATCGCACCCAAGCTGTCGATCTTGCAATCAATATCATGATCCCCATCAATCAGGCGGATATTCTTCACTTTGGTGCCCTGTTTGACCACGAGCGAGCTACCTTTTACCTTCAGATCTTTAATAACCGTAACGGTATCGCCATCACTTAGCACATTTCCGTTGGCATCACGGATTACTTTCGTATCCTCTGCGTTATCATTGTCTGCTTCCAGAGACCATTCATGTGCACACTCTGGGCAGACCAGCAGGTTACCATCCTCGTACGTGTACTCAGAATTACATTTCGGGCAGTTAGGCAAATTAGACATATGTATTAAACTCTCCATTCTACGATTGGCTTTCCCGCAAGTATACGGGATTTCGGCGGTATGTTCCATACGCTTGGTCACTGCATGAATGGATTTAAACCAAATTTAAGGTTCATGCCTCCCTCACTTTAAGGGTAACTACTTATGATGTAACTATTAGATACACGCTACTCATTACATGAATCTCCTCTATTTCTCCATGAGAGTTACTATATTTACTACCAAAGGAGTGCCTACTCATGTCTTCATATGTTTTCCCTGTGCAAACGGCTTTTTTGATCTTTGTCGTCGCAGCTATGTTTTTGCTGGTGCCGTGGTTGATCTATGGTTATCGTAAAGACGGTTTCTTCAGCTGGTCACGGTTTGGTATCAGCTTTTCGTTTATCTTTTATATTCTGGCCGCCTATTGCCTCGTCATTCTCCCGTTTCCGACTACGCGAGATACCTGTGCGCAGCAAGCCGCTGACACGATCTACTACAATCTGGTTCCATTCACCTTTGTCAAAGACATCATGAAGGAAACACCCATTGTATGGACCCAGCCTTCCAGCTATCTCAGCATGATTCAGGGCAGAGCCTTTCTGCAAGTTCTATTTAACGTCCTGCTTCTCATGCCGCTGGGTGTATATATCCGTTATTTTTTTCAAAAGAGATCTTTCTGGAAGTACGCCCTGCTTGGTGGATTCGGGCTTTCCTTATTCTTCGAGATCACCCAAATCACCGGATTCTACGGGTATTATAATTGTCCTTACCGCCTATTCGATGTAGATGATCTGTTATTGAATACGTCAGGAACCGTACTTGGATTTGTCTCAGCGCCCATCCTGCTTGCTTTATTCCCATCACGTGCAAGCATTCAGGAAAAGAGCGAACAGATTGTGGAGCAAAACCGAGTGTATACTATGCCTCAATTGCTCGCACTAATGATCGATGGAGTCGTTGTTGTCTTCCTTTCGAATCTAATTTCCATCTTTACAGCATCTGATGTGATGAGTGATGCGCTAAGTACATCCATTGCTATGGTCATTGTCCTATTCTTCATACCTTGGGTGCGAAATGGGGTAACTCCAGGCTCGGCCATCTTGCGCTTCCGCTATGTGGATCGTCAGACAGGCAAACCTGCCAGTGAATCGTTATTCAAAAGATTTATCGCACTTTATGCTCCATGGCTACTATTTACGATCGTTCGCTTGGTCAACGATTATGCGTTTTCCGGTCATCCGGATGTCATGCTTGACCCCTATCGCGCATGGATCTCTGTGGGAATGTTTGGTCTATCTATGCTGATCTCCTTCATCTTGTTCGTCCATTTCGTGATCGTGCTGTTCTCCCGCGGAAAACGTTCCTTCTACTTCGATGAGGTGTCCCGCACGCGGGCCTCTCGTAAATAGTTAACATGTCTGCTGTGCATCCGTAACCCAGCATTATAAAAAGGCGACTTCCACGATAAAGAATGGAGGTCGCCTTTTTATATCATTGTGGCCTTATAGCTAGTTATACATTGCATGGATGCAACAGCACATTCGGACTACAGCCCCAGTAACTCACGTTTGGATGCCTCAGGATCATGTACAACTTCAATCTCATGGTCGAAGATCAATGTCGCGCGATCCTGCTCATAAGCAGGCCAGTCCACCCCTGCGGTAGCCGGTTTACCGTTCTTGGCAAAAGAAATCCAAGCATCCTGTACTTTAAGCGCTAGTTCCGCTGCGGCCTCATCCGGCTCGGCATTCATATATTTCAATACAGGCAGTGTATTGAAGACAAAGTACATTTCAATGCTGTGAACTGCTTTATGAAGAAGTGGATGCTCTGGCATCACCCAATCGAAACGATACATCCACACTGGCGCATGTTGCTGCTGTGCAGCCGCATATTGTACCGAAGAACGCCAGAAATATAGATCGGTCATGACCTGTGCTTGACCATCTGCCGTTTTGGGATAGCTGTCTGCAATAGCTGCACGATTCTCCAGATTCGGCGTCATAAAGTCAACGGCTTGTACCATATCGATCTCTGGTGAATACGGAATATGCGGCTGGATAAACAACGAACCTTCATGCAACGTTGTACCGATTAACACAGGAATATCCTTCGCCTTACCCTCGCTTATCGCCTGAAGCGGCGTCTGAGGCAGAGTTACTGCATCCAGTACAGGCTGGAATAACAAGGCCATCCCTGCACCGCTCTGCTGTTTGATCGTTTCTGCGGCTGCGATGATCTGCTCTGCCGGAATCGTCTTCAGCTTCTGGAGGTTATCTGGCTCTACGCCCAGAATCTTCAGCATACCATCACGTATAGCAGATGCTTGTTCTGCCGGCATGAACTGTGAAGCTCCACTTTGCATAATGACACGTTGGAAAAGTCCCTTGGAGGCAGGCATAGCCATCAACGCTGCAATGCTCATGCTGCCTGCCGATTCTCCGAATACCGTGACTTGGTTCGCATCACCGCCAAAAGCAGAGATGTTATCTTTCACCCATTGCAACGCCGCTACCTGATCCAGCAAACCGACATTCGTTGCAAATGAATCACCTAGCGGTGCCATATGCATGAATCCGAGTGGTCCAAGTCGGTAGTTGATCGTCACGACGATTAAGTCACCTCGAAGGGCCAACTGTGTACCATCATATACAGGGAAACTTCCAGAGCCGGCTACAAAGGAACCACCATGAATCCACATCATAACCGGTAGTGGTGCTGCCCCCTTTTCCTCAGGTGCCCAGATGTTCAGATATAGACTATCTTCTGATTCATTCGGGGTTCCTGTTACACCTTCTGGTTGATGGTTTCGTTGCTGTATATTCTCAGGGCCAAATTGAGTGGCCTGTCTTATTCCCTCCCATGTCTCGGGTTGAACCGGAGCCTGGAAACGTAACTCACCTACTGGGGGTTTAGCATAGGGTATACCCTTCCATACGCTTGCACCATGCAAAAGCTCGCCTTGAACAGTACCGTACTTCGTTGCAACTTGAAGTTCTCTCATGCCGCTTCTACTTCCTCTCCATGAATAGGTTAGACTAACGATTAATAGTTAATGTGTACTTATTTGAGTATAGTTTGTACAAACACCCATTTACAACTTTACCCAGAATTATGTGCTCACACTACGTTTCACGTGGAACTTTATAGTCAAAACCCGATCAATCTCTATCTACATTTTTACATTAACAATATACTTAATGAGTTCCAGATCATATGAAGCAATATCCCTGGCAGCAGTGATTTTGTTTTATAAAATATATAGCCCAGCACGAGTCCAAACATGGAAGTAGCTAAAAAGACATCACCGTGCAACAAACCGAAAATCACTGAGGAGATCACTAAGGACAGCCATGTTCCATATTTGTTTGAAAGCGTTGAGAAAAGTAACCCTCTAAACAGTAGTTCCTCGTAGAAGGGAATACCAATACAGATGGCTAAAATGACAAAGATATTTTGAAAAGTCATGATTGAGTCCAGAGCGCCCAAGTTAAAGGTTTCTCTCTGACTCTCGTTGGATTCCATCCCCGAACCTAGTATGAAAATACTGGTTAACCCAAATAATACGAGTCCAATTATGATATAAAGGGCGGCTGTCCTCATATTTATTTTGTAATACAGTGACTCACGTATGTATTTTCTGAACCTTTTGTTAAGAGCGAGAAACCACGTGTAAGATATCAATTGAAATAACAATATTATAAATGCTTCATTTAGATCGTTTACTCCTAACCCTTCAAAAATTAAGGATGCAAGTACAAAAGTAATTGCGGGAAGAATAATTATTAAGCCTGTTTTTATAGCTATCTCTTTCAAATTATAATCACTGTCTAGCGGCATTAGCAGGTTCCACCTCTTATAGTAATGTGCTCATGGGGAATATCAAAGGAGTTTTGCACTACTTCTCAAACTGCTTTAAAAAAATGTTCAAGAAAGTTTCCTAGCTTTTGTCCCAACCCATAGAATCCTTCTGTAAAGAAAACTGCACCTTTTATGAAAACATTAAATGCATGAAAGATAATGATTGCTAGCATGGGTATAATCAGCGGTAACATCGATTTTCCAAATGAAGTCCAGTTGATCTTTTGCATAGAAAATTACTCCCTTCAATTAAATTGTCTGTCCTTATTCACCTACAAATAAAACGAGATCACACTCAAGCTCATTGCGATTTTTTCCAAGCCCAATACAATTGCCACCTTTTTAAAGAAATTTAATATTACCATTCTCTCATATCCAACATGACAGGAATCAGATAACAAAGGTACATTCTACCAGAACCTAAACACTCTAATCCATCAAATTAATTTTAGACTATATAAATTGAACTACAGATATTTACACAGGGACTACGATGACAGAATAACCTTCCAATCGCTGTTATCCCCAGATTTTTTCGATTCCCTTTCTCAAGGGGAAATCCGGTGATAAAGGCGAACGCTTCGCTTTTTCAGGTTTTTTCTGTCCTCTTCGTTATCGTGTAAATGATTAGTTCAACTTATATAGTTTTGTATGGAATCAGAACCATATTATCAATAAAGAGCCACCCATAAGAGTGACTCTTTCTCTCTAAACCACTGAGATTCTTACTATATGTTCTACTTTGGTAGCCTTTATTAGTTACCACCCTAGGCACTGTATTTAACTACCCTTCTACAGGATAACTTACCGTAAACGCAGCACCCTCGATCCATTCGCCCGTAACAAAGTTCCGCCCCCTTACAACCACTCGATCCTTATAAATCTCCACATGAAGTCCTTCACTACCTTCCAGATGCTCATCCTGATCTGTCCAGAGATAACCTACAGACGAAGCATTGAACATGGTTGGCATGTGGCCTGCACCATCGTACATCGTATGCAGTGCTTCCAGTTGCCAATGGGTATGGCCAGAGAAGAGGATTGCTTGCGGGTATTTAGCAAGAACCGCTTTGAGTTCAGCATCCTGATTCACACCATACCATCCCTGTTCCTTTAACGATCCAGCTACCGTATCCATAAGCGGCTGGTGCAAGAACAGGAAGATGGGATGATCTAGTGTTGCACGCTCAGACAATTTCGCATCCAGCCACTCCAACTGTTCAGTCGACATATCACAATCCTTCGGATGAGGTTGCTCAGTGCCCAGGAATATATAATGATACCCATCGATCCAATGATCGTGGTAAGAGCCCCTCATGCCTGTTGTCCCTTCAAAATCACTTAAGCGACGTTGCCATAACCCGGCGACCGTAATGGATGCAGCTTCTTCTGAGATATCTTGGCCCTCCTGCTCCAATAACTCAGCTACTTCATATGCTTTCATCTCGAGCAAAACGATCGGCGGATCTTGCCATACCACGGCTCCAATATCATGGTTACCTACCGTGTAACGGATGTCCGGCAAGCTCTCCGCTTGTTGCTTCCATATGCGTTGCAACTCACGATATTCACTCGGCAACCCCCGATCCGTCACATCACCCACATGCATGATTCCACTGCTTCCCTGGCTAAACGTAGCTATGTCGGCTAATGCTTGCTCCAGGTGCCGGTTATGAATGTGGTCTGCCTCGTCCCGTACATGCGTATCTGTAATGACTTGGAAAGTAGCAAGAGGTTGCTCAAATATATGTTCATTTCTCATCAAGAATCACTCCATTTCAGTCCAATAATGCCAATCAGAATAAAACCAATCCATACCATCGACGTGAGCCGCAGACGTTCACCGAAATAGTAATGGCCCACTACGCCAATAAGTGTAATGCCTACGCCAGACCAGATCGCATAGGCCACAGCCAGCGGCATATACTTCACTGCAAAGTTGAGAAACGTAAAACTTGCGCCATAACAGATAAACATCAACACCGAAGGCCATAACCGTGAGAATCCATCCGATACTTTTAGCAAAATAGTAGCACTCAGCTCTAGTCCGATAGCCAGTGCCAACAGGATCCAGCCCAAGTAAGCATGACTGTTCGTCATCGGCCAAGCCCACCATTCAGCAATTCATGGAACGATTGAATCGTTCTGTCCGCCAAGCGGATTTTTCCCGGTTCTCCAATCCCAATCCTGTAGCCTGCACCAGCGGTTCGTGCCATCTCCATGTCTCCGTCTGTATCTCCAATGACCACCGTATGCTGTACAGATACACCTAACCGTTCACAAGCAAGTAGAAGCATATCGGGAAAAGGTTTACCCCGCTCCACCAGATCTGTACCAATCACCACGTCAAAGAAGGAGTCCAGCCCCATCCACTGTAAATGTTTAATTGCACTTGGTGTATCATCTGCCGTCACTACACCCATAACGACACCTTCGCTACGGCACTGTTCAAGAAATTTACGAACGCCCGGTAACGGATGTGCCGGACGATGCTGCTCCATCTCTTCCTCTGCTTGCGCCAAACACTCCCGAACCATGATCTTGGCTTCCGCCCAGCTGAGACCCGCACGACATCCATGCCACGTCAGCACGGCATACACTTCATCCATGGTGCCCATGGCCAGCGGGCCCCGCACATCATACCCATTCATTCGACCCTGGTCATCGTGGAAAGTTCCCCAGATCTGCGGAAGTTCATCTGTGTTAATACGAAGTCCCCTGGTCGCCAACTGGTCTCTGAAGTCGTTCAATACACAATCGGTCCAGAACCCCCACATGCCCGTAAAATCAAGTAATGTGCCGTCCTTGTCGAACAAAACAGCTTCAATCGGATTCGGTAACCCGTCCACATACGTCTCATCTTGCATTGGTTAAACTCCTTGTCTGCGATCTTGTATAAACGGAAAGGACGGTACAGCATGTACCGCCCCTTTCGCTTGATTCACTTGCCTGTATACGTTTCTTATTTCGTTACACGATCCAGTTCTTTCTGCGCTTTCTCTTTCGCTTCCTTCAGCGCTTGTTCAGCTGGCATATTATTGATCTGTACTTTATCAGCTGCATCTTTCAATGCATCATTGATTTTGCCACCTGTTGGATCCTGGAATGGAGCCGAAGCGTGAGCTGCTTGTTGCAGTGGTACAGTGATCTGTGGATTTTCCTCACTGAATTTCATGAACTCTGGATCTTGTTGAGCCGATTGACGCACTGCAATATATCCGGTATTCATAGACCATGAAGCTGTGTTGGACGTCTCAGAGAAATACGTAAACCATTTATAAGCAGCTTGTTGTTGCTCTGGACTCGCTGTTGCCGGAATACCTGCCAAAATGGCATTCGCTACCGGTTTACCTTCACCAATGCCTTCCCAACCTGGTTGTTGCATCGCAGCGACTACGCTAAAGTCCAAGTCACCTTGGTCACCACTAGATCCGGTGTAACCTGCCGCTTTATTTTTCATCACATTATCAATCGTTTTGTACCAATATTCCCAACCTTGACCACCATACTCGATGCCCATGATTTTGTCTTCATTAATCCATTTACGGAACAGGTCCCATGTCTCGATCCACTCTGGGGAGTCGATCATGACTGTTTTGCCATCGTCGCTAAGGATTTGACCACCCTTACCCAATACAGCATCAATCATGTTGTCTTTACCCCACATCGGTTGCCAGCCAGAGAACGTTGTCTTGCCATTCTCTTGTTTGCTCATCTTCGCTGCTGCTTCAGCCAACGCTTCCCATGTTGTCAGACTCGCTGGATCGATTCCGTTCTCTTTTAACGTATCCATGCGGTAATACATGATTTGGGTCGTTCCATACATAGGTAGGAAGTATTGCTTACCATCCACCTGTCCCTGGTTCAGGAACGTTTGAATGAAATCGTCTTTCTTAAAATTCGAGTCCGCTGCGATCATCTCATCCATCGGTGCATAGTATCCTTTGCGTGCCCAGTCTATGTTAGCACTCAGTACAGCGGCCGGAACCTTCTTGGAAGCAATCGCTGCTTGTAACTTCTGTTCCGTCTCCGTGTAATCTGCTTGTACAATTCCCTTCACAACGACTTCGTTCTGGGAGGCGTTGAACGCATCAATCGTTTTTTTCATGTTATCGCCCAGATTACCACCCAGGCCATACCAGAATTCAATCTCCACCGGATCTTTCGCCTGAGCTTCGGTTCCACTGGCAGCAGCCGTCGTGCTTGATTCTGCAGGTGCTTGTGTTCCACAAGCCGTCAGTAGCGCAAAGCTGGTCGCGAGTACCAGCGACATGCCACCTTTCCAGTTCAACCTCAATCTCTTTTTCCATGTCATGCTTGCCTGACTCCAATTCATTGTCGTTCCTCCCGTTTTAGGTGAAATATTGGTGTTGACACGGTGCATCTGGATGGATGCAGTCTTACAAGGTAGTTAATATCAGTTCTTGTTCACACCAGCCGTGATGTTCACGCTCTGCATGATGGTCTTCTGGGTGAACAGGAAGAGAATAAGTAGTGGTGCGATGGTGAAGGCACTCGCAGCCATAATCTGTGGCCAAGCCAGTCCATATGCCCCACCTTCTACAAAGAAGCTGCGCAGACCCGCCGATACCAGCTGCAGATCAGGATCTTTGGTGATGAGCATAGGCCAGAAATAGTTGTTGTACTGTTCAATGAACGTAATCAGAACCATCACGGCGAAGCTTGAGCGAACAAGCGGCGTGATAATCGTCCAGAGAATCCGGAAGTGGGATGCACCGTCCAGCTGTCCGGCTTCCACCAATTCATGAGATACCTGCATGAACGCCTGCCGGATCAGGAAGATCGAGAACACGCTGACGCAGTTGGATACAATCAAGCCTGTGTAGGAATCTAGCAAGTTAAGTTCGCTAAGCACCAGGTAACTAGGCAGATATACGGCTGTACTCGGTATCATATACCCCACCAGAATCAGGGATGTCAGTACACCTTTGAGACGGAATTTCATATGTGTCAGAGCGTACGCCATCATACTGGAGTTGACGATCTGAAATAGACAGATGGCTAATGCTACCCCGGTACTGTTCAGAATGTAGCGGGCAAATGGAGCCGCATTCCAGGCGTCTACATAGTTGCTCCACAGGAATGTCTCCGGCCAGAAGGTCGGCGGGAACTGCCAGATCTCATCATTGGTTTTGAATCCGCTAATGACCATCCAATAGAAGGGAAAGGCTGTACTCAGCGCGATAACGGCTAACAGGAGATAGCGGATCAATTTACTTATTTTAAAATTCGGTTGTGACACGTTCTGCAACTCCTTACGCTTCATCCGTTTAGACTTCTTGTTAGGTAATGTCATTGTCATTAGTAGTGCACCAGACGTCTGCCAAGCAGGAAGGATACTCCCGACAGCAACACGCAGATCAGAATAATCACAACGGCGATGGATGAAGCTTCACCTACGTTAAAGGATTCGAATGCAGACTGGTAATACATGTACAGCAACGTTCTTGTTGATCCCGCCGGTCCGCCCTGCGTCATGACATTAATCTGGTCATAGGCTTGCAAGGACTGAATTGTAAGAATAATCGAGAGAAAGAATGTCGTTGGTGAGATCAGTGGCAGTGTGATACTTCTGAACTTGTCCCAACGGTTTGCCCCATCGATCGAAGCTGCCTCAAGTAGATCGGACGGTAGATTTCGTAGTGCAACCAGATAAAATACCATCGCCCACCCAATCGACTTCCAGAGAGTAACGATCAGAACGGCAACCAGTGCCCAGTCCGCGTCACGCAACCAGCCGATCGGAGATACACCAGCCCAGCCCAGCATCAGATTAGCGAGTCCGACTTCGGGCTCGAAGATCCAAGACCACGCAATGGACACCGCAACTGTCGGGGTGACCCAAGGTGAGAAGAGTAACGTCCGGAAGATGCCGGATGATTTGATTTTGCTATTCATGAGCATCGCAAGTGCCAATCCGCCCACAATGGTTGGGATCACACTCCCCAGTCCGAATAACAAGGTGACTTTCAGTGACCGATAGAATTCGGAGTTTGTTAGCAGATAACTGTAATTGTCTAGTCCAACGAACAACTTGTCCGGGCTCATGAAGTCCCAATCGGTGAAACTGAGATACACGATATATCCCAGAGGTCCCAGCCAGAAGATCAGCAATGGGATTAGAGCTGGCAGCGTGAATAGCACCGCTTCAGACTCCCTCCATAGTTTTAAACGCAAATCCCCCACTCCTTATTGTTCAATTTTTCTTTAATGATTGGGATTTTTTGAGTATAATCAACTTTATATTTCTTCTGTACAAAATTGATTGTACACTGGTATTGAAAATTCTAATTCCGGGTTATGTTAAAATTGGAGCAAGTCATGTAAAATATGAGGCAGCTAGTGGTAACGCTATCATAAACCAGAGGTGACATTGTGGGAAAAGAAACTGCCGGGAACCCGAATCATTCTTCGTTACCCGATCGGCATGCGCTAAGGGAGAGAGTCATTGAGGCCATCGCCAATACGATGGATCTGTATGGAGTTAATCATACGTTTGGCAAATTATACGGCATCATGTATTTTGAGGATCGACCGATGACACTTGAAGAGATGAAGACCTCGATGAATATGAGCAAGAGCAACATGAGCTATGCGGTTCGTTCGCTTACGGAGTCACAGATGATCTATAAACTGGAGGAAAAGAAGGACCGTCAGGATCAGTATCTGGCTGAGACCGACTTTTATCGTACATTTCAGAATTTCTTCGGGGCCAAGCTCCAACGGGAAGTGGATGTCATGTTAGAAGGCATACGTGAGGTCATTCCTGACCTTTCGGCCATGATCCTTTCAGAACATACCTCTTCTGAAGATCGAGATGATGCACTGCGTGATCTGCACAAACTCCAACATGCGGAGCAGTATTACGTCTGGCTACAAGGATTCGTGGATCAATTGCGAGACGGTAAATTTTACGAGAATGCTACACACTCACCCAACAAAGATTAGTTCACTGCATAGTGGAATAACGCAGCTGTGATTCGTGTGTTGAGTCACACTAAACGCAAAAAGAGCTGTCCCTAGCCAATGCATGGCTTTTGGAACAGCTCTTTTTTTCTATCTATTATACTGTCATATTCCTATCCATTATTAGGGATTCTCTTCTCCATATGTCACTGCGTTAATGACCCCTTTATCATCTTAAAAGTATTACTTTTGCGCAGCAGCTTCAATATCTGCATATGCCCAGTATGTTGCTGGTACATCGTTGAACGTTGGCGTAACCGCACCAGTGAGTGGTTCGCGGTTGAACAATACGTTCAACACTTTCACCGCTTCCGCACGCGTCAGCTTACTGTCCGGTTTGAATGTACCATCGTTGTAGCCAACCATCAGGCCCGCAGATTGCACATAAGCAACGGCTTCTGCCGCCCATAGGTCTGCGGATACATCTGTGAAGGACACTGCTGTACCATTCACGGTTGTTGTATTCGCTTGTTGCTGCATCCAGCGATACGCAATCGTCGCCATTTGAGCACGGGTGATCGAACCTTCCGGCGCAAATTGAGTCGCGCTCATGCCATTCATGATGCCAGCGGATTGCGCTTTTTGAATATCACTAGTTGCCCAGTGTGCTGCAGATACATCCTTGTAGCTCACGCTATTGGTGGAAACTGCTGCCGCTTCATCCGATAGATTACGAGCCAGCATTGCTGCCATTTGTGCACGTGTTACGAATGCATCTGGGCGGAAATCTGCACCAAAACCTTGGATATACGGCTGGTGTGTACTTTGCGAAGCTTTCAGTCCATCCACTACCACAAGGGTGAACGTACTGAATTTCGTTACGGTAAACTCAATGCCTTCGCTATTATCTGCGAGTTGCACCAGTTTGCCTTGAATCAATTCTTTCGTGCCGTCACTGTGTTCGATATAGATCGCCAAGTTGTCCAAAGCCTGCTGGCGCGCAGTCGGATCAGTTGGTAGGCTGTCACGCAGTGGCAAAGTCAACGTCACTTCACGGCTCTTCATATTCGTTTCGATCTCTACCGGACGAGCCAGTACACGCACATTCGTATTCGGAGCAACCTGTTGAATCAGCTGTTCTTTCTTCGCACGCTCTTCAACTTCCTTGCGTTCGGATTCCTTTTTCAAAGGTACAACGCGGAAGTATAAGTCTTGATCGAATCCGGCGATGGAGTTCGTCGGAACAGAAATTACTACATTTTCTGTAGAAATTTCAAGTTTAAGTGCCCCATCATTCAGTGCTTTTACCGCTGCTTTAGGCAGTTCGATACGTGTCTCGGACACGGCATCTTTGGTGTCTGGGATGACAATGCGTGCGGTGTTCATGTTCAATTGCTTCGCTTTTTCCACCGATTCCTTGGCAATCGCTTCGGTCATTTTCACCAAATCTTTGATCGTGCCATTGGTTTCGGTTGTACGTGTGATTGGTGTCTTGGTCAAGTTGGTGCCATTTGCCCCATTAACGTCAACCACGATCTGTTCTTGTTTCGTTGTTGGTACAGGGGTAGACGTTACAGGCGTAGTCGTTACAGGCGTAGTCGTTACAGGCGTAGTCGTAGATCCTCCGCCACCTGTGTTTCCACCCGGGTTGGGTGTTGGCGTATTTGATGTAAACGTAAGTGTTGTCCATTTCCATGCCGGTGTGTTGCCTTTAGCTCTTACACGCACAACAATTTTTTGGTTGCCCTCAAATCGATCTGTACCAGTGAATTTGTTCCAAGTCTTCCCGTCATCTTTGGAGTATTCCATCGTTTCATCTGCGCCGATAACAACATTAGCTGTATCGTCAGCGGTGACTTCGGGAGCTGGTGGAGCAAAGAATAAATCAATTGTATTTTGAATATCCTTAACTTTTGGATATCCTCCTTCAGGTCGTTCAGTTAGCATCCATTGTATAAATTGCTGATGCTCAGATTCATCGGATAGCTCAGCTAATTTTTCCAACTCAAGTGGAAACTTATGAAGCGATGTTTCTGGATTAATAGAAATATAAGAATCAGATTGCATCTGAATCATGGAGTAGATAGAAATGGCCATTCCCATGTCATTAACTGTCACCACTTTGTTGATCAATGGAAACTGCTTAGGTACCATCAACAGAAGACTTACACTAATGTCACTAGTCGATGTAACTTGACTATATTTAGCGAAATAAGCCATTAAGTGCTGATCAGCTTCAGAAGCATTTAGAAAAATCTCGGCAGCCTCCCGAAATATTTGAAAATCCTCTGGAGAGAATAGATTGATGCCTTCTTGTACGAGTTGAGTGTAGAACTCTTTTAATGGAGGAATCATATCGCGCACATCTGCTTCTCTATATGCTCGTAGGGCCTTCATACTCGCATCTACAATAAATTGAACCTGATCTTTATTGTAAGATCCCGTTCCTGAAGACAATTGAACTAACATAGCAGCGATTGCCTCTTGTTCCAGACTTCCCAGCACACCAAACAATTCAGGCTGAGCGAGCAGATCTGTGTCTTGAAGAATAGATATGACTTTATCCGCCTTTCTATCAGCGACAGCCTCATTCAACTCACTCAATGGTGTAGATAATTTCTGCATTTGATATGCAACTTTCAAAGGGTACTGATCTTGTACGACTACATTAAAGTAATATGTTTGGTTCACTTTTAAATCCGTGACCACTTGAGAGAATGTACCAGCTTCAGGAATATCCTCATTGTTAATCAAAACTCCATAAGGAATACCTGATGAAGTACTGATAGAATTTATATCTGAAATATCGGATTTTTTAGAGAGATACACTTGATACTTTAAGCTGGAATCTCCACTAGCTTCTTTCCAATTTAATTCAATTGAAGTTTCACTAAGTATTTTTATCGTTATTAGGCCACTATCTCCGGGTACCGGATATGATGCTCCTGCACTAACCTTTCCTGCCGGTGCCAGCCATGGAGCTAGTAACACCAAAATAAGCAACATACTTACTATTTTTCTATACTGCATATTTCTCTTTCCTCCCTAATCTCGCTTCTCTAAGATAGGCCTATTGTAGTACACAACTCTGAACGGATTCTGAACATCAGAGCAAATAAAAGGAAAAAGATCCACCCTGTAGTACAAAAACAGGATAGATCTCAACTTTTTTCGTCATAATTCATCATTTTATTTTTGAAAAATCATTATTTTAGACCTATATAACTTCAGCTCTTAAATCAAGGTGTACCCGCCATCCACATACAACGTACTGCCCGTCGTGAACGTATTCGTCATCAGATACGTAACGGTATGTGCAATTTCTTTATTGTGGCCAACCCGCTTGAGCAGGGACAGCTTCTCATAATCTTTAAAATGATCGCCGCGTGGCGTGCCTTCCTGCCCTTCCCGCCAGATGGTCCCGGGGGATACGACATTCACACGAACCGGTGCTAACTCCACCGCGAGTGCTTTACCCAGACTCTCAATTGCACCGTTACATGCAGCATAGGAAGCACCGCCATCTAGCGGACGCTGGCTGAATCCACCAGACATCAACGTGATCGAACCGGAAGCCAAAAGATGCGGTGCAGCGTATTTAGCCGCAAAGTATTGAGGCCAGAACTTGCCTTTGAAACAACTCTCTGCCGTGTCACGATCCGATGTCAGTGGTCCCCGGATGTAGGTAGCTCCGGGCGTGAACAGATGATCGAACGTGCCGATTCGGGCAAAAAATGCTTCGAGTTGCTGTTCATCCTGATTGTCCAATACATGAACTTCCACCACCGCTTCCCCATGCTCGCCTTTGCCTAGAACCTTCGCAATCTGTTCCCTCGCTTCCTCCAGTCTGGACGCTGATCTGCCTGCTATAATCACATCCGCACCTACCTCTGCTGCCTGAATTGCCGTAGCCAGTCCGATGCCTGAGCTCCCGCCAATAACAACGACCCGTTTATTCTCCAATGTATAGTGACTCATCTATGCTCATCCTCTCATCTCCGGTTATATAAGTGCATGTGCTCTCACGTTGTGTTCATTATTCATGAAATGAAGAACGTTGAAAAGTACGCATTTACATCGTACCTAGTACGAATATTCGTACTATTGGAGCAGCTCACCACGGTGTTCCCCATTTTTTCATAGAGACGATCGAGCAGAGACCACGAAAATCCGGTATGATGGAGATACATATAGACGTATAAATCGAGGTGATTACTATGAATTTACAAGAACCAAGGTTACAAGGAGTACTAACAACATTGGAGACCATTAATGGGAAATGGAAACCACTTATCTTGTTTATTTTACTGAAGGAAGGTACGAAACGATTTGGTGAACTACGACGCATGATTCCTGATGTAGCCCAAGGCACGTTAACGAAACAACTGCGCGAGCTGGAGCAGGATCGAATTATTGTGCGCACGCTCTATGGGGATGTTCCACCGAGGGTAGAGTACAGCCTGTCTGAACACGGCCAGACGATCGGTACGTTATTGGACGGCATGTGTGGATGGGGTAAAGCACATCTGAACTACCTGAACAGCACACAAGGTGCCATAGAGGGTTAAGATAATACGAACGAAGCACAGCTTTAATCCGAACTGCCCTGCTTGTGTAAGCCTTACCATTCCTCTATAATTTCGTTCAGATGCACAATATGGTATCGGGCGGAATCATCATCAGAGAAGATGCGCATTTAGCACGATGAGATGGAAGGGGAGGAGCTTCGTTGTTGCAGCTTTCGGAAAAACAGGCACAGGACATTGTCGATAAAATGATGCAGGACATCCCATACAACATCAACATTATGAATGAACACGGCATTATTATGGGAAGTGGTCAGAAGGAACGTGTGGGCACAGTTCATCAGGGTGCTGTCCGCGCGTTAACGACAGGAAGCAGGATTGAAGTTTGGCAGGATGGCATGCTGGAGAAAATGGGGACCAACGAACCGATTCTAATCAATCAGCAGCATGTCGGAGTCATTGGCATATCCGGTCATCCCGATGAAGTTCGACCTTTCTGCAACATCGTGCGCACCACCGTATCTCTCCTGATCGAACAGCGTAATCAATTGGAAAGTATAGCCCATGAAGCTTCACGTAAAAAAGCCTTTATCGAACGATTGCTGAACCAATCGGGTTCCTACTCACAAAAGGTCAAAAAGGAAGCCCTGCAATACCGGATTGATCTGCAATTGCCAACCATTCTTCTATATGTCCGTTTCCCTATGAAAACCATGGCCGCTGACACTGAGATCAAACGAATATTGCTCCAAGTTCCTTCATTCTCTGTTGAAGGGGATGGAGACACGCAGATCATCCTGATCCAGAATGAAGCAGACGTTGATTCGATGATCCAGCGTTTGAGACAGGTCACACCCGAAGCATTCATCGCGGTCAGCCGAAAAGAAGCGAATATCGCCACCAGTTATGAACAGGCCCGGTCTGTGATGAACATTCTGCTGGCGCTTCAGCCGGACTCACCGATCATTCGGTATGAGGATGTGCCCTTTCTGGTACGATTCAGTGCAGCTGATCTAACACCGCATGCCAACATCATCAGCAAACTTGAGGATACAGCTGACCTACTGGTTACACTGCGCAGTTTTATCCATCATAACGGTAGCATGACCACAACAGCGGACCATCTCAATATCCATCGCAATACCCTTCAATACCGTCTCAAACGCATACAGACCCTGACGGGCAAAGACCCGCGTAATTGGCTGGAGCTCATCGAGCTTACCCACGGACTACTCGCGTTCTATCAGTAGCGTCAGAACAGCTTCGAGGATGGCAAAAAGACGAGACACAGATCACCTGATTTCAGGCATATCCGTATCCCGTCTTTGTCACATCTCACTCCAATACGTCCCCGTACGACCCTGCACGACCTTATACCACCTTGTACGATTCCGTTTGTTACTGACCTCAGCATTTTGCATAATTCGAATCATACCACTCACGGGTACAAGATTTAGACGAACAGGATCATTTCGATCTATATCTTGATGATTGAAAGAGCTTAGGGATTTATGCAAAATGCTCACCTAAGATAGCAGACCCAGTTTCAGCACCCTGGCAATATTCTCGGTTGTGCGCTCCACATTCTCCGGGCCTTCTCGCAATAGTCGCTCCAGATCTGCTGCCCCAGGCACAATACCAAATATGGCATCAATGCCTTCCCCGTACAGGGTGTCGATCCCTTCGCCCACGTAGCCTGCAATAGCAATTACAGGTTTACCCGCTTCCTTGGCTGCCCGAGCAACGCCATAGGGGGTCTTGCCGAATTTCGTTTGAAAGTCGATACCGCCTTCGCCCGTAAATACCACATCCGCAGCAATCAATTTTTCACGCAACTCCGTGTATTCAATGACAATTTCAACGCCTTTACGCAACACTGCCTGTGTAAAAATCAAAAGTCCCGCACCCAGTCCGCCAGCCGCTCCGGCACCGGGTATATCACGAATATCTTTGTGCAGCTGCTGCTTTACGACATCTGCATAATGGGACAGGTTCGCATCCAGCTGCTCAACTGTCTCTGGGGTAGCCCCTTTTTGCGGCCCAAACACCCTTGATGCACCATGCTCCCCACAGAGCGGATTGGTCACATCACAGGCCACAATGAACTCCACTTCCTGCAAACGCTCATCTAGACCCGACACATCAATCTGGGCCAGTTGATCCAAAGCCCCTCCACCCCGTGCAAGTGGCTGACCCTGTTCATCCAGAAATTTCGCGCCAAGCGCTTCAGCCATGCCGGCACCACCATCATTAGTCGCACTGCCACCAATGCCGATGATGATTTTGCGTATGCCACGGTCCAGACACGCTCGAATCAACTCGCCCGTTCCATAGGTTGTCGTCCGTAGCGGATCTCGGTTTTCTTTGGTTACCAGATGTATGCCACTGGCCGATGCCATCTCGATGGCCGCCGTTGTTCCGTCACCCAGAATGCCATACTGGGCAGTTACTGTCTGACCTAATGGGCCGCTCACCTCTTGCTGGTGAAGGGAACCACTGGAAGCATCCACAAGGGACTGTACCGTGCCTTCCCCACCATCCGCCATGGGTACATGAATATAACTTGCCGTCGGGTATATTTTACGCAATCCTTTTTCCATCGCGACACATACTTCTTTCGCTGTCATGCTTTCTTTAAACGAATCCGGTGCCAGAACAAATGTCTTCTCTCTAGTCTCTTCAGTTTCTCTCATCTCTCTCACTCCATCCGTTAGATTAAAGAATTAAAGAATAAATCCGTACAGTAACGTCGCTACAATAGCCATCGTGCCACCCACAATCGCTTCATATGGAATAACGCCCATCCGCTGACGAATCGTCATCTTCATACTGTCAGCCGACACGTGGAAGTAATTGCCCTGTGGCAAGGAATCAATAACGGTTGCCCCAGTGTGCACCATCACGGCAGCTGCGAGCGGCGCTGTGCCCATGTTCAAAATGGCGTCACCGAAGGAGCCTGTTGCCAAAATAACTCCTGTCGACGTCGAAGCCGTCGCTGCCGCCATCAGAATTCCCGCGATCGGTGCGAGGAAGGTACCGGATATTCCGGATGCTTCAATCAGACCCACCACCTGACCTGACAGATCTGAAGCAGAGATGAGTCCTGCGATTCCTCCTGCACCTACCAGAATGAGCACGGTTGCTGTCATTTTATTTAATCCTGCGGTTGAGTATTTCACGATGTTTCTACCTTGTCCCATCGCCAACATACCGATGATGCCTGCAATCGGCAGGATGTACATCGCATCCACTTTAAAAGTAGACAGTGCTTCAATGCCCGCAATAGAGCCGATTGGATTGATCATCAACAAAATGATCGCAACCAACGGGGCAACAACGGCCTTGTTCAGTGGTGGATACTTCGATGTATCTACATCGCCCTGTTCTGCTTCCTGATCAGTAACCATTACACCCTTGTTCTTGAGCATTGAAGCTACAATTACAGTTACAATCAAGCCGCAGATCGCTGGAATTACGCCTGCCAGCATGACGTTGCTCAGATCCAGATCAAATCCTCGCGCTGCTGCAATGGTATTGGGATTCGGGGAGATAATGTTCCCCGCCTTGCCCCCACCCGATAAGGCCAGCAGCAATGCCAATTTGGATATACCCATTTTATTACCTACAGACAAGGCAATCGGTGCAACGATCAGCACAGCCACGGGGATAAATACCCCAACAGCGGTGATGATCATCGTGGCCAGTGCTAGCGCCAGAATGGCTTTACTTCCGCCAAATTTACGTACAATCGCCTGCGCTATCGTCTCCGCCGCTCCCGATTCCATCATCACACCCGCAAGCACCCCGGCAGCCAGTACGCGGAGTACGGTTCCCATGACACTTTGTGTGCCATCCACCAGTATATTTACGGTCTCTTCCAGGTTAGCGCCGCCAATTAAAGCGCCTACAATTGCGCCCAGAAATAAAGAATAGACCGGGTTCAGCTTTCTCAAAATCAAAATGATGGCAATAGCCAGTCCTGCCAGCGCGCCGATCCAGCTAATTGTTAATGGTTCCATTGTCAATTGCCCCCCATGCACTTGTTGAACACGCTTTCATTATAGTTGCTGGAGGCCATAATAAATATTGATAAAAGGACGAAATTCATTGTGCATATGCACAATGAACTTCATCACCCTAGAGGAGAACTCGGTTTTCCATAATATTTTTCATGCTGATATGGGATTTCGAGGGTCCCAGCTTCACCAGTGAATCCTGAAACTCGGCAAGCTCTGCAATGGACGCCGTCTGTACCTTGATCATATAGTTATACTCACCGCTAATCCGATAGACGTCCGTGACTTCGATGGCCTGTTCACAGAACTGAACCAACTCGTCGCAATACTCTGTTTTGAGCAAAATAAATGTTGTGGTACCACGGTTTAATTGAGCTAGGTTGTAGATCGTCGAATATCCCGATATCACACCTCTCTCCTCCAGTTTCAGAATTCTTTCCTTAACGGAAGGCTGAGACATATTAATTTCTTTACTAATCTGTGCAATGGGCATACGTGCATGATGTTGTAGCAAGCGCATAATCTGCTGATCGATCTCATCTATTATATGTTCCATTGGTAAGACCTCCGAGTCGTCGCCTTATTTAATAAGGTTTTCCTGATAAATTAGCTAAGAATATATTGATTTCATCTCATTATATCCTTTGATATCTTATGGTACCAATGTGATATTGTCCCTATACTTTAGAATACTATCAGAAGAAGGAGCGATGAATGTGAGTGTTATAGGACTTGCACATGTGGCCATTCAAGCCCGAAATTATAAAGATACCCTGGCTTTTTATACAAAAGTATTAGGCTTCAAGGTCGGTCACTCCTGGAGTTTGCCTTCCTTCCACATTACCGAGGCATGTATGTTAATCTCTCCGGATCAACGCACCTGCATTGAGGTGTTTGACCCGAAAGCGGTCATTCCTGCGGAGGGTGAACCTGCCACCTCTCCTGAAGCGGTCCGGCACGGCGCACTATTACATTTCGCCTTTTACGTGCATGATGTAGAAGACATCTATCAGCGAGCGCTCGCATATGGAGCCAAGGCCTACGTTGAACCGGATTGGATATCGCTTGGCGAACCTGCACTTCGGGTTAGAAATGCGCTCGTCCACAGTCCGAATGGTGAAGTGATTGAATTCCTCGAAGAGGTTAATTTCGACCGATCCTCATCCTCACCATCATCTATATGAATTACACAAACAGGCTGCTGCCTCGTCATCCTTGGCAGCAGCCTGTTCTATAGTTGGACTTACTTGAGAGAATCAGCACACGTACATACCCTACTCCTGCTCTGCATTGCCCAGCGTATATTCGCTTAACTTCCCTTCATAGACCAATTGCAATCGTTCACTCTGGCGAAAATCATCCGGTGTCACCAGCGCCGGCAGCTTGTTCCACAACTTGATGCCTGAACGCTGCAGAATCTCGGCTACAAATTGGGAGCAGAAGTAGGAGTTGCTGAACTCCACCGGCTCCTTGAGCGTAATGCCGATCACGCCGAGCAGATTGTACATATATTTCTGGCGGCTACGGATGAAGATGTGCAGCACGCGTTTCATTTTTTCCACTTCACGATCCGTCACCTTAAGCTCATATATGACACATGTCGTATTGGGATACTTGCTGTATGTACCTGTCTGAATATCTTCCTTCACAAACCCGCCGTTCAGCGGATTGCTCGGATGCTTGCGTCCGAAGCTGTACAACTCCGTTAACTCCCGGTCAAATGAGATCGATGCGTGATTATATGGCGCTCGGGTATAGCTCTGAATAACCTTGGTAAACAACGTTCCTGTATTCGTAAGCAAGATATAGATGGAGCGTTCATCTGTCATAGCAAAATTTCCCCTTATCAAGTTGGCACTATTCCTTCATAATAACATAGGTACCCTATAATGGAATCTTACTTTGAATAAGCAGGTGATCGGTACGTGAGCAGTTCACTCTTTACACTAACGCTAATCTTCACAGCTTTACTTGTGATACATATCGTCTACAAAGTTATTGCAAAGCTTCAGCCAAGCAAAGACTATTCAGGCATCGGCCAAAAAATCAAAACCTGGTGGGGCATGTTCGTGATCTTCTGCCTCGCCACCCTTTTTAACCCCATCGTGTCCCTCATCTCGCTCATGGTGCTTGCATTCTTCTCACTCAAAGAATACTTCTCCATGATTCGCAGTACGCGCAAGGCCGACCGCAGGCTGTTCCTGTGGGCGTATCTGGCGATTCCGGTTCAGTTCTACTGGATCTACATTGGATGGTATGGCATGTTTATCGTGTTTATTCCACTATATGTGTTCCTGGTGCTACCCTTGCCACGCCTGATTAACAAAGGTACGGTCGGATTCCTGCGCAGTGTCAGCTCCACACAATGGGGATTAATGCTGATGGTGTTCGGACTGAGTCACCTGGCCTATTTCCCATTTGCCACACCGGAATACGGGTCCAAGCTGGTACTGTTCCTGGTCGTATTAACGCAGCTTAACGATGTGATGCATTATCTAGTCTCTCTCTATCTGGGCAAACGAAAAGTGGTGCCCACCGCCAATCCTTTTGTCACCTGGGAAGGGTTCGCGTGTGCATTTATTGTAACGACAGCAACGTCTTATTTTATCCATCCTTACCTGACACCATTTGATTGGAAATTCTCACTGTTCATCGGGGTACTGATCAGTTTGGCTGGATTCTTCGGTAGTCTGACGGTATCTGTACTGAAGCGCGACCTATTAATCGGGGACGATAACAAGTTCGATTCGCTCAAAAAAAGCTACCTAAGCCGGGTCGACAGCCTGACCTATACCTCGCCGGTTATGTTCCACGTGGTTCGTTATTTCTTTGACTTTATGTAGCAACAGATGGTTCGGCGATCTTGTAATCATGTATGTCAAAAAAAGCAGCCCCAGTGGCTGCTTTTCCTGTTCATCAGGCTCCAGACGGAGCGTTATGATGTGTCTGTTACTTCAACGTAATTTCTTTCTCGGACATAATTTCGTTCCCCTCATCATTTGTGAAGACAAATGTGGCTTTGCCGCGCTCGCCCTTCATCTCATCCGAATAGATAAAGCCGGAGAATTGTCCATTGCCGCTAAAGTAAAACCCCTCTTCTCCATTTCCACCATGTTCAATGGCTTCCTGTAGCGAATTCACAATCGTCACCGTGTTAGACGTCCATCTCATCTCCGTTAATGCATAACCCTTCGGAACCTGTTTTATTCCAAAATCAAAGCTATTGCCCTCCATCGGTTTCTCCGACTGGTCGATGACGATATCAATCTGCTCCGACGGTTCAGTGGATTCCGATTGCACGGTAGGCTTTCCCTCATTACCACTGGCACTACCTTGGTCATTGTTATTCTTCGCATCCGCATTGGGAACAGAGCTTTCCCCAGCTTCCTCTATGGGTTGCTTCGATTGCGGATAGGCGTGCTCCTGAACGGATTCGTTATTATTTTTGGCACCACAGGCACTGACGAATAGCGAAATACAGAGCACAGACATGCAAAGTGCAGATTTCTTTATATTCATGTTCATCATCTCATTCTCCCTTCATCTATCTACAGCACATATATCTATATCAGTTGAACTAATCATTTACACGATAACGGAGAGGACAGAAAAAACCTGAAAAAGCGAAGCGTTCGCCTTTATCGCCGGATTTTCCCTTTAAGAAAAGGGAATCAAAAAATCTGGGGATAACAGCGATTGGAAGGTTATTCTGTCATCGTAGTGTCAGTGTAAATATTCTTTAGTTCAACTTATATAGCACACCACTTACTAATCACTACACCATATCGTCCCTCATGAAGCTCCATTATATGTAAATGATTAATAAATTCAGTATGCAATTGCACCTTGATGAATAAAGTAAGAACTCTGTTAATGACGTCATGCACCGTTTATTTTATCGATCAAACCCTGGCAAGACTAAGACTTGTCCAATTCGAATGGAGTTTTGCTCCAGTTCATTTACTTTTTTGACCGCTTCTATATATACACGCGTATCCATCTGCTGAGGTTTATGCGCCAAAGAAATACTCCACAGCGTATCTCCCTGAGATACAACGACCTGGTCCCCTGATAACAACTGTTCATCCCCAGCAAATACGGTGAATACAGCACTGCATCCTATGATTATAATTAGGGCTATGATGATCATCTTCGAAAGCCAGGTTGGCATCTTTACACGCTGCATGAATTGCTTTTTGACATACATGGTGCGAGACTCGGACGTTTTTGTATAAACGGGTTCATAAATACTTTTGTACGTGGAATATCTCATTCTAGTCGACCTCCAAACTTTCGTTCCGCTAATCTTTAGTTTTTAGTTTTTTCATGCTTACCTATGTATTTTTCCTATAACAATGAACGGTCAATAATCATCTTTTTTACCAAATAGGCATCTTTGCCTAAATCCCTCTACTTGGATAGGTCTATATTACCAGTTCACTCTAAACAAATTCTGAACAAAACGAATTTCTTCTCCAATCAGATTTAACATATCGAATATTCATGCCTGATTTTCGGCGATGCTTGCTGTAACACTTTTCTATAATGAGATAAAGATAAAGATTCTAACGAGGTAAGGACGTGCCCCATGATTTCTGATGATCTGAAAGAACAATATTACGAGGCGCTTGTAGCCAAAAATTCAGAATACGAAGGTTTATTCTATGTTGGGGTCCGAACCACAGGTGTGTTCTGTCGTCCCACATGCCCCGCGCGGAAGCCAAAATTCGAAAACTGTGAATTCTATGAGACGGCTCAGCAGGCACTTTTGGCATCGTATCGCCCTTGCCAGCGCTGTCGCCCGCTATCTCATCCTAATCAAGTATCGGATGTCGTTCGCATATTGGTGGAAGCTGTTGAAAAAGAACCGGAGAAACGCTGGAAAGGACAAGATTTCAAGGCTCTCTCCATCGATGAATCCACAGCGCGCCGACAGTTCAAGAAGCGGTTCGGCATGACATTTGTCGAATATGCCCGTGCCCGTCGCATGGGACTTGCCTTGAAAAATATTCGCTCCGGCCGCACCGTGATTGATAGCCAATTATCTACCGGATATGAGTCAAGTAGCGGCTTCCGCGATGCCTTTTCACGGATCATGGGGGCTGCCCCTACACAAGTTGATGAAGGGCATGTCCTGAAAGCGTCCTGGATTGACACCCGCCTTGGTCCGATGATGGCCATTGCAGATGACGAAGCTCTATATTTACTGGAATTTGTGGACCGAAGAGGCTTGGAGCGCGAGGTTGAGCGTCTGCGCAAACGAACCAAATCGGCTATTGTTCCTGGTACTACGGCTCCCATACAGTCCATTGAGCGAGAATTAAACGAGTACTTTCAGGGCGAAAGGACAGCATTCGACACACCGTTGTTCTGTTTAGGAACACCATTTCAAAAACGTGTGTGGGACGAGCTCATAGCCATTCCGGCAGGTGAGACGAGGTCATATCAGGATATCGCGAATGCACTGGGGAAACCAACTGCGTGTCGAGCCGTGGCACAGGCGAATGGTGCCAATCAGCTCGCGATTGTAATCCCATGTCACCGAGTAATCAATGCCAGTGGAGAACTGGGCGGATACGGCGGGGGATTAACTCGCAAAAACTGGCTTTTGACTCACGAGAAAAATGACAGGGTAGCTGAATAACGGAATCAAGTAATGAAGTACGCATCAAATGCCCAAAGAAATGCATGATATAACAAAGGAGAGTCATCATAATATGAGTACCTTAGAAGAAAAAGCAGCGTTGTTCCAACAATACCATGTGAAGGGAAAACCACTTGTTCTGGTCAATGTATGGGATGCCGGAAGTGCGAAAGCCATTCAATCCGCTGGAGCAACGGCCATCGCAACCGGAAGCTGGTCCGTTGCTACTGCCCATGGTGAGCAAGATGGGGAAGCCATGCCATTCCATCTGGTGCTTGCCAATCTCGCACGGATTACAGGAAGTGTGGATCTGCCTGTAACGATCGATATAGAGGGAGGGTATGGGAGGTTGGTGTCAGAAGTGAAGCAAAATATCCTGCAAATCATCGATCATGGTGCTGTAGGAGTCAACATTGAAGATCAACTCCCAGATGGCATGGGATTGTACACTGTGGAGGAGCAATGCCCGAGACTGTCCGCCGCCCGGGAAGCTGCGGAGCAGGCAGGCATACCGTTGTTTATTAACGCCCGCACAGATATTTTTCTGCAACATACACCTGAACACCATAACCAATCTCTCCTAGAGGAAGCACTTATACGTTCGAACCATTATGCAGAGGCAGGAGCCAGTGGTCTGTTCGTACCGGGTTTGCAGGATCACCAACTGATTCAAGAATTGTGTGAGCGTTCGCTGCTGCCAATTAACGTCATGGTTACGTCTCCTGAACCTTCACCAAAACAACTTGCTGCACTCGGTGTAGCTCGCGTAAGCTATGGACCTTATCCTTATGTGCAAGCTATGGAACAACTGAAAGAACTGGGGAGAAGTATTTTATCGGGAAATTAACTGGAGGGCATGTTATAATCACCTCTATTGAACATTTACAGGAGGCAATTATGCTTAACGTGGAACAAAAGCTTGAAGTGCTACAATCGTATCCCCAATTGCAACGCAAAGATGTTTCTCTCGGTCGTGTTAATTTCCACTACGAAGAAAGTGCGTATGATAAAAAGATTGTTGCTCTCCATATCCATCCTAACGGTAACGGTTATATCTATGCAGGGTTACTGCCCAACGTTGAGACCGATGCCAAAGGATTCGTCAATATTCGTGATTACTCCGAAGCAGATCTGCGCACATTGTTAGATGAAACGATCCAAGCAATGTCTCACAATCCCAACGCAGTTGAATTCCAAGAGCCAGAACAAGTAAAAACTGCTGTCCCTACATTGGCTACAACCTCTACGGGTGGCGGGACATGGGTCGATGAAGATGGACATACGCTGACTTTAAAATATGAAGATGACATGTGGTACGTGTATTCCGGTGGTAATCTGGATATGGCTTTCGAGACGCGTAGCGAAGCTGGCGAGTATCTCAAAGAGGAAGGCTTCAAACCACAGGCTCAAGCTTAACGCGCATACACATTTAGCTTGGATTACACAAAGATTGTTGAAGGTATATTCAGCGATTTAGGATGATACCAAAAACACGAGGCGTGTTCACACCTCGTGTTTTTCTGATTACAGTGGAGTTTCATTCCTCCGTTATCGTGTAAATGATTAGTTCAACTTATATAGATTCCTTTATAACCGTTTCCTGTCAGTCTTTTTTGGATTTCATGGTAAGCGGCGCGTTCTTCATCATCGGGTACGTAGACAGAAGTAGCGCACCACCAATGGCTCCCAAAACAGTGAACAGCGTCATCATATTCACACTCGCAATCCACTTCATCCACTCGCCAAAATCCGCAAAGACAACGATCAGCGTAATAATCAGACTCACCCCAAAGAACATAATGAAGAAGTTACGCAACCCCAATCGCATCCAACAAACCGTTGGGAAGACAGAGACTCCCAGTACGAGAAAGCCGCACATCAGATCGATCCACAGGTAGGATAGGAAATGATATTCACTTGAATACAACATGCCTGGTTGATAGAGGGTAACGTCAACAATCCCTTTTTCCTGAAGCAGGTGTATGAGGAAATACACCACATGTAGAATGGCCATAGTGCCTGCAACCATCCATACCGAGTTCATATAGAAGGATTTCATGAATTGAATTCGTGTACTGCCCATACCAATCGCAACCGGAAACAGTGTAATGATTCCCCCGATCGCAAACGTACATATGCCTCCGTACATTGGACCAAACAGTTGTGTGGCATACGAGACATCAAATATGAAACCAATTGCCAGATATACAACGGTGAGCATGACCGCAATGGATGAAAATATGCCCAAATACAAACGCATATCATCCCGAATCAGTCGATTCGTGCCTTTTACTGCGTTCATGGTTTAACCCCCTCTTGATTACGGGTTCTGTTAACCAAATAATCCTGTAATGTCGCCTTCTCAACGGAAAGCCCCTGTGCATGAGCGATATCCTTCCACATTTTCGAGTAGGGCTCATCGATCATCACTTTCAATGTCGACCCCATCTGGGAAGATTCGATAACTTTAACATCTGCTGTGACTTGATTAATATCGTTAATTCTCCCTGTTAGAAGAACTCCTTTTTCGCGCATCTCTTCCATCGGCTGATTTAACAACACCTCTCCGGCCTGCAAAACGATAAGGGACTCACATAAGGGCTGAATCTCCTCAATATGATGGCTGGATATCAGGATCAGACGCGGGTTATCTTCATAACTTTCCAGTAGCGCATTGTAGAAGAATTTACGCTTCTCCGCATCGAGTCCATTAGTAGGTTCATCTAGAATGGTTATCTTAGCATTACTGGCAAGACCCAATATAATCTGGGCGGCAGTCTTCATGCCCTTCGAAAATTTAATGATCTTCTTCTTCGCCGGTAGTTCGAACACATCAATTAAACGCTCCGCCAAATCCTGATTCCACTGCGGATGAAAATATTGTCCCATTTGAACCATGTCACTAACTGTCCAGTTTTTCCCCAGGGGATGATTCTCCTGGATGTAGCACAGATGCTCTTGGGCAGCCAGATTATTATAGGGGTCTTGACCCATGATCTGGACGGTTCCACTGTCTGGGCGGTTATGCCCTGCAAGTAAACTCATCAGTGTTGTTTTACCCGCTCCATTTCTTCCCCAGATGGCACTAATGATCGGCTCACTCTCATGTAGCGTAACCTGATTTAGAACGGGTGTCTTCTGGTAGCTGTAGTTGACCTGCTCCATATGAATCATAAGTCACTCTCCTTATCCTTCTTGCCGCGAATCAGATCAATAATCATGTCTTCATTCATGTGAATTCGTCTGGCTTCTTCCAGTAAAGGCTTGATGTATTCTTCATAAAAATCCTGCTTCCGTTCAACAAGCAATGCTTCTCTTGCTCCCTTCGCAACAAACATTCCAACACCTCGCTGTTTGTATATAATCCCCTTGTCCACGAGCTCCTGCAGTCCTTTGCGGGCTGTAGCCGGATTAATATTGTAGAAGCGTGACAGTTCATTGGTTGAGGGAACCTGTTCTTCCACCTTCAATCTGCCCTCCACAATATCGTCCATAATCATCGTGGCAATCTGATGAAAAATAGGCTGAGATTCATCCAAAGTCGATTTCATGTGCTTCCAACTTTCATACGTATTCATTAATCAGTTAGTCAGTTAGTTACTCATGTAACTAACTATAGTATACAAAAAAGCAAATGTAAATAGGCGAACCTAATTTATCATCTTTCCTACCTTGGCTCTGTTGTATTGATTAATCAGACCGTCCAGGACCACGGATTGCTGGATCACTTCCGGATGAAGCAGACTGCCGTACTCCATATGCATGCGATATAATAACTGTCTGGCATCTTCAATCCTTGATATCAAATCCAGGCGATCCATAGTATCCCTCCTTTTTGTCATATTTTAGTGTATTATGCCAATCAAAAGCGCGTGTAAGATACGACATACTTATTCTTCCACTTCAATACACAAAAAAGAACGCCTCTGAAATAAATCAGAAGCGTTTCTTTTAACATTTTATTAAGTTCCAAATCCATGATCAGCAGGTCTCATAATTTCGGGGTTCGGGATCTTCTTGCCTGAGACAGGTTCCGTAACGGGAGCTACGATGAACACAACGATACTACAGGTAGCTATCAGCAAAGCCAACTTTCTCTTCATTGAGTTTCTGCACCTCACTAATTATCATTTTGTATTGCTGTTTCGCCGTCTCAGATGCAAAATCCCTGTATTGCTCAAACAGTCCGACACCTCTAAGCATACCTCGTCCACTGCTAATTTCAATAGAAAATCTTAAACTATCCAGAACAAATTCTATACCTATATGAAACTCGTCTTTCTTTAAATAATATGCGCCCAAATCTGCTAAAAGTCGTAAATAACGATCATCCGTAACCTGTCTGCTGACTTTGCCAATTCGGTTACTCTGTTCCTGATAAGTAAAGTACGATTCATACTGTTTGAGTACATGATCAATGTCCTTATCATAGCGATTAGCCGCCGTTACAATATCACAAAGTGCTGGGAATATCTCATTTTCCTTTGTTGAAATATACGCAAGATAATCAGGTAATACCTCAAACTGACCACCCATTAAATGATATATATAACGATTAGCTTCAGCCCATTCCTGAAACTGATTCATGACGACGATTTCGTCTTTATCCGGACTCTTCACCCAACTGTTATCCGTATACAAAGAAACATATTTCAGCGCACCGGTATAGTCCTTCAAATGATAACAGGCACTACCTGAAGCTAGGTAGGAGTACAGAATATAAAAGATAATAGGTCTTTTCGTTTCTTCTTGTTTCCTTCGGCCATTCATCTCATAATGGATGGATGCTTTTAGCTTCAATTTTTCAGATAATTCCTGAACTTTACTCCATCTATGCAATGCCCCAAAAGCATTAATCAGTTCGTTAAGCGCATCCAACTGGTAGCGTTCATCCAGCCGATCCACATAGTATTCAAACCGAGCTGCGATAATCAGATTCCGTTGCTGGTCATTCGTCAGTCCCAACCTGAACAGTCGATATTGACAGAGTGCAAGCCGCTCAGAATGTTGCATTTTCTCACTCTCGGCGATGTTTTCGTATAGAAGAATGGCCGGTTTGAATTTACCCGCTTGGTAGAATTCTTCAGCCACTTCAAATAACAAAGGAATATAAGATAGATTATCCATCATCAAACGAATAACCTCTTCAATACAGTTTAATTTGTCCAACTCGGCACAGCGTTGAAGGAAGGGTCCCAGTCTTCGCCAGTCCGGGGTTGCGTGTACAAAACACTCATCTATGTATAACTCATAGAAGTAACCTTCTTCCAGTCTCATGGCGGAAGTGATTCGGTCCAACTGCTGCATGGCAATAGGCCGATTTTTATTCAAAATATTGCTCAGCGTACCCGAATTAATCCCTGACGTCTCTGAAAAATGACTAATGGACATCTGTTCACGCTTCAGATAACTTTCCAAATGATCGCGTATCGTGGTTGTCGGCTCCAAACGAACACCACCCTCCAAAATAAAAACCATAAACAGGATTATCGGTATGCAAAAGTAATTATATGTAATTAGAAAGTAGCGGTCAATATCATAAATTCAACTAATTTGTATTAAAACCATTTTAATCCTTTTATAAAACTGACACTCCCATTCTTATTTTATATCGGAAACTGGCCCGATATCAAACTTGAAAACAGACAAAAAACACGAGCCATCTAAGGGCTCGTGTTCTCAACTGACTCAGCAGTCATCATGCTCACTGTAACTCGAATTTAAGGCAGTATATTGCCTGCCGCACGGTAAATTTCATACCACTCTGGACGAGTAAGATGAACATCTCCCGCTTTCACACAGTCTTGCAGACGTTCAATATTCATCGTGCCTGTCACTGGCTGCATTTGTGCAGGGTGACGAAGCAACCACGCGATCGCAATCGTTGTATTGCTCACGTCATACTTCGCAGCAATCTCGTCGATCTTCGCATTCAATTCAGGGAACTTGTCGCTACCCAGGAATACGCCTTCGAAGAATCCGTACTGGAACGGAGACCATGGCTGAATCGTGATATCATGCAGACGACAATAATCAAGGATACTGCCGTCACGGTTAACCGCAGCGTCGTTCTCCATGTTTACGTTGATTCCACTGTCAATCATCGTGGTATTGGTAATGCTCATCTGCAACTGGTTGGCTACCAATGGCTGTTTCACGTATTTTTTCAACAATTCGATCTGGTTCGGATTCTGGTTAGACACCCCGAAGTGACGTACTTTGCCTTCGCGCTCCAGTTGATCAAAGGCTTCAGCCACTTCCTCAGGCTCAACCAAAGCATCCGGACGGTGCAGAAGCAGAACGTCAAGATATTCCGTTTTCAGACGTTGCAGGATACCATCCACCGAATTCAGGATGTGCTCTTTAGAGAAATCAAACATGCCTTTGCGGATACCGCATTTGGATTGAAGAATCATATTTTCACGAACTTGGGGATTCATCTGCACCGCTTCGGCGAAGATCTCCTCACATGTTCCTGTACCATAAATGTCGGCATGGTCAAAGAAATTCGCGCCAACCTCCATTGCAGAACGAACAAAATGTTCGGCTTCCTTGCCGTCTAGTGAATTAATCCGCATGCAGCCCACGGCCACTACAGGTACTTCTAGTGCGCTGCTGCCCAATTTAATGGTTCTCAAGATGTTTTCCCTCCATATTCGAATATTATCGTGTATCTTACCTTTGATTGTGACACAAATCTGCAATCGGTTTCAATAGATTTATCCTACATTTATATGGAGAAATGATAGGTTCTGAGTCTCAGCCTATCATTACATAGGAATGAGTTATACGTTTTCCGGTACGATAACCTCAATATGCCTTGGCAGGACAGTGATATGAATCGGCAGGGCAGGACCTTCCTCACCATCTACATTGGTGCGAATGTCTTCAGCCGAGTGAACACGAACTTCTTTTGCCGTAAAATAGTCCACATCCTTATGGTCTTTCAGACTACCAAATAACAGGGAAGTGCCCAAGGTCAGGCTGTTGAACACACTGATGTTACGAACAACAAAACAATGAATCAGACCATCGTCCACCGCAGCATCCGGTGACAACTTCTCGAATCCTCCGACCGAATTGGTCAGTGCAGCCAGAAAAAGAGGAGATTCCCCTTCCCAAATCTGGCCGTCATATTCAATGGTCAGTTGATTGGCTGGTGTATTCACCAGGTCTTTCAAGCCTTCTTTGAGATATGCGAATGAACCCAGCTTCGATTTCTCTTCCGAGGATACGGAGAACAGGGCTTCCGCCAAAGACCCCGCAGCCACCACGTTGGCAAACAAGCGATCATTGATTTTTCCCAGGTCCACAATATGAGTCTGATCCGAACGTAACTGCCTAATGGCTTCCTCCGGGTCAAGCGAGATATTCAGCGCACGCGCAAAATCATTCACCGTACCTAGCGGTACGACGCCCAGTCGAGGACGATGGTCCTGATCCATCATGCCGTTAATCGTCTCATGCAGCGTACCATCGCCTCCGATGGAAATGACCAGATCACAGCCGTCCTTGCAGGCGTTCAGGCAGTAGTTGGTCGCATCACCTTCTCCGGCTGTCTCGTTAACAACCACCTCATACTGCTGCGACTCCAGAATTTCTCTGACTTGGGACACATACTGCTCGGCCTCTTCCTTACCTGACGATGGATTACTAATGATCATGGCTTGGCGCATACTCACATCTTCCCCTCCAAATTGGCATCTTTACTTCATCTATACCCGTTTCAAGGGTGGGTTGAATAGGGTCTGTGGGAGAAGTGCAATTTTTTTTGATAAAGATGTCTCTGAAGAGTGCAGAGCAGGGTTTGTTTCATATAGAATAGAAGTAGAGGAATACCCATTACGAAATTCCATGTTCCTTTTTCCTGTTGACGGGTTAATAACTATAGATGTGCTTTTAGCCGAACCTGCATATGTTAAACTGTTGAATTTACACTTAACACTCCGTAGGCAGAAATTACGATTACTACTATTTGGAGTATTTTATATTTGTATATCATCGGAATGGGAGGGAATGCATGCAATGAGAAGAATGACGCTACTATTTCTAGTATTCATCCTGAGTCTCGGGGCATCGGGGCAAGCCATGGCTTACACGACTACGGACTTGGGCGAGGGAATCATTGAAGATCCCCTACTTGAAGACGGACTGAAGCTAATCCTGAACAAACCTCTGGATGTTCCACTAACTTCATCTGATCTAGAGCAACTTGAAGTGGTAGATCTAAGCAATGCAGGTATTCAAAGCCTGTCCGGTCTGGAATATGCAACCAACCTGACTCACCTCCGATTATATGGTAATGAAATTGAGGATCTCACACCGCTGGAGCACCTGACCCAGCTTCGCGAGATCGATGTTCGCAACAACTATATTACTTCCATACACGCACTTGCTGAATTGAAAGACTTGGGACGGCTGTATATTAGCAACAACTCCATTTCTTCCATAGAGGTTGTACGTGGGTTCACCCGATTACATACGTTCCACGCGAGTGGCAACCAGATTGCCAGTCTTGCGGCCCTCACGGATGCAGATGCACTGAAGTGGCTTGAGATCTCAAACAATACGATTAGCGATCTGACACCGCTCATGAGTAAAAAGCGGCTCCAACAACTTAATGTGGCGAATAACCAGATTCAGACGCTGGATGTACTGGCTGAACTGCCCAATACGCTACGGAATCTGAATGTGGCAGGCAACCAAATTACGGATCTAATACCACTGGAGCACATGACACGGCTACGGATACTTGATATCTCTAGTAACCAAGTACAGCACCTCAAGGGGCTTGAAGGACTAACTGGGCTAACGGAGCTGAATGCAGAATCCAATCAGATCTATGACCTGGAACCTTTACGGCAGCTTTCCAGTCTGAACGTATTAAAATTATCCAACAACCGGGTGTGGGATCTGACACCCATTGCAGGTTTTACGTTTACCCGTGATCAGTCAGCGACAAATGCTATACAGGATATCTCGGCGTCTACCTCGTTATCATCCGGTATTCAGACATCTGTCTCAGAGGTTGAGCCTGCTGGACTCACGGTGCAGAACAACTATCTGGATGTCGCGAGCGGCAGTCATACGATGCAGCTTCTGAACCGGATGAATGTGCGGGAGCAGAAACGAACGCCGCAGGGTAGCTTCCAGCGTCTGATTGAAGGGTCTACCACTGCCTATGTAGGAGATCGCGCTTATGCACTCGATGCTGCACCTTTTATCGATGAAGGGCGGACGTATGTGCCTCTGCGTTTTGTCTCGGAGCAGTTGAACGCCAGTGTGAACTGGAACAGCGGTACGCGCGAAGCCGTGATCACACAGAATGACAAGACCATCCGCTGGAGCGTGGGTAACAAACAAGTTGTCGTGAATGATGCGCTTGCGATCAATGATGCTCCTCTTCTGATGAAAAATGGTCAAGCTTTTGTACCGGTACGCTTTATTTCAGAGCAATTCAATACCTCTGTTGGTTATATCGGAAGCAGCAAAACGATTTTGATTTTTGAAAATAAACAGCTTGGTGAGAGTGTGCAGCCATAAGTTGTGTCTCACGTTCATTTTCAGCCATAAGAGAAAATGAGAAACATAGCGAAAGTCCCCGTCTGAACAATCAGCGGGGATTTTTGTTGTGTTATGACAGTTGCGTAATGACATTGGATAATGGTATATGGACATCGCTGATCACAAGCAAATACAGCATACGATCTGTCTGTGTGGATACGAACTCGTGATGCTCTATCTTGGATTAGGGCAAATTTTACACGGTTTAGCACATCTTCTTTTGCAGTGAGAGTTGTTATACTGAACCTAATATATATGACAGCTGAGGTTCAAGCGAGGAGGAAATTCACATGACATTCACGCTCACTGGTTATTCCACTACCCAAGACAACCCGTGGAAAGAGCTATCTTTTGTACCGACTAATGAAAGCGCTAACCTAAAACTCACGGGTGAACAGCACCAACTTGTGGAAGGGTTTGGTGGCTGTTTTAACGAGCTTGGTTATATTGCTTTGTCCCACTTGAATGAGGAGCAGCGCCATGAGGTATTTCACTCTCTCTTCCATCCAGAAGGTGAGCACAAGTTTAACATCTGTCGACTGCCGATCGGCGCAAGTGATTATGCAGAGCAGTGGTACAGCCACAACGAGGTGGACGGAGATGTGGCCATGGAACATTTTTCAATCGAACGTGATTTCAAATATCTGATTCCTTACATTAAGGAAGCTCTGACTTATAACCCGAACCTGCAATTCTTCGCCTCCCCATGGAGTCCACCAACGTGGATGAAATCGCCAAAAGCCTATAACTATGGCACGCTTCGTTGGGAGAAAGATATTCTGGAGGCCTACGCCCTGTACTTCGTAAAATTTGTACAGGCCTACCGTGAAGCAGGCATTACCATCCATCAGGTGCATGTGCAGAACGAAGTGATTGCAGATCAGAAATTCCCTTCTTGCATGTGGACAGGCGAGCAGCTTCGTGAGTTTATCGCCGATTATCTGGGCCCGGCTTTTGACAAACACGGTCTGGATACGGAGATCTGGCTGGGAACAATCAACGCCCCTGATCCATGGGAGGAATTGATTAAGAAAAAAACAAACGACTTCGACGAGTACGCCGGGCTTGTCCTGAGTGATCCAAAGGCCTATTCCTATATCAAAGGTGTTGGGTATCAATGGGCAGGCAAAAATGCCATTCAACGTACCTCGGCGAGTTATCCGGAGCTGCGTTATATGCAAACCGAGAACGAATGCGGTGATGGCAACAACTCATGGAACTACGCCAAATATGTATATAACCTCTACCAGCATTACTTCAGCAATGGAGTGAACGCGTACATCTACTGGAACATGGTTCTGGAACCGAAAGGTCGCAGTACATGGGGCTGGGAGCAGAACTCCATGATTACGATAGCTCCAGACACGACGGAGGTTACTCGGAACCCCGAGTATTATGTGATGAAGCACTTCGCACATCATATTGTTCCTGGTGCTCGAAGAGTCGGCCTGTCTGGCGCCTGGAGCGGTAAATCCGTCGCTTTTCGCAACCCGGATAACAGTCTCGTGATTGTCATCAACAATCCATTCCAGGACCGTCGTGACCTGTATCTAACCCTTGAAGAAGGACAGACCCTTCACATGGAGCTGGAAGCCGATTCGTTCAACAGCATGGTTATTCAACCGAAATAACTAATCCAACACATCGATAAAAGCGTGGATATCAAAAGCGTCAGGCCCAAGAATTTCCCGGGCCGGCGCTATTTTTCATGGGCCAGACCATGCTTATGGTCACCATCATTACTCCTGTAGAACACAAGCCGAAGATGACTTAAAGATAAGACGTTTCACTTTTTATATTTACAAATCTATAATTCTAGATATAATGTATCCAGAGAACTTACTCTCATGTCCATCACATTATAGGAGGCAAGGCAGGCTCATTTCAGCATATTATATCTACTTTTCTGTATATTTAAATTCATTGGAGGTACGCTTTACATGAAATCACAACAGGTCAACCCACTCCTTATCCTGATTCTGGCACTAGGTGTATTCGGTATCATTACAACAGAAATGGGAATTGTGGGGGTACTTCCTCAGGTTGCGCATAAATTCAGTATCTCGGCTGCACAGGCTGGTTGGCTGGTCAGTATATTTGCGCTGGTCGTAGCCATAGCGGGTCCCTTTCTCACCTTGCTGGCGTCTGGGATTAATCGCAAAATTATCCTTTTAGTCGCTGTGCTGATGTTTGCCATTTCGAACGTCGTCTATGCCTACGCCACAACATTTGATACCATGCTAATCTTCCGTATCATTCCCGCACTATTTCATCCCGTCTTCTTTTCCGTAGCCCTGGTCACCAGTGCCCAGCTGGTTCCAGCAGAGAAAAGCAGCCAGGCCGTCGCCAAAGTATTTACCGGAGTTACCGCGGGCTTTGCCTTTGGCGTGCCACTGACATCGTATCTTGCGGAACGCCTATCCCTCGAAATCGCCTTCCTGTTTGGAGCGATGGTCAGTGTAGTCGCTTTGATCGGCATATGGATCTGGTTACCCTCCATGCCCGTGAAGGAAAAGATGTCCTACGGTAAGCAGCTTGGTATTCTACGCAAACCTGGATTATGGCTGAATGTTGCCGCAGTCATTTTTATATTCGCCGCCATGTTCTCTGTGTACAGCTATTTCGCCGAGTATCTTGGACAGGTCACTCAAATGAGTGGATCATGGATCAGTGTCATGCTGACCGTCTTCGGTGTCGTTATGATTATCGGAAATTTGGGGTTTGGACAATTTCTGCGTAAGAGCGTAGTCCGTACTGTTCTCATGTTCCCCCTGCTCTATATAGCAGCTTACGCACTCGTCTATTGGGCCGGTCCCCACTTCATGTGGATGGTTATTGTAGTCATCCTCTGGGCATCCGTGCATTCAGGAGGATTGATTGTAAGCCAAACCTGGTTAACCGCTGAAGCGCAGGACGCGCCTGAATTCGGCAACAGCTTGTATGTATCCTTTTCCAACCTTGGTATTACCCTGGGTACTGCCATCGGCGGCTGGTTCATCGCAAACCTGGGAATACATCAACTGATCTGGAGCGGAATGATATTTGCGCTGATCGCTTTTGTATTGGTTTGGATTAAAATTAAATGCTTCAACCACGCTCGGTTGCTTAGAGACTAAGGCTAACATACGTATTGCACAATCCCCTACACTACATTAATTACTGAACGCAACCAAACAACACAGCCGCACACAAATAGCGCCATGTTCCCATACTAATCATGCGGAACAGGCACTATTTGGTGTTATATAATAGTCATCGGAATCACAAGGGAAGCTCAGATTCGTGCAAACGCAGGCTTAAGGATTGTTCGCCAGGTAGTTTCTCAGCCATTGCAGAGCAGGACGCTCTGTACCGTTGCTATTGACCAGATGGGAGCCGCTCACCCAGGTTTGGTTCTGGTTGAAGCCCCACAGCGTTACACCTTTTACAGCTGAATGTTTCCACAGTACAGGAAATTTCTGCTGATAACGCTGCAATTGTGTATTATCATCACCCGTCATATCCAGCTCAGATACATAGATCGGCAACCCTGTCGCTGCTAGCTTGTTCAGTACTGTGTTCATCGTGCTCACAGAGACGTTGTCCATATTGAAGTAATGCGCTTGGATACCAATACCATCAACTAGACCTCTGTTTTTCAAAAGGTTGATAATCTGGATATATTGGTCAGCTTTAGCCGGATCACCGATAATACCATATTCATTAATTAATAATTTGGAGTTAGGGAAGGCTTGTCTAGCTTGTTGGAATGACCAGATGACCCAATCCCAACCCGTTGCCCCATCTCCACCAATGGCATTGCGGTAAGATGGTTTCGCATGCAGAGGTTCGTTCACAACATCAACGAAGGCAGACTTCGAATACCGTTGTCCTGCTGCTTTAATCCATTGTGTCACTTCAGCCTTCTGGTCTGCAGCTGAGAGACCGTTAATCCATGTTGGTTGCTGATTTCCCCACACGAGAGTATGGAATTTGAACGGAAATCCATTGTTGTTAGCATAATTGTACGCCATATCTGCCTGTGACCAGTTCATCACGTTTCGCGTGCCTTCCACAGCATCCCACTTGGTTGAATTCTCCGGGGTCACTTGATTCCAGTAAGGACTGAAATTAGAGGGTACACTACTTGCGATAATGTTCCCCAGAAATTTGCTACCTTTCGCTAAACCCGCACTCACACTACCAACCGCGACAGAAGCAGCGAGAATCCCTACCAATGCCAATGAGCCGACCGTCTTAAACCATTTGGACTTAATCAATATATGTCCTCCTTCGTTCCGAGTATTTTGTTAAGCGCTTACAATACTCACTTTACTGGATAATTATGGTTTTAAAAACCTGACAAATTATAGTATTTTATACCAATAATAGAATTCACCATTATCTTTTCATTAATTTATCTACTTAAATCGAACATGATTGTTACATTTGAGTTTACATTCCCCAAATGTTTATCTAGTATGAAATGATACATATCTTTACATACACTAGATAACAAGGGAGATTACAACATGCGCAAAATTTCAACGAAACGTTTCGCCGGATGGCCTCTATCGTTCCTCTTATGTGCCTCCATTTTGTTCGCCCCTTTTGCTTCTACTCCGGTTCAGGCTACTGAGGCAGACAAGGAAACCAAGATCACGTTGCTGGGTACATCGGATATTCATGGTCGATTCATGCCGTGGGACTATGCTCTGGATGGTCCAAACCCAACCGGAAGCATGACACAGCTCTACACCATTGTAAAAAAGGTGCGTGCGGAGAATCCCAATACGATCCTGCTGGATGCAGGAGACATGATTCAGGATAACTCGGCTGAGTTGTTCAATGATCAACCTCAATCTCCCATGATGGTTGCAATGAACGAAATGAAATATGACGCATGGGTTATGGGTAACCATGAGTTCAACTTTGGACTGGACGTTCTGGAGAAGATCTCTTCCCAATTCAATGGACAGCCTCTCGTGGGTAACATTTTCAAAGAAAACGGCGACCGCTACATGCCTGCCTATACGATTATTGAGAAAGATGGCATCAAAGTGGGTGTCATTGGAATGAACACACCTATGATTACCGAGTTTGAGAAAGGTACAGATCACCTGGACGGTATCATCGTCAAAGATCCTGTGGAAGAGACCAAGAAGGCCATTGCTGAGCTGAAGGGCAAAGTCGATGTCATGGTTGGACTCATGCATATGGGATTGGACAACGAGAACGGTAATCCGGGAACCGGAGTGACGGATATCGCCAACGCCAACCCGGAGCTGGCTGCCATTTTTGCCGGACACATGCATACCTTGATTGAATCCCAAACGGTTAACGGCGTATTGATCTCCGAACCGAATAAATATGGCTCACATATTTCACGAATCGATCTGACATTTGAAAAAGACGGCGACAAAGTTGTGCTGAAAAGCAAAGAAGCTCAAGCACTCGCTGTAAAAGCCGCTGACGGAACGTATGAAGTCTCCGATCCTGCGCTGGAAGAGACCTTGCATCCATTCCACGAGTTCGCTCGTGCCGATGCCAACATCGAAGTGGCTGAACTGAAAGGAACAAACCTGGTCCCTGCCGATGAGATTAAGGGTATCCCTGCTGTGCAGATCCAGGAAACACCTTTGTCTGACTTTTTCACCGAAGTGATGCTGCATTACAGTGATGCCGACGTGGTCGCGCATCAGATTGATAATGACAAGGCCAAGCTGGATGTAGGCCCGATCAAGAAAAAGGATATTGCGTTCAACTACCAATATACCTTCGGTGAAGTAACCGTGTATGAAGTGACCGGACGCGATCTGATGGATTATATGGAGTGGTCTGCGGGGTACTTCAACTCTACACGCCCAGGTGATGTAACCATTAGTTTCGATCCGAAACGACGTGCTTCCAAATACAGCACTGATGATTTCTTCGGTGGCGTGACATATGAGATTGACCTGACCAAGCCATACGGCAGTCGTATTACGAATCTCAAGTACAGCAATGGATCAGTTGTCAAAGAAGACGATACGCTGAAGCTCGGTATGAACGCTTACCGGATGGAAGCGCTGATTGCCAAAGGCGGCGCCATGGAAGGTCGTAAGTTCAAGCAGCTATGGTCCTCCAAGGATGCCTCGGCATTTGGTGAGATTCAAGGTACGATTCGCAACCTGTCCATCGCCTATCTGAAAGATGTCATGAAGGGTGTCTACGAACCGAAGATTCAGCACAACTGGAAAATCACCGGCGTAGACCTGACTGCACCGGAGCGTGCAGATGTGGTGGAGTTAATTAACGATGGCATCATGTCTGTGCCAACAACAGAAGATGGCAAGTACACCAACATTGCCTCCATTAACATTTTGGATACGGTGACTCAGGAAGAGATTGATACGCTATCTGCTAAAGCAGATGTGAGTGCGGCACAATTCGCAGGCGTGAAAACCAAGGGAGCGTTCTATCAACAGCTGAACAAAGCTCGCAAAGCGGCAGGCAATGGCGAGGGAGAAACTACTCCTGAGGAGCCTACGACACCAACAGTACCAAAACCAACACCGACTCCAGGCACGTCGAAACCTGGCAAACCATCCACACCAAGCACGGGTAAACCGGGAACTGTCATCAAAGGCAAACAAGCCAAGGTTAATGCGGCTTACCTGAACGTACGTGCTGGCGCTTCATCCAAAGCCAAGGTCGTTGCTGCGGTACCAAAAGGTACCGTGCTTGAAGTGATCAGTACAGACAAGTATGGCTGGGTAAAAGTGAAGCTCGATGGACGTGTAGCATTCGTATACGGGAAATATGTGAGTATTTTGAAATAGATACAATCGTTACGCATTACGCTTCATGAAAAAGAAAAAGGGCGATTCTCCCATGGAACTCATGGTTGGGATCGCCCTTTGCTATGTTAACGAATGGTTATGCGTATTGCCGTTCCTCTACTGCTCTTTGGGAATGAAGTCATTTAGCCTTGTGGCAGGTTCTTAATTTTATCCATAAAAGCGTCCAGCTGGATGCCATTCGTTTGTTCCGTAAAATCACGCAATTCCTCCGATTCCCCCTCGTAGGCGGCAAGTACGTACTCACCATCGACAATATAGTACGTCCCGTAACGGGTGAATGAATATCCTCCCAGCTGTTCCTCGGCCGTCCCCTTTTTGACTACAGCGATAATCTTCATACCTGGTTTAAGTTCAGGCTCCACACCTGCGAAGTCAGCGTTGTAAAATAAAAAAGTGTCCTCAGCTACATCATCCCCTGTTACCACTTCATGTACCTTCACCCCATAGGAGATGAATTCAGGTTGGTAGGGTGTCATTCCATTCGCCCTGTCCTTATCAGCCATCTTTCGTTCAGGCGTACCCGGTTCAGTCCTTAGCTCCACTCGAAAACTCGGCAAAACGTTCATAACCTCTGCCACAACGACACTATCTCCAAACGCCATGACCTCTCTGAAGCTCACTTCTCTCATGTTAATTGTCGCGGGGACGCCAGTGGATCGCGGATATTGCTTGCGGAGTTCCTTCATTCGATCAGAGGATAACCTGCTCCCTACGGCATTAAACGACTCGGAAAAAGGGGATGAGCACCCGGTTAGACTCACCATAGTCAGTACGATACTTAACAACCAACATGTCATCTTGACTCGCGGCATATCTTATCCCCCTTTTCCTGATAAAAAAATAAAACACAGACATTCATGTCTGTGCAGTCCATTAAAATTTCAGTTGTACTCGCTCTGGCCGGGTAATACGTAGTATATAAAAGTACCACTATTATAAAAATTCTTTCATGACTAGCGACATACGTGCAATAAGCCATTGATTATTCTATAGCTTTTTTCTTACGGATACCCATATGCTACCATATCTTGTTTTCCAGTTCCAGCCTCAATGGAGTGATTTTTGTTCTTTTTTCCATTGATGTAGAGGAACTTTGATGTCTCTAAAACCGTCCATACCTATAGAGCATGACAAAAGGAGGAGGGGAAGAAGCTGTGTCTGTTGTACGAAGATTATTCGTATTCCCGTTTATCTTGCTTCTGCTAACGCTCGGATGCGTAGAGAAATCTGAGGAACAGGGGGAAGAGAAGCCACATGTGCGAGGAATTATTACGGATTTTGAGGAAGAAAGAGGTCAGGTACTCATCGAGAATAAAGAAGATGGCGGTGTTGATCCTGAACCGATTTGGGTCTCGCTCAGCAAGGACGCCGAACTCATCATCGAAGGAGAGACGGCCACTGCCTCTTTGGATGAAACACTGGTTGGTCGAAGAGTAGAAGTGTGGATCGGTGAATTTATCAATCAATCTTACCCTCCCCAAACCAAGGCTGTGAAGATGGTCATTCATTAACACCAAGCATATACGCCGATACATTTCGTTTCACGTGGAACGTTATGATACACATACGAATAGCAACGAATGTTGCTCCCTCAAATCAGAAATGATGAAAACAATTTACACACTCGAAGCATTTACTCCGTTAGCCTGCCTGCATATAGAGTATAATGAAGAGGTATACGATAAATGTACGGTGCAATAATTGTACAAAAACTAACGCAAAAGAGGTAAACGATGAGCGAGCAACAATTTAAAGATTATGGACTTGGTGAAGAGATCGTAAAAGCACTGGACAGTCTGGGCTATGAGACACCAACCGAGGTTCAAACCAAAGTTATTCCGGTAGCACTAGAGAATCAGGATCTTGTGGTCAAATCACAGACAGGTAGTGGTAAAACAGCTGCTTACGGCATTCCACTTTGCGAGCTGGTGGATTGGAATGAGAATAAGCCACAGGCTTTGATTCTTACACCAACCCGGGAACTGGCTTTGCAGGTTAACGAAGATATTACGAATATCGGGCGCTTTAAGCGTATTAAAGCAACCGCACTATACGGACAGTCCCCTTTTCACATCCAAAAAGCGGAGTTAAAACAAAGAACACATGTAGCTGTAGGTACACCAGGTCGGGTACTGGATCATATCGAACGCGGCACGCTGCCACTCGAACGGATCGCCTATCTCGTTATTGACGAGGCCGATGAGATGTTGAACATGGGCTTTATTGAGACGGTACAGTCCATCATTCAGAAACTGCCGCAGGAGCGAGTAACGATGTTGTTCTCCGCTACATTCCCTGAAGATGTAGCTAAGCTGTCACGCAAATACATGAACAAACCGGTCGAGATCGAGATCAAGGCAAGTGGACTGACAACAGCCACGATTGAACATGCTGTGATTAACGTACCAGAGGTGAACAAAACCGCGTTGCTTCAGGACTTGTTCATTGTGGAAAATCCCGATAGCTGCATCGTGTTCTGCCGTACGCAGGAGAATGTGGATAAACTGTTCCGGGTCATGGCTGACCTTGACTACCCAGCAGATCGTATCCATGGTGGCATGGAGCAGGATGAGCGGATCGAAGTAATGAACGCATTCAGACGGGGACAATTCCGCTATCTGATCGCGACGGATGTAGCCGCACGTGGTATTGATATCACGAATATTACCCATGTCATCAACTACGATATCCCTTTGGAAAAAGAGGGATATGTTCACCGCACAGGCCGTACGGGTCGCGCAGGCAAAACAGGTAAAGCCATTACGTTGATTACACCGAAAGATGGCAGACGTCTCGCCGAGATTGAATCCTATATCGGATTCCAAATTCCTGTTGTGAAAGCACCTTCCGAAGAAGCTGTAGATCGCCGCAGAGAAGATTTTGAGAAGCGATTGAAGATTGTACCTGAACGCAAAAAGGACAAGCGCGAACAGTTGAACCAACAGATCATGAAGCTCAACTTCAACGGAGGCAAGAAGAAGAAACTTCGTGCCGTTGACTTTGTAGGTACCATCGCCAAGCTCGAAGGGGTAACCGCAGACGACATCGGGATCATTACGATTCTGGATAATGTGACGGATGTAGAGATCCTGAACGGCAAAGGCCCACTCGTACTGGAGCTCATGCAAAACACAACGATCAAAAAGATGCAGCTTAAGGTTCGCAAAGGTCATAAATAGAATGAGAACTAGGGTAGAATCATAGGGATAAATTCGATCTACTTTCCTATATCTATCGCTATGCCCTCCTATAGCTTTAAAAAAAAAGACAAGCAGACCTGATAACATGATGTTATGACAGGTCTGCTTGTTTGGCATGCCAACATCGCCCCTCTCTTCATTCCGCCTTCCTCTCGAACCCGTTGTTCATCTTCTACCTCCAGAGAATATCCATTGCGTTCCACGTAGGTCTTAACACCAAATCTCCACCTGTCTGCTATGAGGGTTATCCTACACCATCACTTTCTAACAAGGAGTAAAAATTATCGCGGTCTTCATCATCGAATTTGCCAAGCGCCCGTACCCTAATAAATTCATGTCCACCAAACATGTCGATTTCCTCGCCGCAATTATTGTAGAGTGCGATCATATGTCCATCCCGATTCAGCTCCATATACCCGTAACAAGTTGCCTCTGGTGCTTCGCCGTTTAAGAGTAAAAATCTGATTTTATCCACGCTGTTCATGCAGATCTCCTTTCCTTATTTCTTATTAATGTTAAGAATATTTTACGTAACATCAGATGAATTGGAAAAAGCGATTTCACCCTGCATACCGGGATATACATTCCTATTTAGCAAGCATGAGGGGGGAACACTCGCTAAATCGTTCATTCTCACATTATCTCTTGACGTGATGCGATTTTGGGATTATTATAACGTGCCGGTTTATCAACAAGATAAATCAAATAAAAGGCTGACTTTTCGAGTGTGTTGGCACCGAATCATCAGCCTGTTGTGCAGATCATGAAAGATAAAGAATAATTTTATGTTATTGGTGATAAGAAATGGATGACTATAACAACGATAAAGTATGACATGATGCTAGACTAAGATCTCCGAGTAGGAGAGCTTGTTCGTTTCACCTTCGAGATGGTACTAGTGGCTGTACCACAAGTAAAAGCATTTCTATAAAGACTGGAGTTTTTACCTCTTCTTTTTCCGCACTGTGCCGCCTTCCACCGTATACCGAAATAACGCATCTTCCGCGCCCCCGATATCATCCGTAACCTGAAACGTCGATGCATCGCCTGACTTGTATACACTTCCCGTCACAAAGCTGAACACCACATGGTCATCTTTGCCCCAATATGGATTCAGTATGACAAATGTACTGCCGCTCACGCCCTTTACCGTGCGTTTGCCATTGGCATTATACAGACCATTCTGGTCCATTGCCCAACTCTGGGGATCGGCATCGAATAGATGTGTAAAGCTGACACGATCGATATGTTTATTCGGTTTACCCCATAGATACACACGATCAACATCCACTGCCCAGCTACCGGAAGGTGTTATTAACTCAAATGTCGATGCATCCGCCCCCTTAATCATCTGAAGCACATCGTCTGGATGACCAAAAGGCTGACTTGTCCGAACAACCTCGGCACGATACACATGATGCTGATCCTTGGAAAGTCCGAGATGCTCCGTCCCGGCAAACACTTCAAAATCCCGAGCATCTGCTTCGTCGACACGGTATCCGTTGTAATACACATGATTGCCATCACGACCGAAAGGTCCACCTAGCGGCTGGAACGTATCCGGGTCTGCTCCCTTGAGGACGCGCCATTGAAAATAAACCCGTTGCTGGTCCCGTGCAAACTGCTCATCCAGCGGTTCAAAGGTAAATCTGTCGGCTCCACGGACAAGGTTGAATACCGCTTTTGCCTCCCGACGATACGTACCGCCCCATTCGGTTCTATAAAAAATAGACGACGCGGTCTCAACCCAATTGCCTTTGACCTGCTTAGCGCCCTCTGCACTGTGGGCATAATGATCATGCCACCAGCCAGGTACGTCGGGATGATGTTCTTGCAGCCATGCCCTCACCTCATCCTTTTCCCCATTCGCATAACGAAGAGAACTGGACAGATGGAACAAATGGTCCTTGTCGGTGCAATAGTCGTGATGAGCAATCACAGCATTCGTATCGATATCCTCAAATAGATGAAAATGCGTACTGCTCTTTACATATAAATAACGTTGGTCCTGAGCAAAGTAGGGCGTATCCGGCAATAGCCGAAAACTGTTCGGATCGGAGTTAGGCACGGCCTGATCTTCCAGATAGACGTACTGAGAGTCGCAGCAGTAATCTTCATCAATCACACGAAAAGCTCCCGTATCCCGGCTGAACAAACTCGCCTTGTTCTTGCGAGCATTGAACCACCATATTCCCTGACGATCACGCAGATAGGCAAAGGTCAACCACCCCTTTTGATAAGTGGAGATGACTTCAAAATCCTGAGCAGTAATACCTCCCTTAATGGGAGTGGTCGCTCCAACTTCTTCATTTTGCAATATCACCTGAAGGTCTTCATCTACAATAAACTTGTCCATGACAGTTCACCCTCCAACCCTGTTGTGAAATCAGTCTCTCCTCATTTTAGCGCGTGTACCCGATTCTCTCCACATCATCGCACATGATATTTAAGAACAATTCCCCGCTCTCACCGCTCAAGCTCGATGTAATGCCGTTTTGTTCAGCAATGGATGGATTGTTCACTTGAAAAAGAGTCTGGTCGAATTAAAATATAAATGAAAGCGTTATATTTTAGTTGATATCTCTCGGGAGGTGTATGTAATGGGTAACAGGAAAGCTATCTGGTTTCTGGTCTTCGCACTCACGTTCACTCTGTTTGGACTTCATCCTGAACGGACAAGTGCAGCAAGTGTCACGATAACCAACGGTACCGATTGGCTTGATACCGCAGGCAACCCCATCCATGCGAACAGCGGCAACATACTGCAGGTAGGCTCGACGTATTATCTGTACGGTGAACATGCCGTGGGCGGCAGGTTCGACAGCGTGAACGTCTACACCTCCACCGATCTGAAGAACTGGACTTTCAGCAACGCCATTCTGACGAAAGATTCCGCAACCGAGCTGGCCTCCAGCAAGATCGAACGTCCCAAAGTCATCTATAACGCCTCCACCAATCAGTATGTGCTCTGGGCACACTATGAGAACGGTACAGACTACAACCTCGGGCGTGTAGCGGTGGCAACAAGCAATACCCCGAATGGCAAATTCACCTATGAGGGTAGCTTCCGCCCGCTGAATTATGAATCCCGCGACATGACGGTCTTTGTTGATACAGATGGCACAGGTTATCTGGTTACTGCTTCACGCAAAAATGGCGGTGCCAATGATACGATGGCTATTTTTAAAATGAATGCAAGTTACACCGGAATACAGTCCTTCGAGGGCTGGCTGTTCGAGAACGCCTATCGTGAAGCGCCTGCTGTTGTGAAAAAAGGAAACCGTTACTACCTCTTCACCTCTCAAGCCGCTGGCTGGTATCCGAATCAGGGCGCTTATGCTACAGCAACTTCCATGACGGGTCCATGGACTGCGCTTACGCCATATGGCAATCCATCTGCCTTCGGTTCGCAGATTCACGATATTGCCACGATTACAGGCAGCAACACCACATCCTACATCTACATGGCGGATCGCTGGAATCCGATGAACCTCGGAGAGCACAAACATATCTGGCTGCCGCTAACCTTGAATGATACGAACGGAACAGCATCACTAGAGTGGTATACGGCGTGGAATATCGACGCAGCAACAGGCACGGTAACACCACCTGCTCTCGTCAACCACGCCCAAGGCAAAACAGCTACCGCTATCTCCACAGCCTCCGGTTCGTCTGCATCCAACGTCAATGATGGCAACTACCAGACTTCATGGGTGGCTTCCTCCAATAGCTGGCCTGCATGGTGGCAGGTGGACTTCGGCGCACCAAAGACGATCACCGAGATCGACACGTCCTGGTTTATGTATAAAGGTTCTGAAGGGTACTACAAATACAAAATTGAGATTAGCAACGATGGTGTTAATTACTCCACCTTGGATCGCACCAATAATCTGACCTATGGCTTCACCACGGATGCCGTGCATTTCACTGCCCGTTATGTACGGATCAATATGGTGAACGCGGTCTTGTGGAATAATCCGGGGAACTGGTACACCCCAACTCTGCACGAGGTCAAAATGTTGGGCCCTGCAACACCGGAAGCCACAGGTTACAGCCGGTTCAGTTCACACAACTATCCGGATCGATACATCCGTCATGCCAATTACACCGCTCGCGTGGATGCCAACGTCTCTCCTGTTCTGGATTCACAGTTCCGCGTCGTACCGGGCCTTGCCAGCTCCACGGGAATTTCACTGGAGTCTGTTAACTTCCCAGGCTACTTCTTGAAGCGCAACACCAGCAATAAAATTGTACTTGAAGCTTATGCCGACACCTCCGCCTATAAGGGAGATGCTACGTTCCTAAGCAGTCCAGGTTGGGCTGACAGCACCAAAGTATCCCTTCAATCGTATAGTCAGCCCGGCTATTACATCCGGCATTATGATTACGTGTTACAGCTCGATGCCATCAACGCATCTAGCAGCTCGACGGTGAAAAGTGACGCCACGTTTGGGCGAACCAATTTCTAAGCAAAATAATTGGAGTTGAGGATGAGTCATCTACATCTACAATTCGAGGAAAGGCCGTTTTTTCAGGAGTCACAACTGAAGAAGCGTTTTTTTCTGCTGCACGGTTTCAGATATAGATGACGTAAACCCCCTCTCAGACTGAAAATGCAGGTTTCATTAGAGCGAAATCGCCAGCCAGACTGGCTAGTGGCTGCCAGCTCTCGATCGCTATTTTATAATGACCGGCATATGCCTCTGCATTCACCCGTACATGCTCTACTTTTCCAAGAACCACATGATCTGTACCCACCTCAATAATACGATCCAGTGTAAGTTCAAAAGCAATCGGAGATTCGAGCACGGAAGGTACATCTACACGTATACCTGCCTTGGGTGTAACCCCCGCCAGTTGAAATTCATCTTCGCGCGATGCTACATCTGCTGACGAACGCTGCATGGACGCTGCAAGTACAGCGGGAACTACATTGATCACAAACTCTCCCGTCTCTCGTATATTGACGAGTGTATCCTTCACTGTTCCTTCTCTCTCACCTACACCAGGCCCAATGGATAGGAGCAGCGTCGCCGGATTGCGTGAAGCAACGGTAAAAAAACTAAATGGAGCGAGGTTAAGCACACCCTCCATACTCCGAGTAGAAACCCAGGCAATAGGCCGTGGTACCACGGAACCGATCATCAATTTATACATTTCATCGATGGTGATATCACCTGTTGCAAACTCAAATACATTGTTTTTTTCCAATGACACTCGCTCCTTTCTACTCTGTCCCTGAGCAGCTCCTTCGGTTTACAAAGCCCCATGGGAAACATATAGTTGGTATAAGAATATACACTTGTTCACCACAAAAAAAGTACGCACTTTGAAGTGCGTACCTGCATAAAGGAGCTTATTCGTGATGGATAACCCGAGTAAAAAACCAGCGGAAATACTCACCCCATTCGACTACACCCTATCCATTATCTGCGGAAAGTGGAAGATGAAAATCATGTATCAACTTGCCTTTCATGGGGTCACACGCTACGGCGAACTCAAAAGGCGTGTCCCCGGGATCACGTACAAGGTATTAACCTCTCAACTGAACGATTTGGAACATGAAGGTGTGATAAAACGAGTGGAGTATGATCAGACTCCGCCCAAAGTGGAGTATTCCTTAACCCCCCGAGGCAAGAGTCTAATGCCCATTCTGGAGGAAATCTGCAAATGGGGTGTGCATAACGTACCTGATACACAACCGTTGCATGAATTATAGTGAATTATTTATGACTTCAGATAAGAGCTCTACATGGTACGTATCATCTTGAGAATGCGCCATTCTCCCTATTGTGGGGGCGGGAAGGGATTGCAGCTATTGCCCTCGCCTTGCTAACGCAAAGAGGAGCTGTCTCAAAAGCCAAGTCTAAGGCTTTTGGGACAGCTCCTTCTTCTACTTACTTGTTATTAAAGCTTTGCACTATTCAATTTTATGTTTCAGTATATATATTTTAGTGAAATTCGGTGAAAGCTGATTAACTTTAGCAACTCCCTCTTTATACATCACATACAGATTACCGTCTTTGCCTTTCGTGATTTGTATATCATGAACCTCAGTTGAGGAGAAACCAGGTTTGTCTACGGCGACCCACTCGCCCTCGTATTTCATGATGGTTGCCCGTTGACCCTGTGCCGAATCTTCATAAGCAACATAAGGAACATCGTACTTGTCAATGATGAGGCCTATTTTAGAAAGTCTTCTCATCGAAGGTTGCACGTCGCCAACCTTTTCCCAGTCCGTGCCGTTGTATTTCATCAGAACCCAAGGAGGAGAAGCAGTGTAAGGAGCTGAATACAATACATAAGGCATCCCCTCTGAATTAAGTTCCATTTTGACGTATATCCCAGACCCAGGTTCTACATCCACTCGGCCAAAGTCACCCATATGCTCCCAAGCTCCGTTGTTGTATTTGAGAACAGCTACATCCAGCGTAGTGTGGTTAGACGTTATCACCGCATTCAGTACATATGGGGTATTGTTTTTATCAAATTGGATAACTGCACTACCCGTCTTCCCACCGAGGTCTTCTCCACCGGTTACAGCCACCCACTGATTCCCTTCATATTTCACCACTTTCATCTGATTATCTGAATTATTGTACACCAAGTAAGGAACGTTGTTGTGGTCGAAAGCAATGTCTGACCCTTCTCCCGGAAGAGATCCATTGCGAGCTATATCGTCCCAGGTATTCCCGTTATATCTCTGCAAATATACACCTTCCCCGCTAGAAGAAGTCTGGTAAAGGTTATCCTGATTGTCCAGAGCAAACCTCGTAAGCTCATTCTTCTGCGTGCCTTGGTAGATATTTTTCCACTCGCCTCCCTCGTATTTGTCCATGTACAGATGATCAGAATAACTATAACCACCAAGGCCACCCTGATAAGCATCAGGTTTATTATAAGAAGCGTAAATCGTACCATGGCTGTCGGTTAAAACTTGATATGTTCCTGTCGCTCGTGGCAACGTAGCTACGTTTAACCACGGTGTTACCGTCCATTTTGCGTACAGCGTAAGGCTGGCCGTCACTGCGGTTTGGAAGTCGTAGGCTATCGTTCCTTCGAGATCGCTGTACCAGCCTGCGAACACATAACCTTCCCACAGCGGAGCAGGAGGTGCTGTAGCATGGTCACCAGGACTCACGACTTGATCCTCCACATCCGACCCACCGTTGCTATCGAAGCTCACCGTGAGTTTGTCGGATGTCCACTTGGCATACAACGTCAGGTTATCCGTTATTGGTGTCGCGAAACTATAAGCTTCATTCAGACCTGCATCACTGTACCAACCGCTGAATATATATCCGTCCTTTGTCGGAACAGCAGGAGCTATAGCTTGTCCGTCATATTCTACGGTCTGAGCATCTACGCTCGAACCTTCGTTGCTCTCAAAGGTTACTGTATAGATTACTGTCCATTTGGCGTACAACGTGTGGCTCGCCGTCACCGATGTCGTGAAGTCATAAGCTTCGTTCAGACCGATGTCACTGTACCAACCGCCGAACACATAACCGTCACGTATTGGGGCAGCAGGTTCCCTAGCCGTATCGCCGTCACTCACGGACTGGCTGCTCACCAATGATCCACCGTTGCTGCTAAAACTTACCGTATAGCTGTTTCTTGTCCACTTCGCGTAGAGAATTATATTTTCCATAACTCCTGCTGTGAAACCATAAGCAGTCGTCAAGTCTATATCGCTGTACCAACCACTGAAGGTGTAGCCTTCCCGGATAGGAACGCCAGGAGCGGAAGCCACAGCGCCTTCGTTCACCGTTTTGGCATCTACGATCGACCCACCATTACTTTCAAAAGTCACCGTATAGGTATTCGGTACATAAACCGTCCACTTTGCGTACAACGTAAGATCCGTCGTCACTACTGCTGTTGTGAAGTCGTAAGGGGTGATCAGCTCTATGTCGCTGTACCAACCACTGAATACATAACCTTCGCGCTCCGGAGCGACCGGAGCTTCAGCTTTAGACCCTTCATTCACCGTTTGGCTCGTGACTACTGAGCCTTCGTTACTCTCGAAGCTCACCGTATAGCGTAACAGCCACTTCGCGTACAACGTAAGGTCACCCGTTACCGGTGCCGTAAAGTCGTAGAGAGTTGTCAGATCGCTGCTAGTATACCAACCGCCAAATACATAGCCTTCATTCGTCGGTTCAATCGGTGTGCTAACCAAGTTGCCGTATCCCACCGTCTGGTTCTCCACTTCTTCCGCTCCGCCATTACTGTTGAATTTCACCGTGTAAGCGTTCGTGGTCCATTGCGCGGTGAACGTCATACTTTCCTCAGGCATGGTCGTCGGAGGAGTCGGTGACCATCCCGCGAAGACATGTCCCTGCCAGATTGGTGTACCCAAATATAGCTGCGTCGTAGCGCCAAACGGAACTTCAATAACTTTGGTCGCCTGACCAGAACCGTTGTAATCGACCGTCAAGGTATGGGCATCGCGCTTGTAGTACAGTTTCAACACTGTTTTTCCATTGCCCGTTATTTGGCTTGTTAACACCGTTCCCGGAACATTTTCATCGAATTTAAACCCAGCATAGGATCTAGGGGTAATATTCGTCAGATTAGCGTCTGTATCGGTAGCTCCGCGATACGTTTCCGTATCGGCCACCGTATAGGTGTCACTCGCCATATTCTGCTTCAAGTATACGACTTGGTAAGGCGTATCTTCTTTGGCAGACCATATAGCGGTGTACTCAGTATCCGAAGTCGGCATGGTGCCTGGCACTTCCGGTGACCATCCAGCAAAAGTATAACCCGTTCTAGTCGGCGTCGGGATACGACCCGCAATATTTCTGCCAGCCGGTTCGGTTATCGTGCTGCGAGGAGCGCCTGGATAACCTAGATTGAAAGCGACGGTATGACTCGCCGGGTAATACTCGATTCTTACAACCGTCGATCCGTTTCCTTTGATGATTCGTCCGACGGATTCTCCATTCGCATAACCCTGGCTCTTGAATCGGTCAGAATTGATGCGAATTTCCGTATCAGTCGTTCCAGTCAATAGCTCTGTAAACACAGGTGAAGCCGAAGTCGCTTTCCTTGTATCCGGGTCTATCAAATAATGCTCCACTGTATACGGCGTATTATGGTTTACCTTCCAATGCGCGTACAGCTCGTAATCATCCTTAGGCATACGGCTTGGAATCGTTACCTTTGTTCCCCCTGTAGCTGCCGTATACCATCCGTCAAATGTATAGCCCGGATAGACCGGAGTAGGTACCTTGACCGTTGCATTATAAACAAAAGGAAGTACCTGAGTTACGCCACCGTTTCCTGGGTGTAACTGGAAAATGTATTCACCCGCTGTGACGCGCCACGTCAACGGAATGGTGCGCTTAAGTGGATCAGACGTAAATGAAAGCGGAGCACCCTTCCAAGTAATGACCAAGCTCCCCTTACTCACTGGACGACTGGTGTCTACCACCTCGATCTTCCCGTCAGCCTCGTTAACCTTGAAATTCGGATTGTCCACCTGGATATCGAACCTCGAAAGATCATACGTCTGAGTATCCGTGTCGCCTGTCGTCAAATCAAACGTGCTCATCGTGAGCCACAACTCCGGCACAGCAATGGATGACACGGAGCCCGCTAAGGTAAATTCAAGTGATTCATCCTGCGGATAGGCGAAGTCATAGACGTTTTCCGGTTCCCCTATCGTATACAGTGGCCACTCTTCATCGACCAGCTCTACGCCGCCGGAAAGCCCGCCATCACCTAATTGAGCGCCGAGTTCGACCTCCAAATAGATGCCAATCTCGACGAACAGGGCACCTAAAGACTTCGTGGTCTTCACCCCGCTAATATTTTTCAATTGATAATAAAAATAGCCCCACAGATTCACATACACACCGGGTTCTACAGCAAGCCCGATACTATTCAACTTGACGCTTCCAATCCCCGCTTTGACCTCCATATGAATACCAGCTCGTAAACCGATCGTCCCCATCACATAGAAGGTAAATTGGTAATCTCCGTCTCCCGGCAAGCTGACCGTATTGCTCGAACCACTGAAACTCAATACGCGCAAGCTAACCGAGTAGCGCTTGGCCATCTTATAGTAGAAATCTGCCCCCACCGTCAGGTTCACCTGGGCGCTGACCACAAACTCCGCTTCAAATTTGACTTCCACAATACCTAAAGCCACGCGTACGCTCTTTTCAAAGAGCTCTTTCTTGATTAACGGAACCCACTCCGTGTCTTGCTCCAACATCTCTTGATACTTTTCCTTCAACGATTCCGCATCTACGGCAGTATCCTGCACACCCGCCATTACGGCTTTAATCTGTGTCGCAATGTCCTGAACCTTTCCCAACCTGCCAGCGTTCTTCTCGCCCACCCAGTCATTCAGTGCATCATTTAACTTATCGTGTTCAACGAGAGCTATCTCTGCCGTGATGTTCATTCCGGTATAGCTATAAGCATCCAGATTCGCCGTAATTACATAATCATCGATGCTGTACCAGTAAGGAATCCCCCACTTTTTCAGCCAGTGCCCTTTCATATCCCCATTGATACCGAGGTCCAGGCTCATCTCCTGAACGAATGTACCCGTCATATGGATGACAAGATCGCTGTCTTCATTGATATTGACAACAATATCGGCACCCACTTGTAATGTAGCGCTTACGCCTGAAGTTCGGCCGTCAATATTCTTCAGCCTCGTGCCGAGTGAAGCAACAACGGTCAGATTCTCCACACTTACCCGGCTCCCTTTACCGGACGCTAGGGAGGACTGAGCCTTGATCTCCTGAATTTCCTTCGTCTCCATGGCGATGTCAGACAGATAATCCGCGGCTTCATTGACGAATCCGCTGTCTCTCGCTTGCTGCTCAATTTGCTCTTCGAGCTGTGCAATCTGTTCTTCCGACAACAGATCGTCACCGTCAATTGCTTGCTTCTGATAGATATTGAAGGCATTTTCAATATCTTCAATGGTGGCATCGGTATACGTAATTACGTCCATCTCCGCCTCGGGCGTAATCGACGTAATGCGTCCATAACCGGTTACCTTAGAACCTTCTTCGGCGAATTCACCTTCATAGAACCCGATAAAGTCTCCCACATCGACCGTGGTCAGTTCATCCAAACCAAAGGGCTCGTACAAGCCGTCGCTGTAGTTCATCACGGTATGATCGACCGTGATGGAGTGGTTACTGGGATCTCCATCCGTATCTGCCTCTACGCTCACCGGTAGCACATCTGGCTTGAGCAACACTTGTTTGGCATCTGCGTGATCATAGGTATAGATGCTATCATCTACCGACGTGATCTGGACATAGGCCACATCACCATCGTCTTCACCAGTCGTTTCGACTGTGCGTAGTTCGGGACTAACTCCCTCATAGATGGCTACGGTATCACCGACTTGAATTACCGTGCCAGTGCTTCCGGTGTACTTGAACGTTCCACTACTCGCATTCACTTCGGCGAGTGCATTTTCGCCGCCTACCGTCGTAGTAACGACTGAAATCGCGGGCGAATCGACATCTGCTCCATTTATCACCATATCCGTGACATCCGTGAACGGAATGTAGATCATGTTCGGATTGAGTGGAACATTCATGACTTCTTGTTTAGCAACGCTAAATACATAAATACTTGTCGTCGCGTCTTGGCCTTGGAAGGACAAGCTGTCATCCGTCAACGTAAGTTGATATGTGTTACCTTCAACGAACTTGCCGTTTTCGGCTGCTGACGATACCGTGAAAACTCCGTTCCCGCCAGAGACGGTAACCCCTTCGAATTCGGGATTCGCCGTATCCACGAAGGTCATCCCCTCTTTGACCTGGGATTCCGTTAGACTGCCCGATGAATCCTGCACCTTAATGGTGAAGTTTGGCGCGACATCCAGTACCGAATAGCTTGGTACGCTCTGTACGGCACGATCTATGCTATCGGTATACTTCGCATACAACTTTGTATCCGCGTTCAGGGTGCTGCCGCTTGCGAAGATGAGTGAAAGATCACTATCCGCAAACCACCCTTGGAATATATATCCTTCTTTTGTTGGAGCCGGCAGGTTATTTAGCGCTTGGCCTTTCCGCACTTTCTGCGCGTCAACTGGCGTACCTCCGTTGCTCTCGAAGGTAAGTGTGTATGTAGCCTCACCGGTGTTACCGCCTCCGCTGCCTCCAGACGTTCCGCCGCCACTATTACCACCTGCTGATGGCGTTGGCGTCGGTGTCACCGTTGGTGTCGGTGTTGGTGTTGGAGTAGGCGTAACCGGCGTTTGATTCTGATTTTTCCACGCCTCTACAACGGCGTTGTTGCGCATGAAGAGAACCGCTGCTTCCGCGCGAGTCGCTTGCGCACGCGGATTGAAGTTCCCCTTTTCATCCCCGGTGAACACACCGGCTTGCCACAGCTTGATGACCGCGTCAGCCGCCCAAGGCGATACATCCCCGAGATCGCCCGGCTCTGTCGTGACCGGATTCTCGGTCTGATAAGGGATCTGTTCGCTTTCGAAATACCGCAACGTCATCGTCGCCATTTGCTCCCGAGATACGGTAGCATCCGGCGAATATTTCCGATCCCCCGTGCCATCGGTAATTCCCTTCTTAACCGCCCATTCGACATATGGCGCATACCAGCTGCCCGCCTGTACATCGGCAAAGCTCGAAGTGGAGTACGCCCCCGCATCGACTCCGGCCATCCGGCCAAGTGCCGTTACATACATGGCACGTGTCATTGTTCCCTTAGGAGAGAAGCTACTCGCGTTCGTTCCGCTGAATATGCCCTTCTCCTGCACATGGACGACTGCATCATAGAACCAGTCGGTGGGACTCACATCCTGGAATCCAGTGGATGTGGTTACTTTTGTCTTCTGCATCGGCAGTTCAGCCGCTACTGCCGATTGCGCTGGTAATAGGGGCACGGCAGAAACTATTAAGCTGATCACCAGCATCCACATCAGGATCTGCCGGCTCACCTTCCATCCCTGTCTTACTTTCTTCACTTTCATTCATCCCTTCTATGTATAGATCAAACTAAAAAAGACCGTCCAAAATTGGTTTCTAACCAAGCTAATCAACAAAGCCAGACTAATAGCGGAAACCACTGACCCAGATCGGGATCATTGGTCTCCTGCGAGTCAGTTCGCTCGGCACGTGAGATCAAGCGAGGAAAAAGCCTCACATACAGAAATGGCATTGTCCTAGCTGCGGCGTTCAGAACATCAACGTCAGCTCAAACATCCGACTGAAGAGATCTGACTGCTTCTAGCTACGATGCTACCAACTTCACAGAAAGAAATCGTTCACCGACCTTTCTTATCAGTCGCAGTCGAATTGTGACACCGACACAGGCAAATTATGTCGTTTTTTCTTCCGTATTCTATCATGCGAGATAGGGGCGCTTGTGAATTATAAAGAAAACTTTAAGTAAGCAATTTCTCGCAAATGAGAGCATCAATGACATCAAAAAATAGCGGCGTAGGGAAGCTAACTCCCACACCACTATTTTTAAATTCTTTAGCTATTCTGCAATCCATTCCAGATGATTCTCTTCTCAACGATTCATCTACCAGAATCGACTATAACGAACTGCTCTTCCCCCAACGCAGTCTTTGAGGAAGTGAAAAAACACTAATATGCCTCTTGGATTTCAATGAGATAAAAGGCTCTTGCTGATTCTTCGCCACATTGTGGGCGATATGCCTGAAGCGCAGCCCGCTTTCGAACTCGGGATTAAGCGCAATCGGGATTCCCTTATGTACGGAACGTATAATTTCTACATCGGCATGGATCACGCCAGTCACACCGATATTGAGAATATCGATAATATCCTGCATCTTTACCGTTGCCGAACGGGCTTCCTGTCCGTCGGCCATATTAACGATGAGTTGTGGCGGAGCCGGAATCATATCTTCTAATAATCCGATTACGCGATCCGCGTCCTGAAGCGATGTACGATGAGGCGTAGTAACGACAATAGCCTCATCTGCTGCCAAAGCTGCATTCCAGAATCCATTTTCAATGCCTGCCGGCGAATCGATCAGCACATAATCATAGTTCTGGGCTATTTGCTGCACAACCTCGCCAAAAACTTGCGGATCATCGTGATGCACCGCATCGTTACTACAGGAGATAAAGGACAAGGTACTGATTCGCTTATCTTTGACGATCACTTGATGTAAAGCACATTGACCCGTCAGAAAATCGGAAATATGATACCTTACCCTATTGCCCAAACCAAGCGGAATATCCAGATTTCTCAATCCAAAATCAGCGTCGATCAGGCAAACGCTGCTCCCCGATAAGGCAAGGGCAGTCCCGAGATTAGCCGTGACCGTTGTCTTGCCAACTCCACCTTTCCCTGATGTGATACATATAACTCGTGCCATCGGAGCCACTTCCTTCTTCAAGTGCTAATCCGGGACAGCATGACAACCATTTCTTCACATGTTAATGTTTGATCCGGCTTGAATGTACCGTCCTCGTAGCTAATAATCAGTTACAATTTGATGAAATATGTCGTTATATCGACCACAGTGATTTTATCATGATGGATTATCCTACTTGAGAAACCTAAAGAAAACTTTAAATCCGTACGTATTGGATCGTTTAATTCTTCGGAGAGATGGCACATCATTTTGACGAGGATGGAAAAGCGCAGACTGGTGTTGAGGAATTCAATATCTTGAGTCGATTACGAAGCTAGTGGAAAAAACAAAAATGGGCCAATAGCGTCAGGTACTGCTCCAACGCCATTTTCCCATTTATAATAGACTACCACCCTTACTGCTATATTCATGCTTGTGACGTACTGTTAGAAACCAGCATATATCCGCTCCCCCGAACCGTAATGATTCGCTCGGGGTCGGCAGGGTCAGACTCAATTTTTTTGCGTAAATTACTGATATGTACAGCGACCGTTCTCGTATCCTCCAGACTTTCCATTCCCCAGATGATTTGAAACAACGTATCGACACTAACGACACGATTCACGTTTTGTGCCATATAGGACAGCAGACTGAACTCTTTTTTCGATAAATAGATAGGTTTACTCCCCGTGTTGACGGACTGCGTGTAGAAATCCAGTGTCAAACCCGGTAACTCCAGCAGTTGTTCCCTTCTACCCGTCGACACTCTGCGAAGGTGAGCCTTGATCTTGGCCATGAGCACTCCCGGACTGAACGGCTTGGTCACATAATCGTCCCCGCCATAGGACAATGCGCTAATTTTTATTTCGTCTTCCTCTTGACTGCTCAGAAACACAATCGGCGCACTGGTGAGATTACGCGCATTCCTGCACCAGTCAATACCGTTCTCATTAGCCAGCAATATATCCAGTATAATTAAATCCGGCTCAAACGATGCAAGCAGCTCCATCGCTTCTGACCCGCTATGACTGCAGGTGGAGACAAATCCCTCCCTATCACAATACACCTGCACAATCTCACATATATGAGGATCATCATCAACGATCATGATTTTGTGCGTGTCCATCTCATCACCCCTTTCCTTCAATCACCGTACAAGGAAACGTTACATAGAATGTCGCCCCCATCTTGCCGTCGCTCTCCGCTCGAACCATGCCTCCGTGCGCTTGTACGATTTCCCTGCAAATGGCCAGCCCCAGTCCACTGCCCTCTATGCCCATTCCCGGCCGATCATATCTGTAATTACGTTCGAAGATTTGCTCAAGCTGATCCGGAGGAATCCCCATGCCAGAATCCTGTATGCTAATGACTGCATGGGGAGCGTAATTCACCACTTCCACAACTAGTGCAATACGCACCAGTCCACCGCTGGAGGTGAACTTCATGGCATTTGACACTAGATTAAATAAAGCCTGCTCTATTCTTTTCGCATCCATCTCGACAACTGACAAAATAGATCGTCTATCCTCGGTATCTCCGATATCCAGTATAAAGTCTAATCCTGCGTCGCGCACTACCAGCTCATATTGTTCAAAAAAACCATGCAAGAAAGGAATCATCTGAACTGGCTCCATTCGGTACGAGACTTGTCCGGTCTCCAAATGAGACAAGAAGGACAACTCCTCGATCATACGGTTAATCCTTATCGTGTTCTCCCGGATGTACTTCAGATATTGTTCATTGCGTTCCGGCTTGACCCTGTCCTGTATAGCTTCTACATATCCAAGCATACTGGACAACGGCATACGCAGATCATGCGTAATATAAGCAAGAAGCTTCTTCCTCCCTTGCTCGGAGTGAAGCAGCCGGTCATACGAGGTTTGGAGATCGTCATGCACTGTAGATAAGGCCTGTGTTCGCTCCTGAACGGTCTGTTCCAGATTCATATTCATTTCAATCAGCTTGTCATTAACGTCCTGTAATTCACGTGTAATTCTCTCTTCGTTCGATGCCGTCCTCGTAGATCGCGAAGACAGCAGAATCAGCTGCGCGATCGTAAATATCAATAAGCCAAGCGGAGATGTATTTCCAACTAGCGACCATCCGTTAAAATACAAAAAATCGTTGACAACCGTGACCAAAGTAACCACCGACACCAGCAGGAAGATCAACGCTCCCTCCATACGTCGCACAGCCGCCTGAACCAGTCCGATCATCAGATAAATCATATGTAGAACTACCATCACACCGATGACCAGCAAAAATTTTGTATATATAATTGCAGGGGTTACCACTACAAGGATACAGAATGCACCAGTTACGATCCGGGTGCCAAGACGAAACCATCGCGACACATAATTCGGAAAAATACAATCAAAATACATGGTGATGATATAACCACTGAGGCAAAGAATCAGATATTCGATCTTGAACTGCAATTCCCAAGGAAAATGAGGCAACCATTGTGTAAAGATAAGCTCACCGTTGAACAAGGATCGAATACCAAGCAGTACAGTAAACAGGCCAAAATATAACGGAGCTTTATCCTTACGTCGCAGCATAAACAACAGCAGATTATACAAACCGATCACTAGCAAACTTGCCGTGATGAACATATCCTTGGCAAGATTCAGATTGGTCTTGGTCGTTATTACGTCACTGCCACCCAGCTCGATATTCTTGGTAATGCCGCCCCGATGATGTTGGAAGTTGGAGACTTGCATGACCAGCTCTAACGTGTCGCTTTCAGGCTGAAAATACACCAGCTTTGTTTCCAGTTGCGGGTTCATGCTATGCTTATCCTGACCAACCTCACCAACTTCTGCCAGCAGCTCGCCATTGACCCATAATTTGTACGCATTAAAAATGCTAGGCAGCCGCAGAGCAAGCATCTCATCTCGATCCTGCTCGCTTAGATGAACGACCAGTCCAAAGGTTGCATAGCCTGTACCGCTCAGCCGCTGACCTTCTAACGGGTAGCCCAGCCAGGAGCTTGGAATGTTAATCCAGTGGTCCTGATTTCCTTCCCTTGCCGAACGAACCCGCATATCCTCAGGCGACAGCAGTTCTTGCCAATAGAACGCCCACTTTCCTGTTAATTTTTGCGGATTCGTACTAAGTTGAGCCTGCGTTAAATCCAGAATACCTTCTTCACTTTGGAGCCCAGGAGAGTCCGACGAAGAGAGGACGACGTAGCCTGTAACCAAACCAATAACAGCAGCAATGATATACAACCAAACCTTACGAGAACCGACTCGGAGAATCTCCCTCATGATGAACCCAACCCCATTCTACAAGAGCGCAATAAGTAAGTTGATCATCCAAATAATATCATCATTACAGGAGAATGTACCCTGCAAATTTCTAGCAGGTGTCGATAGCTAACATCGCGATGAGACCCTTTTGACGACGCGCGCTTAGCTGGGTACGCCACCACAAAAAAAGTACGCACTTTGAAGTGCGCACTGATATGAAGGAGCTTATTCGCAATGGATAATTCGAGCACAATCTGTATGTGCCAGATTCACAGACACTTCATGAACTACAGTGAATTATTGATGATGTCCGCGAATGCGTCCCTATTGTACGTATCATCCTGAATGCGCCATTCCCCCTGATCCTGCAAAAAGGTGATATCGCCCGATAGCGGAATAGACTTGAACTCCTTGCCGTTCTCGTCAGTAAATTTCAGATCAAGCGTGTATTCCACAAGAATCCAGTCGCTCTTGCTATCTTTGATCTTGGTTTGTATATTTTCAGGATACAACTTCGCTTGTTCGATGTGTGCAACCTGAAGAGGCAAGACAATATATCGATTAGCCATGTAAGCCTCATAATTCCTGGAGGTCAGGAATGGCTTCATGGTGTCCCCTTTGGCCAATAACCCTTCCATCTCTAACGTATCCTCATAGTCCTTGCCATCCACAGTGAGTTCTGTTGTCTTATAATCCAGCGACATTTCGAGCGCATGTTGCTGCTCCTCCGCTGTCGCCTTCTGATCACTCACATCACTCGGCTGTTCCGTTACTGGTGGAGTTACGGGTTCAGTGCTTTCCGCTGGTTCAGATGATGTACACCCCATTAACATGGCGGCGGAAAGAAATAATGTACCCATCACATAAGCCAACTTGCGCATGGTTAATCCATCCCTTTCTCGTCTGTATTACTCTCAATTATCCCTTTAATAGGATATAATGTCCAGTTATTGAGTACATCTGAACAGACATCCAGTGAATTACATCCATTGGGTGTCATCTTCATCATAGATTGTGTTATAGTCATCGGGAAGTGGACCGAATCTCGAAGGATAGCGCCTGCGGGTCCAACAACTGCGTGTTTCCTTCAACAATGAAGGTGTGAAAGCTATGTCATCTTATCAAGTCGTTCCCATGGTCTATAACTCCAAGGAACAGATTAATGCTATTATTTTGCTCGAACAACAATGTAAACAGCTGGATTCCGTCCATTTAAAGGCAGACCTTGACCATATCAGCAAAAAAGATGGAGACCATGCGCTCCTCTGTTATCGCGACGGTAAATTGGTAGGACTCCTCAGTTGGTATGCATCTGACACCGTAACCGGAAATATTAATGCCATCGTACATCCGCAGTATCGTCGCCAAGGTGTATTCAGCAGCCTACTGAACAGGGCCATCCTGGATATGAAACCACAAGGGATCAACCAACTCAGTTATCGCGTTCCTCAGGGCTTATCTCCGGGCCTTCTTACTGCCCAATCCCTTGGAGCCATTTATGATCGTGCGGAGTACTCGATGCAACTTGTGAATGAGGTCCTTTCGGTTGTGGAGCCACCTGAACTAACGTTGTCCGTGGCAAAAGACGAAGATATGGAGTTTATGGTCACTTGCTCATCACAAGCTTTCGGGGATACGGAGGACTGGACACGCAATTACTTTATGCAAACCAATGAACCCAGCCGAGTCAACTATATTGCATGGCAGGATCAAAAGCCTGTCGGGCTGGTACGGGTCAACTCCATCAATGCGTCAACCGCATTTATTCATAACTTCTGTATCTTGCCTGCTGATCAGGGACGGAAACTGGGGCGCACTGCGCTTAGCATCCTGGTTGATCTCCTAAGGAAACAAAGTTACACAGATATCCGCTTATCCGTTGTTACCGAGAACAAACGTGCTTTGAATCTGTACCGCAGTGTTGGTTTTGAAGTGAATTCTGAGTATCACTATTTCAACGGTAGTGTATAAAAGGCAGTGGAGAGACATCGTTTTCCTCAAAGGGAGACGGTCTCTCTTTATATATTGGAGAATTGAAAAATCAATTTATAGCCATCGAACGTTTGCCCGTACATTTCCCGATAGTTACCTTTGGTATAATGAGTCACTGTTTTCCGCCAGAAAGATTGGCCAATCTTATTTTTCTCCGATGGATTGGTGAATAACTCCCAGTTTCCTCTAAACATGCCGAAGATCGTCGATGCCACGTGTTCAGCAACGCCTACACCTCGAAACGGCTGCATCAGAAAGAAGTCATGTACAAAGAAATCCGTGCCTTGTGAACAATATGGCGGAGTAGCTATGAACGCAAACCCTGCCGGTATGCCATCCACAATCATGAGGAACGGATAAAGACACTCCGGTTTTTCCCACCATATGTTCTGGACATCATACTGATCCTGTAACGTTTTATAATCAGGACTTGGCTCAAAAATGCCATGTTTGTTCGGGGTATGCTCTCCACCCAGACCATAATGTCCGGATAGATCATGAAGGTATAGCGGGTACATATTTTTAATCACATGCGCCTCGTCTTTATTCGTTAATTTCACTTCTATATTCATATTCACCAACCTTACCAGATGATTTGAAGGTATATTTCAGTAACTTTCATCGCGCATCCTAATACCTTCAATTTAATTGTACGCGCAGTTAACAACCTCGAATATGTAAAAAACCTTTAATAACCATTCTTTATTCTTACAGGAAAAAGCCACATTCGATTGCTCGAACATGGCTTCTATAGTTTCATCCTTTTTTACAATATACAATTTTCTTGATGCTATCGACGGATAAACAGTATTGCTCTGCAAGCTGATCGATGGTGGTTCCCGCAGCGAATAGCTGGCGAATCCCATTGTTCCGCTCCTGGACAGTCCTTCTGCTGCCCGAGTTTTCGCCCCACTTCTTGTGGGCATCCTTGGGCCTCGGAATATAGATCAAGCCACCGGGGATATGACGCTGTATTTCTTTGAGCAATTCTTCCGGGAAGATCGTATCTGCATTAATATATTTCACGTTGCTCCACTCCTTAAAAGTTAAAATCTTTAAGGTAGCAGAGTCGTACGATGAACGCATTGGATATGCACTATAGTGATATGGCGGAAATGGATTTCACGCTCTATACAAACAACCGCCGTTGTTCATCGCATGGACTCTGCATAGAGCGGGTCGTGAAACCTTTTATGAATCGAATCATGGTAGCCCCCCATTCAGTTAATCTTATTCGTGCTGAAGAACTTTTAACTGTCCATTCCATAATAAGGTTTATTTTCGCTAATGGCAAAATCTACACGTCGAATCTGTAATATACCCCTGTTAATTCTTCTGATACGCTCCATAGCTTGTTTGAGATGTTAGCGTCATATAATTTTTCGATAATCTTAGCGCTCTTGGGATAGCCCTTAGTGCCGCCCATACCGCTGGGAGCAATATACTCCCCTCCCGTGATCGTCGGATCTGTTGCAGCATATAAGGTAGGTAATGCTCCCATATGTGCCGGTTGACTAATGATTTTCAAAAGACTACGTATGAATATATTGGTCTGTTTTCCCGAACCGAAAGAAAATAGATTGGTATGCGAAATTCCTGGATGAGCGGCGATACTCATGGAATCAATATGGGCGGAATTAAATTTATTCTGCAGCTCTCTCGCAAACATCAGATTGGCTAGCTTGCTTTGACTGTAGAACTTCATGGGATTATATCCTTTGGAGCCATCTAAATTATTAAAATCAATTACACCATTATGAGCAGCCATACTACTTACAGTGACAACTCTCGATTTTGGAGTAGAGATCAATCTAGGCAATAGTAGACCCGTAAGCGCAAAATGTCCTAGATGATTACTACCAAACTGCAATTCAAAACCATCTTTTGTCAACTGGAATGGAGGGTTCATAATTCCTGCATTATTAACAAGAATGGACAAAGAATCGTATTGCTCAAGAAAAGCGGCTGCGAACTTACGGATACTAGCTAAATCGCTAAGGTCAAGCTGCATAACGATTACCTCTCCAGCTACATGCACAGACGATTTTATTATATTAGCTGCCTCTTTACCTTTTTCCAGATTACGAACTGCAAGGATAACTTTCGCGCCTTTTTCAGCTAACGCTAATGCCGCTTCATACCCTAAACCACCGTTCGAACCTGTCACAATCACTACTTTATCGGATACAGTCGGGATCATTTCTTTAGTCCAAACTTCGCTCATTTGTCTACACACCTTTCTTATCTCTTCCTTGATACCCGAATATCCAGCTTTTAAAGCTCTTATCCCCCGCCATACTGGCTTAAACTCCGTTCCAGCATCCCTCTAACCTGCTGTTGCAGTTCGAACGGAGACACCACCTTTACTTCCGGCCCATAGGAGAGTAACTTTCGCGCTGTAAAAGAGAACTCCTCGGGCGGAACAAGTCCGCGCCACTCATGGCCCTGAACCGACTTGAACAACATATCTGACGCGGCAATCCTTGCTCCAAATTCCGTGAATTGCAGCACCACTTCTACGCTTGCTCTGTCTTCTTTGGCAGCTAGCCATGCCTTTAGACTCGGAACAGATTCATCGACCGATTCCATAACACCCAACTGCTGCATGCGGTCCACTCGATACAACAATACGCGGTCCTTATTTCCGCCTGGCATGTACCAATGTCCCTGCTCATAGTAAATGCCATAGGGAAAGACCTGGACTTTTTTACGACCACTACGGGCATGATACACAAATTCAATTTCTCTCTTTTCTACCGCTGCACCCAATATCTCGGTTGTTAAAGGCTCGGCATGCTCACCGGGATGCTGAACAAAGGTTACATGTTCTCTCATTCGCATAATCAGATCCTGTACATCTTCGGGCAAAGTAGAGAAGTATTGCTCAGCCAGATGCTCACGCATCGATCCATACGGAAAATCCGGTACTTGCTGTAGATATTCCAGCATCATAAACAGCCCTAATGCCTCCTGCTGTGTCAGTTGAAGAGGTGGCAAAATCCGATTGGGCAACACCCGGTATCCACCGTTCACGCCAACTTCTGTGTACAAGGGAAACCCCAGCGCCTGCAATGCATCCAGGTCTCGCTGGATCGTACGAACCGATACGTCAAACCGCTCTGCAAGTTCCCGGGCAGTGAACTTCTGTCTGGAATCCATCAGGCGCATGATGGCCAGTTTCCGATGATTCATGAATTCAACATCCTAAATACGTCAATTTTTGTCATAGTTAAAGTGTATCATACATTTTAGAAGGGAGCGATGAACATGTCTGATAACAAAACCATTTTGTACATTGCTATGAGTTTGGATGGATATATCGCAAGACTGGACGGTTCGGTGGATTGGTTGTTCGATGTGGAGGGTGACGGAGGAGATAACGGATATGCTGCCTTTTATGAAACGATCGGTAGCGTCGTTATGGGACGTTATACGTATGAAGAGGTGCTCACACTGTCTGAAGAATTCCCTTATGCGGATCGCCCAACGTATGTGCTTTCCCGCTCGGAACAGCCTCCCGGTCCGCATGTACAGTTTACAACCGAGACGGTAGATACGCTCATTCCCCGATTAAAGCAGACTTCTGATGGAGACGTATGGATTGTGGGTGGGGGCATATTGGTTCAAGCTGTGTTAGCCAAAAAATTACTGGATGAGATTGAAGTCGCCATTATTCCCAAAATTCTTGGTGAAGGCATCCCCTTATTCCCGGCAGGCACGGTGCCAAGTCAATTCAAAATGGTCCGAACCCAGACGCTCGGGCAGATCATTTCAATTCGTTATGAGGTACAGAACAGCGGCACAGCGGACACATCTTCGAATGTCTAGATAATGTAGAAAAGGAAAAAGACCATTCTTATCATGAAGGGACCCCATACCGTGAGACACATCTAAGAATTGTGGGGTACCGTTTATGAAAGAGTGGTCTTTCTATTACCATATTTCAAGTTATCCTAGTATTCCTCGTACATATCCCGCTAACACCTCTGCCGTCCTACGGTGAGATAACTGGCCTGGATGGGTGCGCGCCCCCACCGTCTCTTCGGTTGTATCCGGAAGCTGGATAATCGTAACCTTGCGATCTCCTGTCCCCTTTGCATACGCATCAACCGCACGGTAGATGGCAGGCATCATGGGAAAACCAAGCATGCCATAAGCCCATACGAGATGTGCCGCCGGATTGTTTTTTCGAAGTTTGGACAGGAACTGCTCCACCGCTTTCTCAAAAGCAGCCAAATCTTCTTCATGATATGTACCATCTTCGTTCAGACGTTGCTTATATACCTTACCGGTGTAGGGGTCTTTCCACTCAGGTGACTGAAACGCACCTCCATCATTGCTGCCCAGGTTCACAACCACCACATCTGGTTGCCACGAACCAAAATCATGCGGTTCTCCTGCGCCGAGCGCTTTGTTACGTTCTCCGGCAAGCAGACCACAGACCTGTTCGTAATAATCGGGGATGTTGCCCTTCGGATTGTTATCCCAACTTGTCAGCACACCCCAGCCACTTTGCGAGATAACCCTGTATTCTGCATTCAATGCCTCTGCTGTCATAAACGTATAATTATGTATGGCGCTGAACCACATCGGAATCCAATCTTCCTCCGCTTTTGCCCCAATCGCACCTTCGCCAGATGTAATGCTGTCACCGATAAACTCGATCTTGTACGGTTTTTCCTGCACAGGCAGGAATGCTCCGTCCGATTTCACCGCATGAATCTGCAAGGAACACCCCGGATCACCACTCATCGCTTGAACATCCTTAACGATCCGAACATTCTTCACCACATCCGCGTTCATCCCCCGGAATACACAGACCCAGTATCTTCCCGCCACTAACATCTGTCTGCTCACCGGAACACCGTTGATCAGAATGCTGATCCATGATTCATACATGTCATACTTTGACTCTACCTCAACCCATAGTTCGGAGCTCTGCACATTGAGTTCGACTGCACTCCCCGTCCAAAATAACGTCAGCGGTGACCGCTCTCCAGTTGTTCTACCATGCACTTTGAGATAAGGCAGTTCCGTTAACTCATAGATCTTTAACCCGGTATTCGCTTGTACACTCATCCTTTATTCCCCCTCAACGATTCATAAAAAATAGTTATTAAGCGCTTTCCTTTGTATCGATAACATGTTCGTCGTGATGCATCCATCTTATTATGTATTACGCACAGCACCAAAAATCCCCTGCAAGCGAGCCTTGCTCAAGTCCATCATATCAGATGTGCTTGAACCATCGTCCGCCCATAGGGGATTTTTTTAATTCTTTTTTGATCCAGTATCGTTATAAAACCTTACCCAGAAACGCTTTGGTCCGCTCATGCTGAGTATTCTGAAAGAGCTCTTCAGGCGTGCCTTCTTCTACAATATATCCGCCATCCATAAAGATCACCCGATCCGCCACCTCACGGGCAAAGCCCATCTCGTGTGTAACAACAATCATGGTAATTCCCTCATGAGCGAGGTCTTTCATGACTTGCAGCACTTCTCCAACCATCTCCGGGTCCAGTGCAGACGTAGGTTCGTCGAACAACATCACACTCGGATTCATGGCGAGTGCACGCGCGATGGCTACGCGCTGTTGTTGTCCACCTGACAACTGCTCGGGATAAGCATCCCTCTTCTGAGATAGTCCGACCTTGCCGAGAAGTTCCATTGATTTTTTCTCATTCTCGGCCTTACTCAGTTTCTTGATATGCTTCGGCGCGAGCATGATATTCTCCAGCACGGTCAGATGCGGGAAGAGGTTGAACTGTTGAAACACCATGCCCACATTGGTTCGTAACTGATCGATATCCGTCTTGGGTGAAGTGACCTCAATGCCACCAATCGTCACCTTTCCAGACGTCACACCCTCCAGTAGATTGAGGCAGCGCAAAAACGTACTTTTACCAGACCCGGAAGGTCCAATCACGCATACAACTTCTTTCTCCCGAATCGTTGTGGAGATGTCCTTCAGCACCTCATTGGCACCAAACTGCTTTTTTAGATTCTGTACGGTAATCATCGGATCGCATACCTCCTTTCAATGAATCGGGAAGCCCGGGACAACAGAACAATGATGATCAGGTAGAATATACCCACCACACCCCAGATTTCGAATGCCCGGAAGTTGGAGGAAATAATAATTTCCCCGCTTTGTGTCAATTCTGCGATACCTATCGCCGATAGCAGCGAGGTATCCTTGATCGTAATAATGAACTGGTTCACAAAGGTAGGGATCATGCGCCGGGTTGCTTGAGGCAACACGACCAGTCGCATCGTCTGAAAACGACTTAAGCCCAGGGATCGCGCCGCCTCATGCTGCCCGTTGCTAATGGAATTAATCCCTGCCCGGAAGATCTCCGAGATGTAGGCTCCGGCATTCAGACTAATCGCAATAATCCCTGCGGTCATCGCCGGAATGCGCATATCCAGGAACACAGGCAGCCCGAAGTAGATGAAATATACCTGCACCAGAAGGGGTGTACCACGGATGATATCCACGTAAAGTGTAGCTACCAGCCGCAGCAATCGATTCAAAGAAGTACTCATCAAACCTGAGATCAAACCGATCACCATCGCAATGATGAGTGAGATCACGACTAGTTTCAATGTAACCACTGTACCCTCTAACAGAAGAGGCAGTGCGTCTATTATGACTTGTAAGGAGGAGTCCATCCGTACCACATTCCCTTCTATTTAGCCGTTGTTCCCAAATAGTTACCGACAATCTCATCATACTTTCCGTTTTCCTGCAATTTCTTAAGTCCATCATTGATTTTCTTCTGCAACTCTGTGTCGCCTTTGGCAACAGCAATCCCGTAGAAGTCACCGTTCAAACGGTCTCCAACGATTTTGAGCTTGGCATTCGGGTCAACGGCAATCTTATAGGAGATGACGGGGAAATCCTCCAGCGTTGCATCTGCGTTTTTGTTCGCGACTTCCTGATACATCGATGGGCTGTCATCAAAATATTTCACGGTTGCCCCGTAGGTTTTCGCATATTCATCTGCGAGATTGGCACCTGAGGTTCCTTTTTTAATCGCAATAATTTTTCCTTTTAAATCTTCAGGACTTAGGATGTCCGTGTTATCTTCATGCACGATCAAGGACAGACCAGCCTGATAATACGGTTCCGAGAAGTCCACGACTTTTTTGCGTTCGTCCGTAATGCTAATGCCTGCAATGGCTCCGTCCAGCTGATTTGCCGTGATGGCTGGAATAATGCCTTTGAAGTCCATCGGTTTGATCTCTACTTCAAAGCCCTCTTCTTCCGCAATCGCGTTCATGAGGTCAATATCGATTCCTACATATTTGCCGTCCTTCTGAAACTCAAAAGGGGGATACGTTGCATCGGTACCAAATGTATATTTCTCAACAGCTGAACCACTTGCCGATGGTGCATTACTCTCTTCACCGGACTTTGCTGCACCGCAGGCACTAAGTGTTAGAGCAAGAACGGACGCCATTACAATGGATGCTACCTTTTTCATAGAAAAACCCCTTTTCCGAATTAGATTGGGATCGACCGAATCGACCGTTTGTATTTCAGCATTTTGCATAATTCGAATCAAACTCGCTTCCGGGTATAAGATATAGACGAATAGAATCATTTCGATCTATATCTTTCTGATTGAAAGACGCTCACCGGGTTTATGCAAAATGCTATTCATGTACGTATTGTAGTTCGCTTCCTACGCCAACTTACATGATCCTACATAAAATAATAACAACTCATGAAAATATAATTAACATGTAATGTTTTAAAGTAGATAAACGAGCGAGAATCGCTAATATAAGATCCGATTTCTAAATTTTTGTGTAAGGTTATATAACAATAAAAGGAGTGATAAACAAAAAAAGCCGAGAATCCATGAAGGTGTTGCCTTCGGGAATTCGGCTTTTGGATAAGAGATAGCATATCTCAGTTATTTAATTATTCATCTTTTCAATCGTCTCCATGTAGAACACATGCAGGAATTTTTTGATATTAACCTTGCCTTTGTCGCCTGCCTGATCTTCCTCCATGGCTCTCATCTTCATCCGTACATCCTGAAAGTCAAAGTAAAGGGGCGCATAATGCTCAAACTTGTGGTTGCTATAATCGGTGAGTCCAATCGAGGCCATGTTGGTCAGTGCGGCAATTACCGTTCTGCGAATGCGTTGTTCCATCGCCTTGCTCTCTTTCTCCACGTCTTTGGGCGTAGACTTGTACGTCTGGGCCACCGCTTCATACGACTCCTTCAGCGGCGGCCATTCCCCGGCACGCTTCTGTTCAATCGCATACTCCATAAGGGCCACAATATCCTTGCTGCCACTTTCTCCGATGATCCCCAGATCCATCAAAATGCTTCTTGCCGCATCTCGTACCGTACGACCTTGGGCAGGGGCCGGCACTTCCACCAGATTCAATCGGGCCATCGACTGCTTGATCTCCAGCACGTAACGTTCATACTTCCACTGTTCATTCACTTTGCTGAGCACATGCTCCACTTCCACCCGATTAATCGGTTTATGAATAAAGAATTCAATCCCGTTCTGGTAGGCCGCCCCTACCATCTCCTTGTTCTCCACCTGAGAGATCATGATGAATTTCCCGGTATATCCGCTGTGCCTCAGCTTCGCAACAGTCTCAATCCCGTCCTGATCCGGCATCAGCAGATCGATCAACACCACTTCGGGACGCAGATCCATGATCATCCGTTCCCCTTCTATGCCGCCCTCTGCCATGCCTGCAAGTTCGCCGATTCCACAGGATTCAATGATATCATGCAGCATGCTCCGGCTTACCACATCATCATCCACGATCATGATAGAAAGTGTCATCGACATAGGCCCCCTTTATTAGATTCATCTTGGGAATAACTATACTGAATGTAGTCCCTCTCGCTCCCGGAGGCGCCGATTCCACCGTAATCTGTCCCGCCAACGACTGAACGATATCACGTACATGGGACAGGCCAATGCCCGTCGCGGCAATGCCGACTTCATTGAACTTCGTTGTATAGCCCGGTTCAAAAATAACATCCCGTTTGGCTTCGGGTACGCCTTTTCCATTATCTATAACGACGAAATGTATGTCCCCTTCCTGCTCATATACACGAATTTGGATCGTCCCATCATGCTCAATCGCCTCCACCGCATTGGCAATCAGGTTGTTCATTACCGTTAGAAGAGGAATGTAATACGGAGAATCACAATCATACTGTTGCTCAATATGGATCTCGACCTGCTTATGCAGCATCTCGCTGTATTTTCGGTTTGCTTTGCTGGCAAAGTTCAGCACTTCAGATAGGCTCATGTTGACTGCTTTTTCATTATCATACAGCTTCAGCAGACCCGCCAGAATACGTTGTGAATCCTTCTTCACTTCATGAATCTGCTGAGCAATACCCAGCGTACGCTGACTGTATTGGTTCAAGTCCTGCTCCCGGAGATCGCGATATAGATCATAGCTGTCTGCCGTAATGCCTTCAATCGTATTCATCGCTTTCTTCAGGTAAAATACCTCGCCATACAGACCGGAGTTCACATTCAGCATCTGCTCCATCCGCTTCTCCTGCTCTGCATGCAAGAGCCGCATCTGCCTCACCGCAAAGCTGTTGTAGAGCCCAATGACGAAGTAACTTCGCAGACCGCCCACCACAAGCAGATACAACCATTCCTTCATATAAAAGATATTGGTCCCGCTTAACATTCCGCGAAGCAGCAGCTCAACAAGATTAGAGGAGAAATCGATACATGTGATTAACCCGCCGAGCAGAAGAGGCTGCATCTCATGGAATCGATGCCTGAACTTGCTAAGCCCATAGGCAAAGACCACGTAATACACGCCTGCCCCCAGGTTATCCCGCATGCTTTCCAGAATGGACACGGTCTGTACATGATTGATGAGATCTGCCGACTGGAACAGCAAATTCGCGATGCCTGTCAGGATTCCCGTCTTCACATAAGACAGATGCGGCATGATCATCAGCAGAAATAAAAGGATGCTGACCCCTAGCCCGATTCGGAAGTAGTCTTCCCGGAACGGATTTATCTTGAATTGCGCCCCTACCGCTGTGGCAAAGGCAATGGCCGTCATCTGCACATTCTCATTTTTGACCCAATTGCGCATCGATCTCTTCACCCACTATAGCAACGTTTAGCGCCCACTATCGGAATCCGCGCTTCTAATGTTAAATATACTAACATATGAAACAAGCATTAGAAATAATTAAAATTAGGGAATAGGGTGCACAGGAAAACAAAAAAAGGCCGGAAGTCTTCACTTCTGCGGCCTTTTCCTTATACCTCATCCGGAATATCAAATGATACCATCGTTCCCTCACCTGGCTCACTTACGATTGATAACCCCTGACCATAGCGTTGCAGCAATCTGCGGTTTGTATTCACAATGCCTATTCCGCCTTTTCCACCCAGCGTAGCATGCAGTAGCTCAGCAACCTTCTCGGGTTCCATGCCTTTACCATTATCTTTGACCTCAATACGGGTATAACCCTTATGGCGAGTGATGGACAGGCATACCGTCCCACCTACATTGCGGCTTAATAGACCGTGTCTGACGGCATTTTCAATCAACGGCTGAATCGATAGCGGCGGAAGAAGCAACGGAAGATCCGGTTCGACGTTTAATACCACCGACAAGCGATCTTCGAATCGTGTTTTCTCAATAAAAAGATAGGCTTCCACGAGTTCCAGTTCGTATGATAATTTCACCAATTCCCCTGTATTGAGATAGTTGAAGCTGATCCGCAAATAGGATGAAAAAGCTTCACCAAGCTTCCGCATATGCTCTGTATCAATATCACTTAAAACCATAAGCGAATTCAGCGTATTGAACAGGAAATGAGGCTGAATCTGAGCCTGTAAATAGGCGGCCTCCATGCGCAGGCGCTCTTGGATGGACTGATTTAGCATGGTCAATGCTCTTATCCGATACTTCAGCTCCAATGCATCTACAGGCTTAGTGACATAATCATTCGCGCCCGACGCGAAACCCGTGTAGATATCTGGCGGCTGACTTCGTGCAGTCAACAGTAGTACAGGAAGCTCAGACATCGAGAATTGTTCCCGTACCTTCTGGGTTAACTCATATCCGGACATATTGGGCATCATCACATCTGTAATGAGTAGATCCCACTGACGTGTGCCGAGTAATTCCATCGCTTCCTGCCCCGAACGTGCTGTAGTTATATCGTATGGCTCCGTCGAGAGAATACTAACCAACACATCCAGGTTCACCGGATCATCATCCACAGCCAGAATGGTGGCTCTCACCTCTTTTAACAACGGAGCCATCTCTGCTGTCGCCGAGGATTCCACGTCGTCCATACCGGGGCGGGGTAACAGGAATCCGCCAGGTGCATCTTCCATCATCTCCATTGCTTGCTCCCAGATCAGGGGAAGCTGCGACTCAGCCTGATGGGTAGTTTCATGCGCGAGCGGCAGATCGAAGCTGAACACGGAGCCTTTTCCAAGTTCCGAGTGAACCGTTAGTGCTCCGCCGTGCAATTCAACCAGCTGTTTGCAGATGTTCAGTCCAAGCCCGATGCCTTGTCCATCACTTATTCCATACGACCCTTGTTCATACGGAAGAAATATGCGCATCCGCGTGTCCTCATCCATGCCAATGCCCGTATCCGTCACATGAATCAGCGCATGTCCTTCACGAATCTCGGCACTTACGGAAATCGTTCCTTCCTCTGTATGTTTGAGCGCGTTGTGTAGCAGATTATACAAAATCTGAACCAGTCTTTCTTCATCAGCCATAACCTGAGGGAAGGACTCCGGAATCTCCATATGCAGGCGGACCGGTTTTCGTTCTGCCATGAATTGCAGCATGGCGATAATACCAGGCACTACTGACTGTATTGAAAGAGGAACCTGACGCAGCACAATGCGATGCTCCTTTAGCCGAACTACATCCAGTAGATCACCAAGCAGATGGGACATCCGTCGACCGATCGTGATGAGCAGTTCCATATCCTCCAGGCTCCGTTCATCCAACCTGCTCTTCTCTCGGGTGACGACGTTGTGGGCGATGTTAATGATCCCGTGTAGCGGAGTCCTCAGTTCATGGGATGTATTCGCCAAGAACTGATCTTTAATTTTGTCACCCTTCTGCAATTCTATATTCAGTTTCATATTCTCACTGGCATTCCTGAAGTACTTCTTGAACCAATAGGCGGAGAAGCCGGTAATCGCAAAAATAATATCAATTGGATAATACACCGTCGTCACATCCCTGGCCGTCTCGGCCACACTCCATAACAGATTGGATGTAATACCTCCTGCGGTAAGTAGTAGAAACACAATGTCCCGGTCCCCCTGTTTCCTGAAGATCATCGTTCCGACGATGTATAGAAACCAGATCATGGATACAAGAAAGAATACGTTAATGACATTGTAATGGATCATGGCATATGTAATATGAATGGGCACCACCACGATTATGGCAGTATAGATCAAGGTAATGAGCACATGTAACTGAAGCCATGCCTTTCGCACATGAACCAACGTTAATCTCTGGAATAACAGAAGGATACAAGCATTTTGCAACAACAATGAGATCAATCGAATTTTAATGCCCCAGGTATAATTAATAGGAAGCCATAACATCAATATATTATCATGACCCATCATAACCGCGATGCCAACAGATAAAGTTAGCATGGTTCCAACCAGCAAGGAACGTTCCTGTGGATTAAATACGTAGAGAATACAGGCATACATACCGTGAAGAATCAGAATTAGAAAGGTAACCATCTGAAACCCAATGGAGTACCACCGTGAAAAATCAACAGCTGCCTGTGAACCAAATCGAACAGGTTTGCTAATTCCACCCATATACGGGCTGTCGTAATTGGCTACACGGACCAATAATTCAATGGAGGTTGTTCCTTCCTGATTGTAGGTCGCTGTAAATGAAGTGCTTCTGGGTGTATAGGTACTGCTATCCTCGGATACCTCACCCATACCCCCATCGTTGTATCCATTCATCTCAATCTCGGATGAACTTCGGATTCCCTTAAACCAGAAGGTGACCGGCGTCTGAAGCGGATCTGTCAAAATGCGCAATCGATATGTTCCGTAACCGTACGAACTCTCTTGTTCCTGATTCTGTGCACTCCCCCAGTCTCCTGGGACCTGGACACTCTTCGCATCACCATTCCTCTTCGCAATATCTTGTTGGGTCAGCAACTCATCCGGGTAAAGTTCCCATTCCCCATTCAAGTACATGACCGGGGACTGATCCAGATCCACACCTCTCAGATCAAGAACCCCGTTAACGGCGCGATGCTCATCTGCTGTGTAGAATAGCTCGTTCCATACCGAGCGCATGCCAATCAATACGCCAAAAATGATCAGCATGATGATCATATATCTGTAACGGTTTACAGGTTTCGTTTGAAGTGATTTCATTATTTATATTTTCATGACTTTGGTTAAACCGAGCTTCCAGTCCTGATACCATTCGCTAATGTTTTCACTGATCGGTATCTCCAAATCGTGCTCCATTCTGGTGGTTAAGAGACGATACTGCTCCTCCACACCGAGATCGTTATGCATTTCATCATATAACTTCATTAGAACAAAATAACTTTCTTCCTCATCCGGAAGCATCTGCTGGATACGCCGCGTGCTCTCAATCACTTTTTCCCCCAGCCCCTGTTGCTGGTAATACAGACTTAGTTGTCTCATATGATACAACCACAGGTAGCGTAATCTTTCCCGTTCGGGTTCAGCCCACATGTATTCGTAATTGCCAAGATACGTGCCCTTGTATAGATGAAGCGCTTGCTCATAGGCATCAACGGTACTCACGTTCACTACTTTCCATTGCCTGATCTCTTGTTCCCACTGCTCACTATCCAACTGAGCTTCACCCAGTTCGAGTCGATATCCAGCTTCCAAGTGTCCACTCTGAATGGTGATCATGTCCATGTTGCATGCTTTCAGGGTTTGGCGGACATGATACATTGCGGTATAAAGCTGATGTACCGTCTTGTCCTCTTCCAATTCAGGCCACAGCATCTCCAGCAATACACTGCGATGAATCGTCTGATTCCGGTGGTGAAGTAAATAGGCAAAAAGCTCCTGCGCCTTGCTTGTGCGCCATTTGGCAACCTGGATATCCTTGCCCGGAAGCTTAAACTGAATCTGATTAAAACAGCAAATTAGAGGTACGTTCGTATCCCTTGACCGCTGCTGGCGTTTTACACTCAGTTTCTCCCGAACCCGGCTCACCGTCTGCTTCAATCGATCCTTCTGGATGGGTTTCATCACATAGTCCAAGGCCTGCAGCTCGAAGGCATTCACCGCATATTGGTCGTAACTGGTCACAAATATAATCTCGGTGCCCGGTGTTGCTGCCTGAATCTGTCTTCCCAGATCCATACCATCCATCTCCGGCATATGAATATCCAGAAATACAACATCCGGTCGATGCTCCACAATACCTGCCATAGCCTCTGTCGGATTCATATATGTAGCGATAATTTCGATGCCGCTTACTTCTTTTTCTAGTGATTTTTGAAGGCCTATTAACGCTAGACGTTCGTCGTCAACCAATATCACTTTCACCGGAGCTTCCTCCTCGACCCTGGGGTCTTGAGATTTATTTCCACTATTATATCATAGGAATTTTAAGTATTTAGGGTTCTTGGTTATCCATTTTTAATTTCTAGCAATTTAATTGTATAATACTTAATAGAAGACAGGTTAACAGATCCGGTCTGGAAGAGAGGAAGGTTCCATATGTCAGATGCTAATCATAGCTTTGGGCAGGCCCTTGTCAAATCATTAGTGGGCGAACGCGGTCATATCCGCATCGCTCGTGCTCTACCCGATATTGATGTCACACTTGCTGCTCGTACGCACGATGCTATGCCATATACGATCTATCAGTTGGTGAAGCACATGCATTACTGGCAGCAATTCATGCTCGAACACTTGGAAGGACGTAAGCCGCAGCTCCCTGCTAATGTGAGCGAGAGCTGGCCTGAAGAGAAAGGCCCACAGGATGAAGCCACGTGGAAGGCAGATATTCAGGCATTCTTGAATGGGGTTGATCAAGCCGTAGCCATTGCGGAAACGGCACAATTGGATGATGCACTGCTCTATTTTCCAGGGGAAACCAAGGCAGGTCTCCTGCGCAATATCGCTTCCCACAACTCGTATCATCTGGGCGAGATTGTTCTGCTTCGCCGCTTCTACGGCGCATGGCCACCTCCAGGTGGCGGGTTCCCAGCATAAACCATATTTACAACAAATCTATTGGACGGACATACAGACACATCTAAGCTGTGAGAGGACGATTGTTCCTTTTACAGCTTCTTGTGGTTATAGGCAAGTAACATCCATTGCAGTGCAATTATAACTCCCATATCCTGCGCCAAGCTCATATATTACTTCAAAGTACGTATATGACTTTGAGGTGCGTACTTCTCATCCTTCTTTTTCTGACCCACAATATGATCAGAAGAAGAGAGGAGCATGTCCATTGAAACCCGAACAATTGGTTACCCGTTACACGGCGCTTGTCATTGGTGCTGGAGGCGTCATTGGAAGAAACCTTATTGATTATCTGATGACACTTCCACAATGGAATGTCATTGGTGTATCTCGCCGCGGAGGGGAAGATGCCCCCAGGTTACGTTATATATCAGCCGATTTACTGAACGAAGCAGACACACAAGACAAACTGAGTCATTTAACGACAGTTACTCATATCTTTTATGCTGCTTATCAGGATCGTCCGACCTGGGCCGAATTAGTGCAGCCCAACTTAGCTATGCTCGTCAATGTGGTGAATACGATTGAACCGATTGCCCCAAATCTTCAACATATCAGCCTAATGCAAGGTTATAAGGTGTACGGTGCACATCTGGGTCCATTTAAAACACCTGCCAAAGAAACCGATGCACATCATATGCCCCCTGAATTCAATGTCGATCAGCAACAGTTTCTCGAGGATCGGCAACCCGGAAGCAAATGGACCTGGTCAGCCCTGCGCCCTTCTGTTGTATGTGGATTCGCCCTAGGTAATCCAATGAACCTTGCTATGGTTATTGGCGTTTATGCATCTATCTCCAAGGAGCTTGGCCTGCCACTTCGATTCCCTGGGAAACCAGGAGCGTATCATTCGCTTCTTGAAATGACTGATGCAACATTGCTGGCTCATGCAACCGTATGGGCAGCAACCGAACCTCGCTGTGCCAATCAGGCATTTAATATCACCAACGGCGATCTGTTTCGCTGGAATGAACTATGGCCCAAAATCGCTGCATTTTTCGAACTGGAAACGGCTCCCCCACTGCCCCTCTCCCTTGCAACGGTAATGGCAGATAAAGAAGCTCTTTGGAGTTCCATGATTGAAAAGCATGGATTGATAAACACCCCTTATGATGATGTCTCTTCCTGGGCCTTCGGTGACTTTGTCTTCTCGTGGGATTACGATTTCTTCGCAGATGGTTCCAAAGCTCGCCGCTTTGGATTTCACGATTTCATCGACACGGAGACTATGTTTATGGATATATTTGAGAAGCTGCGTGACTGCAAGATCCTTCCGTAAAGTAAATGATATATAAAATGCATAATAAGCCGATTCCTGAAATTCAGAATCGGCTTACACATGTATCTCAACGGTCAGTAGCAATTGGCGGTTTGAACAGAATTTTTCCTCGGTCACCATAAACATTCTCCACGTGTATATCGCCCCACCTACACATCAGATGAAGAATCTCTTTAAGACTCCCCCCATACTCTGTTAACTCATATTCCACTTTAGGCGGGACCTGGTGATGGGAGATACGGACAATGATCCCTGCCTCCGTTAGTTCACCAAGTTGTTGCGTCAGCACTTTCTGGGTGATCGCGGGGATCAGCTTCATTAGTTCGCCATTACGTTTCTTGCCAAAGGTAAGATGGAACAGAATAACGGGCTTCCACTTTCCCCCGATCACTTCAAGAAAAGCTTCAACTGCGGTGTTATATACTTTGAGCGGTTCCTCCATATCACCTTCTGCCCCCTTCCAGACAAAAGTACTTCCTAAACGAATGATGTGTTTTTGCACAAAACAGGTTAAGGAATTCGAATTCTAAACCTCCGGGGTCATTAATCCTTGGATAAACGTCTCAAAGTTCGGTGCCAGCGGAATGGTCTCTTTGGGATTCTCCCTTTTCACATAGACCACCTCGGGTTCTCCATCATTACCGAATGAACGATAATCAAGCATGACAATCCCCGACTCCGAAGGAGATACTGCGATGACTACGCCAATCTCCGGATAGCCTTCACGTTCAATCAAAGTCCAGCTACCTTGTGCACCGGCTAATGTGCGAGGCTTCTCACGGCCAATGCCCAGTATGCCTTCAATTTCAACATAATCCGTAGCTCCCGTATTTGTGTTCGCTACAGGGAAATAACGATTGTACGGGATACCGCCGTTATGTACCTTCATCATTTCAATGTAGGAGGCAGGAAGTCGAAACACCAATTGCTCCTCGACAGAGTCAATGAGACCATCACTCGGCGAGTTGGACACATATTGTTCCAGGGCCTGTTCACTATCGTTCCAGAATTCGCCGGATTCTGGTCTAGGAACCGTTGGAAGGGTCGCTACAACGTCAACGGGTACACGGAATTCTTCACTAGCCTCTTGATCCGTTTCAACTTCAGATTCAGATTCGGATGGCTCCTCCATTTTGCTTCGAATCCACTCCAGAAACTCCAGCGTATCTTCGTCTTCAGGATCTAATTCATCCGCTCTTTCGAACGCTTGCAGCGCATGCGCATATTGCTCCAGATAATAATAAGCCAGTCCAATCCGATAATGCCAGAGTGGGTCACCTGTGCCCTCTTTAGCAATCGTCAGGAATTGTTCGACCGCTTCTTCATACCGTTCCAGGTTATTCAGCGCTCGTCCCAAATGGTTGACCAGCTCATAGTCCCTTTCTTCCACAGGAATCGCTTGAATTGCATCTACAATTTCCTGAAATTCATCTTCTTCATGCCACTCTTGTAATTGAACCAACAGATCGTCTCTCATGCCTTTGGCCTCCCCGTTCATTCACTCATGATTACGTATTGAAAATTATACCACTATACGGATTACCATCTCCAGTAACGTAAGATTCTTAGACATATTATGAATCGATATCTTATCATTTCCAATGTCGAAACTAAAAAAAGGTAACCTGAACCCTGTTATGAAAACCAGGCAGGCTACCTCCTTTATTCCTTGTACAACATTTGAATTCTTAACTCAATTCAACAACTCAACACAATCGTAGACCCAACCTGCACTCAACCAGTTACCCAAGTCACTGGAACCACTGATCGGCGTAATCGTGATAGTGTTGGAACCATTGACGAAGTAGGATGCTGGAACATTCCAGCTAAAGGTTGTGTTGTTACCACGATAGGTACCAATGGTGAAGCTACGAGAATTGGGCTGTGAAGACGCGGCAGGATTAGTTAATGCATGTCCATTAACCGTTACACTCGGTCTGCCATTATTGTAGGCTGCGGTAATCCCGATATTGAGCATATGAGAAGATGCCGCTTGAGATGCATTCAAGTTAAACGTTATTGTGGTTGGAGAATTCTGACCACGGAACTGGATTGCCGGGAATCGATTGGTCGCGCTACCAGTAGCATAGGTGACAGGTCCCCAGCTTGGGTTGCGACTATCAGACGGGTGACGAATCGGAATCGTCTGTCCATTCAGGAACTCCCGTGGTGTACCATCCCAGTTACCGATTCGCCAGATGCTTGAGGCTTGACTCGGGTCATTGTTAATTGTACGTGTATTCAATGTCGTCGTTTGCCCTGCCGTGACATTAACCGTTTCCGTATATACGGCCAGTTCTCCCTTATAAGCTGTCATGGTGTACGTGCCCGGGATCATGCTGTATTTGGCTGCCGCCCCACTTGAAGACGTCCCCACCCAATACTGGGCATTGCTATTAGCGAACCCAATTGTGTAAGCATATCCTGTATCCATCCCGGAGAGGCCGTTAAGCACTACGTTCCCCCGACTGGATACCCAACCCTGCAGATTCAGACCAGACATCCAGCTGAAATCGGGTACACTTGGCGTACCTCCCGTTGTAAAGATCAAAGCGTACGGCCCATGCAGACCCAGGCGCCAATTCTCCGTCTGTGCATGCCCCGAGTTCATATAGTTATATACTTCCGTCTCTGTTCCACTTTGGAATTGGATGTCGCGGAAGAATGGACCGCCAGAGCTTTTTTCCCGATTGCCGTAGGCCATAAATACACCGACACCATTCCCCGTAACTCCACGAACGGATAAATCTTTGGCCTGATCATTACCATAATATTTGGAGACCGACTGTCCGTTTGCAAAACCAAATACATCCTGGCTTTCAATCGCTCCAGTGTTACCTCGATTATTGGAATTCGCCGGAACACCTGTCAACACACTACCATTACCGCGGAAAATGTACCGCAGCTCCCCTATCGAAGGTTGAGCCGTGATATGCGTTGCCATGTATATGATATTCTCGCCACCACGCGAAGCATAATAGTGAGTCAGTGTGCTTGTGGATACCGTAATTAACACGGTTGATCCTGAAGGAGAGGTATTCCACGTCACATTGGCGGAGGAGCCCAAACCTGAGCCGATATGTGATCCTCTATTGCTGTTCAGCTCCGTACCGTTCATTTTGGCTGAGATAATATCCCCATTGGTTTTGTTCACCACATAGACTAATCCCGACCCGGTGTTTACTTCAATTCTGGAGCCGTTATCGGTCACATTAATGGTTGCCGCGTGCCCGGTAGATGCAGGGTATACAACAGCTGTTGCGATCATAACGATGATTAAAAACAAACCAAGCGCCTTTCTCATTATACTTTTAGTCATGAGTAAATCCCTCCTTGGAACTCATTTAATAAAGCGCTTACATAATGATCTATAACAACTGACACTTCCGTCTCATATCGATATGTCTGCTATGCGGGCATGTCCATAGTCACTGAAATGTTATGTCTGCGTGCATATAGAATAGAGTCATCACTTCATGTAAACCTGATCTCTCCACCCCCTTCTTAAAACACTCTTCTAGATACAAGAATTCTTACAATCCCAATAAAATAATACCATTATATTACATATATTTGCAATGAAAACGGCGCCCCTATCCGATAGCAAATTCTAAAAACAAAATTCACTTCACCATGCAGAAGTCTGGTTTTCATTCCCATTCCTGCACTCTCCAATGTTCGTTTAGATGCGTCGTTATCGTACCCGCATATGGGTACATTGAAAAGTTTTTGTGCCAATTCTCTATTTTGGAGATATGCCGTTACTCTTATTTTCCGTTTACATATTTTATAGAGAACTAGTTTTGATATTAACGGACAAGGGGTGTAATTGAAATGGGAGCTAAGCCACATGGCGCTATCCAAAAGCAGGGGGTTTCTATTATTGCCTGCACGAAACGTCAAAGCTATATAAGAAACTTGTTCAATAACTACAGTCGACAGATCCACGCCAGGAAAGAACTTATCATTATTGTCAATAACAATAACATTCCCCTTACTCCATATCTAAATCTAGCGAAAAAACTTTCAAACGTACACGTCTATCGTCTTCCAGAACGCACTTCCCTCGGCGCCTGTCTAAATTATGCTATCAAGAAGACGAAATACAACTATATTGCCAAGTTTGACGATGATGATTATTACGCACCTTACTATTTGAAGGAAAGTATGCAGACCTTCCAAAGAACCAATGCCGATGTCATTGGCAAGAAGGCTCATTACATGTATTTGCGCGGATCTAAGACGTTTATCCTTCGTTCTCCTCATGATGAACATCGACCGGTAACCCTAATCCCTGGCGCAACGCTTGTTTTTAAACGCAAGGTAGTAAACCAAGTACCGTTCCCGAATCAAAGCGTCGGTGAGGACGATCTATTTTGCATTAGAAGCAAACGAAAGGGTTATCGCGTATATTCTGCTGGAAAAAATAATTTTGTTGCCATTCGCAGGCGAAACTCATCCAACCATACTTGGATCATTAGCGATAGAGAACTCATATCTCAAAGCCGAAAAATACCTTCTGTTACGAATTACAAGAAATATGTGCAGAAGAAACCAAAAGGCTGACCCCGTTAACAACAAATTAATCTCAAAAAGAGCAGCATTCCGCTGCTCTTCTCTAACCTTGATACTTACATCTCGCTAGCATTTAAGCCAAACAGGTCAAACCAGATACTCCGCCATAATCTGCTCGATATCATACGGCGTAACGCCTTGATCTACCGAATAGATCGTATCTGCCTGATCCATTGTATCCACCAGTTCTCCTCTAGCTTTGGCATGGAGCATGAACAAGTCATGCAGATCAGGTTTGCGTAAAGTCGTTAGCGCTTTGCCCATCAGGACCATTCCTTTTTGATTGCCTTCCACATTGTTGCAGTAATTCGGATGGCTTGTCAGCGCCAGGTCTGTCCAGATGACGGTGCGTTCGACGAGGTCCATAATAACAGGGATTGCAATCTGCGTATCCGCGGTAATATCGATTTTGTTCGCTACGGTAGACGGTTCGAAAATCTCGCCAGACCCCGGTTTCTTCCGCATCATCCACCCTACAAAACATTCCGGCAGATCACAATACGGATGACTGGTAAACGAAAGCAGTGTCGCCACCACATATCGTCCACCATAATCCACGATGGATGGAATATGCAGATCAATGAACTCACTTGCTCCGTTAGGTGCAGTCACGATATCTCCGCTATGGACAGCCTTATAGTTCGAGGATCGCAGATTCGTATAGGAAATATGCTCTACATAGTTCCAGTCCTTATCGTACATCACCGCAGACAAGTCAATGTCCACGCGTCCTGTAGACTTGCCATCCACGTCCCCCTCTTTCCACCAGTTGAAGAAACGAATCGTATCTCCCTCTGCCATCGGCACACGACTCCCACGAACAATGGTATGAAGAGCCTTACTCGCCGATCTCTGGGAAAAGGGCACCAGATAATCATGAAGCTGTGGATCGACATAAGTCTTCCCAAGCGGGGCAAGGGCAGCGAAGCGCTCTACCAGCGCCTGCTCACACAATTGCACGACATCCTGACACGTGGCTTCATCGATCTCTGACAACTCATTCGGAATAGCAAAAGCTTTGGCGACATTGCCTTTCGGGAAGAAGACACGCAGATCCTGCCGTTCATTACGCTGCGCAAAATGCTGTCTCACCTGCAATAACACCGGGGTAGAGACTTGCTCCAATACCTCACCAAATGCCAGCAGTACATACGCTTCATCTTCGGTCATCCGCAGCAAGTGATCCAGTCTTCTTGCGAATTCACCTGGACGCTGTGACAACAGATCAATCAGACTCCAGACATTCCGATATTGGAAGGCAAGCTCCACACTTCCGTTAAAGGTCGAATAAGGCTTATTATTACGCAAAATATCAAAGGCTTCTTCGCATCGCGGATACCGAAGCTTATATTCCGAAGGATGAAGAATTTCGCCAAGGCGAATCCAGCGATCCTTATATCGTAGCATATCCTCCGTTATTGAACCGCATTGCTCAAGCAATCCGAGTAGCAAGCGTCTCTCACGCCGTTTGAATTTTCGGAAAGGAGACGCTACCGCCAGGCTGACATCACCATTGGACCAAGCGACAGCCAGACGGAGAACATCACTTGCGGTTTTGAAATACGGGCCGATTCGATCCATCCCTGCTTTTTCATGCTTCAACAGCGAGGCGACCACGAAGCCCACATTTTCTTTGAACGGAATCTCGGCGGGTAATAGCGCATCCACGTCTTCCCGGTCTGCATACGCCAATACCGTGTCGATATCCGCCTTGTCCGTTTCTGAGATAGAGCCATTGGCTTCCATGATCTGGCGGATAAGCGTCTGGAATGCTTGTTGGTTTCCCAGACCAATGACTTTCAAGTCCGTCTTCTCCAGCAAAGGCATTCTTTCCACAGATTGATGATCCGGATAGACCACAGTCAGGTTGGTCAGATAATGAATAATTGCATTAAGGTATAACTCCGCTTCATCCGCTTGCATCACCTGCATTGGGAATCCTGCATACATCGGAGTGTACTTCACATGTGCGCCAACCATGACTCTCAGATCAGCTACAAGTTGAATATATACCGCTTCAAATTGCTCCTTGGACAGTTGCCGCATCGCCTGCATTAACTCATCCGAGAAGGTGTATCCGAGTGCTTCAATATTTTTAAGGGCAGTCGCTAGATGAGTCTTCGGCAACTGTTGTTTCCCTTCGTTTGATTCGATAATGAGTTTTTTCGCTCTGCGCAAATAGATCGTATTGTTCATGATAAAAGAGTCCAGGAAAGACACACCCTATATAACGTGAAAGGTTAGGGTTAGAAGGAAGGAATGTGATAGCCTGGACGCCTCCTCTCTGAAATGAATTCTTCAGGAGAGCTGCGACCCTATTTTTCGCCAATGAAGTTAGAAGGAAGGATCGCAATAGCCTGAAGGCCAGCGGTTCGAAGTTCGTCACCCGAACCTCTGGTGAACCCATCATCTCAGATTCCACGATCTGCCAACAGGGCGAAAGTATTACGACACGGTAAGATGACCTAATTTATACCGGATAATGAGTCTGCCCAGTCATCCACAGATCTGACCTCTGCTTGAAGAGGAAATACTTTTTCCGTAAGCACACGATGAACCTCAGGATCGGCATCGATGCAGGCATCCGAGAGCACGGTGACCGCATAGTCTTTATCCGCCGCCTCTCTCAAAGTCGACAGAACAACACCGCTTGTCGCAATACCACTAAGAATGAGTGTGTCTGTCTGGTGAGACCGAAGAATGACCTCCAGATCACTTCCGGCGAATGCGCTAACCCGAACTTTGGTCACAATAGGCTCGTCCGGCTGGGGTTGTACAGATTCATCAATCTGCACCGCAGCTTCCATGGCTGCCACCGCATCTGCTCCAGCTCCAGCCCGACCAGGAATTCCGCCGAACATTTTGTTACGTGAACTAATCTCTGGATAACCCGGACGGAACGCTACTCTTACGTAGATCACAGGAATCGCATGACTACGTGCAGTCTCAATCGCTTTTTGAAATGGTAGCAGTGCCTCTCTGTCTTTAACAAACTGGGACACGACACTCTTTTGCATATCCATGATCAGCAACGCACTTTTGCTCATTGAATGTGGCATATTATCCTTCTCCTTTGGAATTGAGTTGAGAAATTCAAAATAGATCGTATATTATTTCCTCACAATAAACGGAGGAGTGGTTCCGTTTAAAATTATACGGAGGTCACCCTCCGTTTGTCAACAAATCAACAGTGGGGTATATTTATGAAAGAGGTGTGATCCCATAATGTCTAAAAATACTAACCCTACTCCTGACGGTGAGGTTACGAATACTGAATTCATCGTCACTCAGGTTCCAGAGAAGACACTGCGTGCAGATGCCAAGAAAAATCGGGATAAGTTGCTCCGTGTCGCGCATGAAATTTTCAAAACGGAGGGCATTGCTGTATCAATGGATGAGATTGCAAAGCGTGCCGGTGTCGGTATAGGCACGGTCTATCGCCATTTCCCAACGAAGGAAGATCTGTTCGGGGCCGTCATTGCTAGTCACAAGATGCGTTTGATGGAAGAGGCCGATCAATTGCTTCATCACGAAGATCCGGGCGAAGCATTTTTTCAGTATTTCATTAAGATCATAAGCGAGGGAATTGCCAACAAGGCAATTACCGATGCTCTTGTTAGCAGTCTGACTATAGACACTGGCCGCTCAGAGATAGCGAATGAGTTTTGGCTTGGCATTACCCTACTACTTGAGCGAGCACAGCAACACGGCTCTGTCCGAGCAGATGCAAGCATTGAGGATATTAAAATCATGCTGATCGGTGTGCTTCAGGCCACCGGAGATCGAGGAATTTTCCCGGATCGCGTTATATCGATCCTATGTGATGGTCTGCGTAACAGTTAGAAAGAAATTCATACAAGAACTGAGGATACACGATGCAGCTTCAAACACTATATAACGAATATGTCAATCTCAAATGGAAACGTAGTCGAACGCCTGCCCGTACTGAACCTTTTGAATATGGAATATATGAAGATGGTAGCGCAGACTTATTTTTGACTGATTCATCCGAGGAGACCTTTACGAACTGGATGAGTCAACTCCAGCCCAAAGATCCGTACTATGGCGCCAAACCAAACGGGAAACCCGTTCTCACCGATGTGTTCAACCAACTTGATATGTATGACGAACTCACCCTGTATTACTTGTTGTTTACAATTAATACCACGATGTCGATTAACACGTATAATTGTTACAGCGACATGAATGATTTCATGAAAAGTTACAGCTTCTTTCAGTTGTCCCAACTGAGCGAAGCCATCAGACTCAACGATGAACAAAAGCAACAGTTACGAGACATTTTCTACTTTTTCTACCTGTATGCCCACCCCGTCAATGAAGAGACTCTGTACGCCTGCTCATTCACCGAGAACCGTTTGGTATACACACAAAAAGCCATCTCATTGGAGCAATATTTCTCGGCGTTTCATGACCACTATTGTGAAAATAGAGAGCTATACAATGAACATATTGTTATCACTCCTCATGAAATTCAGGTCTGCAAACACCTGACACTGGAGCTGTTAGCTGTAATAGAGGGTAGATCACCAAAGCTTAGTATGCCTTCAGAGAAGGGTTTGGAGTCCGTCGTAGCGTTAATCAGCGATGTGGATCAAATGCTAGAGATGTACGAAGGTGACCGGATCGCGTTGTTTAACATCATGGGGGACTTTCTGGCTGAAGATGGTTCCAATCTGTATCGTGACCATTGCTTCACGACATTGCTTCAGAACTATGCTTTATATATTCTGTATTTCAATTTTGACGAGCTTCATACACTGGTCGATCATTTCAAAGATACCCCGTTATGGTGCGAGATTATCATCAATAAAATGTTCACGGATACCATCTTCGTGCGTTGGTTTATGAAACGGAAGGGTATCGACATTACGACTTACCCCGATGTCATTCAGTTCTTCAACGAAGAAGCTAGCAAGATGTATCTGTAAATTACAGCATCTTTATTGTTCTTGTTACCACTAAAAAAAGCCTTTGCCGACCCCCAATGTCAGCAAAGGCTTTTCGTTTTAGATTGTGTTTACTTATCAATCAGGTTTGTTACTTTCAACATTCGTGCAATCAATGCTGTGACCTCAGCACGGGTCATCGTGGTCTTCGGACTCAGCACCTCTGGCCCATTTCCTTGGATGATTCCAGCTGCAATCAACTGGGCTACATCTTCTTTCGCCCAATTCGATACATCCACTGCATCACTGTAACGTTCCAGTTCAGAGATCACCTGATCCGGGCTGATCGCCGCTTCCGGTTCAATCAGACGGTATGCACGAGCAACCATGGCAAATCCCTGCTCACGTGTGATTTCCTGATTACCGTAGAAGTTCCCATTATCGTAACCGCGAACGATACCGAATTCATTCGCAAGGGCTACCGCAGAACGGAACCATGCGGAATCGCTAACGTCAGGGAATAGATTCTGTGGTGCATCCTGACGCATTAAGCCCAGTCCAAGCACAACAATCTCGGCAAACTCGGAACGGGTAACCTGACGGTTCGGCGAAAATGTGTTATCTCCATTACCTTGCAAATCTAATCTTGCAGCGATGTTGTTCACATCGGTTTTACCCCAATGGGATCTGGCATCTTCAAAATCCTGCGGGTTCCAGATAACCGAGTAACTTCCGCTGCTACGCAAGTCATTAATGAGTGCATAGTAACGACTATCGATCTTGGTAACAACCGTTGGTACATGGAAGATGCTACCGTCCGGATTGATGATCACGCCTGTTGTAATCCGGTTCAGGTCGATCCCTTCCGGAAGCGCGATGTATTTCGGTGCGTATCCGTTCAGCCACCCGGACCAACAGGAGTCTCGTTAGTGGCCCCCGCTTGAGCTAAACTCATTGGCAACGTTCCAATCGCCAGAATAAAGGAAAGAACTAGCATGGACATTCTTTGCCATGGTTTCTTCCTAATTTCTGCTGTGTACATAGTTTCCTCCTACTTAATATGTTATTTTTTTGCAATGCTTACTGACTCACAACGTATTGTCGACCCTCATCGTGCTTATTCTACACAAAGCCTCTTACCAAACTCTTACCAAACCTTTCGCTAGTAAACACAACAAAAAAACAGCCCTACAAATGAAGCTGCAAGGCTGTGTATCTTCAATTACATATTCGATTGTTTCCACTGTTGGTACCACAATTCAACTTCCAAGCCAGGACGTATGCCCGCCTCTTGTTCTAATGCAGTAACCAACTGATTATATTGTGCGATTACAGGATCTTTATTGCCTAATCGATCGTAGGTCTTCATTAACGCCAGTCCAACTTGCTCCAATGATGGCTCGAATTGCTGTACCCGGTGATATAACGTGAGTGCTTCTGTATTCTGTCCCAGTTCAGTATAGTATTGTGCGAGTTGCATGGCATGATTACGCCATAGTGCATGCAGACGCTGACGCTCAAGCTCAGCCCATACGTAATCGTCCTCGCCATAATATTTGCCTTCATATTGATCTGAAGTCTGCCGACGCTCAGCTATTGTAGACGAAGATAATAGAGACAATCGGTTAAGACGACTCTCCCATTCTTCTGCGTCGATCTTGAATTCTCCGGTTTCCAATAGATAACCAAACTGCTGATAGCGAATGGACATCTTGTCCTCGCCCATGAATTCATTCATCATGCTGCGTATGCGATGGATGCCACTATGCAGATTGGATATACCTCTCCGCTCATCCAACTCTGGCCATAACAATTCAAGCAGCGCATCCCGCTTAATCGGTTTGTTCCGATGGTGGAGTAAATAGGCGAATAACTCTCTGATTTTGGTTGTTCTGAACTTCATATGTTTTGGTGGCTCATTTGGATGCAGTTGGACCTGAAGCATCCCCAGACAGCGGATTAACATGGGTGGCCCTTCTGCTACATTCATACTTGCGGGTACCGTTCGACGTTGATACATCCTCATTGTTTTTTCCAAACGGTCACGTGTTACAGGCTTCATAATATAGTCGAGCACTTCAAGCCCATAGGCCGTCAGTGCATGTTCGTTATATGCGGTTGTGAAAATAACTTCTGTCCCAGGAGAAACCTCATGGATACGTTCGGTCGCCTCGATCCCGTTCATCCCCGGCATCTGAACGTCCATGAAGACGATTTCCGGCAGATGAATTTCGATCTGATCTATGGCTTCCTGTGCCGTCAGAAAAGATCCGATAACTTCGCAATCCTCTCTCTCTAGTAACAGTTTGTTCAACCTGCTCAGAGCGAGATATTCATCATCTACCAAAATCACTCTCATATGCACAACTCCTCTGGCTCACTGATCACCCTTTAATCTATAATTTTACCATAAATCCTGACGTGGGACCGCTATCATTCGAATATAGAATCTATGTTCCGGTATTCAAAAAAATGTTCATCATTAGCGGAAGGCATGCAGGAATTTGAAGTAAACTGTCGAAAACTAAAGTCTGCCATGAAACCAATAACCTATAAAAAGATACCCCGATATGTAGTGCTGTCGATTCTATTCCTGACTATTTTACTTGGTTTTCGCTGGATATGGTCCGAGTCTTTCACTATACCCGCACATCCTGAACCTACTAAAGGCCTGTTGGACCTTCGAGGGTGGGACCTCGCCAACGCTTCACCCATATCCCTTGATGGAGAGTGGGAATTTCACCCCCAAGCGTTCATTTCTAATCGTGACGTAACAATAGTTGATAACCCCTCCACACGGATTCAAGTTCCCGGTGACTGGCGGAATGCGTTACCACAATCCTCATCGTCATTCGGATATGGAACGTATCATCTTCGCATACTTTTAGATCCATCTGTGAAGGAAGTCTCTCTCTGGGGTCAGAAAATTCAGTCATCATCGATCATCGAGATGAACGGGACCATTGTTGCTGAGTTCGGTCAACCAGCCACCCATGCCGAAGCTTATCGACCAGAAAGGACTGCATTTACGACTTCCTATACACTTGGCGGGGCCAATGAACTTACGCTTCTGGTGCAGACAGCCAATTTTGACGATCCATATAGCGGTGGGATCACACGCTCTCTCTATTTTGGTTCTCCAGAAGCCATTGGAAGTGAGCGAGGATTATCTATCGATTTGCAGAAAATTACGTTCGCCATACTGCTCCTGCACAGTCTATACGCTTTTGTCATGTTTATGTTTATCCGGAAGGAACGAGCTCTGCTGACGTTCTCAATGTTAACGCTGGTAGCTGCCCTAACGGTCGCCTCCGACCATGACAGTCTGTTATTGAGTTGGATTCCACTCAACTTCTCTTGGATGGTCAAAGCCAAAGCGTTGTCCTATCCGTTGTTCGCATTCTTTCTTTTACAGATGGCTAGAAGCTTCTCCCATAGTCTACAAGGACGTAAACTGTTCCGTATCTATGCCAGCGTGCTTGGTATCTACTGTGTATTTTTGCTCTTCGCACCCGTGACCATGATCTACCATGTACTTGAGATTGGGATTTCTGATTTCCTGTATCTGTTTGCCATTGGTTGGTCTGTGTACCTGTTCTTCCGAATGGCCGCCGAGAAACGAAGTGATGCAAACTTTTTGCTCTTTGCGGCAACCAGCAGCTTATCCAGCGTATTGTGGGGAATTGTGAACTCACTTAATGAAATTACTAACGTGTACTATCCGATTGATGTGATCGCGGCCATGTTCGGCTTCTCCGCCTATTGGTTCAGAAAATACTTCCGCAATTCAAGTGAAATCGAGAAGTTGTACGAACAGCTCAAAGAGGAGGATCGCCAGAAGGATCAGTTTCTTGTGAATACGGCTCATGAGCTGCGTACACCGCTACATGGTATCATCAATATCGCCGAGAGCATTGCGGTTCGTGAACGGCGTACATCAGGTGGTCAGCAGCAGGCAGAAGACATGAAACTGTTAGTTACCATCGGCCGACGCATGTCCCAACTGGTTGATGACCTCCTTGACGTAATTCGCCTGAAGGAAAAACGGATTAAGCTTCAGAAAAAGCCTTTATCTCTTGCATCCGTTATTCCAGGCGTGGTCGGTATGTTCCGATTCATGGCGGAGGGTAGGCCGATCCAGATGAAGGTGGATATTCAAGATTCACTGCCGCTGATTCAAGCCGATGAGAGAAGACTTGTTCAGGTGCTCTACAACCTATTGCATAATGCGCTCAAATTTACCGATGAGGGTACGATTACTATATCTGTGCGTGAACATGGAGAGCACGTCTTAATTCAAGTTTCGGATACCGGCGTTGGCATGAGTGAGGAGATACAACAGCGAATATTCGAGGCGTATGAACAGGGGACACCAGAGGCTCGCTTAAGTGGAGGAATCGGCCTCGGTCTAAACATCAGCAGACAGCTCACCGAACTCCATGGCGGCCAACTCACCGTGCAATCTGTACCTGGGCAAGGATCCATCTTCCAGATCTCGCTTCCACGGGAAGATACCGCATCGCTATCGGATCAAACGGAGCAGCGATGGGCCGCCAGCTTCGAGGAAGTTGCGATTGCAGAGCCCCAGCAGCAGAGCCTATCTCAATCTCATGATAAGACTGCCGCCCGTATTCTTGCCGTCGATGATGATCCTGTAAACCTGCGAGTACTGATCTCCATGCTTGCGAATGAACCGTACCAGATTCAACCTGCGGCCTCGGCACTTGAAGCACTTGAATTGCTGGATAAGGAGCCGTGGGACTTACTGATTGCCGATGTGATGATGCCTCATATGTCCGGTTATGAACTGACAGAAAACGTACGCAAGCGTTATTCGGTAACGGAGCTTCCCATCCTGTTGCTGACGGCCCGTAACGAACCAGCGGATGTATACGCCGGATTCATGGCCGGTGCTACGGACTATGTTACCAAACCCGTTGATGCCGTTGAGTTAAGGCATCGGATCGGATCATTAATTGTGCTGAAACAATCCATCGATGAGCGGCTACGCATGGAGGCTGCTTACTTACAAGCACAGATTCAGCCCCATTTTCTTTTTAATACGCTCAATTCAATCATGGTTCTTAGTGAGATGGACACAGAGCGAATGCAGAAACTGGGCGATGCTTTTATCGAGTATCTTCAGACCAGCTTTCATTTCGTCAATTCCGAGAAAATGGTGGAGATCACTCATGAGTTGGATCTTTCACGAGCCTATCTCTACATTGAGAAAGAACGATTCATGCATCGATTGAACGTCATCTGGGATATCCCCGATGATCTTGATCTATCCCTGCCGCCACTCACCATTCAACCACTCATTGAGAATGCCGTTCGACATGGTATTCTCAGCAAAGTTGAGGGTGGAACCATGCATATCCGAATCATCAACCAAACAACGGGTACCTTAATCGAAATCGAGGATGACGGTGTGGGGATGCAACCCGATCAGATCGAGCGGGCATTGGCATGGCCCAAGAAAGGACCCGGCGGAACCGGAGGCATCGGATTAACGAATACGCATCGCCGGTTGACTCAGATGTATGGACAGGGCTTAAGCATCGTCAGCTCACCGGGCCAAGGTACGAAGGTTTCCTTTGTCATCCCTTTGGACCGCAGCACAGGAGTCTGAGCAATAAGAACGTTCTATAACTCTACACTTGGCATTGCGTAAAGTCTGTGTCCGCATGCTTTGTGTAAGGTTTAAAGTGGAAGCGATGGTGCAGGCTGGGCAGGTTCAGGTTCAAATTCAATTCCAAGCTCAAGTTCTGATATACCAAATAAACCAAAAGGGAGCTAAACACGGGTTTCATCCCGGCTTAGCTCTCTTCTTTGGCTTGATTCTTATTTAACACGGATTAGATTAATCGTTATACGTGCAGAACATGTTTTTCATCCGATAATCCCAGCGCTTTGGCTGTTGAAGAATGAACCTCTTTGAGAAGATCCAAGTTCTCCACAAGTGAGATGCCGTAGGAAGGAATCATTTCCTTGATCTTTGGCTCCCATGCCTCCATATGCTGCGGGAAGCACCGCTGAAGAATCTCAAGCATGACCTGAACTGCCGTGGATGCACCCGGTGATGCACCTAGCAAAGCCGCAATCGTTCCATCTGCAGACGTGACCACTTCCGTACCGAATTGGAGCGTTCCCTTGCCACCTTGGACGGTATCCTTAATAACTTGCACGCGTTGTCCCGCCAGAACCATATCCCAGTCCTCACTCTTCGCACCCGGAACAAAGTCACGCAATTCTGCCATACGTTGTTCTTTGGATAACATCAGTTGTTGGATCAGGTATTTGGTCAAAGAGATTTCTTTGACACCTGCTGCGAGCATCGTAAGCAGATTATGCATCTTAACCGACGTGATTAAGTCGGCATTGGAACCGGTCTTCAGGAACTTCGGTGAGAAGCCGGCAAACGGACCGAATAACAGCGACTTCTTATTGTCGATAAATCGGGTATCCAGATGCGGAACGGACATAGGCGGAGCCCCTACTGAAGCCTTGCCATATACTTTGGCGTGATGCTGTTCCACGACTTTTTGATTTTTGCACACCATAAAGATCCCACTGACCGGGAATCCGCCGATGTGTTTACCTTCCGGAATGCCCGTCTTCTGGAGCAAATGCAGACTTCCACCGCCCGCGCCAATGAAGACGAATTTCGCCTTATGGCGTTCGACTGCACCACTCTTCAGGTTTTTCACGGATAATTCCCATTGTCCATCGCTGGTACGTTTCATATTCTTCACGCTATGTTGGTAGTGGATACCCACGTGTTGTTCCTTCAAATGTTTGATCAGCATGCGCGTTAAAGCACCAAAGTTAACGTCCGTACCGGAGTCAATCTTGGTCGCTGCAACAGGTTCATTACTTGTACGATCTTTCATCATCAGTGGCATCCATTTCGCCAGCTCTTTCTTGTTATCCGAGAATTCCATGCCTGCGAACAGCGGGTGATTCGATAAGGAGTCATAACGTCTTTTCAAAAACTGGACATTGCTCTCTCCGTGCACATAACTCAAATGAGGAATCGGCATAATGAAATCCCGCGGATTACGAATCAGACGGCTATTGACGAGATAGGACCAAAATTGCTTTGAGATCTGAAATTGTTCATTCACTTTAATCGCTTTGCTAATATCTACGGTTCCGTCTGGTCGTTCAACGGTATAGTTAAGTTCGCACAATGCAGCATGCCCGGTTCCGGCATTATTCCATTCGTTGGAGCTTTCCTCTCCTGCAGTGGCGAGCTTTTCAAAAACCTTAATATTCCAGTCTGGTGCCAATTCTTTTAGCAAAGTTCCCAAAGTTGCACTCATAATTCCGGCACCAATCAAGATAACATCTGTACTCGTTTGTCCCTGGCTCATGTCTACCGTCCTTATATCCTATATTTGCCAAAAGGATGTAAGCGTTATCGATTTGGCATTTGCAGCAAGCCCATTCTTGAACGGGATCGCACCTTCTCTGAATGAATATAACCTTGATCTAGTGTATCAATAATATAGAGCAATTTAAATATGCAATTTCAAGATATTTGCTATTCCATCAGTATACGCTAGTTTACATCGGAACGTTAGCCCGGTTATAGGCCTGAAAGATATATTTGTTCAAAACAAAGAAAGGAGCCCGGTTTTAGGGGGACTTAGGTGAACAAATGGATGCGCCAAAAGCCGCTTTCGAATCGCTTCGTAAGGCGGCTTTTTATATAAAATTAACGATTTCCACCCCCGGCGTTTCCGGGAGTACTCAGAAGATCGAAATCAGTTCCTTTGTATACGGATGGCGTTCTTCAGCGAACAACGCATCCGCACTAAAGCGATCGACAATCTGACCTTCCCGCATGACGATGATACGCTGGCTCATGCGATGTACCGCAGCCAGATCATGCGAGATGAACACGTATGACAGACCAAGCGATGTCCGCAGATCGGTGAGCAACTGCAAAACTGCACCTTGCGAGATCACGTCCAGGCTGGCCGTCGGTTCATCCAGAACGACAACGTCCGGCTCAATGCCAATAGCACGCGCGATCGTTACACGCTGACGCTGTCCACCACTTAGCTCATGGGGGTAACGTCCAGCCAAATCGCTTGGAAGCTCAACAGCTTCAAGTAGCTTTTGGACGTAAGCCTCCTTCGACGTGTAGGTAAAGTGGGACAGCTCGGCGTTCCGTCCAAGCTGTTCGTACGGATCGATTAGCGAATCGGCAATCTTGAGCTTTGGATTCAGTGCAGCCATCGGGTTCTGGAAAACAATCTGAATCTTCCGGCGATGAGGTCGCAACCGTCGGCCGCTCAGCCGCGCGATATCCTGTCCGCCCAATGTAATCGAGCCTGTGTCCGCATCTTCAATCCGCAGCAGACAGCGGGCGAGCGTACTCTTTCCGCACCCGCTCTCCCCAACCAGTCCAAGACACTCACCGCGGTTCAAGGTGAAGGAAATATCATTCACAGCTGGTCGGTCTGCACCTGCATACGTTCGGCTGAGATGTTCCACGTGAAGCACAGGATTGCTGAGGATACTGGAAGATGAAGCATTGTCTGAAACAGCGGTATTTATATCCGTATCTGTATCCGCAAGATCTGTATCTGTAGTCGTTATGAATGTATTGTCTGTGTCTGCATGGTTTACATTTTTAGCAAAGTCGTGGCTTCGCACAACAGATCCTTCTTCGGACTGCATGAGTCCACGGCTTTCATCATTTTCCGTTGTCTTCATTCCGTTCCCGCCTCCTTCAATCCCGACTTCAGCGAGCGGCTCAGGACGGGAGCCGCATCAATCAACTGGCGCGTATATTCATGCTGAGGATGATCGAGAATACGATGCTTCCCACCAGATTCGACGATCTGCCCTTCCTTCATGACAGCCAGGCGGTTGGCATAGCGGCGTACATGACGCCAATCGTGTGTGATAAACAAAATCGCACAGCCCGTCTCCGCTTGTTTGCGTGCCAGCAACTCCAACACGCGATGCCCGGACACACTGTCCAGTGCCGTTGTCGCTTCGTCAGCGATCAGCAGACGAGGTGATAGCATCAGCGATGTGGCAATCGAGGCCCGCTGAAGCTGCCCACCGCTCAATTGGAACGGATAGCGGCGCAGCAATTCAGCGCCAAGGCCAACCGATTCCAGCGCTTCCTCAGCACGTTTTTTGCGGATGGCAGAAGACTTTTCTCCATGTACCTTCTGGTATTCATCAAAGTGTCCACCAATGCTGCGAAATGGCGTAAACGCTCCCTGATAATCTTGAAAAATATACGAGATGCGGCTTCCCCGCAGGGCGCGCATCTCCTTCGGCTTCCGTTCGAGTAGATTGCTGCCCTCGAACATGACTCGTCCAGACGCATGCAGGTTGGGCGGCAACAGACGACCAATGGCTTGCGAGAGCAAGCTTTTGCCACTACCGCTCTGTCCAACCAATGCCATGAATTCACCTTCGCGAACAGCCAGAGAGACTTGATCTACAATTGTACGATCCCGACTGGAGATGCTTAGTTCCTCAATGGAGAGAATCATGGCTGCACCTCCTTCTTCACGTCAAACCGGTCTCGCAGATAGTCGCCCAGCATGTTCGCGAGCAGGACTACCGAGACAATGGCAAGACCCGGATAGATCATCAGCTCTGGCCGAGACTGGAAGTAAGGCCGCGAGTCATTCAGCATCGCACCCCATTCAGGTGTTGGTGGCTGTGCACCAAGGCCGATGTAGGACAAGGAAGAGATAAGAAGGATGATTTTACCCAGATCGAGACTGGCTAACACGAGCACATGGCCTGCGATATGTGGAAGCAGATGCTTTCTCATGATACGACCGTCGGATAGTCCGTTGGTCCGGGCGATGCGAATGTAATCCTTTTGTGACTCCGATAAAACCGTACTCCGAACAAGACGGGCATAGCTGACCCACTTCACAATCACGATCGCCAATACCAGATTGCCAATTCCCGCGCCAAGCAAGCCACTGAGTACAATCGCCACGATGGTATCAGGGAAAGCGAGAAAAGCATCAGCGATGCGCATGAACAGCTTATCGACCCAGCCACGTTTGTAACCCGCGATCAAGCCAAACGGAATACCTATCAGCAGTGCAGCACCGAGTGCCAGTAAGCTATACCCCAGTGTTTGACCGCCGCCAAGTAGCAGACGTGTCAGTACATCGCGGCCCAAATGGTCGGTGCCGAACGGATGGAGAGCACTGGCGCCCTGCAATCGTCCGCGGAGATCGGTTAAGGTGTGATCATGTTTCAGAACTAAAAAGGCATATACGGAGGCCGCGATGACTAGCAGTGCAAATAGCAAACCAACGATCGCCTGCCAGCTATGTTTTTTAGATTTTGTAGGCGGAATGGGCAGGGAAGTGGTTTTCATCGGTGGGCCTCCTTTTCCTTGAGTTTCATTTCAGGATTTAAATAACGGTACGACAGATCAACCGCTGTATTCACGAGGAATACCACGATAGCCATGATCAAGATGTAACCCTGGATCAGTGGATAATCACGCTGGCGGATGGCATCGACGACAAGCTTGCCAATACCCGGATAAGCGAACAACACTTCAATCACAACAACTCCGCCAATCAGGCTACCGAGGCTTACGCCAAATACCGTAATGACAGGCGGCAGACTGTGCCGAAACGCGTGAAGCATGAAGATCCGGCCTTCGGATAACCCTCTTGCCCGGGCGGAGCGAACGAACTCCTGGCTAAGAGAATCCAATAGGCTGGAACGCAAAAGACGCACATAAACGCTGGAGATGGCAAGTCCCAGCGTCAGAGATGGCAGAATAAGTGAGGTAAATCCATCCCGGCCCATGGTCGGCAGATTGCCGAAGCGTACGCCGAACATGTCGATCAGGATCAGACCCAGCCAGAAGCTCGGCACCGCCGCACCCACAATGGACAGCATCCGGCTGCCGCGGTCAATCCAACTGCCACGATGGAGCGCTGACAGCGAGCCGAGCGGGATCGCTATCACGAGCATGACCAGCAGTGCGCCAATCGTCAGTTCAGCCGTAGCTGGCAGCGCACGCATCAGGGTCTGCATGACGGGCTGGCCTGTCGAATACGATACGCCGAAGTCGAGTCGAACGAAATCGAGTAACCAGTTGCCAAACTGGACAGGAAGCGAATCGTTGAAGCCCATTTCCTCGCGTACAGCTTCGACCTGCTCCTGACTAACGGATAGTTCGTCCACATTCAGGATCGTCAGCACGGGATCACCCGGAGCCAGACGAATGAACAGGAAGCTCACAAACATAATGAACAATAGAAAGATAAATACCTCAAGGAACTTCCGAAGCAAAATGCGAAACATTACATCACATCCAGCTTATTGGTAATCATGTAATATTCACTACGAGTGGTAACCCAGTTCTTGATCTTCTTGCCGTTATAGGCAACGATCGTACCTGGATGCAGCACGAATGAGTTCAGCACGTTGTCATGCACGTAGTTGGCTGCCTTCTCGGCAAGCTCTGCGCGCTTCTCCGGTGCAACTGTGAGATTCAATTCGTCGATGATCTTGGTCAACTCCGGATCTTCCGATCCACTGAAGTTAAGAGCACCCTTCGGATGGTACGTTGCATTCAGGTAATAGCCTGCATCCCCACGAGGAGCTGTCAAATTACTGTAGGTCGCAATATCCCAGTCGCGGTTGGATGCCATATAGTCTTCCGGGGTGTCGATCTGACGGATCTGGACGTCGATACCGATCTTCTTCGCATCAGATTGGAACACTTGAGCAATTAGTGGCAGATCGGCACGAGCCGAATACGTCAGCAGCGTCAACTGCAACGGTTTGCCGTCCTTGGTCATCACGCCGTTTTGCTGCGTGTACCCTGCTTCGTTGAGATATTTTACAGCGACATCAGCTCCAGATTCCGTTGCTGTATCCGTATAGGTTGGCGCGAATGGCAGTGATGGCAGGAACGGTCCGATGGCTGCTTCGCCATATCCTAGCAGGATCGTGTCGACGATGCCCTGACGGTCAATCAGCGCGTCCAGTGCACGACGGACATTGAGGTCCTTCATACTCTCCCGCTGCATGTTCATCGTTAGCTGATGCACGCGGAATGTCGATGTGGACTCAACCTTCATGCCGTCCATCGCTTTGAGCGATTCAAGACTCTCTACCTCCGGACGGTATACAATATCTACCTGCCCAGATTTGAGCGCTAGTGTGCGGGCATTGGCATCTTCATTGAATGAGAACGTGATGGAATCTAGAGGCGATGCTCCGTCCCAGTATTCATCATAGCGATCCAGTTGCAGCTTGCTCCCTGGGGTAAAAGAGGTCAACTTGAACGGGCCCGTACCCATGGGCTTGTTCACAATGTCCGGCTCACTCACGTCGATAATCGCCGTGTTGGGGTTCACCAGTTCCGAAGCGAACTCCGGGAACGGCTGAGTTGTAGTGATCTCCAATTTGTCGCCCTCGGCTTCAATCGTATCAATCTTCAGCGCGTTCTGGATGGCTACATTCCCTTCCAGTGCCCGCTCAAGGGATGCCTTAACGGATTCACCCGTCATTGGCTTGCCATTCTGGAATGTCACATCATCTCGCAGGTCGATCGTCCAATGCTGCCCATCTTCGCTCTCCCAGCTCTCGGCGAGCCATGGAGCAACCGTCAAGTTCTCTTCATCGAGACGAACCAGCGTTTCCGTAATGCCCGCGCGCAGCGGCACATAGCTGGAATCCACATGTGGATCTAGCGAACTGGTGGAGAAGTTATATAGGAAATGAACATTCTTATTATCGGTGGATGGTTGCGCAGCGGGACTGGACTCAGATGATCCGCAGGCGCTCAACAGTCCAGCGCTCAAAGCCAAGGAGACCAGCGCTAGCAGTGGCGTCTTTTTATTCAAGGTAATGCCCCTCTCTCTTAATCGTAATCATTATGATCTAAACAATGAGTATTATCATATCGTAATGATTACGTTTTTACAAGAGTTATATGGGTGTTAGAACGAGAAAAAATCCGACTCTCGGATGAGAGCGGATTCTTCATGTTTTTTGTTACATATGAGGGCTTGATTAGCGAGCATTCCTTTAAGATCCGGGATTATTTAGATGTAGAACCATGCAAGATTTCTCGAAGAGTTACAATCCAGTTTCGTAGTCTTCTAGCAAATGTGACCAGTAACCTTCAACATTCTTCATTGCTATCGGATCAATCTTCTCTAAATAACCACGAAGTGCTCTAGCATACTCATCTGAGGTATATGTACCTTCCAGTCTCATTTTAGTTGCCAGTTCACCTCTAATTAGATGAAACAAAAAGAAGGTTCCTAAATTCTTATTGAGCATGTATACGTTGGACTTCTCCAATGATGATGTTGTGAAAAACATATCGCTCCCTTGTTTTAGATAGAGACCATACAAGTCACGCATACCATAACTTGCAAAGTGACCAATCTGAATATATTCCTCACCTTCAATAACTTTCACTTGGAAAGCTTCAGATTCATAAAAGGAAAAATCATCATATTGTTCTGGAACTCCTATGTCGATTAAAAAATGAGCATTCTCTTCACTTATGCCCCAATCTTTTAGATTAGTAAAGTCATAATTTATTATTTCCGATTCATAGTAGTCCTTTATCTCTCCGATATCAAAATCCATGATTCATTAATACCTCCTCCTCTAGAGTCAACTATTCAATTCTAATATCTTCCCATATAAAGCTACCAACCTCAGAATATATACAGAATTGTACTTTCACTAATAAATGCGCTAGGTAATATATCTAGTACATTTTCAATTCTACCCGTCATATAATCTAACTCACTCCCGTTTAAATGTTCCTTTGCCCACTCCCTTAATCGTTTTAACTCAACTACTGCAGCTTCTAATTGGTGAAAATATATTTTAGATCCATCCCGAATCAGGGCTATTCCTAATTCATGTATTGCTGCCTCCCAGTATTCATCATAAAATTCCTGAGTAGCAATATTCTCACTGAGTGTAAGCTCACAATTCCGGTCTTCTATATCCCCGTTATATCTGTATAGACCTACGGACATTAGTATCCCCCCAGTTTGATCAACATGATCCTATTAGATGTCGCTAATATCTTGTACTGAAATATTTAAATGTCTCCAATACTTAAGAGGATAAGCTGAACCCCTACAACCATTTCGCCTTGTCTTATGGTAAAGCTTTCGCCTTGTTCAAAGAACTTTATCATCGGTTCGTAGAGAAGGTAACGACTAAATAACGCAGCCCTGGCAACTACGTTATCGTTTGAAAGTATGTTCCATGGAAGGATTTAAATAAATGAATAGCTGAATCCAGGTCCTGTATTTCCCATGGACTTTCCTCATACCAACCTTCATGGGCATAATATTCTTGTAGAATACCATTGTCAGTAGACTCGTAATGACACATAAGATCCAATAATGTCTCCAAATATCCATTCCACATCTTTAGGATATTTTTCTCCGTAGAGTTTTCAAATACAATTAATATCTCCGGTTGCCCCTCGTACCCCACATAATAAACGTCATTAACTTTATCTTCTTTCACAGTTCATCAACTCTCCAACGCTTATAAAGAGCATTACCCTCGCTCTACCAGAATCAACTTAGGTACTCGCTTATAATACTCATCTTCCTCTTCAAACGAGATCATATCTACACCTTCAGGAATCTTGGTCCGGGAGATATGAATCCCATGAATACAAGAATCACACCATATATCTAAAAACCCTATTCTTGACCGTGTATCTCCGACATACTGAAAGTGTATATTGGAATGGCCACAATTAGGGCAATTTAGTTCATATTTATTTTCGTCCTTACCTACTAACCTCAGCCATTTACTATGTTGTGTTTTAGCCATTAAATTACCTCGTAGTATATAACTTACTATCAATTTCTTGCCAACTTTAAAGACTAATCTCCCTCAGAGAACGGTTTAATAAAAAATGTACTCTGACCGATTCTATACATCAGCCCGTTCGAATTGTGAAGATCTCCTTTTGAAAGTGAGCTTCCAGCTTCTCAAATCAACCCTGCCATATCCTTCTCAATAAAGTTTCCATCCAGTAAATCATAAGGCCAATCATAGATATCAGGGTTCTCTCTGCAATGCGAGTTAATGACAAGCTGACCATCAGACCGCAGAAAAATCACGCCAGATTCATTATCTGTCAATACAATATCCTCTTCTAATCTGTCCGTTAGAGTATTCATCGCTTGGAATATAACTTGTAATCCTTCTTTGGGTGAACGTGAAAAAACGGAAATATTGATACAGTAATTGATATTTAAATTTAACTCTTCTCTGGTAAAACTCACTAACTCATCATCGTCTTGTACGATAAATGAGGAGTTAGGATTGGTAATCGTGTAATAATCATCCCTCGATCTCATATGGGTCTCCTGAGAAAAATCTTTTAGAGAACTCAACAATAGTTCCGCTAATTGTTTCGTGTCTTTTTTATAAAATAGGTACAATGCTAAATCCATACTAATCCTCTCCAGACCTATTATTCCAAACTATTCATATCTAACGGTTTCATCTCAAGAAATTTATCGTACCAACTATTTAGTGGAATATGTGCACACCCTACTACATTCAGCTCTCTTGGTTTAAGTACAACTAATCCCTGTCGTTCAAAGATTTTTATAAATGGTTCATACACGCTTAGATATTCTACATATGATTGATTCTTATCAGCAAGCTTTGCTAATTGTAAATAATATCCGAATACTTTATACACATACACATTAGTACCATATTCGCTCATTGCAGTTATATTACAATAATCAGAAATTTCTACTTCTTCATTATCACCCAATACAGTTGCAATGTTAGCAATAAAAGGAGGTAGCGGTCGTATAGAACTCTCCTTAAAAAAATAAGCTAATCTTCTTAAGTACTCACGTGCCAAATCTGCTTCTACTTCTGAAGATCGGCTTCCTACTTGTTCCCAATTTATCTTGTTAATTCTTCCTACTGCTGCTTGCAAATTCACTATAGCCACCTCAATTTCAATATTTATCTGGATCGTCAAAAACGTATTTTCTGACATCATCTACAGGATTGTATCCTGGGAATGGGGGAGGATTAGGATCCGTTACATCTGCTTTATCATGTGCATTTTTCGTAGTATCTACATTAAATGTCTTCTTGGCAGAGTCCCATGTATTTTGATCTCTTAATGGTAAGGGTTCAGAAATAACCTCTCCTTTATCATTCTTAACTCCATTTTTCATTATATCGCTTTCTTTCAATTCGTGATTTGCAGTTTGCCGAAACCAGTCTTTTTCTGCTTAATTCAGTTCTCTTAGCTGTGCCTGTTGCCAACCGTAAGCAATATCTTGATCTCCTTGCATGTATAACTTTTGATAAGATCTACCCTCCACAGATAGATCATGAACATTAAGAAACAAATGTTTTTTCATCGCGGCAACTTCTGCTTCCGCCAGTCCAGTGTTTTTAGAAACCGTTTGTACATCATCTAAACCGATTTTTCTTATACCAATATACTTTCTCTCAACAAAAGCTTGAAATCCGTCTTCTGGAGGTATTATGTGTGGTCTCATTTTTATTGGATCAGTTATATATTTCCCCGATTGTGCCCCTTCGGCATCTTTAGCCTGCTTTTGCCCATTCCCTTTCTTCGCCTTAGCAGCCTCAATATGCTGTTTAATCTTCGCCACAGCAGGATTAGAAGCTGGCAATCGAAAGGCCCTTTACTACCCGGTATGCTCCCACGAACCATCTGAAGCGCCATGAAAACCTGGCTAAACTTCAGAGAGGTCACCATCATCTGAGCATACTTATCTGATACAGGCTCTCCCGTCGTAGGATGAATGCCCATCTCAAATGCCTTGATCTGTAACGCAAAAATATCTTCCCCAGGCGGTTCAACGTTCACAGCTTTCATGCGATTAAAGTCTAGATTTCCCTGATCCCTCTGATAAGCCTGAAGAGCAGCCTGATCCGCAACACCATTCTCGTTGACCGGCATCCATACCAATTTACCAAACATATTGATTTGCGCCATCCGATAGCCCTTATCACCCAAACTTGAACCACCTGCTGATTTGGTCATCAGGGTTGCCCCTCTGTCGCCTCTTCCCTTAATGATTCAAAAGTGAAGTTTGAAGTGCGAACTATTTCATACTCTGGAGTGAACTAAACCACATACAGGTGTTTCTAAGAAAAAAGAAAGAAGAGTGTTGCACTAAATCAGCGTAGACAACACTCTTCATATATTAAATCGATTTAAGTCATCTTGTTTTACTCATTTGCTAACTTAGTATATTTCTTAGCAGTGAGGAGCCCGGGATACGATGTCTCTAAAGTATCATAGGTTATTTCTATCTCGTCCCCAACATTAAATTTAGACAGGTTTATACCATTAACCCAATATACTTCACTATATTTGTTGGATTGTATTAATTTATTCGTATCTTCCTGAAGATCCTCTGGTACCAAATCACTTATTACAAGAATTCTTTTGTTCGATTGATCAATCTCTTTTACATACCCTTGAATCCGTTGATCATTTGAATTAAAAATGGTACATGCACTCAATATAAATAACAGTGAACATATTAACAACACCTTCATAAATTTCATACGGACACACCTCCACCAGTAACCTCGATGTACTTTAAGGATTAAACAAAATAGAGTTTATGCGGAACATTCCAAATACAAAATTCGTTTAGGGACTAAAGAGGGGGAGTACCATGAGAAGATATTCATTTATCGTCTTAATGATTGCTACAGTTATGATCCTGATTCTTAACGGCTGCCAAAGTTCTATTAAGCCCGATCAATCTGGAGTTAGTAAAGTGCCCAAAGAATTACACACCTTCTATCCCGACGATATAACACAGGTTGATTCTATCGAAATGATGAGCGGCAGTGATGGTACTAAAAGAACAACTACAGATCAAGTACTGATTCAGGAATGGATTGAAAAGGTACGTGATTTAGAAATCGTACTTGATCCGGACCAAGAAGATGCAACAGGGGTATTGTTCCATGTCACGATGCTTGAGCAGGGAAAAGAAGTGCTGTACATGACACCTACCGATATGAATCATCAGCGAATGCAGCCGCAGTTGGAATTGGCTGACCGAATGTCGGAACTTTATGATGCCATAGAATAAGAGTGTATATGTGGCCTATATTCAAAGTGATTACATGCTGAAAAGTTTGATATGAAATTATCCTTCGTAATCATCTTCTAGTTTAGGTATGAATGGGGTGAGAAAGGGATCATTATTCTCCATTACTTTACCTCGGATTAAAGTGTAGACCTTAACCTGATTGAAGGATTCCGTATCATCACTATCTCTTACATAAAGAATTCCATAGGCCCCTCATCCGTATCTATGGGTTAGTTGATTATAAAGGTCATTATCTTTATTCTGTTCTTTCAATAATCGCTTTAAAGGGAGCATGCCCTGTTTCAACATGTCTCAACAAAGTAGGCTTTCTAAACCTTAGACTACACTGTAATTTAAAGATCGCTGTTGCTTCATCTAAACCTATAAAGATTACATTAATCCATATAGGCACCATTGGCTCTAAACCGCAAAGAACATTCACCGTATTGATTAACGGTAACTGCTTTCCTCCTATATTATCCTCACTCAAAATATTCAATCGCATCATATCATCTGCACTATTCAAAGGCTTATCCTTTTCCTTCACAGGCTCGATAATAAATCTATATTCATTAGATGTTAACCCAATTTCATTTGAGATTTCTTGAATTGTCTTTAATAAATTTTCTTTGAATATTTCTTTATTCATCTGTTTTATTTGTTCCAAAGTCATCCCCTCAGTTTACTCAATATGATTTAATTCAATGTCGCTAATATCTTGTACTGAAATATTTAAATGTCTCCAATACTTAAGAGGATAAGCTGAACTACCTACAACCATTTCGCCTTGTCTTATGTTGAAACTCCCACCTAGTTCAAAGAGTGTTATCATCGGTTCGTAGAGGTCGATGTATTGAATTGCTTCATCCACTCCTTGATCTGCTAATTCGGAGACTTCTAAATAACCGTAGCAAATTACCTTCACATAAGGATTTCCTAGCGTGTCCAGTTTTGAACAAGCTCGATATACTTTTTCATCTATAGCTTTTCCAAGAATTTTAGCAAAACTAAATAGGGGATAATCATCTATTGAAGCATCAATCTCGTTTAATAATTGATTAACGCGTCTAAGATATTCTTTAATCAGAATATGAGAAGATTCTAGTGAACTATTTTCGGTATCCTCAAATGAAATAAACGACAAACGTTCAATAGCTTTGGTTAGTAGCTGCCCCATGTGTTGGTCTCCTCTCGATTAACTATTAAACCTATTTAGAGTTACGTACAAGGTAACGACTAAATAACGCAGCCCTGGCAACTGCGTTATCGTTGAAATTATGTTCCATGCTCCCAATCAGTCGAATTCAATATACACGCTACAACCGTTCGTTTTGGCTAATTCTAAAAATGTTGATATCTGATGTGCTACTTCTGGGAGAGTAGGGACAATATTCTTAACATTCTCTATTTGCCCACCAGTTACTTTACTCACATTGAAGGACTTAAATAAATGAATAGCTGAATCAACTCTCCAACGCTCATAAAGAGCGTTACCCTCGCTCTAATGAACTTAGGTACTCGCTTATTCTACTCATTTCACCTATTTTAACCCCTTAAGAAATTCCTCTAATATTTTTTGGCTGGCAGTGCCTGCTCCTGAAATTGAATTATGCACACGATCTAACATCATAGGATGATTTATAATTCGTTGCTTATGTTCAGTAGATGTGTAACTTCTTAATGTATCTATACATATTTCAAATAACTCGCTGTCTTCAACAGAAAGTAGCGAAAGTAGGATTTCAAATTCTTGTGTGTGCTGTGTACTATCTAGACAGTAAGCCAGCTTTTTCTTCCAGTACAGTGGCTTATTCAACACATCAATGGTTAACTGATCCCAATCACTTTGTCCGAATTCCTCCAATAATTCTGCTGCTATAATACAACCGTCATCATACCAGGAATCAACTGTCGTCACAGCTGATAAAAGATTATCTAATTGTTTGTACATATTAAACATTAACCTCTATCTAGTCATCTCCCAGTTTAATCCCACTTTCTGGATAATGGTAAGACTAATCCATGTAAGAAATGGCCGTTTTGATAATATTCGTTAATTTTAATTCAGGATATTTTTTATCACATTCCTTGAGGGTGTTGATATATTCTGTACTTTGGAGATTATAAGCTATTTCTTCAAACACCTCACTAACCCAAATAAGTTCGTCCTTACTACAGTTCTTGAGGAATTGAATCGTCTCATCTTCATTTTGGCTTAGTATATTAATTAGTTCATCTCTGTATTGCTCAATTACTGGATCATTCATATGAAGAGCCGCTCTTTTTCGTATTACTTCTCTTGCCTCTTGAATCATTTATAGTGACCTCCATTTAGAAGATTCAGCCCAATCGTAACCAGACACCCAGAAATAGTCCGATCCATTAAGATTCAGGTATTCATAAACATTCGTTATTCTCTTCTTTATTAGTTTAAAGACTGTAGAACTGCTATGAACGGAGGATGCCCCGTTTCTTGGTTTTGTAACAAACTTGGTTTACGAAATCTTAGACTCGTCTGCAGTTCAATTACAGGTGCTTCAGCCCTGACTTCTTTAAGCAAAACTTTTATCCAAAGGGGGCACAAGGGTACTCTACAACCCAATATCTTTATAACAGAATCAATATCGAACTCGCGTCCATCTAAATTATTCGAATTTAACATTCCCCGGTAAAGATATTCGTCTGTAGAATTTAAAGATTTACCCCGCTCCTCAATCGTAGTAATTATGAATTTACTGTTTTCACCCAGTACTTCGTTATGATAGGTGGATAATTCATCTACAGTTTTTAGTAAGTATTCCTTAAAAGAATCTAGGTCCATATATTTTATCAACATGTCTACTCCGTTAATTTAAATTCAATTCAGCACTTGTCTTTAAGATTTAATTTAAAATTTATTCATCCACGGTAGCTTCTAACCATTTTGCTGCATCTTGACCTAAAAGGACTGTTGGGTTGTCAGGAGTGCCGACATTAATGCTATGGAAATTCGCTTCGGTTATTCCTTTCATATTTTTCAAAGTTGCTCCATAGAATGAAACTCCTTCAAACCTCGATTCGCTTATATCTATATTTATTAATGAAGCGTTACTAAAGTCAGTTAGAGAGAAGCTACTTGCCGAAAAATTACAATCTATAATCGTAGCCCTTTTAAAATCAGCCTCCCAAAAATCACCTCTAGCAAATCTTACACCATTCAAAGTTGCATTAGAAAATTCAGTATAAGATAGGTCCGACTTATAAAAATCACAATTCACTAATTCTGCGTCGTTATAAGTTGACGAACTTAAAACTGAGGCATGGAAATCCATGTTGTTCAGGCTAAGATTATCAAAATTACAGCTAGTCATATACGATTGTGCCAAACACACACCAGTTAACTCATAATGTCGAAAATCAACTTCCTGTAATCGTAGCTTCTCACCTTCTTGACCATTAGTCTCTAACCACTTTTTGTGAAGCTCAAATTTAAGATCTAACTCTTGTTTCATAGCTCTTCATCCTCTAGCGTAGGTATGAATGGGGAGAGAAACGGATCATCATTCTCCATTACTTTACCTCGGATTAAAGTGTAGACCTTAAACTGATTGAAGGATTCCGTATCATCACTATCTCTTACATAAAGAATTCCATAGGAACCTGGAGCTATTTCACCTACTTTTTTCAACACTTCGGCGGGATCATACTTTGATACAGGTTTGTGATTATCTAGGCCCGCTATCCATAGTTGAAAGTCACCATTAACTGCTCTCAAGTCCAAAACACCTGTAGGCCAATTTAGCTCCTCTACATATTCCCGCAGATGTTGAATAACTAAACCATATTGATACTCATCTTCTTCAAACGACGCACATTCTCTAATGGTTGCCCAGCCATGATATTCATACATAATCTCTTCACAACCTCTCATCCGTATCTATGTGGGCTAGTCGACTATAAAGGTCACTATCTCTAATCTGTTCTTTCAATAACCGCTTTAAAGGGAGCATGTCCTGTTTCAACATGTCTCAGTCTAAAATCATAGGGGGGAATATTAATGGCAATTGGTGATCCGTTAACTTTAAAATCTCAGCTTTATGGACGTGACAGCGTGGACTTATTGGCCCGAACTCTGTGGGGAGAAACCCGTGGCGATTCCGGCTCTCGTGTAGCCGTGGCAGATATCATCAGTAATCGCAAAAATAATTCCACATACAACGAGTTTAAAAACCTGAACTCGATTGAAGCAGTAGTGCTTGCTCCGTTCGCTTTTAGTTGCTTTAACGAAGGTAATCCCAACCTGGCCGAATGCCTGAAACCTGATACAACCAGTGCAGCTTGGAAAAACATCGTTAGCCTCGCATCAAATCTAAGTGGCAGCTCTAATCCAATTGCAGGTAAGTGTTTCTACACTGCTAATACACGATTTGCAGAACTGAGTTACACTTCAGGTAACAAACTTAAAATTGTAATCGGTGGACACACATTCTTTGATTATGTTGTTTAATTTTAATGGTTAAAAAGGCTTACCACAACAGAATGTACCCCATAGAGTAGACACTTTAAAAAGTCTCTCTATGGGGTACATTTTACAATTGGTCAGCCTTTTTATTTTTCAATAGGTTCAACTTTAATTTGATCGGCAACAAATTCATTCGTGACACTATCAAATTTATATGTGATATCGAAATTACTCACATATGTCGGAGATTCACCAACAGATCCCGAAAGACCCAATTTTATTTTTTGATTCTCCAATGAATAAATGACTACACCGCCGAAAGCAAGCTCATCTTGTTTGTAATCTGGCGATGGATCAGTACTATAATTGAATTTCGATTCTGTTCCTTGCACATTTACTGTAATTGCTAATGTCCCATCATCATTTTTAGAAACCTGCGATTTCATCTGATCAGCAACAATATCCTCAAAATGTTGGACTTTTATTTCGGATAATTCCTCGGAGTTAACGACATGAATATCAAAATTATCTAAGCCTGTCCCTCTGCCAGTTTGAATAATAATTACAGCTTCTTCTTTGCCGTCACCAGTAATATCAGTATATAATATCTGAGGGTCAGTTCCAGTATCACCAGGAACATCCCAAGCAAAGTTTTTCTCATTACCATTAATATCCAATGTCACTTCATCGATCTTTGAATACAATTTCACCTTTTCATCCTCAGAAGACCCCAACAATTTCGCATCCATATCTTGTACTGGCTTTGTTGTTACTTGTTCACTTGGGGATTCCCCCACACCTTGTGTAACCGTTTCAGACTTATCTGATCCACAACCTGAAAGTAAAACGACACTCAACAACAGCACTACACTAAGCTCTTTTTTCAACAAAATATTCCCCTTTCATCTACTACCATAGCGGAAATTATATCCGAGCAAATGATCTGATGAGTGACACAACATTAACATTATTTACCTATAAAGTTAATGTTATGTCATCTATTGAATTCTTCAAAAAGCTTCTGATATGGGAAGATGTTTATGTGACGACCAGACCCGAAGGATCAATAAAGGACTTTAAAAGAGGTGTTACATATGTTAGTAAAAAAAATAATAGACGATTGGGACCCCATTAATCTATTCCCCTACGCTCCTGAGGATGAATATGAGGAAGAGGTAACACAAATTGAAGAATATATTCGTAACGTCAGCATGGATAAACATAACTTAGCTAACGAAATATACACGATGTTCAGGAGAAAATTTGGGAGCGATATATTCACTGAGAGTTTAGAGTCATGTACAAATATGGCGAACAAAATTCTGGAACTGCCGCACTTCATAGGCTATACATTATCTAAGCTTCGTACCTACGAATGGGTCAGATATAATATGTTTGCAAGAGAGGATCTTTATCATCACACGCCTGGATTTTATTTCAGATTTCGCAATCCAGGGAATGTGTACAACGAATTAGCTACATGTATAGATGCTTTCCAGGGAGAGCTACAATGGAAGTTGTATCTTGGTCATGAGACTCGCAACCAAAATTACAGCTTGGAACCACATGAAGTGTATCAGGCAAGATTAACAGACGAATATAAGAAAAATTATAATCTAAAAGGAATTTTAGGCGATAAGTATAACGAAATATGTGAAAAAGGGATCAACGACATTCCATCTTTAAGTGAACATATTGAAGATTGGTTTAATTTAGTAAATAAAAAGCCTAATCTTCCTGATCTTGACTAAGTATACATCCGGATTAAAACATAGGCCTGTCTACGATCTTATAGGACGCAGGCAGGTCGCTTCGTATTATTATGACAAATGCTACTTAATAGTCTAGTGATTAAAAAATTGCCTCGAAGGGCAAGGAAGTTATTGGTTTACCCAAGCTTTCAAGCCTTCTTCACTAATATCTATAGGTGCCTGTTTTGACATGTAGTCAGCGTTTGCCAAAGGGAATGCATAACCCCCAGCAATAATATCACCATGTCGTCTTCTAAGGGATCCTCCTCTTTCAATCAGAAGAATTAGAGGTTCGTACAAATCATGGAATTTCAATGCAATCTCATTTCCAGTATCCTGCAAGTTTAACCACTCTAGATAGGCTTCACACGTTCCTTTCATAAACGTATTTTTTAATCCACCCAACTCAGGACACTTTTCTGATATACCCAGATCACTATCAAATCCAATTGCATGAGAAGCTTTAAAAAAAGGATACGGTGTTTCTAGATCATATAATGTAATTAGCACTGCTGCCCGTCTTATATATTCTTGTATTAGCGCCATATGTGAAGGCTCGTCTACAGTACCAGATAGATTCCAGTCTATATTATTTATTCTCTCTATTCCTTTGGAAAAATAACTCATAATTGCCTCCACTGTTCCGAGTTTTGTTTAGTATTTTGCGATTATTTAAATGGATCAAAGCCTTCAAATGTACCATACTCCGGTTGCTCAGGTGCCTTTCTATGTGCGCCATCATTCGGAGGTTGATCAGTATACGTTCTCTTATCATCTGACCATGACTCTATACGTCTGTACGGAATTCCCTCTCTCATTAATTTTGCTTCAATAAGTTCATGATCGGCTAATTGTTTAAACCAATCCTTCTGGGCTTGATTGAGTTCTTTTTTCTGAGCTAATTGCCATGCATATGCTATTTCATCGTCAGGTGAGAAATGTTCTTTTTTGATCAGAATGCCTCCTGCTTTCGGAATTTCATGTTTCTCTAAAAATAAATGTTTCTTTAAATTTGTAATGTCTGAAATATTTAATCCAGTATTCTTAGCAACATCGGGAACATCCTCTAATTGCATGTTCCTGATTTTATCATATGATTTCATACCGTAATCTGAAATGCTATCTTCAAAGAGGATAAGTTCATCCAACTTGTTAAACGAAGAATTCGGCATGTCATCTTTATTGATTCTTACTACTTTATTATCATGTGTAACAATTTCAGAATAATTATCATATACAGTCACCTTTTTAGCATGTTTACGAATATCCTGTACATTATCTCCAGAGACTATTTTTCTTATTGCATTTTCAGTTTCAATGTTAGGTTTTCTTAATGCCTCTGTAGCTTTACCCTCCATCTTACCATTCTTAGCTTTAGCAGCCTCAATATGCTGCTTAATCTTTGCCACAGCAGGATTAGAAGCAGGCAACCGAAATGGCCCTTTACCACCCGGCATACTCCCGCGAACCATCTGAATCCCCATGAATATCTGACTAAACTTCAGAGCGGTCACCATCATCTGAGCATACTTATCGGATACAGGCTCTCCCGTCGTAGGATGAATTCCCATCTCAAATGCCTTGATCTGTAACGCAAATATATCTTCCCCAGGCGGTTCAACGTTCACAGCTTGCATGCGATTAAAGTCCAGATTTCCCTGATCCCTCTGATAAGCCTGAAGAGCAGCCTGATCCGCAACACCATTCTCGTTGACGGGCATCCATACCCACTTACCAAACATATTGATTTGCGCCATCCGATAGCCCTTGTCACCCGAACTTGATCCACCTGCTGATTTGGTCATCATAGCTGCGGCACCGACGGCTCCAAACGCACCACCCAGACTTACCTTCTGAGCATCTGCATCTTGGAATCGCGTGGCGATTTCCTTCAATTCCTTCGATGTTTTCACCATACTCTCCAGCGCTTTATCCAGTATAGGTCGTGACTGCTCGAACTCATAGTAAAATCGCTCCTGCGTCGCGCCCATCCACATCATCTGAACGAACATGATCTGTCTCGTCAGATCACTTCGTATACTCTCCAACTGTTGTCTGGCTTGATCCACCTGATTTGATACGTGATGTAGTTGTTCAGGGGTAACTTTGATTGTACTCATACGTTTCTCCGCTCATTCGAAATAGGATTATCCTATGTTAGCAGAAGTGTGATATGTAAACTATCCGGCTAACATCCTGATTTCACCATGGTAAAAACACAAGCTGTGCTCCTCATCGGTGCTATGGTCCTATATGCATATACCCACTTCAAGGCATATCCTACCAGTTTCAGTAAATACCTTTCCTACTTCATATCCTCCAACATCACCCGATACCGTCCAATCTGCTCCCCTGTCGCCTCTTCCCGCAATGATTCCAACAATGCTGTGCACCTTATAAAATACCGATCCATCCCAAGCTTACCCGCTAACCTGATCGCCTGCAAAATGAATTCCACGGCCTCCTGTGGTCTTCCCATCCACTGTTCATACAAAGCCCGCTGATAACTGTAATGGTACATATCATCGTTGTTTGAAGAATTCATTTCTGTGCCATCGCCCAGCATCTGATCCTCGAACACATGTAAAACCCGATCAATCTGCCACCTATGCCGCACTGCTGCCTCTGTAATCACCTTCAGACCTGCCAAAATTTCCTCCGGATGCTCAAGCAAAAAGTCCACAAACTCCTCCAGCAGCTCCACCTGCCCGGCTTCAATTTCAAGAGCATACCGATTCACCTGTGCCTTATGCCTGAATTCCTGCACCACCTGCATACCTACCTCCTCTAGATCCTCCATCCATCCCAGTTCTGCATATTGATCGATACATGCCCTCGCCTGATCTACCTGTCCCATCTTCTGGTGAGCCATACCCCGCATTAGGTGACTGAACCCGTAATAGTAGACCAAGGGCCGCTCGATGTGTATATGTGGTGCAGGCACTCCCTTTGACTGATACTCCTGCCGCTCTTCATGGATGGACTGCACACATTGATATAACATGTCCGCCCTCTCCATCACCTTGTTCCAATTTTCAAAAGCTACAGCCATGTCCAACATTTCAACAATGATGTCCGGTTTGAGTGATTTTAGGATAGATTTCTGCAAAGATAATCCTCCTTTGATAGTACAGGCAAACAGATTTCCTAATTACTCCTGTGAAGTAATGATATTCGTTCATTGTACTACTTAAAATACGTAAATAACACCATTATTGCTATATATTTTAACCTGACTTTTATGACTCATCTTATCTAAGCTTATGTATGAGGTGATTTAAATGTCAGAGTTACGCCAATTAATAGGTACACGAATTAGAGCAATGCGAAATGCCAAAGGACTTACTCAACAAAAGCTGGCTGATATTGCTGGTTTAGATTATAGATATATTGGAGCATTAGAAAGAGGCGAAAGAAACTTTTCCATTGATACCTTGGAAAAAGTTTCTTTCGCCTTGGATATTTCAATAAATGAATTAACATACGCAGAGGACAAATTACAATATAGTGCTGCTGAACAAAGAGAAGTAATTGATGAATATATTACAATTACTAATACCTTAACAAAAGAACAAATTCATATTTTGCAGAGAATGATTAGAGAGGTTGAGCAAGCATTTCATTCAACAATTAAATCTGAATAAGTCATTATAGAAAGATATTCATTTAGATTTAACGTCATTTCTTGTGCTTAAGAGACTAATCAAAACTTCAATTATAAGGGTAATATAAAATTTTCACTAAAAATCATTAATTAGATATTTTACCTGTTGAGATATTTATTTTATCAATTAATTTATCTAATATCACATCATCTGGTAATTCAATAAGAGATTCATCATACGTTTCCTTTATCCCACTAGTTAAAGAGTTGTATTTATGAATTAACACCCTATAACAATTTTCCTCAGCTAAGGATAGACCTTTTTTCAACCACTTTTCGCTCTCTTCGAAATTATTATCCAACAAAAACTTAGAATAGTAGTATATCGCTTCGGTGTAATAATATCTGATTGGATACAAATCTTTAATTGCTGATTCATAGTATGATTGTGCTTTGGTCAAGTCATACTCCATAAAAGCAAGCATTAGTGATTTTACCCCAGATGTGTACTTACTAGTTACCACAAGATTATTAACTGTTTTTTTATCTAACTTCCCCATTTTAGCTTTAACATAACTAACTTGCATTAATTCCCTTTGTTGCTTCATGCTCAAAGAATCAATATAAATATTCAATTCGCTTTCATATAAAATATCTAAATTAAATTTCAAATCAAAATAAAAGAAATCAATCTCTGGTTTTAATTTTATTAATTTTTCATATTCTCCTAAGTTAAACAACGCCTTGTATATTGCACCACTGCTAATAAAATCATTATCTATCACATATTTTAACATACCTCTGAAATTACTATACTCATAGACGCTCAATAAATTATTAATGATCTTTCTCTGTAAAGGGTCAGATTTATCTAAGTGATACATTTTTTCAATTGGCATCAATTTCTCTAGTTGCTTATGTGAGTCATCAAAGTCTCCTTCATAGTATCGTCCACTTATTATTAATACGTCCAAAAGCATATCTGCTCTATCAATACCTACAAAATACCCTTTTATTTTATCAATTTTCGGATATAAATAGGATTCTATTTCTAAAGCGCGGAACCAGTTACTTAGTCTAGCTGTGAACATTAACTTTTCTAATTTATTTTCTTCATATAAAGTCATGTACTCTAGACTTTTTAAGCAGTTTTCAATATTAAGTTCCAAGATAATTAAACTGTACAAATTATTCTCAGAGAAGAGTACTTCTACTGAATCGATAATATAAAGAATAAAATCAAATGCCCTTTTGTAAAATTCTATTTTGTTATCCTCAGACATCTTTAAGAATTGATGTTCAGAAAATCTTCCAATTATGGATTGTAGTTTTATGAATCCTTTGTTAATTTCTATTAGTGACTTGTTATCAAGCGCGTTTATTTCTTTATCAGTTATTCTTTTTGAGTCAAATCTATAATTTTCTTGTTTAAAAAATGTTTTAATATTACTCATATGAATTCCATCAGGAAATAATGAAATGGTTTCAAATAGCAATTTCTCGTTTGGTAGTAATTTATTATATGAATATGAGATCGACTGATATAATGATTTAGATCTTTCTATATTTGAATCTGATTTCCCCTCAAAAATATCATTATATCCACTCTCAGTAATACTAAAAAAGTCTGCTTCCAATTCATCTTTTAAAAGACTCATGCTTTTAGACTTCGGTATGTTTTTAATCATAATTTTTATAGCTAGAGGATTATTATTTAATAGTTTATCTAAAATTTCTTCTTTAAGGATCTTAGTATTTTCCACACTTTCATTATATTTATAATATTTAGTAAATAATTGGAGCGCTTCTTCATTTGTAAAAGCTCTGAGTTCATGTTTTCTTTCGAACTCTAGATCGACCCATTCTCTCGAAGTGATTACTACGCAGCAATATTCACAAATAAATGTTAATAAATTTTGAATTGATTCAAATTCTTCAATATATAATAAAGGTTCAAAATTATCAAGAATGATTAAACTATCAATGTGTAAATCATTTTCTTGAATATGTTCTTTAATATTAATAGAACTATCGATATCAAAGCATTTTGCAATTTTAAATTCAAATAACTGATAGTTATTAACGAACTCACAATCTATAAAGAAAATTCCATCAGGAAAATATCCTCTCTCGTAGAATTCTATAGCTACTCTCTTCATAGTTGAAGTTTTTCCAATTCCTCCAGATCCTTTAATCGTCAGTATTGAATTACTCGAATCCAATATTTTTCTGGTAATATCTTCAAGATCTGTTTTTCTTCCCACAAAATTAATAAGGTTTTTAGGGTCTATTCCATCTGGCAGCTTTGATTTATTATTTTTATTAGCGTAACTAATGTTTGGCCTACCTTTTTCAAACTCAATCAGGTCAAAGCTTGAACTATTTATTACGATGCTCTTATCTGTAAAGTCTAGTGACTTCCTTTTAAACAATTTAAATAACAAGCTACTCATATCATTATCCCAAATAATAGATAATGGTAAGGAACTTCCTTTAGTTTCAATACTTAGTTCTTTGTCTACGAATATAAAGAGTCCTTTTAAGTCTTCTATTATTAAATTTTCTTCAATTTCTCTTATCGTTGTTTGGCTACTTGTGAAGTATTGATCTTCAATTAAAATATTATTTTTTGTTTTTTTAGTGAATATGAAAATATAATCAAATCGACCCAAATTTCTAATAGTCTCTATTGAAAAGAAATAGCAACTAATATCAACTTTATACTTATCAAACTTCTTTAAGATTGTATCGAAATTATAAGTGTCATCCTTGTCTATAGGTGAAGCTACTAAAATAGCAATAGAAGTGACTTTCTCTTTTTTTTCAGATATTATACTTGTGGATATAAAAGATTCAATTGTACTACTAGTCTGTAAACTTTTCTCTTTTATAGTAATAAGTTGTTCAAAATACGTATCGAGTTGGTTATAGTGATCTAGTTTAATAGGTTTAACTCCACTTATTTCCTCACTTGAATTATCTGCTGTAATATAATAATGTTGTTTTGAAAAACCTTCATAGATTCTATTAATATACTCAAATTGTTTTTTTACATATTCATCTGTGAGGCTAAATCCAATAAAAAGTATAGTGTGGTCTGAAATTAAACTCCTCATTCTATCTATTGCTGCATTTTCTTTATATAGTTCCCCATAATCCTGTTCAAACAAAATACACTTTTTAGGATCGTCAATACAACCATGTAATTTTAAAACAAAATTTTCTTTCTCTGTTAATTTAGCAAGATGGAATGTGTTATCAAAAACAATTTTTCTGAAACCTGTCGCGCTCTCAATAAGCCTGTCATAGTTAGTTGTGATAATTTTTGGCGATATTTTACCTAATTTTTTATGTAACAGAAGATCAAGTGTATCTAAGGAAATATCAAAAGTTTTATCTAATACTTCATAAACTTCCCTTTTCTTATTATATATCTTATTTAAAACTTCAAATGTATCAAGCATACCATGTTCTAAACCTGATATAAGTACCTTGTACTTTTCTTCCTCTTGCGAAAGTTCTTCTAAGATCTTCATTATTAGCTCATTCCAATTTGGAAAACCTAGAGGAATTGAAAGCCCAGATCCAATAAATAAAATTAGTTTGTTTGAGTTCAATGATTCAATGATATGTTGGTTCATTTTATCTCCTTTAGAAGCATTTAATCTTTCACAATATCCTCTTCATAATAACACAAATATTAACAGAAAAATGAAGCGTTATTTTAATAATCCTTATAAATGTACTCCCCGCTCAAACTCCGCAAACTCAATCCGATTCCGCCCATTCTGCTTCGCCTGATACAACGCCTTATCCACCGCAGCGAACAGTTGAGTCAAATACCCCTCCGGATTGTCAGGCACATGCACAACTTCAAAATCCTCAAAGGAAAGAATTCCAATACTAATCGTAATCGACACCTGCATAATCTCGTGATCCACCATAATGTGGTTGGACTCCACAGCTGTTCTTACTCGCTCCGCGATCTGGTTCGCCAGATCATGCTCCGTGTGCGGAAGGTAGATCATGAACTCTTCCCCGCCATAGCGCGTCAGGATATCCGTACTGCGAATCGATTGTTTGACGGCCTCCGCCGTGCGGACGAGCACCTCATCCCCGATGACATGTCCGTAGCGATCATTGATCGCTTTGAAGTAGTCGATATCGAGCAGCAGGAGGGAGAATGGTGTTTTGTATTGAATATTGGTAATGACCTCGTGGTTCAGATGTTGGGTCAGATAACGGCGGTTGTAACAGTTGGTTAAACTGTCCGTGAGCGCGAGTTCCTCCAGTTTGCGATTGGCCTCGGATAACTCCTGACGGATCAAGTCTAGCGCCTGGTTTCGCTCCTGAAGCGTCTCGTTCTGGCGATTCATCTCTTTCACGTAGAAGCGCTCCTGCGAGACATCCTGGAACGTAAGGATATGACCGATCGGCACAAGAGCCGAATCCACAATCGGAGACGATTGCAGGATATAGTGCCGGATATTGTTGTCCCGCTCCACGATCACTTCAATGTGAGAGAGGGTATTTTCTTTTTTCTTATAATGATTCACGAACTCCCGACAGCTACCCACAACATGAACAGACTCCAGAAAGGCTTCTATATCAAAAGAATCCCCCACATGCAGATCCATAAAGGATCGTGAGGCTTTGTTCGCTTCAACAATGACTTCATTCTCATCCAGTACCAGGATGCCATATGGAATGGTATTGATCACGTCCTCATGCGCGATGGAGACCAGATCGAACACATTGTATCTTTTGATCACATAGACAAAGAACAGGTCCGATAGAAAGATCCCCAGTGAAGTCATGCCAGGAATAATCGGCAACCAGCGGGCTAGAACGACATTCAGAATCGCATCAATGGTTGCAAAGACAGCCAAGACAAAGATACCCCATAGGGTGATCCTCACCTGTTTTTTGATCATAGCAGACGTCTGCGAAGAATACACCGCCCGGAATAGAACCACGAGAGACGTCACGAAATAGCTCACCAGAATAATCATCACAACCCAGAACCAAGGGCCGTAAGCCCGCTCGATATACCCGCCCTCCAGCGGGATGACAAACTCATTCCATGGATTGGCGACCACACCTATAGCCCCGATCACCGCTGGGACAAATAGCAGGAACGTTCCTTTTGCAGTCAAACGCTCTGAATAGCCGGTAATAAAGATCGTCAGTAGAAGCCATCCGCTCCCAAGCAGGGAGACCGCGACGAAAGATAACGTAACGTAGAAAAGCTGCAAGCCGGAATCATCCGTGAGCGTACTCGCAAATTGGCAGAAAGGCCAGAGCATCATCAACCCATGGAATAAAAAGTACACCTTATGTAAGTTCGTAATTCTAACCGTAGCAAACACATATACACCTACACCAAACAATAGGACAAATAAAAAGAGATCATACCATACTAATGGGTTCACGAATCTTCTCCTTCTTAGATGCTACAATGACAACGTGGTTGTTCATGATTCTATGTGATACTTATATATAACTTCAATAAACACTTATACAATTCTGCTGCGCCATACTTATTGGTTAATTTAACCATATCTTATCACACCACCAAAAGGGTGAGTAGCCCATACACTGGAAGTCCGACCAACCTCTGATCGAAATGCTGATCTATTTCTGATTATTTATGAATGCTATTGAAGGTTTGGAGTACAAACAGGAGAGGAAAATCATCTGCTCGGGAGTTATTCAGCTATCATCAAGTGTCGTATTAAGCCATCCGTTTATCGGACGGCCCTTATATCATTCGTTTACTTCATCCAGAGGGAGATTATCCGTGAATAGATCGGGGTTATGCTTGAGCATCTCCGTGATTACCTCTGCTGTCTTAGCCGCATCACACACTCTTACAACCGCATCCCCGAGTTGTCCTTTATGCATCGCGCCTTCGCGAACCAGTACCTCGTCTACTTTCCAGAAATGCTCCGACCATGGCAACCCACAATGTCTGCGGGATGGTACTGAAATCTGGCTTCCATCTGGTAAAACCGTATAAAGCATCTCATGCTCGTCCGTCATTCTGCCAGGGATGTCCACCCACTCTTCGACCCCATGGATAAATGTATTCCGCTTCAAGTCAACGCCTACTAACAAGATCGTCGCTTTCCGATCTAACAGTTTCCCCCATGCTGAACCTCTCGCACACGGTGTATCGAAGAGATGATCGTCCTTCGTAAACGCCTCTGCGTCCCGTCCCAGTGCTGCTACCGAGTGCGTCGGGTGCCACGAACGAACTACGCCCGGACGTTTACGAAAAAGTTCAGGCAGAATGCCCACGCAACAGGTAGAATTTTCCACGTGGAACAATGGGTTATCCGCATTAATGGTAGACCATGTATGGGTGGGAAGCACCAACAATCCCTCTTTCATATATTCGGTAAAAGCATCCAACACCGTGTCTGCTCCACCTTCAACCTCGCCTATACTTTTCATCGAAGAGTGAATGAGCAACGTGCCTTGCCCATCAACATTAAGTTGCTCTAGTTGCTGCATTAAGCTTTCCTTTGTATACATATCTATCCTCCTCCATTTCTTATCCCTTATCTATGAAAAAGCAAATCCTTGCTCAGCTTCACATCATGCTTCTCAGCATAACAAACAAAGGGCCGAGGGTTAACCCCCGGCCACAGAGAAAGAATTTGTATAAGTTCAGGCAGTAGCTGCCAATCCACTTTTACTTAATAATAACGTACTCCAGATTCACCAGCTTCGCATACGTCACGATCTGATCTGTCGTCAGGTTCAAGGACACAACCGTATGGTGACCGCCCCCATTTTCGATCCATGCTTTTACTCCATCCTGGAAGTTCGGCTTAACGCTCCACAGAACACGTGCTACCGGCAGGTTAGGAGCTGGAACGGTAGGCTCAAATGCAGATACTTCGTTGATCAGCAGTTTGTAGTGGGTACCGAAATCTGCCATGGATACCACGACACCTTCGCCTGCTTTGCCATCGAATACGAGACGTGCCGGATCTTCACGATCGCCAATACCCAGTGGAGACACGATGATTCTCGGTTTCGTGCTGGCAAGTGTCGGATCTACTTCAAGCATGTGAGATTGCAGGATCGCTTCCTGTCCAGCTGCCATCTCGTATGTGTAATCTTCCATGAAGCCTGTATTCTCGTTATGGGCCATGATTTTCAGCAAGCGATCCAGCGCAGCTGTTTTCCAGTCACCCTCACCGGCAAATCCGTACCCTTGAGCCATCAGGCGTTGTACAGCCAGACCCGGAAGTTGTTTCATGCCATGCAGATCTTCGAAGTTTGTAGTGAAGGCACTGTAACCACCTTCATCCAGGAAACGTTTGATCGCAATTTCATAACTCGCTTGCACACGTACACTGGCTTCCCAAGCTTCCTTGCTGTTCGTGCCGTAATCAAATTCGTAGAGGTCTCCATATTGAGCAATCAAATCATCGATTTCCTGCTCTGTTACAGCGTTCACGTATTGCACGAGGTCGCCAATGCCGAAGTAATCAACCGTCCATCCGAATTGGATCTGTGCTTCAACTTTATCACCTTCGGTTACGCCCACGTTGCGCATGTTATCGCCAAAACGAGCAACCTTAATGTTAAAGCTTTCATTATAAGCTACCGCTACGTCCATCCAGTCAGCAACCTGTTGTTGCACTTCTGGGCGCTCCCAGTAGCCAACAACGATTTTATTTTGTTTTCTCAGACGGGCATTAATGAAGCCATATTCGCGGTCACCATGTGCCGCTTGGTTCAGGTTCATGAAGTCCATATCAATGGTTGCCCAAGGAATGCTTTCGTTAAATTGAGTTGCCAAGTGCAGCAAAGGTTTTTGCAGTAATTTCGTACCACGAATCCACATTTTCGCCGGGGAGAACGTATGCATCCACGTAATCACACCCGCAACTTCGTCGCGATAGTTGACTTCCTTCATCGTGCTCGTGATTTTATCTGCGCTTACCGCCAGATCCTGCAATACGAGTGGGTATGGCAGTACGCCGCTTGCATTAAGGGCATCCGTGATTTTCTGTGCGTTGGCTTTTACTTCGCCCAGTGCTTCTTCTCCATACAAGTGCTGTGAACCGACCACAAACCAGAATTCTTTTGCTGCTGTTGCTGACATATAATCATCCTCATTTCATTATTTTATAGTTGAACATTTGGGTTTACACTAGAACACTGCGATTGCAGTACCATCTTCCGATCGCTGGTTATCCCCGGATTTTTTGATTCCCTTTTTGCAAAGGGAAAATCCTGTGATAAACGCGAGCGCTTCGCTTCTTCAGATTGGTTCTGCACTCTCCGTTATCGTGTAAAAAGTATAGTTGAACAAATCATTCCCACACTAAACCACTTGTAAGCCAGAACACGCTTCCAGTCACTGTTATAACCAAATTACTTCTGTCCGTAATACGCGTCTTTTCCGTGTTTTCGCAGATAGTGCTTATCCAAAATGCCTTGTGGCAGTTCTTTCGCGAAGTTATTTAGCTGCCGCGCGTACAGGTTCATTTTGCACACTTCCTCCAACACGACACTGTTCACCACTGCAGACTTGGCATCTTTCCCCCACGTAAACGGCGCATGACCATGGAGCAATACTGCCGGTACAGCCATAACATCAATCCCACGCTGTTCAAACGTTTCAATAATGACGCGTCCTGTCTCCGCTTCGTATCCACGATCAACCTCATCCTGGTTCAGAAAACGTGCACAAGGCACTGCTCCATAGAACGTGTCCGCATGTGTTGTCCCCATTACAGGTACGTCCAGTCCGGCTTGCGCCCAGATGGTCGCCCACGTAGAGTGTGTGTGCACAATGCCACCAATCTCCGAGTAATGCTTATATAGTACAGCATGTGTTGCGGTATCTGAGGAAGGTCTCATCTCACCCTCCACCACGTTACCGTCCAGATCGACCACAACCATGTCACTAGCTTTCATCGTATCGTAGCTGACGCCACTTGGTTTGATCACGAACAGACCGCTTTCCCGATCGATTGCGCTGACGTTACCCCATGTGAATTTCACAAGTCCGTGCTTTGGCAGTTCCAGATTCGCCTGGAATACCTCTTCTTTCAGTTGTTCTAACATGTTATTCCCTCCCGTTCTCTACCAGATGATCTACGGCTGATTGCTCAATTGTGAGTCCACTCCGATACCGTTCGATAAATGCTTCAAACCCTTTCACATCCGATGCATCCGGCGCCACTTCGACTCCCTCTACATCGTTAAAGACTTTCTGCTCCAGGAACACATCCAGACTCTCCTCTTGATCCTTGTTGATCATGTACGAGGCCAGAAGCGCCATGCCCCATGCGCCGCCTTCACCAGCGGTAGACATCACCGACACCGGTACGTTCATCGCAGCTGCTACAATCCGTTGTCCGACAACAGGGGTCTTGAACAGGCCACCATGAGCCAAAATGCTATCAATGGCTACATTCTCTTCCTCCGTCAAAATGTCCATACCCAGCTTGAGTGCACCGAAGGCACTGAACAGATGTGTCCGCATGAAGTTCGCCAGATTGAAGTTGCTTTCCGGGGAGCGGACGAACAATGGACGGCCCTTCTCAAGTCCTGTAATGTTCTCACCTGAGTAGTAACCGTAGCTGAGCAAGCCGCCACCATCTGGGTCTGCCTCCAAAGCCTTATTGAACAACACGCTAAACAACTTGCCGTTATCCACTTCATATCCCATCGCCCCAGAAAACTCACGGAACAATCCTACCCATGCGTTGATATCACTGGAACAGTTGTTGGCATGCACCATCCCTACTGGACTGCCATCCGGCGTGGTGACCATATCGATCTCGGGATACACTTTGGACAATTCCTTCTCCAGTACGATCATCGCAAATACGGATGTGCCAACGGAGATGTTGCCCGTACGTTTTCTCACGCTATTTGTTGCCACCATACCCGTTCCGGCATCGCCTTCTGGCGGGCAGAGCGGAATGCCTGCTTGCAGATCTTGCGAAGGGTCGAGCAACTTGGCTCCCGCTTCCGTTAGCTCACCTGCATTCTCACCCGCGAGATATACCTTGGGCAGAAGGTCCTCAACTTTCCACGGATAACCTTTGCCTGCGATCTGTTCGTCGAACTGTTGGATCATGGATGGGTGATAGTTATGTGTAGACTCGTCAATTGGGAAAATGCCTGAAGCATCGCCGATCCCAATCGCCTTATTGCCCGTCAGCAACCAGTGGATGTAACCAGCCAAGGTTGTCAGGTGATCGATCCGTGGCACATGCGCCTCTTCGTTCAAAATCGCTTGATACAAATGGGCGATGCTCCAACGTTCCGGAATATTGAACTGCAGAAGATCCGTTAGCTCCCTTGCAGCTGTCCCCGTAGTGGCGTTACGCCAAGTGCGGAAAGGTACCAACAGTTCACCCGCGCTATCCAATGCGATATATCCATGCATCATGGCCGAGAATCCGATGGAACCAACCTTTCGCAACGTAATTCCGTATTTCTGTTCCACATCTTGCTTCATCTCACGATAAGCCGTTTGCAGACCTGTGATGATATCCTCCTGGTTGTACGTCCAATATCCATCTTTCAGGAGGTTCTCCCATTCATAACTGCCTGATGCGATGGTCTCATAACGCTCGTCAATCAACACCGCCTTAATCCGCGTTGATCCAAATTCAATTCCAAGCGAAGTAGTCCCCTTGGTAATGGCTTCTTTCAAGTCCAGTTGACTCATAATCACGTGTATCCCCTCTCCGGTCGCGATTTCACACCCCAAAGGATGCATATATAAATTGAAGCTTCTACTCATAGCAGTGACTGATTACGAATTTTGTATAAATGCTTCCTGTTGTGTTTTCAAAGAATGCGCTTTCCTTTTCTGACAGCCTTAGTATATTTTTTGTACGTACATTTGTCAATAATATATAATAGTTATACTTACATAGTGTGCATATTGCACGCTATTTGACCATTTAAAAGTCTTAAATAGCTATAGATTGGCTATGCTGTAAGGTACACCTCTATCTAAAAAGGCCGGATATGTACGGTTCATTTCAAAAATTGTGCTGTTTTATATGCATCCAAACCGAATCATGCTAAAATATGTACGTACAACTATTTGAACAACAACGTTAATATAGATGAGTAACGATGAAAGAAGTGGACTACGTGAAGCCAAAATACCAGGTCATCATTGATGATATAAAGAGTCATATCCTCTCGGGGACATATAGCATAGGCGAACAGATCCCTACGGAATCGGCATTACAGGACAGCTACAACGTGAGTCGCCAGACGGTACGGAAGGCTATTTTGGAGTTATCGAACGAAGGGTTTTTACGAAGCGAAAAAGGGTCGGGAACTTACGTCAGCAATCAGTATCGATCACGATCAGGCGGCCATACGTCGAAGAAAACGATCGGTGTGATCACGACATACATCTCGGATTACATCTTTCCGTCCATCATTCGCGGTATTGAGAGTCGTCTAAATGAGGACAACTACTCGTTACTGCTGGCCAGCACCAATAATGATGTGGCACAGGAGAAAAAAGCACTTGAAATGATGCTCTCCTACGGCGTGGATGGCCTGATTGTCGAACCGACCAAAAGTAATCTCTACAATCCCAATATTGCGTACTACCTTTCGTTCAAGGAGCAGGATGTACCGTTTACGATGATTAATGCCTTTTATGAAGAGCTGGAGGTTCCGTTCTTCTGTCTGGATGACGTGCAATCCAGTTATCTTGCCACACGTGAGTTGATCGCCAAAGGCCACACCCAGATCGGCATTATTGCGAAAATGGATGATTTGCAAGGCAAGTACCGGATGAAGGGGTACATCAAAGCACTCGGTGAAGCGAAGTTACGGTTTCATCCTGAGCAAGTGCTTTCCTTTGATACCGCATCGAAGCAAGAACTTTCCTCCAATGTAGCAGCGTATCTGGAGGAAAACAGGGATTCGCTCACCGCGATCGTCTGTTATAACGACGAGGTGGGACTAGAGGTCGTGCACGCCTGTAGACAACTCGGCATCTCGATCCCGGATGAGTTATCCATCATTGGACAGGACAATTCGTACATCGCCAAGAACGCCAACATAAGGCTAACAACACTAACCCATCCCCAAGAGCAAATGGGCCGTGATGCTGCCGACTGGGTGATCAAGAATCTGCATGGCAAAAAGGATCTACCGACCAACACCTACTATCAGCCCGTGCTGGTTGAGGGAGAGACGGTGAAGGAGATCGAAGTGGAATAATATTGTGCAGAACTGGGCGATAAGGTGTTGCCACGCATTTCTTTCCAGCACATATAAAGAAGGCCGTCAGAATCATCTGCGGCCTTCTTTGTTTTTTGTTCGCTAATATGAGGGATTAGCTTTTTCGTACATATACACATCTTCTCAAACAGAATTCACTTCATTTTATCAGCTTCATCACTCACCAAACTTACAACGACGCCTTTCTTCTCCAAGTTTTTCACAACCTGCTCTGCACGCTCATTCAACGGGTTGTTAGCCAAATATACCTCTGTCAGATATGGAATGGTTTCGAGCACTGCAATATCCTCAATGAGATTATCTTCTACATATAGATACTCCAAGGTCGGATGATTTTTTAAAGGAGTTAGATCCTTAATTTTATTATCATTCATAATAACCCATTCCAACTTTAGTTTGTGAAGAGGACCTAGATCGGTCACCTGATTACCACTGGCGAGCAGACTTGTCAGCTTACGCATATTTTTTAATGGAGCCAGGCTTTTGATTTTGTTATTGTCCATAACCAGATTTTGCAGATTAGTCAGACCCGAAAGTGGCGAGATATCTGCAATCTGATTGCTATCAACAGCTAAGAACGTCAATTTCTTTAACTTGTTGAGTGGCTTAATATTTTTTATATTTTGACCAGGCAAGAATAAATCCGTCATATTAACGGCATGTTCAAGACCTTGCAGGTTGGAAATCTTACTTTTAGTATCTTCGGCATATAGTGATTTTAGTTTCCGTAGGTCACTCGCTTTCACTTCTTTTTTAGCCGATATCTTCAATGTTTCCCGAATGACCTTGGACAGAGCCGCGTCTTTAACGACGGATGCAGCCGAGATAATAGTGGTCGGTAATAGTACAAAAACCAAACATAAAACGATCATACTTTTGATGAATGGATTACGCATATAGAATCTCCCTTTAAGCATCTTAATTAGTGGCTTTGTTTCAAGGAGTTGAGGTCAGCCGTAACGATTTTACCCGTATTTCCAAAGACGTACACTTTCCCTTTAAACTCCACCGCATCGTACCAATCGTCTACCGTCAAAGCATCTTGCTTCGTCCATTTGTCAGCGTCTTCTGATAGGAAGATGGAACCTTCACTGCCGACAGCAATGAAGAGATTGCCCACGTATGAGATGCCAAAGAATCCAGTGTCCATTCCACGAGCATATAATTCGTCACGGAACTCTGTCCTCGCCCATTTCTTACCGTCCTCTGAAGTCAAAATAACCGCACTCTGTGCATTCCCATAGTGGCTGGCAGTCGTCACGACAAATTTTCCGTCACCCCATACCACATCGAAATTATGTCCAGGAAACCGTGCCGGGATTTCGCTCCACTTCAGACCATCATCGGACACGAGCAAAAGCCCTTTTTCTCCAACGGCTACCAGTGTTGTGCCGTTTGATGCCATCGCATTGATTTTTTTCTTTACATTAGTGTTCAATGTTCTCCACGTCTTCCGATCCTTGGAAGAAAGAATCGTGCCCGCCTCGCCTGCCACGTAATACGTATTTTTAGCATACAGCACGCTCGTAAGTGATTGAGTTGTCGGGGATTTAATGTCCGTCCACTTTACCCCATCAACAGAGGACATCATCTTCCCGTCATCTCCTACCGCAAAAAAATCCTTCTCTGCCCATACAATGCTCCGAAGCGGGTAAGCTTGACCTATATAAGAAGATTGCCATTTGCCCGCCGTGTTCATCTTCGCAGAGCCCTGCGAGCTGACGGAAAGGAAATTAAGCCGGTTACGATCCCCCCCCACCAGCACCAGCTTATCCTTACTAACTGCCGCTTCGTATACGTTACTTGGAAGCACAAAAGGATGTCGCTTTGTTAGCTTCCATTTGCGTCCATCTGCAGATGTTTGGATACCCACATCCGTAATCGTTATATACTGCTTGCCGTTGTGAATGGTAAAAAACGGGTTCTGCTTAGGGGCGGTTGCAAACCCAGCATCGCTCCAGCTCTTACCATCCTTGGATGTCCAGTTGACATCCTTCAGGACATGATTGGCTTTATTCACATATTCAAAACCAAAAATATAAAACCTGTCCTTCGCCCAGTACACCTTGGACCAAAAGGCTTTGGACGATACATATGTCCATTTCTGCCCATCCTTTGAGGTCATGATCGTTGCATCCCCTACAGCAACAAACGCTCCACCGCCATAGGTCATATCCCAAACTTGCTCATCATTAGGCTGATTGGTCTTCACCTTTTTCCAAGTAATTCCGTCTTTGGATACTGCTACGACTCCGCCTTCATAACCTTGAGCCACGAAGGTATTATTGCCCCATGCTACGGCTGTGAAATTGGTGGGGATCCCTGTTTTTCGTTCGGTCCACGTTAATCCATCCTCTGAAGAGAAAATCTTTCCTTCATATGTTGTTCCACCAACTGCAACATACCGTTTTCCGTTCCATACGGCGTCTTTTAAAAATCTTATATGTATTGGATTATTTAACTTCTTCCATGACAGACCATCATTAGATGTCCATACGGTTATGATATCTGCTTCCTCACGAAAACCCATGAATTCGGACTTTCCACGAATAATCAAACTAAAATCTACTGGATTCCCAGTATAGATTGTCTTCCATATAACTCCGTCCTTTGAGGTTTTCACATAACCTCCAGCAGCTGGCATTATATACATCCCTCCGCCATAGGCAATGGAATGGGAAAATCCATTATTCAACTCATCCAACGAAGACCAATTAAGGTTCAACTTACTTTTTACTACAGCATTCTCAATGTTAGCATCTTCACCCTCTGCCTGGGCAGGATGTACAGAAATTAGGGAAAACAGCAGGATCGTACTTAACAGCAGAGATACTACTTTCAGTGAAAAAACTAGTGTGCGACTCATGGTTATCTCCTTACATTATTTAATACTAGAAATATACCATGATCTGGAATGTAATACATTGATAATATTCTCATCCCTATTGAATAGAATCCCTACCGCTCTCTCTCCCTAGCTGTTTTCAGTTAAGAACGGATAATGGAATGCTTACCTGAGAAATACAACTCTAATATGATATGAACGTTTACAATTTTTTCATTGACACTCCCTTTGAAAAAAAGATATATTTATTGATGTTGATAATCATTATCAAATATATAAAACGTTTTATATATCTACTTTTGTACATCCCAATGGATGTAGTTGATCAACCAGGATGTTCAGCACTACCAAATACATTTTACGATTCAGGAAGGGGAAACACATGAATACAAAGAGAAAGTTTCCATTAACAGCGTTACTAATATCACTGGTCTTTATCCTGGCATTAGTTGGTTGTGGAAGTAAGACTGCAGAGCCAGCAGCAACTCCTGCTGCAGGTGACACAGTAGCTACCGAAACACCAGCCGCTACAGATGAGAATGCCGGATATCCAATTACAATTAAACATGCTTTGGGCGAAACGGTTATTGAGAAAAAGCCTGAACGTGTAGCTACAGTACAATGGGCGAACCAAGATGTCGTTCTCGCGCTTGGACAAGTTCCTGTAGGTTTCTCGGCAGCTAACTTTGGTGTGCAGGATGACAGCGGACTGCTGCCTTGGACTGCGAAGAAACTCGATGAACTCGGTGTAACCGACCCGAACGTTTTCCAAGATACAGACGGTCTTGATTTTGAAGCGATTTCCGATTCCAACCCAGATGTTATTCTTGCAGCATACTCCGGTATCACTCAGGAAGACTACGATCTTCTTAGTGAAATTGCTCCGGTTGTAGCTTACCCAACGGCTCCATGGGCAACGACATGGCGCGAGCAGGTTACTTTCAATGCAAAGGGTATGGGTATGGAAGCAGAAGGCGAGCAACTGATCAAAGATACGGAGGCTATGGTTAACGAAAAATTAGCTGCATATCCTCAGATCAAAGACAAAAAAGTAGTTTGGGTTAACTTCTCCGCTGAAGACATGTCCAAACTTCATATCTATACACCTGTAGATTCTCGTGTATCTTTCCTGGGTGAGCTAGGATTGGTTATTCCAGAAAGCATCACTAGCCAAATTACAGACCCTAACAGCTACTCCCTGAGCTTAAGTGCAGAGAATGCTGAAGCCCTTAATGATGCAGATATTATTGTTGGATACGGAAATGCTGATTTGCTGAAAGCCATTCAGGCTGATCCTTTGCTGGGTAAAATCCCTGCGGTAAAACGTGGTTCTGTAGCCTTCATTGAAGCAGATACACCTTTGGTTGCTGCTGGAACGCCAAACCCACTGTCCATTTCCTACACGATCGATGATTATTTGAAATTAATTAGTGGAGCAATCGACAAAATCAATGAATAGTACATCGGTTCCGAATGAAAACCGAATACGTGCACATGTCCCCAAGAACTTCATCTTGGTGTTAGTGATTTGTTTTATCCTGCTCGGTGCAACTATGATTGCCTCACTGGTCTTTGGCTCTAGACCCGTGAGGTTTCATGAGTTAATCGACGGATTATTTCACCCGGAAGTAGACTCTTATGGGGCAAACATCGTGCGCAAACGGATCTCCCGAACATTATTCAGCTTGTTATGCGGGGTAGCTCTCGGCGTATCAGGAGCACTTATGCAAGCCGTTACCCGGAACCCACTTGCCGACCCAAGTATATTGGGTGTCAATACAGGGGCATCCCTATTTGTGGTGATCGGTATTGCATTCCTGAACATCAGCAGCGCCAATCAATATATCTGGCTGGCACTGGCCGGGGCTGCAATAACAGCTGTGTTCGTATTTGGAATCGGCTCAATGGGGCGTGGCGGAGCCACGCCCATTAAGCTTGTTTTGGCCGGAGCGGCCATCAGCGCCGCGCTCTCCTCACTCGTCACCGCCATTATGATCCCTCGTTCTTATGTCATGGACCAGTTCAGGTTCTGGCAAGTGGGTAGCGTAGGATCGGCAACCTGGAGTGGAATCAGTACATTCATCCCGTTCCTGCTCATCGGCATACTCATTGCATTTCTTACGGCACCGGCACTGAACGCCTTAGCTTTGGGTGACGATGTTGCAACAGGACTCGGTGTTCGAACAGGAACACTTCGATTCATCGCGGCCCTTGCAGGGGTTCTATTATGCGGAGCAGCTACTGCATTGGCTGGACCGATTGGTTTCATCGGATTGTTATCTACCCACGTCATACGCCTTATACTGGGTCCCGACTTACGTTTTGTCATACCCATGTCAGCCATAGCTGGAGCGATCATTCTAACGATATCCGATGTCGGTGGCAGACTCATCAGCAACCCTGGAGAGCTTGAAGTCGGCGTCGTTACCGCATTTATAGGTGCTCCAATATTAATCATCCTCGCGATGCGATCGAAAGTGCGTTCATTATGAGAGATCAATCGATTGAATTTATTATGGCGGGCAGACGTCATCGACGTCGCCGCTGGATACTTGTCACCAGTCTCCTTGCCATACTTGCATGTGCTCTTTGCTGCGCCATGCTTTTGCTCGGCAACACGATCTATCCTATTAAAGATGTCATCAGCTCTCTTTCGGGAGAGAAGATCAAAGGTGTCTCTTTTGCCGTAAATACCATACGTCTACCAAGGATGCTGACAGGTCTCTTTGCCGGATTTGCCTTCGGTATTGCAGGTTATACCTTCCAGACCATGTTGCGGAACCCGCTGGCGAATCCTAATGTTATCGGGATCACGTCAGGTTCAAGCGCTGCGGCTGTGTTTTGTATCGTCGTGCTTCATGCAAGCGGAGCCATTGTTTCCCTGGCTTCAGTGATTGCAGGTCTGGCTACGGTGTTGTTCATATATGTACTCTCCAGAGGAAAAGTATTCTCCATCGGAAGGTTAATACTGATCGGGATCGGTATTCAAGCCATGCTTGATGCGGTCATCTCCTATCTCTTACTGGTTAGTTCTGAAAAGGATATTCCTGCCGCAATCCGCTGGCTCACAGGCAGTTTGAACGGCTCTCAGATGAGTGCACTACCGCCTCTCGTGATTACCGTGCTAGTCTGCTCACCCATCATCATGATGCTGGGCAAACACCTCAGTATATTGGAACTCGGAGAACAATCGGCATTTTCACTAGGTGTAGACACGGACAAGACCAGAATTGCGCTTATTGTGAGTTCGGTCTGCATGGTTGCTATTGCTACGGCGACTACAGGCCCGATTGCCTTTGTCTCCTTCCTTGCGGGACCTATTGCGAAGAGACTCGTAGGTGTTGGCTCTTCGAACCTTCTCCCGGCGGGTCTGGTTGGCGTTAATCTGGTTCTTGCCTCAGACCTCATCGGACAGTTTGCTTTTGAGTACAGATTCCCCGTAGGCGTCATTACCGGATTACTCGGAGCACCGTATCTGATCTTCCTGTTAATCCGAATGAATCGTAAGGGGGAGTTATAATGAAACCAACACATATATTTGAAGCGAAACAACTCGTTGCCGGATATGAAAATAAAACCATTATCCACGGTGTGGACATCGTTATACCAAGTAACCAAATAAGCGTCATTATTGGCTCTAATGGTTGCGGTAAGTCTACCCTTTTAAAAACAATGGCCAGGCTCATTAAGCCTACATCCGGCAGCATTACGCTGGATGGCAAAGCCATTAGCAAGATTCCGCCCAAGCAATTGGCTCGCGTAATCGGGTTACTCCCGCAGTCCCCCATTGTTCCGGAAGGCATTTCGGTAGCCGATCTGGTTGGCCGTGGAAGGTTTCCACACCAATCCTTGTTCAGCGGATGGAGCAAGAAGGATTATGAGGCTGTAGCCGAAGCCATGACCATTATGAACATTACCGAGTTTGCCAATCACAATATTGATGAACTTTCAGGCGGACAACGTCAGCGTGTGTGGATTGCCATGGCACTTGCGCAACAGACGGACATCCTCTTTCTCGATGAGCCGACAACCTTCTTGGATATCACATATCAAGTCGAGATTCTGGACCTGCTTACCGAGCTGAATCGTAAACACGGAACGACTATTGTGATGGTACTGCACGATATCAACTTGTCGGCGCGGTATGCAGATCATATCTTTGCGCTTCATACCGGAAAGCTTGTAGCCGAGGGTAAGCCTGCAGAGGTCATAACAGCCCCACAGGTCAAAGACATCTTTGGATTGGAATGTACGGTTATTGAAGACCCCGTCTCGGGATCACCGATGGTGGTGCCCAAAGGGCGATATCATGCGAAATAGACAAATAGCGGCAGTTGCGACTAACTGTCGCTATTTTATTTTTGGCCTAATCCGTTATAACTATAAAGCGAATAGTCACCGAGGTCCCCTGACCTTTGGCGCTGTGGTATTCAATCGTTCCCTCATACTTTTCCACGATATTGTAGCAGATCATCAATCCCAGTCCCGTCCCACTCGTTTTCAATGAATAAAATGGAGTCCCTAGTGACTTCACCTCTTCCTCTGTCATACCACTTCCCTGATCTGTTATTCGTATCTCCACCCACTGCTTCACTCGCTTCGCTGTTACTTGGACGGTTGTACCCGCATCCGAAGCTTCCAGTGCATTTTTGATGAGATTGATCAGCAACTGCTTGAACTCAATCGTATTGATAAGAATTATGCAATCCTCATCCACCTGCATATCCATATGTTTGTTCGACAACATCGCATAGGAGCTGAGCAGACCGGTCACACCCTCAAGAACCTCCTTAACATCGACCTTCTCTGATTCCAGTTCTCTATTGGGTTTGGCAAGGGTCAGAAATTGAGATGTCACCTGCTCGACGGTATTCAGCTCATCAATCATTAAATCAAACTTATTTCTGACCGGTTGCTCAAAAGAGGCATCCTCTCGATACAGCTGCAAAAAACCTCGTACAACCGTCACTGGATTACGAATTTCATGTGCAACAGCAGCAGTTAAATGGGCGATCATTTTCAAACGCTCCGATTGCTGCAATTGTTCAAAATACAGTTGTTGCTTCCTCATCCGAGAAAAGGTCAGGTGGAAAATAAGAAATAGAATGATTTGGCTCGCCATAATATTGATAAAATTGCCGACCACATCCGTATGTATATATGCATACTCGTTACCTTGATTATACAGAAGATTGTATCCAAACGTAATGAGAATCAAAATTCCATTTACAATCCACGAACAATAGAATAATTTCAGGTCATAGAACAAGATCGCCAGGGCTGGAAGGAGACAAATGAGAATATAGGTTGTCCACGACTGGGGATACAAAAAAGCAAGCGTATAGAAGTATGCAAACCCGATCAGAATGATGCTTAGTCTAAAGAGAAACGTCTCCACCTTTGGATACAGCAATAAACATACGGCCAGAACAGTTACGCATAGGCAATGGATCACATACCCCAGCGTAATCCCGTTCAATTCGGTCGTGGACAGGATTAATCCAAATAACATCAGAGCAATGATCGTAAGCATTGAGATGTAATACGTTTTCCGATTGATCTGACTATGCATTTCTTTCATGAATTCACCCCTCTTGAATGCCGCTCTCCGCTTTCTACAGTATCATTGTATCTTATTTCACGACCTGCATATATGGGCTCTGATTAAACATCCCCTCAGAAAAGCGGATTACACTAAAAAGCCATACGGATGGTTGTCCGTATGGCTGAATTAGCGGTTTATTTTACTTATGCATAACTCATACGTAAATGATGAATGACGATACGAAGGTTACTTCCAGAGCTCTTCAGCAATTTCCTTAATAAAGGCTAGCTTGCGCCACTGCTGTTCCTCGGTCAGATGGTTGCCTTCTTCCGTGGAAGCGAAGCCGCATTGCGGGCTCAGACAGATTCGATCCAGATCAACATATTGTTTGGCTTCCTCGATCCGTTTCAGAATATCTTCCTTGTTCTCCAGCTCTCCAAATTTGGAAGAGAAGAGGCCCAGCACCACCTGCTGATTGTCCTTCAGGAAACGAAGTGGCTTGAAATCACCAGCCCGTTCCGTATCAAACTCCAGGTAGAAACCAGAGTAGTTATCGATGCTCAGAAGTGTTTGTGCAATCGGCTCGTAGCCCCCACCGACTCCTGCAAATGTTGAAACATAATTACCGCGGCATACATGGGTGGTTACCACGAGGTCTTCTGGCAGGCCGGATACCACTTCTTCGTTTAGTTTTGCAAGTTCGTTCGCATACTCTTCCACATTAACGCCAATCTGCTCCATCACTGCGATGAACTGTTGGTCACACAGTGCGCCCCACGTGCAATCATCAATCTGGATGCTGCGGCACCCGGCTTCATAGAAGGCCAGGATGGATGCTTTGTACGCCCCAGCGATGTCCGAGAGAAGCTCTTGGCGGTTCGGATAGATGGCCTGTGTACTTTCTTTATTCTCTGCCCGGTCCAACTCGAACAGGAACTGTGCAGCTGCTGGGATGGATTGACGGGCAACAACGTCTTCGCCAGCCGTGGCTTTCAAGAAGGCATAATGTGCTACAAATGGGTGACTGCTGTAACTAATTTTACCGGTCAGACGAGCTGTTTCCGGTCTGGATGTCGCACCGTTGAATCGATAGCCCTCATCAATAATTGTCCGCTCTACACCATCCAATCCCCAGAAGAAGTCCAGATGCCACCAAGAGCGGCGGAATTCGCCGTCGGTTACAGCTTGAAGGCCAACCTCTTTTTGTTTTTGGACGAGTTTCACAATCTCGGCGTTCTCTACTTCATTCAACTGTTCCGTGGTGATTTCGCCGTTCTGGTATTTTAATCTGGCATCTTTCAACGCACTCGGGCGCAGGAAACTGCCAACAATATCATATCGAAATGGAGTGACGGTTCGCTGTTTAGGTTCGGTTTGTATGCTCATAGTTTAATCTCCCCGTATATCATTGTTTGATTAAATATAACATATCCGATCGGAATAACCGTTCTACGAAAGAGTTATAGCCCGTTATAGTTATTAGCTATAACGAGCTATATTTAAGGAGAGTCTATTTTACCTGACCTGATGATCAGAACAGACCTTCAACGCTATGATCTCAAGTCAAAGTAAGAACGATCTGATCCCCGGAACGGGTGATTTTGTAGATACCCTCCTGCATATCGATGCCATAATGCTTTTTCAGCAACCACTTAGCGTTGAGATCCGTCTCCACAACCACCAAATAATCGTAGCCGCTCAACAGGTTGTCCATATTGTCCTCATAGAACAAGACGATCCCGTCCACATGTGGAGCATACAAGAAATACTTCCCTACATATTGCATGTAATAGTTCGTGACCTGCTGGTCCCTGTCTGAGGCGTAGAAGAGATATCTGTTATTATCCTCCTGCCCACCTTGGTACCACCGATCACCAGTAACCGCATGAATCTTGTAAGGGAGCGTTGTATCATAGCTTTGGGCGATAGAGACGATCCCATTGTATTCGGACAAAAGAACGGTGGCAGCAACTGCCATACAGCCAATAATTCCTTTTTGATAATGCCCCTTCGTCTCGACCGTCTTAAAGGATTGATAATCAGGCACTTCACCAATCCGATAGTGGAATGAACGTTCCAGGTCGATCGCAGCGCACAACACCAATCCACCGGCGAACAGCACCACGATACTCGATGCATAACGCTCAAAGCCAGCCAGGACAATTGCTTCATCCAGTGGCATGGAGAAGAGATACAACGCCAGAATACCTGCATAGTACAGTAACAGTACAACGTCTAGAGCAATTAGTGCTTTCCATAAGTTCCACTTCTTCTTGAGCACGACGATGGCAAATACAGAAGCTGCGATCGCGATAAGCTGGAAAATAACAATGCCGATCACGGGTCGTGTTGTCAGATCCGTACTGGCCTTCAGGAAAGTCCACAGAATCTCCTGCATCTGCTCCGGCGTTTTGCCAGCCTGAATCCCCGAAGTAGCGACATCGAACTTGTTATCGATGCCTTGGAACACCGTTGCCATTCGCCAGCTCCAGCCAAAGTAGGGAATTAGTGCACCGCAGGTCGTACCCACTACAGCGAGCGCTGTTTTCCAACTGAACTTTTGCTTATGTTTTAGCCATGTATACACCAGGAAGATCAGGCCAATAGCGGCGAAAATAATACCCGTGCTTTTGATGATGGTCAGCAATCCCGCAAGCGGAAGAACAACAATACATGCCTTTTTAATCTCATTCCGATATTGGTACACAACCGCCAGGATCGCGAGTGCGTAGATCGGAAGCAAGAAGTCCACAAGCAGATTGGTGATCCGAATCGTAAGATTGAAAAATGAAAGCGTAGATAACCCGAGTCCGAGAAAAGCGTACAGAAGAAAGCGTTTCTTCTCCGAAACAATGCCGAACATGGCATAAAAACAGGAGAAGATAAGCAGACCTTGTGCCAAGAGCATCACGGACTGGGAATGCCCCATGAAGCGACAGACATAATAAATAAATGACGAAGTCCCCAGCGGATAGTTTTTAAAATCAATCAGGCTGGAGGCTGGCGTCGGAAAGGCATCTGTACTCAACATCTGCTTCAATACGATAGCCCAGTGGGAGAAATTATCGTAGTGTGTTAATTGGTTCTGAAAGAGTACCAGCAAGAAAACAAAGGTCCCTGCCAGGAATGAAAATTGGAATATGGAAAAGGACATACGCAATGATGCCCCTTGTCGCAGCCTAAGGAATAATATTCCCCCGTATAAAAGCAAACCTGCAATCAGAATGACAAGGCTGCCCGTAAAGAGCTGCCCTGCCAAACCACTCAGAAAAACAAGGCAGGCAATCGAGGAAAACACAAATACAGGGATGAACTCCCAACGTAGTGAAAGTGCCTTCCGTACAAACTGCATATAACCAAGAAAGGAGAATATCAATAAAACTCCCATCACAAAATGAAGCACAATGAGCATCTTTATCTCTCCTAACCCTCTCTGGTCGCACGATCGGAATGTGGCTGAATCAAATCAGTCAGCAATTGGTCGATTAGGCCTTTCTCCACAATATCATCGATGTTCTCCACCGAGAGAAGCACTTCGCGCTCACGGGCTGTCGTTTTTCCCGTATGTTGCAAAATAACTTCAATATTACTCTTCGTATAAAAAGTAACGACCGCTCCTGCCGCAATATCACCATGGAAACCCGTCGCGGAAAAGAAACGATAATTGAAGCTGCGCAGCGTACAGCCAGCATCATTGGTGAACTGAACTGGAAGCTGAAGGGAAAGCCGCGGCATTTTCCGCTGATCCGATCTGGGTTGAACAATCCGTTTTTTCACATTGCGAAGCATATCGTCGTAAGCCGTGTCCCACAGGTTCATCTGCTCTGGCAACGAGTGTTTACGGTCATAGATGATTTGCATATATTGGCGGTTATCATTCTCATCAATTGGCTGAACCGTTGCGGAGTAACGCCAGCCCTCGCCATCCTGTTTCACATAAACGATGACTGCATCGAGGTTGGCCTCATACCGATCGGTTTTCACAACCAGAGAGATGATCTTCTGTTCAGCCAAATAAATGGGATAAGGAACATAGAAGGCAATACCTTGTTCGGATACATCCACCGTTTTGGCCTGATATCGCAGGTTGTTGGCTTGGTCGTGAATCGTGACATCCTCCTGCGCCCGAATCCGTTCTGTCTCCCGATACGCACGGCGGCCGACCATGAAGAACAGGGCATAACATAGCGCAATCATGTTATGAATCAGCCAGAAAATAATGATACTGCTGAAGAACAGTGCAATGCCATACTTGCCATTGACATACCGAATCACGGCTGCAATGGAAAGCAAAAGTAGGAAGATATGCGGAAGTGCATATAACAGAGCAGACATCCATTGTCGACCATTGGCTCTACTTTTGTTGGTAACCTTGAATTTTTTCTCACGAATACCCAGCGTTTCCAGGAGAACCGGCCAGATCAGATACGGCATGAATATGGTATCAATAACCTGACTCCATCGCTGATTCCGTATATTGCTGGACAGATATCGCATAGATACACTGTAGAAGAAATAGGATGGAAGCCAGAAGATTAAGATTTGCCAGAAGGTTGTATTCACAATCTGGAAGTCGAATAACGCAAATAAAATAGGTGCCAAAATGAAAATCAACCGATTAAAGAAAGACCACCAGTATAAGAAACTACTCAAGTAGGTCACTCTCGTCCAGAAAGGAAGCTTCCCAGATATGGGTGCACGCGTATTCTGCAGGCTCTGAATAATACCCCTTGCCCAGCGAATCCGCTGCTTAATCATGCTCTTCACTGTTGTTGTCGTCTGACCGGCAGCTTGAACCTCTTGAGTCGCATAGGTAATATAACCTTCCTGCTGCAAGCGGATGCTGGTCTCAAAGTCCTCGGTGATGGTATTCAGCGGAAAACCTCCGATGTCTTCCATGCCTTGCCGGGAAATGATTGTATTGCTTCCTGTATAGGCTACCGCATTGGAGGCATTACGCAGGATGTTCACTTCTCTGGAAAAGAAATCCTGTTCATTCGGAATGCCTTGCTCTGCATACAGGTTAAACTGGAATAGATCGGGATTGTAGAAACTCTGCGGGGTCTGTACCAGCCCTAGCTTGAAATTAGGGTCCATTTCATCCTGCCTACGAGGACGCCATTCCTCATTCTCCTTAATAAACGTGGAGAGCATGAAATAGGGGACCGTTTTCATCAGAAAGGTATGCTGTGGAATCATATCCGCATCAAACGTTGCAATGAGCGGAGAAGAGCTTTTACTCAGTGCATTGTTCAGATTACCAGACTTGGCATCCTTATTTCCGGGGAACCCCAGATATCCGACACCAAATTGTCTGGCAAGCTCCTCCACCTCAGGTCTTGCTCCATCGTCACAGAGATAAATATGAACCTTCTGCTTGTCCGGATAGTCCATGAACGTACAGGCATTAACGGTTTTATATAACAGATCGACAGGCTCATTATGGGTAGCGATAAATACATCCACATCCGGATAATACTCCGGCGGAACGATTGGAAAGTCGAGCTGTGTACGTTCTTTTTGCATCTTTTGAAAGAATAATTCAAAGGTTGTCAGTACGGTGACCGTTTCAGCTACAATCAGAAGCATACCGAAAATGACGTTTAGAACGCCTTCACCCCATGGCAACGTAAAGAACGTACGCCATACCAAATAAATCGACATCAGAATCATCGTGATGATAAAAAAGATATTCTGTCTTTTTTCGTTTTGCACTACAGCTGCTTCCTCCTTGCTGCAAATACCCATCTTCGCTGCAATTGGAAACTGAGCAGGAACAGCAAGGCATCACAGACGAATTTCGCCAATTTCTCATCTACGAAGAGAACGGTGTGGAATATATATACGCCGGTACTTGAAAGCAAGATCACCACTCCGCATAACGTCAGATAACGCCATAGACTTCCCTGGCTATCCTCCTTGCGGAATACAAAATGTCTGTTCAGTACATAGTTGACTACAATAGAAATAATTCTCGCAATCACGGTTGCCAGCAGAATTCTTAAATAGTGCTGCTCACCCAACACGGGCCGCAACGCGTCGATCAAAAACCATGCGATACCCAAATCGACAACCGAACTGGCCACCGACGATGAAATGAACCGCAGGAAATTGGAGAACAACACCCCCATGACCCGAGCGCTATCCTGGATCGCTTTAAAATGAGTTCCCGCATTACCATTTTCATAAATGACTTGAATCGGCATCGTATGAATCGGTATGCCAGACTGAATGCACGAGATGAGCATTTGCAGCTCATATTCAAAGCGAGTGCCGCGAACATCCTGCATAAACGCAAGTAACCCGGGGCCAAAGGCACGAAGCCCGGTCTGGGTATCTGACAGCTTTTTACCATACAGCATAGCAAAAATAAAGGAGGTCATCCGATTGCCTAACAGGGACTTTGGCGGTATGTTTCCCTCGCTGAAATTCCTTACCCCGAGTACCAAAGAATCTGGATGAAGCCTGGCTTCTTGGGCAATCCGGTATACATCTTCCGCTGCGTGCTGTCCATCTGAATCAGCGGTTACGACGAAGGAAGAGGCATCGAATTGCTTTCCAATATACTCAAATCCAGTCTTGAGTGCTGCACCCTTCCCCTGATTTTCCGTATGCGTCAGCAGAGCACATCCATTCTCACGAAGCTCTTCAAAAATCGACTGGTAGGCCTCACCAGATCCGTCGTCCACAATAACAATATTCGTCAAGCCATACTCTCGCAATTGCCGTACATAGGCTGGAAGTCTCTCATCCGGTTCAAGCGATGGAATGAGGATGATCGTTTCGCCGTTTTGTTTACCCTTAATCATCCTAATAAGCCTCAATTCGACATATTTTCACAAATTCTTTTGGAATATTGTGAGTATAACATCGAAAGGGGGGGCAGTAAACGAGCAAATTTGTAACCTACTGGTAAAAAAGTTGTATCATTATATGTACTCCTATATAGGTGAAAAATACTAGTCAAACGTTAGTCTAGCACTACTCAAATAACTGCACATTCGGCTCTCGTTTCAGCACATGTACCAGCATGGCATGCAGTTATCCACGGTGGTGATAGAAGTGCGCCTGTGTGTCGAAAAGCCATTCGAAGCGTGAATGAATGCCTCTCCAGAATGCAGTCGTTTCTCGTCATAGTTCATCTTCCGCCTCCATCGACCGATTGGACATGCTTCGACTTACAAATCTAGACGAATGGTCGCTTATGTGGATCACGAATTTGAATTAGAATTACCGTAGACGATTGAAAAAGGCTGTGATTCCAATGTTATTTGAAAGAGACAAATGGTTACAGTATGGCATCCTGCGCGATGAGCCCTCTCTCGTTGCACGGTTGCCAGAAACACAGTTGCTTGAGAAGGATACGTTAACGAAGATGCTTCTTCAATATCCCAGCGTTGTACTGAAACCTCGCAATGGCAGTTACGGAAGGGATATCCTGTTTATTAAACGAAGCGATGCAAATGCTTATCGTATTCAAAATGAAAATAACACAGTTTCCATAAGAGACACCGAGCAGTTACTCGAATGGTTCGAACAAACAATCAAAAGTGATGAATATATTGTCCAAAAATGTCTGCAGCTTGCTCAAATTAAACACAGGCCGTTCGACATTCGGATCATGGTTCAGCGCAAAAAGGGCTCCTCGTCCACTTGGAACGTCACAGGTTCCTATGCTAAAGTCGCAGCACAAGGATACCAAGTCACCAATGTGAATAACCGCCCCCTTCCAGTGCTTAAAGCACTGAGACTAGCTCGTATTGGAGATCGGCGCTTACTTATCAGAGCGGAACAAGTTGCACGATTAGCTGCCAAACGATTGGGAGAGCATTACCCCATGCTTAGACAAGTTGGGTTCGATATAGCTGTCGACAAGAAACGGCGAATCTGGATTATCGAAGGAAATTATCAACCGGATTTGCGCCCTTTCCGGCTTATGAAAGACTCCTCGATGCACCGCAGAATACTATGGTACAAGGAACATTAAAATGAAAAGAGACGACCTGCCTGCTATCCCGGGCGAGTCGTCTCTTCATGTTTCGTACCTAATCTCGATATTAACCCTCTTCGGTTATTTCCGGCATTTTCTAATCGCACTTGTAACACGTGTTACTCGGAACTGATTTACCCCTACCTGTATAATGGCGAACTGGCTGTACGAAGTACCAGAAGAGGTATACGGTTCGGCTTCAATATTTCCACTCGGCGTTCTAACTGTCGCGGTGATTCTAGTTACCAGGCAGACTCCACGGCCAGAAGATCTCCAAGTCTGGTCACGCTGAACACTATAACTATCGTTACTACAAAAGATGGACGCGTACTCTACTCCACCATACGCATTAAACGAAGTAGAGTTAAAAATCTGAACAGGGTCATAACCACCTCTAGGTGCTCCAGGTCTTCTATTTCCCATTCTCAAAACCTCCTTTTTTATTGATAGTCTATTAAATGCAATTAAATAGTTTTGGTGAGGTATAAATGTGGACAAGGCAGAAAAAGTGTGTTTGTACAGTGGTAGAGGGGGAACTGGTAGCTTCTGATGTCGTAGCTCAAACACGAAAAAGAACCACCCTTTAATGTACAAAGGTGGTTCGGGAAATTGGATCGTCTATTATATCTCTGATTCAGTAAGATTATCGAGATTAAGTCGTATGTACGCCTTGCGAGCATCGTAGTAACGCTCCTGATGCCCTATTCTGCCACCTCCGCCAACCATGCTTGCATAGCTGGCGTTTCCGCACGATTCAAACGTAAGGCGATTTCGGTATTGATCTCATCTGGTGGCATGACTTCAACAAGTACACATACGGACTCTCGCAGTTGATTTAAGGCAAATATGCCTTCATCGTCGAGCATTTTCATCGCCAGCTCCATGGCTTTCAGCCTCACATCCAACTCGCAATTCCAATCATCATTCTCCAAATCCGCAATGAAAGGACGCTCGTTATATCGTTGTTTGACACCGTCAAAGTTATCGTCCCCAAAACAACAATAGGGCGAATCCGCATACGACCACTTGATGAGATCTGCAATCGTTGATACCGGCGTGTCACTTTCCTCTGCCTGCCTGGCCGACTCCACCGCTAAAGCTTCCCACGACCAAGCGGAGATGCTTGGCGCATGTCCCTCGCCAGTAGTGTATAGCGTACAATAATAGTACCGTTCACCATTTTCAAAAAGAGTGCAAAAAGACATTCTGGCAGCAGCGGCGATCTCTATGGCCAGTGTCTCTATATCTTGCATTGGCTTCATGATTAGAGTTCTCCTTTCCATTCGTTGCTCATCTGCCACTTCGATATGAATTGGCTATTTGAACTAAATACCAGACACTCGCACCCACCAGGGCAGCGAACACCAAATTGATGCAGCCAAACACGATGAGTGACTTCGCTTGGCTTGGACCGATCCGGAAGGCGGTAACGAGCTGGAAGACAGCAGGTAGCAGAAACGCCTGCCATGAGATGGTTATAAGCTTTTCTGTTCTGAAGCTCCACCATACTGCGGAACATGAAGCAGCGAATAGTACCCAGGTACAGATAATCTTTAGGGCGAACATCATTTCGGTACCCTCCTATTTACCACGAACCACAAGTCCATATTTACTGAATATCCACGATTGGCTCAAGTCGTGCATTGCATCATGGCTTATACGCACAGAGGGCTTCTGTTCCTTCATCGCATCTTCGTCATGTGCCGAGAATCGAAGCGGTTTTGTCATTTTTTTAATAGAGCCTGTTATTTCATCGAAAAATGCATAGGTCAGCGGCTTATGGTCCCGGATATCCTCATACATATAGTATTTTCCTTTTTCATCTTCCAAATTAACTTGAAAACCTTTCGGAAATGAAAGCAAGATACACGGCAATTCATCTTCTGCCCATTGTCCATGATATGGAAAAGAAAGCCCTTCATTTCTCACAAAAAATCCTGAACTTTCTTGATCCGATGCAATAGCGATAGAGTAAACAAAGAAGGGATGGACGTCCTCTCTCTTTTCTCCTGCCACAAAATACTGATAGAACGTCTGATATGCCTCGTACACCTGATTATAATCATGCTCTGTTCGGGCGGCATTGGTACGATAGAATTGCGCTTGCCGATGCTCCAAAAGCTGCAAAAGGCTTTTAAACTCTTCTGGAGTTAAGAAGAATTTCAGTTTATAGAATCCGCTGTTCTTTAATTTGTCCATTTCTTCTCGCTCACCGCCCTTCATAGATTTCTGAGACTTATCGTTATCTGAGAGTTTCTTCGTGCAACAATATCCGTTCTACATATGTATCTTATTTCCATTATAGTGTTTACTTTCGCTGAGTCTACCTACTTTACACCTGAATTTGAGAGCATGAAAAAACACATCCTAAATTAGGATACATTCTTCTGATATAAGAGGAACGCTCATTCACTCGATAGGATGTGTTTTCGTTTTTTAATAGGATGTTTGAATAGTTCTAGATTAAGAAGTTTCTATATAGAAAATTATGGATTTTATATTTTCTAGTTGCTATAATGGAAAATAAAGTATACACATATATGTCCTTAGCGCCTTTTCCTACAATGCATAAATCAAACTACATAATCTGTACCACGAGAATTTACATCATCTAACAAAGGAGGTCGCCCGAGAGGATTTTAACTCAAACTCCCGTTTTTAGCCTCAACCATTATAAGGAAGATAGGAGCGTGTCCAATGATCAAACAACTTTTCCCAAGATCTATTCGCATTTTTATGGCTTGCTTGTTGATTCTTGCATTTGCCTTACCAGCAACAGCTTCTGCTGGCTATCTTGGAGATAAGCTCACGATCGGCCAAAGCATGGCGAAGGGTGACTATCTCACCTCGCAAGATGGTAGATTTTCAGCCATTTGGCAGAATGATGGGAATTTTGTTATCTATCAGAATGGTTCTTCTCTTTGGAGTAGCGGTACCAGTAACAACGGGGCTGTTTCGTTCAAGTTTGATCCACTCTATGGAAAACCCGTAATTTACAAATATGGCGGATCATTTAAAGATGTTTACCAATACGGTTATCGCTTTGGATTCAACCATGCCACAGGCAAATTCGAGTATTACACGGGTTGGGGGTATGATCAGGTTTGGGTGATTGATACTTCTATACTGCAAGGTGCTTGGTCTGCCAATACCACCTCATGGATTCCGGGCCATCATGGAAGCAGCTTGCCGACTAGCACAACGGGTGACACACTGGTCATGCAGAGTGATGGGAATTTAGTTCTCTACAACACAACCTTGACCAATAGCAATTATCCGAATAGTTGGATTCCTGTCTGGGCTTCCAATACAGGCGGGCGCTAAAATCAGATGGAGAGCCGCATGATGCGCGGCTCTTTTTTTGTTTTCCAAGGAAGTGGATAGCTTCACCACTTAACCAAAAGAGGTCAGCCGGTAAAAATCGGCTGACCTCTTCATATGACGGATAACGTTAGCGTTGTATGATACTCCCCAATGGTTGAGGAGGAGATTATTGATATTGTTCATATAGCTGTTGAACAGACGGAGAAGGCTGTATTCCAAGTTCTTGAAGTAGCAATTGCGTATACTGCTCATAGTAGTTATGTAGTGATTGTCGATCTCCCATGGCTCCCAATATATTCAACAACAATAGTGTCGACTCTTCATCAAACTCATTGCGCAATATAATTCTTCTGGAAATGCGCACTGCTTCAATAAATTGCTTCCGATCGAGCAACCATCTTGCAAGACGCTTGGCGTAAGAAACATATACCATCGACAATCTCTCACGTTCCGCTATCGCCCACTCAAAAGGTTTACCTTCAAACAACTCGCCTGCAAACTGTGTCTCCAACGCTATAGCTGTCGCTTCATTGGCTGTATTGATTTCGTTCAACTCCAACATAGCCTGTTCGAATCGAATAAAATCAACCTCGGCTTGATCCAAATCTACCCGATATTGCTCTTGTGCTGATAGGATCATCTCCTTGAACCCATGCTCCGATAACACCTTCCTAAGCTGATAGACTATCGTATTCAAGTACGCTTCCGCTTGCTTAAGAGGCCTACCTGGGAAAATATCCTCCATGATTCGGGATTTGGTTACACTTCGACCCCGATTAACAAGCAGATAGGCAAATAGCTCCATGCTTTTCTTGGATCTCCATTTCACTGTACCCGCCTGTTTGCTGCTCGCCTCAAAGCAACTCAATCCACGAACCGTCACCCGATCAGGTACAAGATCATCAGCACGATTAGAAGAAGATCTGCGTCTGCTAGCCGCCTTGGTGATCGTCTGTGCCAGTCGTATTCTGGAAATGGGTTTAACCATATAGTCCAATGGATAAACATCGTATGCGTGAATCGCATATTCTGCATGCGAAGTTGTAAACACAATATCAAGATCATCACATACTGAGATCAAGCTACGGGCAAGCTCTAATCCATTATCTGCAGCGATCTGTATATCCAGGAATGCGAGATCCACTTCCCTGTTCTTAACGAAATCGAGTGCCTCTGCCGCATGCTGAAAGCTTCCAACAATCTCCACGTCTTTCATATTCGACAGTATCCGCTTCATTGCCAGCAGCATGGCAGGCTCATCATCAACGATGAGAACTTTCATCTCTCTGTTCCGCCTCTCAAAGTGAAGTGAAATACGCTTCCTTTTCGCAATGTGCTTTCCGCCCACAAATCTCCACCACTTCGTTGTACGAACTGCCGACTTACGAGCAATCCAAGCCCTGCTCCTTTTTCCCCCAGTGTGCCAGCCATAGAGTTGAGTTGCTTCTCTCCAAATAACTGACCAACTCTCTCCTCTTCCATACCTACTCCGTTATCACGAACGGACACGATCACCATGTCTCCCGACAACTGAGCATACACTTCAATTAAACCACCCAATTCGGTAAATTTGATGGCGTTGGTTAACAAGTTACGAATAATTAAACCAACTGTTTCCCGGTCCGCATACACCTGGGTGCCTAAAACAATCTTATTTATCACACTGATATGTTTGCTCTCACTTTTGATGTGTAACATATGACAACATTCCTCAACCACGTCCGACAGCTCCAGTAACTCTGGACGAAGTGCCATGTCTTCAACCTGGCTACGAAACCACTCCAACAAATTATTAGCCATTCCAAATGTATTGCGAATCTGGTCACCCAGTTGCTCAATGATCTCCTGATGATCCGCAGCGAAAGAATGTCTGTCCGCCTCCAGTAACTCCACGAGTTGAAACTGTAGCGCCAGCGGACTTCGAATATCATGCGATATGATTGTAAACAGCTGATCCTTCAACTGGTTCAACTGAGCCATCTGCTCCAGATGCCGTTGTTTCTCCGTAATATCGAAAATAAGAGAAATATTACCCTGTGCTTTGCCCAGTGTATATAACGGATATACGTTTACACTATAGATCCTTCTTTCTCCATTCAACCATTTATCAATCTCTACACTACCCGATTCCATAGACTTGCTCAACTTATACCATTCTGGCCAAAACGCTAGAATTTCCGATATATTCCGACCTGAAATAGCACCATAGCCCAATTCAGAGAACCACTGTGAAGCCCGATTATTACTGTCGATGACCTTTCCTGAACTATTCACAATCACAATACTCTCCTGTAGCGTATCGAGCACAATATTCCTGGCAATCGGAATAGTAGAGAAGAACTTAATCCGCAGTATAATCAGTAGCATGATGGTTCCTGTAGATCCGCAGTAAACCGTTAATGGCAGTAACCAGGATGACCACTCGGGATTCACAAATTTGATAACCTCAAGGATAAACGGTAACGTGGCCAGAAGGAGAACCCACATCCCCGGCTTCCGATAATCACTCCTGATGTTCCTTATATATTGAAACAAAAAATAAAGGCAAATAACGACTGCACTATAGCAAATGAGGCTGAATGCTCTGGAATAGAGGGTTTTCGTTGTGACTAGGTGGCCATTATAAAGCTCAATCGTTAGATATATAATATGAAGGTTTGGATCAAGCCACATAAGCAACGACCACGATGCGAACACGGCAAACAATAAGACCTTCCATCGGGTCTTCAGCAACTTGTCTCGACCGACTAAGTGATAAACGAATAAGATCAAAAAAGGGACCATTAAATTTTGGGTCGTATTCTGAATATTGCGAAACAATAATTTAGTCATTAATACATCGCTATGTCTCTCTAAAAGGATACTACTTGAGTACATCATTCGGCATATGATCAAACCGACGAGGTAAATGACTCCGCGCTCTCGTCTAAACCCGTATACCGTGAATAAAATGATACCCGTCATGATCAATGAAACAATCATAAGGATGAGTTCTACCGTGGAGTTCATACATCAGGTCCCTTTACAATGGCTTAAAAATAGGCATCTTGTGCCTTTTCTATCCATCATAGTAGAGGAAATTATGGATTACAAGTGTATCTCCTATCAGACTTCAATAAAAAAATGCCCCGATATCATTCTAATGACATCGGGGCATTCCTTGGTGTTGCTTATTGTATAGATTTCCAAAGACGTAAGAGTACAACCGCTGCTTCAGCTCTTGTTGTTCGTCCATCCGGGACAAATCGCTTACCTTCTTTTCCTTCCAAAAGTCCATGCTCGCGAGTAGCTTCGACATAAGCTTTGGCCCATGTTGGAATGTGTGCATCATCAGAGAAGTAGGGGCTAGCCGTACTGCCAGCCTTCCACTTCATGACCTTGGACACCATTGTAGCCATCTCTGCACGGCTTACCGTTTGCTTCGGTCTTAATGTTCCGTCGGGATATCCTTGCAGAACGCCATCGGCCACGGCTGTCTGGATCGCCAGACGCGCCCATGCCGGAATGCTCTCTGCATCGCTGAAAGATACCTCACTTGATTCGTTACGTATCGGGATCTGAAGTGTCCGCATCAGCATAACGGCGAACTCCGTTCGTGTTACGTTACCTCTTGGTACAAAGGTGTAGGCATCCATCCCCTTCACAATACCCAATTCTACTGCCTCGCATATATCTGATGTTGCCCAATGATTCTCGATATCCGTGAACCGACATACCGGAGCTGAAGGAGCATTATATTCATCATAGGTAATACGGTTAATGGTGACGGTATACGTCTTGATTGTTCCATCCTCAGCTTGAACCGTAAGGGTTAACACATTGGCACCCACCACCAAAGGAACAGTCGTCATCTCACTTATACGTTCTCCCAACAGCTTAACAATCGCCTTGGGATGGGCTGAATTCACTTCCAATTCAACCTGCGCAGCGTCTGTCTCTGCTGTATAGGCAGTAATCCCCGACGTGAACTCAGGAGATAATTCCAATGCCTTTCCGGAATTATAAACATTTATTTTAGCTAAAGCTGCATGGTTAGATGGGGATGGGGATGGGGTTACCGAAGGGGAAGCAGGTGGACTACCGCTGTGATCTATTGGACTCGGTGCTGGCACTGGTGCTGGCGTGGTGTTATCCAATAGAAAGTGACTCGAAACAGCATTTGTAACATTTCCCACTTCATCTATTGCTCGAATGTGTAAGTACCAGTTGCCGTCCCCGCTAGTCTGACTCAACGTATCGCCGTTTCTAAAGGGCAACCAGCCAATTGTCGGAACGGCCGTAATTTGCGTCCACACATATTGCAGTGAATTATCATCTATTCCGCTTTGTAGATCTCTAACCGTTACTTGGCTTGCTGCAGTTTTCGCTGCCACTACACGACCATTCGTGCCAAACTGTACTTCTGGAGGCGTTGAATCGATCGCCAGCGTAATGGTATACGTTTGACCTTCTAGCATATAGGGCTTCACGTGAACAGGAATGACCGTATCTATAGTTGCTCCCGAGATGTCTATCGTCTTTGTGTTGCCGTCCGGTAGCAGCTCATTGTTTACGTACATAACTGTCTGGTCATTGCTTGCCAGTGTCGGCGTTACATCTACACTGGACAGCGATTGACCGTCGTAATAATAAGTGTAGTCCATAACTGAAGGATCAAAGGATTCCGTGAAATCCCCTTCCTGTAGCTTAAGATCGCTCAGATTGGCATTCCCAGGTACATTCATTTGTCCATCCTGATTATATCCCCAGGTAATTACAGTACCATCTGACTTTAAGGCAAGCGAATGCAAATGACCTGCAGCGACCGCCACTACTCCTTCTAAGTCGGCTGGTACATCGGTTTCACCACTAATATTTCCCCCCCAGCCGACCACCGTGCCATCTGACCTTAGCGCTAGTGAATGAACTTCTCCTGCTGCGATCGCCACTACTCCTTCTAAGCCTACGGGCACATTGGTTTGACCACTATTATTGTTTCCCCACGCGACCACCGTGCCATCTGACTTTAGCGCTAGTGAATGAGATGCTCCTGCTGCGATCGCCACTACTCCTTCTAAGCCTACGGGCACACTGGTTTCACCACTATAATTGCCTCCCAAGGCGACCACCGTGCCATCTGACTTTAGCGCTAGTGAATGGAGGTTTCCAGCAGCAATCGCCACTACTCCGTCTACAACCACCGGTTCATTGGTTTGACCGTTGGAATTGTTACCCCAGCCGACAACCGTGTTGTCTGACTTCAGTGCAAGCGAATGGTTGCTTCCTGTGGCGATAGCCACCACATCATTCAAGCCCGCTGGCACGTTTAGTTGACCAACGCTATTGTTACCCCAGCCGACAACAGTACCGTCCGATTTCAATGCAAGTGTATGGAAATACCCAACATCGATTGCTACAACTTCACTTAAACCTAAGGGAACGTTTAGTTGACCAAAGTCGTTTCTCCCCCAGCCGACCACCTTGCCATCTGACCTTAACGCCATTGAAGCAAGACCTCCTGCGTCTATTTTCTCCGCTTTAACAGGTGAAGAAGGATCTGCAGCATAAACTGATCGCACCTCGAATGGAACGATTGTGCAAAACAACAATACGAAGCATATAACAAGATAGACTTTCTTTTTCCAATTAAACGATAACAATATGTATCCTCTCCTCTTTCCTTTTGATGAAGTAACTAATTTGATTATTTTCCAGCGGTACTTGTCAGAATGGTAGCCTTGCTAGAGCATGCTTTTAACCCAAATCCGAGAGGCCATCACCCTCTATGGATATTAACAGAGCGCTATGAAAGAATAATGAAAGAAAGTAGCGATGATGTACCCAACTCGCTATTTTTATGGTAAGGTTCAGCTTCAATTTTCTATTCATAAAATAGTTGGCGCTTTCGCCATATGTAAACATGAAAAAACACATCCTAATTGGGATATGACCTTCTCCTAGATAAGAAGAACGCTCATTCACCCGATAGGATGTGTTTTCTGTTTTAATATAAAGTTTGAATAAGCTCTACATTATGAAGCTTTTGCTGCAACCGTTTTTTCAATTAATGCTTTGGCATCGTTACTAGTAAGACCTTGTTTAGGTTGGAGCGATTTTTTATCTGTTCCACCAAGAATACCTTTGTCAATCAGTTTTGCCATAGGCTTAATTGCGTAGGCGGACACGGATTTACCATCTTCGAAGCTAGCAATGATTGTAGCAGCATCTTTATCGGAAGCTGGATTGTTTACCAATTTAGCAAGAATGGTAGCAGCTTCTTCAAGCGTGATATCCCGATCAGGATAGAAGTTTCCACCGTAACCTTGAATGAATCCAGCATGCGTAGCTTCAGCAATCGCATCTGCATATGCAGCATTAGCGGCAACATCCTTGAATGCAGGTGCTGTAGCGACTTCGTTTAATTTCAGCAAGTCGACCAGAGCACTTACAAATTCAGCACGAGAAATGACTTCTGTCGTTACAGGTGTTTCTGTTGGCTCGGTAGATGCAGCCACGTTTGTGATACGTCCTTCATTTTTAGCTTCGATGCTACCGCCTTTATACGTATCTACGATGTATTGATAGAATACATCCAGATCGATAGGACCTGCCAGGGATGATTTAGCATCCAGCAGCACTTTATAGTTATCTCCACCTGCAGCCATAAAGTTGTTAACTACAGCCGTATATGTTTTTGCAGAATCAATTGGTGTTCCATCTTCAAGACTGAGACCAGTAACGCGTTCTGCGACCGGCTTATTGAAATCTGCAGTGTACTTCAAACCAGAGATTTGGAGTGTTTTGGTATTAGGTGTACCGTCAGCATTGGTACCCCATTGCTGCTGCAACAACGTTTTAACCTGTTCGCCCGTCAGTTCAAGTTTCACTAGAGTATTACCAAACGGTTGGATTTTGGCAAGATCAGCAAAGGTCACATCGCCTTGTGGCAGATCCGCACGAATACCACCTGGATTCATAAATGCAAAGTCAGCAGCGCTTGCTTTATCCCCAAAGTCTGCTTTACGCATTGAATCTGCAATGAGGTTGCCTAGAGGGGCTTCGTTATTATAAGCATCTGTACGGGTAACAGAGCCATCCGTTGTACCTACTGGCTTCGTCAGCTCAGGATGCTTGTCTAATGATTTTTTAATAATAGCTAAAGATTCAGGGTCTTCTTTTACACCCTCTTGGAAAGTTGTTGTAACCGTAGCTGATTTTTCAGTTACATCTCCAGTTACAGGGTCAATCATCAGTTTGATATCTTCAAATGCCGTACCATAGGAATAAGCTTGTACGATTAACTTTCCATTCACTTCACCGTTAGCCAAAGCATGATTGTCGCCTGCAACGATAACGTCAACAGGGGAATCCGCCGGCAAAGCTTTTGCCAAGTCAGCCGCTTCTCCAGTAGTTACGCCTTCTTTGGTGGTTGCCGGATCATGCGCCAATACAATGATCGTCTCTACACCCTTATCTTGCAACTCTTTTGCATATTTATTAACGGCTTCAACTTCTTCTTCTACGCTTAAGAAGCGCACACCAGCGGTACCCGATGGGGATACTTTAGCAGGAGTAGACTTCGTCACTAGTCCGATGAATCCGATTTTGACTCCGCCCACTTCTTTAATCACATAGGGCTGAATCAATGTTTTGCCAGTGGCAGTTTCAATGACGTTTGCATTGACGTAATCAAATTTTGCACCAGCATGTGTTACCTTACCTTCTTTTGGATCAAGGCCACCAAAGATCTGTGCCTTCAAAGCAGCGACACCTTGGTCAAATTCATGATTACCCAAGGACCCTACATCAAATCCCATCATATTCATCCATTCCATGGTAGGCTCGTCACGATCAAGAGATGAGGCTGGAGCAGATGCACCAACAGAGTCTCCATTATGGAAGAGTAGGGAATGTTCATATTTTGCTTGAGCTTCTTTTAGATAGGTTGCTAGAATTGGAGCCGTTCCTGCCTTCTTATCACCCACGATTGATGTGGTATCTAACTGACCGTGGAAATCATTGATTCCAATCAAGTGTACTTCTACATCGTTACCTGCGGCAGAGACAGAACCTGCTGCGCCAAATAGTTGCGTGAGTAATAGTGCAGTAGTAGCGATACGAATCGTGCTTTTGCCCAGAACTTTTTTCCAAGACATGAATTACAAAACCCCTCTCCAATTTTAGATCCTGAGATATTTTACCATAGTTCAATTCATAAAAATCATAAAAAATATAAAATAGATGTAAAAAAGTTAGGACATTGATAGAGAAGATACAGACGAGAGGTTATGATGCATTGGACGTGAGTTATAGATTCGGAATTTTATAGAAAAATATGGTTTTAATATTTTCTTGTTGATATAATGGAAAATAAAGTATTAACCCTCACCTGAGGATGCACGTCCTCTACTAAAATAAGAACAGATACGTAGCTTCTCTCTCCTAACAAGCACACATCCCATTACATAATATGTATCAACATTTTTCACACTTTCTATTAAAGGAGGTGACCGTTGGGAGCAATTTAGATCTAAGTTCCCGTCTTTCACCAATCAGGGCTAGCGTTAACCATTATAAAGAACATAGGAGCGTGTCCAATGATCAAACAACTTTTCCCCAAATCTATTCGAATTCTTATGGCTTGCTTGTTGATTCTTGCATTTGCCGTACCAGCGACGGCTTCTGCCGGCTATATCGGAGATAAGCTCACGATCGGCCAAAGTATGGCGAAGGGTGACTATCTCACCTCCCAAGATGGTAGATTTTCAGCCATTTGGCAGAATGACGGGAATTTTGTTATCTATCAGAATGGTTCTTCTCTTTGGAGTAGCGGGACAAGTAACAACGGGGCAATTTCGTTTAAGTTTGAAGCCCAATACGGAAAACCTATCATCTATAAATATGCTACAAAGTGGCAAACGGTGTACCAATATGCTTATCGCTGGGGAACCAACCCGGCCACAGGTAAGTACGAATATTATTATGGTCCAGGTTGGGATACCGTTTTGGTAACGGACACTACTAGACAGGTAGACGCCTGGTTTGCGAATACTGCAGCATGGATTCCTAGCCACCATGGGAGCGGGCTTCCAGCAGATACAACGGGTGATACATTCATCATGCAAAGTGATGGTAATTTGGTTCTTTACAATACTACCCTGACCAACGAACATTACCCGAACAGCTGGATTCCTGTCTGGGCTTCCAATACGGGCGGGCGCTAAAATCAGATGGAGAGCCGCGTGATGCGCGGCTCTTTTTTTGTTTTTTAAGGAAGTGGATAGATTACTGAAGTGTAGCGATGAACTTAAAAAACTGGCAGTGGGCAAGGTTAGAGGTCGCATTTGTAGCACTACAAGAATATGGTGTTTACCTTCGCTGAGTCTACCTACCTTACACCTGAATTTCGAAAATGAAAAAACACATCCTAAATTGGGATATGGCGCACTCCTAGAAAGAGGAACGCTCCTTCACCCGATAGGATGTGTTTTCCTTGTGTTTCAACATCGTCATTGAATCTTTCGAGCGACTACAGCTAACCGGCCGTTTTCAGTCGAGTACTCGCATGTGGACAGTACAATAAGCTTGTCGCCATACCCGGCTGTTACGCCCGTGTCATAAAGAGCGAGTTTTTTGATATTCTGAACATACGAATCGAATTCGGCTGGCGTGCTTACATTTTGAATCTGATAGTATTTAAAAACGTTGTCCGATTTGTGATAAACTTCAGACTGAATAACGGCAACAATTTCATACTCTTCCTTCTCATAAAGCGTGCTGAACTGGAACGTTGCATGCTCTTCATAGAAGCTCTCACTCTTGTATTTCATTAAATCTTTAAACATCCAGCCGCTTTTCATGTGATGTCCATGAATCAGCAAAATGTCCGAACTGTTGGTGTCACTATGCTTATCCAAAAAAGGGAGTCCACCATGGTTTTCTTTTTTATCAAAATCATGATCGAGATAGTACTCTGCATCCTCGGGATTCTGCATAACGGGGTATTTAATGCGAGTGCCGTCAATGTTCAGCCAGCCAGCAATGTCCGAATTTCTCTCGTACAGCTCTCGGAATTCGGAAAGCATGACAGGTTCAGCCGTCTTATTAGACAAAAGGGAGGGGATATTATCCCCTCCGCCCTTGCCCGAACTATCCTTCCAAACCTTGGTCAACTCTGCGATTTTCTGCTGCTCAGCATAATCTCTCAGATAAGTTTTCGTCATATTGACGAGTGAAAAGACCAACACAAGAAAGGAAACGGCGATAAGAATTTTTTTGGTTTTGCTCATGCTCTTACCGCCTTTCCAGTCATTAAATATGTTTGTTCTTCTTGTTACCGTATAGGCAGAGCGCAATCGTCATCAAGGACATCAGAGCCAAAGCCATGTAAATCATTGGCGTTACGCTGTTGTCTCCAGTTTTCGGAGCATCGTCCAGCTCGTTGCTGACGTTGTTGATTTCACTGTCACCATTGTCGGTTTCGTTGTTAACATTGCCCGGTTCAGTCGTTCCGTTATCCGGGTCGGTATTATCGTTAACCGGATTGTTGACTTCGTTACCTGGCTCGGTCGTTTCATCACCCGGATCTGTAGCTCCGTTATCTGGATCGGTCGTTCCGTTATCCGGCTCCGTAGTTCCGTCAACCGGTTCGGTCGTTCCGTTGACCGGTTCCGTAGTTCCACTAACCGGTTCGGTGGTTCCGTTGATCGGTTCCGCAGTTCCGTTAACTGGGTCAGTCGTTCCGTTGACCGGATCGGTGGTGCCATTACCCGGGTTGCTCGTACCGTTCCCTGGGTTAGTCGTTCCATTGCCACCATTACCGTTACCACTACCAGATCTGATTGGTCTCATTGGTACATCGTATCTGACAATGTCGAAATCGACAGAGATCGTATTACTTCGGTGTGTCTCGTATCCATCCTTGGTTACGATCAGGTAGTAATCCGCTTCTGGGAACACCATGTACGCATAGAAGCCATTAACGTCGCTATCCTGCTCTGGACTTGCGTTATCATGCGGCGGGAAATTTGGAACCGCAGGGAGCGTTACCTTTGTACCCGGAATGCGACCTTTATCTCTATTCCGTTGCGTATCCGCATAATACAGTGTAACGATGGCTCCTTCAATTTTCTTGCCAGTGCTGGCATCTCCTGTCGTTTCATCATAAACCGTACCGTAAGGGTCAACTAACTCCTCGGAAATATTAAGCTCTCCGTTCGCCTTTACGTCCAGTTGTGTGACTTTGAGGAGCAATTCTTCGCCTGTCTCTGTTTCATAACGAACTTCCATGACGTACTTCTGCTCGCTTAGCCCTTCCACGGAGAACGTTCCATTCGAAGCCATCGGGAATGCCTTAGGGCGACCATTTTCTTCAATATAAGTACCGTCACTGTTCTTCAAGTAAATATGCATGTGGCTGGTGAATTCATGGTTGAACAGTTGTGTTGTTCCATTCAGTTGCTTGAACAGCACAATCCCTACCGCCGTAATGTCGGCTGGAACGGTCTCGTCCATCACGCTGCCATCTACATTTGCTTTTTGCGTGAATTCGACAGGTACATCCTTACCACCTACGTGATACCACTTCGTATAAGTGATAGTATAGTCCGTATCTGCCACGGCTGGAACTGCATATTCACCTTTCTCATTCGTCCCTATCTGAATTTTCTCACCTGTCTTCAGATCCGTTACCGTAATTGGCGCATTCGGAATGACTTCTCCTGTATTGTTGTTACGCAGGACACCTTCCAAATACGGGCGAGTGTTAACAAAATGTGCTTCGGACACTTTTTTCTCTGGAATCGTGCCTGTATGGACAAGACTTTCCGGACCCGTCACATAACCATCCGTCGTATAATCCTCTTGGGTCACCACATAATCAAGGTTAGTCGGAAGTCCTTGGACAACCAGCGTCTGTCCATCTATAAGCTCAAAGGTATCTCCGTTCTTGATTGTACCCTGACTACCGTCCGACTTTTCATAGACATAGGATTCGTTCGCTCCCTCACCTGTGAAAGTGATTGTGTATTTGAACGGCATCTTTTTGTCATCTTCTTTACCTTTAACCGTGTTGCTGATGAGCAGGCCGCCTTTTAACACTCGCATGTTCGTATACGGCGCAACTTCATCTTTGCCGTCCATAACTCCGGTATAATACCGTTCCTCAGGAATAGTCACGTATTCATCGGCTGTGTAATCCTGTTGGGTAATAGTGTATTTCAGATGCTTAGGCAGATCCACAAGATCCAGTGTCTCTCCATCCTTGAGCTTGAAGGTATCTCCGGACTTAATCATACCAGTGCTACCATCCGATTTTACGTAAGCGTAGCTTCCATCCTTACCCGCATCCTCCAAGATAACGGTGTACTCGAACTCCTTCGTTTTATCACCACCGTTGCCCATTACCGTATTGCTGATGGTCAGCTTGTTAACGATACGTTCATTGATGAAGTCCGCTTTATGATCGCCTTTATTCAGAATTGTGCCGGAATACTCTCTCGTCACTGGTGTAGTGGTATACCCATCAACGGTCGTATAATCAGACTCGGTTACGGTATACACCAGATCTGCAGGCAATGCCGCGAGCGTTACAGATTCCCCATGCTTGAGCGTAATCTTGTCTCCGTTCTTGATCTTACCAGACGTTTGATCCGACTTCGTATAGGCGTACTCTTTTTCCTTGCCTTCACCGTCAAAATTCACGGTGTATTCGAATTCCTTGGAAAGATTACTTCCATTTCCTTGTACCGTGTTGCTGATCGTTAACTTACCTTGTGCTGGCGTTGGCACAACCAGCGGAAGATCAGAGTTCACCTTTATGCCGTCTACCCAGATCGGTTTTCCAGGCGTATTACCTACGTACACTTGATAAATTTTAGTCATGGGCAACCATGTTGTTGTATCAATATACGTTTCTTTCAGCTCATAATACCCCGGATCTGGGATGAGCAGATTTAGTTTTCCTTCACTATTGGTTGTACCTTTAGTGACTTGTCCCCCGTTGCTTTTCTTATAGAGCGTAAATTCCACGTCTCTTAACGGATTGTTGTCTGGATCTACCTTTCTCAAAGGTAGCAGCGCATTGGAGGTTGAAGTACCTGCTACGTCTGAGTTATCCAGCGTACTTTCACTTCTGGCACTAACAGATTTTAGTTTGTCGTCGCCCATCAACTTGACCTCATTGCCCATTTTTTCTCCAGCTTTCGCTGTAGTTGGGTCAACCTCGGTTTGATAGACAAACTGATAGAACTTGTTAGGGTCATCCATTTTGAATAATAAAACGGTAGTACCATCCACGCCCGGCGCGGCTTCTACCTGAACTTCAGCATTCGGATCGCTAAGATCCAGTGCAGCACCAGTTCGCTCTAGAGTACCGCCAGCAGTCATTGTAGCGGGATAGACTGCCATACTTGGCGCTGTCAGCACCAGCTTTCCATTTTCCTCATAACGCAGATTCATACCTGCACCTAACGTATCCTGTAAATACGCACCCTGCTGCATGTTGAATGGTGGCGTATAATTTACCGTCCACTCCAGCACGCCTGGAACAGGTTTGGTTACTGACTTGCCCAATGTCTGAATAGGTACGATAATCTTACGTTGTTCCGTAACAACCTTCTCTTCTCCGCCCCATGTCATATGCAGGTCGGCTTTGTTATACATCACTTGCTTATCAATGCCGTTCGTGGTGTATTCCTCTACATATTCCTCCAGAGCTTCATTGGAAGGTCTTGCTTTTACCAAAATGATATAAGGGCTTTCTAATTTCGAAAAGGTAAACGTTCCTACGTTGCTGCTATGGGAGAAGTTTACCACATGGGCAGCTGTGCCCGGTTCAATCACTGTTCTGGCGTCGTTTCTGACACCATATTCTGTACCGGAACCATTGTCCGAATATCCCTTCCAAAGCTCAAAATCCTTACCTTCAGAGAACGGTACGAATTCCCAGCCCTCGGGCAATGTGTCCACTAGCTTGATATTGCTAATGACTCGATTATCGCCGTCCTTAGCCATTTCTTCTGTGTTATATCCAGGCATATTCACCCCTAAACGGAATGTAACCGTCTTGGTTATCCTGTCATAACCAGATATCGTCCATGCTTCGTTGTTATCGTTTCGAATGTAACTGCTCATGTTATTCGGGTTAACATTTTCCGGCGTACCATCTGCTTTCAATGGCTTCGATGCAAAGAGCATATCCTTGTTTAACATTCGCAGGTGAAGGTTGGCACTGTTTTGCGCTTGTTTTACGATTTCACCGTCAATGAGCAAAGCACGATTCCAGCTTGTTTTCCCTACATTAATATCCTGCCTGAAGAGGATGTCCGGGTTGGTCTCAAGTACACGGAAACTAAAGGTTGACGCTTGGTCCGTGTATCCAGTCACCTTGACCAGATCGGCCACAACTTCACCGTTTACCTTCAACGGAATTACCTTCATGGTCAAACCGTTCGCATTGCTCACGCCCTTCAAGCTTCCGGTATAATACTGTTTCCAAAGCTGAGTATTGTTAACATTTGCTTTGATTTTCGCAATCGTTTCTACGCTTACCTCGCCAGTTTCATCCACTGCGTTATTCAAGACGTTCAGATCTCCGCCGTGCACCAGCACATCGTATACTGCAGCATCAGGCAAGGCATACTGTGGTGCTAGATTAACGTTCCATGTGATGCTGCCCAGGTTATAGTCCTCCATCGAAACAGAGCCTGTTTTTGTAAAGGTGTGCGCCCCGATGGTAACAATTGCCTCATCCGTCACTGTCGTAGGTCTTGTACCCATCATTGCATCGTTGTCCTGTATACCCTCTGGCGTATCCAAATTCCAGTTAGCACGAGGGTCGATTCTGAAGCTGGAACCGCTTGTTACCTGGCTCTTGATTAACAATTCGACTCTACCGTTGATATCTCCAAAGGAGTAAACTCCGCTCGAATCTGGTGTAATTTGCGTTTCTTCAGAACCAGTACCATCTACCCATGTCTGCCATGTAGCCGATTCGAATTCCAGCCCAACAGGTAATACATTGGTGATCGTAAAGTCCTTTAACCCTTTTTTGTTATACTGGTTAACCGTGACTTTCCATGTAATCGTTTCATTTGCATGGTCATATGAGGCAGATGCTTGAATCCAGTCTGGCGCAAAAGAAATCTCTTGCGCTGCACTCACTAACATTGTAGTGTCCTGTCTCAGTTCCACTTTGCCAAGCATATCGCGGTAGCTACGCCCCAGATTGCTTGGCGGATTCTGATACTCGTAATAATAAGATCCTTTGGGAATCCATGTTTTATATTCAACCTTTGGATCTATACCTGTACCGTCTGGGAAAGTGTACGTCAGCGATCCATCTGCCCCAACGACTGGAGACACATCCTGATCATTGACTTTGAATGAACCCTCCATGTAAATACCACGCACATTTCCGTTGCCGGTATTATAAGTTGAAGGATTCGTATAGAATACCTTCCCGTCTAACGGCAGTTTAACGGTTTGATCAAACTGATCATATGCAGACACGTTGGACTGCCAAGTAACTGCACCTTCAATAAATTGTGCCCGTTCAATTCCGCGATAACTATACTGATCCCATCTCACCATTCCAGGTGAGCTTATAGTAATGCTATACGCTGCCGTAACATCCGGGTTTTTCAGCTCATACGCTCCCCCAAAAATCGAGATCGGTTTGCTATCACCGTAATTCAAGCCTGTTACATCCGAATTGGCCGTGGTATCAAAGCTGAAAGTGACCGATTTTCCTCTTCCATCGAAAAACAAATCGTCACCATTAAATACAATCTTGATACTATCGGGAGTGAAAGAAACGGTGCCAAGCTGTTTCGTACCAGAATCGGTTGTGGCCATCAAGGTTCTGTTTGCTGTTGGAAGCACCACTTCCTTGAAGTAGGTGTCTCTTTTTAGCTCGATGAAGTCACCCTTCTGAATGTACTTCGTTGTATCATCCCTATTTTCTTCAAATACATCATCGCCCATTACTGGCACCTTAAGGCCCTCTGATGTAAGAGTAAATGACTGTCTGCCCTGGATCGTACCGCCTGCAGCAATATCAGTTCCTTGCTTTACCTTCAGCGGAAAGATTGCATTCGCATCCATGAACACCGACGTTTTGTCAGACGGACCAACTGCCATCAGCCCAAGCGTGCTACTAGCTTGCGGATTGGAAGCCGCCTCAGGTGTCAACGTTGGACTGTCTGAAGAAGGTTCTTCTGTTGCATCTCCTGCTTCTTCTTCCTCTGATGCTGGCGGTAGATTGTTCTCCGACGTTTCATCTGACGGGTCACTCACTTCCTCCGATTCCGAGGAAGAGTTGTCCGATGGAAGCCCGCCTGTTGCGTCGTCCATCACCTCTGATGTCGATTGCGATTCGGCTACGCTCAGTGAGCCAGAATCGTTATTCGCCAATGCAGCAGCAGGGAATGCTACGGTCTGCAAGACAAGCATAATTGCCAAGCAAATCGATAGCATCGTTTTACCTATACTGCGTTTGTGTTTCAATATTGAAATCTCCTCCACTTCTGAAAATATTAGCTGCTTATCTGCCACTTTATGTACGTTTTCTCCTGATTTTTAACACTCAGAAAGTGACAAAATGAGCCAATTTTTTTGAAATTGGCACGTTTGATCATTCTAATGTACAGACCTATACAAAACCTAAACATCGACGAACCTATATCAGCGCTAGCCTATTGAACTATGTTAGAAAACTAGACAAGAATATATTTAGATCGTCAATACATTGTTACATGAATTTTAGTTGGGTATGGGTGACTCTTCATATCATTCATATGGATATGGTACCTCGGGCTATATTATGTTGCCTTTCTATGGTTTATCACAATTGCTATTAAGATGATAAATAGACAAAAGAATGACCGTGATATCATTTTTCTCTTAATTTCGCGGCGTGTATCGTTACGAACTTATTATGGAGTTTGATGAGATATCCTACGACATACTGAGGCTATGAATTCCTTTATTTTCACATCAAACCCTCATGCATATTTCACAGGGAACTAATTCTTATTTCGTTTATTAACTTCAATCGCAATGAACTCTGGCAAATAGTTAGGAGTACAACCCTTTGATACCATTTCATCTTTATAAAGGCCCGTTATCTCACCTAGTTTAATACAACGTGCACGATACTTTTGATCATAAATGCCTATCCAGCCTGCAATGAAATTCATAGCCCACTGAACTTCCGGCTCTTCCTGCGTAATATTAGCTTCAATTGCAGATAGTAAGTCTTCGGTGTTATCAGGCGGCGTTTGTCCAGTCCATCTCAATCGCGCTTGATAATACCAAAAAGCTCGCCTTTGAAGAGCAGAAGGACTATTTTCCCATGACTCCATCAATACAATGGTCTTCTTGTCTTTGGTGAGCTGATTAGCCATTAACCAATCCATTAAGTTATTTCGCTCATCAAAAGTGTGAGTCTGCATATCCTTATCAAACTTATCAAGCACTTCTTGTGAAAGAAGTTTTTTATCCATAATTAAGATAGCTAATAGTCTGGGCAAAAAAGCTTCGGTTGACCAAAGTTCCATAGCTAGTTCGTGATCTTTTTTAATATCCTTAGCGATTTTTCGCAAGTCGCCTAGCTTAGTTTTACTATTGATCTGTTGTAGAATGTCCCCCGCTTTGGCAGAGTATTTTATTTCTGTACTTTTATTCTTAGTCATTTGATACCACAGCTCCTTTATGGCGAACGTCTTTAAAAAGTCTTGGGTGTGATCAGACGGTTTTTGTCGTCCATCTCAATCGGGCTTGATAATAACAGAAGGATTGCCTTTGAAGAGCCGAAGGACTATTTCCCATGACTCCATCAACCGTAGCAAGATAAGCTTATTTTCATATATTGACAAATAAATGTGTTAGACTACTAAAAGAAGAATTGCCGCTCTATATTAAAGAACGCTACACAACTGGATGCAGGCAGTTATTACGATAAACGTAGTTAGAAAGGAAACCCCATGAATAGTTCCTTGAAACAACGAATGAAATCATTATTAGCACCAGCGTTCCCCGGTGGAATCATAACCGTTCTTATATTTTATCTTGATTACTTCCAATTCGAACTTGTTGAGAAATTTTTATTGTTTGCAGTTTTCGTCATTGTACCTCTTGTGATTTTACTTTTGAATCATGACGCAAAGAATAAACATCAACGAATGATTTATGCCGCTATGAAATGGCTTCAATTTCCCGCCGCACTTCTTACCCTGGCCTCGGTAATGAGTAGTAAGATATGGGGGCTAGAAAGTACGGCAATTCCAGGGATTCTGTCCCTTGGGTGGCTACTTTTCACACTGCTGCTTGGTATCTATGGCTTGAACACGATTGTGATTTCTAAAGGAAAAGCAGCGGATATAGCGATTGGCGCGGGGCTCGTTTATTTTTTCATCGGGGGCATATGGTTTACCTTATATCAATATCAATTGAACCTCTTCCAAGCTAATCCTGCAACGCACGCGTTAAGCTCGCTCCACTTTCATTTCTCATCTGCGATCGTTCCGATTTTTATTGGTGCACTGGGACGCATTATGACGAAGAAAAGCTGGTATCCCTGGGTCGTTGCCATCGATATCATCGGACCCATCTTGATTGCTATTGGTATGATTTTCTCCAAGCCAATTGAATATATCGGTGTCACTTTGTTCGCCTGTAATATTGTGGTTTACACCGCTTATCTCCTGGCTTATTTGAGGAAAAACGCTTTGGATATTAAGGCAACCTTCTTCTTGGGCCTTTCTTGCCTAGCCTTTTACACGATTGTTGTCATTTCCATCTTCTATCCGTTACTGAAAAATATGTACTCCTTAACCATACTCGATTTCATTCCCATTTACGGATCTCTGTATGCGTTTGGTTTTGTTTTATGTGGACTGATTGGTTGGGTGTTTATGGTGGACTTCATTAAGGAAAAGGCTAGCCAATCGGCTTCATAGGAGTAGTTTAGTCAGGTTCGTGCTATAATAGTGATCACATAAATAACATTCATCATTCTGCCGAGATGGCGATGATTAAGGAGATTGAATTTTGACGAACAACCATGATACTGGAGCAGTGAACGAACTACCGGAAAACTTTGAAGAGCTCAAACGAGCGGCTAATCGGACGTCAAGCTGGAGAGACAGACTAAATGCGGTGAATGAATTGGGGAACTGGGACACAGAACCAACCGTTAAGTTACTGCAGCAAGTTTTGAAAAATGATCAAGTGTTCCAAGTGCGCGAAGCCGCATATCTCAAGCTGAAACAGTTGGATGAAGATGTACAAATGCCTGCCAAAAACAAAGGCGAGCTGTTTAAAGGTACTAACAAAATTTTGCTTCGAATCAAAAAAAGCCTTCCTGAAGGTCACACATTTGAGGAATTTAAGGAAAAACTGCAAAAGACACGTCTGGACCTCTATGATACTTACGAGGGCGACAAAGATGCTGAGTTTGACTCCTGGCTCCATGGAATTTGGGAGACACTAGGTAGAAGATAGCCGCCGTTCACCGTAAAATAGCTGAATACAAAGCCACTCCAAAAAAATGGAGTGGCTTCTTTATTTCTTATTATTTTGATCGCCGCCAGAGTAAAGTTAGAGCCTACATTTATTTCACATGTACATGCCCTGTAAGATACGAAGTTATGTGATATAAAATTTATTCTGGTATATACGGAAGATCCAGTGTCTTCGGAACGTTGATGACATGTTTTTCTGTATAAGTGCGGATACCTTCCGCGCCGTATTCACGGCCAATACCAGATTGCTTAACCCCACCGAAAGGGAACCGAACGTCAAGACCCTGAACAGCAGCTGTATTGATCATGGTCGTTCCAGCTTCGAGTTGACGTGCGACGGAGATGGCTTCCTCTTCTTTGCCCCACACAGAACTCGTCAATCCATATATGCTCTCATTGTGTAGATGAATAACCTGCTCTTCATCGTCAAATGGCAGAATCGGAACTGTAGGACCAAACTGTTCCTCTACGACAATCGGATCATGAACATCGCAACCCAAAACAAGCGTAGGTTGTAAGAAGTAACCTTGGTCAAACAGCTTCTGATCAAGAATTTGCCCGAGAGGGATGACCTTAGCCCCGCGCTTTTGCGCATCTTCAACCAAACCAAGCACGTAATTCTTCTGCTTCAGGTTATTAACCGGGCCTACCGTCGTATTTGAATCAAATGGATCACCAATTCGAATCCAGCGATTTGCCGCCTCTATATATTTTTCCACAAACTCATCATAAATAGAACGGTGTACATACACACGTTTGGCGATCATACAGATCTGGCCTGCAGTCAAGAAATTAGAAATGACAATCCGGCGCATTGCTCGCTCATCATGAACATCAAAGCTTCCCAAGAAGATAGCCGCATCATTACCACCAAGCTCAAGCGTCATATCCTTAATCGTTTCAGAAGCTGCTTTGATAATATGCTTAGCTGTTGCGGTTCCACCTGTAAAGGCGATCTTCGTAACATGAGGATTACTAGTCAGTTCAACGCCCACATCCGCATCACCATGAACGACATTGATTACACCAGCCGGGAACTCACTCGCAATAATCTCTGCCACCTTCGCTGCCGCCAGTGGTGCAAATGGGCTTGGTTTAAGCACAATGGTGTTGCCCGCAAGTAAGGCAGGAGCAATCTTAATGGTAGATAAAGCAATGGGATAGTTCCATGGACTAATCGCTGCCACCACACCAATTGGATCATAGGAAAGAATCGCTTTACCATTCTCATGCTCTTTGATCTCTTCCTGTAGAGCCGATTTGGCTTCATTACAAGCAAATTCCATCCACATTAACGAAACATAAATTTCACCGTGTGCATCATACAGGGGCTTGCCATGCTCTCTGGACAGCAAATGAACAATTTCATTCTCAGCTGCTCTAATCTTCTCGATCGCCTTGCGCATCATAATAATGCGTTCATCAATGGAGGTCTGCTTCCATGTTTTAAAAGCCCCTGCCGCTGCTTCAATCGCTTCAACCGCTTGTTCTTTCGTAGTGACAGGGAAATAACCTAAGATCTCAGCGGGGTTTGTCGGATTCTCTTTTGCTAACTGCGAAAGGGATTTTACATTTTGACCATTAATGAACGCTTCAACGATAACTGTCTCTAGGTCTGCTTGCGTCGTCATTTTGCATCCCCTCCGTTATTTAGATGGATTAATTCCAAACTTCTTCTGCAATTTCCTTCACATAACGAAGTTTACGCCATTGTTGTTCTTCCGTTAAAATATTGCCTTCTTCTGTAGACGAAAAGCCACATTGTGGGCTCAAGCAAAGTTGCTCAAGTGGTACATAGGTTGCCGCCTCTGCAATCCGGGCTTTAATCTGTTCTTTATCCTCTAACTCGCCTGTTTTCGAAGTAAGTAAACCAAGCACGATTTTCAAATCTTTTCGATTCACATATTTTAATGGCTCGAAACCACCTGAGCGCTCATCATCAAACTCTAAAAATAATCCATCTACGTTTAAGCCTCCAAAGATAACTTCAGAAGCGTAATCATAACCACCCGTTGAGAAATAGTTCGATTTATAGTTACCACGACAAATATGCATCGTCACCACTAAATCTGCCGGTTTATGAGACAAGGATTCATTAATCATGCGCTGCATCGTTTTCAACTCTTCCGCCGGTTCCAGACCTTTAGCACGTAACTTATCGTGACCAGCTTCTGAGAACAGGTCTGCCCAAGCTGTATCATCTAATTGCAGGTATCGACAACCCGCATCATAGAAGGCTTGAATTGCTTTTTGATACGCCGCAATCGTATCCTGAAGGAATTGCTCTCGGTCCGTATAGATATTAGCGTCATTCTCCAATCGATATAGAAGCATGTTGGGACTTGGAATGGTCTGTTTCGCTACTGCGTCACCTGCATGCTTTTTCAAAAACTCAAAATCCTGAACAAAGGGATGACTCGAGAAATCAACTTTACCAACAACACGAATCCCGCCCTTGCGCGTTTGCATATTATGGAATTTCGGTCCGTCTATTTGCTCATACAACTCTACGCCATCCAAGCCACCCAGAAAATCAAAATGCCACCAGCTTCTGCGGAATTCACCATCCGTAACTGCCAATACGCCATTTTCCTTTTGCTTTTCAATAATTCGAATAATCTCTTTATCTTCCACAGCTCTTAATTCCTCATATGTGATGTTGCCTGATTTATATTGTTCACGTGCCTGACTTAAATCTGCAGGACGTAGAAAGCTACCTACATGATCATTACGAAATGGTATCATAACTATTTCTCCTTCTAACTTTTTAGTCTAATGAGTATAGCATGATGGAAAGGAATGCTTGTTATATGAAAAAAGCATGGCTAGTCATAGCTTTTAACAATAGCTAATGCAAAAATCCACAACCTTATATGGTAGTGGATTTATAGGGTGGTGCGAGGAGCAGTGGTCATAATGATAACTTCATTATGTTTCTGTGCATCTTCGTATCTCTCAAATTATTTTATATCATAAGTAGGACGAAATCACTGTAAAATAGATATCTGGCTTTTGATTATAATTAAACCTTTCCGAGACTAACTTTCGTTCTCTGCTAAAAAGTGGTAATATTCAAAATTAAAAAGCGATGCTGGATCAAAAGCATCGCTTCTTTAGTTCTTGACTCATTTATTTAATAAATGCAATAAAAATGCTTTTAGTTAGGTCAAACTGTTAATTAATGATCATTACCTTTGCTTTAAAGTAGAGTCAAATAAAATGTAACTCATTTCTTATTTTTTCTTTAGAGAAATGATTAGTTTTATAATGCGAAAGTTGTAACTCATATAGATTTTCTATTAATGTACTAGAATCATCCTTTAGATAATCATTAATAACACTTTTCAAATTATTTGAAAGCTCAAGTTTATACTTCTCTTTGAATACCAAAGCCCTTAATAAATTTAATTCAATCTGAGGATTTTCCTCTAAAGTTATATCTAGTTTGGACTCTTTTATCGTAGATCTAAATACCTCATCATATAACTTTTCTTTATTAAAGTTATATACAATACCATCAATATTTAAATACACTGATTTCGCTAAATTTTCCTCACTTGGACATAAATTTGTATTCTTAAAAGCCCAGGTATTTTCCAAGTCCCATATATCAAATTCGATATTCGATATTTTTAATTTATAACCACCAAATCTGTTCTTCTTATAATTATACTTTTTTATAATTGAATCAAAGCTTTTTTTATTCTTAAACCTAATTGCAATATCAAAATCCCTGGGCATTGGAGGTTCTTCTGGATAAAAACAAATGTCCCTTATGGATCCTCCAAAAAATAATAACTCTCCTACATTTGAAAGTTCTTCAATAAATCTCAGGGTCTCAGAGTTTTTCTCAAGAAAATAAATCAAATGATTTTTTATGATTTTCTCAACGTTACTCATCTCTTTATCCCCCTATAAATATTTTTGTGTTATGGAAGCTTTACTCCCAATAATTCTTGATGAAGATTTACTGCGTACCCGTCAGTCATGCCTGAAATAAAATCTGTAACTAATAGAAGTCTATTATACAAGGGTAAATCTTTAAATTCTACTGTCGGCTCTCCTTTTTCAGAGATTCGTTGAATATGTCTAAAATTCTCAGAAATTAAATGGACTATTTTTTCATTCTTTAATTTTGTTTTCTTTATATCTTCTACATTCACTACAGCATTAACGAATAGATCTAATAAATCTGTCAATACTCTATCGCCTACTAACTCAAGTGTTAATACCTCTTTATTTGAAAATACATACATATATGCAACTTCTCTTAGTTTATCTGAAAGTGTCCGAGCTGTTGAATTTGATAATAGATCTCCTTCAAATTCGCCTTTCATTATAGCTTCATAGTTTTCTTTAAACGTATTCACCACTGCAAATATCATTATTCCTTGAATAGCTACTTTGAAATTTTGTACGTTTATCAGATTCTTACTAGGAACTTTATTTAATAATGCCTTTTTACGTAACTCTTCTAATCTATTAAATTCCTTAGGATATAACTCCCCAAATTCATGTCTAATATCTTGGTATACTTTATCCCAGTCAAATACGCCTTTTTTTACAGCATCTTCTATATCAGCAGTCAAATATGCTATATCATCTGCAGCTTCAAGAATATACGTTGCTGGATGCCTACATTCCCCAATTCCTACTTTATTCTTTATTTCTCCAAAAAGTGCGCATTCTGAATAAAAATATCCAAACTTTTTCTTACCACCCTTTACTTTTTCATGATTTGAAGCCCATGGATACTTCATTAGTGTTGCTAATGTAGCATATGTAAAGTTGGCTCCGTATTGGTCGTTTAAAAATTGTAGTTTGCTTAATATTCTAATAGCTTGTGCATTGCCTTCAAAGTAAAGAAAATCATACTTCTGCTGTTCATTTAAATCACCGTATCTTTCAGCAACTTCCTCATATGTTCTAGAAGAGAACCATGCATCAAACCAATTTCTAATAATATCCTCACCATAATGACCAAAAGGCGGGTTTCCTAGATCATGTACTAAACAAGATACCTCCACCAGTGATGCTAGCTCTTTAGCCTTAGAAAAGTCCTCATATTCACCTTGCCTTATTAGCCAATCACCAATATTCCAAGCCAGTGATCTACCTAAAGAAGCCACTTCTAAAGAATGTGTCAATCTTGTTCTCGTGAAGTCATTATCTTGTAGCGGAAATACTTGTGCCTTATCTTGTAATCTTCTAAAAGAAGAAGAATAAATAATTCGGTCATAATCCTTATCAAACTCATTTCTATATGGGGTGCTGTGACTTTCTGATTTCCTTTCTCTCTCTCCATTTAATAATTTTTCCCAGTTTAACATTTTTAAAATCCCCCTCGATTTTATTCTAAATGTTTAAATCCCTTGGAAACAATGTTATGCGGGTATCATAGAAATAATTGGATTTTCTATTATCTATATTACATATTATCATTAATGGTCTTGACTGTTAAATAATTTCGTCACTACTTGGATACGGTTGATCAAATCATTTATAACAAATTATCTGTAGAGTGAAATAAAAGGCACCTTATAAGGTACCTTTTATAATGAAAAAGTCGAATGAATTTAATAAGTTTCTCAAATTTTCCTTCCAAATAAAAACTATATATTGATTTCTTCTTTAAGATCGAATGGTGAAGATATTTGACTTCGCAAATTTTTATAAACAGCCGTATGAACATTTTCCTCTACACTTATGTCTTCAAATGTAATGCTATACTTTTCAATTACCTGTATATACTCCTCATAAGTTATTGCTCTCACTGATTTCGCCAAATACTCATTATGAGAATAATTATTAAAATTTATAAAAAATTTAACTATACCTGAAGTAGTATGAGTTACTCTACCAACTATACCACTCATTAATGAATCATAGATTATAAAGTTTGCTACTACTTCTGATTTATAATACTTCAATAAATCATTATATATTTCTGCCTCACTTTTATATCTTGTTAGTATAATTTTTATTCTTTGATCCTCATCGAAATAGGTTAGATCCTCCAAAAGCCTTCTCTTTCCGAAGCATAAATTATAAAATTTCTTGTGAAAATACTCTTCTTCTGATATAAACATAAAATCTGTGATCATTCTTAGAATAATAGACCTTTTATCTAATACTGTATTTTCCTCAATCAAGAGAAATACATCATCTAAAAATAACTCATATCGTGAGTAATAATCTGATTTTAACAAGGATACTGTCAGTTCAAACATCTCTGAGTCTGGAGAAAAATTTAATAATTCGCTGATTAACTCTGTATTACTTGAAATATTTTTTATAATGAACTTGGAATAATAATATTCAAAAAAGGATCTGTGGAAGAACCGATAAAATCCTTCATTCCCCTCAACATAAAGTTCAGTTCGTTCAGAACAAAATTTTAAGAATTCATCAATTGCATTAATTAATTGATTTTGATCTAGAAACAATTTGTTATATGTCAAAAGAAGGCACTTCTCGATGTTAGTATGATTAACTTCTTTATTATTCCTTTTTCCCAAGAAGGACAATTGTTCAAACGTTTCATCATTATTTACCATTGAACGAATAATATCATAATTAAATTTCACTCTTTTATCTTTTATCTCCCGTTTTCGTGCTATATACTCTGTACAACTTTTATAGAGTTGTACTTTTGTTTCTGGAAGTTCCCTTTCTGATGTGAAAATATTAACCATTAATGCAACCATTAAAAAATTAGTTAAAAAGTTATTCTCAATTAATGGCTTACACTGATTAATAAATAACTCTATATCTTCATTATCAAATCGATTGATAATAGACATTTTTATCAAATAGGTTTCAATTTGGTGCTTATTTATAGGTAATACTCTTAATATAACTGGAGTTTCAGGTATCAACCCTCTCTCTCTTGTAGTTATGCAAACTTTATTATTCTTATTTGACGTTTTAAAAAAACTTACGATAACTTCTGCAATTCTCTCTCTATCCTCATTATCTACTTCGTCCAATGCATCAAATAGTAACAAGCATCTACCTGACTGCATATAAAAGTTTAAAAATTCCTTAGTTACTTTAGCTCTGTCTAAACCTGACGTGTGAGTAATTGAATCCACCAAAAAGTCTTCAATAGAATACCCAGTACTATTTTTATGAGAAAATGTTGAAAATTCTTTTAAGTTGCAATAAATTGGTAGTATCTCCTCAAAATTAAACATATTCAACTCATTATAGTTATTTATTAAGTTTTTAAGGAATAGTGTCTTTCCAAAACCAGGTCCTCCGATTATAGAGACTATATTAGAAATATTAAATACATTTTTCCATTCAATTTCTATTTCTTCATCTTCTACAAGGACTACGGCATCTTCTGATCTTTTTTCTTCTACAGAAAATTGAGGAAACACATAGAATTCGGATAGTTCTAATTTATCAATACCATATACATGACTTTTTTTGTATCTTTCTTTCACTATTTTGATATAGGATTTTCTTATTTCCTCATAAATTAAATTATCATCGCTTACGTCTATCATCTCGTACATTTTTTCTTGAAGCTCTTGCATTGCTAAACTTATGTAATAAGGAATTGCAATAAGTTCATTTGGTAATTCGTCAATAATTTTTTGTTCAATAATATTTAATACTTTTTCAACATATGCCTTCATATCAAGAATGTTAATTCTTTTATTAACATCGTTTTTTACAAACTCAATTGCTGAATCTGCGATATGTTGAATAAATTTTTGTTTATTTAAGGGAATATCAATTTCATGACCTTTGTAATGCTTTTTAAACGAATTGTATCTAATGAAGTTCTGAAAACATAATTTTGTACTATACAATGAAAAAAAACTCTCTAAACTACTAGAGCTATCTACGAGGTCATCTTTGATTATAATATTCTTTTGAATTAATCCCTCAATTGTCTTTTTTCTCGTTCTATTATTGAAACACTTTACCAAATCATAAACAAAGTTAGATGTAATATTTAAAAGAACTGCACCTACTAAGGACATGCTAGATCCCCCTGTTATTAATTTTTCACTTTCTGTGCTGTTATATTTATATTACAACATCTTTACAGTATTAGGTACTATAACCTATTTCTTCAGCCATCAACTAGAGTAAACTTCGCCCTACTTGTGATACGGTTCCCCCCGATTAATCTTCACCGCACGATAAATCTGCTCCACCAACACCAGCCGCATTAACTGATGCGGCAGGGTCATGCGCCCGAAGCTCAAGCGCTGCTTCGCGCGGCGCAACACCTCATCGGAGAGCCCGTGGCTTCCTCCGATGACAAACACGACATGGCTCGTCCCATACGTGCCGAGCTTGTCGATCTCCAATGCCAGCTCCTCAGAACTCCAGAGCTGGCCATCCAATGCGAGCGCGACCACGTGCGCCTCGCTCTTCACATGCGCGAGGATACGTTCACCCTCGCGCTCTTTCACCGCCCGAACCTCAGCTTCGCTCAGGGTATCGGGCGCCTTTTCGTCTGCGACCTCGATCATCTGAAACTTGATGTACGGCGCGAGCCGCTTGGCATATTCCTGAATGCCTAGCGTGAGATACTTTTCCTTCAATTTACCTACGCCAATAATCTGAATAAACATAAAACCCATTCCTCCTAAATTGTCTTGCCAGATATTCTATAAGTAAGATGCTTCATAGCATCGTTTATCACAACTCATATTATCTATTCTACACATTTCTCCAAATGCTAACGAACCCCATACACCCTATTTAGCCCCATTTCGGCTCCTTTAAAATCTAACGAATCTGAAACACGCTATCTCAGTCAAAACGAGCTTTCCCCACCACTTTCAAGGCCTTTTCAGTAACATAACGTGTCTACGATTCGTTAGATTTCAACCAAGCGCCATTTGCCACGAATAAGGTGCGTCAGGTTCGTTAGCGCTACTTGACTGATCCACACCCACGTCCTTACCCACATCGATACTACCCAATGTCACGTTCCCCCATGCCCAAGCTTCCTTTAACTACACCTTGCACCTTTGCTACAACCCAGCTCACTCCAACTCGGAACTCGGAACCTACCTAACTTTATCTCTTACTCTCGCCTACTTCACCGTCAGCCCCTACAACCTTCGCCCAACTCTACGTTGCCTACCAACGACCACACCAATTCCCCACAAAAACAAACACAAAAAGAGCGCTCATCACGCTCTCCTTGGCTTCTTGCTGTGATGTTCATACCGGATGGAAAGTCAGCCCGAAGCGCGCCACCTTAAGTCACGCCTCCAGCCGTCTAAGTCCTACAGTACGCTAAACGACGAGGAATTCCGCGTGCTGTTCGCACTCAGCGCACTTCGCAGGCGGGTCCCAATCGGCAAATTCCGTCTCCTTCAGATCAACGATATCTGGAGCGTCCTCATACTCATCGACAAACATATCGATGGCAATGTCCACGTGTTCTTTGCATACAACGTACATCCGTTAAGCATCCTTTCTGTTACCAGCTATGTTCCCGATTCACAACCGCGTATCCCATTACAGGATAGCCACTTCTCAGTTCTATCACACCTGCCACCGAAAAGAAACCCCTAGCCCTAATTTATCGTGCCCAACCTCCACCAAACCTCTCCATACGCCGTAAAAGAATACAAAAAGCATCCCTTCCAGATACCTCTACGGTACCTGAAAAGAATGCTCCTGTAACAGTAACAATCCAATTCACATAGCGAATGAATCTTGCTCCTGCGCCTGAATTACGAATACAGAGTTACTTATTCCCCTGTTCCATTCCATGAATTGTCTGTAGTCCATGCTCTTTACTTCAATCCCGACTGAGCCTTCGTCAACAGCTTCCCGCCTTGAAAAGCAATAACCGCATTGGCACCATTGCCGGCTGTGCCTTTATAGTTGTAAACGACCATATTTTCCGCTTCACTCAGCGCTTCACCTTCGCCACCAAGAATCTCGATAACATCTTCAACCGACATGCCGACCTCAAGCTTCTCATACTGGGCAAATGTAATCAGCACCCCATCGCCTTTCCCGGCCGATCCGTTGTTTCCTGATGCTACAGGTGTTTGACCACCTGCCTCACCTACCGCAATCACATTTGTACTCAGCTCACTCAACTTAGCCTCAAGCTCTGCGATCTTTTGCTCCTGCTCACTGCTCTTGGCTCCCTGCTCCACCAGTTTCTTCTCAAGTCCTGCAATCTTCTCTTGCAGAGCACTTGTATCAACCGTAGATCCTGTTGTAGCTACCTCAGATCCACAGGCAGACAGCATAAACAGGGACAGCGCCAAGCTGGTTCCCCCAAGCATCTTTTTCCTCAATTGTTTCATTAGAAATACCCCTTCCATTCTGAAATAAAAAATGTGATCGACAAACAGATGTTATTTGCATCAGCGACCGTCTCCAACATATTGACAACAGTTTACCACAGCCCGAGTCTTATGTATCTGCTCCTTTGGCTCCGGGTCTAACTGATCATAGGAACATAAAAATGGTTAATCTACTCATTTACTGTCGAACGAACACGTCCAATCCCTATTACAGCCAGTGTTATTTCGATGTCCTGACTTATGTAATTACGACCTAGCCCACCCCTTACAACCAAGCGTTGCGTAATGCTCATCCAACAACTAAAAAAGAGTGGTCAGTTGATCTGATCACTCTTCTAGCATTGCCCTATTACAATCCAAACAACAGCATAAGCTCCGTTCGAAACTTCCCTTACTCCGGTTTATCCGTCAGCTTTACTGATACCTTCTCAGCTTTGCCATCCCGATAGAAGGTCACTTCAATCGTATCCCCGATCTTCTTCTGATCGTACAGATACTTCCGCAGATCCAGCGTGGAGGTAATTTTTTGCCCGTCAAATTCCGTAATGACATCATTCAGCTTCATGCCCGCTTCGGATGCTGGACCGGATGCTTCCAGCACAACCACGCCACTATCCACGTGAGATGGCAGCTTCAGATCTTTGCGCTGCTCGTCATCCAGTGGTGCATAAGGGTTGCTCAGATCCACCGTGTATACGCCCAGATATGGACGAGATACTTTACCGTTCAGTAGCAGAGAATCGACCGTTCTCATCACTTCATTCATCGGAATCGCGAAACCGAGACCCTCAACGCCCGTATCCGAGATCTTCATCGTATTGATGCCGACCACTTTACCATTAAGATCGACCAAAGCACCGCCGCTATTGCCTTCGTTAATCGCCGCATCCGTCTGGATCACGTTTTGCTCCCAGTCGTATACTCCGTCCTGATTAATCGATACAGGCAGAATACGATCCGTGTAACTGACAATACCGGATGTCAGCGTACCGCCCAGACCGAGCGGGTTTCCAATTGCCAGCACCGTTTGACCACGCTGAAGTTTGCTGGAATCGCCGATTTCCGCCACTGCACCCAGCCCTTTGTCTTCTGCGGATAATACAGCAATGTCACTCACACGGTCTTTACCAACCAGCTTCGCTTTATGTGTCTCCCCGTCCACGGTCACAATCTCCAGATCGCTCGCACCCTCCACGACGTGGTGGTTGGTCATAATGTAGGCCTTGCCATCTTCCTTCTTGAAAATGACCCCTGAGCCCAGCGCTGAATCTTCCATCGACAGACTGCTACCCGTTTTATGGTTCACAATGCTCACCACCGAAGGACGAACATGTGCCGCTGCCTGGATAATCCGGTCGTATGGATCAGCTGCCTGTGCTACCTGTGCACCTCCACCGCCATTGCCTGTAGCATTCGCCAGTGGTAACGATGCAGGCTGTGTGATGAAACTAAACAGCGTGACGGTCACGATGGAACTGATCACCGAGCTGATCACAGCTACTTTCACTGTGGAACTGATTCCCGTACGCGATCTGCGCGGATTGCTCCAGCGGTCACGTCCACGTGCCCTGCCTCCAGGGCGAATGATCTGAAGTTTGCCTTTCTGTTCAGGTTCGGCGCGTCTTGATACTTTGGTTGAATAAAAATCGTCTCCAAACAATCCCATCGTGATCCTCTCCCCTTCGTTGTCACGCATCAAGACCCTGACTGCCGCCTAAGTTATCGCATGGTTCAACGATGGAGTTCTCACTTACACCACTCCGCCAACAGACGAACCTTCCGATCGCTGTTACTCACAAATTTTTTTGATCCCCTCTTCCAAGGTGAAAATTTGTTCCTAAAGGCGAACACTTTGTTTCTTCAGGTTTCTTCTGTCGTCTTCGTTACGTGAAGACTCCAACGGTTTCCCATGCTTTTTTGCATTTTTATAAAATGGTCTTGCATATCGCCGCATCCCGGCATCAAATCAAGATACAGCGTCTATGTAAAACAGAACGGACACGCCATTCTGTCAGTGACTCTATCAATCATGCTCTCGCATTCTATGACATGCCATTTCACACGCAAAACAGCCAAAATCACAATGCTCCTCATATACTAAACACGCCAAATCCCAAAAAGTTGCATAATTACGAAAATTAACGCAAATTTCAGCTATAACGCGCTTAACAATAAAGGTCCATAGTATCTATCACCACAAAATCCGGTCCGCTAAGCGCCGTTTTGGCCATTTTGAAGAACTTTTTCACCCATGCATAGTCACAGGTTCAGCATACACGCCTCGTCTCACAAATTATAGCGGCAAAAAGAGGAATGTTTTCCACCCAGCCTGACTACAATAATAGTAAAAGACAATTCAAAGCTTCATAGAGGAGGATATATACATGGATCGCACGCGTACACTCACAGCCATGGATGAAGTTCATATGGCGGCCAAGCTGGCCGATCTCAAGGATGAACATTATCGCAATACCCTTGCACTTAGTACCATCATTGAACTGCTTATCGATAAAGGCATCCTAACCCGCGAGGAAGTCGAGCGCAAAGCCGCCGAACTGGACAGCTTTATGGCTCACCCACCCTATCCCATGGTGTAGGACGGTCGTAATACGTGTCACAGAGTTTGAACTCATGATCCCGATAAAAACATCCACGGCTCTCCATCGCGTCGCGCACGGTCATTTTCGCCAAGTCCATCATATTATGATCCCGGCTAAGATGTGCCAGATACGTGCGCTTGATGCGTCCGTTCATCAGTTCACTAAGCGCTGCCCCTGCAGCTTCGTTCGACAAATGCCCAATATCGCTCAAAATCCGGCGCTTGGTGTTCCATGGATAACGCCCCATACGCAGCAATTCGACATCATGATTCGCCTCCAGCACCAGCACGTCAGAATCAGAGATCGCATCGCGAACCTTGTCGCTCATGTATCCCAGATCCGTTGCAACCGACAGCTTCTCACTGCCGTCATCAAACGTATAACCTACCGGCTCAGCCGCATCATGCGAGATCCCGAAGGATTCCACGCGCAGTGACCCAAAATCATGCTGTTCACCCGTCTCAAATACCCTCCGGTTTTCCTCTGGAATCGCCCCAACCGACTTCTCCAGTGCCGCCCACGTATTCAGATTCGCGTAGATTGGTAAATTATATTTCCGAGACATCGCGCCTAGTCCTTTAATGTGATCGGAATGTTCATGTGTAACCAGAATCCCGTCCAATTCTGCCCCAGAAATCTCCCTTTCCTGAAACAGTGCATCCAATCGCTTCGCACTAAGACCCGCGTCAATCATGAGAGAGGTACCCCCATGCTGTATGACTGTGGCATTACCTGTCGAACCGCTAGATAACACGGTAAAATATATCCCCATAACGCATTACTCCCCTGGTTTGTCTGTCTTGGGACTGAATACATCCCCACTGATGCCCTGCACGTACAACACTTCGCCACTTTCCAGCACGAACCGCCATGCCGGCATCGCTACCTGTATATCTGAATTGAACAACTGGCCGTAATAGCCCAGCTGAATATCTTTGACAATTGCATCATTTGGCAAAAAGTTCTCGATCAGCGTTCCCAGCGCCTTCGACGCCGGAAGCACCTGCTGATCGCTCTCCTCTGCGGTCGTAATCCGCACCGGAGTCTGACGGTAACCCGTTATTTTCTGGTCGCTGTAGAATAACTCCAGACTCACATTGAAGAGCGGCCATTTGCCATCCACCAGTGGGTGAAGTACAAAAGCCCCGTCCTCAGCCATCAGCTGATCCAGCCGATATGTCCCAATCTGTGGAATCTCACCCTGCAAAGCATCCTCCAGCTCACTCTGCGAGAAGATTAACTTGCTATCTACAGGCTGTTCCAGTTCCATATCCACGCCAGCCTTGTCCTCTTCAATGAACTCATAGGACAACTTCGGCAGCTTCGGCGTTTCGTTCGGAATCGGAGCTAACACCTGGATACCCTTCTCTTCCATCGCCTGCTGTGTATTATCTGCCAGTGAGGTGAAGTCCAGATTGGCTCCGGCCGTCTCCCGCGCATCCATCCAGATCTGGTATCCCAGGACCAGATTGAGCAGCAGAAAGGCATAGATCAACACATTTTTCGCCCGTCCCCAATCCAAAACATCCACCTCCCTCACTTAACTACTTGCAATACTTTCTCAAGTTGCCTACCCTTCCACCGGAACTGGCCGTTTATTAGTCATTGAACTTAGAGCTATACGATAACGGAGAGGGCAGAAATAACCTGTAGAAGCGGAGCGTTCGCCTAAAAGCTTTCTGAAAGAAAGCTACTTCGAAAGCATACGCTACCACCGGGTTTCCCCCTTATTAAAGGGAGTTCAAGAAATCTGGGGGTAACAGCGATCAGAAGGTTATTCTGCACTCGTAGTGATAAAGTACAGCTACTCTTCAGTTTAATGACTACACCCCATCAAGATACGGTGGTTTCCTCCCCGTTTCCGAATCGAATAACCCATACTGGGATCAGCCTCAGTCCATCCTCAATCGTAGAAGGTCGATACGCCGGGTACACGTCCACGACCTGGCGATTCTCACCTGCTACCTTTTTAATAAGAGCCTTGAGCTTCTCCCCGCCAGGTAGTTTGACCGCTTTCTTCGTCTCTGCACCTTCGTTCAGGTATTCCAGCGATCGTTCATAGCTGGACACCGTCTCCTGCTGCATCTCCATACTGATCGTGCCGAAGCGGAACTGCATGGAATCCATAATCGGATAGTTGCCGTAATACTGCTGGAATTCAAGCTGCGTCTTGCTGTCAGCGGTCTCCAGCATCATACGCGATCTGCCTTTCCAGCCGCCATGCTGATTCACAAAATCAACCGCAGACAGCGCATCCTTCGCGGGGTCAATCTGCCCCGCAGGTGGTGCGGCCGGATCGGTGTAGCTGATCCAGCGTTGTTCCTGTTTTACCTGTAAGCTACGTTTACTGTCCGTGTAGATCTCCGATCCGTCTTTTTCTCGAATATTCCGGGTCATACTTGGATCGAAGAACAGGCTACGTTGCATCTGCTCAACAGTGAACTGCCCTGTCGGCACATCGGCTTCAATCGTCTCCAAAGCTTCCGCCGGAATATAATAGCCCTCATCCATCAACGTATATGGCGTCCAGTTTGTACCGAAGTCGACATGCTGTTGCACGTCCTGTACCGTTAAGTCTGCCTGAGTTGCTTCGTATACCACGTCTCCCTTAGCGCTGAAGAACAGCGCATGGGCCTTCGTCTCATTTTTGGCTGTATAGATCGAGATTCGGTTAATCGTCTCCCCTTGGAACAAGGAATCCGTCCCGAGCCTCATCACCCGCTGTAATAATGCTACGGGGATACCTTCCTTGAACGATAGCTCAAATCCAGGGTTTTCCTTTCGAATCTGATCCCAGTTCACCGATTGCACACTGCGGCGCTGAAAATCATCGAACGCTCGTCCCTGTAACCGTGAATAGATCAACTGATAGAACGTATTACCAGGGTAAAACACCGTATGTTTATCCTCGCCCAAATGAATAATCATCTGATCAGGGAAGATTAATTCTTCAATATTACGTTCCTGACCCATATTCTCCGTCTTCACATAGTTCGTCTCTGACGTCACAATAGAATCCCCGCCTCCGGGCAAACGGTAGATCAGGAAATAACTCTGCACCAGACTGGCTACGACAAGGGTAGCGAGCACCAGGGATTTAATCCGTTCCTTCACGGTGCTCACCCCCTTCCTCGCGCATCGGCAGTGTGAACGTTACTGTCGTGCCCACGTCCACCTCAGACTCCAGCGAGATGCTCCCATCATGCGCCTTCACAATTTCCCGGGCAATGGAGAGTCCCAGCCCTGTGCCTCCCATACTGCGGGAACGAGCCTTGTCCACCCGATAAAACCGCTCAAAAATACGATCCAGATCACGCTGTGGAATACCCATTCCGGTATCCGATACCGAGATGGCAAGTGCATGCTCATCACTGCGTCTAGCCGCAATTGTAATGGTGCCACCTTCCAATGTATATTTCAACGCATTGGACACGACATTATCCAGCACCTGATCAATCTGGTCGCGATCCAGTGGAACAGCCGGAATATCATTTTCCACAGACAGCACAGGTTGAATATCCTTCTGATGCATCTGGAACGAGAATCGATCCGTCACTTCCTCCAGCATTTCCAGAATATCGGTTGGCTGCTTGCGCAGTAAAGCTTCCTTGGAATCCAGCCGAGATAGATGCAGCAGATCCGTAACCAGCCTAATCATTCGCTCCGTCTCGTTCTGAATAACACCAACGAAACGACCAGCAAGCTGTGGATCTTCCAATGCACCATCATCCAGAGCTTCTGCATAACTTTTGATCGTCGTTAGAGGTGTCCGCAACTCATGGGATACATTGGCCACGAATTCACGACGGGATGCCTCAAGCTCTTCCTGCTCGGTAACATCCTGAAGAACGGCAATGGTTCCCGTGATACCCAGCTCACGACGATGAACCGGTGTGAACGTCATGCGAATGACCACAGGCTCTTCTTGTCCCGCGGGTGCAATCTGCAGCAGCGTTGAACCTGTAAAACCACTCGCGAGAGCTTCCGCATCCTCCGGATCAATACCGAGCAATATGGCAAAATGCCTTCCTTCAATATCCGCAGGACGCATGCCCAGAATGCTGCTGGCACGACGGTTCACCAGAATGACTTTACCGTACTCATCCGTGGCTACCACACCATCACTCATATTGGTCAGAATGGAGGTCAGCTTCTCCTTCTCCTCTTCATTCTGCGAGAGTGCATCTCGAAGCCTGCTGGTCATATAGTTAAAAGCCCGACTGAGCTGACCAATCTCATCCGTGCCGAATACAGGTGTCTGTTGATCAAAGTTACCTTCGGCGACCGCTGTCGCTCTCCGGGTCACTTCCTTAATCGGCTGCGTAATCGTATGGGACAGGATCACGCCAAGCACTGCCGTTAACACCAAGGCAATCAAAATGCCGGAGATAAAGATTTTGTTGATTCCCTCCATCGTGGAATACAACTCGTTCATGGATGCCGCGATGTAGACCGCACCAATGATCTTGCCGCCGGACAGCACCGGCTTGGCGACGACCTTTTTGCGAACATTATCCTCGTCCACGATATATTCCTCATTGTCCCGAATGCCTTGCAGCGCACGGCTGACGACGGTCTGGGTGTTTTTGCGCCCGACATAATCCGAATGTGAACTTAGCGAGGTTGTGAGTACCTTGCCGCTGGCATCCAACACCTGAATCTCGGCACCATTAATGTTGAACAGATTGTTCACCAGCACACGCAGATTTTCCGTTTTGTCCTCGCCAGCTTCTGCTTCTCCACCCGCCATTGTCTCCCCCACGAGAACCGACAGCATCTCCGCACGTGCCTGCAGGTCTTCCGTAAAGTTGCTCGTCAACGAGTTCTTCATCGCGCTCACAAAATAAACGCCGATTAATTGCATCGCAATCAGAATCAGCAGTACATAGATAATTATTAATTTCGCCTGAATCGTTCGGAAGAACGAGAATCGCGCGAATCGGCCCATTATATCCCCACGCTTTTGGCACTGCGCACGAGATAACCGAGCCCGCGGCGAGTCAGAATCGTTTCCGGTTTGCTCGGATTCTCCTCAATCTTCTCACGCAGACGACGGATCGTAACATCCACGGTACGTACATCGCCGAAATATTCATATCCCCATACCGCTTGTAGCAGATGTTCCCGTGTCATAACCTTGCCGGAATGCTTCGCCATATAATAGAGAAGTTCATATTCACGGTGGGTCAGATCGAGTGGTTCTCCGCCTTTGTAAGCCGTATACATATCCATATCAAAAGCCAGATCAAACAGCCGCATGACCTGCTTCTCTTCGTCTTCATGCGCTTCTGCCGTAATCGCAAGCTTTTGCCGTCTGCGCATCTGTGCCTTCACCCGTGCAAGCAGCTCACGCGTACTAAATGGCTTCGTCACGTAATCATCCGCACCCAATTCTAGCCCGAGCACCTTGTCGATCTCGCCATCCTTGGCGGTAAGCATGATGATCGGCATCTCCAGATGAGCGCGCACCTCACGACATACATCCATACCGTCCTTGCCCGGGAGCATCAGATCCAGCAGCATCAGATCCGGTTTCTCGGATAAAGCCAGTTCAACCGCACGAATACCATCGAATGCACAGATGACCTCGTACCCTTCTTTTTCCAAATTAAACTTCAGAATGTCCGCGATGGGCTGTTCATCGTCCACCACCAAAATCTTCCCCTGCATCGGCTAAGTTCACCCCTATATCCTGCTTAATCCGCGTTAGCGTCTATATCTCTTTTCTATGTTTAGCTTCTACCAAGCCTGCTTGATTTGTTTCTCTAGTTTGTTGTTTATACTCTCTAGTTTAACATACCTGAAGCACCGTCACATCCCGATCCGAGGGTTGGAAGGTCTTTCATCTGAAAATATTTTACAGCAGCAAAAAAACAAGGCCAGCATTATAGCCAACCTTGCTCTCACTTTAGCTTATATTAGTTCAAATACGTCATCGGATTCTCCGCTGTGCCGTTCTTCAGGATCTCGAAGTGTAGATGGGTTCCAGTCGAGCGTCCGGTGTTACCCATAACGCCGATGCTCTCCCCTTTTTCTACCACTTGTCCAACCTTCACACCGATGCTATTCAGATGACCATACAATGTTTCATATCCATTGCGATGGTTAATAATGATGACATTACCATAGCCACTCTTCTGTCCTGCAAAAGTAACCACGCCTTCGTCGGATGATTTCACATCCCGGTTACCTACCAGATCGACCCCTTTATGTTGACGACCCCAACGCTGTCCAAAGCTACTGCTCATCGATGCATTCGATACCGGCCAAGCAAATTCACCTGAGCCCTCACCAACGACTTTCGTTCCGCTAAGAACCACTTCGGTTACGGCGACTTTAATCACTTCCTGGCCAAGCCACTCTTCCTGTACGACTTCACCATTTTCTTTCGTTATACGATACTGCATATTTTTCAGACCGCTTTGACCTGGACGTACGACTTTGGTTGTGCCTGCTTTCAGTTCAGCACTTTTGCGTACTTCCACTTGCGGTTTAATCTCAATCTGCTCAACCACCTGCTCAACCGATTTAACGGTTACTGCTGGTTTAGGCACAGTCAGGGTCAGTTCATCTCCAATTTGAAGAGATGTTTCCTTGATGCCCGGATTATGCTGGCGAATCTCAGTTTGTGTAATTTCATACTTGGAAGCGATCGAAGAGATCGTATCTCCTTCACGAACCACATATGTTACAGGCGCGTCTTTACCAACGGTTAATGCTTTAACCGCCTCGGATACATCCCATATTTTGTTTGGATCAGCCTTCACCACATCCGTCGCTACTTCTTCCTTGATACCTACCGACTTCAGGGTTGTACTCGGTCCCTCATCTTTCTTCGAGGAGTTAGCCGATACCGACTTCGTCTTCAGCGAACTTCGCACTGCCGATGCCGATATGTACTTGTTCTGCACTTGTTCCAGGATTGCATCAGCTGTTGCCTGATCCTTCACAATGCCAATGACTTCACCGTCTACCTTAAGCTCCACACCTTTGGCATAGGCTGTCAGCATTTCGCTCAGTTTATCCAGCGTTTCGTCACTGTTCACTTCAGGTTTGTACGCTTTTACCGTTTCGGTTGTGATGCCATCCGTGTTCAGCACCATCTCTGCGTCCGGATATTTATTTTGATATTCCTCAGTTTTGTCTGTAAACAGTTGTTGTAGTTGTGCTTCATCTGCAATGGTACCAATCTCGCTACCTTTAACCATTACTTTATAGTACGGGACGGTATTTGCAGTAACATATTGTTTGCCTGCGAATCCGATCGATGCCGCGATGAATACACCGCATGCTGCTGTAATGATCCATTTGCGCGAGGCCAGAACGCGCTTCTTATTCACACTGAAGGTGGACATGCTCATGTTGTTTTTGTCTTCGGCCGTCCGGTTTTCCCCGGATTGTTCGTGTACCCGGTCTTTGCCCGGTTGGCGTATGCCTCTGAAACCTTTCATGATTCTCTCCTTTTCAGCACTTCTCAGTTCGCATTTCTGTCAAGACATCACCCATCGTGTCTGTCCCATGCTAGTTGAATAATATATTTGGGTGTCCGCAAAATCAGGACTTTAGCTGCGCTCGTAAAAGTGTCAAAATTTTAACCTTTTATCACACCCGTATACTTTAACACAGGTTTTACACTCATTTCAACTCTACACGTCACACCGCAAAGCCGCGCCCCGCTTGGTTTTCCTGAATTATCCATAAGGTAGCACGTTTGGCCCATCCCCCATTATGCCTCAACATCCGCTGTACTATGTACTTTTATTCGCAATTTAAGACTAGGTTTTAAGACCCAGTGAAATATGCTTTCTTTTTCATAAAAATACAAATAAAATCCCCCATCAGATCAGCTCTGATAAGGGATTACGTAAACAACCTGTTTGTGGATTATCTTAAACTGGATTTCATCTCATGCGACAATAGAAATGAACTTTCATGTCTCTATTCGTTAACTGCAAGAATGACAAATCGTTTCTGCTGCACTTCCCAGAATCCATTTTTCTCCATTTCCATATGAATATCCATTAATGGCTCACGGAACTGTTCTACCTTGAAATCAGGCACTTGCCACGGGATGGTCTTCAGATAATAGACCAGTGCGCCTATATCATAGAAACGTTGCGCGGGAGTTGCTTCACGTTGCTCCAGTATACGGAATCCACACTGCTCCAGCTGAAGAACAGCACGATCCAGCTCCCATCCAGCATAATCCGCTGGCATAGGAATCCCGAGCCGATCATTGATCTCCTTGCAATCAGACCAACCCACCTGTTGAGTTAGGAACAGTCCCCCTACGGATAAAATCCGCCTAACTTCCTTTTCATCATACGACTCATGCCGATTCAGAATCAGATCGAATTCCCCGTCTTCGAATGGTAGTTGCGAATCATCAGTCACCGGAAACACCTTCACACCGAGCGGCTGTAAACGTTCTTCTGCAATCGGTATATTCGGGAGATATCCTTCAGTCGCACATGTGTACAGAGGAAGCGGAAGGAGTCTGGACAGCATTTCTCCTCCACCAGTACCCATGTCGAGCATTCGATCTGTCTGATTCAACAATGGGCGCGCCATCGTTCCATAGGACCAAGGCAACATTCCGCTCTGGAGTCGGTCACTCCCTGTTACATAGCTAAAATCCCAGCCACTAAACGGCTGATCTCCTTCTTGTAGCCCTTGCTCGTATCGCTCTTTCGCCGCCTTAGTAAGCTGTCTTACGGACGGTTCTGAATTAGAATGATATAAGTTCATGTTCGATATAACCTCCAATTAGTGTATTCATAAACACTGGTACTTCGTATCTCTTGAATGCACCCTATGAACGGAGGTCCACGAGATGGACTGGAGATTTCTGTAATATTGCAATACCGTTTTTATATGTCGTGTTCTTTACCTTTATACTTCATACGATGTTCCCTCCTGAATAAGCTAATGAAATAATAGCAAGTATTCCTTGCTCCAAAAACTTCAAAGCTTCAACGTCTAATACTTTTTGTTTGTATAATTTCCAGTATTTATTTAATTAAATTATATTCAATCGTCATAAACATGTCCAATACAATATGAATCAGGCGATACTCGTCTATGAGCACGCCTGCTTTCTCTGACTATCTTATTCTGTCTGCAAAACTTCCATTAGGTTGTCGTACTCTTCACTGGTCAGGTACTTTGAGATCACTTGTTCAATCTCACGCAGTTCCTGTTCTGTTAGGCCACCTTCCATGGCGCCTGAGATTTGTTGCATTTCTTTTTGCGGCAACTTGTTCATGAGCAGGCTGAAGATCCGTTCCTTCTCCTCCACTGGCAGCCTATCTTTCGCTCCTGTGATATCATCCGGCGATACGACAATAGCATCATTGCCTGAAGAAGTACTACCGCTGGTCGCTCCGGTTTCATTCCCTGAAGCTGAACCATTCCCCTGTGCTGTTCCCGAATCATTGCCCGTGCCACTATCCGTCCCATTGCCTGCATTCACGCCTGAGTTCGAACCTGCGGTCGAATCTGTACCTGAGCCTTCTCCTGCTCCCTCGCCTGAGCTGGCCCCCTGGGACGCACCGTTGCCTGTATCTACGCCAGATTCACCGCCTTCCGACCCGTTTCCCATAACTGAAACAGCATCTTCTGGAACCTGCTCTTCGTCCGCTCCTGTCGGCTGATCTGTTGTGCCATTTCCTGATTTGTTCCCCTCGCTGGTTTTGCCACCCAATGCACCCTGGAACATGGCGGTTAACCCCATGGGTTGACCTTCCCACTGAATATTGAAACTCGCGAGTAGCGATTTCGCATATGACTGTACAATTAGTCCGGTCGTGAGCAGTGTCAGTGAACTGACCAGCAACACCGTTAGCACGATTTTGACAAACCACACAAGCAACTTCATTCCGTTCTCTCCCTCCGATTTTCCCACCCGTCTAGCATGCGTATGCTGGGATCTGTGACTCTACTGTTAACCAGTATTGACGGAAATCTCGGGATTATATCCAAATAACATACAAAAAACCTCCAGTCATTGCTATAAAAGCAACAACTGGAGGCTTAACATGCCTAAGTCGGCAGAGGATTCCTATTTTATAATTCAAGAAACAATCTCTCTATTTCTTCGATTACTCGTAGATTGGAAGAACTTGATTCGTTTGCTCACGGTTACGACCAACGGAGAAGATGGCAATTGGAATGCCTGTCAGTTCAGAAACGCGTTTTACATAATTCTGTGTGTTCACTGGCAGGTCTTCAAGTTTCTTCGCTCCAGTGATATCTTCGCTCCAGCCTGGCAGCTCTTCGTATACCGCTTCACATTCAGCCAGCATTTTGAGGCTTGCCGGATAGTGTGTAATGATCTCGCCGCGGAATTTGTACCCTGTGCAGATCTTCACGGTTTCCAGACCTGTCATTACATCCAGAGAGTTCAGGGACAGACCTGTAATTCCGCTGACACGACGCGCGTGGCGAACAACAACACTGTCGAACCAACCTACACGACGTGGACGTCCAGTTACCGTACCGTACTCATGTCCAGTCTCACGGATTTGGTCACCGATTGCATCATGCAGTTCCGTTGGGAATGGGCCATCTCCTACACGCGTTGTATAGGCTTTCGCTACCCCAATAACTTGCTGGATACGAGCAGGGCCTACGCCAGAACCGATACATACGCCACCTGCGGACGGATTGGATGATGTAACAAATGGATAAGTTCCTTGATCAAGGTCCAACATAACGCCTTGTGCGCCTTCGAACAATACTTTTTTGTCCTCATCAATATATTCGTTAAGAACAACGGATGTATCACGTACGTAAGGACGCAGGATTTCAGCATATCCGAGGTAATCTTGCAGAATCTCTTCCACATCAACAGGCTGGCCGCCGTAGACTTGCTCGATGATGCGGTTTTTTTCTTTGACCAGATGACGCAATTTCAGTTCGAACTCTTCCGCATCCAGCAGGTCAACCATCCGAATACCAATACGAGCTGATTTGTCCATGTAACATGGGCCAATTCCTTTACCAGTCGTACCGATTTTGTTCGGGCCTTTGCTCTCTTCTTCGAGTGCATCCAGTACCATGTGATACGGCAAAATGATATGTGCGCGCTCACTGATGGACAGGTTCTTCGTTGTGAAATCATTGTCATGAATATAGTTAATTTCTTCGATAAGTGCCTTCGGGTTGATAACCATTCCGTTACCAATAACACACGCTTTATCCGTGTAGAAAATCCCCGATGGAATCATCGTCAGTTTATATTTTTTGTTATCAATTAGAATTGTATGACCCGCATTGTTACCACCTTGATAACGAGCCACCACATCAGCGCTCTCCGCCAAATAATCCGTGATCTTACCTTTACCTTCGTCTCCCCATTGCGTTCCCACTACAACTACCGTTGACATAGTTAACATTCCTCCGTGGGTGCCTTGCGCACCTTTGTATTGGTCTGTCCGTCCTCTATCCCGGCAGGCATGTTACGCAATAAACCGACTGAGAAGCGTGCTAACGGACAGTAAAAATGTCCTTCCGTTACATTCAAGGGAAGGTTTGTGCTACTTTAACGCAGCAGTATTAGTGTACCAGTACCCTTTTTCAAAGTCAAATCAAATGGCGAACAATTAGATATAGTACAACTGTAATGTTCGGAATTTACCCACTAATTCGACACAAAAAACCGGAGACTACAGTCCAATCTGTCTTGACTGCTATCACCGGTTCAAGGATTCCCATTTCCATGCGAATCTATATCTAGTATTTATATCACATGTTTAAGTCCATTTATGCTAATGGTTGATGTCTGGGACAGACAATTTTTGCTTCCTGATCGAAGCCGTCAGCATCTGTCCGTTACATCGCGAAGGCATCATTATGTGCCCTCTCATAATTGACGAATTTATTAAAGTTTTTCAGGAAGACCAGTTCTACCGTACCTACCGGGCCATTACGTTGTTTGGCGATAATGATCTCGATAATGTTTTTCTTTTCGGTCTCCTGGTTGTAGTAGTCGTCCCGGTACAAGAACGCTACGATGTCGGCATCTTGCTCAATCGAACCCGATTCCCGCAAGTCACTCATCATCGGACGTTTATCCTGACGTTGCTCTACACCCCGGCTCAGCTGGGACAAGGCAATAACCGGAACTTCCAGTTCCCGGCCAATCTGCTTCAGTGTACGTGAAATCTCGGATACCTCTTGTTGACGATTCTCCCCTGCTTTACCACGTCCACTGATCAGTTGAAGATAGTCGATCAGGATCATGCCAAGGCCTTTCTCTTTCTTCAGACGACGGCATTTGGCACGAATATCTGCTACGGTAATCCCTGGTGTATCATCTATGAAGATGTTGGCTTCTGACAATGCTGCAATGCCCATCGTCAGCTTCTGCCAGTCTTCATCACCCTTGAAGTCACCCATACGCATCACGCTCGCATCCAGGTTGGCTTCCGCACAGATCATACGTTGCACCAGCTGTGCGGCTGACATCTCCAGACTGAAGATGGCTACCGTCTCTTGTGCCCGAATAGCCACGTTCTGAGCGATATTAAGGGCAAAGGCCGTCTTACCTACAGAAGGACGGGCCGCTACAATAATCAAGTCACTGCGTTGGAATCCGGCGGTCATTTTGTCCAGATCGATAAACCCGGACGGAATACCTGTCGTTGTACCCTTATTCTGATGTAGAGTTTCCACACGATCGAATACTTCCATCAGCACGTCCTGGATGGCTATAAAACCACTACTGGAGCGACGGTTAGAAATCTCCAGAATGCGACGCTCCGCTTCTCCGAGCATCGCTGCAACATCTTCGCCGCCTGTATATCCTTCGCTCACGATCTGTGTTGCCGTACGAATCAGGCGACGCAGCATCGATTTCTCTTCGATAATCTGAGCGTAATAGTCTACGTTCGCGGCTGTAGGTACACCGTGGGCCAGCTTCGCCAGATAACTAACACCGCCGATGTCCTCCAGCTCACCTTTATCCTTCAGAAGCGAAGTCAGTGTCACGAGGTCAATCGGTTGATTTCCCTCGCCAAGCTGGATCATCGCTTCAAAGATTAATTGATGGGGCTTATCATAGAAATCCTCGGTTTGCACCCGTTCCATCGCTGTAATCAGGGCCTCGCCCTGCAACAGGATTGCACCCAGCACAGCCTGTTCGGCTTCCAGGTTCTGCGGGGGAATCCGGTCGAATAACATTTCTCCGCCCATCTTACTCTTCCGTTACCTGTACCTTCAAGGTTGCCTTCACTTCAGGGTGAACCTTGACAGTTACTTGTGTTACGCCGAGTGTACGAATAGGCTCGTCCAGCTCAATTTTGCGTTTGTCTACTTTCAGACCCTTTTTAGACAAAGCTTCTGCAATCTGTTTGCTGGTAATGGCGCCAAACAGACGGCCACCTTCGCCGGACTTGGCTTTCAGCTCAGTCACTTCTGCTTCCAGCTTCTTCGCAAGTGCTTCCGCTTCCGCTTTCTCTTCCTGTTTGAGTCTTTCTTCAGCCGCCTTCTGGTTGTCCAGTGTCTTCATGTTACCGTCCGTTGCCAGACGTGCGATTCCCCGTGGCAATAGGAAGTTCTGTGCGTAACCCTCAGATACTTCTTTCACTTGCCCTTTCTTGCCTTGACCCTTCATATCTTTTATAAAAATGACTTTCATTCGAACAGCCCCTCTTCCTTTTCGATTTCAGCCAGTACGTTCGTCAGCCGTTTTTCTGCCTCTCCAAGCGTTCCTTCAAGCTGCACGGCAGCATTCGTCAAATGTCCGCCACCGCCCAGTCGTTCCATGACAACCTGAACATTCATGCGCCCCAGCGATCTCGCGCTAATGCCAATCAGTCCATCCGGACGCTCACTAATCACAAATGAAGCGACCACGTCAGTCATGTTCAGCAATGTGTCCGCCACTTGGGCGATCATCATCTGTGGAATCTTGCTGCCAGGGTCCGTGACCGCCAGCGCAATGTTCCCGTATACCATTTTAGCATGCTTTATGATTTCTGCCTTAGCAATATATTCTGACAGGTCTTCTTTCATCAACCGTTGGATCATAATAGTGTCCGCACCACTGCGGCGCAGGAAGCCTGCGGCCTCAAACGTTCTCGACCCGGTGTGCAGTGCAAAATGCTTCGTATCCACCGTAATCCCTGCAAGTAGAGCCGTAGCTTCCAGCGGAGTGAATTGTACCTTGTCATGAATGTATTGCAAGAGTTCAGTTACCAGTTCCGCAGCAGAGGACGCATAAGGCTCCAGATAGATCAGTACCGCATCATTGATGAACTCTTCACCCCGGCGATGATGATCCACAACCACGACACGGGTTGCAGACTGTACCAGTTTCGGCTCCATCGTCATGGAGGCCTTATGCGTATCTACCACAACCAGTAGCGTGTGCTCTGTCATCATCTGGGTTGCCTGTTCCGGTGAAACAAATGCTTTGGACAACTTCTCGTCCTTGTTCACCTGCTCCATCATGCGTTCAATGGAAGGATTAATTCCATCCAGAACAATTCGGGCTTCCACATTGTACAGACTGGCCGCTTTCCACACTCCGATGGATGCGCCGATCGCATCCATATCCGGAATTTTGTGGCCCATGATGAGTACCCGATCGCTCTCCTGCATCAGATCACGTAGCGCATGAGCAATAACGCGGGCTCTGACCCGTGTACGTTTCTCCACTGCGTTAGACTTACCGCCATAGAAAGACAGGCGTTGCCCGGACTTCACAGCAGCCTGATCGCCACCGCGCCCAAGTGCCATGTCCAGACTGGACTGTGCCAGTTCCCCCATCTCGCTGATGCTATCCGATCCAAACGCCAGTCCTACACTGAGTGTCATTGGCACTTTGAGGTCAGCAGTCATCTCCCGAACTTCATCTAAAATGACAAATCGGCTCTGCTCCAGTTCCTGCAATGACTTGTGATTCAGCATTAACAGATACCGATCAGAAGACAGACGGCGCAGGTACACTTCGTACCGCTTGGCCCAAGATGTAATCTCGCTGGTCACACGGGCAATCAGCGCTGTACGCTGCTGATCGTCCATGCCCTGGGCAGCCTCGTCCAGATTATCCAGAACGAGAATTCCCAATGCAAGGCGTTCATTTTCATATTTATCCCGAAGAATGGCTAGCTCCGTAATCTCGTATACATATACATACCGCTCCTGCGGGTTATGAATAACTCCATAATGCCGATCATCCAACTGGAATTCGTCATGAAACTCCTTGGATGAATGTTCCTTGGTCCCATCCTTCTTCTCTTTGGGTTGAGGAAGTTTGGGAAACAAATTAGGTAGCGGATTGCCTACCAATGTCTTCTCCTGGAACATCTCCGCGACGAAGCGGTTATGCCACTCTACCGTACGATCTTCGCTGTACAGCACAATTCCGAATGGAAGCATGCTGACCGCTTCTCCCTCCATCCGTTTGATCCGAATAGATAGGCCATTAATGTAGTCGTTAAGCTCACGGCGGAACGCGAGCTCCGCCTTAATCATGACGATTCCCAGCGCCGAAGCCAGTATCAGACTAATCAAACCAAGCGTCCAGTTATAGATGGTAACGAACATCACGAGCAACAGCAGCAGTATGAACGCCCATACGGTATAGTAGCCGTGCCAGCGTTTCTTCAGAAATTTAGGCATGACTCATCACCCTATCGTTTTGATTTCGATATTGCCTCACGAAGCGGGAACGCCAGATCGATAATTCCGATAATCCGAAGCGGACCAATGAAGAAGACCGCAGCCGCCAGGAAATACGGTATAACCGGATTCCATTTCTTTGTATGTGACAGAAAGAAGAAGAAACCGATCGCTTGAATCATGAAGCCCAGATTGATTAACGGTGACAGATTCATGGCAATCATGGTCCAGTACGTTCCATCACTTTGTCTAGAGATTACTTCGATCAACAGTGCGAGGAAATAATACCAGATCAACGCACGCGGCATACGCCACTCTCTCGCTGGCGGAAGCTTCGATACCGTCTCACCCATCACGTTCAGAATCGGACGAGCAATAACGTGTGTGATGAAGGCCATTACCATCGACGTGACAATGAGGGCGAAAGGAATCATAAGCTGCGTTTGTTTGGCAACATCCTTGGTCATCTCAGGCGTCCATGCAAACCCGTTGATCATCTGATTAGATGTATTCGTTAACGGTTCAATGGTCAGTCTGACCATATCTTCAATATGGCTGGACAGGTCGAATTGGAAAATGACACTGCCGACCAAGAGAAACAATAAGTATTCTGCCAACATCGTGCCACTTCCCGCCATAAGCGTGAACAGGGCCGATTTACGTGTTTTATACGCGTGACCCATAACGATCGCAGGCAGGGTAAAGATGACCAATAACAGCAGATAGATCGGATGGAATACGACCAAAATAACGGCCACTGGCACGAGATGCCATATAAATGATTTTAAAGATAATGAAGCATACAAAATAACTCCCGGAATCATCATAAAAAATATGGCAAGTACCGATAAAGGAGTTAACAGCGAAAGTAGCAGAAGCAGATAGACTGCACTCCAAACAGCTGATTTAAAGCTAAATTTCAACAAATTCACCTCTTACGCATATGATCTTCTAGCGCGGAAATATCCTGGTACCAGTCTTCAAGCTGGTGACCTTCCTGTTTATGCTTTTTCAACTTCTCAACAAGCAGTGCATCCAGATCCTTGAAAGGAATACCGAGCCTGCGGCCCAATATGTAACTACTCATAATCAAACTGGCAAGACTGTCCCCGATTCGAGTTGTACTGCCTTCCCATAACGCCTTGAATAATCGGGATACCTGATCAAGTACTTCGGTTTTAAGCCATTCAATCACTTTAGCGCGTTTGGCTACATCCAGTTCTTTAGGCATTTGGCGAAAGTCACTCTCCCCCGAAAAAGCTTTATTCTCGATTATAGCATAAAAAGAGGGCCCGCAAAATTACCCCAAAAAGCGGAGAAGTTCTCCGAAACTGATGTCAGGTACTTAAGCGGAGTCCTCCGTACATCCAATCGAATATATACTTGTAAAAAAACTCTGAATGCGCCCTTGGTTCAGGACTTCTTAAGTTTAACATGATACCGGACGGCTGTGATTATCCCTGCTGTCACAATAATGTTTATATTCGTTAAGGCTTACTTGGCCTTAATTGACTCTTTGGCTACAATGCCTTCGCAGTATTCAATAATCTGACTCCGTCTGACGATACCAATGAAACGCTCCATATCATCGACCACAGGAACAAAGTTCTGAACTTTAGCCAGATTAATCAGATCTTCCATATTGGCGTCAATGGACACAGGCTTAATATCCAGGCGAAGCGGAACGTCTTTTAGCAAGAACTTTGAAGCGTTTTCAAATGAAATCTTTCCCTCAGCATTCTTCATATACCACAATAAGTCGCCTTCGGTAACCGTACCAATGTATTTGCCTTCCTTATTCAAAATGGGCACCGCCGTAAACCGATGATACTCCATCCGTTCCAACGTTTGCCGCAGCGTAGAATCCGACGTCACGCATGTAACCTCTTGTTTGGGTAGCAAAAAAAATGCGATGTTCATACCCTTACGTATCCTCCTTGTGAATTTCTTCGTTCAACTTATCTCGCTCAACTTATATTATACGGATCAGAACGCAGGATGTTCCAAAAGGATCATGGATCTCACTACAAAGAAAAAAACAGCAGCCCGCGAATAAACGTACTGCTGATTGTGGTCTACAACAAACCATCGGTATGGAATTAATTATTCAATCTTTTGCCGGTCAGGGATCATTACTTCACCGGCTGGGGTCGATTGATCCATCCAGTTGTTAATCAGCTCTTTGGCATATTGGACATCTTTCTCGTCAGCCTGACCATAATAGATACCGTCTTTTTTCATACCCTCACCCAGAATGGTGAAGCTTGAAATCTGAGGTTTCTCCTGAGTAAGCACCTGTTTAGCCAGATCAATAATGAAAGAAGCTCGCATATCCGTCTGGAAGCTGTCTCCCATGATCTGAATCAATTCCGGAATTTTGGCGATTTGATTCAAATTCAGCATCTCATTCGCCATTGCGTTCAGGAAAATCTGCTGCCGCTTGGTACGATTAAAATCGCTATCCTCACGGTATCTTACATAATACAATGCTTCCTGCCCGTCATAGATCGGCTTACCGCCTTCAATCGTGAATTGCACATGATCCGGGTTCTTGTTCACAATGTCCTCATCAATTGGCAGTTTTACACCACCAAGCGCATCAACCACTTTTTTGATTCCGTCGAAATTGATCGTTGCATAGTAACCTACATCAGCATCAAGAAACTTCTCCACGGTATTGATGGACATATTCTCCCCACCGAACGCATAGGCATGCGCCAGCTTATCATAATCATCTACGCCGTCCTTATTTGCATCGCGTCCCACAATCTGCACATACGTGTCACGTGGAATGGATACCAGAAGAACACGGGATTCCTTGGGACGAACTACAGCGTAGATCACTGTATCCGAACGTCCACGCGTCTTCTCATAGGCGCGTTTGTCCGAACCCAGTAGTAACACCGAGAAAGGTTCCTTGCGATACACCGTTGGATCAGGCGTATTGTTGCCTTCCTGCGGTACATAAGAGCGGGATAGCTGATCTTCTACCGAACCGGCGAGAAACAGATCAAATGCCGCTACAGCCAGCTGTTGACGGAATAGGTAACCTCCGATTAACAAAACAACAAGTGAAACGAGCGTTATATATAGGCCTTTTCTTCTTTTCTTCTTCTTATCTTTAGTTCTGCTTTTCATCCATTGATTCCTTCTTCACTGTCAAAATGATACTGCCTGCTATATAAGTTTCATCTAATATTTACACTAATAACGGAGAGGTCAGAAAAAACCTGAAGAAGCGTAGCTAAAAGCTTTCTGAAAGAAAGCTGCATCGAAAGCACACGCTTCGCCTTTATCAACGGATTTTTACCTTTTGAATAAGGAAATTTTAATAAATCCGGGGATAACAGCGATCGGAAAGTTGTTCTGAACTCACAGTGATGAAGTGTAACGATTCGTTCAACTTATATACTACCAATTAAACGTCTGGTATACCTTGTGACTCGGTGTTCTCTGAAGTTTTCTCTCTCTGGAACCAAGACACCGCTTACGCTCGTTCTATTGTAATCATTGCGGGAAGATGAAAAGTTACAATCCGGTTAAATTGAAAAGAACAGCGACTCCTTTTAGTTTCAAAAGGTACACTGTTCTCTTCATTTTCACATGCGATCCTATCCGTTCGTGGATACACTTTCCACATGATGACTCTTTTCTTTATGACGCAGACGTCCCGTTATAAGTGCGGCTACCAGCGTAAGCACACTGAATACCACCGCAGACCAGAAAAGGCCATTGTAACCCTGACCTGTCGTTTGATGCACTGCCTGGAGCAACACATCACGGATACCTTCATCAGGAATCTGGGACAGGCCCTCTGTCAGACTGGAGACATCGCTCCCGGATGCTCCACCTGAGGCATATTGCTCCAGCATCTCGGGCGGCACCTGAATTCCTTTATCAGCAAACCCTGTCTGAATATTAGACCCCAAATTAATGAAAGAACGTGCCAGGAATCCGGCAAAAATCGTAGGCGCAATAGCCATAGCCATCTGGCGGAATAACGAACTGGTCGCTACCGCGATACCCTTGTTGTTCTCTCCCGCCTGTTCCGTGACAAGTACGTTAACCGGCGCACCGAGCATCATGCCGAAGCCGATACCTACGAGCGTACTCGCGATGACAAATTGCCAGATATGCTCTACCCATAGCGGGAAAAGTAGGAATCCAATAGCGGATAGCACACCCGCAACCGATAACGTCCAGATTGGCCCTTTGCGGTCAACGAGGTATCCACCTCCGCCTGCCCCAATGCCGGATGCCAGCGCGAGCGGAGTAAACCAGTACCCGGAAGCCGTATTGGATACGCCGAGATATTGCTCAACAAATCCGGGAATAAAGATCACCGAGGCCAGAATGGCTCCAGAGAAAAAGGCAATCAGCAGCGTCCATCTAAAGGACGCGATGCCCAGAAGCTGTGTCGATACAACAGGTTCACGTTCAGATCCTTCGAGTCTTTTTTCCATGAAGTAAAAGAGCACCAGAATGATCACACCTGCCAAGAAGAAACCGTAGAACATCGGTGATCCCAGGCTTTGAAGCATGTTCACACCATCCAGATTACTGAAGCTATACATTAAACTAAGTACACCTAGTGTCAGGACAGCAATACCGCTCCAGTCCACTGCTGCACGGTTCAGTTCCTGCTCTTCATGAATAAATCGAATACCTGCAATGAATAGCAAAATGGCGATAGGCACGTTGATCAGGAACAACCAATGCCAGTTCCCCGTAATGTCCAGTATGAAAGCACCAACATTGGGCCCCAAAATGGCGGCAACACCGTTCATACCTCCAAGCAGGCCTAGAGCTGTACCTTGACGCTCCACTGGGAACTTGCTTAATACGTATGAGCTGGCAATGATAAAGATCCCCCCGCCGCCCAAAGCTTGAATGACACGAGCGATCAGGAAGAAGGTAAACGATGTGCTTAGCGCGACGAGCAAGGACCCGATCCCAAACAACGCCACTTCAATCAAAAATAGTTTCTTGCGACCATAACGGTCCGACAGCTTGCCCGCAATAGGAACACTCACTGCAAGTCCAAGCGTGTAGAGCGTAATCGTCCACGCTCCCCATGTTGGCGACACACCAAATGATGCATTTAAGGTGGTCAGTGACGAGGTGATGATCCCATTATCCAGTGCAGCCATAAAAACCCCTATGGCAAACAGGATCAGCGGCCATTTCATTTGTTTTTGCATCACATGTTACCTCCCGATCAGATCTTAAATTCAGTATCGTACAGTTGGTTTGGTACATATATATTAACCTGAATAGAACAATAATGACTCACTGGTCATTTTAAAGCAAAAGAAATCTATATGTCAATTTAATAATATGGTTACTAGATCATTTTACCTCTGATTCAATAAAATAAAGCTGCCCACAGATTCGGTCGAACCTGCGGGACAGCCCTCAATGTCTAATGTACTATGGCTGCATCAGATGACGATTCAGGAATTTCTCAATCACACGGTACAGATCAAGCTGATTCTCCACGTTTGCGAAGCCATGACCTTCATTGGTCTTTAACATATATGGTACATCAACTCCACGCTTGCGTAATGCTTCAACGATCTGGTCTGACTCGGCTTGTTTGACACGTGGATCATTAGCGCCCTGAACCACGAATAATGGAGCCTTCATCTGATCGATGTGGAAGAGTGGTGAAATGGCTGTTAACAGTTCCTTGTCCTTCTCGGGATCTCCTACACGTTCATAGAACATGCTACGCTCCGATTCCCAGTAAGGTGGCAGTGAATCAAGAAGGGTGAAGATGTTAGAAGGTCCGACATAGCTAATGCCTGCAGCATAGACGTCCGGTGTGAATGCCAATCCTGCCAGAGCCGCATATCCGCCGTAGGATCCACCATAGATCGCTACGCGCTTCGCATCAACCGTTCCCTCTGCAACTAGCCAATTCACGCCGTCTGTGAGGTCGTTCTGCATGGCTTTACCCCACTCTTTATTACCTGCATCCAGGAATTCCTTACCGTACCCCGTAGAGCCACGGAAGTTCACCTGTAGAACGGCATAACCACGACTTGCCAGAAATTGAATTTCAGGATTGAAGCCCCATGAATCGCGTGCCCAAGGACCACCATGTGGAACAACCACCAGTGGCAAGTCGGAAGCCTCCGCTCCTTGAGGCAGTGTCAGATAACCATGAAGGGTTAGACCGTCACGTGACTTATACGTAATGGGCTTCATGTCCGACATTTGGCTCTCATCAATCCAAGGTGCGGCATCAGCCAATTTATCGAGTTTGCCTGTTTTGGAATCGTAGAAATAATACGTGCCCATCGTTTTGTCGTTATAGGCTACAAACAGTACCTGGCCTTCCTCGCTTATGTTGCTGAGACTAACTTCCTTGCCTGGCACTTTCGCTTTGATATCCTGCATTAACGTTTTGAACTCTTGATCAAAGAATTCATAGTTCACTTTATCTGTCTCATACACAGCAGCAAGAATAGTTCCTTTTTCTTTGGAAGGGATGAAGCTACTTACATCCACATCTTTATTTTCATAAATAGTTTTGGTTACCTTCTTGCTGCTTGGACTGTACTCTACAATTGCTGTTTTGTCCCGCTCCAGATTAGATACGGCATAGATGTTTTTGTTGTCATACGTGAACATGACTGGAGCAAAAGTCTCTCCCAGCTTCGTTGTCAGTAGCGGCTCGAACGGCTGATCCTCTGATTCCCGATACAGTAACGATGACACATTACCATCACTGGATACGGCCACACGAATTTTGCCTTCGTGATCCGTCAGCCAGCCCGTAATATTGCCTGGATTCTCTGCCGCAAGCACAGCCTCTCCTGTCTTGATGTTAATACGGTATACATCGAAGATGCGTGGATCACGCTTGTTCATGCCTACCAGAATCTCATCCGGGATATTCTCAAGTGGATCTACCAGGATGGCTCTTGTGTTAGGATACGGTGTAAGATCCTTGCTATTTTTACCATCGATATCCGTAATATATAAATGATAGTTCTCATCGCCTGCTTTATCTTGCACATAGAGCAGCTTGTCATTGGTTGCCCATGCAAATGCTGCGATATTACGTTCTGTTTCGCTCGTAATGCGTACAGGCTTATCCTGGCCGTTTGCGGTAACTACGATATTCATGCGATTATTCCACGGCTCCAGGTAAGCGAGATGTTTACCGTCAGGCGACATCTGGAACCCTGCCTGAGCAGGCTGTTTGAAGAAGTCCTCCAGAGGTGTAAGTCCCTCTGACTTTACATCGAGTCCGAGCGCAAGATACAGCGCATCTGCGAATTCGCCATGAGTCACCGATTGTTTGGCATTAAATGCACTACCTTCGATAATAAAATGCTGCTTAACCCGTGCAGCGTCATTCGCATGCACAGCTGGAATCTGATCGGCATCGCTGTATACTACCTGAATTCCATTGTCCTTCAGTTCGAATGCACGCGTAAACAACGATGCCATTTGTGCACGTGTAAGTGGCGCATCCGGGGCAAAGCCCTTTGCCTTCCCTTGAATGAGCCCACCTTGCTTCAGAGCGTAGATGGCAGGCGCAGCTTCATTCTCCGGTAAAACATCTGCGAAACCTGTAAGTGATGCAGGCGCATTCATTTTAAGTACTCGTTGCAGAATGATTGCTGCTTCGGCACGAGTGATCGGAGTTGTTAACTCTGTGATTTCATCTATGTATCCCAGTTGCTGTAGTGTTTGTGTCGCCTTGGAGGCAATGGCCTCCGAGACTGCCGCTGTAGGTTTTACGGCTTCTGCCGCCTGTACAGCTGGTTGAATCAATGCAATGGACATGGCCATGGTAAGCGTGAGAGCATATACCTTTTTACTAATCGCGTTCAAACGATTTCCCCCTTTAAAGTGAATTACAGAATAATATGGAATTATACGTAAGTCATTTTACCATGATTAACCACTATATAACAGCGAGAAGAGTCTCCTATACGATGTCCTTGTTCACCCTTTATTTCGAACCCGAAAATCCATAGTTAAACAACTTCCGCGTCTCCACAAAACGCCCTTCACGAGTATCTGTTCCAAATACAACGGAAATCAGTCTTTTGCCATCACGCTCAGCTGTCCCAACAAAATGATATCCGGAATCTTCATCATACCCGGTCTTCAATCCGTCATTCCCATCGTAAGCATACGGCCCACCAATGGAGGACAACATCCAGTTCGTGTTACTCATATACATTCCTTTTTGATGCATCGATACTTGCATTTGACTGGAGACTCTTAAGATCTCGGGATGGTTATTCAGCAGATATCGCGCAAGCTTGCACGCATCTATAGCCGTCATTAAGGTCTGCCCTTGTATTTCCGTCGGTCGATTAGGACCGAGCAGCTTTTCACTGAGACCCGTAGAATTTGTAAATTGTGTATCCTCAGAAAGTCCAATCTGAGTTGCTTTTTGGTTCATCTGTTGCACAAACTTATGCTCTGTACCACTGATGTGTTCAGCCAGAGCAACCGCTGCATCATTCGCTGAATAGACAGCCACAATCTGGAATAAATCCTTTACTGTTAATTGCTCACCCTGTTTCAGAGTCAGCTGACTCCCCCCCACCGAACTGGCGTACAGACTCACATTAACAAGATCATCCCAGCTTATATCACCATTAATCACGGCCTCCATCACAAGCAGTTCTGTCATCAACTTACTGACGCCTGCCGGAGCAATCTCTTCTGAGCCGTTAAAATCCATTAAGATTTGTTCAGAGTTCATATCCATCAAGACAGCAGATTTAGCTTTAATTCCCGGTTTGCCTACCAGCATGTCCGGTTTCACACCCAAATATATAATGAGCAGCAGAGCCAGCAACATACCTGCCCGTTTCCACCATTTTTTCATAAGATGATCACCTCTTACCTATATAGACGAAGTGAAGAGGCATTTTGTCTGCACTTTTTTGAAAAAAAGTTAAATTTTTTTTATTTTTTGGTTACAAAAAAAACATGAACCCCACACACCCATGCCAGAGTGTATAGAATCCATGTTTTTAAAGACACTTTTTAGCATTCTCCCAGGAGAATTCTTCATTATTTCTAGCAACCGACTTCTTAAAGGACCCCAATCCTTTACAACTGCTAATTTAAGAATGTGTTACTCAGCTACAACTGCTTTGTCTGCATTTACTTGCAGGTCGCTCAAGTGAACGCCTGTTCCATCACCGATCGCATAGTTCATTACACGTTTATTAACGGGTGCTACAACTGCACGATACAGTGTTGGGAATACAGGAACTTCATCTACCATATACTGCTGCCATTGATTGTAGATCTCTTTACGCTTGTCTACATCGAATGCTTCAGCAGAGATACCTTGTGCCAACAACTTGTCATTCTCTTCGCTAGAGAATCTGGAGAAGTTGTAGAGAGCATCACGGCCGTACAGCCCAGATGGATCTACGTCAATTCCAACGCCCCATGCGGCTTGATACACATCAATGTTCGGATCATCTTTACCTGAATTACCTACACGATCATAGAAGCTGTTGAACTCAACCATTTCCAGGTTTACTTTCAGACCAATAGCTGCCCAAGATTGAACGTAATAACGTGCCAATGGTTCAGCAGTGTCGCCACCAGTCATAGACACAAAGTTGATTTCGAGTGGTGTTCCATCCGGATTGGTACGGAATTCACCATCCAGTTTGTAACCAGCTTCTTCAAGCAATGCTTTTGCTGCTTCTGGATCATAAGTTACACCCGGATTACTGGAATCATGGAACTCTGGGTGAGACGGCGGAATCAGAGTTGTTGCATTCCAACGCAAACCGTTGTAGAAACGTTTACCTACTTGGTCATTATCTACAGCCATCCACATTGCTTTACGCAGATTTTTGTCACCCATTTTTGCTTCAGCATTACTTACAACTTTTCCGTTCTCTTCATCCCACGTACCCAGTTTGAAACCGATGTACGTATAAGCACGATCGATTGCGCCCAGGAATTCTACGTTGGACAGGTTAGCATTGTCTTTGTATTGATCTGTCGGGAATGCATCCACGAGGTCTACCCCGCCAGATTTCAGTTCTTGAACAACCGTTGTCGGGTTGATAACTTTCAGAGTCACTTTGTCCAGTTTTGGAGCTCCACGCCAGTAGTCTTCGTTCTTAACATAAGTTACAGACTCACCCGGAGTGATCACATCCACTTTAAATGGACCAAAACCAATTGGTTTTTCACGTACTTCTTTGGAAGAAGACATTTTCGCTACATCCATATCTCCGAAGATATGTTTAGCAAGTGGATACGTCCATACGCCACCTGTCAGCAGGGACGGAGTGGATTCTTTATACGTAATGCTGATTTGTTTGTCGCTCAGCACTTTAATACCCGAGATTGTTTTTGCCGTTCCCGCATGAAATTCATCCATACCTACGACACTAGTAAAGCTGGAGTCATAACGAGGGCCATCATAACCTTTACTACCAATCACTTCATAAGCAAATTGAAGATCTTCAGCCGTTACCGGTTTGCCATCATGCCAGTTTACGTTGTCACGAATGGTCAGTGTGAATGTTTTGCCATCTTCAGATGTTTCATATGTCGCTGCACCCTCATTGGTGTACACGTAGTCCTTATCCCAATCCAGCAAACCTTCGTCAAACCATTCAAGAACCTTTACATCCGGGTTACCGGAATAGAAGTTGTAGTTCAGTGTACCTTCAAAAGCAGTATCTGATACAAGTCCGAATGTAATCGATCCACCCTCGATCGCAGTACCTTCATTCGTTTTAACATTGTTGAAGTCTTCAATGGAGTAAACGCCCTCTTCATTAGCAGGTTTTTCCTCTGTTTTTCCCTCTTCTGTGTTGGTAGCAGGAGCTGGAGTAGCTGCTTCTTTCTCAGAGCACGCTGCGAGCACCAATACAAAGACCAGCATCATCGTGAAAAATAGTCCCCGTGAAAATAATCCCTTTTTCATGAACCTTTCCTCCCTTTTTTTAACCTCTTCTTTGTCTTGCATCAGTCGCACGCTTTAGGGCTTGACCGACATTATTTATACTCAACATCAATACCAGGATCAGCACCGACGCGGGTAGCCATATCCACCATCTGGATTCCAGGGTTTGCGGATTACGTGCATAACTTACGAGTGTTCCAAGACTGGGTGTACTTTCGGGAAAACCAAATCCTAGGAAAGATAACCCGGATTCGAGGCCAATGTTGGCAGCGAGATTCAATGTCATCGTTACGATGATAATGGAGCTCAGATTCGGAAGAACCTGTGAGAAAATAATTTTGAGATGGGATGATCCCAATGTTTTAGAAGCTTTCACATATTCAAGTTCTCTCTCCTGCAGTGCCTTAGACCGAATTAATCTAGCAATTCCCATCCATAGGAAAGCAGTCATGATTAGCGAGAACGAAACAATATTATATTTGGGTACTGCTGTAACAAACGCGATAACAATCATCATGAACGGAAGAATCATGAAGAAATCCACGATACGCATGAATACATTGTCAATCAGTCCTCCGAAATAACCAGACAGTATGCCGATTACGATCCCCAAGAAGCCTGTCATTACCGTAACTAGAATGGCAATGGATAACGAGTTCCGAGTTCCGATGATTAGTTGTCCAAATACATCACGACCTCCGTAATCTGTTCCTAACCAGTACTGTGCAGAAGGCGGCTCATACAAAGCGAATAGATCCACTTTAACAATTTCATCTTGATCCAGGATCAGAGCAGTTCCATAGACTATTAATAAAACCAGTCCCAAAAATATGAGCGAGATTAGTGCGACCTTATCCCGGACAAGCTCTCTCCATAAGATACTCAAGCTGGAGGGGCTCTTATCAATCTTCTGTGAAGTTACAACGACATCATTGGCCTTGCTCATCTTATTCACCCCGAAATCTTCAAGTTCTTACTTGATCCGTATACGCGGATCTACTAATCCCAGAATAATGTCAGATAACAGCGACCCCAGGATTGTAGCTATACCAAATAGCAGGACAAGTGCAGTTACAACACTGAAATCACGAAGAGAGATTGAGTTAAGGAACAGTTGTCCCATGCCTGGGTAACTGAATATACTCTCAATGAAAATAGTACCTCCGATAAGTCCTGTAATCTCATAACCGAAGAATGCGGCAATCGGCAGTAGAGAGTTCCTCAAAATATGTCTGTTGTAAACTCGTGATTCCGAAGCACCCTTGGCTCGCGCAGTAAGAACGAATTCTTTATGCTTGATATCAATAATTTCGCTACGTAAGTATTGAACGGTTGATACTGTAGTAATCAGTGCCATGGATAATGCCGGTAATAACAGATGATAGAATTTGCTTGCAATGTAACTGAATGTTCCTGGTGTAAGTCCAGGTGCCACGCTACCCCCCGTCGGGAATAAGCCAAAGTGGAATCCAAAAATCCATAACATAACCAGTGCAAAAATGAACAATGGTGCTGCGAAACCTAGATAGGTGTAACCCGTAATTAAGCGGTCAGACCACGTATCATTGTAACGACCACTGATAATACCAAGTGGGATCGCGATTATATATGTGAATACAAGTGTTGCAAATGCCAACCAAAATGTATTCGCAATTCTTTGACCAATCAGATCAGAAACTGGCATCTTGAATCGGAAAGATTGTCCAAAGTCACCTTGCGCGGCATTTCTAATCCAGTCCCAATACTGTACATACCATGGATTGTTAAGTCCAAGTCGTTCCCTCTGTTCATCCAAAGCTTTAGGATCAACGCTTGGATCGAGCAATCCGGTCAGTGCATCTCCTGGCATCGCTTTGGCCATCAAAAATACCAAAAGACTTAGTAAAAAGATCTGAGGGATCATAATCATGATTCTTCGTACTATTATTTTCCACATATGGCCTTCAACCTTTCTGAGGTAGAGCTACTCGGTGAGTATCGGAAATGGATTGGAGCGAGTATGCAAGCCCTTCCTCATCAAAGAAATTTCGGTATGAATGTTCATACTCGGATTTGACCTGTTGACGGAAGGCTACCATTTCCTCTCGTTTGGTTGGGTCCATATCCGGAATGGCTGCAATAAGACGTTTGGTATAGATGTGTTGCGGATTCTCAAAAATATCATTCGTTGTGCCCTGTTCCACGTAACGACCTTTATACATAATTCCAATCTCATCACACATATGACGGATGATACCCAGATCGTGACTGATGAACAGGTAAGTCAGATTCAACTCTTTTTGAATTTCCTGCATGAAGTTGAGTACCTGAGCCTGTACCGATACATCCAACGCAGATACAGGTTCATCAGCGATAATCAGCTTCGGCTTCAATGCAATAGCCCGTGCAATGCCGATTCGCTGACGTTGTCCCCCGGAGAATTCATGCGGATATTTGTAGATTGATTCCGGACTCAGACCAACCTTTTCAAGTAATTCTCTTACTTGTCTTTTTTCCTCGGTAGCTGTCAGACGCTCATAGTTACGTAACGGCTCAGCGATAATATCGATAACCCGCTTCTTGGGATTCAATGATGAATATGGATCTTGAAAGATCATTTGTACATCACGCTGAAGCTGCCTGTCTTTACGCCGTTCTGTAGCCAGGTTTTTCCCGTTAAATAGAATCTTTCCGTCAGTAACATGGTTTAGCCCAATAATGGCTCTGCCTGTTGTTGTTTTACCTGAACCGGATTCGCCAACCAAACCGTAGGTCTGTCCTTGTTCAATGGAGAAGCTAACATCATCAACAGCCTTTACACTGCCAATTTCCCGTTTGAGCAATCCACCGCGAATCGGAAAGTGTATCTTGAGTCCTTCTACTTCGAGTAATGCCATTATGTTATTCCTCCTCAGCTTGATCAGGGAAATGAAAGTGCTGGTAACAGGTACACCGTACAAAGTGACCTGGTGCAATTTCATGCATCTGTGGGTTCTCTTCATGAGCCGAATCACTAATCCATGGAATTCGGGCCTTGAATCGGCACCCTTTGCGAGGAAGATTTTTGAGTGAAGGCACGATGCCTTGAATGACATGCAATTTGGATCCTTCTTCAGACAGGGTGGGAATAGAGTTCAACAGTGAACGGGTATAGGGATGCTTCGCATCATTCATCAGTGTGAAGATATCTGCGATTTCAACAATTTCTCCTGCATACATAACTGCAACACGATCAGCCATCTCGGCTACGACACCCAGGTCATGTGTAATCAAAATAATGCCTGCGTTAATTTCGTTCTTCAGATCACGGATCAGCTCCAAAATCTGTAGTTGAATCGTAACGTCAAGCGCCGTCGTTGGTTCATCGGCTATGAGTAGTTCTGGCTTGTTGGCAATCGCGATGGCGATGACAATTCTCTGTCTCATACCACCAGATAATTCGTGGGGATACTGCTTGTATATTTGTTCGGGACGTGGAATCCCTACCTGATTCAATAAGTGAATAACCTTTTCTCTCTTCTCTCTGGAAGACAGCTTGGACTGATGGAGTGTGAGAATCTCTTCAATCTGTTCACCAATAATCATTAGCGGATTTAGTGCGGACAATGGGTCCTGAAAAATCATGCCCATTTCTTTACCGCGTAGCTTGTTCAACTTGCTTGGGGATATGTTAGCGATATCTTGTCCTTTATAGAGAATCTGACCTTCAATTTTTGCTTTGTTATGCAAACCCATAAGAGAGAATGCAAAAGCACTTTTGCCTGATCCGGATTCACCTACAATCGCCAACACTTCATTTTTCTTCACCTTAAGGTTAACGTGATCCACTGCTGCGTAATAGTCATCTTCAATTCTGAATGATGTTGTTAGATTTCTGACTTCCAATAGCTCTGTATTCAAATCAATCACCCTAACCCCATAATTTCCGTAGATTGTATCCGTGTGTAGAAGAATGCATCCACTGTATATTTCCAAGTTCTTGAAGATAACGAACAATAGCTTATACAAAATACCAAATCTTTAGGAGAAACAAGTTTAAGAGACTTTTATTTAGACCATTGGTCAATTAATGTTGATAAATCCTAGCGGAATTATATCACAAAATAATTAATGTAATCATACGTGTAATTTTAGCTAACGTCAATGCTTATTTTGAGATTTTTGGTATAAATGTTTTTTATACCACAGATTTGGATATTAGTAATATTATAAAGGTATATAGCAAGGGGTTTGAGAGGTCATACTATGCTTTTGGCTATGGGGTGTAAATAATTTAAAAGTTGTCCCGATATATACATTACATAATAGTTACATGATATGTATATATACATGTTGTTATGAGTAGATATTCTTAATTTTGTGTGAGGTAAATGTCATATATATAAGTATTAACTGTTTTCAAAAAAAAGCTGAAATCTATTCAATCGGTATCGTTAACCTTGCATTTGAAATAGTATGGACGTGCGAAGTATAAAATCTAGTTATTATAGTATAGTTTCATTTATTTGCTGATGTAAAGACCAAATTGTCATCTTTTATCATTTATTTTACAAAAGAAAGAAAAAAGCCCTGCAAAATGCAGAGCTTTTCTAATATTTATTCATATAAGTGCATATTAAACACCTTTTTCACTGAGAATCTGGAGGTCTTTTACCTCGTTTTAACTCATTAATACTCAAACCAAAATCCATCTGCAAGTGAGGATAGTCCGAAAAATTATTCCAGTCACCACCCCAAGTGAAACCCAACTCTTTCGCGAGATCCACGACTTCCATCCAGTCAGCCTTGCCATTTCCATTATCATCCCGTTCCATATCCCACACCACATCACCCTCGGGCGTCCTTAGTGCAAAATCAATAGCTAATCCATAGTTGTGATATGACTCACCGCCACGCGCATTAGTAACGATATTGCCTGAACTTGAGCGTCCTTGGTTAAATAGTGCATCTTGCTCCTCGGAACTTCGGTAGCCGTGGGTTATTACGATCTCTATTCCACGTCTGGCTGCCTTTCGCACCAATAACTCTTCGTTCTCTGCCACTACAGGATGAAGACCGGTGATCGGTACAGCTTCTTGGATTATTGTTCCTGGCCACATGTTATCTATATCACCTTTTTGCTGTAACCAAACATATATAATGGAAAGTAAAAGCGTAGCTACAATCCAGGTTTTTAGACTTTTCCTTTTTCTCTGCTTGCCTTTACGCTTTGATGTATTCATATCCACTCCTGGTGTTTATTCTGAAATAAACAGCTATTCATGCTGCTTGAACCCTTTTTCAGTAGATTAGACTCTATTATAATTCATTTGAGCCATGATTGCTTCTATCACCACAGTATTTGAATTCTCTGATTAGTTAGAGTGAACATGTTATTTCAATTTATACATACAAAAAAGCAGCCGGCTATAAGCCGACTGCTTCGTATGCAAGCTGAGTAAAAACTACTCAGTTGTGTATGGCAATAATGCGATTTGACGGGAGCGTTTGATTGCAATCGTCAGCATGCGTTGATATTTAGCGCTAGTACCTGTTACACGGCGTGGCAAAATTTTTCCACGTTCGCTGATAAATTTACGAAGCAAGTCCGTATCTTTATAATCGATGTGAGTAATTTTGTTAGCTGTGAAGAAGCACACTTTACGACGTTTATTACGGCCGCCACGACGTGCCGGTCTTTTATCGTTGTCTCCGCCTTCTCTTTGCTTGAAGCCCATGCTTTTCAGTCCTTTCCTATCATGTAACCCATATCTCCTAAGGGAGTATCAGCTCATGTTAAAATGGCAAATCATCATCCGATATATCAATCGGTTTTCCGTCATCGGAAAAAGGATCCTGATTGTTGCTACGCGAATTATTGTTATTGTTCGCGCGTCCGCCGCCTCCATAAGAAGGCTCTTCACGCATTGGTTGCCCACCGCCGCCACCGCTATTATCACGGTTAGCTGACTCCAAGAAACGGACATTATCGGCAATAACTTCGGTTACGTATACACGTTTTCCTTCGTTATTCTCGTAGTTCCGTACTTGAATGCGTCCTTCGACTGCAGCCAGGCGTCCTTTGCGCAAGTAGTTTGCACAGGTCTCGGCAAGCTGTCTCCAGGTTACGACCGGAATGAAATCGGCTTCCTTTTCTCCCCCTTGGCTTGTAAACGGTCTGTCCACTGCCAAAGTAAATTGCGTAACTGCTACTCCTGCTGGAGTATAACGCAACTCAGGATCCCGGGTTAACCGTCCGATCAGAATGACACGGTTCAACAATGTAATCCCCTCCTTCAGAGCGTATTGGTGCGTTAATCACGAGTTGTCTTAAGCAGACTTAACGTCGTTGGTAATGAGATAACGAATTACTTCGTCAGAAATCTTCATGAGACGCTCAAGTTCAGTTACAACTGCTGGTTCAGCAGTGAAATGTACCAGAACATAAAAACCATCACGGAATTTCTTGATCTCATACGCAAGACGGCGTTTACCCATAACGTCGTGAGCTGTAACTTCACCACCGCCGTTGGAGATGATGCCTTGGAATTTATCGACTGTAGCTTGAACAACTTCTTGCTCAATGTCAGGACGAATAATGTACATCACTTCATATTTGCGCATAATTTTCACCTCCTTGTGGACTCTGGCCCTCAATCCAGGTTGAGAGCAAGGAACGAGCACAAACTCGAACTATATTAATATAACAAATACCGAGTCAAAGTGCAAGCAAACGTTCCCTGTACATATTGGCACATGATCAATCAGGCAATGGAGCACACTACAGAAGCAACAATGTAACATATTCTGTAGAGGAGGTTTTATCATGGGTGAAAAAACCGAGTTTGAACCAGGAGACAAAGCACCAAACGATGGGGAGTACACGGAAGTCGGGGAAAAAAGCTTTGTCTCGGAAATTCAGAACCCGAAGCGGGTAACGCTACAAAAAGGCGAAGCTTTTCCCGAGACAAGCAATCATAATCGCAAGTGGAAGAAGCTGACCAAAGCCCGCGTCCACTAATCGCAATACCTTTTTTTATGATCCATGTATATAAAACGGAATAAAGAACATAATACAATCAGGCGGTGCATGAGAGAGGTGTGGTTCCGTTGGACAACGAAGCCGATCATTCGCTGTTGGAGATTCATCACGTAATTTAAGAAGCAAGTGGTTGTGTGTTGTAAGGCCCTTCGTCTGAAGCACGCGTATTGCTACGTGCAGTACACCAGGTTTCTGATTTTTACGACCGATTGTTTCCTAACAAACAAATGCACCGCCGGATAAAGAGCCCTTAAGGGCTCTTTATTTTTTTTATTTTTCGTCGTCATATATAATCCATTATTAATTCATGGGCAAGATAACGTTAAACAAAAGAAGACTTCCCTAATGGGAAGCCTTCTTCATCAGTCTTTCTATTGAACTCAATGTGTATTGAGTAAATTGTAAATGAAGTGGCGGAAAGGGTGGGATTCGAACCCACGCACGCTGTGACACGCCTAACTGATTTCGAGTCAGCCCCCTTGGGCCTCTTGGGTACCTTTCCGCAGCATTATTGATTATAGCATGATCATTTACAGAACGCAACACCCATACGTAGCCTTCATGTAAACGTTATTTTGAGTACCAGACTTCGAATCATTCCAAGGTCAGGATTCAGTGGAATCCTCCGCTGAGCGCAATACCTTTTTCATGTTTTTCTCGAATTTTGCTCTTGGAATCAACACACTGTGTTTACATCCGACACATTTGATCCGAATATCCATACCCATTCGAATGATCTCCATCTCATTACTGCCACAGGGATGCTGCTTCTTCATCTGCACGATATCCCCAAGCTGGAAAATTTTACGATCCACCTGTGCCATCCCCCTCATCTTTCTCCAAAGCTACGGCCTGCTCCAATGCTGCTTGATTACTCATCTCATGATATTCCAGCGTTTTTTTCACATCGCCCTGAATCTGACGTTCCACAGAAGCACGAGAGTTAGGCATACATTCAGCTACAATTCGCACCACATACTCTGACGTAGACATCGACTGTATACCGAGTACATCCGGCACCTTCACAATATTTAGATCACGCTCTTCAATCCCAACCAAAGACTTCTTCACCAGATGTACAGATTCATCGAGACTCAAGTCCGCCTTCATCGGAATATCCACTACAGCTAGCGAATTCGACATGGAGTAGTTCGTTACACTTGCAATCGCCCCGTTCGGGATAATGTGCACCTCACCTTGCCAGCTGACCAGTTTGGTAGTTCTAAGTCCGATAACCTCAACCGTTCCCTTGTAGGTTCCCGTCTGAATAACATCTCCCACAGCGAATTGATCCTCCAATATAATGAAGAAACCCGTAATAACATCCTTGACCAAACCCTGTGCACCGAAACCAATGGCAAGCCCGAGCACACCGGCACTCGCGAGTAGCGGCCCAACTTGGATATTGATCTCAGATAACAGTAGCAGAATCATAATAAAATTACATGTTATGGAGGTCGCATTTTTCAACAGTTCCCCTACGGTTACGAATCTGCGCGGATTCACGCGAATCTTGCCTTCCTGCTTGCGTTCCATGGAACGATCTATAATCCGATATACCACCTTAATGACAATACGGGTGATGATAAAAATAATGATAATCCGAATTGAGCTGAACATAATGTTAAGCCACATATCGGGATCTGCAATTTTGTTCCAGACTTTATCCGTCCAACGCAGGGCTTCACCGACGGCGGTTGCAGCACCACTAGCTATATTCCCTTGAGCAAATTGAAATGGCAACATCCATCATGCCTCCTCTACATCGGTATGTTATCATAGCTGTCTTCTGTTTTGAAATAGAGGCCTCGGATCTCTACGAACTCGTTACGAATAATCTTCTGCACTCGCTCCAGATCCTCTTTTGGAAACTGGATACATAACGCACAACCTGCTGTAATTTCTTTTGGCGTAGGGAATAAATCGATCTCTATCTCGGCAAACTCCAGTAGCATTTCAGCACGCAGTGCCTGCTGGGTTGAATCAAACGCAATCAGCATCCAATCGTTAATCCATTCGTCCATGTCCGGCTCCTTTCACCATACGTCCAACCCTAGAGAAAAAGCTTGTCCTCGTGAAGTATAAAACGCTCTACCTTTCCATATACTGTTACTACTATTCCAAGGGAAAGGATAGATCCTATGAATCCTACTTCGCGTTCCTTTTCATCACAAGATATGACCAGTCTGAAAATCCCCCATACCGATCCAGGCATACACTCAGCCATTACCCATCGTTTAATGTTTCATCTCTATAAAGCCCATTCTCTGCAAAATGTAGTGATCGTCTGCATCGGCACAGATCGCTCAACAGGCGACTGTCTTGGTCCTCTGGTCGGATCAGCTCTTTCCAAGTGGGACAGCCCTTTATTCCATTTGTATGGTACCTTGGATGAACCAGTCCATGCGATGAACCTTCAAGATACGCTCCACAACATACAGAAAACACACCATAACCCTTATGTGATTGGCATTGACGCCTGTCTTGGACAGTCATCCAGTGTAGGATGCATTCAAGTCGTGAATGGTCCACTCAAACCAGGTGCGGGGGTAAATAAAGAATTACCGCCGGTCGGCGATATCCATCTGACAGGTATCGTTAACGTCGGCGGCTTTATGGAGTACTTTGTTTTACAGAACACGCGGCTCAGTCTCGTTATGCGCATGTCCGAGATTATATCCAGCAGTCTATACTCGGCCATCCGGGAATGGCATACACGTTCTACTCTGCTTGCTGTGCCAGAGTAATAGCTTCCTTTTCCTCTGGGGACAGAGTGTACGCGGACTCTCCCCCTTTAAGAGGTTTTGCATATACGTAAGAACCATCGCGGTTATATATCCCCGTAAGGACCATGCCATCCTGGCTATCATTAATCATGGCCATCGAGAAGCTTAGATCACTGCCATGCTCTCCATAAGCATTGTATCTTTTCACGCCAACTTTACCTTGAATGCGGGTCAGCTTTTGCATGACAACTTGCAGCTGATTCGTTTGCAGTTTGTGTTCATCCTCAATGCTGTCCATCTGAATCTTCAGATTAATGAGCAATGATTCCAGGTCCTCTACTCCACTGCCAGCCATCATGGCTTCATATTTACGTTTAAACTTTCGTAACTTTGCCCCCTGAGCAATACTCACAATCAGCAAGATCACCGTAAGTAATGCCATTCCGCCAATAATCCATAACAGCTGTTCCAGAATCAGCTCGTTTAATTCAGCCATGTAATTGCAACTACCCCTCTATATTTTTGATCAGATTAACGTCTGTCTTTAATATTATCATTCATTATAAATCAACCCGATATCCGTAAGATTAATCATGCAGATCTGTGCCAAATGAGTTCGACACCTCAACTCTAATCTAGTCTTAGTCTGCCCGTGTCAACTCCAACACTGCCTTAACGAGCGTATCCACATGTTCTCTAGTTGAGTTGTATCCTACACTTGCTCTTACCGCCCCTGTAGCGGTTGTACCAGCAGATTCGTGTGCAAGCGGTGTGCAATGAAAACCAGAGCGAACTGCGATTCCATAATTCCGATCTAATCGGAAGGCGAGTTGTGCCGAATCATACCCTTCCACAGTAAAGGATACTAATCCGGTACGTGGCTGTCCAATTTCTGGACCGAGCATTCGAATGCCCTTAACGGATGATAGCCCATTCATCATATGTTGGGTCAGTTCCCACTCATGTTGGTAAATGACCGCTGGCGTCAAATCAAGTACATGCTTCACACCTGCATTCAGTCCTGCGATCCCGACTGTATTTGGCGTCCCCGCTTCATACCGATCAGGACGTACCTTCGGTTGCTCCAGCGCTTCTGACTGACTCCCTGTTCCTCCATGAAGTAAAGGCTCTATATCGAGCTCAGGAGCAATGTACAAGCCCCCTGTACCCTGAGGACCAAGCAGTCCCTTGTGCCCCGGAAAAGCAAGCATATCAATCTCCAGTTGTTGCACATTCACAGGCATAACCCCAGCACTTTGAGCCGCATCTACCAACAGGATCGCCTGATGTTTACGACACAGGAGCGAAATTTCGCCAATAGGAAGAATACTGCCAAGTAGATTGGAACTATGTGTACAGACCACCAATCTGGTATTCGAACGAAACACACGTTCCATTTGCATCAGATCAATGGCTCCCGCAGCATTAACAGGTACATAATCAATCTCCACATTTCGGAGCCTGCGCATGTACTCCAGTGGTCGTCTGACTGAGTTATGTTCCGCCATGGTGGCAATCACATGATCGCCTTCCTTAAGCGAACCTTGAATAGCCAGATTCAGGGCTTCTGTCGTATTCGATCCGAATGCAATATCATTCGCATTCTTGATACCAAAAATATCAGATATAGATCTTCTGGCCTCGAACAGTACACGACTTGCCTGAACAGCCATCCGGTGACTTCCTCTACCAGGATTGGCCCCTGCAATATCCAGTGCACTCAGCATCGCGTCACCGACAGCAGGTGGTTTGGGCCAAGATGTTGCTGCATGATCTAGATAGATAACTCCCTCCACCTTACAACCACCTCTGTCCCATTAATTAATTAATCGCCTGCACATATTGCACATATAACCCTGCAAACAAAGAATGACATATCGTTTCTCCATGGTACAGAGGCGATATGTCATGACATGAGTAAGCCCCGCATGTTGTTAATGAATCATCGATCCGACTATTATTGCAACAATTCCAATAGCCGTTCCAGATCCTGTTGACTGTAGTAGTTGAGCTCAATTTTACCTTTATCTTTGTTGTGCTTAATTTTCACTGTTGTTTTGAAACGTTCACGCAGTGATTCTTCCACCGTATCAATGAATGGATCTTTCTTCTTCAACTTCGATTTGGCTTTTGCCTCACCCGTTTTGGAACGATCCAGTTGTTGAACAGCTTCCTCCAACTCACGCACACTCCATTGCTGGTCAATGGTTTGTTTGGCAAGTTGCTTCACCATAACCTCATCTTTAACACCCACGATCGCACGTGCATGTCCCATAGATAATGTTCCACGTGAAACATGATCCTTTACTTCTTCCGGCAATGATAACAAACGCAAGAAGTTAGCTATGTGAGAACGTGATTTACCGACTTTTACAGACAACTCTTCCTGAGTCAACGCGAATTGATCCATTAACCCTTGATAAGCAACTGCAACTTCCATAGCATTCAGATTCTCCCGCTGCAGGTTCTCAATCAATGCAATCTCCATTACCTGCTGATCACTGAAGTTACGGACTACAGAAGGTACGGTGGCATTACCACAATATTGGGATGCTCTGAACCGCCGTTCTCCGGCAATAATCTCATAACCTCTTAATACAGGACGAACAATAATGGGTTGTATGACACCATGCTGACGAATGGACTCAGCCAGTTCATGTATTGCGCCCTCATCAAATACTTTACGTGGTTGATAGGGGTTAGCCCGCAGTTGACTAATCGGGATTTCTACGACTTTATCATCGTCATTAATTGAAAGCGAAGGAATGAGGGCATCAAGACCTTTTCCAAGCCGCTTACTCATAAGAAATCACTTCCTTTGCGAGCTCTAAATACACTTCCGCCCCTCTTGAACGAGGGTCATACGTAATAATGGATTGACCATGAGATGGTGCTTCACTAAGCCGTACGTTACGCGGAATAATTGTTTGATATACTTTTTGTTGAAAATACTTTTTCACTTCTTCAATAACCTGTATCCCCAGATTGGTCCGTGCATCAAACATCGTCAGCAATACCCCTTCAATCTGTAAGGATGTATTCAAATGCTTCTGTACCAGACGAACCGTATTAAGCAACTGGCTTAATCCTTCAAGTGCATAATACTCACACTGAATCGGAATGATCACCGAATCGGAAGCGGTCAACGAATTGATCGTCAACATACCAAGGGAGGGTGGGCAATCGATCAGTATGTAATCATAGTTTTTTTTCACCATGGCGAGTGATTTTTTCAGGCGAACTTCCCGTGATATCGTGGACACCAATTCGATCTCGGCTCCGGCAAGCTGAATCGTTGCAGGTATGATATGAAGGCCTTCAATCTGAGTCTCCACAATCGCTTCTTGAGGAGGAACCTCATTAATAATGACATCATATATGCAATTAGCCACATCTGCTTTATTGATTCCGACTCCGCTGGTTGTATTCCCCTGAGGGTCAATATCGACAAGCAATACTCTTTTCCCGAGTGAAGCCAGTCCTGCACCCAAGTTAACAGATGTCGTCGTTTTCCCCACACCGCCCTTTTGATTTGCTACGGCCATAATCTTAGACAATTACTTCACCTCAAATAAAATAGGAGTCTTTTCTTGTAGGTTGTGAGATATTGTTAACAAAAAGCAGGCGGCTATCGTCCACACAAACAACAACTACCGTTTCCTCAATATACCGTTCTTTGAAAATGTCAGGCCCGACTTGCTTTATAGACATAAAAAGCGGCTCATTGCCGCCATAAGCTTCAATTATTTGCGTTTTGGAATATGGATAACGATCTCGTAATGATCCTCATGGTCGGCTTCTTTTGTTTTGATGTCCAGACCAGAACCGGTTACCATATCAATAGATTGGCGAATCGTGTTAAGTGCAAGTCTTACGTCCTTGGTAAAGGAAACACGTTTGGATTTTTTAATCTTGGAAGATTCCTTGTAAAAGGCCACTCGCGCCTCTGTCTGTTTCACATTCAATTCTTTTTCAATAATCTCACCGAGCAACTTCATCTGCAGTTCTTCCGTATCGAGAGAAAGTAATGCTCTTGCATGCCGTTCAGAAATCTTACGTTCCATCAATGCGGCCTTAATGCCTTCCGGGAGTTGTAACAACCGAATTTTGTTGGCGATGGTTGACTGGCTTTTGCCGAGTCGTTGTGCAAGACTTTCCTGTGTCAGTTGATGCAAGTCAATCAGCTTCTGATAGGCCACGGCTTCTTCTATCGAAGTCAATCCTTCACGCTGCAAGTTCTCAATCAGTGCAATGGATGCGGCCTGAGAATCGTTGAATTCACGCACAATGGCTGGAATCGTATCCAAACCCAGTTTTCGAACTGCACGCCAGCGACGTTCCCCGGCAATAATCTCATATGATCCATTTCGCACGCGAACGACAATAGGCTGAATTACGCCATGTGTTTTGATCGTCTGCAACAACTCATCAATTTTATCATCATCAAAAATAGTACGGGGTTGATATGGGCTGCTCACAATTTCATTAACCGGAATCTGTTTGATCTCATCTCCGTTATTGCGCTCCGCCAAACCAAACAACTTCGAAAATTGTTCTTTCATTCCGCAGATTACCACCTAGTTTCGTAATAGCTCCCACAGTCTTTGCAGGTGCTTCTTATTCAATAAGCGACCCTTCACATGCATCGTTCTTGGAATAAGTTTTGCCTTTCATAACGCTTCCTGTCATGCAACATTGAACGCATATCCATCTATCTATACATATACTCTATGACCACTGTAACCCAGGATCGGATACTTCTATTCTATCATCTTTTCTATCATAATCCTATGCTTACCTATTCTTTAAACTCTGCTTATTTTCCTGCTTTTTCTTTGTGAATATTGGGAATATGATGACTTGTACACATATAATTCGTGAAAATGTTTATGAGTTACTGCGCGTTGGAATCGATCATTACACATATTTAAAAAGATATGTAATAGGAAGTATCTGTGATGTTGAGCCAGTCCTCCATTTCAGGAGACAAAAAAAAGAAGATGTTTCACGTGAAACATCCTCTTTATCCATGTCTAAAATTCTATTCAGTTCGTTTTGACTTACTTCAGAATCAACACGCAACTATACCAGCGGAGTCTTCATTGGAGTGCCTGGTTTGCGCGGATACTTATAAGGTGTCTTATCAAATTTCTGGATCAGGATGATATGACGCTCTGATTCTTCAACCGGTAGCTGAAATGGATGAACGGCTTTTACCCGTCCTTTCAGCTGATTGAAGCTGAACTCCGCTTCCTTCATTTCTTCACGCGGGTCTCCGCCCTTCATGGCAGCGAATATTCCACTTTTACGAACAAAAGGAAGACAGAATTCATTTAGCACAGCCAGCTTGGCTACTGCACGCGCCGTAACGAGATCGTAACTGTCACGATACCCTTCTTTGCGTCCAATCTCTTCAGCACGTCCATGGACCAACTCCACGTCTGTCAGGCCAAGGATATCTACCACATGCTGTAGGAAGCCAATACGTTTATTCAATGAGTCAATGATCGTCAGCTTAATGTGCGGGAAACAGATTTTCAGGGGTAACCCAGGAAAACCTGCTCCAGATCCAATGTCAGCAAGCTTATTCACTTTGGTCATGTCTGTATAAAAGGCCAGCGATACCGAATCATAGAAATGCTTGGTATACACTTGCTCCCGATCCGTGATACCGGTCAGATTCATCTTTTCATTCCAGGATACCAGTTCCTGATAATACAGTTCGAATTGCTCCAATTGGAGTTCTCCCAGCTCTAATCCATGTTTCTTTAAGCGCCGCTGCAGTTGCTGTTGAATATCGTCCATTATTGTCCCCTTGCTGCGGTTACACGGTTATAATGCTCCAGGTAGACCAGCAGAATGGAGATGTCGGCAGGAGTAACTCCAGCAATACGAGAAGCCTGACCAATCGAGATTGGACGAATCGTAGCGAGCTTCTGCTTGGCTTCCATAGCCAGACCATGAATCTCATCATATACGATGGTGTCCGGAATTTTCTTTTTCTCCATCTTTTGCAAACGTTCCACGTGGATCAATTGTTTCTCAATATAACCCGCATATTTAATTTGTATTTCCACTTGTTCTTTCATATCTGCTGTCAGTTCTACCTCAGATGGTGAGAGCTGTTCAATCAGTTCATACCCCAGCTCCGGGCGACGAAGCAAGGTAAGCAACGTACTTCCATCCTGAATAGGTGTAGATCCGTACTCTTCCAGTTTCGCGTTCACTTCAACCGGGCGAGCTTTAGCTACTTTCAGACGCGCGACTTCCTGTTCAACTTTCGCCTTTTTATCCAGGAATTTTGCATAACGATCTTCAGAAATCAGTCCAATATCATGTCCGATTTCCGTCAAACGCATATCTGCATTATCATGGCGAAGCAACAGACGATACTCGGCACGTGAAGTCAACAGACGATAAGGCTCATTCGTGCCCTTCGTTACCAGATCATCAATCAGCACGCCAATATAACCTTGAGAGCGATCAAGCACAATCGGTTCTTTGTCTTGTACTTTGCGCGCTGCATTAATGCCGGCCATAACGCCTTGTCCAGCCGCTTCTTCATAACCGGAAGTACCGTTAATCTGACCGGCTGTGAACAGACCTGGCAGACGTTTGGTTTCAAGGGATGGCCACAATTGTGTAGGCACCATCGCATCGTATTCAATCGCATAACCGTTACGCATCATTTCTACTTTTTCCATACCTGGAATCGAGCGCAGAACCGCAAGCTGAACGTCTTCTGGCAGACTCGTAGATAGCCCCTGCACATAATACTCCGATGTATTTTTGCCTTCCGGCTCCAGGAAAATCTGATGTTTCGGTTTGTCGCTAAACCGAACAATTTTATCCTCAATGGATGGACAATAGCGTGGCCCAGTCCCTTCGATTACACCCGAAAACATCGGTGCACGATGCAGATTATCATTAATAATCTGATGTGTTTCCACAGATGTATACGTCAACCAGCAAGGCAGCTGCTCATTATCGGAAGATTCTGTTTCATAGGAAAAGAACTTCGGCTCATCATCGCCAGGCTGAATTTCAGTTTTACTAAAATCAATCGTATCCTTGTGTACACGTGGAGGTGTACCTGTTTTGAAACGAACCAGATCGAAGCCCAGTTCACGCAAATGCTCTGACAATTTAAGAGATGGTTGTTGATTGTTCGGTCCACTCTCATACATCAATTCACCCATGATTACTTTACCGCGCAAGTATGTGCCTGTCGTTAGAACAACTGCTTTGGCCCGATACTCAGTTCCGGTCTGAGTCACGACTCCTACACACTTTCCATCTTCAACGATCAGTCGATCAACCATACCCTGACGCATGGTCAGATTACGTTCATTCTCCATCGTTTCCTTCATCTTATGCTGGTAGGAGAATTTATCTGCCTGAGCACGAAGTGCATGAACAGCAGGACCTTTACCCGTGTTGAGCATCCGCATCTGAATAAAGGTCTTATCGATGTTCCGTCCCATTTCTCCACCAAGTGCATCAATCTCACGCACAACATGTCCTTTGGCCGGTCCCCCAATGGATGGGTTACAAGGCATAAAGGCTACCATATCCAGATTGATCGTAATCATCAGTGTTTTGGACCCCATACGGGCTGCGGCCAGCGCGGATTCCACACCAGCATGTCCTGCACCAACGACGATTACATCATAACTGCCGCCATCAAAAGCCATTCCTGTTTACCTCCTTATAATGAAAACGAAATACTTCTAACCATTCATCGGAACTTGCATTCCTATCTATATGAAACCAACACGTAATGGCTACAATATCATTCCATCCTTTGACAACAGGCAGAAATTGTACCTCTCCATCATACACTACGATTTAAGTCAATCGGCAGTATATTATTTTTACTTTCCTAGACAGAACTGGGAGAAAATCTGATCAATTAATGCATCATGTGCTGTATCTCCAACAATCTCACCCAAATGCTCCCACGCCAAACGAACATCAATCTGAATCATATCGATCGGAATGAACTGATCTGCCGCTTCATAGGCATCAACCAGAGACTGCTTCGCTTTTTTGAGCAAAGCAATATGACGCACATTACTGACATAGGTCAGGTCTGCGGACTCCAGTTTACCACTGAAGAATAGCGTAGAGATGGCATCTTCCAGTCGATCCACACCCAGATCATCTTTCACCGACATCGGTACAAGCCGTTCTTCCGGAATGTAACGAAGCAGCACGTCACGTTCTACCTGTGGCGTTAAGTCCATTTTATTCATAATGATTATCGATTGTCTACCGCGGATTTGTTCCAATAATTCAATCTCATCCGGATGAAGTGGCTCCGCAGCATTCACAACCATTAAGATCAGATCAGCTTCACTTACCGCAGAACGAGAGCGTTCTACCCCGATCTTCTCTACAACGTCCATCGTTTCCCGAATTCCTGCTGTATCCAGCAACTTTAGCGGAATATTATTAATGGTAATGAACTCCTCGATCACATCACGAGTTGTTCCTGGAATGTCCGTGACAATAGCTCGATTGTCTTGCGCAAGTGTATTCATCAATGAGGATTTACCTACGTTAGGTCGTCCAACAATAGCCGTCGTGATACCTTCTCGCAGGATCTTTCCTTGCTCTGCTGTAGTCAGCAATTTATCAATTTCAGTCATAACCTGACTGGACTTTTCTTTAATAAAATCAGACGTTAACGACTCCACATCATGCTCGGGATAATCGATATTCACTTCAATATGAGCCAGTGTTTCCACCAATGTATATCGTAGATCACGCAGTTTGGAAGACAGTTTGCCTTCAACTTGTTTCAGTGCAACCGAGAAAGCCCGGTCCGATTTGGAACGAATAAGATCCATGACACCTTCAGCCTGAGACAGGTCAATCCGCCCATTGAGAAAAGCACGCTTCGTGAACTCACCGGGCTCAGCCAGACGAATATCAAGCTGTAACAGCAGGTCCATGACCCGTTTTACAGACACTACACCGCCATGCGCACTGATCTCCACGACATCTTCTGTTGTGAACGACCGAGGTGCTCGCATAACTGTAACCAGCACTTCCTCGATTTTCTCGCCGCTCGCCGGATCTATGATATGACCATAATGAACCGTATGAGATGCTGCTTGAGTTAAAGGTGTTTTGCTGCGAAAAATCTTTTCCGTCTCCGACACTGCTTCCGGGCCGCTGACCCGGATCACGGCGATACCCGCCTCTCCGACAGCCGTTGATATCGCTGTGATCGTATCACTGATCATGGTTATCTCTCCTTGCTCTATTTTAAAATTGCCGCCCTTTAGGGGACGCCATATCCATTTTCAAATCTATTAATGATATATCGTATGACATGCCACTTATCGGTATTAAGTTCACTGTTTACCTGTACTACGAACCTGATCAAATTGCTTCTGTACGAAAAAAGCAATGGCTTCTGCACCGGGCAGGAAGCCATTGCGTCTTCAATTTCGTGTTATTTCGTCGTAATAACCACACGCCGATTAGGCTCTTCGCCCTTACTTAACGTCTTAATCTGCGGGTGATTCTGCAGTTTTGCATGGATGACTTTTCGTTCGAGCGGAGGCATTGGCTCCAGTACAACTTCCTTGCCGGTACGGATAGCTTGTCCAGCCAAGCGTTCAGCCAGATCCTCCAGCGTCTTCCGCCGACGTTGACGGAAATTCTCCGCGTCGAGCACAATTCGAACGAAGCTTTCCGAGTATCGGTTCGCTACAATGTTCGTTAGATACTGAAGCGCATCCAGCGTCTGTCCACGTCTGCCAATAATCATGCCCAGGTCTTCACCGGCAATATTGAAGATATGTCCGTCACGCTGTTTTTTGATATGCACTTCAACATCCAGCCCCATACCTGCTGCGACCTCTTTCAAGAAAGCAGCCGCTTCTTCATAGGGATTTTTAGCTGCGACACCCTCAAGTAATGCATCTACTTCAGGTACGTGTGCGGCTGGCTTGATCGGCTGTTGAACAACTTCGGGTACAGGCAATAGTTTTACTTCAACTTTGGCCGCCTTCACCCCGATCAAACCCAGGAATCCTTTTGACGGCTGCTCTAACACTTGTATCTCGACCTTGTCCCGACTCACGCCAAGCTCGGTCAATCCTTGGTTTACAGCATCTTCAACGGTTTTTCCTGACGTAATGACTTTGGTCATTTCGATTTTTTGGCCCCTTTCGACCCTTTTCCAGAGACGGTCGCTTTGCCACCGTTTTTGCGTTTAGCTCCATTTTTGGAAGAGCTATTCTGCTTCACGTTGACCTCAGCCACGATTTTATCATTATTCCGGTAAAGGAAATAGTTTTGCACGATCGTGTAGATGTTACTGTAGAACCAGTACAGCGGAAGTGCTGACGGGAACTGATAAGACATCACGAAGATCAAAATCGGGTATACCCATAGCATAAACTGCATCGGACCCACTTGCTGTGCAGGGTTCATACGCATCATCATCCATGTTTGAATGAATGTTGTGATGGCAGCCAGCACTGGCAAAATAAACAGGTGATCCGGTTCCCCGAGCTGGAGCCACAAGAAATCATGTGTTCTCAGACTGGAGTTTCCGTAAATTGAGTTATAAAGTGCGATGTAAATCGGCATCTGAATCAGAAGTGGTAGACAACCCGCCATCGGATTAACTTTGTTCTCCTGAAACAACTTCATTGTTTCTTGCTGAACTTTCTCAGGTGTATCTTTAAACTTGGCTTGAATCTCCTTCAGCTGCGGCTGAATGGCCTGCATAGCTTTGGAGCTACGGACCTGTTTCATTGTTAGTGGTAAAATCAATGTCCGTACAATAAGCACCATCACGAGGACAGCTAGTCCATATTCACCTTTGAACCAGTTAGCGAATGTATCCAGCGCCAGTGAGAACCAGTACACAACATTGGCTTGCCAAAAAGAATCACTATTCTTCAGATCTTCCGTAGTAACCCCGGCTCCTTGTGGAGTACATCCGGCGAGTACAGTGACCATTGCAATGACTGCAATGAGGAGAATCCACTTCCCCTTTGATGTCTTCAATCGCGACACTTCATAACCCCTCTCTTAACCATTCCATTCCACCGTAAATCATACCATAATTAGGAGGACAAATAAACCGAAGCTTACCGCTTGCTCGACTTCAAAAGTGAGCCCTTGCGCATCGCATGTAGCAGGCTTTTTTCCATCTCCTTATAGGGCATGTCCAGTGCACCTTTTCTGACGATGAAAATCAGATCCATCTGGGTGACAATCTCATGCTCATGATGACGAACAATTTCCTTAATCATGCGTCTCATCCGGTTGCGTACGACAGCGTTTCCGATTTTCTTGCTGCATGATACGCCCACCCGGAATTGTTCCGTATCTTTACGGCGGCAGCCATACACCACGAATTGATGATTGGCAAACGATTTCCCATACCGGTATACGCGGCTAAAGTCCGCCCGGTTTCGTAGACGCAGTCTTTTATACACGGCGCTTCTCCTTGCTGTTCTCCACCATTGTTATTGACGGAGGCCTCATTACTGATTTAGTATAGGCTTTCTTGAATAACGGTAAACCGTCTTAACGACAACTTCATTTGGGATAATTGTTGATCCGTTGTTTAAACCGAGCAAACATTCATCCGGGATGATTTCAGATCGGCTACTTTAACCGAACCAACATTCATCCTTATATTAAGGTAAGTTTTCGAAAATGGAAAACTCACTCGACATACATAGATGTGTATTCAGCACTTTTCCGCAGACCATTCAGACCTGATCTGTACCAGCATCCAGTCTGAAATGATCCAAATTAAGAAAAAAAAGACCACCTCGGTGGTCTTCAATGCATTAAGCACTCAGGTTTTTACGGCCTTTAAGGCGACGTGCGGCCAAAATTTTACGGCCGTTGCTCGTGCTCATTCTTTTCCGGAAACCATGAACTTTTTTACGTTTGCTAACGTTCGGTTTGAATGTAGGTCTCAATGTATTGCACCTCCTCACAAGGAAATACTTATGTGATGAATCACTTTCATCTTCACAGAAAACACCTTTATATATTTAACCATGCTCACCTGGAAAAGTCAACTGCAAGGCGCAAGGCTTCTCCCTCTTTTATATACACTCTCCATCCCGCTAGAAATGATAACTACAGTCCGTTCACTTGATTACCATTAACGAGCCCCTCAGAGAGTCATAAAAGTTATCCCCAGACCCTGATCAGATCACGATATTGCATCATTTATAGTTATCCACACCCTCCAATACCCGCTATCTCCTTTATTATATCCTGTTTAAAGTTATTCACATGTGGATAATGATTATAGGCTACCAATATGATTAATTCTAATCAGGTTGTATCCGCTTCATTAAGGTTTACAAGCTTTTGAGAAAGGTGTAGGATAAAAATCACATCTTGTATACAAGTAGTCCTTTGAAAAAACATTAGCCTTTATCTTGCATGCTACAGACTATGGATTGAGCTGAAATATCCAGTCCATAAAATAGTTATGCTATGATCAGTAATGAACTGATTACTTATAATAGGAGCGTTAGCCATATGTTATTTCCTTCTTCCTGGCTTCAAGGGGCTTCTCGTGGTGAAGCCATTGCCTGCGAATTAAGGCTGCGGATCATTAGCGGTACCCTACGACCTGGAGAGATTTTGTCGGAAAATCGAATTGCGGCTGATTTTGACAGCAGTCGTTCACCTGTCCGTGAAGCGTTAAGAACATTGTCTAATGAAGGTCTGATTCGGCTTGAGCGGATGGGTGTCGTTGTTCTGGGATTACGAATCAAGGATGTCGAAGAATTGTATGATGTCCGTTTCCTGATTGAAAGTTTTGTTCAGCAGCGACTCGCTGGTGATGTTCCAGAGTCATTAATCACCCAGTTGCGCAACGTAATCGACAAAATGCAACTCGCTGGACGACATCAGGACGCTGTCGAATTCGCCTACCAGGATCTCGTTTTCCACGAAACCATCATTGAAGCTGCCCAGCATTCCCGTATTTCACATCTATGGAAGAGTATTCGATATGTTGTGATGACCGTAATGCTACTTACGACGCGCAGAGTATTTGTTCAAGGCGAGCAGAAAGTAAGCGCTGTAATTGAGAAGCACCGTTTGCTGGTTGAAGCACTAGAATCCGGTGACAAAATGCTCATTCAGGCTGGAGTCCGCACGTATTTTCAAGATTCCGGCAAAACCCTGCACGAAAGCTTTGATTCCTAAAAGGAGCAAGTGGTTTGCAATCATATCCGTCGTGAATGATTGCGGCTTAACTTGTCGACAAGTATACAAAATGCGATTATATTTCAATTTTGGGCATGATAAAACTATATTTTTCGCCAACACCTTTTCCAGTACCAGCACGAATTCAATTGTTAACGATGATTTCACTTGTAAGCGTTCTATATCAGAAATAAAGGAGCACATCACATCATGAGCACTCTTTTTGGACTATCCCACAACGCAACATTATTGGTCTGGACGTTAATTGCGATCGTTTTTCTAATCGTCTTGATCTCCAAGTATAAATGGAATCCCTTTATCACCCTCTTGTTATCCGCATTAATGCTCGGTTTGCTTACAGGCATGAAACCTGCCGATGTAATCTCTTCCATTACCGGGGGACTTGGCGGCACACTTGGAACCATTGCAATTGTTATTGCTCTCGGTACGATGCTCGGTAAGATGATGGCCGAATCTGGCGGTGCCGAGCGCATTGCAACTACACTGGTCGATCGGTTTGGTGTGAAACGTGTGCACTGGGCCATGATGATTGTTGGATTTATCGTCGGTATTCCTGTTTTCTTCGAAGTCGGCGTTATTCTGATGATCCCTATCATTTTCACCGTTGCGCGCAAAACCAACATGTCATTACTGCAAATCGGTATCCCCATTTTGGCGGGTCTGTCGACTGTACACGGTTTAGTTCCACCGCACCCGGCGCCAATGATTGCAATTGAAGCCTTCAGCGCGGATCTGGGTAAAACCATTTTGTACTCCCTTATTGTTGGTATTCCTACAGCGATTATTGCAGGTCCTTTGTTTGGTAAATTTATTGGCAAAAGAATTCACACCGAACCGCCAGCAGAACTGGCTGAACAATTCGCAACCAAAACAAACAGCAACATGCCTGGTTTTGGTATAACCCTGTTTACCATATTGCTGCCGGTCATTCTGATGTTAATCGGTTCCATAGCGAGCATCATTGATCCAAATGCAACGAGCGGATTCACCGTTTTCAGTGAATTTATCGGCCATGAGATCATTGCCCTGCTGATCTCTGTCGTATTTGCCCTCTTTTCACTCGGCTTCACACGTGGATTCACCAAACACGATATTTCCCGCTTCACCAGTGAATGTCTGGCGCCTACGGCGACCATCATTCTCATTATTGGCGGAGGTGGTGCCTTCAAACAGGTATTGATCAATAGTGGTGTAGGTAACGCCATTGCTGAAGTCGCTACCCATGCCAACATCAACGTGATCCTGTTTGCCTGGCTTGTTGCGGCGCTTATTCGTGTAGCTACCGGTTCAGCAACCGTAGCCATGACAACAGCTGCCGGTATTGTGGCTCCAGTCCTTGCACTCACACCAGGTGCCAATATTGAGCTGGTTGTACTCGCCACAGGCGCTGGGTCACTTATTCTGTCCCATGTGAACGATGCGGGATTCTGGATGATTAAAGAATTCTTTAATATGAGCGTCTCCCAAACATTGAAAACGTGGACCGTTATGGAAACACTATTATCCGTTGTCGGACTGATCTTTATTTTGCTGCTAAGTACAGTCGTATAAATGGAGCATCTATTATAGTAGAAAGAAATTAAAATCTTATCACTTTCTGGAGAAAGAAGGATTATATACATGAACAACTACATGATTGGGATCGATCTCGGTACCACCAGTACCAAATCCGTGTTATTTACCGAGCAGGGCTCCGTCATCAGTACCTCAACGCAGGAATATCCTTTGTATACCCCGGCACCCGATGTTGCCGAGCAGGACCCTGAAGAGATTGTACAGGCGGCGCTCCGCTCTGTACGAGGAGTCATGGATCAGAGTGGTGTTGCTGCCGAGCAGATCCTGTTCGTATCCTGCAGTTCGGCCATGCATAGTGTCATTGCCATGGATCAGGACGACAAACCCTTAACTCGTTGCATCACCTGGGCAGATAATCGAAGTGCAGCATGGTCTGCCCATTTGCAAGAGACTGGATTGGGCCATCGCATCTATCTGCGCACAGGTACACCGATCCACCCCATGTCACCGCTGACCAAATTAATGTGGCTGCGTCATGATGAATCTGAACTTTTCGAGCGCACAGCCAAATTTATTTCTATTAAAGAATATCTGTTCTTCCGTCTATTCGGACAATATGTCGTCGACCATTCCATCGCTTCGTGCACAGGCTTGCTCAATTTGGAACAACTGGACTGGGACGCAGAAGCCCTTGAAATTGCAGGCATTACACCCGACCATCTGTCGAAGCTGGTACCCACAACACATATATTAGAAGGAATGAATCACGAATCGGCTGAAAAAATGGCTCTCTCCCCCTCCACGCCCTTCGTTATTGGCGCAAGTGACGGGGTTTTGTCCAATCTCGGCGTAAACGCCATTGAACCTGGTGTTGTTGCAGCAACCATCGGAACCAGCGGGGCCATTCGCACTGTCGTGGACCGTCCGGTTACCGACCCCAAAGGTAGAACCTTCTGTTATGCCCTCACAGAGAATCTTTGGGTCATTGGCGGACCTGTGAATAATGGTGGTATGTTATTTCGCTGGGTGCGGGATGAATTCGCCGCGTCTGAAGTGGAGACAGCGAAGCGACTCGGCATCAATTCCTATGATGTGCTGACCAAAATTGCCGAACGTGTCCGGCCGGGATCGGAAGGACTTCTGTTTCATCCGTACCTTTCGGGCGAACGCGCCCCTTTGTGGAATCCGGATGCTCGCGGTTCATTTTTCGGTTTAACACTCCATCATCAGAAAGAGCATATGATCCGCGCTGTTCTGGAAGGGGTCATTTTCAACCTATATACGGTACTACTCGCCATGGAAGAACAGATTGGGCAACCTACCTCCATTCAAGCCACCGGTGGGTTTGCACGCTCTCCTCTCTGGCGCCAGATGATGTCCGATATCTTCAATCAGGAAGTCGTTGTGCCCGAAAGCTTCGAAAGCTCCTGTCTGGGTGCTGTCGTGCTTGGTTTGTACGCTACCGGAAGAATTGACTCGCTTCATGCCGTTTCTTCCATGGTAGGTACAACACATCGTCATACCCCTGTCAAAGAGAATGCTACACTCTACCAGGAGCTACTGCCCATCTTTATTCGGATCTCTCGCAAACTGGAAGAGGAATATGCAGATATCGCTGAGTTTCAACGCAAGATGTCCATTGCCAGTCCTTAAATTATCAATCCATACTTAGTCTCCACAAAAAAAAGAGGGTGTCCCCTACAACCAAAAATCGGTTGTAGGGGACACCCTCTTTTGATATAAATTCATAAAATGTCGTTTGGATTCATATCATATATTCATACACTTCTACCTCAATATTTGAATTTCGGCTTACCTCTTATTCCGGATAATTCATATTCCACTTGTCTTAAAATGAATTCCTCATTGTTCATTATCCATCTATATCGATGTCCACAGATCGCCATCTCCTCAGAAACCAGATCACATTTCTTGTTTAACGATACGCCAATTTGCATCTTTTCCGGCTTCCAGCCTTACGTTGAATTCATGGATTTTATCATCTCCCCTTTCGCATTAAAACACGAGGGGTAGAGGTAACTCTTTCCCCGATCTCGATCATGCTCTGTTTTCACTTCGCGGTTATCCACAGACAGGTTATTCACAAACGAAGAATACTTTTACACACAATTTGGCATCATTTGACGGATAACCTGTGTATAAAACATTTTTGGTTTTTGGGTCATTCTGTCGAAAATTAAACAGTTTATAAACAATATATTGTGTTGTGACTAAAAATTATACACAAGTTATTGAATTTGTGGATAAAATCACGCGATACGTTGAAATGCGGGGTTTCTTTTGCTATGATTGTATTACTTTTGGATGTGAATATGTGATCTGACCCATAATATTATCAACAGCCTGTGGATAAAGTTGTGAACAATTTTCCGTTGTTCATACTTTTTTTGTTTTCGACCTGCGGGGGTTTGGGGATAAATTCAACAATATATCTCGTATTTCGACACTGCATCATGGCTTAAGCCACACTTGGAACATGTAAAAGGAGTGACAGTCTGTGGACAGCCATACTTCTGATTTATGGCAGCAAATTTTATCAATCATACAAAACAAACTCAGCAAACCCAGCTTTGACACCTGGTTCAAAGCAACCAAAGCCACCAAGCTGAATGACCGTTCAATCGTCATTTCCGCACCAACCACGTTTGCCGTCGAATGGCTGGAGAGCCGTTACACCAAATTGGTTGGCTCGACGGTATACGAGCTGCTTGGCAAACAAGTCGATGTGAAATTTGTCATCGAAGAGAACAAGCCTGCTGAACCGGACCCGCAACTGCCGGCACCAACGCCTACAGTCGTACAGGAAGAAGCGGTACTCAGCATGCTGAATCCGAAATATACGTTCGATACATTTGTCATCGGGCCGGGCAACCGTTTTGCCCATGCCGCATCGCTGGCGGTCGCTGAAGCGCCCGCCAAAGCTTACAATCCTCTCTTTCTGTATGGAGGAGTAGGTCTCGGTAAAACTCACTTGATGCATGCGATCGGACATTATGTTCTGGAGCATGATCCGGGCAGCAAAGTCGTTTATTTGTCGTCTGAGAAATTCACGAACGAATTCATTAACTCGATCCGTGACAACCGCGGGGAGAGCTTCCGTAACAAATACCGGAGCGTCGACATTCTGCTCATTGATGATATTCAGTTCTTGGCGGGAAAAGAATCAACACAAGAGGAATTTTTCCATACGTTTAATGCGCTGCATGAGGAACGGAAGCAGATCATCATCTCCAGCGACAGACCACCGAAGGAAATTCCGACATTGGAAGAACGACTTCGTTCTCGCTTTGAATGGGGGTTAATTACAGATATCCAGCCTCCAGATTTGGAGACACGGATCGCTATTCTGCGGAAAAAGGCACGTGCGGAAAACTTGGATATTCCGAATGAAGCGATGATGTACATTGCCAACCAGATTGACACCAACATCCGAGAACTGGAAGGCGCCCTGATTCGCGTCGTTGCTTATTCTTCACTGACTAATCAAGATGTAACCACTCATCTCGCAGCTGAAGCACTGAAGGATATTATTCCTTCCAGTCGTCCCAAAATGATCACTATTCATGACATCCAACAAAAGGTCGGCGAGTACTATAGCCTTAAGCTTGAAGATTTCAAAGCACGGAAACGGACCAAGGCAGTTGCTTTCCCAAGACAGATTGCCATGTATCTCTCTCGTGAACTGACAGACTTTTCTCTGCCCAAAATCGGGGAAGCATTCGGAGGACGAGATCACACCACTGTCATTCACGCTCACGAAAAAATCTCCCAAGCGATTAAAAACGATCAGGATCTCTATAAAGTTATCAACAACTTAACCGAAAAAATTAAGAATCCAACCTGAACAAGTCCCAAGCCTATGCACAACGTATACACATGTGGATAGGCTTGGGTGTACGGGTTTATACCCACTTATCCACATATTCAGTGCCCCTATTACTATTATTACTAAAAAGATCTTAAAGATATCATCTCCAAAATAGCCATTTCGGAGCTTAGCCTTCGGCCTTTGAAAAACACCTTTCAACACCCCAACACCCAAAAAATCAGCTAGGAGTGAAACCATGAAAATCAGCATAATGAAAAACTACTTAAACGATTCCATACAGCAAGTATCCAAAGCGATCTCGAGCCGTACAACAATTCCGATTCTGAGCGGTATCAAATTCGACGTGAATCATCAAGGTGTAACGTTGACAGCAAGCGACACCGATATATCCATTCAATCTTTCATCCCGCTTGAAGATGGAGATAAAAGCGTGGTTCAGGTAGAACAACCGGGCAGTGTAGTTTTGCCAGCCAAGTTTTTCGTGGAGATCATCAAGAAGTTGCCATCCCAAGAAGTGCACATGGAAGTCAAAGAGAACTTCAACACCTTTATCTCTGCAGGTGCTACCGAGATTCAACTCGTAGGTCTTGATCCGGAAGAATTCCCGGTACTGCCAAGCATCGAAGAAAACCAAACCGTCTCCATTCCAGGAGATTTGCTGAAAAATATGATCAAACAAACGGTCTTCTCCATTTCCACACATGAGACAACGCCAATCCTTACAGGCGTACTCTGGAGTTTGGGTGACAACGAATTGAAATTTGTGGCAACAGACCGCCACCGTCTTGCTACTCGATCAGCAATGCTGGATAATGCAGAAGGTATTCGCTTTAACAACGTGGTCATTTCCGGTAAAACGCTGAACGAGCTCAGCAAAATCGTTCCGGATCAAAATACCCTTGTGGATATCGTTGTTGCAGATAACCAGGTCTTGTTCAAAATTGACCGTGTATTGTTCTACTCTCGTATTTTGGACGGAACATATCCGGATACTTCTAGAATTATTCCAACGTCATACAAAACAGAACTCGTTTTAGATACAAAAAAATTAAGTGAATCCATTGACCGGGCTTATTTGCTGTCGCGTGAAGAGAAAACAAACATCGTGCGTATGCAAACGATGGATTCGGGAACAGTCGAAATTTCCTCAAGCTCTTCCGAGCTAGGTAAAGTAAGAGAAGAAATCGAACCAGCCGAGTTTACAGGAGATCCGTTAAAAATCTCGTTCAACTCCAAATACATGCTGGATGTACTGAAAGTCGTTGAAAGTGAGCAGCTGATGATCGCTTTTACAGGTGTCATGAGTCCAATTATCTTGAAACCGCTGGATGACAGTCACAGCCTTTACGTCATATTGCCATACCGGACGACCAACTAACGAAAGGAAGATCACCGTGAACCAAGTTACGATTCGAACGGAATATATTAAGCTTGATCAATTTTTGAAGCTGGCTGATTGCATCCCAACTGGAGGTATGGCCAAAGCTTTGCTTCAGGAAGGACTTGTACGTGTGAATAAAGAGCCTGAGGAACGCCGGGGACGTAAGTTATACCCTGGGGATATCGTTGAAGTGGACGGAGAAGGCACATTCGAAGTTGCCGCAGAATAAGAAGACCAGTTCGATCCTGCTGCCTCCTGACGGACGGGATAAAAGGGAGGTTACCGCGTGTTTGTGAACAGCATTGATCTGCAAAATTTCCGCAATTATGAACATCTGAGACTGGACTCTTTTGGTCCTGTAAACTTGTTGATCGGGCAAAATGCCCAAGGCAAGACTAATCTTGCAGAGGCTATTTTTGTACTTGCACTCACCAAGAGCCACCGTACATCCCGTGACAAGGAGTTAATCCGTTTTGGTGAGGAACGTGCCAGACTTGCAGCAGAAGTCGACAAAAAGTACGGATCGGTCAAGCTTGAACTGTCTTTGTCACAACAAGGCAAAAAAGCGAAGATTAACGGCCTGGAGCAGCGCAAGTTAAGTGATTTTGTCGGTGCGCTTAATGTCGTGATGTTTGCACCGGAAGATCTGGAGATCGTAAAAGGCACACCGGGGGTCCGCCGCCGGTTTCTTGACATGGAGATCGGACAGGTTGCACCAGGCTACCTGTATCATCTGCAGCAATATCAAAAAGTGCTGGTCCAACGAAACAATTTGCTCAAGCAGCTATGGGGACAAGGGGCATCAGCCCAGACCATGCTTGAGGTATGGAACGAGCAACTGGTTGAGCATGGTGTTAAAATCGTCAAAAAAAGGAAACAATTCATAAAGAAACTGCAAAAGTGGGCAGAAACGATTCATCAAGGGATCACCGGAGGCGGAGAAGTCTTGCGGCTGGCCTACCTTCCTTCCTTCAGCGAAGCCGCTGAAGAAGATGAAGCTGTCTTAATGGACCAATTTATGATAAAATTATCACAAATGAAAGAGCAGGAGATTCGCCGAGGCACAACCCTTAGTGGGCCGCATCGGGATGACCTGTCCTTTTTCATTAACGATCGGGAAGTACAAACATATGGCTCGCAGGGGCAGCAGCGCACAACGGCGTTGTCCCTTAAACTTGCGGAAATTGAACTGATTCACGAAGAAATCGGAGAATATCCGGTCCTACTGCTCGACGACGTCCTGTCCGAACTGGATCCTTTTCGCCAGACACAGCTGATCGAAACGTTCCAGAGCAAGGTGCAAACCTTTATTACGGCTACGGGGATTGAGAGCCTGAACGTTGACAAGCTCAAAGATGCCAGTATTTATCACGTTCATGCCGGACAGGTTGAACGCTAAGGAGTGAGGGCTTATGTACATTCATCTGGGCGGTGAGAAGATTATCCGTTCTTCCGAATTGGTCGCTATTTTTGATATATCGATTGAAAAATCCTCAAAGATCTCCAAGCAGTATGTCACGCATGCCGAGCAGGAAAAAACAGTGGAACACATCGGCGAAGAGGAAGCCAAGTCCATTGTGGTGACCAAAAACATTGTGTACTACTCGCCTATTTCCTCAGCCACGCTGAAGAAGCGGGCTCACATTTTTCCTGATCTCTAGCATTGGCTTGGCATAAAAGGGGTGTCTTTTACTGCTTGTCTTTATGTGGACAGCTGGCTGAAATGAAGGACGTTGCCTATTTCAGCAAACATTCTTAGTTAACGCATATTTACGATATTGAATCTATAGAAGTAGGTGAAAGGCATGTCTATGAATCAACCGTCATATGATGCGAATGAAATTCAGGTCCTTGAAGGATTGGAAGCCGTACGGAAGCGTCCGGGGATGTATATCGGTTCCACCAGTTCCAAGGGCCTGCATCATCTGGTCTGGGAAGTAGTGGACAACAGTATCGACGAAGCGCTTGCAGGTTACTGTGACCACATTGAGGTCAGTATCCATGAAGATAACAGCGTAACTGTAGTCGATAATGGACGGGGTATTCCTGTCGGCGAACATGCCAAAATGAAACGTCCTGCACTTGAGGTAGTTATGACTGTCCTCCACGCAGGGGGGAAATTTGGCGGCGGCGGATATAAAGTATCCGGTGGTTTGCATGGTGTGGGTGTGTCCGTTGTAAATGCTCTCTCTGAAAAAGTGGTTGTAACTGTTAAACGTGAGGGACACATCTACCAACAGGAATATCGCCGTGGAGCTCCACAGTATGACCTGAAAGTGATCGGTACAACCGACGAAACAGGAACTACGGTTAGGTTTCATCCGGACCCTGAAATTTTCACAGAAACGAGAGTTTATGAATATGACATCTTGCTTGCCCGTATTCGTGAGCTGGCGTTCCTGAACAAGGGTATTGGTCTTACATTGACGGATGAGCGTACAGGTGCAACCAACTCGTTCCTGTACGAAGGCGGCATTATCGAATACGTCTCCTTCCTCAACCAGAAGCGCGAAGTATTGCATGAAAACCCAATTTACGTTGAAGGTTCCAGAGATAACATCCAAGTGGAAGTTGCCCTGCAATACAATGACAACTACACCGAGAATATCTATTCCTTCGCGAACAATATCAACACGCATGAGGGCGGAACGCATGAATCAGGCTTCAAGAGTGCCCTTACACGGATTATTAATGACTACGCTCGTAAGGCGGGGGTAATCAAGGACAGCACCGGTAACCTTTCTGGGGATGACGTGCGTGAAGGTTTGACGGCTATTATTTCGGTCAAAATTCCGGAACCGCAGTTTGAAGGACAGACGAAGACCAAGCTTGGTAACAGTGAAGTGCGTGGTATTGTCGAATCCTTGTTTGCCGAGAAGCTGCAGGAGTTCCTGGAAGAGAATCCTTCCGTATCGCGTCGCATTTTGGAAAAAGGACTGCAAGCAGCACGTGCGCGTGAAGCGGCTCGTAAAGCACGGGAACTGACACGTCGTAAAGGAGCACTTGAAGTAAGCTCACTTCCAGGTAAACTGGCCGACTGTTCATCCAAGGATGCTTCAATCAGCGAATTGTACATCGTCGAAGGTGACTCTGCCGGCGGATCAGCGAAGCAAGGTCGGGATCGTCATTTCCAAGCCATTTTGCCGCTCCGTGGTAAAATTCTGAACGTGGAAAAAGCTCGTCTGGATCGGATCTTGGGTAATGCGGAGATTAGAGCGATTATTACGGCGATGGGTACAGGTATTGGTGATGACTTCGATATTGCCAAAGCCCGTTATCACAAAATTATTTTGATGACCGATGCCGACGTCGATGGTGCTCATATCCGAACACTTTTGCTGACATTCCTGTATCGGTACATGCGCAAAATCATTGAGGCAGGCTATGTGTACATTGCGCAGCCGCCATTGTTCAAGATTGAGCGTAACAAAGTGATTCGCTATGCTGGTTCCGAGAAAGAGCGCGATGAAATTATTGCAACGCTCGGTGAAAATGCGAAATTCAACGTTCAGCGTTACAAAGGTCTCGGTGAGATGAATGCCGGACAATTGTGGGAAACGACAATGGATCCGGAGAGTCGGACCATGATGCAAGTGTCGATCAACGATGCCATACTTGCTGATGCCATGTTCGACACCCTCATGGGGGATAACGTTGAACCGCGTCGTGACTTTATCCAGGAAAATGCTAAATACGTGAAAAACCTCGACATTTAACGATATTCGAAGAGGCGCCTGCGAGGGCGCCTTTTTATATTATTGGGATCATCGAAGAGGGAGGCTAATAGACTTCCGTATTCGTTTGTTATCGACGTACACGTCTTTTGACAGATGAGGCCCGTGCTTTAGGGGATGGACGAGAGCTTTTGCTCTTTTTGGAGGGCAAACGACCGTAGGCAATCGCATATCGTTTGATCTTCCGGTATGTTTCCTTGTCCGGTAGTAAGCCAAAAGCATAAATGCCTGGCAGTGTATTGACTTCAAGAATCCAGGGGCGTCCTTCTTCGTCTAGTGCAATATCTATACCAATCTCCTTGAGCCTTGGAAATGATGTTTGCAATTGCACGGCGGTATGAATGCCTAATCGGTACAGTTCATGGCGAAGTTTCTTGAAGCCATCCTGATGAAGGTGGGGGAGTACGAGTTCTTCGAACGTGGCCAATCGTCCACCACCATGAATGTTGGTGATGATTTTTCCCGGGGCGGCAACCCGTCCCAGCACACCTGTTGTCTCCCAGTTGTGTTGCAGATTTTTCTGGGTCAACACGCGCAAGTCAAAAGGTAAACCCTCATGCTTCATTAGCGGGATCCCTTGTTGAATGATATAGTCACGTTTCTGTATACGATCATTCAGTGCTCGTTCAAGATCATCCAGGGAATGAAATGACCTTTCCTCTGTTCCATATTGGAGTTGATATGTTGTTGTGAGTTGGGTAGCTCTGGAGGTAACAGCACTTGCTTCGGTATCTTCAGATAGGTTCCGATCATTGGGTTCTTCGGTAACCTCTGCATCTGTGGTGGAATCTTCGGAATAAAACACAGGTTGGTACATACGGGTGGTTTTCACCCGCATGACGCCATTGCCGTATGTGCCACGGTCCGGTTTGATATAGTTCGACTCGAATAATTCAGTCATTCGTTCCAGGGTTTGACGGCTATATTTTCGGGTCACAGGGATATATTCATTCACATTGCGACTGCGTTGTAACACAGCTGTTTTGGCCCATTTGCTGGAGACACGCTGGATACCCAAGATTCATCAGTCCTTTCATGTTTTGCTCAGTTCTCAAGAGGGGAAGACACGGAGAAATCGAAGGACAAGAGACGAATTCAGTGGTATAATAGAGAAATATGGCGTTTTGTGCGATGAGCTGCACAATTTGCAGTTTGATCGTAGAACGGGAACGACTTTAACCTCGGTGGGCACAGTACATATGCCGCTTTTTCTAGCATTGTATGTGCAATTGGGGAGGAAGGCAGGGCGAATCCCCAGAGACGCAGAAGTTCCCGGAAGAAAGGCTATTGCCCAGCGGACGTTTAATTGTGTAACTTTTGTGAAAGTAATATAATAAAGAGTAGCGTTCTTGCGCGGTTTTAGCCTTGTTAGGCTTTTCACATATAATCAATTTTTTTTAGCATGACGGAATGGAACGTTTGTTTAGGACAAAGGAGGTCCAGCATGGCGGAAGAAATGAACTCGCAGATTACAGATCGGGATATTGGCGTCGAGATGCGTGAATCGTTTATGGATTATGCGATGAGCATCATTGTTAGCCGTGCCTTACCTGACGTGCGTGATGGATTGAAGCCGGTTCACCGGCGTATTCTCTACGCAATGTCGGAGCTTGGTATGACACCCGATAAACCACATAAAAAATCGGCCAGAATCGTCGGCGAAGTTATCGGTAAGTATCACCCGCACGGTGACTCTGCCGTTTACGAGACGATGGTACGGATGGCACAGGATTTCTCCCTGCGTTATATGCACGTAGATGGACATGGTAACTTTGGATCGGTCGATGGCGATATGGCAGCAGCGATGCGTTATACCGAAGCCCGTCTGTCCAAGATTGCAATGGAAATGCTCAGAGATATCAACAAGGATACGATTGACTTCCAGCCGAACTATGACGGTGAGGAACATGAACCAATCGTTCTGCCTGCTCGTTTCCCTAACTTGCTTGTCAATGGGGTCGGCGGGATCGCGGTAGGTATGGCGACCAATATTCCTCCTCATAATCTGGGAGAGGTCATTGACGGCGTACAGGCCATGATTCAAAATCCGGATATTACATCCATGGAACTGATGGATTACATTCAAGGGCCAGACTTTCCAACGTCCGGTTACATTTTGGGACGCTCAGGCATTCGTCAAGCGTATCAGACCGGACGTGGTTCAGTAACGATGCGGGCGAAAACCAACATCGAAGAGAATAACAATAAAGCGAGAATTATCGTTACGGAGCTCCCTTATCAGGTAAACAAGGCGAGACTCGTTGAGAAAATCGCCGAGTTGGTACGTGATAAAAAGATTGATGGTATTACAGACCTTCGTGATGAGTCTGACCGTAACGGTATGCGGGTTGTAATTGAACTCCGCAGAGACGTGAATCCGGGGGTTGTTCTGAACAACTTGTACAAACATACATCGATGCAATCCACTTTCGGAATTAACATGCTTGCGATTGTAAATAAAGAACCTAAAATCCTGAACTTGCGTGAAGTGTTGTATCACTACCTGCAGCATCAGATCGAGGTTATTCGCAGACGTACGCAGTTTGAACTGAAGAAGGCTGAAGCTCGTGCACACATTCTGGAAGGCTTGCGTATTGCGCTGGATCATATCGATGAGATTATTACATTGATTCGTTCATCCAGTAATGCAGATGCAGCCAGAGAAGGTTTGATTGAGCGCTTCTCACTCAGTCATGATCAGGCTCAAGCGATTCTCGATATGCGTTTGCAACGCCTCACAGGTCTGGAACGCGAACGTATTGAAAACGAGTATAACGAACTGATGGTTAAAATCAGGGAGTACCGTGAAATCTTGGCCAATGAGCATCTGGTGCTTGAGATTATCAGTACGGAGCTACAAGAGATTCGCGACCGCTTTAGCGATGATCGTCGTACAGAGATCACTGTAGGTGAAGAGAGTATTCTGGATGAGGACCTGATTCCACGTGAAGAGGTTATTATCACGATTACCCATACAGGCTACGTGAAACGTCTGCCGGTATCCACATACCGCAGCCAGAAGCGTGGTGGACGTGGGGTTGTAGGGATGGACACCAAAGATACCGACTTTGTTGAGCATCTATTTGTGACCAACTCTCACAATTACCTCATGTTCTTCACTGACAAAGGTAAAGTGTATCGTCTCAAAGCTTACGAGATTCCAGAGCTTGGACGTACCGCACGGGGAACACCAATTATCAACCTGATCCAGATCGAGCAGGGTGAATCGGTTAATGCCGTGATTCCAGTTCAGGAATTTGAAAGTGACAGATACTTGTTCTTTGCTACCCGTCAAGGGGTTGTGAAGAAGACGCCACTTGAGGATTATACCAATATCCGCAAAGGCGGACTGATCGGTATTTCCTTGCGTGATGATGATATCCTGATCGATGTTAAGCTGACCGATGGACAGCAAGAGATCATTATGGGTACAGCTCACGGGATGTCTATCCGATTCTCAGAAGGTAATGTACGTTCCATGGGACGTAGTGCAACCGGGGTTAAAGGGATCACATTGGATGAACAGGATGCCGTTATTGGCATGGATGTAGTCGATAAAGAGCTTGATGTTCTGATCGTTACAGCCAAAGGTTACGGTAAACGTACACCTGTCAGTGATTATCGGATGCAGACTCGTGGCGGTAAAGGGATCAAAACCATTAATGTCACAGAGAAGAACGGCGCAGTAGTCAGCCTCAAAATGGTTAAAACCGAAGAGGATCTGATGATTATCACGTCTAGCGGTACTTTGATCCGGATGAGCATGGAAGGCATATCCACCATGGGTCGATACACGCAAGGTGTGAAGCTGATTCATATTCGTGATGAGGATTCGGTGGCTACAGTCAGCCGAATTGACAAGAATGAAGAAGAACCAGATGATGAGTCACTTGAAGGCTTGGAAGAAGGCGGGGAGACCCAAACTCCGGCAGTAAGCCTAGAAGAAGGCACCGTTTCTGACGCGGAAGCTGATGCTGAAGTTGAGGGCGACGATTCCGGTTCGGAAGCATAAGAATAGAATTTCTGAAAACCATCTCTTGGAGATTGGAATAAGATTAAGAGGGCTCCCACTGGGGGCCCTTTTGTTGTATAAAGGAACCATCACCGTGATTAATCAGAATCTAGGATGTACAGCCTGATTTTTGAGTAATATAATGGGAAATATCATGAAAAAACCGGGACTATGGTCTTGTTTTGTTATTAACATAGAAGAACGATGAGTGAGGGGAATAAACATGGGATTAATCACCCTGTCAGAAGTCAAACCAGGACTTAAACTTGGGAGTGATGTGCAAACGCTTCGCGGCAACGTTCTGCTTCAGAAGGGCAAAGTCATTTTACCCAAGGATATGGAAGTACTCAGAGCCTTTATGATTCACCAGGTAGATATTGAACAAGAAAGAATGGTATCGGGCAGTACAGGAACCAAAGGTGCATCTGGGTCCGCAGGAGGTACAGCAAATGAGAAGAATGGTGAACGGGCAGGGAAGACAGGGAACGTCACCACAGCTCCTGCAGTAACGTCTCTACAGGATGAGTATGAGAAGATGGTCGGACTAACGAAAAATGCATTCCTATCCTCTCTGGCGGCTGAATTGCCTGTATTTGAGTTGCGTACACAGTTGGAGGCTGTGTTTGTACATCTCAAACAATATAATGTGCTTACCTTCAGCCCACGAGTAATGCAAGAACATGATTATGTATATCACCATGCTGTACTGAGCGCGATCACATCATATCAATTGGCCCAATGGATGGATCTCCCCTCTAAGGACTGGATGCAGGTTGCGTTTGCAGGCTTGTTCCATGATATTGGTAACAACAAAGTAGATCCGCAGATTCTTCATAAACCCTCCACGTTGACGGTAGCAGAGCAGGAAGAGATCCGCCAGCACACCAAATACGGTTATCAGGTGCTTAAACAGGCTAAAGCCATTAATGAGGGTGCTAGACTTGCAGCCTTGCAACATCACGAAAAAGTGGATGGATCGGGCTACCCATTACAGCTTAGCGGAACGCAGATTCATATCTACGCGAAAATAGTAGCTATCGCTGATATTTTCCATGCTATGACGCTGGAGAAGATTTACCGCAAGGCACAGTCACCGTATCTGGTCTTGGAACAGATCCAGAGTGAAGCGTTCGGGAAATTAGATCCTGCGATTGTAAGTGTATTTGTTCAACGGTCTACCCAGATCCATAATGGCATCCGGGTAAAACTCAGCAATAACCAAATTGGAGAGATCGTATTCTCTGACCGGGATCATCCTACGCGGCCTATGGTATCAGTAGAAGGAACCATCATTAACTTAATGCAGCAACGGCAACTTCACATTCAAGAGGTTATCGGTTAATTATAGATATTAGAGAAGCTTGATGAGAGGGTCTTTCTTTTATAGAGAGGCCTTTTTAAGTAAAAAAAGTGTAGCAATGTAGATATAGCACGATAATTATTTAAAAAATGATAAATACTCAAAAAAAGACTTGCAATCAAAATCTGTACATGGTATATTCTAATTCCGGCCAAGAAAACACTTTTTACACGGTGCGGCAAGCAAATGAAATGAGCTTCGAAAGAAACTTAAAAAAAGAGCTTGCAAAGTTGGTTCGGATGTGATAAGATATAAAAGTTGCTGAGGAGAACAACGCTCGGTAACAAAACAAGTTTGATCTTTGAAAACTGAACAACGAGTGAGTAAACATTCTGCTTGCAGAATGAACGCGAAAGTATGAAACAAGCCTTGGCTTGGATCGACTGGAGCACAAATGAGATTTTTAATCTCGTCAGATTCAAAATGAGCTTATCGCTCTTTTCAATACTTTATTGGAGAGTTTGATCCTGGCTCAGGACGAACGCTGGCGGCATGCCTAATACATGCAAGTCGAGCGGACTTGATGAGAAGCTTGC